>JAESFU010000009.1_pt1 | contig 1486981 bp, 1142 predicted proteins | sample 9269461 | NCBI WGS metagenome assembly JAESFU01 (sample SAMN14502556, study PRJNA617107) | algae metagenome | isolation source: Stenomitos rutilans HA7619-LM2 and co-occurring heterotrophs from cave walls | place: USA: Waikapalae cave, Hawaii | collected 2009-07-28 | reverse complement strand
TCAGGCAGGAATGATCACCAGCCATAACAGAGCGAACAATAGATAGCTTAAGCTTACAACTGAATTTTACTCGTTTATCCATAAAAAATGCCCCCATAAGTGTCTAACTTTTTGGGGGCACTTCATTTCAGGGCTTTTTGCTTTTGTATGGTACTTTAGTTTCTTTATTTCTGCTGCAAGCGTATTACCGATGCGCTATTGCTGCCGGTTGTTATCTGTGCTGGCGAATGGTTTACCTGCCAGGCTGATATGCGCTGTGGCAGTTTCAACTGCACTTTCATAACAGGCTGGCCTTGCAATAGCACTTCTGCATTGTGGTTATTAACTTCGGCGTTCATAAATACTTTCGATAACGTACTCAACACCTCATTGGCAGGCTTGCGGACGTAGCTGCCGTTTGCTACAAACAGGCGGCTAAACTGTGCGGCATCTTTGCCTACGGGGTAAGTGAATGAGAGAATGTAGGCATCGGTCTCCCACCCTTCTATCACGTTGTGGCTATTGCGGTGCATGATCCTGCCATCGGCCATCAGGTTGATGAACACATCGGTCACGTTGCCATTATTAGTGATGCGTACGCCAATCATGTCTTTGCCTTCCAGCCTTTCTATTTTAGGTAAACCGCTGCGCTGTTCTTTGTCGCTGGTCATGCCGCGACCAAGGCCGCTGCTTTCAAGTGGTTTGTTGGTTTCGTCGAGCAGCAATATGGCTGTCACAAACTTTGTTTGTTGTGCCTGCTGCGGTGGCATGAAGGAGTAATAGGTTGTAGTGCTGTTGGGATCATGGTCTTTTACTCCCTGGCGTTCCTGCCAACGCATCTTCTCCGGAAAATCATGAGGGTAGCCGTTGGGTAATGTCTCAGGAAACAAGGGACGCACCAGCACAGCGGCTCCTTCTTGGGCGACTTCAAAGTCGATGCCTTTTTTCTTTGCCTCCACTTCTGTATGGAGCAGCCATTCAAACTGGCCTGTTTCATGGGCTTTCACATCGTCAATGATCAGTATCACATTGTCTATCCACAGCACGTTTCTGAAGTTGCGCAGAAAGGTTCTTGCTGTGGGACCTGTTGCATCGGCAAGAATGTATTTCAAACTTCCTGCGTCTATCAGGTTGTGTAAGCTGCCAGGTGTTTTAACTGCATGATACTGGTCCTGGTATTCCTGTGCCTTGCCGTTGAAGAGTATTACGTTGTGTGCGTCGCTGCGTACTGAATAGCTGCTGTATTTCGGGTTGCCATAGTTGACGTTGCCTCCATCGATGAGCAGCTTTTTGCCTTTGTGCCATAGCATGAAAGAGCCCGCATCAGCATGTGCATGGTTCCAGGTGAAGCCGGACTTGATGCCCAGCAGTGTGGCGTCTTTATCCCAGGAGGAACGCAATGAAGCCCACCCCATATTGTCGTACAAGGCTGATAGTGGTCTTGCTGCTTTAACTTCTGCTGCAGGTAAAGCAGGGTTGTATAATAGGCCGATCGGATTGCTTACTGAAAGGTCTTCGCGGAAGGAGCCTTTTTTTGTTTGTTGCAGGTACCATACATAATTAGGGTCAGTGAATCCCAACGCCATCATCAGCTTGGTGGGTTTTTCTCCATTGGAGGTATAGCTGCCATCTCCGAAGTTGAGTGAGTAGAGTTGGCCGTTGCGGGGATAGCTCATGTCTATGAACCAGTTTATGGTTTGCTTCAACAGGTCGTCGTATGTGCGGGTGATGGGCTCTACTGCATTTGTCCATGCCAGCCGAAACATCAGGTATTCGCCCACGCCATAGTTGGCATAACCAATGCTTTCATAAAAGCCTCCTCTGGGATCGAAGTTGGAAACTTTGTTTTCCAGCACACTGCCGTTGAAAGCGAACCACTCATCGGCTGCTTCCATTGCATCGGCGGCCCACTGTTTTGCTTCGGGTACTTCGTTCATAACGGCGAGGGATGCCACGCCTACGTTGAATACTAATGCGCTCCACCAATTGTGTCCCATGGAATTGAGGGTGTGCAAGCGTTTATCTGTCGACATCCAGTCATCGATGGATGGTTTAATGCCCAGCTCAACAATGCGGCCGGCCATCTCTTTTCGTTCGGCTGGTGTCAATATATCGTAAATGGCATCAAAGGCCGTGGCTGCTATGCCGTTCTTATGTCCTGTGCCCAGGGCTGAGTTCCATACCGGGGTGCGATCGTCTAACCTGTCCCAGGCTTTGCTTTTCAGCATATCCTGCAGCAACCGCTTTGTCTGCAAGGCGTAATTTTTATCTTTCGTCATGCGATAGGCCAGCCCCAACTCGCCTATGTCTCCACCTTTACCTGATTGTACTACTGCATCGGCATTCGATCTTATCCGTCGCCATGCAGCCTGCATGGTGGTGTCTTTCTCCATCCGGCTTTTGGCTTGTTGTATGCGGTCGTCTGTAAAATACAGGTATGGATGGGCTTTTATCTTTTTGACAGTAGGTATCTGCGCCAGCAACATAGTGCATGAAAGGAGGCAGCAACAACCTGATAGTAATAATCTTAGTGTCGACTTATTCATGTGTATCATCTTTCTTTATTTTTCTGTGAAAAGCAAGGTGCCAAAGCCTGGTTGATCATAGGGCCGTGGGCCTGCGTCTTCGGGGCGGATCTTATTTACTATTTGTTGGATATAGGTTGTGGCCAGGTGCCTGCGATTTTTGTAGTGGTTCAACACGATCTCGTATACCGGACGTATTTCATCGCGGCCTTTGTCTGAAATTTTATCGTGTTTGTATTTACCTGTTTTATCTGTGTATGGCACAAATGGTACTTCGTTTCCCAAAAGATACTTCGCTGTGTACTCGTAGCCTTTCAGCAAACGGTTGTCATAAGCTCCATATAGATCGACACCCTGGTTCCAGGCTATTTCGGCACACTCAGCGAGGTTGCCAAGTCCCAGTTGTGCATGTGGCTGATCTCTCCCACTCTCCTGCCCCTGTCCTGCTTCATTGATCACATAGTTCAACAGGCTACCATTGCCTTTGCCGTGGAGGTAGTAAGTGACTCCCTGCTGAAACACGGTGCTGTCGTTGCAAAATACACCGATCGCCATTACCATTTTGATGCAGGCATTGCCCCAGTTGCCATTGGCAAATTCTGCATAGTCTTTTGCCCAGGGATAAAAGACCTCGCGGAACATCTTTTCTGTTTGCTCAATGTTCTTCTTTTTCCAGCCCTTGTAGGTGTACCTCAGTATCTCAGCGCCATTGATAAACTGTGAGCCATTCAACCCCGCCAACAATTCTGCATCCCGTGGTATGATCTCTTTCAAAGTGTACGCGTAGGCGTTTAAAATTTCCACCGCCTTTTTTGCATGGGCTTCATTGCCTGTAGCGATCCACATGATGGCATTGTAGTAGACTGCATTGCAATCGCTGTCGACTTCTGCTTTATGGAGTTTCTTTTCAGCATCCCGGGAAACCTGTACAAATGGGCCTTTTATTTTATAATCAGCAGCAGCCTGCGGGTATTTTTTCAATTTTTCAAACGCGCCCAACCAGGGTTCTTTTTTTGCTTTCACCATTTCTCTTATTCTATCCAGGGACGATCTTGCATGCAGTATCCCGGGATGTACAAATGTTTGTGCTGAAGTATGGAGTGTCAGCATTAATAGTATTGTAATCGTTAGTGGTGTTTTCTGCATATTCTTTAGTTTTCCAATATCAATACTACGGTTGTCCGTGGTTTTACCTGTATTTGTTTTTGTGTCACGGTTTTCCTGTTGTCTGTCAGGGCTGTTACTTTTTTGTATCCTGCAGGCACCTGCAATGTAAAGTTCTTATCTGTAGTGGTGTTGAGGGTAATCAGGTATTTGCCGTATTGGAGTGTATAAAAATCGCCTTTGCCGGCGTGTACATTTTCATCGCCCGGTTTAAAGCTGATGCCGTCGGGTATTTTGGCAATCGGTAACTCTTCGCCGGTGTGTGCAGATTTGATACCAGGATAAAAATCGCGCGCGTTTGAAAATGCGAGGTTGATGCGTTGCGGGCGCTTGTAGGTCATGCCGGATGGTGTGTATTGCACATCCTCGAATACTGTAGCAATGTGGTCGACGGTTGGCGTGGTGTAATGGACTCTTGCCAGGAAGTTGACTGCATAGTTGGAGCGCCAGTACAACGATGTATAGAATGTTTCTTCACCGTTCTTAAATGCTACTACGCCGTTTTCTTCATCGGTGAATACGAAGTCGGGCTGGCCGGGTGTCATGGGCAGCTGATGGTTTTGTTTAGGTTGCTTTATTATCAGCTCATATTCATCGGGCACGCGCAATAATGTTTTGAGTGATGTGGTGCCTTTGTCGTTCATCTTGTCTTTTATTACATTGAAGAACTGGTGATCGGCTAACATCTGTTGTGCATATCCTATCAGCTCCGGGTCCAAGGTGGTTGCTGTTACCATCAGTGGCGTGGTCTCTCTTGTGGAACCTTTTTCGCCGTACATGATATAGCCGGGGTATGGATAGGGATCGCGCCAACCGATCACGGCTTCGGCGCGCATGGTTTTATAGCCGTCTTCATCTGTGGATATGTTGCGGAAGTAGGTACGGGCTTTCGTCATCTTCAGTAGCTGCTCTCTCAGCTTTGTGTCGCCCGAATTGGGTTTACCTCTTTCGGCAGTGGCGTTATAAATGTACATGGCCCAGTATCCTATTTCGCCATAGCCGCCTACAAAGCCCAGTTCTTTGGTCAATCCTTTATCGGTGAGCTGGTAATAATTGTTGCCGTAGCGTTTGTCGGGCCCATTGGGTGTTTCGCTACCCAGCCAGGGTTTAAGTCCGACGGCTTCGTATAGGTAGTTCAATGTTTGTGCTTTCGGCAAGGCCAGTTCAGGGGCTATCATGGAAAGGGTGTTGTTGACTTCGTAGAGGCACCAGTCTACAATCATACCCTGGTTGGTGTAACCGCGGCGGTGTGTTTTGGCATAATCCACACATGCTTTGAAAAGTGTTGCCCACTTAGCTTTACGGGCCGGGTCTTTATCCAACTCTGGCTTTATATCATCAATGAAATAGCGGATGGTCATGCAAAGGGGACCTGTGGTGACCCATGAGTCTTCGTAGAGTTTCGCTCCTTCGACCTCATAGCGTTTTGCATAGAGGTCGGCCAGTTCTATGGTTTTCCTGATCACTTTTTTGTCATTGTATACATTGGTCCATTTGATGTAATATGCTTCTGCCAACAGGTGTATCTCATCCTGGGTTGGCACTGCCTTATTCATCATTTTGTCGATCTCTTTGTTCAACAGGGTTTTTACTTCTTTCAGTACTTCTTCTCCGGGTGTTTTTCTTATGCCTGTGCTAGCAGGCAGTGTTCCCTGTTTCTCCTCTTTGGCAATGTCCAGGTAGCCATTGGTATGTGAATAGGCTTTGTAGATGGCTTTGGCCGGTTCTTTCATTTTTTTCTGATACTGTTCGAATGTGGGTGAATAGCGATTGTATCCGCCGGTGCTGCGGATGCTTATGTTCACCTCTGTTTTGCCTTTGGTGTATTTAACGGGCAATGGCATGGTGGTGTAATGAAAGCGGCCCAAGAATGGTTTTTCTTTGTTGGCCAGGTATAGCATATCGTAATCGCCCAGGTGGCGGTAGCCGATCTGGTCTCCTTCAATGAAAAGTATCAGGATGTTGTCATCGCCAGCATCGCTGCCCCAAAACCGAACGGTGATATAGTTTTGTTTTTGTGGATCTACCTGTATCTTAAAACTGACATTGCCGCCTTCCACTCTTTCTGATTCTATGGGCAATAGCATGCGTGCAGGCTCATCAAGTCCTCCTTTGATTGCTTTGGTTGCTTTTTCGGACAGTGCATGTTTTTGTTCCGATGCCGGGTCCCCAAATATCAACTCATCCAACACTGAGTTCTGGGCGCTGGCGCTTATCATCAACAACAGGGAGTATATTAAGAGGTTTACTTTTTTCATTTATGGTGTGTGTATTTTATCTGATATTCCAATATACGTTGTATCGTTCCTGGTGTATGTCGAAGAGGGGCGCCATCAATATTCCGGTGTTCTTAATCCTGAAAGTTAATGGCGCTTCTGTAACCGGCTCAAGGACATCTGACAGCTTAGTGCTTCCGATGTTCAAATCTGAAGTGATGCCTGCCGGCACTTTATAGTTGTATGTATAGTAATCATTTTTAACAGTGGGGTCTGAAAAGGGGGCTCGTCCCGTGAAGTTTTTGCCTAATCTGGCAGCCAACACCACCGGTCCATAGGCAACGGCGGCTACCCGGGGATTGTCGTTCGCAGGCACGAGCCTCAGGCTCATGGGGAATGTTATCTCTACTTTGTCGCCTGTTTTCCATGCATGGTCCAATGTTATATAACTTCCCGGCACCTGTTTCATCTTAACTGCTTTACCGTTGATCTTAACCACTGCTCCGTTGGTAGCCCATGAGGGGTAGCGGATTTGCAATGATGGCGCACCGGCAGCAGCTTGTGTAATCGTGAGGATTGTTTTATCGCTGTATGGAAAACCGGTTTCCTGACGCAGGGTAAAGTTTTTTTCTTTCCAATTCAATTCTGAAGCGATAAAGAGATTTACATATATGCTGTTATCGCTGTGGTAATAGATGGCTTCGTTGTATTTGGCATGGTTCTCAAAGCCTGAGCCAACGCAGCACCAGAATGAGCTGTCGGGCTGGCTGTATACTTTGTATGCTCCTGAGAGCATGGGCAGAAAGTAGGCCACCATGCCTGTGGTGGTATCCTGCTGGCCCAGTATGTGGTTGACGAGGGCTTTCTCATAGTAATCGGCATATTTTACATCGCCGGTATGGGTGTAGAGGTGGCGTGTAAGTTTCAGCATGTTGTAGGTGTTGCAGGTTTCGCCGGTAAGCCCTGTGAGGTGTGTAGAGATAGAATCCGGTGCAAAGAAATGTTCTTTGTGGCTGTTGCTGCCCGTGACAAAGCTGTGGTGGCTGACCACTGTGTTCCAAAAGAAATTGGCTACCTGGTGACCATCGCCGCTTCCTTCGATCTCATATGCCCGGGTAAGTCCCAGCAGTTTGGGTATGTAGGTGTTGGCATGGTGTGGATTCAGCACGTCTTTTTCTTCTTTCAACGGGTCGAGGCGGTCGTTGTGGTAAAAGAACTCTCCCAGCCATTTGTCGTGTGGATTGCCTGTGATGGCGTACAGATTATAAAAGCACTCGTTAACACCGCCAAATTCGTTGCGCAGCATCCTGGTGCGTTGCTCAGCCCCAACGGGGCTAAGTTTTTTGTAGGCCCATGCGCTCATGTGTTTGACAATATCGAGGGCTTTATCGTTGTTGCAATAGAGGTACTGGTCGATCAGGCCTGCCATGATCTTGTGGAGGGTGTACCAGGGCGCCCACACGCTTTTGCCTTCGAGGTTGCGGTTGATGAGTTCCTGGGGGAAGGCGCTCAGGTAGCCGTCCTGGTTAAGGGCTTGCTGCACCTCGGCCAGCACGTTTATCATCGTATCGGCTTTTTGTTTAAAGCGTTGTTCGCCCGTGCCTGCATAGAGCAGGGCTAATGCAGAAAGGATATGGCCAGTGGTGTGCCCGCGCAGCTCGCAGTCGAGTGATTCCCATCCGGCGAGTTTCTTTATCTCGAAATAACCTCCTTCCACGCCATCGGCCATGCCTGCAAATATTTTAAAGCTGTGGAGTAATCTTTTGGTGTCTATGTTCATTAGCCAGTCGATCTCCCGCTTCGTGTTTTGTTTGAAACGGCTGTCCAGCAGGCGTACCTCATCGAGGTTGAAGGCTTGTACTTTTGGTGCAAGTTTATCCTGCAAGGCAAACATGCCTGCGTGCTGGCCGGGATAATGTGATTGTGCACTAACTGCAACTGCAGTAAGCATGGCAACAACTGTTGCCATGCTTACTACTCCATTTCTGCTGATCATTGTTTTTATCATAATTGTTCAATTCTTATCAGGGGTTCGTCCTGTCTTCCGTAAGTGTTATATAGCCTCTTATTTCACCGCCCGTGTTGTTTTGTGTGTTGAGCTGGAAATAGACTTTGCCGGCTTTCAGGTCGGCGAGTTCAGTTGTGGAGAGTGGACGGTTGCTCCAGAAGTAGCCTGTGGCGCTGTCAGTTTCCGGCCTTGGTGGCGTGGCGTTGAAAATGTTCCTTTGGGCGAGTCCATTTTGTACGTTGTTGGAAGGGAAATACAAATCGGCCCTGGGCACCAGCGAGGTCATGCGTTCCCATTTTACGGAGTAGTTAAATACCTGTGAGTTGTTGTCGTACCTGCCAAAGAAGATCGCCTTGCCCGTGGAGGGAACCGCGGGTGTTGGCTTCATTTGTGCAAAGGTGGCCTCGCCGCCAAAATACATGTAGCCTTTGTCTTTATAGGGTGTTTCTTCATCTTTGGAACATCCTATCAATGCTGCTGTCATCATCAGGTATGCTGTCAGTGATCTTATGTTGAATGATATGTTCATAAATAACAGGTCTTAGTTTGTTATTGTAAGGGTTATTGTTCTTACCACTTCTCTCACTTTTTCAGCGGTCTGGTTTTTGGCCACAAATACCACTTTGTACGTGCCCGCTTTTGTGAATCTGTATTGGTAGTTCTCCAATCTCGCGTTGGGTCTTTTGATGCCAACTGCCACATCGGGTATGTATTGTGTGAGGTCGAAGCCTCTGGAGATGCTCCAATCTTCATTGGGTAAAGCGCCCAATGCCGGTGCGTTGAAGGTGAGTGATGTATTGCCATATACCCAGTTGTTGGTGCTGTCGAGCACGCTTTTGTTGTAAAAGGAGCCGGTTGTAAATGGCAGGTTGGTGCCGGAGTTGCCGCCTGCATGTGGAATGAATACGCTGTTGAAAAAGCTGCGCAGGTTGAATGTGTTGATCACCCATCTGCGTGGCAGGTAGCCTGTTCTGGCCGTGTCGGAAGTATAGCGGAATGCGATGTAGAGTGGCTTTCCTTCCTGCCGGTATTGGTGAACTTTAACTACTCCCGATGATATGGTTGCCGTAGATGGCGCCCAGGTGGCGGAGGCTGATATGTCGGTCCAGGTGGCTGCTTTTATATTGGCCACGTCCATCATACCGCTAAAGTTTGTCGATACCAGCAGTGATACCCTGTTTTTATCCAATGGTTGTGTGGCGGCTCCCGGGGCCGTGGTGGTAGTGGAAAAGATCAATAATGCCGAGTCGGGTGTAACATTTTTGGCTGTTGCGTATTCGTAGCTGGAGCCTGGTTCTCCGGAGTAGTAATTGATGTAGTCCGGGTTTCCTGAGAACCGGAACAGTACCGTGTCTGTTGTTTTGTAGGTTGTTGCGGTTGTGGTCACATTAAAGTCGTCTGCCGAATCGACCACATACTTGCTGCATGATGCGAGGAGTGCAAGTATCGTCATGGCGTATAGATATTTGACTTTTTTCATACTGATCGTTTTGATTGTTTTAATACCCTAAGTTCTGCGTGAGTTTTGCATTGAAAATGAGGTCCCATGCAGGTATCGGAAAGAACATGTCTTTCTCGGACACGTTTTGTACCGGTGTCATCGGTATATTATCTGCTCCGTTGCCCATTTCAGCCACGATGGACTGGATGAACGGATAGTTGGGGTTTGTGCCATTGATGTCGGCTGCCAATCCTCTGATGGTTGTGATGAGTATGCCCCATCTTTTCAGGTCGGGGAGCCTTAATGATTCAAAGCAAAGTTCTCTCGAGCGTTCATCCCTGATTGCCTGACGAAGATCAATGCCTTTTGTGCCTAAGAGGGCTGGCGTGTAATCTACGACAGGCGTTGGGCTGAGGTAGGCTACGGCCGTGGCTGCAACGCCTGCATAGGTGAATACTGCGCCTGTTGCTGCCGCGCTGGATGCACCGCTCGTGTTGGTGGGTGGTGTGGCTGTTGCTGTGCCGTTGGCTGTTACGGTATATAGCAGTCCGTTTGGCGCTGCCACCTGTGTGCCTACGGTGTATGCTGTACCGGTTGTCCATTTGTTGCCAATGGTGATGGTGGGAGCTACCGTGTTGTAGCCACTACCCTGCCCTGTGAGTAATACCTGGAAGGTGCCAGACGTGGCGCCGGTGGCCCTGATGTAGATGGCGTTGAATGCAAAGCCAGTCCCATCGCCACGGGTATAGGTGACGGCTGGTGTGCTTGTATAGCCTGTGCCCACTACGAATTGGAGGCTGTCTACGATCCTGGTTGGTGATATTGACCTGCGGCGCACCTGGTTAAGTGCGTCAAAAGCAATGGTAGTAGGCCCATTCAATTCATTTTCGGCTTCAGCCAGCATGAGGAGTACATCGGCATAGCGAAGTACCGGGTAGTTGGTGGAGTTGCCGGTCCTGAATGAGCGGCTCACTGCGGATTCATATTCTCTTCTCCACTTTGCCGGGTGCCTGCTCCAAAGTCTGTTGAATGGCAGTGGTGTTTTTACGCCTACTGTGGTGCCGCTGTACTCGTTGAGGGTAAGGGCATTGTTGCTGGTGGCGAAAATGGCGGTGTTGTTGTGGAAGTAATTGCCAATGTTCCAATCGCGGCGGTAATCGCCGGGCTCATATTTGAAATATTGACGTGGGTGTAGTTTGAGGTAGCCGTTGACATAGTTACTATCGCTCAGTGTCATGGGGACTCCTACGATGATGCCTGTTGAAAGTGATGAGGATACCAATCCTACTGCATTTTGTACGGAGCCGATCTCAAACATATTTTCCTTGTTGTACACATCTCTCGATTCGTCGATAAACACCTGGGGGTAAGTTGACATCAGGCCATGTTCGCCAGAGCTGATGACCTTGTTGCACCAGTATATTACGTCTTTGTAGCGCTCTTTGTCGTTTACCGGTTGGCCTGCCATGTAGAGGTTTACTCTTGCCAGCATGCCTTGTATGCCGGTGCGGGTAATGCGGTCGGTGTAGCCTTGTGTGGTATAGGTCTGGTCATACAGGAGTGAATCGGCCTGTGTCATGTCGGCGATTACCTGCTGATATACCTGCTTTATGGGGGTGCGTGGTATCTGCCCCTGGCTGGGGTCGGATGTGGCGTGTAGTTGTAAGGGAACATCGCCCCACCATTGTGCCAGAATAAAATAATAAAAGCCGCGCAGGAACAATGCTTCGCCTTTTGCGCGGCGTACTGTATCGGCGCTTACTTTGCCGGCAGCAGAGGCGTCGATATTGTCGAGCAAACTGTTGGCATAGTTGATCGATTGATAGCAAGCGCGCCACATGTTGTTGGGGTTGTTGGTGGTGCCATCGTTGGCTGTTGCGGCAAAGTTGGCAAAGCCTGTCTGGTTGTAATAGTATGCTTCATCGGTGGGTGCTGTGTACATGGCAGAATAAGCATTGGCATAGTTCACACCGTATTTGAGGTTGGTGTATATGCCCGTGACTGCTGCTCTTATTTGTGCGGCGGAGGCATAGGCGTTTTCGGGCACGATGGCGCCGTTGGGTTCGGTGTCCAGCAATTTGTTGCAGGAACTAAGGGCTGGTAGTGCTATTGTTAATAAGAGGAATATTTTTTTCATACAACTTAGCTTTGATTCTTTAGAGGGAGAGGTTTAGGCCTGCGGTATATACTTTTGTGCGCGGGTAGGGTGAAAAATCGAATCCCGGCGCGAGATTGCTTCCACCAACATTCACCTCCGGGTCGGGGCCAGTGTATTTGGTAAAGGTGAGCAGGTTTTGTGCGGAGATGTAGCATCTTACATTGGCTATCTTCGCTCTTTTGAGCCAACTCTGCGGCAGGTTATATCCCAACTGAACGGTTTTTACTCTCAGGTAAGAGCCGTCTTCTATGATGCGGGTTGAGTATTGGCGCAGTGCTTCTGTAGTGGCATTCATGCTTGGATAAACATTGCTGGGGTTTTCGGGCGTCCAGCGGTTGGCAAAAGTGGCAAACATGTTTTGGTTGATGTATCCTCCATTGACTGCTGTTGGAAAGCCATTGCCGGAGGTGGAGCCTTCAAATCTCATGCGATTGGCATTCAGTATCTGGTTTCCATAGGACCACTGCAGGAAAATATTCAGGTCGAATCCTTTATAGCTGAAGTTGTTGATCAATCCGCCATAGTGTTTTGGATATGGATTGCCAATTACCGTGTAATCGTTGGCGTTGATCATTCCATCTCCGTTGATGTCCACAAATTTGGGGCTGCCTGGCTGGGCCACTCCACCTGCAGGATTCAGGTTAGGATCGCCCAGGTTGTTGGGGTTTCTTCCGAAGTTGTAATAAGGTACACCTTCTTTCAGTACATAGGCAAAGCCATTGGTGCCATCGGGCACCAGGTAGAAATCACTGAGCTGGTACATGCCGTCTGAAATAAGGCCATAGAATTGTGCGATGGGTTGTCCTACTTTGGCTATGTAGTTCGTTACGCTGCCCACGCTGGCGTCGAATGAACGGATCGTCAGCATAGCGTCTTCTCCGCTATTGAGGCCCATCAGCATATTCCGGTTGAATGAAATATTAAAACTCGTATTCCAGTTGAATCGTTTTCCCTGTATGTTGATGGTATTCAGTGTTAGTTCAAATCCATAGTTCCTTACTTTGCCTATGTTCATAAAGGCGGATGTGAACCCTGTGCTGTGGGGCATGCTCGCATTCAGCAGCAGGTCGTTCGTAGTACGGTTATAATATTCCAGTTCGGTACTGATCCTGTTGTTGAGAAAAGAAAGTTCCAATCCTACATCTGTCTGTTGTCCCGATTCCCATTTGAGGTTTGCATTGGCCATTGTGTTGATCACAATGTTGTACATGATCTGGTTGTTGATGGAATAATAGCTGCCGCTCAGGGTAGATGTGTTGGCTGTGAGGAGTGATTTATAGGCAAAGTCGCTTACGCGGTTGTTGCCTGTCAAGCCATGGCTTAATCTCAGCTTGCCTTCCGTGAGGAAGGTGAGGTCTTTCATGAATGACTCGTTGCTGAATCTCCAGGCAACGGCTCCTGAGGGGAAATAGCCCCAGCGATTATCGGGGTGGAACTTGGAAGTACCGTCGGCTCTCATGGAAAGTGTGAACAGGTAGTTATCTCTATAGGTGTAGTTGACCCTGCCGAGGAACGATGCCATAGAGCTGAGTGAAGAGCCAGACGATACTGCTCTTGGCGTGCCTTGTCCCAGTCCCCGGAAGCCGAGTGATTCGTTGGGCAGGTTGGTGACAGAGTATCCGTAGCTTTCGTTGTTCCATTTTTGCCAGGTGAAGCCTACTACTGCATCGAGGCGGTGGCGCTTGTTGAATGACTTGTTGTAGTTGATCGTGTTCTCATTCAGGAAGCTATAGCTGCGTGAAGTGCTGGTGCTGCCATTTATGCCAAAGGTTTGGCCCGAGCTGGTGAGCGGGCTGCCTGAGTTTGTCATGGAGTTGTTGAAGGTATAGTTGTCGCCGCGCAGCAGGTTGACGCCTACGTTGGAACGGAGGCTCAGGTTTCTGGCAATTTTATAGGTGAGGTAGGCGTTGGCATTGATCGTGCTGTTGAGCCGGTCATTCACCTGGTTCATCGCCTGTACATAGGGGTTCACGCGACCGTTGCCCGGCACTCCTCCTTCGTCTATGTTGTTATCGAGGAGGTCCTCATAGATGAAGCTCACATCATTGGGATCGGCTTTGGCGCCCATCACCGGCCGGTAGCTCCAGAGGGTAGTCATGAAGTTAAAGTTGGCATTATTGGCGCTTGTGTTGATCGGTGTGTTCTGGCTCGAAGGTGTTTGTCCCCATGCTTTGGTGTTGGCATAGTTTACATTGATGCCTACTTTGAGTTTATCGTTCACTTCCTGGTCGAGTGTTATCCTCGCCTGGTAGCGTTTGAAGCCGCTGTTGATGATAAGGCCTTGCTGGTTTCCGTAAGAGGCTGAAATGGTATAGGCTGTTTTCTGGCTGCGGGCGGATAATGAAATGTTGTGGTTCTGGAAGGATGGGTTGTCAACGAACATGATGTCCTGCCAATCGATCGTTTTCACATTCCTGTAATCTTCGAGGGTTTTGCCGTTGGTAAAGTATACTGCGTTGGCAAAAATGGGGTTGGCGTCGTTCTGCAGGCGTACAAACTCGTAGGCGTCCAGCAGCTTCATCAGCTTGGTGGGTGTCTGAAAACCAGAGTAGCCATTGTAGCTTAGCACAGGCTTGGCAGATTTACCTCTTTTGGTAGTAATAAGTACTACTCCATTGGAGCCTCTTGCTCCATAGATAGCGGTGGATGAGGCGTCTTTCAGTACTTCTATCGATTCAATGTCTGCGGGATTGATGGCATTGAAATTGGCATCTTCCTGCGGGAAACCATCTATTACATAGAGTGGTGCGGAGGATTGGGTAACTGATCCTACGCCGCGCACAATAATTTCTGCGTTGGCGCCGGGCTCTCCATCGGCCGATATTACCTGAACGCCCGATACACGGCCGGCCAGCGCCTGATCGATGGTGAGGGCTGGTGCTTTTCTCAGTTCTTCCACGTTAACGCGGGCCACAGAACCCGTAGCATCTTTCTTGCTCACTGTACCGTAGCCAATTACCACTACTTCATCCATCGAGTTGTTTTGTTTTTCCAACGTGATGTTGTACATGGCATCTTTGCCAATAGGCACTTCTTTGGAAATATAGTTGAGTATGGATATTATCAGGATTGGGTTTTTGAGTGTGTCTGGTATGCGGATGGCAAACAGACCATCTTTGATCGTGATGGTGCCGGTTTGGGTGCCTTTCAACGTAACGGAAGCGCCTTCAACAGGAACGCCTTCTTTATCTATGACCGCTCCTTTTATTTCCCGGGCCTTTTGCTGGGCAGAGGCAGTCTGGACGGCAAGTCCGAATAGGCATAGGCAGGCAAGCAGCCATCTAAATGGCCAGCCTCCTTTCACATAGTAGCAAGTTCGTCGCATGGTTTTAGTTTTAGTGTTAAGTGTTGTTGGGTTTATTTAATAGCTGTTGGGTCTTTTTCTATCCTGAACCAATCGACATCGAGGTATCCTCCGATCCGTATATCCGGTCGTGCGGTGCTGGATAATCCTACTTTGCTTCCGATCCATTTATCGGGGGTTGCTGTAAAGGGTTGTCCGACCGGTTTGTATTGCACATCGTCTTCGCTATAGTAGAAGCGGCAGCGTGCATCAGGGCCTTCCACCTTTACCCGCAGGTAAGCGGTTGAGCCTGTCAGTACTTGTTGTTCTATGGTATTTTCTTTTTGTCCTGTCAATGCGTCTTTGCAGGTAACTTGTGTTACATAGTAATTCGAATCTTTTTTGGTAATGCTTACATAGGCGTAGTCATTGCCCATGATGAGGAGCCCGGCTTTTTTGCCTTGCCATATGTCCCACTCTACTGTCCATTTTACTTTTGCTGTAGCCGTAAAGCTCAATGCCGGGAATTTCTGCAGGAGCAGGTTTGGTACCGTAAAGAGGTTGCGTCCTGAGTCGGACGGGAATGCAAAGAGTCGCAGGAAGCCAGTGCCTTTCAGCAAAGCCGACCATTGTATCTGTGGGTTTGCATGCCACTGCCATTGCATGCCCAGTGTATCGGAGTTGAACTCGTCGTTTTCGGGTGGACGTACTGCCGGAAAAGTTCCGGTTATGACAGGTTTTCTAAACTGCAGCACCGGCTGGCCTTTTCCATCTGCATCGGGGTCTTCTCCTATTATGGGCCAGTTGTTTTTCCATTGCATCGGTTGCAGGTGTACCACACGTCCGTATGGGCCTTTGTCCTGGAAATGCATGAACCAGTGTTCGCCTGAAAGGGTTTGTACCCATGCTCCCTGGTGGGGGCCGTTGATCGTAGTGTTGCCCTGGTCCATCACCACTTTGCGTTCATACGGACCATAAATATTTTTGGAACGAAGGACCAATTGCCAACCTGTAGCTACTCCTCCTGCGGGTGCAAATATGTAGTAATAGCCGTTGCGTTTGTATAGTTTGGGGCCTTCTACCGTGTGGTCGATACCGTGACCATCGTATACATGTTTTCCGGCATCCACTGTTTTTGTGCCTGTTGCATTCAACCGGTAGATGGTGAGGAGGCTGTTGATGCCTGCCCTGCTTCCTGCCCATCCCACTGCGAGGTACATCGATCCGTCATCGTCTTTCATTACCGAAGGGTCAATGATGCCTTTACCCGGTAAGACCAGTTGTGGTTCGCTCCAGGCTTTTGCCGGATCGGTGGTGCTGATCATGAAGATGCCATAGTCGGGATCGGGATAGTAGATGTAGAAGGTTTTTCCGATGTAGACGATCGTAGGCGCCCATACTCCTTTGCCATGTTGTGGCTGGTTGTACACCGATGCCGGTTGGAGTTGGGGCAATGCATGGTTTATCAGTTTCCAGTTGACCAGGTCTTTCGAATGCAGGATGGGGAGTCCGGGCATGCAATTGAAGCTCGATGCCGTCATGTAATAATCATTTCCTACCCTGATCGCATCCGGGTCTGAATAGTCGGCATGTAGTACCGGGTTGGTATAGGTGCTCTCTCCCCGATTTGTTACCGGCTGTTGTGCCATAGTGTGGCTTACGACGAGGCTTAATAGTATGATGAGGGGTTTCTTCACTGTCGTTATGCTTTTACTTTATATCCTTTTGCGCCAAACAGGAAGATGATGGCGTAGCATAGTATTGGGAGGTAATATGCTTTCGCCACGTCTTCGTTGGCGGTCATGCCCATGAGGTAAGGAAAGAATGCGCCGCCAACAACACCCATGGAAATGAATGATGAGGCTTGTTGTGTGTGTGGGCCCAGGTTCTTCAATCCAAGGCTGAAGATGGTGGGGAACATGATGCTGAAGAAGAAGTTGATCATCAGTAATGCAATGAAGGAAGGCCAGCCCCAGCTTTGTGCTACGAGGATGCAGGAGATGACGCTGCCGAGTGCAAAGGCTGCCAATAGTTTGTTGGGCGCAATGTATTGCATGAGCCAGGTGCCTACGATGCGGCCTGCTGCCATCATGGCCATGAAGAGGATCATGTAATTGCCTGCCGTGGTGTCGCTAAAGCCCATTTTTTCATGGCCATAATTGATGAAGAATCCCCAGGTGCCTGCCTGTGCGGCCACGTTGAAGAACTGTGCTATGGCTGCCCAAACGAAATGGCGGTGCCGGAAGAGTTTTTTTCCTGGCGTGGTATCTACGTTCACCGCTTCTGCACTTGTTGCGGGAGCAGCGTGGGGATCGGTGAGTGCCGGTACTTTTACGAAGGTGAATGCGAGGGCCACCAATGCTATAAAGATGGCAATGCCTGCGTATAATATTTTTACGGATGAAAGATCGCCTGATCCTTCGCTGCCTGCCAGCAGGATATTGCTGCCCAGTGCCGGGCCGATCATGGTGCCCAATGCGTTGAAGGATTGTGAGAAGTTGATGCGACGGTCGCTGGTGCGTTGATCTCCCAGCGATGCTACAAACGGATGTGCTACTGTTTCCAGAGCGGCCATGCCGCAACCCAATATGAAGAGGGCTATGCGGAAGAAAGAGAAGGACACGCTGTTGGCTGCCGGTATGAAGAGTGCTGCGCCAAGGGCAAAAAGGGTGAGCCCTAATAGTACACCTTTTTTATAGCCAAACTTTTTCATGAAGAGGCCGGCGGGTATACTCATGACAAAATATGCGCCGAACACGGAGAACTGTATGAGTCCTGACTGTGCTTTGGAGAGGTCGAGCACATTCTGGAAATGTTTGTTCAGTACATCGCTGATGGAATGGGCCACACCCCAGAGCATAAAGAGGGAGGTGACGAAGATGAAAATGATCACAAATTTCTTCTCGGTAAATGCCGCTTTGTTCATAAGTGGGTGGGCTGGTTTTGTTGGGTTAGTGGTAAAGTGTTTTGCTGTTCAGTGTGGTGCAGTGTACTGGCAGCGCCTGCCATGGCTGCGGCTTCGCCCAATGTTGCCCGCCGGATAGGGATACGGGCGTGCAGTTGTTGCTGTACAGCCGGGAAAAAGTGATCGAATGCATTGGCTATTCCACCGCCTAACACTACTATGTCGGGTTGTTCTGCTTCGATGAACCGTTCCAACACTATTGCAAGGTTGGCGGCAAACTCGCTGAATATCTGTGCAGCGGCTGTTTCCCGGGCAATGCGTTCTGCTATATATTGTACGTTGGGGGCCTTGTTGCTTGTGAGTGATTGGTAGCGGTGCAGGAACCAGCGGATGGAAATGTAATCTTCCGCCCTGCCTTCGTGTAATGGTGAAATGTTCACATCGCAGATCTCTGCTTCCTGCCCGTGGAGGCGTGCCGAGCCAAGGCCCGTGCCCAAGGTGAGCCCTGCCGGCTTGTGGTATCCTTTGGCTGCGCCGAAAGCCGCCTCTCCCAACAGGAATGCTACAGCATCGTTCTTCAGCCGGATATATGCAGGGGAAATGTTCAAGGCTTTGGCCAACCACTCTTTTACGTTCATGCCATATAGTGATTCGTATTTGTTGAATCCTTTGATATGGGATATGCCTTTTTCATAATCGAAGGGGCCGGGCATGGCGATACCTACTTCGTATGGTGTTGTTTTGAATGACCGGGCAGCCTGTTGTATCGTAGTGTGCCAGGTGTGGAGGATCGTTCCGGCATCGGCGTGCGGATCTACCGACCTGCGTACCAGCGAATCGTGGAGCAAGCTGCCAGTGGTTGTATCAACCAGGGCTGCGGTGATGTGTGATCCGCCGATATCGACTCCTACTACCGGGTTTGTTTTCATGGGTATGTTGTTCATGTATTGCATAGTTTAAGGTTTGATGCGTATGGCATGGCCGCCTGACGCCTGTAGTTTTACCGTGAGTACAGTGGCTGCCGTTATCTTTTTCTCTTCCACTTTTACTTTGGTTGCTGTGGGCACGGATGGATCGTCTGCATAGATCGTGGCCGTAAAGGTTTTGCCTTTGGGCAGGAAGTTGCAATCGATCGTCAGTGTGCGTGCTTCGTTGTTGGTGATGGTGCCTACATACCACTCCTGTCCTTTGCGCCGGGCGGTGGTGATGTATTGTCCGGGTGTTCCCTGCAGTATGCGTGTTTCATCCCAGCTTACGGGAATGTTGTCCCAGAATGAAAGCTCTGGTTCATTCCTGCTCTGGGCGGGTTTATCGTACCAGTATAATGTTTGTAACGGGCTGTAGTAAATAGCGGCCAATGCCAACTGGTGGGCATGGGTGGTTTTGATACGGTCGGCGTAATAGCAGATGGTGTAGTCTGCCGCTCCCGCTATGTAGCGTGTGAAGGGTAATACGGTGTTATGGGTAGCATCGGGCATTTCTTCATTGCCGCGTATGCCCTCTGCCGTTAAGAGGTTGGGCCAGGTGCGTTGTTCGCCGGTAGGTCGCCAGTCGTCGTGGACATTGACCATGATCTGGTTCTCAGCTGTCTTTTTAAACATTTCTTCCAGCCAGGTGGTCCAGCGATGTGATCCTACCTGTACGAAGCCAAATTTCACGCCTTTGATGCCCCAGTCTCTGTATACGCGGAACAGGGAATCGGACTGTGCATATAAGCCCTGGAGGTTTACGTAGAGCCATACGCCTACGCCTCTTTCTTTACCGTATTGGATAATGGCTGGCAGGTCGAAGTTGGGGATGGCCACTTTAGTGGCGTCGGAAGTAAAGGTAAAAGCGGGACCATACCATTTCCAGTCGAACAGGATGTATTGGAGCCCGTGTTTTACAGCAAAATCAATGTTCTCTTTGGCATCGGCTGTAGTTTGTGTCATCACGCGTATGATCTTACCGGGTTTTATCCAGCTCATGTCTTTGATCTTCGATGGCTCGTTGAGGCTCAACAGAAGGTGGTTGTTCATGGCCAGTTGTCCGGGTTGCTCAGCCACCATGATCACACGCCAGGGCGTGGTGAAGGGTGATATAAGATCAGCCGGGGTGTACATGCTGGTGAGGATGGTATTGGGTTTTGTTTCGCTTAGTTTGAATTTGGCTCTTGCATAGTCTACCATTCCTGCTTCGGCCAGACAGGCGTGTAAGCCATTCGGTAGCTGCAATGTCAATGGCCGTTCGCTTTCTCCCGGCCAGTTGTTCAGGGGCAACAGTTTGTAGAGCGCCTGTGCCCATGCAGCATGCCAGGCCAGGGTGCCTTCGGGCAGGGTGAATGCTGTGTTTTCCTGCATTACACGGTAGTAGGTTCCTTTCACATTCTCGGGGAAGTAATACCTGATGGCCGCGCCTTCATTGTAAGCCCTGATCTCTACTTCTACCGGATAGATGGGGTTGTCATCTTTGACAAGGCGAATGGTGATGGCATTGTAATGATCCCGTATGTGACTGTTTTCTCCGTAGGGTGGTTGCCAGGTTGTATCGCGCGTAGTGCGTACAATCTCTTTTACCAGCAGGTTTTGGCTCCAGCGGGCATGGGTGTCTACCTTGAGGGCCATGGCCCGCTCTGACAGGTTGTTGTCGAGCTGTATGTCCAACGCCGACTCCTGTATCACTGGTTTGTTTTTCCAGGCAAGCTGGTAGTACATTTCTTTTTTACCCGGTGATAGTTGCTTCTGGTAAAACTGTACGGTGAGTTGTCCATCGGGTGATTGTACGGTGGCTCGCGTGTTCTCTATCACTGTCTGTGCTGAAGCATGGTGCAGGGTGATAAATGTGCATATTGTTGCTAACAGGGTACGTATCATAATTTTTTTCCTCCTTGCTGTAATGTGCGCTGCCGCAGCAGGGCTTCCATGTAATAGTAATCGGCGTAAATGATCGAGGCATCGATCTCTCCGCTGTTGGGTTTATGGCCTGTGGAATGGAGCAGGAATGCATTGTTGGCGTTCCTGCTTTGGTATTGGTCTGAAGACAAGGATGTCAACATGAAATCTGCTTTTGTGCGGTACTCTTGTGCTTTGGCGGTATCGGTTACAAGGGTGGAAAGTTCCAGCAAAGCTGCTGCGACAATGGCTGCTGCCGAAGCATCCCTCGGGGCATTTGGTATATCCGGTGCGTTGAAATCCCAGTATGGCACGCTGTCTTCGGGCAGGTGCCGGAGGTATACATCGCTCACTTTTTGTGCGAAATCAAGGAAGCGTGGGTCTTTCGTTTCACGGGCTACCATCGTAAATCCATAGATGGCCCAGGCTTGTCCACGGGCCCACATGCTACTGTCGGAATATCCCTGGTGGGTGATGCCTTTTACTTTTTGTCCGGTGGCCGTGTCGTACACTACCACATGGTAAGATGTGTAGTCGGGCCGGAAATGGTTTTTCATGGTGGTCTCCGCGTGTTTCACTGCTATGTTGTACAGGTTACGGGAGCCTCCGTTCTTAGCTGCCCAGAACAGGAGTTCGAGGTTGATCATGTTGTCCATGATCGTGTTGTGGCGCAAAGGCCAGTCTGTACCTGGCACGTTGCGTGGCCAGGAAAGGATGGTGCCTACTTTGGGGTTATAGAGTTTGGCCAGGGTGTCGGCTGTTCTCAGCAGGATGTTCTTATACTGTGTGTCTTGTGTGAGGCGATAACCGTTGCCGATGCTGCAATACACCTGGAAGCCGAGGTCGTGGTCGATGGCTGCCGTGTCGGCGAGTGGAAACAGGGCGGCAGAGAAACGTTGGGCCTTTTGTTTCCACTGGTCATCGCGGGTGTATTCATACGCGTACCACAGTATACCCGGGAAGAACCCGCAGGTCCAGTCGCGGTAATTCACGAAGCGCCATTGCTGCTGCCTATGCGCAATGCTGCGTGGAATGTGCGTGGAGTCCTGCAGGGTGCTTACCGTTTTGGTCAACTGTGTTATGCAGTAACCTAATTCTTTGTCATTGTCTGTGGTGGCTGGTGCTGCTGCGCAACCTGCCAGCCATCCGGCGATGGTTATCATCATCCATGCTTTGCCTTTTTGTAGCTTCATTATTTCTATTCTGTTGTTTTAGTTTTCATAAGGTTCTTCTTGACTTAGGGCGACCCACCCTCAGTGTTTATTGTTTCATTATCTGCTTCGTCGTTTTTGTTTTTCCGTTGCGCAGTTCAACCTGGTACATGCCTGCCGGCAGTTGTTGCAGGGAAATGGCCTGGTTGGTAGCTGTAATCCTGCGCTTCATCAGCAATTGTCCTTTCAGGGTGAATACCTGTATCTGTGCGTCGTTTTCTACTTTATCGAGTTGTATGTTCAATTGATCGGTGACGGGATTGGGAAACAATGTGATCTTGTTGTTGCCTGCTGCATCGGCTGCACGGCCGGCAGTGGTAGTATTGGTACCCGTGAGTAATGGTGCTTCTGCCGGCTCTGTGCCATAGATCAATTGTCCCTGATAGTATACCGTGATGTGGCCGTTTGCTGCCAGTGGCGCAGGCGCCTGCCAGGAATGATCATTGGTTTGCGTGAATGGCGACCAATCGGTTTTTGTGATACGGTATCGAATATTGCCTGTTTCACTGGCTGGGTATAAATTACCCAGCGCAGGTGCTATTTTCCATTCGATGTATTGGTCGGCTCCTTCTTTTGCGGGGCTCACCGTGTGGAAGCTGCGCAGGATATTGTTGTTGCCCAATGGTGCATAATCTAACCAGGCATTGAGTGCAGCGTTTCCGTCTGTGGTGAACCAGTAGCGTACCGAGAGGTCGTTGTAGTTTACGGGTACATTGCCTTCATTGCGCAGGTTGAGGTGTGTGCTGATGGTATTGGCGCTGCTGTTTTGTGTAGCTGACCAGGGTGTCACCTTCACTACCGGCGTTTCGGCTTCGGGTTCTTCTCCCCATACCAGTATGCCATTGCGGTACAGGGTAATGTGCTCATTGGGTGCGTAGGTTGTTTGTGCTTTGTAGGAGTGGTCGTTGGTCTCCTGCAGGTTGCTCCAGTTGGTGTTGGCCAGTCTTGTCTGAATGACGCCCGAGGTACCAGCCGGTAACAGTTGGCCCGCTGTTGTGTTGAATTTATATTCTACATACCCATATGCTCCTTTGTGGGGCTGCGGCAGTGGCATGTATTGCATTTGTATGTGCTGGTTGCCCATCTGTGCGTAATCTATCCAGGTGTTGACGCCTGCAAAGTTTTCGGCAGTGAGCCAATAGCGTGCTGTCAATTCTCCATAGGCTACCGGCAGTGTATCGTTGTTTACCAGTTGGAGGTAAGGGCGTATGTTGTTGTTGGCTGTCTGTCCATTGTCGCCGTCGCGGTATTGTACCGTGAGCTGCAAGGGAGCTATCGTCAAATTGCGGGCTACTGCCTGGGCTGCGAGGTATACAGAATCACCCGGCTGGGTAGCGGTAATGGTTACCGATCCTGCTTTCCTGATCTGCACGTATCCATTTTCTACTGTAGCAATGGCCGTATCGGTGCTGATAAACTTCACCGGCAGGCCTGAGCTGGCTTGTGCGGAGAGTGATTGCATCGTATCGCCCAATAATGCCGGGGGCAGTTGGTTGAAGGTGATGGTTTGTGTTTGGTGTGGCACCAGTTGTTGCAGTTCTGCCACCGAGCGGGCTGTGATGATCCAGTCGACGGTGTAGTTCGTTTCGGCAGATGTGATATCTGCTACTTTGAACTGAAAGGTGGTGAGTGTGGTGGGCGCCGTGGTGGACAGTGGTGTATTGCCCGAGCCGAACCCTCTTTGGGTAAGGTCGTAGTAGTATACTTCTTCTCCTACCCTGCCTGTCCAGCGATTGGCTCCATTGCCAAAGGCGCCGAGATTGGTGTCGAACGTGATATTGCCAACCTGCGGTTTTTTGAATTTGATGGCTACGAGCGGGTAGTTGGCCGGATGGAGTATGGCGCCTGCTGTTTTGCGTATGTCGCCGCGCTTGCTTCCGTTGGCCTGGGTAGCCAGTGTGACCTGCAGTTGCCCATTGTTGACCGTAGCTGTAGCGCCACTCGTGGCTGTGGCCCAGCCATCTGCCGTAGTGGTGAACTGATCATTAAGAAGACCGACTGTGCTATCTACCGGATTTGTATTGCCACCCGGGTGATCGGGTGCATTGTTGAGGTAAAAGAGTAAGGAGCCGTAACCGGGATTGTCGGCGCCAAAGGGCGCTCCTTCCGGTCCCATGGTGTGTAATACTTCCTGTGTCCAAGGCATCTGTAATCCTTTGCGGTATACGTAGTGGTTGTAGGCTATTTCAAATACAGACCGGAACTGTCCGCGACCATTGGCGGATATTGCTTCGGGTGTGTAATCGCTGTAGTTCTTTTCACAATAGTCATAAGCTGTTTCATAGGGTACGGTATTGCCGAGGTTGTATTTGGAGGTGTATTCGAAGCCGCGCATGATGGCGTTGCCGGAAGAGGAATACAGGTCTACGCCTTGTTTCAATGCCATCTCCGCTATTTCGGCCATCGAGCCGAGCGCCAGCATGGTATGTGGCTGGTCGCGGTTGCTTTCCTGTAATTGTCCGGCAGCGGTGAGTACATAGTTGTCGATGCTGCCATTGCCTTCGCCGTGGTAGAAGTAATTGACCACGCGGTTGAACATGGCCGTGTCATTGCAATAGACTGCAATGGACATAAGGGCTTTCATGCAGATGATATCCCAGTTGCCATGTGCGCATGGTCTGAAATTTTGCAGTACGGGATAGAACACGTTTTTGAGCATGGTCTCACATTGTACCTGGTTGGCCTGTGGCCAGCCGCTATAGGTGTGCCGCATCAGTTCGGCTGCGTTGGCAAACATGAATCCATATAATCCGTTCAGCTCTGCATCGCCGCCTACGATGGCTGTTGTGGTGCTGGCGTAGGCATCGAGTATCTGGGTGGACTTCACGGCATGGGCTGCATTGCCGGTGATGTTATACATCAGTGCATTGTAGTAGGCTGCGAGGCAATCGCTTTCCACACGGGATTTGACAGTGCCGCCTGGAATGCCGTTGAGCGTGAGTGAAGGATCGCGGGTGATCTGCGGGAATGGCCCTGCTATGTTGTAGCTGGCAGAAGCGCGGCTGGAAGCACTCAGCAGCTGGAAGCTCTCATATGGACGGCCGTATTGATTGTCTACAAAGTTTTTAAGGCGTTGCAAATCGGTGGTGCTGTGCAGCAATCCCGGATGGGTGAACTGGCCGCTAAAAGAAAATGAGGGCGGGTTGTTGACACCTGCAAATGTGCGAAGGGCTGCTACTGAAGGAAATGTCTTTACCCAGTCTACTTCGTATTGCAGATCGCCGGCTGCTATTTCTGCCTGTGTCAATACAATGTCGGCTATCTTGAACTGGAAAAGGCTGAGTGTGGTGGGTGCTGTTTGTGATAAGGTAGTGTTGCCGAGCCTGCCGGTGGAAAGATCCCAGTAATAAATGTTGCCGGTGGCCGAGGCAATCTTCGTGGCGTTGTTGTTGGTGTTGTTGTAGGAGCCAAGGTTGGAATCGAAGAAGAAGTTGGCGCGTGGCGGCTTGTTGAATTTGATGGCCACAATTGGATAAGCGCCTGCATGGAATGTGACGCCACCATTCTTACGCAGGTCGGCGCGGTACCTGCCTGATGACTGGAGGGCCATGTTGACCACCAGTTGTCCATTGGTAAGTTGTGCTGTGCTGCCTGCTGTGGAAGGCGCCCAGCTGAACGTGTTGCCGGTAGTAAAATCATCATTGAGTAAACCAGTCTGCGCCTGTGCAGGCAAGGCCCACAGGGCTGTAAGAAGGGTGAAAGCAGTAGTAATGGCTCGCATGATCGTTAGGTTTTTATGATAAAGTTTAATGTGGAGACTGATCATTGGAGGATCATTCATTACGGACAGCTCAGGGCTAACGCTAACTAACTGCTTGCTTATGATGATGGAAAATGAGCTGTCCGTAATGAGTGTTTGTATTATTATTCCCAGCCGGGATTATTGGGTTTGAGGTTGGGGTTGAGTTGTATTTGTTGTGATGGTATTGGCAGCAGGTAATGTTTCTGCTCCCATTTGCGTGAGCTGGCGGGCTCGATGATATAGGCGCCTTCTGCATCTTTCGTTGCCGAGGAGAGGCTGGTCCATTTGGTTTGCCACTGGGTGCCTGTCCATTTAATGCCAAGCAAAGGCATGGGCATTTCCACTTCTGCTGTTTTCCAACGTTTGAGGTCGTCGATGCGGAAGCCTTCGAGGAAGAGTTCTACGGTTCTTTCGCGCCTGATCTCTGTGCGCATATCGAGTCCGTTGGCTGCCACGAAAGCATTGCTAAGCTTTGGCATGGTCTTGTTTACACGGTTGCGTACCAGGTTGAGTGAACGGTCGAGGTCTGCATCGCTGATGGTCCCGTCTCGTTCGAACTTTGCCTCAGCATAGGTGAGCAATACTTCCGCGAGCCTGATAACGGGGTAATCATAGGACTCTTCGTTGTCCTGCAGGTTTCTTTCGGTAGCCCATTTCTGGGGTTGGTAGCCGCTGGAAAAGCCTCCGTTGTGGACGCCTTTGGAGTGGGCTATATCCTGCGCATCTCCCAACCAGGTGACGCGGGAGCTGATGTTTTCATTGTCCCAGTGTACGCGTCCGTCCATCATGAATGAATAGCGCATGCGGCTGTCGCGGTCAATGTATTCGGAGGTCGTAGTGGCATATCCCTGGAAGAGGGGCGATTTGCTGACAGGGAGTCCGTCTTTCGACAGGTACATGTTGGCCATCTTGCGGGTTACCCACAATACGTTGCCCAATACCGAGTGGGTGATGTTGGACCTCACCTGCCTCAATTTGTAATCGTAGCGGTTGGCGAGGATGTATTCTTTGTTCTCTGCTTTGCCGATGCCCAGCGGGTTGGATTTTTCATTTTCCAATACAAAGAGGTATTTGTAGGCCGAGTCGCCGAGTGCAGCAGAAGCTCCTGACACACCAAAGAGGTTGTACTGGTTGCTGGTGATGACCGCATTGCTGTTGGTGATCGCTTTATCGAGCAGGGTGTTGGCTCTTGCTGTATTGCTGCGGAACTTTTGCCAGGTGCCTTCGTACAGGGCTACTCTTGCCAGCATGGATTGTACTGCTCCTGTGCTGATGCGTCCTTTATCGGCGCCGGGGATAGCGCTTTCCAATCTTACTGCTGTCAATGCTTCTTCGAGATCGGTCATGATGAAGTCTACTACCGAATCGCGGGCAGACCGTGGTGCATACAACTCCGGTGAATTGATGTCGAGTGGCTTTTTGATGATGGGTACCTGACCGTATTGTTGCAGGAGATCGAAGTAGGTGTAGGCGCGGAAGAACTTTGCTTCTGCTACATATTGTTTGATCTCGTCGGCATTGCTGTATTCCGCTGCTTTGCTCAACAGGTAGTTGGTCTCTCGTATGCGGGTGAAGGCCGTATTCCAATTGCCATCGGTGAGTGGTACTGTATTGGTACCATTGCTGAAGGCGATGCGGTTGCCACGTGTTGCCAGGTCGCTCTTGTCATCGGCATGTGGATTGTCGAAGATCATGGGTGCAAACGTGGCCATGTAGCCGTAGAATTGGTTGGCGGCGAGCTTGAACTGCTCGGCCGACTTCCAGAAATCGGCGTCGGATATTTCATTGATGGGTTTCAGGTCGAGGGCCTTGTTGCAGGCCGTGCCGCCGCTCACGAGAATGGCGACTGCTATAGTATATCGGAGAATGTTCTTTTTCATGTTCATGCAATTAAATCGTTAAAAAACCAGGTTTACGCCGGCGGTGAGGTAGCGGTAAAAAGGGAATCGTTCTGTTGTGTTCACGCTACGTGTCGTTTCCGGGTCCCATCCATCGCGGATGCTGGAGGTTTCCCAGAGGTCGTTGCCAGAGAAGTATATGCGCAGTTTCTGGATCTTCACTTTTTGCAACCACTGCTGTGGCAGTGTGTAGCCGATCACCAGGTTTTTTAAACGGAGGTAAGCGCCGTTTTCCACAAACCAGTCGGAGGGCATGTAGTTGTAGTTGTTGATGGTGCCGGTGGCCGACAGTCTTGGTAAGGAGGCGTTGGTGCGGGTGGGTGTCCACCATTTCTCATTGAACGCGGCATTCTGTCCCTGGAACACCGTTGCCAGTGGCATGCGCCAGTTGTTGGTACGTGCGATCGTGCGTTCTCCTACGCCCTGAAAGATGAAGTTGAGGTCGAAGCCTTTCCAGGCAAGACCGCCATTGAAGGAGAAAGAAAAGCGTGGATCGTCGCGGCCAATGAACACGGCATCTTCGGGGAAGGTGAGTTTGCCATCCCCATTTACATCGCGGAACATATTATCGCCCAGTTGCAGGCTTGTGCGCGGGTCGGTGCTGGTGGCACTGAAGCCTCCATTGATGTTGGTACCGTTGGCAAAGAAGAGTTTCTTGTAATCTTCTATGTCTTTGTCGCTTTGGATGCGACCGGCATACACCATACCATAGTAGGCATTGATGGGATAGCCTTCTACCGCGCTGTTGAAACCTCCGTTGGCATTGCTGATGATGTTGACGCCGCCGAAGTTGACCAGTTTATTGCGGTTGTCACTGATGTTGCCGCCAATGAAGTAAGTGAGGTCCCCTATCCTGTCGCGCCAGTTGAGGGATGCTTCCCAACCCCAGGTTTTCAGCTTACCATTATTACCTGCCGGTGCACCTGCTCCCAATACGGCTGGGTAAGCGCGGGCGATCAGCATATTGTTGTTGTATTTGAGGAAGTATTCGAATGTGCCGGCGAGGCGGTTGTTGAGCACTCCGAAGTCAACGCCTATATTGGATGTTTCTATGCGCTCCCAGGTGCGATCGAGGGCCACCAGTCCGCTGGGGAATACGCGCACGATGGGGCTGGTACCGAGTATCGGTTGTCCGCTGCTGCCCGGACCAGTAGAGAACGCAAGGCCCATCATCTGGATATAGTCGTACAGGCCGATGCCTGTCTGGCTGCCCAGGCTGCCCCAGCTTGCGCGTAACTTCAGGTTGCTGAGCCAGCCCGTGTTTTGCAGGAAGTTTTCCCTGGTGAGCACCCAGCCTGCCTGAAATCCATAGAAGAATTTCCAGCGGCTGTCGGCCACGAAGCGTGATGAGCCGTCGTAGCGTGTGTTGGCTTCAAACAGGTATTTGCCGTCGTAGTCGTAATTCAAACGTCCGAAATATCCTGCCAGTGCATAATGGTTTTGCGACTGTCCGACTGTTTTGGAAGTTAGATCGCCTACGCCCAGGTTAAGGGAAGGTGGTACGCCGCTGAGGATGTCGAATGTCTTACCGTTGAAGTTCTTGAATTCATCTCTTTCGTATTGGGCGCCTGCCATCAGCTTGAAGTTGTGGTCATCGCGGATCGTCTTCGTGTATTCTGCATAGCCGTTCAAGCTGAAATAGGCATCTCTGATCTGTTGTTCGGTGTAAGAACTACGTGCCGGGAAATTGCCCAGTGCAATGGTTCCCGTGTAATCATAATAGGTAACCATGTTTTCAAGGGTGGCCGTGTTGGTGATGCCGTAATAGTAACCGGCTGACCCTACGAACTTCAGGTCTTTCATAGCCTGGTAGGTCAGGTTCACCACCGAGTTGATACGTGTATTGTATTCTTTGGCTTCTCCGCCCAGTTCGGCTGCCCAGTTGACTGCTGCATTGCCCTGGCCGCTGCCCCATACATAGGGTTTACCATTTTTTGCAGCCGACGGCATGCCGGGTTGTATGAAGTTGCCCAGTACATCGTTGAGCCGTGTGGGTTGTACGATGTCGTTTTTCTCCAGTGATATGTTGGTCTCCAGTTTCAGTTTGGGGGTAAGCTGGTAGTCGTTGTTGAAGCGTACGTTGTACCGGCTGTTGGTATTCTGGCCCCATTGGAGCAAGCTACCATCGCGCAAATATCCAAGTGATATGCGATAGCCTGAACGGTCGTTCCTACCTGAAATGCTCAGCTGATGTTCTGTAGAAGTGGCATTGCCCCAGAGGTAATCCTGCATCGTGCCGTCGAAGAACGGGAAATCTCGTACGTCGGTGAAGTCGCTCTTGTAGGGATAGTCTGCGCGGGAGTACCAGTTGGAATCTGGCCGGTTGATAGCGGCCAGGGCCATATTGTACCAGATATTGTTGGAGGTGTTTTTATCTGCTTCCTGTCCTTGTTTCATCATGTTGGCCCATTGGTCTATGTTCATGATGTTGGGCTGCAAGCCTACGCGCTTTTGGGATACGGAGCCGTTGTACTCCACCGTTATTTTGCCCGACTTTGCTCTTTTGGTGGTGATGAGGACCACGCCACCGGCGGCACGGGCGCCATAAATGGCTGCTGCTCCATCTTTGAGGATGGAGATATTGTCGATGTCATTAGGGTTGATGGAATTGAGTGCGTTGAGGCTTACGTAGGGTAATCCGTCTACGATCACGAGTGGGTCTACGTTGTTGGTAGATGAGGCTCCCCTGATCTGGAACTGCCAGTTCTCACGTCCTGGCGCTCCTGAGCTACGGGTTACTACCACGCCGGGCGCCTGCCCCTGCAGGGCGGCCAATGGATTGGCTACCGGGCCACGGTCCTGGAAGGTTTTGGCGCTGATGGTGGTGACGGAACCCGTGAGGGTGGCTTTTTTTGCTGTGCCGTAACCTACCACTACCACATCGCCCAGCTGTTCGCCGGTGGCTTCCAGCTTCACGAGGAGTGGCGCTGTGCCTGCCGGTTTTATTTCCTGTGACTGATAGCCTACGTTGGTGATCTCCAACACGGCGCCGGCCGGAACGGAGAGTATGAACTGACCTTTGTCGTCGGTGGAAACACCGGTTACGGTGCCTTTTACTTTAACGCTGGCGCCGGATACCGGTGTGTTGTTTTTGGCGTCTACCACCGTACCGGTGACGGTGCTGGCAGTTTGGGCCAACACAGTGGCGGGCAGGCAGGCCAGCCATACAATCACCAGGGTCGTCCATCCTGGCAGCAATCGGGATACATAGCTCATAATGGCAATTTTAGATTTGAGGTACTGTTTTCGTTTAGTGATGCAGTTTTATGTGTTGTTTGTGCTGTCGTTTTTTGTGTGCGTGGCAGGGATGATTGCCGCACGATCAATTGTGTTGGTAACACCGTTGTTTCTGCTGGCAAGGCTTTCGCTTCGCCCGACAATACCGTCATGAGGGCTGCAATAGATGCTTTGGAAATGGCTTCTACCGGCTGGGCCACTGCCGATACGGATGGTGAGAACAACGCGAAATGGGTGTTGTCATCGAAGCCTACCACGGCCATGTCATCCGGAATTTTCCGGTGGCGGCCGTGCAGGGCTTCAAGGCCTGCAATGGCGAGGTAGTTGGTGGCAAAGATCAATGCGTCGAGTTGTGGCTGTGTATCGAGGTACTGCCCGATATGTTTTGCTACCTGCTTTTCGCGCTCCATCGTATAGGATACTTTCAATACGCAGGCTGGCAAGTGTTGTTCTTCCATTGCACTGGCGTAGCCTATAAGGCGGTCATCCATCTGGGTTTGTTCGGAATCGAGTGTAACAAAACCAATGTGTGTGTAGCCGTTTTCCAGGAGATGCAAGGCTGCCTGGTAAGCTCCGCCTTTGTTGTCTACTACTATGTTGTGTGTATCGAGCTCCGGGAAGTAACGGTCGAATAGCACTACCGGCAGTTTATCTTCCAGCAGTGCTGCTATGTCGTGGGCCATGCAGGGCGGCGGCGCAATGATGTAGCCATCGACTTGTGTATCGCGGAATCCCTGCAGCAGGTCGCGGGTTACGCGCACGTTGTTTTCGGTGCTGGCATGGAATATTTTATAGTCATACTGGTGTGCATAGGCTTCTACGATACGTGCTATGCCTGAGAAGAAGGGATCGGAAATATCTTCTACCAGCATGCCGATGATCTTGCTCTTGCCTGTGCGCAGGCTTCTGGCCATGCGGTTGGGCCGATATCCCGATTCGGCCACGTATTCAAGGATCGTTTTTGCCCGATCGGCACTGATGCGCTTTTCTGCTGCACGCCCATTGAGGACGTACGAGATCGTAGCGGCTGATACGCCGAGCTCGCGGGCTAAATCGTGTATGGATATTTTGCGCTTCATGGCCGGGTGATGTAAATGCTTTGGGTAACGGAAATGGCTGACTGTATTTTGGGTTCCGCTGTTCGTCCATATTGCCATGCTACCACGGTTATCAATACCGGATATTTCGCTTTGGGGGGTATGGGGGTAAAATGAAGGGTATTTCCTTCTACTCTTGCCGGCCCTTCCAGCACATAGTAGTATACCGGCCTGTCAGCATCGGACACTGCATTCAGTGTTATGCTTTTGGCGTCTGCACGCTGGCTGGCAATGGATGGAAAGCTGATGTGTTGTTCTTTGCCTTCCGTGAGTTTTGCCGGCACCGTCATCTGTGCCTGTTGTACGATGGGTTTGTATTGTGCATCGCCGGGGTGACGGGCAATGAAGGTGAATACATGCTGGCGGGCATTGGGATCGAGGCCGGGCGCGAGTTGCAGGCGGAACGTCGTATCGTTGTCTTTGGTAAATGGTCCTGCCACCCAGTCGATGGTGATTGGCCTTTCATCTTTAGCGTGGCCCAGTGGCGAACCTGCGGGCAATCCTGTCCAGTTGGCCAGGCGGGGGCTACCGCTGCCTACCGTATCATAAAAAGCGCCATTCAAATGGAAGGTGATGCCATCCTGTGCGGGCAGGAATTTAAGGTCTATCTGCAAGTGGCTGTTCTTCTGCGGCGCCATCTTTCCTTCCTGCATAATGCCAATGAGCTGGGGCTTCAATCTTTTGTATTGGGCGCCGTAGTTTTCAACGGCCCGTACTGTTTCTTCATCGAAATACCAGAAGGCTTCGGTCTTGTTGCCGGTATACCGTCTTACCGGCGCTGCAGGTGCCGATGGTGGCGCATCGGGCCTCCATTTATCAGCCAGCCATCCCGATTTAGTTGGATCAACTGGTATTAAAACGGGTGGTCCCTGCTTTGGGTATTTTTTCGGCAGGCGGTACTGTGCGGCTTTCTTTATGTAAAAGGCAATGAATTCTGTTTTGGGTTGCGAGGTTGCAAAATGCCCTTCTGCCGGCACGGCCAGCATGCTTAGTGGCATGTGGGGATGTGCTTCGCGCTCCTTCAATCCTTCCGCACTCCAGGTAGCAGCTGCTTCATATTCTCCCATCGTTTCAAGGGATGGGATGTAATCGATGTTTTGTTCGGGGGACCAGATATCGGGTGCTGCGGTGTTGCGTACATAGGGCCACTGGCCGCTGACGGAAATGCAGGCCAGTGTGCGACCGGGATTCCAGGCTGCGAAATAATAGGGCCAACTGGCTGCTGCCGAGTGGCCGAGTCCTATTACTGGAGCATATGACAACTCCGGATAGCCCGACCGGGCCGCCAGTGAATCCATGAATGTGTTGAACACTTCTCCTGCGCCTTCTTTGAAGTTGAAGAAGTGGTTGAAGGATGGCGATACCCATATTTCTGCGAATCCCAGTTCTGCCATTGTCCGGCGGAAAGCGGGATCGATGAGGATCGAGATCTCCTCCATGTTGTGTTGTGCTACTATGATGCCACGTACCTGTTTACAGTTTTCCGGTATCCACAGGAAAGCGCGCACTGGTCCTTTGTTGCCCTGCACGGGAACCGACCATTGCCATACGGCAGTGGAAGGGCTACCGGCTGCCAACTGCCGGGCGTTACTGCTCAGGGTAGTTATCAACAGCAGGCAGGCGGCAATCGCCGGTCTATAAACAGTATTGACAGTCAGTAATATAGCTTTGGATGGGCGCATGTATCGGGTGAAAAGTTTGGGCAATAGATATCCGTTCAGGTATTGCCGGAGCGGTGTGCCTGTTGGTAATGGAATCAACTTATGGTGTTAATTAGCTTCCTGCAGCTGTGCGACTTCGGAAACGGTGGCGGCAAAGCGCCGGGGAAGGTTTGTGTTTATTCATATTGGCAAGTTTGTAGTTCGTTTAATCGATTGAGCGCCTGTGTTTAAAAAAACTGATACCTATCCACCCTGCGGAAAAACAGTATCAGGACCTTTTACAGTATGCAAAATACAGGGGGAAAACAAAAAGGCGGCGGGGGGTAAAAGCCGTAAAAGGGGGGTAAACTGACCATTTGCCCCCTTTTGGCTGTATCATGAATTGTTGAAAGGTCCAATCGCCTTAACTTCGGAACACCTGTTTACCTATCTTCTGCTCAGGACCTGCACTTTTATTTGTACATCCATCACTTCATTTTTCTAAATCAATTGCTCCATGGCAAAATTCCTGTCATTGATCTGTTTATTATTTACCGGCAGTTCGGGGTTTGGTCAGCAAATGGCTGGGCGTTATTTCAACATTCTTGACTTTGGGGCTGTAGCAGACACGGCTGTTGTGAACACCAGGGCTATCAATGCCGCGATCGAACGGTGTTTTCAAGCTGGCGGTGGCCAGGTGGTGATCCCTGCCGGCCGCTTCGTGTCCGGGACTCTTGTGTTGCGTGATCATGTGGAGCTACATCTTGAGAACGGCGCATTTTTATTGGCCAGTTATAACTACGAGGATTTCCCGCGCCAGCCTTTGCCGCGGTACCGCTCGCAGAAGGATGGCGGCGGCTGGTATGCGCTGATTTATGCCGAAGGGGCCAATCATATCGCCATTACCGGAGCCGGCACTATCGATGGGCGGGGACGGGGTAAGAAGGGGCGTCGGGGCTCGCCGGGTGGCGACCGTGATGGACGGCCACGCAACCTGTTGCTGATCTCGTGCCGCAACGTTCGTATAGAAGGTGTCAATCTTTATAATTCTGCCATCTGGAACCAGCATTACCTCGATTGTGAAGATGTGACGGTTAATAATATACAGGTGTATAATCATTGTAATGGCAATAATGACGGGATCGACATCGATGGATGTCGCCGCTTTGTATTGAGTAATAGTATCATCGACTCCGACGATGATGGGATCGTATTGAAGAGTACCGGGCCTGCGCCTTGTGAAAATATTACCATCAGTAATTGTATTGTGAGCAGTTTTGCCAATGCCATTAAATGCGGGACTGAATCTACCGGTGGGTTCAGGAATATTCAAATATCCGGTTGTGTGGTGAAGCCCAGCCGCAGTCAGTCGCCTCCGATCGTGAAGGTGTCTCCCATCGGTATTACGGGTATTTCATTGGAAATCGTGGATGGCGGTTTGATGGAAGGTGTTTCGGTCAGTAATATCACCATCGAAGGCACTCAATGTCCGCTATACGTGCGGCTGGCCAACCGGGCGCGTAAGCACCGGGAGGATGCGCCGGCGCCGGGGCAGGGCATCATGCGTAATATCATGTTCAGCAATATTCTTGCTTATGGCACCGGCAATTATGGTTCTTCTATTACCGGTATTCCCGGCGCCCGTATCGAGCATATTTATCTCAATAATGTCCGGTTTGTTTCCAAGGGCGGATTGGTGAAAGGTCGTTTTACGCCTGTGGAGCAACCCGGCGCACCGCGGCATGATGTAGCGAAAGACAGTGGGCAGGATACTTACCTGGCATCTTACAGGAACGTGAAGGAAGATGAGCAGGGTTATCCGCAGCCTACCGTTTGGCGGAACCTACCGAGTTATGGTATGTTCATCCGGCATGTAAATAATATTGTTGTGGACAATGCCAGTTTTCTTTCTGCCGGTACGGAGCCACGTGTTGCTGTTATTGCTGTGCACACTACTGGTTTGCAATTGAACCGTATACAAACGATGGCTTCACCGGCGCAAGTGATCCTGCACAACGTGCGGGAGGCTTTCATCGATAAGGGGATGGTTGTAAAGAAGGAGTAACGTTATCTGTGTTTTTATTTTCCTGGCTTTTCTTTCAGGTTTACCTGGTATTGATCGCCGAAGGCTTTGCGGTATTTCTTGATGTATTCTGAAGGGTTCATGCCAAAGACTTTATTGAATTCGGCGCGGAAGAATTTGATGTCATTGATGCCTACCCGAAAGGCGGTTTCATTGACATTGTAATTCGTGTGTATGAACAGCTCTGCTGCCTTGCGGAGCCGGATGAGGCGGATGAAGGAGCGGATGGATAAGCCTGATACCGATTTTACTTTGCGGAAGAGGTTGGAACGGCTCATGCCGATCTCGGCCAATAGTATGTGTTGGTTGAACTGGTCGTCTTCGAGGTGGCTTTCGACGATGGCGATGCAGCGTTCGAGGAACTCTTTGTATTCGCGCGATACTTTCTGATCGGTACTGCGGAGGGTGATGGCATTGTAAAAGTAGTGCTGGAGGATGGTGCGTGCTTTGAGCAGGCTGGCAACCCGCGCCACCAGGATGTCTTTATCGAAGGGCTTGGTAATATAATCATCGGCGCCGCCTTCCACGCCTTTGAGGCGTACATCGGTGGCTGTGCTGGCGGTGAGCAGGATCACGGGAATGTGTTGGAGGGCTTCTTCTTCTTTGATGTGGCGGCACAGCTCAATGCCGTTCATGCCCTGCATCTGCACGTCGGAGATCACCAGGTCGGGCAGGTGCTTGCGTGCCAGCTTCAATCCGTCTTCTCCATCCGATGCCTGGAACACCTGGTAGGTGTTGCGGAAGAGGCCTGACAGGTATTGTAATATCTGGTCGTCGTCGTCGATGAGCAGGATGGCTTTCTTTTCGCTCACGATGGCTTCGAGTGGCTCTCCGTTGCCGGTTGTGATATCTTCCTCTTGTCTTTCCGGCATATCATCGGGCGCCAGTTCTTCCAACAGCATCGGTGATGCCGGCGCCTGTTCGAGGATCACTTCGGGATCGAAGTGTTGTGTGCCTTTCAGCAGGCTAAGGATAAAGGTGGTGCCTTCTCCTTCTTTGCTTTCCCAGGCTATGTGTCCTTTGTGCTGGGCGGTGAAGTGCTTCACGAGGTAGAGCCCGATGCCAAAGCCCTGCTGTGCCGTGATGGCTTTGCCGGAGGCACGGTAAAACTTTTCAAACAACTGCTCTCCTGCTTCTTTGTTGATACCAATGCCATTGTCCTGCACGCGGAAGATCACTTCGGAGGGTGTTTCGCTGATCTGTAATGTAATGCTGCCTCCTTCGGGGGTGTATTTGATTGCATTGGACAGCAGGTTGTATAAAATGATCTCCAGCTTTTCGCGGTCGGCATACAGCTCCGGCTGCTCACACTGGTAATCGAAATTATAGCTCATCTTCCGTGTCTTCGCCTGCTGCACAAAGCAGAGGTACACCTCTTTTGCCAGTGTGCATACGTCCTGTCGTGCGGGCCTGATCTTATCCATCCCGCTTTCTGCTTTGCGGAACAGCAGTAATTGATCCACGAGGCTTAGCATGCGCCGTGCATTGCGGTATACTGTATGGAGTTCGCCATCCGGCGGCGCCTGTTCTTCCTGTTTGCGGCCCAGCAGGTCTTTGAGTGGATTGATGATAAGGGTCAGCGGCGTCCTGAACTCATGGGATATATTGGTAAAGAAGTTGAGTTTCTTTTCGTTGATGGTGCGTTCGCGTTCGTTGAGTACCTGCTCTTTTTCCCGTTCGGCGCGCTCACGCTCCAGTTCTGACCGTTTGTTTTCTGCATCGAGGTGGGCAATAGCTACTTCGTATTTCAATCGTATTTGCCGGTTGCGGTAGCGCCACCAGGTATAAACCAGTGTTACTGCTGCACCAACATACAGTAACCAGGCAAACCAGGTGCGGTACCATGGGGGCAGCACCGTAATATGCAGGGTAACTTCCTGCGGATTCCACACGCCATCTGTGTTGGTATTCTTAACCCTGAATGTATAATTGCCTTCGCTGAGGTGGGTGTAACTGGCTGAACGCTGGTTGCCTGCCTGGTTCCAACCTCTGTCCCACCCTTCCATGTAATAGGCGTAGTTTATTTTATCGGGTGTGCTGTATTCGGGCACGACGTATTGAAAGGCAAACACGGCTTTGTTGTAAGGCACTTTGATGTGTGTGGTGGCAGGTACCGGAAGCCCATCGACCGTAATACCAGTCAGGAAAACCTGAACAGGCTTTGCCGTAGACAATATCTTTTCGGGATGGAAAATGTTGAATCCCTTAATGCCTCCAAACATCAGTTCACCTGAACGCAATGCCAGACCGGCATTGGGATTAAACTGATTGCTTTGCAATCCATCGCCCTGGTAGTAATTGCGGAAAGCACCGGTTGCTATGTGAAAGCGGGATACGCCATTGGAGGTGCTCATCCATAGATTGCCCTGTCTATCGGGCAAAATGTTGAGCACCGTATTGTTGCATAATCCTTCTGCTGTTGTGTAGCGGGTCATGATCTGTCCGCCGGCAGGATCGAAGAGCACCAGTCCGCCTCCTTCTGTTCCTATCCATAAATGGCCTACACTGTCTTCCACAATACTGCGAATGGTATTGCCTATGTTGTAATATTGGTGTTGTTTGTTGATGTGGTCGATGCGAATCAATTGAGAGAGGTTGCCCGACCATAAGCGGCCTTTACTGTCTTCTTTCAATGCAAATAGTTCGGAGAGCCGTGTGTCGAATGCTTCGAAGCGGTCTTGTTGTTTGTTGTAACGATACAATGCTCCTTTCATGCCTCCTTCCTGTAAAGTAGTGGCCCATAAAGTACCGCTTTTGTCTACCAGCAGTTGGTAGCCCATTTTATTCTCCTGGTTGTTGTACGCGGGGTTGAGGCATTTATAGCGGGTGAAGGTATTGTTCGATCTGTTGTATCTATTGATGCCGCCCCAGTAGGTGGCGATCCATACATCTCCTTCGTGGTCCTGTTGTATGCTGGTGATAAAGTTGTTGCTGATGCCGGCCGTGTTGTGCGGGTTGTACTTAAAATTGGTGAACTGGTTGTTTCTGCGGTCCCACAGGCTGATGCCGCCAAACTCGGAGCCCACCCATATTCTGCCGTCTTCCATTTCATAGAAGGCAAACACATAATTGTTCACAAGGCTGTTGGTATTGAGCGGGTCGTGGGCAATGGTGGCGAAGCGGTCTTTCTGCCGGTCGATGACATTGATGCCACCGCGCTGTGAGCCCAGCCAGATCCTGCCTTCGCGGTCTTCCAGCACGGCATTGAAGTTTTCATTGCTGATGCTGTTGAGTCTTCCATCGGCTATAAGGTGCGTGACCTGCCGGGTAGCCGGGTCGAAAAACTTGACGCCATTGCCTTTGGTCACCATCCACAGCCGGTGTTGCCGGTCGATGGCAAAGCCTGCTACTTTATCTGTTGCCAATTCGGGATCGTAGGTGTTCAGCGCACGGGCATATGTGTTTGTCCTGGTGTTGTAACTATAAATGCCATTGTTTGTTCCCACCCATAATGACTCTCCATCGGGCAGAAAATGAAACGCTGCTTTTAACTGATCATTTACCAGTTTCAATTGCCGTGTATCTGGATCGTACCGGCAAAGGCCTATGGAGATCACAAATACCCACACGCGCTTTTGGGCATCGATGCGTATAGTGCCTGCGGCGTATTGGGTGTATATGGTATCATGGACTACCAACGGCACCTGCCAGGCTGTTCCACCAGGAAGCGCTATTATTAGTCCATCGATCAAACTGCTTACCAGCATGGTTCCGTCTGCACTTCGCTGTATATCTTTGATCTCGGTAGTAAGGGGGCGGGTTGCATTGGCGCCATGAGGCCGGTATTTCAGCAGGGAGAATTGTTCCGTGGCAGCGGCGTAGATGCTGAGTCCTTTATTGGTGCCGGCCCAAATATTGCCGCCGGCGTCTTCATTCACTGCATGCACAAAATTGTTGACCAGGGAATTGCTGTCGTTGAAGGTGTTACGGAATACTTTGAAGCTGTAGCCGTCGTAGCGGTTCAGACCATCGAAGGTGCCAAACCACATGAAGCCTTTGCTGTCCTGGAAAATGCTGCGCACGGTGTTGTTGGAAAGGCCCTGTTCAATACCGAGGTAAGTGAGCGGCAATCCATCGTTGGCTGCAACGCGCAGTGCCAACAGGCAGCATATCAGAATAAAGCGTATTTGCATTGGCTTCAAAACGGTCGTTCATGATTCCCCGCCACAAAACCAGTGTGCGGAGGATGGTTGTAAATTGCAATATAAGTAGCTGGTTACCAAAAATAAAATGGCTGTAGTATGTTGTTATACAACATACTCGTAAACTAATATAAAGGAGACTCTGCAGTGTTTTGAGGAACTTTTGCCTAACTTTATTTAAGTTTTCGTTCTTATGATGTGAAAGAATTTGGTGCGTCATTCATGGAGTCTGGTAGTTTTGCAGGCAAATAAAAGTTGATTTTCAATAATTAAGAGGAAGGTTCACAACCCTCTCTCTCCGCCCTCAAAGTTGCTCAGGCAACGTTCTCTGGCGGAAGTCGTCAACAGAAATTGCTAAGTAAACGAATAGTAAAAGCCCTGATTTTCAGGGCTTTTTGCTTTTTAAGCCCTTCCTGCCTTTAGCTCCATTTTATGGTGTATGTCTGGCGTCATCTAAAGCGCCTTGCCTATTTATATAAAGACTCCCGATGCTTTAATGATAAATCTCAGCTTATAGTGGCATCCATAGATGAATACAAGCTACTAATCAGAGCGGTCTTCTACGTACAAAATTTTCCTTCATACAGCATGGCTGAATAGTTACAGCAATCATGAAAATCGTTCTATTGGGACAGGGCTGAATGAGTTGTTTCTGCATTTTGGGCAGGAAAAGACATGTAAGTGCACTTTGAAAGGTTTAGCATCCCGTGGTTGCTCTAAGTTTAACAGCATATCCTTACGAGTCAGGCAAAGCCAACCTAAGTATGCTTACTTAAGTTTCCGGGAAACCGTAAATAATTCTGAAGAAAAGGTTGCTATTTGCTGATGTAAGAGAGGCTGTTGGGCAGGTGGAAATTTAACCGGCTCTCCATCAGATGAAGTTCTTTAAAGTAACGGAGGAAGTGGCAGAGATTGTCCTTAAGGTTTTACTGGTGACGCCAAAAAGTCGGTTAAGCAAGGGGGATTTTTCATTTGGAGGAAGAGTGCTAGAATAGTTGATTTTGCAGAAAACGTGGAAAATGATCGTTGGCGTAAGAATATAGAGTTGAGCTGCTTTGGCATTGGTTTATAAGTTCCTTCTCTTGATTTTTATCAATCTGTTTTTCTAGGATGATCGTGTTAGGTAGGTCAGTAAGGGAAAAATTATCAGCAGAATAATATATAATATCTGTTAGCGTTAGAAAAGTATACATCTATACGAAGAACCGATAGATATATTATTGGGTGTTTGTTAGAAATTCTAGTTTGGATTTGGCAGACAGCTAACAGGAGAATAAATAATAAGATGCTGTTTCTTTAAATGCCAATGGTAATGCACAAAAGGAGTACAGAATACTGAGAAAATGCCAATACTTTGACTATACTAGAAGCCTATTAGCACACTGTAACATGAGATTGATGTACATTAAGTGCTGAATGGATATCTTTTTAACCCTAATGATGCAAGAGTTTGGATACACCTGAGTAATGATGAGCCAAAGGAGCATTGCTCTGTTTGGTACTGAAGCTGACATAGTAGACAATTCGTATAGGTTGTTTAAAATCTCTATACTGAAACTCCAGCTAGTGGCGAAAGCCAGTCCCGTTTTCCATAAAGTAACAACAATTTGGAAGTCGATTCGATTCAACATCGGAGTATACCTCCGACCCATGATGAAAAGGTGTATCCACTTTTATGAAAGATAAGCTTGATATCAAAGAATACTTTTCTGACAAAGAGTTAATCAAGATTCTTTGCCATAAAAGAGCTATTGCCGCTAAAAAAGGGCACGATGACCATTTCTTTAGAAACATTTCTGCTAAAGCGATGTCGCCTCATAAGCGTTTAGATAAAGAAATATTCTCGTTCTTTCCGCCAAGAAGCCAATGGATTAGATTTAAAAAAAAAGAAAGAGAAATTCGTGGTTCTAATACGGTAGACACTAATTCAAGTCAGTTGGAAAGAACTGTTTGGCGGGAGATAAAAAAACACAAGGGATTAGGGGTGAATTCCCCAACCTGGTTAACTAATCTTCTTGAGTTCACAAACAAAATTCGTCAACTTGTTTTTGATGAGAATGAGAATTATCACATTGCAACTCCAAAAACAATTCCAGTCATAAAAGACTTAATCGAAAAGGCGTATAGGCCAATTTCAGTATTCAGGCTGATCGATTTAATTATCACTGGACAAGTTGCACGGTATCTGTCAAATTGCTTTGACCCATTGTTTTCTGATTCATCATACGCCTTTAGAACTGGAATTCAAAAAGGGAAAGTTTTTAATCATCATAAAGCAGTTGAAGATATTATTGAGTTCAAGAAAAAAGTTGGGAAACCGCTATTTGTATCAGAATGCGACATAAAAAAGTTCTATGATTGTGTGAACCACGAGATAGTTTTAAATGAATTTGCATCAATTGTTAAGGAAGCTAAAGAGATACTTAATATTGAGATAGATAGCCGCGCAGTGTATTTCTTTAACTCTTATTTAAATTCTTTTTCGTTTAATGAGGATATTAAAAAGAAGGAAATCGAATTGCTACGCAAAATCGGTGTTGTAAATGGAACTATTCCTTGGGTGAAAGAATCTGAATTGAATGAAGTAAACTCTAATTCGGCAACTGATAAAATTGGAGTGCCCCAAGGCGGGGCAATTTCATGTCTGGTTGCAAATATCCTTCTGACCAGTGTTGATCGAAAAGTGAATTCAAATTCAGACGAAAATACTTTTTACGGTAGATTTTGTGACGACATGATCTTAATGCACACCGATAGAGAAAAGTGTGAATCACTTTTAGAAATATATCAGAAGTCTCTAAAGGAAATCAAGCTGATTAGTCATAAGCCCTTAGATTTTGATGAATACGGAAAAAAATTCTGGGACGATAAACTAAAATCAAAATTGCCTTACAAATGGGATCAATACAATAAACATAATCCTGAAAGTAAGACCAATGTTCCATGGCTTGCCTTTGTCGGTTATCAAATCAAGTATGATGGATTGGTGAGAGTTAGAAATAAATCCATAAAAAAAGAGTTGAACAAACAGGTTTCTGAAACTGATAAAATTATCAATGTTGTTAGAATGTCGCCGCGAATAAATAAGTTGGCGATAAAATTCAGATTGCAGCAACGGCTGATTTCTATGTCAGTAAGCAGATTTAAATTCGGTTCATCAAATATTTCAATGTGCTGGTGCGCCGGCTTCAAGGTTCTAAAGCTTAATCCCAATGTAACAAACCAAATTAGGCGATTAGATCGAAATAGGGAGAAGCAAATAAAAAGACTTGAGCTATATTTGAAAGGGATTACGACTCCAGTTAAAAAGGCAAAAAAGAAAATAACTCCTTTAAAGTATTACGGACACAGCTATAGCTATTACAAGCAGTTTGAAAATTATTCTAAAAGGAAAATGCATCATATGAACGAAATAATTTGCCCTAATTGTAAAAAAGCATTTAAAATAGACGATGCGGGGTTCGCCGAAATTCTTAAACAAGTTCGGGATCATCAATTTGAAGAGGAATTGCGGAATAGGCTGGAACTGGCCGACAAAGATAAAGAAAGCGCGGTGAAATTAGCTGAAGCAAATGTAAAAAACTCGTTACAAGAACAACTTGCTAAGAAAGAACAGGAATTGACTGAATACAAAGCGCAAAAGGAAGTGGAGTTGTCGCAAAAGTTAAATCAAAAAGACAATGAATTGTCGCGCCTCAGGGCTAAGATAGATAATGTCGAAGTAGAGAAGAAGCTTGCCATCACAGAAGCAACCCAGAAAATTGAAAAGGAACGTGATGAGCTAAATAGCTTGGTTAAACTAAAAGATACAGAAAGGCAACTTCTTGAGAAGTCATTAGCCGAAAAATATTTGGCAGACTTAAAAGAGAAAGATGTAATTATTAAACATAAAGACGAAGAGATTGCACTCAGGAAGGACATGAAGTTAAGGCTGTCAACAAAAATGATAGGAGAAACACTTGAGCAACATTGTGAGACAGAATTTAATAAACTTCGTGCAACGGCGTTTCAGAAAGCATACTTTGAAAAAGATAATGACTCCAAGTCGGGCAGCAAAGGTGATTATATTTATAAAGAGTCTGACGATGCTGGCAATGAAATAATTTCAATAATGTTTGAAATGAAAAATGAAGGGGACGAGACTGTTACAAAAAAACGAAATGAGGATTTCTTAAAAGAATTAGACAAAGACAGAAATGAAAAAAGATGTGAATATGCAGTCCTTGTTTCTCTTTTAGAATCAGATAGCGAGTATTACAATTTAGGAATTGTTGATGTTTCGCACAAATATCCTAAAATGTATGTTGTTCGTCCACAGTTTTTCATCCCAATAATAACACTTCTTCGGAATGCCGCAAAGAACTCGATGGAATATAAGGCAGAGCTTGCCTTAGTGAAAAGCCAAAATATTGATATTACCAATTTCGAGGATAAAATAAATACTTTTAAAGAAGGATTTGCAAGAAATTATGAACTGGCAAGTCGAAAATTCAAAATAGCCATAGAAGAAATTGATAAGACGATTGATCACTTGCAAAAAACAAAGGAGGCTTTATTGTCGTCGGACAACAATCTTCGCCTTGCAAATCAGAAAGCGGAAGATTTGACGATTAAAAAATTAGTTCATGGCAACTCTACAATGAGGGCGAAATTCGATGAATTAGATAAGCAATGATAAGTTGAAGCCTCTGGAACGCGCTATGGACTATTGGGCGTAGCTTTACCTATCAAGCCATTTTTTAAATTCCGCTACTTTGTTTTTGCTGATGATGATATCCTCCGGCGGCAGGGGATGTGTGATCAGTTGCAACTGGTTCCTGCCATAGACCAGGATGGTCTTAATGGCATTGACATTAACTATAAATTGTCTGTTGGCCCGGTAAAAAACATCGTTGTCCAGTTGCTTTGCCAATTCGTCTAAACTGATGTTGAGGGAATACTGCTGGTTCAGGAATGTTTGCACCAATACATTGTTTTGCGAAAGATAAATGAACGCTATATCGCGTACCTCCACCATGGCCATTTCGTCGCGTACATAGGTTACGAGGCGCTTGCGGCTGTTTTCAGTAGCATTAATATTGGTATTGACCGTGATCGTTTCTTTTTCCTGCTCCCTTTGTCTTTCCTGGGATAGCTCCAGTTGCCGATTAAGCATGGTGAGGTTATTGACTTCTTCATTGAGCCGTCCGATCTCTTGTTCCATCCTGCCTTCGTATTTGCGGTAGATCAGTCTTATTAACCCATAACAGCTTGCTGATATAATGATGACCATCAGTAATACGCCGATCATAAACCGCTGGTAGAGGTTGTCTAACTGGACTTGTAAAACGGCTATATTGGCGTGCGCCGCCACCATCCAGTCACTTCCTTTTACCGGATAAACGGTTACAATTTCAGCGCTGCGATGTTTTTCCTCCGGGAAACTGCGAATCCCTGCGTCGGCATTTCCCGATCGCAGGATATTGCTGAAGTCCTCCTCTCCTGCTCTACCGGCAAATTTCGAGTTGGTAGCTTCTATTTTTTGCCCCACGAGAGAGGGATTGGGATGGCACAATTCGATACCCTGCGTATTGTACATGCAGAGGAATTCGCTTTGCACATCCGTATTGAGGATGCTTTGCTGGAGGTTGTCAATCACTTTTTGGGGAGGAATGCCATTTTGTAACTGCTGTTCCAGCATCCGGCCTACTTCGCGGGTTTCGCGTCTGCCCGACTCCATTTTACTACTCCAAAGGGCCTCTTTGGCGCTGTTGTAAAAATAACGGAACATGCCAATGCCCACCAGGAGTACGATCAGGCTAATGCCAGTAAAGGTGAAAATATAAAGCCTTGTTTTTTTCATTTTGTACAAATGGCTAAATTAGATGGAAAGGGTAATAATTGGCGGTACCCTCTTTCCTTTTCGGGGCTCTCTTATTCCCTTTCGCCCTTCAAACTTGCCCTTTCCCGACAGCTGTATTCCGTAACCTAATGCTTATCAATAGGTTTGCATTGTCTATTAAAAAGTATACAATGAAAAAAAAGCTGAGTATTATCCTCCTGATCTTCCTGGCCATCTTCGGGTTGATGCAGTTCTTTCGTCCGGAAAAGCTGTCTAATTCGCCGGCTGCAGACCTGGCCGGGGTGCCGGCAGCGGTAAATGATGTTCTCCGAAATGCCTGTTATGACTGTCACTCTTCCCAAACCAACCTGCGTTGGTATGACCAGCTCACTCCTGCCAATTATTTCGTGTATGGTCATATCCGCGACGCGCGGAAGGCGTTGAACTTTTCGAGGTGGGATTCGATGGCCACGCCTGCCCAGAACAATACTTTGTATTATGCGCTGAATAAAATCATGGAAGGTGAAATGCCTTTGCCGGCCTATACATTAATACATAGGGATGCTAAGCTGAAGCCGGCGGACATTGAAACCCTTAAGAAATATGCGTTTTCCCGTACCCCTCGCTCAATAACCGATACTACGCAGATCGGGGTGGCCAACAAAGAATACGCTGATTTCATCCAGGGCAAACTGGCCCCTGCTTCGAAGGTAGCACCCGCGCCCAATGGTATCGATTATATCCCCGATTATCGCAGCTGGAAAGTAATGAGCACGACTGATCGCTTCGACAACGGTACGCTGCGTATCATCTTTGCCAATGACATTGCTGTAAAGGCTATCCAGGAACACCAGACAAAAAACTGGCCCGACGGTGCTGTTTTTGCCAAGACCGCGTGGAAGCAGCAGGTCAATGCAGATGGCTCAGTCTCTGCCGGCGCTTTTTGGCAAGTGGAGTTTATGATCAAGGATGCCCGTAAATATGCGCAAACAGCGGGTTGGGGCTGGGCACGCTGGCGGGGCGACAAACTAAAACCTTATGGTGAAAACGCCTTGTTTACCACCGAATGTGTATCCTGCCATCAGCCCATGAAAGACAATGACTTTGTATTTACCAAACCGTTAAACCTGCTGATCCCCACTCAACAAACTAAATAATCATGAAAAACATATTGTCTGCAGTGATTGCGCTTACGGCCATTGCACTGTTAAATAGTTGCCAGTCCGGCCCTGTATTAGGATTGAATGAAGAGGCTTCGGTGCGTGTAGCAGATGAGCTGCCAGAAAACCCATTACTGCTTCATGCCATTACCAGCGGCGTGCAGCCCAAAGACAGCACCATGTACACCTTGTATGGTAATGATACTGCCTTTGCTTATGCAAGCAGCCACGGCGATAATGTTTATCCTGCCGAGGCTGTACTGTATGAAGTGACCTGGCGGCAACAGGCCGATGAACAATGGGTGGGCGGCAACGTGCCGAAAGCGATCATGACCATCGAACGTGTGGAGTATGTGGCCAACGGGCAAGTAGTGTATACACTTTATCAGGGCACTCCTTTAAAAAAGGTTGCTGCAGCAGATCCTGGATCACGTTTAGAGGTTATCTCCGGACAACGGATGGCTGTGTCGCCTTGAGGGCTTTCTTTGCTGGGCCAGTGTGCAGTAGACCTCGTCAATTTTATCTTTACTTTAATATGAGCTGGCTTCAATTTTGATTGGGTATAGGTATGAAAAGCTTCCCTTTATTACTATTTATCGCCTTGCTGCTGTCGGCGTCCGTTCAGGCGCGGCAGTCGACAGGCCGATTAGATATACAACTCGACAAAAACATTCTTAAACCTGGCGATTCATTGCTTGTAACAGTGGATTATGTAGCTGGCGCTGGTCAACTACTGAACCAATCGCTGGCAACACTGGAGCTGGTGATTGAAAACAAAGAGGGCCGGCGCACTCGTCTCCGCTGGCCGGTGATCGATGGACGGGCTTCCGGTAAAATATTCTTACCTGATTCTTTGCCGCTCGGCCAATACACATTGCTGGCTGGTTTGCAGCAACGATTTTTCGAAGTGATTGGCCAGATAAAAGACGTCAGGAATATAGGAAGTATACAAGCGATGCTTCTCACCAAAACCGGCGACTGGGACGAGCAAAAAGTAACGGTGACTCCGGACGGCACCTTCGCTATCCGTAACTGGCTATTTGAAGACAATGCATTGTTGGCTTTCCATCGAGCAAAAGATAATAATCAACCGCTGAATATCAGCATCAGTAGTCAACTTGATTCCACCTTTGAACCCCTGGCCGTTGCAGGAAGGACCTTTTACATAGGCAACCCGCCGGCAGCGGTGCGGCCAAGCCTGAATAAGCCTGTTGAAACCCCGGAAGCGCTTTTTGCAGATCGCGGTATTATGCTCCCAGCGGTCATTGTAAGAAGAACCGCCAAAACCCGTGCGCAGCAATTTAATGAAGAATATGTCAGCGGTTTGTTCCGGTCAGGAGACGAGCGTTTGATTGATATTATGGATGACCCCAGCGCGATTGGTTTTATCAATGTTTTTAACTATCTGCAAGGCAGGGTGGCTGGTTTGCAAATAGCGCCGACAGGCGCTGCTTCGTGGCGTGGTGGTCAGGTAACGTTCTTTCTGGATGAAGTAAGGGTGTCTGCTCAACAGATAGGCAATATACCCATGACTGATATTACCATTGTAAAAGCGTATCCCCCACCTTTTATCGGCGCTCCAGGTGGCGGCGCCGGGATTGCCGTTTATACCCGTAGGGGTGGCGAAGCCAATTATTTACCCGTCAACAGGCAGGTGTTTAAAGTACGAGGCTACACGCCATCTGCAATAGTGTTGGACATGAATAAGCTAAGGTTATAGTTATAAAAACATCTGTAGCGTATTCAACTATTTTTTAAGGAGTTTGCTTTTGACACGGCTCAGCGTATCTTTTGTGAAGCCAAGGTAGGAAGCAATGACATGCTGGGGGAAACGTTCAAGTAATGCAGGATAACAGGCAGCGAAGTCTGCGTACCGCTTTTCTGCAGATGCGCTTATCGCTGAGGTAATTCTTCTCTGATTGGCGATATTGTTGTTGTCGTCCAGTTGCCGCAGCATTTCGCAGAAAGCAGGGATTTTCATCAGTGCGAGTGCATTGGGCCTACTGATGATCAGCATCTCTGTATTTTCCCAGGCATCAATATTATATATACTGGGGGTATTCATGACCCAGCTTTCTCTGTCCCCCATCCACCAGTTCTCTATACCCAGGCGGACAATATGCTCATTCCCTTTATCATCAACAGTATATTGCCTCATAGCTCCTTTTAAGATAAAGGCAAAGTGCCTGCACTGGTTACCCTCCTGTAAAAAATATTGCCTTCTTCTTAATTTGAATGGCGTAAAAGCCTGCCTATACTGCTCCTTTTCATCAGCCGTTATGGGTGCGGAACTAAACTGTTGGATGTAATCAAAAAGAGCATCATACATATTTACCTCTTTAAGCAAATTTAGAATTAAATACGCATATCTGGCAGTTGGGAAAACGTCGACCTATGTCGACGTTTTTTTTCGATGTAGATCATCTTTTGGCAATATCCTTAAAATGAAATTTGCTCCTCATCATTCAATTATCAGCATCATGTCGAAAAACGTAAAAACAGGTCTTGAAGCTTTGCTCCGTCCAGAGGACAGTATCTTAGTATTGATCGATCACCAGCCTTTCCAGTTTGCTAATCTGAACAGTCAAGAACCATCTATGATCATCAACGCTGTAGCAGGACTTTCCAAAGCGGCGAAAGTATTCGATGTGCCGACGATCCTGACCACGGTTGTCGAAGAACGCGGTGGTTACCTGATCAAGCAGATACAGGAAGTGTTTCCTGAACAGAAACCAATCAACCGCACCTTCATTAACACCTGGCAGGACCCTGCTGTTACTGATATTGTAGCAAAAAGCGGCCGCAAGCAACTTATTATCGCAGGTTTGTGGACAGAGGTTTGTGTGGCAATGCCGGCCATTCAGGCTGCAGGTGAAGGCTATGATGTATTCGTGGTTACTGATGCCAGCGGCTCAGTTTCAGCGGAAGCTCACGATATGGCTGTACGCCGTATGGTTCAACATGGTATTACGCCGATCAACTGGATAGCTGTAGTCTCTGAATGGCAGCGTGACTGGGCCCGCATGGAGTCCGCCACCAAAATCGTGGATGTGTTGCTAAACCACGGCGGCGCAAGTGGTGTGGCTTATGCGTGGGAACTGCAATTACTCAATACACCTGTACCTGCAAGTCATTAGTAATAAAAAGAGCATCAATCATGAGCAACGAAACAGCACAACTGATGACTGATAATCTTGATCAGGTCTGGAACGAAAGAGATCCGGATGCCCGGCTAAAGGCCATTAAAAGAATTTACAGCGACACAGCGATCCTGTATCATGTCGGCGATCAGGTAGCAGGGCACGAGCAGATCAATAACAGTGTTACTGCTGTGCAACAAAGCCTGCCGGTAGGGTTCCGGTTCACGTTGCTTAAGCCTGTTTTGGTGAATCACAATATCGGCAGGGCGATCTGGGGTGCAGGACCGAAAGGGCAGCCTGCTGCCTCGACCGGAATGGACATTGCGTATTTTGAAAATGGCAGGATCAAATCACTCTACGTCTTCCTGGAAAGCTGAAAATATCAGTGCACTGAAGGGTTCGAAATAATTTAAAGAATAAAACAGGCGAGCTATTTAAACTACCGAAATGACAAACAAAGAAATAGTAGTAAAGGCAATGCAAGCGTTTTTTGTTGACAGGGACCACAACGCGATCGAACGTTACTGGGCAGCAACTTATGTTCAGCATAATCCATCGATGATCAATGGTCATCAAGGGCTTCGGGATATCCTTAATAACAGTATCGATACAGGCTTTAAATGGGTTCCCGGTATTTTTATCGAAAAGGATGACCTGGTGATCTCACACAGTGAGGTGCATGGGTGGGGGCCGAACCCGTTGATCGTAGTAGATATTTTCAGGTTTGTGGATGGGAAGATCGCAGAACACTGGGACGTGGTACAGGAAGAAGTGCCTGCAGAAAAAACGGCCAGTGGTAATTCAATGAGTTCATTCAACTACACTGCCGCAAAATGAAAAATAATTTAACAGGCAAATTGTTCCTGGCTGACCTGGGGGCGTTCAAATCTGAACTTTTCTTCGAGTCCGATGACTCACTGGTTTTTAAGATTGTTGAAGGTGGTGGACCTGGAGAACCGGGGCATACCGAAAAGGTACAGATCACAGTGGCTGAGGTGAGGCCGCAGGTTTATATGGTTTGCTGGAAAGAAGCCACCGGATCGACAGTAACACATGTGGAAGACCATGAGAACGGGATACTTTACAGTAACGCTACCTTACCGGATGGTAGCTTTTATCCTATGAAAGGGACTATACGCCCTTTGCAGCAATAAGGTGCCACAGGACGAATTTGTAATGTTTATTCACTGACCTACCCACAGGATTTGCTCAACGCTTAACTTAGAAGAAAAAATATGCTGGATATAGTTATATCATCAAGGCAAGCGGAGATCGCTGCGGGATTTGCGGTCAAACGTATTTTGCCATATCAGCTTCGGCGGATGGTGGGGCCGTTTATATTTATGGATCATGGCGGACCGATCAGTGTGCCTGCTACTGTTGCCGGCGGTTTGGATGTTCTGCCGCATCCTCATATTGGTTTATCGACCGTAAGTTACCTGTTCAGCGGTGAGGTCACGCATCGTGATTCTCTGGGAGTAGAACAGGTGATCAAACCCGGCGAGGTGAACTGGATGACGGCGGGAAAAGGCATTGCGCACAGTGAACGGCTGGAAGACCCGGCGATAAGGGCAGGCTCCAAACTGGAGATGATACAAACCTGGGTAGCGCTGCCTGAAAAGGATGAGGAATCGGATCCATCGTTCAGGAATTTTGCATCGGATGAGTTGCCGGTATTTACCGACACCGGCGTTTGGATGCGCCTGATCGCGGGAGAGGCGTTCGGTTTGAAAAGCGAAGTGAAGACTGCTTCCCCTTTATTTTATCTGCATGCCGTATTGGATGCAGGTACCCGTTTCGGCATACCGCAGGGGTACAGTGAAAGAGGCGTTTATGTGGCGAATGGCAGCGTTACGGTCAATGGCATCATCTACCAGGCCGGACAGTTATTGGTATTCACGCCCGGTGTTGACCCCGTGATCGTCGCCCACGAGCATGCGACCCTGATGATGCTGGGTGGCGAACATCTGGGCGACCGGCATATCTGGTGGAATTTTGTGTCGAGCAGAAAAGAAAGGATCGAGCAGGCCAAGGAGGACTGGAAACAGGGGCGCATACAATTGCCTCCTACAGATAACGAGGAATACATTCCGCTGCCTGAAACAAAATCAAAGCCTGCCGGAGGGCCGCCGCCTAACGCGCTGTCCTGAGCTACCGGCCGCAGGGCGGTTATATAACAATAACAAACAGAAAGAATATTATGGAAATAGGAGTAGACAGTTTTGCCTCAGCGATGTATGGAAGCAATGAACTGGGCAGTGAAGCTGCTATGGAACAGTTACTGGACAGGATCGTTGCGGCCGATGAGGCCGGGCTGGATGTTTTTGGGATCGGTGAACATCATAAAAAAGAGTTTTTGGATTCTGTTCCTTCTATGATCCTGGCCGCCGCCGCAGCCCGGACCAAACATATCCGGCTAACGAGTGCCGTGACCGTACTGAGCACTTCAGATCCTGTAAGGGTATTTCAGCATTTTTCAACGCTCGATATCATCTCAAAAGGCCGGGCAGAGATTGTGGCCGGCCGGGGTTCGGCTATTGAAGCATACCCGCTGTTTGGTTTTGACCTGGATGACTATGATGCTTTATTTGAAGAAAAGCTGCAATTGCTGCTGCAGATCCGGGACAAAGAATTCGTTACCTGGTCTGGAAAGTTCAGGCCGGCATTAAAAAACCAGCCCGTATATCCACGTCCTGTCCAGGAAAAATTGCCTGTTTGGGTGGGTGTCGGCGGAACTCCTCAGTCATTCATCCGTGCGGGTAAGTTGGGGCTTCCACTGATGGTGGCTATCATTGGCGGCGAAACGGAGCGTTTCCGGCCAATGGTAGACCTTTACCGGAAGTCCGGTGCAGACGCCGGCTTCAGCCCTGAGCAGCTCAAGGTCGGATTACATTCTCCAGGGTACGTCGGCGAGGATGACCAGTCGGCTGTCGAGGATTACTATCCCGGATATGCGGAATTATGGACCAAAGCGGGCAAAGAACGCGGATGGCCGCCGGTAACCAGAAGGCAGTTCGATGTTCAGATAGCACCAAAAGGTGTGCTTGTTGTCGGCGGGCCGGAAACGGTCGCTGAAAAGCTTATCCGTCATAGTGAAGCTTTGGGTGGGGTTGATCGTTTTACCTTCCAGATGGACAATGCCGGTCTCACCCATCAGCAATTATTGCGGTCGATCGAACTGATCGGAAAAAAGGTTATCCCTCTTATAAAGCAGTCGTTATAGCTGATGTTTAAGCCCTTAATACAGCAGCGGTGAATTATAAAATAAGACATCATGGAAATACTATTGAAAGAACACGACACTAAAGGATTTGCTATAGCTCAGGAGCATGAAAAGCGCGCAGGAATAATGAGCTATTCCATCGCCGGGCCGAATTTGATCATCATAGACCATACCGTTGTAGAGCCCGGGTATCAGGGTAGAGATGTTGGTAAGCAAATGCTTTATAAAATTGTGGAAATGGCGCGAGAGAAAAAGATCAAGATCATACCTCTGTGCCCGTTTGCGGCAGCTATGTTTAAAAAAACGGAACATATTAAGGACGTGTTGTGATCACATGTTTATTCTGGCAATGGTGCACTTCAAACATTAAACTATACCATTCACAAGAAAAATATTACCATCCATTCATTACAATTTCATGCTGATGCAGGCCATTCATACTTTGCAGCTTGTTGTATCGTTATCTACCTGAATATATGAATTATGCCTACACCTGCTCAGCGTCTTAAAATCGGCGAAGGAAAAATCAGTGGCTATTCGTCGATATTTCTTGGCTTGCTTTCTCTGACCGGCGTTATTTGTTTTAAATACCCGGAGTGGCTCACCACCCCTCAATTCAGGGAAGTATATACCGGGGAGTCTATGAAAATATTGCTGACGGCTACTATCATCGCTTCTTTTTTATTTGCGCTCGTCAGTTTTATACTTAGCAAGCAAAAGAAATGGGCCATGACGGGATTGGTGATCTGCACGCTGGCCATTGTTTTTGGCGGGTTGCAGGTACAAGGCCGGGCAGTTGAAAAGAGTAGCTGGAGTTTGGGTGTTGACTGGTTGTTGCTCGATCTGTTGCTGATGGCTGTGATCTTTGTACCTATTGAAATGGTGTTTCCTAAGAATAAGCAGCAAAGCAAATTCCATGAAGAATGGAGGACCGACCTGCTTTATTTTGTGATCAGCCATTTGTTCATTCAATTCTTTGGGGTGATCACCCAGAAGCCGGCAAAACTATTCTTTGGATGGATCGGACTGTCGGAGGTGCAGCATTGGGTACAACAGCTTCCTTATGTGATCGAGCTTTTCTTCGCCTTCCTGGTTACTGACCTTTTTCAATATGCCGCGCATCGCTTTTTCCATTCGCATACCTACCTGTGGCGTTTCCATTCCGTGCATCATTCCACCAAGAATATGGATTGGCTGGCCGGATCAAGGACGCATTTTGTAGATATTTTTGTGACCCGGTCTATGACTTTCATTCCGCTGTATGTTTTTGGATTTTCGGAGATCACTTTCAATACGTATATCATCTTCATGGCGATCCACGCTGTGCTGATCCATGCCAACACGCGGATCAACTTTGGCTTCCTGAAATACATTTTTGCCACGCCCCAGTATCATCACTGGCATCATTGCGAAGATCCCAGGTATTATGGCAAGAACTTCGCCACCATCTTCCCGTTTATCGATATGATTTTCGGCACTTACTATCTGCCTGGTAATACCTGGCCCGAAGGTACCGGGCTGAGGGAGGCTCATTTTCCGAAGGGATATGTGAACCAACTGGTGTATCCTTTTACTAAGAGCCCTTTTGATGAAAATCTTGATATGGAGAATGAGACCAAGCGGTAGGTGGTATCCCGCGGGAAACCTTGTGTGGCAGCATTTCTTCATTTGATAGTTCTACCTTTGTAAAAGCTATTTACAATTGAAAAGAGACGTATGAAGAAGATAGGATTTTTATCGTTTGGGCATTGGTCTAATCATCCGGCCTATAAAACGCGCACAGCCAGTGATACGTTGCTGCAGTCTATCGATCTGGCTGTGGCTGCCGAGGAGATTGGTTTAGATGGCGCTTATTTTCGGGTGCATCATTTTGCAGCTCAGCTGGCCTCTCCCTTTCCTTTGCTTTCGGCTATTGGCGCCAAAACAAGTAAGATCGAGATTGGAACGGGTGTCATCGATATGCGTTATGAAAACCCGCTGTATATGGTAGAGGATGCGGGCGCTGCCGACCTGATTTCGCGCGGGCGGTTGCAGCTGGGTATCAGCAGGGGTTCGCCCGAGCAGGTGATCGATGGATGGCGGTATTTTGGTTATGAACCAGCCGAAGGGGAAACGGATTCCGATATGGGACGTCGAAAGGCGCTGGAATTCCTGGATAAGCTAAAGGGTGTTGGATTTGCCCAGCCTAACCCCTACCCGATGTTTCCGAATCCGCCAGGCTTGCTGCGTTTGGAGCCTCATTCTCCAGGATTGCGGGAACGCATCTGGTGGGGTGCTGCTTCCAATGCAACAGCTGTCTGGGCTGCCGAACAGGGAATGCTTCTGCAAAGTTCTACCTTAAAATTTGATGAAAGCGGCAAGCCGTTCCATATACAGCAAGCGGAACAGATCAGGTTGTATAAAGAAGCGTGGAAAAAAGCGGGTCACCAGCGTGAACCGAGGGTGTCGGTGAGCCGGTCTATTTTTGCGCTGATGAATGATCAGGACAGGTTATACTTTGGAAGGGATGTGAATGGGACCGACAAAATTGGTATGATCGAAGCCGATAAACGCGCCATTTTCGGAAAAAGCTATGCCGGTGAACCGGATCAGTTGATCAAGGAGCTGGCGAAGGACGAAGCTATCCAGGAAGCTGACACGGTTCTTTTAACGATACCTAATACATTGGGCGTGGATTATAATGTGCATGTGCTGTCTTCTATTCTGAAGCATGTTGCTCCCGGATTGGGCTGGCGTTAAATTATTATATATTGAAGAAGCCTGCAGTACCTTAGTTCTGCAGGCTTCTTCCTTTTTAAGCATCGTGCTTATTTGCGATTGATAAACTCTTTGATGTCATTCACTGCTTCAATGGATGCCGGAGTGTCAATGTGTGAAAATATCCAAACATGTTTCTGACCTGAAAACTCTTTCATTGTTGCTTTTGTCTGAATGGGTTTGATATAAGTGTAGAAGTTTTTTGTATCATCATTCAATACTTCGTCTGTACCTACCAATAGAAGAACCGGAGGGAATTTTGTAAATTTTAATTCGCTGGGGTCTGCTTCTTTCATCCTACCCTGGGCATACAATAAAGCGTGTTCATACAGGAAATTTTTGTTTAAAATCGGATCAACTGCCTGCTTTGTCGTGTAGGAATTATTATTACACTTCAAATCAATCCATGGCGATATTAAAGCTATTGAATTGGGTAAAGGGAGGTTGGTTTTCTGTGCATCGTGTACCAGTGTGATTGCAAGGCCACCGCCTGCACTGTCGCCAATGATCGTGATTTTATAACCAGGATATTTCTTCTTTAGTTCACGGTACACTTTTAATACTTCATTGTTGGCAGCAGGGAAAGGATGCTCAGGTGACAGGGAATACTCAACATATAAAATTGGTAAGTTCAATGACCTGGCTAAATGGCTTAGCATGGCGCGGTAAGCATTTATATTGCCATATGTATATACGCCTCCATGTAAATACATGACAATGTTTTTTTGTGTGAGTTGGTTTTGGTTAAACCAATAGCTTTTTACGCCTGCGATTTCTGTTGCAGCTATTGCTATAGTGCTATCCGGTGGGTATACTTTGCCAAGTGTTTCATAGAAGCTTCTGAATCCATGAATGTTTTGCATTGTGCTATCGGGGATGTTTTGTGCGTTTACGCTTGAAAAACTAAATTGGAGCATGCTCATGATGAAAGCCAGTTTTACTATTGTGTTCATTTTTTTGGGTTTAAAATTTGAATAGTTTGATTTGTATTATTTCTCCTCTTTTAGAAATGGATAATCAGTGTAGCCTTGTTCTCCCCCTCCAAACATTGTAGCTCTGTCGGGTTGATTGAGTGGGGCATCTTTTTCAAATCGCCTGGGCAGATCGGGATTTGCCAGGAATAATGTTCCAAATGAAATGAGCCTGGCTATTCCTTTTTCGAGTTCTGCTTCAGCTGTTTCTTTGTCGTAAGCGGTGTTGGCAATGACTGTATGTTTTATCATTTTTCCGAATAACTCTATTTCGTCATCTGTGGGATAGTGTGGGACCGGTGGGAACATTGGGCCACGCTTCATTAGCTCTATGAAGGCAAAGTCCAGCCTGTTGAGTTCCTGAATGAGGTAGGTGTAGGTGGCTACAGGATTATCCAGCACAATGTCTGCGTAGGGATGGAAAGGTGAAATCTTTATCCCCACTTTGTCTCCGCCGACCGCGCTTATCAATTCCTGCATGATTTCCAATACAAAGCGTGCTTTGTTTTCAACACTGCCGCCATATTCATCGGTTCTCTTGTTAGCGCTTTCTGCTAAAAACTGATTGGGTAAATAGCCGTTTGCTGCATGCAACTCCACGCCATCAAAGCCCGCTTCTATTGCATTTTTTGCAGCCTGTCCGTAGTCTTTTATTATTTGTTTGATCTCGTCAATGGTAAGTGCCTGTGGGGTTTCGTATTCTTTGATGCCCTGCGAGGTAAAATGGTTCATTCCTGTAATGGCTACGGCAGATGGTGCGTGTGGTAAAGCGCCTTTTCTGTCTATCGAGTGGCCTACACGACCTGTGTGCCAAAGCTGGGCGATAATAATGCCTCCATTGTCGTGAACAGATCTTGTGACTTTTTTCCAAGCTTCAATTTGTGCCTGGGTATAAATGCCAGGTGTAAAAGGGCTGCCTGTAGCCTGTTCGCTAATGTTGATTGCTTCGGTGAAAAGTAGCCCGGCACTTACTCTTTGTGTATAATATTGAACTGTTAAATCTCCCACTACCCCGTTTATGTTTGCACGGCTCCTGGTCATGGCAGACATTGCCATTTTGTTTTTAAGGCTTAGTTTACCTATTTGTATCTGTTGTAATAGTTGCATTTTATATTTTTTATAGTTTTTGATTATTCTCAATGCAAAGATGATTCGATGAAGGAAGAGGGACTTGTATCAGATCACTGTTCTTGTCGTTTTGCCTGATTATTCATCGTTGCAGATTGCCGCTGTACATTCCTTCGTCATAATGAACGGCGTCTGTTTGGGTAATGAATAGGATTATGTCGCTTGTGGCGAGGGCTGTGAATAGTGGGTGTTCGTTTTCTACTAACAAGCTTTCCCCTGAGGTGAGGTGTATCTTTCCGGGTGCCTGTATTTCTCCATTAAAGACATAGAACAGGAAGGCGGAATTTTTAGCGGGCGATACTGGAAGCAAGGCTTCCCTACCCTTTTCCAAGCGCATATCCATAATCCAGGTGTTACTTCTTATTTGCAAAGGATAATCTTGTCCCCTGCCTGCCAGTTTTCGCCATTGATTAATGCTGTATGCGTCTTGCAGTTGATGAAACTGAACTTGTGGTTTTAATCCGCCTATTTCCGGCCTGACGAATATTTGCAAGCCTTCTAAGATGCCTCCTTCTTCCAGTACCATTTCCTCATGGTAGAAGTTTGCACCCGCATTCATGACCATTATTTTCTGATTGGTAATGATGTCACTTAAGCCTTCCGAATCCAGGTGTTTCACTTTGCCACTACGCAGGTAAGTCAGTATTTCATCGTCTCTGTGGGGGTGCATTGGAATGAGTGTGCCGGGTGTTATCCTGGCATGGTCTATTCGTCCCAATGTGGAAAAGCCGGTATCTTCTAACTGCGGGCGGATAAGTCCGGGATACAGGATCTCTATTCCGAATCCACTATGCTGCTTGCCATACTTTATGGCAGTATCGATTTTTGTCAACATTGGGTTTGATTATTTGCTTAATTGATCTCAATGGCTACTTTCCCAATGTAGCTACCCTGTTCAGCATAGTGGTAGGCCTCTTTTGATTGTACAAACGGGAATGTCTTGCTTACCTGAATTTGCAGCCCAGCATTGATGGCTTTTAACAATAGCCCTATATTGGTTGGAGTTGGACCGGACAGTATTGTAATGTGTTTTTTGCCGGTGAATAGGTTTTTAAAGAAGGATGTGGGGATCTCAATGGGCTTTGGTGTAGGATTTAAAAACAGCGCTTTGGGTTTCATTATTTTTCTGGCTTTTGCGTACCCCATTTTGCCCGATAAGTCTATTATAATGTCATAGGTATTGTTTTGGGTAAGCACATTGGCTTTTGTGTAATCTATGATTTCGTCTGCTCCCCATTTTCTTGCGTAATCAATGGCTTTTGTGCTTGTTACTGCGGTAATAATTGCCCCTTTCTGTTTTAGTAGTTGCAGTAAAAACATGCCGAAGCCGCCTGTTGCGCCATTTACCAGGATTTTTGTTCCTGCGTTGATGTTGCCCATTTTTTCTACAGCTGTTGCGGCTGCGGCGCCAACGATGGGGATGGATGCTGCCTGTGGAAAACTGATGGATGAAGGTTTTTTCCAAACGGATGTAGAAGGAACAGCAACGTATTCAGCTAATGCCCCCTCCTTCATGGTATTTTTTACTACTCCAAAAACTTCGTCTCCTTTTTTGAAGCCGGTTACTGATGAACCTACGTCTTCAATTGTGCCAGAAAAATCAACTCCTATGTGTCTGGGGAATTTCGATCCAGACATTAATTTCATTTCCCCTTTCCTGATTTTCCAGTCCATCGGATTGATGGAGACTGCTTTAACTTTTACTAAAACCTGGGTTGGGTTAAAGGTGGGGATTGGCTCTTCTACGGTTTGCAAAACGTCTATGTTTCCAAACGTTCGATATGCAATTGCTTTCATTGTGCTACTATTTAAGTTGTTTAAATTGGTAGCACAAAATTGAAAATAGGCAGACTAATAAACTTGTATCAGATCACTGTTCTGTTTTAGGGCTTTGGGAGGCATGCCAAACATTTCATACATGTATTTATTTAGTTGGGGAAGGTCATAGAAGCCAGTGTCATAAGCAATGTCTGTAAGGCTTCTGTCTTTATCTGAAAGCGCCAGGTAAACAACCTGACGCAGCCTTGTCCACAGCAGGTATTTCGATATGCTACTACCTGTTTGTTCTTTGAAAAGGGATGCAAGCCTCGAAGGGGAAAGGAAAACTATATCTGCAAATGTTTGGGGTGTTATGTTTTGATTAAAGTAATTGGCCGTAATGTAATCTACTATTTTCGTTACTCTTTCATCATACTGAGCTGTCGGCAATGTTGAAAGCAAAGCATTAATGATGGTATAAATGTCAAGTGTGTCTTTGCCTGTTTGAAAGAAAGTGCTTGTTTCAGTTGGGGAATTAAAAACGATGTAGTCCTGGTTTGTATTAAACCTGCCTGAAAGTTCCAGGCCAATATTGGAGTAGGGTTCTATGTTTAGAACGTTTAGTGTTCCTTTTTCGGCAACGCAAAAATGGGGAATCTGCGGCTTGATCAAAAAGCCGTGAATGCGCTCACATAAGTGCCCGTTGATAGTTGACGTGAAAGGTGTATCGTTTGACAATACAATCTGGTATGCCGAATGGTGGTGAATTTCTACCGTAAGATTGTAGGCTTTAAGGGCAAGAATGAAAGGATTGTTTATTTGTTTTGTCGCCATGCGCTGTTTTTGCTGTATCTCTACGTAATTTACTAAACAAAAGTAACAAAAAGAGGCAATGGCTGAGGTGAAATAAGGTTACTCACTCCGAACGGAGTGACTTTACAGGGTTTGCCAGCGCAGCTTTTATCGAGATATAGCCTACAGCTATCCATGCTATCAGTACTGACAATACAGCAACGATTAAAAATATGCCTGCATTTATATTGATGCGAAAGGCGAAGTTCTGTAACCAGTTGCTCATCATATAATACGAGACTGGTATTGCTATCAGTAAGCCTACTATGACAAGTATCGTGAACTCTTTTGAAAAAAGAACGATGATGTCTTTTACTGAAGCGCCCAATACCTTTCTGATGCCTGTCTCTTTCATTCTTTGAATGGCCATAAAGGAAACGAGGCCATACAATCCAAGGCAGGAAATGAAGATGGCTATGCCTGCAAATATCTTATATAGTAAAGAGAGTTGTTCTTCCTGCCTGTAAAACCTGGCGATGTTCTCTTCCATGTAGGATCCTGTAAAAGCATACGCCGGGAAAAGGGAGCTCCATGTAGATTCAATGGCCGCCTGTGTTTTAGCGATGTCTGGTGTCTTTAACTTGATACCGAACACAGCATACCGGTCTTTGCGCTGAGCAATGATCATCGGCCTTATTGCTTCTCTCAATGAATTGGCATTAAAATCTTTTACGACTCCGACAATCGTTTTCCATGGGGCGCTGCCCATGCGGATTTCTTTTCCTATAATGTCTGCAGGGTTTGCGATGCCTAACTTTTTGACCAGTGTTTCATTGACTATTACTTCTTTTACCGTATCGCTTTTGTTATAGATTCTTCCGGCTGCTAATTGCAGGCCATAGGTAGCAAAATAATCCTCATCGGCAAATTTCCGGTATATATCAAAGTTGGCTTCGGGTTTATGGTCAAACGAAAAGTTAGTGCTCGATGCATTGTCTGATGAAGGCGCTTCGGAACTGAAGCTGACCGACTGTATGCCGGTTGTTTGCTGCAGTTTTTGTTTAAAGGCTTCTAATTGCACTTGAACGGTGGTGTCTGCATTTGCAGTTATGAGAAATATAGCTTCTTTATTAAATCCGAGGTCTGCATTGCGCACATAATTCATCTGGCTGATAGCGACTATAGTACCGACCATCAGTATCTGTGAAATGGCGAATTGTGTTACCACCAGTCCTCTGCGCAGGGATATTCCACCGACTGTTGCAGCTGTGATCTTGTTTTTGAGTGCTGCTGCAGGCCGGAAGCCGGAAAGGATCAAGGCTGGGTATATGCCTGAAAACACTGTTACCAGTAGCATAATGATCCCTAAGAATAGCATGGTTTGCTGGTTGAACAGGCTTACCATCTCCTGTACCGGTGAGATGTATTTTATCAGGGGCAGGCAAAGCCAGGCTATGAATGTTGCCAGCGCTATTGCTACCGCTACGATCAATGCTGTTTCTCCCATTATATGACCGAACAACTGTAGGCGATTGCTGCCCAGTACTTTCCGTATGCCTATTTCCTTGCTTCTCTTTGCGGCCAGTGCTGTTGAAAGGTTAATAAAGTTGATGCAGGCCATTACGATAATGAATAGCGCTATCAGTGACAGGGTCCATATTGTTGATTTGCTGGTGATGTGATCGCCAAAGTTGTCGTAGCGGGTATCGAAATGTAATTCGCGAAGGGATTGGAGGAAATTCAGGTTTGAAAGATCCTGGTTGTTGGGGTAATGTTTCCTGCTGAATTCAGCCAGTTGTGCATTCATCTTAGCCGGTGAGGTATTTTCAGGCAACAGCATAAATATCTGATAATTGCTTGTTACTGCTCCCCACCTGTCCGGAAATCTGCGGGCATTTAGTTTCAAGGTCTGGAAGGATGTCGCCATCTTCAACGGGAAGTCGGTATTGTTTGGGACATCTTCCAGGATGCCTGCTACCTTTACCGTAGCAGTATAGTTTTCCCGTAGTAGTACATAATTCACTTTTAACAGTTTGCCGACTGCGTTTCTCCAATCACCAAAATAACGGGTGGCTGTTTCTTTGGTGAGTACTGTAACGTTTGGCTCCTCCAGCACAGCGGGAGAACCTGAAAGCCAGCTATGGCTAAACACCTGGAAGAATTGCGGATCACAGAAAAAGAAGCCTGTTTCTTCTATAAATTTTCTTCCCTGGGAAGCGTCTGATGTATTTGTTTCAGGCACTGTTACCTGGCTGCCGAAGCCTGCGAATAAACTGCCTGTTGTTACTTGTGGAAAATCGGCTCGAAGGGCGTCCCGGGCCGGAAAGGGGATGCCGGATTTGTAATCAATGCCGTCTGTATTTTTTTCCTGGCGTGCAATGCGGTAAATGTTATTATACTCTTTCTGAGATGTATCATAACTTAACTCATAGGTTATTACCGCAAATAGCAGCAGGCTTGCGGCTATGCTGATGGAAAACCCTGCAATATTGATGGTTGTGTGGGCTGTGCGCCGTTTTGCGCTTCTTGCAATTAGTTTGATAGTGTTTATTAGCATGGCAATACTTGTATGGTAAAAAATATGCCATCCTTTTAAATGCCTGATTATCTTCGGGTTGAATTATTGTACTATTTAGAGATGTGTTCTTTTTTGATACAGTTTATGGGTCATTCCGATACAATATAAAATAAGCCAGACCTAGCTTGTATAAGGTCTGGCTTAACCTGAATCAACTTAAAGTTAGTGAAGCTGGTGGTTACTGATGTTTTTTTATAATGTAGCGCTTCTTTGGATGGTTACATTTCTGGCGCGCATAACGGTGTTTCCTGACGGGCCAGGAGAACCTGATGAACCTTCCATTTGAAGGTCGATGATCAGGTTGAGTGGCTCATTGACGAAGTTTTGACCGGTTTGGTTAGACACATTGACCCCATCTGTCCAGTATTCGATATTTACATTATTGGTGGTACCAATTCTTGTTAGATAGGCCGTGTACGTGTGCCAGTTACCGGGATTGGATATCGTTGTGCCAACGCTTGACCATTGCCCATTTTGATTTTTGTATGTGTTTGTCCAGTTGGTTGTACTTCCTTTAAACTCCATGATGTCGCTTTCCGGTGGCCACTGATTAGCTCCGTTTAGCCAGAAGGCAGGCCAGGTACCCCTTACAGAAGGGCATTGAAACTCACCTGAAACACGCCACTTGGGCCATGACGCACTCACGGTCACCTGTTGCTTGGCATAGCAGGTATAGGAGAAGTAGTGGATGCTGGGTTTGTCGGATACGGTACCTGGATAAGCTGTAATGGTTAGCACGCCACCCGAGGTACTCATATTCTGCGTTCTCATGCGGGCAGATCCGTTGTGGTCTATTGCGCCCCATGGATAGAAATTGCTCCAATAAGTACTAAAGGAATTTAAAGAGTTAGTAGGTAGTACCGTTACCCAGCTAACAGCGTTGGTTTCTTTTTCGGGTGTTTCCTGGGGGACATTTTTGTCGGCAGTTTGTTTTTGGCAGGAGGATCCCATCAGTATGGCAACTGATGCGATCAGGATTAGGTTTGATCTTTTCATAATGGCTTTTTGATGTTAGAAAATTGGCAGCTCCCTATTTCATTAATATTGAACAGGCAAGTCAAATCTCAATTATTATTGATGGATACAAGGGGGGCTAATCGATCAATTAGGGGGTATAATTTAACTAACAATAAAGCGTAGGTTAGATCGGGGTACTATTCGGAGGTGTTGCCTGTTTTCTCCCGGTGCATGTCTCCCCAGTCTGACATGGCGTCGAGCATTGGGCCCATGGTTTTGCCTAATTCAGTCAAGCGATATTCAACACGCGGCGGCACTTCCGGGTAAACGATCCTTTCGACTATCCTGTCTTCTTCCAGTTCTCTGAGCTGAGCGACCAGCATACGTTCTGAGATCCCTTCGATCGAATTTTTCAATTCGCTATAGCGCCTGGTACCTTGATTCAGTTTGTATAGGATGGCAGGCTTCCAGCGACCTCCTACAATTTGTAAGGTCCTAACCATACCACAGCTGTCGCTAATGCGCTTCTCATTTAAAGCGTTCGTAGAGGTGCTTTTTCTCATTTCTTACCTTTTTGTTAGTACTTAACAATTTAGTATGTACCTGCAAAGGTAGAGACTGCTATCTAACTTTGCGGGACAATATGAATATCATGGAAACTTTTAAAAAGGTAGCTTATTGGATTTTGATCAGTTACTACATTTATGTGTTTGGTTATGCGTCTCTTGAAAAGGTGTTTCAAAGTAAACAGATGATGGACGGCATGAATTTTCTGGGTTTTAACAAGGCCTGGACCCTTCTCATCGGTTATGGTGAATTGGGCGGCTGGCTGATCGTACTCTTTGGGTTGTATAAACCGGCATTCAGAAATATAGGTATGTTGTTGTTATTCCCGTTTGCCGTTGGTGCTTTTACTGCTCATATGGCTCATCATGAATACAGTCATTATTTTAACGCGTTGTATGTTACTGTAACCACCCCGATGATGTTGTACCTTGATAAAAACTTCAGGATCGTTGTGAAATGATCTTGCTTTGATTCGTGGGATACGGACTAAGGTGTGTGGCACAAGTACGCCAAGCTACAAGGCCGGGCTGCATACTTGCCCAGTTAAAGGCACAAGTACGCCGGGCTACAGCGCTAAGCTGCATACTTGCGCCAGTTTTAAGGGGCCAGGCTGCATACTTGCGCCAGGTTTAAGATCATTAAAAATCATATTTTTTTCGGCGTGGCCTGGATAATAATGCGGTTGCTTCTTTATCGTTGTTCTTAAACTTTTCTTTTTCGGGATCCCAGTAAATCTTTCTCTTTAGTTTCATGGCAATCTGGTGCAATAAGCAAGTGCTGCAAGAGTGGTGGCCGACCTCAATGGGCGCTACTGGTTGTTTTCTTGTTTTAATGCAATCCAACCAGTTGGCATGTTGCTCACTGCTTTCGTAGAGATGTATTTCATTCGGACCAATGACTGATTGTAGCATTTTGGGGTTGCTGGCGTCAATGGGCTTAATGCCGTCTTTATCGGCGACCGGATCGCTATCTGTGACCCGGTAACTGCCCCGCGTGGCCCAGAGCCAGCCTTCTGTTCCAATGAATTTTACCCCGTTGGGCAATTCGTTGGAAACGATCATGTGGACGCCGTTGGCATACATGGCTTCTGTGCGAAAGATGCCATGCACATCCCAAAGTCCTTTATAGTTGGTTTCATCACCTGGAAAGCGGGCATGTCCCCATACTTCTATTGGCCCGCTGTATTCCATGTTCATGGCCCAATGTGCCGTGTCTATATGGTGTGCGCCCCAACCGGTGATCATGCCGGCGCCAAATTGTTCGCAACGCAACCAGCCGGGCCGGCTTGTGATGCTTGCTGCTGTGGCGCCTTGTGCATGTACCCGGTCTTCGGTGTAATATACTTCGGGTGTTGCTCCCAACCAGGCATCATAGTTCAGGTTGGCAGGAACAGGCATGTGGATTGGGTTTCCGCCGCCAGGATCGCCTGGCAATCCCACTTCAATGGTTTTTAACTGACCAATTCTTCCATTCCGAACGAGTTCACATACTTTCTTGAATTGTGGCCAGGGGTTGATCGACTTCTGCTGGCTGCCCATTTGCAGGATGCGTCCTGCTTTTTTTACTTCATTGGATAGTATCCTGCCTTCTTCGATGGTCAGTGAGGCCGGTTTTTGCAGATAAACATCTTTGCCTGCATGCACTGCGTGAACGCCTACGATGGCGTGTTGGTGATCGGGCAGGCTGATGTGTACGGCATCGATGTCTTTATTCAGCAGGAGCTCTTTGTAATCGTAATAGGTTTTGATATCCCAGTCGCCGGTCAATCCGCCGTTTTCTTTCGACGCTTTTATGTAGTTGTTTTTTACCGCCTGTACGCCTGCGTCGGCGCGGTTCTTATCCACGTCGCAAACTGCGATGATCCTCGCGCCGGCATAGCGGGCAATCTCTGTCATGTCATGGCCGACCGATATTCTCCCGCAGCCAATGGATGCTACATTGATGCGATTGCTCGGTGCGTTTTTGCCAAATACTGATGCCGGGACAATGGTCGGGAAATGCAAAGCGATGGAAGTGCCTATCGATGCTTTAACGGTGTTGGTTAAAAACCTGCGGCGGCTTAAGGATGGTTTTCTATGTTTTTCCATGGCAAGCGTTTTATGGAGAGAGCACTCCCCTATTTTGTGTAACTAATTTTCTTTGCGGCTTGTTGTGCTTTCAATGCCAGTTCGGTGGCGAGGAAGCAGTGGTGTTGTGTCATGGCGGTTTCGGTGCGGTTGATCACATCATCTACCAATTGCCTGCCGTAAGGAAGGTCTACATTGCTGCAGTCGATGTATTGTGTGTCTTTACCGTTCACTACAAAAAGATGGTTTCCTCCGGTCCTTCCTGCGATGTCTACATTTTTGCGGACCTCGATATAGCCTTCTGTGCCGAGCACTGTCAATCTTCCATCTCCCCAGGTATTCAATCCGTTTGGCGTGAACCAATCTACCCGAATATAGCCGGTGCCGCCGTTGCCACGCAGCATGATATCGCCGAAGTCTTCGAATTGGGGATATTTTGCGTGAGCAACATTGCCTACCTGTGATGCCACTATTTCGGCCTGACTGGAATTGGTGAAGTAAAGGAATTGATCGAACTGGTGTGAGCCTATGTCTGTAATAATACCGCCAAAATACTTCTTATCGAAAAACCATTCCGGGCGGGTGTCGGTGCTCATGCGGTGGGGAGCAAGAATGATCGTTTGTATTACATTGCCGATGGCCCCTGCTTTGATCAACTCTCCCGCCTTGATGGTTGCTTTGTTTTCGATCCGTTCGCTGTACATGATGGAATAGATGCGGCCTGTTTGTTTTTGTACTTTCCGCACTTCTTCCAGTTGTTTCAATGTAGTGATGCCCGGTTTATCGGACATATAATCTTTACCATGCTGCATGGCTCTTATACCAATTCCTGCGCGTTCTACCGGTATTGCTGCGCTTAATATGAGTTGGATGGACTTATCTTCCAGTATCTCTTTTTCACTGTTGGCCAATTTCACCTGCGGGTATCGTTTCACAAACGCCGCAATCAGATCGGGTTCTTTGGCATGGAGTGATACTAATTCTCCACCGCCACGGATCACGGCAGCCACCTGGCTGTAAATGTGGCCATGGTTGATGCCGATGACGGAAAACTTTATTCGTGGATTATCAAATTGCCTTTCGGGTGTTTGTTCGATCTCTTCACTGTATGCTCCTGCTGCGAGCATTGGCTGTGGAATCGTAGAAGCCAGGCCGGCTCCTGTTAAGGTGGCAGCATTCTTCAAAAACTTGCGACGACTAAAGTTCGATTTCAGCATATTTTGTTATTAACCGGTTAATTGTTGATAAATCAAGTTAGCGAACTTTTTATTTTCAGGCGCCAGTTAGTTAAACAGGACAGTGCAGGATGCTCATAAATAGTAAGCTCAATTGGCATATTGTAGAGCTTCAGGCCAGAATCCTTTAGTATATCGTAATTTGTAAGTACTTTCATCAGATAGTACTCAATAGTTTCTTCGTAAATAAACATTATTGTCAATATGAAAAATTCCCGTCGTCATTTCATTAAACAGACCGCATTTGCCGGTGCAGGCGTACTGGCTGCCAATGCAGGTTTTTCAGCACAGAGTTACAGGCGTATCATCGGTTCCAACGACAGGGTTCGTGTGGGCGTGGTGGGCTTCTCAGACCGGCACAGAAGTTCTCATATTCCCTGCTTCATGAATCATTACAAGGAATTGAACTTCGATGTGGTGGCTGTATCGGATATCTGGAAAAGAAGAAGGGAGGAAGGCGCCGCTACCTGGAAAGATAAAATGGGTCATGATATAGTAGCCTGCAGGAATAACGAAGAGTTATATAGTCAAAAATTAGTGGACGCCGTATTTATCAGCACGGCCGATTTTCAACATGCGCTGCATACCATCGAGGCCGTAAAAGCCGGTTGCGACGTATATGTCGAAAAACCTTTTGCCGAGACTATGGAAGATAATCGCGCTGCCCTGAAGGCAGTGAAAGCTACCGACCGCATTGTGCAGGTAGGTTCGCAAAGAAGAAGTGGCGCCAATTATCATGCTGCCAATGAATTTATCCGTTCCGGCAAGTTTGGCCCGATCACGATGGTGGAGCTGACCTGGAACGTGAACCAGCCCGGCCGCTGGCGCCGGCCTGCCCTGGTGGAGCAATGTAAGGAGGCTGATACTGATTGGAAACGCTACCTGATGAACAGACCTTTTGAGGCCTGGGATCCACGTAAATACCTCGAGTATCGTTTGTTCTGGCCTTATTCCTCCGGATTGGCCGGTCAATGGATGAGCCACCAGATCGATACGGTGCATTGGTTCAGCGGACTGCAACATCCACGCAGCGTAGTGGCCAATGGTGGTATTTATATGTGGAAAGACGGCAGAAGGAACTGGGATACCATTACGGCGGTGTTTGATTACGGTCCTGCCGACGACCTGGCCAACGGCTTCCAGGTTACTTTTGGCAGCCGCATGCACAATGGGGATGAAAGGCCCACTGAGATCTACTACTCCAATGGTGGTGAACTGAACCTCAATACCAATAAGGTGTCTCCCACAGGCGGCCTGACCAAAAGGTTTGCCGATGAAATGAAGGTGCAACCCAATCTGTTGCCAGAGACGAGTCTGACCGCAGCAGAACCTGTTATCGCATCCGCCAATACCGGTGGTGATAAACTTACCAGCAACCACGTACGCAACTGGATGGAGTGTATCCGCAGCCGCAAGCAGCCCAATGCTCCTGTGGAAGCCGGTTATAGTCATTCCGTGGCTACTATCATGACTAATGCTGCTGTACGTACTGGTCAGAAAGCTACTTTCAATGAAAAGACGCAAGAAGTAATGGTAGGTGGTAAACCGTTTAAATATTAATTATGGTCTCTTTAAAAAATATCGGGCTGTGCGCATTGAGCACAGCCTTCTTTTCTGTTTCATTTGCTCAGAAAAAGCAATCTGTACAGGTTGTAAAGGTCGACAAAGAAAATAAGGTCAACATCCTGATCGGCTCAAAGCCTTTTACCAGCTTTTTGTTTCCCGATACGCTGGAGAAACCTGTTCTTTACCCGATCCACGCCTCCAATGGAACGATCGTCACCAGGGGATTTCCTTTCAATCCCTTACCCGGTGAGCCTACGGACCATCCGCATCATATTGGTATCTGGTTCAACTTTGAAAATGTGAATGGGCTGGATTTCTGGAATAATTCTTTTGCTATTGCAGCTGATAAAAAAAACAAGTATGGCTGGATCAAGACGGACCGCATACTGGAAACCAAGAGCGGCAATACCGGCGTATTAGCTTACCATGCCAATTGGACCAACCAGGCTAATGATATTCTGCTGGAAGAAACGACAAGGTTCGAGTTCAGCGGCACTGAGCATGAGCGTATCATTGACCGCGTAACGACTTTGAAAGCGAATACTACCGTATTGTTCAAAGATGCCAAGGATGGTATGCTGGGCGTGCGTGTAGCGAAGGATCTGCAGATACCTACTAAAGAAGAAAAGAAATTCACCGACGATAAGGGTAATGTGACTGTAGTAAAAGCGGAAGCGGTTTCCAACGGTAATTATGTTACCAGTGCAGGCAAGGAAGGTGATGCTGCGTGGAGCACGCGGGCCGACTGGTGTAAGCTATATGGCAAGATGGGTAAGGATTCGATCAGCATTTCCATTATCGACCATCCGTCCAATATCAACTATCCTACTTTCTGGCATGCGCGTGGTTACGGCTTGTTTGCCGCTAACCCTTTAGGTGAAGCGATCTTTACCAATGGCGCGAGCGCTAAAAACCTGCAGTTGCAAAAGGGTGAATCGGTTACTTTCCGTTACCGGATCGTGGTGAGTGATGGAAAGAAAACGCCTTCTGTGCAGCAGCTTGGTGTGCTGGCGAAAGCTTTTGCGGAAAAGAAAGCTGAATAGTTTTTGGCTGCACCTGACTTTTGGCTACAACAACCTGCCTTTCGGTTACGCCGTTCTTTTTGTTGATGCGGACTTTTGTATCAACAAAAACGAATAATCATGAACATCGTACTGACAGGCTCTCTCGGCAATATAGGGAGACCTTTGACCCGGGAACTGGTACAGAAAGGACATGCTGTTACCGTCATCAGCAGCAACCCCAACAGGCAAAAGGATATCGAGGGGCTTGGCGCCAAAGCCGCCATTGGCATCATGCAGGACCCCGCTTTTCTATCGGCAACTTTTAAAGGTGCCGACATCGTTTATCTCATGGAAACCATGGAGGCGGTTGGCGATATGTTTGATAAGGGTGTCGATTTCATTGAAAGTATTACGCAGATTGGCCGGAACTACAAGCAGACTGTAGCCGGGTCGGGCGTTAAGAAAGTAATTCACCTGAGCAGTATTGGCGCCCATATGGACAAAGGGAATGGTATCCTGCTGTTTCACCACAACGTAGAAAACATCCTGCAACAACTGCCTGGCGATGTAGCCATCAAATTCATCCGGCCGGTTGGATTCTTCGACAATCTATTCTCCTTCATCAGGACTATTAAGAGCAAAGGTACTATCATCTCCAACTATGGTGGTGACCAAAAGGAGCCCTGGGTCTCCCCTTCCGATATTGCAGCGGTCATTGCTGAGGAAGTGGATCAGCCTTTTGAAGGCAGAAAGATCCGCTACGTGGCAAGCGATGAAGTGTCGCCCAATGAAATTGCCCGGGCGATCGGTGAAGCCATTGGAAAGCCAGATTTGACATGGTCCGTTATTTCTGATGAACAACTGCTGGGCGGTTGGCTGGCGATTGGTTTCAATACGCAAGTGGCCCGAGGTTTCGTAGAATTACAGGCGAGCCAAGGTACTGGTTTGCTCTACGAAGATTACTTCCGTCACCGGCCGGTTTTAGGAAAAGTGAAGCTGAAGGATTTTGCTGCGGCATTTGCTGCTGCCTATCACCAGGAATAGCTGTTGGTAATGGCTCGCGGGTTGCGGGCGATCTAATAAGCTTACTTTTATGGATGTTTAATCTTCATCCGGATGACAGGTATCAAGACACAACGTATTAAATCCATCAGTGAATTCCACCAACTGAGAGGATTGCCGAAGGCGGAGCACCCTTTGATCAGTGTGGTGGATTACAACGCCATCAAGCGTTCATCTGACATCAGTGAGGTCAATTGGGTGCTCGACTTTTACAATATATCTCTCAAGCGTGGATTAAATGCCAAACTGAAGTATGGCCAGCAGGAATATGATTTCGATGAAGGGGTGATGTTCTTCATTTCTCCCAACCAGGTTTTCCGGATCGAAGAAGAGCCTGCCTCTACGGCCAAACGTTCGGGCTGGATGTTGCTTATTCATCCCGACTTTTTATGGAATACGACTTTGGCGAAGAAAATTAAGCAATACGAATATTTCGACTATGCTGTGAATGAGGCTTTGTTTCTTTCCGACAAGGAGGAGAAAACAATGAATGGCATTATTCAAACTGTTAAACAGGAGTATCACTCCAATATCGACAAGTTTAGCCAGAACATCATCATTTCGCACGTGGAGGCATTGCTCAATTATTCTGAAAGGTTCTATCATCGCCAGTTTATCACCCGGAAGATCACCAATCATCATCTCCTGACCCGCCTGGAAGGGTTGCTGACGGATTATTTCAAAAGCGACGACCTGATCAATAAGGGATTGCCAGGTGTTCAATACCTGGCCGATGAGCTGCATGTTTCCTCCAAATACTTAAGTAGTTTGTTGAAGCAATTGACCGGGCAAACTGCTCAACAGCATATTCACGAAAAGCTGATTGAAAGGGCGAAGGAAAAGCTATCTACCACCAATTTGTCGGTGAGTGAAATTGCTTACGAACTGGGCTTTGAACACCCACAGTCTTTCAGCAAGTTGTTTAAAACAAAAACCAGTCTGTCGCCATTGGAGTTCAGGCAGTCATTCAACAGTAATTAAGGTAACAGTAATCTGTCGTAGCTGGTGTATACTGAGCCGTACAGACAAGTAAATTGAGCTATTGGGAGAAACTGCCAGGGGCTTCAAGGGATGAACTTTGTGTTGTAAATCATTTAAAAAGTAACGTGATGTCAACAATTACAAAGATCCCTTTGGGTAAGAACGGACCGTTGGTTTCGAAGCTCGGATTAGGTTGTATGCGTATGTCGCCTGTTTGGGGCGGCAAGGCAAGTGATGAAACGGAAAGTATCGCTACTATTCAGCAGGCGTTAGACAGTGGTATCAATTTCCTGAATACGGGTGATTTTTATGGCGCCGGCCACAACGAGCTGTTGGTAGGCAAAGCCATCAAGGGCCACCGCGATGACGCCTTCATCAGCGTAAAATTTGGCGCTATCTTTTACAATGGCCAGTGGCTGGGGCTGGACCTTCGTCCCAATTCTATCAAGAACTTCATCAACTATTCGCTGGTGCGGCTCGGCATCGATACGATCGATCTTTACCAACCGTGCAGGCTCGATAACAGTGTTCCTGTAGAAGATGTGATCGGTACCGTGGCCGACCTGATCAAAGAAGGTAAGGTGCGATACCTCGGTGTGAGTGAGATCACGGCAGCACAGCTGCGCCAGGCAAACAGTATACATCCGGTGACAGCATTGGAGATAGGTTACTCGCTGGCCGATCGTCAGATCGAACGTGAGTTGTTGCCAACAGCCAAAGAGCTGGGAATTGGTGTCGTGGCTTTTGCCAATACGGCCGAAGGCCTGCTTACCGGCGATATGACCGCGCCGCTGCCTGCTGGTAGTTATCACCATCACTTTAGCCGGTTTCAAGGCGAGAACCTGGTAAAGAACCTTGAAAAGGTGGAGGTGCTGAAAGCAATGGCAAAAGAAAAGGGGTATACACCCACACAGCTTGCCATCGCCTGGGTAAATGCACAGGGGGACCACATCATGCCATTGGTGAGCATGAGCCGCCGGTCGAGGCTGCCGGAAAATATACAGGCTATGGATATTGTGTTTACACCTGCTGAAATGGAAAAACTGAACAAGGAGTTTGCTGTAGGAACGATACTGGGTGACACTTACCTGCAGCGTTAGTATCTTTACTGTATGATCAATCCTACCGAAATAATACCAGGGGTACTCTTTTATTCTTATCTCTCTACCATGCGGAAAGAGAAGGTTGGTTTTTTTGAGTACAATACCCTGGTGTTACAGGTTTCAGGGCTTTTTACGCTGGTTACTTCTGAAGAAACGGTTTCGATGTCGGCGGGTAATATGATTCTCATCAGGAAGAATCAGCTGGTAGAAATCATCAAACAGCCTGTAAACGGAGAGGATTACCAGACTATCGTTATCATTCTGAAGGAGGATGTGCTCAGGCAGATTGCCCTGGAGCAGCAGGTAGAAGGGGTACAAAAATATACAGGTCCTGCCAATGTGGTTATTCCTGAGAATGACTTTCTGCGCGGTTTTTTCCAGTCGATCATTCCGTATGTGAAGCATTCGGAAGAACCGATTGCCAATACTGTTGGTGAGTTAAAAATAAAGGAGGCCGTACAGCTGTTATTGCATATCAATCCGAAACTAAAGGAGTTTTTGTTTGATTTTTCAGAGCCTCATAAAATAGACCTTGAAAAGTTTATGGTGGGCAACTATCACTTTAATGTGCCCGTCGAGAAGTTTGCACAGCTTACCGGCCGAAGCCTTGCTGGCTTTAAGCGTGATTTTCAGAAAACATTTGGCATGGCGCCCAGGCAATGGCTTCAGGAAAAGCGATTGACAGAAGCGCGGCACCTGATAGAGAGCAAGCATAAAAAGCCATCAGACATCTATCTTGACCTGGGGTTTGAAAGTCTCTCTCACTTTTCCCGCTCCTTTAAGAATAAATATGGCAAGGCCCCTACAGCACTGTGATCATGGCTTTGATGGCCTTTCTGCTATCCGCTTTCTGATCCTGCTGAGGGATTGATTTTTTATGCCCAGGTAGGAGGCGATGTGGTAGGACTGCACGCGTTGAAAAATGGTGGGATGTTGTTGCAAAAGATTCTGGTACCTGTGTTCATGGGTAAGCAATAACAGCTCCTCTACCCTGCCCTGCGAATGGTTGAAGAAGTATTCGGCCAGCAGCCGGCCAAACTTTTCCCAGCATTTATGGGTATTGTATAGCTGGTGGAGATCATCGTACGTGATGTATAGGATCTGTGATTCTTCGAGGGCTTCGATGTAGTAAGCGCAAGGATATTGCAGTATAAAGCTGCGAAACGAAACAATGAACTGATCTTCTGAAAAGAAGAACATGTTCTTTTCTTCGTTGGTTTTATCGTCGTAATAGAACACCCTGAAAATGCCTTTTACTACAATGCCCAGGTCTTTACAGACAATGCTCTGCCTGTTGTAATAATCGTTCTTCGCAATGGTTCGTTCCTTCCACAATGGCAAACTCACCGAGATGTCATCTTCGGTGAGTCCGGCAAAGTTGCCCAACACTTTATGTAATAGTGGCAGTTTGTCCAATGTTGCTTATGTTTTGCGCTAAGTTATAGCTGTTTATTTATTTTCCATTGCCTTAAGAATTGAAATGCCGACCCGATCAGGAACAAAACGAAAAGCACCAGCAACGATCTGAGCAGGAAAGGATCAGCCGGGCTTTTGATTAGCGGGTGCCCCAGTGGTATACGACTAAATGTTTCATTTACGGTCGGAATCAGCGACAGGAAAAAGCTGAATGACAGGCTGAAGTTTTCGAAGTAGCGGGCACGGCTGCTTGTCTGCTTTTTGGTGTGCAGGAAATAAGCTGCCACTACCAGTACCACAATGAACAGGGCAAATGCATGCCCTCCGTTGAAGCCGCCACGTTTTGAAATGCCAAGGGCGGTTAAAGACGCGACAATGGTAGTCCAGAAATAAATGCGCCCGGCGTTTATACTGAGGTCTATTTTCCCTTTTTTAACGAATGAAATAACTGCTGCTACGATGGCGATAATGCCGATGATGGTATGAAAGATGCCTAATGCTGACAAATGCATGGTTTCTGATTTATCAGCAAATTTTGTGTGAAAAATCAGGAGATATTTTCACTTAAGTTAATTATTCATAGCTTTTAATAAACTCAATATTGCTTTTTTCTATTTGCGAAAGGGAGGCATTTACGTTATCGTATTTGCCTGTGTACCACAATTGTTGATCGAAATATGACTTCATATCCGTGGTTTTAAAAATATAGCCATGTCTGGCGAAAATTTCATTGCGCATAATTCTCAAATCCCATTTGCTTAATCCTGAGATATCGGCGTGGGTAAGCAATCGTTCAGCAGTTTGGGGATACTTACCCGGTATTGATGAGGAGGTATTCTGTGGAGCAACAGGTGGGGCATTTTCAGCGGAGAATGCTGTGCTTTCAATGGTTGTTGTGCCGTGGCAAACAGCACATGTTTTTTTCCTTGCTCCGTAACAATTAATGCAATCGATCTTCCCGGTCTTATCGCATCTTTTGCAAGGGAAATCTGCATAATGATTGGCCCATACCCAGACATACTCAGTCTGGCCCCGGTAGGTTGCATATTGGTACCCGTTTTCCTTTGTTTCCACAAAGTATGCATTTATCTTACCTGTACTGTTGCAGTCACTGCAATCTTTTTTGCCGGCTCCATAGCAGCCTGAACAATCAACTTTTCCTGTGCCATTGCAGTTTGTACATTTTTGGACAATCTTCTCGGGCTTTTTAGTGGGGGCTTGCGCTGGTTTTTGATCAACCTCAGCTGATTTCTCCTGAAGATCGGCAGTTTGTTTCTCCTCAGTATTACTGTTACAGCCTGTAGTTATATAAACGGAAGTAATAACGACAAACAGGATAAAATTTTTCATGTTAAAACTCCTTTTTTAATACTGTAGGTTACAAAGATTTTGTTGACTGAAAGCAGGTGTTTTAACGTATTTTATTTTGAATCTTGCCAGGAAAGGCGTTAGCCTGTGGATGCATTAAATGACTGGCTGAGCTTGTAAACAAAGTAAATTTGGTCCGATAAACAAAGCCGATGAGGGTATGCCGGCTTACCTTTGTTACGGGTTTTCTTTAAATCGCTGACCTTAAATTTTAGTGTATGGAGTATCAGGCTAAGTACATTACTGAGGATATTAAGCTATCCTGTTACCAGGATAAGTTTTTCAAATCGGATATTGTGTTTGAGGATCACATGCTTATCTGGTTCATTTCCGGTGAGACAAAGGTTGTTCAAGCTGAAGGGACTTATATATTTAAAACTGGTGATATCTTTCTGATACCGCGGAACCAACTGGCCACCATCATCAATTATCCCAAGGATGGGTTACCGCATAAAACAGTGGTGATGCACCTGAAGACTGACTGGCTTCGTAATTTCTACGAAAAGCTTACTGTGAAGCCTACCGCGGGGAGCGTGCAAAAGATCCGGCATTACAATAACCATCCGCTGTTGCAAAGTTGCCTGTCGTCACTGGTACCGTATTTCGACATGCCTGAGTTGCCTGAGCATATTGCTCATCTTAAAATGATGGAGGCTGTCAGTATTTTACGATCCATCGATCCTGATATCGATCATATGCTGGCCAATTTTGAGGAGCCTGGTAAGATCGATCTGGCGGACTATATGGAGAAGAACTTCATGTTCAATATGCCTTTGGAAAAGTTTGGTTACCTGACGGGCAGAAGCCTGACGACTTTCAAGCGGGATTTCAGGAAGCTCTATGATACTACACCGCAGCGATGGCTGACCCAAAAGCGGCTGGAGCTGGCTCATTACCAGTTTGTAGAGAAAAAGAAAAAGCCCATCGACGTTTGTTACGAAGTGGGCTTTGAAAATCTTTCTCACTTTTCCTTTGCGTTTAAAAAGCATTTTGGCTATGCTCCTACCGAACTATTGGCACGAGCGTAGTTCTACATTGGCGACACTATCAGGTAATAATAAAAGAGAGCCGACAAATACGTGATTTGCCGGCTTCTTGTTAACACCAGAACCTATAAAGACACCAGAAAACATTAGTGTACGAGGGCCAATTCTCCATTTATTTTTTGCTCAACCAACTTTCTACTGCTCTTGAGAAATCTGCTACATCGATCGGGTGCCTGCTGGTGATGATGTTGCCATCAACAACTACTGGTTCATCGGTCACTGTTCCTCCTGCATTTTTCAGGTCGACCTGTATGTTCCAATAGCCTGTCAATTTCTTTCCTTTCAGGATATCTGCGGAGGCTAATACAACCGGGGCATGACAGATGGCTGCGATCAGCTTTCCAGATTTGTTGAAGTCCTGGATGAATTTGATCACGTCTTTGTCGTAGCGCAGGTTATCCGGATTCCAGGCACCACCGGGAATGAATACAGCATCATAGTCGCTTACTTTTACCTGGTCGGCTGTGCGGTCGAATTTGATCCATCCAACGGGTTGCAGGTATTGAATGGCCATGATATGTGTCTTTGACATCTCCGGGTAGCTCAGGCCATATCTTGCCGGGGCGGGATTGAATTTAGGGGCCACGATGTCGACCTTAGCTCCCAGTTGTTTGAAGTACCAAACGGGTCCTGTTAACTCGATCTCTTCAAAACCATCTGCTGCTATTACTGCAATTCTTTTTCCCTGCAATGTTTTTTCCTTCACAGGTGTAAAGAAGAATGCTTTCAAAGCTTCATTGCCGGGAGCATTGAGCAGTTGTGTTACCGGCATGTTGACAACGGCTGCGGAGGTTGTCAATTGATTTACTACTTCCAGTTCGTGGGATTTCGTCTGGGCTTCTGCGCTTGCTGCGGCAAGTACGCTTGTTACGCCTGCCAGCATGATCTGATTAATTGTTCTCATTTCGTCTGTTTTTATTGTTAGTGTTTATGATTGGTATGGTCGTTATTTCCGTTTAACAGGCGCAAATTCAATGAGCCTGTGTAATCCGGTTTGAAAGGGTTGCTTTTTGATGCTGCTATTCAGATAGTCAATCACCGGTTGTATTGGTGGAAACTTCAGGTGGTATTGAAATGCTTCATCGTTCCTGAATTTTTCGTAGGTGACGAATTGGGTATTGTCTTCTTCCAACTGGGAAAGCTGGTAATTGATGACGCCGGGTTCACTGCGAAACTGTGGCATGGCCGTGTGGTAGACTGTTTTGAAGGTTGTTTCTGTGCCCGGTTTGCTATCTACGAACAGCATGATCGTGATGGGCTTGTCGTCTTTTCCCGGCTTTCTCTGCCATTGTTCTTTTGTGAGTGGTTCGAGGTCTTTTACATAGATCGTTTTAGCTGGTTGCACCAGTTTATTGTCTGATAGCAGTTTCCGGTTTTTATCGAATGCTGCTTTGTTACTCCATCTTTCGATGGTCCACAAAATGGAGGGATTGTCCTGCTCGTAATATCCTTCGGCCATGATATTGCTTGCCTGGGTATTGGCCTGCTTTATATATTTTCCGAGCACGCTCAGGAATGTTTGCTGTTGCCCTTCTTTTACCTCATATCGTGTCAGTACAGCCACTTCTTCTGTATTGGGTGTGGTGGTGGTGTTTTGTGTCATGGCACCGGTGCTACTCAGCAGGAGGCTGATCGTTACGAGGGCGGGTAGCCGGGTGAAGAATGTTTTTGTTGTCATTGCTGTTGGTTTTGTTTGTTCATCAAAATTAATATGACCTATACCCCAGGCAGAAGGAGGTGAATCACTAAAAATGTGTGACGAATGTCACACCGGAAAGCTTCTTACGTTTTGCCTGATTTGATATGACAAAGTTGAAAAGAAAAGGAAGGAGGCACCTGACGCAAATGTGTCAAAAGCTTTGTGTGGGCTGTTTTGTTATTTGAATTTTGATTCAATATCCTTTGCAAAGGCTTTTCCTTCCTTTCGTAAATGTTTTCTGATAAACAGGCCTCCCAATCCGTTTAACCATGCGGCCAGCTTTATGAACAGGTTTGGATAATCGGTGCCAACCATGCATACCAATTCGCACGTGTTTCCGGATACCGGCCTGATCTGCATTTCCCAGGGTACTCCAACATAAACCCGGACCCATCTCATGATGTATGCTTCAGACGCTGCTGAATAAAGCTGAATGTGTTCTGCAGAAGAATAATCCAGCTGGTAGTGTTGTACGATCATGTCGGTGCCAATGTTCTCCACGTTGCTCATGAAGAGTATGCCTTCTTTAAAATAGCTGTTCATGGCACGATGGGCCGGTGAGTAGGATACATAGTCCGGCTCTGTCATTTCTGTGATCCATTTGTACATATGTACCTGTTTTGCCGGAAGGTTGATGGGGAAACTTTCGGTATATCTAACCCCATATCTTGTGCCGGGTGTTTTTTGATTTTCAAGACATGCTTTCATAAACAAGGTTTAATGGTTTAGGAATATTCAAATTGCTTTATCGTTCGATGGAGCGGGCATATCAAATCCATTTAAGATCACTGCGATGAGGCTGTAGCCGCTTATCAGGAAGAAGAGTTCTGCTACTCCATCTTGTCCAAGTAACTGGACTGCATAATTGTATGTAGAATCAGGAAGTATATGGCCGCTGACCAATGTAGCGGCAATGACATGGGCGATGTCTTCTTCTGCATTTAAACCATGTGGATGCCCGCCGGCTGCCAGTGTGGCGATCGCAGCTGAGGAAAGCCCGAATGCTGCTGCCATGATCTCATGTGCGTATAATTCGAAGCGGGCACCGTAGGCGCCTCCTACGGTAAGGATGGCTACTTCACGCACTGTTTTTGCCAATGTGGCTTGCGTGTCGAGCGTTCGCAGAAAGCTTAATGCAGGTACGCCGAATTGTGGGTATTGCAGCATGGGGGCAAAGGGACCAAGCAATGCGCCTTCGGCATTCAGCATGGTTACCTGGCTTTGGCTCCGGCCAACAAGGCCGGCAATTTCGTCGTGTACGTAACGTACTTCCGGGCTTAGGGTGTCTGGTGGTAATGGTTTGATGCGCATAACTGGTATTTAGGCGTTAGTGAGTTCATCTGTAAACCGTCCGTCGATCAGGATGAATGCCATGCGGCAGATCTTACCGGAGCGGTTTGCCCATGCGTGGTTGGTGCCGCATTGGATCACTATATCACCTGTCTGGATAGTGGTCTCGGCCCGATCCAGCACCAATGTTATCTCGCCTTCGAGCACGATGCCGTAATCGACTGTCTGTGTGCGGTGCATCAATGGATGGGGCGCTCCTGCTGCGGAGGTGGATGCTTTTTCATCGCCCATGGATTTGAACTTATCTGCTGCATCTGCTCCGGTTAGTTTTCTTATCTCTTCTCCTTCGGGCGGGAATTCGATTACACGCATCCTCGTTCCTGTTTTGGGTGGGGGCAGCACCAGGCCCGTTTCGTCGGGCAAGGCTGGCTGTGTGGGGATTAAGACAGGTGTCTCTGCTGTGTGCCATATTTCGAAAAAGGTGGGGCCGCCCGGGCCGCCGACCAACTGTGTGTGTACAGGTGGTGCATCGGAAATAATGATGGCTTTGCCATCTGCATCATGGCCTGTTACAACACGTCTGAATGTTTTTTGCGACTGTTTCATGGGGATTGGTTTAGTTTTTCTTTGATTTACTAAATACAAATACACCGAGGTAGTGAAACAGTACGCCGATTGCCCATGCTGGAGTGGACCATAATGGCCAGGGGTAAGTGGTGTCGGTTAAGTACCATACCAACCAGATGGCTGGTGTGACCAACAGGAATACAATTAAATGAATCCGGAATCCTTTTGCTGCGTTGATGGGGTTAGGATTGTCCCATCTTGTTGAATGTGTCATACGAATGGTTTTGTACCATTGTGTCTATTAGTATGCCATTCAGTTGTAGCGGTAAGTAAGAGCGAAATGAAGGTTGGTCAATTGACTGAAAGCCAATCTGTTTGCGTTGGATAGATCAAAGGAGGTGTGAAGGGCGTTGATGCTGTGTGCCCCGATAATGTCGGGGGCTGTTGTTGGAAGCCCCGAAGATTCCGGGGCATAGCTGCCTGTTATTGGTTTTCGGACGAGTCGATAAAATCCTGCCGTTTGATATTCAGCTTTGCCATTTTTGATTCGAGGGTGCTTGGTTTGATATTCAGTAGCTCTGCTGCTCCCCCGGCTCCGCGTATACGTCCTTTTGTTTTTTTCAGGAAGGAGGTGATGTATTCCCGTTCTGTTTGCTGCTGAATATGCTTTACTTCTTCAAAGGTGTTGATGGCTGTTGGTGTAATCGATTCCGGTGTGGACATGCTGAAGTTTCGTATCGACTGTAATTTCGATCTGCCATCGTTGAGGACGACGGACTGCTCTATAATATTTTCAAGTTCGCGGATATTGCCCGGCCAGTGGTAGGTATACATTTTCTCCATCATAGCATCTGCAATACCATTGAATGGCTTATTCAATGAATTACAAAACTTGCTGGCAAAGTATACTGCGAGGGGTTCTATATCGGTTTTCCGTTCGCGCAATGGTGGCAGTGTGAGCGGAAATACATTGAGGCGGTAATAGAGGTCGAGCCGGAAGTTCCGGTCTGCCACTTCTTTTTCGAGGTTCCGGTTGGTGGCGGCGACTATGCGCACATTTACTTTTACCGGTGAGTTGCCGCCTACGTATTCGATCTCCCGTTCCTGCAAAACGCGCAATAGTTTTACCTGCATGCTAAGGGGTAATTCTCCGATCTCGTCTAAGAAGATCGTTCCTCCATCGGCCTGCTCGAATTTTCCTTTTCTTTTCTCAACGGCGCCTGTGAAGGCTCCTTTTTCATGTCCAAACAATTCCGATTCTATCAATGTGGCGGGGATGGCTGCGCAATTCACTTTTACAAATGGGCCGTTCTTGCGGGGTGAAAGCAGGTGAATGGACTGTGCTACTCTTTCTTTGCCCGTGCCACTTTCACCTAATATCAGTACGGATGTGTTGTAGGGTGCCACCTGGGCTGCCAGGTCCAATGCCGATAGCAATGAATGATGGCTGCCGATAATTTCTTTGAAGGCTTTATTGTCTGCTGTCTCGTCCTGCTTCTTTTTAGCAGTGGCCTGCTGACGGGCTGCTGTAATGGCTGCCGTCTCCGTATACACTGTTTTATTGGCCACGTCTTCGAGGTATGTCTTCAACCGGTTCAACAGGCCAATATGGTCTTTGTTGTAGATATCAACGTGCCGGCTATAAAAGAAATAATGTACAGCTAATCCATAACCGAGTGGCACCGGGAATACGAGGTAGGAACCCAGGCGTAAGCAGTCCATCAGTTTTTGTTGCAGCAGATTGTTGGTTGTGTTTTTATCTGCGTGGTTATAAATGGCTGCATTGTTGTCGCTATTGCTGTTTTCAATGATGTGTGAAAGTGTATTTTTAGTCAGGCCGCCAATGGTCATCAATTCTTTTTCTCCGATGAACTGGTATTCATCGAACCCGGTGCGTAAGTAGCCTGTGTCCATGAATTGTTTTGCATCCAGCGGCCTGATGCCGCATGCAATAAAATCAAATGGAATGTATGGTTGTATTACCCCGGCCATCTTTAGTAGCGAATCCCGGGCGCTCAATGCTTCATTGCTTATTTCCGTGATGCTTTTTTGCAGCTGCTCTTCGCGTCTTAGCTTCGATTCGAGGCTGTGCTGGTGGAGGTACCAGGCAATTTCCAGTGCCACCAGCAGGTCTTTTTCTCTGACCGGCTTTACCAGGAATCCATAGGGCTCCGTGGTCTTTGCTTCTTCGAGTGTTGCCTGGTCGGCATTGGCCGATAAATAGATAAAGGGAATGTTGTCGGCTCTTAATTTACGGGCAATCTCAATACCAGATATTTTGCCTTTGAGCCTGATGTCAAGCAGGACAAGGTCTGGTTTTTGTTGCTGAAGGAGTTCCTGTGCTTCCCGGGCTGAGGGGGCAATGCCGGTTATGGTATAGCCAGCTTCCTCCAATGTCATTTGGAGATTATCGGCTACGATAAACTCATCTTCTACAATCAATATTTTTTTGCTCATACGATAAAGGCAGCTTCGTAAGCGTATTCATGCAAGTAATCAGTTAGTAAGAAGTTGCGTAGGGTTTCGGAATTGCTTTAGTTGCCGCTTCGGACCTGTAGTAAAGTTACATCTTTCAACCAGGTATTGTCGTGGGTTTTAAGGACTACATGATACCATTTTTGTTCGGGGGTATCAACCATAAAAATATCCGAAGTGTCTTCTTTGGCATGAATAGTAAAAACTTTGGTATCGGCATTCGATGACTTTTTTACAAAAGCCTTAGCTTGGTCTATCGTTTTGATTTGGGATAATTGAGCGTCTTTTATTTGCCCGTTTGAATGGAGGAAAGCTAACAGGAATAATAAAGGAAGCATTACTTTGGCCATATTCTTTAATTGATGTTATTGGGTGAGGTGGAAAGATACAAAATTGCATTTGGGACAGATCTAATTATATTTCATTATTTTAGGACGCGTAATAAACTTGATACCTGTATGAAAAGACTGATTGCTTTTTGTTTGTTAGTAGCCCTATTGAAGCCGGCAGTTACTGATGCTCAACTCACTTTTACCAATCCGCTGGCCGTTGACTTCGGTGATCCTTATGTATTGCATGTCAAGGGGGATAAATACTATATGTATGGCACCGGGGCGGGCGCCAATAAAGGTTTTGCTGCATACTCTTCCACAGACCTGGTGAACTGGAAAAATGAAGGGCAGGTATATTTTCACGATAACAAGAATGGATGGAGCGATCCCAAGGCTGCCTGGGATGGTGCTTACTGGGCGCCTGAAGTGTATGAAGTGAAAGGAAAGTTCTATATGTTTTATAGTGCACAGTGGAAAGAGAACCCCACTAAGGAACTGGAGAATTTTCGTATCGGTGTGGCTGTGGCCGATAAGCCTACAGGTCCGTTCATCGACGTGGCTAATAAGCCTGTTTTTGATCCGGGTTATCCTATCATCGACGGCAATGTATTTTTCGATCAGGATGGCAGGGTATATCTCTATTATTCGCGTTGCTGTTACAAACATCCTGTAGAAAGTGAGGTAGCTACCTGGGCTATCAATAAGGGGTGGTATAAAGAGATCGAGGAAAGCTGGGTATATGGTGTTGAACTGAAGCCTGATTTCAGCGGTGTGATCGGAGAGCCGGTGTTGTTGTTGCGTCCGCCGGTAAGTATGAGTGATCAACAATCTGCGTGGGAAAGCCGGTCGGTTACTTCGCAGGAGGTAAATCGCCGCTGGACGGAAGGCTCTGTTACTTTCAAGAAAGGGAATACTTACTTTATGATGTATTCTGCCAATTACTTTGGTGGGAAGAATTATGCTGTAGGGTATGCGACTTCCAAAAGTCCACTGGGGCCTTATATCAAGGGTGCTAACAATCCTGTGTTGGAAAAGAATGTGGAGAAAGGTGGCGTGGTAACCGGAACGGGGCATAATAGTATTGCGCATTCACCAGACGGAAAAGAAATGTTTGCCGTATATCATGGCCGCACGTCGGCTACGGGCGATAAGCGGGTGGTGTTTATCGATCGTATGAAGATCCTGAAAAACGGGCAGTTGGTGGTGGAAGGGCCTACAACCAAGCCACAACCCATGCCTTCCGGAACTTCTGCCAACCGGTAAAACAAAAGAGAGGTTGTCCCTCCTTTTTTCGATAAGCGGCTAAATATTTACGTTAATTCGGCGTTATGGTGTTTTGGTTAACCGAAATCCCTGACCCGTCATGTTTTGTAGAGCCCTGTGCCCCTTATTTTCTGCCGTACTATTTTTCGTAAGTCTGTTTGCCCCTTCCCCGGCAACTGCCCAAATGCGTAAGGTATTTATTGAAGAACAGGAGCCGGACAATGCTCTTCGTAAGATCAGTTTTTATACCCCTGCCCAGGGCTATGTTGCCTTCAGGGACTGGATCGGTTTTACCGCCGATAGCGGACGCACATTTACAAAAAGGTACATCACGGAGTCAAATGTCAATTACAACGGGTATGGCGTCAACCTCACCTTTGGATTTGCCATCAGCGGTGTAAAAGCATTCGATCAAAACAACCTCATCGCCTATGGCGATTATGGCCTTGTGCCTGCCATCCTGCGCTCCACCGATGGCGGTCAAACCTTTTTACTCGTCTTTCACCATCAGTTCAATCCCCTCTGGCCCAATCGTTGGATCTCCGATATGGTTTTTCCGACCAATGGCAATACCGGTTTTGCCGTAGATGGCGACAGGATACTGAAGACTACCGATAAAGGCCTCACCTGGACAGTCAGCAGCGCCAATATCAACTTACCGTACGAGCAGCTCGAAGCGATCGACAACAATAACATTATAGCCGTTTGTAAAAAACCTACACCCAGCGGCTATTTTTATAAAACCGCCGATGGAGGTGCTTCCTGGCAATTGCAGTATGCCCCCGCAGGCAAATTGTCTGCTGCCAGTTTCTTAACCGCTGCCAAAGCATGGATAAATGTAGACGGCAAAATATTTTATACCTCCAATGGCGGCGCCAGCTGGATACAGAAGACCAATCTTTCACAAACAGGCGTCTTCAACGCGCATGTAATGAAGTTTGTGAACGACCATACCGGTTATGCCTTGGGAGAGCAATTTACCATCTACAAAACAACCGATTCGGGCAGGATATGGGAACCCATGCCGCGCGACAACAACGTAACGTATTTGGGATATACTTACAACGACCTGCAGGTATGGGATGATAACCGCCTCTGGGCTGGCGGCGGACATGGTTTACTGGAGCTGAATACCAATCCCGGCGGCACGACTTTGCCACAGGCGTTTTTCCGGATCGATACCACCGGCTCGTACAATACCAATAGCGTGCAACTGATCAATTACTCCAAACCCAATTACCAATACCAATGGATCGTCAATGGTACACCGGCGGGCACCACGTACCATGCCTCCTATGTGCATGATATTTACCGCGCTTCCGATACCGTGCAGCTGATCGTTCGCAACAGCGCTGGCAATGATACTGCCGAAAGGGTTCACTCTTTCAAGGTAGTACCCTACCCTGCACCTGAGGTCCATGCTTTCACCCCCACTGTGGCGGCGCCGGGAACCTCCGTCACCATTACCGGTAATTTCTTTGCCGGTGTATCGGGTGTTTATTTTGGTGGCATACCTGCCAGCTCCTATACTGTACAATCGCTCACGAAAATAGTGGCCGTGGTAGGCCCGGGTGGAAATGGCGAAGTAAAGGTCACTTCTGCCACTGGTATTGGATCGCTCATAGGTTTTATCACCTCTCCTCCCCCCGTGATCACCAGCCTCTCTCCGATCAAGGCTCCCATAGGCGCGACTGTTACCATTAACGGTACTTATTTCGGCGCCACAGTAGCAGAGAATACCGTATTTTTTGGCGGGGTGAAGGCCGTCGTATTAACTGCCTCCACCAATCAACTCACTGTAAAGGTTCCGGCCGGCGCAACTTTCGGGCCTCTCACCGTCACCGTCAACAATCATATAGCCCATTCCGGGCAGTTCTTCAGCGTCACCTTCGCCTCTCAATGTGGTGTTACCGACTACTCTTTCGCCGCAGGAGTTCGACTGCCAGTGGACGGCACAGGGGTTGCTTTCGGTATTGGTGACCTCGATGGTGATGGCAAGCTTGACATAGGTGTACCCAAATCTTTTGGTATAAGCGTTTTACGCAACAAGAGCCAACAAGGCGTCATAGCGTTTGAAGAGGTTTTTGCGCACAATGCAGACGATAGAAACAGAACCAGTGTCAACTTTGCCGACCTCGATGGCGATGGTAAGCAGGATATCGTTGCCGTGAATCATCAGAAAAATGAGATTTTCCTGTATAGGAACAAAAGCAGCGTGGGTACTTTCCTGTTCGACCCTGCTATCATCCTGCCTTCCCCCAATTCGCCCTACAATACTATGCTGCATGATCTCGATGGCGATGGCAAACTTGACATGGTGGTGATAAATATACAGGCCAACGTAAGTTTTATTTCCATCTACCGTAATATCAGCCTGCCGGGCCAGATTGCTTTTGAACCGGCCATCATGCAGCCCGTAGGCTGGAACGATACGCGCGTGAATGCCGGCGACCTGGATGGCGATGGCAAGCCCGACCTGCTGGTAACCGATGGAGGAAATACCAATATGTCCGGAATGGATTTCTCCGTCTTACGCAATACCAGTAGCCTGGGGAAGATATCTTTTGAGCGCACCTTTGTGCCACACAAAGGCGGCAGGCACACTGACGCGGACCTGGGTGATGTGGATGGAGACGGGAAGCTCGACATCGTGTGGATCTATGACCTGCAATTTTTTGAGGACGGCATCCCTAACATAGCCGTATATAGAAATACCAGTGCTCCGGGCAATATATCCTTTGACGTCGTCAACTATATCTCTCCTTTCGGCACCTCTCAGGTCAAGTTGGCCGACCTCGATGGCGATGGCAAGATCGACCTCTTTTCTTCAGGCGGTCGCATCATGAAGAATTACAGTACACCCGGCAATATCTCTCTGCAAAACGTATCGGAATACAACCTGATCATTGGGGGGCACAGCAGTGTAGCGGTGGCAGATTTTGATAATGATGGCAAACCCGACCTCCTCGGCGAATTTAATCAGATATATATTTACCGGAATATCCTGGGACAAAGTATACTGGCCGGTAAGGATACCAGCATCTGTGCAACACAAAATGTTCAATTAGGATATATCGATGCCATCGATCATACCTATGCCTGGACTTCTTCTGCGGGTAATTATCTCTCCAGCGAGGCCATGCCCATTGTGAGTACCTCCGTGAGCACTGATTATTATGTGGGCGTTACCGATCTTTTCGGCTGTACCACCAAAGACACTGTGCGTATCACTGTTGCCGGACCTGCGCTCCCTATCAATGCAGGCACCGACGGATGGATCTGTAAAGACAGTACCCGACAGATCGGTATGAATCCTGTTGCAGGCCATACCTACAGCTGGACTTCCCTGCCCGAAGGATTCACGTCAACTATTGCCAACCCTGTCGTATCTCCCAACCGGTATGAAACCAGCTATATTCTCACTGCGCATAACGGGCAATGCGTGGCCCGCGATACGGTGAAGGTTTATATGACGCCGCTGCCCCCGGCCAATGCCGGCGCCGACAGAAATGTTTGTGCACCTGCTTCTGCCTTGCTGGGTACCGAAGCTACCGGCAGCAATACTTATAGCTGGACCTCCAATCCTGCCGGCTTTACTTCCAACCAGGCCAGGCCATATGTATACCCAACCGTCAACACCAGCTATTACCTGGTGGTAACAGCGCCCGGTGGTTGTAAAGCTTATGACACGGTAAAGACACAGGTCAACATGGCGCCAACCAAACCCGTGGTCACGGCTTCAGGCCCCACAGGTTTTTGTGGTGGCGATTCGGTGATACTCACCTCCTCTGTACCAACCGGAAACACCTGGTACGTTAACGATGTCCTCATACCGGGCGCCACTGCGGCATCCCTCAAGGTAAAAGAAAGCGGTTTCTATGTTGCCCGCCAGGTAAACGGGTTTTGCGAATCGAGGTCGATCCCTCTTTCCGTGCAAGTATGGATCATACCAACTCCGCAAATTACGCTCTACGGAGGCTTACTCTACTCATCGGCCCTCTCGGGAAACCAATGGTACCTCGACGGTGTAGCCATACCAGGGGCCGTGAACAATATCTTTTTGCCACAATCGCCAGGCGTATATACAGTAAAAGTGTCCTTTAACGATTGTAAAGAAGGCGTTTCCAAACCGTTTTATCATGGCGTTACCGTTATTAATGAACCCGCCTGGGGTAATAGCCTGATTGTTGCGCCCAACCCCGTGCAAAACGACCTCTCCATCCGGTTTACCGGCAACGCTGCCCGCTTTACCGCTACCGTGATGGACTTGCATGGACGACAAGTTAAAAGTCAGCAATCCTTCCGCACCAGTTGTGTATTCGACCTGCGTACGCTCAACGCAGGCTTGTACATCATCAGGGTGTTGAATGTGGCCACCGGCGAGGTCATCAACCGTACTATCGTGAAGGAGTAGCGACATCGTGAACAGGAAACGATTATATTTGATGTTGACAACGCGAACCGTTTCCTGCAAACAACGAAAGCATATGAAAAAGAACAGTATTAGTATTGTATTGGTCATTCCTGTTTTAGTAGCGTCACTTCATTGTTCTCATAAACCCATCAGCTCCTCCGCTGCACAAAGGGATACTACCGCAGTGATAGGCGGAGAGGTCTTTAAAGCGCGCTACATTAAAAAGACCATGCAGCTGGTGACCGACTGGCAGTTGAACCATCCGAAGCATGCGCCGACCGATTGGACCAATGGGGCGTTTTATGCAGGCGTGGTGGCCGCCTATAAGACTACCGGCTCCCGCAAGATCCTTGATTCACTAATGGCGCTGGGACAGCGTACGTCCTGGCAACCGGGCCGCCGTTATGATCATGCTGATGATATCGCAATCTCACAAACTTATATCGATGTATATCGCCTTAAAGGTGATCAACAATTTATCCGCGCAACGATCGATACCGTGCAAAAGCTACGTACCGTGCCCGGCCCTGAGTCGAGAAAGGGGTTAATGTGGTGGTGGTGTGATGCATTGTTCATGGGGCCTCCTACCCTTGTGAAGCTGGGTATTTCGTTGAAAGACCCTTCTTATTTTGCGTTGAATGATTCGCTGTTCAAGCAAACTTATGACCTGCTGTATAATAAAGAGCAACACCTGTTTGCCCGTGATGCCAGCTACCTGATCAATGCTGCCGGTGAAGGAAAAAGGGAAGCGAATGGTACCACCGTATTTTGGTCAAGGGGCAATGGCTGGGTAATGGGTGGTCTGGTGCGCATCCTGGAAGAATTGCCGGCCGATTATCCCAAGCGTGCATTCTATGAAGGATTGTATAAAGAGATGGCGGAGAAGATCGTTTCCCTGCAACAGTCGGATGGATTGTGGCGGGCGTCTTTGCTCGATCCGGCTTCTTACCCGGGTGGAGAAGGCAGTGGTAGCGGGTTTTATTGTTATGCGTTGGCCTGGGGCGTGAATCGTGGTCTTTTGGATAAAGCGACATACGAACCAGCGGCGCGAAAGGCGTGGCTGGGACTCAATACGCTGGTGTCGCCGGAAGGTCGCGTGGGTTGGGTGCAACCTATCGGTGCGGACCCGCGGAGGAACTTCAATGCGGAGAGTTACGAGGTGTATGGAGCGGGTGCTTTTCTGCTGGCGGGGTCTGAAGTGATCAAGTTGAAATAAGATTATAGAGAAGCTGTTAATAATAAGTTGCTCAGATAAAAAAGTAAGAGGCTGTCTCAAACAACTTTTGAGACAGCCTCTTACTTTTATCTTTTGTGGGATATCTTGTTGACTTTCTATTCTTCTTTACCAGTCATCTTGAAACGGATGAGCGAAATGGGCACCAATCCTTCATTGATAAAGTCTTTCATGAATGACTGTATGTTGAAGTTCTTGCCTTGTTCCATTCCTTTTTCTGCAATGAGTTGTTCTATCTGGTAAGCGCCAAAGAAGTAGCCGATACCGTAGCCGGGCTGGCGCATGTAGAGGTCCATTTCTTCCCAGATGAGGTAGTTGCCTTCTTCGCCATACCAGCCATAGGGCACTGTTTTTTTCGCATAATCCATGGCGCCTGTCAGGTCGAGCATGTTGGCGTGCATTTTCATATCTGCCAATGCGCGTACTGCTCTGAAGGCACGCAGCATGTAGGCCAGCTCACGGGAGCGAGGGCTTTCATCGTGCATGCCTAATTGCATCAGCAGGTCTTCCATGCCTGTAGCCATGCCTTCTGCGCGCATGCCGGTAACGTATTCCGGATCGTAACCGCGTGGGATGGGGCGTTTGTTCCATTCAGGTACACGCAGGCCATCGGGCGCGTGGCCCGTCATATCGTGGGGATGCAGGGCGGTAGGATCACGGTCCAATACCTGCTCGAAGAAGTTACGCTCTCCGTTGGTGCGCACATAACGGCCAACGGGTTTGGTGGTGAGCAGATCTGGTTCGGGCAATATCTTATTATCGCGTACAAATTTGATCAGCTTTTCCTGTCCGGCTACCTGGAGGGCTTTGAACTCCTGTTCGTTGTCGATCAGTTTCAGCTCAGGGAGGTTGCGGTTGCGGTGCTCTTCCAGTTTGAGCGTGGCCACCGTGCGTTCCAGTTCACGTTGAGTGAGCATGATACACTGATCCGTAGTAAGGGGAAGCAGGTACACGTTTTTCAACATCCAGTCGTAGTTCTCTTTGCCGATGCCTGATGAGCCGGTGAGTGAAGGCTTCTTCTCTTCGAGAAAGGCTTTGAAGTCTTTCAGGGAGGCGATCAACTGATCGATCTGCGGTTGTAGCTCCGGATGACTGGCTATGGCATCGGGCTTCCATCTTTCCCAACGTTTCAGCTCATATTCTTTGAGCTTGATGCCGAGTATGGCCAGGTCGGGCTTCATGTTGGTGAGGTTCGTTTTTGCCTGTGCCAGCTGCTTTGGTAGTTTCTCGAGGCTTTTCTTAAACCGCTGTAGCCGTGTCGAATCCATGGGCAACTGCCTTGGCAGGGATATGGCGCCTTCCATCGTGGGGTTGAACCAGCCAAGCGTATTGTAGAAAGCGGGATCACTTGACCAGCGCTTCATGATACGGTGGTTGAAGTCTTCTCCGTTGAGCTGCGCGCCTACCAGTTTGTAATCGACGCGTTGATCGATGGTCCAGCCGGTGGTATCCATTCCCTTCCAATCTGCCAGCAGCGTCTTCAGGGTGTCGTAGGCTTTCGCCATGGTGGGTGCCGTGTAATCCGGGATGCTATCTACGAGCTTCGGCTCTATCAGGCGCCTGAAGTCTTTGTATAAAGCGACGAGGTCATCGTACTTTTTCTTGCCTCCTGACTGTGGCTTGTTGTCGCCGGTGCTGGTGCAGGTGGCCAGCAGTATGCTGATGCAGAGCCATCCGATGGCTGTGCTGCGGGGATTTGTATGCTTTTTCATAATCAGCTATTTTTTCGACAGCAGATTTCTCACTCCGCTATCGCTTCGTTCGAAATGACAAAAAAGGGTGAGCTTCCTTCAAATGACAAGATGGGTTTCCTTCAAAATGATAAGGATGGGCCCGTTCAAAATGACAAAAGGGGATTTACTTTCCGTAAAAACGCCAAGTGGTTTTGAAGTCTCTTTTCAAAGGTTGTTTGGTGATGATGGCACGCAGCATTTCAATGGGCATGCTGTTTTCCTGGAGGATGGCATCGTTGAATGCCTTTACGCCCATCTTCTTCGAATCGACCAACTCTTTCTTCAATGAATAGAGTTGCAATCCGCCAATCATGTAAGCTATCTGGTACAGGGCGTAATCCACGCGGCGGAAGTAACCACGTACTTCTGATTCCGCATTGGCACGCTCATGCCCTACTCTATCTACCAGGAAGTCGATGCATTGTTGTGGTGTCCATTTGCCGAGGTGATAATTCAGCGACAAAATGATACGGGCGCAACGGTGCATGCGCCAGAAGAGCATGCCTACTCTGTCTTCGGGTGAACGGGGGAAGTTCATATCCCACAGTACCAGCTCCCAATAGAAGGCATGGCCTTCTCCCCAGAAGGGGGTACTGAAATTGCGGTATGCTTTATAGCGGTCTGTCATATAACCTTGCAGGTGGTGGCCTGCGTTCAGCTCGTGGTGAACGGTGGACCGTGAGAAATGGGGGTTGTTGCCGCGCATGGTCATCATCCTGTCGTCATAGCTCATGGTATTAGTAGGATAAGAGATGATGAGGTTTTGACCTCCGAGGAAGAACGGGCTGGTACGCTGGCGTTCGGGCGACATCATGACCATTGTCCAATCTTCTTCAGCCAGGGGATCGATGGTAACGAGGTCGTGCTTCTTCAAAAAGTCAACGGATTGTTTGTAGAGGTCATTCATGGCATCTGGTTGCTTGCCTGGCTCCACATAGGCGTTCTTTACTTTTTCCTGTGCTGCTTTCCAATTGTCGCCAAAGCCCATTTCGCGGGAGGCTTTCAGGAGTTCAGCATCGCACCAGGCAAACTCTTTCGTGGCAATGTCTATCAGGTCCTGTACGGAATAAGGAATGAATTCAAGCCTAAGCTGGCGTGTCACTTCTTCTTCGCCCACGGGATTGGCGGGAATGCCGCTTCCATCATCTTTTTGTGTTGATTCTGTCTTGCTTTTTCTGTTGATGGCATTGGCATATAATCCCAACAGGCTGTCGACCTCTGAATAGGTTTTGGGCACCCACCAGGTGAACAGGGGATCGTAGCCGTTGTAAAAAGAAAAGTAATCTGTTAAAGACCCGCGCAACGCAGTCAACGCGTCGGTAGCAGCTCTTGCCTGTTTTGACCAAAGGCTGTCGGCTTTCTTAAAGGCGGTTATCGTTTGGCTGATCTGTTTGCTGGTTTCGTTCAATTCTTTGGCTACCAGGTGACCGTTTACCACTGCGCCTCTTCTTCTTGGCTTGATGAGTGTATATAGGCGGTCGGAGAATGGCAGGAGCTTAGCGATCTCCTGGTATCTTTTTTCTTCTCCTTCCAGTTTATACTTTGCATCTTCCAGCTTTCTGCTGAACAAGAGGTAGTCTACTTTACCGTTGACGCCCATTTTGTCAAAATCCATCTGGGCCATCTTTTGCTGATAATCGGCCATGAGTTTCAACTGGCGTTGTCTTCCTTCGGGGGAATTGGGATCTCCGAATCCTCTGCGCCCTCCTCCTTCCGGAAACTGGCTACCGTATACTCCACGGTTGGCGTTGGTAGAATAAACACGCTGGATACTTGCCAGGTCGGCCTGGTAACGTATCATCAGGTCGTTCATTTCACTGGTTTGCAGCAGGTATTCGGCTTCTTTTGACTGGGCCATGTTGAATTGCTGATGGAGTAGTAAAACAACGAGGACGAGAGCAGCTTTAATGTTTCTCATAAATTGATGATTGAGCTTGGTTTTGTTCCTATAACGTATATGTATGTCTCTATTAGCAGGAAGGCGTCAGGGGTAGCATTGTACAAAGCAAAAACACCCGTTCCCGACATAGTATGTCAGGAACGTTTCGAAGGCTCAATCAAAAATACCGGGTAGTGAGAGAAATATAGAAATGGTTATTGACGTAGTTTTTACCGTTATTGGTAGGAAGTTATTGGGTGTAATGGTTAAAATGTGAAGATATTCTGCAACTCGATGACATGCTTACCGGCTGTGAAGGTTTTGGGTGCTTTGGCCAGTTTTTCAGCCAATGTGGAAGTGGGCATTGGTTTGAACTTCCTGATGATGCCTATCAAGTTCAGGAACTTCAACAGGCCCGCCATGATTCGTTCAGTCGCACGGTCTGTATCCTTGCGCAGCAGCAGGCCGGGTCTGAATATGATGTAGCTACTGAATGCAAGGCTGTCGATCTTGTCTTCCAACTGGCCTTTCATTTTGGAGTAAAATACCCTGCTGGTGGCAGTGGCGCCATAGGCCGATAAAAGTACTGCGTGGGGAACGCCATTCCTTTTGGCAATCTCAGCGAATTGGACCGGGATCTCGTAGTCGATATGCCACTGTTTTTCTTTGGTGCCAGCCGTCTTCAAGGTAGTTCCGAGACAGGAGAACCAGACATCGCCTTTGATCGATGCGGCTACCTGTTCCAGGTTGTCGAAGTCGGTCAGTACTTCGGACAGTTTGGGATGTATAATTCCTGTTTGCCGGCGCACAAATATTACTACTTCTGTATAATAGGGATCCTGCAGCAATACTTTGATAAGGTCTTTTCCGGTGGCTCCTGTGGCGCCGATGATCAGTGCTTTCATATTTTACTTTTTATATTACCAGCTAAATAAATATAGCATTCCTTTGTGAAACCTGGGTTCAAAGTTACTTCAACGCATCGATGGCTGTTGCCAGGTCTTCCCGGATCTTCGGACTTGCATTCATGATCTTTTTGATGTTACCTTCTTTGTCAATCACGATGCTGGTGGGCCATGAGCTGATGTTGAATTTCTTATCCACCTCACCGGAACCCGGCAGGATCGTGTAGCTAAAGGTGTGTGTTTGCAGGAATGTATTTACCTGTTTTGTATCGTTGAAAGCCAGGGCGAGGAAGACTACCTCTTTGCTATTATAGGACTCCACTAACTTATTCAGTGCCGGCATTTCCTGGATACAGGGGGCGCAACTGGTGAACCAGAAATTCAATACTACCACTTTACCGCGCAGCTTCTGTAAAGACCAGCGATTGCCTTGCAGGTCTTTCAATTCGAAGTCTGGCGCCGGTTTGTCGAGCATGGCTGCAAAAGCCAGTTTTTGTTTGTTCTCCCGCTCCTGTTGTTGTTTAATCATTTCGTCTGTGACCCTTACGACCCGAACAATTCCTTTTTCGTCATCTTCCCTGCTGTGCATGAGTGTTACCCTGCCGTCTCCCCAGGCTTTGTAGAGGCTGTCCAGTTTGCTGGGGTCCAATACTTTTCCATCAGGCAGTATCAATGTGGCTTGCGGCAGCTTATAGGTTGTTTTTCCGGTGGCTTGTGCTCCTGCAGTAAATGTCATTAACAGGCTCAGTACATTGGCGATGATGATCTGGTTGAATGTTTTCATGATCTTTATTCTTAATGGTTGATAAATGTAGTATTATGAGGTGATACTTATTCTTTAGTTTCTTTTCTGAACGTTTCCCAGGTAGTATAGTCCTCTGACTTGAGTACGATCTTATGTGTACTATTTTCTATCGTTATGTAATAGGTGGTGGTGTTATCGGCTACCATTTCAAAGAGGTCGCTGATCCAATAGTCGGCATAATTGTTTTTGAGGCTGGTGAGCAGGTTGATGGGCAGCTGGCTGGAAAGTATGTTGCGGATCACTGCCAATTGTTTACCATTTTCAGTATACCAGGCAAACATCACCTGGCCATTTAGTGTGAAGGTTGCTTTGGAGATTTCCTGTGCTTTTTCCCAGCTCACTTCCTGTGCGGAGGAGAAATCTTTTTTGAAGGAGCTGATCACTTGTTCGTTTACATTGTAAGGCTCGTTGGCAAAGCTGTTGCCGATGCTTGCGATCAACAACAGGACCGAGAGTAGGACTTGTTTGGGTGTTGTAGCGTTAAGGCTGAGTGTCTGTTTCATGATTTTTGGTTTTTAGTAGTTGAGCAATGTTTTGATACCACAAAGCTATTCCGCTATTTTCCGCCGAGTGTTAAGGGAACGCCTGCGTGTACTAACTCCTGTTAACACTTGATCTACCGGGCTGAGGTTCAATCATGAACGCTTCTGTTAACAGCAGTTAACATTATCAATCTGCATCCGGATAACGACTTTTGTATATTTGAAAGAATACGATACAGTATGAGTAAAGGTTTTAAGGGAATGAATAAGCGGCTGCGTTATATCTTTTTCGTTGCTGCGTTTACTGCCAGTGGTATCATTCTCTGTCAGCTTTATTGGGTTTACTATAATTATAAAACAGCGCGGGCCAACTTTATACAAACGGCCACGTTGTCGCTGCGGCAAAGTGTGGATAGTTGTCTGCTTGGTCAAAATACCCTGCCTCCTTCTTTGGCCGGTGAAAAGCCATCGCTGACGATTATGATGAAACAAATGGTTAATCCTACGTCCGGGAGCCGCGACAGTGCCCGCCGGCCGGCAAGTCCAACCTTTTCTATGCAACTGTTTACGGTGGGCGTAGATGAAGATCAGCTACCAGGCGTAAAGGCGCTTGTGGCCAGGCTATTTTCACTGCAGGCCAATAAGCCACTTAACCTCGATACGCTGATGCGTTTTTTTCAGCAGGAGCTATTACGCAACGGGATCAGCGAGTCGTTTACGCTTGCTATCGAGCAAAATAAAAGGGTTGTACAGCCCGGGCAGATCGCCGTTGCGATCCATTTCAATAAGGAGCCTGCCATCGTAAAAGCGGAGCTTCAGCACCCTACTGCCTTTTTATTCAGGACCAACTTTGTTCCCGCGCTGGTATCTTCCCTGCTCATTCTTTTATCTGCCGGCAGTCTTTTTTATATGGGCCGCATCATCAAACGGCAGATGCAGCTGGATACCATGAAAACCGATTTTATGAATAATATCATTCACGAACTTCGTACGCCGTTAACCATACTCCGATCGTCCAATGAGGCGATGGCCAGTTTTGGGGCAGCGGGTGATGAGGCTTCGCTGATGCGCTACCTGGGTATCAATACGCTGGTGATCGATGACCTCGACAAGAACATAGAACGGATACTGGACTTCAGCCGGGCGGAGCAAGGCAAGCGCTTGCCGGTACTTGAAACCATTGACCTTGTACCTGTGCTGCAGCAGGCGCAGTTGCGGTTCAGCCAGGTGGATAATGCGTCTATCACTATCTTCACTGATTCAACACCTTTCGAGGTGGTAACGGACCGGTTTCTGCTGGGCATCATTTTATCGAACCTGCTGGATAATGGGATCAAGTATTCTCCGCAGGATGCCAGGATCGACATTCAGGTGAGCCGTGGCGAACGAAGCTGGCAATTGCAGGTGCGTGATCAGGGTATGGGCATTCCGGCGTTGTCGCTTCCTTATATCTTCGATAAGTTTTACCGTGTTCCCACCGGTGATGTACATGAGATAAAAGGATATGGTATTGGGCTGGCCTACGTTAAACAACTGGTGACCGACCTGAACGGAAAGATCGAAGTGGCCAGCGAGCCGGGCAAGGGAACTGTCTTCACGCTAACATTTTATGCATAATGGAAAATATCAGGGTTCTATTGGTAGAGGATGAAGCCATCTTGGCTGCCATCATCAAAGAGTCTCTTGAAAAGAGGGGTTTCATAGTAGATATTGCTAAAAACGGGGTTGACGGCTGGGTACAATTCAAAACGTTCAGGCCGGATGTGTGCGTGATCGATATCATGATGCCGCGCAAGGATGGCTTTTCGCTTACTTCCGAGATCCGAGTTGTGGATGAAGACATTCCACTGATCCTGCTGACGGCCAGAACGCAAACCGAAGATGTATTGAAGGGGTTTGAGTTGGGAGCCGACGACTACATGAAAAAGCCTTTCAGTATGGAAGAGCTCATACTCCGGTTGAAAGCACTGGTACGGCGGAAAGTGAGCCAGTCGGTGGATGCTACACCAAAAAACATGCAGGTCGGTAAGTTTATCTTCCGCCATCAATATCTTGAACTGGCCAACGGACCGGAAGTGTCTACGCTCTCGCAACGGGAAGCCGACCTGCTGTTGTTGCTCGTTCAGCAGAAGAATCAACTGCTGGACAGAAAGCTGGCGTTGATCAGGTTGTGGGGAGAAGACAATCCTTTTACCGCGCGTAGCATGGACGTTTATATCACCCGCCTTCGCAAGCTTTTCAAAGATGACCCCTCGATCGAGATCATCAACACGAGGGGCCATGGATATTCACTGATAGACCATGAAAAGCGTTAACTGTTTTATTTAAACTGCTTACCTAACTGTTCTACTTTTTTGAGCCAGGCAGCGCGTAGTTTCTCCGTTGATTTCCGGATGAACCCGAAAGTGGAAAACCGGATGGGATCGAAGCCAACGTAGCCGAATACGATGTCTTTCATGATCTGGTATTGGGAGGCTCGGTAGATGAGGTAGAACCACCATTTTGGGGTATCCATGGTCACCAATAGCCGCAGGCTTTTTCCTTTCAGCAATTTATCGGGGAATATTTTTCCTGAGTGGTGTTTGAATGCAAAGCCAGGGAGCAATATCCTGTCGATAAAGCCTTTGGCCAGGGCGGGCATGAAGCCCCACCAGTTGGGATAGGCCATTACGACGTGGTCGGCCCATTGGATCAATTCCTGTGATGCCACGAGGTCGTCTTCGAGTTGCATCGCTTCGCCAGTCTTGTAACCGTCGGCGAGGTTTACATCAAACTTCAATCTTGAGATGTAAATGGTTTGGCAGATAGCGCCTGCGCTTTCCGCCGCTTTCCGGTATGCATCCAACAATGCGTTACAAAATGAGTTTTCGGAAGGATGCCCGAGTATGAGTAATATTTTCTTTGCCATTGCAGATCGTTTTAAGTTGATACTGCAAAGCTGATAAATAAAGGAAGGGGGGACCTGACACAAATGTGTCAAAAACTATTGGTGGGCCAATTTCTGCCGAATGCGGGTGAGTGTTTGCCGTTCGATGCCGAGGTAGCTGCAAAGGTGGGATAAGGAGACTCTGTTGAACAGGGTTGGGTGTTGTTCTACAAAATCGAGGTAGCGTTCTTCTGCTGTCTGGAAGATGAAGCTTTCTATGCGGGCTTGCTGTCGCTTCAATATTTCTTCTGCTACCAGCCGTCCATATTGTTGAATGGCCGGCACCTGCTGGTATAGCCGCTGCATGTCATCGAATGACAGGTAGACCATGGTGGTTGGCTCCAAACATTGAATGGAATACCGGCTGGGCTTTTGGACAATGAATGCCGGGTAATGGGTGGCGTAGTCGCCTTCGGGGTAGAAACCAACGGTTGTTTCTATTCCTTCCTGGTCGATGAAGAAGGAGCGTACCAGTCCTGTGGCTATGAAGCCTATCGACTTTTGTACTTTACCTGCCTGGAGAAACAGGTCTTTCTTCTTTAATTCTTTCGTGGTGAGGTTATCAGAAAACAGGGATAGCTCCACCTGCGTGAGGCCGGGGCAAATGGTGCTGACTGATCGTAAGAATATGTCTATTGCTGGTTCCATTTAATACAATCCTGTTAACATGTTTTTCTTTTTTGCTTCTGCTTTCAATTCCAGCGCAACTTTGTTACCTGGGTACAGCTGTAATACTTTTTCACAATCGGCCAGGGTCTTTTTATATTGTTTCAAGTTGAAGAAAGAAAATGCTCTATGTATATAGGACGCTCCATCTTCGGGGTCGAGCTCGATGGCTTTATCAAAATTATTGACTGCCCGCTGGTATTCGTTCAGGGATTTCCAGGCAATTCCTCTGGCATAATAGGCCATTTCTTCATTGGGGTCGAGCGCTATAGACTTGTCGCAATCTGCCAATGCCTGTTTCATCTGATCCAGTGCATTGTAAGTCAGTGCCCGCCGTGAATAGAACTTGGCATTGTCAGGTTGCAGCTCGATGGCTTTATTGAAGCTTTTGATCGAATCATTGTATTTGCTGTTTAAAAACAGGTTATACCCCCTATTGCAATGTGCAAATGCATGGTTAGGGTCCAACTCTATTGCCCTGTCGAAGTCGGCGAGGGCTTTTTTGTAGTTTTGTTTACCAGCCCAACATCTTCCCCGTTCTTCATATACATCAGCATCCTCGTTGCCGAGTTTTATACTTTTACTGTAATCCTTGATGGCTTTATCGTATTCATCGAGGTCGTACCAGAATTTGCCGCGCTGCGCATATCCATATTCTTTAGCCGAAGACAGCCTGATCATTTCATTAAAATCTTCTTCCGCCTTTGCATTTTCCTGCCGATGCGCCCATCCCCACGCACGGTGCAGGTATACCATTGGGCTGGTAGGCGCCAGTTCAACAGCCTTGTTATAATCGGCCATTGCTTTGTCCCACTCATTTTTTTTACGCCAGGCATCTCCGCGTGCACCAAAGAACCTATAATTGGTTGGATCCAGCTCGATACAGCGGTTGAAGTCTTCGAGGGCCTTGTCATGTTCTTGTTGTCTGAGTACCCATTCGCCTCTATTAAAAATGAAATGACTATTGGTTGGGTCGAGTTGTATGGCTTTATCATAGTAGTTCAGCACATCGTCGATTCGATCTTCCTGAAAGCGTGCATAGGCTGCATGGTTGTAGAGCTCCGCATTGTTGTGGAATGCCAGTATTTCGGGTGTCAACAATTCTATCACCGCCTTATAGTCATCGTCATCTTTCAATGTTTCTACTTCTTTCAGGAGTTGTTTTAGCTTCTTCATTGGCTTTTTAATTGGCATCGTTGTTTATCCTGTTTCCCCGTATATCAGTATTGTCTTTATTGCTTTTGCCGATGTTGCAAACGTTGCACAGGGTTTGGTAGTTGGTGATCTCATTTTTGCCACCTTTCGACCGGGGAATGATGTGGTCTACTTCGAGCCAGATGTGGTCATCTGCATTTTTGCCGCAGGCTACGCAGCGCCAGCCATCGCGCTGGAATACCTGCCAGCGCATGGAGGGCATTACTTTGATGCGTTTTGCTGCCAATTCTTTGGCCTGGTCGAGCAAGGCAAGGTTGTTTTCTTTTGCTTTCAACTTCTCCTGGTAGCTATCTACCAGCTGGTCTACGTCGGCATTCCATATCAGGTCGTTCATGTTCTTAAGTAATGCCTGAAAGCGTTCCGGTTGTCCTTTCGCGATGCGGATAAAGCTGTCGTAGATGGGAAACATGAACATCAGGTCGAATACTTTGCGCATGACCTTGCGGTTATCGAGTGGAAAGGTAACCGGTTTGCCTTCAAATACGATCTTATTGTAACCGGAATCGAACGACCATTGCAGGATCGTGGCCAATGGTGTCATCGGCGGAAATTCATTCATATAATGGGGATTCCAGTACGCGTATTCGGCGCGGTGGAGGATCGCCATTATTTCCTGGTTGTATTTGATAGCAAAGTCGAAGAACTTTTTAAAGGTTGCCTTTGTGTAGGTAGGACGCGACAGGTAGAGGCTGGTGCTGATGCCAAACCGGTCGAGGATGAGGCTCATGCCGAATGGCACGATGGTAACTACTGTGCCATCCGGTTTTTGGAGCCCTGGCCAGTTTCCTTCCTGGCGGCGACCACTGATCTCGATGGCGGCTTCGACGTAGTTCTTTTTGAGGTCTACGACCCGGTTGTGCGTCCTGAAATGTGGCGATAGTGTATACGACGAGTCTTCCAGTATTTCTGTTCCATAACAATCACGGATCAGCTCTGTGAGGTGATTGCAGGCTGCTTCCAACTTAGGTAGAATAGCATGGCGCAGTGCTTCCGCTTTGATCTGGATATCATCTACGAGGAAGATATTCTGGTCTTCCTCATCAAAAGAAATTTCATCTATTTCCAAGGGCAACAATGTTTTAGGTTATCCGGACAGCCTCCTGGGTACCGTTGTGTTGCCGAAAAATAATATTTTTTTTGGAAATCGAATGTTGCTGTTCCTGATTCCCTATAAAGCAGTAGGGCAAATATGCGGATTCCACGGTTCAGTCTGGCCGCTTTGAGCGGCCAGACCGACCGTTTGGTTATTTATCTTTTGTGAAAACACGTTGACCTTCTCCCCTTTTCACGGTCAACTGGTTTTTCGTGGTGTCGAACTCAAACACGATACCTGTTGCAGTACCGTTATCGATCTTGAATTTATCCAGCGCTGTTGCTTCCAGGGGGAAAGCATTGGGGGCTCCGGGTGGCCGGGCATACAGGGTGGCGCCTTCGCGGGTGATCGTAAATTTTGCGGGTGCATCGGGTACCGAATAAGTGCCTACATATTTGTCCAGTACTTCCTCGCTGATGGCGAATGATTCGAAAGTAGGTATCTGAAACGGCTTGTTGTAGTAAATGTCCATAGCGCCACCAACTATATCTTTTACCGGGTAAACCTTGGCGTTGGTAGCGTAGGCCATCGCCAGTTTTTCTTCGGGCTGGTAAGCTACCCAAGCTCCGTAGTTATCGGCCCCGCCTGTGTGTCCATAGAAAGTCTTGCCGCCAAACTCGAATGTAACCATGCCAAAGCCCTCTCCTTCTTTCATTGCTTTCATCTGTTCGAGGCTTTGCTTCGACACGATTTTTCCATCGAACAGGGCCTGGATGAATGTAGCGAGATCATTTGGTGTGGAAACGATGGCGCCTGCACCGAAGAGAATGCTTGGATGGGTTTCTGGCACCTGCTTCCAGTTGCCACCCGGTGGTATAAAATACGTAAGGCTTTCATGGTTGTTCACGTCAATGTTGCCAGTTGCCGTATAGGTATCTTTCAGTCCGATCTTTTTGGTGATCTTTTCCCGGAGGACAGTCTCGTAAGGTTTGCCGGTTACTTTTTCAATGATAAGGCCCAGGATGAAATAACCGGAGTTACTGTACAATGTCTTTGTATCCGGCTCGAAATCGGGTGTTGCCTTCACGATCAGGTCGAGGTGTTCTTCTTTCGTCATCGGCAACGTATTGATGTTGCCCTCACTATTCTGTTTGCGACCTATGTTGGGGATGCCGCTACGGTGCGTAAGAATTTGTCGTATCGTAATCTTATTGGCGTTGGGTACTTGTGGCAGGAACTTGCTGAGTGTGTCGGTGAGTTTTAGTTTCCCTTCTTCGGTCAGTTTCATGATCAACGTGGCCGTGAATGTTTTGGTAATGGAACCGATGCGAAACCTGCTGGCGGACGTCAATGGTTTCTTTTCGATGTCGCTGATCTGGCTGTAGCCAATGGTGCGGGCATACTGCACCTTATTGTCTTTGGTGATGACTAAGCTCCCCATGGCTTTGTTCTTTTCGGCGAGCTTGTCAAAGAACTGATCGAGTTTTTGTTTGTCCGGCATTTGTGCAAGGGTTGCAACAAACGTTGTTCCTATCAAGGAAACGGTCAGCAATATGCTGTTCATGGCTTTTGTGGCGGGTGTCATTTTCTTATTGATTGATTATCAGTAAACAAAAGTACTTTGAAGTACAAAGTAAGTAAATCCTTTTGTATTTCAGTAATGATGCCGTGTATTTTTTTCTGAAACAGCTTAAGTCGAAGCCTTTTAGAAGGGAGTCATTTCGTTCATTGCAACCCTTCGACAAGCTCCGGGTGACAACTTAGTGGCGGTATTCAAGTGTGAAGATGGGAAGTCATGATTGGCCCTGTAGTGGTGTGTTTTACCAATAAATCGTGGAGTTGTAGGCGGGTCCTTTGCTTTATAACATTGTAAATGTTTGTTTGGTTTACCGGTTCCTTCTTTATTATTATTAAATTTTGATAGCCTGTTAGCGGAATAGTATTTGTGTTTTCTTCGCGCGACAAAGGAGAAAAAACTATGAACACTTATGTACTTTCTTTCCGGGAGATCGACCGATCAAAACTATTGGTGGTTGGTGGCAAAGGCGCCAACCTGGGCGAATTGTCAAGCATTCATGGCATTGCTGTGCCTGATGGTTTTTGTGTTACGACGGATGCTTTTAAAAGGATCATCGATGAAACGCCTTCTCTGCGTCCATTGCTCGATGAATTATCATTGTTGACGATCGATCAACGGGACAGGATCAGCACGCTTTGTGGTGAGCTTCGCCAGACTATTGAAGCAGTGGTGATCCCTTCCGACATTCGTGCAGCCATCGCTTCTCTCCTATCATTGTTTGCTTCCAACGAAGCTTTTGCTGTTCGCTCCAGTGCTACGGCCGAAGACCTGCCGACGGCTTCTTTTGCCGGGCAGCAGGATACGTACCTGAACGTGATTGACGAAGCTGCTATTCTGCAGCATGTACGTAAATGCTGGGCATCGTTGTTTACCGAGCGTGCAGTGATCTATCGTATGCAACATGGTTTTGATCATCGTAAGGTGTATTTGTCTGTTGTTGTTCAACAGATGGTGTTTCCACAGGTGTCGGGCATTTTGTTTACGGCCGATCCGGTGAATGGTAACAGGAAGGTGGTGTCTGTCGATGCCAGCTTTGGGCTTGGTGAGGCGCTGGTGGCCGGACTGGTGAATACCGATCTATATAAAGTGCGTGATGGACAGCTGATCGATAAAAAGATTGCCAACAAGCAACTTGCTATTTATGCTTTGCCTGGAGGCGGCACCAAACATCAGCCCATCGAACCGGCACAACAGCAAACGCCAGCGCTAACGGATGAGCAGGTGTTGGAGCTTGCACGTATCGGCAGAAGGATTGAAGCGCATTACGGCAGTCCGCAGGATATTGAATGGTGCCTGGCCGATGGTCAATTCTATATTGTGCAGAGCAGGCCGATCACTACTTTATTTCCGATCCCGGCAGCGAATGAGACCGGCAATCGCGTATATGTGTCTGTTGGCCACCAGCAAATGATGACAGATCCTATGAAGCCATTGGGATTGTCGTGCTGGCTGTTGATGACGCCTGCTACCATGCGTGTGGCGGCCGGCCGGTTGTTTGTCGATATTACACAGCTGCTCTCCTCCCCTGCCGGCCGGAAAACGGTGATCGAGACTACACTTGGTAAATCTGATCCGCTGATCAAAGATGCGTTGATCAACATCACAGAGCGGGAAGGTTTTATTCCGTTGTTACCTGCCGATGAAACAGCTACTGCTGACGGTGGCGGCAAGGGCTTACCGCCTGTCGATTATAAAGCGCTTCATGACTACGATCCTTCTATTGTGACCGATCTCATCCGGCGCAGTGAAGCGTCGTTGGATGAATTAAAACGTGCTATACAGACTAAATCGGGACCCGCCTTATTTGATTTTATCCTGGAAGACTTGCAGCAATGGAAGTTGCAGCGTGTTCATACTCCACAAAGTCTTGGCGTGATCATGACTGCTTTTAACGCTGCGGGCTGGCTCAATGAAAAGATGAACGAGTGGCTGGGTGAAGGAAATGTTTCCGATACGCTTTCGCAATCGGTGCCCAACAATGTTACTTCGGAGATGGGGCTGGCGCTGCTGGATGTGGCCGATGTAATACGGCCTTATCCGGCTATCATCAAGTATCTGGAACATGTAAAGGAGAATCATTTTTTAGACGAACTGGTTCAATTGGAGGGCGGGCAGCAGGTGCGGGATGCTATCGATGCTTTCCTCGATAAATACGGCATGCGGTGTGCCGGAGAGATCGATATTACGCGGACGCGCTGGAGCGAAAAGCCAACTACGCTTGTCCCGCTGCTGCTCAGTAATATCAACAACATGGAGCCCGGCGCCAGCGTCCGGAAGTTTGAGCAAGGGCGGCAGGAAGCATTGAAAAAAGAGCAGGACTTGCTGAGCCGGTTGGCGCTCCTTCCAGATGGTGAGCAAAAGGTGGTTGCTACGAAACGTATGATCGACCTGATACGGAGCTTAATTGGTTATCGTGAATATCCCAAGTATTCGCTCGTGAGCCGCTACTTTGTGTATAAGCAGGCCTTGCTGCAGGAAGCTGAGCAGCTTGTACAAGCTCATGTAATTCATGAAAAGGAAGATGTGTACTATCTCACGTTTGAAGAATTTGAAGAGGCTGTACGCACTCAGGCAATCAACTATTCGCTCATTGATGAACGCAAGGAAGCTTACTCCACTTACGAAAAGCTAACGCCTCCCCGTGTTATCACTTCCGATGGTGAGATCGTGACCGGCGCGTACAAGCGTGAAAACCTGCCGGCAGATGCTATTCCTGGTCTGGCTGTTTCCTCCGGTGTTATCGAGGGACGGGCACGTGTGATCCTGAACATAGAAGATGCGAACCTGGAGGCGGGTGATATATTGGTGACTTCTTTTACCGATCCCAGCTGGACACCGTTGTTTGTTGCTATCAAGGGGCTGATCACCGAAGTGGGCGGGCTCATGACGCATGGCGCTGTTATTGCGCGGGAGTACGGCCTGCCGGCCGTGGTAGGTGTAGAGCATGCTACCACACTCATCCAAGATGGTCAGCGCATCCGGGTAAACGGCACGGATGGATATGTGGAGCTGTTGTAGTTTATTTTTATTGTCTTTCCAACCTTTTGGGTAGCTGCTGTTCTTATCAGGGTGGTTCCTGTCCGGACAATGCCTATTATCCAACAATCTTCTATTTAATCATTGCACATTATGAAGTCGTATAGCCATGCCGTTTACCGGATATATATTGTATTGTTATTTATTGCCTGTTCTGCCCATAACGGATCTGCCCAGACTACCAAATACCTGATCAAGGCGGGCAAATTCTTTGATAGTGAAAAGGGCGTGTTCATGACGCAAATGGCCATACTTGTGAATGGCCGTTTGGTGGATACGGTGAAGGCGATCAGCAGCCTCACCTCCGAAGACCGCAAGGAGTATGCACAGGTGATCGACCTGAGTGGCGCTACCGTGATGCCCGGCCTGATCGATTGTCATACGCACTTGCTGTATAAAGAGTATAGTTATGGCACGCCTACTCCCCGCAGTCTGGACCTGCTGCGAGAACTGGAGATGGATGGTGATGTGTACCGTGCGCTGTATGGCGCTGCCAAAGCGAAGGCTTATCTGGAGAGTGGGATCATTTGGGTGCAGGACCTTGGCAACAGTGGCCGCTTTGCCGATATAGCGTTGCGCAAGGCCATCCGGAATGGCCTGCTGCCCGGGCCTGATATGAGCTGCTCCGGGCCAGGCATTGCGGTGGAAGGAGGACAATTGCCGGGCCTGCTATTGAAGTATCAACATGTGGTGGACGATGAATACCGCATTATCAAAGGGTCTGAAGATGCTGTACAGGCTGTGCGGGAGCATGTGAACATGGGCATCGATGTGATCAAGATCTATTCGAACAATACGCCCAATGTGACGCGGATGCGTGTGGAAGAGATCACGGCTATTACCACAGAGGCACGCCGTTACGGACGCAAGGTGACGGCGCATGCCTCCGATAATGCGTCGGTGTGGAATGCCGTGGCCGGCGGCGTGAACAGTATCGAGCATGGTTATAGTATGGATGATACGACCATGCAGCTGATGGCAACCAAAGGAGTAAACTGGGTGGCTACGCTGGGGGATACTTCTGGCTATCAGGGCATGTTTAAGGGGCTGGACCCTGAAGAGCGCAAGCGCCGGCTCTACCGGCTTTTTGTGCGGGACTCGACCTTATTGCAAAAGGGTATCAAGAACGGTGTCAACGTCATTTTCGGCAGCGATGACTATGTGGTTGGTGACAAGCCGCTGGGTGAAGGGCCTAAGCATACGCTCATCGGTTTTGTAGAAAAGGGCATGACGATCGCTGCCTCGCTGCAAACGGCTACTGTGAAGGCTGCGCGGCATATCGGTATCCGGAATTTCTCGGGATCTATCAAGCGTGGGCAGCCTGCGACCATTGTTGCCTTTGGCGGCAACCTCGACAAGGATATTCATGAACTGCTGAAGACGGTGTTTGTGATGAAGGATGGGAAGATCATCAAGCAGTAAATTTAAAAGGGCCCCGCGATAGCGAGGCCCTTTTACACCTGAATATCAGACTGGAATTATTTAGCCAAATAAGTCATACCTCCATCAACAAGTAGTTCGGCACCAAGCATAAATGAAGAGTCGTCAGATGCCAGGAAAACTGCTGTTTTACCGATGTCGGAGGGTTGTCCGATCCTGCCTATCGGCATTACTCCTGCATAGTGTTTTTTTACCGCCTCAATTTGTTCTGCAGGAATAAACTTGTCAAAAGCGGGTGTATCTGTTGTGCCTGGTGTTATTACGTTTGCTCTGATCTTTCTATTTAAGAGGTCGCTCGAGAATCCTTTCGCTAAATAGATTACAGCTGCTTTTGCGGCACCATACAGCGTAAATGACGCATGTGCACGATGTGCGGCATTTGACCCGATCAGAATAATTGAGCCGCCATCATTCATGTAAGGGAGTGCCTTTTGAACAGTGAAGTAAACGCTTTTAAGGTTCAAGTCCATTGTCTTATCATAGTCGGCTTCGCTGATATCTGCCACAGTTCCTATCGTTCCACCTCCCGCATTTGCTACGATGATGTCTACTTTACCAAATTTTTCTGCTGTCTTTTTAAATGCCTCTTCCAGGCTGGCCAGATTGGTTACATCGGCATTGATTGCTATAAAATCATTTCCAAGCCGGGCCACAGCACTATCCAGGGTATGCTGATTTCTACCGACAATAGCTCCGACAGCTCCTTCGTTCTTAAATGCTTCAGCAATGCCCAAACCTATACCGCTGTTACCTCCGGTAATAACGGCAACCTTGTTCTTTAATTTACTCATGATCTCTCTTTTTTTGATTGATTTACTACACAAAGGTCATTGCCCACAACGAATGAGGGGTTGACCTGCATCATTAAACACCCTTGACATAGGTCAAGTTGGGAAGGTGTTCTTAGTAAATCTGCGCTTAACGGGGTTTGTTCATGGCATTTTTTCTCAGCCTGCTGAGGGTTTCGGGAGATAATCCCAAATAAGAAGCAATCATGTTTAGCGGAAACCGGTTAAGAAAGTGCGGATAGTCATTAATGAGGTCGTTATAACGTTCTTCGGCTGTATAACTGATAGCGGCCTGTACTCTTTTTTGGTTGGCAATCGCGTTATTTTGTTTCATCACCTCCTCCATCGCTAAAAAGGCAGGGATGGGTTTAAAAAACTTCTCTACCTGCGCATTGGTTACCTGAAGCACTTCAAGGTCTTCAAGGGCTTCTATATTAAAGCGACTTGGCGTTAATTGATAATAGCTTTCGAAATCTGCCAGCCACCAATTTTCGACGCTCAATTTCAGGATATGTTCATGGCCCTTTTCATCTACCACAAATGTCCTGGCAGATCCTTTTACAATAAATCCGGTGTATTTGCATACATCTCCTTCCTGCAAAAAGTATTGTCTTTTCCGGAGTTTTCTGGGTTTCAACTGTTCTTTAAAAACGAGCTTCTCATCCTCTGAAAGTACTTTCCCGGATAGTTTCTGAATGTAGTCGAAAAACACTTCATAATTGGACATGTAACGACGTTTCTAATTACCGGCAATTTACTTAAGATGGATGGCTTGTGCCTAAATTGTTGCGGCACCATGCAGCATTTTACTTTGCTGTGTAGTCTTATCAACGTATGTCTTTCAATTTGTTATACCTGCTTTCTCTACCGGCCATCTCCGGCCTTTCGGGCATTTTTCCACGTCCAGCCTGCGTTTGAGCCTTCTTAGCGTACTATTAGCCTACTATTGCCCTACTATCAGCCTACGATTACCATACTTCTGCCCTGCTTGTGCCGGGAGAGTACTATGCCTGAGCTATGGATATATCATAGGCGTTCTATGAGAACATGATGGTATTGTTGTGCACAGGATATGAATGTCCGGCATATCGACGCTGGCGTCTTGTGTCCTTGCTGTGGTTGCTATGATGATCCATTTTGCACCATTGCGTGCATGACTGAAATCAAGAAATTAAAGAAAATGTGAGCTGATATGGGACATTATACAGCGGATCGTACCCTGCCCTGCCTGCGCTGTTGTTTTGGGTTGTGCAATGGCGTAAGTTTATGTAAAATCCATATACTATGGCAAAACAACTTGGTCCTATCAAATTCCGCGGCGGTCTGGATGACGTTTGCGGACGCCTGACTGAAGATGGCCCTATCCTGCAACGCAAAACCGGTCCCACCCGGAAGCAGGTGCTTAAGCACAAGAAATTTATCAATACACGACGTAATGCGCGTGAATTTGGCGGTGCAGTGGCGGCCTCTACCCTGCTGCGGCGGGTGCTGGGCCACACGGTCAAAGCTGTGAAGCATTCGAAGCTGGTAAGCTATATGAACAAAAAGCTGCACGAAGTGGTGATGTCGGATACCGGGAGTGACTGGGGTGACCGTTGTGTGAACAAAGGCGATCTGCAGTTGCTGGAAGGGTTCAATTACAATCAAGAAGTGGGTTTGGATGTTGCGTTGCCGGTAAGACTTTCCCATAAGGTGGATACTGCCACGGGGCAGGTACAATTGTCTGTGCCCGGTTGTCTGGTGCGGCACAAGCGGGTGTTTCCGAAGGAAGCGACGCATTTCCGGATCGTGTCGTGTGCCGGGACGGTGAACTTCGATAGGAAGCGTTGTTCGTTTCACATAGCTGAGAGTGAATTGCTGCCACTGGGCAAGAAGATGGCGGCTTTGCAACTGGAACATCAATTGGCTGGCAAGCCGGGAGAAGTGATGCTGCACACTGCAGGAATGGTATTTTACGAAGTAGTAGTTGATGGGAAGGAACGGATGCTGCGTGGCGGGGTGTTGAGGGTTATGGAGGTGGCGAGGGTTGCGGTGCAGATGCGTAAGCCAGTACAGGAGGCTTTGAAGGTTCGAACAACTGCGCTTTTGGCTCAGCCGGGTGTCTGTGCAAGTGTTGTTGACAAAAAGGATACACCTGTTATTGATAAGAATAGCATACGGGTATCTGTGCCCCTGGTAGAGCGGCAAGTGTGTACTCCTGTTTGTGTTGAGGAAGACACGCCTATTGTGCAGTTGGTGGTGGCTAAAAAGAGGATTTGTGATTCTTGTGTGTTGTCTGAGATGGCAAGAGGTATTGACCTTGGAATGGTGAAAGAAGGAGTTGTACATGCCGTAGTTATGCATGATGTGGGTCGTCTTGTTGAGGAGACAACAGTTGATATGTCGGCTGAAGCAGATTACTTTACGGTAGGTATTACGGATGCAAAGGGGACACTTTTACAAGGAGCGGTTGCTGTTAGAGCGTCGAATGGGGTGACGGGTAAGGTGTTGTTTGGGAAGAAGAGTAGATTAAGGAGATATTGTAAGGGATGAACAAAGTGATAAAAAACACCTATTAAGGCGGCCTGTTATCAATACATGGGAGGATGATTGTCTGCTGGTAGGGCATTCGTAGGGCGGCATCGTAATCACAATATACCTACTTACCCTGTCTGCGTCAGTTTAAAACATTGCCGGGTTTTTACACCCGGCAACATGAATAAACGCTACTGTATGCAAAACGAAAAACTACTACCCTACTTCTGCTTTACGCTGACCTTGATCTGCGTAAAGGAATGTGCCGGAAAACTATAGGTGATCTTGTTATTGCTGACCGGCACTTCTTTTGTTGCCGGTATGTACTGGTCTTTTTTGTCGAATGCAAAGGGCTCCGTCAGAGAAGCGCTGTTGACTACGGTGGCTTCTGCTTTGCCGCTGAAGTCGCCTGCGGTGCTCAATATGTCGGTGATGATGGCTTTATCCTGGTGCCTGTTGACCACATTGATGTATACGGTATTGGATCCTTTGGCATAAACGGTTGACACATCGAGGTAGGGAATGCCTTTGTATTTCTCCGTGCCAAACGTGTCGCAGGCTACCCAGGTGTCGATGGCCTTGCCGAGGCAGTTGTTGGAGAATAGCTTGAACGTATAAAACAGGGGTGATTTATAGGTACCTTTTTTAGGGTCTGATGCCAGCAGGCTCGTCATCAACGTAAAGTTGGTCATCTTCACTACGTTTGCCAGACGGATAAAGGAATTCAATGATTGTGCAATGGGCAACACGGAACGGAAGTTGTTTCCAAAAGATCCCCACTCGTCTACGGATAGATAAATAGGGTTTTTAAATCCGTTCTTTATTCTTTCGGCTTCTATGTCATTTGCCGCCACCCTGATCTTTTCTTCGAAGTCGATTGCGCTTTGTCCCATAAAGTCGTAATAGCTGGCAGCGTTTTCCCAATACCGGTGGATGGAGAGGTAGGTAACCATATCCCCTAACTTTGCCAGTACCTTGCGGTTCCAGTCGACCCAACTTCCTTTGTTGCTGTACCACGATGAGCCGCAAGCCACGAGTTGTATACTGCTGTCGACTGCTTTCATTGCCTTGGCTGCTTCTCTTGCGATATTCCCGTATTCTTCTGCATTTTTATGGCCCAGCTCCCAGGGGGCTCCATCTACTTCATTGCCGAGGTCCCAAATCTTTACGTTGTAGGGAGCAGGGTGACCATTTTTTGCACGCAGGTCGGAATAGTAGGTGCCGCCTTTGTAATTGCAATATTCCAACCAGTATACGGCATCCATGATATTGGCCAGGCCGAGGTTTACGCATACGATGTTTTCACTGCCGATGGATTTGTTCAATTGCATCCATTCATCGGTACCCACCTGGTTACTTTCCAATCCTCCCCATGCGAGGTTGATGCGCTTAGGACGTTGGTTTTTCGGACCGATGCCATCCTGCCAATCGTACCCCATTAAAAAGTTGCCACCGGGCCAGCGTATGTTGGTTACTTTCAATTCTTTCATGGCGTCGATGTAGTCTTTCCTAAACCCGTTCTCATCGGCCAATGGTGATGCGGGATCGTAGAGTGTTCCGTAGAGTGTATTGAACTCAACGGAATCAGGCAAGCCCAATCTCCTTCCGTTGAAATGGATGGGCTCCATGAACACGCCATATATCTTAGGGTCAATTTCACCAATGGGCCTTTCGATGTCAATTTTAATTTTCGCTGTTTGCGCCTGTATCATGCAGGGAAGCAGGTACAATAAACCGGTGAGTATTTTTCTCATACAATCTTATTGAATTGCTTTGTTGTTGTTCTTATTCAAACTTTATCCAGTCCACAGATACTGGTGTATTGGTTTTCGACACCACAAAAATGTTCTGTATGCCGGACGCAGGCTTCGATACTGGCGCCTTTATCGTTTTCCATTCGCCGCTTCGTGTCACTTTCACGTTGGCGATAACAGCGCCCGTGATGCTTCCGCTGTGAATTTCGAGCGTGTTGTCGCCTTCGGCCATGACTTTTATCTGCGCTGATCTGAGTGGCTTCTTTCCAAAATCAACGCTGTTGTATTGCACCCATGCGCCAACTGCGCTGAAGTCTGTTTTCCAGCCTTTGAACCTGTCAGCTGTGTCAAGAAAAGCAATGGAAGCTCCGTGGCCGCTAATGGCCGAATACCTGTCTACCTGTATTTCACTGTTTGCGCGGGTGACGCCGATACCTCTTAAGGTAGGGATCACCTTTTGGATGGTGCCATCAGGATTGAATGTGAGGCTATCGGCTCTTATCGACCTTGCTTTGTCGAAGCGGGGTGAATAGTCTTTGTCGTGATAAAAGAGGTACCACTGGTTTTTGAGCTGAATGACTGAGTGGTGGTTTGTCCAGCAGCCGGAAGCTGATTCATCCATGATAACGCCCGTCATTTTAAATGGGCCTAATGGATTATCGCCGATGGCATATTCCAGTCTTTCTGTTTTATTCTCTACATGCGGGAACGTGAGGTAATAGAGGCCATTACGTTCGAAGAGGTAAGGCCCTTCTTTCAGCCCTTTTTCGGGAAGGCCCTGAAATATGACGGGTTCGGATGCCAGCTCGAGCATGTTGTCCTGGAGCTTTGCGCCATAAATATTTCCCTGTGACCAATAGAGGTAGGCCTGCCCATCTTTGTCGATGAATACGTTGGGGTCGATGCCGTGCACTTTTTTGATCGGCGTTGGCTGTGGTATGTAGGGCCCTGCGGGTTTATCGGCTACGGCCACGCCAATGGCAAATCCTCTTCCATAGCGTGCAGAATCGGGTGAGGCAGGAAAATAGAAATAATATTTTCCATTTCTGTAAATGCAATCAGGCGCCCACATGGCATATCCATCGGGCTTTGCCCAGGGCACTGCCGTTTGGGTGACGATGACGCCATTGTCTTTCCATTCGATGAGGTCTTTTGAAGCGTAAACATGGTAGTCTTCCATGCAGAACCACCCGACGCGTCCATGGCCGGGCGTGGCGAGTATATCATGTGATGGGAATATATAGACGCTGTCGCCGAATACGCGGGCCGAAGGGTCTGCCGAATACATGTTCCTGATGAGCGGGTTTTGTGCGATCGCGCCATGCACTAATGTTAACATCAGGCTTATTACCGCTACTTTTTTATAAAGGATATTTTTCATACGGGTTGAAGTGTTATTTGAATAACCTTGGCGCAAAATCATTGAGTGCCCTGCGCCATGTGAGCCATTCGTGGGCTGTGCCTTGTGATTCGTGATAGACCAGGTTTTTGATGCCGTGGTTTTTCAATGTCTCGTAGGTTTGTTTTGCGTTCTGTCCTTCTTCGGTGCCAATGCTGATGAATAATAGTTTCATCTTTTTATTGAATGCTTCTGCGTCTTTGAATACGCCATTGTAGCCTGTCTCGATGGTGATGGGTGGAGCGTTGCGGTTGAAAGGATTGGGACCAAAGCGGCCTGATCCACTAAAGCCACCCATCCATGCAAACTTGTCCATGTTGTTGAGGACGGCATTCCACGTTTGCGCACCTCCTCTGGACAGACCTGCCATGGCTCTGTGGTCGCGATCGGTGTAGGTACGGAAGGTTTTATCAATGTATGGCACCAGGTCTTTGATCAGGACGTCGGTGATATCTCCTGATGCTTTGCGCACGTCTGAATTCGTTTTGATGTCGCCGCTGGGCATTACGATGATCATTGGCACGGCCTTGCCTGCTGCGATCAAGCCATCCATGATATTGGCCATATGTCCCTGGACGGACCATCCATTCTCATCTTCACCCCAGCCATGGACGAGGTACAGAACCGGGTATTTCTTCTTTGGATTTTTTTCGTATTCAGCGGGTACATATACATTGACATGCCGTTCGAGGCCATTTACATCAGACCAATGAAACAGTGAACGGACTTCTCCATGTGGAATGTTCTTGTTGAACCGGTAATAGTCTCCTTCCGGGCCTTCGGGTATCTCGATGCCTGCAGATTCCCAGTTGCTGCCAAAATAGGCTTCGCTTCCCCTATCCATTACGGGAACGCTGTCGATCATGACTGCATAGTAATGGAAGCCTACTACCAGTGGGGTTGTGGTATACCACCACACTCCTTTTTCATCTTTTGTCATGGCGTGTTTGCCACCTAACTGGAGTGTGACGTTTTGTGCATAGGGCGCTACCACCCTGAATGTAGCCTGGCGGGTTTCCGAATTGACGGCGGGATACTGGGATAAAAATGTGTTGGTGGATGCTGGCTTGAAGCCTGCGGGAAGCGGTTGTTCCTGGTTGTTCTGGACTCCTGCAAACTGGGCCGACAGCATACCATGTGTCATCAAAGCCATCAGCATTAGCGCGATCTTTTTCATGATTTTTTTGATTTTAGAAAGAAAGCCCACCGTGCTATCGGCGTGATGGGCTTTCGTGTTAGACATTATCAACAATCAAAGCATTAATACCCGGGTGTCTGCACCAGTTTCGGATTTTGTGCGAGGGCCGACTGCGGAATGGGATGCATGTACTGCCTCAGTTTGAACGCATGTGGATGGTTCAATCCTACCGGTGTGTATACCCATGTGCCGCTATTATTGGGGTTTGTGTTTTCGATCTTCATTCCATGCAGATCAACTGTCAATACCTGGTCTGCAATTTTCCAACGGATGATGTCCTGGAAGCGTTTGTTCTCGAAGCAGAGCTCTACTCTTCTTTCCTGACGGATGGCATCGCGCATCTGGCTTTGGCTTAATCCTGCGGGCAAATCGGGCAGGTTTACACGGGTCCTGATCGCATTCATGGCATTGTATACCGAAACATCGGGACCTACTGCCTCATTTTGGGCTTCGGCATATCCCAGCAGTACTTCTGCATAGCGGAAATAGATGTAGTTGGCCCCACTCAACCCTTGTGCAGGACGATTCTTTGGATTCAATTTCTTCTTGAAATAGTATCCCGTATTGCTCACATCGGTGCTCGCAAAGTCTATCTGGTTCAATGATGGTCTTACTTTATCGATGCGGGTGTAGATGGTATCCTGTGCAGACATCCAGTCCATTTTGTATGGGGCTCCATCGTACACGATCCATTTGTAGAACCTGCGTTCACGACCCACGTAAGGTTGTTGAGGATTATAGCCGGAGGTGGGGTCGGTTATCGGCTTACCATTTGCCATGAAGAATTGATCTACCAGTTCCTGTGTGGGGTTATAGTTGCCCCAGGTGTAGTATGAGCTGAGCACATACACAGGGCCGCCATATTGTTCATAGTTGGACCCTTTGACATTGGCAACGTACTGTCTATCCCAGATCACTTCTGTGCCATACTCATTGTCTTCATACCAAAGTGTAGAATCTTCGGCAAAAAGTCCGTATGGTTTTCCCGCACCCCAATCGTCCATGAACTTTTTGAACGAAGCTGCTGCAGTTGCCCAACGGGACAGGTCTGCATTGCCAAATCCGGCTATCTTATTGGGATCGGATCCTCCAATATAGGTGGCGGAATTGTAGGTGGGGCTGGCGGCTACTAACTGCAAATAGGCTTTCAACATTTGAGCGGCTCCCAGCGTAGCTCTTCCTGCATCTACGTTTCCTTTGTTGTATTTAACAGCGAGGTATTTGTTGTTAATTACCGTATCCAGGGTTTTCGTTAAGAAGTCGAGTGTTTCTGCATAGGTGCTTCTTTTTACAAACAATTTGGCTGTGTCTGCCCGGACCTGCGGGTCTAAGATAATGGGTACACCTCCCCAGTTGAGGAACAGGATGCTGTAGTGAAAGGCCCTGTGGAAGCGGGCTTCATCTATGCGTTTATTGTACCAGGCGGACGAGTAATTGGCCTTATGGGCATTTACCTGCTGAATGAAGGTGTTGCATTTGCGGATGGATGTATACAGTGCAGGCCAGTTGTACCTGCTGACGGTTTGAATGCCCGTAGCTCCACCACCAAAGAGTGTATAATTGGTAGAAGCGGGATCGAGGTTACCATCTTTAAACTTCCAGGAGTTGTAGTAAAAGCCGGCATCGTTATCGTCGGTAAAATTGTCGAGATTTTCGGGCTGTCCATACATGTCGGGCAGCTGGTCGTATACGTCGTTCAAGAATATATCGGCGTTGGCTTCCGTTGCCCATTGTGTGTTGTCATCGAGGCTTACTTTCTGCTGGTTGTCAAGGTCTTTGTCACAGGCCGACAAACTAAGCAATCCTGTAATTATGCAACTGTATAGTATATATGTTTTTACTGGTCTCATCTTTTTAATTTTTAATGGTTAGAAAGTAGTGCTAAAGCCAACCAGGAATGTTTTCTGGATAGGATATCCCTGTTCGCCGGTTGTTTCGGGGTCGGTGAATTTCAGCTTCCCGAATGTGACTACGTTCTGACCAGTGACGTATATCCGCAAGTTTTTCATTCTAACTTTTGAACTGATGTTTGCGGGGACCGTATAACCTAATGACGCTGTTTTCAATCTCAAATACGAGCTGTTAATAAACCAGAAATCAGAGGTTTGTCCATTGTTGTTGGTAGGCGCTGAATAGGCTCTTGGGTATTTCGAGTTCTGGTTGTCTGGCGTCCACCTGTTGTTGTAGTACTCGTAAGAGGAGTTGCTGTTGTTGTTGAAGTGGGCTACTGTCATAAAGCCATAGACATTAAAGCTTGACAAGCCTGAACCCTGGAATAGCGCAGAGAGATCAAATCCTTTCCAGCTGGCGCTTACATTGATCCCGTAAATGATAGCGGGTGTTTGTGGCCGTGCGATGACTGTTTCATCATAGGAGTCGATCTTTCCGTCGGGTGTTCCGTTGGGGCCTCCGAGGTCTGCGTACCTGATATCGCCGGGACGCAGGGTGCCGAATTGAGCGATCGTATATCCATCTGTGGCATTAATGATTCCATCACCGTTCTTGTCGTCGGCGGTACTGAACAAGCCCATTGATTTATAGCCGAACACTGTATTGAACTGGCGGCCTGTTCTGCTGCGTCTTGGATCGTTTTTGGTTACAGGCGACTCGTATAGCTGTATTACCTTGTTTTGTGCGTAGGTAAAGTTACCGTCGATTGCTACCTGCAGGCCATTGTTGAATTTTTTGGAGGTCCCGATGGACAATTCAATGCCACGGTTGTCCATGATACCTGCATTTTCCTGTGCCAGCTGGAGACCGTATTCCTGTGGCACCACTATGTTGGGCGCTAACAGCATACCTGTTCTTCTTTCATAGAAATAGTCGGCTTCCAATCTTAAGAGGCCTTTCCACAGTGTTGCCTCCACAGCGAGGTCTGTTTTTTTGCTTATTTCCCAGGTAATGTTGGGGTTGTTTTCTATGGACACGAATGAACCTTGTACGAGGGCGCCATCGCCAAAGGCGTATGCATTTCCTCTCAGCGGGTAGCTGCTCAGGAACTGGAAGCCGGTACTGGTAAGGTTTCCGGATTTGCCCCATGATCCCCTGATTTTGAGGAAGTCGATAAAGGTGGCTGATTGCAGAAAGCTCTCATTGGACAATATCCAGCCTACAGAGAATGCAGGCAGATATACCCATCTTTTGCCGGGGGCAAAATAGTAGTGGCCGTCATATCTACCGGAAGCTTCGAGCAGGTAGCGCCTGTCGTAAGCATAGCTTGCGCGGTAAACATAACCAACCTGGCTACCAGTACCTGATCCACCGGCAATATCGAAGTCGTTCTTGTTGGAGCTACCCAAGGACAGTTCATCGATATTGACTGCGTAGTTGTTTATTCTCGCCCTGAAATCATTCTGTTTGTTGTTTCTCTTTTCTGCTACTACCAGGCCAGTGATGTCATGTTTGCCAAATGTGTTGTGGTAGTTCAGGTAGCCCTGCCAGGTGATGGTATTGTTTGTCCAATACTGCTGGTTGAGCCATGCAAAGGTGGTGGCACTGGTTTCCTGTGTAGAGAATGCAGGGGTATAGGTATAAGGAGGCGCTGAACCGGCCTGGGTCCAGTAAATGAATGGCCTGTGCCATTGCTTTTGGGTATAATAGTAAGGATCGTAACTAAATGCTCCTTTTATGCTGAGTCCTTTTATAAATGGCAGCTTTTGCTCGAGGGTAACGGTACTGAGTAAGTTGTTGGTGTTTTGACGGAAATAGCCTTCCGAGTTGATTACGCCGAGCGGGGCATTGCCTGAGCTTTCGCCCCAGAGGCCATTGCTAAACCTGAGCGGCGCTACCGGGATGAACTTGTAAACGCCTCTGAACAACTGGCCGGTGCCTCCATCCACATCGGTGGTCTTCTGTATAGCGCCATTTAATGTAACAGATGCTGCGGTAGTGGGTGTTATGTTGATATCGAGGTTGACACTATAGTTGTATCGCTCATATCCTGACCTGTCGAACATACCGTTTTGTTTGAAGTAGCCGAGGCCGGCATAATACTTTATGGTGGAGGAGCCGCCACGGACGGAGAAATTGCCCTGGTAAATGGGTGAATGTTTTTTTACTACATCGTTCAGGGCATCTGATACGGGGTACAGGTCCGGATCTTTGGCATGGTTGGCAAGATAGGCGTCGATGTAGGCCTGGCTATAGGTGGGGTTTGTGCCCGATGGGTTTTCTGTTAAATAGGCCTCCAGTTTCAGCTTCATATAATCTGTGGCGCTGAGCATTTTGGGTAAATAGGTAGGCTGCTGATCGCCAAAATACCCGCCCAGGGTTAACACCGGCGCACCGGTAATGCCTCTTTTTGTGGTGATGAGCACCACACCGTTTGCTCCACCTAATCCATAGGAGGCTACGGCAGCGGCATCTTTCAACACGGATACGCTTTCGATGTTGTTGGGGTCTACTTCATTGATGTTGTTGCGGATCACACCGTCGACCACAATCAATGGGGTTGTATTATAGGTAACGCCGTTGACCGTGGTACCGGTGGTGGCAATGCCCCTGACGTATATGGTAGCATTGTCGGCACCGGGGCGGCCACCGTTGGCGCGCGTGATAACGCCTGTAGCCCTGCCTGCGAGTGAATTGGAAATGTTGGCGGCAGGCACTGCAGCGAGCTGTTCACCTTTTACCCTGGCTACGGATGCTGTGGAGAGTTGCTTTTTTTGCGTACCGTATCCTATTACGATCACGTCTTCCAGTGAATTGAGCCCGGGGCTTAAGGCTATCTGCATATCAGCTGTTGCGTTCTTGACGGACACTTCTTTTGACTGGAAACCGACATAGGTTATGACCAGCACGGCTGATCTTTCCTGGATGGTAAGGGAAAAGCTTCCGTCTGCGCCAGTGGTTGTTGCATTGGAGGAGCCTTTTTGGGCAACAGAGGCTCCTGCGAGCGCATTGCCTTTATCGTCCAACACTTTTCCGCTTACGGTAAAAGCAAACGGTGAAGGCGGGTGGTTCTTAATACCGAAATCATTTGCAAACGAGGTTATCTGGCAGGTTATTAATGCAAGAAAAAACCATAGTTTGGCATGGCAATCAATTCGTTTCATACAATTAGCAATTTTTGGTTAATAATGAGGCGTTCTCATCAGGTACGGTGCCTGTAACTGATTGTGCAGATGTGCTTTAAGGAGCACTGGAATGAATAGTGGAGTACAAATGTGGAGGGGATGCGGGGTATGTTCCCGGGCTGATAAATTTGTTCATACTGGCAGCAGTTTGGTAATTACAGTAGTTCAATTTCGTGAAACAGTGTAATGCAATCAGTTAGTAAATGAATGGCCAGGAATATGGCGGCCTGACACGTGTATAAAATTCGATAAATTGGCCATCGATGTGTGGGACGATTGTTGGATATAATGTCAATAATGTTCGGATTTCTGGTCAAACTGACAATTAATCGCAAATTGCACATAAGTGCTATTCTATATATTGCCTGTCATGAAGTATCTATCCATACTCATTCTTTGCTTGCTTGCCGTAGCTGGCTATACACAGCCTAAGCATATCAATTTTACCTCCATCACTGTCAAAGACGGGTTGTTATCGAATTCCATTTTTGCCATCTTGAAGGACCGGCATGGCCTGATGTGGTTTGCCACTACTGATGGATTGAATAAGTATGACGGTACCAATTTTACTGTTTACCGAAACATCCCGGACGACAGCAGCAGCCTGCGGGCGAATGAAGTGCTGGCTTTGCATGAGGACAAGGCGGGCAATTTGTGGATAGGCACGGGCGGCGGTGGTTTGAGCCTTTATAACCGTCAAAAGAATACTTTCGAGCACTTTACTTTTAATAATATAGGGCTGACGGCTGACGCTGTCATCAAGAGCATCTGCAGTGATAACCGCGGCAAGCTGTGGATAGCGTCTTACGCGCGTTTGTATGTAATGGACATCGCCTCCCGGAGCATTTCAGCGGTATCTCTTCCGGATGGGAACGGCAATCCTGTGAAAACCGTCGTGGAAAGTGTTTTTGAAGACAGCAAACACCGGATATGGATCGGCACTTATCATGGACTGTTCCGGTATTCTGCTGAAACTAATTCGTTCAGGCGTTTTTTATATCAGGCAGGTGATCCCTCCAGCATAGGCGATAATCATGTACGCACCATCACGGAAGATAAGTCAGGGGGTATCTGGGCAGGTACGATCAACGGCCTGAGTAAACTGCAACCGGATGAGCAGCATTTCATTACTTACCGGCATATACCTGGCAACGAGGAGTCGCTTAGTGACAATGGGGTGAATTGTATAACGGCTGATAATGACGGGCTTTTATGGGTGGGCACCCGGAACGGGGTGACTGCTATTCATATAGCCACCGGAAAAGTGTCTACTTATAAAACCGAGGACGGCAATATTTTTAGTTTGACGGGCAAATCGATCAGTTGTGCCTGGTTTGACGCGGCGGGGATCTACTGGTTTGGCACTTTCCTGCGGGGTATCAATAAGTATGATAAGAATATCAACTTGTTTGGCCTGAAGCTTTCCAGCTCCTTCAATAAAAACGGGCGGGCGTCTCTTATCGTCACCAATTTTGCTGAAAACCCGCGGGGTAATGTGTATGTGTCCACTTTTGATGGCGGGTTGTATGAATTCGACCACCGGACCAGCGAGGTATGGCCAACGGCTATCGGGTTGAATGGACAATCCGTACAGCCTATCACCATTATGGCGCTGCATATGTCGCTCGCAAACAGGTTATATATCGGCACTTATGGAAAGGGCGTGATCGCGTTGAATACGCTCACCGGCAAAACAATGCCCATAACGGCTGAGAACACCTCCGGTAACATATACAGCAATGACATTCATTGTATCGGGGAAGACAGTAAAGGGAATATCTGGGCAGGCACCAATGGCGCCGGCATTCATATTATCCATGATGACAAAGTGGTTGTTACGTATAGCCCCAATCCTTCGGGGCCTCATGAACGTCTTTTGCCGATCAACGGTTATATCAGGGCTATCGTGGAAGATACCGATAAAAATATCTGGATCGGTACGCATGGCGGTGGGCTGGCGGTGTACCATCCTGTTGGTGATACCTGGGATATCTATACTCAAAGTAATAGTCAGCTGCCCAGTAATAAAATACAGTCGCTGCTGTGCGACAGCCGTGGCATGATGTGGGTGGGTACGGATGGCGGCGGGTTATCGCTGTTCAACAAGCAGCAAAAGCGGTTTACACGCTTCACGGAGAAGGATGGGTTGCAGAACACGACGATCTACCAGATCGTGGAAGACCTGCGTGGGCAACTATGGCTCAGCACGAATACCGGCATCAGCAGCATGGACCCTGCTGCTCATAAGTTCAGGAATTTCACCAGTTATAATGGTGTTCAGAACAGCAATTTCTTTCATGGATCGGGCATACGGTTGTCGGGAGGAGAGATCCTGTTTGGCGGGCTGGAGGGTATCAACTATTTCAATCCTGCCGGTCTTACGATCAACCACAATGTTCCGAAGGTGCTGCTGACTGACCTGAAAATATCGAACAAGTCGGTGATTGCCGGAAACGATGCGCCTATTCAAGCGGATATTTCGATCGCCAAAGAGATCAGGCTGGATTATAAGCAAAATTTTGCGCTGAGCTTTGTGGCGCTGAACTATACGCTGGCAAAACAAAACCTGTATGCTTATCGCCTGGAAGGATTGGAAAGGGACTGGAATTACACAGGGACTAATAATACTGCTTCGTATACGAATCTCGATCCTGGTAGTTATACATTTCATGTAAAAGCCAGTAATAATGACGGTGTATGGAGTGCTGCTGAATCGCAGATAAAAATATACGTGCGGCCTCCCTGGTGGCGTACTACTGCTGCTTATGTATTTTATATCCTGGCCATCGTTGGCCTGGTATTGTATAGCCGCTACCGCGTGTTATCAAGGCTGCGCAAGAAGCTTGCGCGGGAACAGGAGCAGCAACAGGTGAAACGCCTGCAGGAGCTGGACCGCCTGAAGCTGAAGTTCCTCACCAACCTGAGTCATGATTTCAGAACGCCTATTTCCCTCATCTCGGGCCCTATCGATCAATTGATCGATGGAGAAAGAACGAATGCCAAACTCGACAAGCTTTATATTGTGCGGCGCAATGCTAAAAGGCTGCTCAACCTGGTGAATCAGCTGCTTGACTTTCGCAAGCTTGAAGAGCAGGAACTGAAATTGCAGCTTTCAAGGGGTGAGTTCGTTTCTTTTGTCAAGGATGTATCGGACTCATTCAGGGACCTCTCTGAGAGAAAGCATATCAATTTTTCTTTCAGCAGTACTATACAACACCTCGAAGCGCTTTTCGATGCTGATAAAATAGAGCGGATATTATTCAATTTATTGTCGAATGCTTTTAAGTTTACCCTGGAAGGCGGCCATATCAGCGTGGTGCTGGAAAATGCACCTGAGCGGAATGATGGTAAGCATCAATGGGTAACGCTGAAGGTGATGGATTCCGGCATCGGCATCCCGAAGGAAACGCTCGACAGGATCTATGACCGTTTTTTTCAGAATGATGGTTCTGCGGCTATTCTTAATTATGGTACTGGTATTGGCTTGTCGATCACCAAGGAGTTCGTGAAAATGCACGGCGGAACCATCGATGTTGAGAGTGAACCGGATAATGGAAGCACTTTTATTATTCATCTTCCTCTTGTTGTTGCCACAGCAACTGTTGTTGACTTACAACCAGTGGCGCCCGTGGCGGAGAAAGCGGAACTCTCTAAAAGTGTGAACGGGTCGGCTAATAAGAAAGTATTGCCGATCATCCTGCTGGTAGAGGATAATGAAGATTTCAGGTTCTATTTAAAAGATAACCTGCGGCATCATTATATGGTGGTGGAAGCAGTCAATGGAAAAGAGGGCTGGCAAAAAGCTTTGGCGCATCATCCTCAGCTGATCATCAGTGATATCAGTATGCCTGAAGTGAACGGTATCGACATGGTGAATAAATTAAAGTCGGATAAAAGGACGAGTCATATCCCGGTGATCTTACTCACGGCGCTTAACGATCAGCAACAGCAGATCAAAGGGCTTGCTACCGGGGCCAATGACTATATTACGAAACCGTTCGATTTCGAAGTGTTGAATGCCAAGCTGAAGAGCCTCCTTGAATTGAACAGCGCTATGAAAAGCACTTACGTGAAACAAATATCGCTTGCTGCCCCGGAGGTGCGGATCGATTCGTCGGATGAAATTCTATTGCAGAAAATCGTCCTCTATCTCGAGCAGAACATCACCAATCCGCAGCTTTCTGTAGAAGGATTGAGCAAGGAGTTTGGTATGAGCAGGAGTACTTTGTATACCAAATTGCTTCAGATCACCGGCCAGACACCGGTAGAATATATCCGTTCTTTCCGGCTGGAGAAGGCAACGGTATTGATGGCGAAAAGCAATATGACTATTGCGGAGATCGCTTACCATGTTGGATTTACAACGCCTAATTATTTTGCGCGGTCATTCAAGCAGAAATTCGGGATGCTGCCATCGGAATACGTTGCCGGTCATAGAAAGGAAAATTCTTAGCAGGGCACAAGCATCTGCAGCACTTACCTGCTTTGTATTGTATATAGTTTTCCTTTTTGAGTGGGGATATCGTAGAGCCAGGTTTTCTTCAATTCCGGTAAGGTAATGGTTGCGTCCTGCGAAACTATTGGGGTTGGTGTTGTTTCGGTTTTATAAAAGGGATTGGGATTTTCTCCTGTGGCGGCAGTTAATGGTTTTCCATCTGCTGCTGTCAATGGATTGGGGGTACGTAACCGGAGATTGCCACCAAGGGTTGATCTAACGACCAGTTTTACCAGTTTTGCTTTTTTCCATTCCATGCTTACTATTTCAAAGCCTCCCCAGGTCAAGAGTCCACTTACTTTTCCGTTGGGCCAGGCATCGGGCAAGGCAGGCAGCAGGGATACGGCGCCATCAGCGCTTTGCAGCAGCATTTCCGCGATACCGGATGTGCAACCGTAATTGCCATCGATCTGGAAAGGTGGATGTGCATCGAAGAGGTTGTTATAGGTTCCACCTCCACCGGGGTTGGCGCCTACCGGCGATAGCTGATTTTGTATGAGTTTGTAGGCATGGTTTCCATCGAGCATACGGGCCCACCAGTTTACTTTCCATCCCATGCTCCAGCCGGTGGATATATCTCCACGTTGGAGGAGGGTGTTTTTGGCCGCGCTGTACAACTGTGGTGTGCGATAGGGTGATAACTGGTTGGAGGGGAATAGTCCATATAAATGCGAGATATGGCGGTGATTGTCTTTCGGGTCGTCGATGTCATCCAGCCACTCCTGTAGCTGACCGTGTTTGCCAATGTGCATGGGGGCCAGCCGGCTACGCAATTGTTGGAGTGTATCGGCAAAAGGTGCATCCTTGCCCAGGATAGCGGCTGCTTTCATGGTGGAGCTGAAGATATCGAAAACGATCTGGTTGCTCATGGTGGTACCTGCATCGAGGGAAGAACCCTGGTGGGCAGCAGGTGCATTTTCGGGTGACATATCCGGGCAAAGGACCAGCCAGTGGTACTTCGGGTGCTCTACCAGATAATCGATGTAATAGGTAGCTGCTCCTTTCATGGCCGGGTAAATGGAAGCGAGGTAGTTTTTGTCGCCCGTGTACAGGTAATGCTCCCATGCCTGCTGGCTCAGCCATCCGCCCCCGTTGTTCCATGCTCCCCAAAAGGCGCCATCTACTGCGCCGGTAGCGCGCCATATGTCGGTGTTGTGGTGTGCCATCCATCCGCGTGCGCCATACATGTCTTTAGCTGTTTGCTGTCCGGTCACCGACAGTTCTTTAACCATCGTTGAAAAGGGTTCAAACAATTCGGCGAGGTTGGTTCTTTCTGCCGGCCAGTAGTTCATTTCAGCATTTATATTGATGGTGTACTTGCTGTCCCATGGTGGATAGAGCCTGTTGTTCCAGATGCCCTGCAGGTTTGCAGGCTGGCTTCCCGGTTGTGAAGCGGAGATCAGCAGGTAGCGGCCATACTGAAAATAAAGTGTCACCAGTTGTGGATCGTTGGCTGTATTGAAGTTTTTCAACCGTTCATCTGTTGGTTGTGTTGCTGCTGCTGTTTGACCAATATCGAGCTTTACCCGGTTGAAGTATCGCTGATAGGCGGCCACATGTGACTGGAGGATAGCAGCAAATGGTTTCACGGCTGCCTTTTGCATTATGCTCTGTGCTCTTTCCTGTTCGTTGCCGCTTACACCTTTGTAGCTGTTGAAGTTGGTAGCTGCGGAAATATAGATGGTCACTGCATTGGCTGCATGCACGGAGAGGGACGTATCACCAGCCGCGAGGGTGCCGCCCTCGTTCTTGATACGCACAAGACCTTTGTATTTCACGCTGCCGGGCACGGTTTCATGTGTGACAGTAGTGCCTTCGATCGTCAGTTCTTTGGCGGCGGTGGTTTTGACAACTGCCTTCGGTTGCGGCGTGGAGAAAAATGCTTTGAAACTGATGCTGCCGGGCTTGCTGGCCGTTAGGCGGATCACTACGACACGATCGGGCAAGGATGCCAATGCCTGCCGGGTATAAGTAACTCCATCAACGGTATAGGTGGTGGTGGCTATAGCACGTTCGATGTCCAGTTCACGGGAATAATTATCGTATGTTGCGTGGCCATCAAATGAAAGGTGCAGGTTGCCCAAAGGTTCAAACATTTGCCCATGGGATGTTTTAGCAATGATTGTCTTGCCTGCCAGTTTCTCTGCGTCTTTTTGACGGCCTTCGAAGATGAGCTTTCTTATTTCGGCCAACGACGCCAATGCTTCCGGGTTATCGTTGCGGTTCGGTCCCCCACTCCACAGGGTGTGTTCATTCAACTGTATGGTTTCTGTTTCCACGTTTCCATATATCATGGCCCCGAGCTTTCCATTGCCAATCGGCAGGGCATTTTCCCAGGTCTTTCCTGAGGGTTGTTTGTACCAGAGTTTTAAGCCAGGTTGTTGCTGTGCAAGACCTGTGAGTGCTGTTAACAGTAATAAAACGAATGGACCCTGTTTCATTATTAGTTGTTTTGTTCTTCTATTGCAGCGGAACCAGTGATGCTGCAAAACCGCCGCGGCGGAGTAGTTGTACTTCTATCGTGGTTGACTGATCCACTACCTGTTGTTGTATGTTGAATGCCTTGTCGTGTTCTCCATCGGCGATCAATGTCATTTTGTATTTAACGCCCGGTTTTAAAAACCCAAAGGTGATCTTTTTTCTCTTCGGCCTTATTTCGGCGTTAATGCCGCCTACATACCAGTCATTGCCTTTGCGACGGGCCATGAGGACCTCTTTGCCGGGAAAACCCTCAATCAATTGGGTTTGTTCCCAAATTACCGGCACCGTTTTAAGAAAGCTCTTAGCGGCATCCGGTAACGCGTCATATCCTTCCGGGCGGTCGGCAAAGTGTTGCAAGGCGGATTCAAAAATAACGCTTAATGCCAGTTCATGGCCATAAGATGTAAGGTGTGGAAACTGGGAGTTGGTAAATGTGACGGGTGTATAATCCATAGCTCCTACCACATTGCGTGTAAAGGGCAGGATGCAATTGTGCTCAGGCGCAGTGGCCGTAAAATCCGGTACATTGTTATACCACTCTGCTCCGCGTACCGCTTCATTGGTCATCATGTTGGGGTAAGTCCTCGCCCACCCTCTCGGCACCATGCAGCCATGGAAGTAGACCATCATTTCAAAGCTGGCGGCATCTTCCAGTATGTCCAGGTAGTATTTAACCATGTCCTGTTTCTCGCTTTCAAAAAAGTCTACTTTCACGCCCACAAAGCCGAGGTTCTTCAGTTTGGTAAATTCTGCTACCCTGTTTTCATGGGTCAGCATACGGTCGCGGGGTGTGGCCGTTACACCGGTGTGCTTTCCTCCGGAGTTGTACCAGATGAGTGGCCGGACGCCTTTCGACTGGATGTATTTAGCAGCATCTTCCAGTGTGCCGCCATTGCCCATGGCATCCCATTCCCAATCGAGTAATGTGTAAGGCCAGTTCATCCTTGCTGCCAGGTCGGCAAAAGCGGTTACGATCTTATAGTCTTTGGTGCCGTGGTTGCTGGACCAATAGTTCCATGATACGGCTCCTGGTTTTATCCAATCTGTGTTTTTGATAACTGATGGCGCGGATACATCTTCTACCAATGTCGAAACGACGATATCGGACAGGCTGCCGGCAATGATGACGCGCCAAGGTGATTTCCAGGGCAGCCTGATGGATGGCAAAGAATCTCCCTGACCGTTGCCGTCTCTGGGGTTGGGGAAGGTAAGTTTATAAGCATTTTTGTCGGCTGTATTCCTCAATTTGGTGCCGCAGTAATCGCGGTTTACATCGGCTTCATGCAACAGGAACCAGCAAGTTTTATCGGGCGTGTTGAATAATGCCGGATAACACCAGTCCTGTTGCTGTATCTTGTCGTCGCTCATCGCTGTGTAGAGTCCTTCATTGGCCGGATTCCACTTCTCCATCCACCGCATGGTTTGTTGCGGAACAGAAAATGCGGTGTGTTCATCTTTTATGATAAAGCTGCCCTGCTTCTCCGGAAACTCATAGCGGAATGTCATTCCATCGTTCCAGGCTCTTATGATGATATTCATTTTGGCTTTGCCCGGCGTTTCAAAAAAGGCTGTCAATTCATTGGCCGTATTTGTGCGGCTTAGCCGCTTGCCATGCAGGGCGGTATACTGCTCATTGATCAAAACCGGTTTGCTGGTCTTCAGTAAAACAAGGTTGCCGGAAAAGTCCTGGTCATTGCGCACCAGCCCGAGATCGATTCGCGGAACCGCCTCGGTTACTTTGCCCTCTGCTTCGTATTTTATGTTCAGGTACCAGGCGCCTTTGGCGGCTTCATCATGCTGTAAGGCCACTTTGATCTTCCTGTTGGGCGATGCTATTGTTGTTTGCTGTGCATTGACCGTAAATGCATGTGCTATAAGGACCAGGATTGTCGTCAGTGTTGTTTTTGTTCGCATATTTGGCCGTGTGGTAAAAGTGTTGCTGCTATCAGCGTGCGGGTTTAATGAGCTGGTATCTTCCGCTGAGGTGCATAAGGCTGAACAGGTACAATAATCCATCGTAGTATGGATCGAAATAGCCGTCTTCGTATGGCTGCAGTTTATCGTTCCAGATAGCCTCCACGAAGTCTTTGCTGTTTTTCTCCGTGTTGATGAGTGAGAGCGTTGCGGCTGTAGATACAAGACCTATAGAATGGCGCAGCTTTTTTACACTGCCGGCCTGCAAAATGAAATCGGGCCTGGAACCATCTACATTGAACTGGTCATCGTACGTATCGATTCCTTTTGAGCGCAGGAATCCCTGGAACCTCCTGGCATAATCTTCCTGCCACTGCCTGTCTTTTCCAAACCAGGTATAATCCATTGCAATGTTCATGGGCACGCGCCAGGAATCGTAGCGAAAGCCCGGGGGCATCCAACGGGTTGGGTGTGGCTGTCCACTAAATTCTGTATAGTCGGAATTGAGGCCTGTTACCGGATGGCAGGCTCGGTGCAGGAATGCGCGGGAAGTATCGGCGCAATCTCTGTAAAATTGTTCGTGTCCATCTTTGGCATACAAGGCCCAGACTTCATAGAAGGCTGGCAGATGATAAGAAGGATCGGTCCATTTGTAATTGTCGCCTTCTGGTACAAACGTGATCTGTTTGTGTTCGGTATTGATGAGGTGGTAGATATTGCCTGTTCCATCTTTTTTCCACATGGCATCGAGTATTCTTCGAGCTTCCTGATAATAGTCGATGCCGGTATTGTTGCCCCAACGATTGGCGGCAAACAGGAGACTGGTAATGTAATAGAGTTCCCCATCTGAAGCCGAGCCTTCTGAGTTCTTTTTCAGGGTTTGTGGATTGATGCTCCAGGCGAAATACGCTTCTCTTGGTCCGCTTTGGTGTTGTAAATATTTTTTGGACCATCTCCATATCCGGTCGAAGACTTCTTTTTTGTTGAGCTGGACGGCGATCATCATGCCATACGAGAGGCCTTCGGTCCTGGCGTCGTGATTTTTAACATCGGATACATAGGCCATCGAATCGCCTACTTCAAAGTAAACGCGTTGGGGCCCTTCAAATATATCATACCAGGCTTTTGCTATTTTCTGGTCGATCACTTTTGGGTCATATCCTAACTCCCGGAAAAGGTTGCGGTAAACGCCTGATTGAATGGCGGGTTTATTGGGACCAGCAGGCTGCCGTTTTTTACTTTGGCCTACTGTGGTGAAGGCTGCTAATAAAAAAGTGGCAAACATCACTGTAACGCATAGCTGGCTTCGGTGTGGGGTAACTAATAAACGTATGGCTTTCATCGTGCTGTAAAAATCGAAAAATACTTGTATGCAGGACAGGAATAGGTTGGTCGATTTGTATCATTTTGCAATGTGACTTATCGGCATTTCTAATAGGGGTAAATTTGTTTCAACTTACTGCCATTATGAATAAATCCATCTTTCTCATCGTTTTGATGAACTTGTTTTTTCTTTCTCTTATTGCTCAGCCAACTGTCAAAGAAGCTCCTGCGGGCTTCGATGTTGAACGTACCGGCATCGGGCATGGAAAGATCGATACCATTTCCTATGCTTCAAAAACAGTGGGCACCACGCGGAGGGCATTGATCTACACGCCGCCTGGCTTTTCTACCAGGAAAAAGTATCCTGTACTTTACCTGCTGCACGGTATTGGTGGCGATGAAAAGGAATGGCTAAACGGAGGCAAACCTCAGGTAGTGCTGGATAATTTGTATGCAGATGGAAAGCTGGTCCCTATGATCGTGGTGCTGCCCAATGGCAGGGCCATGAAGGATGACCGGGCGGGGGGTAATATCATGGCGCCGGACAAGGTGCAGGCGTTTGCCACTTTTGAGCAGGACCTGCTGAACGACCTGATCCCTTTTGTAGAAAAGAAATACCCGGTTTTAAAGGATCGTGAACAGCGTGCCATTGCAGGTTTGTCGATGGGCGGTGGTCAGTCGCTCAACTTCGGATTGGGCAACCTTGACCGTTTTGCCTGGGTTGGCGGTTTCTCTTCCGCTCCCAATACGAAGCCGCCGGCGGCGCTGGTGCCCGACCCTGCTGCTGCCAGGCGCCAGCTGAAATTATTGTGGATTTCCTGTGGTGACAAGGATGGTCTGCTCTCCTTTAGCAAACGCACGCACGATTATCTTTATGAGCAGGGCGTTCCTCATATCTACTATCTTGAACCGGGTGCTCATGACTTTAAGGTTTGGAAGAATGGCTTGTATATGTTCTCCCAGTTCCTGTTCAAGCCTGTCGATACTACCAAGTTTGCCTCTTATACTGTGTTGGGTACTGCTGCTGTTACCAATGTACGGTCGGCCAGCTATCCTCAAGTGATGCCAGATAGCAAGGTGTCTTTTCGCATCAAGGCGCCGGATGCACAAAAAGTGCAGGTGGACCTGGGGCGTAAGTATGATATGATCAAGGATACGGGTGGCTATTGGAAGGTGACTACCGATTCGATCAGCGAAGGGTTTCATTATTATTCTTTATTGATTGACGGTGTGCCGCTGGCTGACCCTGCGAGTGAAACTTTTTATGGTATGGGCCGTATGGCCAGTGGTATCGAGATCCCTTTCCGCGGCGGAGACTATTATGCTGTTAAGGATGTGCCGCATGGGGATATACGTATCAAACGTTATTATTCTTCCGTCAGCAACTCCTGGCGGAGGTTCTATATTTATATGCCAGCCGGGTATGAAGGTTCTACGCAATCTTACCCGGTCTTGTATCTTTTGCATGGTGGCGGCGAAGATGAGCGCGGCTGGGCTACACAAGGCAAGACTGACCTCATTATGGATAATCTCATTGCCGCGAAGCAAGCCAAGCCTATGCTGGTGGTGATGATGGACGGGAATATAGGAACCGGTGGTTTTTCTGAACAGGCGCTGCGTGCTTTTGAGAATGAGTTGAAGCAGGTGGTCATTCCTTTTGTGGAGAGCAATTACCGCGCTGCAAAGGAACCTGTCAACAGGGCGCTGGCGGGTCTTTCTATGGGCGGATTGCAAACGCTGTATGCCGGTATTAAGAACACCAACTTGTTTGGTTATCTCGGCGTATTCAGCTCGGGCTGGTTGCCGGCGCAACAAGCTTTATCCGAGGCGCAATATAAGTTTATCAAGGATAACCAGCCTGCCATTCAGCAAAACCTGAAGTTGCTGTGGGTTGCTATGGGTGGCAAAGAGGATATTGCTTACAACAATTGTAAGGTGATGCTTTCTAAGTTTGACGAAGTGTCCTTGAAATATACCTACAGTGAATACCCGGGTGGCCATACCTGGCCTGTGTGGCGCAACAATCTTTATTCGTTTGCTCCGCTGCTTTTTAAATAACCATTCGTATCCCGGATCTAATTGATACCTGCTACATAACCTCGTCGACTTTTAATGCCTTTTTAATGAGGATAAGGTTGGGCTCTGTAAGTTAATCACCCTGGAAAAAGGCCTGTTCGAGCTTGCCTATTTGGGGAATATATCCACACTTTTTATCGGAAATATGTTGCCTGTCATATTTCCGATGCAAATTCTGCAAATTTTATTGAAAGTTTTCGCTATGCAAATATTATACCCTGCATTCCTACCTGTGTGACTGTAAATGAGTTGAATATTTTTCATGCAATAAGGTGCAAATAGTGCCGTTATTCCAACAGTATAGCAATTTTTTCCCTTTTTATTTAGCGGTTCCAATTAAAATTTAGTTTAACGTAATCCCCCATGTTATGTACAGAATTTTAATGGTAGCAGACGATCATAAAGAAGTAGAGTTATTAAAAAGTGGATTCGAAAAGGCAGCTATCGCCATTGAAATGATCCACGCAGAAACGGTAACGCAGGTACTACACATTTTAAGCACCTCCCTGCCTTCTATTATTTTCCTGGACCTGCGGTTATCGACCGCTTATAGCTGGCATATCACCGAGCAGATCCGACAGCGGGCTCTTTACAACGATATTCCCATTGTGATGTATGCCGATTCGGGTGAAGTTACGCTCATACATGAAGGCTTCCGGGCTGGCGCCGATATGGTGCTGCAAAACTCCGCCAATGTAACCGTGCTCAGCGAATCGCTTAAGAGTATTTTTACTTCCGACTGGAAGACTTTGAAGCAACAGCGCCTGGCCAGGAAGCTGTGTTTAAGAAACAGCCGTACGAGCAACAGTCAGATTGGTTGGCTGTCGGCCACCGGGTAATAGGTTGTACCCAAACTTCAGTGTCAATCCGTACTCTTATATATTTTCATTTTTTTAGTCAATTTGATTTAGGGGTCGGCCCGGCGTGGTTGCCGGGCCATTTTTTTCCATCGGCACAAGTGCCCAGGTGGCGTAAGTACACCTGGCTGCATACTCGCCAGCAACATGACAGGGCAAGGGCGTTTTTCAATTAATACGCCGCTTATATCACTTCAGGCAGGTTCAACTACTGCTCAGACTGCCATGTACCTTCCTTTGCAGGATGAAACTGATCATTAGTCTTATTGTATTTGTATTGCTGATAACAGGAAGTGTCACTGCACAAGTTGTTTATGAACCTGTACTGGTATTAAATCCGGGTGAGCGTGTAGAGAAGTTCCTGTCGTGCTGGTGGCTGGATGAGCAGGGAGCTATTGCTTCGCTGGTGATCCGTCAGCCCGATGGGAAGTTATCAGCCATCGAGCATGGCAAGCGGCGGAATGACCTGAAGCAGGAAGATATATTGATCAGAGCTGCCTGTGAGCGGCTTGATCCGTATAAGGTGCCGCGCGAATCGCATGTACAATTTGGCGCTCTGCAGCCCAATGGTCAATGGAGCATCCGGTCGGGCAACAGGAATTATGGCACGTATGACAAGATCGTGTTCATGCGCGAAACGGAGCAGCATTTTATGGCTATCGTGAGTAATAAGAAAGGGAACGACGAGTCTTTTTATTGTATAGATGACCGAGGCAGCAAGGAGCTGCTTAATGGCCGGCCGCAGCATTTTTATACCAACAGCCAGCTTACGAAGGCGGCTGTGGTAATGTTTGATGCAGGCACTATGTCTGCGGACATGATCAACAAGCTGCCACGGGAGCAGCAGGTGGCGCTGTATGAGCAAATGGGTAATGCCTCGGCCCGGAAGCAGGTTTGGGTGAGCGATGGGAAAACGTATACGGTAGACAAGAAGAGCCGTTTGTTTTTCGATGCGTCGGGTCTGCATTTTATAGAGGCGTCACCGGCCGGTATGTTTTATATCGATGGCCGGCAGCATTCTAAAAATGTGTCTGGCGGCGGCACCATGTTGTTTGCCAATGAAGCGGGTGACAGTTGGGCTTATTTTTATGAGATCTACCTGACGTTTAAAGATAATTTCACGATCAGGGATGCGATCAGTCCTTACCTGACTACTGAGCAAGGACGAACCGTTGTGAACTGGTATGAGGTAAAAGAAGAAGGTGGACAGGTGACGGTAAGGCGTGGGAAGCGTGGGTTATAAATCAATTTCCCAGGCACAAGGTAAGCGCCAATATCCAAATCAGAGAACGCTGGTCTTGTGAAAGTGAGGTGTGCAGTCCACCTGAACCTGTTACCGTGGTATGTGTTTCTGTTGAATGAATGACCGTGTTCGTGCCATCAGGATGAACAATGACCTGAGCTGCTCCCGGTATATCTGAAGTGACGATCACCGTGTTCCGGCCATCGGGACCAACTACGATAGAATGCCCGTCCATCTTATGCATCACCGAGTGTTGTCCGTTGGGATGTACAATGATCTTCGGTCCCGGCTTGTTATCTCCTACTACCACCGTATGCTTGCCGTCGGGACCCACTGCAATGGAATGACCGGCTGACTTATGTACTACCGGATGTGTGCCATTGGGATTTACGATGACCGTTGGTGCTCCTCCTTGTCCACCTATAGCGATGGAGTGTGTGCCGTCAGGATTTACGATGACTGTTTGGCCGTTTACCAGGTATGCCGTGGTGGCAAGTATTGTGGTGAGTAAAAATTTAATCATACCTGAAACTACTAAACGAATACTAACAGCAATGTTAAAGTGGAGGCAGGCAGGATTGGGTTAAACAATTTTAACGATTCCTCTGTCAATCCGTGGTCGATGTAAGGGTCTTTGGTGCCCAACACTCTGATGTAATATCCCATGGAGTTGGTGTGTGTTTAGGTGGAAATTATTTTCAATATTGCTTACATTTAACTATTGATGACGGTCTTGCAATACTTAAAGTACAACTTATAATACCAACAATGAAAAAAGCTGCTTTAATAACCATGGTCACTGTGGCCTCCTTTTGTTCTGGCTTTGCTTTTAAGGCCTTGCTGTCAACGCAAAATAATACAACCGCAAAGGGAAAAGTAACCGGTATTGGCGGTATCTTTTTCAAATGTAAAGACCCTAAAAAAGTGAAAGCGTGGTATCAACAGCATCTTGGTTTGAATACCACTCCTTACGGAGCAAGTTTTGAATGGTATGAAGGTTTCGACAGTACTAAGAAAGGGCAAACGCAATGGACACCCTTTGCCGAAACCACGAAATACTTTGCTCCTTCAACAAAGGATTTTATGATCAATTACCGGGTAGAGAACCTGATGGAGCTGGTTGAGCAACTTAAGAAAGACAGTGTGACCATTGTCGACAAGATCGAAACTTTCGACTTCGGTAAGTTTGTTCATATTCTCGATGTTGAAGGAAATAAAGTGCAGTTGTGGGAACCGACGTATAATTAGTAAATAAGGCGGTTAACAGTATGGGTACAAGTACAAAAGCACAGAATATGCTTCGTTTTTTACAGGCCGAAGGCCCGGGAATAGGGCTGCGAGACTACAAGTCTCGCAGAGCTACTGCTAAGCTGCAACTATTTGTTTCTTATCAATGCTCTTAGCTTCCCTCGCCGCTTTTACTTTATTCACCACCGCAAAAATGATCAACAACGTAAACGCCACCGCCGTCACCACCGCGCCAATGTAGAAGATAGCCCGGATGGTTAGTAACTGGCTTTGAATGCCCGTAGACTTTGCGATCAATGCATTCGAAATCCCTGTCGCCTCTCCTGCCCCATATCCTTTTGATGTCAACAACCCTTTGTATAACTCCTGCCGCTGGGCAAGGGCATCGCTGCCGGGGATCAGTTTGCCCAGGAAACTTATTTTGAAGTGCTGGTTGTAGTTGAGCTGCAGGGTGTAGAAGCCGGCAATGGAATTGAGCGTGGCAATAAAACGGGTATAGGTAAGTACGGTGATGCCCGTTGGTGTGGCCGTTTGCGGAATGGAAGCCAGGCACAGCACACTGATGGGTACAAACAACAATCCCGAAGCAAAGCCCTGAAAGAAAACAGGGATACATACTTCCGCAAAAGACAGATCAGGCGTGAGGTACAGGTAGCCCCACACGTGGTAACCAAACAGAATCGCAAAGCCGGCCAGCAAGAGCTTGGGCAGGTTTTGCTTGTTGGCGAGGATCACCTTTACCACGATGAAGGTAGCCATGATCACTCCGGCTACATTGAACAAGCCCGCATTGACTACATCTCTTGAGCTCCAGCCTAATACCGAAGATGCATAGCCATAGATAAAGTTGATGGTATCCTTGATGCCAAAGAACAACAGCATCAACACCAGGCCAAAGATGAACTTACCAGATTTGAACACGCCCAGATCAATCAACGGACGCTTGAGGGTTGACTGCCGGTAGAGAAAAAGCGTGATCATGAAAACAGCGAACAATGCTGTATTCCTGATGAGAGGGTCTGCAAACCAATAGCGTTTGGGACCGTAGATCATCACAAATCCTGCGGCAGCAGCGCCAAATACAAAGAGTGCGTAGCCAAACCAATCGATCTGGTACAAGGGGTAAGGCTTCCGGGCTGGTGTCGCCTTAAACAGCAGCAGGACCAATAAAATGGCCGTTACCTGGAAGCCGATCAAAATGTAGTACAGGGCTGTCCAGTCTGTAGTGCCCACTATCCGCGAGGCTCCTATGCCAATGAGCAATCCGCCGGTCAGGATCAGTGAAAAGAAGAGGGATACGCCTATCAATGTGCTCTTTGACGCGGGGAGTGTAGAAAAGATTACGATGAGCATGCAACCGGCAATGAGGGCGGTAATGACACCGGTCAGGAAACGTAAGATCGCAAAGATGACCAGGTCTTGCACGAACAGGATGCCGATATTGAGCAAGATGCCTGTCATGAATGCTATCAGCAGGTAGCTGCGGGTATGGAAGTATTTGACCAGCCTAAACATGATGGGCAAGGTGGCGATAATGCCCACGTAAGCGATCTGGAACACAAACGTGATGTCTTCGGGCTGGGCGCCATAAAAGGAAATGACATGGGCTTGGATGATGCCGAAGGAGGCAAACTGGGCTATGGCGGCAAACAATACCAGCAACAGTCCTATCCTGACGAAGCGCAGGTGGCCACCGAGACGGTTATGAAAGTAGATTGTGGGCTCCATCCTGTTTTAGTTGTTTTCTTTCTTCACTTTCACTTTTACGTTCATACCTGCTTTGAGGGCTTCCACGTTGGGCTCATCAAAGATGATCTTGACCGGTACGCGTTGCACGATCTTCACAAAGTTGCCGGTTGAGTTATCTGCCGGCAGCAAGGAAAACTTCGATCCGGTGGAAGCGGCGATGGCTTCTATTTTGCCCCTGAATGTTTTGCCGGGGATGGCATCGGCTTCAATTTCTACTGGTTGATCCAGGTACATGCCGTGGACCTGTGTTTCTTTAAAGTTGGCGATCACCCATTTGTTGTTGGTGTTGACCACCGATACCAGTGGCTGTCCTGCCTGTACCTGTTGTCCTTCAAGGATGGTCTTTCTTCCTGTGTAGCCATTGTAGGGAGATGTGATAACCGTATAGCTCAGGTTGAGGCGGGCCAGATCGAGCAGGGCTTCTGCTCTTTTGCGGGCGGCAAAGAGGGAGTTGTACCGTGATTGCAACTCCCTTACTTTACTGTCGCCGGTTTTCAAGCTATTGATGGCGGCACTGTGGTCGCTTTTGGAGACGTCATATCTTGTTTGTACCTGCTCGTAGTCGGACAGGGTGACGGCTTCTTCGCTCAACAGGTTCTTGTAGCGCTTTACATCCTGCTCCTGCTGCCACAGCCTGGCCTGTGCGGAGTTGATCTGGTCTCTATTGACCAGTGTGGCTGTTTGGGCCGATAGGATGGCTGCGTTTAAAATTTCCTGTTGTGCTTTGGTATCTTCCAGCAGGGCCTCGGCTTCTTTTACCCGCTGTACGTATTCACGGTCGTCGAGGATCACCAATGTATCACCCTGTTTTATCGACTGGTGTTCCTCAAACAACACTTCCTTGATGAAGCCGCCGGCTCTTGCTGAAACGGGATTTACATAGGCATCGACTTGTGCATCATTGGTGTCTTCATATTCTTCGCTGTATACGAGATAGCGAACAAAGTAAATGAGCCCCACGATGACTACCGATACGGCGGTGAGCTTGATGAGTATGTTTACGAATCGCTTTGCTGTATTGGTCTTTGTTTCCATTGTGTTTGTGTTTTTACAGTTTGCCGGTTACGAAACGTAAGCGGTAGTAGATGGTTAAGGCGGCTATATTGGCTTGTATGTAATTGAACCTCGATTCCTGGTACAGGTTGTCAGCTTCCAGCAGGTCGGTGAGCAAGGTTAGCTGGTTGGCGTACTTGGTGTTTTGGATATTGTAGTTTGTTTCTGCCTGCTCGATGGATTTTTTAATGACCAGCATGCGGTTGATGGCTTCATGGTATTTGATGGCCAGCGCCCGGGCTTCCTGTTGCACATTGTCTGCTATCCACTGTTTCTGTTGTTGCAGTTCCGTTTCGCGCAGGCGGGATGACCTAACCCTGTCTTTGTTGTGGTACAGGGAGGAGATATCGTAAGTGGCTTTGACGCCGATGGTGCCTATCGATATGGTTTGCGCCACCGGGGGAAAGATAAAGGTGTTGGGATAGTTGAAACCATAACCTCCGAACAGGGTGATGGAAGGTTGGTTGAATGATTTCGCCAGCTTTGTGCGGTTTGTCTGCAGCTCGATCTGTTTCTGTGCTTTCAGGAGTGCATAGGTGCCCGAATAGTCGTTCAGCAGTTTTTCCAGTTCGAGGCTGTCTTCGAGGTACAGTGATGCCGTGTCTGCCGGGATGATGGTTGTCCAGTCGTCGAGGTTCAGCAGGGTATTCAGCTTTTGGTTGCTGATCTGATAATCGTTTTTATTGGCTGTTTCGCTTAGCAGTACATTAGACAGTTGTACTTCAGCTCTCAGCACATCGCTTTTGGTTACTTTGCCGTTGGCGTAAAAGGTGTTGATGTTTTTGGAGCGCGTACGTGCTCTTGTTATCTGATCCCTTATCAGGTGTGCCTGGAAGTAGAACCTGACCATCTCCAGGTATTGTAGCGCTACCTGCAAGCCAATATTGCCTTCCTGTTCTTTGGTGTTGATGGCGGCGAGTTCATTTTTGTATTTGCTGTCTGCTACGATCGCTTTTTGTCTGCCGCCGGCATACAGGTTGAAGGAGGATTCCAGCGCGAGGGCGCCACCATTGGCATTGGGCGGTTTGGTGATGGAGCGGGGATCGCCCCAAACGCCATCATAGAGGGTTACTTTGGTGTATCGCTGATAAGTGGCGTTGGTGTGAACCCGAGGCAAAACGCCCATTTTGGCATCTCTGAGGTCCAACTCTGTTGCGCTTTCCTCGGTCTTCAGCACCTCAATCAATTTGTTCGATCCTTTTGCATAGCGGATCGCTTCTTCAAGAGACAGGTTCATGGTGGTGGTAGCTGTTGTTTGTGCGCAGAGGCTACCTGCCGATAGCCCCAAACAGGCGAGATAAATGCCAGGCTTTACGTGTTTTCCAATGCTGAACTTTTTCATTGTATTATTGTCTGTTGTGTTTAATGCCTGGCAAACGGTAGCTGCTATTGCTCCATCACGGCAATAGGTTTCCCATCATGACCCGGCATTCATCCCGATCCATGTTAATTATGTTTGCTGCTTTGCCTGAGTACGTTGATTAATTGGGTTCTATACCCGATTTGAAATTGCTCCTGAACCGGCCGGGTGATATGTTGGCCAGTTTGGTAAAAAGCCTGTTGAAATATTGGGCGTCATCATATCCTAACCATACGGCTATTTCTTTTATGCTTAAGTTGGTGTAGCAGAGTAATCGTTGTGCTTCGCGCAGCATTTCCTGCTGTATGAACCACGATGTGGTGAACCCTGTTACTGATTTTATGGTATCGTTCAGGTAACTTATGGAGAAGCTCATCACTTCTGCATAGTCGCCCGGTTTTTTAAAGTCCCGGTAATGTTTTTTGACCAGTTGTTTGAACTTCTTCGTGAGCTCGATGCTTCTTTGCGAGTGTTGTTCCAATGCCGATGCTGTTATGGCCTGAAAGGCGGCGGCTATTTTGTATATGCCGGGTGTCGCGAATGCATTTACTGCCGACCGGTGGAGGCTGCCCAATGAAAAATCATGGTAGGTTTGGAACATCAGTTCAAAGTAACGGGCAAACCACTGGAGGTCTGGTGCTGATAATGGTAACAACGGCCCTTTAAACATAGAAGCCTCGATCATCAACCCTGCATGCTCATCGATCAGTTTGTTGTCAAGGAATAATATCCAGCCGTTGCTGTTGTTGTTGAACTTAACGGCCTGGTGGATACCTCCCGGAGGCAGTAAGAGCAATGTGTGTTGTGGCACATAGATCTTCTTAAAATCAACCATCAGCTCGGCATTGCCTGCCGCCAGCAATATGCATACATAATGATCATTGCGGTGCAATTGACTTATGTCATCCGGGAATTCTGTAATGAAGGTGTCGCTGATCTTGTCGATACGGACGCCCGATATATTCTCTTTCAATTGCCAGATGGGTATTTTGCCTTTCATTGCTCACTTGTTGATTAAATCCACCACACAAAATTACCCCGGTATCCAAGCCGAATGTCATACTTATCACCTATTTTGTTGGACAAATCACTTATTTGATCCGCTATTCTTTAGACGCTGAACCAGGGTGTTCTTTAATGATAGGGTGAAAACACCGTTCGGGTCTTCTCCAAATCCTGTAACTTGTAAACGAAGCTACCGTACCCCTCATATTATAAAATTTAACTGCTATGGCTAAAGACATTATCCTGGTAGCCTATGCCAATGATGCAGATCAGTCGCTGGGCAAAGTGGAAGAGGAAGCCAATGAGATCGTCCGGATATTAACAACCGGAAACGGAGATGAGGTAGAAGTGCACCTGATGGCGGATGCCAGTCTCCAAAAGATCTGGAAATTCTTTGAAAATCATCACGATAGGATCATTGCTTTTCATTTTGCCGGTCATGGCAATGGCACGGCTATTTTTCTGGCTGGTGGGCAGGAAGCTGCTATCGAAGGGCTATCGGGCTTGCTGCGGCAGGCGCCGAAATTGCGCTTTGTATTCCTGAATGCCTGTGCTACCAAAGGCCTGGTGGAATACCTGCACCGGGCCGGCGTGCGTTCGGTGATTGCCACTTCGGTTGCGATCGAAGATGATGCCGCTTTCGATTTTGCCATTCACTTTTATTCTCCGCTTTCCAACTTCTGGACCATCGGCCGTTCGTATGAATTTGCCCGGTCTTTTCTTTGCACCCGGCCCGGGCTGGCCTATGCTTTCCTGGAAGAAACGGCTCCGTTTACGCCTGTTCCGCACCAACTGGCGGATGATTCCGATGCATTGCCCTGGGGCATTTACTACAATCCTGCTTTCGATCCGAAAAAGGATGGAGACGAAGACCTGATCAGCAGCCTGGCCGACTGGACGTTGCCTGATTCGACCGCTAAGCTGGAAGCGCCGGCCAATTATGATCCCAACTATAACCTGATAGAGCTGATCGCCGGGAATGCCGTGCAGATTGCTGATAAGCTGGATGCCTCGACAGTTGCAGCTGCACAGCAAGATCCCGACAAATATCCGGATGTGAATGATCTTATCAGGCTTAGAAACTTATACAAAGATCAGAAGGCTGGTGATGCCGAAAATCTTGTGCCGCTGGCCGATATCATCATCCGGCTGCTGCCCTACCCGCTTGGTGTGTTGCTGCGGCGGATGATGACCATCCGTGCCGATATGCAGCAGGTGACAGAAGCGGAGGATTATCTCTCCATGCTGCAAACGCAGATCAACCTGTACCAAACGCTGCTGCGCCTGTATAGTTACACGATGCTTTCCTCGCTGTGGGATATGATCGAGAAGCAAGGTGTGAGCCCTGCCGTGCCGCAGGATGTACCGCCTATCGAGGCGCTGCCCGATCTTACGGAAAAGGTATTGGAATCGAGCAATAGCAACAGCAAAAAGGGTGTGCGGATCAATAAAGGTCAACGTAATTACCTCGATAATTTTCTCCAGCTCGACGCTAAAACACGCGAGGAGTTCGACTATGCTTCTTTTACGCGTGTGATACGCGAGATACTAGAAAACAATACGCCTTCTCCTTTCATCCAGGAATATGAAAATGTGAAGCAAGGTTTCGAGAACCGGGAAGGCTTCTATCATTCGCACCTGTTTATCCAGGGCCTGAAACTCAAGTTGCGGCATGATAAGGTGCACGAACTGTTGTACCCGGGTTTGTGTTCGCGCATGGAAGAAGAGCTGATCAATGTGTTCAAAACGGTATTCTTTATCCTGCGTTATAAGCTCGTGGTGGTGAAAGATATCGAGTTCGTCAAGGGCCGGTATCCGCCAGGCGCTTCTTACCAGCATCGCCGCATCTTCCTGCACCGGGTCAATGATTCTCCGTTGAGTGAAGAGGAGTTCAGCTCGACTTCGCATACGGACAGTTATTCCGTGCTGTTTATCCGCGGCCGGGACGACCTCAATGATTACATTAGCCTCTCTCCTTTCGTGATCGATAAGAATGCCCTGACCGGCGACGGTAGTTCCAAGCTCTATTTTTTCAGTCATTCTACCAAGAACGCTCATGTGTTTGAATGTCTCGACGATCCCCGTAGTATCATCCGTATCGATAATGAGCAGTTTGAATACCTCGATGGTCTTAAGCGAACGCGCTATGAGCTGAAGAAAATTCAGCGTCGCTTCCTGGGAATCAAAGAACAATTTGAAGCCTTCAAAAAGAAGGTGCAAACATTACAATTTACCGATCATGAGTGAGACAATGGTGGCTCTCCGGAACCCTTTTAAATTTCTGGATGCCTACACCAAGGAGGATAAGAAGTTTTTTGCGGGCCGGAATGAGGAGACGGAACAGCTGTATGAGATGGCCAACAATGGCGACCTGATATTGGTGGTGGGTGAATCGGGCGTGGGTAAAACTTCGCTGGTGCAATGTGGTCTGGCCAACAGGTTCCTGAAAACCGACTGGCTCGACGTGTGGGTGAGGCGCGGAGATGATTTTGTAGTTTGCCTGCGTGATCAATTGATCAAATCCCTGGCAGCACGTGGCAATAAGAGTCTGACAGGCGATGAAATCATTATACAATTAATTCAACAATTATACCTGGATTCATTCAGGCCGGTATACCTCATCTTCGACCAGCTGGAAGAGATATTTACGCTGGGTTCGGTCGACGAGCAGGAAGCATTCTATAAGCAAATCGAAACTATACTGGAGTCAAGACTGTCCTGTAAGATCATACTGATCATACGGGAGGAATTCCTGAATAAGCTGAGTGATTTTGAATCGGTGGTGCCTGAGCTTTTTTCGCGCCGGTTGACCGTCAAGCGTATGACCCGGCATGGTGCAAAGGCTGTCATCACCAAGGCGGCAGCCGGTAACCGGATCGCTTTCAAACCTTCGGAAAAGGTGATCACGGATGCAATCCTCGAAGCGTGTATGCAAAAGGAGCAAACGGTGTATTTGCCCTGGCTGCAGGTATTCCTGGATGCTTTGTGGCGCAAGGCGGAGGCCAAAAAAGAAGAACAGATCACTTTCGATGAGGCATTGATCAATGCGGTGGGCAAGATCGAGGAGGTGCTGCGTACCTTCCTGATCGACCGGGTGCGTGAACTGGCGAAAACAGAAAAGGAAGATGATATCTGGCTTTTTCTGCAGCAGTTTGTCGTAGACGGTGGACTTGCCGAGGAACGTGGCAAGCGCCCTATCCGTGAACAAGAGATAGCAGTGGTGCCCAGGGATAAGGTGAGGAACTGGCTTAGCTATTTCGAACAAAGGCGGGTATTGCGCCGCATCGAGACGGGCCAATTTGAACTGGCGCATGAAAGCCTGGTGCCGATCATTCTCGAGCACCGGCGCTATGCGGTAAGGCCCCGTCATCCTAATCCACCGATCAAGGGCAATCCTTATAAAGGGCTGGCCGCTTATGAAGAGCAGGACCATACTACCTTTTTTGGCCGTAAGGCGATCACCGATCAGCTGGTGCGCAAGATTGCGAGTGAACGCATAGTGGCCGTGGTGGGGCCTTCCGGCGCCGGCAAATCGTCGATCATCAAAGCCGGATTGCTTCCCAAGTTGCGGAAAGATGGTTACCTGGTCATTGCCAAACGCCCGGGCGAGCATCCCGACCAACGGGCCGATGAGATCAAAGCAGCAATAGCGAACGCCCCGGAGCAGCAGAAATTTGTGTTGTACATCGATCAGTATGAAGAGCTCATTACCCGTTGTGAAAGTCAAAAAGCCCGTGATTATTTCATTACCTATCTGAAGTCATTGATAGATACACAGGCCGCCAACGAACCGGGGGCTAAGGATATCCGGATCATTCTGAGTATCCGGTCGGACTTCGAGCCGCAGTTCGATTTCTTTTTCCCCAATCACTGGGGCAAAGGAAGGGTAACGGTGCCTGGCTTTACGCCGGAAGAGATCCGGGAGATCATCGTGGAGCCTGCTTACCAGGCCGGTCTGGAGTTTAAGCCAGAGTCGCTGGTCAATATCATCGTGGAAGAAGTATCGAGGTCATCAGGTTCACTGCCGCTGCTCTCCTACACGCTCAGTCAAATGTATATCGAGTACGACAAGCGGACTGTGGTAAAAGATGGTTTTATTACGGAGCAGGACTATAATATTCTTGGCGGTGTTATCGGTGGTTTGCGGACCCGGGCCAATGAGATCTATGACAAATCGGATGTTGCCAACCAGCGTACGATCCGCAATGTGATCCTGCGTATGGTTTCTTTGGGCGCCGGTGAATTGGCTGGCAAAAGGGTCTATGAAGCTGAGCTGGTATATACCAAGGAAGCGGAGAACGAGCGGGTAAAGAGCAATCTTTCCAAATTTATCGAGAAGCGATTGGTGGTGAGTGGTAAGGATGATAGTGAGCATGTTTATTATGAACCGGCGCATGATGCGCTGGTACGTTCCTGGGAAAAATTATGGATCTGGATCAATACGCATGGCAAAGAAAAGCTGTTGATGCAACAACGGCTCTCGGAAGCGGTGCGCAATTTCCAGGTGGACCAGGTGTTGTGGCATGAGAATTCGTGGCTGAATGTTTTGGAAGAAGTGATCAACTCCGAGGATAACTGGCTCAATAAGCCTGAGACAGAATTCGTGCAGCAAAGTATTGCTAAAAGGGACGAGCTGATCGAAAAGGAGCAGGTAGAGCAACGACAATTGCTGCAATCGGCAAAAGACCGGATTGCGCAGCAGGAACGGGAGGCTACACTGAATAAGGAGAAATTAACTTATTCGAACAGGGCGAAGAAATCGCTGATCTGGGGTATAGTAGTGGCCGGCGTGCTGGTGCTCGTCAGTGGTTTTTTGGCCTGGCAGAATAGTATTGAATCGGACAGGGCTAACATAGAAGCAAACAGGGCTCGCCAGGAGGAACAGAAAGCCAATGAACAGACCAAACTGGCTAAGGACAGAGAACGAGAGGCTAATGCGCTGAAAGATTCGCTTGCTATGAACAACGTTTCGCTTGACAACTCCTATAAAAAAGCCGATTCATTGCGGAGAAAGTCAGAAACAAACAACAAGACGCTGGCAGCACAAAATACGCAAATCGGCAGACTGCTCAGAGAGGCAGAGTTTGCCACACAACGATTGACGCTGTATAATCGTGAGCTTTCAAAAGCCAAGGAGGCTGCAGATAGAAAGGGGGATAGTATCGCTGCCTTGTATGCACAATATGATTCTGTCAGGAGATCGAGTAAATGGCTGGCTTATGCGCAAACGACTGAAGCGATTCATCCGGCATTGGCTTACCAATCTGCCCAACGGGCTTTGGAACTGGATGCAGACGATGCCAAGGTGAAGGCCTACCTCAATCAGCTTGCTGCCACTGAGAAATATTATGAATCATGGATCATATCGGGCATTCGCTCGCAGGTAACGCCCGATGGCAACTATGTGCTGACGATCGATCAGCAAAAAGTGGAATTCTGGAATCCCAATGGCACACGGGCTGCTACCCCCGGGTTCAGGATCTCCGAGGGTATCAATGCACTTAAATTTTCTCCGGACCGGGATATCTTAGTTATTGGTGAAACCACCGTATCGCTGCGCAGGCCCGACGGGTCGTTGCTTCCGGTAAGGGTTGAAAAACCTGTTAGTTTTGCGGGCTTTGCCGCCGGCGCTTCCAACCAGGTATTGGTTGCTTCCAATGATGTATTACGTTTGGTGACTGTTGGCACCAGGAGTGAACAAAAGTTGTTAGAGAAACAGGGGGCTGTGGTGGATGTAGTATCTAATGCCGGGTTCATTACGGTGCTTACCGAGAAAGGTGTTTATGTACTTGACCGGAAAAAAAGCGGGCGTCCGGCAGAACTGTTGATCAATAAAGATGAGACCGCATTCCTTCTTCCCTCGGGAGATGGCTTTCTGGTAATGAAGAACAATATGATCAACCGGTACAATAATAGCTTGCAGAAAATCGGTAATGGGTATTCCGTTGCAGGCTTTTCAAAGGACTATTATACGGGACAGTCTGCTTACTTTTCTCCTGACGGCAAGAAGGCGTTGATCGTTCTCAGTAGCAATTCATCTTCGATAAAGCAGGAATCATATGGGGCTATTACGGTGATGCTTGACCTGACAAGTGGAACGGTCCGACCCTTTGCTACAGAGCCGGTCAATAATCCCCGGTTTTCCGCTGATGGCAGCCGCATACTTCAATACACGATCGGGAAAATTGTTATCTATGACACAAATGGTAAACAGTTAGGTTCTTTGGGAAACAATACGCTGTTTCATTCCTGGAACTTTCTGCCGGGAACCAATGATATCCTTACCAGTTCGCTCGACAGGCGTACCAAGTTATGGACATTTGGTACACCGGTTTCCTTACTGCAACAAGGCAAGCTGGCCAGGTTCTCTGACGATGAGATGAAGCAAACCAAGGTAGAATAAGCTCATTAACCCTGAAATATAGTTTTATGCCTGAGTCGTACATTATCCTCACCGCCAATAAGGCGCCCAAAAAATTAGGCTTTCGTTCGGCTGCTGTAGAAGACAGGAAGTTTGATGTGAAGGTGGAAAAGCTGGAAGCATCGCAGGCTGAAAAGATCGTACGTAATAATAAAGAGGTGGTGACGATTGCCCCTACCATACCCATCAGGCTGGTAAAGCCTTTGAGTGTGGCTGGTGTAGTGGCTACTACCGCCAGCGCCGGACCTACCTGGGGTGTGAAGGCTGTAAAAGCGAATACTTCAAGGTTTACGGGCAAGGGGGTAACGGTTGCTGTACTTGATACGGGCATTAAAGCAGATCATGCTTGTTTTACAGGTGTTCAATTGATAGAAGAGGATTTTACCGGTGATGGATTGGGTGATACGGATGGACATGGTACGCATTGTGCCGGTACCATTTTCGGCCGGGACTTTAAAGGAACACGTATTGGCGTGGCGCCGGGTGTGGAGCGGGCATTGATCGGGAAAGTGATTGGGGAGAATGGTGGTGATAGTGGCAAGATCGTAGAGGCTATTCAATGGGCGCTTAAAGAAGGTGCACATATCATTTCCATGTCGCTGGGCATCGATTTCCCGGGTTATGTAGCCAATCTGACGAGCCAGGGTATGCCTATCGAGGCAGCTACTTCGCAAGGGCTTGAAGCATACCGGAAAAACGTGCTGCTGTTTGAAAAAGTGGCTGCGCTGGTGCGGTCGGCTTCTTTGGGTGGCATATCTCAACCTGCTTTGCTGATCGCGGCTTCGGGTAACGAAAGCAGGCGGCCGGCATTCGAGATCTCTGTGGCGCCGCCGGCTGTATCCGACGGTTTTATATCGGTGGGTGCATTGGGGCAGCATGATAATGGCTTTGAGGTGGCTGATTTTTCTAACAGGGACCCTATCCTATCGGCGCCTGGTGTAGATATCCTTTCTGCTTCGCTCGATGGCGGGCTGGAGTCCAAGAATGGCACGAGTATGGCGGCGCCTCATGTGGCCGGCGTTGCAGCCTTGTGGGCCGAGAAGATGTTAGCTAGCGGCCGGTTGAATGTTACGAGCCTGGCTGCCAGCCTGGTGGCGCTTTGTAGCATGGACGGGTTGAACGGACAGGATCCTGGGGCTATTGGGGCGGGCATGGTGCAGGCGCCTCTACAATAAGGTCCCGGACCAAGGTTACTGGGTATTTGTTTTTTGAATGGGTGTTCAATTGGCCTCCTGATTTGGATAGGCTGGTTTTCATTAGGATATTGTGCTGTCATTGATCCGGGCGGCGATACCCTGCCCGGGATGTGCAACAATCCATAACATGCGTCTTTTCAATTGGTTATTTAAGAAAAAGAAGGGAAATACTATTTCCTGTCCCCGGTGCCTTGGCAAGGGCAATGTGGACCGGTATGATATTAAAAGGCTCCAGATGGAGTTGAAATGGGAGCCCGGCACCTGTGCCTACTGTAATGGTGTGGGCAGGGTTGGTGCGGAAATGATCGCCAATGTGGCGGTTGATGAAGTGTATCTTACTACTGACTTGTCGGACCGGGAAAGGTTGCGACTGATCAACCGGGCCCCGGAAGCTATTATGCGGGCGGTGAGTTATGAGCGGTCACTGGAGAACTTTATTGAAGAGGTCAGAAGCCTGCACTTTACCGATAACATGAGCTCAGAAGAAATTGCCCATTATTATCTCCAGCCCGAAATGCATATGGAATACCAAGCCTTTATTGCCAAGAAACAGGAACTGGTGAGTTATATCAACCGGATCATTGGCGCTACTTCGTGAATTTATTCCCGCTTTCTTACTATAATCACCATGAAGCTATTTCAATTTGTCTGGCGCAAGAAAAAAGCACCGTTGGACAACGGGATAGAAAGCCTTACCATAAAGTCAATTGATCAGCTGCCAACTCCTGATACTATACGGTGCATTCCACGCGGAAAAAAGCTACGCCTCATTTTTGCTCCATCAGTAGAAAAAAAACGTGAAAGTATTGGCGAACAATTAAAGAGCGATCTTGAGGGCTTCCACGTAGGCATTCCTACGTTTAGCAATGAGATTTATATCGCTAAACTAATTGCGGACGAGGAGATTGCAATGCACCAGGATTTTTTTGAAAAATGCGCCAAGGATTACCGAAGGTTGTCGACAGAACTAATCAATAAATTGATTGATCAATTAGGCATCACCATCAATACTGCGTTTCCCTTGCTAACGTTCAACCTTCTTAAAAATAGTGAAAGACAAGTGGGAGAAGTAGATGGCTGGCGTTATTATCTACATGGATATCATTGCGGCTTCACCCATTTGACAACCGGGCAACAGATAGAAACTTCATTGGTATTCGGACTTGAATTTGGTGAACTGGATCCCTATTTCTTTACCAGGTTTATCAAGTCTACTCCTGCGTATCAACCTTTGCCTGTTGGCATCTATGAGGATTATGCAGATGGCGTACGCATCAATAAAAAAATGGTAGCTCTTGGAAAGTTCGAGGTCATATCCTCCAATATTGAAAATACTTTCGGTGTTGTAGTTACTGACAGGGATAAAATACCTGTAGAAGTTTACAGGGAAAATCTTTAGCGATGAAAGGCTGCCTCTTTTTACGAGGCAGCCTTTCGCCTATAAGTTAATCAATTTGTCTGTTTCTTATCGATCTGGTATAAACGCCCCTGATCGGTGATGGCGTATAAAGCGCCTTCTTTGCCCTGGGTGACGTCTCTGAATCGTTGTCCTTCGCTGGCCAGCAGTCTCTCCTCTCCTACTACTTTGTTGTCTCTTATCACCAAGCGTACGATATGTGAGCCGCTGAGCGCACCGATGAAGAGATCATTCTTCCATTCGGCAATGCGATCACTGTTGTAGAAGGTCATGCCGCTGGGCGAAACTACAGGGTCCCAATAATAAACGGGTTGTTCCATGCCTTCTTTTTGCTGAATAGCCTGTCCAATGGGTTGTCCGCTGTATTCAATGCCATAGGTGATCGTTGGCCAGCCGTAGTTGCGGCCTGACAGTACGCGGTTGATCTCGTCGCCTCCTCGCGGGCCATGTTCACTATTCCAAAGCTCTCCTGTTTGCGGATGTATGGCGATGCCCTGTGGATTGCGATGCCCTATCGAGTATAGTTCGGGACGTGCGCCGTTTTGTGAGCCGAAAGGATTGCCGGCAACGGCCTGTCCGTCTTTGGTAATATGGACGATCTTACCCAAACCGGAAGTTACATCCTGCGCCAGTGGACGGGTAGCGAGGTCGGAACGCTCTCCGGTGCTTACGAATAGATTGCCGCTGGCATCGAATACAATGCGGCCTCCGTAATGCAGTGTGCCATTGTAGGCTGGTAAGGCCCGATAGATGACCGTGGCTCCTTCTATTGTCTTTTCATCATTGGCCAATCTGCCTTTGCCTACAGCGGTATTAGTGCCGCCTGCAACCGGTTCTGAAAATACCCAATACACCATGCGGTTACTTTCAAATTGTGGATCGATGCGAAGTCCTAGCAAGCCGCCCTGACCATTGGCATTTACGGCTGGCAGACCTGTGATGGCAGCGCTCACCGCGCCTTCTGTTGTGACGATACGCAGGCGACCTCCTTTTTCTGTGATCAACAATCGGCCATCGGGTAATGATGTGATGCCCCAGGGGCTTGCCAATGCGGTAGTGAGTGTTTTCACCTGGTATTCAGTGAGTGTCTTCACGCTACCAATGCGCGTTTGTCCGGAAAAAGCGGGTTTATATTGTGTATTGGCGGGATTGTTTTCTACTGGCGGGCCTTGTTCGGGTAAATTGTCATCGTCATCTTTTGTGCAAGCGGTTACTGTCAGTAATGAACTGGCAAGGAACGGAATAAGTAGGTTTCTCATCGTTTTTGATTTAATACTTTTTGTGGGTGGTTGTGGAACACATTTGTATAATCAAAAAGCGGGCCTGCATGGCCTGCGGCTATCCGTTTTTGCCGCATTAACCCATTTTTATGCCCTGGAAATTAAGGCCGCCGGCATAGTTTACATTCATGGACAACGCTGAATATTCATCTGATCGCTGAATGTTTTTGAGGTTTTGCAGCATGGTCTCTTTTTCTATCAGCGAATTGTCATTTTCTATTGCCATGATCAATGCGTCGATCACATTCCAACATGGCCAGATATGTGGTACTTCAAAGCCTGCAATCCGCATCATTTCGTATAGCCCGCGTGCTGTTGGGTGATAGAGGCTTTTCCAAACACCAGGTTCAAGAAATGCAATTGTTCCTGTTACAAATCCTTCATTTTTCAACACCCTGTTGATCTCACAAAATGTCTGTAGCGGGGAGAAGGAGTATTGCAGGGTGGAGTTAATCAGTACAGCATCAAATTCGTTTTTCCCAAACGGTAAGAAATTCATATCACAGTGAAAATCAGCCTTGTTTGAAATTAAGTCCAGGCCTGTAAATTGATGACCCCGTTCAAGGAAGTAATTTCTTATGGCAACATCCGTATGACCTATTTCCAGGATATTCAATGAACCCTTGTCTTCAAACAAAAATGCTTTCTCCGGAGAAAGCCTTGAAGGAATTGTCCAATTTACTTTTGATGCCGGGATTTGATAGATTGACATATAAAAAGGGTGTAAACACGGTTTTTAGGGAGTACAGTCGCAGTTTTCTTGATATCATAAAAATAATGGATTAAATTGGACGCAGTTATCGCAACATCGCAAATAAATATTTGTTCTCCTGCAACTGTCCTACTCTCTGAAGCTATAAAGAAGTCTATAGTTAAACTTTAATTCCATGTTTACAATTAAAACGAAGTTGGAAGCTAATGGCTTTTGGTATTTAATCCTGTCAGATCATCCTATCTTATTTAACTTTCAATATTTTGCCATGGGTTCGCAGGGCAGGTTCTCCTCGGGTGAATTAAAGGGGGCTGCTTCCAATGATTCAGCATGGCAATTTTGCAAATCCGATTTCCCCATTCTTCATTTGGGTGTTACAAGCCTTGAAGCAATTGAAGATACGCAACAGTCATCAGAGATGAGGATAGATAAGGCGGCCTACTCCGGCCAACATGGAGCTGCAGATTTTTCGAGGAGAAAAATGATCATGGCTACAGCAGCCACGTTATTATTTGGTTTGCTTGGTATAAAATCTTTTGCCGGCAACGCGTTTTCTTCAGGAGGTGATCAATCAGCTGGATTCGATCCTTATTCAAACTCCTACTCACCTTACCATTCACCCTATTCTTTCTACTCTCCCTACCACGAAAAAGAATAGCAGCAGGTCTATATGTTGTTTTTTTATGCAAGCGAAAGGCCGTGCTATCCGCTGTCTTTTGATGGAGGAGCAGAAACTACTGTATATACGGTTATAGAAGGCCTTGCTTTAAAAGGGATCCATAGTATTCAAGTATCGGTTTTGCCAGCTGCATTCGTAACTACTTATCAAAAAAGAATAATCGACGAATCTGGTTTGGAAATCTTTACGGATCAGCAGCATATTCTTGTGAAGGAGATCAGCATTCCTGTTCCGGATCTATTTGTCGGATTAAGAAAGAATGGTATTCTTATCCTTTCAGTAGAAAGGAATAACTTTTACAGTTATTGCTCGATGCTTCTGAAAACGCTCATGCCTGAACTTGTTATCAGCTTTCTAAAGGGAAGTGAAACGATACAACGTGAGGCTGCTTTACTGGGTATAAGGTCCATTCATTGGGTGTTTAGCATAGGCGCCGACAACCTTCCTGTGCTTCCTGCATCTGCAACTGTTTTTGCCAATTCTCCTGTTACATCCGCTGCATGTAGAACCGAATACAAAAGAGAAGTTTATTATTTGCCGAGTGTAGTAAGGCCGGATCTCTATTGGACCAGTGCAAGGTCTCCGCATTATGTTACTTATATAAATCCACGGGCAGAAAAAGGGTTGCATCTGTTCTGTGAGTTTTGCAGATTGCTACCCGCCATTCCTTTTCTGGTTGTTTTAGGCTGGAGCCAATCAAAGTTGAGCCAGGAGGAAGTCAGGGCTATTGATTTCCTTACATCTCTGCCGAATGTAAAGATCATAGGGCCGGTTTCCGACATGAAAGAAGTGTATGCAAAAACCAGGATACTAGTTGTGCCTTCAAGATGGATGGAAGCTTTTGGCAGAATTGTTTTGGAAGCTCAGTTAAACGGAATTCCTGTGTTGGCCAGTAACAGGGGCAACTTGCCTTTTACGGTAGGGCAAGGAGGTTTGATCCTGCCTTATGGGTTGCCTCAGCTTTGGGCCCGTTCTTTACGAATACTATATTCAGATCAGGGGCTGCTGGATGAATTAAGCGGGAAGGCGAAGGGAAATGCTGAGAAATATGATGCCACAGCTATTGTAGCAAATATCTATTGTTTTTTTATACAGGTTGCTGGTTCTGCTGAACGCATTCAAACGAAGTTACAGGAAACGGCCGGCCGGTTTAATATTGTTTCCGATAAACCCGGATTGGTATATTCTATTGAATCACTTGATGTGAATGATCAACTTATGCAAGAAGAGCCTTTATTGCCATAAATATCTTTCTTATTATGTCAAGACCTCTAATCAGCATCATTTCGCCATTTGCCGGATCTGCAATCATTAAGCATTTTATAAAATCAGTACAACGGCAAACGCTCGATCCGGATTTGTTCGAGCTAATACTGGTTGATGATCGATCCCAATCGACCGGTCTGTCTTTGAATGAAGACCATAGCGGTCTTCCTCTTCATATAATCCCTTTCCACAAGCCGGAACAATTCTCTGGTCATACGGCCGGAATCTGCCGTAATCTGGGAGCACGTTTTGCATCGGGCGATTATTTCCTGTTTATTGATTCCGACTGTATTCTCGATCCACACTGCCTTGAGGAATATCATCAATCGTTGATGAATTTTCCGGATGCTATCTTATATGGTGCTACGCATGAGCTTCCTGCTATTAACCGTGATCAGCTTCCAGATCCGGCCGATGTACAGTTTAATGATCTTGAGGCAGTTTGCAGGATCGATCATCGTATTGAAGAGATTGAAAGCAGCAGGGCAAATGAAAACAGGTGGGACTTTTGGTATAGCTGTAATGCTATGGCGCCTAAATCGAGGTTCGAAAGTGTGGGTGGATTCGATGAAAAGGGATTCCGTTGCCACGATATGGACTTATCCTTTAAATTATTCAAGCAGGAAGGCGTTTTCATGTATTGCCATAAAGCCAAAGTAGTACATATAGAGCACTCCCGCTCTATTAAAAGTTACTATGAGCAAATACAGGGGCTCTTACAGATTGCGCATAAGTACGCAGAGCTGGATGCTTACGTTTTTGATATGGTTGTCAGAAAACAACGATCTCAGCTAAGGGTAGCGGAACAGTGTGAAAGCAGGTTTATTGCTGTGACAGCCGGCATTATGGGTTACCGGCTGGGCTATTGTCTGATTGCTCCGCCGGGATCTACCAAAGAAACCATAATGGAGGCGTTAACGTATGTTCCATACGAGGTTGTCAACAATCCTGACAATATTCAATTTGTGCTTGGTCTCGACAGGAACTGCTGGGATTATAAGATCATTCTTCCTTTGTTTTCCGACGCATCTTCGCCCGTAATAGCTGTTTGTATCCCCCTGTTCAATGCCGGAAAGAAGATCAGGAAAACGCTGGAAAGTGTGTTTACGCAATCCATACAACACTTTGAGGTGCTAGTAATCGATGATGCCTCTGATGATGATTCATTAGCAGGTATAAAAGAGTATATGCATGATAGCCGCCTTCGCATTATATCGCTGCCTCAAAATACAGGTTTGTCCAAGGCGCTCAACCGTGGATTGTACAGTTGTAATGCTCCCTTATTCCTGCATCTCGATTCGGATGACTGGCTGGAGCAGTGTGCGCTTGAAACGGTGGTAAATGCTTTTAATACGGATGGGGAGGTTGCTGCCGTATACAGCGATGCTTACATCCATACAGGAACTCAAACAACAATGCAAAAAGGCTATCAGGCAGAGAGCCCGATAGCGTATTTAAGCTACAAGCCTTACCAGGTAGCACGTACATACAGGAGAAAGTTTTTATTGGAAATGGGGGGCTGGAATATTTCCGACGCATATCAGGGCAGGTTTTATGAAGACAGGCTGATGTTATATTCGATTGCTTCAAGGTTTCCTGTGAAATGGATAGACAAGCGGCTTTATCATGTAACAGACCGGAGCAGTTCACTATCGAGGAGCAATCCTCTTACAACGGCTTCCGCAAAGTTGTCCATCGGGTGGCACGAGGCCAATAAAACGGGTATGATGCTGGGCTATTCGTATAAAGCCGGCCGCCTGGATCTTACATTGCAGGCCCCCAAGCCCCCACTGACTTTTTTGCGATGGAGCATTATCATTCCGTTTCACAAGAATAAAACTCAATTACTGTATTCAGTCCTTTCCTGGCTGCAGAGCGATTTCATGGAAACAACCGGGGAGCTGATCATCGTAGATGATGGATCTGAAGAGGACCTTACCGGCGTTGCGGATCTTAACAAACAAAGGATTAAAATACTATCCATACCGTCTAAAAAAGGGGCCGCGTACGCACGTAATATGGGTATGGTACACGCGGCCTATGAGATGGTATTTTTTTCCGACGCCGACCACATTGTACCGCCGGCTGTTTTGTCTATGCACACGCACCGGCATTTTGCCGCCAAAACAGAAGGATTTGTTGTGGGAGGAATTTTCGGGCGGAGAACATTTTCACATATCAGCGGCAATATTCCGGTAGAACGAAAGTTACGGATACTGGAGGTTTACCAATCCAACGAGGCGGACTTTTTAAGGCTTGCCGCTGACATTGTCGGCGAAGAGGAGTTTGATCTGATGCGTGAAGATGACCGTTTGCATATCTGGAGGGCTGCTCAGCAAAGAAGCTTTACGGATGCTTGGCTGGCAGATTGGGGGAAAATTATTCTTACCTATGGCGAGAACCTTGCAAATTATAAATACAAATGGTCACGGTTGGGCACGGGAAGTGTTTCTGCAAAGAAAAGTGTGATGATCTCGCTGGGTGGGTTCGATACAAATCTGAAGTCGATGGAAGACTGGGAACTGGGGATGCGGGCGCAACAACAAAATTTGTCTATCATTTGTGCGCCAGAAGCAGAGCCCTACCACCAGGTGCACCTGTTGGATGAAAACAGGAGGGAAAATGATCAGTTTGCTATCAGGTACCTTCTTTCCAAACATCCGCAAATGATAGAAGAAATATTGAGTGAAAAAGATGGATTGATGCCACCCGCTCATGCTTTTTTGAAAAAAGTCTATAATACTTATGTGAACGGATTTGAAGCACGGGAAATGTTGGTTGCGGATTTTCAAAATAAGAAGAGTGGTCCGGATTATTGTGTGCTCACATTCGATGATGGCCCGCATTATCTTTCTACACCACTTATTTTGGATACTTTAAAAAAGTACCATGCAAAGGCTGTATTTTTTTTAATTGGCACCTCCCTGGTCAATAATGAATCTATCGTCAAAAGGATTGCCGATGAAGGGCATAATATTGGCATTCACCACTGGGTGCATAGTTCAACGGAAGACCAGACCAGTACAGAGGTCTATGAAATGTTGAACAGAACGATGAATGCTATACGCAATATAACCGGCGTACAACCTTCCCTGGCAAGGCCTCCATACGGCAAATTAACTCCTTCGTATTTAGCAGCCTGCAAACGGCTGAACTTAGCAGTACTTGGCTGGGACTTAAGTGCCAAAGATTGGTATCAAAATGAAGGACGGCAGATCATTGCAACGTTGGCTGCCAATGGAATAAGGAATAAAGTGCTGTTGTTTCATGATGGAACCGGAAATCCGGAAGCCACTAACATGGCGCTGGATTGGCTCTTACAAGTGGTCTGTAAGATCAATATCAGCATAGATCTGCCTGCCAATGGCGCGACTATGGAGAAGATCCCCGGACTAAAAATTTATAATCCGTTTTTAGAAACTATCGGACAATAAGCAAGGTTAACGCTTTTTCAATAGTATATTCAGTGGCCTTTTCTCCGGACGGCCAATCTATTCTTACCGGGTCAACCCGACTGTTTATCCGGTAAAATGAGACAGAAGGTGGCTCCTTCGCCCGGTGTCGATTCGGTATAGAGTGCTCCGCCGTGGTTGGAAATAATCCTTCTGCAGAGGGCTAATCCGATGCCTGAGCCGGGATAGGTTTCGCGGCCATGCAGGCGTTTGAATATTTCGAATATCTGGTCGAAGTATTGTTTTTCGAACCCGATACCGTTGTCTCTTATGCAGATCTTATAATAGGATGCAAAGGGAAGTGGCGTTCTGATGTGTTCGCGCAACTGTTCAGCTGTTGCGGCATGGGCTGTAATGGTAATGACCGGTGGCACATCGGGCTTGGTAAATTTGAGGCTGTTGCTGATGAGGTTATAGAAGAGTTGGTTCATTTGAAGGCCGACTGCTTCAATGGATGGTAACTTATCTACGTTGAAGGTGGCATTCTTTTCATTGGCGACGAGTTCGAAGTCGTGCAATACCTCTTTCACTACTTTGTTAAGATCGACCGGTTGGTAAATGGTGTCTGATTTCAGCAGCCGTGAGAAGTCGAGCAGACCGAGTATCAACTGTCTCATGCGCTCTGATGATTCGGCTATTTTCGATGCGAGGTCGAGGCTGCGTTGCGGCATCTCTTTTTTGGCAGTGAGCATGCTGGCGTATACCTGTATCTTGCGCAAGGGTTCCTGCAGGTCATGGCTGGCCACATACGCATATTGTGCCAGCTCTTCATTGGAACGCAGCAGTTGTTCATTGGCATCGGCCAACTCTTCATTGGTAGCCTGTAGTTCTTCTATTGCCGATCCCAGTTCTTCGGTACGCAATTGCACTTCCTGTTCCAGCTTCGTTTGCAGGTCCTGCTGGATCGTGACATCCTGTGCAGTACCGGATAACTTTACGGGATTGCCCTGCTCATCAAACTGGGTGATGCCGCTGGCGTGGATAATGCGTGTAGCTCCTGTTATTACGTTGTTGATCTTGTATACTTCATCGAAGCGGCCTGTGCCGCCTTTTTCCATGGCTTTGCTAAAGGCTTTGTAGATACGTTCGCCGTCGTCGGGGTGAATACGCGGTGAAGCCCCTGATGGCATGGTGGCCTCTTCTATGCCCAGCCATTGCTGCATGCGTTCCGAATAACTGATCTTGCGGTTGATGATGTCTACGCTCCAGGTGCCCAGTTCTGCCAATTCTATCGCGTTTCTGAGTACGGCTTCTTTTTCTTCCAGTGTGCGCAAGGTAAGCGCCTGTTCTGCCTGGCTTCGGGCAATGGCCTGGTTGGCCAGTTCGCGCTCTGTGACCTCAGTAGCGAGCGTCATGATGCCGGTGACCTTGCCCGCTGCATTGCGCACGGGGGTGTATACAAAGTCGAAATAGGCATCTTCCAACACGCCATTGCGCACGAGCTTTGCCATGGTGCCGGTGCCAAAGTGCGGAATGCCGGTGTCGTAAACGCCTTCCATCAATGCGAGGAAGGGTTGTCCTTCCAGTTCGGGGAGTGCCTGCATTACTGGTAGTCCAGTGATGGTGGAGGGTTTGCCCCAGATCTCGAATATCCTGTCGTTGCCGAGGGTAATGATCATCTCCCTGCCTTCCATCAGGGCAATGCCGAGGGGCGCCTGCTCGAATACAGAGCGGAAGCGTGCCTCACTTTCCCGCAGGGCTATTTCTGTACGCTTGCTTTCTGTGATGTCCGTAGCATGTACTATAATGCCTGTGACGTTGCCATCACTGCGTTTGTCGGGTGTATAGACAATGCTCAACCATTTGTTGGGATTGATCCTGGTGGGGGCAAGCATTTCGAACCGTACCTGTTCTCCGGCGTAGGCTTTGGCAAGGTTCGGCGCTATCCTGGCATAGGCAGCCTCGCCGATAAACTCAGCTGCCGTAACGCCAATGGCTTCATCGGCATCCACATTATACCACTGCATGAATGTTTCGTTGTAGATCGTGTACCGTTGTTCTGCATCAAGGTAGAAGATCATGGCGGGCACAGAGTTGATCAACAACTCCATAAAACCTTCACTTTCCTGGATCTTTCTTTTTTTATTCCTGTTGGGCATAAATAGCTGCAATAATGCAATATCGGGTTAAATTACCGAATTTGTTGATTTGAAGGCAATTAGGGTTTCTACTTATTGTTTATGATCATTTTACAAGTAATCAGCCTGTTATATTAATAAAGCTGTGCCAGGCAGGGGTAATTGCAAAAATCAACCCCCTTTTCTCTTATTCAGCCCCCCATCTCCGGCATGCTGAAGGGCTATTTTGCGGGTACGATTGACTCTCCAATACATTAAACCAAACATTGCTGTATGAACAAATTTCTATCTATCCTATCGGCGGCGGTGCTATCATTATTTACCACGAACGCCCTCGCTCAATCTCCCAACCTGCCCGTAAAAACCACGCTTAATCAGACCTTACTGAGCAACAGGACATTCAATAATGCAACCGGTATAGATACCGTTACCAGCAATATTGCTATCCCTGCCAGCTACACGCTGGAAGTGGTGGGCCGGGTGGATGCTGTCAGCGGGCGGGGCCTCGACATCGAGTCCCGGAATGCAGCCATGAAGGGATGGCGCTTATCGCTGGACGGGTTAAACCTTAAAACCAGCTCAACGCTTAGCGCGGCGAAGGCCATTACGCTTTCACGAAGCGGCGAACAACATACCGTCCGTGTGGCGGTAAAGGGTGATTCTGCCTATATCTACCAGAATGGTGTGTGGGTGGAAACGCAGCCGCTGGCGGCTATTAAAGACATTGTGAATGGCGTGGAGGTGAATGATCCGCCTTATAGCGGCAGCCCGTCATTGATTGGCAACTGGGCCGGCACAGCGCCCAACAATACGGGCATGCCCAGCGCTTATGGCTGGGGGTATCACAGTACTACGGTTACCAACCTGTTTAACGTGGCCAATGGTACCAGCGGTGTCCGCTACACCGATGTAAACGCCACCGTGAATACGCATACGCTCGACGGTGCTACCTACAATGGTCGCCTGCTGTTCCTGCGCTGGGATAATGCTGCTACGCAGAATACTGTTTTCTATTATCCGGTGACGCTGGAGGCGAATACGAATTATGACTTCTCGATGCTGCATGCTTATTTCTCCAATAGTACGGGCGGTCGTTCCATGACGGTAGGCATCGGCAAAACAACGGCCATTACCGACCGCCTCGCTTCACGCACGTTTGTGACCACCGGTACGCGTGTATTGAAGCGGGAGAACTTTGGTTTTACTTCCCAGGAGGCTGGTACTTATTATTTAACTGTTACCGGCGACTGGGGGCTCTTTACGGTGGGCGAACTGGCCGTGCGTAAATTCTTTAGTGAGCCGCGGTTCATATTCGGGAAGAACTATCCTGCCGGGGCTGTGAATATGGAAGTTGCGTCCGTGACTTATGAAGAGGGTGCTTATGCGCCTGCTGCTGTCATCACCGGGCCTGTACAAAATGAGATAGTGACGGGGCCTACAGCTTCTTATCTCACTTCTTTCAATACACACTTTATTGCTAATGGTAAGGTTGACCTGCACCTCAGTGGTAACACACCGATGGTCAATTCAACGGTTGAGCTCAATAGCAATGATGCCTGGTTATTTATCGACAACGTGAAGCCTACGCAGGTGGTGGCCAACTGGCTGGATAAGATAACTGTTAATGGCGCACCTGCAGCCGGGAACCCCAACGTGCGTATCGCTATGTATAAGAATGGTACTGCCATTATTCCGAATGGCAATGTTACTGCCATGCAAGCGCTCGAAGTGTTTACTGCACCTGTGCTGTCTGGTGATAGCCGGACTTTTGAAACGGCTACTTACCATGACAGCCTTGGTGTATTCGACAACAAAGTGCGATCGTTCAGGCTGCGCCGTGGGTTTATGGCCACACTGGCCAACAATCCGGATGGCACGGGCTATAGCCGTGTGTTTGTGGCCAACGACAGCGACCTGGTAGTGAATGCTATGCCTGAAGGGTTAGATACTTCTGTTTCTTTTATCCGGGTGTTCAAGTGGGACTGGCCTTCGAAGAAAGGATGGGCCGGTGGCGGCTTGCCGGTGCAGCTGACTAACAGCACCTGGTTTTACGACTGGAATATCGGTGGCATACCTACGCTTGATTATAATTATGCGTTGATCCGTCACAATGCAGGGTGGCCTTCGTTTACAGAGATCAATGCCAAAACAAATTCGAATACACTGCTTGGGTTCAATGAACCTGATCAGGCCGATCAGGCCAATATGCCTGTAGAGGAAGCGATCCGGCAGTGGCCGGAGATGATGAAGTCGGGCCTGCGCATTGGCTCTCCCGCTCCTGCCAACTCTTCCAATACCTGGCTGTCTACTTTCCTCAGTAAATGTGATTCGCTCAATTACCGGGTAGACTTTGTAGCGGTGCATTGTTACTGGAACAGCCGTACGCCGCAGCAATGGTACAGTGGTCTTAAAGCTATTTACGACCAGGTAAAACGTCCGTTGTGGATCACGGAATGGAACAATGGCGCCAACTGGACCGGTGAGGCCTGGCCTGCTGATCCTGCTGCGCAATTTGAAAAGCAATACAATGACCTCAAAGGTATCCTTGAAGTGCTCGATACTACTTCATTTATAGAGCGCTATTCCATTTACAACTGGGTGGAAAATAAACGGGCGATGGTGCTGGCCGATACGCTCACCAAGGCTGGCAAGTATTATGCTGCCAACCGGTCGGCACTCTCCTACAATCCCAAGCTTGCTTTTGTACATAACTGGAAACTGGCAGTGCCAACGATATCCGGCGCTATCGACACCGGTAATTATTCGAAGTTGACACTTCGTTACCTCGATGTGAATGGCGAGCTGGGCTCCCAATACATTATTGAAAGAAAGGTGGATGGCGTGGATACCGGCTTTGTGGCTATTCATACTGATGCCGGGTATACGTATGGTAGCACCATTACTTTTATCGACAGCATTTATGCACATACTACTTACCGCATCAAAGCTTTCAGCCGCGATGGTAGTCGCTCTGCTTACTCCGGACAATTCCGGGTGTTGCGAGATGCTACTCCCCTGCCTCCTTCGAGCCTTACGGGTGAAGTGCTGGCTTCGAGCCAGATCAGGCTTACGTGGAATGCGGGCACCAACGTGCGTTCGTACAACCTGAAGCGAGGGCTTTCTGCTGAAGGTCCTTTTGAAACCATACTGGCTAAAACAACACAACTTACTTCGCTGGATACCACGCTGACGCCTGCTACCACATATTACTATGTGGTGACCACACTCAATGGTGCAGGTGAAAGTGTGAACAGCAATGTGTTGTCTTTAACGACCAAAGCGCTGGTGGCGCCTGATAGTGTGAAGCGTCCGCGTATAGCTTCCGGCGACAACCGCATCACACTCAGCTGGGACTTTATCTATGATGCGCGTTATGAGGTGCAGCGTGCCGATGCCGCCAATGGCGCTTATACAGTGATTGCTGCCAATGTGAATGCCATCAATTATGTTGATACCACTGCCATTAACGACCGTACTTACTATTATAAAGTGGTGCCTTATAATGCAGCAGGTCGCGGACCCGAAGCAGGACCACTGGCTGGTACGCCTGTATTTGGCCAACACCTGTACATTGCCTTCAATGAAGGCACCGGCCTGTTGGCAGAAGATGTGTGGGGTGCGTATCATGGTACGCTGAGCAATGGCGCTACCTGGGTGGCTGGAAAAGACAGCACTACCGGCGGCGTTGCGCTTGGTGTGGCTGCCCGCTCTTATGTGCAGTTGCCGCAAGGCGTGGTGAGCAATCTCAATGACTTTACCATTGCCTCATGGTTCAAGATGCCTGCCAACCAAGGCAACAATACCCGCCTGTTTGATTTTGGCAACAACGAAGCGGTGTTTATGATGCTGGCGCCCCGGATCAATACCAGTCAGATCCGTTACAAGATCACCTGCCCGGCCGGCACGTATGATCGTTATATCAATTATGCCATTCCGCTCAACCAGTGGGTACATGTCACGATCAGTCAAAAAGGCAATGTGTTTAGCCTGTATGTGAATGGTGCGTTGCAGTATACTGACAGTAATGCTACGATCAAACCTTCCGATATGGGCTTTTCGCTCAACAATTACATTGGCAGATCGCAGTGGCCCAATGATCCTTATAGCGATCATCAATACGACGACTTCAGGATATACAATTATGGACTCTCTGCGGAAGAAGTGAGCCGGTTGGCGCAAGGCAGTGAGCTTAAGAAATACCAATTGATCAGCTTTGGGCCTTTGACCAACAAGCGGATCGGTGATGCAGACTTTACAGTTGCTGCAACAGCCAGTTCTGGTCTACCTGTTACTTACAGCAGTTCGGATACTGCTATTGCGCGGATCGATGCGCAAGGAAAGGTGCAGGTGAATGGTGCGGGTACTGTGTTGCTAACAGCTACGCAGCCGGGCAATGAATTGTATAATGAAGTTCATGCTTCTCAATCCTTCACCGTGATTCCTTTGGCGCTGCGTGCCGAGCACCTGAATGCCAATGGCAGTAATGTGACTGGCAACAGCATACGACCATACCTGAAAATAGTGAACAGTGATAGTGTTGGCATCGCTTATAAGGAGTTGACTGCCCGTTATTGGTTCACAGCAGAGAACTATGCAGGCGTAAATACCTGGATCGACTATGCTGTGCTGGGTAACAAAGTGAAAGCGGATTATGTGGCGCTGCCCCACCCTGCAGCCGGCGCCTTTGGATATATCGAATACCGGTTTGATTCAACAGCGGGTGTGTTAGCCGCGGGCGGTAATTCCGGTGTTATCCAATCGCGTGTTGCCAATGGCAACTGGGCCAACTTCAATGAAGCGGATGATCATTCGCATGCTGTTAGTGCTATGTATGCAGCTAATGCACATGTTACGCTCTATCGCAATGGTAAACTGGTTTGGGGTACTGAGCCTGTTGCTGTTGCTGAGCAGCTTCAGTTGATGGTTGTTTCCCAAAGCAAGCAATCCAATGCCAACTCTATCAGTGCGGTTATCAACCTCTTGAATCAAGGGAATGTGCCGGTGAATTATGAGGATGTGAAGGTGCGCTACTGGTTTACCGCTGAAGGTAGCTTGCCCGTGAATCATTGGGTGGATTATGCACAGGTAGGCGGCACCAATGTGATTGGTTCAGTGACCAGACTTGCTACGCCTCGCGCAGGAGCCGATGCTTACCTGGAGTTTGGTTTCAAGCCTTCTTTAGGTCAGTTGTATCCATTGGCTAACAGTGGCGTGGTTCAGTTCCGCATGGCTAAGTCGGACTGGTCGGCTTTTGATCAGCAAAATGATCACTCCTATACTTTGCCTGCGCCGCTTGCAGAGAATCAACAAATCACCGTGTATTACAAAGGTCAACTGGTATACGGTATAGAGCCTGTTGAAGCATTACTAACCGGTGGCGCCAGCACAACCTCTCCTGTCGACCACCAGCAGGATGTAGTGGCTTCTACTATCCGGTTGTATCCGAATCCTGTTGTCAACAACCTTGTTATCCAACTGGGCGAGGTAAATGCCGGCGCGCATGTGAAAGTGTTCAATACGGCAGGCGCCCTGGTGGCGGTAGCCAGTTTGAACCGTTCAACACAGGTGTTGCCATTGCAGCACTTAGCAGCTGGTGTGTACCAGGTAGTGATCAATAATAGAAAGCAGGTAACGAGTAAGAAAATAATTAAAGAGTAGTTTTCATAAGCATTTAAGCAATCAACGCCCCACGTTTCTACGTGGGGCTTTTCATATTTTGAGGTTAGTCGGTTTTCTTAATTTCCTGCACTACTCCATTCCTGATAATCTGTGCTTTGGTAACGATACCATGGGCGTTCAGCACAAAATTCAATTGCCTGTCGCTCCCGTCCGCGAAGAAAAACTTATGAATGGATTCTGCTTTTAGTGCCATGTCGCCACCGCCTGTCTTCCTGTATAGTTTACCATCTTTGATATGCAATTCAAACTGTCCGATGTCTGTCTGGTATTTCCCAACAAACTTCTCCAGATATTTACTATCTATCTGTATTTCCCGATGTTGATATGGATCAATCACTTCTTTGCCAAAGAGGATAGCGTTTAGAGCGAAGGAAATGGCTTCGAGGTTAGAGTTGTTATTAGAAAGGATAATAACGTGTATGTCGTCTACAGGAAAAATAAAATTGTAAGCCGTGAATCCCGGAATCGTGCCACTGTGCCCAATTATTCTTTGGTTTAAAGCCGAGTCTATTATCAGGCCGTAGCCATATTTCCTTAAACCAGGTGTCGTCATTTTCGTAAACATTTCGGGTGAAACTATTTTGCCGCTGAACAATGCCTTATTCCATATATACAAGTCTTCAACTGTGGAAATGATGGCGCCGGCGCTGTACGGGAACGCCATAGAATAGTACTCAGTGTTTTGCCACCCGGTCTGTGTTCGTGAGTATCCGGCTGCTCTGTTGATCAATATAGTGTCCAGCCGATTAACAATTGTATTTTCAGGTCCTGCTTTCTTAATGACATTATTCAGGATATACCTGTCGTAAGTTTCGCCGCTGACTTTCTCAATGATACGCCCCAATAGGAAATATCCAGAGTTGTTGTAATTGTAATTTGTCCCTGGAGTAAATTCATACGGTTCGTTTTTGAACAAGGTTATCACCGAGTCCTTTTCGTAAGGGAGCGTTCCGAGCTTTCCGACTTTCGGGATGTTCGTATAACTCTTAATTCCGGACGTATGGTTCATCAACATATGAAGCGTGACGCTGTCCCCTTTCGGAAAGTCCGTGAAATATTTACTTAGTCTGTCTTCGATGCTTAACTTACCTGCCTGGTGCAACTGAAGGATGGCGGCGGCTGTAAATTGCTTTGTCACCGAGCCTATTCTGAACTTTGTCTGAGGTGTATTTCGAACATTCCACTCTCTGTTGGCTAATCCAAACGCTTTCTTAACCAGAACGTTTCCCTTTTTCGTTATCAGCACAGCCCCGCTAAACTCATTGACCTTCCCTTGCGCTTCGAAATATTTAATTATGCGAAAAGAATAATTGTCCTGTCCTTTTGCCGGCAAAGAAGGTAAGCCAAGTAAAAGTGCTATCGCTGTCTTCGATGCTACCTTTATTATAGACATAACAATATTTGTTTTGTAAGCCCTGTATGGATAAGTTGGGGCTTTCTTCATGGCGGCACTCCATGTTACGTCAACTGAGGCCATATTCTAAAGATAGGAAGAATTACTGTCGACCAGGAGATGGTGCTTACAGTCTGTCCGGTCCCCAAACGGCGCGGCGAATGAGGCCTATTACGAGCGTGAGTACGGCGGAACCGATCACCGCCCAGATCACGGGGAAGGTCTTTCCGCCTACTGTGATCGCAAATATCTCGGGCAGGCCTAATTTGCCTGCGATCCAGGGACCGATATAGGCGCCGATAAATCCGACAACGATGGAAACGAAACAACCGCCGAGGCTAAACCCTGCGAGGGATTGTCCGACAGCGCCACATATAGCGGCAATAATCAATAAGATCAGGAATTCAGTAAGTGTCATGGCAAAGGAGGTTTACTTCCCTGCCATCATGCAATTTAAGTGCCGCACTAAAACTTGATCAGCAGCTTTTCGGCAATGAGTTTATTGTCAGCATAATATTCAAAGACCCATTCTCCGTTCTTTTTGAATACGATGCCATTGGTAGTGCCTTTGGTGGCAATGTAGTAGTCGGCCGCTGAGGTTTTGAGCAGTGACATGACTATTTTAGGTGAGGTATCTATCAATTGGAAGCCGTTGGCAGTGGCCTGTGCATACAGGGTTCCGGCTGCTTCTTTTGATTCTGGTGTAGCCGGTGTCACTGGTGGTGTTGTAACCGGTGTGGCAGGTTGGGTAACTGGCTGCGTGGTGGCGGGCGCTTCTACCGGACGGGGGCTGGTGGTAGCTGCAGGTCCGGCATAAGTATAGGGCACATCGGCCAATGATTTGAATGCATCTGTCAGCGCCTCATTATATGAGGTGGCCCAGTCTTTCTCGCGGCTTTTGCCTTCCTTGCTTTTGAAGATCACATTGCCCTGGCAGTCCTTTAATGTGAAGGTGAGGTTGGTGGAAAAGATCGCTTTTCGCTGTCCTACTTCGGCTTTCAGCGCACTGCATCTGTCGGTGGCAATTTCTTTGGGTAATTCCTGGTTGTCGAAATAAACGGTAAAGCCTTTGTTTTCCAGCAGGGCCTTCGTCAGGAAGTTTAATCCATACTGGTTGGCATCTTTCAGGAAATCAAACTTCTCCGGCACCACCACGTATTTATAGTTGTTGATGCTGTTCTGGGCTTGTGCCACCACTGAAACGAGTAAAAAAAGCAATAAGACGTTCCTTTTCATATACTTGCTGCTGCTGTTTGTAGCGAATTTATGCAAGTACCAGCAAAAAAGAGAGAAATAGTTTTAGCTCAGGGTGAGCCGCGCCTGAGGGCGACCCACCCTGAGCCGTTCGAAGTTGTCTGCTACTTTGCTACCCAGATCTCTGTAATGATATGGGTAAGGTTGGAGGCGATGCCCTTGATCTGCAACATGCCTTTGGTCTTTCCATCGGCGGTCCGGAAGACATATACTTCACCTTCATGGGGATGGGTGATCATATTGCGTGGGTTGACAGCATTGTTCCAGGTGTCCTGGATAACCTGCGCCGGTATGCCATTGGGATTTTCATCCTGTAGCTGGCTCAGTTCTTCCCAGGTGATCTTCGCTTTCCTGAAGGTGATGGCAGGCTTGTGTTGCCAGTTTTCCTGTCCATATTCGATGGGGAACGCATCCGGGCTATAGAAACCATAATCTTTATCCTTGCGGTAATAGCCAAACAACAAACCTTGCTGTAAGACGGTATTGATGCTGATCTGTGGCATGCTCAGGTTGTTCATTTCATCGGCAGAGAACCAATTCTCTGTATTGAATCCCTGGTCTTCTTTGTAATACAGGTAGACAGTAGTATTGTCGACTTTGGTGAGTGTTGGCTCGGCCTTTTCTTTTTTGCAGGCGACGAGGCTGAAAATAATAATGGCTACAGCGAGTAAGCGTTTCATGTCTTTGTTTTTTGATAACACGAAGATGTGAAACGAAAATGGCTGCAGAAAGGGGCGCTTAACCGATGGGGTGTTTGGCTTAATGGAAAAGTACTATCTTTCGACAATCAACCAAACACCCATATTATGAGTTACGATTTATACTGCTATAGATCAAAATCGGGCAAGCCAGACAACGATGAGGCTGACGAGATCATTGGAGCTGATAGTGACAAATGGGCTAAAAAAGACAGAGACCCGGTCCGTAAACTGGCTATCGTGAAAGCTTTAAAGGCGTATAACCAACGCCTCGATGCTTCCGACTTTCACTATGGCGATGTTGCGCAACTGACGCCCGATATCATTGAGAAAGAACAGAAGAGGTTTAATCATATTGAAATCAACCATCCGGAAGATGAACCCTCACTGACATTGACTGTATACGATAACCACGTATTCCTGACGGTTCCCTACTGGTATCAGGGAGAAAAAGCCGCGCAGCTGTTTGAATACATGAGGGCTTACATCAATATTATCAGGCAAACCGCCGGGTATTTTGTTAGTGATCCTCAGACTGGTGAAGTTTTTGATCCGGCGGAAGTTGGGTTTGATGGTCTTGCCAAGTACCTGAAGACAGGCGAACTTAACAAGCATATGTAAGAGCTACTCTTGCCGTTCAGGCCACCACTCTACTAATTCGAAATCTGTCAGTAGTCTGCAAATATTTCCCTTGCTATCGTAGCCGACATATGTTGCATAAAAACCATCGCCATAACCTGTGTGGAATGCTGCGAAGTTGTGCGCATCAAAGTTGTATAATACGTAGTCCCAGCTCGGGCGGCTGTGTTTGCCCATTTCATTGATGAACACTTTTGTCCAAAGACTATCATCCTTTTTGTAAAGTTCCATAAATGCGTCATTGGCTTTTTTGTCTATAAACATACCAATGCCTGCATCAACTCCATAGCCATACTTTGTTCCGGTATCGATAAGAATGGGTTTTTGCCCTTCGTGCAACGCAAACTCCCATTTCGCTACAGCGCTATCTGAAAATAAAATCCTGCTGAATGCTACTCTTTCATCTTTATCGATCTTAGCAATGGCCAGTTGAACAGGAAATTGTCCGACCGGGAATTCGTGGGCATATGGTTTTGCATCATGTATTACTATCGGGTCACCTGCAATCACTTTTCCGCTTTCGATGTTTATTTTGCCGATGTTAACTGCGTAAAAGCTAATGGGGAAAGTATCCATTTTAGCTTGCGTTCCTGCAAAATAAGCCGTTTCAAAGATGGCCGGTTTGGAGGTGACGGAGAACGGTATGATTTTAACAGTGTCCAGCTTTTGCAATGAGATCAGCTTTTCCGTTGTAGTCCCGTCAGCCGAAAGATATTTTTCGCCGGAGAAATTATTGCAGGAAATAAAAAGCAGTACTATTAGCAATAGTCTCATATATCTACGTGATTAGGTATACTATCAATCAATTTGCCCCGTGTGCATGTCGAGCTGGAATAAGGACAGCTTCCTGAGCACAGTTTCTGATATGGATTCCGAAGTCAATAAAAAAGCTGTCGGGAATACTACGAATAAGGGCATTCTTGTTTGTTCCACTTTATATTGCCGGGAGCCGCAGACATAGTAGGCGTTATCGGCCTGCACGACCGGGAACAGGTTGCCATCCATCATGGCGTAGCAATTTTCTCCATCGCAATAGCCCCACATCTTCCGGGAATAATACAATTTACCTTCTTCATCTTTTAAGAAGAGGTCGAGGTGGCCTTCCTTGTTTTGCTGCACTTCATAATTGTGGATAGAGGGATTGTTGTTCCTGAATTCTTCGAGGCTGGCATATACTCCTTTACGTAGTGTGAGCGCAGTATCCATAGCATATGCAAATCTTCTTTTGTTTAGTGAGTCAAGGGCATCGAATGAAAAGAAACGGTTCCTTTTGATGACGGCTGCTTCGTCTGTAGCGGCTACTTTATCCATTAGGATTTCCAATAAGTCTTCGAGCCGCTTGCGGGCGATGTTCACGGCGCTGGCATTAGAACTGATAACCGTGTCCAGATAAGTATAAGGCGCATACCCTTCCGGGGTTTTCAGGAAGGCTTCTGCCCGAAAGGCAATTCTGCCTTTGCCCGGATATTTCATCAACTCCATGGTTGGTCTGGCTACAGCCGTATCAGACAACCAGCATTTTTTAATAATGATCAGCAGTGACCTGATGCCTCCGGTAAAGGCGTATTGGTCTTTCAGGTAAGCCTGGACCTCATGGCGCAGGCCTGCACGAAAACGAATGTCCTTCCATTTTCTGTTTTCTGTGAGGAAGCCCATCCGGCTGGTATCGGGCCTGAAGTCTACCACTTCGAGGTGTTTGATGGCTGGGGCTATGTTTATATCTTTTGTTCTATAGAAGGGAGTCAGGTAAAAAGACTGGCATTTGTCATTTAAGAACTGCCTGCCTTTTACCTGCCTTTGCGCGGTTGCAGCGAGGAACAGGCAAGTGAGTGCGAGCAATAAAGAGATCCGTTTCATGTAAGGGGTTTGGGGTGTTGCAATCTACCAAATTAATCCGGCAAGCGCAACTTTGGCGATGTTTCCTGTGTGTTAGCGTTATCGGTAAGCCCGCTTTTATTTTAATGGGAACATTCCCTATGGCCGGGAACATTCCCACCGGAAAATACCTCTTCCTTTTTGTCGTACACATGATGCTTTTCAGGATACTTGTTGCCTAAAGCCTTGCCACGATGAAAAGCATTACACACCTTGTCTTACTGGTATTACTTGCGCCTTGTTGTTTTTCCCAGGCATTTACTTCCGGCAATTTCGTCGTCGTCAGAATTGGCTCAGGGGCTTTTTCCCTGACCGCCGGCGTTGCTCAGCCTGTCTTCCTCGATGAATACAATCCCTGCGGGGACCTGGTAAGAAGTATTCCGATGCCGGTAGCCGTATCGGGCAGCAACAAAAGATTGACGTTGCCTATTTCAACTACAGACTACACGGAAGGCTACATCAGCCTCTCGCAGGATGGCAGTCAGTTGGCGTTGGCGGGTTATGATGCTGACCCGGGAACTGCTTCGGTAGCTACTACCACCGCTTCTTCCGTAAAAAGAGTGGTTGCCATTATCGATATCAATGGCAATGTACATGCCGCTACTGCTATCAGTGCGTTTAACGCTGCTACTGTCCGCGCTGCCGTTATCGAAGATTCGGTCATTTGGGTCAGTGGCGGATCGGGAGGCATTATGTATACCACCCTGGGTAGTACTACTCATACGCAGATTACAACCACTACGGCCCGCTCTTTAATGGTGTCCAACGGGCAGTTGTATGCCACTTCTACTTCGGGTTCTTTACGATTAACTGCCGTGGGAACAGGACTGCCAACGACTACCGGGCAAACGATGGTGAACCTTCCCGGAACACCGACTGCGGGTAGCCCCTATCAATTCTTTATCGTTAATGCCGGCAGCGGATCGGATGTACTGTATATAGCTGATGATAACCTGCTACGGAAATATTCTTTGGTGAGCGGCACCTGGGTGAGCAATGGCACTATTGGTGTTGCTACTGACAAATACCGGGCTGTTACCGGACGATTGACAACAGGCGGTCACGTATTATTGTATGCCATCCGGAAGAATGACAATGCCACTGGCGCCAGCGGAGAAATTGTCACGATCACCGACAGCACAGGTTATAACAGTTCTTTTTCTTCCCTCACTCCTACTGTGCTTGTTAAACAAAACGACAACAATGTTTTCAGGTCGATTGTAATGGCGCCTGCCGTTACTACTCCCTCTTTTGCCACTGCAGCTCATCAACAGGCGCTGGCCAAAGAAGCTGCTTCTCTTAATTCGAAAAAATAATTAGTATGATGCTCTTATATAGGTTACTTTCTGTTTGCTCATTTATTTTATGCGCCACAGCTACGCAAGCCAGGCAATTACCTGAATTGAAACCTATTCTCGATGCGCAGGCGGGCAATGCTGTCATTGAAATACCTGCCGGTACTTATTTGCTCAACAATATGACTTATGGGGCTTACCAGTTTAATAACCTGAGCAATGTAACTGTCAAGGGGAATGGTGCTACCATTATTTGCAATTCGCAGGAGCTGGCCCTGCGGTTCTATAATTGTACGAACATCACTGTACAGGACCTTACGATCGATTACGATCCGCTTTGTTTTACGCAGGGTGTTATTGTGGCTAAAGACCCAAGCAATTTGTGGTATGAGGTAGAGATCGATTCAGGATATGCAGTGAAAAATGTAAGGCATAGCCGGGTACAGTTTTATGATGCGGCTACGCGGCAATTAAAGAGAAACAGTATTACCACCAGTGAAGGGTATTATTCCGCATTTGATTCAGTTGGTCCCCGCCGGTTCAGGCTGACCAAGAACAATGCCTGGGTGGCGTATGAGAAAGTGGGTGACCTGGTGGTGCTGGATGTTGTATCGACCAAGGCCAATCCTGCTGCGCATGCTTTTCAACTGGAGAAATGCCAGTATGCCACTGTGCGGGATGTGAACGTATACAGTTCCAACAGCTTTTCTTTTTTTGAAAGGGATTGTAAGGCCACGCATTACAACCGCTGTAAAGTAGGCAGAGGTCCCACAAAGCCGGGCATGCCGGCCCGCCTGCGTTCTTCCAATGCTGATGGCATTCACAGCAGTTATGCCAGCGTGGGGCCATTGGTGGAGAATTGTGAGGTGAAACATACCGGTGACGATTGTATCATCGTATGTGGCCGCTCCTTGCCGGTGTGCAGGATCGATACTGCCACCAAAAGTATTTATGTGTTGAGCAGAGAAGGTGCGCCGATCCTGTATGCGGGCGACACCTTGCAACAGGTATTGTATGCCGGGGTAAAGGGCGGCATGATGAAGATATTGTCGACCACCACATTCACGCCTACCTCAGTGGACACGCACGCCATCAACATCCGCTATCCCGAGCTCTTGTTTAAAACAAGTTATACGCGGGGCACCCGTATTTATGTGGACACCTTGCCAACGATGGACACCGGAGATGTTGTTTACAACTATACGCATACCGGCAGAGGTTTTGTCATCCGCAATAATAAAGTAGGCTATAACCGTTCGCGTGGCATTCTTATCAAGAGCAGTAATGGCCTTGTTCATAACAATGAAATTACCGGCACAGCTATGAATGGCCTGTTGGTGGCGCCCGAGATCCATTGGATGGGGGGAGGCTTTGCCGATAATGTGGAGATCTGTCACAACCTTTTCTTTGAATGTATGTTTGAGAAGACCAACCAGGGGATGCCGCCCGGTGTGCTTTCCGTATTTTATGTCAACGGGCTGGCCACAGTTCCTGCGGCGGGTGCATTCAGTAATATCAATATCCATGATAATACGATCCAAAAATCTCCGTACCCTGCGATAGTATATACATCTGTTAATGGCATACAAACTTTAAACAACGTGGTGCTCCCTTATCCATGTAGCAGCAGAGAACATGGAAAGCGGTTTGGCGTAACCTTTACTGCGCCGGTGTGGCAAAAGAACAATACACCCTGAAACGGTCAGCTATGAACGCTGATCATGGCAAGTATCTAATCGTCAATACATTGTATTACGCGGGGATGGTTGTTGTTTTTGATATTCCGTGTATTCACGAAATATCGTGAGCCTGTTTTGTGACTAATCACAAACTGATCTTTTAGTGCTTGTACCGTAGACAATTGTTTACTTTTAGCGGGCGATTCCTCCTCTATGGGAAGTGTCAGCAGCGCAACAATGAACCGACATGTATTTCTACTATTGATATCCTTACTGGCTTTCCGTGCTACCACTAATGCCAGACAAACATCCGTTTCCCCCTCTCCTGTTGCCAAAGAGCGGGCAGCTTTACCTGAGCGCCTGTCACAAACAAAAACGAATACGGATAGCGCTTTAAGGAGTGAGTTGCGTGCTCATGAAGAGGCGCTGCAATTATACGCCCGATTGAAAGATACAGCGAACCTCTCCCTAGTGCTGCAAGAACTTGCCCTCGTCAATATGTACTATTCCCGGTTCGATACAGCCTATGTGCAGTTGCTCAGGGTTTTAGAATTTCATATACGAACAGGTAATAAAAAGATAGCACCGATTGCCCAGGCCTTTGGCTGGCTTGAATTTGCCAGGGGCAATCTTACAGAAGCACTTAGATGGGCGATCAATACGGAAAAAAACGAACAGGAATTCAACCTCCACGACGACATCACCAATTCTATACTCCTGGGGCTTATCTATATAGAAGATGGGCAATACCAACTGGCGTTGTCTCATTTATCCGCCATCGGGGACAGTGCCGGAGACTATGATCACTTAGTGGCCCAGAAAATAGCAGAGATATACCTCCGGGACAGGCAACCTGAAAAGGCGCTGTCTTATCTGCAGGACTTTGAAGCGAGGCATCCTGCGAAGCGTTCTCAGGAGCAGGAAGCTATGGCGGCCATCAAAGGCGATATTTATGTTGCACTTAACAAACCGTTGGTGGCCGAACAACATTATAAGGAAATGATCGTGCAGGATAAGAACGCTCAACCATTCAAATTGAGGAAACCATTTCCAATATTGTTCAGTACAACAGGGACCGCTGCTTATATTAAAATAGCACGCTTCTATGTAAACCAGGGACGCTATACAGAAGCAGCGCCTTATGTGGCTGCCGTTACCAGGGACCATTCGTTTTCCGGCAGTCAGTTGTTTATAGCCAACAACCGGCGCGATATACGGTGGCTGCAATATAAGCTGGACTCCGTGGCAGGTAATTATAAGGCGGCATTCGAGCATCATATCCAATACACGCGTCTTAATGATTCTATCTCCAATGTTACTATTACCCGTCACTTTCACCAGCTGCAGATCAAAAATGATATCGACAAGAAGGACTCCGCAATTAATCAGCAGGACAGACTCATAAAAACAATGGACGAAACAAATCGTCTGCGGCAACACAACCTGGAACAGGCCAACTTACTACGCAATATCAGTATTGGCGCTACCATTATATTCCTCGTGCTTGCGGTATTATTCTACAGACAGTATCGTCAGAAGCGGCATGCCAATCAGCTGGTGACTACACAGAATGATCAGCTGCAACACCTGCTGAAGGAGAAAGAATGGCTGCTGAAGGAGGTGCACCACCGCGTCAAGAACAACCTGCATACCATCATCAGCCTGCTGGAATCGCAGGCTATATTCCTGGAGAACGATGCACTGAAAGCTATCGAGAGCAGTCAGCACCGGATCTATGCTATGTCGCTGATACACCAGAAGCTGTACCAGGTAGACAATGTCAAGAATATCGAGATGGGGCAATACCTGCCTGAATTTATCCAATATCTTAAGCAAAGTTTCGGAACTTCGAATAAGATACTGTTCTGTACGGAGATCGAGCCCTTGTCATTGGATGTGTCGGTTGCGATCCCCATTGCGCTTATTCTCAATGAAGCGGTTACCAACTCCATCAAATATGCATTTCCAGGTGACCGTAAAGGAACGATACTGGTGGCCATGTACCGTTCCGGAGAAGAGATCGTGCTGGAGGTGGCCGATGATGGCATCGGTATCGATAAAGATATTATCAACAATACGCTTAACTCGCTGGGTGTGGAACTGATGAAGGGATTGAGTGAAGACATCAACGGCCGGATCGAGTTTGCCAACGAAGGCGGCACAAAGATCACTGTTCGGTTTTCAGCCGATTCACCCTTCTATCCTACCTTGCACTTAAATAAAGAAAAGGAGAACCTTTCATGAACATCAGGATACTGATCGTGGAAGATCAGTTTATAGAAGCCAATAATTTAAAGCATACGCTATTGGGCGCTGGGTACGAGGTGTGCTCCATTGCCCGGTCTGTGCCTATAGCGCTTACCATTATTGAAAAGGAAAAGCCGGACCTGGTGCTGCTCGACATCTTTTTGCAGGGACCGCTTACCGGTATCGACCTCGCCAGAACGCTGGAGAAACAGCATCTGCCTTTTGTTTATCTATCGGCCAACTCCAATAAAGATGTGCTCGATGCTGCTAAAAGTACCAAGCCCTATGGCTTCCTGGTGAAGCCCTTTCGCAAAAGTGATGTGCTGGTGATGCTCGATGTGGCGTGGTATCTGCACCAGGAAAAGCAGGTGAGCCGTAAAGACCATAAGCCGGCATCAGGTGCGCAGGCCGATGCTGCGGTGGGTGGCATCATCGGCAGCGGCCCTGCGCATGAGGAATTATTGAAGAACATCCGCCTGGTGGCGCCTACCAATACCTCGGTTCTCATCATCGGTGAAAACGGAACCGGCAAGGAACGGGTGGCGCAAGCCATTCACCAGTCTTCTCCGCGCAGTGCACAGCCTTTTGTAGTCGTGAATTGCGGTGCTTTGCCTGCCAACCTAATAGAGTCTGAATTGTTCGGTCATGAGAAGGGGGCTTTCACGGGTGCGCTTCAAAAGCGTGTGGGCAAGTTTGAACAGGCCGATGGCGGCACCATCTTCCTCGATGAAATTGGAGAATTGCCACCCGATGCGCAGGTAAAGTTCCTGCGTGTGTTGCAGGAAAGGGAAATCGAAAGTATTGGCGGCCAGGCGAAGAAAGTGAATGTGCGCATTATTGCTGCCACCAACCGCGACCTGGAACAGGAAGTAGCTGCCAGCCGTTTCCGGGTAGATCTTTATTACCGGCTGAATGTGTTTCCTTTGAACCTCCTGCCTTTGCGTGAGCGCACGGAGGATGTATTACCACTTGCTCAGCATTTTTTGAAGATCCATGCGCAGGCAAACGGTAAGGCCATCAGTGGCTTTTCCAAAGAAGCTATCAATACACTACAACATTATAACTGGCCGGGCAATGTGCGCGAATTGCAGAACATCATAGAGCGTACTGTATTGCTGACGGAAGGTACGGAGGTCGATCACCTGCCCATGAAAGCGGTGACACGTGCAGCTGACAGTGTTACAAACACCGATGCCAGGAAGGTGAAGACCATGGAAGAAAATGAAAGGGACCATATCATTGCCGTGCTGGAAAAATGTAACTGGAAGATATCGGGGAAAGGAGGCGCTGCAGAGTTGCTCGATATCAATGCCAATACCCTATTCTCACGGATCAAGAAGCTGGGCATTGAAAAGCTGATCAGCGCGCGTAAAGGCGAATGATCAGATTGAATGCGCGGCGGGCAATATAATATGAAACACGGTCCCCTTGCCTTCCGAGGAAATGGCATAAATAGCTCCATGATGGTTCTGCGCAATCTTTCTGCACATGGCAAGGCCAATTCCTGTGCCCTGGTATTCCTTTTTGCCATGTAGCCGTTGAAAGATATTAAATATTTGATCGGATTTTTCCTGATTAAAGCCAATACCGTTATCAGCAACTTTAAGATGATGGTAGGTCCCTTTCCGGAGATGTAACAACTGCGTATTCGCTTCGTCTGCCGGCTCTGCAGTAATGGTGATAACCGGATCTGTACCTGGTTTAATAAATTTCAATGCATTTGAGATCAGGTTGCTAAAAAGCTGGGACATCTGCAAAGGTATAGCCTCAATAACGGGCAGATGATCATATTGGATCGTGGCATTTGTTTGCTGGATCAATAACTCGAAGTCATTGGAGATATCTGCCACGATCTTATTCAGGTCAACCTGTTCCATGATTATTGTATCACGCGACAGCTGTGAATAAGCAAGTACATCTCTTATCAGCGTAAGCATTCTTGCCGATGAATTTTTTATCTTATCAAAATAGCCACGGCTGCGGTCGTCAACATCATGCAGGTGATTTTCCAGCATCTGTGTGAAAATGCTGACCTTTCTTAAAGGCTCCTGCAGATCATGAGATGCGATGTAGGCAAACTGGGCCAATTCTTCATTCGATCTTTTGAGGTTGGCATTTGCTTCGGCCAATTCCTTGGTTCTGGAGGCAACAATATCTTCAATCTTTTGCCTTGCCATTACCTGTTCTGTCACATTGATGGTGATCGCCAATATCCCCAGTATTTTTCCCTCAGCATCCTTGTAGGGTTCATACACAAAGTTCTGGTAAGTGGTTTCCAGCTTTCCTTTTCTTATCAGTTCCACCGGGCGTTCATTGGCATGAAATGATTCGCCTGTTTCATACACCCGTTTCATCAGGGCTTCCAGCCCTTGCTCTCTTGCGTCGGGAAGCGCGTCGAATACAGGTTTATTCATCACTGTTTCAACGGGCTTGCCCCACAATTCGATCATCAGGTCATTCACAATCTCAACGATATGATCAGGCCCGGTAAGAATACACATGGCTACGGGAGCCTGCAGGATCATATTTTTAAAATTCTGCTCGCTTTGTTCCACTTGCTGCTTGGCAACTACAATATCGGTTACTTCCGCGGCTGTATTCATCACACCATATATCTTTCCGTCACTATCATAGATCGGGGTAAAGCTGTAGTTGAAATAAAAAGGCTGTAATTTTCCTCCAACTACCAGATCCACCCGCTGATTTCTTGCATGGAAGGGAATGCCTTTGGTATATACATCGTCCAACTGCGGGTAAATATTTTGGTCGGCTAATTCAGGCAGCACTTCATGATATGTTTTTCCAACCACCTCATAACCTTTTCCCCACACATCCATGATTGTTTTATTAACCAGGCTGATCCGCATTTCCCTACCGGTATATACGCCGATGGGGAACGGTGCGTTTTCTACCACAGACCTTAATAAATGTTCAGTTTCTTCTGCTTTTTTATGCAAAATAAGCCGGTCCGAAACATCATGGCATAATACCATCACGCCTGTGATCCTTCCATCGCTTTCACGATAGGGCTGATAAACAAGATTGAGAAGCCCTTCAATCTTTTTGCCCAGCGTGTACACTGCGTACGGCGCATCGTAGAGATACATTGGTTCGCCTGTTGTGCGAACATTGTCCAGGATTCCCCGATAATCATCTGCTGTTTCGGGAATAACGTCGAACAAAGGCTTTCCCAGGAGTTCTCCTATTGTCCGGTCGATCAGTTTTCCATAGGCATCATTTACTACCTCTACTACAAAATTTTCACCCTTCAATATCACAATACCTACAGAGGCTTCCCTGACCAGGTTCTGAAACCGTTGTTCTGATTGGGAAAGCGTCTTCAACATGGAAATTTTGGGTGTTGTTTCTGTACACGTCACAAAGCATCCATCTATGTTACCTTCATCGCCGTAAACAGGGCTATAGCTAAAAGTCCAGTAGATATCTTCTATACGGCCGTTGCGGAAAAAAGGCACTAACTGATCTTCGTACCAAACAGCCTCACCGGTGGTCATTACTTTATGAATCAACGGCCCGGCAAATTCCCAGATATCGGCCCAAACCTCTTTTCCACGTTTGCCGATGGCGGGATGCTTGCCCTCATTACCCAGGCTTGGACGAAAAGCGTCGTTATAAAAACATATAAGCTCTTCCTTACCCCAAAAGAGGAACATGGGGAAGGCAGAATGAAGCACAATACTGACAGTAATTTGTAAACTCCTGGGCCATTGATGCGGCATCCCAAGGCTGGTAGAAGCCCAGTCATACGACCGAACTAATTCGCCCATTTCTCCGGCATTTTCCAAAAAACGCAGATCGTCCTTTTCTTGTCGTAACTCCATATCTATCAGATGAGCTTAATTCAATACTTTTTTTAAAATCAGCACGAGGTCTTCGAACTTATCAGGCTTGGTAAAAAAGTCTTTGGCGCCCAGTTCCCTGGTCAGTTCGATAGTTACTTTATGAGCAGAAGTAGACAGGATGATTACCGGAATATGTTTGAGCTTATCATGCTTCTTTACTTCTATGAGAAACTCCTGGCCATTCATTTCCGGCATATTGAGGTCCAGGAAAATAATATCGGGATGCTCTGTGGCCGTCAGCAGGTCCTGCAACGCCTCTCTGGCATTGTCGATAAACAATAATTCTATATCCGTTGTAGCTTCCGACAGCGCAGTGGCAAAGATCTCATGGTCGTCTTCGTCATCATCGATATGTAGTACCTTGGTTACAGCCATAGTTTTGGTAGAGTAATTTTAAAGCCGGGCTATAAAAATACGGGCTAATGATCATAGGCAGCATCCCTTACAAGATTTTGTAGAAAACTTTCCTCAATCCAGGGTCGTGTATGTCAGTCAATGACTTTCCATAATAAAAACGCCCCATTGGAAAATGGGGCGTTTGCTGATTGCTTGCCAGGCTATACGAGGTTAAACTGATTGCTATATTCTTACTCGTACTCCAAAGCAAGTTCTTAATGGGGCTACTGCTTGATAAACTGCCGGGTGGTCAGTTTGCCATTATCATTGATCCTTACGGAATACGCAGCACCTCCACGTAATCCACTCAGGTCGATGGTATTGCCCCTCGCTGTTTTATGTTTAACACCGGATTGATCATATATTTCCACCACTGCATTGCCAGAAACGCCTTTGATCTTTAACACAGAAGTAGCTGGATTGGGATACACCTCTACCCTTTCGCCTGTGGTTTCATCTTTTGATGTGGTAGCAGATTGCGTAATGCCGGGCGCCTGCATCGACCCTCCTGCGATGGTGCAGAACTTCGTCAATGTGCTACCCTTCATGTCACCTGTAGGCATGGTGAAGGTGATAGCGCTTTCGCCATTGCTGTATACGATACCGCTGCCGGTAAGCTCTTTATTGAGCGTGATAACGATAGACGATTCAGTATATACCGGATCAGCTACGGAAACTCGGTAATTCGTATCATACTTGCGCACGATCACTACAGCCTTTTTATTAGACTTCACGATCAGTCCATCACCCATATCTACCTGCCCTGGGGCATAAAACACGATGGCGTACTTAGTATAGGTCTGATCCCTGCGGATGGCCTGTACATTGGCATCGTTGGCTATTCTCACGAAATTATGGTTGGCAGCGAGGGTAGTCATGTCGCTGGCCTGTTTATCGGGTGCTACTATGTAGAAGTATGTCCTGTTCGTTGGTGTCGGACTGTGCCTTACATACAGGTTGAACATGAGGTTACTCTGCACAGCGGTAGTGCCACTATTGTGGAGGCTTCTCCAGGTGCCTGTTTGTGTTTTATTGGTGAGGGACATATATCCTCCATAGGGAAACAGATAGCCTACGTTGTTGTGGTGTACCCAATTGAGCGTATTAGAGCTCATGGAATCGACTGATAAAGTTGTCGAAGGGCTGTTGTAGATAATGGTGCCAACCGACTTTGTTTGGTTGACTGTCGTCACTACTTCGTTGGTTTTACTGGCGGTAATGCCATTGCCCATGCACACCATCATACTGTCCATGAAGAAGTAGGCTTTCTTTGCTGTGAGGCTTTTGTAATTGTGCTCATAGGCAATGATGCCATCATCATTGTGGGCAACACCGCCTCCAAAGGTATTGGTGCCGGTGAGGTAGCCATTCGTAAAACCGGCTCTTACTGCTGCCGAATCCTCATTCATTTCAGACGTGGTGCCGGGTATGCGTCCCCAATGCCAGGTAGGGAATATATCGAAGTATTCTGTTCCCGTGGTCATGATATTGGTGGCGCCGAGCGGCAGATTGTATCCTTTCAGGTTTTCATTGTTCAATTGTTCCGTGCCTTCTGTGCGTGTGGAGATCACTTTTGCCGACAGGTAGTAGTTTTCTCCGTGGCTCGTAAGGATGGCAGACTTCCAGAAGTATTTTGCTCCGAGCACACCTGACGGACCGCCGCTGAGGTGGGCTTTCCATTTGTCGTAGGCTACTGCATTGGCGGGATCGTTTAGCTTTTGTGTATCCAGCGTCTCTGCGCCGGCTGTAACCAGACCACCCGGTCCTGAAACGCCTCTTCCAATAGAACCAAAGTCCACGCTGCCGCGATAGCCGATCACTTGCAATCCCCCCAGCATCAGGTTGATGAGGTTGTTTTTGTAGGTCGTCGTAAAGGACGATTCGAACGAGGTGCCGCTGGCCATGCGCCAATAGACCACTTCATCTCCGATCAGCGATCTGCCGTACCCTCCGGTATACAGTTGGTCGTGGTGCTGATGCAGGCTGTTGTCGATCATAATGCCTTCGTCGTCATCTGCTGCTGTAACTGTCAATCCTTTCACTACGTTGAGGTAGCCTTTGTTGGCTACATCGTAGCGATTGGAGAGAAGGCCTTTGCGGATCACGTTGATCGATACCCAGGCGCGGTTGGCACCTTTGTGTGCTACATTGGCAGTATAGTCTCCGATCAGGTGGATATAGGCCGCAATAGAATCCTGCGGTATGACACCCTTCATCAGTACCAGGCATGTCAGCAGGTTGTTGGGTACCCGTACCTGTGTATCGTGCCAGTTGCCTGACGTATAATGAACACCCAACAGGTGACGCATACCGAGCATCACTTTACGGGGAATGGAAGTGTCCTGGTAAGCCGCGTTGGAAGTAGTGCTATAAGCAGCCGCGATCCTGTTCAGGTATAAAGCATGTCTCGTCCAACCCGTACCGGAATAGCTGATGTTGGAGAACTGACCGTTCGGTTGCATCGCATTGATGTAGGCGGACAGGTCACCAGTTTCATTATTGGAGTAATGGGCTTTCAACCTGTTCAGCACGGTGGTGATCTCCGTTGTCTGTGTAGGCGTATTAGGCACAGGCGTCCATACTTTTAAATCGGCAATACGGTAACCAGCGCTATTGGCTCTTCCACGGCCATTGAATTTTACATAACGGGCATAGCCAGCCATGCCTGTGAAAGTTACTACGGATGAAGTGTTGGAGGTAGTAACGGCGTTGATCCAGCTGTTGGCATCATTGGAGAATTGCACATCGAGTGTGGTGGCATAACGGCCATCAGCAAAGGTGATCTCTACTTTGTCAATGGGCTGAATGGAGCCAAGGTCCATATACAACCATTGGTTGAAATTATTATTGGAAGATGACCAGAAGGTGGTGGTGGAACCATCGACGGCATTCGATCCGGGATAGGAGCCACTTTCTGTGGTAGAAACGGTGACTGGTTGATTGGTGGAGATAAGTGTTTGTGCATGGGTGGCTAACGACATAGCGGTAGCAGCTCCAAGCAGTAAAGCTTGCAGGAATAAAGGTTTTTTCATAAATGGCTTATTTAGCGAGATGATATAATTCGCATCCCGCCAGCAATAGAGCGCCTACGCCATATACGTTGGTGCTTTCATAACTGGTGGTGATGGGACCTGAGCCGATATTCTGCACAAATCCCAGCTTTCCCTCCGGATGGACAGCCGTTACGAGTGCGTGCCAGGCCTTTTCTACTACAGGTTTGTATTTTTTTGCAGGTAGTAGTCCTTTGTTGATGCCCCATGCCAGCGCGTAGCAATAGAAAGCTGTTCCGCTGGTCTCTTTGGTGGCGAAGGTGACCGGGTCGAGCAGGGATGCATGCCAGCTGCCATCTGGTTGCTGGAGTGCGGCCACTCTTTCGGCCATCTCTTTGAATTGTTTTTCGTAGCGGTTACGGTTGTTGAATGTAGCGGGCATATGATCCATCATTCTTGCCAGCCCTGCTATTACCCATCCATTGCCTCTTGACCAGAATATCTTTTGGCCATTCTTTTCACGCTGGGTGAAGAAGCGGCTATCACGGTAATAGAGGAGCTCTGTCGTGTCGTATAAAAAGGCGGATGTCTTCCACCATAAAGAATCGGCTTTGGCGAGGTAGCGCGGATCGCCGGTAGCGGTACTCAGCATGGCAAGCCCCGGAGGGCCCATAAACAAGGCATCGCACCAGGCCCATTCGCGGTGGTTGAGGTTGGGCGCCACGGTGAGCGGTTCATCAAAACGCCTGTTCACGATAGTGTCTGCCAATACCTTCCACTTCGCGATCATCTTTGGTTCGCGGTGTTCCATATATAGGCCCGTGTACATCTGGGCGATGCAATAGTCATCGGCGAACAAGCGCACTTTGCCTGTGTTCCAGTCATATTCTTCGCCTATGTTGTAAAGGAAGCGGTCATATTCCGGTGCATTGTTGATCTTCTTCAGTTCAATGATGCCGGTATATAGTGCGCCATTCTCCCACTCTGTTTTAGGTCGTTTTATGATGCGGCCTTCTTTCCATTCATCGATCTGCCATTGGGCTGCTTTGTTCATGACAGCTAATATGGAAGCTGGTTGTATGGCAGCCGATAACTGACCTTTTGTTGCTGTTTTACGGTTCGCGACGTGCCCCTGAAACTGCCTGCGGGCATTGAAGGCTTCTGTTACCAGGTTGAACGAGTCGCGCTGGCTTGCCTGATCAACATCGATGTGTATCGTCTTCGATTCTCCGGGCAACAGGTTGAAAAAGTTGTCCGAGTAAAATACAGGAGCTATGCTGCGACCTGCAAAGTCCTGTAGTTTCAACTCGGTAAAGAAAGAAATAACAGGAGAAGGATTGGACACTGTCAGCGTCAAACGGTCTTTGCTTCTTTGTATGGGGCTTACTTTCAGTTCTATTTTCTCCAAGCTATTGATGGCCTGGAAACCTGCTGTTGCCGGACCGGTCAACGTCCAGGCACCTTTGTAGGCATCTGTCGAGCGCCAGTAAAATGGATCATCTATGAGCTTGCCTTTGTCGTCGAGCAAGCGCAGCTTGATGAAATGTACGGGTGTGATGTCTGCCGGGAATGCTATTTGGATAGCATCTTTCACGACACCGTCAGCCGGGATATCGATGGTTGTTTCTTTCGTGTATACTCTGGTAGAACGCAGATCATATACTTCTGCAATGAGTCTATAGTTATTGAAGCCCTTGCGGTAATCATTGTAAACGGAAACTGTATTCTTCACGTAATCAAATTGCACATGTAAGGGACGCAGGCCGCTTTGTGAATAATACAGTGCGGCGGTGGGCTCCAGGTACCAGTCGTACATACGGGAGGCTGTTTGTGGCAGCGGGCTATTGTGGTACCAGAACAGGAAGCCGGAAGCCCAGCGATCTCCGAAGCCAAACTTGTTGTAGTTCCATACTTCCCAGATGGCGCGGTAGTTCATGGCGCCTACGAACTGGGCTTTGCGGGCAAACTCGTCGATAGATGCCGAGGGACCAAACTGGTCGATGGCATCTTTGTATTTCGTAGTTACCTGGTGAAAGCCGCCGCCGTCGAGATAATCCCATACAGCTTTGTTGATGGGCCACAGATCAGCTTCGGGCATCAGCCTGCGAAGCGATGATATAGTGGGCAGGCAGAGTGTTCCGTACTCGGGGTTGAAACCATCTACCCTGCTACCGCGTTTCGATGCTGTATTCTCAAAGTACTGCATCGGGTTTTCATATTTGTAGGGGCTGCCATCGTGAACGCCACAGCATTCCGATTGCATCTGGTAACCACGGCTGGGATCGAGTGTTTTGATCAGCGCGGCCGCTTCCGGTATTTCAGTGGATTCATTGGAGGAAACGTGATACGCCAATGCCGCATGGTTGCGGATGCGTTTCACGGTGCTGCGGATATTGTCAAGATAAAGCGCCGTGTCTGCCGGGAATCTTGTGTCGCCAGTGATCCAGTATTCATTCCATACCAGTATGCCCATTTCATCACACAGCTGGTAGAAGTAGTCAGACTCTGCTATTCCCCCACCCCATAGGCGGATGAGGTTAAGGCCGGCCTGCCGGGTGTAGCGCAGTTCTGCTTTTGTTCTTGCTGCTGAGTTGCGTAGCATGGCTTCTGGTATCCAGTTCGTGCCCCGGATAAATACGGGAACGCCATTGACGAGGAACCTTCGTGATTTATCCGGTGTTTGCTGATCGGAGGTTATTTGCCTGATACCGAATCGAACGGTTTGTACATCGGTGGTGATGGCGCCTGCCTTAAAGCGCAGTTCCAGTGTATAGAGATGAGGGTTTCCTTTATTGACGGGCCACCAGAGTTTCGGTTGATTAATGATCAACTGTTTGTATTCCTCCGGGCGAAACTCCACTATCTGCCGTTCGCGCGGTTTCAGTGTAAGTGCTTTTTCGAATTTGGCGCCAGTCTCTTTGATCAACCCGCTTACTATTCCTTGTTGGGGTTTATCGGTTGCATTCACTACTTCTACTGAGACTGTTTGTTTGGCAGTGCTTGTATCAGGTAACGGGAGTTGTGACCAGGTGAAAGGATGTTCGAGTGTTACATCACCTGTCGTGTATATCTCCACGTCTCTCCATATACCGGTGTTGCGATCGCGGATGCCATCAGGAGCGGTGAAGTCCCAGCCTACCGACATGAGCATGGTTACATTCTGGCCGATCTCTCCGTTGCCGCCGTTGCTATTTTCGCCAACAGCACCGCTTTGCCGGAATAGTTTAGGACCGGTAGAAGTGCCCGGCACATCGACTGGCTTTACGCTGATGGCAAGGACGTTCTTGCCATCTTTACGTGCGGCCGCTGTGATGTCGAAGGACTTTGTATTGAACATGCCGTTCAGGTCACCCAGCTTTTTACTATTGAGCCACACTTCTGCGCGGTAATTGATGCCGTGTAGTTTTAACCAGATACGTTTTCCGTTGTAGGTAGTGGGTATGTCGAAGGAGGTGCGGTACCAGTAGTGGTAAAAGTCATTGCCTGCTTCGTTGATATCCGGTATCAGTTTGCGGCTGCGCCGGTTGTTGTCACCAACATAAGGATCGGGATAAACGCCATTGGCAACGAGGCTGGTGAGTACCGTTCCCGGTACAATTGCTTTTTGCCAGTTGCCTGTTGGTAGTGTGGTTGCAGATGCAAATGCTCCATCTCCTTTCAATTCGCTTACACGCACCATTTGCCAGTTGTGCCGGCCCTGGTGGCCGGCTTCGGAGGTAAGGAAGAATGATTGTACGGATGAATGCGCCGACAAGCTGCTTTCGTGCTGGCCGAAGGATACAATATAACATATGCTAAAGAACAAGGTGGTCAGTTGGCGCATAGATGTTTCAGATGGGTACTTTAATGGTTTGTGTGCCGCTATGTAATGGTTTGCTTACTCCTTTCCAGATGAATTTACCAGTGAGTCCTGCAGGCAAGGTGATGACTGCTTCCCATGTTTTATCCTGCTTTTGATATTCTACTTTAATATCTCCGTTGGGATGTGGTATACTGCAGCGAGCCTGTTGCAGGTCTCCGAGATTGGGTTCGATCGTCACTGATTTGAAGCCAGGCTTATCACTGTCTACGCCACAAACGGTGGCCAGAAAATCATAGCAGGGACTGGAGCTCCAGGCATGGCAATCGGAACGGACATTCGGCGCCAGGGTTTCCGGGAAAGTGCTCAGGCCAAGGGCTATCACATCTTTCCAGGGTTGCAGGGTAGAAAGATAGCGATTGCCTAAGCCAGATTTTTTGAGTGCCTTGGTGAGGTAGAAACGGTAATACGGCGATGTTTGGATCAGGCTGGTATCGTCCAGTATGCGTTTCATGAGTGCAGCGTGCTTTGTCATATCAAGGCAATCGGTCAGGATGGCCCAGATGTTGGCGTGCTGACTGAAGGATTTTTTCTCCGGTGAATCAGCCAGTAATGATTTCGTAGCATCATAGCAACGACTATAGACTGCTTTACGCATCTTGTTGGCGAGTGTTTTGTAATAAGTTGCTTTCTCCTGTTGGCCGAATTGCTGATAGAGATCTGCTGCCTGCTCAAGTGTGTATACATAGTGCAGGGATAAAATAGATGAATTTCCATCGAGCCCACCGGGTGGAATGCCTTTGTAGGTAAAGGACCAGTCGACGAAATTCCAGAAGCCGAGTGTTCCTAATAAACCTGTCTGCTGATCTATACGGAATTCAAACCATTTGAGGATGGCTTCCATCGGCACGAGGTACTTTTTTACAAAGGCAGGATCATCTCTGTACATCGTATAGTCGTGCAGCATAGAGATCCAGAACAAAGAGAAGGGCGGAATAAACTTGCCGCCTCTTGCCGGGTAGGCATCCATCGTGAGGCCATCCGGCATTTGTGATTGGTGAAACTGTTCGATGGCGTTGCGCACCAGGCGATCGTCTCCTGAAACATACAAGGAGATCAACGCCTGAATGCGCGTATCGCCAACGTATTGTAGTTGTTCATAGTAAGGGCAATCCATGTAGGTTTCATTGGCGCACAGGCGGGCGGTGCGCCAGCCGACTGTCCAAATGTCTTCAAGGCTCTTGTCGCTGGAAGTAAAGAGGGCTTTTTGTTCAAAGGGATAGGCTGTAAAGATGGATTGCATCTTGTCGAGCACAAGGGGCGCCTCTCCCGTATTAATATCCAACTGGATAAACCGGTAGGTGCGCATCCATAAAGGCCTGAAGAGGTGTTGTTGTCCTCCATCGGGCCGGAATATATCATAATAGCCCAGTATTCTTTTGCCGGCAATCTCATTCCTATTGTCCTTCAGGTTCTTTTGATCGAAGAGGCTTTCAGCGTAAGTGATCTTTACCGTGCTTTTGTTGCCGCCGCTAAAGGTGATCTCGGGATAACCGGTGGTCAAGACTTTTCGGTCGATCAGTATGGTGGCTGATGTATTAGCAGGAATTTTGATAGTTCCATTGCTGGTAAACTCTTTTAATAGTACGGCTGAGTCTATTCCATACACCCGCACGATGTTCGTTATTGACTCGGGCGTTTCTTCCATGAAGGGCACTGAGCGTGCCTTCAGCATGCGCTTGTCGGTATAGTACCTCGCTTTTGTTTCTATCTCCGGCTTTTGCCATAACTTGTCATCATAGCCGATCTGTTGCCATGCAAAGGGGTATTTATCGAAGTTTACGCTGTCGGTGCTGCCGACAATGTAGGAAGCGAGGCGTGATGTCGGAAATGGTACCGGTGCATAGGCTTCATTCCTGATCACCCGCCAGGATGTATCTGTATTGACCAGGCTTTCGGCTTCGCCGTTGCCCTGCAACACAAAGGCCGTTTGAGCAGTAACCTGCGCCACGGGAGCACCACCTCCTATATTCCAAACTTGTGCTGCCAGTACGTTTTTACCGGTTTGCAGAAAGGGGGTAATGTCGAGGCTTTCATAATTCCAGTTCAGCAGGTCGCCTCTGGCGGGTCCAAAGCAAACCGGCTTTCCATTGACAAATAGTCTGTAACGCTGATCGGCTGTTACGTGTATCATAAAAGCTTTCGGTACGGCTTTCAGTTCAAAGCTTTTCCGGAAGTGGTATACACCATAGGCTTTCACATCCATATCGGGGCATCTTATCCATTCGGCCTTCAGGGGCAGGATTGGATTACCGGGGACAGGCGCTTGCGCCTGCCCTCCAGTGGTTCCAATTAATAAGATGCTCAACGTAATTCCTATTCGAAATAAAAAGCAATTATGGCTCATCAACATGCTGCAATGATAAGATGAGTTGAGAATATTTTAATACCCGTCGTTTTGCGGAAACTTCTCCTTGCCACCAAGTGTACGGTCGATCTGCGTTTGCGGAATAGGCCGTAATACGTGATAAGGCTTGATCAACAACTTAGCTACCGGGTTATATTTATCTACACGTTCGAGTAATTTGCCGGTACGCACAAGGTCTGTCCAACGCATGAATTCACCGGAGAGCTCACGTGCGCGTTCATCGAGGATGAAGTCGATATTGAGATCTGATGCTTTCACTTCCATCGCCAGCTTGTTGGCTTCTGTTTCTGCCGGTGTGGCGCCGGGCCTTGCTGAACGTCTTCTCAAAGTATTGATGTAAGTAACGGCCTCCGCTGCTTTGTTGCTCATCAACAATGCCTCAGCAGCGATGAGGTAGGTTTCTCCCAGGCGATAGATCGGGAAGTCTTTTACACCGATGCTGTTGTTGACAGCTGCACGTAATGAATCCTGGAACTTCTGGTTCATGGGCCAGATGCCGGGACCGTATTGGCTGGGAGTAATGATCGTGTAAACGCGTGCATTGCGCTCTTCTGTCGTGATCTCTCTGTCGAGTACTACCAATGCCGTGTCTTTCAGCTTCAGGTTTACCGATTTGCCGTTGATCGTATAGGTTCCGGGCTTGTTGCAAAGCCAGGTGTTCTTGAATGTTTTTTCCCAACGGGTATCGAGTGTCTTGTCATACAGGTTGATCATGTAGGTAGTTGGGCGGAAGTGCGCGAACGGGCGGCCATTGGCCAAGTCGCGTGTCATGCCGGCATAACCTTCGTAGCCTGTGCAGAAACCAAAGCAGGTAACGTTGGCGCCACCACCGGGATTACCAAGGTTGCCGGGGCTGGATTGAATGTTGGCGCTGAATTGGCAGGCCAGCATCGTTTCTGCATTGGGTTTGCTGGGTTGGGCATACAGCTCGGAGAAATCATCGAGTAGTTTATATCCGCCTGTCTGTATTACATCTTTGGCCAGTGTTGCGGCGTTGTCATAATCGGTAGGTTGTTTTGCGGCGCCTCCAGCCCTTGTGAGGTACACTTTGGCCAGCATATGCTTGGCGGCCGGGATCGTGATGCGACCGTAATCGCCTGTTGTTGCCGGAAGATTGGCAATGGCGAAGGTGAGGTCGTCAACAATCACTTTGTATACGTCTGCAATTGGTGAGCGGGTAGCTACATTCGATGCATCGCTGGTTGGCTTCAGGGTGATGTGAAGCGGACCGAATTGCTGTACCAGGATGAAGTAATACTGGGCGCGCAGGAATCGTGTTTCCGCTACCCGCATGTTCTTCAGCTTTTCATCCATACCTGTGATGGCTGGCGCTGCTTCTATTACAGCGTTGCAGGTATTGATGCCGCCATACATGCTGTTCCAGATACCGGTGGTAATGCCACTGGCCGGGTTCAGGTTGGCGGTGTAGTTGGCAAAGGTGACGTCGGCGTTGCCGTTCTGGTATTCATCGGTACCGTACACTGTCATCCATCCACCGCTTTGTGTGCCATAGAATGAGCGAAGGTAGCTGTAAGAGGCCTTTACGCCATCTTCCAGGCCTGCAGGTGTATTGAGATAAAGGTTTGATATCTGTGAGCGCACATCTTCGTCGAGGAGCTTATTGCAACCTGAGTTGATAACGAGGGCGCCGGCTATTGCTATCGTGAATATTTTTCGCATGGTTTGTGGCTTTAGAATTTAACATTAAGTCCCAGCATGTAATTGACAGTCGAAGGAGCATCGGTGATCTCCGGATCTGTTCCATCGTGCTTGCGCACGTAGTTGGAGAACATGTATGGATTGGTGATGTTCAGGTACACGCGCAGTGATTGTGCTTTTACTTTCGATATCAGTTGCTTGGGCAGGTTGTAGCCCAAGTTGATATTGCGGATGCGGATGAATGATCCGTCGAAATATTTCAGTGTGCTGCCAAATACCACACCCGGGCTGCCGGAGGTTCCGCTGATCGGACGTGGATAAGCATTCGTGGGATTGTTGGGTGTCCAGTAATCCGAGCTTACCACATTGTAACGACCACCGAAGGCGATAGAGTTATTAGGTGGGTTGTGGAAGGCGCTCACGATGGTGTTGCCACTTACTGCTACAGCAAAAATGCCGATGTCGAATGATTTATAGTTGAAGCGGTTGTTGAAACCGAACGTCCATTTGGGTGTTGGTGAGCCAATGATCATACGGTCATCCGGATCGATCTTGCCGTTCGTGTTGCGGTCGGCTACTTTGATCTGTCCGATAGAAGAGCTGTATTGTGCAGCTTGTGTTTCTCCTTTTTGCCAGATACCTGTTTTTTGATAATCGTAGTATACCTGCAGGAACTTCCCGATGAAGCGGGCATTACCGATATCATCTACTTTGCCGAGTGACAGTTCCAATATCTTTTCCTGGTTGTAGGCAGTGGTAAAATCTGTAGTCCACTGGAAATCCCTGCCTGCAATGTTCTGTGATGAAAGGGTCAACTCCACACCCGTATTCTGTGTGCTGCCTATGTTGGTGATCACAGAAGAGAAGCCTGTTGAGTTTGGCAGAACATACGGGAGCAGCAGGTCGAATGTGCGGCTTCTGTATCCTTCGATAGCACCTGTGAGCCGGTTGTTCAGCAATCCGAAATCAACACCGATGTTAAAGGCTTCTGTTGTTTCCCATTTCAGGTTCGGGTTGGGAATGCTGGATGGATAATAACCAAGTGCAGCCACATCATTGAAATCGTAATAAGAACGGTTGAGTGTTGACAGGGTACCGTAAGGGTCCAGTGCCGTGTTGCCCGTGCGTCCGTAGCCTAAACGGAATTTCAGGTTGGACAGGATATTCTGGTTTGCCATGAACGCTTCATTCGAAATGTTCCAGGCAAAGGCCGCAGAGGGGAAGAAGCCCCATTTGTTGCCGGGAGCGAATACGGATGAACCATCGGCACGAACGGTAGCGGTAAACAGGAAGCGGTTATCGAAACCGTAATTGATACGTCCCATGTAGGACAGGATATTGAACCGTGAATAGCTGCTGCCGATGCTGGCCAGCAACCCTGATGAACCGAGGTTGTGAAAGGTCACTGATTCTACAGGAAGGTTTTCTCCTGCTGCTGCGCCTGTTTCTCTTACGCGTTCCTGTACGCTGTAGAGGGCAGTGGCGCCAATCTTATGTTTACCAAACGTTTGGTTGTAGTCAAGGATGTTTTCGAGTGTGTAGGAGAAAATGTATTCGTTGGACATGCTGGCATTGGGTAGCTGTCCCTGACGGGCAATGGAATTGGATGCATTAAAACTACCAAATCGGCTATTGGTAAGGTCGGGACCAAAGTTGACACGGAACTTCAGGTTCTTAACCAACTCTGCTTCTGCATACAGACTGGCCAATAAACGTGTGCGTTTCTCTTTGCGGAGCACATTGCCCGGGATGAAATCGCTGAGGGGGTTATACATCAGCGGGTCGTTGGTGGGGTTACTGAGCATCTTGCCATCCGAGCCATAGGGTGAGCCGATGGGGTTGATCACTACAGTAGCAGCGATCGGATTGAAGTTGGCTCCGTTGCGCTCGCTGAAAGAACCCAGCACCGATACGCCCATATTGATCTTGTTGGTGATCTTCTGGTCGAGGTTTATGCGAAGGGTATAGCGGGTGAAATCCTGTAGCTTGATGTACCCATCGTCCTGGTAGTAGCCCAGTGATACATTGTATTTCGTAGTGGCAGATGCGCCCAGTATACTCAGCTCATGGTTTTGCTGGAAACCATTTTGTGTGATCTCTCTTTGCCAGTCGGTGTATTGACCTTTAGCGATAGCGTCCAGTTCCAGGGTGGAGAATATCTTGGCATCGGAGGCTGCAGGATCGGCATCATTGTAGTTGTTGATCGTCCTGTTGGCTTCGCGGCGGAATTCTACATACTGCGGGCCTGTGAGATTATTGATGTAACGATTGATCACTGTTTTGCCTACGTAGGTATTGTACCGTACTTCCGGTTGTCCGTTGGCTGTTTGTTTGCCCCTGGCGGTAGTAATGATGATCACACCGTTGGCGCCACGTGATCCGTAGATGGCTGTGGCGGATGCATCTTTCAGTACATCCATCGACACGATGTCGTTGGGGTTGATATCATTGAAGCCGTCGTTGGTGGGGATGCCGTCAATTACATACAGCGGATCGTTGCCGGCTGTAATAGAACGGTGACCGCGCAACAGCACAGAGGGTTCTGCACCGGGCCTGTTAGAGTTCTGTGTAACGTACACGCCTGCTACCCTGCCCTGCAGCAATTGCTGGGCATTGGTGACCGGTACTTCACGCAGTGCTTTTTCACTGATGGAAGAAATGGCGCCTGTTACGTCTGTGCGCTTTCTTGTACCGTAACCCACTACCACGACATCGTTCAAGGCCACTGCATTGGCCGTTAAAACTACATCGATTGAGCTTTTTGTGCCGACGCGTATTTCCTGCGTACCAAATCCTGCGGAAGTAAATATGAGTACGGATGATTCGCCGGCAACACTGATCTTAAAGGCTCCGTCTATACCTGTTTGGGTAACGGCATTGGTTCCTTTTTCACTGACTGTTACGTTGGGAATGGCGACGCCTTTGTCATCGGTCACTTTTCCGGTTACTTCTTTAGCCCGCATGGGCACGCCGGCCTGTACAGTTATTGCCTGAAGGAATACTGTCATCACCAGCAGCAGGTGAATGAATGCTGCCCTGGACTTTGGGCGCCGGAGGCAGCGTAAGTTAGTAGTCAATTTTTCAAACATGGCAATGGAGAGTTTATTTTTTGGAGTTGATTTTTTATGATGGGGTTTTAAATAGCCGGGTTATGGAATTGCCTGTGTTGTCGCCTGTCGGGAAGGTGAGTCGAATAACAGATCCACTTCCCTGTTTGGTTGCACCCGGTCCTTCGAGTTTCCGGTTGAGTACCAGGGTTACTTCTTTTTGTTTGTGCAAAGGGTCGGCAGCGGTAATGTAGTAACCGCCGGATGTGTGCCGGATCAGCACAGTAGCTTTCATCCGTGAACTGATGCTGAGACCATCCGGCATCACTACTGTGGCTGGTTCATAGAATACAATGGCGTAATAATCATTGTAAGCCACTGCTTGTACATCAGCAGTATTGCTAACCACTTTGAACTTGCCGGGCACCTTGCTGGCCAGGAAAGCTTCTTTTGTAGCGGCAGGTATTACTATATATTGGTAGTGTGCATTGGTGGGCGCTGTACCATGTGCAAACCAGCAGCTGAATACATCGCGTGTGATGGTTTCGTTGCTGCCTGTTGTGTTGATGCTTTTCCAGCTCCCTGATTGCGGTGCCTTGCTTACAACAACGGATGATGCTTCCGGAAATACATAGCCTACACCGTCATGGTAAATCCATTGCAGGCTGTTGAACTGCTTCGTCTTTTCACTTAATACTTCTGTTTTGTTGCCAGCCTGTATGCTTACTTCTCCGTTCAGGAAAGTTTGGTTGACTGTTGTGTGTACTGTTTGAATGCCCAATGCATTGATGCCTGCACCCAGGCAAAGCATGGCATCTCCCAAAAAGAAATAAGCTTTTTTTGCCTGTATGCCGTTGTAGCTATGTTCGTAGGCTATCAGTCCGGCGTTGCCATCGCTGGCGCCGCCTGCAAATTGATTGGAACCATACTGGTACCATTGTAACAGCACGGATGCAGGATGATTCACTGCAGTGGTGCCCGGAATTTTGGTCCAATCCCACACCGGCAGGATGTTCTTATACTCGCGGCCGTGGGTCATGATATTGGTAGCACCCAATGGCAGGTTGAAACCTTTGAGGTTTTCTCCGTTCAATGATTCGGTGCCGGCTGTGCGGGTAGAGATCACTTTGGCAGAGAGGTAGTAATTGCTACCATGCAGGGTCATGATATCCGACTTCCAGAAATAGTTGTTGCCCTGGTATGCTTGTGGGAATGCAGCACCAGCCAGATGAGCTTTCCATTGTGCGTAATCTGTTACGTGAACAGGATCAGCCAGCGACAGGTTGTTGAGGGTGGTTGTATCCATACCACTGAGCCCATTCTCGCGGGTAATGTTCCTGCCATTAGTACCGAAGTCTACCACATCACGGTATTCCAGGAGCTGGTGTCCTTTGAGTGCCAGGTTGGATAGTATCGTTTTCTTTTCGGGTGTAAAACTCTCCGCGAAAACGGTTTGGCGGGAAAGTGCCAGCATTTCTGCTACATCACGCACGTAGCCTAATCCATAACCGCCTGAGTAAAGTTGTGGCCGGTGCTGGTGAAAGCTGTTATCTATTTTAATGCCTTCATCCCCTTGCATCGGTTCTATCGTAAGTGTGGAGGCCAGTGAAGCATATCCTCGTTCTACCAGTTGCTGATCATCGCTGATGCAGCCTTTATAAATGGTGATGATGGAAACCCATACCCTATTCTGTCCTTTATGTCCCGGGCTCGGTGTTGCATCGACCAGGTAGCTTGCATACTTTTTTACCTGTTCGCCTGGCAGGTATTTTTTTACCAGGATCAGTGCGGCCATGTACTCATTGGGCCCGCCGATCTCCATATCCCACCAGTTGGAGGAACGCAGGCGTTTGTTATATATAAAGGCGAAGCCTTTGTCGATCTTGTTTAATAGTTCTGTTGACTGATAGCTGCCGCCTGCAGGATTGTTGTAAGCAGCTGCCATCGACCGCAGGCGTTTCATGTGGGCAGACCACTTAGCTGTGACTGTATCCTGGTAGTTAATATCAGACCAGCTACCGTCGGCCTGCATACCGGCGGATGGATCGGTCTGATTGGCGGTGCCGCGCAGTGACCTGGCGGTTAATCGCTCTGTAAGTATATCGAGGCTTTTGGAGGCAGGCATTGTCTGGCTTATTACCGGCTGGAGAGCCGTCATAAGCAGTGTGAAGACAGTGGCTTGCAATCGATGGTTTCCTGCCATAAAAGTTCGTTAGCGAATCCTGAATTGATAAACCAAATATAGCTTGCCAATAAACCGGATATTGATACTCTTTTTGCGTTTTATGGTATTAATCCGGCTGTTTCTGCTGTTGTGAGTGACTGGTTGTGGTCTATCATTTTGATGATACGCTTAACGGTCTTTGCCGAGCTGAATCCATCGGGCGGTGTATTCATTACATAATCAGTGAGGCGTTCGATCGTGCTGGTGGCTACATGCATGCGTGTGTCGGATGATGCGTAGTAAATGAATACTTTTCCGTCATCGTCGGCTATCCAGCCATTGCAGAATACGACATTGGAAACGTCGCCGATGCGTTCTTCGCCCTGTGGGGCGAGCAGGTAGCCTGCCGGCTTATAGATGACATTGGTCAGATCATCGAGGGCCGTCATGAACATGTAGAGTACGTAGCGCAATCCCGCTGCCGTGTTACGTACACCGTGTGCGAGGTGTAGCCAGCCATGCGCTGTCTTGATAGGCGCCGGACCTTGCCCGTTCTTGGCTTCGTAGACCGTATGGTATACTTTTTTATCGATCACTGTTTCTTTGTCGATCACAGCAGGTTCCATAGCGTCTGCCAGGCCGAAGCCGATGCCTCCCCCATTGCCCGTGTCTATGAAACCGTCCTGGGGCCGGGTGTAGAAGGCGTATTGACCGTTCACCAATTCCGGATGAAGCACCACATTGCGTTGCTGTGGTGAAGGTGTTTTAAGATCGGGCAGGCGCTCCCAGGATTTAAAATCCTGTGTACGTGCGATGCCGCATTGGGCCACGGCGGCTGATTGATCGCCTGCTGTTGCAGCAGGATCTCTCCTTTCTGTACAGAACAGGCCATATATCCAACCATCTTCATGTACCGTGATGCGCATATCGTATACATTGGTATCGGGCTCGTTGGTTTCCGGCATATTGACAGGGTATTTCCAGAACCGGAAGTTGTCGATACCGTTGGGGCTTTCGGCTACGGCAAAGAATGATTTTCTGTCACTTCCTTCTACACGGCATATGAGGAGATAACGATCGTTCCATTTTACGGCGCCGGCATTGAACACCGCATTAATGCCCAGTCTTTCCATCAAGAATGGATTGGTGGCCGGGTCAAGGTCATAGCGCCAAACAAGGGGAACGCTGGTTGCTGTGAGGACAGGGTTCTTGTATCTGTCGAAAATGCCATTGCCCAACTCTTCCGGTTCGTTCGGTTGGTTCAGCTCTCTCTCATGCGCCTGCTGGAGTTGTTGTAGTCTTTTTTCGAAGTCCATTATGGTAACTGGATTTGGTATTTTATTAATCGGTTAGCTTATCCCACCAGGTTTTCTTCAATATGACGACTATGATGGCGAGGATAAGTATGGTGATCAGCAAGGGTACTGTGCGACTTAAAATGAGGTACATCGGCAGGATGGTGAGGCATAGTTGAGCAATGATGCCGAGGACCACATTGAACATGTCGCGCCGGAAATTGGTATTGGGTCCAAAAGCGGGATTGTCTTTCTGTACTTCCAGCAGCACCGGTTTCCAGAAGCCCCAGGGGTGTACCGTGCTGTAGAATTGCTTCAATACTTTCATGTCGGTGGGCGGTGCAGCGTACGTTCCCGCAATGGAGCCCGCCAATGAGATCGCAAACAGCAAGGGGAAAAAGTACAGGAATTCCACACCTTCGAAAAAGCGGGTGAATATGAGTGCTGCGGCCACGCCCGACAACATGCCCCAGAAGAATCCATTGGCGTTGAAGCGCCACCAATACCATTTTAACACGTTGGCTGCAATGTATCCGCCATACAGGGCTGATACGATCCACTGGAGTACGTGGTTAATGTCTTTTACAAAAAAGCCCAATACGATGCCCGTGATCACTACGAGGGTGCCCACGATGTAGTTCATCAGGATGACTTTTTTGTTGGGTGCGCCCGGGTGAATGTATTTCAGGTAAATATCATTCACAATGTATGCCTGCGCAGCATTGAGGGTACCGCTGAAGGTGCCCATGAATGCGCCCAATAAACCTGTCAATACCAGGCCCACCAGACCTACGGGCAGAAAACTATTGATAGTAACCGGCAGGATACGCTCGAAGTCAATGGTGCCATCGGCCGATTGCAGGTTCATCTGGTTGTAGTACAGCAAGCCCAGGACCGTAAGCCCGATGATGAGCGAATACCGGATAGGTAATAGTATGATCGATACAAATCCGCTCATTTTACTCGCGTCTTTCGGTGAACGGGTAGATAGTATCTTCTGCATGTCGTAGTTGGGGGCCGGACCAGCAAGGGATGCAAAGACGCCTTTGAAAAGCATCATCATGAAGAAGGCGCCGAATAGTGAATAGCCGTCGCTTTCGATCTTTGTATTTACTTCTGCAATTATATGGCTCCAGTCGAGGGATAAACGGGTGCCGAAAAAGGGACTGTACCAACCTTCGGGCACAGCCAGTGTTTGTCCCTGTAGTTTTATGTAAGCAATGATCGCGATTGAAAAACTGGCAACGGTCATAATGCCGTATTTGATCATGTCTCCCAGCACTATGCTGTGCAACCCACCAATAATGGAATAAAACATGGCGAAAAAGGTCAATACAATGCCATAAAAGTGAGCAACATAATGAGGCGGCACGTTGAAGGGTACGTAGTTTTTTACATATTCCCAGGGCACGAAGATCTCTATGAATTTACCCAGTCCGATGAATCCGTAGACCATGAAGCCGAGGCAACCAATGAGGGCAAATGCTATCACGACTTTGTGTGATCCTTTAACGCCTTTACCACTGTTTCCAAAGCGGGTGGCCAGCCATTCGGCCCCTGTGGTGGCATTGGAGCGGCGCAGCCACCGGGAGAGATACATCATCAGGAATACCTGATTGAATACGGGCCAGAGCCAGGGTATCCACAGGCTTTTCATACCATACACAAAGCAGAGGCTCACCATCCACATCGTTCCGCTGATGTCGAACATGTCGGAGGCATCGCTCAATCCCAGTTTGTACCAGGACAGTGATTTCCCTCCCATCAGGTAGCTTTGCTGATCTTGTCGTGCTTTTTTCCGGTACCGTAAACCGATAAGGATCATAACGAGGAGATAGGCAATTACAATCAGGCAATCTATTAGCGTCAATTTCATTCGCTTAAGGTAGTTGGTTTTCCGGTACGTTTGCTGGCATGGGCTGTTCGATCTATCCGGATTTCAAAGGTAAACCAGCACAGTACAGTACAGTGATACTTAAAATGCATTTTGTGATACATTTTTAACAGGGCAATGTGTTTTATTCTACTCATTCTGTACCTTAGTTAGCAACGATTTATGCCTGTACAATGAATACTACGCTCAGAGAAATCACGCCCCTTACGCAAAGCGACTGTTTTACTTTGTTTTCCCGGAAGAAGAAAAACTTCGATTTTCCGCTGCATCATCACGAAGAATATGAGCTGAATTTAATACTCAATGCGAAGGGTGCCAAGCGCATCGTGGGGGATCATGTTTCGCTCATTGGTGATGCGGAGCTGGTATTTGTTGGGCCCAACCTCGATCATGGCTGGTTTGACTGTGAGCTTACCGGTAAGGAGATCCAGGAGGTTACCATCCAGTTTAACAAAGACCTGCTGGCTGATTCACTGCTCAAGAAGAATCAGCTCAACTTTATTAATCATATGTTCGATCGCTCCCGGCATGGCATTCTTTTTTCGCAGGAGGTGATCAAAAGGTTGCAGGGAAGGCTCCTTGGCCTTGTAAGCAAAACCGGCTTTGATTCCGTACTGGAGTTGTTCTCGATTCTTCATGATCTCTCTACGTCACGAAACATGGTGATATTGAGTGGCACGATCAATAACAAGAACAAGGAGGTCTTCAACTATAATAGCAGAAGGATCGAAAAGGCATATGAATATATGAACAAGCATTACCAGAACCAGATCACGCTGAATGAGGTGGCGAAGGTGATCAATATGCCGGAGGCTTCTTTCAGCCGCTTTATCAAGAAGCGTACGGGGAAAACTTTTACTGATAGCTTAAATGATATCCGTCTTGGTCATGCCACGCGCATGCTGATCAATACTACCGATACGATTGCCGAAGTGGCTTTCAAGTGCGGGTTCAATAATATGTCCAACTTCAACAGGATCTTCAAACGAAGGAAGAATACTACACCCAAGGGGTTCCGGGAGAATTACTCGGGAACGAGAATATTCATCTAATGCTACTATATAAAAAAGGCGCTTCCTTTATGAAAGCGCCTTAAAAATCCAGCAGCAATACGAGTCCTACTGCAAATGATTACCCGGAAAAAATATCTTTAGTGTCAGTAACAACAGGTAGGGTGCAGCAACCATCAATATCGATACCAATAATCCATTTAGTTTGTTTGGTTTTTTGGTCCAGGCTGGTTCGAACTTGTTGTAGATCTTTTCGTCGTAATTGTTAAGGATGAAGATGCGGTAAAAGATCAATGCGGTACTAACGTAAACAAATATCGCAAATGACATGCCCAATGACTGGGTAGAAAACCATGCATGCCGGATCAGTCGAAGGAAAGCTGCCTGTAAAAACAGTACCCATCCTCCAATAGACATCGAAATAATGTACATGGTCCATAATCGTGCAGGGAAAGTGGTCAGGTCCTGGTTACGCTGTTGGTAATGAGCGTAAATGTTGAAATAGACATACTCAAAATGTTTCACGGGTATGCGGATTTAGGGTTAGCGGATTATTGCCTCCCTTAAACGTTTGGGGCGAAAATACTGGTATACGGATTTGTCAAAAAGGAGGTGATTACAGCATTCCCAATATTGGATTTAGTGGTAACTACTTAATTGTAAGCGTTATCTATATTATACCCTTCGAAAGATTTATCAGCTATTTTTCTGTGTTTTTTCTCTGCAGACATCTTGACAAAATCGCCCGGTTTACAGGTTGAAAACATTGCTATGTTTTATACATATCAGTGTGATCGTGTAATGGCTTTTGTAGCGATGCAACGGGGAAGCATAAATTGCTGTCAACCTGAAAAACAGACAGTATGAAACTCCTGAAAATGGCTCTTTTTGCCGGGTCACTAATAATTGCATCGGCCAGTTGCAAGAAAGACAAAGCCAGCACCGGCGATCCGGATTCTATTGTTGGTATATGGGAGTTAAGGAAAACCACCGCTGCTATGAATCCCACAGGGGCTGTATATGCCTCCGGCAATGGGCGTATCGTAAAATTTTCCAGTACTGCTTATGAGATCATTGAAAACGGCCAGGTTACGGAGATCGGACAATATACTGTTAAAGCTGATGCTACCGTTCAGGAAAGTGTGTGTCTGAATATAAGTGCTGAAGAATATAGTAAAATTATTGTATTCAGCAGCAGTAACAATCCTACCAAACAATTCTTCAAGATCGAGAATAACAGGCTTCATTTTATTGCCGGCTGTTATGCATACGACGCCGGGCACACGAAAGAGTACGCGAGGATATCATTTGATACGGATACTCCTTAGTTGTCTGGTTTTGCTGCCGGGTACTTTTACATCTTTGTTAACATATAGAAGGGTATCATTGTGTAAATACAACGCTGCCTGTATTCCCAGACTTCCTGTGTAATTGGTAGAAGGCCCGCATCTATACCATAAAAATGAGATTACTTATTCTGTCTTCATTGTTTATCACTTCCTTTTCAGTCTTAGGACAAACTCCCCAAACGACAACCATACAGATTTCTACTAATAATTGCCGGATGGAGGAGTTTTCATGGGTCGGTTCAGATACTGTCTCTTTCTATAGGTTGCCTGAGGATACATTGGCTTATGTAATTATGCCAGGTCAGGTAATAACGTGGCCCGCTAAAATTAAAAACGCAGTTACCGGGAATTACAGGGTACGTTACATGAACAATTATGGTCAGGTAGTGAATAAAGTAGTTACACTAACTGAGAAGCCTACCAACAATGTTGCGCTATGTCCAGACAAATTATCGGCGTATCCGCAAAATACATTGGCAAAATTGCAGGAAAAGGACTCGGTAGTGGTCTGGATTCATTCCAGTGGTTGCTATCACGCCAGTGGGTCGAAAATTGTCATTACGAAAGTTGAGGGTCAGTTTGTGGCCCGACTTTATAACGCTTCCTGGAAATACGTGAAAAAAGGTAGGCAAATGGTGGTAGAATTTAAAGACGGCGGGCTTTTGCAAACAACCACCATGAGCCAAGAGGGGGTTCAGGGGTTTATCCAATTTGAAAATGAGCTTAACTATGTGAAAGATGATGGCTGCATCTCAACGGATTTGTATGATGTAAAAAGCAAGTATTTAAATGTGAATAAAACGGATGGCTCCTGTAGCTGGCGTGGAGCTTATCGTTTAAGGAAGTCCATCTTTGGTGATGAGGTTAAGGTACTCCAGACGGGGAAAATGAAACTTGCCTCTCCTACTTCTATAAAGTCTTCTTTAGCTTCACCTCAACTTTAGATCCTTCAGTTTTGATGGTTATTGTCTTTTTAATGGCCGCTGATGCAGTGGTGGAAACACTATAGGTGTTGGTATTGGCGGTTGAGCCCTGGAACATGCCGTTGATGTAGGTGTCTGTATAACCAACCACCTCGGTCCTGCTGCTGTTGTGTATGTAGCCAAACTCTGTATAGAGCAAATACTCGCCGGGCATCAGGTTGGTGAATTCAAAATGGCCATCATTGTCGTATACAGTCGTTACTTTGATGCAGGCGGCTGCGTCCTTGGACAGTGGAAAGCCCTGGCGGCCTTTCTTTCTGGCTGCATCATTCACTTTTATCCATTCTTTGAAATAGTCAGTATGCGGGATCAGGATCACTGAGGTCCCTACCCTGGCGTGTTGCTTTTTATTGATGTTCAAAACGGCCATTCCCTTCAGCAGGCCCTCATTCTGGTTGTCGCGGGCAAAGGCCTGTCCCAGAATAACTGAGTTGCCTGAAGTCACCATTTTCATTGTAGATGTCTTGTCGAAGGTTGTCGTAAAGGGGTTGTAGTCGATCTCTTTATCAACAAGCAGCAATTGTTGTCCCTGGGTTTGTATTTCTATCTTCCAGAGGCGGCGGGTGTCTTTATCAATATAATAGACATAGCTGTCGTTGGTGGCTTCTTCAAATACTTTTACCTGCCACACTTTGTGCTCCCCTGTGAACCCGCTTGTATACATATGGCTTTTTACTTCTTCTATGCGGGCTTTCTTTGTATTTGTTTTGTTGGTTGGCTTGTAATCGTATACGGCAAGATCATTTTTGTAGCCTGAAGTGAGTGGCAGCAGGCCCAGCAGGTATGGATAGGTATAGCTGTCGAAGAAGGCGGTGCCTGCGCCATCTTTGATGGCATGTTTTTTCCCGGTTTGTTTGTCGTGGTAATGGCCTGTCACTTCTTTACCATAGTTTACCACCATTGCCTTGGTTTTGCTGAAGGAAGAGCGGTAAATGGGTTTGAAGGTGCTGCCGTCGGCAATGCTGGTGTCGATGATCAGGTCTTCCGATCCTCTCATTTGTAAGGCCGTATAGACTGCGAGGGCTTTATCGGTGGAGTTGATCTGTACAGTAAAGGTGCTGATCTCTACCTGTTGGCCATTGGAGTAGGCGTAGCAGGCCATTTCATAGGTGCCGTTCTTAATCCACTTTCTATCGAATGCGTTATCTGCCGGTGTCAGGAGTGCCTGCGCTTTGCAGAAAAGGGTCGCACTTATCAATAACAACGTAGCAAGGGAGCGCATTGCAAGGGCTCGCTTTGAACTATTCATGATCATAAATGGATGGTTAAAACAGTCAAAAATAGGACGTGTTTTAGCACCCACAAATACCGACAAATGAGTAATTTATGTCTACTGGTTTTCAGGTATGTAGCACTTTACTTCGCAGGCAGATTTCTCACCCTGTGCAGTGATTGATGTTTGAGGTACGTATGGCAGGGTTCGAAATGACAAAGAAGGTGGTAGCGTTAAAAAATTATTACCTTGTCGATATGAAATTACTGACCGAACAGGAGCTTATCTGGTCTGATGTGGTGGCAAATAACCGGATGAACCGTAAGCGGAATGCGAGCGGTGTGAATAGCTATGAAAAGGAGCTGAAGTTCAAGCCTGAGACGTTCCTGAACAGCCGGCTTCAGGAAAAGGGGCTGGTTAAGTGGCTGGACCTGTGTTGCGGTGAGGGCAATGCCTTACTCCAGTACGCCAAAGAGCTACATGGAAAAGAGTTACAGGACAAGGCTGTACTAAAAGGTATCGATCTTGTTGATCAATTTCAAACGGTGCCTGCGTTTATCAGTTGCCTGCAGTTTGAAGTGCGTTCATTGGTTGATTGGATTGCGGATGAACGATACGACCTCGTTACCTGTGTTCATGGACTGCATTATACCGGGGATAAGATCAGGGTAATACAGGCAGCGCTACAGGCTGTTGCCGATGAAGGCCTGTTATTGGCTAATCTCGATCTGAATAGTATTAAGGTTGAAGGTGATCCGCTTCACAAGCAGTTAAAGGGTTTATTCAAAACAAACAATATTGATTACAATGCCCGGCAGAAGTTATTAGTCTGTAAAGGTCCCCGTAATATTGCTGTTCAACTTACGTATCTTGGCGCTAATGATCAGGCCGGTCCAAATTATACCGGACAGGATGCTGTTGATTCTTATTATGCTGTTGGTCTTTAACTTTCATGGAAGACTATCTGCACGGTTAGGTCGTCGTTGCTTTCCAGTATGGTTAAGATGCCGATAAAGTGTGCCAGCAGGGCCGGAAATTCTACGAGTGGTTTTGAATTCAGGTATTGGTGGATTCGCTTATTGACTGCTTCCAGTTTCTTTTCTGCAGAGGGATCGCCGGAGTTGAAGATGTTTTTCCATGCAGGCCCGGACTTGCTTGTTTTGTTATCGGGATTGTCTGTGGTGTCGGTCCGGAAGCTTTTGTCGTGTTCCCTCCTCTTCTTTGTTTCATAGTTATATACTTTCTCCAATATTTCTTTCAGGAAAACGGGTTTCACCACATTGTCTGTGGGTATCTTATTGAAGTTGGGGGCGCCTGTTTCTTCGTCAAGAACATGTGGGTTCCTCGACTCTGAACAGGAGTAAAACTGCAATAGCCGGTATTCCTCGTCTGTCAGGTTATATTGCTTTTTAAAGGTATCCTTGAGTTCGTAGCTTTCATTATTTATATCCCATACCTGTCCATATATACCGTCGTCAAAGCGTATGAACCTGAAGTTTTGAAGGGGAATGGCAGTTTGTAGTTGCTTGTCTTTGTACGTTAAGATATAGATGTCTGTATTTACACTCATTGGTCAAGGGTTATATTATGTTTAAAATAAGTAAAATATCCAGGAGTGTAAAAACTTATCCTGACAAAGGGATTAATGCTTTGCTTTGGCGCTCAGTATAACCTGGTAGATGAATAACGGCACCGACCAACCCATCCAGAAGAGGGAGGGTGAAATGTCTTCGAAGGTGCCGAAGTTGATCTTCAGCAGATATTTGAGGGTTAGCCCTGAAACAATAAATGCGAGGGTGACGATGTAGCTGCGCGTCATCCATTCCTGGTGGAGTTTAAACTTCTTTTGCAGGGCAGCTCTATAGGCAATGACGGTTGAAATGATCCAAACGCTTACCCATACCTGTGCGGAAAAGGCGTATGCCCAGTTAACGTCGTAGGCTGTTGTGAAGCTCAGGATCGTGGCGCAAACTGAGCTGACCAGTATGGCCAGCAAGTATCCTATGCCCACCCACCGGTGGAGCTTGATGTAGCGTGCCCTAAATCTGCTCCAGAACTGGAGTGGCCCCAGGATCAGGGCTCCGCCGCCGGCTGTGATGTGTGCGATCAGCACCCATTTCCGGGTAAAGTATTTGCCGAGTGCTTCGGGGGTTAGCTGGAGGAAGTGATCGGCTCCCTTCATAAAATGGCGGGTAATGACAAAGATCAGTATCCAGAATAACAGCTGGCGCAGGCTGATGAGGCGGTAAAATGGTATTCGTTTGGCGGTGGTTCCGGATGGCTTTACTGTTTCAGGCATTTGCGGTTTGTTGTATGTGAATAATGCCTGCAAATTGGAATGGCAGCGCCGGAATTAAAATAACCGAATTGATTTTCAGGTACTGAATATTTTTTCGGTATGGCTGCCGGAGAGGCAAATGGACTTAAAAAGGTACATTTACCATTAAAAAGATGTACGAAAGAAAGATACAGGAGGACCTTGATTGTGGCATTAGCGTGGCGATGAAGGTATTTGGCGCCAAGTGGAAGCCTTGTATTATCGATGCCATCAGCCGCGGGGCTAAGCGTCCCAGTGAACTGCACCGTGAGATCACGACTACCAGCGCCCGTGTGATCGATATGCAGCTGAGTGAACTGGTTACTTATGGTGTACTATCCAAGAAAGCAGGTACAGGATTTCCCCTGTATGTAGAATACTCCCTCACTCCTATGGGCGAAAGCATCCTGCCAATTCTTGCTCATCTCAGTGCCTGGGGTCTCCAAAACAAAGAGGTGGTGAAGAAAATAGCTTATCAGCAAAGCGGACAGGAAGACCCAACTAACAAGAAGCACTCCCGGAACGAATTGAGCGCTATTTGTTGATGTTGTTTTATTTTTAGCTTCACTATGATCTGATCTTAAGTATGGGTAACACAGCTTTAATGCAGCAACAGCTTGTGTCTTGTATATTGGGTGGCGCTGTTGGCGATCATATAGGCTTGTATTCATGCTGCCCGAAGAGTGAATAGTTTATTTATCTGTTGTCCAAATCCCCCTCCTACAAAGTCTATTTCCCTACCGGTCTGTTCTTTGTTGAGCGAATAGCTTTGGTGTTTTATAAAACATAAAAAGTAAAGCTCATGAATCAATTGGAAAACAAAGTAGCTGTTGTGTATGGTAATGGCGGTATTGGCGGCGCCATTGCAAAAGCATTTGCAGGGGCTGGTGCGCGGGTATTCCTGGCTGGTCGTACGCCTGCGAAGCTCAAGGCCATTAAGGATGATATTCTGGTTGCAGGTGGCAGCGTCGAGACTGCTCAACTGGATACATTGGACGAACAGGCGGTAGAACAGCATATGGATGCTGTAATAAAGAAAGCCGGGAAAGTAGATATTTCTTTCAATGCCATCGGTATTCCTCAAAAGGGTATTCAGGGTATTTCACTCACTGAACTTTCGCTGGAGCGTTTCTTTCTTCCCATTTCTACTTATACCCAATCACACTTTGTGACGGCGAAAGCGGCGGCGCGGCGAATGATAAAGCAAGGCAATGGTGTGATCCTGATACATACGCCCAATGCCAGCCGGATCAGCCCTCCTTTTGTGGGTGGCATGGTGCCTGCCTGGGCAGCGCTGGAAGCGCTCTGCCGTTCTTTGTCGACAGAATGCGGCCCCTATGGTGTAAGGGCTGTGTGCCTGCATACAACTGGTATACCTGAGACGGCTTTGATCGATGAAGTGTGGGAGATACATGGAAAGGCGCATGGTGTTCCTTTTGAGCAATTCCATGCGTCGATGGAAGGAGCAACGCACCGGAAACGTTTGACGACGCTCAATGAACTGACAAATGCAGCAGTGTTTGTGGCTTCCGATGCCGGCAGTGCTTTTTACGGGCACTACTGTTAATCTGACTGCGGGGATGATTGTATAATATAACCCTTCGACAGCACTTCGATAGGCTCAGTGTGACATACAATAAAGAAGGCCTTCCGTTTAAACCGGAAGGCTTTCTTTATTATACTTATTTCTGTATTCCTGTGGTGAGAGGCCGGTTACTTTTTTGAAGACTTCTCTGAAGGCTTTGTCGTCGGAGTAGCCTACGTTGATCATGATCTCGAAGATGGTCTTACGGCCTCTTTCCAATTCTTTTTTGGCGGCTTCTACTTTTACACGTTGCAGGTATTCTACCGGTGTGTTGCCGGTGGCTTTGATGAAGCGCCTGTCGAAGTTGCGCCTGCTAACGGCGAGGTCAGTGGCCAGTTTCTCGAAAGATATTCGGATGTCGATGTTTTCTTCTATATAGGTCTGTGCTCTGCTGATAACATCATCGCCGTGGCTTTTTTGCATGTGAAAGATGGCAAACTGCGACTGGGTGGTTCTTTCTATATCGATCTGAAAGATCTTAGAGCAGAAGATGGCTGTTTGCCGGTCGAAGAATTTCTCTACGAGGTAGAGCATAAGGTTCAGGAATGAATAAGCGCCGCCGTTGGTGTAGATGCCTTTTTCGTCGGTGATGATCCTGTCTTCTATTACTTTCACATTCGGGTGCAGCCGCCTGAACTCTTCTACTTTATGCCAGTGTATGGAACAAAGTCTTCCTTCAAGGAGGCCCGTAGCGGCGAGCAGGAAGGCGCCTGAGCACATGCTGGCTATCTCTGCTCCGTTTTTGTATTGTTCGTTTATCCAGTCGATCAGTGGCTGGTTTTGTTTGATATCTTCCTCTGTAACATCTACAGAGGGTATGATCACCAGGTCTGTTTTTTCAATCGTCCTGATGTCTGCAGGGTGTATGGCGAGGTAGTTGTTGTAGGCTTTCACTTCGGTAATGTAGCCTGCAATCTGAATGTGGAGCTGGGTTTGGTTGCCCAGCATTTGACCAAATCCGGTTGCTCTGCTTAATATTTCGTAGGCCCCTCCTACGCTGGTAAGGTTTACTTCTCCAACCGGAACGACGATGGTAATGTGTTTCATGCGAAAGTTTAGTCAAAAGTAGGCAAGGTCGTTGTCCGGATCAACCCGTCTGAATGTCCATATTGCACCCCTGGAGATTTTCGATGTTTGTGCAGGACGCTGTAAATTGCGGCTGGAATGAATCACTTCGAATCTTCACATTTTATGGAAGCTTTTCAAATAGATTTTGTGGGTAACGGTCAGCCTTGTTCGGCCGAAGTGGAGCTGGAAGGCATAGGCGATTCGTGGGATGCACATGTACATGTGAAGGGACATCCTGTTATTCATGAGTTGCATGTCAAGTTCTGGCTGGAGAGCTTTTTATTGCCTGTGTTTTCTTCGAGGGCGGATGCACAATTCTTTGAGCCATTGCTGGAAGCGATCGATGTAAAGGCAAAGTTGTTATTGCCGAAAGAGTTTAATTGACCCTCTTCTTATTTAGTGAGTTATTTCGTGCTTTCACTAAATATGGTAAAAAATATCCTGCTTATTTTCTCCTATTTTATTGACAATCATTTATTTGACAAATTGGCATTGTGTTGGAATCCTTCAGGATAATTCAACAATTGTAAACGTCAAATTATGAAAATCGTAGTCATCGGAGGCACCGGCCTCATCGGCAGCAAAGTAGTCGCAAATCTTCGTCAGTGGGGGCATGAAGTGATCGCCGCTTCTCCCAACACAGGTATCAACACGATTACCGGAGAGGGCCTGGCAGAGGCCATGCAAGACACGGATGTGGTGGTTGATCTTGCCAACTCTCCTTCTTTTGAAGACAAGGCTGTTATGGATTTCTTTCAAACAGCGGGCACCAACTTACTGGCTGCAGAGATCAAGGCTGGTGTAAAGCATCACATTGCTCTTTCCATCGTAGGTGTGGACCTGATGCAAGAGAGTGGTTATATGCGCGCAAAGCTGGTTCAGGAAAACCTGATCAGGCAATCGGGTGTTCCTTATACTATTGTCCGCAGCACGCAATTCTTCGAGTTCCTGGCGGGTATTACCAACCAGGCTACTGATGGTAATGAAGTCCATATTTCTACTGTTCAATTCCAGCCTATCGCTTCTGATGATGTGGCTGGTTTCGTGACCCAGGCTGCGCTGGCAGCACCGATCAATGGCTTTATCGAGATTGCCGGTCCTGAACGTTTTATCGCGTCTGACATTATTGGTCAGTATTTAGAAAAGACCAGTGATCCGCGCAAGGTGGTTGCCAATGGAAAGGCTGTATACTTCGGTGCTCAGATCAGTGAATCTGCATTGGTGCCTGCCGGCAAAGCCAACCTGGGAGCTACATCTTTTGACAAATGGCTGGAACTCTCCAGGCCCAGGGTTTAACGGGGTTGTTGCCTGCTGACCATTGAAACGAAGATGACAGGTGTCAGTTTGCCGAGGCGGTTGTAACGGGTGTGCACTTTCTACCTGTTCGTGTACCAGGATAACTCTACGCCGGCGTATGATCCTTACGAAAACCGGTCAACAACACGGCAAGTCGATCGTCGGCAGGCAACTTCTTCTAATGTCTGTTCTCATTAATCATTTATCAAACCGTCTATTATGATCTTTTACTTCCTGCATCCTGCAGCGTATTATCATCCGCATGACCCGGCTGATCAACGCAAGCTCGTGCCGCTTCATGAGCCAGATCACAATACCGCCGAAGGCAGTGAGTTCCTTGACGACGCTTTGCGCATGGATGATGAGCCTGTAGTGTATACGGAAGAAAGTGTTTCTTCCGGTAGTCCTAATAACCTGCTGTAAGTATTTCAATTGTATTTAGTAACCTTTAAAATGAAGTGGTATGAAAAATTATGACTCTCCCGGTGACGCTTTGTCGGATCTGAAGAACAGGGGTTATAACACTGATCTGGCAACAGAGCATTTCTGTCTTTACTGTGGCGACTTGGACATGCGGCTTGATCCGGAGGAATTTCATGTAGATGAAGTCTACCGGGTTAAGGACAATTCAAGTCCGGATGATGGCTCTGTAGTATATGCTATTTCTTCTCCGCTTGGCGTAAAGGGTACATTGATCGATGGAGATTCCGAACATTTGAATGCCGAGATGGCTCAAAAATTACGTAGTGAGCCACCATCATCCCGTGCATAGTCTCCCGCAGTAATTAAATTCTTAATAATGAAAATTGATCTGTTACGTGTGTCTGTGTGCACGTTGTTATTCATGTATTCAAACAACTTTGTTATGGCTCAAACGAGTAAATCTGTAAAGCCTGAAAACGATCCCCGCATTTTTTCTCCTGTAAGGGGTTTTCTAAAAGCGCTTAATTCAGGTGGTGGAAAACCAATAGAACAGCTGAGTCCTGCTGCTGCAAGGCAGGTGTTAACAGACGCACAAAACTCCGTATCTGTCGATTATTCCGGCATCGAGGAGTATGAGCGGTTGATCTCCCAGGATGGTGAAAAGGTAACTATTCATATTGTAAAGCCTAAAGGGGCAAAAGCTGACGCACCGGTGTTCATCTATATTCATGGTGGTGGCTGGGTTTTGGGGGATTACCCAACGCACAGAAGGCTGGTGAGGGACCTCGTGGTGGGCAGTGGTGCGGTGGCTGTGTTCCCCGATTATACGCCTTCTCCTGAAGCACGCTATCCCGTGGCCATCAATCAAATTTATGCTGCTACCAAATGGGTGTCGGAGCATGGTGATGAGATTGGTGTGAATGGAAAAAATCTGGCAGTGGTGGGCAATAGTGTAGGCGGTAATATGACTGCAGCAGTGGCGCTGATGGCCAAAGACAAGAAAGGTCCCGCTATCAAGTTGCAGGTGTTGTTGTGGCCGGTAACTGATGCAAATTTTGAAACGGGCTCTTACAATGAACTGGCGGAAGGAAGGTTCCTGACGAAAAATATGATGATCTGGTTCTGGGATAATTACCTGCCTGATCACAGGAAGCGGGAGGAAATTTATGCGTCGCCTTTGCGTGCTACTACTGCCCAGTTAAAAGGGCTGCCTCCTGCACTTGTACAGACTGCAGAAAATGATGTGCTTCGGGATGAAGGGGAAGCTTATGCCCGTAAACTGGATGAGGCGGGTGTTCCGGTTACGTTGACGAGGTATGGCGGCCTCATCCATGACTATGGTTTGTTAAATCCGCTGGCGGGTGTGCCTGCTGTGCAAACTGCGTTGTTGCAGGCAGCGGCCGTTATTAAAAAATCGCTCGCCCATTAACCGGACTGTTATGTACATGAAAAGCTATACTCCTGATGTGGCTGCTGCTTTAACGGCTGTTGTTGACCGTCTGCGGGACTTTCAGGATGATGTAGAGCTTTATCTCGATCAGATCAGGGAGCATCAATTGCAGCACTGGTTCCCGCAAAGGCTCGGCATAAGCCATATCGTATTGAATAGTTTGCTCAGCCGGTTGGAGAACCAGGACTATTGGTCTGTTCTAAATAATAAGATCGGTAATGGCAGGGGCAGGTGGAGCAGTTTAAAGAATGACGCAGTAATTGGAGGTCTAAGATCGCTTTTCAGGGATTGCTCTATTGTACAGTTTGCAGACTGGTCGAAGACGGTTGATGCGTCTGAATTTTGGTATGGCTTGTTTTCTGATGTGATCAGGCCGTTGAACAAACGGGATTATGAGTTCATTTTTCATCCGGGCAATGTATCGGCGCGGCTTTCTTTCGAGGTGAATGAGTTGCTGGACATCATTGGTGATTATGCTTCTTATGGGCGGGTTACGTTGATGGTTGACGAGGAGGATGCGGATCGATTATGGAGCCGGTTAAATGGCCGGGCGACTTATGCTACCAGTTCCGGATTCAGATCACCCAACGTGAAAGAAAAATACTTGTTCCTTTTCAATGCTATGCGTGTAGATGTATTGCTGATCAATGGAAATGATCGTATGGTGTTGTTGTCGCGGGATGGGCAATTCAATTTTACAGGAAAGTCGTTGAATAAGATTAGTGTGCCAGATGACAACAGGGGGTACTTTAATTCCGGTTACCAACTTGGTTTATTGCTTCAGCTCGATATTCCTTACTGTATAGTCCTGGGCCGTGCCATTTCCGGGGCTGCTGCAAAGTATGCTACACGACTGGGCGCTGCTGAACTGTTTTCTTTTATCAATAATTGTATTCTCGAATCGCGTCAGGTGTCGTTGAGTTAGATCGCTGGCAAGGGGCTGACCGGTTCAAACTAACTTTTTATCATCAATTAAATCTCGTTTATGTTTTCGCTCAAACAATCAATGTCAGGTATTATAATGATGGCTGCCTTATTGGTACTGTCATCAAGTGCCAATGCTCAAACGATTCCCAAGGGGGTAAAGAATATCGTGTTTGTTCATGGCGCTTTCGCCGATGGCTCCAGCTGGGCCAAGGTGTTGCCTATTCTAAAGGCTAAAGGGTATAATGTAAGTGCCGTTCAAAATCCACTTACTTCTGTAGAGGATGATGTGGCGGCTACCAAACGGGCTATTGCATCGATGGATGGGCCCGTGTTGCTGGTTGGCCATTCTTACGGTGGCATGGTAGTTACTGCAGCCGGCAATGATCCTAAAGTGGTTGGGTTGCTATATGTGGCCGCGCTGGTTCCTAATGAAGGACAGTCAGCTGTCGATGTCACTGGAGCGTTTCCTCCTGGCCCGGGTACTGCAGAGTTCAGGCCGGATGCTGCCGGTTTCTTATCTCTTTCTTATAAAGGTATTCATGATCATTTTGCGCAGGACCTGAAACCTGGTGAGCGGGATATCTTGTTTGCTACGCAAGGTCCCTGGGCTGTGAAGGCTACTACCGATAAGGTGCAAAAGGTGGCGTGGAAGTATAAGCCTTCCTGGTTTATTGTAGGTCTCGATGACCACCTGGTTATTCCTGATCTGGCCCGGGCAGAAGTGAAAATGATCAATGCAAAAGCAATCGAGTTGAAGACAAGTCATGTCCCCATGCTATCTCAACCCGGTAAAGTGGCAGCGTTCATTATCAGTGCCGCGCAAAGCTTATAATATCAATTCTTTTATTCCATAAAAATCAAAACACCATGCAAGAGTTTTTAATTGCGATCCACAGGGATCTTACCAGCAAAAACCCAACTCCCACTCCCGAACAAATGAAGGAGGCCATGAAACCTTACCAGGAATGGATTGCCGGTATTGCATCCAGTGATCATTTGGTAGGCACTGTAAAAAGATGGGACATTGACGGAAGAACTATCAGCGGTACCGGCACTGTGAAGGAAGGCCCATTTGCTGAAAAGAAAAGTTCTATTGGCGGCTTATTCCTTATCAAGGCAAAAGACTACGATGAAGCTGTGAAGATTGCCAAAGGGTGCCCCATTATTCAGTATGGCGCTATTGTTGAAGTTCGTATGGCTATTCCCGCTGCATAGGGGTTTGGGTGTTGTTTGAGTAGCTGCTTGCCAGGGGGCAGGCAGCTTTTTTATTATTGCATAAAAAAAGCTCTGCATAAGAGCAGAGCTTTCGTATAGCTTCAATGTGTTGTATTAATACCTGTTGCCACCACCGTAGCCGCCGCCACCGCGACCGCCTTTGTTGTAGCCACCACCACCGCCACCGCGGAAGTTACCACCACCACCACCAAAGCCGCCGCCACCGCGAGATGGTCTTTCTTCTTTGGGTCTGGCTTCCATTACTTTGATAGCCCTACCTTCTACCATGGCGCCATTCAGTTCTGCTATGGCCTTTTTGGCAGCTGCATCATCTTCCATTTCAACGAATCCGAATCCGCGTGAATTACCGGTTTCTCTGTCGTTGATGATCTTGGCAGATGTTATTTCGCCATAAGGAGCAAAAAAGTCCCTTAAGTCTTCATCTTGTACGTTGAAGCTTAAGTTGGAAACATAGATGTTCATTTCTTAATAATTTAAAATTAAAATAGTGAGAAAGCAAGGAGTAAGAGAATAATTAAGATGCAAGTACAAGAGCAGAATAATTAACGTTACTGATGCAAAGCTCGTTTACGAATTAAAGGTATGATTTATCGGAATATAAAGTGCTAAACGCGGTATATTATTCCGGGGAACGGGATTAAAATGCCTTTAATAAGCCCGTATCCGGTCTTATTTTCCCTTGTTTCACAGTTAGTTGTGTAGATACCACACATCTTATAATGAAAAATGTTATTTTATAAGTCTCACTATCCGGGATGGTCCTGGCTTGACTGTGATAGCCGCATCTCCGCGTTTACCCTTAGACGATAAGTATATTGCCTTACTTCCTGTACCGTAAACTACCGGATTGCGCTCAAAACGATCTTACATTCTTGTTTTCGTGTCCAATCGGGTGCAATTTTACACCAGCAAAACGCAATAGAGTCCAAGTCCGTAAAAATCCAATGTCCCGAAAGTCCAAACAAAAATCCGTACCCTATCTGAAAGTACCACTACCCTGAACCTCGCGCCCTTACAACAACTGTAGTGTGCCACCTCTCGAACCACTTGTAAGTTTTTACCGTAGAAATTCATTACCCTCTGGCGAGCAGCCGGAGGGTTTTTCTTTTGGGGCTAATTGCTTATCTTCTGGGCATGAAAAGACTACTGCTTTGCCTGTTGTGGCCTGTGGCGCTTCATGCCCAGTCGCTCCCCGACTCTACCTCCCGGAAGATCGATAGTGTTTTTAAGTCTTATACAGCTGTGACGCCCGGTTGTGCCGTAGCCGTGGTAAAAGATGGACAGGTGGTGTTCCAGAAAGGTTATGGCCTGGCCAACCTGGAATATTCAGTACCCATTACGCCCAATACTATTTTTCACATCGCTTCCGAATCGAAGCAGTATGTAGCTTTTTGTATGCTGTTGCTGGAAAAGGAAGGCAAATTATCGCTGGATGATGATGTCCGCAAACACCTTGATTATGTGCCCGACTTCGGTCACAAGATCACCATCCGTCACCTCATTTATCACACCAGCGGGCTGCGGGATCAATGGCAGTTGCTGGCCAATGCCGGCCAACAGTTGGATGACGTTATCATGCAGGACCATGTCATTAAGCTGGTATCGAAGCAGCAGGCACTCAACTTTAAACCCGGCGAAGAATGGCTGTATTGCAATACTGGTTATACACTGATGGCAGAGATCGTGAAGAAAGTGAGTGGTCTTTCCCTGCGGGCATATGCGGCTAAGAATATCTTTGAGCCCCTGGGAATGAAGGATACGCATTTCCATGACAACTATCAGGAACTTGTTCCTGGTCGTGCTTATTCATATGGCAACGCTGCCGGGGGCAAGTTCCAGCATGCGGTACTGAGTTATTCTATAGTGGGGGCTACCAGCCTGCTTACGACTGTGCTGGACGAAGCCAAGTGGCTCAATAATTATGAAACCGGCACTGTAGGTGGCAAGGCGCTTATCGAAAGAATGTACGAAGTAGGTGTGTTGAATGATGGCCGCAAGCTGAACTATGCTTTTGCTTTGAGTACGGGTAAATACAAGGGCTGGCAGCAGATCGCTCATGGCGGTGGGGATGCGGGATTCCGGACCTTTGTCAGCCGTTTCCCGGAGAAAGGGCTCGGTATTATTATATTCAGTAACCTCGGTTCATCGGATGTGACCGGCTTAACTAACCGTGTAGCTGATGTGTTCATCTCCACGGCTAAAGAAGAACCTAAAGTGGAAGAAACTTATGTGACTGATAGTGTGTTGCTGAAGAAGCTGCCCGGAAAGTATTATACGGAGCGTGGCGACCGTCTGGAAATGCTGTGGCGTGATGGAAAACTGATGAGGCGTAATTTCAATAATACCACTTTTGAATTGAAACTATCGCCGGCAGGCGCTAACCGTTATAAGGTTTCTACCGGTGGTGTTTTAATATTGAATGAGGCTTATGTAAAGCGAGACTCTTTGCCAGAGTTGCAAGTAGAAATGCCTACTTCTCTCCTACACTTCAAGCGGCAACCTAAAACCGACCAGGTAGTGACGGCTGAATTTGCCAGCAGGTATTATAGCGCTGAAACGGAAGGCTTTTATACGGTAACTTTTAAAGAAGGCAAGTTGTCGCTGGAGCATCGAAAATATCCCACTGTTGCTTTGCAATACATCGCTCCCGATCAGTTTACCTCTGCGCATTGGTGGATGAATCACATCAGGTTTATACGTGACAGCAAAGGAAAGATCATAGCTTTTGAAGTGAACTCAGGCAGGGTGTTGCATTTGCGGTTCGACAGGGTGAAGTGATACTACTGGCCTGGTTGAGTAAGCCCTTCCCCATCTATCTACACGCAAACAGAACTGTAAATCAGACCATTGGTTGGCAGGAGAATTGTGCGGCTTATGCTATAAACATGTGTTATGGCAAATCTACTTTTCGATCGCCGTCACCTGCGGGAATATTCTCTGTGGGGCATTATTGCCGGACTGGCTTATTCGATCCCGGTCCTCATTTATCTGGCTGTGGCTAATTATTATTATACTGCCACCATATTTATAGGTTGTATTCTATTTATGTTCGTGGTGTTAAGCTATACGATGAAATTAACACGTCGCCGGCCTGAATACAAAAGTACCTGGTCCATGATCATTGCGGGCCATATGGTTGTTTTGATTGGTATTATTAGTTCTATTCTTGCTTCTTTTTTATTGTGCTTCATTTTTATACCCGGGTTTATGAGTGGCAACAGTGATGACAGTTATATAAGCCGTGCACCGAAAGCCATCAATGTCGATAACACCAGTACACTCATGTTGATTGCCATGACGGCTACGCTCGTCAATTTTGGTGTTGGTGGTGTGATCAATATCGTGGTGGCGTATGCAGTGAAGCTCAATCAAACGAAGGACAGAACGCCTTCTGTTTTGCAGGAACATCCGAAGTATAAGCATTAGGCCATATATAGATATTTTCTCATTGCTTTAGGGCTGATTTGCCATACTAATGGCGAATCAGCCCTGATTATTTATATTTATGCCCTAAATCATTTGCCCCTCCCCATGTCAGCAACATTTGCTACTTATTCCAAATTTCATACGCCGGAAAATGCGCAGTACCTGATCGATCTTTTGCAGCATCTCGAAGTTCCCTATACGCTTGAGCATGAGGTAAACCAGCTGGACCCGATATACATTGGCGGTAACATCGATCCGATGTTTGCTTTAAAGATCCCTGGCGACCGTTTTAATGACGTGAATGCATTGATGGCTGAGCTGGCCAAAAAGGATATGGCACAGCCGGGATTTGAGCATTACTTACAGTCTTACACAACTGCAGAGTTGCAGGAAATAGTAAGGGAGCCCGCTACCTGGAATGCTTATGATGTTCAGGTGGCTACTACGCTTCTATCAGAGAAATCGGATGAGCCAATACCTGTTTCCGTGAGTGCTGTTGAAGTGGAAGGGCCTGTGAAGATCCAGGAGCCATGGATCGTACTCGGTTATATTGGGTGCCTGGTGGGGCTACTTCTCATCTTCTATTGGAGCCTCACAGGATTTTTTGCCGGATTGGCCATTGTTCAAGCTAAAAAGACCTTAAAGAACGGGAGTGTCATAAAAATGTTTACCGAACAAGACCGGAAGCATGGACGTATCATGATGGCCTTGAGTTTGGTTTGTGTAATACTGGGATTTGTTTTGTTTTATATGCGACTTACCTGGTACTGATAGTAAAGTTGAATACTTAGACTGCTATGAAAATAATAACTATATTCCTGATCACTGCACTGGCTGGCTGCACTACTACGCCCAAATATTTTGAAGGCGAGCTCACTTTTTCACTTGAAGTTATTAAGAAAGACTCTTCCTTCGACTTGAATCGTATCCCTTCGGCGGGTGTTAAAACCTCCCGGCTTGTTTGTAAGAATGGCAGCTTTGTTCAATGGCCCGACGGCGGCTCCGTGGAATACCATTATTTTAACCGTTCATTGAATGAGATATTCTATAAGCTCCGCAATATGGATACCTTGCTTTTGCTGGATTATAGCAAATTGTCGGCTGACCTCGACCCTGTTTTATCTGTAAATACGCAAGCTAATGCAGACACCGTTTTAGGAAGGATCTGTAACCGGCTGACATTGAAAACGCGGAAGATGACATTGAGTTTTAGTTATGATCCTTCATTGGCCATCGATCCTGATTGGTATAAAAACACCCTGGGCGGTTACTATAATATTCTTTATGGCAATACGAAAGCTGTTTACCTGAAGTTTTCTATAGAGGCTGACCAGTTTATTTCAAAGGGTATTGCCACTGAAATCATACAAAGGCCTGTTCCTGATACCGACTTTCCCAATGTAGACAAACTACCGAAACAAAAATTATAAGGTTTCTTATAGTAAGAGCAATGCCGCCTCAACCGGGGCGGCATTGATTATTTAAAATGCTTTACCAGCAAAGGTTAGGCTGCTACAGCCGCTTTCTGCTGTGTAATGGTTTCGTCTTCTTTTTTAACGCCACTACCCTGCCATTTTGTTTTCAACAGCAGTATCATAACACCGAGCGTCAACACACCATAGGCTACGCCCAGCATGGCTTGTGTAGTGATGGTGATCGTGTTGGCCAATATAGAACTGAATACAGCTGTTACTACGCTAAAGCCCCCACCTGTCAGTCCGCTTGCCTTACCGGCAAACTGTGGAAAGCGGGTAAGGCAATACGACATCAGGTTGTTGAAGATGAAGCCCGCGAGGCTGTGCAGCAGGAATACAAACACCATCAGGGTAACGATGTGCTGGAAATACAGGGCAACCGGGATCAATATGGCTACTGTTATCAGTTGAAAGGTGCTGGCCATCAACAACTTTTTCAGGAATGGCTTTTTGATCAGCATGCGGGAAATAGATCCGCCTACAAAAACTGCCACACCGGAGAACAGCGAACAATATCCTGTTACAGCTGCGGAGAAACCCAGGCGCTCTTCGATGAGAAAGGGACTGCACATACCATATACCAACAGCATGGCATAGCTAAGGCCCAAGATCACCATGCCGGCTGTGAAGTCGGGCGTTTTGATCATATGGCCATAGGTCTTTAAGATCTGGCGTGGGCTGAATGGTTGTGCTGCTTTCATGGATTCGCCACCTGTGAACACTTCTATCACAAAGAAGAAGAGACCAAAGTAGCCGAGGAATACAAAGTTGGACGACCAGCCCCAGGTGGTTTGAAAGTATCCGCCCAGGAAGGGCGCCACAATGGGTGCGATGGCCCAGATGACAGAGAACATGCTGGTGTATTTCTTCAACTGGTCGCCGGCATATACGTCGACGAAAAATGCCCGCTTGCTCACCACAATGACGGCTACTGTGATGCCCTGCAGGATGCGCATGCCGTATATCAATTGCAGGTTGGTAGTGTAGGCAATGGTAAAGCTGGCGGCGCTGAATACCAGCATGGAAATGAGATTGGGCCAGTAGCGGCCGAAGCTATCGATAAGGCCGCCTACGATCAGCTGGGCAATGCCATAGGTGATAATAAAGAGGGATAGCGTGAGCTGAATAGCTGCCGGCGTGGTGTGCAGCTTTACTGCCATATCGGGCAGCGAGGGGATGAAAATATCCATTGCAAATCCCGACAATGGAATGAGCCCCAATGCGACAATGGTATTGAAACCTACTCTTGATTCTTTGATGCGTCTCATGGCTGATGTACTTTTTGAAGATGTAAAAGTAGCTCAGCGCTGGTTCCCGGTTATTATACTATTCAAAGGGATGCTTATAAAAATCAAAGATGGTAGGCCGGCGCCATTTTCTGACCTGTCCGGAACTCCATCGGCGGCATGCCCGTAGATTGTTTAAAATATTTATTGAAGTGGGAAGGGTATTCAAAACCAAGGGCATAGGCAATCTCTGCTATGTTCCAATTGGTATTGCGCAGGAGTGTTTTGGCTTCAGCCAGTACACGCTCCTGTATAATGGTGCGGGTTGATTTGCCGGTATGCTTTTTCACCACACTGTTGAGGTGGTTCACATGCACATGCAATTGGTCGGCAAAATGTGCAGGCGTTAATAGCTTCAGCGAGCTCTCCGGAGAGTCGACCGGGAACTGCTGGTTGAGCAGGGTTTGGAAAACGTTGACAAGGCGGTCGCGCGCAATGACCGGCTGTATAAACTGTTTTTGTTGCAGGCGGATGCCTTCATGGATCAGGAGCTGGAGTATGTTGCGGATCATGTCCCATTTGAAAGGATAATCGGATTCCTGCAGTGCTTTCATCTCTGCAAAATACCCACACAAACGGTCTCTTTCCTCATTGGTGAGTGTAATTACCGGAAACAGCGAAGGGTTGAACAGCGAGCAGGCGTATTGAACATCTGCGGGGATAAAACCTTCTATGAACTGGCTGTTGAACAGGCAATGGTACCTGTTGATAGGACTCGAATTGATCTCGATAGAGGCTGGCACCGAGGGATTGGTAAAGATAAGGCAGGGCTGATTGAGCTCGATCTCCTGGTCATTGTATACGAGGCTGCCGCCGCCCGGGCCAATATTGCTGCCAATACATATCTTGAAATAATCCCGCCGGTTGAACGGCGTCTTGCGGGTGGGCGCTGTAGCCTGTCTCACAAAGAAATGTCCTTTGCCGGAAGCGTTGTGCAAGAGGTCGGCCGGCACGCTGAGGCCAAAGCGTTCGTAAAACTGCTGCAGGCTTTCTGTAGGTATTTTCTTTTCCATCTCTTATATAATTCAAAGGTAGGGTGTTTTGTTCATTCCGGCTGTCACAGATTACCCCATCGCTTCTTTATTGGCTGGTAATGAACGGGCTACCCTTTGTGGCAGCCGGGCTGCGGGAATAAGCGTTGCCAGTATGAGCACGGCTGTAAAGAGAAAACCATCCTGCAGGGCATAATGCTCGGACAACAATACGCTGTAGGCTTTATCGATGTAATGGTCGTAAATATAACTGTGCATGGAACTGCTGATGGCAATGCCTACAGAGCCGCCCAGTTGTATGATGAGGCTATTGAGAGAGGTGGTCGTGGATGTTTGTGCCTGGCTTACCGCGTTGAGCATGGCTGTAGAGACCGGTGATATCAGGAAGCTGATGCCCAGGCCCCGCACGATCATGGCTGATATGATAAACAGAATGGCGGTGCCTGTATCGATGAAGGCAAACAGTACAAAAGACGCCGACAGCAAACAGATGCCCAATATAGAGATGTTGCGGATCATGCCATTATCGGCCAGCTTACCGGCGATAGGCCGCGTTACCAGCATGATCAGTGCATTGGGCAATAATAGGAGGGCACTTTGCAGTTCTGTATATCCGAGATAACCTTGCAAAAGGAATGGCAGGAAGAACATACCACCAAAGAGCGCCAGTGAACGGATGGCCACAATGATAAAGGCCCTGTTGAATCCCGCATTAGAGAATACGGAGAGGTCCAGCAAAGGGTCCGGACGCCGGGAAGAACGGATAAACAGCCAGCCACAAAAGAAGGTTAGCAATATGCCGGTGATGAATTGCCAGGAAGCAAAGCCATGCCGGGAGCCCGTGTTGGTGAGCGTAAATTGCAGGAGTACTACAAAGGCCACAAACAGAAAGTATCCCCTGAAATCGAAACGTGGGTTGCTGCGCGGACGTTGTTTCAGGTACGACAGGTAGCGGATGTTCATCAGAATCGCAATAATGCCTACCGGGATGTTGACATAGAAGATAGATTGCCAACCAAGGTACTCGGTGAGCACACCACCCAATGTTGGTCCCAGGGCAGGCCCCATCACGTTACCAATACCCCACCAGCCAATGGCGCTTCCCCGTTCGTTCTTTGGAAAACTCTCCGATAGGATGGCCAGTGATGTGGGCGCCAGCGCACCACCGCCAATGGCCTGTATGATCCTTGACAGTACCAGCAGGTCGAGGTTGGTGGACAAACTACATAACAACGAGCCTATGGTAAACACTATGATGCTGCCCATGTACAGGTGATAATAACCGATCCTGTTCTTGAGCCAGTTGGTGAGTGGTATAAACAGCAGGAAGGTGATCATGTAGGCGGTGATCACCAGTGACACTTCATCTACTTCTACCTGGAACTGGCGTTGTATTACCGGCAGCGATACGTTTACAATGCTGCTGTCGATAGCCGCCATCGAAGTGCCGATCATTAAGGTGAGGATCACTTGTGTTTTGTTCTTCAATATACCACGCTTTTAATCAATGCCAATCATCCACTAAAAATCCATTCCCGGCTGTTAGTGCCGTCCACAACTACCTATTCATCGCTTCTGAGGAGATTGGACAACAAAACTACTTCAAACACTTCATACACTGTTTTCTTCAATACAACAATGTTACCACCAGGGCGGCAGGGCCTGCTGGTTAACTTGCGCCCTGAAATATTGATTTATTACCTTATCAAACTCATGTATGAAGCGTTTATTACTGGCGTGTTGTATTGCCCTACCCTGCCTGATCATTTCCTGTACCAAAGACAAAGCAGAAGAAAATCCGGAGGGACCGGGCGGTAATCCTAATCCCAATCCTCCCGGACAAGAATTACCGGAAGGCGTACAGCGCAAAGCGGGTATACCTATTCCCGGCACGCTGGTGCAGCAGCAGATCGGTACACAAGGTGGCGAGATCGTATTGGGCAATGTGAAATTTGTATTCCCTGCCGGTGCCCTCGACAAGGTTGTTACATTCAAAGTGCAGCAATTGAAAAATACAGCACCCAATGGCATCGACAGCGTTGCCTATCGGTTTGAAACAACCGGAGATGTGCAAGCCAGCAAACCAGTGAAAATGATATATACCTTTCCGCGGGATGAAGAGAACAGGCCTTATATTCCCGGCGGCGATCCCAAAGCGCTGGCAGGTGTAGCTATTCATAAAACAGAGAATGGCAGCAGCTCCGGTGTGTATATCAAGCAACCCGGCAAACCGGTGATCAATGAAGCAGCTGGCACTGCCACCATGGACCTGCCCCTGAAAATATCCAACGGCAAACTCGACATCATCAGCTTCCTGAAATACAAACTGTGGATCAACTGGAAAGATGGTGATACCGTTAGCAGCACCACGGTTGTTTGCGATGATGAGATCGAGTATCGCGTTACCTGTCTGGGAATAGATGATATCGAAGACGATCTTTTTGTGCCGCTCGTAGACGAAAAGCCTGTGTCGCATGAGCAACGCAGCTATATTACCTTGATATACGTGAATGGCGTACCCATGGGTGCCGGTAAACCGTATGGCACCATTCTTTCTAACCACAAGGATAACTTTTTTGTGTACCATGCGCCGTATGTAGTACCGGGTGGTGCAGATAAAACCAGTAAATCCTTTTCAATAAGCTGCGATATCGATGTGATCAAAAACGACGTGTCTAAATATTACCTGGTTTCCAATGTAAAGCTCATCAATGAAAATACAATCACAATCAAAGGGAAGACCATTGTGAACGTACGTGCAAGTGCTTTGGAAGAGAGAGGACGGAAACACATCAGCATCAGCCTTAGCAACCATGATTATCCCGGCACCAGAGCGCAGGCTTCCATGGAGGTCAATGATGTGTTTGCCGGGATAGGCAATTATGAAATGAACCAACCTGCCAACCTTCATGTAGGCGCCTCTGCCAGTTACGACACCGAAAACTGGGCGGCCTCTGCACCTGATCCTGAAACCAATGGATTACATCAATATGGAGATGGCTGGGTAAGTATCGCTACTTATAACAGGATCCAGGAGATTGTCAAAGGAAGTTATGCATTTACTTTGGTACGTACTTTCAATGGCAAGGTAGAACGGACACTTGTGACGGGCAAATTCCATATGCCAGTGACTATTTCAAATTAATTCCCCTGACTGAATATATTACGACAGCGCGTGTTCCGAACGACGGAATAAGCGCTGTCTTTTTTTCATGGCTACCTTTCTGTATTATTTCAATGTATAGGTAAGCGATATCAATCCTGTGGAATAAGTCCTTGTATCGACAAGATTTAACAGGATGCGGTTCTCGATATCTTTGAACAAAGGCTTGCCGCTGCCTAATATGATGGGGTGCACTGCCAGCCACAGTTCATCTACCAGCTTCAGGTTCATCAAAGCACTGGTGAGCACAGCGCCGCCGAAAAGCCAGATGTCCTTACCATCCTCTTTTTTGACGGCTGCGATCTGCTTTTCGATATCGCCCGATACGAGGGTAACGTCTTCTCCCGCTGCTGTAAGGGTGTTTGAAAATACATAGGTCTTCATGGGCGGCATCCAGCTGTTGCTTTCTTTTACGTTCTGCGTCAGCTCATAGCTTTTGCGGCCCATAAACACTGTATCTACCCGCTTAAAGAAATCAGACATACCATAATCCTGATCGGTAAAGCACCAATCATATTCTCCATTAGGTCCTTCAATAAAACTGTCGAGGCTGACAGCTAATCCAAGAATGATCTTTCGCATAACAAATAATTTTAGGCAAAGGTGTAAAGGTGTGGAGAAACGGAATTGTAAAAAATGGACATCAGCACACGATGTAACCGGCAGTGAGCAACTCTTTGGGTGAAATGCCGGCAAACTCGCGGCAGTCGTGGATAAAGTGTGCCTGATCATAGTAGCCGCTTGCATAGGCTACTTCGGTAAGGCTTTCTGGTGGTTGCTTCTTGATGATAGATAAGGCATCGATAAATCGGCTGATGCGGGCAAACTCTTTGGGTGATACGCCCAGGCGGTCGTTGAATTGTCTGCTCAGTTGCCGCTGACTGATATTGGTCTTTTGAGAAAGCGTGTTGATCTTGAGGTTGCCTTTCAGCAGGTTGATCTGCCACAAGCAATATTCAAATTCCTGAGATGCTTCATAACCTTTCTCCAACCGGCGCAGTAAATATTGTTGCAGGATATGTACGCGCGCTTTGTTGTCGGTGCAGTCACTGATCTGTTCCTGTAACTCCTTCGCTTCCCTACCCCACAGGTCATCCAGCCCGGTGGTCATATTGGCCAACTCGCTCATGGGCAGTGAGAAGAAATAATGAGCAGCGCCCGGCTGAAAGCACAATGCAATGCAACCTGTACCGGGAAACATCTGCACATCCATGAAGGTATTCAACCGGCAGTTTACCAGGCTGCCTGTGCTGTCGAATAGGTTTTTACCTTTGACAGTTGCGAGCTGTTGGGTAGTATAACTGATAAATAATTCCACGCAGGTATCGGGCAGCACCCTGAAGCGGGCAGGCGGTGCCGATGCATCCATTTCCATTGAGCAAATGGCCTTAACATAAGGCTGCAACGCTGGAATAATATTGTATAAGGTTAGACTCATGCCATTTGGTAACGATATTAAAGGTACATATTTCAGTGAATACACAGGTCTCGCAGCAATAGTCAGGCCGCTCGAAGCGGCCAGACTAAATATGGGAATGTTCCCGCTAACAGGGAACATTCCCAACGAAATATACCCATCAGATCCAATAAAGTCCGCAATCGGATAGGTTAGTTTTATGGCAACAACCATTGAACGATGAAACATTGCTTGCTCTTCGCTTTATCGCTGATCAGCCTGTATGGCTATCCGCAGGCGCCCACCAATTATACACTTGCCTGGGCTGATGAATTCAACACAACAACATTAGATACTGTCAACTGGCGCTACCGGATCGATGGCAGTGGCAACAGCTACCAGCGACCGGCGAATGTGGTGCTGGATAATGGTAAAGTACGTATCGACCTGAAGAAAGAAAATTATCAGAATAAATTGTACACGGGTGGTGGCGTCATCACGAAAGTACCACGCCGCTTCGGATATTACGAAGTGAGTGTAAAGCTATCAGGAAAGTATGGCTGGCACGAAGCCTTCTGGACCACCTTCCTCAACAGTCTTACAAACCCTGCCCCGGGCTATCAACAGTTGCCCGGCCGCCTCGAAATTGATTGCTTTGAGCATTATTCGGAACACAACGCTCATTACTTTACCTATGGCGCTATCGAGTGGGCGCCCGTACAAGGTAATATCAACCGCGATTTCCACACCACGACACCTGACCTCACCACTACTTACAATACCTTTGGTTTTGAATACACGCCCGACTACCTTAATTACTACTTCAATGGCACGTTGCTAAAAACGGTTGATATGCGCGAGCAGATACCGCACGACTTCTATTTATGGCTAACAACCATTGCTAAGAAGCCTGATGCCGCAGATTCTGCAGGCAGTGTGTTCTTCGACTACTTACGGTGTTACGAAATCTCTCCCGTCAATTACAAGACACGCAAAGTACCGTTCATTCAATACCTCGATTCTTTGAGAGGAACAACGCATTCAGCCGGGCGCGACTTATGGATGGAAGCGGAAGATTTCAAACAGCTGAGCAACTGGACGCGTGAATGGGAAAGCAGTACAAAGGTGATCAAAGGATTTACGGCCAAAGTACCAGGGAGAGACAGTGCAGCACTGAAAGCTGTAACGCACATTATAGTGGACTCGGCGGCTACTTATACGTTGTGGGTGAGGGCGCGCGACTTTATTACTGCATCGGGTACACGCAACTTTAAAGTATTGATAAATGGAGTGCCTGCCAGTAGTTTATTTGGCGACCATGGAACAAATGGCTATGCGTGGGAAAATGGCGGTCAGTTTTACCTGCCCGCCGGCTCCAATAAGATCGAGCTTTTCGATCACTCGCAATACTATGCACGTTGCGACAGGTTATTGTTAACCACTGATACCAGTTTCGTACCGCAGGGATTGGGTGGCTCGCGCAACGTTATACATGAAGGAGCGCTTGTCAGTACAGGAAGTGCCGGTAAACATTGATCAGTCACTTTGCACAAGCGAAGAATCAGCATCGGGCAGCGGAAGTAGCAAGGTGAAAACGGCGCCTTCATTCGCAACACCGGTAGCAGTGATGGCGCCACCATGACGCTCTACGATGTTTTTGCACAAAGCCAGCCCCAGCCCGGTACCTTCATACCTGTCTTTGGGATGCAGGCGCGAAAAAGATTGAAAGATCTTGTCAGCATCCTGTTGGTCGAAGCCGATACCGTTGTCTTGTACTTTTATCCTGGTGCAAGGCTTATCAATATTCAGCCCTGCCTTTTGTAATTCATCCTGCCCGGTCACTTCTGCATCAATATGTATCTGCAGCGGCCTGTTGGTGCTGGCAAATTTCAGCGAATTGTTGATCAGGTTGTAGAACAGCTGGTAAAGCAGAATGGATGAACCGGTCAATACCGGCAGGTTGCCATACTGGATCGTTGCCTGTTTTTGCTGTATTACCACTTCGAGGTCGGTCTCGATATTGGTCAATGTATCATTTAGTGCAACCGGTTCAAAAGATTGCTCCATCGCATTCAGGGAAGAATACAACAGTACGCCTTCGATCATGGAATACATGCGCTCGGCAGCTTTCTCGATCTTACCAATATAGTCCTGGGCTTTTTCCGGTAGGTCGGCAGCAAACTCCTGCTTCAGGCGGCTGGTGAAGGTCCTCACTTTCCGTACGGGTTCTTTCAGGTCATGCGATGCCACGTGGGCAAACCGTTGCAGGTCTTCGTTCGAACGGCGTAATGCTTCTGTTCTTTCAGCTACCTGTGCCTCCAGTATTTCACCACTTTGTTTTAAAGCATCTTCGGCATTTTTGATCTCTGTAATATCACGGGTAGTGCCGGCTACGGCTTCCACGTCTCCTTTGTCATTCAATACAGGCACCAGGATATAATCATAGATACGCTTACCCTGCGTGGCATGCGGAAAAGAAACGACGCCGCGAACGGATTCCTTGGTAGCTATTACGTGGTCGATCTCCCGCTCGTGCATGGTAGCATGCCAGGGTTCATAACCATTTTCCAATAAGGTGCAGCCGATCGCCTGCTCCCAGTTTTTACCCCACATATTGAGCAATGCCTGATTGGCATAGGTGAAACGGTAATTGAGGTCCCATACATAGATGAGGTCGGGCGTGTTGGCGGTGATGGTCTCGAACAACCGTTTGCTGCTCTCCGATTCTTCACGTACCTGTTTCAATGCTTCTTCTGCCTTTTTGCGGGCATCGATGTGCGACAAGGTTGGTTGTTTAGGTTCCATATTAGTTGAGAAAAGAAATTGATAACGGAAGTTAGGTAAATTGGTTACGGAAAAGGTTTTTAATTTAACTTGAGGGCCATTTCTATATGGACACCCCTCCGAAATTTATCTTATTGGCTGATGACGACCTGGACGATCAGGAACTACTGAAAGAAGCTTTTCGCCAGGCAGCACCACTTGTCGGTGTAGAGGCGGTATCTTTTGGAAAAGATGTATTGAACTACCTGCACAGCTGCCCTGATAATAGCCTCCCCTGCCTGATCGTGCTGGATTACAACATGCCCGATATGAACGGCGCGCAGGTGCTCTCCCAACTCTGCCTGCACGAACGCTTCCAGCATATTCCTGCTGTGATCTGGAGCACTTCCAATGCTTATTTATATAAAGAAGTCTGTAAAAAGAACGGGGCCAGGGAATACTTTCAGAAGCCTCACCAGTTTGAAGAAATGATCCGGCTCTGTCGCCAGATGTACCAGTTGGCCAGTTGAGCCCTTCTGTATTTAGTAACGCCCTTTGATCCATGTGCATTTATTTTCCTTTTAACTATGGGTACAACCCGGTAAGCACTACTTTGATGCCTGCCCATGCTTCTCTACACTTACCCGCAGAAAGCTGCAATATGAACTTATTGTTAGCGCAAACGTTTGCCCGCTTTTTAGGTATGCCGGATTGACTACTTTTAAAGCCAATTTATTATACCGTATGAGTGAGCAAAACACCACTTCACTGAACAGAAGACATTTCCTGGGTTCCATAACGCGCGCCACCGCATTAGGGGCCGCCAGCCTCTCCCCTTTTGCAGCCTTGGCCGAAGAACAACAAGCCGCAACAGCGCCTGTTGCAGCCGATCATATTTTCCTGGCCCGACCCTACCTGCAGGCCGCCGGCACCGGCAGCATCAGCATCCGGTGGATCACTGCCCGTCCCAGCTACAGTTGGGTGGAATATGGCGAGCAGGGGGCATATGATAAAAAAGCCCATGCCGTAACGGAAGGTTTGGTGAATGCCTACAACCGCGTGCATGAAGTAGTGATCGAAGGACTGCAACCCGGCAAAACCTATAATTACCGGGTGGTGTCAAAAGACATCAAAGAGTTCCTGCCTTATAAGCTTACGTATGGCGAAACGATCCAGAGCGACACATATACGTTTTCTACCATCGATCCTGGCGCCAAAGAAGTATCCTGGCTCATCTTTAATGATATCCACGACAGGCCCGAGTCTTTTGGCCACCTGATAAAGCTGAACAAAGATCCGTACGATTATGTGTTCCTGAATGGAGATATGTTCGACTATCAGACCGACGAGCAGCAGATCATCGATCACCTGCTGACGCCTTGTACCGAATCTTTTGCATCCAATAAACCGATGATCTTTGTGCGTGGCAACCACGAAACACGTGGTAAATATGCCCGCCAGCTCAAGGACTATTTCTCCAGCCCCGGTGGCCAGTACTTTACCTTCCAGTGGGGACCCGTGTTTGCCATCGCACTGGATACCGGTGAAGACAAAGAAGATTCAACGCCTGTGTATGCAGGCATTGTCGACTTTGATTCTTACCGCGTGAAACAAGCTGCCTGGTTGGAACAACAAATGCAAAGCAAGGCTTTCAAGAAAGCAAAGTACCGTGTCGTAATGATGCACATACCACCACAATACTCTGGCGACTGGCATGGCGCTGCGCATTGCAAACAGTTGTTCTCTCCCCTGTTCGATAAATACAAAGTAGACATTGTCATATCGGGCCATACCCATAAATATGGTATTCATCCACCCGTTGTCGGCCAGCACAATTACCCCGTCATCATTGGCGGTGGCCCCAAAGATGGCAACCGTACCATCATGCGGGTGCAGGCCAACCAGGAAAAGCTCTCCCTGCTGATGCTGAAAGACGATGGCACCGAAGCTGGCCGTTACGAAGTAGTCGCCAAAAGATAATATTATTATGTAGCTTGTCCGTGTTGATACAAAAGCAAACAACTGATGTATCGAAAACGGACAAGCTACTGATTTGCCTAAAGAGCAACCTGCTGTATTACAGCATTTTATTAGCTGGCATCGGAGTTGGTATTGATCAGTTGGCTGTCAATAAACCTCCTGCACATGCTAAAAAATTACTTCATAGTTGCCTGGCGCAACCTTACCAGGAATAAAACTTTAGCCGTCATTAATATTGGCGGGCTCGCCCTGGGGATGGCATTTGCCATCCTGATCGGTCTATGGATACAGCACGAAAAAAACTACGACGGTTTCCATAAAAATAAGGAGCGCATTGCACTGGTGATGAAGCATTCCATGATGAACAATCAGAAGCTTACCGGGAACAACCTCATGCTGCCCATATATGATGAACTGAAAAACAATTATCCTGAAATAAAACATATTACGCGGCTCGACTGGCGCGATTACAGCCTCATAGTAGGTGATAAGATGCTGAACAAATCCGGTTTGCATGCAGACCCCGACTTTCAGCGTATGTTCAGTTTCCATGTTATCAAAGGTGATGGTGCAACAGCGCTTCAACAACCGGACGCCATCATACTTACAGAGTCGCTCGCAACAGCCCTGTTTGGATCAAGCGATGTGATCGGCAAAAGAATAAAGCTCGATAACCGGTATGATGTGCAGGTGACGGCCATAGTACAGGATGTTCCTAAGAACTCTTCTATAACATTCGACTTCCTGACACCCTTTGCATTCCTGGTACAAAACAATGAAGGAGTAAGAGGTTCGTTGACACGCTGGAACAACAGTATCGTCAGCATTGCAGTAGAGACAAAAGAAGGTGCTTCCATGGAAGCGCTCTCCAAAAAGATCAGCACAATACCCGTCGGCAAAGATGCGTATGTAAAACAGCAATCACTGTCACTCCATCCAATCACACGATGGCGTTTGTACGACGATTTTAAAGACTGGGTGAATAACGGCGGGCGCATACAATATGTTCATCTGTTTGGCATCATTGGCATATTTGTGTTGTTGATTGCCTGCATCAATTTTATGAACCTCAGCACAGCCCGTTCAGAAAAAAGAGCGAAAGAAGTAGGTGTACGAAAAGCAGTAGGTTCGGCACGCATTCATTTGATCATACAGTTCCTTATTGAATCGGTACTTACTGCCCTCCTGGCTTTTGTACTCTCCCTGTTAATAATCCAGGTATCTCTTCCTTGGCTGTCTGATCTTGGTTTTGGCGACATCCGTCTTGACTTCAGCAATCTCAATCTTTGGGCGGGCATGTTGGGCGTTTGCTTGTTTACCGGCCTCATCGCAGGCTGTTACCCCGCTTTGTACTTGTCGTCGCTATTGCCTGTAAAAGTGTTGAAGGGTGTTATACAACAGCGTGGCAAGGCCATTAATCTCCGGAAAATACTGGTAGTGGGGCAATTCACCGTTTCGATAGCACTTGTGATCAGCACGATCATCGTATTGCAACAGATCAGCCATGCAAAAAGCAGGTCAATGGGCTATCGTCCGGATAACCTGATCACGTTAGACGGCAGCGCTGATCTTAAAAAGAACTATCAGGCCCTGAAACATGAACTATTGAGCACCGGAAATATTGAAGCAGTGGCCAAAGCATCCAGCGCCATGAATTATGTGAGTAATGATTTTACCCACTTCAAATGGGAAGGTAAAGATCCTGCTACTAATATGAGCATCGATGTGGTGATGACTGAATGGGATTATGAAAAAGCGGCAGGGTTGGAGTTTGTTGCCGGTCGTCCTTTTTCTATGCAGTATAAGACCGACTCCAATGCCGTTATCCTGAATGAAGCAGCCGCAAGGCTAATTGGGTATAAAGACCCGATAGGAAAAACCATTCAGCTGGGCGACAAGCCATTGATGATCGTGGGTGTTACAAAAAATGTGCTGATGCGCAATCCTTTCAAATCAGTTGGCCCCGGCGTAATCCTGTTCAATGCAGAGAGTGTAAATGCTGTATTGATCAGGCTGAAGGATAATGCCGACTTGCAAAAGTCTTTGAGCGCCATTCAGGCTATTACAGAAAAATACAATCCTTCCCTGCCATTTGAATATCGCTTTGCCGATGAATCCTTTGCCCTGAAATTCGAGACTGAAAACCAGGTAGCAAAATTGGCAAGCATATTTGCGGTACTGGCCATCTTCATTTCCTGTCTTGGCGTATTGGGGTTGGCCATGTTTACGGCCGAGCAAAGAGCCAGGGAAATCAGTATCCGCAAAGTATTAGGCGCTTCTGTTGCTAATTTATGGTTACTGCTATCGAAGCAGTTTATATGGCTGGTGTTGATCGCCTGTCTGCTGGCATCACCGCTTGCTTACTGGCTCATGAAAAGTTGGCTAAACAATTACGAATACCGGATAAGCATCAGTGGATGGATATTTATAATAGCTGGTGCGATAGCGCTAATTATTACATTAGCGACTGTAAGTTCTCAATCAATAAAAGCTGCTAACGCTAACCCAGCCAGGCGATTAAAGGCAGATTAAAATATTTCATATACACGCCTGTTTTATCGCCGGGTTAATATCTGTTATTTTCCAATCAATAATGATTTAGTAATATTGGGCTGATGTGTCTAAGTTTACCACAGTTATTCATCCTTTGACATCCATCTCATAATCACTTGCAGATTGCCAGGCCGTAACCACCTTACTATGGAATTTCCGCTTTAGTGTGCGTAACACTTACCTAACACTCCAACCCGGTTGGAGCGACTAACTATTTTTTGTAACCAAAAACTTGCTCAATGAGAAGGAGAATCACCATCCTTTCACTGCTTGGTATTTTATGTTGCGTCAGCCTCATTTCAATGGCGCAGTCAACAAGCCTCCCCGGAAAAGTCGTCGATGAAACCGGCGCTCCGGTGCCTAACGCCTCTATTAATGTTAAAGGAAAAACCGGCGGCGTTGTTTCCAAAGACAATGGCGAATTCATCATCACTTCTCCCGGTAGTGGAACACTGGTAGTATCAGCCGTAGGTTTTGTAACGCAGGAAATCAGTCTTAGTGGTCTTCAGCGTGCGGATATTACACTGAAGAAATCCAATGAACAATTGGAGAGTGTAGTAGTAACTGCGTATGGTATCCGCCGTGAAAAGAATACACTACCCTATGCTGCGCAGCAGATCAGCGGCGATGATGTAAACAAAACAAGAATTGCCAACGTGGCCAGTGGTCTTTCCGGTAAAATTTCCGGTCTGCAGATCACCCAGGGCAACGGCGTTGGCGGATCGGTGAACGTAGTGATCCGTGGTTCCAAATCCTTGTCAGGTAATAACCAGGCCTTGTTTGTGATCGATGGAGTACCCATCGACAACTCAACCAATAACAGCAACGGGCAAAGATCTGGCGGCGGCGGTTACGATTATGGTAATGCTGCAGGCGATATCAACCCCGACGATATACAATCCATCAACGTATTGAAAGGTGCAGCAGCAACAGCCCTCTACGGGTCCCGTGCTGCCAATGGTGTGATCATGATCACCACTAAAAAAGCAAAGTCCGGTTTTAACGTTACCCTCAATTCAGGTGTGATAGTAGGTACAGTTGATAAAACCACTTATGTGAAGCTTCAGGAAGAATATGGTGGTGGCCGTTCCACCCCGCTTGATCAGAATGGTTTTTACCTGGCCGACGTAGATGGTGACGGTGTAAAAGACCTTATCTCTCCTACAGAAGCGGTTCGTTCCTGGGGACCCAAATATGATCCCAATCAGATGGTATACCACTGGGATGCATTTGATCCCACTTCTCCTTACTATAAAAAAACGAAGCCCTGGGTAGCAGCTAAAAACGGACCGGTGACGCTTTTCGAAAATTCCCTGTCTACCAACAACAGCATCTTCATGGATGGCACCAACGATAAAGGATTCTTCAAACTGGGATACACCCGCAACGAAGAAAAAGGCATCGTACCCAATAGCAAGATCCAGAAGAATATCATCAATTTCGCCGCCAGCTATAAATTAACCGATAAACTGACTGCCAGCGCCATGGTCAACTATTCCAAAGTAGATGGCAAGGGCCGCTACGGAACCGGTTATGACGGTGGCCGCAACATCAACGTTACCCTCCGCCAGTATGGCACCTCTGTTGTTGACATGATGGACCAACGCGATGCCTACTTCCGTACCAGACAAAACGTGACCTGGAACTGGAAAGACCCCCGGGTGGCCAGCGGCCTGGTTCCGGCCTTCTACAACAACACGTACTGGACCATCTATGAAAACTATCAGACAGATACCCGTACCCGCACATTTGGTAACGTATCCCTGAACTACCAGGTTACCGACTGGCTCAACATCATGGGCCGCGTTGCGGTGGATAATTATAATGAATTGCAGGAAGAAAGAACAGCTGCAGGAAGCATCGGTGTTTCTTCTTATTCAAGGACCAACAGGGCCTTCAATGAAACCAACTACGACCTGCTGGCTACCGTAACCAAAGACATCAACGATGACTTTAAGTTCAGCGGCCTCGCAGGCATCAACCTCCGGAGAAATTCATTGAGCAGTATTTCCGGATCTACTTCCGGCGGACTGATCATTCCCAAACTGTACTATCTTGGTAACTCACGCGGTACGATCACTGCCACCAATGAAGCTTATCAACCCAAAGCAGTGGATGGCTATTTCGGTGGCGCCACCCTCACCTATCGCGATTTCCTGACGCTGGATGCCACCATCCGCAACGACCGTTCATCAACCCTGCCCGGTAGCGTCAACTCTTACTTGTACTATGCGGTTTCAGGTAGCTGGGTATTTTCCAAACACCTGGAGAATATCAGCTGGCTCAGCTCTGGTAAGTTAAGGGCCAACTACGCTACAGTGGGTAACGACGCTCCCTGGGGATCGATCAGCGACGTATATGATCAACCCAACCCCATGGGCAGCTATATTCTTTTCTCACTGCCAAGCACCAAGAATAATAGTGCCCTTAAGTCGGAAAGGACCAACAGCCGTGAGATCGGTTTGGAAATGGCCTTCCTGCGCAACCGTATCGGCTTTGATGTAACCTACTATCAAACCAACACGATCGACCAGATCTTTGCGGTAGCGGTATCTGCCAGCACGGGATACACAGGCAAATTCATCAATGCTGGCGATGTGGAGAACAAAGGTATCGAGCTGTCTATGTTCGGTTCACCAGTTAGCAACAAGAACTTCTCCTGGAATGTCAATGTCAACTTCACCCGCAACAGGAACAAGGTGGTAGAACTGTATGACAACAGTAAAAACTTGCAGATCGCTTCCTTCCAGGGTGGTGTAACGCTGAATGCTACGCTTGGACGGCCATATGGAGAATTGCAAAGCAATACCTTCCAATACGTGAATGGCCAAAGGCTCGTAAATGCAACCGGTGGCTATGTGCTGTCTACCACGACCAATAACATCATCGGCAATGTAAATCCTGACTGGATCGGTGGTGTATTGAACAGCTTCAGGTATAAGAACTTCAACCTGAGTTTCCTGGTGGATGTACGCAAAGGCGGTGACCTGTTCTCACTGGATATGTACTACGGTACGCAGGCTGGTGTGCTGCGTGAAACAACCGGCAACAATGACCTGGGCAATCCCAAAAGGAATACACTGGCGCAAGGTGGCGGCGTGATCCTCGATGGTGTTACCGCAGATGGTCATCCAAATGCTACCCGCATAGCCTACGCCAACAATACCGTGTTGCTGCCACAATCGGAGTTTATATATGATGCCAGCTATGTAAAACTGCGCGAAGCCAACATCACTTATACCATCCCTGCCAAAGTGCTGAGTGGTGTTAAGAAATACATCAAAGGAATAGATGTATCACTGATTGGTCGTAACCTCTGGCTTATTCACAAAAATGTGCCTTATGCCGATCCGGAAGAAACACTGTCTGCCGGTAACATACAAGGCAATCAGAGCGGCGCTTATCCTACTTCCCGCACCATTGGTTTAAACCTTAAGGTAAAATTCTAAACTACAATTATGAAAACATTATATAAGATAGTGGTGCCCGCCTTGTTGCTGATGGCTTCCTGTACAAAGAATATCGAGCAGTTTAATACAGAAACCAAAAGGCCATCCGCAGTGCCTGCCGGCACCTTGTTCAACAATGCTGTAAAAACCCTTTCCGATGGCATGGCTACTGCCAGTGTGAATGCAAACGTATTCAGGCATGTGGTAAAACATTGGGGCCAGGCCACCAACCAGGAAGAAGCGCAATACGATTTCCTTACCCGGGCGATCAATACGGCCTGGTGGACACGCATGTACCGCGACGTGATCAATGACCTGAGAGATGCCAAACGTTTGGTGACTGCCGATGCGACACTTACCGATGGTGTAAAAGCCAACCAACTGGCCATGCTCGACATCATAGAAGTATACGCCTGGGGAGTGCTGGTGAACACTTTTGGCAACGTGCCCTACACCGATGCCCTGGACAACACCAAGCTGTTTCCTATATACGATGACGCCAAAACAGTATATGCCGATATATTGAAGAGGCTCGCTGCTGATATCGCCAAACTGAATACGGCCAGTACCGGCTTCATAGCCACTGAAGATTTCTTTTACTCAGGCAACGTTGGCCAATGGATCAAATTTGCCAATACCCTCTACATGCGGTTGGCAATTGTGGTCGCCGACGTGGACAATGCAACTGCTAAAGCTGCGATCGAGGCTGCCAGCCCCAATGCTATCAGTGCTGCTGCTGACAACACCGTGTTCAAATACCTCGCCAGCCCACCCAACAACAACCCGTTGTATGATCAGCTGGTAACATCCGGCCGTTCAGATTTCATTGCAGCTAAAGACCTGATGGATGTATTGAATAATATGTCCGACCCGCGCAAGCCACAGTATTTTGGTGTCAACAACGTAGGTCAGTACGTAGGTGCCGTAGTAGGTCAGGTAGTGAGCTTTGCTACCGTATCCAAACCCGGTGCTAAATTTTATGCACCCGATTTTCCACATATCATGGCCGATTACGTAGAGACAGAATTCTTACGTGCAGAAGCCATCGAACGTGGCTACACGGTGACAGGTACTGCCGAAGGGCATTATAACAATGCCATCAGGGCTTCCATCATCGCGTGGGGCGGCACCAATGCCGAGGCAGATACGTACCTTGCCAGAGCGGATGTTGCCTACTCTACCGCTACGGGTACCTGGAGACAAAAGATCGGCTTCCAGAAATGGATTGCCCTGTACAACCGCCCTTATGACGGATGGGTAGAGCTGAGAAGGCTCGATTATCCGCAAATGCCACTACCATTACAAGCCAGAACGGGATTCCCCAACAGGTTGGCCTATCCCGGCAATGAGCAGCAGCTCAATGGCGCCAACTATACCAAAGCAGCCAGTGACATTGGTGGTGATAAATTCGAGACCAAATTGTGGTGGGACAAATTTTAGTTATAAAAACACATATAATGATGAAACGTTCCCTTTTCGTATTGCTTGTTGTATGCGCCTTGAAAGCCACCGGGCAGGCTAAATACCCGGCCGCGGCCGAAGGCGATTACAAAGTGAAGAACTTTGAATTTGAAAGTAAAGAAGTGCTGCCCGAGATGAACCTGCACTATTACACCATGGGCACACCGCAAAAAGACAAGAGTGGCAAGACCACCAATGCAGTGATCGTAATGCACGGTACAACCGGTTCCGGCAACGGGTTCTTCAACGACCGTTTTTCAGGCAACCTGTTCGGCCCCGGCCAACTGCTGGATGCTACCAAGTATTACATCATCTTCCCTGATGCGATCGGTCATGGCAAATCGAGCAAGCCCAGCGATGGTATGCACATGAAGTTTCCCAAGTATACCTACAACGACATGGTGAAAGCCGATTACATGTTGCTGACAGAGCACCTGAAGGTGAATCACCTGCGGTTGGTGATGGGTACTTCTATGGGAGGTATGCACACCTGGGTATGGGGCGAGATGTATCCTACGTTCATGGATGCCCTTTTCCCATTAGCCAGTCTGCCTGTAGAGATTGCCGGCAGGAACCGCATGACGCGTAAAATGGCCATCGACCTCATCATGATGGACCCCGAGTGGAAAGGCGGAGAGTATACCAGTCAACCTAAAGTGGGCTTGACCGGCGCCATCTCTTCCCTCATCTTCATGGTAAGTGCCCCCTGGCAAATGCAGAAAGGTGCTCCTACCCGTGAGAAAGCAGAAGAGAACCTGGCCCGCACCAAAGCACGATACCTCACTACACTAGATGCCAACGATATGATCTATGCCATGGATGCCTCACGCTTCTACAATCCGGAGCCGCAGGCAGAGAAGATCATAGCGCCCATCTTTGCTGTCAATTCAGCCGATGACGAATGCAATCCTCCGGAGCTGAACCTGATGGAGCCGGTGATCAAGAGAATACCTAAAGGCAGGTATATCCTGATCCCTACCTCCGAAAAAACAACAGGTCATGGAACGCACTCCAACCCTCCCATGTGGGATATGTACCTGAAGGAGCTGTTGGAAGTATCAGCTAAGAAATAAAGGAGTTTTTAGATCCAGGATATAGACACTTCATGAAGCGGTGCCCACGGGCGCCGCTTTTGCTTTTAGCCAGTGCCACCCGTGAAAACACCTGCCCGAAAAAGCAGGAAAATCACATTGCTATGCCCTACCTCCTTAGCCCATCTTTACAACCACTTTGATCAAATTTAAACTCATAAGTTATGGCTAAGAAAAAGGCAGCAAGAAAAGCAGCTGCAACCGAATATGGTACAAAGAAACTTTGTTCACAACCACAACCCATTGTGCAAACCTTCGACCCGGGTGTTTCCGAGACAAGGGTGGGTTTTATACTGAGCAACAACAAAAAGTGGGTCAATGGTACCGATATCAAATACATGTTCATTGAAGGCGCCAAAGCACAGTGTGATGTAGTGAGACAATCGTTCAAAGACTGGAAAGCATTGGGCATCGGCCTCACATTTACCGAAGTGACCAACGTGGAAGAGTCGATGGTGAGGATCGGGTTCGACCAAACCGATGGCTCCTGGTCGTATGTAGGCAGGGATGTGTTGACGATCGCCAAACCCAACCGTACAATGAACTTTGGCTGGGACCTCACCACCACATATGGTAAAACAACCGCTTTGCATGAAATAGGCCATACTCTTGGCTTTCAGCATGAACACCAAAGCCCTTTTGCAGGCATCACCTGGAATACCGATGCTGTGATCGCTGAATTTTCAGGACCACCCAACAACTGGTCAGTAAGCTCTATCCAATCGAACATACTGCGCAAGATGTCGCCCAATGGACTGAATGGTTCTCAGTGGGACCCCGCCTCTATCATGGAATATGAATTTGGTCCTGGTCTTATACTGGCGCCTGCACCTTATCAGCAAGGCATCTTCCCGCCCGGCATATTATCACCACAGGACATTGCCGGCGTCAGGTCTATTTACCCACCCATCAAGCCTGCAACCATTACCAAACTGAACGTTTTGCAATCTGTACCTATTGCCGCTTTATCAGGTGGGCAGGCCGACTTCACCTTTACTCCCACCATTAGCCGCAAGTACACGATTCAGACATTTGGTGAAATGGACACTGTAATGGTGATATCCGAGCAGGTGAAAAAGGAGGCCATCCACCTCGCAGGCGATGACGATAGCGGTACCGACAAGAACGCCCGCATCAGGCTTCCGCTTGTAAAAGGAAGAACTTACCTGATCAACGTCCGGGTATTATTTTCGCCCGCTCAAAACAGCGGTGGCATCGTCGTAGTGTGATACGCGTAAGAGAACAATCCCATAGCTTTAAACCGTACCCTTTCTTTCTGCTTCTTTGGGAATACGATACTAAAGAGTCAATGTCGATTTCAACCTGGTCAATTCTCCTAATAGTCTCGTTTCTTTTACTGCGTCTTCTTTATGCAACGACCTGGCCATCTCCACAATGGCAAAGTTCAAGGTGTCGATCTCAGTGGGTCGTTTGTTATTGATATCCTGCAACGTGGAAATAAGCTGTCCATCAGACAAGCGGCTGATCAGCAAAAGATTCTCTACTACTTCCTCTATTGTCAGTTCAATGCCCTTGGCTTGTGCAATGTCCACACATTCCCTGATCACGCGTGTAGCCAGCGCAAGCGCCTTTTCATCGCGGTGAAAGATACCGTTATCTATTTCCAGTAAAGGACATACAGAATTGAACACACAATTGGTGATCGCTTTCTTCCAGATCACCGGTTGTATGTTGGGTTCCGCCCGGAAACCAAATTGTGTAGTATTCAATAGTGCTACAATAACAGAGAGGTTATGACCATTGCCTGTAATAGCTCCAATGGGAGAAATAGCCACCGGCTTAAAACTCACTGTATGGTTATTGGCAACCTGGCTGGTAACAAACAACACACAGCGGTATACTTCCGGGAAATGATGATCAATAAACATCTGCTCCACGCCCAGCCCATTTTGCAGGATCACCAGTGGCGATTGGCCGGTTTTGCCGGCAAGCACCAACGCCAGTCGCGCATTGCCATACGATTTATTGGTAAGCACGATGATGCCGTCTAATACCGGATAATTACTCAACGTGCTTACTTCAACATCCGCTTCGAGTATGGTATTGTTGGCAGTAACGACCTGTATCCTTTCTACATGGCTGGGCACATGATCCACGCTGCCGCGCAGCAACACCACTTTGCGGTTATTGAGCGACAATGCAACGGCCAGCACTTTACCCACAGCCCCGGCGCCAATGATATACACTGTTTGCATACACATCTGTTTGAAGCCAACAAAAATGCAGCTTATTTCCAAACGGGAACAGAGGCAGTTTCGGCAAAATTGAGTAGATCAGTTCCCATATAGTCCGACATCACTTATCACCAGCGGCAGGCATTAAACTTTTATTGTATCCGATTAGTTGCTAACTTAGTAATAGATTGATTGGTTGCGACTTACACAAAAGAAACTATTTTACATCATTCTTAATCCGCCACGTATATGAAGAATTATACACTTTGGACGCCTGCCCGCTACATAAGTTTTATCATGCTGATGGTTGTTGTGCTGACAACCTCCTGCGCAAAGAAAATGGCTTTTCAAACATCTACGGTAGTCCCAACAGCAGAAGGCAGGGTAAAGATCAAAAAAGACAATAACAGCAATTATTCCATCAGCATCAAGGTTACCCACCTGGCGCCGCCCGACAGGCTCACGCCGCCTAAAAAGGTATACATAGCCTGGCTGGTTACAGAAAATGAAAGAGCCAGGAACCTCGGACAGCTCAAAAGCACCAAAGGCTTCTTTACCCGCAAATACAGTGGGTCATTGGATGCCGTCAGCGTGTACAAGCCCATCCGTGTTTTTATAACTGCCGAAGACAACACAACGCCCGCCTTTCCCGGCTCGCCCACGGTGCTGACGGCCCAGTAATAAATACTTGTAAAAAATATTTCCCGGCCTGTCCAATCGCAGGCACCTCACTTGTTATACTATAAAACATATAACAATGGGTAAATTAACATCCTTCCAGTTCCTGACACTCAATGGATTTTACAAAGGAGACAACAACGACATCAGCTGGCATCGCCATGGCGGCGAAGAAAGCGATTTTGCCGCAGCAGGCGCACAATCCGATAGCATCCTGTTGTTTGGCCGCACCACCTACGAAATGATGGCCAGCTTCTGGCCCACGCCCCAGGCCGAGCAAACAATACCGGAAGTAGCCAAAGGCATGAACCAGTCTGAAAAGATCGTGTTCTCCCGCACGCTGCAAAAAGCAGACTGGAACAACACACGTGTTATCAGCGACAACATTGCCGCCGAAGTGAAAAAGCTGAAGAAAGAATCTCCCAAAGACATGACCATACTGGGCAGCGGCAGCATCTTAACCGAGTTGACAGCAGCTGGGCTGGTAGATGAATTCCAGTTCATGATCGATCCGGTGGCATTGGGCAGTGGCGCGGCTGTACTAAGCGGCCTGTCCCAAAAGCTGGATCTTGAATTGATCAGTCACCGTGTTTTCAGCAGTGGCGTGGTATTGCTCTCCTACCGGCCATTGAAAAAGTAAATTACATTTGTATATACCCTTCGAGGTGACACCTTTTCAAAAGGTGTCACCTCGAAGGCCCACGTTGAACGACTTCCTTTTTCTAAAACCAACATCATGGACGAATACTTAATCTTAATGCGGCTTGATCTCATCACTAAAGACAAACAACCATCACCCGAGCAGTTGCAGGTATATATGAAGCAATACCAGGATTGGGTGGGCGGCATAGCTGCACAAAACAAGTTTGGCGGCGGCACGGGCCTCTCAACCGAAGGAAAAGTGATCAGGCCCAATGATGTGATCACCGATGGCCCTTACGCAGAGATCAAAGAATCGATAGCAGGTTTCATTATCATAAAAGCAGAAAGCTTCGACGAAGCGGTATCGATGGCCAGGGCCTGCCCTATACTGAAAGGTGAAGGCAACAGCGTGGAAGTAAGAAAAGTAATGGGTAAAGACAATACCCGTTAAGCCGGTATGGAGCACGGTGAATTGATACCACACCTGTTCAGGAACGAGTACCGCAAGATCGTGTCGGTCCTGTGCAAGCGTTTCGGCTTTGAGCAGATAGAAACCGCCGAAGACCTGGCCAGCGACACCTTCCTTACCGCTGCACAAACCTGGGGCGTCAAGGGTATTCCACAAAACCCGGTAGCCTGGCTGTACGAAGTGGCAAAGAACAAAGCGAAAAATTTCCTGCAACGCAATGCCGTGTTCGACAACAAGGTTGCGCCCATCATCAGCCATACAGCACCGGAGGCTGATCCATACGATATAGACCTATCAACACAAAACATCATCGACAGCCAGCTGCAGATGATGTTTGCTATTTGTCATCCTGCCATTCCCGTGGAAGCACAAATAGGACTGTCGCTGCGCATTCTGTGCGGCTTTGGCATCGGGGAAATAGCTGACGCCTTCCTTTCCAATAAAGAAACGATCAACAAGCGCCTGATGCGGGCAAAGGAAAAACTGCGTGCAGAGCATATCCGGATAGAGCTACCTGCTCCTGCCGATATCGACAGCCGGTTGGCCACCGTGTTAAAAACGATCTACCTGTTGTTCAACGAGGGATACTATTCTGTGAGTCAGGCGGCCACTGTACGCAAGGAACTTTGCTTTGAAGCCATGCGGCTCTGCACCATGCTGGTAGAGAATCCCCTTACCAATACACCTGCGGTAAATGCCTTGCTGGCACTCATGTGCTTTCATGCTTCGCGGCTGGAGGCGCGCACTAATGCAGCCGGAGAATTGATATTATACGATGAGCAGGATGCCAGCCTGTGGAATACCGATGTCATCAGCAAAGGCGGTTACTTCCTGCGCTGCGCCAGCACCGGGCGAACACTGTCGCGCTACCACCTCGAAGCCGGCATTGCCTGGTGGAATACGCAACAGCAGGACACACCCGAAAAGTGGGAAAACATCCTGCAACTGTACAACCAGCTGTTGCAAATGGAGTACTCGCCTGTGGCCGCCCTCAACAGGACCTATGCCCTTGCCAAAGCCAATGGCAAACCCGCAGCAATAGTGGAAGCGGAAAAGCTGCAACTGACCGGCAATCACTTCTATTATTTATTGCTGGGTGAATTATACACTGGCATTGATCCTCACAAAGCACAACAACATTTGCAACAGGCCCTCCTGCTGGCAAAAACAACTGCAGAACAACAGGTGATCCAAAAGAAACTCAACCAGGTTTAGCAGCTTGTTCAACCAGGTACTGATCATTACACTTATTGCTCCAGTCGATACAGTTATTGCCAAAACGTCGCACTTACAAGCTTTGTCTTGTCCGGGTCGATGCTTACCCTTTATTTCATAACGGTTTTATAGCTAAACGGTAATTATTCGTCATTAAACATTTTGTTATGAAAAAGATCGTACGCTACACGGTCGGCACCGTGTTGATTATGGCGGTATGTCAACTCACTGCCTGTCACAAACTCTTCGACATTGTCAAGCATCACGACGGAGGTCCAACACCCGATACCCTCTGTCGCATCACGCAGATGACTTCCTATGGGTATGCTACGCCCGACACCAACACGCTTTACTTCAAGTACAATGCCCAGGGCAATCCTGAGTCTATCTCACCGCCTGCATCCCTGAAGACGGTAAAGCCTACTTACCTCTTTAAGTATAACGCTGCCGGTAAATTGACGGAATTACTGACGGTTATATATTATGACACGGTATCCGGCAACGGCTATTTACCGAACTATTCCGGATTCACCTGGACAGGCAACAGGATCACTTATTCCAGCACAGGCTATGGCGGTGCGTTGTACAATGGCCATGTTATCAGTGAAGGCCCTGCTACCATGGTACTGTACGAGTATGACAGCCTTGACAGGATTGTAAAGACGACAACGAAAATGCCCTTCACGCCAGAGGTTGAAAAGATCTACACGTACAACACTGCTGGCAATTCATCAGCTTATGCCAACTATGATCATAAGATCAACCTGTTGCGAACCCATAAGCTGTGGATGTTCCTGGCGAGGGATTATAGCAAGAACAATCCGCTAACCGGCGCCAGCTATAACTGGATGGGGTTGCCGGTAGCTACGCGCCAGTCTACCGGCCGGTATTTGCTGCCCTTCGGAGCCATTACTCCTGACCATGCTATCATAGCTTATAAGTGTCAGGGACAGTAAGCCGCCTCTAGACTATGTGCTTATCTGATTCTCTAAATAAAAGATGGGTTGACTGATTGTCAACCCATCTTTTATATTTTAAATCTTGTTACACTAATCTATCGTTGTACACTATCTAATACCCGGATTAAATCATTTAAATCTTGTAAATAAAAATCCCCTACCCGGCGGTCATTATTTTCTATTTCAATTTGATTAGAAGTATCAAATAAGAGCATAAGGCCTGTATTTACTTTTTTGTATTTCATCGGGCCAGCTTCTATCCAACCGTGACGAATTAAATAGTCTACAAACTGATTATTAAACATGTATTCCTGTTTTAACCGGCCTCTAGCAATAGGCCACCTATCCTAGCAGATTAGCCAGTATTTTTCTCCATTGTTCTTTAATAGCTTATCCAAACAGGCATCAAATGATGTTTCTATAGTTTCCCATTCCCGGGGAGGCAATTCATGAAAACAATCTACCACTCCATATTTTCCATCTTCCTGTATTCTAAATCCTAAAAAATTCCCCTCACCGATAATTTGGCAAAACAATATTATAGAATTATCCCAATAAAGGCCATACTCCTTTTTAAGTGAACCATTTTCTTCAATAAGATTGCCTGTACAAAAAAACAGAAATCCGCCGACATCTTCATGCTTATAAAGTTCCAGACCATTATAGGCCAAAAGAAAGCTTATATATTCATCAGGCAACTTTAAATTAAAGTATTCGTTTAAAAGCATTATATCCTGTGCAGAAGCGCCTCCCTTACTCGAAAACGCTACTTCAAGTCCTTCGTTTGATGTTTTTGCTTTTTGCTCAAGAAGCTCAGTAAGCTTGTTTTTATATATCATTTGCCTCCATTATTTAAAGAAATACTTCCCAATCGGTAAACGACCCTACCTACTTATCATTTTAAGAATAAAAGTATCAATGGCATTCTTTAACTCGTTAGTGTCCTTTAAATAAAATGTACCGAAAAAGAGTGACCCATTAGTTTTATAATCAATAATCATCACATCGCAGGTTCCATCAATAAGTAGTTCAAATGATCCGCCATTTTTTGTAATATTATTAGATATACCTAATTCAGTCTTTTTTCCTCCATGATCAATAATGTGCTCTACTATCAATTGCTGCTTGTTTAGCAGCTGTTCATTTTCTTTAATCCATTTATTCAAGTATTCTAAAAACATTATTTATCTCTTGGATTAATAAAATCACCTCCTCACTGGCGCACTTGTACCAATGCCAATCGGCTCGCTACCTACTTTTGCAATGCTTTGGGTATTGGAATTCCTGAATTTATAAGTTCGTCATAATAAAAATCCGACAATCTATCATAAGTTTTCCTGAAATCGGTCAAGGGTATTGCCTCATTGTAGTAATAGACTGAAGGATTGTCATTGTCAGCAAGTAAGAAAAAGGCAAATTGGTATCCTTGGTGCATCCAGAATACAAATGCGTTTTCAGGCAGACTTTTAAAACTATTAACTTTTATCAACTCCTTTGCTTCTAAATTAATCAAATCAAGTTCATTATAGTATGCAAAAGAGCCTGTCATGTATTGATCAGCGCCTTTACCCATGTACTCCAAAAAATCTATGTAACACTGAGGGAAGCCATTACCAAATTTACCTTTCAAGCCCTGAATCTCTGCTTGACTGCAGGGATAGCATTTAATTGCATTAAACTTCAGCACTTTAATGGTTGAACTGATCATCTTGCTATTGTTTTCGTTGCATTTACATCATTAATATCTACCTACCCAACTCTCTTGCAGGTGCCAATCGCCCACTTACCTACCAAACCAACAGATGGTCTATAAATTCTAAAAAACTGTTACCCCAAAAATCCATATTATCCGTTTCAAAATTTGACATTAACCCAAAAGAATGATATGTGTGATTTTGCTTATGAAATGCAAAGCCTGTATCAGCAGCATCTTTTGCAAAAAGATAATAATCCGGAATCTGCTTCATTAATAATTCATAATCGGCATTTATTTGAATAAGCATTTCAAAAGGAAATAACTCAATATAACCTTCTTCACCAACATCTCCTTCGCCCCCATTATAATACTTAACAACATATAAGTAATCCTCGGGCAACTTGAAATCAAGTAACTTTTGTACATTACTTATTATTTCATCAGTCACAGGAATTCCATCACATTCAAGGCCTTTCAAGTAAAAATCTATTTTATCGTACATATTGTTATTGATTCCGAAATGAATCTTGTATCCTATTCCCCATGTGACCTGGAGCATGAGAGTTAGCATACTTGTGCTAATACCGAAGCTATACTCTATCAACTCAGACAGGAATGCTTACAAACCAACTATCAAAATAAGCCTTTTGTTCCTCTACAGTGGCAATTTTATGGATATCATCTGTTGGATCGAAAATGACTATCATTTTTGTAGCTTTCTGCCCCATTTCTATCTCATAGGCTTTGACGGTTGTTAATAACATGCCGGAAGGATAAACATCTATTCTGGCCCCATGGCACAATATCTTAATTCCTATACCCTCCAATTTCAGCCGAATCTTATTAAGTGCAAGAAAAGGGAAGGAATCTTGCACTTTCATGTTAAAAAATGCCGACTGGAACTCCAGTTCAACTTCCTCTGGTTTTCTCTGGAATGTCCATGCTGAGTTACTGAACTCAGTTCCATCAAAAAGTCTTAATTGAAATTGTTGCATGGTTGAAAAAGTAAAGAATATTTAATCGGTCTCACCATACCTCTTTGTCTATATTTCTGTTTCATTCAGCACACTACTTAATACTCGGGGCAAATCATTTAACTCGCGTTAATTTTGCGAATATTTGCTTCGTTAGACAAATCCCAATACCACCATTTATTTGGGTTGTCTTTCTCCATCAAAAACCTTCTTTTATAAGCTATTCTGAATAAATTCAATAGTAATACAAGCACTTTCGAAAGCTCATTTTCAGGCAACTTCACAAGTCTTTCCAAATTATGAGTTGCAACACCTTTTCGTAATAAAACACAAGGTGTATAAGTAGGCTCTAATCTACTTTCCAAAATAGCAGGTTCGATATCGCTATCCTTTGGCTTCGATTGAAGGATAAGAAAAAGAATATCATTCAGGAAATCTTTTTGGGATGTAATTACAAAATCTTTAAAAATCAGCAACAAGTGCTCTATGCCAATTAGCTCTTGCCCATATTTATTGATTAATATTTCGTACTCTATCTTCATTATTTAACGTGACTTAATGATGTATGTATTTTCTACTTGTACTCGAAGATTTGTTCTAAAGTAAGGATGTTAACCCAATCGTATCGCTAATTCTTGCCAATAGTTGCCATTCGCAAAGTTGTCTATCTCCTTGATTCTCCATAGCTGCAGCCTGCTTAAGCCATTCTTTATTAGTATTTTATAACAGGATACACCATAGATTTACCATATATACACCATAAACATACCATAGATACACCACATTATAAAAATATGGTACATCTATGGTTGTTTAATATTACAAGATCGTTTAAATAATGTTAAGTCATTTTATTTAACCCAATAATGGTATCGTTGTTCTATAGGTGAAGTATGGAGCGGATACCTGTAAAATCTACTATTATGGCTAAAGTTGTTGGCGGCATCGCCGCAGGTATCAGGGGGCCTATTGAGGATTTTTCCGTTTACACCATGAAGGGTGTAGATAGGCCTATTATTCGCAAAAAAGGTGGTCACACCAAGCAGAAGGTAAAAAAGATGCCCAAAGTTCAACGTGTGATCGCTGAATTTGGCGGCAGAAGCACTGCCAGTAAGCATCTACGAAACTCCTTGTCCTCCCTGGAATGGCTGGCTGGCCGCAACCTTGCCGGCGCCTTCAATTCATTGATGGTGGCGGTACAGGAAAACGACAAGGTAAGCGAATGGGGTAAGCGGGGAGTCGCTCTTTCCACCTGCCCACATATACTGCGTGGGTTTTCGCTCAATCGAACGACTCTTTTCGACAGCGTGATACGTCACCCGTTGCAATGGACCATACAACGGGACACCTGTTCGGCAACAGTTCATTTTCCGGAATTGCTTCCCGGTTTACACCTCATGAGTGAAGAGAACTATCCCTACTTTAGGCTGGATATTTCATTAGGTGTTGTGCCCGATCTGTCGTGGAATAAAATTGGCTATAGGCCTGTTGAGATGAAACATGTGTATGGAGGTAAATTGGTAAGCAGTGACTGGTTTCCCCTGCTGGAAGGATCGCCGGCAATAGACCTGAATATTTCTCTCATGTCGGTCCCTCCTGGTCAACAGTGGTCACTGGTATTAGGTGTAGGCATTGCTTATGGCGTATTGGTGGGAGCCAACCATATCAAACAAACGAAAGATGCCGGTAGCGCCAAAATATTGGAAGTAGTATGAAAATCTATTAAATTCACCCAAAAACAGCTACGTTTGCGCCCTTAACCAACCGTATATGAAGAAAATAGTAATGCTCGCCCTATGTTATTTGATTGTTTCTACCGGTTTTAGTCAGACTAACCCTTTCGTAGGCAAATGGAAGATCGTAGTGGTAGACATGGGTTTCTACCATGATTTCAGGAACGATTCTACAGCGATCGGCAAAGAAATGAGAGCTTCTTTCAAAGATGATAAAGACAGCGCCATGGCGGTGAGCTTTATGAACATGATGATCGAAGGCTTTAAGGATTATTACTTCGTGTTTAAAGCCGACGGCACGTACGATGAAATGAAAGGCGATAAGGTAAAGCAGAAAGGCACCTACACAGTTGATGCTGCACAGAAACTGCTCACACAGATCTCCAAAAATGCCGTCCGGGAAAACAAAATGAATATGAATTATACCTTCTCCGGTAAAACGGTGACCCTTGTTCCTATCGACGAAGCAAGGAAGATCATGACTATAATGGAAAAGCAGGATTAATGAAGATTCCTCACAGGCTGGGCTTGCCAGTATACTGAGTGATCCTTTCAAGATAAGGCCCTGCGTCATCTATACGCCACTTGTTAGTGGGCGTATAGATGACAGTGCCATTGTTGTCAGTATTTTTCACCTCTATTTTGAGTGAATCGCCGGCTGCCGTTTTAAACACCAATTGGGTTTCCCATATCCGCGTTGGGTGATTGGGGAAATACACTTCCACTTTTTTGAACAAGTGCAGCAACGAGTCGATCTGTTTTTTATCCGTAATGATATAGTTTTTGCCAACAAGGTTCACTTTCCAGCCCGGTGCGGACGGCCGCAATACGATCTCACGCACTTCTTTGTTGCCTAATGATGAAATAGCATTCCACTTTCCCCATATCCTTCCGGGCAACACCATTTCTGTTAAAAGGATGCCTATCAGCAAGAAGAAGAGCACCACGTTCAGTGTCCTGTTCTTTCTTTTCCTGACGATCGAATAGGTGATCAATAATAAAATAAACAGTATCCAAAGAGCAAGGGTATAACTCATGGGCAATAGTTGTATTTCGTCAAGCCACTGCACCGGTATGTGTAGTAGTGCTGCCGGTATAGCGCCTTTTTAGGTAAGTTTAAGTATAATTATTTATTTATGCAACTGCTCATACCACTATTGATCTTATTGTTGCAGAGTATACCCCGTGCTGCCACCAAAGAAGTATTCGTCGGCGCCACGCCCTGTGGCCAGCTCATAAGGCCGCTGCTGAAGGTTGGCCCGGCGACAGACTGCGCCTTCGTCAACTGGGAGCTTACGTTGCAGCGCGACCCCGCAACGCAACAGCCTGCTACCTACAAACTGGTCGCCTCGACTTGTCACGTGCTGCCGGACAATAACGCCTCAAGCCCCGACACACAAAGCGAATCCACCGGCCAGTGGCGCATCGTAAAAGGCACGGGCGATTATGCCCATACCATGATCTATGAATTGATGCCCGTCAAGGCCGGCCCTATCTTGCGCTTTGTAAAGCTGGGCAACAGCCTCCTCCATCTGCTGGATGAACAAGGCCGCTATATGCGCGGTAATCCCCTGCAGAGCTATACACTTAACCGTACCACCAAATAACAGCCCATGAAACAGCTATTACTGCTATCTGTTTTTGCCATAGCCATGCTGGTTGCTGATGCGCAGCCCCAGGTATTGAAAGATACCCTGCCGCCCGGTTCGGTAGAGTTGGCTTACTATGAAGGCAGAATGCCCTGCCGGGAGATCATGCAGGCGTTGAATGTACCCTACAGGGCGGAATGCCTCAAGCGCAAAACGGCCTTGCTGTTGTATGTGGATGCAACTACGCGCAAGCCTACTTTCTACAAGTTGCAGGGCATGGACATACGCAGTGGCAAAGGGAAATGGATTATCGAGAAAGGTATACCCGCCGATCCTCAGGCAACTGTATACAGGTTGGAGATGGGTAAAGTGAGTTTGCTATTGCTGAAGGGCGGCGACCAGGTATTGTTTGTATTGGATAAAGACAAAAACTTCCTCGTTGGCAATGATAAGTTCAGCTACACCATGAACAGGGTGATGGACAAACGATCCTGGGACAACTGGCGCAGCCTGCTACAACGCGGATTGCCGTTCTGAAATGAAAGGGGCCTGGCCGGAAGACCATAATAGATCAATTTTTTGAAAAAAAAGGCTTTGAACAGGTTTACATGTCCTGGTATATTGTAAATTGATGAACTATTTAACCAAAAACTTGCAAGATGATTGAAGCCTTAGCAGTGTCCGCAATGGCTGCCCTTGCCCCCTATCTCGGAAAAGCAGCAGAAGGATTTGCCGGAAAATTCGGAGAGAAATTCGCCGATAAGGTCGGGTCGCTTTACAAGGCAGTCAAAAAAGCCTTTACCGGAGATGCCTATGCCGAGCAGACGCTGGCCCGTGCTGAGGCTGACCCCTCACCCAACAATCAGTCCACCCTTAAAACAATACTCACAGAAAAGCTGCAAAAAGACCCGGAGCTGCAAAAGTTGCTTGAACAGCTGTTGAACGAGGCCCGCGCTGTTGACTCTAACAACGTCATCGCCATAGGAGAACGCAGCGTTGCGATAGGAGGCGATAACTCGGGCGTTATCATCACAGGTGGCGATACACATGCCCCCAATAAATAACGGGCCAATGCCACAGCAGCAGGAGCCATCAAAGGTAGAAAGCGCAGGACACCGGAGTGTAGCTATAGGAGGCTACAACAGTGGCATGGTCATTACCGGCGATGTTAATATATTTCAGTTCTTCCATCGATCTTCCGGCACAATAGGTCAGTACATCCGTACCAGGGAGTTTGAAACCCTGGTCGCTGCACGGACAAAGGATTTTATAGGCCGTTCATTTATTTTTGATGCCATCGATCAGGCATTAAACAATACGCAGCATTTCCCTTCCGGTTATATTGTAGTAAATGGAGAGCCTGGCATTGGCAAAACATCTTTGCTGGCCAGGCTGGTTAAGCAAAACAACTTCATCCATCATTTCAACATTGCTACGCAAAATATACGTACAGCCAAAGACTTTCTGGGCAATGTCTGCGCGCAGATAATAACAGCTTACGGGCTGGAGTACTCCACGCTGCCGGATAATGCAACACGGGATAGCGGTTTTCTGTCGAGCCTTTTGTTACAGGCTGTTGCTAAAAGCAACGGAAAACCGGTAGTGATTGTGATCGACGCCCTCGACGAAGCAGAAGATGATGGATTGCCACCTGATGTGAACCGTCTTTTCCTGCCGTCTGTACTTCCGGAAGGCGTTTTCTTCCTCGTATCCACACGTCCGCAATACGATTACAGACTCGATGTTGATAACAAAAAAGAAATCCCTATTGAGTCCGGTGGTCTGCAAAACCGGGAAGATATTCAGCAGTACATAGAAAACTTCGTGGAGCAAAATGCAGACAGCATGTTGCCTGCTATTACCCACTGGGATTTGACAAAAGAGCAGTTTGTGCAAACCCTGATGGACAAGAGCGAAGGCAATTTTATGTACCTCGTGTATGTGTTGCAGGACATAGCAAAAGGATTCATCAACCCGCACAACATAGATCATGTCAGCCGGTTGCCGCAGGGATTGAAAGGTTACTATCAGCGCCACTGGCGATCGATGCAGCACAATGAGCCCGACCGGTTCAGGAATTATTATGAACCGGTTGTATGTATGCTGGCCACTGCACGTGAGCCGGTATCCATCATACAGATCGTGGAGTGGACAAGAAGACAATGGCCACAGCTGTCTGCAGGTGAGATTGAAAAGGTAATAAGATCCTGGCGGGAATTTCTCACTGAAGATGAAAGCCTGGAGCCCCCAACCTACAGGATCTATCATTACAGTTTCCAGAACTTCCTGCGCAAAGAGGTCGACCTCACTTTGTATGATGCGATCATAGCCTCCAATGCCCTGGATAAAATCCCTGGCTTTTAGCCAAAAGCCCCTGACCATGGTCAACACACTGTTTGCAGGACTTACAACGTACGAACTAAAGCACCTGACTTTTCACCTCGAACAAAGCGGGCAACCGTTAAAAATGAGCAGGCTGCTCAACCTCGAGACTGCCGGCCGGCTGAATGCCTGGTTTGAATTAAAGGATCAGGAAGATAATATCGATGAATACCTGACCGACATAAACCGTTACTGGCAGTTGAATGAAAAGGCATTACTGGCTGCCGGTTCCGATGCTGCAGATGACCCTGTTTGCGGTTTCATTTATTGCCTGCTTGCCAACAGTTCAGTGTTGAATGTGGTGAGCAATGTCCCTCCCAACCTGCTTGCACAACTGGTAAAAAAAGAACTTTGGTCTGCCCGGAAAGCCATTAAATACGCCTTGCAGGTCCGTGACCCTAAAGAAAGAAGATCAGCTATTATTGCCCTGATGCCTTTGCTCGATACGCACCAGCTTGAGGCGATTTATGATAATATAAATACCCGCGAATCCGGGACATTCAGACTGGAATTATTGGTGATGATCTTTCCCAACCTGCCAGGACATTTACAAAATGCCATTATCGATGAATGCTTTGCTATACATGATGACAGTGAACGGTCGCGGGCGGTTGAAGTTTTATGTGATCATATTCCGGAGAACCTGACAGATCGTTTCTGGGAACAGCTGAAGCAACTACCAGATCATTTTTATTATACGAAAGAGGTATTGCTCAGGAAACTCATACCGAAAATAACGACAACGAAGCAGACAGAAGAAGCGCTTCTTCGTATTGGTGATATTATGGACGAAGTGTTGTTTTCCGAACTTGTACAGCTGATTGCTCCCAAATTAACAGCAGACAAGGTTCGGGAATACATGGTACGTTATGACATATTCTTACGTGATAAAAAACTGTCTCAAAAAGTAAGGGTCGGCTTTTTGAAGCAACTGGCTTCCCTGGGCGCCTTTGATGAAGCATTGAAAATGGCGGCAAAGCTGACAGAAGATGATATACGGTATGAGGCTTTGTCGTATATCCTCATCCGGCTGGCCCAAAAAGGAAAGCTGAGCATTTGTTTAAGAAAAATTACCGGTATCAGGAACCAGAAGGTGCTGGCTGATACATTGGTCGCTATTATCCCTTACCTGAAGAATACACAAACAGAACGGGCATTGAATATTGCCACACTAATAAGAAGCGAATATTACACAACAAAAGTATTGCTGATCCTGGCAACAAGGCTCAGCCCGGGAAGAGCACGCACCATTGTAAAGAACGTCCGCAAATCAATGCAGGACATCAGGTATATCCCTCATGACACTGCTGCTCCTTTTACTTTATACACTGATCATGCTGCCAATGTTATTGCATTGGGTGAAATTGTGCCACGTATTGCTGCGCTTGGTTACCGGTCTGTAGCCATGCAAATACTTGATGACATTATTGCCAACCGGGCCAGGCATTGCGACCATAAAGAAACAGAACATGTTTACATCTTTATAGGAAACATTATCTGTGAAGTCAGTGGCCTGCTGCCCCGTTCATTTGCAGGCAGGTTGCTGCAACTGTCGGGCAAATTAATGGGTGTCAAAGCCCAGGGAGTTGCCTTGACGGGTCTGGCGCCGTTCCTCTCAAATGCGCTGCTGGAAGAAACCTGGAAAAATGCAAAAGATATTGAGATAGTGGAAGCACTCATTCCCTATGTTTCGGATGAACTCAAATATTATTTCATTGATAAGATATTGCCCGGATACTACGACGATTACCGCCCGACACTTATTAACTGCATTGCACCTCATTTATCCGTTTCACTTGCCGGAGAAGCCCTGAAAGCGACCCGACTGATGCTTGACTACTATGCAGTCGCCCGGAATCTGGCTGGTCTGGCCTGTATTGCGCCGGCAACCCTGCAACGGGATACCTTTCACTTTGCACTCGGCCTGATCGATAATATGCAGAAACTGGCTGATGGTGCAAAACAAACGTTGCTTGATAAAATTGGCGGCTACCTGAGCCTTGAAATGATTACAAAGGCGATAGAGAAAGTCAAACGCTTTCATTTCAATAGTTTACGGGAATCTGCTATGGTAACGCTTTTGTCTTTCATGGCGCAAAAAAAATGGGTGAACGAGGCATTGGTAATAATAGATGAATTGAATGATGAAGAGATCAGGTATGATTTCCTGTGCAAATCCATTGCTCACTTTCCTGTTGAAATGCAAATTGCCGTGCTTGAAGAGGTCTCGGACTACACTGACAGCAAAAAAGAAGAATTGGTGCAGGGCTTTTCAGGCATAGATAAAACTGTTTTTCCGGCACTCCTTACCTGCATGGCTTCCATACACAACCATGAATTGAAGGGTGCAGCTATTTTGTCTGTTGCACCACATAGTAGAGGTGAATTGGCAGTTGAAATGATGCAATTGGCACAAACCATTGCCCCGCCTTTTATGCGTATCCGGGCACAGGCAGCAATAGCAGCTACCAACCCGCACCTCACAACTCCCTCTTGGGTAAATGAATCTTTAGCGATCATTGAACATCCGGCTCAAAGCAGGCATTTTGAAACGGAAACGGACCCTGAAACAGAATCCGACAGAACCAAAGCGATTATAGCGTTGGGAGCATTGCTGACACAGGAGCAGCTTTCTTCGCTACTGATGAAAGTTTTACCAGCTGTGAGATCTCAATACCTGAGAGATATAGTGTCCGGATTAGCCCGATTTATGTCACCGCCTGTACTTGCAAAAGCAACGAACATAGTGAATAGTATGGACTCATATGACCGTGATGCAGCTTCGTGCGATCTTTTGGCACAGTATGCAAATCTGGGTTACTATGAACAGGTGTATTCCGGCTTGTATCGGATTTCCAGTCAATGGCTGATAGTAAAATTCATAATGCAATTGAACAGGCAAGCCGTTCTCAACATGTTGCCGGAAATCCTGCAATGGGTCAGCTGGTTAAGTGACAGAGATGAAAAACATAAATCCGGCGCATTGTGTTTTATCATTCCCCACCTGAACGATCCGGCGCTGATCAAACAGGTAATACCTGTACTACGAAAGATCGACAACAAATTTAACAGGGAGAAACCACTGGAAATGTTGTGTGAACAGATACCTGATGTTGGCAGAGAAGAGTTGATGGCCATCTGGCGTGAGTTATTCCCCTGGCCCAATAAGGCCGGCAGGGCAGATCTTTTATTTGACCTTGCTGCAACCAGACAATTGCAAGCCAGGCTTCTCAGGGAGTATTCTATTGAAAAAGTTATTCACTACGTGCAGGTTACTGCTGCATGGTGGAGGTAACCAAACCAATTGTTGCTGCTATGGAACACAACCGGTATAACAGACTTTCCGCGTACGAGTTATTGCATTTGCCTGCCCACCTGGCGGCCTGTGCAAGAACTGCCGATCTGATAAAAATCATTACAGACAGTGATTTCCTGGAATACAAAACGGAAAGTGGTTACCTGGCCGAGCTTTTGAATGACTTGTTGTTGACTACCAACCATATTTCACCCACCCACGCCTGGCATCAACCGTTATCCCTTATTCATGAAGCCCTCGTCAGGGATTTTTCTTTCATAAAAGAGCATCCATCAACCTTATTTCAATGCCTGTGGAATCTTTGCTGGTGGCATGATGCACCTGTAGAGACAGAACATTATGAAGAAAGGGAAGAAAGAGCACAGATTGATCAGCTATCCGGGAAATCAGATAATCCTGCTTTGTACCGGTGGATGGAAAAATGGCGCATTGCAAAAGAAAATAAAGGTCCTTTCGCATGGATGCGTTCACTTCGCCCTCCACCTGAACCGTTGGGGATATCCAATTCCGTTGAAATACGGACAGAGGGCTATTTGCTTTTCAACGCGCTGGTGTCGCCCTGCGGCAAGTTCATCGTTTCCTCATCAGCCAAAGGATATGATGATGCAGAGTTGCCGGAAATAGTATTGAGAGATACACAAACCTATTCCGGAATTAACAGGATTGAGAAAGAAGTAACAGATATCAGGTATTCAAAAGATGGCGTGTATTTGGCCGGAGGTGATTCAGAAGGCAATATATGGCTGTGGAATGCCAGAACCTTTCAGCTAAAAAAAGAATACAACTTTAAACCCCACGGCATTAAAACAATAAGCTGGTTATCACAATCTGTTATAATCGCCGGTTGTTATGACGGTACGACGCTGCTTGTGGATATGGATTCCGGCATTGTGTTGCAAAAGCTGGCAGGACACACAAAGCCGGTGAACTTTGCAGGTTGTACGCCGGATGGGACCACTTTTGTAACCGCATCCTCCGATCACACGATAAGGCTATGGGATGCCAGGACCGGTACGGTTAAAATGGTGATTGATACCGGAGAGCCGATAAGAGGAACAGCCATTTCTCCGGATGGAAAAGTTATTGCCTGTGCCTGTACAGTCGAAAGTGAAGTGATGTATGACGTAAAAGAAAGATCAGACATAAGATTGTGGGATATTGAAAGCGGGGAACTTCTTCGTACGTTCGACGATTGCGGATCATGGGCAAATTGTGTTGCTTTTTCACTGGATGGTAAATTACTGGTTTCGGGACATGGAGCGATGGCAATTTCATCAGCATCCCCAATTTGTTTATGGCAGGTATCAACAGGTCAATTGCTGTACCGCTTTGAAGGACATTTTCACGGAGTCACTGCTGTTGATTTTTTTCCCAACGGAAAGCGGGTGCTGTCTTCGTCGTTCGATAAAACATTGCGTGTATGGGACCTTGAAAAGATCGGTCAGCCACACACCAGATTGCACAACCATTATGATGATGTTTTTGGCCTTACTTTTTCCTCTGACGGAAAATACATTATATCATCGGCCTGGGATGACAGGCGCATTTTGCTGTGGGATGCCGGTTCCGGTTTTATGTTGCGCGCTTTCGAAGGACACAACAGCCTGATCAGGTGCTTCCGGTTTTCGGATGATAACAGGTATATGATCTCCGGGTCGGGGTCCAAATACAGAGGTGTTGATTGTGCTGCCCGTTTGTGGGAAGTGGCTACCGGCAGGCAATTGGCGGTGTTGGAAGCAACCCCGGAAGGCAATGAATACCATGGGCATGTTAATCCCGTTAAATTAGCCGGCTTTACCCGGGATGGCCAATATCTTGTGACAGGACACGCCAATATGCTTGCGTTTAATCCGACAGTAGATTTGTTGCGCATCTGGGACCGCCGTACAGGAAGGCAGGTTGATTGCTATTCCGGATCGCAGGAAGATGCTTCCCGATTAATTAAAAGACGGATAGATGATCTACAGGAGATGATCCTGAAGCGGGAGTTGATAGAAACTGAAGGAGGAACAGTGCATCCGCTGTGCGGAAAACTATCGAATATTAAAGGTATTGCAAACTGGGCAGGAGGTAATTCAGTGGCGCTGCAGGCAGATAATGAAAATATTACTGTTCACGCCTGGCAGGGAATAATTGCAAGGCTGCCGCATAGACTCGATCTGTTTTACGCAAGTTCTCCTGCCCAACCCGTTTGGGCTTTCGGAAAGGGAACACACCTGTTTATATATCAGCTGGAAGGAATGACCTCATGAACCCGGTGTAGATGCTACAAAGAATCCCTGTCTACAACTGCTTGATCACATGCTTATAGCTTTTCCCCAATGGCAGCTCCTTGCCATTTTTCAACCTGATCATGTTGCCTTCTATGTAGTGTACAAACTTTTTGTTGAGTATGTAAGATTTGTGGATGCGTATAAAAGACTCGGGAGGCAGCTGTTCTTCAAAGCTGCTTAAGGTGCGCGGCGTCAACAGGTATTTTTGAGCGTCCCATATCTTTACGTAATTGCCGACGCTTTCGAGGTAGTAGACCTCATCCAGTGCCAGCTGTACCTGCTTTTTATCCACCTTGATGTAGATGCTGGCGGGTTCGCTGGCTACGGCAGGTTGCACGGGAGTGGTAGCCGTTTCTGACGCCTGCTTCTTCAACGTGTACAAAGCCAGTGCCCGGTTGGCGGCTTTTAGGAAACGGTCGAACCGGAAAGGCTTCAACAGGTAATCGCACACTTCGAGGTCGAAGCTTTCGAGCGCATGTTCTTCAAAGGCGGAAGTAATGATGACCAATGGCCGCTTTTGCAGGGTGCGCAGAAAATCCAGCCCGCTGAGCTTGGGCATACGGATATCGAGGAAGATGAGATCTACGGCCTGCGTGCTTAAAAAAGAAAGCGCTTCCGTGGCCAGGTAGCACTGCCCCACCGGTTCCAGGAAAGGAACATCCTCCATATATTTCAGGATCACCTGGTGAGCGAGCGGCTCATCATCCACGATTAAGCAACGTATTTTCATGTCAGGTCCAGTTCCAGTTCAGCTTTAAATGTATGATTTTCTACCGCTGTTGTCAACAAGTGTTTACCGGGATAGAGCAAAGCCAGCCGCCGCTGCAGGTTGGTGAGCCCGATACCGGCCACCGTACTCCTCTCTTCGAAAGAATTAACGCAGGTAAGATGCAGGCGGCTTGCACTGGTATGTAAACGGATATGCAGGAAGGCTTCGCTTTCGGCAGGCTCGATGCCATGTTTGAATGCATTTTCTACCAGCACGATCAACAGCAATGGCGCTATGCGTGGCGTATCGGGCGCTATCTCCTGCGTGAATTGTATGTCTGGCTTGCGCTTCAGCCTGATCTGTTGCAGCCACATAAAATCTTCCAGGTACTTTACTTCTTCCTGCACCGTCACGGTGGGTTCCTTGGTTTTGTACAGCACATAGCGTGTCAGTTCAGATAATTGCAATATGCTTTCAGAGGTTTGCTTGGATTGTGTGAGGCTCAGCGCATATAGGTTATTCAGTGTATTGAAGAAGAAGTGCGGGTTCAGTTGTTGCTTCAGCAGGTCCAGCTCGGCCTGCGCTTTTTCTTTCTCCAGCGCCATGATGCGGCCGTTTTGTCTGCTCCATTGCAGAGCCAACACGATCGGAAGGCTCAGCAGGAGAATGATGATAGCGCCGCCTGCATTCTCCAATGCAAAGGGATTGGCCGCAAAAATATTCCCCAGTCTTTTATTCACGGGCAGCAACAGCAACAGTTGTGCAAGTACCGGATAAGTAATACTCACCACGGCAAGTCCCGCCAGCACATACACGATCAGCCCCTTGGGTTTCAGCACATGAGGCACCAGTACCCGGTTGTTGATATAGTAGAAAAAATACCCACACAGGTACATGAACAGGAATTGCACAGTAAAGGCGAGGAATAAGCCAAAGTGGGCAAACAGTTTCCGCACATTAAACTCAAAACCTACCAGCAGCCCTTCGGGCCTTTCATATTTCGGATTACCGATGCTGGATACAGCCATCACCGAGAGTATCGCAGCAATGAGCAGCAGGCTGATGAGCAGCGCCCGGTCCAGGCTCAGCCATTTCATCCATTGCCATTGCTGCATTCTTGTGCGTAGCCACGCAGCTACCGTCAACAATAGTTCAAGCGACAGCGTGCACAGCAGACTGATAGGCGCCAGTCGCTGCCAAAGAGAGTTCACTTTGAACAACGTGGTGCAGACAAAGAACATTCCCCAAAGGTACAGCCCAAAGCAGGCCAACCAATACAACCAGTATCGGTTAGCTGGCAGTGTTTCTTTCATCCGTGGTTTATACCAGGAGAAAAGCAGAATAGGCAACTGCACCAACACCAATACACCCAATGCGCCACAGTAATGCAGCCAGGTATACACCTGTTTATCCAGCAACTCGAAAATGGCCACCCAGCACAGGATGCCCATGTGCAGGAGCGTTTCATAATGCCTGCTACCAAGCGTTGCTATTGTATGGTACCACCGGTTCATGCTTTCTCTATCAAATGATAAAAGAACAGCACCCGTTCTGGCTGCACAAATTTTAATGATGAACGTACCATTTTTCATGATGTAAGTAAAGCGTTCCTGAAAACGGGCTATACGTGTCGTTGATCACTACTTCCCGCTCCTTGCTCATTGATAATTGCCGGGGTTCCCTTGGCCGGATACTTTCGCCCTATCAAAACAATATATGCAACGACTACAAATAACCAACCTTTCCAAAACCTACCCCAACGGTGTACAGGCGCTCAACAATGTGTCGCTTACTATCTCCAATGGCATGTTTGGCCTGCTGGGTCCCAATGGCGCCGGCAAATCTTCTTTGATGCGCACACTGGCCGCCTTGCAGCCACCGGATAGCGGGCAGGTGTTGTTTGATGGTAAAGACATCCTGCAGCAACAGCAGTTCCTGCGCAGCCAGCTGGGTTACCTGCCACAGGACTTTGGTGTTTATCCCAAAATAGCTGCCATCGACCTGCTCAACCACCTCGCTATCCTGAAAGGAGTCACAGATAAAGGCACCCGCAAAGAACAGGTGCTGGCCCTGCTGCAGCAAACCAATTTATACGCCGTAAGAAAACAATCCGTGAGCACCTTTTCCGGCGGCATGCGTCAACGCTTCGGTATTGCCCAGGCACTGTTGGGCAACCCGCAGCTGATCATCGTGGATGAACCCACAGCCGGGCTCGACCCATTGGAGCGTAACCGCTTTCATGACCTGCTGAGTGAGATTGGCGAACAGGTAGTGGTGATCCTGTCTACGCACATCGTAGAAGATGTGCACGACCTCTGTCCCGACATGGCCATCATGGCCGGTGGCAAAGTGATCCTGCAGGGCAAACCGGCTTTATTGACCGACGCACTGGCCGGACAGGTATGGCGCAAAACAGTTCCTAAAGAAAGGCTGCAACATTACCAGTCTGCCCTGCCCGTGATCTCCACGCGCATGACTGGCGGCAAGATGCAAGTATACGTACTGAGCGGTGTTCATCCCGGCGATGGCTTTGAACCTTTTCAACCCGATCTGTCGGCTGTTTACTTCTCGGCTTTGTTCGGTGCGCAACGTACCAAAAAGGAGGTGGCAGCATGCTAACATACTTATTAGGGTTTGAATTGAAATATCATTTCAGGCAGATCACGTTCATTGTGTCGGCTATGCTGTTTATAGCACTCGGTACACTGATGATACAGGGCAATTTTGGCGGCGCTGAACTACACAAGAACGGGCCGTATGTTATCAGCTACCTCACCTGTTTTCTTTCCCTCATGGTTATTTTTATCAGCACACTCTTTTGCGCCAATGTGGTATTGCGGGATAGCGTCTACCGGATGGACAGTATTGTTTTCACGACCTCGCTGGAACGTCTGTCTTATTTCATGGTACGCTTGTTGGGCCTGGTGTTGACTGTTTTTATCGTGCTGGCGTTGGGCATAGCGGGCATTGCTCTTGGCAGCCTGGCTGCAGGTGCTGATCAATTAGGACCGTACAACTTCTTGTATTTTTTACAACCGCTGCTTGTATTTGGACTACCCAATGTGCTGTTTTGTTGCAGTGTGATATTCAGTGTGGCGTTACTCACACGTCAGGTGCGTGCTGTGTACATAGCCGGTGTGTTGCTGTTCATTTTATATTTCCTGGGTTCTATCCTGGGCAATTCGCCGATGATGGCCAGCTCTTTAAAAACAAGTCAGCCCGGCCTCCTGCCCTACCTGCTCGATCCTTTTGGGTTGTCTGCCTTCCTATATGAAATGCGCTCCTGGTCATTGGCCGACCGCAACACTAAATTGTTTCCGCTGGCGGGTGCTTTCCTGGCCAACCGGTTATTGTGGACTGCTATCAGTTGCTCCTTATTATGGATCGCTTACCGGTATTTCAAATTCAGGTTGTCGGCAACGGAAAAAACACGCAAGCGGACTACAGTTCCAATCATCGCCAAACTGGCGCAAGTATGCCGCCGGGCTCCGCAGCGTGGGGTACTTGTGCCCACGCTTAGAAGTGTCCCAGTAAAATCTACAGGATTTACATATCACCGTTTGGCATTCACCTCACAGTTAAAGCTGGAAGTAGCATCGGTGTGCAGGCATATTCCCTTCCTGGTGATGATGGCCTTGTGGGTATTCCTGTATGCAATAGAACTGAAGGAGAATATTTTACAAGGACCTTATGGCACCCGCTTCTATGCAGCTACCGGTTATATTGTAGAGGAACTGCGCAGCATACGTCCTGCCCTATTATTGCTTGTATTTTATGCCGGTGAACTCATCAGTCGTGAGCGTACCGCCAACATGGAAGGACTGATATTTACTACACCCGTGCGTAATGCGATCTTATGGGGCGCCAAGTGTGCTACGCTGGCGGTGCTGGTCGCGTTGCTCATAACAGCGAATAGTATAGTAGGCATTGGATTACAGTTGCTGACGGGTTACGCTGTTATCGACCTGCGTGCCTATCTTTCTCTTTACTATTACAGCGGCCTGCCTTTATTCCTCTTTGCTGTGCTGATCGTGTTTATACAGACCATTGTTGCCAATAAATACCTCGGCATGCTGTTGAGCCTGGTGGTCGTGGGCATTGTTGTGTTCAGCCGTCAGCTGGGCATCCAGCATTATCTGCTGCGCTATGCCACCCTGCCTGACCTGCGGTATGCGCTCATGAATGGTTTTGGCCATTATACAAAGGCTGTCCACTGGTATCTATTGTACTGGACTTCCTTCGCCGCTGTGCTGAGCCTGCTGGCGGCTGCTTTGTGGAAAGCGAGTGCACATACTACTCTGTGGCAGCGCATGCGAATCATGGGGCGGCAATGGGGGCTTCCCGGTAAAGTAATGTTGTTAGTCTGCCTGCTGTGTTGCACAGCCGCTGGCATTTACATCGACCGCAGGACTACGCAGGTAAGTACAGCGCGGGGTAATTCCACCATGCAAATATGGGGCGTAGAGTACGAGAAGCGCTACAAGCCGCAGGAACATTTACCGCAGCCCTATATCATAGCCGTAAAGACCAACATTGCTTTATACCTCGAAGCAGGAAGGTACACGGTGCAGGGCAGCTATGGCTTGCGCAATGAAACTAACCAGCCTATCACGACTTTATGGTTTGGCGTAGATCCCGAAGTAACCAGCATTTCCTTTACAGTGCCCGGTGCCACTATCGATAAGACCGACACTGCATTCAAACTGTATTGGTACACGCTTGCACAACCTTTGTTGCCGGGCAAAGAAATGCAGGTACAGTTTACCATGGAAGTAGAGCGCAGTGGTTTCGACCGCTTCAATCCTGAGCATTCGATCGTGGCCAATGGCAGCTATGTGGAGCTGGAGAAATATATTCCTTACCTGGGTTATAATAACCGGTTTGAAACAGCAGATATCACTGTTCGCAAAAAGCATGGCCTGCCACAACAAATAACAGGTATACTACGCGACAGCAGTTATCACCTCGTCGATTATGAAACGGTGATCAGCACGGCTGCCGATCAGCAGGTAGTAACGGTAGGCGCCCTGCAGCAGGAATGGGTGGCCGGTAACCGCCGTTTCTTTCGTTATAAAACGGAACAGCCGGTGAATTACATGCTGGCGTTCAGCTCGGCCCGCTATGCTGTACAAAAAGAGGTGCACAAGGATATTACTTTCCGTATTTATTATCAACCCGGGCACACGGCTAACCTGCCAACCATCATGCAGGCCATGAAGGATGCTATCGACTACGGCAGTGAACATTTCAGCACTTATCCGCTATCCTATCTCACATTGGCTGAGATACCGCAGTATCCCGGCGCTGCTACGGCGTATCCGGGCGTGCTGTTCAGTACAGAAAAGATCAACTTCATGAGTAATCTGAGCGATAGCAACCGCTTCAACAATGTGTATGCGGTGACGGCTCATGAAGTGGCGCACCAATGGTGGGCCAATAAATTGTCACCACTGCCAGTGCCAGGCCGTGCGGTGCTCACGGAGTCGCTGGCGAAGTATACCGAGATGATGGTGGCAGAAAAACGTTATGGAAAGCAACTGCTGCGGCAACTATCGCTGGCTGATAACAACCTGTATTTTGCGTTGCGCAATATGGCCGGCGAACCGGAACAGCCACTCATACGTGCCGGGCAGTCTTTTGTTTGTTACCAGAAGGGTGGCCGCGCGCTGTATGGCATCAAAGAAATGCTGGGTGAAGCTGCTATGGATACCGCACTGCAAAGACTGATCGATCAACATGAGTTCCCGCACCAACGTGCCACCACAAGCGATCTGCTCCGGGAATTAGATGCTGTAGCTACACCACAACAGGCAACACACATCAATGATATTTTCAATAAGGTGATCGTTTATAATAATAAACTGCAGGTGCTGCGCTGTGATTCATTGCTATCAGGCAGGTTCAGGCTGCAATTACAAGTACAGGTAGCAGCCACTGATGAAAGCGGTTCCCGACTGGAACCATTGGCGCCAAATGTCGTAATGCCAATAGCGGTGTATGATCAACCGGCCGACCGGTGGGACCGGTATACAATGCCTGTATATGTGGGGCTGCACCCGCTTTCCCGTGCCCTCAACGTGTTGGCGATCGAACTGGATAAAAGACCGGCTGTGGCGGCTATTGATCCCTGGGGGTATTTGCCGGATGCGGATCAGGAAGATAATATCGTATTGGTTAAATAAAAAACTCCGGGCGCGTGGCCCGGAGTTTACCTTTGCTGTATACCAGATTATTTGCTTTCCAGTATTTCGTCCAAATTGCCCAATGCCATGGTAAATCCTTCCTTGAAACCCATTTCCAGTATCTTCTGTATACTTTCTTCGCTCGTGAATTTTATCTCGATCGTTACGGTGGTTCCCTTGCCGTTAGACTTGAACTCAACAGTCCAATTCATATTGGGGAATTCAGCACTCTTAACGCCGTTCTCATCACAAAAGGCATCGATATAGGTGTAGCTCTTGTTGGGAACGATCTTTTGGTAATCGGCCCGGCAGTAATGGCGTTCGCCTTCGGGGCCTACCATACTGTAAAGCCAGGTGCCACCTTCTTTAAAATCCATTGACTTCGTCTCTGTGCTCCAGGGACGTGGCGCCCACCACAGATCAAGTATGGCGCTGTCGGTCCACGCTTTCCATACATGATCCAGCGGAGCATCGAATTCCCTTTCAATGGTTATCTTTTTGTTGTCCAGGTCTTTCTCGAAGACAAGCTCTTTGTTTGCAATCATGGTCATTTGTTTTTTAAGTTTTTTAATACTGCATCCAATTGATTGAATTTGGTTTCCCAGAGTTGCCGGAATGGCTCCAGCCAGTCAGCAATGACTTTCATTTTCTTTGGATTTAAGTGGTAATAAATTTCTCTGCCCGATGACTCCTGTTTTACCAGGTCACTTTCTACCAGGACCTGAATGTGTTTAGACACCGCCTGCCTGCTCACGTCGAAGTACTCGGCAATGGCATTGGGTGTCATAGCCTGTATGATTATAAGGCTTAGGATGGCTCTACGGGTGGGGTCGGCTATTGCCTGGAATACGTCTTTTTTCATGGCTACCTTATTTGATATGCAACTTACTGGTTGCAAATATATGTGCAACTAACGGGTTGCGCAAATTTATTTTCAGGTCTACTCCTGTTCGCAGCTTGATTGAGGTTAAGATATCTGCATATGGCGGTCAAAGAGGCTGATAATAATCAAATAATGATTGAGTTGTATTAGGATATGTATTTCCGTTTGACAGGAAATGTGTAAATTATACATGCAAACATTATTCCCGCCCTTTTGAACTGCTATTAGTCCTTTCTCTGTGGAAATGTGCATCACATTTCCATTAAACCTAAACCTTATCTGATGAATCGTAGACTATACGTTTGTATGGTGCTGCTTGCTATTACTATATGTTCGTCAAGCAGCATTAAAAATGATCGCCTCCATCACTATCCTTCTATCAGAATCAGCGATAGCATTAAGAAATATCATGAAGACATCTACAATCTTATCCATGATTCGATCATCGGTGGCAAACCGCCCTATCGCTTAGGTGTGTATGACCATTTAGCTGACACCAGGCAGCACCTACTTTATATTGTAATGGAAGATATGACCATAAAAACAGGTGCGGAGACAAGACCTCATTATGATCCAATCAATAGATTGTTCATCGATACAATAGTTCTAAATTCAGAATTTTTAAGACGAGGTTGCAAGGAATATATTGTACAATTGATCGCTCACGAAAGTATCCATGTATTTATCAACTGGAGCCGTTATTCATTTCTCAATAGTCATATAAACAATGTTACTGACACTTTCTTGCAAGAACATTTCGGAAGAAACTGGCAATGGCTAACTGATAAGGGTAAAGCACCTACGCCTGTAGAAGAGCATAGATTGATGTATCAAAACTTTTATGATACCATACGCAATTGTATCCTCGCTTATACCAAACGTGGCACCCGACCTGCCTTGCGAAACAATATCGCACGGGCGCTGGCATGGGGAGGATTGGAGAAGACTCCTGAGTGGAAGAAACAATCAGAAACCTGCCTGTTCAGCTGTATCGATAATGAAGCAAAGAATTTCAATTTTATGAACGGTTCGAGAGAGAAGTTCAATCCCCTTCCTTGTCAAGAGGATGGAAGGCTCGATGTTATTTTGGAACAAATAAGGGAGGTTTTACAAATAACTAAATCAGCCTCCCGCGTCCCCAAAAAAAAGTAAAAAATAATTGGCGCTGTTTACAGAGGATACTATATCCTGACCTCAGGCGTGTTCTAACTGCCAATCGATTGTTTTTCTTTACATTAGTGTTCAAATTCAAGAACACTAACCGATTATTCCATGATCAAGTTTCACTGTACCCTTATCTGTATTGCATTACTGCCTTTATTTATCATTGCACAGGCGCCCTCCTCCTCTTATCTGATCAGGGCGGGCAAATTCTATGACGCGGAAAAGAATGTCTTTATCAAAAACCAGGAAATTTGGATAGAAGGCAGCTCCATCAAAGCGGTGGGCAATAAACTGACTGTTCCCAAAGGGATTACCATCATCGAACTGCCTAATGCTACGGTGGTACCCGGACTGATCGATGCTCATACCCATTTGTTGATGTTGCAAAAAGTGGATGACAATATAGCCATCGACGTATTGATGAACTCACCGGAATACCGGGTGCTCAGGGCTGCCGGGTTTGCGCGGTCATACCTGGAGTCGGGTTTTACGACCATTCGGGATCTGGGTAATTCAGGCAAATATCTCGATAAAGAAGTGGCCGTAGCCATCAGGCGTGGCTTTGTACAGGGACCGCGCATGTTGGTATCAGGTCCTATCCTGAGTGCCATGGATGGCCAGTTTTATCAGCTGCCACAAAAAGACCAGGAAGCGATCACAAAGTCTGAGTACCGCGTGATCAGCGGCGTGCCTGATGCCATACAGGCTGTCAAAGAACATGTCAACAACATGGTGGATGTGATCAAGATCGTCGCCTTCGGGGAAAGAATGGGGCTTGAAATGGAGGAGATGAAAGCGATCGTTCAAACAGCCCATCAATATGGCCTGAAGGTAACGGCGCATGCCAATTCCGACAACATCATTCAGCAGGTGCTGGAAGCGGGTGTGGATGGCATCGAGCATGCCTATTATATTTCCGATAGCTCGCTGGCAAGGATGGCCCGCCGGGGTGTATACATGGTGCCCACCGATCCTTCCATGCAGGCGATCATCGATACGGAAGAGGCCCAGCGTAAAAAAGAACACGACACCACAGAGATAAAGAAGATGTTGCAGCCGCTCACCGACAGGCTTACGCGGGCGCGTAAGATGGGTGTCATGATCGTGGCGGGTTCCGATGCTTATTTCGATACCAAAAGCTCACGCGGCAATGCCGCCAAGCAAACACTGGCCGCCTATTGGGAAGAAGGCATGCCGGTAACAGACATCCTGCAGGCTGCTACCTGGAATGCAGCACTGGCATTGGGCAGGAAAAACGAGTTGGGTGTATTGCGCCAGGGAGCTAAGGCAGATATAGTGGTGTTTAATGGCGACCTGGAGGCTAACTTTAAGAAGGCATTATTCGATGTGCGGATGGTGATCAAAGATGGCAAGATCGTTCATCAACCATAAAATGGCTGTTATGAAAGTATATTCCCTGCTGCTTTTATTGCTTATCGGTTGCACTGGCAGCATTGTCCAGGCCCAGCAAAAGAAACCTGTCCCTATTATTTTCGATACCGATATGGGGCCTGACTATGATGATGTGGGCGCGCCATTGCCCTGCTCCATGCCCTGGCAGATAGCGGTGAGGCCAACATATTGGCTACCATCGCCAGTACCAAGCATGCAAAGGTGGCTGCCACATTGAATGTGTTCAACACTTATTTCAACAGACCCAATATCCCCATTGGTGTTCCCAAAGGCAAGGCACTTGACATAGGCGCCTGGCAAAAGTGGGATTCGTTGGTAGTAGCCAATTATCCGCATGCTATACAATCGAATGAGGAGGCCATGGATGCAGTAGCCTTGTATCGCAAGATACTGGCTGCGCAGCCTGATCATTCAGTAACGGTTGTAACGGTAGGATTTCTGACCAACCTGGCCAATCTCTTGCAATCGCCGGCTGATCAGTATTCCCGGTTGAATGGCACAGACCTGGTAAAAAAGAAAGTGAAGCAATTGGTGTGCATGGCCGGCTGGTTTCCTGCAGGCAAAGAGTTTAATGTACACAAGGACAGCGCAGCCTCCAAAACTGTATTCACCCAATGGCCCGGCACCATTATTTTGACTGGCTTTGAAGTAGGTGTTGAGATATTATCTGGCTTGCCGCTGATAAACAATAATGCTATTCAAAAGAGCCCGGTGAAAGATGCATTTGCCAGAAGTATTCCTATGAGTAAGCAGGACATTAACGGCCGCATGAGTTGGGATGAGACTGCCGTGTTGATCGCTATCAGGGGATGGAAAAGATATTATACTGCGCAGTCTGGCCGCTTTGTTATTCATGATGATGGCAGCAACACATGGGATGCCAACGGTAAAGGGCATTTTTATGTGGTAAAGAAAATGCCGGTGCATGAAATGGCTGCATTGATCAACCAACTGATCATGCACCAGCCAATGACAAGACGTTAAAAAGCCTTCACTTCCAGCACCACGCTATTACGCCCATTCTTCACATCAGGGTTGAAGCCTACTTTCATCAGGAATTCTCCTGTGTATACTTTCGAAACATCGATGGTAGAAGTAGTACCGGGGTACACATTCAGTTCATTAATAGTATATTTCTTAGCCGGGTCAAGTCCTTTCATACGGATAGGCAACTGGCTGCCGGCATCATAGCGGTTGTTGACAAGGTAATTGAATACAACGCCTGCTGTCTTTTGTGTATTCAGGTACAGCACAGAAGCCACTGAATTATCCAAAGGATTCTGTAAGCGGTATTGGTCTCCCTGCCAGATGATCGGCTTCACAGCGTTGTAGGTCTTGATTGCTTCCTGACAGAAGGTAAGATCGTTTTCTTTCAGGTGGCTTACCACGATATCAAAGCCCATTTTACCCATCATGGCCACGTCGGTACGAAACTTAATGGGTTGCTTTCCCCAGTCGGTAACGTGGTTGGAAGAAGCAATAGACGGATAGAAATAAGAGTATTCCCACTGCATGAAGATGCGTTCCAGCGGATCGGTATTATCACTTGGCCAGAACTCGGTGAAGTATTGCAGGGCGCCGTAATCAACACGGCCACCACCACCAGAGCACAACATCATTGGCACGGTAGGGTATTTAGCCCTGAGGCGTTTCAATACATTGTACAGCCCTTGCACATACTGGATGTAAAAGTGTGATTGATTACCCAGTTTGGCGGCATGTGCATTATAGATCACGGCATTGCAATCCCATTTGATATACGCCAGCGTCGGGTTCTTCGTAAACAGGTTATCTACTACATTGAACACATGCTCCTGCACGGCAGGATTGGTAAGATCGAGTACCAACTGATTTCTGAAATAATATTCCGGACGGGCAGATTGTTTGACTACCCAATCAGGATGTTGCTCATACAGTTCGCTCTTGGGGTTCACCATTTCGGGTTCTACCCAGATGCCAAACTTCACACCATTGGCCTGCGCTTCTTTTACCAATGAAGCAATGCCATTGGGCAGTTTGTTTTTATTCTCCTGCCAGTCGCCCAGGCCCGCTTTGTCGTCATTGCGGGGATATTTATTGGCAAACCAGCCATCGTCGAGCAGGAAGAGATCAACACCCAGTTTACGGGTATCTTTCAATAGCTCTTTCAGCTTAGCCTCATTAAAATCAAAGTAGGTGGCTTCCCAGTTGTTGAGCAGGGTAAGGCGGTTGCCTTTGCCATCGAGTATCTTGTAATTGCGCGCCCAGCTGTGCAGCTTGCGGCTGGCCTCTCCTTTTCCGTTGGTAGATAAAACAGATAAGAAGGCGGGTGTGGTAAACACTTCGCCGGGCTTCAGCGTGTAAGTGGATGCATAGTTATTAATGCCTGCCATGATGCGCAGGTTGTCCTGGTTGTCCAGTTCCAGGTCGATGCGGAAGTTGCCGCTCCATTCCAGTGAACCATACAACACGGTGCCTTCATCTTCTGTAGCTGGTTTGTCCAGTGATACCATAAAGCTGGGTGGCTGGAACAGGTTGGTACGGGAACCGAGTTTGGAGTCCAGTGTCTTGATGCCATGGGTAAGGCGGGCTTCTTCGGCCTGCATTTCTTTGGCCCAATCACCGTGGTATTGTTTCAGCCAATAGCTGCCTGCCTTCAGGTATAAACCGGCAGAAGCATATTTGTGCAGTATTACATTTCCTTTTTCGCTGTGTTTGATCTCACTCCACTGTTCCGTCACATCTTCATTGAACCAGGATTTATAGAAGAGCGTCACCTCAAAATTATATACCGGGTCTTTCAGGAACACGGTCAGCAGCGAAGTATTATCATCCAGCTTTTTGCTTTCGTGACGCACATACTGCAGGTCGAGGGAATTATTGCCATCAGCATGAGTTACTGCAATGGCAGGCTCAAACAGGCTCCGTGTGCCAGCGGTTGAATAAGCCGCATTCGATACACCGGTGTAATCGCTGCCCTGCTTGTACATGGCTGTTACCTGGTTGTATTCGTTCTTGTCGGCCAGCTTGGGGCCCATATAGATGATGCCTACCTGTTTGTTGGCGTCTGTTTGCAAGACGAGGGCGTTGTTCTTTGTTTCAATGGGTATCAAAACCTGCTGTGCAAACGTTTTTTGCTGTACAAGGGAAAGCAGGGTTACTGCCACGATCAATCCGGTTTCTCTCATTCGTTTCATAGTACGATGTTACTTATTGTGTATTTACTGTTGTCAATTTTCCATTGAGCATCACTTTCACGGTCTGCTTTTGCGGCGACCGGAGTTTGTAGCTGATCACCTTGCCATTCTTCCAGGCAAAATCAACCGTGATGTTGTTTCTTGCCTTCATACCTTTTACAAATCCCTCTCCTTTCCATGCATCCGGAATGGCAGGAATGAAGTTGATGAATCCTTCATGGCTTTGCAGCAACATTTCAGCAATGCCGGCACCGGCGCCAAAGTTTCCATCGATCTGGAATGGTGGACCAGCCGACAACAGGTTGGGATATACGCCTCCACCTGCGCCGTAGTTGATATTGGTCTTCAGGGTAGGCTTCATGATCTCTCTGAATAGTTTGTAAGCCCTATTGCCATCATGCAGGCGCGCCCAGAACAATTGCTTGTAAGCAATGGCCCAGCTGGGACCATCATCTCCCCTTACATTCAGCGACTTCCTGCAGGCTTCTGCGAGGTCGGGTGTTTGTGAAGGAGTAATGAGGTTGGCAGGATATACGCCGTACAGGTGTGATATGTGACGGTGTTCCTTGTCTGTTTCTTTATAATCTTCGAGCCATTCCATCAACCGGCCATCGGGGGCTATGCGTCCGGCTGGCGGTATCTGATCAAGCTTTGCCTGCAGGTCTTTGCGGAATGCTTCATCGATGCCCAATGTTTTGGAAGCGGTGATCACATTGTTGAACAGCTCGCGGATGATCTGGTTGTCGATGGTGGCGCCCATGCAAATGCTTACATGTTTGCCGCTGCCATCGGGCATGAAGAACGAGTTTTCCGGCGAAGAAGATGGTGAAGTGACCAGGTAACCGGTTTTAGGGTCTTTGATGAGGATGGCCGAATAGAACTTAGCCGATCCTTTCAGTACCGGATATATTTTCTTCAGGTAGTTCTTGTCGTTGGAAAATGCGTAGTGGTCCCACAGGTTGCTGCACAACCAACCTGAGCCGGATTTGGTAACACCCCAGGAGGCGCTTTCGCCGGGCTCGGTAAACATCCAGGGGTTGGTGATCACGTGGGCCACCCAGCCTTCGGCATTGTAATAGGCTTTAGCAGTGCGCTCACCATGTGGCACCATGTTGCCGACTAAATCAGCCAATGGCAGATTAAGCTCAGATAGGTTGGCCGGCTCTACGCCCCAATGGTTCATCTGCACGTTCACATCGAGGTGGTAGTCTCCATTCCAGGGCGTGCGTATCTGATGCGCCCACAAACCTTGTAAGTTAGGAGGCAATAAACCTACGCGTGTGCTGCTGATGGAGAGATAACGACTGAACTGATAGAACAACACCGTCAGCTGATTATCGGGCGTAGCAGCGTTATAGAAGTTTTCCAGCCGCTTATCGGTAGGCCATGTTTCATATGCTCCATGACCGAGGTATACCTGCTGGCGGTTGAAGAGCTTCTGAAAGTTGGTAATGTGTTTTTGCTTTTGGAGATCGTAAGCAGTGGATTTTGCTTTATCCAGCAATTGTTGTGCATGTTGGCGAAAGGCATTGTCTTTAAAGCTGGTCTTTGCTGAAAAGTATACGATCACTTCATTGGCCTGTTGTACCACCAGCCTGTTGTTGTCTGTAGATACTTTACCACCTTTTGCCTGAACGGCTACTTTGGCGAGGTATTCCATGCCCTTGCCGTCGGTGCCATTTTCCAGCTGTCCATACATCTCCAGGGCATTGTTGACAGCAGTGACCGTTCCTTTCTCTTCTCTTGACAAGCCAAGACCGATATTGATCATGCCGGGCTTACTGGCCGTGATCCTCATCATGCCTACGTCATCACCAAAGCTGGTAAAGTATTCTCTTTTATAGGTAACACCGTTCACCTGGTAGGTACAGGAAGCAATGGCGTTGTCAAGGGAAAGGCCTCTTGTATAGTTACTGTACTTTACTTCATTGTCCTGAACGCCATTATAGCGGTAAGCAATGCTGAGGTTGCCCATCGTCTGAAAACAACCAAAAGGTTCAGCGCCTGAACCTTTTCCTGTACAAATGAAATCTTTATCGATCAATGCCTGTGCCTGGTCATTCTTGCCTTCTAACAGCAGCCGTTGTATTTCCGGGAGCTTTTTGTAGGCTTCTTTGTTGTTGGCATCCTGCGGAGCGCCCGACCATAGGGTGATATCATTCAGCACAATGTTCTCTTTCATCACGCCGCCGTCGGGCATCATGCCGAGACGGCCATTGCCGAGGGGTAATGTTTCTTCCCATTGAGCAGCCGGCTTTTCATACCACAACCGGAGGGGGAGCTTAGCCGCGGAGTCTTTCCACCGGGGTGCGACAAACCCCAGTGGAGACCCTGCGGTGAATGCCAAAACATGCTTAACTGCAACTGAACTACTAAACAATACAAATAAGAGTACGCCTTTCTTACTTATGCTTTTCATTAAATCCTATATTAATTTACGATATACAACCTGATGCTGTTGAGTCGCGTCGCCTCTCCATCGTCATTCATATACAACAGCAGCCCCATCGAGAAAGTAGTCTTTTGGGTCACTTCGAAAGTGGTATCCCACCACCACCAGCCGCTTTCAAGTTTGGCGGAAGCGAAAGCCGTATTCACATTGTCTACATCTGGCAAGCCATTGGTGCCGGGCATAGCCACCAGGTATACATCGTTTCTCGCTCCACGGTGGTACCAGTCTACTGATCCCTCGAATTTATACTTTCCGGGAGGCAAAGTAACGATCTGGTGGATCTTACCATTCTGGATAGCTGCTCCACCCCACCCTGCTTCGAAATAGATCTTGGCATCGCTGGAATTATCTGTACCGCCATAACCATTGTGGTTCTTGGCGGCAGGGTTGGTGATCCAGTCGCGCAGGGTAGCCCAACGGCTGCCATCATTCGCTGAATTGGCTACGGGCTTCACACTATTCAGTAATATCACTTCGGTAAATGCCGGCAATTCTTTCTTTGTTACGGTAAATGTATCGATACCAACTTTCTCCGGCAGATATAGTGTGTTATAACTAAGCAAATTTTTAATGCCTACATTGGGAATAACGGTTTGTTGATCTACCAACTGCGCTGGCACAATGGTATCACGAACAACATTATCGCCATTCGTATAATGTATCTGCATGCCGAGCACGCCTACATATGCATCCACATTGGCCCAGTTGATCGTGGCTGATCCATCGGCCGCAAAACTCGTCTTCAGTACTACGCGGTTACCACGTTGGTTAACGGAGGATTGAAAGCTTTGTCCATACACATTGCCGGTGGCGATCATGGGGATGGATTTATTACCCTTGGCATCATACGTGCGTATGGTAAAGGTGATCGGTCCTTCGGGCAGGTTGGGCACGATCTGTTTCATCGTATCAACGCCGCCTGAACGCACAAAAGGTGCTTCAAGAGAATCGCTGCCGCTGTTCCAGAAGATGCGGTATTTGGCTACACGGGGATCACTCTTCAGTATACCGGTAACCATAGCGCGGTTTTTACCGGGTATCACTTTCAGGGAATCGAAGGTGGAAGGATAGATGATCTCCCCTCCTTCTGCGTGTTTTTTATAATCGTCCATTTTTTTGCACGAAGCAATGACGAGGAACGCCCCTGCAAGGCAAATTGGTATATTAATGATGTATCGTTTCATGAACTTAGTTTTATGGTGTGTTATTCAGTGGCCCAGACATTCATGTTCTGGATAACGATGAAATAAGCGCCTATCCAGTTTGTCAGGCATTTGATGCGCAGGTACCGGTAAGGCGGCGTGTCTTCATTGAAATCGAATGTAAACCCGGCAGAACCGGCAGCGTAGTCGGCACTGTTTTCCTGACCCAGCGGCAGGCCGGAAGGTTTTACCACTTCACAGGTCAATATCTTCGTCCACTTAGACCAGTCCCCATCGCGTGTAGGCTCATTGGAGCCATACACTTCAAACCTGCGGGGGCTTCCTTTTGCATAATAGAAATTCCCTTCCCGGCGGGTAAGCAGGTTGAAGCGCGTTAGCTTAACCGGCTGTTGGCCGAGGCTCCAGGTAATGGTGGTGGGCACACCAGAGCTTTCGTCAGTATAAGTGCAGGGCCATTCATTGTTGAGCAACCCCGTGAACATCATATCAACGGTGGTATTGAACGACATTTTGGTGTCGTTGTCGCACACATACGAGGAGAACTTTGTTCTGTCGAGCAGCACTTCCTTGGCGGGTGTGATGGAGGCATACAAGGTGTCGGTTGTATTGAGCCAGCGATCACGTACAAAGAAGGCAAACTTCTTTTGTACGGGTGTGAGGCCGCGGATGCTGGTAGCGATGATGGAATCGCTGGTGTAGATATTGTCCAGGCTGATGTAATCGCCCTTGCTGGCAGAGTCCATCAATGGAACGATCACTACATTGCCCTTGTATTGGTTGAGTGATTTTATCCGGATACCACCGGCGGTGGCAGTTACCTGCAGGTTGCGAAATACCAATTGGATGGGTGATACCAGTGGCGATACTTCTGCATTCACGGCAGCAGAGGCCACCTCACTCTTGTTCACAGCTATCAGCTGTATAGTATGTTTCAGCGTATCTGAAAACCCATCTACTCTCAACTGATTGGTGTAGGTAGATGCTTTCACTTCCCGCTTTGTACCGTTGGCCAGGGTATACATGGCCTTGATGTATAACAGGTCAGGATCGGCAGGCAGCGTATAGGTGATCAACGCGGCACCATGCTCGTTGGTGACCTGTACATTGGAAACCTGTCCGGGAGGATTGGAATTGTTTTCCGTGATCCCGTTGGGGTCTTCTTTGGTGCAACTCCACATTCCTGTTATCCCAAGGAAAGCGGCTATTATTAAAGTTTGTTTTTTCATATTAATCTGTTTTGCAAGCCTTGTTAATGATGATTACCAGCCCGGATTTTGTACGAGGTTTTCGTTTACCGGCAGGTTGTTTTCTCTGATGGGCCACAGGTAATCCCTGGGCACTACAAAACGCATATTGTAATAGGTGGTCGGTGTATAGAACAGGTCGGGCCTGTCGGCAGTACCACTCCTGTCCCATCCGGTTACGTTGCCGTTGAGCAATTGACCAGCCAGTTTCCAGCGACGCAGGTCCCAGAAGCGGTGCCCTTCAAACGACAGCTCGATATTGCGCTCTGCGCGGATAATTTCGCGCAGTCCATCCTTGCTGGTGTAAGCGGCAGGATTCGTAGAAAAGTTGGTCCAGCTTTGTTGTACAGTAGGCAGGCCTGCACGCTCACGCACCATGTTGAGGTATTTGTATACATCTTCCTGTGGGCCGGAGGCTTCGTTCAATGCTTCTGCATAGAGCAGGTACAATTCGGCCAGGCGCATGGTGGGCAGCGGATAATCTTCTATATGGCTGCTGTTGTTGCTTTGGTAAGCAAACTTCCAGTTCACCATTTTCTTGGGATAATAAGTTGTGATCGTTACGGCTACACCAGCGCCAAACTGTCCCAGTCTCAATTGAGCGCTCCAGGTATTTTCATCAGTACGGCTGGGGCTGTTCTGCATATACCAGCGGCCACCATCGAAACCAAGGTCGGCATAGAAACGCGGTTCGCGGTCGTAGTTGATGCGCGCTGTTTGATAGCCCTCTACAAAGTTGATGCGTTCACTGTTGTTGGCAGTGCGCAGCTGATTGGCGTTGGAGAAGTCCAGTGTTTTATCTTCTGTGATGGGTACACCATTTTTGCTATAGAACTGACGCACCACCTGCATGGTTGGCCCGAGGGTTCCATAAATGCTGGAGTTGCCGGAGTTGGCAGGGTCTATGTGTGCCATAGAGGAGTATTGTAACTGCCAGGTAGAAGATTCTGAATTGGCCCAGATCCATTCCTGGTTCCACTTTTCACATACCGCATTGCGTACGCTCATCTGGGTAATAGTGCCGGGCGTCAGGTTGAAGCCTGTAGTATTGATAAACTTATAAAGGAAGATACCAGCATCTTCACAAGCCTTGATGGCGGCAGCACCTGCAGCAGCAGCGCGTTGCCATTTTTCTACACTATACGTTGTATTGACAAGTGGTCTGCCTTGTTTGTCTTTGAACGTGAGGTAATCCTGGTTGCCATTGAACAGAGGGCTGGCGCCCAGTACCAACACCTTCGCTTTCATACTTAAAGCGATGGCCTTGGTGATGCGGCCCAACTCAACAGAAGGCGTCAGTAATGCTACCGGCAATTTGGCCACTGCCTGGTCCATGAGGCCGGCAATGTAGTTCACTACTGAATCTACTGGTTCACGTCTTACCTTGGTTTGTTCCAGCGGCGCATTGATGGGAATGCTTTTGTCCATGATGGGAATAGGTCCATATTGGCGCAGCAACAGGTAATGGTAATAGGCTTTCAGGAACATCACTTCGCCCAACCACCTGTCTCTTTCGTCGGCAGTGAGGTCTGGTATTTTGCTGGTGTTGCTTACATTTTCAATGAAGGTGTTGCAGGTGCGGATACCTGTGAACATGTTGTCGTAACCTACATTCTCAAAGTAATCTCCATCCCAGATATTGCCATAAGGTCTTACCACATTCTGGTTGCCGCGGGCGATGTTCCAGTTGGTAGCCGTAAGACTCGCTGGTGGATAGGCCAGCCAGAATTCGTCACCGGCCTGGTAAGCTACGTTGCTCACCGGGTCGCCGTCATTGGGGAGGTATGAGTAGCAGGATGCGAGGTATTTCTCGGCCTCCGCGCGCATGGTGAATGCATTATCGAGTGTTGCTACGTTATCCGGCACCACATCGAGGAAGTTCTTTTTACAAGCTGTTGCTGTCAGTATCAGCAGGAAAGCCGGGATGTAATATTTTGGTTTCATTTGTTGTTCGTTTTGTTTGAATCGTGAATCGGCAGTCGGCAATCGGCAGTGGTTCGTATCTGTTCGAGCTTACCGGTAAATGGCGACTGCTAAAACCCGAAGTTGATGCCGAAGTTGTATACTGCCTGTACAGGGTAACCAAGGCCGTTGCCACCCATTTCAGGGTCCCACAGTTTAAACTTGCTGATGGCAAACAGGTTTTGCCCGTTGGCATATACCCGGAAGTTGGAGAAATGCAGGCGCTGTAAAAACTTGCTGGGCAGGTTGTATCCCAACTCCACTGTTTTCAACCGCATGAAGGCACCGTTGCGCAACCACCAGTTGGAGGCTTGTGAGTTGTTGTCGTTGAAACGTGGGTCGAGCCTGGGCCAGAAGGCGTGCAGGTCCTGGTTTTCTTCAGACCAATGGCTTTCGGCAATGGCTGTCAGCAATCCGTTCTGTGAACCACCATTGAGAACAAAGGGTGAAATATTATAAGGATTAATGAAGAATGATACGCGCGCGTTGCCCTGGAAGAAGGCGCTGAAGTCGAAAGCCTTGTATCCGAGGGAGAAGCCGAAGCCATACGTGATCTCCGGGGTAGTTGGATGTCCCAGCGGCACTATATCCAGCCCTGTGATCTGTCCATCGCCATTGATGTCGCGGTATTTGATATCGCCACCCATTGGCTTGTTGCCACCAAAACTTTGTACTGGTGAGTTGGCTGCTTCGATATCATCCACAAATAATCTTTCTGCCACAAGGCCATATACCTGGTTGAGGGAGTTGCCGATGCGCGACAGGTATTTCAGGTTATCAGGATAGTTGGGCTCTTCGTTGATGAGGAACTTGCTGGTAGCATAGGTCATGTTGCCACGCACTTGTAACCACAGGCTTCTTTTGAAGGTCTTGGAGTAATCTATCGCTATATCCACACCCTTGCGTGATGCTTTACCCACGTTTGCTCTTACAGTAGCTTCCAATCCCATTGTGCTGGGGATAGTGCTTCTATCCATCAGGATGTTGGAGCGTATTGCATGGAAGGCGTCTACGGTTACATTGATGCCATTGGCGAAAGAAAGGTCCATACCATAGTTCGTCATCACGTCCTTTTCCCAGGTAATGGCCGTGTTGGCATAGCGGCCGATGGAATAGCCTGTTACATAATAATTCTGACTGGAACCCCAGTGGAAGCCACGGCCATCATTATTAGGGTTAACATTGGAGAGATAGAAAAACCGGTCGTTCACGTTACCGATCTGGTCATTACCTACCAGACCATAGGTAAAGCGGAACTTCAGGTTGGATACATAATCTTTTGCTTTGTCGAAGAAAGGTTCATTAGACACTACCCAACCAAGACCCGCAGAGGGGAAGAAACCAAAGCGGTTGTTGGAAGCAAAACGCTCGGAACCGTTGTAACCAAAGTTCGCTTCGGCGAGGTAACGGGCGTCGAATGCATAGGTAAAGCGTCCTGACACACCGAGGTTCCTTTGCGGCAATGATGATTGCAGATCGCCGGCGTTTGCATTGAGGAAGTTGCGCATAATGCCAATCACCATACCACTTACAGCATGCTTATCATTAAAGGTGCGGCTGTAGTTGGCAGAGAACTGTGCATAGGTTACGGTATTCAGGATCTTATCGCCCTGCTCATAGTTGAGGTACTCAGTCCCCTGCCCTTTGTTGATGGGCGTCAATACGGTGAGCTTGCCATTAGGATCGGGCAATAAAGTATAATAGAAAGGACGATACCTTCTGTTCACATTGAAGAAGGAATACCGCTGGGTGAATGCCATAAAGTTGGCAGACAAGCCCGGGGTAATGAAGTTCAGGTTCTGGTTAACCTCGATCTGTGCGTTGAGTGTCGAAGTATTGTATTGCTGGAATCCTGATACCATGCCGGCAAAAGGATTGTTGTACAGCGAGGTGGTATTGCCAATGAACGCATTACCAAACAGCGGGTGGTTGAGATACGGTGCATAGCTGGATGGATAATACGCCGGGAACATTACCGGGTTGGACCATATGGCGCTGTTGAATACTGCGCGTCCACCATTCACCCAGTTGCCGTATTCATCACGATAGCCCACAGGACCGTTGTAGTCATCAAACTGACCAGAAGTCCTTACGATTACTTTGGTAGAAGGCGTGACGTTGATGCTTACGTTGGAGCGTACGCTGTAGTTACTGAGTTTGATATTGCTGTTGAAGCTGCTGCCGGGTACGGTACGCAGGATACCCCTGTCGATGTTGTAGGTACCAGCAATATAATACTGTGCTGTTTTGCCACCGCCACTTACGTTGAGGTTGGCTTTCTGGTTCACAGAATAATCTCTTATCAATTGGTCGATCCAGTTGTTGCTGGGATATTGGAGGGGATCATCTCCTGCAGCGGTGTGGTCGATCTTGTTTTGTGAATAGGGCAATACGCCGAGCGGGTCCCTGGTAAGCACGGCCTCATTGGCCAGCTTCATATAAGTAATGTTATCGGCAAACTTGAAGTTGCGCGTATTGGTAGTAACCGGTGCTTCCAGGCGCACATTAAATTTGGCCCTGCCTTCGGTACCCAGTTTGGTCGTCACCAGGATCACACCGTTGGCACCTCGTGCGCCATAGAGTGAGGCGGCAGCGGCATCTTTCAATACAGAGAAGCCGGTAATGTCATCCGGTTGCAAGCGGGCGAGGTCGGTATTGGACGATTCCATACCATCGATCAGGATGAGGGGATCGCGTTTACCAGCGCCAAAGGTGCCTACGCCGCGGATGAAGAAGGCCGCATTATCTGCGCCCGGCTCACCGCTTTGCTGGTAAGCGATCACACCCGAGATCCTACCGGCCAGCATGGTGGTAAGGTTGCTGGTGGGACCACGCAGTTCTTTGGGGTTGATGGAGGTAATGGAGGCCACCATACTTTGTTTTTTCTGCCGCCCGTATGCCACCACGATCACATCGCCCGTGGTATCGGCACTGAGGCTCAGCAGCACACGTATGGGTTGTCCTTTGCGGGCCATCACATCTTTGGAGCGGTAGCCTACAAAGGAAATTTCCAGCAGCGCCTGGTTGCCGGAGATGTCCATAGAGAAATGCCCTTTTTCATCGGTGCTGGTGCCCTGTTTGGTGCCTTTGATCATAACCGACACGCTGCCCAATGGCATCGAGCTGGCGCTATCGACCACGGTACCGGAAATGGTACCACCTGAGTCCTGGGCCAACGCACCAGTAGCAACCAATAATGAAAAGGTGAATAAGATGGAAGGGAGCAGAATGGGAATGGCGCGTGGATGAGCGATCAGTCGCCCTGCACGGCAAGCAATTCTTTTAATCATAATAAAAAGCAATGTTAGTTTTCCAAATTTGACAGATTCGGGGTTAGTCGCAGTCCTATCTGTACTATCCTATACTATACTACTACAAATATACTTTTATTTTGTATGGAGCAAAATATTTTTGACCACGATTTGTTGGATTTAATGGATTGGAAGGAATTATAATACGCATAAACTCGCTCGCCTCTGGCGAGTGAGGGTATTTGCAAGCCTCTGGCTTGCTGTGAACAAGCCGGAGGCTTGTAAATAGGCGTCACCAGCGAGACGCTGGCGACTGAAGAGATGCACAACACTTGAGTACGACTACTGCGCTATTTTATAGATCGCTGCGTCAGATGGTGAAATTGTGAGCGAAAGCTGACCGGTAGTTGTAGAGGATGTTTGGGTGAACAGCTCCTGCAATTTTAATTTGGCGCCCTTCTTCAGGCCAAGCCATTCAGGTGATATGGTATAGGTGCGGGCAGATTGATCATAATTAAATACGGCCAGGTAAGTGATGCCATCGATGGTGCGGGTAAACAGTTCCGGCGCTCTCTTTCCTGAATTGGCATCTACGGGCCTGAAGCTGCGGCCGTCTTTGATGATGTTCAACAGCTCTTTGTTTTGCAGCAACTGTTTGGCGACTGTGCTCCATTCGCCGGTAGCAGAGAAGTCATCGCCCGTGATCAGTGTGCCTGTCACCAGCGCAGAGGCCAGCCTGGCCCTGTTGGCGCCGGGCTTTTCTTTGTTGAATACAATGTGATCGGCATCTACGTAATCGTAGAGCTTGTTTTGCCACCAGCCATATCCTGTACTGTTCAGAGTATATTCTGTGTTGTCGATAGCGCTGAAGGCGTCACAGGCAATGCGCCGCATATGTACATATCGCCCGGTAGCCATGGTAGGTGAAATAGCCGCATACGTCAGCATTTTGCCATCCAGTACACTGTCTAAAAACTCCATTCCTATTTTATAGGCTTGCATGCCGGTAGTGACGGAAGGATCGTAGAAATGATCGCTTTCCATGGCACCATGTCCCAGGAAATCGATCTTGATCATTTCAAATCCCAACTCTTTGAAGGTATTGATATAATAAACAATGCGGTCTTTAGTGCCGGGATAGGTTGGGTCCATGGCGCGTGCGCCATCCACTTCTGTGGGCACTCCTTTCTGCGTGATCCAGGAAGCCGGGTAACTAAAAGTGGAGCCCTCGATCTTACGATCATATTTGCCCCAGTCGGCAAAAGGACCCCAATAGATGCCGGGTACCATTTTTTTGCTGCGGCAGTATTGTACGAATTCTTTTAGCTGACTTACATCACCTTTTAAGCCTCCCTTTACAAGATTGTCCCAATAAGAATCGAGATCGATGTACAGGGTATTGTCTTCATTACGGAAATGTTTGCAGCTATCGGCGAAGAAGTCCACTACCCTTTTGGCTTTATCGATGTTGAGGTGATTTTGTATAACGCCCCAGCTGTTCCATCCCATAGGTGTAGCTTTGTTCCACTTAAATATTTTACGGGGTTCGGCAAGCGTATTGGCCTTGGCGTATTCTTCCATACCGGTGCGCCAGTCGTCGAACATACCCACCATTATTTTAGGTGAACTACACAGGGTGTCATTGACTGACACTTTGCCGTGCCGGATATTATCATGGGTAACTACACTGTCAGTAAATCCGGCATAAGCCATCAACAATGCTTCGCCTTTGTCTAGCGCCCGCACATTAATGCCTGACTTCCAAACGTCATGTTCTATCGAGCCGATAATTAACCCCTGATGGTTGTCATTATTGTACAAGGCCGTTACCTCACTGCTGATATAATTGGCTTTACTCAGCGGCTGAGCGTCGAAGCGCGCCCACATATCATTGTCAAAAGGCACCTGCAGCGCACGTATATCTCCTGCATCTTCTATTATGAGCAAGCTCCGGTAGAGTGGTGAAATGAAATCAGCCGCAGCCTCCTTTCCATACACTTTTGCCTGTACAAAAAAGAAGGACTTCCCTGGGTATACGTAAAAGAGTTGCTGCATGCGCATGCCTTCTTCAGTTCGCTCTATGATATGTAGTTTTCCTTTCCCCCACGCATCGTTAATGGAAGTGACTGAATGTTTTCGTTTGCTTGCGTTGGTGCTTTTGAGTGCAACATTTCCGCCATATGCGGCGGAGGCGTCTTCGATAACCCGTTTGCCATTGAATATTACATTGTAAGTACCACTGAACATATAGTACCGTATAGTATCTTTTTTACCAAAGGGAATATTGATGATGTCATTTTTATCTCCGGCTATGCAAACAGTAGAAAGATTACATAAGAGCATGATGGCAACCATCATCTTTACCGGCGTTTTGCCTGACATATATTTCATTTGTCTATTCACGGTTTTATTCATGGGGTGGTTATGTTGTATCTGTTTTATGCTATACCTGCTTTTGAAAACAAGAAAAAGGCGCCTGCCATGCCTGCAATCAGCAACAGGAAGAACCAATACCGGTGGCGCCAGGGTTGCAGGTCTACCACTGCCAGGTTGCGCGGTGTGTAGGGTTCTGCCAATGGCTTCCACTTCCCTATCGCCAGTATCAGCAATACTGTTACTATAAACAGGATGGCTACCACATGCAGGTAATGCATTTGTATATCGAACACGAACTGGCTTAGTGTATAGGTAATGATGAAGAATAATAAACCGATACGGGCTGCCAATTCAGGCACGCGTTTCGTGAGAAATCCTACGATCATTACCGTAAATACCGGTACGCTGAAGAAGCTGGATATCTTTTGTATGTAATGATAAAAGCCTCCTTCGAAATAAAGAATGAAGGGTGAAAAGCACATGGCAATGGCTGTGATGCTGATCTGAAAAGTACGGCCAGCTTTTACCAGTTCACGGTCACTCGCCTGTCCTTTTCGCCAGGGTTTGTACAGGTTCATGATGAATAGGGTTCCTGTACTGTTGAGGCCAGCATTGAAGGTACTAATGCCTGCACCAAAAATGATGGCTGCTATGAAGCCGGTCATGATGGGCGGCAACACATCGCCTACGAGCCGCGGATATACCGTGGCTGTATTGGTGATATTAGGATACAGGTGCACAGCTATCAGGCCGGGCACGTTAAGCAATAAGGGTGACAGCAATTTGCCCAGACAAGCCAGCGACATTCCTTTCTGTCCTTGCGATAAACTCTTAGCTGCCAGGGCCTGCTGCATGATGTATTGTTCCATGCCCCAGTAATAGAGGTTGATGAGGAACATGCCCGTAAACAGGGTGCTGAATGGTATGGGATCGTGGGAACCTCCAATGGCATTGAGGTGTTCTTTTTTTGAACCGAGAAGGGTTTGCACACCTTTTGTAGCACTGCCATCGCCCAGGTAGCGCAGGCTAAACCAGAGTAAGGCAAGGCCACCTATCAATAAGCCTGTTCCCTGCACCAGATCGGACACAGTGATGGCTTTGAAACCTCCCAGTACCGTGTAGCAACAACCGATCACACCTATCAACACTACCAACAACCAGATGGCAGAGAAATAACTAATGCCCAAGGCTTCATCGATGTGAAAGATGCCATTGAGCGCCACGGCGCTTCCATATAAAATAGTAGGTATCAGTGTGACCAGGTAGCTGGCCAGGAAGATGAGTGATACGATCTTCTTAAGCCCGGGTCCAAATCGGTGTTCAAGGTAATCGGGTGTGGTGACGGCGCCCATGCGCAGGTAAATAGGCAGGAAAAACTCTGCCACAATGAGCATGGCAAGGATAGAACTCATGCCCCAGGCCATCACCGTCATATCGGTGGTATATACAAATTCGTTCTCTCCTACAAACTGGTTGCTGCTGAGGTTGGTGAGGAATAATGACATGCCCACCATCCAGAAGCCGAGGGTACGATTGCCCATAAAGTAGGCTACCGTGGTATTCAGCTGTATCTTCCTTGTTTTGAAGATGGCGACAGCTGCCACGGTGGCGAGGCATAGTAAGAAGCAAATAAATCCTGTCAGATTCATGGTGTATCAGATCATCATAGCGACTTGCGCCTGATTAACACAGTAGGGATTATTTCCTGGATCTTTTCTCTTTTCAGCACAAAGTCTGCTGCTTTTTCGGCCATCGCCCGGAAGTCGGCAGCATAGGTAGTGATGCCATCGAAGATCAGCTCTTTTACCACCTCATCGTTGTGAGAAAGGATGCCTACATCTTTACCAGGCTTCAGCTTCATCGTCTTGCAATCTTTCAGCATCATCCACAGCTCGGTATTGTTGATGGTAAAGTACACTTTCCCTTTTTCGAGGGTGCCGGGCAAATATTCGGCTCTTATCTCGTGCTTTACTTTATAGTCTTTTACAAACGACTTGAAGGCCTGCAGGATCTCAATGGGCGTATCGGCAGCAGGACGGTGGTAATAGATCATTGCATCGTACTCCTTGATGGTATCGCTAAGCTCTGCAAATACTTTATAGGACGAGTTCTTAAACTCCTGGGCCACATAGGAATGATCACCGCCTACTTTCTCGAAACGGTCAATCATGAGGAACTTGTCCATGGGCAGGGTTTCGAGGATGCCTGCCGTACGGGGGTGCGGGATTGGCGCTACCACATACATGCCATAGCGGCCACGGATGTTTTGTATGGTGCTGTCCAGTACATCTATATTGTTGTGGTGGAAGAAAACGTCGATATGCACGCCTTTGCCCAGCTTTGAGCGGAAGACCTTGTAGAAGGTTTCCTGGAAAGCATCGAAGGCAAAAAGGACCAGGGCCACCCGGAGGTGCTGGTTGATATCTATATTGGAAACAAAGAAGCCTACCCTGTTCTTGGACTCTACAATGCCACGCTTTACGAGGTCTTTATAGGCTTTGGCAATGGTTTCGCGGGCAAAGCCAAACTCATTGATCAGGTTGTTGACAGAAGGGAGCATATCGCCCTGCGACAGGGCTTTTTTCTGAATGGCACTCAATATGCCATTGACGAGCTGCTCGTGCTTGGACAGGCTGTTGACACCCTCCATCTCATAGATCTGCTTGTATACATCATCCATACGGCAATCACTTGGTTTGGTATGCTGGCAAAAGCCCAGCACAACAAATCTATCCTATTCTGTACTACTGGCAAAATAATGTTGGCTGCTTATTCACATCTGACCCATCCGTATCTGATCTTACCGGCTAATGTTGAATTATCGACATTAGCATCTATAATTATATCTGAACCTTTTATGCCTGAAAACCCTCTGTCTTTACCAGTATAGCCGCCATTCTTTGTTGGGCCAATTATTATTTGATCCTGCCGGAATAAAATGCTTAGGTATAAAGCGCTCTCATGATGTTCCTTGCCATTTTTAAACCCCGCTTTAGTTAAAAACTCCTTGTAATGTTGTTTGTAATCTTTGGGAATTGACAAGCCTGTTTGGGATAAATTAAGATGCTGCCGGATTATTGCCCCTAATGTCTCCAGGTCAGCATCAACAGGTAATGTTGTGATCTTTGTCGAGGAAATGCCGAAACCTTCTTTAACACGGTCAACTGTTTCAATGAGAATTTTATCAGGGTAAAGGGTTGCACCTGCCAGTAAGATTATTTCTTTGGGCTGCATGCTTTTTCGTCTTCTAAAGATGCTGATGATGCTCATTATACTTGCATAATGTCCAAATATATAGAATATCTGCTTGCTGAGTCTCAATACCTTACCCGGGCACGTGATTTGAAAGGGCTCTATAAAAACAACCATGGAAAAGCGTGTATTGGGGATCATCTTTTCGCTGTTGGGCGCCATTGGGCTCATTATGGCTGGCGTTAGCTTCATGAATGGCGGAGGTGGTTCCCGGAATGTCAAAAGTATTATCATTTATGCCATCCTGGGCGCTATATTCTTCTTTGCCGGTATGGGATTGATCAAAAATACTAAAGACAGGCCTTCCTGATGGAATGTGCCTGTCTTGATGGTTCATATGTATCTTTCGGTATTCCCTATTCGCACTAAGGGCTACTGTTTAACCAGCTCTTTCATCTCCTTCAGGTCGTACAGAAATATCTCTGGCTGGTCATCCTTGTCGAGCTTTCCGTTTTTGTTGGAGTCTATGCGTCCTGCAACGACAATTACGCCTGTCTGACGGTTGAGGGTCCAGTTGTTTACAAAGAAATCGTTATTGGTGATCTGGGTTTGTTGTTTTCCATCGGGTGTAAATATGATCACCTGTTTGGGATCATACCAGTCGATTGACCTGTTACCATTAAGATTAACCGTCCTGGCAGTTACCAGCACTTTGTTGATGTTGAGTGTGTCGAGTTTGAGTTGCTCGATGCCTTCGATATAGGCGTCTTTGGGAAATTCGATCTGTTTATTTTCTCCGTTGCGGGTATTGATAAACAGCAGGCGGCGCTCTTCTGCCTGCATCATTTTACCCCAGCTTTCCACAGATGCGAGTACATAATCTGTGCCTTTGAGTTCTGTGAGCTTATTGTAACTGGCGAAGACTTTACCGACCTGAGCAAACGAAGCGAGCATAAGGAGATTCAGGGCTACTGCAATAGTCAATGTCTTTTTCATACTATACATGTTGGGTGAGGAAAAAAGATTCTCACCTAATGTACTGTATTTTTCTGCCGTGTTGCATGGAGTAGCCTATACGCGCTATCGAAAGGTGTAAAAATTCTGTTAAAATGAATTGGCGTGGCCTGTCGCGGGCATTACTACCCTGTCAGGCATTGTATTATTTCTAAGACTTGGAGGTTATGTATTGCATCAGTTGGGTGGCGCTTGTCAGGGCCGGGCTTGCCAACGGGTCATTGAACAACACATCCATGGGGCCTTCACCAAAATAAAGTCCGTCGGAAACAAGGAACGTAATTCTCATAAGTCCCTTTGTTGGAGCCGGCCTTCTTGGCTTATCCCAGGGACCGATCTGGTTAACGATCTTTATGCTGTTATCAAAAAGCTGTCTCGTTATTGCGTTTGCATTGGGGTCATCGGTTGTTTCCCACACCAGGACATTGCCTGTATGGTTGATATATCTTGCTGTTCCGTCATGGAAGGAGGCTAAAACAACCAGTCCGTCATCAAGTCCTATTTCCACAATCACAGCCAGCAATTCTTTGTTGGCAGGCTTGTGTCCGACTGTGAGCTGTTTGTTATAAGCAAGCACTTTTATTCGTGGGTCTGCACTGGCGTCATCAATAATTCCCTGTAAGTCTGCAATGGAGGTATTGTCTGCAAACAGGATATCAAATGGATATGTGTATGGCTCTTTAGTATTTTGTACATACAGGCTTAAGTCGTCACAAAAGAGCAGGTTGTAAATGAAGTTTGTAGAGCTGTCCGTATAAGGGCCATTATTTACCGGTGTCTTCATGCTGAAAAGTCCCATTTTAATAGAAGGATTAATGATTAACGGTTGTAGTTGATTGAATTATTAAATGTACAGCCTGTAACCTTATTGAGAATGACTTATTTCTTGAAACAGACTGTATCGCTATTAAAATGGGGGAAAAACCCGCTGAAGTGCTTGTAGTTTTCCGGTCAATGTTCCATCTTTTCCGGTATCGCAGTTTTATTATACCGGCCACGGTACTCCAGCGGCGACAGGCCTGTGATCTTTTTAAATACTTCCCGGAAGGATTTGATATCGGCATAGCCCACATCATATAATACTTCGTTGATGGAATGCTGCGATGTTTCCAGTGCTTTTTTAGCTGCCTCTATCCGTACGCGCTGCAGGTATTCCAGTGGTGTGTTGCCAGTTGCTTTGATAAAGCGCCGGTCGAAGCTGCGGCGATTGATATTGAGATGAGCTGCCAGGTGATCAAACGATAGCTTTTCGGCCATGTTCTCTTCCATGTATACCTGTGCTTTTTTCACCAGTTCATCTTCATGTTCTTTCTGTGCGGAGAAGATAATGAAAGGCGACTGGCTAAAGCGATCAAGGTCTACCTGGAATACTTTGGAACAAAAGATGGCGGTGGAGCGATCATAATATTTTTCTACCAGGTAAATGAGGAGGTGGAGGAAAGAGTAAGCGCCGCCGTTGGTATAGATGCCTTGTTCATCTGTAATGATCTTTTCGGTTACCAGCTCTACCTGCGGGAATAGCTTCCGGAAGGAACCGGCAGCATTCCAGTGGGTGGAGCATTGTTTGCCATCCAGCAGTCCGGTAGCGGCCAATATAAATGCGCCGGTACAGATGCTGGCGATCTCCGCTCCTTTTTCGCGGTGTTCCCTGATCCAGGGCAGGTAATCCATATTGAGGGGGATCTTGGAGGCAAAATCTCCACTGAGGGCCGGTATAATGATCAGGTCGGTATGTTTGATGTCTGCAATAGAGGCGTGCGGCCGTATGGTAAATAAGCCATCGTATAACTCAATGGTCTGGGAAAGGCCAACTACCTGTATCCGGAAAACCGGTTCATGGCCAAGCCGTTGCCAGTAATCATTGGCTTTGAGAAAGAATTTGTAGGGACCGATGATGCTGCTAACGTTGTTTTTTCCCTCCGGCACCAGGATGGATACATGTTTCATGGCTATGATTTGCTATAAAGTTACGCCGAAAGCCTGTCTGAAATCCCCCTGAGGGCTGCCTGTTTGGCCCTCTTTCTATAAACAACCTCCTGACGATGTATGAATGCCTGTTTCCGGCCAACTAATGCCTGGTATCACCTCTTTGTGGTATGTGGCGGTATTGTTTTTATGCTGATCTTAGCGTCAAATCCGTGGCCCTTACATACTTACACCCAAACAACTATATCATGACCACCCGGATTTGCAAGCGCAAGAACCTGTCGGTTCTGTTATTTTTCTCATTTATTATCCTGTTTTCTCTATCCTCTTGCTATTCTGTCCGCATCGTCAACAAGGACGGTACACCTGAGCCTGACCCGCTGAATAATAGCGGTAATTTCTACAAGGGCAAAAAGGTGCATGTGATCGATACGACCATTTCCCTGAAGCTGCATGAAGGGGATTTTTACCTCATCGAAAAGTGCCCATCGGGTGGCTTTTACTCGGTTGAGTACCGCGTTACCTTCGGCGGCGTGCTGCTGAGCGCCATCACTTTTGGCAAAAAACGGAAAGTGAAGATCAAGTATGTGTGTTTGAAGGAGCAATAAAGGCAACAAGGCATTAAGACATTGAGGCAACGAGTTAGAAAAATGTATTAACATCAATTACACCAATTGTTATGGCTACTACTACGAAACATGCAATAGAAAACTGGGACACTTTTCACAACAACGGCCCGTTCCCTACTAAAGTATTATATAAAACTTCTCTTGCAGGAAAGGGCAATATGCCTTCCCTGATCGACCGCTATAATGATGCTGCCGCAGAGATACAGCGATTGCTTAAAGATGCATTGGACAAGCAGGAAGGTTTCAGGGCGTATGGCTCTGCCTGGTCTATGAATCATGTGGCTCACCAGAAGGATAATATGCATTTCAATGCGGAGATGAATACAAAGAAAGCCATTCTGGATGACGAGATGCATGCTGCTTCTACATTCAAACGGGAAAACCTGTTCTTTGTGCAATGTGGTAATGTGATCAAAGAGATACACAAGTTTGTATTCGATCATGGAAAGTCTTTAAAAGCTACGGGCGCCAGCAATGGACAAACTATTGCAGGGTGCATATCAACCGGCGTGCATGGTTCGGCGCTCGGTGTAGGTTCTGTACAGGATTGGGTGGTAGGGCTAAACCTGATTATTGGTCCCAACCCTGAAGATATCGTGTACCTGGAGCGTCATACAGAGCCCGCTTTGAATGAGGTGTTTGCCGGTCGTATCAAGGCAAGGGTGATACGCAATGACGGTTTGTTCAACGCGGCGCTGGTGGGGCTTGGTTCTTTTGGTTTTATTCATGGTGCTGTTATTGAAACGGAAGACCGCTTTTTATTGAAACGGTATGTAAAGAAGATCAATAAAGATCTGGCGATAGAGTTGTCCAAGACACTTGACTTTGCCAACTCTGCCTTTACCATTCCCGGCGAAACAGATGCTAATGGAAAGGGCAACACCGCTTTTCATTATAAGGTGTTCATCAATCCTTATGTCAATGATCCGGAATATGTGGTGGAAGCTATTTATAAAAAGCCGTATGTGGCAGAGTATCCCGATCCGCTACCACGCATCAAGACAGCTATTTACCGCGACCTCATTATCCTGTTTACCAAGATCGCAGAGAAGTATAAGAACAGCATTCCCAAGTTGATCAAGGTATTGGAAAAATCAGTGCTGCCAGCCGTGGACCTGGAAGCTACCGGCACGTTGGCAGAGATATTCTGGGATGCTCCTTACCAGGGACCTGCTTATGCTATTGCAGTAGGTGTTGACCACACCAACTCCGGGAAAGCGCTGGAACTATTGACCAAGCTGGCAAAGGATGAAGGACCTATTCCCGGCATCTATGCCATGCGGTTTGTAAAGCAGTCGAGGGCTACACTTGCCTTTACCAAATTTCCTATCACCTGCATGCTGGAGATCGATGGCCTGATCTGGAAGGCTAAGAAGAATAAGATCATCAGCATGGAGCAGTTCTGTAAACGCACTATTGAAGTACTTCAAGCTAATAATATACCCTTCACCATCCACTGGGGTAAAACTGCCGACTGGGCATTTCCCGGTCTTGTTCAATATATGTATGACGACAAGGCTACTACCTGGAAGGAATACCGCAGCGCATTGCTGACAGAGAAGACTGCGCAGTTATTCTCCAATAAATTCTTAGAGGATACAGGGTTGTCTACATACATTGCTAATACGTCACCAGACCTTGTTAAGTCAATCGTATGATAAGATTGACGAGTTGAGAGGTTAAAAGGTTGATAAGTGATGGTTGCAGCCCAGTCATTAGTCTGGCCGCTTTGAGCGGCCTGACTGTTATTGCGTGTTTTTGCAGGTTATTTTTCTTTCCACACCGCCTAAAAGTTGCACTAATATGCAGCAGGGTGCTGTATTTTAGGCGTAAACCTGCAAAACTAACACTTATGAAAAGATCTTTACTTGCTGTATGTCTTATGATCTTATCCTTGTTGGCTATAGGCCAGCAGCCGCCTAAACGTGAAATGCGCGGCGCCTGGATAGCTACTTACGCCAACATCGACTGGCCCAACCGCACACAAACACCCGCCCAGCAACGGGCCGCATTCCTTACCATCATCGACCACCACAAAGCAACTGGTATGAACACCTTGTTCATACAGGTACGCAGTCAATGTGATGCGCTTTACCCCAGCACCATCGAACCCTGGTCTGCCGACCTGACCGGTACACAAGGCAGGGAGCCAAGTACGCCCTGGGACCCCATGCAGTTCATGATCGATGAATGTCACAAGCGGGGTATCGAGTTTCATGCCTGGATCAACCCTTACCGGGCTGTTGCCAACTCGGGCAACCTGCCAGGCTTTGCTGCCAACCATGTGGCCAAGTTGCATCCCGATTGGTTGTTGAGTCAGGGCACTTTACGTGTGCTCGATCCCGGTTTACAGGTAGTACGTAATCATATATCCAGTGTTATTGTCGACATCGTGCAACGTTATGATGTGGATGGCATTCACTTCGATGATTACTTCTACCCTCCTGCTGCGCCGGCAGGTACTACGCCTTACAATGATGACTCTTCCTTTACGCTCGATCCACGCGGATTTACCAGCCGGGCCGATTGGCGTCGTGATAATGTGAATCTTTTAATATCAAGTCTGTACGACACCATCAAAGTATTGAAACCTTGGGTGAAGTTTGGCGTATCGCCTTCCGGTATTTACCGCAACAGTACCAACCCTGCTATTGGCACACCTACCAGTGGCCTGGAGCATTACACTACCCTCTTTGCAGATACCAAAAGATGGTTGCAGGAAGGCTGGGTAGATTATATTGCTCCGCAGGTATACTGGTATATAGGTCAGTCCGGGGCTAACTATGCAGCCATTGTTCCCTGGTGGAACAACCAGGCCAACGGCAGACATATTTATATAGGTATGGCCGGTTACAAGGTGAATGATCCTGCTCAGGGCGTCAACTGGGCCAATCCTTCCATGATCCCCAACGAAATGCGGCTGAACAGGGACCCGCTTTATCCTAATATTTATGGAGAGGCTATTTATAATACCAGCAGCTTGCGCAGCACCACTAAGCTGGGATTTCGCGATTCGCTGCGTTTGTTCTTTTACCAACGGCCAGCCCTGCTTCCACGCATGCCCTGGCGCGACAGCATAGCGCCTGACGCACCTGCTTCGCTCACAGCGGTAAAATACCCCGGCGATTCTGTGGTGTTGAACTGGGTGAAACCAACTGCTGCGACTGAGCTGGACAGGGCGATTCGTTTTGTCGTCTATCGCTCGGAAGATACTACTGTCGATATTAATAATGTCGATAACATCCTGACCATTACCAATACGGATACCACGCTCTTTGCAGATACTACCGGGTTGCCTGGTACTACTTATTATTATACCGTTACTGCGGTGGACCGATTTAACAATGAAAGTGTACTGTCCAATACAGCGTCCAACTTACCGCCATCTATCGTATGCCCGGGCAATCAAACGCTGTACCTCGACTCGGCCTGCAATATCGTGTTGCCTGATTACACTGCACAGGCATTGGTAAATAGTCAATCCGCCGTTACGGTAACACAAGTGCCGGCGGCAGGCACTGTGATCAATGGCAATGGCGCCGTAACTATTTCACTGACAGCTACAGATGCCGGCGGCAACGAAGCTTCCTGTGAGTTCGCGCTCACCATCACCGATAGTATTGCTCCGCTGATCACCAACGCAGCTGCTAGTCCTGCTGAAATATGGCCCCCCAACCTGCAGCTGAAAGATGTGACCATCAATTATGATGCTACAGATAATTGTGGTAGCGTTACCACCGCCCTGTCTGTTACCAGCAGTGAACCGGTAACCGGTGGCTTGTATGGCAATCTTGCGCCCGACTGGGTGATTGTAGACAATCACCATGTAAAACTGCGTGCAGAGAAAGGCTTGCTGAGTAATGGCCGCACTTACACCATTACGATTACAGCTACCGACCTGGCAGGTAACAGCAGTGCTCAACAGGTGCATGTACGGATACCACGTATTCCCAACGATCCATTCCCGGATGGCATACTTACTGTGAAGGCGTTCCCCAATCCTTCGCCCAATCAATTCTATGTACTTACTTTAAGTACTTCATTGCAGCCGTTGAGCTTCATCGTAACAGACAACACCGGTCGCACTGTGGAATCAAGAACAGGGTTAGCTGCCAATGGCTTGTTTACGCTTGGTGCTAATTATAGACCGGGCATGTATTACCTGCAGGTGAAACAAGGGAACAATATTCAAACAGTGAAGTTGGTGAAGTTGTAAAGAAAAGGCATCGAGTCCTTTGCTTAGATAGTTATTAAGGGGCTGACGTAAGTCAGTCCCTTTTTTGTGTCACAAATAAGCTAATCAGTGCAATTATCTACTTATTATATATGGATTATTTTTCGGTCACACGTATCATTTATTACGATCAGGGTCACATTACTTAACCTACGTAGTGTTTTCACTCACGTCTACGCATATAGTACAGTAGATATACGCTTGTTTTCGATATCGCATGCTCATTAACTTAGCGCATATTTCTTACCGACCATAGCACTCTCCCCAAAGACCCATTGTTAACTAATTAATTTCACTGTTCCGACCAATAGTCATAATCTGTTCAATCAGCATTGAACGAACCGACCCGTCATTTTCATACGTCATCGTTAAACCAAAAAATATGTCACAGCAATCCACTGATGAGATAATTCTCCGGGCTGCCTGGAAACTTTTATGGACGCCCAACACGCAGTACTATCTTCCCAATGTCATGAAAAATGGGTTAAACTGGAACAACATCCATATTCCTCCACTGGAAGGATCTTCCGTACAGGATATTGGCCCTATCAGCTTATTCAAAGACAGCGTGCTTGGCTATATTTCTCTTAAGATGAATAATAACAAGATCACTGGTCTACCTTCCATTACTGAGAAGGGGTTTGGTTATGACGACCCTACTCATACACTCACGCTCAAGATCGGTTTCGGACAGCTAAATTTCAGCGGTCATTATGAAGTGGACTCGGGTGGTATAGTAGGTTGTGCTATAGGTGCCGCCAATGGACTGCTGGGTGCTTCCCGCGCTATGGCTATGACTGGCGCTACAGCCGATAATATAGACCTCGCTTATCAGTATCGTGATAAGCTAACTGACCCATCCAATCCTAATGGCAATCAACTGGTGAATGCTTATTATGAGCAGAATGACACGCTCAATTCTATCGTATTGGCGCAGAACGCCAAAGTAAATGGCCACGACAATAAGAGCAATGGCTTTTTTCATAACGCCTGGATCTATTATACCACAGATGGAAAGGATACTGCATTTTTTATGAACAACACCAGTAATGCCGCAAAAAACCCGGATGATACAGGCACTGGATTTAATGATGATGGGTACAATCATCATGGTTTTTACATGGAAACTGTGCTCACTATTGAAGCTAATTCTTTGATCAAACTGGGTGACCCACGTGGACAGGAGTTGTACAACTCTATCTATGCCAATGCAGACAATAGCAACCTCAACGGTGAAGCTCACTCTTATGGCGGAAAAAGTGTCAACAATTTCATGGGCTATGTTAAAGACGGAGGTTCCAAATCGCTCCATCCAGATATGCTTGCGGCTTCCAAACTTCGTAAAGAAGCTATTTATCAGAAAGCCTACGAAGAAGCGCATGCTGCGCATGAAGAATGGCTGGCCAACAACCGGCACGAGGAGTACGCGCCTGAAACGAACCGTTTTGCCAGTACGGGTGATATTTCGCAGATTACCGGCTCCTTCACTGATAATTTTGGTTTACCTACTTTATCTGTTACAGGCACTGTAGCTATGCAGGGGACCGACCTGGTAGTAACTGTAACTGATCTTTCTGCCACCATCCCTTTGCTGCACGTAACGCTTAATCCCGATCATGCATCAGAGCTCAATGCAAGGGTCCAAAATGCTATTGCCAATATGAGTTTTATGCAAAACCTGATGGTAACAAAGATCACATCGGGCTTAAACAGCGATGATGTGAAAAAGTACCTGAGCGATCGCATAAACGATGCCATTAAAAAGATATTCGGATAATCCTCAACTTATCGACTTAAAACTAATTGTATGCCATTTGATGTAGCCGTTGGCGTAAGCCAGCAACAACTCGATTTGTGCAGTGCACAGCTATTTACCAGGATCCCCGACCTCTTTCAAGGGAGTGGCACCTCGGATCAGTTTCCAGGCATCACGATGACCTGGGCTGCCACTGCCCCACCCACGTTCAATCTTTCACCATCGAAGTCTACTGTGGAGGCACTGCATGAACAGGCAGCGGCAATGCACAGTAATAATGACCTGCAACTACCACAGGAAGTTTTACAGGCTGCCGTTGCGCAAAGCCCTGCCTTCGATGTCATTTTCCCCAATTTGCAGATCACGCTTAAGCAACCTAATAATGAGCAGACGGTACTCAACCTGAATGTTACGCTGTCCTGCCTGCTCAGTGTATCGGGCAATAACCTGACGCTGGCCGCCAGCAGTGCAAGTTTTACACCGCTCAAAGATCCCATGGAACAATTCTTTGCCAGTAAAGTGGTAATGCCTCAGTTATTGACGGCCTCTAACAAAGCGCTTGCCGGCCTTAGTATACCGCCTCCTGATATGCCCGGCATTAAGCTGTCGCCTATAGCCGCTACCGTGGCTGGTGGCGCCATCATAGCCGTCACCAATCTTATCAATAAAGGACCAGCCAGTATTCCCAATGGTTATCCATGGCCATCTACCAACTTCTTTGCGTTGCTTAGCCAGGATGCCATGCAGGCGGTGACAACATCGGCGCTGGGCCAATCGAAGAATTATTCCGGTGGTGGCAGCGTTGGCACCAGTGCAGGCGGCGCCGACTATCATTATTCTATCAATATCAACAATCCCACCATATCGCTACAGGGAACCAACCTGATCGTGGACTTTGGTATCGATGGTAATGTAGGCGCTAAGATTACTGTATTATGGATACCCATTGGCGTGAACTACGATGTACTGGGCGGCCCTGCACCACAGGCAACGTGTCAACTGGAGCCTGCTGGCAGCAACAGTGTGAATATAGTTGCCAGAAGTATCAATGCTTTCACTTTCCTGCTCAAGCCCAGCGGCAGTGTGTTGGAATGGATTCTTTCTGCTATTACCTGGCCCATTACGCAAGCTATTACAGCCGTGGTGACGCCAATCGTAAGTACTTCACTGCACAACATCAACTTTAGTTCGTACAACCTGCCTGCTTATAAGGTCAACATCAGTGGTACGCAGTTGAAGTTTGTGCCCCAGATCAGCAATGTAACCAGTTCGGGTGCGAATATGATGACCATTGTCGGAACGCTGGTCGTTTCCTGATACGATCTGACCGAATATTTATTGGATCATTCAAATAAACCTTCTTATGAAATGCTTATTATTCATAAGCCGCTTCAGGCTATTGCTATTATTGCTGCTGTATGCAGCGTCGCTGCAGGCGCAGGTAACGGCGCTTAGCACAGCATCTCCGGTCAGTGGCGCTACGCTTGAGGTGCATTTTATCGATGTGGCGCAAGGCAACTGTATTCTGATCAAAACACCGGCAGGCAAGTACATGCTATATGATGCAGGCACGACTTCTTCCAAGGTAGATTATAACGACATAGTAAAATATATCACTAAGGCTACTGGCGGCGCCGATATCACTACCATTATTCTTTCACACGCCGACAAGGACCATGTCAGTATCATCCCTTCTATAGTGCAGGCAAAAAAACCGCTGTATGTACATTATAGTGGTAACAAGTCGGAATACGACAAATATCTCAGTGACTGGTTTACATCATTGCCCAATACTACCCAGTACATAAGCTATCCCAATTACTACTCCAGTACAAACCCCAGTAACGAAGTGGATGTCGGGCAAGGCACGAAGGTTTACATACTGGCCGCAAATGTTCCCGGCGACGCCAATTCAAGGAGTATCGTGGCTTCGGTTGATTATGGCAACACGACGGTGCTTCTTACAGGCGATGCCACAGCGGTCACAGAAAACTGGATAACACAAACCTGGTCCAGCAAAGCCCTGCGGGCAACGGTTTATTCGTTTGCTCATCACGGCTCCAACTATTCCAACAGCGCCTTTTTTCTGGGAAAAGTCAAGCCTCAGATCGGCATCTTTTCGGCCAGCGCGGAACATATGGGGTACGGTCACCCCCGTTGCGACCTGCTCGACTATGTACAAAATATGGTGGACGGCAATGGGAAAAACGGTATTACGATCCCTATGCATCGGGTCGACTGCTATCGGGACCCTGTTACCAAGTATGTAACAGAAAATAATGATCTGGGCATTTTCCTTACTGCCACACAGGGCAATATTGTGTTCAAGAGTGATGGTACTGATTATAGCATCACGGTCGATAGGCTTAAGTAAAAGATGGTCAATATTTTCTCTCAATTTCTAAATCAAGCACCATGACACTCGATGCGCTCTACAATATACTTTCGAATGCACCTGTATTCAATGGCACTTCTTTAAACCTGCCAGCCAATGCACTGGGTCCTGACGGGCCTGTAGATAAGCTGATCAGCTCCTGGATGGGCAGTACAATGACTGTAAGCGGCATGACGCAGCCACCGCAAAAGGATAGTAATAGCATCACGCTCACCGGCAAGATGAGCCTGCTGAATGTAAATGACCAGTCCGTAACTACTATCGTGTTTTCCATTATCGATGGTAATGGCAACCCGGTAGCGGACGGCACGCCGGCGCTGTACATAGATATCCCGCTGCCTGCCTCCTGGAAATTTGCGACCTCTTTTCCTATACTTGGCAGTGACTCTTTTTCACAGTTAGATTTCCGGCAATGTCATTTTCTCTTATGTTCTTATGCGAAGGCGGCTACAGCCCCCTATCCTTCTTTATCTCCAGGTCTGAACTTCTATAGCGGCGCCCTGCAAACAACCAGTGGCTTGCTCAACACAGTAGCCTCATTGCTCGGTGGCGGCACCAGCATCACGATCTCCGGGGGCATTCAAATTCTTGGCGGCAATATTGCAGACCTCGATAAACTTCAACCCGGTATCCTGATTACTACTCCAACAGTCAGTATCGATCTTCATTTTTTAACGTTGCCTGTTTACCTACAATGTAGTACAGCTATTGCCGGAACCAATAACAAGCTGTCGGCTGCTATTCTACTTTGCAGCAAGGTGACTATAGGACAGGCGCCACCTATTCCTGTTAGTGTAGATATCAGCAATCCGGGAAAGCAATTGGTGTTTGAGGCTAAATTGGGTAATGCTGTGACACATGGGCTGGAGGAGCTGGCAAAGTTCATGAACAACGCACCGGTAGGCGAAGTATTGAAGCAATACATAAAGAACCTGAGCAACCTGATAACGCTGAAAGCTGTACGTCTTTATTTTGATACCAGTCTGCTTACGAAAAGCCCACTACAGGCTTTCAGTGCAATTGCTGCAGATGTGGGCAGCACCAGTGAATGGGATATTCTGCCGGGCTATTTCGATATCAAGACTTTTGATGTGACTTTTATGGTGGACGATATTACCAACAGTCCATCTATCAGCACATTGGTGAATGGCACAGCGATATTGGTGGATAATGTACCTGTGCTGGTGAATGCCAATTTTCCGCAACCTGCTTTTTATGTTCAGCTTTACAATAGTACGCTTAACCTCACTCAACTATTTTCCAAGTTCTACCCTGCCGCCTCCGGCTTCCCCGTACTCATTTGCAATCAACTGTATGTAAATGGTACCCCGGGGAATAAAAACTATTCGTTGCAGGCTGGTTTTACGGGTGAATGGAAGATCAATTCAGGTATCCGTTCAATCCAGCTGAAGGAATCTTCTTTGAGTCTGAATTACGATGGCAATAAAAACCCGGCTACTACAGGTAATATTTATGCCGTGGTCGATTTTTTACCAGCTACCGGTACGGACCCGATTGCGGAGTTTATGGTAAACTGGGACATTCGTACGAGTTTCCAGCTGACTGGTAAATTCCCTGAGATCAACCTTACGCAACTGGCCAAAGATATTGTGGGTGTCGTGAATCTTTCTTTACCCAGCGGCTTTCCGCAGCTGGACCTTAAGGACACCACAGTGACCTTAACGGTTACTAATTCCAATGGCGGCAATCAACCGACCGGCACCAATTATGATTTCAATATTACATCTACCGTGCAGATCAATGGCACGGATGTAGGGCTTTTGTTTGAAATACAAAAAAAGGACGGCGTCTGGGGCTGCCTGGCAGGGGTATGGACGCAAAACTGGTCATGGTCGCCGGCACAGCAATGGCCGGGCACTTTTGCCGACATATTCAAGGATATCAGTTTCACCAAATCGGGTTTGCTGATCTCTTCACTCGACAACCCGGCCGTGCAATGGACAAACCCTCCTTCTACCATTCCCAAGACTGTGGGGAAAGGGCTTACCTTTTTCACCACCATCGCATTCGGAGGTGATCTGCTGAAGACGCTCAATATGTTTTTCCCCAATGCAACAGGCATCAACCTGTACGCATACATAGCAGACCCACTGAGTAATTCACAGTTTATTGCCAGTATCGGCGAGCCTTCCAAACAAAATAAGTATTCATTCAACGGGTTTCAACTTATTATTTCACCGGCCACCAAATCTTTCTCGCTGCAAACGGGTGTTTCTTTTTCCTTTACGGAAATTGCCGGACCCAACAAAGGCAAGGAGGTGAAGCTCGAGTTCATTGGTGGGGGTACGCTAACGCTCGATGGATCGTTCGATCTTTATTTTGTATTTAAGGCCAATAGTGAATTGATCAATCAGCGCAATGTGCAGTTGATGCAAATGCACACGCATCGCAGGCTGGTAAGAAATATGCTGACGAGCATAGCGCCTCCTACCACCAGCCCGGGCTGGAAAGACCCACTGGGATTGGAGGGCCTCACGATCAAGAACTTCTGGGGGGAAATAGGTGTATCAGTGAAGGGCGAACTGATGTTTGGCTTTGGTGGCAATGTAGACATCGGCAAAACCAATCCTGTAGAGCTGGAGCTGGACCTCGTGGGTGGCATTATAGGTGAGGTGCCTGTGCTCAATGCCTTTGTGTTCAAACTCATCGAACAGGATAAGGGCAAAACCATCTTCCTGACGGACCTGATCAAAGAGTTTACTACGCTCGATCTGAGCTGGATACCTGTGCTGAACAGTATAGGCTTCCGGGAATTTCAGCTGTATGTTGTACTGGACCCGTCGGGCTGGCGCAATCCGGCTACGGGCACGCAATACCAAATGGGCTTTTATGCCAGTGGCGATATCCTGTTCTATGGTTTTGAAGCAGTGTTCGACATTGCTGTGTATTTCAGCACAGGTATCAAGGCATCGGGCTATATCAATAAGCCGCTTTCACTGGCCAATGGATTGTTTAAACTGTCGGATGCATCGGGTGAAAAAGGTCCATACGGACTGATCGACACAACATTCCTGACATCCCCCACGCCCGGTAAGCCATACCTTACCCTGTCGGGCTCGATAACACTGTTGGGCTTTACCAGTACTTTGTATGCTTATATCTCCGACAGCCAGTTTACGTTTGAAGCCAGCACCAACTTGTTGAATGTGTTCAAGACGAACATGATGTGCAGGCTGGGCAACTCCAATGGTGCATTTAATTTTTATGGCTCCATTGGTGGCTCTATCGATTTAAGTTTCCACACCTCCCCACTCAAGATTGATGGCCTTACGATCATACCAGCTATCGACATCGATATGCACCTCGATATGTCGGTTACGGTGATCATCAATCCCGGCTTTACATTCGAGGTGAAGGGCTCCTTCGCCTGGGGCTCTCTCACGCTTTCGGCCGATCTCAAGCTGGAGATCAAATCATGGAGTGACCTGAAGCAGGCATTGATCGATTATTTCATCAAATACCCCGCACAACTGTTCCGCGATCTCGTGGCGGACGTGAAGAAATGGATAGAAGCATTGAAGCAGGGATTGTTCAAGGTGGCTGAAGATGTAGCGAGAATACTGTACAATGTTTTCAATGTGATAGCCGATGAAGCAGCGAAGCTGCTACGGTATATAGGCTGGGGCTTTATGGCTATCGTCGAAGCGTTGGTGTCGATATGGGGCATGGCTGTTGCCGCTGCAGAAAAACTCGTAAGCGATATTCTTGCTTTCTGCTCTATCAATAACGCGCATGAAATCCTATCGCACCCAACTGTGTTTACGGCGCGGCCCGATATCGAGTTGCTGCAAACACTAACGACCGCTCCGCGCGCGCAGGAAATGCTGTATCACTATTATATGAACCAACCATTGATCGACGGCGTTTGTGCCCGCAATGCAGTGGTGCGCGCGCGGCTATACAGGGTGTTACAGGAATGCACGTCGCCCGAAGCGACGGATATGCTGGTCGTGGAAGAGATCATCACGGCATTGCATGTTGTAGCTGCTAACGGCGGGCCTGGTGCAGCAGACGACCTGGAACCGCTGATTGCGGAGCTGCGGCCTTACCGGCGCGATACGTATGCTCAGTTTGTGCAAGGAGTAAACAGAGAGGAAATGGGTGTTGTATACATTAACAATTGATCTTTTGAATCATGACGACAACCATGACACAGTCGGAAGCCTTTTCCCATGCACAAGGTCTATTGGGAAAGGAACTGGACCGGTTTGAAGTGGAATTGATGAAGACGTTGAAGACACAACGGAAGTACCTGACCAAAAACACGCTAGAGCTGTATAAACGAGGGAAGAGATTCCGGCCAATGCTGCTTTTGCTAAGTGCCAAACTCAATGACAAGAGAAATAACAGTGCGCTGTTGCCTGGCAAAGTGATCCGTGCTGCGGTATCGCTGGAAATGTTGCACGTAGGTTCTTTGCTCCACGATGACATTGTAGACAAGGCCCCGCTACGCCGCGGATTACCCAGCCTGAATGCTGAGCGTGGTAATGATATCGCCATGCTGGTGGGCGATATGCAGATGATCGAATCCATGCGCAATTTCGTAGGTGCTGTGCGTACAGAGCAGGACCTTAAACTGGTGCAGCATTACCTGAACGCAGCCTTCAACTTATGCAAAGGAGAGATTGACGAGCTGCAACAGAAAGTGTCGTGGAAAACTGATTTCCTACGCCGCCGCTACCTGCGGATCATCGATCGTAAAACGGGCAAGCTGATCGCGCTGTCCTGTGAGGCTGGCGCCAGGTTGATGGATGCACGTGTCGGCCTTGTAAGTAATATGGAAAAGTTTGGCCTTTATTGTGGGCGGGCTTTCCAGATCATGGATGACCTGAAGGATATTTTTCATGGGGATGGAAAATCGGGCAAGCAACAATTCATCGACCTGAAGAATAGCCGCATTTCTCTTCCCTACGTGTATGTACTGGAAGGGTTGCCGGTGAAGAACCCGGTGCGGAAGGTGTTGTCAGGGAAACCTTATACCGAACAGGAATTCCGGCAGGCCACTCAACTGGTGTTACAATCGCCGGGCCTTGATAAAACGTATTCCGAAGCAAGGGTGTATATGATCAAAGCACTGGAGCAACTGGAGTCTTATGGCAACAATAAGTACGCCGAGGGCCTGCGGGCGCTTGTGGAAGCCGTGGTCAATGATGAGTAATTTTTAACTCACCTTAAATTATAGCATATGCTTAAAGCAAATGACGAACCTATCTTACAGTTTATTGTCAATTATCTATGGGGACAGATGGTAATACCCGACAGTCAGTTCTTCCTGCCAAAAATGCTGAGTGAACAGCAAACGAGTTATGATCCCTACCATGTAGATGAATGGGATATGCCCCAACTGCCGGAGAAAGTGGATGCAGCCTGTAATGACGACGATCACTTAGGAAAATGTGATGGATATCCTTCACTGAAACTAAAAGATGTAACCATTAAAGGGCTGTACAATTTGCAGCCGGGCGCCAATAAACCTACTATAAAGAATACGAACCTGGAAACAACACTTAATTTCTGTAAGCTGCCTCCCGGCAAGTATGTAACCAGTCAATACATTACGGTGACAGGTAGCTATATTTTTACGCAGAAATGTACACCGCTCATGGGTGGCGACGATTATACGGTGATAGGCAACGGCACTTTCGAGGCGCAGATATTTGAAGCGCAGGGATACGGCAATATGGATATTATTCCCGACCCTGACCATGCGGACCGTCTGCTGGTAAGAGTAAATGCTATGGCGTTGATCGCTGGTCCCACTACTACAGTGGCTACCTGTACTGCGCCGGGCGCTCAGAAGAATTCCAATATCTGTATTTCGATACACATGAGTAGTGGTGACCAGTTTAATTTCCTGGCCAACCAGGCTGCGAATTATGACCAGGTGAGCAAGGCAATGGTGGACAATATCAATGCAAAGCTAAGAGACCCGGGCGCCTTGAAAGACCTGAGCAACATGCTCACTGAAAAAGTGAACAATATTTTTGGCATGAAGACCGCCGGGCTGATATAAATAAGTTATAACTCCTTCACTTTATTTTGCGCAAGGGGCTGATGTATGTCAGCCTCTTTTTTTATACCTTCCGTGCCTAAACTCCGGTAATTCATGGATGAACATATTGTCAAGTTTCGCTTTTTGAGTCAGCCTGCTGATGTGAATTTTGGTGGCAAAGTGCACGGTGGCGCTGTAATGAAATGGATTGACCAGACAGCTTACACCTGCGCTGTCAATTGGAGCAGTCAGTATTGTGTTACGGTGTATGTAGGCGGCATCCGGTTCATCAACCCAATCCACATTGGTGATATTGTAGAAGTGCAGGCCAAGATCATTTATACCGGCAGGACCAGTATGCATATTGCCGTAGACATCAAAGCCATCAATCCCAAAACAAAAGTAGAAACCAAGACCACGCACTGTGTGATCGTATTTGTAGCCGTAGATGACGAAGGTAAAACGGTGCCCGTTCCGGCATGGACGCCTCAAACGGAAGAGGAGAAAAAGCTACAGGAATATGCCATCAAACTATCGGAACTGCGTAAAGAAATCAATGAGGCTACAAAGGAGCAGTTTTAATACACTGATATTAATTAAGTCCTCCCCGCCCCCTGTATAATTGAACAGGCCCATCGAGCTTTACTGCCAACACCGTCATGTATTCATCCTGCACAGCCGGAGGCACAGGTATGTATACCAGGCCCGGCACCGGGCTCCAGGATATCTTTCCCACGATCTTGTGTGTGAGGGTTTGTGTGCCTCCCACTACTTTTATTTCCTGGATCTTATTCTTTAGCCCTTTGATCATTACCTGTCCTGTTGTTTTGGCTGGAATGAACAGGTACAAAGTGGATGAATCTTTAGACAAAGTAGTAGGTCCGTAGAAATGTCCCTGCGCTATACCACCCAGGGTATTGAAAATGGCTGGCGCGTGTTTTTTGTTCCACTTGCCCAACTCTTTCAGCACATGTACTTGTTGAGCAGGAATGGTACCGTCTTCTTTGGGACCAATATCCAGCAGCAGGTTGCCGCCATTGCTGATGGCATCGGCAAAGATGGTGATCACTTCGTAAGGTGTTTTCCAGGCAGTATCCTGTGGCTGATAGCCCCAGTTGTTGTTGATTGTCATACACAGTTCCCACCAGTTGAAGGCAGGCCTTGTAACGGGAAAGTTTTGTTCGGGCGTTTCATAATCGCCATACCCCTGCAAGCGGCTGTTTAAAATAGCACCTGGTGTTTCTTTCAATATACTGCTGCGCACAGTGGCTGCTCCCCATTCAGCAGCACTGTGCTCCCAGTCGCCATCAAACCACCAAAGGTCCGGATGATAAGCCTGGCTAAGTTCATTGATCTGCGACTGGTAAAACTGGCGGAAGCGCTCCCAGCGCTGTGGCTCATCGGCCATGCGGTAGCGGCTGCTATCTTTTGTAAAAGCCGGGTAGTCAGGATGGCTCCAATCAATAAGCGAGAAATAAGCGCCGCGTTTGATGCCTTGTTTGTCGAGCGCTTTATAAAAAGGTGTTAGTACATCGCGACGGGCAGGTGTATTTTTTATTACACTATAATGATTTTCACGGGTGGGCCAAAGTGCTACACCATCATGGTGTTTGGTGGTGATCACCGCATAACGGGCACCGCTTTCTTTGATCAGGGCAGCCCAGGCATCCGGGTTATAGCGACTGGCAGTGAAGCCGGCCAGCTGCTTCATATAATCAGGATGACTGATCTTTTTGTTGTAAAAGCTCCAGCTTTCATCGATACCATTCACCGCATAAATGCCCCAGTGAATGAATATGCCCAGTTTGGCATCGGCAAACCACTGCATTTTGGGCCGTATGGAATCAGGAGAAATATGTACCTGTGCTTGTACAGGTTGAAAAGTGGCGAGACAAAGTACAGATAGTACAAAAGTTGTTAGTAGTGATCTTCGCAACATAATGGTTGATGTGTTAGCTGTGCCAGCCGCCCGGCAGGCACCAAATGTACGCTAACGCACCAACATCGTAGCGCCTTTCTGGACGATCTTTTGTTTTGTATCCGTGTGGGTATAAGAAAGCGTCCACACATAAGTACCGGAAGGTTGTTTTTGCCCATTGAAATTGCCATCCCACCGCTTCATCCAATCTTTTGTTTCGAATACCAATTGCCCATATCTGTTGTACACCCTGAATAATAAATCGGTGGCCTTGAAGGCATTCATTGGATAGAGGTAATCATTGTTGTTATCACCATTGGGGCTGAAAGCTGTAGGTATGGTGATATAGCAGGAAGTTACTACTTCTATTTGATGGTAAGCAGTATCCTTGCAATTCTTATCATTTTGAACGACGAGTTGCACAGTATACTTTTTCGTTCTGGCGGCAGGCCGCGGATATCGCTGTGGCTCGTGTAATTGCAGTGCACTGGTGTGACCATTACCAAAGGTCCAGTTCCAGGAAACGATCTTACCCGTACTACTATCTGTAAACACGGCCAGGTCTTCCGGACATTGGAACACAGGGCCGCCAAAACGTGCATCCATGGCATTATCGAGCACTACAATGGTCTCTACACTGTCCCTGCAAATGCCATTGGTTACGTTCAGCACAATCTTCTTGCTGCCGAAAGTGGGGAAAATGAAGGAAGGGTTTTGCAGCTGGTTGCTACCGATGTTATCAAAGTTCCAGGCCCATTCATTCACACCATTACCACCGGGATGGAAACATTCGACGGTATCTTTCTTACATCCCCATAACACGTTGTACGTGAAGTCGGCATTGACCGTATCGTACGTGACAAAGTTGAGGTTGGCGCCGGCAGGTGTAGGCATACCACATTCATCGATGATCGTATTGCCATCACTACCCTGCCTTAGCTGTATGTTCCAGTTGCCGGCCGTTTGTATAGGCGCTGTGAATTTTATAATGACCACAGGTGAAAGTCCATTGGTACAGTTGCCCCCAGCCGCACTCTTGATACCTACCGGCAAACCGGGAATCACAAAATCACTACCATCAGCAGCAATAGAATTGCAACGCATCAAGCCCCTGAAAAAGACCTGTATCTCATCAGGCTCGCACCGAACAGGAAGCGAAAGGCTGTCCATCGGTGTGGGTACGAGGGGATATACTGTCACAGGAAGGGCATCACCTTCGTTGATCTCACGGTCGCAGTTATCTCTCAAAGTAGTTCCATCACTCCCCTTTTTCATGGAAAGGTTATATACACCCGGGGCAATGACACCGCTTGTGGTCAATATTACACTGTCAAGATCAAAATTGGCTGAGCAACCAACACCTATAGCGCCGGTAATAGTGCCAGCAGCGGGTGTCAGCGTAAAATCACTGCCGTCGGCCGCGAGGCTGCTACACTTCATCTTCTTATTGAGCTTCACCCGCAGGATGGTACCACCACAGGCCGCAGAAGCACTTGCCAGTGCAGGCAGTTTGGGATCGGTGATCACGGCTGTGCCACCACCAAACGATAACTTATAGCCGCTTTGAGAGTCGGTAAAATGGCTCACCAGCAAGAGATAGGTATGTCCTTCTATCAGCGTGGGCGATTTGGCGAAGGTGGGTTTGTTTTCACCGGGGCTGGAACCACATTGAATGAAAGTAACGCCACTGGACGAGGCGCCAGTCACCCCGGATGAACCAGACCAGTTGCCGGTAACAATGAGGCTGTTATTGGTAAATACCTCTGATGGATTGCGGCCGGTAATATCATACAGCATCCAATCGTAATCGTCACCCAGGTCGATGGGGGTGATCTGAAAATCGAGGGTACCGGCTGTAAAGCAGGTAAATTGATACCAGAAAGGATTTTTATCGGAATAACCACCGCCGGGACATCCGGGAACAGCTACGGGTGTATTTCCGCAAATGGGAACAGTAGTTTGTGTGAAGGTGCTTTCACCACAAACGGGGAAAGCAGAAGCAGGGCTTTGCCCCAGTGCGGTACAGTTTTGAGCCAGTAAATAATTGGGAAACAGTATGATCAATACCCATACAACTACTCTCCATTGCATAGGAGTATTGACCCTTATTAATAGGTGATCGTTGCAAATAGTAGAAAATTTCGGCATAAGCAGGCTCATCCAACGCAGCTAAGATAGCCCATAAAATATTAAACGGACGTTAAAGGCCGCGGCCTGCCTCTCCCTTAATTGCTTTTTCCTGTTTTGGCAGTTTTCCATTTAATAACATGATAAACCGCCTGTGTAGTACCCACGTTCTTAATGCCGTGCAGTTGGTTCGCTGCCTGGAAGATCACCGATCCCGCTCCTACTCGTTTTACCATGCCATTTACGGTCGATTCAACAGTTCCTTCTTTAATAATGATCAGCTCTTCATCCGGATGTTGATGTGGCGCGTGTGGAGATTCTCCAGGGTTGAGGGTGGTTACGTGACATTCCAGTTCATCCAGGGTTGGCGTCGGCGCCTGAAAGAGTTGACGCCTTTCGCCCGTTTTGGTGGGCGTTACTTTAATGGTTGCCCAATCAAAAATGGAAGAAGACATTTGGGGCTCCTGGTTCTTATGGGCCACAATGGCCAATGGCACACACATTACTAAGATGGTGATGCCTATTAAGGAAAGGTCTCTTTTTGTCATAGTTGTTCTTTGTACTAAAGGTAGGTGTTTGGTAAAAATACCGCGCAGGCTCATAACTCTACTATTGCAGGCACTTCAAAAAGTGGCTACTTTTATCATCGCCCTCTTTCATCGGAAAGTCCGGACAGTAGGGCATCCGTATTTACTTATAACAAGTTATCCTATGAACCAGTCATTACTACCTGCTGCACGGTATTTACAGCTGTCTCAACGCATTACGTTGTACCCCAGCCTGGTGACAGAGAAGCGTTTCTGGCTTCAATTGTATAATATCGAGCGAAGTGTCTTTGCTGTTTACTTTTATACTCTAAGCGGCGTACTGCTGTTCAAAACTTTCCTGGCACATAAGGATCATTTCTCCACACACACCATTTGGCTACCCGCCAAAATAGGCACTGGCATCTATAAAGTAGCTGTTTTTTGCGGTGAGCACCATTATCTGCAGACGATTGTGATACGGTGACTGAGTGATCGAGAAGTTAAAAGATGAGAATATTCAAGACGTCGTTTTAATTACTCTTCTTTGGTCTAACCAGGAATGCAGGGTAGTCTACTCCTTTCTCAAAAGTAGTATCGAAGTAGTTACCTCTTTCACTTACTACCCCCATTACTTCAAAACCAGTGGCCAGTTCTTTAAACGTATGGGTGATCGCTATACGGTAAAGCCTTGTTCTTTGCGGGGTACTACCTGCAAAGAATACCCATTTATCCGGGTGTGCTTCAAAGAAGGAGACAAGCGCCGACGCAATGGCATTCAGGATACTATTCTTGTCTTTATTGCCATTTTTGGCCATGTCATCTATGCTCCCATCAGCCCGTTTATTACCAAAGGACAGGTTGACGATTGTCTCATTGTGCGTTGGCTCAAACTGAATGATCTTGGAGATCGCCCCTTTAGGGCCTGTGCTGGTGAATTCATATTGCTGGTAGCCGTTAGCTGCCAGTATGCCTGAGGGGTTGTTAAACTTCATAAGCGAAAGATGTCGTTAGGGGCCAGGATTTGTTAGTTTGGTTGGTAAAATATACGCAATAGACCCCAATCGGGACTTACTTATTGAAACTTTTTTTAATCACTATCCAGCTACTCTAATTGTGGATAAACAAAAAAGCCACCCGTGGGTGGCTTTTGCATGCTATATAAAGATAGTTATTTCACGTACCTGAACTTGGTATTGGAAAGGATTTTGTTGGCCTGTTCCAGCTTCTCCGGAAAAAGTACCTTGCGCGAAAGCGCGTCAAGCTCTTTGTTGACTGTTAGAGTTACCCCAAAATCTTTCGCTCCCTTTAACTTTGTTTTCTTTTTCATTACTCAAATTTACTAATTTTCCGTTTCAATAAAAAGCCAAAGTAATTCACCCCTCTTTCAAACGGCACATCCAGAAAGGCATTCATATCCCTTACTATTCCAAGTATTTCAAAATCAAGCATTAATCGCTCATAATTAAGAGTAATAGCCATCCTGTAAAGCCTTGTCCTTTCAGGAGTACTTCCTGAAAAAAATACAGTCTTTTCAGGATAGTTACGGGTGAACTCATAGACTGCTACAGCAACAGTGGCAAGTACCTTGTTTCTGTCTCTATTATTGTTCACCACTAAATCATCAATGGAGCCGTCCTGACATATGTCACCAAAAGATAGGTTATACATGTCGGGAATAAAGGTTGCCTGGAATTGAATTATTTTGGGAATATCACCCATAGGGCCACTACTAATGAATCGATATTCTAACGAATCTGATGAAATTTCCCATTCAGTATATCTTTCATAATTCATACGTCTGTAGACATACGAAATTCAGAGGTCTCAGGATTTACTTTTTCATATTACAAGAGAATTCCAGCATCTGCCCAAACTTTCCTAATTTCCGCCTCTCCTAAATCACCCATGATGAAAAAGCTGAGTCTCTTATGCCTGTTCGTAGCCTTTGCCAGTACCCTGTTAGCCCAACAAAAGGATTTCGAAGGAACTATTACCTACACAGTAGAAACAAAATCCAACATGCCAGGCATCAGCGACCAGATCTGGAAAACGATGTTAGGGTTGGGCGATAAGCTGGAGGTGATGATCAAGAAAGGTAACATGCGCCGTACGACGGTTTATGGAGACGAATACTATATCCCGCAAAAGCAACGGGTATATATCAAGATCAAAAAGATCGACACGTTGTATTATCTCGATTATGACAGCGACACCACCCAGGTGATCAATGTCGAAAAAAAGACTGAGCAAAAGAATATCGCCGGTATAGATTGTAAAGCGATTGTCATAACAACAAGCAAGGGAAATACCAAACTATTCTATGCCCCCTCGCTGTACCAGAATCCTGAATACAACAAGAATAATAAGATCGGCCACTACGATGCGTTTATCCGGGAAACCAGCTCCATATGGTTAAGCTATACGGAGGAAAACAAGGCGTATACACTAAACCACCAATGCACCTCCATCAAACAAACACCCGTAGATGATGCTGTTTTCAACCTGCCTGCACTGCCGGAGAAAAAGTTTACGTATGAAGCCATCAGTGTACCCGCACGATTTTCCGGTAGCGGTGGCTGGAACAAATACCTGCAGAACAACCTGAAGGGTGATCTGGCAGTTAAGTACCTGAAGATTCCTCGGGATCAAAATACTGCTACGCAGGAAGTGATCGTCGACTTCCTTGTCGACGAACAAGGGCAGGTTTCCAACGTATCGGTGAGAAATAAAAAAGAAGTACACGCCAAACTCGCCGAAGAAGCGATACGTATTGTTATCGAATCACCCCGATGGAAACCCGCTACCGTATTTGGCGTCAAAGTGCCGCAGCAAATGACACAGCCGGTAGTGTTCCAGGTAATGAAGTAATCCTTTATCTTTAGTCGGCTCCCGTTACTTAACCCAAGCCGACCAAAACATGAGAAAAATTAATTACCTGTCCGTACTCCTATTATTAATCTGCTATAGTAGTATTGCTCAACCTGCTTCCACAGATACTTTGCGCCAGCAATACCAGGCAGGACAAAGGATGGTGAGCCGCAGCTTTGCCGGTTATTTCTATCCCAACAGGAATGAGTTGTACGCACTACAGGAAAAGGCTTTTGTCCGTATCGTCGATTCGTTGCGGCAAACCTTCCAAACCGGGCTTGATCGCTATAAAGCCCAAAGTAATCAGACTGATAAAGGTTTCATTACTGCAGAAGCAACAGATATCCGCTTCTTCTTCGACAGGTTTATACTCGACTATCCCTATTTTCATGAAACGGTTACCGGCAAGAAAGTCAAGCTGTCCTCACCTGCACAAAAGCGGCTGGACGCTAATAGGGCGTTCTTTAATGATACCTCCTTCCTTAAAAGCGAAGATGTTAAAGCTTATATCAGGGCTTTCCTGCGCCATCAATCGTCTATCGAGCTCACCGCCCCCACCTACAGGACATTCGATAACCAACGGCTCATGGCCACCTTGCAGGTAATACCCCGCTATATTCAAAACGAAGACTGCCGTGAATTTTGGAAGCATGAATACCTGAACAATCATATCGAGAACTTTGGTGTGAAGCACCTCGATCCGTTTATGCACTCCTATGGCCTTACCCATAGAGATACTACACGTTTCAGAAAGCTCAACGCCGCTTACCGGGAAGGACTGCAGGAACGGAGTAATCACCTGATCGAGACGTACAAAACAGTAGATGGTTTCAAGCTGGATATTCACTTGTTTTTGCCCGATAGCACACTGACCACACCAAGACCCGTGATCGTGTATTTCAGTGGTGGCAGCTGGACGGAAGGTAATCCGGAATGGGCCTTTTACAACTGTGCTGCCTATGCAAAGAAAGGTTGGGTAGCCGCTTCGGTAGAATACCGGCTGGCCGACAGCCATGGCTCTACGCCTTTCGAAGCGGTAAAAGATGCCCGGTCGGCCATACGCTGGCTGCGCCAACACGCTGCAACGTATCGTATCGACACAAACAGGATAGTGGCAACAGGCAATTCGGCTGGTGGTCACCTGGTGCTGGCAACAGCACTGGCCAATAAATGGAATGAAAGCACAGACAACCTGCTTTATAGCGCCACTCCTAACCTACTATTGGTGAATGCCGGGGTGTATGACTTTATTACTGATAAAAACACTGCCTGGGTTGCAAAAGACCTGAAAGATAAAAACACGGTGAAAGAGATATCACCGGTACACCTGGTGCGAAAAGGTTTGCCCCCCATGCTGCTGATCCATGGTACTGGCGATCAAAGTGTGCCTTATTCAACCGCCCAGGCTTTTGCCACTGCATCCCAACAAGCAGGTAACGACCTGGAGTTTCAAACGCTGGAAGGGGCAGGTCATGCAATATGGTTCGACAGAAGATTTACTCCAAAGATATCAGCCTTGCGTACTGGTTTTCTGAAGAAATATGGGTATGAATAAAATACCTACTTTTTTAGCTTGCCGGGTGGCATGCCAAACTTCTTACGGAAGGCATTACTGAAATGCTGCACAGATGAGTAGCCTAAATTATCAGACACTTCCTTGATGGTGCTATCGCCTTGGAGCAACAGGTCGCGGGCTTCATTGAGTTTGTAATCGCTCAGGTAGCCAAACACGGTATTGTTGAACACCTGCTTGAACCCCTGCTTTAGTTTAAACTCATTGATGCCTGCTATCCGCGCCAGCTCAGTAAGGGAAGGTGGCTGTAAGGCATTTTGCAACAAGTATTCCCGCGCATACATTATGCTCTCTTTATCGTGGCCGCTAATGCTGGTGAACAATTGTCCTCCGGATGACCTTTTCGCGATATCCTCATACATCTGCGCCTGTAGCGTCAACAGTTCGATGCACTTGGATTGCAGGAACAACAGCTTCAACCCGCCTTCAAAGCCTCCATGCATAATGTCGCGGATGCACTGATGCATGGCAAATGAAATGGGCAGGTTCTGCTGGCTGAGCAGGGCTGCTTTATCGCTCTGTATGATCTCTGCAAAACGCATAAGCCCCGGACTGCCCTGCCGGGCCAGTTCTATAAAGAAGTCTTTGGTAAAATGTACTTCGAAGAATTTGTAGCGAACATTCTGTCCATAATCACCACTGCCAATGAAAATGGGCATGTAGTGCATGTTGTGGTGGTTTTCGCGGAAGTGGTATTGGCTACCGGTCACCGCATCCCGCATGGTACCTCTGCCTGCCAGGGTAAAATGCATTTCTACCAAATCGTCATGGTCCAGCATTTCAAAATAGAGCAAACGGGCTTCGTACAATTGCATATCGCCATACACGATGTACACACCAGGAAATGCCACCCTCACCAGCTCTGCATCACCAAAAGGGAAACTGAATATCTCCCGCTTTTCCGTTACCAGCGGTTGGCTGATAGCATCCCGGTAAAAGTCATCACTGAAAATGAATTTCTCGCCATCACCATCTTTGATACTGATACGCATAAAATCCGTTTGGTGTAAATCTTTATCCGTTTAACATAACAATGCCCATTACGGTTGTAGATACTTTTGTAAAGTTAACCATCCATTGATTAATACCGTTATATTCCATGCCACAAATTCCAAAATGGCTGGCTGATACGATGATCACTGTAGCCAATCCCTGGTTACGACAGGCCGTAGTTGCCAATATAGCCATGATAACAGACGAGTTAAAACAAGTCACCTTCAAAGGCGACTTCGATCACGAGAACTTTCTACCCGGAAAGATTGTCCAGTTTAGGGTGGACGATACCAGTTTCCGACATTACACGCTTTCCTCATTCAACAAACAGCAGGGACTATGCACGGTGCTCTTTTACCTGCATGGTAAAGGCCCCGGAAGTCAATGGGCATCCAGCTTACAGGAAGGACAACAAGTGAAGTTCAGAAGTGGTGAAGGAAAACTGCAATATGATTTGCAGGCTAAACATCATTTCTTCTTTGGTGATGAAACATCGATTGGCTTGTTCAACTGGTACAAGACCACTGCCCTCGCCTGCAGCCATGAGTACTTTGGTGTACTGGAGCTGCAACCACAACATGAACCTGCATTGCCTGCCCTGAAGATCATGGTCGACAGTGTGCATACGGCTATGGATGCCCCTGCAGTGAATGCCATCACCTGGATGGAAGACATGCATCCTGATTGCTGGGCCAACTGGAAGGGCGCTACCTTCTACCTCGCAGGCAGGGCCATGTCCATTAGCAGGTTTAAAAAGTATTTGTTGGATAAAGGTGTGGAGGCAAAGCAGATACGAACAGATGCGTATTGGGCTGATGGAAAGAAAGGACTGTAATCTCAATAACAATCCATTAGTATCTGCCCGTGAGATTGGTAGAAGCTGATGGATTTGTTGTTTTGCGCCTGGCAAACAGTATCCAGCCATTCGATCACATCATGCTGCATAGAGAGTGATCCACATAGCATCAGCACACCACCTTGTGCAAGTGTTTGCGCTACAAAACCGGCATCCTTCGCCAGCAGATCCTTCACATAGTGCTTGTCTCCTTCTCTCGAATAAGCCACCTGTAAACTGTTCAGTTGTTTATTGGCCAATGAGTTTTCCATCGCGGCAGCAAAGGGCGCAAAGGATGACCGATAACGAAAACCGCAGTATAAATAACAGGCTGTTGCCGGTGAGTGTTGTTCTATCATGCCCAGGAAAGGCGCAATACCAGTACCATTGGAGATCATGATCACCGCTGGTGCTTTGGCCGGGAACTGGAAGTGTGGATTGAGCACTACTCTTGCTTCTATACGATCACCCGGTGCAAGCTGGTAGAGGTAATAAGACCCCAGTCCTTCCGGATGCAATTTTACACTCAACTGAATAAGCCCATCCACTTTGCCAATAGAATAAAGACGTTCCCGGTAATCATTGGCAGGGTACACAGCCAGCAGATCACCCGAAGTATACTTATTCCTCCAGGATGGTTTAAGCCTCACGATAAATGGTTCGTCAGCATGCGCAGCATCCGTTTTCTCCACCACTACCATCGTTTCAAGGCCCGCTGGTTTTTGACGTAAAGTCTCCGGCAAAGCAATACCGGTAAGCCCTGTCTTTTGCGACCAGGTCACCAGCCATTGGTTGAACTGGTCAGGAGATCTGTCTTCAATCGTATGTATTTCCAGTAATGGTACTGCCCAGCTTTGTATAGAAAGCAGGTTGTTTACTTCGAAAGCAAACTGGCAGAAGTCGGGATACGCATGTGAACCAAACCCAACTACAGAGAAATGAACACCCGGCTGCTGCGGATATTTTTTTACCAGTGAGGAGAACCGCTTTGCGTTGGTAGGGGCATCACCACGGCCATAGGTGGCAGTTAGAATGATCAGGTGTTCTGCTTTGGGAAACACCTTATAATTATTGAGCTCTGTAAAATACGCCTTCTCCCCTTGCGCGATCAGTTGCTGATACAGCGCTTTGGCAAAGCCCATCGTACTGCCTTTTTCTGAACCCGTAAGAATGATGAAGCGGCAATCTTCCGGTTTGTATTTATTGCTGGCGCGGTTGGCCAGTCGTTTCAAACTGATAACAAAGCCTGAGTAAATGAAGAACAGGATATTGATAGAAGCAACAGCCAGCACAATGGCCCAGATCACACTCACTCGGCCCGTATGCCAATCAAGACTGAGTTGCGACAATATCCTCGTCATGGGATACACGACTTCACTAAGCGTTTCACCGGTAAACTGGTTCACGGCGATCTCCCGGTCTTTCAGCTTCAGCATGAAGTAATCTTCCGGGAACTCAGAGAAAGGATACTCCACACTTTGCACCTGCGATAGCTTGATCTGTTTGAACAGAGGAAAGTCGGCAGGCTTCAGCGCAGGCTCTTCTTTAATAGAATCTTCGTTGATCTGGTGGGTAATCTTCTTTTCAGGCAGCAGGTGAAAATTATCCAGCGACAGCCAGGTGCCGGTCAACGCGATCAATATAATAGGGATCAACATTAAGCGTCCCAGCACCACATGATAGTATTGGGAAAAATGCTCTTTTACTACCCGCGTAAAGAAACGTTTCCAGCCACGTTGGCGCTGTATCACCAGTATCGTGCCTGAAATAGCTATGAGCAAAAGAAGAAAAGCGGCAAGGCCAACGAAAAAACGCCCTGCTTCATGTAGGAACAATGAACGGTGCAAGGCCGTGACCCACTGATAAAAAGCATGTTGCCTGGTGGGCTTGCCCAATATTTTGCCAGTGCCGGGGTCCACATATACTTCCACGGCCTGCTTACTGCTATCAGTACCCTGCACCACCACAAACTGATGCGCATCGACCGTGATCTTAGTAATCGATTTAAAAGATGGCTGAAGAGCCGGAATGGTTTCTGCCAATGTAAGCTCATCGAAGCGATCTCCTTTATAAGAAGGCAACTTCCCCGTGATTGGCTCGAAGGCGAGCACAATACCGGTTACAGCTGCGAGGGTTATAAAAAGAAAAGAAGATACGGCCAGTGCGAAATGGCTGTATCTCCATACAGAGATCGTCATGAGTACTTAATTATTTTGAGCCAGCCTTACGTAGCGGATATACCCGGAGCCATCCACCTTACTGGCGAGGCCTTCTGTAGTAACAGGTATTTCCACATCCTTCTCGTGGTATTTCTGGTCTTCCACTGCTGTTTCAAATCGTAGTTTGTATCCCGCATTGATCTTTGTGTTCTCGATCTCCAACACAGTTACCGAACGATCACCACCGGTTACGGAAGGCCCTGTAACAGCATCTACATCTGCCGGCTTCTTCTTACGGAACTTGTCCCAGGACACCAGCGTATTGTACCATTTCTTATCTGGCCCCATTACCCGCAATGTCTTTTCATAATTGCCTTTGGGGTCTATCAGCGACACCACGATATAAGCACCCTGTCCTGTGTAATTGGTCATTTGCACCAGGCATTTATATTGCGTGCTGCCAGCCTTCTGGGCCTTGCTTTCAATGGGTAGGAAGTAAAGGATCACCAGGGTAAATACTATCTTACAAAAACGCTTCATCATCTTTATTTTAGAAAATCTACGGATACATTGGTTTTAGACAATTGCTCGTTCTCTTTAGCCAGGTCATAGGCTGTTTCCTTGAAGGAGGTGGTTGCATCTTTTTTAGCGCCGATTGACAACAGGTATTTAAGGATAGCGTCATCTTTGGAAACCATCGCTGCTTTGTGCAGCGGCGTGATGCCTTCCTTATTCTTGGCGTTTACATCTACCTGCAATGTTTCTATGCGTTTCAACAGAGAAAGGTCATTCTTGATAATAGCCAGGTGATAAAGCGTATTGCCATCTTTTTGCGGAGTGGCAGGGCTGAATCCAGCCTGGCTGAGGATGGCCAGTTTGGCGCTGAACGGGTCCTGTGCCGGTTGAGCACCAGGTCCACCACCTGTACCATAAGATTGCACCAGGTAATAAGCGAGGTTATTGCCTGCCCCATCACTCACCTTCACATCAGCGCCATTGCGCACCAGGAACTGAACAATCTCAGGAGAATTGCTGCGGACCGCCATCGTCAATGCAGTAGCACCTTGCTTATTGGGTTGGTTGATATTAACGCCGGGCAACAGCAGCGCCAGCGTGGCAGTATCCCTATTACTGGTAGCAGCATTCATAAAAGGCGTATTGCCTTCATTATCGGTTTGCTTTAACGATGCTCCTTTAGAAACAAAATACTTGATGAGCTCCTGCTGGTTGGGTCTGCGTGCCAGATTATGCAGCGCATTCTCACCATTCTTATTCACTGCAGAAGCCTTGATATTAAGGCTCTCCAGGTATTGAAATACGGGCAATCCATTGCCGCCACCACGGCCGCCCTGACTGGCCATGATCATAGCATTGTCGGTATATTTAACACCTTTTTGCAGCAGCGTTTTCATCAATTCGATATTGCCGCTTCTCGCTGCATAATTGAATGCCGTATTGCCGGCAGCATCAGTTTCCTGTAGAGAAAGACCTTTCGATACCAGGTAATTGGTCAGTGCAAAATCTTTGTCGTTGGCGATGCCTGTCAGCAACAAGCTGGCGCCCTCCTGGTTCTTTTGTTTGATATCGCCACCACCCTTGATCAGCGCCTCAAACACGGGTATATTGGCAGCGCCACCGCCGGAAGCAAAGCCAAAGACAGTACTGCCATGGCTGTCGCGCAGGTCCAGCTTAGCGCCTTTTTTGATCAGGTATTCTACGATTGGGAGATTGCCGCGGGCGGCAGACCAGAAAATATAAGTGCGTGAGTCATGCGTTATTTTGTTGACATCATTGCCTTTCTGCTCCAGCAGGAAGGTGATCACTTCTGTAGAAGCATTGGCATTGATGGCCAGCACCGTCGGGTCGAAAGAGGAGCGGTTAAATGCTGCAGGGTCATTGCCCTTGGCGATCTCGGCCTTTACAGCGGCCACGTCCGGATTCGTTTTCCAGAAAGCTGCATCTAATAATGTGTTTTGCTGGGCCTGCGCCAGAAAAGATGTCAGTACAAAAAGAGTTACCAATAATCGTTTCATCTGTATATACTTTACCTGATAAGGGGTGAAAATGAAGTGTTTATCAACAAAGAAGGGTACATATATGATCTATCGGCAAAAGTAGCCATCACCCCTGTGTTTCATTTACACAATCCGGAAAATTATCAAGCGGCGGGAAAGTTTATATCCGGCTGGTGCCTTTCATCACATAGATTGCCGACGTACGAATAAATTCGTTAATCTTACATAGTAACCTGCAAAACTACAGCCATGAAAAAGTTTTTGCTAACCGCTCTTGTAGCGGTTGCGCTGCTTATTATACCAGGGCATGAAGCGTTCTCGCAAACAACCTCAAAGTTGAACGGAACAGTTTCAGACAGCAGCAGATCTATTCCATTAGTTACTGTCCGCATTTTCAAAAAGAACAATACGGTTCCCTTAGAAACCACTTTATCAAAGGATAACGGCAGCTACCTGCTCAACAAACCGGATACCGGGACCTACACACTTTCCTTTACCCATACAGGTTTTGCAGAGAAAAGTATCTCCGTAAAAATTACTTCGGCAACCGGCGATATGCAGATCGATCCTGTACAATTATCAAAGGCAACTGGCATGCTGAAAGAGGTGGTGGTAAATGCACGAAGGCCAATGGTGGAACAATCGGATGATAAGATCGTATTCAACGTAGAAGATGATCCCACCAACAAAACAGAAACGGCCATCGACATTTTGCGCAAGACCCCTTTTATCACAGTAGATGGCGAGGATAATATAAAGATAAACGGCAAACCCAATTTCCGTGTATTGCTCAATGGCCGCGAAACATCCATGTTTGCCAGGAATGTCAAAGAAGCATTAAGAGGCTTTCCCGGAGCCATCATTTCAAAGATAGAAGTGATCACTTCCCCTTCTGCCAAATACGATGGCGAAGGCATAGGCGGACTCATCAACATCATCACGAAGAAAAAAGTAGCAGGCTACAATGGTTCACTATCCACCTTCTCCCGCACCAGCGACAAGTTGAACAACTTTTCAGTGAATGGTAATGCCAAGTTTGGCAACATTGGCCTAAGCGTTTTCTTCAATACTGGTTTTAAGGACCCCGTGTTGCAACACAATACCAACACAACCACCCCTGCCACGCAAAATATATACACGAAAAGAACGCTCGATGGAGATCAGCATGCCAGCTCGGGCTGGAATTTTGGCAATGCAGAATTAAGCTGGGAGCTCGATAGCCTCAACACGATCAGCCTGTATGCCAATATCGACAGTTGGTCCAACAAGACGGTGGGCGACCAAACGATCACCACTGATTTCAATGGCCAGCCTTCTACAGTGAGTTACTATCACCTGTTTAACAAGGTCAACAATCCGGGCGTAACAGTGGGCAGCGATTACATAAAGAAGTTTAAAAAGAATAAGGACAGGGAATTTAGCCTGCGCTTTTTAGGAGAGTTTGGCAAGAATGATGCGGAGCTCAACAGTTTCCAGGACAACCCCGGCACGGATCGCTACCTCATCAACAATAGCCATGCTGTCAATAACCAATATACCATCCAGGCCGATAACATCATCCCGATCAATAAAAGCAGCAAGATAGAAGGCGGCTTAAAAGCGATCCTGCGACGCGCCAGCTCCGACTTTCAAAGTCTTATCAAGCATGTTGAGTCTGATGGTTATAAAACCAACCCTGCCAACACCGACCGGTTTAAATATGGCCAGGATGTGATCAGCCTGTACAGCATGTATAACCTGCGGTTGAAGAAGTCTACCATCCGTGCAGGCCTGCGCGTTGAATATACCAATATAGACGGCGACTTTACCTCTTCCAAAACACAGGTGAAAAGCAGCTACACTACCCTGCTGCCCAATATCCAGTTCACCAACCGGATGAGCCCCGTAACAACGCTCGTATTCAATTATACCAAAAGATTACAGCGGCCCTATATCTGGGACCTCAACCCATTTGTATACAACAATGATTCGTTGAATATCTCTTTTGGCAATCCCGATCTGGGCCCTCAAACAGCCCATGCGCTATCTGCCCAGGTGCGGTTCAATAAAGGCAATACGTTTATAGGGATCAATATAGATGGTAGCTATAGCGACGACAAGATCCTTCAATATTCATCTTTCGACCCACAAACAGGTATTACGAAAACTACCAGCCTGAATATCGGCAAAGAGTTTCAAGCTGGCCTGAACCTGAACCTGAGCACCAGGATCACTGAGAAGTGGAATATCTATATTGGAGGTTCAGTCCGGTACAATAAGGTAACCAACAACTCGGATGCATCGCAATCCAACAATGGTTTTGGTTATGATGTGGGACTCAATACTACCTATAAGTTCTCAGAGAAGTTCATGGCGAGCAGTTTCTTTGGATTTTGGCAGGAACTCCCCACCATTCAAACCACCTACCCTTTCAATACCTGGCACAATGTTGCCCTCAATTATAAGGTGTTTAAAAACAAGATCAATATTTCTTTAAGGGGCGTAAACTATTATGAAAAGAATCGTGAATTCACGAATACCACCAAAGACAAGAACTTTTACAATACCAATATGACCCGGGTGATCAGGGCTGGCGGAGTACTTGCACTGACCTGGAACTTCGGTAAGCTCACAGAAAGTGTATCGAAGAAGAAAGGCGTCAATAACGATGATATGCTGACAAAACCTGCGGCGCCTTCTAACTAATCATACCAGGTCGACGATATTATTTTTCAAAGCATACAGCACCAACCCGGTAACATTGCGGCTACCGGTTTTCTGCAACAAGTTGGTTCGGTGCCCATTCACGGTCTTCACACTGATAAAGAGCTTTTCGGCTATTTCCTCGGCAGTATATTGGCGGCAGATAAGCTGCAATATTTCTTCTTCCCGCCTGGTGATCTGCGTTAGCAATTTTACGGTCCTAACCTTTTTTCCGGTGTTATGTTGTAAGGCCCGCAAGGTGCGCTCATTGATATAGGCGCCCTTTTTATGAACAGATATAATGGCCTCCTGTACTTCTCCGGGATCGACATCTTTTACCAGGTAGCCATGTGCGCCATGATTGATCAACTGCGTGATAAAGTTCTCATCTTCGTGAACAGATAAAATAAGGATCTTCATATCCGGATAAGCTTCCGCCAGCGCCAGCGTCACATGAAGTCCGCTAAACTCTTTCTGTCCATGTGGCGGTAGTGACAGGTCCACCAGCATTACGTCCGGAAGGACAGTACATTTATTTAACTTATCTATAGCCGAATAGCCGTCGGCACATTCAAACACCAGTTCAAATTCAGGCCAATTGCTCAATATCGCCTTCATCCCTTCTCTGAAAAGCAGTTGATCTTCTATTATGCCTACGTAAATCTTGTTCTCCATAGTCATGCATAATTTAGACGGTTTATGAAATAGCTTCAAGGGGTATTTTGACCAGCGCATAAAAGCCGGGCTGCTGCATACTATTGCCCATTTCGAATACCCCATCCAATGCACTTACCCTTGCCTCTATACTTTTGTGACCTAATCCATTGGCATTATTTCCGCTTATACCAATACCATTATCAGTATATCTAAAAGTAACCTGTTTCTCTTCAACAGTAAGAAGTATATCTACCTTATTTGCCTGCGCATGCCTGATCGTATTGTTGATCAGCTCCATAGCGATCCGGTACAATCCCAGGCTAACAGGAAAAGCTAATTCTTCAGCGTTTGAATCATTGACAAGGTTCACCGCTATATTCCCGGCACTGTTCAATTGCCTTGCCACACCCTCCAGGGTTTTCAATAAACCAAATGCCTCTAATTGTGGCGGCATTAGCCGGTGACTTATGCTGCGTGTACTTGCCATGGCAGCTTCCGACAATTGGCGGGCGTTATGTACCGACTTCATGACACCTTCCGGCAGTGCTTCCCCCTTTTGCTCTATCAGCATCAGGTGCATTCTCATCATCGAAAGTGCCGCTCCCAGTTCGTCATGCAGGTCCTGCGCAATCCGCTTCTGCTCCATTTCCTGTACACTAATGCTATGCCGCAACAATTCAGCACGATGCCTGTTCTTCAACTCCTCCTCTCGCAGTTTTTGCGCATACAGGCTTTTCTGAAAATACAGACTCAGCAACACTACGCCCCCGGCAATGATAAAAATAACGATTGCCATAGGGAGCAGCACACTTACAACATTGGTGTCTTTGATCGTTTCCATAAACCGATAATAAAACAGGTATACATTATTATGGAGAAGAAAGAGTGCAATACCCAGGTATACAATGCTATCATTCCCTGAATACGATGCACAATAGCGGTTCCAAAAAAAGAAATAAGCAGGGTCGAGGAATAATAAATGAACAAGCCCGCGTTGATCCAATTCAGGCTTTTACTGTCGCTCCACAGAGAAGCTTTTACGATACGGTTTAAAAAAACGGTAAAAGTAAAAATAGCCAGAATAATGATAAGGACAGATTCTGTTGTCAACGCATAAGAACAGAATGTAAAGATATCCTGAAAATAGAGAGCGTTGACAATGGTATACAATAAAAATAATATGGCCGTCAGCCATATTATTTTGGTAGGCATAAACTTATGCAACAAGGTAGTATAGAACCATGCCAGCAGCACAAAGCCGATGCCCACATATAAGTGCAAAAGGGGCATATTGTTATGTCGCAGGAACCAAAGCAACAAGGACCCCATCTGTATAAAGCCCGAAAAGAAAATAAACCAGGAAAATACTTTTAACTCCCGGCCCAGGCTTTTATAACAGTATAAAGCATACAAGGTGGTCAGAAGTATAGGAACATGCGATAAAAGGATAATAATTTTAGGTACTATCATTTTTTTACAATGGGTGAAGGCGGATTGTCAGCACATGTACTGGGGCAAGGGGCATTTAGATCGAGCATGTATTTGTCGCTATCCCCATCCTGCGCTGCCGGATTTTTATACTTGCCTTTACTGTTGAGATAAACATCAGTACCACCAATAGAGTCGGTTAAATCGGCTCCCTGGACAGGCAATATGTACAATTTAAATTTCAGGAGAGAGTCAACGGCAAGGTACACCCGGGCATATTTATATTTACATTCTTTTGAATTGACCAAATTGGATGGCAAACCCATAGCAGCCAGCATATCGATAGCCCGTATAGTATAAGCTGTAATCGCTGTCGTAGTGCCGAGCTGGGGCTGGTTAGCATATTTAAGCACGGTATCCTGTATGCTTTTAAAGCGCCCTATATCCTCTGAAGCAACAGCATAAGGCGTAAGTACGAGCTGCACTGAATCTAAAACATCCGGCGATCCGCCTTCATTACTATTGTCAGCCACTTTGTCATTACACGCCGCTGCCATAGCCGTAACGAACACAACCAGTAGCATTTTGCAAATGATCTTTTTCATGTCTTTAGTTTTTGGTTAATAACGCCAACACATATCCATTGGCAATACAATATTAAAATGTTTATCCATTGTGGAACGCAGCCAACAGACGGCATGACCCCAAAAGCAGTATTAATACCTGCCTTCCGTTTCAAAACAGGTATTTATACCTATACGCTGTTTGGGGCCAACAGCGCATTATATACTGTTTTCAGAAACAGTTATTTATCATCTTTCCCGGCAGCAGGGCATGTAGCAATTTTGAGGTATCAAAAGCTTTTGAAAACCAAGTGGAGGCTGTCATCACTTTAAAAACAGACCTGTCCGCACAGGGCACTAAAGCGGGGGCGCAATCCGAAAAGCCTTACGAGTAGGACAAAAAACTTAACACTATGTCACAGTATTCAATCGTTTTCAACAATCAATCTACTAATGATGGAACCTTTTGCTGCTTTCAGCAGGATGAAGACATGAAGATTTCAGGAGTAATGTCACTGGCTTGGTTCGCCAAACGATGCGATACCAATTCGAGCTGCACTTTTAACTGGACAATAGATTACAGCTTTATTTGGGCTGAGACAGGCATACTAAAACCAGGTATCACCTTCCAGGCTTCACAAACCATCCCCGCCGACTTAGCGCAAAACAACCTGATCACACTCGATTATGATGGAGCATTTCATTTCGGCGCCAAGGGAAGCGCTACTCCTCAGGGCAGTCTCTATGTTGAGGAAACCGGCAACATACCGCTACAAAAAGCTTCGGTAGGAATAGGTATGTCGCATGCAGGAACATTCGTAGTACAGGCAGAGCCGAACATGGATGTTACCTTCACCCCTCACCCAACTTACTATGTGGCATTTGGTGATTTTGAGCAAGGAGAAGTGCTGGATGTGCAACAAATGACGGAAGGTGCAAAAATCGAGTTCCCTCCGAATGTATATGTAATGTATGCCACATTGGATGCAGCCAATACATGGCATGTATCCGCAACACCACCTACTATATCCAAAGACAAAAGCAGCAACTTCAGGAAAACACTGGCTGTGTAATCCCCCAATGCAGGCAATGTAAACAGGAACTGAAAAGGGGTTGTCAAAAATGTTATTTTGACAACCCCTTTTTTAATCAACCTATACGCAATGTGAACTTTGAAACGCTCGCCTCTCTAATAGTTGTTAATAGAATGCAGTATACAACGCAGCAAGAATACCGAGTATGATCACCGAACCAACCATGAACACGGGTGATACCTTAAACATGGACCTCTCGATAACAACCGGCTCACCCTTACCCTCTTTGCGCGGCCATAGGAGGCTCATGGCCACCATTACCGCAATAATCAGTACAAAAGTGATAGTCATACGATCGAGGAAAGGATAATCGGGGAACGCCCCGTTTGTCCAGGATGGCAGGAATTTCAGCAAAGTAGAAACAGGTATGGTGAGCAACGTGCCAGCCAGCGCAGCAGCAGCTGTCGTCTTTTTCCAGAAAAGGCCCAGCAGAAAGATAGCCAGGACGCCGGGCGATATAAAACCTACATACTCCTGGATAAATTGGTAAGCCTGATCGAGTGTACGCAACGCAGGCGCCACTACTGCAGCAATTAGCATAGCAATGATCACGGCCCACCTGCCGGTACGCACTACCTGTTTTTCACTGGCATTTTTATTAAAGAACTTCTTGTAAATATCCAGTGAATAGATAGTAGCTATGCTATTCGTCTTACCTGCCAGAGAAGCAACTACTGCCGCGGTTAAAGCCGCAAAAGCCATCCCCTTCAAACCTGCCGGCAATAAGTTCATCAACGTTGGGTAAGCATGATCAGGTTTTAAAACACCTTCAGCATCCACCATTTCCTGTTGAAACATACCATTCTGATGCATTACGTACATAGCAATCCCCGGCAGCACGGCGATAACGGGAATCAAGAGTTTCAAAAAGGCCGCGAATAAAATACCGTTACGGGCAGTCTTAAGATCAGCCCCCAATGCCCGCTGCGTAATATATTGATTACATCCCCAGTAACTCAGATTATTGATCCACATGCCGCCGATCAATACCGAAAGTCCGGGCAGGTCTTTATAATAAGGATGATCCGACTTGAAGATCATGTGAAAATGAGAGTCCGCTTTCTCTTGTAATAGAGACAACCCTTTCAATACATCTTTGCCATAGCCAAACTTTTCCGACAACAGCGTAAGCGCCAGATAAGTGGTAATAAGACCTCCGGCTATGAGCACCAGCACCTGCACCACATCAGTATAGCCAATCACCTTCATACCTCCCAGCGTAACGAGGATAGAACAAACACTGAGGCCAAAAATACACCAGGCAAAGCTGATGCCCGTAATAGAGGTAATGGCAATAGCCCCGAGGTAAATAATAGAAGTGAGATTTACAAATACATACACCAGCAGCCAGAACACGGCCATGATGGTACTCACCTTATCATTATACCGTTGCGCCAGAAACTGGGGCATGGTGTAGATCCTGTTCTTCAGGTACAGGGGAATGAAAAACACGGCCACAATAATCAATGTAGCAGCCGCCATCCATTCATACGTGGAAATTGCCAGCCCCAGGGCAAAACCTGAGCCAGACATACCAATAAAATGTTCGGCTGAAATATTGGAAGCGATCAACGATGCTCCAATGGCCCACCAGGTCAGAGAACCTTCAGCCAGGAAAAAGTCTTTGGAATCGGTGGTTGCTTTCTTCTTCTTGGTGTAGATGTATAATCCGTACAACGATACCAGCACGAAGTATACCAGGAAGACAACATAGTCTGCGGGTTGTAATTTATTCATATAGCAGTTGCGGACAGGGAATAGCCATCATGTATTGGCACAGCTGCCAATACATGTGACCTTTTGGTTAACCTATTTAAAAACGAAGCTTCTCAGGTAAATATTTGTCGGCCAGCTCCTGGTAGTAAGGCCTTAACTTGTTCCAATCCGGAGGAGTGGGATTTTTGGAATACAGATCATAAGGATTGAACAGCTTCACCCATTTCAGCATCTCACGATCATGATCGTCGAGCAGGTGATCATATTCCCCTTCCCGGTGCCAGGCATAAAAAGAATGGTAACGCAACATATACAGACCCGATTCAGGCAAACGATCCTTCATCATCTGGTATACATATTCATCATGCCCCCACGACATATCTACATTGCGCAGGCCGCAACCATGCGTATACACACCGTATTTGGTATTGTAGCGTTCATCGGAATAATCCGGGTTATTACTGAAGAATTCAGGGTATACTATTTTATTGGAATAGGCGCAGCCCACAGGGAAAGTATCCCCTACTACGGCCCATTGCGGCTCACCAAACAGGCAAAGCACCTTACCCATATCATGCATGAGCCCCACCATTACCATCCAATCAGGGTGCCCGTCGGCACGGATGGCTTCAGAAGTTTGCAGCAGGTGCTGAAACTGGTCCAGGTCAGTATCCGGATCGGAATCATCCACCAGTTGATTGAGGAACTGGAAGGCATCCCAAACAGGCATTTCTTTTTTATCGAATTTCAGGTAGTCGTTTCTCTTTTCCTGCACAAAGTCATAAGTCTGATACGTATGGTTCAGCCTGTAAAACTCTTTTACAGTATCGCGTCCCGGCGTTTCATAATTGCGGTACTCTTCCGTTTTCTTGGAAGTGGCAATAGACTCAGGATCAGGATAACGTTCCAACACGTCATCTTCCCATTCATCAAGACTTTGTAATGGATTTATTTCAGCTTCGGTCAATTTGTTTACAGGTGTCATACGGCAATCTTTAATGGATAATGTGGGCGGATTGTTTCCCTAATTTGCACATATTTCCTGCTCACTCCTTGTTAACGAACACTTTTATTTACGAAACCGGTTGCGAAATAGCTATTTTTGGCCCACACGCGTATAGTATGCCAAACATCAGCATGAAATTGTTAGCGAAGGAATTAGGCCTTTCATTATCGACGGTATCCAAGGTTTTTACAGACAGTCATGAGATCAGTGAACAAACAAAGCAGAAGGTGCTGGCAATGGCCAAACAGCTTAACTATGTGCCCAACCCTTATGCCAGCAGCCTGCGCAAAAGAAAAAGCAAAACAATTGCCGTTGTATTGCCGGAAGTGGCCGACAGTTTCTTTTCGGTAGCCATCAATGGCATCGAATCCATTGCCCGCGAAAAAGGCTACCATGTACTTATTTACCTTACTCATGAGCTGTTCGACCGCGAGCAGGCCATCCTGGCCGACTTCCAGAGCGGCCGGGTAGATGGCGTATTGATCTCTGTATCGAACGAAACCACCAACGACTCCCATATTAATGATATGATGCAGCGGGGTATTCCCGTGGTGTTCTTCGACCGGGTGTGCGAGGAAACCGCTACTACCCGCATCACCACCAATGACCGCGAAAGCGGCCGGCTGGCTACCCAGCACCTGTTGGAAAACGGCTGCAAGCGCATTGCCTTTCTCACCCTGTCCGAAAGCCTATCTATCAGCAGGAACCGGCTCGAAGGCTGTAGGCAGGCACTGGCAGCACATCGTCTTAGCTTCCAGGAAAACGACCTGGTATTATGCACCGACAAGGACGCCGACAACCGTGAGATCATCAAAAAGTTGCTGCAACGAAAAGACAGGCCCGATGGCATTATAGCGTCAGTAGAAAAGCTGACAGCAGGCGTATACCTTGCCTGCCGCGACCTGAAAATGGCCATCCCCAAAGATGTAAAAGTGATCAGCTTTTCCAATCAGTCCACAGCACCGATATTGAACCCCTCACTCACTACTATCACACAACCGGCTTTTGAAATGGGCAAAGCTGCGGCGGCAGCCTTGTTCAATAATCTCAAAAGGAACAACCAGCAATATAAACCCGAAACCATCGTAGTGCCATCGGTACTGGTTCCGAGAGAAAGTACTACGGGTGTGCATCAGGGATAAAACTTCAACAAAAGAATAAACAGAGGGTACGGTGCAGGCCGAATGCAGACTCGGCCCGCATACCGGATTAAGGGTTCACTTTTCGCTGTAACTGTTTCCACTCTATAGTACTACCGTGATTGGGATTGACACCAGCATCATTCGTACCCAATACCCTTCCCTGATTATCGATCCAATAATATTGATATTGCGTAGTCAGTTCTATTGGACTATTTGTATTGTAAGGATTTGTCCACGTATTTACTGCACCGAGATTCTCACGGAACTGGTAATTCTGCCGGTCAACTGATTGATTGCGCTCATCCGTCACTTGTTGCCACTTCGCCTGCGACCACGCCCGGTAAGCAGTCATGGCTTCCCCAAACGCTTTTGAGTTTTGCAGGTTCTGCTGCATAACACCCCGCATGCCGAATGCTGCCCCATTCGTAGCCGATAACTGTCGTGACACTTGTGGCAGCCAGCTGCTATAAGAAGCCCACTGCGACTGCTCCGACAACGCTGCCGTCATGGCCATCACGCAACCACCATAATAATTGGTGATATGACAAACCGCCTCTCCGGTATAGTTGCCACTTTGAAGACTATAGGCTACCTGGAACTTATACGCATCCTGAAAACCATTAACAGGCGTTGTCTTGATAGCATTGCTCAGCTGCAGGTTGGCAGGCCGCAAAGCCATCATTTTTTCGTACACGAATTGACCGGGGTTATAACCGGGCATCAGTCCGGAGTTACCTACCATTACGGTCATGGCTTGGTGGTCAGGCGATACGAGGGTAATCGCAAACTGTCCATCCTCCCCTACTTTCCAGCCCGGCGGCAGCGCGTAAGAGAAAAAGTTGCCTTGTCCGATTCTTAATTCCTGAGGCTTTTGTTGCAAGGATGCGTTGTTATTCATGGTATTCTTTTTTGAGGGTGATGATGGTTCTATAAGATGCATGTTGGCTGGCACTTTGAAAGTGCCCCTGTCCTTTAAAGAAGCGACGGGACTATTCCCGGCATTTTGACCACAACCCGACAAGGTAATACCGGTCAGTAACAGCAGGAAAGCAAAAGAAACGGGTGACTGTTTCATATTGTAGCTTTTTAGATTTGAAGATTTACTCCGTAAAAGTCGCCGGTATGGAGCCGCTAAAAAATACTCAATTTGTATTAGGCCGGGTGTTGGGCCAAGCCCATGACCGGGGACCCGGTCAGTTCGTAGAGATGCCTGCCCTGTTTGCAGATTTGGTTTCCTGCCGGAACAGGCCGGGGCTACTTTAGCCAAAAATCCCGTATGCATCGTTTCGCTTCCTGGCTGGCTGCTTTTATTAGCTGCTACATGCCCCTTGCTGCTCAGAAGAATCCTTTACCGGCCCTCGACCCGTCTACCAAAAAGGCAGTTATCGACAGCCTGTCGCAGGCGCTCAATAATTTTTATGTTTATCCGGAGCAGGCAGCAGCTATGACAAAACACCTGCAACAGCAATGGCAGAAACATAAGTATGATGCCCCATTGAATGGACCAGCACTGGCCGAACAGCTTATGACCGACATACGTACTGTACACAAAGACCGGCATCTGCAGATCCGGTTTGACCCCAACCTCCAACAAAGGATAGTAAGCTTCAACGCCACGAAACAACCAGACAGGACAGACGTTGCCCGCGAACAAAGAGAGAATTTCTATTTCAGGAAAGCTGAAGTGTTGCCCGGGAATATTGGCTATATCACTTTTACCAACTTCTCCGACACGAGTGAACAGGCAAGAGCCACAGTGAGAGCAGCCATGCAATTTGTAGCCTACACAGATGCATTGATCATAGACCTGCGCAATAACTATGGCGGTAATGGTATCATGGCAGGCGAAATAGCAGGTTACTTTTTCAAGGAAAAAGTTTATGCAGGACGTCGCTACAGCAGGATCGGAAATACATGGACCGATATGTGGCAGGAAAACAATCCCGCTCTTACAAAAGGATTAGTACTGAATATGCCGGTGTATATACTCACCAGCCAGCGGACCTTCTCTGCTGCTGAAGGCATGGCATACAGCCTGCAGCAATTGAAACGGGCGGTGGTGATCGGCGATACAACCCGCGGGGGCGCTCACCTCACCAGGAGCTTTAGTCTGGGTAATGGATTTGTTGGCTTTATTCCTTTCAGCCGCAGCGAAAGCGTTATTTCTAAGACTGATTGGGAAGGCACGGGTGTTATACCGGACACCAGGGATATTGAAAGCAATAGCCTTGTTACTGCACAAACAATCATCCTTGAAACGAAGCTGTCGACTACAGCAGATTCTACCGAAAGAAGAAAGCTACAATGGTTGATCAATTATTGTCGGGCACAAAACGTCACTATGCAGGCTACCCCAACAGAGATCAGCAAGTTTACCGGGCAATTCGAAGAGTTTCTTTTTACTACCACCAATCATCAACTGACCTGCACCAATACATCTCAACGCAATAGAACAAACAAGCTGACACCTGTCACTAACAACCTTTTTGTACTGGATGATGAATGCCAGGTAGAGTTCCTGTTGGATGCACAGGATCGCTGCAATACAATAAAGCTATATTGGCGCGATGGCTGGGTTGATGTTGTTACGAGAACGAAGTAGATCACATGGTGGGTCGTCCCGTACTTTTAGTCGGGACAGCTCACCTCGCGATAGCTTTTACGGATTCACTTTAAACTCCCGGAAAGCAGTAGGCAACCATATCTGCATTTGATTGGCGCCACGATTATTCCAGGAAAAATAAGGGATGGCTTTTACGGTTCTGTCCTTTACCTGGATAGTCTGTCCGTCAGGAGCACCGCCAGGCTCTTTTACACTGAATGCAATGGTATTTACCCCACCGAGCAAGCTCGGCTCATATTTTACAGCAAAGCTGGTTGCTTTGGGCACAATGAAGTTCCACGCCTGCCCACTGTTATCAGCCCCTTCTACACAATAGACCATGGGTCCATATTGAATAGCCACACGCTCATTGTTCTGTTTCAACTCCGGACGGCTTACTACGCGTCTCACTTCCATGGGCGTATTGATCTCCACTACTTCTCCTTTTTTCCATTTGCGATCTATTACTGCATAACCTTGCTCTTCTTTAAACGCTACAGGTTTGCCATTGATAGTTACAGTGAATTTAGTGTCCTGTTGGTCTTCAAAAGAATACAAACCACCCGGTGCAGGCTCACGAAGCCAGCCCGGTATGCGCAGCCTCAGCTGCATTGTCTTTTTTGGCGCTGCCGTAACCGCGATGGTCGTTTTGCCATTCCAGGGATAGCCGGTTTGCGTAGACAGGCTGAATGATTCTTTTTGTACCGGCACACTTACATCACTGCCAATGTACAGGTTTACCCATACAGCATTATTGGAAGTTGAGTAAACATAGTTGCCGAGCGAAGCTACCAGCCGCGCAATGTTGGAAGGACAGCAAGCGGTACCAAACCACTCCCGGCGCTGGTGCGTACCGGAAGAAGCAAGCGGATTGCCGTAAAAGAAACGATCGCCTGTCAATGACAAACCATCAAGAGCACCATTATACAGGCTCTTTTCCAGCACATCGATGTACCGGGCATCACCGGTAAGATTGTTCATACGCTGGTTCCAAAACACCATGCCTACAGAAGCACAGGTTTCACAATAAGCACTTTCGTTTGGCAGGTCGTAGTCGATGCCAAAACCTTCATTCCTTCCCTGCGCACCAATGCCGCCGGTGATGTACATATTGCGCCCCACCACATCATCCCAAATGGCATGCATGGCTTTTATATAGCCTTCTTCATTGGTCACGGCTGCTACGTCGGCTGCACCGGTGTACATATACATGGCGCGCACGGCATGACCGGTAATATTTCGCTGATCCTTTACAGGAATACTATCCTGGCAATAATTAGGGTCTTTCCACTGGTCCCAGATCACCCCCTTGCCATGTCCATGACCACGTTGCTCCAGGAACCATTGTGCCAGCTCCAGGTACTTGCGTTGATTGGTATGATGATACAGCCGCATGAGCGCCAGTTCTATCTCCTGGTGACCACTCACCCATGGACGGTTCTGCTGCCGGAACATAGAATCGATATGATCGGCAAAACGGATGGCAGCATCCAGCAATTGTTTTTTGCCGGTGGTGTTGTAGTAAGCGATGCCCGCCTCTATGAGGTGACCAGCACAATAATCTTCATGCTTCTCCATATCGGTCCAGCGCTTATCAAGTCCAACAAGGGTATAGAAAGTGTTGAGATAACCATCTGGTTGCTGTGCAGCAGCAATCTTCGCGATCCACTCATCAGCCTTTCGCTCAATAGACGGGTTCGGATTATTCTTCAGCGAATAAGCAATTGCTTCCAGCGCCTTATATACATCGGAGTCGTCATAATAAATGCCCTCATGCGTACCACTCTTTTTAGCAGCCTTTTCAAAATTGCGGATGCGGCCGGTTCTGTTTTCAGTATACAGGATACAGGCATTGAGCGTGCCGGTGGCCACACTATACATTCTACCTTTCCAGAAGCCATCCGTAATAGTCACCTGTGAAAAGTTGACAGGATTTACTTTTTGCAGCGATTGCTGCGTCGCCGCAGTGAATGGCAAAAGCAATGACAGGGATAATGATCGAATGAGTCTCATAATATATGCTTAAATAGCTTAGTCAAATGTATGAATAAGATAATTGTAATATTGCCATACTTTTTAGCTTGCTGTTTTAAATAGCTCTGTTAATTAGCACCTTACGATATGCTGAAGAAAGCCACCCAACGCCGGTACCTTGCAGGAATAGTAGCTCTTTCCGCCATTGGCATCATGGGCGTTTCCGCCACCCGGAAAGCAGACCAACACCCAGCTGCCGCTGCAGACAAACCCAATATCATTTATATCCTAACCGATGATATGGGCTACGGCGACCTTTCCTGCCTGAATAAAGACTCTAAGATCACAACGCCGGTGATGGACCAGTTAGCAAAGGAAGGTGTGGTGTTCACCGATGCCCATTCCAATTCAGCCGTGTGCACACCTACCCGCTATGGAATATTGACCGGACGTTATGCCTTCCGTTCCTCCCTCAAAAAAGGAGTATTGAATGGCTATTCTCCGGCTTTGATTGAACCGGGGCGCGTTACGGTAGCTTCTTTCCTCAAAGACAATGGCTATCAAACCGCCTGCATCGGCAAGTGGCACCTCGGACTTGGCTGGCAAAGGACCGATCCCTCCAAACCGATCTTCAACAATACCAAATCACCCGACACGGCAGACAATGTCAATTACGCACTGCCCCTCACCGATGGACCGGCCAACCACGGTTTTGATTACTCCTATATTCTCCCGGCATCGCTCGACATGAATCCCTACTGCTATGTGGAGAACAACAAAACAGTGAATGCACCCACGGCCTTTACTCCCGGCAAATCATCCGAACGCGGTGTATTCTGGCGCGGTGGTAATATGTCACCCGACTTCGACTTCTTCCAGGTGCTCCCCCACTTCATCGACAAGTCCGTAACCTATATCAATGAACACAGCACTAAAAAAGGATCACCTTTCTTTTTATACCTGCCCCTGCCGGCGCCCCACACCCCCTGGATGCCGGTAGCAGAATATGAAAAAGCATCAAAAGCAGGTAAGTATGGCGACTATGTAGCCGAAGTCGATAAGATGATCGGTAAAGTAGTAGCAGCACTTGAAAAAAATGGCCTTGCCGAAAACACCCTGATCATCGTTACCTCCGACAATGGTTCCGACTGGAAGCCTGAGGACATTGAAAAAACACAACACCAGGCCAATTATATCTACAAAGGACGCAAAGCCGATATTTACGAATCAGGTCACCGCATTCCCTTTGTAGCCCGTTGGCCGGCTAAGATCCCTGCAGGATCTGTTTCCAACCAAACCATGTGTACTACCGATCTGCTGGGTACGGTGGCAGCCATTATCAACAAGCCATTACCTGCCCAGGCAGGCGAAGACAGTTACAACATGCTGGATGCCTTTGTAAAACCCGCCAACAACAAACCCATCCGTGAAGCCACCATCCACCACTCTATCGATGGCTTCTTCGCCATTCGCAAAGGCAACTGGAAGTTGACTACGCAACTGGGGTCAGGCGGTTTCAGCACACCGAAAGTAATAAAGCCCGAGCCCGGCGAAGCCCCCGGCACATTATATGATCTGTCGAAAGACCCAACCGAACAGACCAATGTTTACAAGGAACATCCTGAAGTAGTAAAAGAATTATCCGCATTACTGGAACAATACCGCAAACAGGGATACAGCAGGCCAATGAAATAACATGCTACCTTGTTATGGCAACCATTCCCTTTCGTTGGATGACGTTGCCCAGGTGATCTACACCGGCAGCCATCCAGATGAAAGTACCGGTTTGCTTCAGCCCTTTGGCAGCGCCATCCCAGCCTATTGCTGCATTGGTAGACTTAAATACCTGTTCACCCCAGCGGTTGTACACCACCAGGTATTTAAACTCTTTTATGCCTGTAGGAATAGCTTTAAGCACATCATTTCTCTTGTCCCCATTAGGCGAGAAAGCAGTGGGCACATAAATATCAGCCAGTTTGCCAAAACATACGGTGTCTCCGATACCTGTATTGCCACGGACGGTGACCATGACAGAATCTATGGCCTCACAGGCGCCTACACTTGCCGTTACATAATACCTGGTAGTAACAAGGGGATTAGCCACAGGGCTGGCAATATCGGTTTGACTCAACCCACTTGCCGGTGTCCAGGAAAAACGGGCAGAGGCTGCGTTGGCAGTTACAGGCAGCACAACGCCCTTCCCCGTACAAACAGTAAGGTCGTTACCAGCTTCCACTGTCAGGCGATTATCAAGAGATATCAATACAGATTTGGTGGTGATTAGCGCTGTCGCATCTTTGACAGTAACGGTATAAGGCCCCGCTCCCAATCCTGCAAATACATTACTGCCTTGCCAGTTATTACCATCGAGAGAATACTGATAAGGAGCTACTCCATTGTTGGCAAAAACTGTAATACTACCATCGTTATTACTGCAGGTAGCATTTCCAGACGTGGCACTTACTTGTATACCAACATTTGGACAATCATGCCCGATGATCGCATATATTGTCTTGACAGTCCCAAAAGCATCTTTTACAGTAACCGTGTAATTGCCGGCAGCAAGCCCGGCAAATAAACCTGCAGATTGGAAATTGAAGCCATCTATCGAATAACCATATGGAGCAAAACCATCTGTAGCAGAAATAGTCAGCTGGCCATCATTGTTGCCGCACGACACATCAGTTTTCGTCACAGTAAGCGCTATATCACAGAACTTACGAATGTAGATCGAGAACAAATTGACTACACTGGCACTGTTTTTAATACGAACGGTATGTAGTCCCCACGATAGGTTATTAAATTCAGGAGCCGTTTGGTAATTAATGCCGTCAAGCGAATAGGTATACGGATCAGGCGGATTTCCTTGCGGATAAATAGTTATGAAGCCTCCATTGTTACAGGTAGATTGGCTATAGTAAACATCTACAGGAAATTTACTGCATCCGTTTCCTTGCGCAGCCACAAACCAGTAAGCCTTTAAACAGCCCAAAGCATCCTTCACGATCGGCTCATAAGTACCGGGAGAAATATTATTGAAGATATTGCTGGCTTGATAATTAATCCCATCGAGCGTATACGTATAAGGAGGTGTGCCGCCGGAAGCAGTCACCTCCATTACACCATCGGCACCTGTACAACCAGTTGGGTTGACAAGCATTTTGGCTGATAAATTAGGGCCAACACCATTATTACCGACCAGCACGGATGTATAAGCAGTGGTGCCTGTAGCGTCTTTTACACCCACCGTATAAGTAGAACCGCCTGCTACATACAAAACACCACTACTCTGAAAATCCCATCCGTTATAATTATAAGTATAGGGCGCCACGCCACCGGAAGCCCGGATAACTAACTTTCCATTGTTATTAAAACAGGTAGAAGGCGTACTGGTCGCACTCACAGAAAGCGCAGATTGCTGAGCATGAAGGCAAACAGGAAACGCTGCCAGCATGAAAAACAAACAGGCATAAAGAACGGCTGCTGCAACGTAACGATTCCCGGAAAGCATCGGAGAACTATATACTGTACAATATACACTTGTTTTAAGTGTAACCCGGGAAGGCAACTAAGGTGTACTGCCGTTTTTCGCTGCACGGTTTTCGGCTAAAACAACACAGTTACAGTGAGATTTGACACACTTAATAGATCGTGTAATAAAGAAATAGAGTTAGTCTTAAATTGCCCATCCATAATTATATTTTGGCCAACTAAGTATATCGCTCGTCTCTTCCTTTTCTTTTTTTGCAGAGCCCGCATAGGCGGGCTTTGCTATTTTAAATATATCCACGGAAGGAGGCTCCTTCAACGTGCTCCCGCTCATCGAGAAACCTTTGCAAGGCATCTTCATCAAAAGGACGCACCGATATCATGACCGACACGATCGTACCACCAATGATCAGGACGCCCAAAACGGGCATTCGAAGTAGAAATACTTTGAGAAATCTTTATCCCTAAGATCAACTTCACATTCTTGAATAAATTCCTCCCAGAGGCTCTCCTTTTCCGTCACTGGCGCAAGTATGCCGCCCGGCTCGGCCGCGCTGGGTACTTGTGCCTGGAGTCTCCACAACTTTCTCCTTCCTCGCCACCTGAACAATCTTCAACGCACCGCCACGCAACATGATAGCCTCTCCGTCCTCTACTTTATAAAACACGATGCCAATCGTATGAAGCATCACTTGTCCAGGTTGTACCTCAAGACTATGTTCCAGTTGAAACCCAGGCATTTTCTTACTCATTGTCAGCAATTCACTTTTAGTAATGTTGGAAGAATAACGCTGCTTGCCAAAATCAACAGCTCCCCCACAGGAAACGATCCTGAAATGCGTAGCGTCTTCAGGAAACAAGTCCTTCTTACGTCGTACAATACAAGCTGGCACATTTAACCGCATAACGCCTGTCGCTACATCCATCGCATGCTCCGGTCTTACTGGCAATGCTCTATCCAGGCTTAGCAAACGATTATAGTTGAATCCTTCCAGTAGTTGAAGGTTGCCTGCATCCGCGTGACGCGAACCATATTCATTCACTGCATCCGACTTAGCTGCCTTATGTAGCCACTTGTTCATGTGGCTGTTCAGTTTGGGGTCTTTCACAGCACGCACCATACTGCCCAATGCACGTCGCAGCAACATAGCATCCCTGATAGCCCTGCCAAACTCACTGGCATTACGCCGCGTAAGATCAAGATTCTTGTGCTTAAGCACCTGTTCAGAAGTAGGACCCGGTTTGTTTCGAAGTTGTTTTCCCATAAAATTGGATTTTACTCAAACTTACGATCATGCATAACCAATTTCCAAATCGCGATGATCCAAAATGACTCACATGAGGCCAGATTATCCGAAATGGTGTATCTTATTTGACAAGTTTCGTCCTAAAATAACCGTCAGAGCTGTGGTCAGGCCGCTCAAAGCGGCCAGACTAATAGCTACACCCAGCCTCCTCCATAGTTCCCATATAGCAGAAGCATGACAATAGTAAGCCGATAGTAAGACAATTGTAAGGCAATAGTAAGAGAATAGTAAGGCGGGAGGGCTCAAATGCAGCAGGGACGCTGGAATACGCTTATAGCCACTGTACGGCTTATTGGTAGATCGGAGTATAACTTATTGAAGCACATATAATATACAAGACAAAAAAAGCAATAAGAACAATTTATATTTCCAACTTAAATCCTAAAAATCTTATAAATCCAGGTTCAGACTTTCCTTCTCAAATAAAAGATCAACCCAACAACAAATACACCTCCTGCTATAACATACAAAATAGTATTTTGTTGTTGCTTCGCCAACGATATCGGCTGCAAATGACCGCTATACACAAACCCCGCCCAATAATAAGGCAGATGCATCGTAGCATTCTCTGTATGCTCCTGCAACCACTGCAGCCTCGCATCATGCAACGCCAGTGCAGGATCTTTTCCCCGCTGCAATTCCTCATAAAATCGCTGCGTAATACCAATCGCCGCGTCATCATTTACATTCCATAGCCCGGAAACCACACCACCGGCACCCGCAGCAGTAAAGCCACGGCTTAAACTATTAACGCCTTCCCCGGCCAGCCATTCACCATCGGCAGTTTTACAAGCTCCCAGCACCACCAGCGCCGGAGCAAAATGTCGGTAACGCAGGTCGAACAAATAAAAAGGCTGATCATACAATTGCAAATAAGGAACAGCCTCCTCAACACCCGACACGCCATGCGTACTGATATGCATGACACCTGTACCATTTGCACGGGAGGTAAACTCCTGCCAGGTAGCCATCGAATCGAGATAGTAATCACCCTTGATCATTCCTTGCAATGACCCATACTCCTGCATAACCGATAGCTCCGGTTGCCGCTGGCCTTTTCCTTTAGATACAAAAAATCCCGTAAAGCCATTACCTGCGTAAGTAGCAGACTGCTGCTGATACCAGGTTTGCAAAGAATAAGCTTGCGATAAAGCCACTTGCTTAAACAGAAAAGGCCATGAAGCGTAATTATTACTGTATTGATCATTGGTCACCAGCGCATCGAAAGGCAGGTAGTTGAACTGACCATCCGGGATCAACAGGTAGCGCTGCCCTACCGTCCACTTATAACCGGCAAATAGCGACTTGTAGATAGCATAGCTCTCCCCAAAATACTGCTTTGGCGCGTTCATCATAGGCCCTGCTCCCTTCAGGAACCAACGTCCCATGAATTGCTGCACGGCGTGCTGCACTTGACCGCTGTTTTCAATGCTCCTTACATTATTGACACCCTTATTGTCTGCTTCTATGACATAAGCATTATTAAACCCTGCGAAGAACTCCAACACCGTTACCCCGACAGGGATACGCTGAAAATACTGATGCAGCTGCGCCATGCCGATCATATTGACAGTCGAAAGGTCTTGCATCGGGTTCTTTTTATTCAGCAGCGACAATTCATACTCGGCCACCTGAAGCAATGCCGGGATATTCTTGTTGTTGGGAGCCACAGCCAGTTCATGCTGATAATAAATGATGGCATCCTGCAGCTGCCTCATCTTGCGGGTAATGCTGTCTGTAGACTGTTTATGCTGTGCCTGGTCAATCCGGGCCGCCCTTTCCTCTGCCAGCACCTGTGCCTTGGAAAGTTCAGCAATGAGCAATAACTGCTCCTGGTACTTTTTCTGTTGTGTGGAAGTCCACAATCCATATGCCAGTTGCATGGCCCCATCCGCACGCAACCTGGTCATTTGTAATTCCTTCAGCTTGGATTCTGTATAATAAAATGCCGACCGCAATTTGCGCCCGGCAGCAAATACAGCAATATAATGCTCCATGGCAGCTTCCCGTTTATCCAGCAGCGGCAATATAGCCGCCTTGCCAGCCAGCGCATCAGCCAGTGTACTCTCGCTATATAGCAATGCTTCATCCGGCACATCCAGTAAGTCGGCCGGTTGCCAGGAAGGTAATAACCAACGCAAAGCCTGTTGATAATACTGTAAAGCCTCCTGCGGCTTACCAGTCTTCTTGCATACATCACCCAGCAACACATTCACTTTCGCTTTTTCGCGTTGGCGTGCAGAAGGATAATAACGATTGAACAACTGCAATGCGGCACGGGCATACTGCAAGGCAACCCCATCCTTTTCCTGTAATGTCGCGATGCGCGCAGCCATTTGCAAGGCACTCCCATACCAATACACAGCATCCGTATCGTGTTTGTATTGCTTTAAATGATGCAACGCTTCCGCTATTACACCACTTGCCGTATCGTACCTTCCCTGTTCCGTTAACACATCCGCCGAAGTACTCAGCAACAATCCATACAAAGAAGTACGATGATCGGCCTTGGCAATACCTTCCCTACAATATTGCATGGCCGTTGATAAGTCTCCTTTCCAACGGGCGCAGATAGCCATATTGCTATAAGCAGCGGCTATTTCCCGGTTATTGTTTTGCTGTTGTGCCAGCGCCAATATTTTACTATGAATGAGCAAGGCAGTGTTATAATCCGCCAGCCGGGTATAATTATTCCCCAGCGGTTTCAATACATAGTTGATATTATCCGCGTCGGGCAAGGGATAAGCTTCATAAAACCCAAGTGCTGTTTCATAAGCATTGATAGAAGAAAGGATATTGCCCGTTTGCAGCTGGTAATACCCTTGCAGGATCAGCACATTGAACCAGGCCAGGCGTTCATCATACGAGACGTATGATCGCCAAGCGTCCTGTTGAGTGGCCATAAGGAAATCGATACGCTCAAAAGGAGCAGCATCTACATAATCGATGCGTGCATACAACCATTGCTCCAGATTGTCTTTCTGCCGCAGCTCCTGCAACTGGCGCTGCAAAGTAGCAGGCACCCCGGTACTATCAGGCGATGCATAAGATCGAAGAAGAAAGAAAGTACAATAAAAGGCAAACTGTAAAACTACCCTATACAGGCAGTGCGTCATCAGGGTTGTATTTCGCTAAAAATAATTATAATTTCCAGCTTGCATACAGGAAAATACGTTGATGCGATGGATTGATGTATTGCAGAAAACGACAGCCAACAGCAGGACCGGTCCGTACCATGCCCAGTTGCACGTCCGCAAAGACAGCACCACGCCAGTTGGTAAACGATTCAAGCTGTTTATGCTCATCACCCTTCAGCAAGGCCAGCCCTTGGCCATTGGCCCGTTGCACCCAGGTCTCTACCGACGGCTTAATACTTCTTTCTACATCTACTGCCACCAATGCACCCGCACCAGCTACCAGCCAGTTATTCAGGTTACGCCGGAAGAACACAGGGACAGCCTCTGCTGATAACACCTTTTGCTTGCGGTAATAATCGCGGTATTCCACCTTATAGCCTACCCCATTGATCATGGTATCGCCACCCTGCCTGCGGCCATCATACGATTCGATCGTGCGCGACTTTTGCAGGTAAAGCTCCCATTGAAAGTAGTTACGATAAGCAGCATATTCCGACAAGCTGAACCCCAATACATAATTCTGCTGCGCTATATCCGCAGGCACTTTACCGGGAATAGCATTGTAACCGATAATAATACCGGGCGACAACCCTCTCTTGAAACGGCCCGTCGATCGGTTCGTATACACCGGTTCATTTTTATCAAATACAATAGAGGCCCGGCTGGTAAAAGGCAACTTCTTCATCTTTTTGTTGAACCGCAGCTTATATCGCACATAGCCCATCGTAGAGTCTGGATCACTGATACCATCCTGCTGCGTACCAGGCAGGTAAATATTCTTAAAGATGAATTGAATACTATCCTTCGTAAGTATGGTATCGATACAGCTTTGATTGGCATAAGCCGAATCACACCAGGCACAGGCCGGCTTCATGTCCACGAGTTCCACCGTGGCCGTATTCAGCATGCCGGGAATAGTAACAGTCACAGCCACCCTTTTGGCAGGCCCCTTACCGGTATTCTGGAATTGTATCTTGTATATATTCTCCTTGCCTTTACCGGCAAAGCGGTAATTGAGGCGACGGTTCCTGAGCATGATACGGTTGGGATCATGAGACGCTACGATCTGCAATTCGAGACTGTATTGCTCCACATCGAGAGAAGGATCATCAGGAATGAACAGACCGGTTACAGTTACCACAGCATTGGTATCCTTGATCATTTCAGGCAGCGTATTCAGCGAAAGGAACATGAACTGCTCCTGCTTCACCCCATCTATCCGCCAGATATGATGCTTGCGATAACCTTCCATCTGTTGTTTGAGGAACTGCTTCAGCTGCGGTTTATCCGCAAAAGGCGCTGCACTGCCCGCGCTGGCAGTGAACAAGCTCTTCTTACCGTTCCTGTTTTCTCTATAAGAAGCAGCTACCGCTTCCATGCCCCATTCTTCAGCGGGCGCATAAGCCAATAGCGAATCGAGGCCAATACTTTTTTCCTGGTGATAACGCCGGGCCTCTGCCATATCGAAACTGTTCTGGGCAAACTGCTTTTCATTATACAGCAACATCACCGAGCCACTTACTGCCGGCAGCGGGCTGCCCGGCTTATTCCGGTAGCCCAGCAGCAATACCATGTCTTCTCCCGGCCGCGGCATCTGGTTGGTGATCATTTCCAGCGATCCGGTGCCTTTGAAAAAAGCAGGCGCTGTATTGGCTGCCAGCATGGTCTTCTTTTCCACCTTTATCTTCTTAAGACGCGTAGGCGGCTTTTTACCATCATCATAATTATTCGTAGCATACAGGCGCACAGGATAATCGCCGGTATCCTTGTATACATGATGCGGTTCCTTTTCAAAACTATAAGAACCGTCACCAAATTCCCAGAAGTAAGTATAAAATGGAACAGGTGCCCCGGCAACGCCGCGCAGCGGGCGCAGTTGGGAAGTAAATTTCACGCGGTTGTCCTCGATCAGAGGTTCTACCACGGCAGGCAAGGTATCATTTACCTGCGCCATGGCCAGTTGACTTAGCAATAGCAATCCTGTTATCAGGCCCGGTTTCATGTTCAGCCGTTTTATGGTGTTCAGAGGTATATCAACAAGACATTGGATTTGTTACCCCACGAAAGATATAAAAAAAGACGCATGATTAAAGAGTTTATAGCCATAAGCTTCGGATAGTATACACCACATAAAAGACGCTCCGCCCGAAGCCGCCGGCAGGTAGCTTGTTCAAACAAATTGACGTATATTACAATATGGCCGTTAAACCTTTGATAAGGAAGCTGTTGAAGATTACCGGTATCACCATCGGCATCCTGCTGGTGCTGCTGGTACTGGCCTACGTGTGGTTTGTACACCATGCCGAAAGCATCATCCGGGAGATCGTACACCTCAAATCAAAAGGCAAAGTAGAACTGTCCCTCAAAAACGTCTCCTACAATTTCAGCGACCGCCGGCTCGACCTGAAAGAAGCCATTTTATACAACACAGACTCATTAACGACAAAAACCGCCTATCACGTATCAGTTAAGCGCCTCAGCCTGCAACTGCATGCCCTGACGCCACTGATATTGCACCGGGAACTGGCCATCGACAGTATCCTGATCAACAACCCCGACATCAGGGTTATGAAGTCGGATACGCTCCAGAAAAAACACGGCTCCCTCTCCCATGAGATCGGCAACCTGTATAATTCTATTCATAAAGCATTGTCGTTGTTTTCCGTTGGTCACTTCCAGATCGACAATGGCCGCTTCTCCCTGGCCAATAGCGCACGGGAAGACTGGCAGCCGGTCACCATTTCCAACATTTACTTCCGCATCAATAACCTGAAAGTAGATAAAGATAAAAAGGACGGCCAAGGCTTCTATTTCAGCGACGACATCGTTTTCAATACCCATCACCAGGAGATCACATTTCCCGATGGCCGCTACCGCATGGCCTTCAGCAATTTCAGGATCGATGTAAAAGACCGGACGATCGCACTGGACAGTTGCCATATCATTTCCACTGGCTTGCAGCAAAAGAAAGTATCGGTAAACCTGTTCTTTGACAAGCTGCGTTTTGCCAATATGGATTTCCCGTCACTCTATGCAGGCAATATCATCAAGGCAGATTCCATGTATGCTGTAAACCCATTGCTCAACCTGAAAGTAACGGTAGATAGTGTACATCAGAAAGATAAGCCCCCCGTTCAGATGGATACCCTGCTGCGCCACCTGGGCATCAACACACAGCTTAAATACATGGGTGTGAAGAATATCAGCACCTCCGTGGTCACTACACAAAGCGGACAATCTGCTGAATTCAGTACGAAAGGCGATGACTTTGAAATGCGCGACCTCGTAATTGATCGCACAGCAGAACAGCCAGTCACGGTTGGCCGCTTCGACATGGCCGTGCGGGGATATTCCAGCCTGAACAAAGACAGCACTTATCGCTTTAAGTTCGATAGCATCCGCATCGAGAACTCGAGCATATTACTCAATAACTTTTCGATCAACAGCCTTAACCACGCTGCAGTCGTACGCCATCATCAATTACCGTTGTTCGAACTGGACAGCCTGTCATGGGAGGAACTAATTTTCAACCGCCACATCAAAGCAAAACAGGCAGTACTATACGGCCCCAAAATACATTACATCAAATCCACCATTACCCAAAAAGGCAAGAAGACATCTATATATTCCATGCTCAATTCGCTGGACAACTCCATGTCCCTGGAAAGAATACGCGTCATCAACGGCAATGTATCCTTTGAACCCAACCCTGATACAAGACTACTGCTCCAACAGGTAAACCTCACTGTCAGAAGTAACCGTCTGCTGGCAGCCCGCTCCTCCTCTATGATGGGCGATGCGGTAGACTCTTTACATTTTGAAAATGGCAGCATAAAAACAAAAAAACTGTTGGCCACCATATACAGAGGTAGCTTCAAAGGAGATGGCAGCCTGCTCGAAGCAGCCGAAGCCACCGTCCATGACCGGGAAGGTAAAATGAGCGTAAAAGTAAAAGGCTTACGCATGAGTGGACTGGACTTCAACGACAGCAATGATCATATCAATGTAGGATCGGCCACCTGGAAAGAAGCAGTAGTATCTTTGCAAACAGGACATAAAGCCCCTGCTCCGGCCAATCGTTCCCCCATCACCTTAAGCATGCAGCATATACAGGGCAACAATACCCACCTCTCTATAACAGGCCCTAATCATACCATCACCACCTTTGTCACAACCCTGCGCGTGGATGCAGTGACAAAAGAACTGGGGGCTGGAGAGGAAGGACAGCAACAAAAGCCCAAACTGGAAGGCGTAGCCATCCACGGCACTTACCTGCAGTACATCGGCAAGGATATGTCATTGAATACAGGCGCATACAACCTGGCACCCATGGCACGCTCGCACATCGATGACATCCGCTTCACCCGTTATACTACCCACGACAGCATCACCGCCGCCATACCACAGGTGAACCTGGTACCCGACCTCGAAGCGATGATGGCAGGAGACTTGCGGGCAGAAGAGATCACACTGAAGGATCCTGCCCTGATCGTTAAACTATCAAAGACAGAAGAGAAGGAACAGTACAAGAATAGCAGCAAGCCCTTACCAGCTATATATATTAAGAAACTATTGGTAGAACAACCATTGCTACACCTGCAGCAGCGGCAGGATGAACATACACTACAACTCAACTGGAACCGGGGGGAACAACCCGCCCGTAATCAATGGTCCTTCACCAACATCAGGCACGATGGAAAAGAGCCCCTCAACATTGGTAAGATCAGCATAGCAGGCACAGACGTATCGTTTGCCCGGCATGCAGACAAGTCGATTGTGCTGAAACCACAAAGCATACAATTGGTACTGGACAATACAGCCGTTGCCACGATCAAACACCACGACGTACCCTGGAAAACGGTCATAGAGAAATTTGCACTCCGGAATATGCAGGTAGATGGCATAGGCAAAGACAGTGGCCAGCTAAAACTACAGGCACTCTCTCTGGAGCACCTGGCCCTCCAAGCTGATCAACATCACCGGGAATGGCTCAACAACAGTCCTCACTTTTACCTGCAGGACTTCTCGGGAGAACTGACTACCACTAAAAACTATTTTCACTGGAAACAGTTAAGCTACCAGCACCAGCAAAGAACATTAACAGTCGATTCATTTGCCTATACACCAGTGCAGGAAAGAGACGCCTACGTAGCCGCACACCCCTACCAGACAGACTACATACAACTACATACCGGTAAGATCAGCATGCACAACCCCGATCTGCATGGTTATTTCAGGGACACATTGGCCCATGTAGCTACCATGCACATCGAGAACCCCTTGATCAGCGTATACCGCGATAAGCGACCACCCCGTGAACCCCACGTAATAAGGCCGTTACCCGTTGACATGCTTAAGAACCTGCAGCTGAAACTGAAAGTAGACAGCATATTGGTACACAACGGGCTCGTGCGGTATGAAGAATTGAGTGAGAAGACAGGTCGCGCAGGTGTCATCGGCATCTCGAAACTGAACGCATCACTGGTCAGTATCAAAAGCCACGACCTCCACCCTACAGATAGCCTACGCCTGCATGCAGACGCCTGGCTGCTGGATTCCATCCATGTTAATTTACGCCTCCACGAATCCTACACAGATTCACTGGCAGCCTTTCATATGACGACCAAAATTGGCCCCACCAACCTGATGGTATTGAATAAAGTAGTAGAGCCACTGGCTTCTGTCAGGATCAGATCCGGCCACCTGGACACACTTACACTAAGAGCAATCGGCCGGGAGTATTTATCCTACGGCGAAATGAAGATGCTCTACCGTAAGCTAAACGTACAATTCCTGCAGGCAGGCGATGCACAAAAAAGAAGCTTTATAACGAAGATGATCACCTTCATAGCCAACACCTTTGTGATCAAAACCCGTAATGAGCATAAAACAGGCATCATCTACTTCGAGCGCCTCCGCGACCGGTCCATCTTCAACTACATGATTAAGATGGTGATGAGTGGTGCCGGCTCCAGCGTAGGCGCCAAAAAGAACAATAAATACATCAAACACTACAAACGTGAGTTGCGCAGGCAAGGGCTTCCTCCGATACATTTATAACATATGATTTTGATACACGCAAATCAATTATGTGTATATTCGGAATTGAGTGCAATTTTAAACAGCACGCTATTGAAATGAAACTTACACTGGCACTTCTGCTTACCGTTTTCTTGATTTCAAACGCTTATTCCCAATCTGTGACCTATGAAGACTTCAGGACCGTTATCCCATCCCTCCAAAAAGAAGACTTCAAAGAAGCTTTTGACAAATCAAGCAAGATTTTAAGTTCAACCCAAAACGACAGCTCCGACTTACGAGGCATCGTTACCTATATGAACATCTTTTCAGCAGCAGGCATGGTCGTACTGAATCAAATGACGCATGACGACTTTATCAAAAACGCGAATAAATACATTGGACAGTATATCGTCATGTCTGCACACCCCTGCGTCGACACTTCATCCCGCGCTTTCAACTCACTACAGTTTACTAAAGATGAGAGTGGTAAATTACAAGGCTTTACAATCGCAGCCAATAATGCCAAGACAAGCATTCTTTGCTTTGAGTATTTCGACTATGCTGCGCCGGTCAATCCCTCAGAATTTATCGGAAAAAATGTACGGTGCGGAGGAATATTGAAAGCTGTAGAAACAAACCCCAATAAGTCAATAATTTGGGTAGCAAGACTTCGCATCGCTGATGCGTTTGCAAGAGTAATGACGCCGAGATAAGGCAAATACCCTGGAGCCAGGTTTAAAGTTTCAACAGGAATAACCCCCAATCAATAATCCCGTCCTTTCACTCAAGAAGACCTCCTTCCAACTCAATACAACATTTCTCCACGTATAACCCGGCCTACATTTGTCAAACCTAACCGGGAAAAATTATTTGGACAGGTTTAATATCCTACATAACTTGTAGGATATAAGTATTCTCCTGCCATCGATAAAGACATATCACCGCTCGTATTGTTGTAACAGTCAATCCATGATGGGTTGCGCTTGTCAATAAGCACGCCCATCCAATTCCAGTATCGCTTTTCTTATCGTTTATTCCATCATTATTAAATACTATCATTATGAGTCAGCAGTGGCACTTCGACACATTGCAATTGCATGCCGGTCAACAAATTGATCCAACCACCAAAGCAAGGGCTGTGCCCATATACCAAACCACCTCCTACGGGTTCGACAATGCTGCCCATGCAGCCGACCTCTTCGGATTAAGGCAGTTTGGCAATATCTATTCCCGCATCATGAACCCCACCACGGATGTGTTTGAAAAGAGAATCGCAGCGCTGGAAGGTGGTGTAGCAGCCCTGGCCACCTCTTCAGGTCAGGCAGCTCAGTTCCTCGCCCTCAATAACATATTGCAGGCGGGCGATAACTTCATATCTACTTCCTATTTATATGGAGGCACCTACAACCAATTCAAAGTAGCCTTCAAACGCCTCGGCGTTGAAGTACGCTTTGTAGACGGAGATGACGTAAACGACTTCGCACGTCAAGTCGATAAGAACACAAAAGCTATTTACCTCGAAACCATTGGCAACCCACGCCTCAACATCCCTGATTTTGAGAAGTTTGCCCAGCTCGCCAAAGAATACGATCTGCCACTGATAGTAGACAACACCTTCGGCGCTGGCGGTTACCTGTTCAGGCCATTGGAACATGGCGCCAACATCGTAGTAGAGTCTGCCACCAAATGGATTGGCGGCCACGGCACCTCCATTGGCGGCGTGATAGTTGACGGCGGCAATTACAACTGGGGCAACGGTAAATTCCCACAATTCACAGAACCCTCTGAAGGCTACCATGGCCTGAAGTTCTGGGACATATTTGGTGAAGGAAACCCACTCGGCCTGCCCAATATCGCATTCGCTATCCGCGCACGCGTAGAAGGATTGCGCGACTTCGGACCATCCCTGAGTCCTTTCAACTCATTCCTGTTGCTGCAGGGCCTGGAAACATTGTCACTGCGCGTACAACGCCATGTAGACAACGCACTGGCGCTGGCCAATTGGTTGCAAAACCACCCATTGGTTGAGTTCGTAGAGTATCCGGGATTGAACAACAATCCCTATCATGACCTTGCCCGCAAATACCTCACCAATGGATATGGCGGTATACTCAACTTCGGCATCAAAGGCGGTAAGGAAAAAGCCAGCCAGTTTATTGATTCTTTGAAACTGGCCAGCCACCTGGCGAATGTTGGCGATGCTAAAACACTGGTAATACATCCTGCTTCTACCACCCACGAACAACTGAGCGCAGAAGAACAACTCGCTTCCGGCGTTCGCCCCAACCAGGTGAGAGTAAGCGCAGGTATTGAACACATAGGCGACATCATTGCCGACTTCGAGCAGGCAATCGATAAGGTCTTTGCCAAAGAACTTGTATCATAATTAGAAAGTGCCACTCATGCCATCCCACATCTCTCCATGTGGGGTGGCCTTTTTTCTCAGTAACGCAGTGATTTGAACATGAGCGATCATCAATTATTTGAATACCGCAAACCATTTACACTTGAAAGCGGTATCACCCTCGCGGGTTATCAACTTGCTTATCATACCTACGGTGCCCTGAATGCACAACGCAATAACGTCGTATGGATATTCCATGCATTGACCGCCAACAGCGATGCAGCCAGTTGGTGGCCGGGGCTGGTAGGCCCGTCGAAACTATTCGACCCGAAACAGTATTTCATCGTTTGCGTCAACATGCCAGGCAGCTGTTACGGCAGTATTGGACCGTTAGAGAAAAAGCCTGACAGTGAAGAACTGTATTACCATGATTTTCCGGCGTTCACCATACGCGATATGGTACGCGCATACCAGCCATTACGACAACACCTGGGCATCGACAAGATCCATATTGGCATTGGTGGATCGATGGGCGGACAGCAATTACTCGAATGGGCTATCGAAGAGCCAGAGGCTTTTGAATACATTGTTCCCATTGCAACCAATGCCTGGCATTCGGCCTGGGGCAAAGCATTCAATGCATCACAACGTGCTTGTATAGAAGCAGATCCTACCTGGCAGCAAAGCACGCCGGAAGCAGGAACAGAAGGAATGAAGGTGGCACGCAGTGTAGCACTACTCTCCTACCGCCATTATCAAACCTACGACCTGTTTCAAAGCGATGATGCACCCTACCCCGTAGGGCAATACAAAGCAGGCTCCTACCAGCAATACCAGGGAGAAAAGCTGGCCAAACGCTTTAATGCCTTCAGCTATCACCGCCTGAGCGCCAGCATGGATAGTCACCACGTGGGCAGGGGAAGGAACGACGCCCCCACCGCACTACGGTCCATTAAAGCAAAGGCCCTGGTAATAGGAATAGAGACAGATATTTTGTTCCCCGTGTCCGAACAACGCTACTTAGCGCAACACATACCGGGCGCAAGACTGGCAGTGATCAATTCACTGTATGGACACGATGGTTTCCTGCTGGAGTTTGAAATTATAGAGAAGGAGATAACAGCTTTTTTAAAAACGGCAGGTTACAGACTTCAGGTTAACTGATCCTTTACTTACTACCATTTTTCCAACCATTTTTCAGCAAACGCTTTTCCATCCAGGTCTTTCTTCACCACTTCGTCCAGTAATGTCTTGGCAAGTGGCAGATCGCCTGGCTGGTTACGTTTCATGAGTGTAACAGCTTGATAAAAAACACCTTTATTGGAGTAGGCTTTTTGTTCAGATAATTGCTTGAACCAACGCAATGCCTCATCGTATTTTTGCAACCGCAAATTGATAACACCTGCATACTCGAGCGCCTTCAGGTTGCCACCATTATTATTTATAATAGCTTCAGACATGGCCAGCGATTCACTGAGCTTGCCCTGGTTGTACAGGTCGCGCATCGCTTGAACGCTATCTATCGTGCTGTTCATGGAAACATCGAGATCCAATAATTCCTGCTGAATATAGCGGTCAGCCATTTGTTGCTTCGACACAGGCAGCAACAGGTTGATCGTAAATATCAATCCCACAAGAACAGCTGCTGCGGCCACATAGCGCCAGATACGGTTGATCGGTCTTACAACCCGCAATGGGGATGAAGACACCGGTTGTTGTTCGTACAGCTCTTTGAACCGCTCTATCTTTTCGTTCCGGGCTTTTTCCTGTAATAGCCGTTGAGTAGTGAGATAAAAAGCTACTTCTTCCGCAAAGGAAGTGTCATCCAGCAGCTTTTGCTCGAATTCGCCGCTATCGACAGCCGGCTCAGTGCTTTTGAAGTAGTCGTCTATGTACGCAAGATGTTTCATGTGACCTTTATGTCGGTTTGTATAATCGGCGCAGTTTTTCCAGGCAACGTAGCCTGCTGGTCTTTACCACATCGGCTGTTTTGTACTCCATCAGTGCGGCTATTTCCTTATCTGTGTGTCCTTCTGCCGAGAGCTGTAGCAACTGGTGGCAGGTATCTCCCACCTCCGTCAACCGTTGCCTCAACAGTGCTTCATCTGCTTGATCTGCCAGTTTTTGCACGATGGTCTTCGCAGCATCCGAGACATGTACCAACATGTCCGTGATATCGACCGTTTGATGCACCTTATTCTTATTAGTCGTCCTTTTGCGTAACAGGTCAACGCTTTTGTTATGAAAAATTTTGTACAACCAGGTTTTTAGAGAAGAGGCCCGTTCAAAGGTTCCGTCGGAGATCTTTTCGATGGCTGTGAGGATCGTATCGGAGTAAGCATCAAAGGCTTCGTCCTCCGTGAGCGAGTGTTTACGCATCCCCTCATGTATAAAATACATATATGTAGTAAACAGCTCTTCCTCCCCTTTTCGTTTGTTAATGCCGCCACGGGTAAGACTTTCGATGATCCGGAGATCGGCAACAGGTAAATTTTTAGACTCGTTCATTATAGAATGCGGCAGTTGCATGTAAGATACCAAAAATATGCCCAAAAATAATTTATGCAACCTGTTTCCCCCACCACAAATGCTGCGTCTAATCAAATAAGATCGGACTAACCCCCGCGACTACTTAGCTATCTATCCATGCTAAAACCGCGTATCTCAATATTCCTGTAGAGAACAATTTACCAGATAATGACAATTTAAAATAACTGCGCGGCAGGGATTTGCAGTGCTATAACATAAAGCCCCCGCTTCTGCGTGGGGCTTTATAGCCCATTTAAAAGCGCAATAAAACAGTAAACCCGGTTAGAAAGCCGGGGCACATTAACCAACGTAGCAATAAGACTATCTTCTATGAAAGTGCAAAACATGCATCTTAGTGACGATACAGTGCCGTTCGATTCACGGGAAGCCCAGCAGGTTTACCACCTGGCCAGGATGAAACAACTGGAAGAAGAATTGAACCGGTTGAATATATTGGAGCACCCCCACGAGATACAGGCCATCTGCAAGCAGATCATCGCCATTAAGGAGTTGTTGCGCAAGATCACACCCGTTACTTAATAACCCATTATTCAACCACAGGCTGCTGCGAAAAGGAGCGCACCGCCTTCTTGCCACGCCACCAGCGATAGACAACGACCAACACGATCAGGGCCAACGCAAGGGCCGGTAATAACAGCCACCAGGCAGTAGTCGTTTGCTCCGGCAGCACAGTTACCTTCCCCGTCAACACAGGCACTGCCCAGCAATAAGGCAGTGCATTTTCTTTAGAAGTAGCCATAAACTCCAGCTTGGCATGTTGCAACGCCACGTCGGCTGGCTCGCCTGCTGCCAGGTATTTATAAAAAGAAGTAGTCAGCGCATAAGTTTTTTTATCCTCAGCCTTCCACAAGTTGGTTATAGCAGCCGGAATACCAAGCGCAGCAAACCCCCGGTTGAAACTGAACACCCCCTCTCCCTGGTAAAATTTACCGGTGCCAGTCTCGCAGGCCGACAGTACCACAAGGCTGGTTGCAGGCTTTTTATCACTCACCAGGTCCGACAGGTAGAGCAAAGAATCGGCAAAATAGATCACTGGCTCCCCCTGCATATTATCCATGGCATGCGTATACAACTGAATTACCCGGTAGTCGGCAAAATGCCGGAGGAAGTTGTTACGGGATGCTTCCCTCCCGGTAAAATTATCTGCAGAGCCAAAATAGTCCGTCAAAGCATTCAGCGAGCGATCACTTTCCTTCAATGCGGGTAGCCGGGTACCTGCATATTGCACCGGCGCAAACCCCATAAAAGGCTTGGCTTTTTTATTGGTAACAGCCGCAAAGTCATTCAGCAGGTAGCGGGCCGAATAAGTATAGCTGATAGCATAATCTTTAAGCAAATAATTGACCGGGCTCATGCGCGTCACCAGCGCCTCAAAAGGAAAATAATGCCCGTCGGGTGAAATGATCAATCGACCCGGAGGGATCCCATCACGCTGAAAGATCAGTTGGTACAGGCTATGCGATACCTGTGTAAAAGTGTCGAAATTGGTATTCTGCTTGTTGTAGTCGGTAAGATAACTGATAAACTGGTTGGCGAGGCTGTCATACAGCTGCTTATCGATCTTCCGGAAGCGGGCGTCTTTTGCAGTAATGATCATTACGTACACCGCACTGTCACCGGAAAAGATCTCTACCAACCCCTGGTGATCTTTCAGGATCGACTGCCTCACCTGTTGCAGGTTCACAAAATTCGTATCGAGGAAGCTCTGATAGTAAAATGGGTTGCGTGCCTTGATAGAGTTTGTCAGCGTACTGAGTTGCTGCTGGGTATTGGCTTTTTCGGCCTCCTTAGTAGCACGGTCGGAAGCAGACAGCTGCCGGTTGTCCAGCTCCCGGGTAAGAGTATTGAGCCGCTGCGTAGCCTGCGTTTGCTCCAGGATGTCCTGCTCTCCCATCCAGCGCTGCTCTGCCAGTTGGTCGTTCAGCAATACGGCACGGCTTTTTTCAAAAAAGTAAAAAGCATCTTCTGTGTTGCGGGAATCGTAACAAGCCTCCAACGCATGTTCATACAAGCCATGACTGTTACTGCGCCAGAATAATTTGGAGTTGAGGTTCGATTGTTCCCCCTTGATACGATTCACCAGTTGATCGGCCCTTTTAAAAATATCGATAGCCGTACGCAGATCCCCTGTGTTGCCCGACCGGGCATACTGCTTCCGCCAGGTATCACCCTGCTCAGTCAGCAGGCCGGTGAGATAATGGATTTTTTTATACTTTACAAAAGCTTCCGTAGGGCTGTTTACGATCTCAGCCATACTAATGCCCGGCCTGATAAAGTCTAACGCCTTGCGAAAACACCTGAAAGCCGTGTCATACATGCCCTGCTGCACATACACTTCGGCCATATTGGCCCAGATATTCATCGACTCGGCAGAGTCTACGGTAAAATAAGTACTATCAGTATTATTATGTGCCAACGCCTCTTTGAACAGGGATAGCGCCTTCTTATAGTTTTTGTAATGCTTGAAATACACTTCAGTGGCCATGGTATTGAGCAGTTGTTTGCGCCCAAATGGCCGCTGCTCCACGGTGAGCGCTTGCCGGAAAGTTTTAATGGATTGATCATAATTGCCTTTATGCAATTCCATTTCTGCACGAAGGCCATAAAAAATACCCCTATAGGCAACGAAACTGCTGGTGCCCGATGCGTTGACCTCACTGTTCAGCAATACCTCCGCTTCATCATACCGCTTTAGTCGTATAAGGGCATTGACATGCCACACAAAGCTGCTGAACGCACAGCTAATAGCCAATGTACTGTCCCGGCGACTTTCGGCAAAAGGAAGAAACCCGATCGCTTTTGTTTTGCAGGCACTAAAAAAATCAATGCAATGGTGATAGTCACCCATGTTGAAAAAATACTCTCCGCGGTAGTAGAGTGCAGGCAGGGTCGAAGTATTGGTATAATTGAGCCGCCGGCTCACATCGATACAGCTATCGAGCGCCTTTATTCTTTCAGGTATATTATTGATCTTTTGATACGAATCGGCAATCCAATAATAGGCACGGAGTAGCTCCCGTTCATCTATAGCAGGATTATTGGGCACCCGCCTGATCAGCGAGGTCACCTGCTGAAAATATCGGATAGTGTTGAGATAGTTTTTTTGATAATACCAGGTATTGGCAATAGACCGGAGCAATAACACGCGTACTGAATCCTGGGCATACGGGCAGGCTGCGATCTTTTTTTCCAGCGCCAGCAATTCCCCCCTCGTCGAGTCATAAGGATAAGGATAATCTTTCAACCTGTTGATCTGCCGCCACAGGGAATCCCTGTCAGGACATTGACCCTTCAGTCCAACAGTCAGGAGCAGGCTACTAATAACAAAGACGACGAGCTTTAACATGGCAGTTAAAGGTAGTTAATAAAAACACACAGTCCCGGCAAACAGCTTTTAGCAAGCTGCATTGCCGGGACTTTCATCGCCTTTCTCTGTTCTAATATCGTTTACATGGTAGGTGGTGGTGGCGGCGGTGGCGGTGGTGGATCGATTTCACGGTCATCATCGGGGTCGTCCATTGTGATAACAGGAACAGCAGCGGCAGCAAAAGAAGGTGCATCATTCGACGTTAACGCTTTCCCCCCTTTCCGGATAAACACAGGAGGCGGAGTGACGAACACATGTAAAGTAAAATCCTTACAATTAGGCAGCTTGCTGGGCACTTCGGTCCATTCAAAAAGAATGGCATATTTCTTCTGCTTGATCGTATTATAACCGGTAAGATAACCGATATAATAGCCCTCTATGGCTTCTTTGCGATGCAGGATGGAAGGATCGAAAATAACATTCTTAAATACGACGTCGAACCATTTGGTATAGCCCTTGGGAGCGGGAGGTCCACCCTTTAGCGCTTGCGCATCAGTGGCGGCGGTTAATGCATTACTACTCATAAAACCCGTTTTTTTAAAGTGAACAATGGAGGTTTGCTATGTGCTATTGCTGGCACATCCCGTACATAACACCGCCAGGGCAGGTTTTAAAAGGTTACCTGTTGGTTTCAATACAAGGATGGCTTCCGTTTTCAGAGAAGCATACGTTCCATAAGGAAGGATGAGCAACCATAAATAAGGACAAGTACAGTACTGTTCTTTCCAGGGTCGTAAGCTTTTACAGCTTTTTGTCGTAATTCATTGAATAAAGGGAAACAAAGCGGTGAATCTTTCTCATCAGAAGCGCCTGAATCGGCCAGTCAGTTGGGGTTTGTTATTTAACGAAGTGAAAGTAGCAAAAAGCCACGGCTAAAAAAAACATTTCACACTGTTTCCTTTTCCTGCCAATCAACGACTACTTTAATACCGGGTTTTTCGTTTCCTCCCTGCCAACGGATTCTCCTGCCCCTTTCCCTCACTTAAAGGTTCCGGTTATTTAGCATCCCTGTGTGCGCTATTCTCCTGCCGCAATCGGGTACACAAGGCCAGGTATGTCTTTGTCACACTAAAAACATAACCAACATGGCAAACAAGTCAACGATTGACCACGAAAAGCTGGTACAGTTGCGTAAACAAACACCGCTGCTCCTCCTGCAAAACCCCAATTACTTTGGCACACTTACCGATAAAGTGATCGCCAAAAAGTTTGAACCCGTTCTGGACCTTGGCAGCAGTAAACAGTATTATGAAGAACTGGAATGTATCGACTACAAACCAGAAACAGCCCGCCTGGGCGCCGTGATCAAAGTCAAGCAATCCGGCGGCTACGGAGGCACACCGTGCATCGGCGGTAGCCGCGAATACGTACGCTTCTTTGTCGATTATGACAACAACGGTACCTGGACCGATGAAGGGCTGGCAGAATTGGGCGTATATGATCACTCATTTACAGATGACCTGTGCTATCACGTAGAGATCAACCTGAGCCCCGACAAAGTCAGCTGCTGCCGCAGCAAGGCCGTACTGCCCAAAGTACGCGCTATCCTTTCCTGGAACATCGTTCCCACGGCCGGCGATCCCGACTTCCCCTTCGTATGGGGCGATGTACACGAAGCCTTCATACAGATACAGCCCAGCAACAGCATCTGGTGCTATATTCTCAGCTCACTCGACAAGTATCCCAATTTCAAACTGGCGCCGGAGTTTTACAAGCCTGAATTTGAAAAGCAGTTCCTGCCCGACCTAAAGGAGAAAGTCAAGTTCGTAAAACCACTGGCAGAGCTTACCACATCAGCCGCCGACCTCAAAAAAGCATATGGCGCAGAAGTACAGGAAGCACGCATCGCGCTCAAAGCCATCCATGAACTGTCCCTGAATAATGCTACGCTCCACAACAACAGCATTATCTCCACCCTCCTGCCCAACTTCAATCTCGTGGAAATATTTGACGTATATGCAAAGTCAAAGTTCAACACCGATTATGAAGAATTGCATTGCGTCAGCCTTAACCGTGATATGGACACCTTGCACGCTTCCATACAGATCAAAAGAAAATCAGGGTACAATGGCGACCTCTGTAGCAATGGCGGCAGAGAGTATGTAGCCTTCTATATGGACTTTGGCACCGGATGGGAATACATGGGCACCCAATCTACTGCTGTACACGATATACCCGATAATCCTGCCGGTGGCCTCTGGTACAATGTATCGCTTGGTATCAAGCTCGATGCCCACCGCAAACAATGGTGCCAGGTAGGTAAGGCCAAAGTAAAAGGTATCCTCTCCTACAACCTCGTACCTGCACCCAACGATCCGGAATTCGTGGCGCCCTGGGGCGACTGGGAAGAATGCAACGTGGAAGTGAAGCCGTTGCCCAAAGGTGTTACTTCCGGACTGACCAGCATAGTATTGGAAAAAGCGGGTGGTATGGTTGTAGTCGACATCAACGATGGCACCGGACTGGCCACCACTGGTTCAGCCGGCTCACTCGGCGGCGCCCTCAATAGTCCGTTCTATGGCATTATTGAATTGATAGGTCACATTTTCTATGCAGTACCTGGCATGGAATACCGCTTCCTGATAACACGACCCGGCGAAACAGAAAGACCACTGCTGGATCAGCAGATCATCACTACTGCCAACAGCGGCGGCACATTTACCGACCATGCACTCGACCCCGATAGCGATGGATGGATTCCTTACCTTGAAACCGCTTCCATCAATATCGTAGGCGGCTTACTGGGTCGTTATGGCGCCTATGTACCGGGCAAACACGTTATCCGCATACAGGCCCGGGATGGCATTACCATATACGACGATCCCAATGGTTCTGTGACCTTGCTGATCGACGACAAAGCACCGGATGTATCGATACATATCGTTACCGGCGGCGGCGATTGCGCCGACTTCAATTCCGGCACCGACATCAGCGGCACTTATTCCATGCTCGACGATCATGCAGGCTCTTTCTCCATCTCTGTAACGCCAAATAAAGGAGCAGTAGTTGATGTAGATGGCACTGGCGTCAATAGCCTCAGCTATTCCGGCGGCACGTTACCAGCTACAGGCAAAACGGGCACTTTCGTGATCCACACAGCAGGCGTACCCAAATGCGGTTACAACGTGCGGATCGATGCCTGGGACAGGACGATCTATAATTCCCATGGCATAGGACTTCATAACAATGATATACAAGGATTCTGTCTGAGGACACCTTAAAACAACCACTTGAAAACACATCACCCGGCGGATGGCAGGTAAAACTGCCATGGCCGGGTGATCTTCTTTCATGGCTATAACCCCTAACAATCGGCGCTAATGGCTGGCTTGCCAGCGCCGGCGACAGTCACTTTACCAGTAGATGGCGTTGAACTAACTGTCTCAGAAACATCTTTTTGCTTACGATATTTAGATAAATTGATCAGCAGTACACTCGTTAAAATAACAGCCAGGCCCACCACCTGCAGCCCGCTCATGCTTTCGCCGGCAAACAACACACCGAGCAATACGGCAACCACCGGATTGACATATACGTGCGTACCTACCTGTGCCACAGGCCGCACGCTCAACAGCCACACATAGGCGCTATAACCGGCCAGCGAACCCATGATAACGAGGTACAGGGCCGACAACCATGACTCAGCAGGAACCGCCTGCCATTGGAAACCTGCCCATTCCTTATTAATGAAGCTTGCAGGGATAAATACCAGCCCCGCTGCCAGCATTTGCCAGGCAGAGTTGACGGTTGAAGAACCCTTTGAGTGTTTCTTGGAATAGATGGAACCACCAGACCAGCTTTGCATGCCAATAAACAGGATGATAAAGCTGATGATAAAACCAAACGTACCTGCCTGTAAAGAGATACTATTGATACTTTCAAGGAACAGCAGCACTACCCCGGCAAGCCCTATCAGCAATCCCAACACCGTATTACGATTGGTGAGGTTGGTTTTCCAGTTGTCCTTGTCCCAAAGCACCAGCCAGATGGCCTGCGAGGCGATCAGAACCCCCACCAGTGAGCTGGGCAAAGCTGTCTCAACATAGATCACCGCCCCTGTTCCAACAAATAACAGTAATACCCCGGTAATGGCGGCAACTTTTATCTGAGCAGGGTCGAATAGTTTTTCTTTTCTGATGGCACACCACAGCAGCAATAATATACCTGCAGCAATAAAACGAATGGCGCCAAGGATGAAAGGCGGTATGTGAGCCACCGCTTTGGCAATGAAGAAATAAGTGGAACCCCATACAATGTACACCGTAGCAAACGCTATGATGATCATTAAGGGAGAAGCTTGTTTTTGTTTTTCGGCTAATGACATAAAGGCTAAGTTTTTGGAATGACCAATTGTTGTTGCTCTTTCACGGTTTCAAGTACAATCGTCGTTTTCGTTGATAATACATTGGGGATCCGCTTGATGGATTTGCGCATCATGGCCATCAGAGAAGCGGAATCCTCCGTACGTACCTTCACCAGGAAGCAATCTTCACCGGCAACGATGTGCACTTCCTGTACTTCAGGGACCTTGGACAACTGAGCGGCTATAGCTGAGTCTGAACCAATTTCCTTTGTTTTAATGAAAATGAACGCCAGCAGCTTCTGATTCAAGGCAGCTGGATTTATAGCTGTATTATATTGTAGGATCACTTTCTTCTGCTCCAGCTTTTTTACGCGCTCCAGTACTGCCGAGGGCGCCATCGACAGTTCCCGTGCCAGGTCCGCATTGGAAAGACGGGCATTGGCCTGCATCAGCTCGAGAATACGAAGGTCAATGTCATCCAGTTCAATAGTCATACAGAATATATTTCTGTAAACTTACAACTATTCAGAATATAATTCTGAATAAAGTTCTGTTTTTTCATTTATTAACAGAATTATATTCTCCATTCCTGATAGCCAATATCCCCATACAAACGATTTACAACAATTATTTATCGTTTATCAATAAATATTTATTATTTTGGGCATCCTAAAGCCTTTCTTATGCTCCGGAAAATAAAGTTCGACTTCGCCAATATTGTACTGATAGTCGGCCCCATGATACTTTTTTTAGTCAATTTTTTTCCGCATTTCCCTATGGTCAATGAGGTAGACTATCAATCATCGATAGTATTAAGTGAAACTGAAGATTCTGTAGAAACGCTCAACTGGAGAGACACAAGCCATCTCACCTACGATCAATACAGGGAAATCGAACAAGATGAGAAAAGCCTCAAAACACAGTTGAACATGATTGATCGCGGCATGAGAGGCAGCGGCCAACCCTCCTTGATCGATTTTAGAAAATTTTCAGAATGCTATGACTGCACAACACTGGCAGATTTCAGTAACCCCAGGGAATCAGAAAGGTGCTACCTTCTATTGCCTGGCTATTCATTAAAGGATAATGATAGCAGGTTTCTTGTTCGAAAAGGTGAATATTATTTAGAGTATCCTGTATGGGATTCAGTTTACAAACTTAGGAATGGAGAACCTGCAAGGGAAGGACATTACGAATATAAAAAGCTTCGTTTTCGTTTTGCTTATGACACAGAGGCTCCTGAAACAGAAGATAAAGGCGCAGTATTAATTCCCATCAGTATAAAAACGTATAATACATGCTCACAGGCTGCAATGATACTTACCCTGTTGCTCGGCCTGGTGTTTCTGTACATTTGCATTGGACTCCCTGCCAAAGTGCTGATCCGCATTTCACAAGGAGAGATCTTTACTCGGAAAAACGTACGTCAACTGTATCTATCAGCCTGGTGCTGGCTATTGCCCCCTTTTATTATCGTTTTTATACAATATCTGCTAAAGTGGATCTTTCACCGGTACATCACGGCTGATGTAAAGCTGACGCCCTGGACAACATTGGCGGATTACCAAAAGGTGTTGATCGGAGGACTTATCATCCTCGCTGTTGCCAAAGCATTTAAGAAAGGACTTTCTTTACAGGATGAACAAGACCTGACCATCTAAATTCCCCATTAAACTCCGGTATACCATGCCTATAGTTGTGAACCTGGATGTCATGTTGGCCAAAAGGAAAATGTCACTGACCGAGTTAAGTGAAAAAGTAGATATTACCATCGCCAACCTGAGTATATTGAAAAGCGGAAAAGCCAAAGCCATTCGCTTTTCCACCCTCGAAGAAATATGCAAAGTGCTGGAATGCCAGCCCGGCGACATACTGGAATACCTAAACCCCAAAGACTATAAAAAACTCATGGGCTAACGTTTGCCCAGTGTTACCTTCCTTTTAAATCTTAACTTGTACAAACGTATTTAGTGGCTATCCCATATTTTTAGCCCTTTTAGAAACTTATAGTTACCCCACATTATGGAGACCAGGAGATCATTTTTAAAGAAAGCATCGATATTGTCTGGCGGAGCCGGACTGGCACAGGTTCTACCCGCATCCATTGCAAAAGCCATGGCCATCAATCCTGCCGCCGGCAGCACCTGGCTCGATGCAGAACATGTAGTATTCCTGATGCAGGAGAATCGCTCTTTCGACCATACCTACGGCACCCTGCAGGGTGTACGTGGCTTCAATGATCCCCGCGCCATCACCCTCCCGGATAACAATAAAGTATGGTTGCAAACCAATGCAGCCGGTGAAACCTACGCACCCTTTCACCTCGATATCAGGAACACCAAAGCCACCTGGATGAACTCCCTGCCCCACTCCTGGAGCAACCAGGTAGACGCCCGCAACAACGGTAAATACGATCGCTGGCTGCAGGCCAAAGCATCCGGCAATAAAGCCTATAAAGAAATGCCGCTCACCATGGGCTATCATAACCGGGAAGACATTCCCTTTTATTATGCCCTGGCCGATGCCTTCACCGTGTGTGACCAGAACTTCTGTTCTTCCCTCACCGGCACTACGCCCAACCGCCTATATTTCTGGTCGGGCACCATCCGCGAGAAAGCCCACGAAAATGTAATGGCCCGCGTATGGAACGGCGATGCCGATTATGGCAACTGGGTCAACTGGACCACTTTCCCCGAACGCCTGGAAGACCTGGGCGTAGCCTGGAAGGTATACCAGAACGAGATCAGCGTAGGCGTAGGCTTTGAAGGCGAAGAAGATGCCTGGCTCTCCAACTTCACGGATAACCCGCTCGAGTTCTTCTCCCAATACAATGTGAAACTCTCTGCAGAATACATTGCCAACCTGCCCAAAGCAGTTAAGCAGTTGGCTGACGAAATCGCCCGGCAGGAACAACAGATGAAGACCCTGACCGTTGGATCGCCGGATGCAGAAAGGGTGAGCAAAAGACTTGATTGGCTGAAAAAACAACTGGCCACCGTAGAAGAAGACCAGAAAATATACACCCGGGAAAAGTACGACCAGCTATCTCAACGCGAAAAGAACCTGCACGACAAAGCATTTTCTACCAATCGCAAAGACCCTGATTACCATAAACTGGATACACTGACATACAAGGATGGTGATATAGAGCGCACCGTTAAACTGCCCAAAGGCGATATCCTGCACCAATTCCGTGAAGATGTAAACACCGGCAAACTTCCTACGGTATCCTGGATCGTAGCGCCGGAGAACTTCTCCGACCACCCGGGCGCTGCCTGGTATGGCGCCTGGTACCTCAGTGAGGTGATGGACATATTGACGAAGAACCCCGAAGTATGGAAGAAGACGATCCTCGTGCTCACCTATGACGAGAACGATGGTTACTTCGACCACGTGCCTCCTTTTGTAGCACCCCATCCCTACAAAAAAGAAACAGGCACTGTGTCTGAAGGAATAAACACAGGTGTAGAATATGTCACAGCCAGCCAGCAATCGTCTAATGCAAAAGATATGCGGGAAAGCCCTATCGGCTTAGGCTACCGCGTACCGCTGGTCATTGCCTCCCCCTGGAGCCGCGGTGGCTGGGTCAACTCACAGGTGTTTGATCACACCTCTTCCCTGCAAATGCTCGAGAAGTTCTTATCCCATAAACTGGGCCGCCCCGTAGCGGAGCCCAACATCAGCACCTGGCGCCGCGCAGTGTGTGGCGACCTGACCTCCACATTCAGGCCATACAACGGCGAAAAGATTGCCATACCTACTCCTGTAGAACGCAATACCTTTATCGAAGGCATTCACAAAGCGCAGTTCAAAAAACTGCCCTCCAATTACCGCAAGCTCACCAAAAAAGAAATAGCACAGGTTAATGCCCAACCCCTGCCAGCCTCCTTTATGACGGCACAGGAAAAGGGTATCCGTAATGCCAATGCCCTACCTTATGAATTATATGCAGAAGGGTTGATGAGCAAGGATAGAGAGTCGTTCGGTATTGTGATGAAAGCCGAAGACGATGCTTTTAAGGAAGCAACCGCAGGAGCCCCCTTCCAGGTGTATGCTCCTGGCATTTACAAAGGAGAAAAGGTACGTGTGTGGGATTATACGGCAGCAGCCGGTAAAGCAGTAACTGATAACTGGAAGATACAGGACTTTGAGAATAGCATCTATCACCTGCAGGTATACGGTCCTAATGGTTTCTTCCGTGAGTTTATCGGCAGCAGTAAAGAACCCATGGTGTTCGCACGTACCAGGTACGAGCCGGTTGACAACTCATCTGCACGCCTGTCCAATAAGCTCATCCTTACGCTTGCCAACGGAGAAACTACTCCACAAACAGTTATTATTACCGACAACGCTTATAAGCAGCCGCAAAAAACAGTGATCGTTCAGTCACGCCAGGAAAATGGCACTATTATAGACACTACCAAAAGCTATGGCTGGTACGATTTCACCATTACCGTAAAAGGACATTCCTCTTTCAGTAAAAGGTATGCCGGCCGTATAGAAACAGGTGTACCCAGCAAAACCGACCCCTTCATGGGCGGCATGATCAAATAGGTTGGAATACCGGCGGTAAGCCAGTATTTTTACAGCCGGCATGGAAGAAAGGAACACTGTTACCAACGAATACGGCACCCGCACCAGCGTTACCTGGAAAGTGGACGATATCATATTAGGGCATGGCGTATCCACCTTTAAAGAGTTTACCACCTTTACAGGCAGCGGCAAGGCCGATGTAGTACGCCTGCACTTTGGCATGAAGGGCAACTATGCTTTCACCTACAAGCAACTCGACAAGACCTACGACCTCATTGGCGGCCACCACAATATCATGTACTCAAAGGAATTCGACATTACAGTGTTCAACAAAACACTGGTATTGGAAACCTTTGGCGTACAGTTTCCCTCGGCCTTGTTTATTCAATTCACCCAACATGCCAACGACTCCCTGAAACGATTTGCGGAAGACATCCTCAGCGGCAGGAATGTGATGCTTTCGGAGCAATGGGGCGCTATCGACTCCCCTATCCAGCAGGTATTACAGCAGATCATCCATTGCAGATACAATGAGGAGATGAAGAAGCTGTTTCTGTTATCCAAAAGTATTGAGCTGTTGGTACTATGCGCAGAAGCTTATGAGCACACCCGCCAGGAGCAGTTCATCAAAAGCCCCTCTGACAAAGAAAAGCTGATCGCAGTAAGAGACATTATCAATGACCGGGTGCAGGACCCACCCAACCTGTCGCAGATAGCCCGCATGGTCGGGCTTAACGAATATAAACTTAAACGTGGCTTTAAAGAAGTGTTCAACAATACTGTGTTTGGTTACCTCGCCGATCAGCGCTTGCACCTCGCACAACGTTATCTACGCGATACCCGTAAAACAGCAGCTGAAATATCCTTCGAGCTGGGCTTTGCTACACCCCAGCATTTCAACAATGCCTTCCGCAAGAAGTTTGGCATTACACCGGCCGCAGCAAGAAATATGACATAATCTGATTCTCTTTTGAAACAAAAATGACTCCCCAAATAAACTTACACTATTCAAGAGTTCAGTCCAATGCAGAGTCTCATTATTTAGAATGACTAATATATTCAAATATCCATTTCATGACAGCATCCTTATCCCGAAAATCAAGTAAATAAGGAACTTCCTGCTGTTTTTTATATGCATCCTTTGTGAAGTACGAAGTCGTAGCAATAACACCTCTATTGGCATTTTCAGCCTGAATAACCTCTTTAAAACTACGGATTACTTCTATACCCACTTTATTTTCAGTGAATTTCTTGCATTCAACTAACCATTTTTGTGGGGCTTGTGAAGGCATATGATAAATAGCAAGAATATCATACCCTCCGTCACGGGTTTGTTTTGTCAACTGAACCTCAAACCCTTGTTTAAAAAGCAATTCAGCTATTAATTCTTCGAATTGCCGTGATCCCAATTGATGTATTTGATCGTTGTTCTTATAAATGTCATATATTATTCTTTTGATTCTATCGGCTTCTTTAATAATAGCTTCAGCCAAAAGGCTACTACTTACCCCATTCAAGAAATCATATTCGAGTTGAGCAAAAGAAGGAAGAACTTTACTCAGTTGTATAGAAGAATCAACATTTGCATCTGGATGATCAAACGCTATCAATATATCCTGCATCGTTTGCGCTTCATGAACATTTACAGGACTAAAAACGAAATTGTCCATGATTTTAGAAGCACTTAATATTGAACTTGCCAAAGAAGATTCTTGGGCTAAAACTGTATCTAATGCTTGATGAAGTCTTTGCCGAAACTCAATACCAAATTCGTTCGAATTAAAATCAGTCCCTAACTTTCTATGTAATTCATAAAAGGCTATTAATTCAGGTGCTAAAAAACTTCTCAGTATAACGCTACGATAATATTCGAATGAAACCGTCATGTATGCTCTTAAGGCCATAAGAAGTAATTTAATCCATATTAAAGCTAATAAAATAAGCAAGAACGAACTCTAAAATAGTACATAGATATTCAACCAACATGAGCAAAAAACGTTTTTATTTAGATAGTATGCAATCGGGGCCCTGCATTTTACAACAAAAGCCCCTTCAGGCTACTAAGCCCGAAGAGGCATGTTAAAATGGGTAAGCACAGCTCTGAAAATCCTGTTTATTGATACGCCGACTCAGGGAATATTCTGATACACAGCTCCATCCGGAATACCGTCACCATTCTGATCAAAACCTGTTACTTTGATCTTGATCTTCAAATAGCCATTATCGCCGGTAGTCCCATAATGGTTCATAATGTAGATAAGGCCATAAGCAGTACGGTCGCCCATTTCTGTTTTAACGGCAATCACCTTTCCATCCAGCTTAACACGGCTTTCCACTTTTTGCCCAAAGCCTTTTACTTGTTTTACTACCGCCATCAGCTGGTTATTATTTTGAATCTTTTCAAACTGCTGCCCGGTAAGGCTGGTCATGGCCACTTCCGATTCATTCACTTCCTCCCATTCGGCAGGAGGAATATTGCGGTCCTTGTATTTGGTTCCCTTGAAGAAATTATACGCAGCTGCATCATTCTTTACGTATGACGGTGTAAGAAAAGCATACATCGGCACCTGCTCGTTGAAAGCATTGGTAGCAGTAAAGATGAGGTCTATCGACCTGGCATTGCCGGCTGCATCTACTTCATCCATTACAAATCCCTGCGCCACATCTATGTAGCAACCAAACTTCTTGTTGTTCTGGCTACCCAGGTTGGCCGTGCCATCGGTATTGTACGCAGGTCCTTCGGCAACCAATGGCACACCTTGCGCAATATCGGTTTGGGTAGCATACACCGCCGGATCATCATAAGGAGGTGTTGGCGGCGCAGCTACAGCTGGGTCTTCGGTGGTTACGGAGTTAGACTGAACAGGGATATCTGTATCCGCAGTCGCCCGGTTCTTTTTGAGCCGGAAACGCAGGATAGGCTCAAAGATGCTGATAACAGTTTTGGCATTGTTCAGCACCTGCTTCACGTTATTAGCCGCCTGTTGCGATTGATTCACAACCTCATTGGAGACTTCATTTGCTTTTTGTGTTTGCTGGTTTATTTTTTCGGTCGCCTTTACCACTTTCGACTTCTTCACAGGCGGCTCCTGCGCCATAGCAAAGCTGCCAGCTAATAGTAAAATCAATGAGAATATAATACGCTTCATGTTTTTTTGTTTACAAGTATTATAAAATGTCTAAACGGGTTGTTCTGGCCATCCGTTTTTTGAGCTTCCAGTTCGTATAATACCGGTAACCGGTATTACCTTGTTGAATCACATTCAGGCAAAGGCCTTCGAGGTCCCAGTCGTCATTTTCAAGAGGACCATGATCACCAAATAAATATTCCATGGAGACTTTGTCCAGATCGGCCAGCCGAACACCTAAAGCAATACGGTTGTTGCTGTTATCGCGCCATTCCTGCCCGAAAGGAAAACCTCTGGAGAACTCTTCATTCGTAAGCCAGAAAAAAGTGTTCGCCCCTTTCAGCTTCTGTCTGTAATCCGGCCTCGGTGCTACAGGACTTTTGAGAAAAACACCGGGATTGGACTTAAGCGTAATAAGCATATTGAATGCACTATAGTTATCCCTGATATCATCCTTGCCAATGATAAATTGCGGACACAGCGATGAGACATAGCTATTTTTAAGCGTATAATCCGATAAACGCATGGAACGCCGTGCAAGACTTTCAGCCACCTGACCCGGTAGTAATATCTGCAGGTTACTGAAATAATTCTTCGTTTCCCACATGAACGTCTTACCCGGGCTGGTGATGCTCATAGCCATACCCCGTATGATCACATCGAATACCTCCCATTCGTAATTGCCGCCCCTGTTGGGCTGGTTGGTATAGATCAATTCGATGCGGGCAATAGACGTATCGGCCAGCCTTCTTGAGCACCGGCCCACCCCATACAGTTTACCACCGGAGTTATTATCGATGGGTATGGTAATATAAAAGCCATCAGTAAAAAGTATGTTTACAAAGGCCCTTTGCGTGGCAAGCCTGAACTTTTGCCGCGCCTCCACGATCAAAGCGGTGAACTCAAGTCGATAATACTCGGGCTCTGCCGGCTGTGTTAATGCCTCTTTCAATTGAGCATTGTTGACAGGCGACGTACTGATGATCGCTTTGGAAGGTTGCTTATTGTCCGGCTTTTGAGAAAATGCCGGCACTGTCAACACTATCATAATGGCAAGCCATAACAATTGCTTATTCATATCAGTTTGTTTGATCAGTTATTGGGAATAAGGAAGCTCGATAGTTTCTGCACATTTCCTGGCGCCTAAGCTATATCGGACCAACACACTCACTTTGGAGTCAGCCGGTGGCGATTGAGTAGCCGGCGTGGAAAAACCGAGAGAGATGCCCCTGGTCTGCGCTCGCGGAGCCGTATTGAATGGAGGCACCTCGATAGTTTGCCCGTGCACCGTCAATGATTGAATATTAAGTATGCAGTTCGACTTGTTGACAATGTCGAAGCGAACAACATATTTCCGCTGACCGGCAGCAGGTGGAGCAGCTTGCACTTTACCGGCCAGTGTAAAATCAGCACTCATAACACCACCCTTCGATCCTTTTTCCACCGAGCAATTGCAGGTAGCAGTTATACATTGTGGCGTCACCTTAATAGATATGGCTCGGCTGCAATTCCCATCCCCGCCTGCCGCCGACTTGCTGAAGACCAACAGCCGCACATAATAAGTGCGGTTACAGTCGGGAAAACTGTAGGTCATTTCATTGGAGCCGCTTGTCAATTCATACACCTTCTTGTTTTGATCATCGGCGATGTACAATGTATACCAGGTGCGGCAATTGCTTTTGGATGCAACGACCGGCAGCGTGAACTTCACCGCCTCCAACTGACGGGGCTTTAATTCAAGATCACGGCTTAATGTAATACCTACTGTACCATAAATGGCTTTTGTACCAAGCATCAGGTCAGGCGATACAGCCCCGGTAAAACAATTACAAATGCGTGAGTCGGGCGATTGCGCTGTCAGCCATTGCGTAGCCGTGATCACTCCAATAAGGAGCAATAAGAGTTTCTTCATAACTAATAAATTGATTTAATAAATGATCATGCCGGGTTTCACCTGGTTGGAGTAGAGAGCTCCTTCAATAACAGCATTCTCCGGGCGCCAGTAAACGATCTGTTTGATGTAATCCCCTTTGAGATAGATGCGCCTGCCGTTGTCGATCACAGAATACACATTGGTCTGTCTGTTAAAGCCGTCGATAACCAGATAATGAAGAACACTATTGGGATTCAGGCTTACGGGATCGCTGCTGTTGGCATAAATGTTCCGGATGGTGCGCGATCCCCATCCGGTTAGGATGATCACAGGCTTCCGGTTGTTCAACGCCTGAACAACATGCGTAAGCATTTGATTGGGCCTGGCCTCCACAGCTGTGAAACGGTTATTGATCTCGTTCATCCGGTCGCGCATAGAATTGGGGTCGATACCAATATTATAGCCCGAAACCGAACGGATGGTATTGATGAGATTAGGGGAAGCATCCAGTTTTGCCTTCATTTGCTCGCAGGTATTGGCAAAACCATAAAAGGTCATCACTGTTGAGCTGGCACTGGAGCCGCAGGTATTGACACCACAGGTAGGGCTGGTACTGGCAATGTTCAGCTGTATTTCATTGATAGGATTGCCCAACAGCTTTATAGCAACAGGAGCAAAGAATATCTCTACACCGGTTCTGCTGCCTGCTTCTTCACCATCGACATCTCCTACCACACGTACCACTTCTACGCCCGAACTATGCGGGAGAGGGTTCGTGAGCTCCCAGGCAGAGTTTTGTGCAGCAGTAACAGCCGGCTGTCCATTGGCAAGGAAAAACTGGTCGGCATGGCCATTATTATCTGTAACACTGATATCCATTTTGGTATAACCCGTTCCTGCGCCCAGCGCCTGGATAGTTTGACCGGGATTGCAGTAAAATATAGGCATAACCTTGCTGCCTTCGGCCATGGTCCAGTTGTCTTTCGATTCTTTGGCGCTCATGGTCACCATCGCCAGTATCTGCTGCCTGTCGGAGCTGATCATTAACTGTGCCGTGATACGCATTTGCGGACCATTGCCCCCGAAATCCTTATCACCACCGCTCTTGAAAGGAGGAACAAAAAAAGCAGTTTGCAGTTTATGCAGTGTCACATCACGGGGTTGCGCCAGCACCCCGGCCGGTGTTTTGGTGATGGCTTTGATGACAGGCGTATTACTCTGTTGAGCCCATGCAGGCATCGATAAAAAGAAAGCAAGTGTAAGTTGTAATCCATGTTGGAAGAGTTTCATGACTTAATGATTATGGTAAACAATGCTTTTAACGATGTGAAAGTAGAGATACCTCACACCGTTATCAATGCCATAATCATGGCAGGGCATTAACGCCCGGTAGTCGTGTTGGTGATTTTGTAGATCGCTTCCGTAGCGCTGTTGACCTGGAGTTTGCGGTAGATCTTTTTGATGTGCGAGCGAACAGTTTCAAGTGCTATGCTCAGTTCTTCAGCAATCATCTTGTAGCTGTAACCTTTTATAAGCAGTTGCAGCAATTCCTGCTCCCGGGAAGAAAGCAGCTTTTCTTCTTCGATTTGTGTTTGTGCAGGCCGTGGGAAGAGCGTCAATACTTTTTTGGCGATCGAGCCGGTCATGGGTGCGCCACCGGCGAGTACGTCTTTCAGCGCAGGTATTATCTGATCGAAGCTTTTCTTCAGCAGATAGCCGCTTGCTCCGGCGCAAATAGCATTGAAAATATTGTCGTTGTCCTCAAACACGGTGAGCATGATCACAGGCAGATCGGCATGTTGCTGCCTGATCTTCTTCAATGCCTCGATGCCGTTTACCACGGGCATATCGATATCCATCAATACCACGTCGGGCCGGCATTGAGCTATATCCACCAGCACCGTCTCCGCATTGGGCATAGCAGCCACCAGTTCAATGTCACTTTGCCATTGCAACAGGGAGGAAAGACTGTTGCGCAGACTTTCATTATCCTCATATAAAATAGTCCGGATCATCAGATCGTAAAATTAACCAACGGCCGGTCACCCTCCATCCCATATTTATGGTAGGGGCAGAACGAGGTTTACCTCAGTACCATGGCCATTGCCTGTAATAGTCACCTTTCCACCCAGGCCGGCAGCCCGCTGCTGCATGCTGTAAGTGCCGGTACCGCTGGAAGAAGGCGAACCTTTCCATATTCCATTATCTTTTATACTCATCACCACGTTACCATCCTGCACATCCAGTTTCAGAGCTACTGCAGTAGCTCCCGCATGCTTGACAATATTATTGACAGCTTCTTTGTAGATCAACAACAGCTCTTTGCGATGCTCCATAGGCAGGTATTGGTTCAGCGCAGCATCATTCACCTCCAGGCGCGTTTGTATCTGCTGCGGCTCCAGGGTCTGACCTACATACTCCCGCATGCGGGCAGCCAGATTTTCCACCCTGTCATTGTCCGGGCGGATGGCCCAAACGATATCGCTCATGTTCTGCTGCACGGTTTTACTCTGCTGCGAAATATCGCCCAGCATTTGTTTGGTCTGCCCGGGATTGGCGTCCACCGCAGCGAGCGATACATTACTGAGGATGTTGATACTGGTAAGCGTACTGCCTATTTCATCATGCAGGTCTTTGGATATCCTGTTACGCACCTGTAATAGATTATCCTGTTCCTGTATCTTTTTGCGCAGTTGATAACGATTGAACAGCAACGCCCCCAATAAAGCAAGCAACAAAGTGCCGGCAATAACACCATTGCGCAGCAACCGCTCCCGATCAAGCTGACGCAGGCGGAGCTTCTTTTCGTTTTCAGATATCTGCAATTGCTGTACCGAAAGCAACAACTGTTGCTCGTTGTTCTTATTGAGCAGCACCTGCCTTTCCAACTCATCTTTCTGCTTTGCCAGTGCAACATCGCGCAACTGCTGCTGCTGCTGCAACAATTGGATCTGCGTCTCTTTCTTTTGCGCCTCCAGCTTATTGCCTGCAATAACTACCTGCTGCTTTTCCAGTTCCAGTTGCCGTATCTTCTGTTCTGTTTCAAGACGCGCTATTGCATTGTCCTTTTTCTCTGTTTCATATTTTGTTTGCAGCTCCGCAATGTTGGTGGCCGTTTTTTCATTGACGATGCTATCCTTATAATTATAGGCAGCCTGGGTATGTTGATAAGCCTTTTCAAAGTTGTTGCGCTTAAAATGGAAATCGGCATACTGCGTGTAATAATTCTGGAGCAAAGGTTTATTGCCAAGCTCTTTGGCGGTTGCCGCGCCTTGCGCATACCAGCTTTCAGCATTTACGGAATCATTGATCAAATTGGCCAGGTTGGCCATACCGATATATTGATTGCCGAGCTTAAGGCGATCCCCAACATCCCTGTAGAGTTCTATAGCCTTTTGCTGGAAGGAAATAGCTTCCGTATATTTTTTCTGCTTTGTAAGCAGCATGGCGGTATTGGCATTGGCCTGCGCCATATTACTTTTAACCCCTGTTTTGTTGGCATACTGCAATACCAGTTGCTGATAATGGAGCGCCGAATCCAGCGAAATAGGCGTGTATGCCACAACCAGGTTACCATAAGTTGCGCTCAGCCCTTTGGCGTCCCCTATCTGCGCCCGCATGGAGGCCGACTTTTTGAAAAGACGAATAGCTTCCTCCTTATTACCCATCCGGAAGTTGGTAACGGCAAGGTTACCGGTTGTATTGGCTGCCTCTTTGATATTGTTCAACGATTCCAACAACCGCAAAGCTTCGAGATAAAAGCCCGCAGCTTTGTCATAAGCACCCGTCCGGTCATTGATAAACCCTTTTTCATTCAGGATCATAGCCCGGTAATCGGGATGCTTCTGTTCTGTATAATAGTGCAAAGCCTTGTTGTAACTATTATCCGCGTCCTGGTATTTTGTTTGATTGAGGTAAACCTGTCCCTGCTGCTGGCAGGCAAGGCCAATCATGAAACTATCCTTTAATTGCATACCAATTTGCAAAGGAGCATGCAATTGATCGAGCACTTTACCGGCGCCTTCTTTCTTAAGCGCCAGGTCCGCAATCTTGAGCAGGGCGAAACCCTCCCCTCTTTTCATGCGCTTTTCTGTACTTATAGCAAGCGCCTGCCGGGCCAATCCAAGTGCCGCATCGAGATTACCGGAAAGGTCGGCCTGGTCGGCATCATCCAGCAATTTATAGATGGCAGCAGAATCCCTCACTGTATATACCTGAGCCTGAAGCGGACACACTATTTCAAGGCAGGAAAGAAAGAAGAAAACAGTCAGTAAGATGGCCGCTCGACGCATTGGTTAATTTTGAAATTAAGCAGTCAACAAATGTATCATCCCGCACCCATCCTTAAATACCATATTAGGGTGATGGCCGCATGAATTAAAATTAACTGTAATTTCTATTTCACCAAATTCTTTCCCACGTGTACTATGAAAAGCGGTGATACCTGCTTCTGCAATAAATAATCCGTAAAATGCAATCCGGCTGATGGCAAACTGCCTACGTTTGCATAAGTCATTAAAAACAACACATTATGAGCCAGCCATTATTTGTAAAGAACACCATTACCATCAACGCTCCGGCCGCCACCGTATGGGATGCCCTGGTAAATCCGGCACAGACCAAAAAGTACATGTTTGGCTGTGAAACAGTGTCCGACTGGAAACCCGGCAGCAGCCTGGAGTGGAAAGGTGAATACGAAGGAAAAGAAATGATTTTTGTTAAAGGAACTATCCTGGAGATCAACCCCGGCAAATTTCTGGCCTATACCACCATCGATCCCCACTCCAATATCGACGACGTGTCAGAAAACTACCTCACCGTCACCTATGACCTGAAACCAGAAAACGGTCATACCGTGTTGACAGTAACACAAGGCGACTACTCCAAAGTAGCAGAAGGCGAGAGAAGATACAATGAGGCGTGGAACAATGGCGAAGGCTGGAACCCGATCTTGGTACAGATCAAGGCATTGGTAGAGCAACAAGGCGCTACGGCAGCCTCCTGAGCACCTATTTAATCAAACCAAAAGTATTTCCAATGTGGGTGGTCTGTTGTGCCAGAGGCATACCAGCCCTGATTGGGAGCCGACGTGTCAAAGCCAGGCAGCAGCCAGGCAACATGGCTGTATGACCTATGCTCATCGAGCGGGTTATACACGATCCACTCCCGGGTGCCAAAACGATCCAACAGAAAGCGCGGCTGTTCAAAAGAAAGGTTATATCCATCACCTTGCAAGGCATAATGGTATTTTTCAACACCGGCCACACCAGGGTAATAATCCTTGTTTTGCGCCTGCAATGACAGCGGATAACGTCCATGGTGAGCATGATACTGCCCAATGTCACCAATAAATGCTTCCGCATGGGCGATCGCGCGATTTTTGCTATACTGCATCATTGGCTTTGCCAGCACCAATTGAAAAAACAAGGAGAGTACAGGCAAGGTGACCAGATACCAGGGTGTACAATTAAACAGGTGGCTGTGTGTCGACTTTAGCTTTTTCAATTTCGGTATTTGCCAGAGAAGTACATACACCCACACTACGACAGTAAGAATCCCAAAAGCATTTCCCACGCTTAATGCCGCAAACAGGGCAATGATCAACGCAACAAACGTTGCCAGCACCAAATAAGTAATGACAAAAGCAACCTTGTACCGGGGCATTAGTAGCCATAGCAGGCCAACCAAAGAAAGAGGTAATCCAACTACTCCAAACACCTGCGCCATAGTAGATAACGGCACAGCCAAAGGATCATATTTACCGGGAAGAAAAGGGTATATTATGCATACAATGAGCAATACTGTTATGCCTGCAATAAAAATAATATGCCGGACAATACCCATGATGCAAAGATACTCAAACCCACTTGTTTTTATGGGCCAGACTTATTACCTGCGCCCTTGAATTGACATGCAGCTTATCGTAAATATTGGCAATGTGCTTGCGGACAGTCAGTACACTCAACCCGGCTTCAACGGCAATCCTCTTGGCATCCCAGCCATTTACCATGTACTGAAGGATCTCCTTTTCCCGGTCGGTAACATTTACCAGGATTTCGTTGTTGGCAGCCGGCGCCTGCGTCAGCTCCGGAGTACGACTCAACAATTGCAGCGCCTTGCGGGCAATGGCCGGGCTCATAGGAGCACCTCCGGTTTGCAACACTTCAACGATGGCGTTTTCCAGCATGGCAGCGGGCTCATGTTTCAACATATAACCAGACGCCCCCGCCCGGATCGCTTCAAATAATTTAGCATCGTCGTCAAAAACTGTGAGGACGATAAAATGAATGGTGGGATATAACGACTTTGCAATACGAATCGTTTCAATGCCATTCAATTCAGGCATTTCCAGGTCCATGAATATCACCTGTGGTAAACCGGTATGCGACAATCCTTTCAACTGCTCCAGGCATTCATTGCCGTTGAAAGCAGTGAACACCAGCTCCATCTTGCCCGACAGCTTCAGCTTTTGCATAAAGGTGTTTCTGTTCACCGCATTGTCTTCTACCAGGGCTACTTTAAACTCCATAACACGCTTTTTTAATAAGTTAATCTTCCATAGAACGGACCACCACGGCAGTACCGCCGCCATTCACGCCTTCCCAGCTAATATGCCAGCCGGAAATACCGGCCCGGTCCTTCATATTCCGGAGGCCATTGCCGGAAACAGTATGTCCATTATGCCCTGTTGAGCTCATCCCTCTTCCATAATCTATGACTGCTATCTCCCATTGCTCACCACCAGTTACCTGCACGGTCAGCAATTGAGTTCCACTATGCTTCACCGCATTGGTAACCGCTTCCTGGATCACCTGAAAGAGGTGGAATGCCTGCGTAGGTGGCAATTCAACATCATCACCGATATGCTCCTCCACTTCCATCTCGATGCCGGGATAGCTTTTCCGGAGACGATTCAGGAAAAGCTTGAGCCGGTCGCTGATGGCCGTCAGGGTAAGCGAATCTTTATTCAAGGCCCAAATGGTATCGCTCAACTGGGCCACCATCGTTTGCGAATTATTATTCAACTCCTGCAAAGCGGTGGCATGCTGTGTTCCCAGTTGTTCCGATTGCAGCACATCGAGGTTGGAAGCAATAGAAGCAGCATAAGCCCCCAGGTTATCATGCAGATCGGCTGCTATCCGCTTGCGTTCATTCTCTTCGGCATCTGCTATCGCCTGAACCGTCAGCAGCTTTTCATGTTCAATGGCTTTGGTCACTTTCAGCTTTTGCTTTTTGCGATAATCCCTGAACAGAAAGAAAACAATAACAGCAATAATAATCGCAATACTAAGTGACAGCAGCAGCATGTTATTCTTCTGCACAATGGTGAGGTTTTGCTGCATGATAGTATTCTCCTTCTTCTGCACCTCATATTTGGTTTGAACTTCTGCAATAGCCAACTCTTCACGTGCTTCTGCCAAAGTATCCTTGGCCAGGATGATCTGCTCCAGTGTTTGCTGATAGAGGTTCACATCCCCTTTCAGCTTATAACACCTGGCCAGTTGCTGGTAGTAAAGCAAGCGCATACTGAGGTTATTGGTAAGGAGTACTCCTTTCTCCGGCTTTGCCTCATACAAGTCGCCCCGCCTCAACATCGTGTTACAAAACTCAATCGCTTTATCCAATTGATGAGAAGTAATATAAAAATCGATCAGGGAAATATTATCGTCTACCCAAACGCCGCCATCATGTGTCGACTTGCGCACCTCGATCATATCTTTCAACGCCGACTCGGCGCCTGCCAAATCCCCTTTCTTAAGCAATATCCTCGACTGCCGTTGTAACGCCAGTGCAAGACTCATCAGGTTTTGTTGCGCTTTGAAAAGACGTACGCCACTTTCGATATAATAAACGGCTGAATCCAATCGATTATCAAGGAAATACCCTTCAGATAGGTTGACGTAAATAGCGGCCCTCACCGCATCAAAGCGTGCATCGCTTGTCAAAAAACCTTTCGCCTTGTTCAACCATCCCAATGCCACTTGCGGCGACTCACGCAGCAGCGCTATAGAGCCTATCGTATTAAGGTTGGTGGTAATGACAATAGTATCATTGTATTGCTCTGCCTCGTTCACCAGCTTGTACAATACATCCAGCGCCTCGGGCAGCTTCATTTTACTGGAAAAATACAATGCCTGCCGTCGGGCTGCTTTGAAATACACAGCTCTTTCGGCAGGCACCGTAACTGAGTTATTCTTTAATACCGGGGCAATAGTCGCCAGCGCGCTGTCGCCCCATCCCCACCTGTAGTAATCATCCGCTACCGCAATAGCCGCCAGATCGATCAGTTTCTCATCACCCACCTTCTTCGATAATTCCAGCGCCTTGAACGAATAATAATCCAACGTATCGCGGTTCAGGCTCTGGTACTCTTCACACAGATTGATCATGGCTACCAACTCCTGCCGCTCAGTCTTTGCCTTATAGATCATCGACAGCAAACTGTCAATAGTCTTCGTTTGTGCAGTAGCCATACATACACAAAGCATAGGGGCAATGACAGATAAAACAAAGCGGTTCATGCGGTAATAAATATACTCTTTTTCTGCTATTGACTACATTGTCCGGCAATTATCTGCTGAACAGTCGGATTGTAAGCATTCCCTGTCACCTGGTATGAGCCGGTATTGCCTCCGCCTTTCACGACTTTGGTGATACCACACAAATTGCGCAGGATGGTATTTGCATTGATGAAAATGCCGGTGGTAGCACCTTCCACATTGGCCAGTCCATCCACATTCGTCAGCTTATTGTTGCCACTCACCGTCATGCCATTCTTCATAGACGTGATCTTTTCCAGCCCCTGCAAGTCTTTCAACTCGGGATTGCGCACGAAGTAAATACCTGCCACTGTGGTAAGCGATGTAAATCCTTTGACCGAGGTCAGCTTCGTGTTATCAGCGATCTGGATCAGCCTGTTTTCATTCATGCCCGATGATTTCAGTTTGCCAAACCCTTCCAGCCCTGTAAGCCCCGTGGTAATGATCCTGAAATCCTGCCCAATGCTTTCCAGGTTGGCAAAACCAGAAATATCTGTCAGACTCTTACCGCCAATATTGAACATAGCACCTACGGTCTTCAGTTGCGTAAACCCTTTAATACTATTCAACGGCCCATCAAAACCAACCAATCCGTCACCTGATCCTGCCGCAGTTTCCAGCCCCAAAGAATAGTTCACTTTGGTGAGTTTATTGAAACCATTGATGGTTTTCAGTTTTATACTGGCGCCCGGAATATTGGCATTGGAGATACTAAGATCACCATCCACGATCTCCAGGTTATTGAACCCATCGAGATTAGTGATGCCCGGACAGTTAGTGATCGTAAACCGTCCACAACTTTTTAAAGCTGGCAGATCGAAGGTGCTTAATGCCTGCACCGTTTCATAACCACCATTCAGGTTAAAGCCATTGGGCAGCGTTTCCAGCGCATTCATGTTCACAGAAGATAACTTCACATTGTGCGTAAGATCCACCGATACCGCCTCTTTAAATTTCGGCATGCTAAGGCTGGCAAGGTTTCCATTATCCTTGCACGATACACTGCCTTTTTCATACAACGGGAAGCTGGCAGTGACAAGAGCCCCATTAAGATGAATGGTAAGTCCACCCGTAGATTTCAACTTATTACTTACGGGAGTAATGTCCGTAAGCGCATCATTCCTGGTCAATGACACCCAATCAGTCATATCAGCCGGAATATTGATACCATCGAGGGAAGTTAATTTAGGACATTGATCGATCGTAAGCCGGGCAGTACACACAATATTCTTCAACCCACTTACAGACGTCATTGATGGATTATCTACCAGCGTCATCCCCCAGCCTCCCAACGTGCCGCTGGCGCCGGAGAACACGTTGAGGTTTTCGAGCAGCGTATTGGTGATCTCGATATTACCACACTTGTCTACCGATTTCAGATTAGGCATAGAAAACGTCTTCAACACCGGGTTGCTCGTGATACTGATATTATCGTTGCCCAATGGACTGACACTTTCTACGGAAGGCAGCGTAAGACCAACCAATGAATAATTGTGATTGATGTGAATGCCCTGCAGACTCTTACTGGCCAGTTTGGGAAAAGCCGCATTGGTCAGCTGACCATTGGCAACTATCGTGAGGAAAGACATATTCTCCAACTCAGCCAATCCACCAAGGCTACTAAAAGTATTACTCCGAAGCTCAAGCCCCCATACCTTTTTAAGACTTATAATGCCTCCGAGATCGCTCATGTTGGAAATATACAGCATACCCGTTACTTCCGTATAAGCAGAGTCAATGAACTTTTTCAAAGTAGCGGCATCATTAATTAAATAATTACCCTGAAACACTTTGCCTGTTCCTGTTCCGGGATTACCGGTACCGGGAGTATTACATACAGATACAGGAGCCTGTATCATATGCGCCACCGAAGGATTGACATTGATAGCCAGATCCTGGCTTTTTTTGCCGGCAGCTACATCATACACGGTGAGCACCACATTATCTACCCGGCTTGGCAGCGCATTGTAAAACACATATTGCGCAGTAAAACGTCCTTCTGTACCAAAAATGGGGGCCGTGGTGCTTTTGACTATCGTATTGCCACTGCGCATGCTCATGAATACATAACCTGTGGTAACAGGCCTGTTTTCACAATTCACCGCTTTACCATTTACATTCACAACGGTTTCGCCACTACCACCACCTCCACCACCTTGCGGCGGAATCGTGATAGTAATAGTCGATGGCGGATTAGTGGGCGTCACCTCTACAGTAACACTTTCCTGCTCTGTCGCAAAGGTGGGTGCTGAGGGTGGTACCTCATCATCCGTTGGTGAGTAATTGGTATTCCTGGGATAGTCTGGCCCCCCGGGCTGTACCGGCGTAACAGTTACTTCCATCACATCCGTCATAGTAGGCAGCGGAAAAGTAACAGTACTGGTTGCCTGAGGTGTACTGCTGGACTGATCACGCACAGGAGGAGGAAAAGTATTGGTGTACAACGTTGTTTTTGTCTTTTTATCTTTCACCGTCACTACAAAATCGGGCGGACGGCTCAGGATATTATCGAGGTCTTCGGGTGGTGTGCTGGAAAGCTTGGACAACATCCACCGCAATATCATAGGCAGATTCATCAGCGGATTCCAGTGGTCATAGTTCCAGATGGAGAAATGCGATACTTTGCCTACATACTTCCCGTTCTGGTAAGTACCACTTCCCTCCTGTTTCCAGATACCTTTTGTTTCATCGAAATACCACATCGCGATAGTGGGCGTAGCACTGGCCTGTAAGTTTTGAGGAACAGGCAGCGTAACAGTTGCCTGCACACCGGCCTTGATCTTTAGTTTTTTGCCGTTATCATCCAGCAGGTCTATATGCGACATACCATATGAGATCAAAGCCCCTCTTTTGTTTTCGGAATTATCAGCCGCCATGTCGCCCGGCATCCGTGCAAAGAAGTCCGGACTGGTAGGATTGATATAATTGGCTACTACATTGATCGTTCCGGTGTAGCCTTCCACTGCATTGGCCGGCAGTTCTATTCTGGTGCCACCTTTGGATTCCACGAATCCGCCTGTAGAAGCCTTGATGGTGCCAATACTTTTTTGCGCCAGCATTTTGATCAATGGAGGTCTCGATGTGCCATCCTTGACAGGCTGAAAAATGCGCGAACCACCAAAGTAGCCAGCTTTAGTGGCTGTAATGTAAGCGCGCGCCTGGTCGAGCATGACATTGTTGATCACAAAAACGCCATTGTCATCCGTCAGGGCTGTTTTGCCGCCACCGGCAACGGTGACGCCCGACAAAGGTTTGTCCTGCTCATCCACTACCCTGCCAAACATACTGGTGCTGACCAGTACGCCTTCCTTGGGTAGTCCGGGAATGGGCGGATCATTCTTACCCGGATGATCATTTTTCTGGCAACCATTGCTGATCACCAGCAGTATAAGAAAGGAGAAAAGAAAAACCTGTTTCATATTTCTACGCTTTAGAAGATGATTTGATGGTCCAAAAATCTAATCTTCAGCCTGCGTGGGAAATACTCAATTTGTAGTACAGGACAACCTTAAAGCACTAACCCCTTCAGATCCAGCGACCTGAAGGGGTTAGTATTGGGCTTATAGCTCTCTATAGTTGGAACGCCTCGATATAGTTAGAATTTATATCCGATCGAAAAACGCCAGTTCGTACCCGGCATAGCGATGTAAACATACTCCCCTGAAGTGCCCAGCGTATAATTGTAATTACCAATGACATTAAACTCATTGGTGATATTATCTACATTCAATCCGAAATTGAGCCTTTTGATCCGGTATGACAGTGAAGCATTCAGACTCTTATAATCAGGCAATGTCGCCTGCGCATCTGAAGCGGCCTTCTTAGTAGTGAAAGTATATTGGTCAGCATAATATGAACCGCCCAATCCAATTCCAAGGCCATTAAGCGCTCCATCCACGAAGTTGTATTTCACCCATGCATTGGCTGTATGCAAAGGCGTTTGTTGCCGCTGCCCTACCAGGGCTGCATTATTATCCTTCGTAATCTTTGCATCCGTATAAGCATAATTCATTACAATGCTGGTATTCCTGTCAATCAACCCCATCACATCAAACTCGATCCCTTTACTCTTTACCGAACCTGTCTGGATATTGAACCCGGGATTGTTGATATCGGCAGTAAGTGCATTGTTCTTGGTAATACTATACACGGCCACTTGTGTAAGCAGACGCCTGTTGAACCACTCACGCTTAATACCTACTTCAAGATTATTTCCCCGTAACGGCTCGAATCGCTCACCGGCAGCATTCGTACCGGTTTGCGCCACAAAAGCACGGTCATACAAAGCGTATATGGAAAGGTCATTCAGCGGCTGCAACACGATACCCGCGCGCGGCGTAAATACGCCGTCCTTCAGCGCATCGCGGCTGGGACTATTTTCGTAATGCGTAAACCTTCCACCTACAGTAAGCTGCAACCAGGGGGTGATCCTGATATCATCCTGCAAAGTAAAAGCCTGCCATAAAACTTTGCTGGGAGAAGCCCAGGGTACAGCCGATTCATTCATCAGCGTGTCGATACCAACACTAAGCCCATAAACTGGCTTGTTGACATTTATAGGCAACACATTCAGCAAGCTTACAAAAGCAGACTTATTCTCTACTACTCCCCCATCGAATCCAAACAACAGCTTGTGCTCAAGTTTTCCTGTTTTCACGTTTCCGTTCAAAAATACCTGCCCGGTAGTATTGGTGCTTCTGCGGGCAAGATAACGGTAGTTCCTTGGCAGCAGATCGTTGGCATTGACAACTGCTGTAGAGTAAAACAACGTACCATATTGATCGGCATATTGTACGCCCAGCTGAGCGGTCAGCTTCCAGTTATCATCGAGCTTATGCTGTAAGTTGATGTAACCGTAATGATTGGTCAGGTGCATCGGATCAGCCAGCGGATCTTCGATCGTAAAACTTCTTCTCAGAAACTTGCCATTCCTCGTAGGCACCTGGGCAAATGTTCCATTCACCGTCACCTTGTCAAAGTTATATTCAAGCGTCAGCGCTGTGTTATCATTAAAATCATAACGGATAACAGGAGCAATAGACAACCTGTTATTGATGCCATAATCAAGATGAGTACCTGATTTTTGGCCCATGATATTTAACCGGTAACTAAATTGCTTGTCCTTGCCGGCAGTACTGCCAAAATCAATGCCGCCCCTGAACAACCCATAACTGCCTGTAGTGAAATTTACACCCGCATGAGTTTTGCCAAGCGGCTTCTTGGTCACCACATTATACATGCCGCCAGGCTCTCCCTGCGCCAGCATAAAACCCGCAGGCCCTTTAATGAATTCGATGCTTTCTATATAGCTCGCATCTTCCTGTAGCACACCACCACCACTGGTATTCATTCCATTCCTCAACTTGTTGGAAGAAGCCCGCGTGCCACGGATATTAAAATCGGTGTAAATACCAACGTAAGGGAAAATGCTGGTAACGCCGCTCACGTTTTTGGCAGCATCGGTCACCACAAAAACCTGCTGATCTTCCAACACATTCTTGTTCACAGCAATGATGCTTTGAGGTGTCTCCATTACAGAAGTTTGAATGCGCAGCGAAGAAGACGGTTGATCATCCTTATAAGTTGTTCTTTGTGAGCGAACGATCACCTCCTGCATGACATTCGAACTCTCTTTTAAAGTAATATCAGGCACAGTATTATTACCACTGGTTACTTCCACCTTGATCTTTTGCGTTTGCAACCCTGCAAAACTCACGATCAGTATATGTGATCCAAGACTCACCCGCTTCAATTCGAAAGAACCATCGGCAGCAGAGACTGTTCCCTTTGAAGAACCGGCCAACACAATACTTACACCTTCGGCAGCCTGGCCATCGGCAGTTACTATTTTACCTTTAATAGTGCCTTCCTGTGAAGCTTGTGCAAATGAGGAGAATGAAGAGAACAAAAGAATAATAACAAGGCATAACAGCCCTGGAGATATTGCTATTTTCATGATCAGTTAGTATTTGAGGCGCGAAGTAATTGCACCAACAAATCTTATACAGTTTATAGCGGGAAAAAGTCTTTGCGAGATGTGGAAATTCAAATATTACTTCGTTTGCTGATAAGTATTAGTTGTGTCGCACACACACATCAGCCTTACATATGCAGTAATTGTTACTACTGTTGTATAGCATATTGACTTATCGAAGCTTACTTTTCTTGTTATAACGTCCACGATATAAGTTCAACAGGTCGTATAATTGTTTCTGATCTGTTTCGAGGTCATCAATTTGTACCTCGGCTGATCCTCCGGGATAGTCATAAACGAGATAGTAATTGGTAGTTTTACCGCAACGCTTGTCAACAACATCTTCATCAAGAATATCATTCCATGCATAAAAAGGAGTAGATGCCGTTTGAATACCTTTATCACTCAGGACTATTTGTGGTTCCGTATTTGTAGCTTGCTTGTACTCTTTATAAGCCAGAAAACCTCCGAGTACAATACCAATGATGCCAATAATAAAGTTATCCGTAGCGACTAAGAAATATATGCCCCCACCCATAATCGCCAGCATAACAGCCATCTCAAAGAAGTTCTTGCTCCTGGAATAGCGAATGATCGTTTCGGACGGCACAGTGACGTCATCCGTAAAAAGGTCTTCCTTGTCAAACTTGCTTTGTAGGGACTCCCATTTTTCACGATCTATCGCCGACCAGATCTCTGTTTTGTTCCAGAAACTATAGTCGGACCAGATCAGCTTCTCTTTCACCGCGCGCTTTTTTAGCTCATGCACATTACGGACATTTTCAAAAGCCCACACCTTCCATTTGGTGATCGTAATACTCCAGTAAAGCCAGCCGAGGCCAATGGCCAGTACTATTCCTATTGGAATGGTCCAGGCTGGCAGGATATTTTGGAAGCCTACATAAACGACGCCAGCAATGCCTCCTATAATGAAAAGAATGACAGGGAGATTGATCGTCCGTTGCGCTTTCGCAATCGCCTGATCTACAGTTACAGTTTCGTACACGGTAAAGGGTTTGAATCAAATGTACTGCTTACGCAAAGCTCCTGCAAGTGCCAGCCACACCGACTGCACTTTACCCCTTTTCCCGTACCCCTAAACGGGATAAGCCGTACTTAAGCCGGGGTTGAGCCGTACATGATCCGCACTAAAGGCGCATTTTCATAAACATTCCACCGGTCCGTGCAACTGAATGCTTAATAATTATATGTAAGTCAATCGCTTAGGCCTATCCGGGGCTCGATAATCCATTGAGGTACCATCGCGAACCCTTAGTCCGTATCCCTGCCATTTCGGACGGAATACCTCATTTTACGCTGTCATTTCGAACGAAGCGATAGCGGAGTGAGAAATCTGCTATCAAAGCAATCGCCTGCTTCTAAATACTGGCGCAAGCATGCCGTACGGCCTTGGCGGGCAGGGTGCTTGTGCCCCTCCTTAAAATAATTTCGGTCATCCCCTTCCAAAGCACAAATAACATTATTAATTTCATGCATATAATTAACGCTTACCGATGGCCCAACAATGTGGACCCATATTTCTTGAATGCACCTGGGACAACCTCACCTTTTACAAATGGGAGGGCCAGCACCTCGTACGCATGAAAAGCAGGCTCACCCGGGAGAAAGTCCTCACACACCCGGCCTTCCACAAAACCCGCCTTGCTGCCGGCAGACTGGTAACCGCTTCAAAGATCGCCTCCTCCATCTATAGCGATCTGCCTATGAATTGGCGCCAGTTCTGGATGTACCGCGATTTCACCGGCGAAGCGATGATCATGATTGATAACGGCGCCACTGCACAGGAAGCCTACGATTATCTCTGGAAAACCTATGTAGAATATTGGGTGCTATACCAGCAAGCCACCGGCATCAAACTCAAAACAGGCCGTAAGCAACAACCCGTCAGGCCAAAGAAAACTTACAAGACACGTCTAAAGCACCGCACCGAAAATCCCAAGTGCCGTCGCTACCGCAGGCTTATTGGCCGCAATCATTGGAAAAGCAACTACGATAATACTGCTGAACTCATCGAACGGGAACGCAAGCGCATAGCCCGCGAAAAGAAGCTTGCCTGGCTCGAAGAACAACGCCGCAAAGAAAAATGGATGCAGGAGATCATCGCCTCCGGAACCTTGCGCAAGAAGAAGAGAAAGCGCGAACAACAACGCCAATCCATCCAACTAAAACCACCCAACCAACGCGTCGCATAACGTGCTCCAGCCCGCCCGCCATTTAATTCGTGTAATTCGATAAAAATTCGTGTTTACACTCATCAATACCCCTCTCTATACTCACTGATCTGCCCCAGCAACTCCCTCGATTTCATCACAGGCGTCCATTCCCTGCCCCGGAAGATCAGTTGGAACCAGCGCTTGTCCCTGTTTTCGTATTTGATGTTGAAAAAGAACCAAACACCAATCCAGGTGAACACCGCAGTAATGCCGAATGTAATAGCAAGCTGCCACCAATTAGAACCCTCCAACATACCCATACTAAGATAAAAAGTGGTCCACACAGGGAACTGCAAAAAGAGTATACGGGTAATCCACAAAGTAGACGATATCAGGCGGGCAATCCGCTCCTGGGTAGCGAGAATAGGCTCACTCACATCTGTCCCATGCAACAACACCAACTGATATACATATACACCGATGGCCAACTTTGTCAGTAACACCTGGATGCCCATCGATACCAGAAAAAACGGGCTGGCTACATGAAACAGGTTGACCAGCAGCATATCGATAAAGCCCACCCATAAAATGCCCACCACAAGCGTAAACACCTTGATCGGTTTCATAGATGCGAGAAACGACTGCACCTTCAGCTTCGTAATATCTTCTGCATTTTTCGTATTCAGCACCAACGCCTGCCTCAGGCTATCATCATAAAATCTCCACAGTGCGATAATATCTTTGTCTTCCATTTTAATTAAGTTGTTAAGTTCGAGAAAGCTGTTTTAAGTTGTTGTTTGATCCTTGACACTTTGGTTGATACATTGGTCAGGGACAAACCTAATATCTCGGCAATTTCCTGTTGAGCGTTCCCTTCGAGATACAGGAGAATCACGGCCCGGTCTATTTCCTTTAGTTCCCGTATACACTTGTACAACAGTTCTACCTCAGCCTGCGGATGTCCTGCATCAGCTTCATACAGAGTAAGTATTTCTCCCGGCAAAGGATGGTTGATGGTATCCCGGCGGTTTTCTTTCCGGTAAAACGAGATGGAAACGTTCAGGGCTATCCTGTACATCCAGGTAGTGATGCGGTACTTTTCATCATAGTTATTGAATGATAACCATAACTGCACCATGATCTCCTGGATCAGGTCTTTCCTGTTGTCCGCATTTCGGCAATAGGAATTGGCCACTTTGTATATAATTCCCTTGTTTGCTTCGATAACGGCCAGGAAAGCGGGAGCATCTCTTGTCATAGCCATGCTTTAATATTAGTGCTTTTCCTTATTATTCGCACAAGCAGAGGAAATATCACACCCGGCAGCAACTTTTTTTGAGTCCCCACCGGCTCGGCGCTTACCCTAACAAACAACAAAGCCGGCAAGTTGCCGGCTTCGTTATAATCAATGTTTTGAAATGATGTATGATAATACTTAGAAAGTCTTCTTCCCACTACCACCAAAAATCTCACTATCCATAAACGGCTGTTGGTACAATCGTTTGCCAGTTGCTTTGAAGATTGCATTGGCAACAGCGCCACCTGTTGGTGGTAATGCTGGCTCACCAAGGCCCGTAGGATCAAAACCACTGTCTACAAAATGTAGATCAACTTGCGGGATCTCCTTCATACGGATGAGGCGGTAATTGTGGAAGTTACTTTGCTCGGCAGCACCATCTTTAAACGACAGCTTGCCAAATAAAGCATGCCCCATGCCATCGACAATAGCACCCATCACTTGCTGACGAGCACCACCCAGGTTAACGATCTGTCCGCAATCGGCCACCGCATATACTTTCTTGATAACAGGTTTCCCTTTCTCCATTACCGCTTCAGCTACCTGCGCCACATAAGAACGGTGAGAGAAATAAACGCTGAAGCCCTGTATCACCCCAGCCTTTGTACCCCAACCGGAACGCTCTGCTACTTTTTTAGTAACATCGATCATGCGGTTGACATTATAATCAATTCTGCCAACAGGCTTGGCTTTCACTTTTTCTAATAGATCGAGGCGGAATTGCACAGGATCCTTACCCGCAGCATGCGCTACTTCATCAATGAATGATTGCTCGGCGTAAGCGAGGAAGTTGGTGATCGGTGCACGCCAGGCGCCTGTAGTAATAGGCGACTGATGTTCTACCGATTCGATCAGCAGGTTCTCTACAGCTCCCGAAGGGAAATTATGTTCACGCGTAGGGTTGCCTGAATTGATGCCCACACCACGCAATCTGTAACCAATCATATTACCGGAAGCATCCAATGCCGCTTCAAAACGGTAGCGAACCGCCGGACGGTAAGTGCCGCCCGTCATATCATCTTCCCGTGACCAGATCACTTTTACCGGTGCCTTTATGAGTGAAGACACTTCGGCAGCTTCTACTACATAGTCGTTGTACAACCTGCGACCAAAACCACCACCAAGGCGGGTAAGCTCCAGCGTGATCTTGTCTTCAGGAATATTCAGCAACTTGGAAACTGCTGTACGTGCACTGCCAGGGATCTGACAAGGGCCAACCAGTTCAACACTCCCCTCTTTCACGTGCGCAAAGAAGTTCATGGGCTCCAGTGGACTGTGTGAAATGAACGGACACTGGTATTCAGCTTTCACCACTTTAGCCGCCTCTTTAAAAGCCGTTTCCACATCACCATCTTTCCTGCGCAAAGTGGGTTTGCCATTATTCAGCAGATCAACAAATATTTTATCGTGGTCGGCAGTACTTTCAATATTGCCGGATTTCTCATAAGTGATCTTGAGTGCTTTTTTAGCCTTCATCACCTGCCAGGTAGATTTGCCTACAACAGCTACCCCATTCTTCACCTGCACCACATCGATGATACCCGGCATTGCTTTGGCCGCAGTAGCATCAAAAGATTGCACTTTGGTACCAAATGCTGGTGGCCGCTGGATCATGGCATACAACATACCTTCCCGGTAAAAATCGAGCCCATACAAAGGCTTACCAGTAAGGATATCTTTATTGGCCACATTCTTAACAGCCGTACCGATCAGTTTGAAGTCCTTGCGATCCTTGAGCGTTACCGTAGCAGGAACAGGCACCTTGCCGGCATCTTCAGCCAGCTCACCATAGCCCAGCTTTTTGCCGCTGGCCTTATGCAGCACAAATCCTTCTTCGGCAGTACACTCCGAAGCAGGCACACCCCAACGTTGGGCGGCTGCAGCAATGAGCATGAACCGGGCTGTAGCGCCTGCCTTTCTGAGTAAAGGCCAGGAATGAGGCACAGCCCCACTACCGCCAGTCAACTGACGATCGAAACGGCTATCGAGCGGAGCCTGCACCACTTTCACCTGCTTCCAGTCCGCATCCAGCTCTTCTGCCACGATCATGGGAAATGAGGTCATGATGTTCTGCCCCAACTCAGGATTGGGAGAAAATATAGTTACAATTCCATTGGTGCCAACGGAAAGATAATGCCCCATGGCTATTTCAGCTTCAGCCACGGTCGAAGAAAAGACAGTAGCGGTGGAAGCCTCTGCATCGGCCCATTTAAAGCCCAGAACAAGCCCGCCTGCGGTGAAAGCAGACCATTTCAGGAAATCCCTCCTGCTGGTATCATTAGTGGTTTGCATAGATTACTTTTTTTGACTGGCAACTTTTACTGCTTCGTGAATACGGTGATAGGCGCCACAGCGGCATATATTACCGTGCATGGCGCTGGCAATTTGCTCATCGGTTGGATGGGATGTGGTTTTGAGGAAGGCAGCAGCCGTCATCATCTGGCCCGCCTGGCAATAGCCACATTGTGGCACATCCACTTCATCCCAGGCCTGTTGCACCGGGTGATCCCCGTTAGCTGAAAGACCTTCAATAGTAGTTACCGGCTGCCTGACTGCCGATACAGGTAAAATACAGGAACGAACAGCATTACCACCCATGTGTACTGTGCAGGCGCCACATTGTGCCATGCCACAGCCGTATTTGGTACCCACGAGGTGCAGGCTGTCGCGCAGCACCCACAACAAGGGCGTATCGGCATCTACATCCACCTGCTGCTGTTTCCCGTTAACAGTAAGCTTGAAAATGGCCATAAGGATTTCATTTTGAGTGCTCTAAAGTTAGGAAAAAAAGCAAGGCAGGCGATCGTTCATGAAAACCATTCATCCTGATAATTCCGTTGTTTGTCGAATCAAATTCAAGCCCTTAGCTGGTTTTGGCAAAACCGCTCACTAAATAGTTAGCAATACATGGCTGGCCTATCCATGAATTAAAATATAATAGTATATTTATTTTTCATTCTATGACTAACCAATGCTAACAAACGATTACCAATATCGGGAGCTGCTAACCGCTATTAAAGACCGCATACGTTCCAGCCAGGCAAAAGCAGCCCTGGCAGTTAACTCAGCGATCATTCAACTTTACTGGAACATTGGAGAAATGATTGCCAACAACCAGTCTTTGTTTGAAGGAAGGAATAGCTACATTGAACAGTTATCAGCAGACATTAAATCGGCTTTCCCCGATCTTTCAGGGTTTTCAAGAAGGAATCTTTTTGAAATTCGTAGGTTTTATCTTCTTTACAGCCCAATTTCAGTGCAGCAGCTTGCTGCACTGGGTAGCTATGATAATCAACGAATTAGCCAATCAGCAAATCTTTCAGCCTTACTCGACACAATTTCAGTGCAGCAGCTTGCTGCACTGGGCAGCTATGATAATCAACGAATTAGTTCAATACAACAACTCCTTGTTTTAATTCCTTGGGGACATCACCTGTTGATGTTGAATAAAATTAAAGACCCGGAACAGGCATTATTCTACATCCAACAAACCATCGAACACAACTGGAGCAGGGCCATTCTAGCCCTTCAAATTGAACAGAACCTGTTTGCCCGCCAGGGAAAAGCCTTCAACAACTTCAAAAATACCCTCCCGGAACAGCAGGCATTGATGGCTCAACAAATGCTCAAAGACCCCTACAATTTTGGTTTTCTAACGCTGGAGCCACAGGTGCAGGAACTGGAGTTAGAAAAACGGCTAACCGAGCACATTACCAAATTCCTATTGGAGTTAGGGAAAGGGTTCGCCTTTATTGGCCGACAATATCCACTCGAATTGGGTGATAAGGAATACCGTATCGATCTGTTGTTCTATCATATTCGTTTACGGAGTTTTGTGGTCATTGACCTTAAGACAGGAGCCTTCGAACCTGAATTCACAGGTAAAATGAACTTCTACCTGTCAGTAATAGATGATCAACTGAAACAGGAAACCGATCAACCTTCTATTGGTATTATTCTCTGCAAGGGCAAAAAAGGGATAGAAGTTGAATACGCCCTTCGGGGAATCACCAAACCCATCGGGGTTAGCGAATTCAATATTACGCAGGCGTTACCAGCCGAATTAAAAAGCAATATTCCCACAATAGAAGAATTTGAAAATGAGTTAAACAAAGAGTTATCACATTTACCACGCTTCGGCTAAGCAAGCACGACAAATTTTGTTTAATTTGAATATTTGCTGTTACTTGCAACCGTTAGCAACTAACTCCTAATATGAAGCCCTGCTTACGGCCCACACCCCTGCTATGTCCGGTACGGACAGCCATACTCATTGTTGTATTCATTCTTTCATTCGTCAGTACCGGCATTGCACAAGCATTTGCCCCTGCACCGGAGGACGCTGCCTTACTTAAAAAGCTCTTTACCCAATACGAAGACCAGCACAAGGCACACATTACAGCCCTCCCTGCAAAATATAAAGATGACTTCAAAGAAATGTACCAGGAGCGCTGGAAAAATATCAAGTCCAGGTTCGACGACAAAGAGATCTACACATCCACCGCTGCTCAACAATATCTTGACGCACTCGTCAACGAACTCATACAGGCCAATCCCACGCTAAAACAACAGACGTTTCATTGTTACTTCTCCCGTTCCGGCGTTCCCAACGCCAGCTATATTGGAGAAGGTATCATATTATTCAATATGGGCCTGTTTCACCGGCTCGACAATGAAAGCCAGGCAGTCTTTGTAATAGCCCACGAAATTGCTCATTTCCTTTTAAAGCATGGCGACAATGCCATCAACCGGTACGTTACCACCATCAATTCCGATGAAGTACAAGCTGAATTACGGAAGATAAAAGGATCGGAATTCAGGAAGCGGGAGCAACTGGACAAACTGGTAAAAGGCCTCACTTTTACCTCCCGCCGCCATAGCAGGGATCATGAAGGCGAAGCTGATTCAGTGGCCGTCTCGTTAATACGCAATACAAGATTCGATATCACAGGTGCACTTACTACGCTTGCTCTACTCGACACCATCGATACGGATAAGTTCAATACTGCAACGGCCCTCGAAGCTACCTTCAATGCGCCTAAATACCCTTTTCAGAAAAAGTGGATCAAAAAAGAAGAAGGATTATTGGGAGGTCATGCCCTGCTGAAAGATGACGACGAAAAGCTGGAAGATTCGCTGAAAACACACCCCGACTGTCAACAAAGGATCAAACAGCTACAGCCCATTATCAATAGTTACAACCAGGCGCCGCGTCCATCAGACATCATCGACAAGGCAAAATTCGAAACACTGAAAAATGATTTCAGGTACGAGGTCATAGCTTACGCTTATAGCAACAACAATTATACAAGGAGCCTGTATTACACATTGGCCTTGTTACAGCAAAAGCCTGCAGACCCCTACCTGGTAGCGCATACAGGTATACTGTTCAATAGTATGTTTGCAGCGCAAAAGTCCCACACTTTAGGCAAATACATCGATATGCCTGCTCCAGGGTATGCCTCCAGTTACAACCTGGTGCTGCAATTCATACAAAACCTTTACCTGGAAAACCTGGCCTCCATCAGTTACCACTTCCTCAACCGGTACCAGGCACAGCTGAACCAATATGAACCTTTTAAAACAGCCTATAGCAACAGCATACAGATAGCCCAACAATAAAAACAAAACTGAACTCTCCACCCCAAAACAAGAAAAATGATTAAAAAATTCATCGTCGCTGCTGCCTTCCTGTGTTTAGGCACACAAACGATCAATGCCCAAAACAAACTGAGTATTGACAAAGTTTATTCAGCCTACTTAAGAAACAGTGGTGCCATCATGGAAAACAACCAGATCAAAGGTTACTTCTTCCTGTACCAGAGCGATAAGATCGACAGGCAGACCAACGAATACACCTTGCAGATACTGGACCAGAACCTGAATAAAGTAAAAGACATCAAATTCCAGGACAGCAGACAGCTCAACCTGCTCGAAGCAGCCTATAATGGTTCTACACTGGCCTTCCTGTTTAAGAACGCCGATAATAAAACGCTGGATATGAAAATATACAGCCTCGATGGCAAGCTGAAATATACCTACACACGTGAATATGATAAGAGAACTGACGACCTGATGAAACAATACGAGACCATGCACACTGACGAAGGTACCAACCAGAATGTGTTTGATCTTGGAGAAAGAGGCTACGCCTCTGTTCTGCCATTACGCGATGGTAAACAACGTACATATGAAGTAGATTTCTTTTCGTCAGAATCTAAAAAGCAATGGACGTATGTGCCCACCGATGATGAAGAAAAATTTGCACAAGCTGAATTCCTCGGAAGTACTGACAGCCTCATTATATTGGAAGTAGTAAAAAGAAGGCGGGCATTGAGCGGTAAAATGGCCGCCAGCCTGATCGGGTTAAACTATGTAACTAAAAAGAAGGAATTTGAGATAGATGCAGAAGGCACCGATTACAAATTCGTTCCTTCCAGCGTAGTGTCGTTGAAAGAGAGTGGCAAAATGCTCGTTATGGGCAGCTACTTTGATCTCAATGCCAATATTGCCAAAGATGCCAGCCTCGGCCTTGGCTTGTATGAGATCGACAGCAAAGGAAAAATATTGACTAAAACCTATAATAGCTGGGGCGGCGACTTTGCCAAATACCTGCCCACCAACGCCAAAGGCAAGATAGACGATGTGGGCTTCCTGTATATTCATAAGCTGATGAAAACACCCGATGGCAAATTGTTTGTAGTGGGCGAAGGATACAAGCGGAAAGCAAGTGCCGTAGGTATTGGCCTTGCAGTATTGAGTGGTGGCCGAAGCACTGGTTCAGCAGGTGTAACCAAGATCGTGATCACCGACATGGTCATGATGGAATTCAACAACAAGTATAAGGTGACGAACGCCACTATATATGACAAAAACCAGAACGACGCTACCCTATCCGCCATCAGCGATTACAACAGCCAGCATGCCATCGCCATTATGCTGAAAATGGTGGGCGCATTTGATTACGAATTTACAACCGGCGAGCCCGACAACAGCACCTTCACGGTTTGCTACGGCGATTGGGTAAGAAGCTCCGATTACAAAGGACAAACCTTCAATTCCATTCGCTACAACGGCAGCAAGTTTACTACCGACAAAATAGAATTGAAATCAAAAGCCAGCAGCATGCGGGTGTTTCCAGCTAAAGCAGGATCGGTAATGATCCTGGAGTATTTCAAAAAAGATAAACGCCTCGATCTGCGACTGGAGAAACTGGGATAATAACAGTATAACCTACTATACACATCGTCCGCAGCATTAAAAACTGCGGACGTCTTTTTTAATGTATGTATTTTCCACACTTATCATTACACCCAAATTATATATGAAAAAAGATACTTAGATTACAGGTCTAATATACGACCCGTCATTTATGGAGACTGTTAACATTAAGAAACTTGCGCAATTATTGAATTTGTCCATTGCTACCGTGTCGAAAGCACTGCGCGATAGTTATGATATCAGCAAAGAGACGAAAGAAAAGGTAGTTGCACTGGCCAATGAACTGAATTACCAGCCCAACCCGCATGCCAGCAGTCTCCGGAAACACAAAAGCAAGACCATTGCAGTGATCATACCGGAAATAGCCAACAACTATTTCACCCTTGCCATTAATGGCATAGAAACCGTTGCCCAGGAAAAAGGATACCATGTACTCATCTACATTACCCATGAAGATTATAAAAAAGAAATATCACTGGCCAAAGAATTGAACAATGGCCGGGTGGATGGATTGCTGATCTCCGTTTCCAGCACCACCTCCGATTACGCACACTTACACCACCTGCAGGACAAAGGATTGCCCATCGTGTTCTTTGACCGCGTATGCGATGAGTTTGAAACCGCCAAAGTAACGACTGACGATTACGAAAGCAGCTACCTGGCTACCCGCCACCTGGTGGAGCAAGGCTGTAAGAAGATTGCCCACCTGTCGATCTCCGGCAGTTTGTCCATTGGCAATAAGCGCATGAAAGGCTATCAACAGGCAGTGGCCGATTTTCATCTGCCAGCCAGCGAATCCCTGATCGTGGAATGCATGAACGACGATGAAAAAGACAGGGAGTTGATTAAAGAAATGTTCCTGAAAGAAAAGCCAGACGGCGTTTTTGCCGCCGTAGAGCGCTACGCAATGGCCAGCTATGATGTGTGCCGACAGCTTGACCTCCACATTCCCAACGATGTAAAAGTGATCAGCTTTTCCAACCTGCCCATAGCCGCCTTTTTAAACCCATCACTCAGCACTATAACCCAACCCGCTTTCGACATCGGCAAAGAAGCAGCTACCAGACTGCTGAACACCCTTGAAAAAAAGAATGCCCCCTTAACGAATGAGAGCATCATCTTCCGCTCATCACTCATTCAGAGGACATCTACAGCAAAATAATTTTTTATAAATACCACTTCTTATACCTGCCCAACGCTTCAATAAAGTAATAATCTGCATACGTCAGCGGCACATCCACTTCCGAATTATGTGGTAGTGAGCCTACATTGTGCAGCAACAGGAAACCACCATTGGAACCCAGCGGAGCACGATAAGCAGGAGATGCCAGCGACTCCAATATCTGTCCGGCAGTAGCCACATATTCATCCTTCACTTTACCCTTGGAATATTGCGCCAGTTCCAGCAACGCAGAAGCCATGATCGATCCCGCAGAAGCATCACGTTTGGCATTGGGAATGTCAGGCGCGTTGAAATCCCAGTAAGGGATCTTGTCGGCTGGCAGGTTGGGATGCTTCAGCAGGAAACTGGCGATCTTATGAGCCAGGTCCAGGTAAGCAGGATCTTTGGTAAACCGGTACATCACCGTATAGCCATACAAGCCCCACACCTGACCACGCGCCCAGGCCGATTCATCGGCATACCCCTGGTGCGTTTTCTTCCTCGAAACACCGCCAGATGAAAGATTATAGTCCAGCACATGCCAGGAACTGTAATCGGGACGGTAATGGTTCTTCAAAGTGGTATTGGAATGCGTCACAGCGATCTCGTGATACTTCTTATCACCGCCTTGTTGCGTCACCCACTCCAGCAGCTCCAGGTTCATCATGTTGTCGATGATTACCGGACAGTTGAAATTCTTACTCGAATCCCAGGACTGGATCGCTTTGATGGAGGGACGGTACCGGGTAGACAGCGAATGAGCTGCAGTAAAGATCACATCCTTGTAAGCAGGGTTTTTCGTAATATCATAAGCAGTTCCAAAACTGCAATACATCATAAATCCAAGATCATGATTGCCAGTATATGTCTTTTCTTTTTCCAGAATACCCAGCCTTTTTTCGGCCTCAGCTTTAATAGCGGCATCTTTCGTACCGGCATAAATAAGCCAAAGCGTGCCGGGATAAAACCCGCTGCACCACCACTTGGTATTGCTGGTCACCAGCGTATCACCCTGAAAAGTGCGCGGCATCACAGTAGCCGGCGTCTTCTGCGCCAACACCTTATACTGCTGCGCAGCAAACTGCATATTCTCATCGATCAATTGCTGCATCGCTTTCTTAGAAGGCTGCGCAAACATTCCCTGACAAAAAACAGCGCCAATAAAAAACAGAACAATCCTTTTCATATTAATAACAAGTATTTTGATTATTGTATTACCCTATCAACTTTTCAACCTGTTAACCAGTCAACCCTCACGTAGACATCCTCCGGATCAATTCCACCGGCGTTATGATCGGTGGGGCATCGATCGCCACAGACTGCATATCGTTCTTTAAGACCCTCAGCAATTCGGCAACAATGACCTGACCGATACGCCCCGGAAACTGTTCTACAGTAGTGATAGAAGGCGTCACGATAGAAGAGCGCGGATCATTGGAATAACCTACGATACGTAATTCCTGCGGCACAGCGATACCGATCTCTTTGGCAAAAGCCAGCGCCGTCAGCGCAGTAAGATCGTTGGCGGCCAGGATAGCATCAGGATAAGGCTTGCGGGCAAACAAGCGGTGCAGACTTTTGCGAGCGTTGTCCACCGTAAGCTCATGATAAAACACCAGGTCCTTCTGGATCGGCATATCATGCTGCCGCATAGCACGCTCAAAACCGGCATATCGATCAATATAAATATTACAACCGATCGGGCCGGAGATATAAGCGATCCGTTTACTACCCAGTTCGATCAGGTGCGAGGTAGCCAGGTAAGCCCCACGGAAATCATCCCCCTTGATCACACACGCGGGGTACGGTTTTACCGGAACACGATCATAAAAAAGAACAGGAATATTATTTTGCGTCAGCACATCGAAGTGGCTGAAGTCGGAAGTAAACAAGGTACAAGCCACAATCACCGCATCCACACGCGAAGCATACATCGTTTGCGCAAGGTCCTTCTCTATTTCAAGCGAATCATTCGACTGGCAGATGATCAGGTTATAACCATGCGTATGCAACCCGTTCTGAATAGTAGTGATTACCTCCGTATGCAGGAACATCGAAATACGTGGCACGATCAAGCCGATCGTATTCGTCTTATTGGTCCGCAACCCCGATGCCATCACATTACGCTTGTACCCCACCTGCTCAACCATGGTCATCACCTTGGTGCGGGTGGCTTCATGTACATGCGGATGATTATTCAATACACGGGAAATAGTGGCGGGCGACAACTGTAAAGCAGCTGCAAGGTCCTGAATGGAGTTTTTTTTGTTGAGTTTTTTCTTCATAATGGCGGGCTCTACACACAAGGACACGATGCAGCATCATTAGTTGCAAAAAGGCTGAAATCGTTTCCAGTATGCTTATAATGGATAAGGTAGTTGGAGACGTTGAGTTGACGGAGGAACCAGTGGAACATGGTCCACACAAGGAGGGCTCGTTGACATAGGCAATCGTTTTGGTCTGAAATATTAGGCCATCCAAACTTGATGAAAAAAGCTGGAATCGTTTTCAGGAACAATCAATTTATTTACTGAAACGTTTTCGTAAAAATAAAGTCCTGCACCACAGGATTGGTGTGACAGAGAATGTCTAATTTCCTTGATTATAACGCGAAACCGATTGCTATGTCACTAAAACGCCTGCTGTCCGGCTTGCCGGCACTGCTCCTGTTAACTACACTTACAGCCACTGCACAAACTGATCATGTTGGCGCCTTCAACAAGCTACCGGCACACCCACGCATACTACTGCACAAAGGCGAAGAGCAGAACATACAAAACACCATCAAAGCCGATAAGATATGGAGCGGCATGCACCAGGCTATCCTGACCGAGTCGGATGATCTGCTGCAAAAGCCCGTACTGGAACGCATACAAATTGGCCGTCGCCTGCTGGACAAATCACGCGAAGCCATCCGCCGCATCTTCTTCCTCTCCTATGCTTACCGGCTTTCACAACAACCACAATACTACCAGCGGGCAGAAAAAGAAATGCTGGCCATTGCCGCCTTTAGCGATTGGAATCCCTCCCACTTCCTCGATGTGGCCGAAATGACGATGGCCATGGCCATTGGGTACGATTGGCTATATGATCAACTGTCGCCAACCTCCCGCACTACCATCAAAGCAGCTATACTGAAGAAAGGCCTCGAACCTTCACTCGATGCCAAAAACAACAGCTGGCTCAAAGCAGAACACAACTGGAACCAGGTGTGCAACGCCGGCATGGCGTACGGAGCAATGGCCATTTATGAAGATGAGCCGGCACTGGCCAAACAACTCATAAACCGCGCTATCGAAACCATCGTACTGCCCATGGCCGATTATGCACCCGATGGAGCCTATCCCGAAGGGTACGGCTATTGGGGATATGGGACAAGCTTCAATGTTATGTTCAACAGCGCCATAGAAAAATTATTCGGAAAGGACTTTGGCCTCAATGAAAAACCTGGCTTCCTGAAGACGGCCGGTTATCTGGAAAACATGACCGGCCCTTCAGGCAAACCCTTCAACTATTCCGATGCAGGAGGCAGCGGAGGCTTGCAGCCAGCCATGTTCTGGTTTGCCAATAAACAGAAAAACCCCTCCCTGCTTTGGGTAGAAAGAAGCCGTCTGCTCACCACCGATCCTAAAACACAGGTCGGCAACCGATTGCTGCCAGCGATTATGCTATGGGGCGCAGGCACCAGCATCGACAAAATACAAGCCCCTACATCCACCATGTGGGTAGGCAAAGGCAAGAACCCCGTAGCATTGATGCGTACCTCCTGGACCGATCCCAACGCTATCTTCGTAGGTATGAAAGGAGGCTCCGTATCAGTAAACCATGCACACATGGATATAGGCTCCTTTGTAATGGAAGCCGACGGCGTACGCTGGGCCATGGACTTTGGCATGCAGGATTATGAATCACTCGAATCCAAAGGCATCAAATTATTTGGGAGGACACAGGACGCAGAGCGCTGGACAGTATTCCGCCTCACCAACCTGGTCCACAATACCCTTGCCATCAACAACCAGCACCAGCGCGTCGACGGCTACGCACCGATCACCAGCATTTCTACAGCCCCTGCTTTCCAGCAAGCTACAACCGACATGACAGCGGTATATAAAGGCGCGCTCACAAAAGCCAACCGTGGCATTGCCATCGTCAACAAAGCTTACGTACTGGTACAGGATGAAGTGGAAACACTGGATCAGCCCACTACCCTGCGCTGGACACTCCTCACGCCCGCCAGCGTAACAATCACCGGCAACAACCGCGCAGAGCTGACCAAAGACGGAAAGAAACTGATACTGGAAGTAGCAGCACCGGCAAACGTAACCATGAAAACATGGTCCACCGATCCGCCCCATGACTATGATGCACCCAACCCCGGCACCACACTTACCGGTTTCGAAGTAACCCTGCCGGCCAATACCAAAACCACCATCCGTGTAGCACTTAAACCAGCCAAAGCTGCCGGAGAAACTGTATCCGTAACACCCCTTGATAAATGGAAAAAAGATTGATCACGCGCAGCTCTGCGAGGCTTGTAGCCTCGAAGCCCTATTCCATTGCTTTTAGCAATAAAGTGAAAGCAGCTTTCGAATCCTGGCGCAAGTATGCGGCCATAGCCCTGTGCGTTGGCGTACTTGTGCCTTTTAGTACCTTCTCACAGCTCCCCCGTGCCAACGGCTACAAAGGCATCTGGTTCACCCTCGGCCAGTTTACCCAATACGGCGATAAATATTCCGGCGGGTTGGGCACCTACACCTCCAGCCATGTGCCCATCGCCATCTATGCAAAGGCCGTCAACAAAACCTTCTTTGTATACGGCGGCACCACCGCTGAAAATGAACGCCACCTGCTCATCATGCTGTCTTACTACGACCACAAGAACAAGACAGTTCCACAACCAGTTATTGTATACGACAAGCAAGGCGTGGACGATCCGCATGACAATGCCTCTCTCTCCATAGATGAAAAAGGCTACCTGTGGGTATTCGTCAGCGGACGCAACACCACCCGCCTGGGCATCATCTTCAAAAGCAAAGCCCCTTACGACATCACCAGCTTTGAAAAGGTCCAGGAAGCCGAGATCACCTATCCACAACCCTGGTACATGCCAGGCAAAGGATTTATACACCTCTTTACGAAGTACACCAAAGGCCGCGAACTATACTGGAGCAAAAGCCCCGATGGTAAACAATGGCAGCCCGAACAAAAACTCGCCGGCATGGGCGGTCATTACCAGGTAAGCAACGTGTGGAAGAATAAGCTGGTGAGTATATTCAACTACCATCCCGGCGGCAATGTAGACAAGCGTACCAATTGCTATCTTGTACAAACAACCGATATGGGCAAAACGTGGACAACGATCGACAACCAGCCCATCACCACACCATTGACCGATAAACACAATCCCGCACTCATAAAAGATTATGAAGCAGAAGGAAAACTGGTATACGTAAACGACCTCAACTTTGATGCAGCAGGCAATCCGGTAGTGCTGGCAGTTGTGAGCAAAGGATATGCACCCGGGCCAGATGGCAATCCGCGCGATTGGGTCATCATGCGCCGGAAGAATGATCAATGGGATTTCGTGAAAGTATGTAGCTCCACCCACAACTATGACATGGGGTCATTGTACATTGAAGGAGATCACTGGCAGATCATCGGCCCCACAGAAACCGGTCCGCAACAATGGGGCACCGGTGGAGAAATGGCCCTATGGGAAAGCAAAGACGGAGGTGCCACCTGGAATAAAACACGCCAGCTCACGCAGCAAAGTCCCCGCAACCACTCCTATGCACGCCGGCCATTAAACGCTCATCCTGACTTCTATGCCTTGTGGGCCGATGGAGATGCTGATAAACTATCACGTTCCGTATTATTTTTTGCCGATAAACAAGGACAGGTATTCATGTTGCCCTACAACATGCAAACGGCCACCGCCAAACCTGTACCTCTAAAATAAACGCTATGAGAAAAAATATCCTGCTACTGCTGATCATGCTGCCATGCCTGCACCTCGCCGCACAGCAAAACCTGTTGAGCGGAAAATATCCCGCAGCACAACTCACAAAAGTATTGATACCGCAGGCACAATGGACACCTTTTCCCCGTACCAGCGACCGCGCCGGCTGGGCAAAAGCCGATAAAGACATGATGGAAGCCATCCTTAAAAAAGCAGAAGGATACATCAGCTACAACTGGCCATCCATACCCGCCACCAAATCATTGTTGATCGAGCGCACGGGCGACCGCAACGAATACCAAAACGTCAGCTTTGAAAAACGAAATGTATTAGGCCTCCTCTTGCTGGCAGAAGTATATGAGAATAAAGGCCGCTTCATCGATCCCATCATCAACGGTGTATGGAATATCTGTGAAGAATCCTGGTGGGGTGTACCGGCCCACTTGCCACAACGCAAAGAATACTCCGGGCTTATGGATGTATCAGCGCCATTCGTTGATCTTTTCAGCGCAGAGACAGGCACCTTCCTTGCCTGGGTAGATTATTTCCTCGGCGATAAACTCGATGCCGTTTCACCGCAGATCAGAAAACGCATCTACTATGAAACCAACTACCGCATCTTCGAACCACTCATGACCAAGCCCCATGGCTGGATGACGAAGAACGCCAATGGCCGTCCACCCAACAACTGGAATCCGTGGATATGTTCCAACTGGCTCAATACCGTGCTGCTGTTGGAAAAAGATGACACGAAACGAGCCAACGCGGTGGCCAAAATATTATGGACATTGGATGAGTTCACCAACCCGTATCCACAAGACGGTGGATGCGATGAAGGCCCCGGTTATTGGGGCGCTGCCGCTGCATCCTTGTACGACAATATCGCCATGCTCAACCTCGCTTCCAACAACGCCTTCCAATACGTATACCAGGATGAGAAGATCAGGAACATGGCCCGCTTCATCTACCGCGCACAGATCAGTCCCAAATACTTTGTGAACTTTGCCGATGCCTCACCTACGCCTGGCATGGCCGCCGATATGATCTATCGCTTTGGCAAAGACATACAGGACAACAACATGATGCAGTTCGGTGCGTACTACCGCAAACCGGAAACCACCGCAGTCAGTGGCTTTCATTATTTCCGGCACCTGTTTGCACTCTTTATGCAGGAAGAGTACCGCAAAGCGCCACAAGCACTGCCCTTGCCTGCCAACGTATGGCTCCCCGACATACAAGTGATGATCGCCAGAGACAAAGAAGGAAGCACAGACGGACTGTTTGTTGCCGCCAAAGGAGGACACAACGACGAAAGCCACAACCACAATGATATTGGCAACTATGTTGTCTATTACAACGGCCAGCCCTTATTAATCGATGTAGGCAGCGGCACCTACACCCGCAAAACATTCAGCAGCAGACGCTATGACATATGGTACAACTGCTCCGATTACCACAATGTACCCACCATCAACGGCGTCAACCAATCGCCCGGCGCACAGTTCAAAGCCTCCAACGTATCTTATAAACAGGATAAAGCGTTCGCCGAACCGTCGCTCGACATCAGCAAATCATATCCCGCCAATGCTGGTATCAACACCTGGCAGCGCACCATACGACTCAACCGTGGCAAGAACGTAGAAGTGAAAGATGCCATCTCCCTTACACGCGCCGACAGCATCACCCAAAACCTCATGACCTGCTATCCAGCCACATTAGTAAAGCCTGGAGAATTAGTGATACATTACAAACCCAAAGACGGCGAAGAAAAAGATTTTGTGATCAAATACAACCCCGGCCAGATGGGCGCAACCATCGAAAAAGTATCCATGACCGAGATGGAAGACAAAGGCGTGAAAGACCGCTGGGGCGACAACATCTATCGGATAAAATTCACTGTCAATAAACCAAAGACAAACGATAAGATCAATTTTGTCATCGCACCAAAATAACAGGAATCACCATCGTAGCCTCACTATATATAGTCAGGCCGCTCAAAGCGGCCAGACTGATCCGTACGCACTGCAAAGCTTATAGCATAAAACAAAAAGTATGACCAACAAACGCATCTCTATATTTATCATTTCATTCCTACTCTTGGCCTCTGTTACCACCCTCGCCCAGGATCCAACCCTGCGTATCATTAAACAACGCGTAGTAAGCGACCTCATGGCGCCAGGCATCAACCAAACAGCCATCGGCAATTTGGTAAAAACCATCCGTACCGACGGCACCTGGCCGGGCATCGATTACAAAGACGTTTCACGCACGGGCTTCCAGCACAAAGACCACCTCGAAAACATGCTGACACTGGCACGTGCTTATAAGAAAACAGGTACACCTTATTACCAAAACGAAGACGTGAAAAAGACCTTCTCGGCAGCGCTGGACTTCTGGCTGGCCAATGATTTTCGCTGCGACAACTGGTGGTGGAATGAAATGGGTACGCCCAATCTCATGATCAATACCTTGCTGGTGATGGACAGCAGCCTCACCGAAAACCAACGCCACGAAGGATGGCTCATAGCCCATCGCGCCAATATGGAAACCTTTGGCGCCCGCCCCGGAGGCGACCTCATGCCCATTGCCGGTATGTTTGCCAAGCAGGGACTCTTCCTTATGAACGATGATACACTAAGCAAAGCCCTCAAAGCCATGCAGGCAGATATCAAGATCAGCACAGGGCGTGGGCTGAAACCAGATATGAGCTTTCACCACCGCACAGACAATGTGATCTCTACACTCACCTATGGCAGCAACTACGCCAGTTCTTTTGCCTACTGGGCAGCCAAGACAGCCGGCACAAAATTCTCATACTCCGATCAGTTGCTACAACTCGTAGTCAACTACTTTCTCGACGGCATCTGCCAGTCATTAGTATATCGCACCTCGCCGGATCCCGGCGCCATGAACCGCGACATCAGCCGCAGGAACGCATTGGAGCAGGAAGACAACAGCCTGCCACAAAACCTGCTGACCGCAACAACCTGGCGCGCAAAAGAGTTACAGGAAGTCCTCGATGTACGCAACGGTAAAACAAAACCAAATTTCACCCGCGACCGCTATTTCTGGTATTCCCACTACTACACCCACCAGCGCCCCAACTACTTTGCTTCCGTACGCATGCACTCGGCCCGGGCCAACAACATGGAAGAGCCTCACAACGAAGAAGGCATCAGGAATCATTTCTATGGCGATGGCTCCTTGTTTATTAGCCGCACAGCACATGAGTTCAACAACATCTTTCCCGTATGGGATTGGCGCAAAATACCCGGCGCCACCATCATGCAAAAGCCGGAGATACCCCACTGGCGGCAGTTGGCGAAAAAAGGATTGACAGATTTTTCAGGAGGTGTAAGCGATGGTACATACGGCGTGGCAGCTTTTGATTTTGCCAGCGTACACGATCCATTAAAGGCCCACAAGTCATGGTTCTTCTTCGACAAAGAGATCGTATGCCTTGGTACAGCCATTACCGCCGACACTGCTATGTCGGTGGCTAGCACTTTAAACCAGTGCTTACTCAATGGACAAGTTGTAGTAAGCAGCCAAAACAAAAACACGACACTGCAAACTGGCAAACATAGTTTGCAAAACATATCATGGGTACTCCATGATAGCGTGGCCTATATCTTCCCAAAGGCAACCAACGTTCAGCTCAACAATACAGAAGCAGTCGGCAGTTGGCGGCAGATCAACCATCAGGCATGGGCCACCGATGAACCGGTGAAGAGAAATGTATTTACCCTTTGGCTCGATCATGGTGTACAACCCCAAAACGCAGGCTATGCCTGGATCGTAGTGCCCAATATGAGCGCAGCCTCCACAGCGATCTATAACAAACAGCTTCCTGTAAAAATAATAGCCAACACCGCCGACCTGCAGGCAGTACAGCACACAGCCCTCGAAAGAACAGGCATCGTCTTTTACAAAGCAGGCAGCATTAAAATAAATGACAAACTAACCCTTGCCACTAATCAGCCATGCATCATAATGATCAAAGCTAAGGGAGCTATTGTATTAGCGATAGCAGTTACAGACCCAACACAAAAATTAAGTAACCTGCAATTGAAAGTAAATGAACGTACAATAGAAGTAGAATTGCCCAAAGGAGCAGAAGCCGGTAGCATAGTTAAAGTAACTCCTTAATAAACCACTTGGGTGATTCCGTATACCCCTGCCCCTTGTAAAACTCATGCGCCCGGTCACGCCGGTCGGCACAATGCAGTTGAATACGGCCACAACCACGTCGTTTGGCGATCTCGACGCACCGCTCCTCCAGCAGCTTACCAATACCCTGTCCCCTGCTCCGGGTACTCACCACCAGGTAGCGCAGGATGGCAGTATCCGAAGGCAAGCCAAGTTCAGGAATGATATGGAATGAAGCCACACCCGCCAAACCACCACTTACCTCATATACCAGTAGGTAGTGATCAGGATGATTCATGATATGCCCAATGCGGCCGGGAAGATACTCGCGGGAATTATCATAACCGCCAAGCTCATCAAGCAGATTACAGATAGGTTCAGCATCACGCAATGTGGCAGTTCTGATCGACATAGTATTCAATTGGCCGGCAAGTTACGTTTTAAATTATAAATCACTACAACTACCCAACCTCCATTCGTTCTGTGGCGTACGCATTTAACCCGCTTCCATACCCGACAATTTTCACAAAATATAATGGATTGACACAACAAATTAGCAGCACAGATGCTTACATTGCAATACCCTAAACATACCTGTAACCATGCTGCTCAAAGCCCCTGCATTTCTCACTTGCATATTACTATGCCTTTCTGTTTCATCCAGGTCACAATGCAGCATAACACCCAAAACAACTATTTCGGGCAACCGCTGCGTAGGAAGCGAAATACTATTAAACTCAAATGTATTACCCGAGTCGGTAGTTTGGAGATTGAACGGCAATGTAGTGGCCTCCCAAACCGTAACATTGAGCAGTAATGCCACAACTGTAGCCGGAGGATTTGGCTCAGGAGGTGGCGCCAACCAATTTAACGGGCCTGACCGTTTATATGTAGATGGCGCAGGCATTATGTACATTCCCGACCTCAGCAACAACCGCGTACAAAAATGGCTGCCGGGCGCTACCAGCGGCATCACAGTAGCTGGAGGAAATGGAGCCGGTGCAGCGGCCAACCAGTTTAGCAGGCCATCCAGCGTTTTTGTAGATCAGCAAGGCAACATATACGTAACCGATCAGAACAATAAACGTGTACAAAAGTGGGCGCCCGGAGCTTCCACAGGCACCACGGTAGCAAACGATCTTCAATACCCTACAGATGTATTCGTAGATAAGAACGGAACCATGTACGTGTCAGATCAGCTTGGGCATGTAGTAAAGAAATATGCACCCGGTTCGACAACCGGTGTTATAGTGGCCGGCAATTCCAGCGTCGGCAATGGCTCATCCTCATTATTTTCACCCACTGGTATATTCGTTGATGCAGCAGGCAATTTATACATTTGCGATACCGATAATTTAAGAGTGCAAAAATGGACGCCTGGCGCTACCTTAGGCACTACCATAGCCAATGGCTATAACCCGTTGGATGTATCGGTAGATTGTGATGGTAATGTATTCGTATGTGATTATGTAAACAACCAGGTACTGAAATATCCACCTGGTTCCAATCCAGGTACAGCAGGCACAATAGTAGCCGGAGGCAATGGACAAGGTGCTGCAGCCAACCAGTTGTACAATCCCATTGGCGTATTTATTGTTGGCAACAATCACCTCTACGTGGCAGACTATTCCAACCACCGCGTACAGCGATTCTCCAACAGCATCGATCCCAGGTACGTCGCCACTGCCCCAGGCGTTTATACAATTACCATCGACTATCCCTGTTGCCCCTCCTATGTCGAAACCTTTGAAATATACAACCAGCAAAATCCATCAGTCACTATCACAGCCACTGATGCAACTATTTGCCCGGCCGATGAAGTGACCTTTTCAGCCGGCAACACCAACCAGATTGCAAACCCCATTTACCAATGGAAACTAAATGGCACCAATGTGGGCGCCAATACTAACACCTACGTCAGCCGCACGTTGAAAGACAACGACGAAATAATATGCATCCTTAGCTCCAATAAAGCATGCACACTACCAGGTGCAGACACCAGCAACAAAATAAAGATGGAAGTATCCAACTCGGTGCCGCTCAACCTGGGCCCCAACTTCTCCATCTGTCCCGGAAACGACACCATCCTCAAAGCGCCGCAACATTACATTTCATACACCTGGCAGGACAACAGCACTCAAACAGATATACTGATACACAACACAGGCAAATATCACCTCACCGTACTGGATGCATGCAACAACACATTCAGAGACACAGTAGAAGTTGCACACTTTAGACCTATACGCAATTTCCTGCCAGCAGATACCACCATCTGCACCTATGATCAGCTCATCCTGGCGCCTAATAAGCCCTTGTCCGATTTGGAATGGAGCACACAAACCAACACCCCCTCTATCACCATCAACCAACCAGGCTTGTATTGGCTCCACGCCAACGATGCTAACAATTGCGCAACAGGCGATTCTATCTACGTACGTATCGAAACCTGCCCACCCAAAGGCATCTATGTGCCCAACGCCTTTTCTCCCAACAACAACTATAAAAATGAAATATTCAAACCAGTGGTATACGGCGCTATGAAACAATACAAGTTCGCAGTCTTTAATCGCTACGGCCAGCAGATATTCACCACCACCAATCGTTCAGCAGGTTGGGATGGAAAGGTCAAAGGCCTGATCAATGCAGGCTCCTACGTATGGTATTGCCAGTACCAGCTCGACGGACAGCCGCTGGTCACAAAAAAAGGAACTGTAACACTGATAAAATAACCATAATGATTACTTAATATAAAGTCCTTTTCTTTGCGCCCTGAAGTATGCAGCCCACTCCATCCCCAGATATTGTGCTAATTGAACGGCTACAGGCAAATGATGCTACGGCTTTCGATGAATTATTCAATACCTACTGGGAGCCACTCTACAAAGCTGCCTTCAAAAGACTCCACAGCCGCCCCGAGGCAGAAGACATGGTGCAGGAAGTACTCACCTCCGTTTGGCAACGACGTGCTACATTGAAAACACACGGCAACAGCTCCCTTGGAGGTTACCTGTTCACCGCCTTGAAATACCGCATCATCAGCTTCTATGCAGAAATAAAACCCGAACGCTTCCAGGGAGAAGTATTGGAAAAACTGCTGCTGATGCAGACCGACGACCAGTACAGCCAGTTGATAACCGGCGAGCTCAACACCCTGCTGCAACAGGAAATAAGCAGCATGCCCGAAAACATGCAACGCGCTTACCATTTGCTGCGCGTGGAAGACCACTCGGTCAAAGAAGTTGCAGCAATACTGGGACTTTCAGAACAAACCGTAAAAAACCTGGCATCCTTATCAGGCAAAAGACTGCGCAAAATAGTAGAACAATATTATACTGGCCATGCGCCTGAAACCCTGTGTATCATTGCGTTGATAGTCCTCAACAAGTTCCGGTAACAACGCTCCAGACAAGCCACTTCATTTTGTTTACAATTCCTTAACCTGAACCATCGGTACCAAACGACCATTTCCCGGAAAGTATAAGTACAAGATTCACAAATGAGCCTTATACAAAATATTTTCCGGCGCTACAGGGACAACAACGCTACCCGCGAAGAACAACAACTTGTAGATGGTTGGTATGAATACTACGATCAGGAGCAGGATATCACACTGACACCTGGAGAAGCGGACAACATCAAACAATCGATCCGGCAGAAGATCATATTATCAGCCAATGGACCCGTCACCGCTCCGGCGCCGGTTCGCCGCCTGTGGTGGCGCTACGCAAGCGCAGCCGCTGCTGTATTGGTGATTATAGCTGCCGCAGCCATATGGCTCTCCCGTCCTGCCGGCAATGATAACAAATCATACACTTACCTCACTACCACCGCCGGCATTACCAAAAAGTTATCTATGCCCGATGGTAGCACCCTGCTGGTGCGGCCCGGTTCATTCATCACCTTCAAAACAGCATTTGATGATGCGGCCAGGGAAGTGACGATGCACAACGGTGAGGTTTATTATGAAGTTGCAAAAGACAGTAGCCGTCCCTTCATTATACACACAGGTAAGCTGGACGTAAAAGTATTAGGCACCTCATTTGCCGTGCGCGCTATCAACGGCATCCGCGAGCAGGAAGTAGTAGTAAAAGAAGGCCGCGTACAGGTTTCCCACAATACAAAAGTACTGGCAGTACTTACCGCAGGCCACCGCCTTGCATTCGATACCACTACCAGCCAGTTCAATGTACAACAGGAAGAATCACAGATGGCAGAGCAATTTTACCAGGGCTGGTTAATATTAAACAATCAATCCTTTGCAGAACTACAAGTATTGCTGCACAACAGATATGACATTATACTGCAGGATCCTCAACACAAATTAACCAAAGCACATTTCTCTACCATGTTCAGGCCCCAAAGCAGTATACAGAACATCATGCAGATACTCTGCGCCATGCACGGAGTAAGCTATACCATCAATGGAAACGTAGTCGCCATCCGTTAATAAAAAAGGGTGCAGCGGCCAGGCTGCACCCTTAAAACAATTATTGCTAATTATTTCAGTAAAACAAAAGTATGCGAAAAAAAAGAGTTGACCGAAACTTATCGGACTGTTTATGGTGTGTCTTGCTGGCAGCCTGCCTGTTGGCCATGCCACGGCCAGTGTCAGCACAGACAGACAAAAAATTAACCATCCGCCTGGAGCAACAAAACCTTGCCCAGACCCTGAGGCAGTTACAGGATGCCTCACAGACCATCTTCGCCTTCGACGAAACCCAGCTAAAGCGGTTCACCAGCAACGCCAGGCAATTCACCAATGAAAGCCTGTCGAACATACTCACTACCCTCTTGAAAGAAACAGGCTACGGCTTCCAGTCCATCAATGGCAGCATTGTCATTAGCCTCAAAACAAATACCACAACACCCGCAAAAACGTCGGGCAAAATAACAGGCAGAATACTTGATGAAGAAAACGGACAGCCAATAGCCAGCGCCAGCATTCGTGCAGGCGACAAAGGCATCACCAGCGACTCAAACGGCCTGTTCACGCTGTTGTTGCCGCCCGGCAAATACGACGTGAGCATAAGCGCGGTGGGATATGGTACACAGAAAATAACAGCCCAGGTCGGAAACGATGGACAGACCGTAACACTCGACATCAAACTCAAAAGAGAAAAAGGACAATTGGGAGAAGTAGTGATCACGGCCGATCGCGTGGTAACCACCAGCAACACCAAACTACTCAACGAGATCAGGAAGTCTACAGGCGTTGTATCAGGTATATCAGCCGAGCAGATCACCATCAGCGTTGACCGCTCCGCCACCGAAGTAGTACGTCGCGTAGCCGGCGTAAGCCTGCAGGACGGCTTCATCACCATACGCGGTATGACACCCCGCTACAACCCGGTTTACCTCAACAATACCTACCTGCCCTCAACCGATCCCAACAAAAGAGCCTTCAACTTCGACCTGCTCCCATCCAATACCATCGACCGCATCCTCGTATACAAAACAGCAGCACCCGAACTACCCGCTGATTTTGCTGGCGGTGTAGTGAAAGTATACACGAAAAAAGCCCTGCCGGTGCGCAGGTTCGAACTAAGCATCAATGGGCAATACCGCACCGACAACAAATTCTTCGACAACCATGCCACCGCTTACCAGGGCAAATACGATTGGTTCGGCGTAGACGATGGAACCCGCAGGATACCGGCCAACATGCCGCGAGATCAGTACGGACAGGTAGTAGTACCACAGGTGGAAACCGTACCCAACAATTATACAAAAACCAATGAAGTACTGACCAAAGCCATGCTAGGCAGAGCCGCCAAAACCTGGAACATTGGAGAAGTATACCATCCGGCCGACCTCTTGTTGGATATGAGCTACTACAACTATGCCGACCTGGGCAAAATGCGCCTCAACAGCGTAACCGTTGGCCGCTATGAAAATCAGCGCAGCTATTTCAGAAGCCCCATGGGTTACCGGCTCAACAGGTACGAGGAAAAAGAATTCCCCACAGATGGCTCACCCCTTACGCCTGATTACGACGACAATTACCGGCTGGGCTATGATTCCACTTTCCAGCACAACGTGCGCCTGTCACTAATGGAACAGTTGTCCCTTTACATCAATAAGAACAACGAGATCACCCTCATGGGTATGTTCAACCGCAATACCAAAGAAGTATTGCAGATCAATACCATCACAGAGTTCGTGGCCAGCGACAGAGGCTCTTTCTTTCCACGTCGTATAGAATCAGCCTACAACAACCAGGACATTGCGCTGGGACGCATAGGAGGAGATCACAAACTCGGCAACGGGCGCCATACCATCGAATGGGGTGCTGTATATTCAGAAGCCAACATCAACGACCCCAACCAGGTTTCCAATGTATATGAAGTAGACGACATTTCCACCAACAACCACTTCAATGGTGGTGGCGGCAGCACAGATAATAAAGGTACCGTAAACATTACCGATAGTACCCAATGGCGGCTGTTGGGAGTCACTGTCAGAAACACTACTATCGGCCGCATTACCGATGCCGAAGGAAAAGAAAAAAGAAAACAAGCCAACCTCGATTATGTATTCCGGCCCTTCAAAAAATGGGAGGAGGCAGCTATAAAAGCAGGCTTTTACTATGAAGACAAGAACAAGATCTATAGTTTGAGTAGCCTGGCATTAAAAGATTATCCCGTCATGAACTGGGGCAAAACGCCATGGACACACGTAGGCGATAGCCTGCTGGCCCGCGCGCAGCAAAGCAACAAACCCATGCACCTGCAGATACAGGATGCGGGCATAGGAGGCCAGACCTATGGATACGAAGCCACCTTTAAAAACATAGCAGGTTACCTCGCCGCCAATATTCCATTAGCATTCCGTTGGCCCTTTGGCAAAAAACCAGCCATGCAGATTGACATATACGGAGGCGTAAGATTAGAATATTCAGAACGCCACGTATACACTACTACCGGAAAAGAAATTGTAGAAGAAACAGGGATCGGGCCTACCGGACAGCCAATTGTATTGGCCAGAGCAGCCGAGCCCATTCAGCGATTCATCCTGCCCTCTGTATCCGCTACCTGGCACATCACCCCGCAACACCAGTTGCGCCTGGCCTATGGGAAAACACTCAATCGCCCCGACCTGCGTGAGCTGTCGCCCTTCGTTACCTATAACCCGGCAGAAGGCTTCACCTACATCGGAAAACCAACCCTGCATGATGCCCACATCGACAACTATGATCTGCGTTGGGAATACTATCCCCGCGAAGGAGAAACAATCTCTGCCGGCATATATTATAAGGACTTGACAGAACCAATAGAAGAGATCAACAACCACCTCAACACCGGCAACCCGGGTTACGCTCCTTCCAACCTGGTCTTCGCTAAAATAAAAGGCGCCGAGATCGAAGTGCGCAAGCAACTCAACTTCATCAATGGTCCCATATTCGAGCACCTCGGCATCATTCTTAACGCCTGCTACAACATCACCGAAACCAACAACACCCGGCCAGAAAATGGTAGCGGCCATGTAAACTACTACCCCGGCGGCACTACCCGCCCCTTCATCGGCGCAGCTCCCTGGATTGTAAATGCAGGATTGTTCTACGACAACAAACAAGCAGGCACCCGCATTTCACTCCAATACAACGGCATCGCCGATCGTCTGCTCATCAATACCGGCGACAACGTAGAACAGGAACCTTGGATATTTGAAAAAAGCCGCAGCGTACTCGACCTGTCGATACTCCAAAAATTAACCCCTTGGGTAAGCATCCGCGTAGCAGCACAAAACCTGCTGAATGCACCCATCAAATGGTATGCAGATGGAAACTTTAACAAACGTTACGACGAAACCCCTTCCCTGATACATACCCTGCTGTACAATTCGCCAACAACGCCACCAACAAAGGCCCCCTTTATACAAGGCGATTATTATTACCGCAATTATAAGCCCGGCGTATACTATACACTCGGCTTCCAATTCAACCTGCAGGGTAAAACTAAAAAAGCAAGCAAATGAAAAATGTATTCCTCCTTATAAGCATCACTATCCTGCTGTTTGCCTGTAAAAAAGAAGGCCGGCTGGATGTTAGAGATTTCGGCAAAGTAAGCATCGACAGCATTTCCCCGGGCAAAGGCCCATCGGATGTGTACATCACTGCCTACGTAAAAAACTTCCCCTACCAGGAAAGCGAAATAAAAGTTACCCTCAACGACAAACAGGTAACAGTAGTAGATGTATCGAAAGACACCGTACTACTCTATATACCTGCCGGAGCAGTCAGCGGTAAACTGAACTTCTGGTTCGATCGCAGCGACCCGTCCCATGAAAAATACAATTACGCACAACAATTGGACAGTACCTACTCCTTCGACTATACCATCGATGAGTCCGTTGTGCCCGTACCCATTGTAAAAAGCGCTACACCGGAAAAGGGATTACCCGAAACAGTTGTCACCATCACTGGCTACAACTTTTCCACCCGAACAGGAGTATTGAAAGTCCTGTTTGGCGCCACCGAAGCGGAGATACTAAGCATCAACAATACCACGATCACCGTGAAGGCGCCCACGCTGACCCCAGGCACTGTTCCACTTGAGATAAAACAAGGCAATGCAAGCGTAACAATAGGCAGCTTTGAAATACAGGAACCACCACCATTACTGGCAGCAGTATATTGGACCAACGGTGGAGAAATAAGCAAAACAACGTTTGACAAAGATGGTGTACCCACCACCAATAGCTTCTTTCAAACATCCTTTCATACGCCAACAGCGGTTAGCACCTACAACGGCAGCGCCAGTTCCGACAGCCGTATCTATTGGACCACTTCCTTCTTAAACATTTTTGTTTTCCCGATCCAGATTGAGGTATCGGTAAAAAGAGGAGAACTCAATGGATCACAAACGATCACCGATCTGTATCCAGGTACGGGTAATGTCAACACCTATGAAATGTCCGACTTGGATGTAGGCCCGGGCGGCAACATCTATTTCGTAATGATGGGCGGCACCAATCCGTCGTCACATTACATAATGCGCCGTAATGCCGGAGGTAGCCAAACAAGAGAAATATACGAACTACCCAACGGTCCTTATCCTACCGGGCTCAAGGTTGATGCAGACGGAGACATGTGGTGGACAGAACTCAACAACCAGCGAGTGATGAGTGGAAAAGCAGGTGGACCGGCAGCCCAGGCCCCTACCGTTCTCTTTGACGATGGTGATGGTATTATTTTCGCCAAGAACATTGCAATAGACAAGATCAATGGCAAAATATACATCATAGACCAGGGAATTGCTGAACCAATGATATGGGTAGGTAACCTGGATGGCACCGGAGCCCTTACAAAACTGCCTATTCCCCCAGCAGACCTGACAGGCGTAATGTATGATATCGAGATCGATGCCAAAAACGGTTACCTCTATTGGATGACAGCCGGAGCAAAACCCGGTTTGATGCGCAGTAAAACCGATGGCACCAACGTACAGTTTGTAATGGACACCCCATGGCCCGGCTATTTTGATATACTTCTCCCCTGACCCAACCGATAGACATAGCGCGATCCTTACCCACTACAACAAAGGGCTCCATTCACGGAGCCCTTTTGTCATAAAAACACCCTTGCACTTACATCAGGTTAAGAACCACATAAGAAAGTGACATGCGCCAGGGTTTTATTCCGTGAAAGAGACAGTCACAAAACTTTTTGAAAGGCCAATTACGTATCTAAGAAAACACATTCACTGATGACCAGAATAACAACCTATTGCCTGGCACTCGCCTGCTGGGTATCACTCAACGCATGCAAAAAAGACAAGAACAATGATATGGTCACCGGACCTGACATCATGGTATACGGCCTCACCGAATCCAATGAACTGGTGGCATTCAATGCCAAAAGCCCGTCCATGTTCAGCAGCAAAACTGCTATCACCGGTATAGCCGCCGGAGAAAAACTACTCAGCATTGATTTTCGTCCCGCAACAGGAGAACTATACGCATTATCCAATGCAAGTAAGTTATATGTGGTCAACGTCATGACCGCTGCAAGCCGGGTAGTAAGCAGTACAGCATTTACGCCCGCCGTTGCCGGCACCATTGCATCCATCGACTTCAATCCAACAGTAGACAGAATACGGCTGGTGAGCAACACAGGACAAAACCTGCGCCTGCATCCCGAGACTGGTGTTACAGCCGCCACCGATATAAACATCAACGGAGGCAGCATGCCCGCCATCACCGGCATCGCATATACCAACAGCAAAGCAGGAGCAACCAGCACTACCCTGTTCGACATCGACAAAACTACCGGCAAACTGTACAAACAAGATCCACCCAACAATGGTACATTGGTGGAAGTTGGCAGCCTGGGCATTACCCTTGATGGACAAGCCGCATTTGATATCAGCTCCGACAACAGCGCAGCAATCCTCGCCGTGCGTACAGGATCAGCCAACAAAATATACACCGTTGATGTAACCACCGGCAAAGCAACCAACATTGGCACTTTGCCACAAACGATCATCGATCTGGCCATTCCTACCGATCCAATAGCCTATGCAGTCGATGCCAGTAACAACCTCCACATCTTCAATCCCCTCAATCCCACACCCGTTTCAAAAACAATTGCAGGACTGCAGGGAGGAGAAACGATAATAGGCATCGATTTCCGGCCAGCTACCAGCCAGCTATATGCACTGGGCAGCAGCAGCCGGCTTTACATCCTCAACCTTGGAACAGGCGCAGCTGTACAGGTAGGAACATTGCCTTTGACACCAGCGCTCAGCGGTACTGATTTCGGCTTTGACTTCAATCCAACAGTCGATCGCATCAGAGTAGTGAGCAACACGGGTCAGAACCTTCGGCTTCATCCGGTGGACGGTATTGTAGTTGCAACAGACGGCACGATCAACCCCGGCACACCACAGGTAAGTGCAGCTGCCTACACCAATAACTTTGCAGGAGCTACAACAACCAAACTGTTTGTGATCGATCACAACACCGATAAATTGTACGAACAAAATCCACCCAATAACGGTACACTGGTAGAAATTGGCTCCCTCGGAGTAGATATCACCAGCGCCAATGGATTCGATATAGGAGGTACCAGCAACAAAGCATGGCTGCTGGGAACTTCAGGAGGTATGACTAAAATATATTCCATCAACACAACAACAGGAGCAGCCACTCAACCAGTAAACTTCCCCACTGCAGTAAAAGCATTTGCAGTAGGACTTGGCTTTTAATTAAGTAGCCCCTTCTATAAATAAAACATGCGCGCCTTGCACTACAGTAGTGACAAGGCGCGCATGACTTATAATTTATTGTCCCAATAACTTTTTGATCTCACTGGCCAGCTCACCTACCTTCTTTTCACCATAACCTGTAGACACATACCGGATCACACCATCCTTATCCAGCAGGAAGTTTTTAGGGATGTAAGCCGTACCATACAGACTCCAGACACTTTTATCAGGATCGAGACCAGGGTTGAAGTCGATACCCTTTTCACGAAGTTCTTTCATCTTTTTGTCAACAAGATTCTTCTCTTCACCACGGGAGATCGCGAGAAACACAAAATTCTTATCCTTGAAAGGAGTCAAAATTTTAGAGGGCATTTCATTAAACTCCATCATGCAGGGGCCGCACCAGGTAGCCCAGAAGTTGATGAGTACCACTTTACCCTTCAGGCTGGATAAGGAGACAGAAGTACCGTCGAGCAGTTGAACTTTGAAATCAGCCGCCTTGTCATTCACCTTCAGCACATACCCCTCATCAACAGGTTTATCGTTGGCAGGCCCCTGAGCCTGGACAGTATAAGCATACAAAGCCAAAAGGATAATAAGCAGTTTTCTCATATTAATAAATTTTATCACTCCGCGCTTTTGCGGTTGAGTTAACTAAAGATAGCCGGATTTAACAATTATTGAGATACCGGCTCACCAGTTGGAGCCAATTTAACAGCATTTTTATGCATTTCGCCCCATTCGGCCAACAACTTGATAATAGGCTCCAGTCCCAGACCGATCTCTGTAAGCTCATATTCCACCCTCGGCGGCACTTCCGCATATACCGTTCGTTTGATCAGCTTGTTCTGTTCCATTTTACGCAGGTGTAGCGTCAACATCCGTTCCGTAATAGTGGGCAAACATTTCCGCAATTCTCCAAAACGCAACGGCCCTTGTAGCAGGTAACAGCCAATAGCCATCGTCCACTGCCCACTGAGCAGATGAATAGCATACATCTCGATACATTCATCGATCATAAGCTGCTTGTTTTCATAGTTCGTAGAGGTCTTCTTTACTTTACTCATTACTTACAATTTTGATAGTACCGTACAATGGGTTGCCAGCATACAAGCTAACAGGTAGCCGGCTAATTTTGTTGAAAACAAATATAAGCCATGAAAACATTGATCATTATCGCACATCCGGACTTATCCATTTCAAGGACCAACAAACGCTGGATTGAAGAGCTCCAAAAACACCCTGACAAATACACGCTGCACGATCTTTATCAGCAATACCCCGATGAGAAAATAGACGTACCCAAAGAACAGCAACTGGTAGAAGCACACCACAAGATCATATTCCAGTTCCCGTTCTACTGGTTCAATTGTCCCCCATTGTTGAAGAAATGGCTCGATGAAGTAATGACCTATGGATGGGCCTATGGCAGTACCAGCGGCTACAAAATGCAGAACAAAAAAGTAGCGCTTGCAATGTCGGCAGGCATCGAAGAAATCGACTACCGGGAAGACGGGCGATACAAATACACCCTGGCCCAGCTGACCTCACCCTTTGAGATCACCTTTGCCTACATAAAAGCCGACTATCGCCCCTTCTTTGCTTACTACGGATTGGAATTTCGCGCCACCGACGAACGAATCGAAGAAAGCACACACCAATACCTCACCTACATCGATAAACTATAATCAGGCTGTTCCCCTTTTGTCATTTCGAACCCTGCCATACGAACTTACATACACAAGAAATAAACAGGGTGAGAAATCTGCTACCGAAGCAAAAGAACGCAACATCCTGTACTAAAACCGGACACTGTCCGTATCAGAAACATTGTATGACATTTAACCCTTCATCTTATTGAATTGCAAATCAACAAACTGCAGTTTTGGCATTGTAATAGCTGCCATTGCCTATCAGCAATGCCAAACTGTAACCAATGACATCACACTTCAATAACTACTTTAAGACCGGTATCAGAACATTATTCCGCAACAGAAGCTATGCGGCGATCAACATTACAGGATTGGCAGTAGGCATAGCAGCCTGCCTGCTTATTTTCCTGGTCATACAATACCAGACAAGCTTTGATAATTTTCACAAAAACGACGACCGCATCTTCAGAGTAGTAGCTGCCACCCAATCTCCTGATGGCATGGAGTATTCAAGAGCCAACACGTTTCCGTTAGCCGGAGCCTTAAAGACAGACTATCCGCAGTTGGAACAGGTGGCGCGCATTTTCGTGCAAGACAATATGCAGCTGACGGTCATGGCAGATGAAGCCAACGCAACACAGAAAATGTTTAAAGTCCCCTACCTGTACTTTGCCGACCCGGAGTTCTTCGACATCTTTAATTTTCCCTTCATAGCAGGCAATCCGAAGACAGCCCTGTCCGAACCCAATACAATTATACTCACACAGGAAACAGCCGATAAATACTTTGGCAATTGGCAGACAGCCATAAACAACTACATCAAATACGACAACCAAAAAGTATGTAAGGTAACCGGCATTCTAAAAAACGTTCCCGTCAATACTGATTTCCCCATCCAGGCAGCTCTTTCCTTAAAAACCTATTCGCAGCATAATTCAACAGACTGGGCAACGCAGACGGGCAACCTGAACACCTACATTGTGCTACCCAAAGACATAGCAGAACAACAATTCAACGACGACCTCAAAGCCCTCGTAAAGAAATATACCCCTGCTGAATATGCCAACATGGGCTATACCTTACAACCATTGAAAGATGTACACTACAATGCAGAGTTTGGAACACTCAGCGGGCGCACCTTCAGCAAAGAACTGATCAATGTTCTAACCCTTATTGGTGTATTTCTCCTGATCATCGCCTGTGTAAATTTTATCAACCTCGCTACCGCAAGGGCAGTCACACGGTCCAGAGAAATAGGCGTCAGAAAAGTGTTGGGAAGCAGCAAAACACAATTGATCGTTCAGTTCCTGAGTGAGACATTTATCGTTACATTTGCATCAGTAATGATGGCAATATTACTGGCATATATTGCTTTGCCATTCCTGAACACGGTCCTGCAAACCCCGATGGAAATGCAATTCAATCCAACGATGATTACATTCCTGCTATCAGTAGTCATCCTTGTTACTTTGCTGGCAGGCTTCTACCCCGCCATGATCCTGTCAGGATTTCAACCCATTGCAGTGCTGAAAAGTAAATTGACCGGTAGAAAAGCTGGCGGCATATCCATGAGAAGAGCATTAGTCGTTTTACAATTTACGATTGCTCAGGTCCTTATCATAGGAACACTGACAGTGGTAAGCCAGATGGATGTATTCAGAAATACCTCCATGGGCTTTAAAAAAGAGGCCATCGTCACTGTACCCATTCCCAATAGATCAGCAATAGATCCATTAAAAACGCAATTACAGCAACAGCCAGGCATAAAAAATGTCAGCGTCAGCGCTTACAGCCCATCAGACGACTCACATTGGAGCAGCGAGTTTAGGTTTGACAATGCCACTAAGAACACAGACTATGGAGCCGACCTTAAATGGGCCGATGCAGACTATTTTAAAACCTACAACTTACAGTTGATTGCAGGCAGATTTTACGGACAAGCCGATACCGTACAAGGATTTGTAGTCAATGAAACAATGACTAAAAAACTGGGATTCACCAGGCCGGAAGATATCCTTGGCAAAAAGATAGACTTCTGGAACGGAAGAGTAACAGCACCAGTTATTGGCGTCACAAAAGACTTTAATGGACATTCGCTGGAAAACGAAATAAGACCAACAGTACTTGGCTCATTAAAACGCTCCTACCAACTGATCAATATAGAAATACATCCACAAAACGCAGCACAAACCTTAGCCACCATAGAAAAACTATGGAGCACCGCCTACCCGGGCTTTATTTATGAATACCAGTTCCTCGACGACAAGATCGCAAGCTTTTACAAACAGGAATACCAGCTCTCCCACCTGTACAAAATATTTGCAGGCATAGCCATATTCATTTCCTGCCTGGGGCTATATGGATTTGTATCCTTTATGGCAGTACAGCGCACCAAAGAAGTAGGCATCAGAAAAGTACTCGGCGCATCGGCCATGAGCATTATCTACCTGTTTTCAAAAGAATTCGTAATACTGATCACCCTTGCATTCCTCATCGCTGCACCAACAGCCTGGTATTTCATGCAACAATGGTTGCAAAACTTTGCCTACAGAACGAGCATAGGAGCCGAAGTGTTTCTGGCCACCATTATCTTCTCAGTGATCATTGCATTAGTTACAGTAGGCTTCCAGTCTATGAAAGCGGCACTGGCAAACCCCGTAGACAGCTTAAAGACTGAATAACAAAAGAAGTCCGCTCTTCAAAGCTTGTAGCCTCCGCTCTGCGAGGCTTGCAGCCTCGCAGGCCTATTCCAGGGCCTTTGGCCCTAACGAAGCAAACGCATTGCTGCGAACAGAATTGCCCGGCCCTTCAGGGCCGGGATCTAGACAACCCCTCTCTGGGCTTTAGCCCAATCCTAAATAAATTGTTTGCTCAAACAACAACCAGCCACTAATTTCACAGGAAGCACAACCAAAGAAACACAGATGAGATTTATTACAACAGTCCTTGCCCTGCTCCTCTACACAGCTGCCAACGCCCAAAAGCTGAACACAAGGAAATTAGACAGCCTGTTCAATATGTTGCAAAGCCACGGCCTGGCAAACGGAAGCGTTGCCATTTCAATCGACGGCAAAGTAGTATACCAAAAAGCAATCGGATTTACTTCACTGGAGAATAACAAGAAGACCACACCCAATATCCATACAAAATACCGGATCGGCTCAGTATCAAAGCTGTTCACAGCCACCATGATCTTTCAGCTGATCGAAGCAGGCAAATTGAACCTTGACGACAAACTGAGCACCTGGTTCCCGGGCCTTCCCAATGCGGGCAAGATCACCATCCGGCTAATGCTTTACCACAGAAGCGGGTTACATGATTATACAAAAGACACCAACTTCCCCGACTGGATGGACAAGCCGCAGACAGAAGCCCAAATGCTGAAGATCATTACAGAGAAAGGAACAGATTTCGAGCCGGGCACAAAAGCAGATTATTGCAACACCAACTACCTGCTGCTAAGCTATATCATCGAGAAGATCGACCGGCAGCCATACGAGGCAACTGTACAGAAAAGAATAATAAGCAAATTGAAACTACCCGACACCTACTACGGAAAGCCCATCAGCATTGCCAGAAATGAAAGCTTCTCCTATAAATACAGCGACAGCACCTGGAAAATACAAAAAGCAACAGACCCGGGCATCCACAAAGGCGCAGGCTCGCTCGTATCCACACCAGCAGACCTGACCACATTCATACATCAGCTCTTCACCGGTCAGCTCATTAGTCAGACAAGCCTTGCAAAGATGACCACCATGATCGACGATTATGGAATGGGCATCTTTCCGTACGACTTTGATGGAGCCAAAGGCTACGGCCATTATGGAAGAATAGAAGAATTCTATACAGCCCTGAGATATTATCCGGAGCAAAAACTGGCGATATCCTACACCACCAATGGCATCCTGTATCCAAGAAGAGACATAGTAGAAGGAGTACTGAAGATTTGTTTTAACGACAACTATACCATCCCCTTTTCAAAACCCATTACCGGGCAAAGCAGCGACCTCGACAAATACCTGGGCGAATACGCCTCCGGCGATCTTCCTTTTAAAGTAATCTGCAAAAAGGAAAACAACATTCTGATATTAGAAGCCGCCGGCAGAACGATGATAGCAGAACCGGTAACTACCGATTACTTTATGAACCTAAAGACCGGCACATTCTTTCAATTCTATCCGCAGTCAGGAGAACTGCAAATAAAAGAAACAGACAACGTTTATTATCTGTCGAAGAGTAAGTAACTACAGGCCTCTAAACTCAAGCGGCGTCATTCCAGTTTTAGATTTAAACAGCCTTGAAAAATATTGCGGATATTCAAAACCCAACTCAAACGCCAGTTCACCCACTGTTTTATTTGTACTCAACAACAAATTTTTAGCTTCTTCAATCAAATAATAATGTATCCGGTCTTGAGCATTCATGCCGGTTTCACGCTTCAACAGGTCACTTAAATAATTGGACGACAAATGCACCTGGTCTGCCAAATACTTGACCGTCGGCAATCCTTTCTCATGAAGGTCCGGTGACTGAAAATAGGCTATCAATACACTTTCAACCTTCGACAGCACGTCACTGTGAGGAGCTTTTCGGGTAATGAATTGCCTGTCATAATACCTTGTACAATAGTTCAGGAGCAACTCGATATTCGATACGATCAGCGCCTGACTATGCCTGTCTATATTCTCCGACAATTCAGCATTTATTTTTTGTACAATATCATAGAGCACTTGCTTTTCCTTATCCGACAAATGCAGCGCTTCCTGCGTTTCGTAGGAAAAGAACGAATACTCTTTCATTTTGCTTCCCAGTGAAGTGCCACGAATAAGGTCCGGATGAAAGAACACCCCCCATCCCATCATATCTTCCCTTTGCTCGATCTCACTATCCATCGTTATCACCTGTTTCGGAGCAACACACATCAGGCTGCCATCCTGAAAGTCGTACGTTTGCCTGCCATAGCGGAGCTTATTGGCACAATAATTCTTAAACATCACGATGTAAAAGTCACAACTCACACGCATACCCTCCATCATATGTTCATTTACACTACTAAAATCTACGACCTCCACCAAAGGGTGTCTGGTTTTGTATTCCATAAAAGAATCGATATCCGGAATACCTTGTAAATGCAGTATAGGCTTCATAATTATAATACACAATTTATTAAAATAGCCGGAGTTATTGCCAAACAACAACCCCGGCAAAATACTTGATCCCGAACTCCTTTCCTTATTTAAAGGCTGAATTGCGCTTTAATACCACCGATAAAAGTAGCATCATCATATTGCTTTCGGTTAGCCAACAACACCTTTGCATCTTCCCCGGCAATGTACCGTAACTGGCTTTTACCATCGGTGGCAGCTTCATAAATTACATCAGCCACCACGCTGGCAGGCGAAGCATGATCGAGCATGGAAGGCATAGCGGCAAACAACTTGGCAACTATATCCTGATAGGCTGTTAGCGATTCATCATTACTGAAATCAAACGACCGGCCTCCAAAATCGGTAGCTATGGCCCCCGGCTCAACCATTTTAACATGTCCGCCAAATTGCTCTACCTCATAATGCAACGCTTCAGACAATCCTTCCACCGCAAACTTCGTCCCGTGATACAACGTACCCAAAGGGAAAGTAACTTTGCCACCTATTGAAGAAATGTTGATAATGACCCCACTTTTTTGCTGCCTGAAATACGGCAGTACTGTCCGGGTAATGTCTAAAAGCCCGATAACATTGGTATTGAACTGGCGGATGATCCTGTCCCTTGAGAAAGATTCCAGAGGACCGTAGGCGCCATAACCGGCATTATTGAGCAACACATCGATCTTTCCAAACCTTTGTACCCCTTCAGCCACTGCACGCTGAATAGACTCCAGATCCAGCACATCCAGCTTAGTAACGAACACGTTATCCAGCTGCGTCAATTCCGTTTCGTCTTGCGGATTGCGCATCGTTGCAATAACATTCCAGCCCTTGGCGTGAAATAATTTTGCAGTTTCTTTTCCGATACCACTACTTGCACCTGTAATAAAGATTGACTTTTTCATTTTTTTGTTGTTTGATATTACAGTACAAATATCCGCTGAGTACAAGGGGTGCTGTTAATACAAAAACGGGTTGGTTGTATACAAATTCTCTTAAACTGAAACCTACCCCACCTTCACATTGATCCTGTCCGGCCCCATGGTTAAAAATATAGGCCCATACTAATAAACTGATCCACCCGCATCATACCCTGAGTTAGCAAGAAAAAGATCAACCTTCGCCTTATCCTCCAGGTCAAGCTCGATGATCTCCCGTACAGCACGCGCTTTATCAGCAGCATGCTGATAATAAGATTTACAGATTGCATAACCCATGTAATAACCCAGGTCGGCAACCTTGGTAGCTTTTAGGCCACCGTTATAAAGCCAATCCTGCGTAGCTGTGCCGTACATCACCCCCTTGAAGCTGACCCACAATTCCCGGTCATGCGCACGACCATAAACAAGGTAAGGATGCATGAGCGTTTTCCCGGTCAGCAGTTCGGCAATAAAGTCACAGGCCCCTTCCGCAATACAGAACCCCAGCAGGTTCGACTTCCGCCGCGTTTCCATATCTCCGCCCCGCTGCTGCGTGTGCGTCAGCTCATGCGCTACAAGCCCCATGATGTCGGGATTAGATAAAAAGAACCTTTGCAGCATCGGATGAAGCCCCTCCGCGTTTACACTACTGTCAGCAGCTACGATCTCTGTCCCAAGCAACACCCTGGTCTGTGTAGTCGTGCCACCCGTTTCAATATGGCCGATCATAAAAAACACATCCGGTCTTTTGAATCCGGGATACAACTGTTGATAACTGGTAAATAGTTTCCTGATCGCCGCACCCTTCCGGCTGGCGACCATTGTCTTGCGACGTACACTCCGCCAGAATTCAGGATGCTGCAATATGGCAGACCGGAACTTACCCGCTGTCCAGTTCCTTGCCCGTGCAAAATCCCTGAGACCGGCACTTCCCTTGTCAAGATAGAATTGTTGAATGATCCTTTCCTGCTCAGCACTATCGCTGATGCGGATAACCTTATCGTAAGCCTTCCAGAAATTGTTGATATCAGAAGTGAAGATGCCGGATTGCCGGCCAAATACAGGAGAAGTAACAATAGCCAGGACAAGAATTATCAGGCCTATGCGCATAATCTTTTAGTAATGACGCATCGGCAGCTATAAAGTTACAGGACGACAAAGCATTTTTATACGCAAACGATTGTAATCAGCCACAGTCATTCAATCCCGGCACGCTTGCTGTCTGCCAGACTGGTGTTAAGATAGGATGCCTGCGCAGATTCAGGTTGCATACGAAACTCAACCACATGAGCGCCACAGATCATCCATCGGCCCTTTTCCTTCCTGTAAATGTCCACCCAATCGATAAATTCCGTTTCTACCGCCTTGGTAGTCGCATGCGCATTATTCACCCGGTTCCGGTAACTCAATACAGCAACATCACCAAAGAACTGCAAGGTCAGGTTATCATACTTCACATGCGTGATCTTCCATTCCGAAGCAGTCGTACGATCTTTGATATAAGCAGCCCTGTTGAGCAACCGTCCTTCACCAAAGAAAGTAAAATCACTGGCAAGGATCGAATCGAAGTCCGCCACCCGCTGCGATTGCATCGCCAGCGGCCATTTCCGTTTTACCTGCAATATCTCAGCAGCATCATGTGCCCTGTCCGCAGACGGTCGGTTCACCAACACATACCTGTCAATATCTACTGTAGGCGTATTGTTATCCCTAAGTGAAATTTCCTGCACTACAGCCTCCTCCCCTGGCTCGGAGAACGATTCCAGTTCCTGGGCTGCATCACTGCAGGAAACGATAAAAGATACCGAAAGCAAGAAGATGTAATTACGCAAAGTGAAGTCCCTACGCTTGTTCATAGCTAAGAATTGATCCTGAAAAAATATACCGGGGCAGGTCCGGCATCGATGACGAGGCAACTTAATCCCTTTACCCCGCGTTCCGGATATTCAATGAGCAAACGGCGCGCGGCTGAGCAAGGAACGCATTTTTTCCCTATATTGAACACGTTCAAAACTAACAGGCTATGATCGTAAGGAAAACACTCGGACTCAAACAGATTTATGAATTTGGCGGCCACCATTTTATTTGGCTCATCCCCTGGATGCTCCTCGTAAGCGGCACCTACCATTTCACCCAATGGCGGTGGATGGCCATCCCTTGGCTTCCACTCTCTGTCATCGGCATCGCCGTAGCCTTCTACGTTGGCTTTAAGAATAACCAGGCTTATAACCGCCTCTGGGAAGCCCGCAAGATATGGGGCGCCATGATCAACAACAGCCGGATGCTGGGCACGATGCTCAAACATTTTGTTGCCAGCGACACCATCAGCCCACAAGAGCTCGAACTGATCAAAAGACGCATGGTCCACAGACACATTGCCTATCTCTATACCCTCCGGCAACAGCTATTGGCGCCTGCTCCCTGGGAACACGTGAGCCTGCGTTGGATCTTTGGCTACTTCAACAGGAAACGCCATTACCATTTGTTGGAGATCCCCTACGAACAGGAATTGGCAGAAGTTGCAGCCAAACCCTATCTCGATCCGGAGGAACAAAAAACCTATGAAGGCGCTGCCAACAAAGCAACCCAGCTGATCGACCGGCAAACTGGCGACCTTGCAGCACTCTTCCGCAACAACTGCATGAACATGATGCAGCACATCGAGCTCCAACGCACACTTAATAACTTTTATGATGAACAGGGAAAAGCAGAACGGATCAAGCGCTTCCCATTTCCAAGGCATTACGGTAGCTTCAGCTTTGTATTTGTCTGCATATTCGTATTCCTGCTACCCTTTGGCGTTGTAGGCGAGTTCAGCAAGCTGGGCGGAGATATGTATTGGCTGTCCGTTCCCATCGGCGCCCTGATCGGTTGGATATTTGTAGTATTGGAAATTGTGGGCGATTATTCCGAAAACCCTTTCGAAGGTTTATACAACGATGTACCGATGCTGTCCATCTGCCGCACCATTGAGATCGACCTGCTCCAGATGTTCGGCGAAAAAGACATCCCAAAACCAATACAACCCAAGAACAGTGTCTTAATGTAAATATACCAGGATGGCTCTGCGAGGCTTGTAGCCTCGCAGCTCTATTCCAGGGTCTTCGGCCCTATCGAAGTAAACGAACTCACTACTTAACCGGATAACTAAACTCATTCTCGACAAACCATCTTGCCTTATATATTTTCAACCCGACTTGTTTGAAGACCACGCTTTGATCAAACGACCTGATCTGATCCGTCCACCAGCTACCTGGTGTACCATCGGGAATAACGATCACTGTAGGCAAACCCTTGGGGCCGGAGCTTACGCTCTTCACATTATGCCAGGGCAAAGGAACAACAGATAACTTCTTTTTTATAACATCATACTTATAAGTTGCCTTTTCATTAGTCAGCCACAAAGCCTCCTCGCCATACACCGGAAAAAGATCATGCGCCCCCTTTTCAGGCAAAGTGACATAATCCTTTACAACGAAGCGCGGCGCAAAAGGATTTAAATTATTATAAGCGAATATTTTCAACTGATCCTGTGCGGCCGACCACAATACCCGCTGCTTCCCGTCCCACACCACATTATGCCCAAAAGCAAGAACAAGCGTGTCCCTATACACCTTATCAGGAAACTGCAAAGTATCCACCCGGAACACGGTCATCACGTTGCCCGTACTGGAAGCTGTAACAATATTTCCGTCAGGCAACAGTTCAGAAGAATGCGGGTTACCACCGGCATAAGCATAGAACAACACCTTTTTATCAGCAATACGGATCAGCGCAACACCCCCACCCGATGCATTCGTTAAAATAGCCGCACCACCATACACCACCTTCGCATCCGAAGGATATTTAAACCAGCCCACATGCTCAGGCTTGATAGCGGAAGATTGATCAGGCCGCCACTCCCACACGATACGCTTGGCAGGAAGATCAAGAATAGCCACCCTGTTTACAGATTGCTCAGATAGCACAAGACATTGCTTACAATTAGTGAACGTAGGAATTGATGCATTTTGAGCCATAGCCCTGCCACCCACACAAAAAGAACCACACAACAATAAGGTACCGGAAAGAAACTTATGAAAACGATCCATGTAATAAAAGTTATTTTTCATCGTACGCCTTTATACTCTTCTTCGTCGCCAGTCCCCGCCAGCTTAATTCAAGTACCTCCATCAACAGTTTCTTGTCATAATGAGGCTGAATCCACATACAGATATAAGCATAGCCCTTAAAGTGATCAGGTACATGAAAGAGTTCAGGATGACTATTCAGGTACTTATCATGGAACTCAAAGTCAAGGTGGATAGGAATAAACTCACCATTGTCATGCAATCGGCACATCAGCTTGCCGCGCACTTTCACAGAAGGCGTTCCTTCATGAGATGTGCTCTCCTCCGTCTCAGGAAAGGTTAAAGCGATTTTCTTCACCACTTCAAAATCGGCCGGGTCATAATTGATCAGTTTGCTTTTCATGACAGTTCAAATTAATTGATAACCATTAGATATAATGGCATTGAAATATACAACAGTTCCCTGTATTTATCAATTGATACAGCTACAACGCCCGGCTACCTTTGAATCAGATTTACTCCAACGACACCAGACATCGAATCACCAGACTTTAAAATCAAAAATGTGATGAAACTATTATGCTTGGCAACGGCAGCCCTGCTGCTGTTTGGCTGCAACAGTACGACTACACCAGAACAAACCAATTCAACACCAGCAAACAACGAGACTACCATGAGTACGGAAATTAAAGTAGCAGACTACGCTACAGACCCTGCAATAGAAGCAGAGACCAAAGCATTCTTAAAAGCACTCAACACGAGTGGCGGTAAGCCAATGGAAACCATGCAGCCTGCAGATGCCCGCAAAGTGCTGGAAGGCGCACAGACATCCGTGAAAGCTGATGTATCGGGGGTTGAGATTAGCGAGAAGACTATCACACAGGATGGTCTCACAGTGAAGCTCTTTATCATGCGGCCCGCCGGAGTTACAGGCACATTACCAGCCTTTATGTTCTTCCACGGAGGCGGCTGGGTCATCGGCGACTTCCCCACCCACCAGCGCTTTATCCGCGACGTGGTAGTGAGTTCAGGAGCAGTAGCCGTCCATGCAGAATACACACGCTCTCCCGAAGCCAAATACCCGGTGGCACTCAACGAATGCTATGCCGCCACCAAATGGGTAGCAGAACATGGCAAAGAGATCAATGTAGACGGGCAGCGCCTCGCAGTGGTGGGCAATAGCGCAGGCGGCAACCTCGCAGCAGCAGTAGCACTGATGTGCAAAGACAAAAAAGGACCAGCCTTAAAATTCCAGGTATTATTCTGGCCTGTGGCAGACGCCAACTTCGAAACAGTATCCTACAACCAGTTTGCTACCGATAGATTCCTGACCAAAAATATGATGAAGTGGTTCTGGGATCATTACATACCCGAAGCACAGCGCAACGAAATATACGCATCTCCCCTCCGCGCAACAACAGAACAGTTGAAAGGACTGCCACCAACATTGGTGCAAACCGCCGAAAACGATGTACTGCGCGATGAAGGCGAAGCCTATGGAAGCAAGCTCAACGAAGCAGGCGTACCCACCACCAACGTGCGCTACCTCGGCATGATCCACGACTACGGCCTGCTCAACCCACTGGCCCACATACCCGAAATACAATCAGCATTATACTACGCAGGAGCCGAACTGAAAAAAGCCCTGAAGTAAACACAGTAGCATGCCACCCATATAAACGCATAAAGGCCCCACAAGGGCCTTTATGTTTAAAAGATTTACCACCTTTTTTGTCATTTCGAACGGAGCGATAGCGCAGTGAGAAATCTGCTATCGAAGCAAACGCACTGCCGATTGCCCATTGCCGATTGCCGAAATCACAAAGTCGCCATATCGATCACAAAGCGATAGCGCACATCACCCTTCTCCATCCGCTCATAAGACTTTGTAATATCCTTTATATCGATCACCTCTATATCCGATACGATATTATGCTCCGCACAAAAATCCAGCATCTCCTGAGTTTCCTTAATACCACCAATGCCGGAACCCGCTACACTCTTACGACCACCCAGCAATGAAAATGGATGCACCGACAGTTGACCCGGAGGAACACCCACACAAATATGCACACCATTGGTACGCAACATCCGCAGGTAGAAATTCAGATCATGCTCAGCAGAAACCGTATCGATAATGAAGTCGAAAGAATGACGTACAGCCTTTGCCTGCTCCTTATCCGAAGTCACCACAAAATGATGAGCACCCAATGCTTTGGCAGCAGCCTCTTTCGAAGGAGAAGTGCTCAATACAGTCACTTCAGCACCGAAAGCCACGCCAAACTTCACAGCCATATGCCCCAGACCACCAAGACCCAGCACAGCCAGCTTATGTCCTTTGCCAACTTTCCAGTGGCGCAGCGGAGAATAAGTAGTAATACCTGCACACAACAAAGGCGCAGTGGCAGCCAGCGATAATTTCTCTGACACATGCAACACAAACTCTTCCCTAACCACGATGGTGTTGGAATAACCACCATAAGTAGGAATGCCACTCCGGTCAAGGTTATTATACGTTTGCGTATTCCCATCCAGACAATAATTCTCCAACCCCTCTTTACAATTCTCACAAACCTGGCACGAATCCACCATACAGCCCACACCTGCAGTATCACCAACTTTAAAACCCTTCACGTGATCACCCACTTTAACAACCCTGCCGACGATCTCGTGACCGGGCACCATGGGAAACACGCCAGGAAACCAGTCATTCTTGATCTGGTGAAGATCAGAATGACACACCCCGCAATACAATATCTCCAACTGAACATCATGAGCACCTACCTCCCGGCGTTCAAACTGCCAGGCCGCCAGATCCGTCTCCGGAGTCTGAGCCGCATAACCCTTTGCTTTAATCATAAGCTTATTGCATTTAAGGAAGCAAAACTAAACAGTCCCACCCAGAGAGCAATTAAAGATTTCAAACCAAAACTTGCATAATTCAAACAGCAGCGATGAGATAGGAATGCAGCGAGGACAGTACTAATTTTTTAATGAGGGAAAACAATACCTTAACGAACGAGCTCCAGCGTGCCGCGTTTAGCGATCACCTTGCCGGTAATATCTACACCCTGCACCACATATACAAAAGTGCCGGAAGATTGTTTCACACCACCAAGCGTCCCATCCCATCCCTTATTGATGGTGTTGGTGCTAAAGACCAGTTGACCCCAGCGGTTAAATACCCGGAAAAAGTCGAGCCGGGTAATGCCTACACATATTGGGAAGATCACATCATTCCTGCTGTCATTATTAGGAGAAAAAGCATTCGGCACAAAAATATCAGGAGCCGTGCGGTACACCTTCACTTTGATAGCGTCAGTAGCATAACAACCATCGGGCCGGGCAGCCTTCACGATATACTCCATAGACTGCGCAGTCTCGCCCCACAGCACAGCTATTGGGTTACGAATATTAGTATTATTAAGCCCCGTAGGCGGGGACCAGGTAAATACATTCGCAGTGGCGTCATTCACTGTTGCATTCAATTGCAATGACTGACCAAGCACAACAGACGTATCATTACCTGCCGATACAATGATAGGGGCAGCCACCCGTATACGGAAAGTATCATTCAGCGGGTTGGGGCAACCGGCATTCATCACCGAAAGGATATAATTGGTATTGGTAGCAGGCTTAGCCAGCGCTTGTAAAGAATAAGGAAGCGAAGGAATATTACCATTGCCGGTATTACGAAGCGTACTCAGCGGACGCCAGCTATAGCTGGTGCCAATAGTGATATTGGCATTCAGCTGCAGCGAATCGCCATAACAAATATTGGCCTGCGCAGGATCATACGTTGCAGCCGGGAACGGTACATTCACATAAGTAATAGCAGCCACAGCGCTGGTATCAGGTTCACATACACCACTCTTCACGATCGTTCGGTAATAAGCAGAAGACGTAAGCCCGCTCGCTGCATAAGAAGGCTGCGTATAAGCAGGAGCAAAACTATTCCAGAGACTACCATTCGCAGAAGATTGCCAGTTCACCACATTGCCCGTATTACCACTTAAAGTAAGCAGGCTACCCGCTGTCTGTCCAATACAAAAACTACTATTGTCGGGACTCAATACCCCGCCCACACTTTTAGGATCGACAGTTACCACTGCGCGGGTACTGGTATCGATACGGCAGGTAGGGCCATTCTGTACGATGGCGGCAAACTGCGTAGTGACAGTAAGATTTTGTGCCGTATAAGAAAGCGAAGTATTACTAACAGGCGACCAGTTGATGCCATTGGTAGAAGACACCCATCCCAATATATCACCGTTTTGCCCGCCCAGGGTAAGCAAAGAGCTGTTCAAACCAGTACACACCTGGTTGTCGCCGGTCACTATGCCTGGTATGGTAGGAGGCTTGCTGTTCACAGAAATAGTATCGCGCAGATCGGCACAACCATTCACTTCACGCGCAATAATAAAACCACCACCGGTTCCCGCCTGCACAGTCACAGCATTACTGTTGGCGCCCGATTGGATGGTCCAGCCGGCCGGCACGGTCCAGCTATAAGAAGCATTAGCAAGTGCTGGTATAGAATAAGTAAACGTGCCGTTGGCACAGGCATCATTCGGGCCGCTGATCTCCAGCCCTGCACAACTGTTGCGAAGCGCCACATAAGCGTACGCAAAGTGCGCACCCGGATTACAATTATGCGCATCGAACGTAAGCGTAACCTGTTTACCCCGATAAGGCGATAAGTCAAAAGTCACTTCCGTCCAATCCTTGGTCCACACATCATACAAATATTGACCACCACCACCTCCCCCGCCTCCGCCACCACCGCCGGAATGCGAAAAAAACGGCACGGGGCTATTCACAAAGCCCTGCGCAATAGCCGTAGCAGAATCCAGCGTAGCGCCGGTAGAACTGCCACCGCCACCACCCGGACCACCGCCACCTTGACCAGCATTGTTGAAAGTAGGCAGGTAATATTGAGGCGAAGCACAGGTAATAACACTGTCGGGAGTATTCAGCGTAGCCTGAAACAAAGGCTGCTCACTCGAATTGTGCGTACCGTTTTCCAATACCAGTGCATACGCATACGTCATGGTATATGGCTCCGACACCGGGCCGGCCGGCACCTGGATGGTATAAGAAACGGACCGCATGAACCCACCGGGATTACTCCCCTGCCCCAGATCATAAGACGTAGCAGTAGACCCAAGCTTGATGGAATAACTATAAGCATACCCATTGATCGTGGGAATAGAGGGGAAAAAACCAAAAGCATCAGCAGTGGGGACCGTATTCACCTCGATACCCGTAGTATTGATATTGTATTCGGGAACCCTGTACACACCCGCATTGGGAAACGGGTAACTCAGTGAAGCACCCCGCATCAGGCCCGTGCTGGCAGACCAGTTGCTCAAATCGCCGGAAGCAAAATTGATATTGATCGGACAGGCCTGCGATTGTGCCAACCCCGGCAGCGCGGCCGCGGCAGCTATACAATACAACAACAAATGCCTGATCAGTTTTCGCTTCATAGACCGGTACATTAAAACAAGGCTATACGATGGGAGGAAGGTTATTCAGCAGGATTTGGAATACGAGGGAGCTTCTATTACAATGTACACAATATATACAGGATAGGTTGCCAAAACGTTGGGCAAAACACGGCTTTTTTTATACGCAGACCGGTTAACTAATTGTAAAGACATGGTTTACAGGCCATCCATTCTCCTAAAAACGTAAGGCTGTCCCAAAAAGAGACAGCCTCACTATCGTTTGATCAGTCGTACCCGGTTTTATTCGATCACTATTTTCCGGATGGTTTCCTGGTTCGAATTCGTTTGGATCTTGAGATAATAAACCCCTTTACTGAAATTGTCGAGGGTCAACCAATTTACACCCTGCCGAACGCGGTATGCTTTAAGCGCCTGCCCAAGCGGATTGAGCAGCGTAGCAGTTACTACAGCATTATCGCTGGTAGCGATGTCAAGCCTTAACCGGTGGTCATAAGTAGGCACAGGCGACACTTTTACCAGCAGACCATTGAGCGGGAAAGTCACCAGCCTGATGAGCGAGTAAGTAGTACTGCCATCGAGGTCCTTCTCGGCAATGCGGTAATAAACATTCCCGGAAAGCGCCTGCTGATCCGTAAATACATATTCCTTTTCGTAGGAAGCGATGGTGCTGGCAGGCACGGATCCTATGGCCGTAAAAGAATTGCCGTCATTACTTCTTTCAACAACATAATGACTCACATTGATCTCTCCGTTCACCTTCCAGCGCAGCAAGGCTCCATCACCCTGACGTTTGGCTTCGAAGCTCAGGAAGTTCACCGGCAGTGCAGCAGCAGCAAAAGAAGCAACCGTCCTGGTTGTTGACAACAACGAACTGTTGCCAAATACATTCACAACACTGGTAACACCCTTCTGGCTCTTCAACACGATATCATCGATATACCAGCCATCAGCCCCCATGGTATTGTCGGATACAAAACGGAAACGTATCTGGGCAGTTTTGCCCGCAAAACCCGTAAGCGGCACAACTGTTTGGATAAATTGACCACCACTGCTGCCAGAAAATCCCCGACGGGTGGTAGAGATCGCATCGCCCGGAAAAGGAGGTAAGTTACTGTTGTAACCATTTTGCGTCATGTAAGCACCAAGGTCCTGCCAGGAGCTACCGCCATTGGTCGATATCTCTACGGCCCCGCCATCAAAAGCAGCTTCCGTATCATAATAGTGCCAGAATGATAAAGTAGATAGCGTATCCAGCAATACATTGCCTGATGTAAGAATTCGCTGAGTGGTATTAGCCGTGTTGGCCGCATACCACGCATGCGTAGGACTGTGCGACTTAGTGGTCACCTCTGTCCAGAAACCACTACCCGAAGGTGTCCAGGTATAACTCCCAGGGTCGCGGCTGTCATTGATCAGCGCCACCGGCGCCACATAGCTACCATTCGCAGTTGTCTGAATAGTAAAAGTCTTTGTTTCACCCGCCGCAAAATTCAACCCGGAGAAACGCACAATAGAGCCAAAATAAGTACCTCCCGCAGCCGACACAAAAGTGAGATTAGCCGACAGCGTGTCTACGATATTGACATTGTTTATAGGCGTACAATCACAGGTAGCCTTGAGTGTATAAGTAAGATTATCACCAGGCGCCACCGAATCCTTATTCACCGTTTGCACAATACTGATCCCCGATGGCAGATCTTTGGTAGGCGTTTGGTCATTATAATAGTGAGCACTCCCCTGAGAAGCACTCTTACCCATGCCCCGGCGCGCAAAAGCATTCCAGATAGCACATTTATGCGCCCCATTGTACAGCATATCATCAGCCTTTAAAATGGCATCCCGTCCGTCGAGGAAACCAGGACCACATGGCTGATACTTCATGCCTTGCATCACCAGTTGCAAAGCAATATTATTACCCTTGGTGCCATGATAAATATCTGGATCGATACCTTCCATCGCAATAATATTCCACGTCATATCCCACAACGCAGCACACCATATCTCACCAATCGAATGCTCCTGGCCGCCCGTTAATATCAAACTATCATAAGTCAGCGGATTGATGCTCATATCCGTAGAATAAGGAAAACGGCGGATACCATCTTCTGTAGGCAATTGACCCAGCGCATAATTGCCAATAGGCCTTCTATTGACACCATCACCCACGCCGGCAGTAGCCCAGTTCGTAGTAAGCATCAGCACCACATAATCACTCCATCCCTCCCCCATTTGCTCTATGTTGGTAAGACAAGTAACATTAGATGGGCCAGCCGTCAGACGATTCGAGATGCCGTGCGTATACTCGTGCACCACAACACCATTGTCGAGCGCACCATCTACATACTCTCCCGAAGCCGATAACGTAGCCGTTACCCCCGGCAGATTAGCCTTTAGGGTATTACCATCAGCCTGCATTATCATCACCGCCGGTATTACGATCGTCGTATCATCGCCACTCATGATGATAGGACTACCCGCAACATTATTCACCACGATCACACCAACAGCGCCGGCATCCTGGGCCCTTTTGATCTTTTGAACAAATGAACAATTGCTGCCACCCCGCTCGATCAGAGCGATCTTTCCCACAAGCGCTGCCGCATTGGTAATATTGGTGCAAGCCTGGTGCGTATTATTAAGATCATCCACCCGCACAATTTCAGCCGTAACAGGCCCCACATACCTAAGCCTGTTGCGTGAGCTCACCGTGCCCTCCGCAATGACATATTGCGCAGTATAAGGACTATTGATCTGAAGTTGCGGCGTCACGAGAAGATCCCACAGGTACATGCGCATACGCGGATTTTCACCATCCTCCGGCGTAAAGAAATTGGCATTGTTGGTGCCACCGCCATCCTGCGCCAAAGCATGTACATAGTCTTTACCTGCGCCTCCCCGGCCGAGGTTATCAGACTGAAAGTTGCCGGCAGCTTCATCAAATCCATATTGATAAGTAATATCGTGCACCAGATTATTCCAGTAAAAGAGATTATCGATCCCCGCACCCATATTGGAAGACGCCATAGGATCAGCACCCGTATCCAATACGCGGTCGAAAGTAAGAGACGGCGTGCCCGTAGTAGACTCATCAGCCACCCCAAGCGTATCCCGACGGCCCGTAATATCTTCCCGCGCCCACACATTATTCCCACGCGTATAAGTAAAGTTGCGGTCACCGTCGAAATGCCATCCATGCGTAGTAGCCTGATTATTCACACCCGCTATCGTCCATGGATTATTCACCAGCGTACGGCTGCCATAAGCAGCAGATTCCAGCGGATGAGCATACACACGGTAATTGACACTGGTCGCAGTAGGCGGAGGAGCGAGCGGAACCGGAACGGACATCATGACATTATTTTGCACAGCATGCACCGGCGCCACACCATGATCACCACCCGTATGCCCACGCTCCGATACGATGAGACTATGCTTTTGCAAAAACTCCCCACTTTGCGCATCCACGTGGGCCACCCATTCCTGCTGACCGTCAGCCGAACCAATGCGCACACGCCAGGACAACTTCAATTCCTGGCCATCATTCACCGGCAACCACATAAGATCACTGCGCAGGCTTTGCTGGGCAATACCCTTTCCATCAAACACGAACCGCCGGGCTGTTACGTCCTGTTCCAGCATTTGCAGAGTTTCCGGAACTGGTATAGCCAGTTGCTTACCAGCCCGCTGAACAGCCTGCACAGCAGTTACGGCTGGCGTAGTATTCATGCCGGCTTTAAGTTGGATCTTGTCAACATAATCCAGTCTCTTTTCTATCAGCGTATCATTCCGGAAAACGAATACCCCTATCTTATTAAATACCGGCACACCCAGGTAGCCCTGCTGCAGGTATACGATCAGGTCACCGGTTTTCTTGTCGATATGAGCGTCGGACACACGGTAGTCATCAATGGCTGACTGGTTAAGGCCGGTGGTGCGCAGGTTTTTGCGCAATAAAGTAAGAGCAGTTTGTTTTACATCGATCCGGCGTTGCTGCGCAACAACAGCATTCAATAACAATAAGATAATAAGCAGGCACAGAGAAGTTCTCTTCCAGGACGTGGTTAACATAAATCAATGAGTGTTTAATAGTTAATCAAGGGCATAGCAGCAATCACCCGCAAGCACATGGCTTGTAGGTAAATAATAAAATAGCAACAGAATGTTGTGAATTGGATTCTAAGAAAGGAAGAGAATATTTGTGGTGCCCTAAAGATAAGAGTAATTTCAACTTGCTCCGCTTCGCCTAACTGGGTAGATTTAGAAAAATGTCAATGTGGAAATTAATCCGCATCAGAGTCATACGCTATTCCCTGCGCAAACATAAAGAGCCCATAACAGAAAGTAGCCACGGCAACAAGGATGAACCATACATGCCCTACATCGTCGCCGATAAAATCAAAAGCCTTATCGGTATTCACTACATAACGCGCGTTGCCACGAAACCCCGCCTTTAGGAAGAAAAAACCAATAATGCCCAGAATAATACCCCGGGCGGCATAACCGGCCCAGGCAACAAAATGAACGGCACGACGGAATAGAGAAGAGAAACGCTCGATATCCACCCTTTCCCGGTAGCCCTGCGTAATACCATATACCAGCTGGACTACAGCCGTAACAACATATACCACTCCTAAACCAATAACCGGCCAGGAGCCATAACTTTGCATTAACTGCTGAGCCATCTCACGTTCTTCAACCGGTTGCCCATCCGGCTGAATATGACTTGCTCCCAGCAAGATCCGGATAGCAGAATACACAATAAATACATCGGCCACAGTACTCAATGCAATACCTATCCTTTTGACGATACCCGTCACGCCATTGTCGTAACCATAAGGATCTGTAATAGCTTCATAAAAGCGCCAGATAATATAACACACCGTCCCCAGCAATATGAACCCAATGAATATTTTACCAATAACATAATCATTCAGTATAGCCAGCAGGCTACCCTCATCCGCACCGCCATTACGCAATTTGAAAAAAGAAAGCAGCGCAACCACACCGATACCTGCATACATAAGCCCGGTCGCCATACAACCATAAACCGGCAACCAGTGAACAACAGTACGTTTCTTTTGCGCGTAATTCATATTCCCCAACAGCTTATACCTGAAATTAACAACTATTGGACCAACGCCCACAGTTCTGTATATTTAGGCATTCTAATCATAACCAACCCATGGCAAAGTACTCGTTACCACATTTTGAAGAACTGGACACAGAAAACCTGGAAGAGTTTTATGAGGTGGAGGTTGAACACAATGATGACGTCATAGAAATAGACCTGAACTTCGAAAACAAAACCATCGACCCGGCCCGCCTTGACCAGGTAAAGCAATTCATCGAAAACATTGCCACCTTCGACAAACAGAACAAGAAACATATCCAGGCCGACTACTCAGACAAAGACAAGGACACCGTAAAATCCTACATCGAATATCACCTGGACGAACTCGACAGAAGTGACCTGAAACAAGTAGTCGACTTCAGCCTTAAGACAATAAACCCCAGGATCCAGCTTGTCAACGCATTGCACCTGATACGCGTAGGCCTGTATCCCGACAGCGAAGACCAGTTTGCCATTTTCGACTACTCCATAGACAGAGACATCACCGATTACTTAGTGGTCATATTTGCCAACGAGAAAGGCGAAATGGACTACATGACAATGGAAAGCTAACCCCCAGCTAATCATTTCTCCCCTATGCAGCTACGGTTTACCAAAGACCTTATCAACGATATCATCACAACCAATGTCAAAATAAGCGACCAACTCAGGTTGTATAAAATATTTGACGAGCAGGATGCCATCCTTGGACAATTCTATTTTTATCACAAAGAACAGTACATAACATTTCAAGAAAAAGAAATAGCAGTAGAAACCACTTCTAAGATTCTAAAGAAGTCCCAACATTTACTGGTCGACAAAAGTGACGGCAAACAAATAGGACAGTGTGAACTCTACAAAACTGGATTATCTACTTCCGAATACTTCCTATTCAACCAATTCCTGCTAAAGATTGGCGACAAAACATACATCCTTGAACGGCAAAAGCCGGAAGCTAAACGCAACTTCTTTAAAATAGAAACCTGGGGACATTTCAAATTCCGTCTCTATTCAAAAGCCAGCCAGGAATACGCTGAGTATTCACTGAAAATGGATATTCCCGCCTGGAATAGACCCAGTTACAAATACATCAACTTTACAGGCACTATCGAAACCAACATGACTGACATCTTTCCTATACTATCAGCCTTTTACCTGTTCGAAATAGAATTCGACAACGAAGACGCAAAGTATAATAGTGACTGATATACATAAAAAGGCCTGCGTAAGCAAGCCCTTTTTCTATGATGTAAACGCAGTAAGCAACCTTCTACTCCATTATGATATATTTCTGCGGACTGATCTTTTCCTGCGCTATATTGTTTCCATTCCCCGCATATTTATTACCACTCGAAGTAATACCAGTGACTGCATATGATTCCACACCGTAACCGGCATTATACTGTACCATGTTGCCACGCACCGCAACACCCGATGAGCCTTTGTATAAAAACTCCACCATCACCCCACTGCGATCATTGGCCTCAATAAGATTTTGCTCTATAGTAATTCCCTTACTCTCAGAGATCAATACACCGTAATAACCATTACGGGCTATTTCACATTTTTTTACAGAGCCATTGGAGCAAGCCTCCAGCGCCACACCAGCACCCATCGGCGAAGTCGACAATCGGCAATCCTGCACCGTAATGCCACTACAATGCGATAACAGCAAGTTGTGCAACAGCTTCTGCCCCGGCGGCACACTAACGCCATTTTCACTCAGGTCACAACGCACGATCGACACCCCATTGGCACCGTTGATGAAAACACCGTTATAAGTGGAGTTGCGCACCGTAACATTCTCCAGTTTTATGTTCTTCATTAATCCCTCTTTGGTTGTCCTGAATAAGATGCCGCCACGGTTGTAACCACCGCGATAAGAACGCGCACTATTAGGATCAGTTGGAACATTGGTAGTCGGCGCCCCTTCAATCACCAGGTCACGGATAGTAACCTCCTGCATATCATCAGCGCCGTTCACGATTGTTTCCCGCGCACCCGAAGCAGGATCAAGGATTAGTACGGTAGCCAGCCCTTCACCCGACAATACCACACCAGAGGGCATCTTCAACGTGGCAGGTAGTTTATGCTCACCGGCCTTAGCTACAACCCAACGTTTAGAGCCTGCAGCAGCATCCAGCGCTTGCTGAACAGACTGACCCGGCTCTACCATCACGGCATCAGCCGGTATAGCCGGACGATCCGTAGCACCTGCAATATAACCAGTGGTTCCGGCCTTTGGAGTAGCATGCTTCACGATCGCTTTGCCTGTTGGTGCACGCAAAGAAGTGAGCACACTACGCGAAGCTTTGGGCCGTATGTTATCAGCAGCCTGTTTTGTATAAGGCAGCTCGATACCCTGTGCAGCATAATGACGGTACACCGCTTCATAATCATCACGCAGTTCTTTCACGCGCTCCGAGATTACACCATAACAATGCGGTTTACCACCCAACACAAACTGCGCAGTATATTCATAACCCAATCCCAGCCGGTTGTCACCAGCAGCAAAAAGATCGACACCCTGCGTAAAAGCTACCTGCGCAGCACCAGCAAACTCACCCAGACCCAACTGCACATGCCCCTGATCACGCGTGCTTTCCTGGCACTGGCCACTGGGATAAACATACTTGAACACGCTACCATTCACCGGCGCATGCAGGTAATGATCGATGGCATTATTGAACATAGCCCTGTTGTCTGTGAAGATGGCCATCGCCAAAATAGAATGAATGATAGCCCCATCCCAATTACCATTCGCTTGCGGATAATAATAACGCAGCAATGGATAATACACATCCATCAACATCGCCGTAAAGCGGTCAATACCCTCCTTGCTCCAGCCTGCATTATTATAACGCAGTATTTCTGCCGCATTACACAAAGCATGGCCAGTCCAGGCAGCCAACAACTTGGCATCGTTATAATCCAAATGCCAAAGCACCGGCGACCAGGTATTAAGTATTTCGATGGCCTTATTGGCATATTGCTTATCACCCGTGATGTACCACACCAACGCATAGTTATAAGCCATGGCCGCACCTTTCGAAAGATCATTACCACCAATATTAGGTTTGCCGTAAGGCCCGCGCAATACATGTGCATGTGCAGTTACTGTAAAAGGAGTATCTGTGGCAGCCTTCAACCTGTCGAACGCACTTTTGTATGGTTCTGCACCTTTCAACACCTGCGCTTTCACATAAGCGAGGTCCTTGGCCGATTGATCGACACCGGGATGAATGAATGCCTGAGAAAACGTACAGACGGGCAACAAAAATCCCACAACAATAAAAAAAGAAAAAAATACATAAAACCTATTCATGATACGAAACATTTATTTAAGTAAAAAGGTAAGCCCTTTCAGGCCTACCCTTTTTTGTACCAGCTATATAAAAACTAACTGCTCACATTGTTAAAGCGTATAACGCTTGATACTGATCACGGCACTCTTACCACCATTATTCACCGAGTTCACATAAATGTATGCCCGGTATTTCTTATCAGCAGTCTCTACCCACACACCCGCTTCAGCCTTCAGGTTGATGGCGAAATTGGGAGAATTGGTCAGATCGATTTCCTGCAGATCACGATCATCGATATAAATACCGAATTGCAATTGAGCAAGATTATTATCCTGCAGATTGAACACCTTCCGCATCAACGTGCTACGGTTCACACCCGCCGGCAAGGTTATATCGGGCCTGTACTGCGCATCAGCCGCGGGCGATACCAACGCATGCGTGAATGTACTGGTGGTATAAGTACGATACAAATACACCAGGTCGATCTTAGCTGCATTGGCAGCTGCATCGGTAGCATTATAAGCCTTCATATCCTCGATAGAGAAGTAGGCCAGGTTATTATCACTCACGGTGATCAGGCGTGTCATAGACATTTTGGCAACCTGATAAGGCCCCAGCTTGTAAGTTACCGTTTGACCATTACTGCTGCGGGCAGTAAAGGTGAAAGAAACAGATTGACCACGCGCAGCTTCCGGAATCACATAATAATAACGCAGCGTAGCAGCCATCGTGTCCTTGGTGAAAGTAACAGTAGTTTTGTTTTTATCAGTAGTAGAAGGATTGCCAATGGCAATACCTACATCGATCCCATTACTGCCTGTATAAAAAGAACGATGCTCCAGGAAAGTGCCAGGAGCGCCATCGATAGACGCTTCCACTTCAGCAGAAACCAGCTTGCCTTTGTCGGGCAGCAGGGCCATGGCATAGGCGAATTCTATCTGCTGGCCAACGATATTAGGCCCCAGTGAACGCTTGATGGCATCATTCTGTAACCCATCTTTGGGCGTCGGCAACGCATAATCTTTCTTTTCACAGGCAGCCAATGACAATAACAGCACCACAAAAACCACACTGTGTATATATTGAAATGTACGTTTCATAATAATCATTTAATGATAAACAAATGGATTATCGGGGTTGCACTGTAATGTTGATCGTATAAGGTTTCCGGATCTGGCGGTTGCCCGATACCACCGTGTATACTCTTGGACTGGCAAGGTTCGAGAAATCGGTCCTGCCCGTTACCTTGGGGTCAAGTTTACAATCCGAAGCCAGCTGAAATTGTGGGTACAGGTTCTTCAGATCGGTACCAAACTGTACTTCCACCGCTATGGTTTGTGCAGTCGTATCGATCACCACCGGCTTGGAGCGCACGGTCACAAAATCAGGTCCCAGTATTTCAAAACTACTCACAAAACATTCCTGCCGGGCAGTGATCAATAAACCATCCTCATCAACAGGATAATCCTTTTTGCAGGCAGCTGCCACAAACGTTACTACTAAGAGTATGTATAATATATTGATTGGTTTTCTCATTGTTTTCAATTTTCAGATTCGTAATGTCAATTATCTCCACGGAGCGTTCTGTGTAAGATTAGGATTGCGGTCACGCTCAGCCTGCGGAATGCGGAAAATATAATTCTGCTGATAAGTCCGGTCAGACACATTCTGATAATAGCGTGTTACATCTGCACCCCAGGTATCCTTGGTCCATTTGCCAGCACCATTGGGAGGTCCCCACACCCTTTCAATAGCTCTCCAGCGGCGCAGGTCGAAACCACGTTGACCTTCACCGATCAGTTCTACAATACGCTCCTGCTCGATAGCATCGAAGAAAGCCTGCCTGTTGGCTGTTTTCTCGGGCTTCAATGCAGGAAGATTACCACGGGCGCGTACTTTATTCACCAGATCGATAGCATCGGCCTGAGGTCCGCCCACTTCATTGGTGGCTTCAGCATACATCAGGAACACATCAGCTAAACGAATAACAGGCCAGGCAAAATCACCATCACTACGGCCCTGACCAGGATAATTGCGCACAAATTTGCGGAACACATACCCGGAATTGGTACCATCCGTATTGTAGGTAGTATATTCTACACCACCAATCGTTACCTTACCCGCCCAGGTTTTGAAAATAAATGGACACCAGCCGGTAGATTGCAGAGAAGCCAGACCAATACTCGTTTCATAATCCCACTGAATAGTCGATTTCATACGATAATCCCGGTCGGCATAGCTTTGCGGGTTCAGGGCAGAATTGGGCTTGGTGCGTGCAGCAGCATCTGTGGTCGGACTGTAACCGATCAGCGCAGGAGCAAAATCACCGGTAGTCAATGACTGATAACGGTTGGCAATTTCAAAGCGGGGGGCCACCCAGCATTGAGAACCTTCATGAGAACGGCCGGCAAAATCACGCATCAGTTCTTCACCTTGCGAAGTGCCCGTACCGCCGTGGTTAAACACCAATACACCTTCGGGATTGCCATTCGCTTTGGGCGTAAACAAGTGAAAATAATTGGGGAGCTTTTCTGCCTTGCCCAGCTCATCGATCTCACCGGGTGCACCGTTCAGATACAACGTAAGACCGTAATCATTGATCACCTTTTTGAAGTCGGCAGCAGCAGCCGTAAAAGCTGTCGTTGCCTCTGAGGCGCTGGGAGTAAACCCTTCCAGTTCAGGCCATCCATTTTTATTCCAGGATGCCCAATACAGGTTTACCTTTCCGCGTAATGCCAGCGCAGCTGGTTTACCCAAACGGCCTGCAGCACTCGGTTTAGCAGGCAGCTTATCGAAAGCAAAATCAAGATCCGCGAGAATCGAATCCTTTACAGCCTTGAGCGGAGAACGTGCGATCAAAGCAACCTCCTCATTGGCAGTTACATTTTTGGTGAAATAAGGAACATCACCCCACATAGCTATCAGGCGCGAATAACACAAAGCCCTGAGCAGGCGGCACTCGGCAATGATCACTTCCAGGTTGGCCGCAGCATTAGGCAGCGTTACCTGCATCTGCTTTACATTTTCAATCACATAATTGGTACGGTTCACGCCGCCATACAAATAACGGTACATGCGGTCGAAGTTGCCGGCATAACCGCTGGGGTCATAACCAGCACTACGATAGGCATCTCCCAAACGCAGGTTACCATCCGTAGTACTCAGCGTATTGCTACGCACACGCACAAACTCGGCGTGACCATCCATATAATAATCGCGATCAAAACAGGGCCGGATGGAAGAATAGGCCCCCATCAATGCATAAGTAGCATCAGCCTCTGTTTTCCAGAACGCATTGGCACCAAGATCAACGGTAGAGTCCTGATCGAGCAGGTTCTTCCGGCATGATGAAGGCAATACCACCATGGCTGCCAGCACCGGTATCGATAATATTTTTGAAAGAGATAATAGCTTTTTCATATTGCAGCAATTTTATAAACCCAGCATGATAGCCAGCGAATAGGATTTATTGATCGGGTACAGGTTATTGTTGTTACCAACTTTCTCCGGGTCCAAACCACGGTAAGAAGTGATAGTGGCGAGGTTCTCAGCAGAACCGGCAATACGAAGACTGCTCACATGCAGCCTGCGTAGGATACTCCCAGGCACAGAGTAACCAAGCTGAACGTTCTTCACCCGCAGAAAACTCATATCATCCAGCCAGAAAGTCGTTTGCTCCCGGTTACCACCACTACCGCCAAGACGTGGCCAGTCTCCACTCCTGTTATCCAGGCTCCAGGGCTTATTCCAGTGATCCCAGGTAGTAGCATAACGGGAATTACCGAAGTTGGTATTATTGAAAGCATTGATCCAGAAATCTTTCCGGCCAGAAGCGCCCTGCATCAGGAATACCAGGTCGAAACCTTTATAACTGGCAAAACCTTGCAAAGAGAAATAAGTAGTTGGCCGGGCATTCTGAAAGTTCGTATAAGCCTTGCGATCAGCTCCATCGATCCGGCCATCACCATTCAGGTCCTTACGAAGAATATCGCCGGGCTGAGCTCCCTGCGGAGTAGCGTTATACACATCTTGCCATGTCTGAGCAATGCCAATAGCCTGATAAGCATACACGAAATCATAAGGCATATCGAGGAAAATATTATCACCGCCATTGGTACCTCCGGGATTGATCTGCTGATTCCATTTCTCCAACCGCGTACGGTTGTAGGAACCATTCGCTGTAAAGCTATAGTTAAGGGCCCCCACACGATCCTTCCAGGTCAGTGTCAGTTCAACGCCACGGTTACGCAACTCTCCGATGTTACGGCGGGGAGCATTATAAGCACCGGAAAGGTGAATAGACAGGTCAGAAGGCCTGTTCATGCCAGTTGTCAACCTGTCATACAAGTCAACTTCCGCAGTAAGCCGGTTGTTGAAAAATCCCAGCTCAAGACCCAGGTTCAGCACCTTGGTTTCTTCCCAGGTAAGGTCCAGGTTCACCAGCTTACGGTTCACAAAACCGCGGTTTACCACACCACCGACGATATAAGGGCTGGATGCAAGCGTAGCCTGTTGTTCATAGCGGCCTACCCCACTATTGTTACCAAGGCTGCCGTACGACACACGGAACTTACCATTGCTAAGCCAGGTATTCGTAAGCCTTTTCATGAAATCCTCTTCTGTAAAGCGCCAGCCGAGGGCCACAGAAGGAAAGAAACCATAACGGTCGCCTTTGATGAACTTGGACGAACCATCTATCCGGAAGTTGCCTTCCAACAGATACTTGCCATAGGCTGTATAATTCAGTCGGCCGATATAAGAACGAAGACCTTCAGTGCTGGTGTTACCACCTGTACCTTGAATATCCGTAAGCGCTGCATCAACCTCGCTAAGCGATGGGTGAAGCCGGTCATTACGGGAAGAGCTCTGGAAGCGATCATACCAATATTCTTCACTGTATACTGCCAGAGCAGAGATCTCATGATCGTCCGCAATGGTGATGCCATAGTTCAACCGCGCATTCATCATTGTTTTATAGCCAGTATTCGTTGCATTGACGATGGGAGCATTAGGACCCACATATACACGTGAGCCAAATCCATTTATCTGGAAATTGAAAGCCTGTGAAGGCATATTCGCCTGCTCACGGAATTGATTGTAATAGTTCAAGGCATAATCAACCCGGGCCGTCAACCCTTTTATAGGCGTCCAGTCGATGTACATAGAAGTATTGGCTTCCTGGCGGTTTTCACGCGTCAGCATATTCTGATACACCACATAAGGATTATAAGCCTGTGGGTCTTCACCATACGCCATCACACCACCAAAATTACCCGACACAGGATCATAAGGAGTGATACCGGCAATAGCATATTGCATATCGAAACCAGCCGTGTTGTTACCATCAGGATCGGTAAAACCTTCAGCCAGCGCATAAGTAGTTTTAGACCAGTTGCCATTGAAGCGTATACCCGTGTTGATATTATTATGCACTTTGTAATCGAAATTGAACCGGGCATTGTATTGCTTGTAATCGTTGTTGATCTGTAAACCCTTTTCATCTTTCATACCTACAGAAGCAAAGAAGTTTGACTTGTCATTGCCACCGGTAGCAGAAAGATTATAGTTCTGAAAATAACCATTTTGCAGAATGATATCCCACCAGTCGGTATTGGGATAACGTAGCGGATCGATCATGCCCAATGCCATCCACTGATCGATCGTACCATTCCTGAACAACAAGTTGGCAGGCGTTACAGTCACACTTTCCCGGCGCTGCTGCAGCGTAAGCGAACGCGGGTAATCGGCCATGAAATCAAAAGACTTCGTAGGCACCGTAAGCGCTGAGTTGCTGACAAAGTTGATAGCAGTCTTCCGGTTTCCTTTACCAGAGCGGGTAGTGATCAGGATAACACCATTGGCCGCGCGGGAACCATATACTGAAGCAGAAGTTGCATCCTTCAACACAGAGATCGTTTCAATGTCGTTCACGTTGATGCGGTTGATATCCACATCCGGCATACCATCCACTACCACCAGCGGACTGGAATTATTTACCGTACCCAAACCGCGGATCAGCAGCGCAGCATTATTCCTGCCCGCCATGCCGGAAGTTTGGTTGGCAGCAAGGCCAGGCACCAGACCACTAAGGCCCGAAGAAATGTTGGGAATAGCACGGCCTGTCATCTTCTCATCGACATTCACCGTACCAACAGCACCTACGAGATTTACCTTTTTTTGACGGCCATAACCAACCACCACCACATCGTTCATCGCTGAAACCTTTTGCTTCAGGCTGACCTCATATACGGATCGATCATCTACTGTGATAGTAACCGCATCATGGTTTGTTGAAGAAAAGGTCACCCGCGCCCCGGGTGCCGCACTGATCGTGAAAGTACCGTTGTCATTCGTCTTGGTACCTGTTGTAGAACCTTGTACCGTAACAGATATGTCCGGTAAAGGGGCTCCTGCCTCATCTTTCACCGTTCCTGAAATCGTTTTCAGTTGAGCATGTGAAAAGAAAGGGCTTAATAAACAAACAAAAAGAAGGAGAAATAGGGACAAAGGGATCTTTGTCCGCAGAAGGAGAGTCTGTGGCATAAGCAATCAGTTTATTTGTTAGAATATAGCTGACTCAAACTTGATGAAAAAAGCTGGAATCGTTTTCAGAAATGGTCGTATTTATTTACTAAAACGTTTACGAATACGTTTTCGTAAGCCATTATCGATGTGACAAATGTGGGATTACTGAAGTACTGTTGTAGTAGTTGTACAATTCATCGCAGTCATGCACTGATCTCTTGTAGTACCTGTGTAGTAGTTGCAGCACATATGACACAAAACAAATCCCCCGACCAATTAATGGTCGGGGGATTTGGGTATTATTCAATCAATATAACCTTAGGAGATACCCAGCAGCTCCACTTCAAAAATGAGCGTACTGTTCGGTCCGATCTGCGCACTGACCTGCCTGTCGCCATAACCAAGATCAGCAGGGATGAAGAAACGCCATTTGCTGCCCTGCGGCATCAACTGCAAACCTTCAGTCCAGCCTTTGATCACCATGTTGAGCGGAAAAGTGGCAGGCTGTCCACGTTTTACAGAACTATCGAACACGGTTCCATCGATCAGCGTGCCGTGGTAATGGCAGGTAACTTTATTGGTGGCAGCAGGCTTAGGGCCAGTGCCTTCAGTAATGATCTCGTATTGGAGCCCGCTGGGCAGACTTACAATGCCCGGCTTTTGCTTATTGGCTTCCAGGAACTCCTGCCCTGCTTTCAGGTTGGCAGCGGCCTTTTCATTTTTCAATTGGAATAATTTATCAGAGATGCCCATGACTTATAATTTCCGGCAAAAATAAACCAAATACGCTGAAATACAGCACTTAAATCCTTGAGGCAAAAGACTGTATTAGCTGCAGCAATTCATCCTTGCGGCGGCGCGCTACGTCCAGCACTACCCCGTTGTGCAATACAACCTGCCCCCCTTCGCCCTTATTGTACTTTTTGATATAAGCTACATTCAACAAAGAAGCATTGTGAATACGGAAGAATCGATCGGCTGGCAGCATGTCCTCAAACTCCTTCAGCGTTTTTGACGCCAGCAGTGGCTTGCCTTCCTTCAAATGAATATGGGTATAATTGCCTGTTGCCTCCAGATACACAATCCCATCCAGCTCGATGATCTCCAGGCCGGCAGCGGTAGACACGGCGATCTTATCAGGCTTTTGCCGGCTACCGGCAAAGTGATCGGCCAGAATAGCCAGTTGCTTCGCCGTAAAAGAATGCAGCCGTTTTTCCTGCACACGGGCCACAGCATTGATCAGTTCCTGCACATCTACCGGCTTCACCAAATAATCGAGCGCCGCAAATCGGATAGCCTGTATGGCATATTGATTAAAAGCAGTGGTAAAAATGAGCTCGAAAGATTGCTCAGGCAACTGTTGCAACATGGTAAAACCATTCATCCGCGGCATCTCGATATCGAGGAATACAATGTCCGGCTTGTGTGCAGCAATGGCAGCTAACCCTTCCTCACCATTCGCACATTGGGCCACAACGTTGACATTGCTGCAATGCGTCAGTATTTTCTTGTGCAACGCCTCACGGCTGTTGCGCTCATCATCGATCAATATAGCCGTTAACCTGTTCATACTATCCGTATTATACAAAAAGAATGACCCGTACCATGGTGCCCGCTGCAGAGCCCGTTTCATCATAAAGATCGGCAATAACCGCATCCTGTCCACCCTGCTCATTGAATAAAGCAATACGTTCCTTGCTCATCTGCATGCCATAACTGTTGTGCTGTAACTTGTTGATCCCATTCAACGCCGCCGAAGCCTTCCGGCCAATACCATTATCGGTAATGCGGTATTCCAACACGCCATCCAGCAGTAGCGCCTGGATATGCAACTTGCCTTCCCGGTCGCGCCGGTGCTTAAGTCCATGATGAATCGCATTCTCTATATAAGGCTGTGCTATGAGTGGCGGAATGCGGTAGTGACCGTTCAATAAAGCTTCATCAGCTTCGAGCTGCACACTATACTGTCCGTCACTGCGCAATTGTTCCAGCTCTATATACAACCGCAAAGTTTCCCAATCCTTCCAGAAAGGAACGCTGTCCATTTTACTGCTATCGAGAATGTTGCGGATCAGGCGGGCAAACTTATTGAGCCAGCCGGATGCATTCTCCTTATCATTATCCTGGATGAAATTATCGATACTGCTGATGCAGTTGAAAATAAAATGCGGGTTCATCTGTGCCCGTAAGGCCATCATCTCCGTCTCCGCCACCTTTTGTTTCAAGGCTGCCTGTCGGCGGATATTCGCTACCCGCCGCCTGATCAACAGATAGACGACCAACGCAACCAATAACAACACCAGCAACAGGAACCAGGCCCTTTGCCAGAAAGGAGCAGCTATATTGATAGACAATGAAGCAGTAGCTGTAGAAAGCCGGTTATTGATATCCATGGTCTTCACTTCCAGCAGGTACTTACCCGGCGGCAAATTGGAAAAAGTGACACTGCCGCTGGTGGTTGGCTCACTCCATGAAGACTGTCGCCCACCCTGCAGACGATACATATACCGCAGCGCCCGCTCATTGACAAAACCAGGCGAAGCAAAGTCGATCGTGAAACTACTTTGATCATAAGACAAGTGAACAGGCCGGGTAACATCGATAACAGAATCCGCATTATTCAGCAGGCTGAAGGAAGTAAAGTAAATAGGCAGGCGGCGGGCATCCTGTTTATCGGTAGCAATACCGGGCAATTGCATCAATCCCGATTCTGTGCCCAGCAACAAAGAACGCCCCTGGCCAGGCTTGATGATATACACTGTGCTTGAAAAATCATAGTAAGTACTCACCGGCACAACGGAATACCTGCCTGAAGAAGGAGAAATGATTACCCTGTCGAGCCCGGCCCCTGTACCGGCCAGCAAGGTAGTATCATTATACAGGAATAACCCTCTACAGGTATTATCACTCATGCCGCCCTGTATTGATAAATGCAAACCTTCAAGGAACTCTCCGCCATCCGGCTTCAGCATATATAATCCATGCAATACAGTACTGTACCATATCCTTCCCTGTTTATCGGCAAGAATAGAATGAACTTCATCAGCCACCCCGTCAATACCATGACCAGCAGTATACAACAATTGAGGCTGCAACAGCTCAGTCATTTGATAACCACAAACAGTGTTATCCTTACTCCCCGTCCATAATATGCCATTGCTGTCAACCGTCATACAATTGATAGGCCCCGATGCCAGCGAGTTTTCGTGCACCTGATCGTTATGCAATACCGCCAGTACATTATCGCCACCCAGCAAAAGATTGTCTTTGTACATGATCATCGTCCGGTAATTGCCGCGCAACGGATAAGACCTTACCAACTTGATCACATCATGATCAAAGGAAAGCACATTCAGTGTATGTGACGAGAGCGCATAACACGCATTGCCTTTCTTTATCAAAGAGTTTACCGTCTTATCGTCAAAAGGCATATTCCAGACAATAGTCTTTTGTTGTGGCCTGATCCAGGCAAGACCTGAATAGCCTGCGGTAACAAAGCTGCCATCATCCCGTTCGATCACATCCAGCACAAGATCAGCAGGCAACCCATCGCGCGAAGAGTAGAGCAGCCAATCTTTGTACACCAGTTTTTGCAGTCCGTTATTGGAACCGATCCACAGATTATCTTCACGGTCTGCGTACAACACAAACACCGTGTTACCCGCCAACCCACTTGCGGAGGATATTTGCTGAAACCTGCCCGATGCCGGATGATAACGAATGAGCCCTTTACCCACCGTACCCATCCACAGGTTGCCCTGCTTGTCTTCAACCGTGCATCTGAACTCTGTTGTTGAATAAGCCTGGAAGAATGCAGGCAGTGATACAAATTGTAAACGGGATGCCTGCACCGAACTACGATCGATACACAGCATACCCTTTTCTATACAACCGATCCATACCCGACCATGAGAGTCGGCAAAAACATTACGAACAAAGTAAGGAGCAACAGAAGAGCTCACCAGCTTCCAGGTATATTTATTGAATACATCGATACTGAAAAACGACCGGCCGATAACGACGAAACTGTCCAGCCACTCCGTCATACAATTCAGTTCAGGCTTATCCTCCTGCCCTTCATAAATAGGTATACGGGTAAGTTTTTCACGCTCGTAACGATAAAGTCCCTCCTCCGTGCAGGCAAAAAAGCTCCCGTCACGCGCTTTGTAAAGGCTACGCACCGGCTCCCCACCAATCAAGGTATCCGAACTTAATCGCTGGTTGCGGATATGATAACTGGTGCGGGCAGCAGTAGCAAAAAAAGCAATATCGCCAGGCGCCACCTCTTCGATATCCTGTACAAGTGAATGATGAAAACCGCTACGGTAATTGTATTTACGAAAACGGTTGCCATCGTAAGCCGTTACACCGGCTGGCGTACCGAAGTACATGAATCCATTAGAGGCTTGTGTAATGCAGCGAATTTCATTGGCCACCAAGCCATTGCTGGTAGTATACGTATCAAAATGCAGTTGTTGGGCAACAACTGCATTTACTATTAAACAAAAGATACCTGCGGCCAGCCATTTCATATCGATAAATGTACCGCTTCTTTAGTTTTTCGGCGCCATCGGTTCATTCCTGATCCAGAAAGATATTTTCACGCCATCACCTCTATCCACAAACTCGGTATCATACCCCTGTACATCTACACCGGGCGTCAGTTTGATCTCACTGCGGTAAAACTCCCAATAGGGTGTCACGGCTGCACCAAGTCCGGTATTGGGGTTTTTCACTTTTACCTTATGACCACCCCGCTGCTCCAGCAGGTCATCACTAAAATCATCCTGGTCTTTCAGCATGTAATAGATATGCAATTCTGCTCCTTCCAGCAATTCAGGAGGAATATTCTCATACCGTACCTCCCGGTTAGGTTTATAACCCATCAATTCATTCTTTTTCACCACCTGCTCTGCAGAGGCTTTGAATACCCGGTTGTCAGGACTTCTCCTGAACCTGTTCATGTCTCCACCGTGTGGGCTCCAGAGTTCTACCCATATTTCACCAAACAAGTCACAATCACTGCCAATCACTTTAAGCAAATCGACATTAACGGAAACCTTTTTAGGCGCAGCCGCTATAACAGGCGGAACACAACGTTCATAATTGAAATTATTGGTTACATCTGCATACTTCACAGCCTGCCCCTCGAGCGTACTGAATTGAACACGCAACGGTGTGGCAGTATGATAAGTAACACTGCGGGTAATGCTCTCGATGGTACTTTGTATATTGTTCATCGTACAACTGACCACCGAATTGCTGGTGCCGCCAACTACATAGAGAAATACCCTCGACTCCGTCTTGCATTCCTTCGACAGGTTCTCGATGCTCAGCGAACCGCCCGCAAAGCCTGCATCATACGCCACTTTCAGTTTACCTTCCATGGAGTTCGACTCATTTTTGATCTCTATTTTCCCGATGACCTTCACGCCATATACAGCTTGCGATATGTACCCTATCGCATGGGCCCCATCCACAGGGGCGTTGAAGAACCCTTGTTGTGTGGGCATCGCATCGATAGAAAACAACTCTTTGGTGGCCTCAAAGTACATGCTCTTATATTGCTGCTTATTACCTACCGCCATGCTGGCGTCCACACTGCCGCCGAAATATTTGGCAGAGGCCCCTACTTTCATAAAAAACTCATCAGTATTTTCAAGTGCACTGCCATAATATATAAAAGACTGGCTACCCGTTTTTGTGGGATCACTGGTAAAACGGTTGTACAAATTACTGATAGCCTGGTTGATATTTTCGCGTGTTGGCGCCTGGACCGTTTCCGTAATAGAAGTAGCGATATTCCTCACCGAAGTAGTCAGCACAATAGGGTTACGCCCCTCGCCAAAACGGAACTTCTCCTTAGTACGGTAATCACCGGCATAGAAAGTAAGCATATCATACATCATGCCCGGGGCATTCCAAAGCAGGTAGTCACTGGCGCTTACAGGAGTCATGTTTTCCTGCGGCCCCATATCGATCTTCGCCGTTTGTGTAACACATTCACCCGAAGAACTGGCAGCTTCTTTAAGTACCTTTTTCTGATTAGCGATCCCTTTTTTAATTACCGTTGTATTGCCTGGCAAATTAAAATAACGGGTAACTGTAGTACCGCCCGGCAACTGGAAGTTGACATTGGTCGTTACACGCTTCATCACATTTCTCTTGTCCACATGCGTTGCACTGCTACCCTTGATGACTTGCGCAGCCGTATTGGGCGTACCGGTATTGATGCGGATAGACTGTTGTTTTAATTTCTCCTGAGCCTGCAGGGCTGTAGCCCCGGCCAATAATAGCAGGGCCATGCCCCACAAATGCTTTATGAGTTTCATGCTATAAGGATTAATGATTAACGGATATAATAATTGGCATCGGGAATACCATTGTTGTTGTTATCTACCCCTTGGGCCTTGATCCTGATCTTGAGATAACCATTGCTGCCCGAAACACCCAGCTGTTTTTCCACAGCCACCAGCGCATACACTTCCCTGTTTTCCATTTGCGTGCGCACCGCCAGCACCTGTCCTTCCAGCCGCTGACCAACAAAGTTGAGATAGCCGGCATAGTTCTGGGCATTCCGCACGGCATTCGATATCTGGCTGTTGTTCTGGATCTGGTTAAACTGACCGATGGTCATTTTAGTAAGCGCCACTTCGCTTTCACTCACGTCTTTCCATTGCAACACCGGGTCAGAAGTATGTTGTGTCATGTAAGTAGAGGCTGCATTGGTGCGCACATAGTTGGGCGTTATCACCACATAATTGCCGGGCACATCGGTAGAAGCAAAGAAGATCAGGTCAACAGAACCGGGGTTATCAGCCGCCTCCCCCATGCCCATGACGGTGCCCGTCATTACGTCGAGACAGTTACCATACAAAGCGTTGTTCTGGTTGCCCCAGTTACCGCTGCCATCGTTGTTGACGGTCGCTGGCTCATTTACCGGCAGGTAATATTCTGCAGGTGGAGTCGTCCCTGCTGCATAAGGGTCGGTAGTTCCGGTGGCATTGCCATAATCACCCGTAGTAGGAGGAGAGGTCGTAGCAGGCGGGTAAGTGCTACTGTTATCGGTGTAGGTAGAAGAGCCGGTTGTACCGCTGTTAGCCGTTGAGCCATTGAGGCCTCTGGCCGCGCCTTTCACGTTGCCTGCCAACTCTTTCCCCTGACTATACAACTCTTTGGCTTTGATGAGATAAGGCTGAAATACAGCAACAATCGTTTTCACCTTGTTCACCGCCTGCTGCCCTTTCTGTACCAGACGATCTACTTTACCCGGCTGTGCCTGCTGCGCCTGGGTAGCCACTATAGCCAGCAACAAGAGCAGCAGCAATGATGATGTACGTTTCATAAAAATGCTTTTAGGATGATTTTTATGCAACATACAATGGGACTACACCCCATACAGCCATACAATGATTAGCTGGCGGCCTGCAATTATTAACTGGCAGCTCTCTTTTCTGTCATTTCAAACGACTCCTCCTTTCTGTCATTTCGAACGGAGCCATTCGCAACTACAAAGTGAAAGTTGTAGCGGCGCAGTGAGAAATCTGCTATCGAAGCAAAAGTGATCGAAGCAAAGGTACATGCTGTCTGTAGAGGAGTTTCAACAATATATTAATAACGGTAACAAACCGCATTGATGTTCATACCGGCGCCTACAGATGCAAACAGGATCACGTCACCCGGTTCCAGCGCATGCTCCGTGTATTTATCCCTGCGCACCAGGTCATACAAAGTAGGAATGGTAGCTACCGAGCTGTTGCCCAGCCAGTGAATGCACATGGGCATAATATCCTGTGGAGTTTGTGTGCCATATAAAGCGTAAAAAGCCCGCACGATACTTTCATCCATCTTCTCATTGGCCTGGTGAATGAAGATCTTCTTCACTTCCTGTATGCTGGCGCCGCTTTTATCGAGACATTCTTTCATGGCAGCCGGCACATACTTCACCGCATATTCATATACTTTACGGCCTTTCATTTTAATATAACGCGTGCGCTCATCTGCATCCGGTGCATTGGAACCGCCAAAATAGATATACCCGGCCTCTTCTACAGAATCAGACCGGACACCCGTGCTTAAAATGCCAGCACTATCCGTTTCACGGTACTCTACCACACAGGCCCCTGCCCCATCTGAAAAGATCATACTGTCACGGTCATAATCATCGATCACGCGTGACAAGGTTTCTGTTCCTATGACCAGGCACCTTTTGGCAGCACCGGCCCGGCAGAACAGATCGGCCTGGATCAGCCCTTGCAGCCAACCAGGGCAACCAAATAAGATATCGTATGGAATACACGAAGGGTTTTTAATACCCAGCCCCTGCTTCACACGGGAAGCAAGAGAAGGCACCCCGTCAGTTTGTGTAGTATTTACAAGAACATCGCCATAATTGTGAGCCACAATGATCTGGTCCAGCGTCTCCGGATTGATCCCACTATCCTGGATAGCCAGCTTTGCGGCTTCTATGGCCATATCGGAAGCCGCCATGTTTTCGGGCGCATAACGCCGCTCTTCGATACCTGTGATCATTTTAAACTTATCGACAATCTCCTGCTGCGGCCGGTCGATCAGTTCTTTGTCTTCTGTATAAAAACGGTTAGCGATAAAGTCATCATTCTTCTTAATAACGGACGGAATAAAACAGCCTGTACCAGTGATAATTGTTCTTTGCATCAGAATCTAACTAATTAGCGGTCAAGGTAACAATAAGTTTGCATCGGATTAATATTAATATTAGGTTGATATGAAATATTTAACTAACTTCAATATCCCATCCCTCTGAACTCCCCTTCCGTCGAAACGATTGACCATCTTCAAAAGCCATTCTTATGAACATTTTCGTGGGTAACCTCAACAAAAAAGCAACCGCACACGATCTTTTTCACCTCTTTCTTCAATTCGGTAAAGTAGTATCCGCCCGCATCATCATGGATCGTGACACCGGCCACTCCCTGGGTTGTGCCTACGTCGAAATGGACAATAAAGCTGGCGCCATGGCCATCCAAAGCCTCCACGAAAGATGCTTCATGAATTGCTACATGGAAGTCAACGAAGTCACACCCGCCTTCTGATAGTAACATCTACTCTTATACCACCCTTACGCAAGCTATTTTGGCCTGGCACGATTTTTTAGTAACCTGCAACGTCATTCCGTGTAGACAAGAATCTACATGAGTTTTTTCCTGCACCTGTTCTTATTTGGGCAAATTGCTCTTACTTAGCTGTTTATGATTCTAATCGTAGACGACAGGCCCGAAAACCTTTTTTCTTTACAAAAACTCCTTGAACTCAATCAATTCAAGGTGGATACTGCCTCGTCGGGAGAAGAAGCGTTACGCAAAGTGTTGAAGAACTCCTACTTTCTCATCATCCTCGATGTTCAGATGCCCGGCATGGATGGCTTCGAAGTAGCAGAAGCCATTACCGGTTATAGCAAATCGAAAGACATTCCCATCATTTTCCTCTCTGCCGTCAATACAGAAAAGAGATTCATTACCCGTGGATACACTTCCGGTGCGATCGATTATGTGACCAAACCGTTCGACCCGGATATCCTGCTGCTGAAGGTGAAAACCTTTTACCGGCTACAGCAACAAACACGGGAGCTGAACGAAACCCAGAAAACGCTCCGCGAAGAGATCGAAGTGAGAAAACAGGCACAGGCCGACCTCCACCAAAGCGTGGAAGAACTGCGCTCGGCCCTCGAATCGATTCCCCAGATAGCCTTTACCTCCGATCCTGCCGGCACCATCGAGTTTGTGAACCGCTATTGGTACCAATACTCTTTCGGCAAAGACATGTTTCCGCAAACACCACCAGAAGGTGTGTCCATTGCCCAATGCATTGAACGGGCTGTCAGCACTGGCTTCCAGCAGGAAACAGAAGTACGCATCAGGCCCCTCAAAACAGAAGACTACCGCATCCACCTGCTTACACTGACTCCTGTCAAAAAAGAATCCAGCATCCTTAAATGGGTAGGCATTTTTACCGACATCCATGAGCAGAAAATGGCCAACCAGGTGCTGGAGCAGCGGGTAAATGAACGCACACAGGAATTGCTGCAGGCCAACAGGGATCTGGAGATCAGTAACCACGAGCTGCAGCAGTTTGCCTACGTTGCTTCGCATGATCTGAAAGAACCGCTGCGAAAAATACAGGTATTCAGTCACCTCATCAGAGACAAGTTCCTGGCCGATAAGCCGGAGGCCATCGACTATATCAACCGCCTCATTCATTCATCGGAGCGGATGAACAACCTGATCACCGATGTGCTCAACTACTCCCGGCTTTCCATATCAGGCGAATTCGAGCGTACCAATATCAACCAGGTGATCCAGGAAATACTGGTAGACATGGAGTTGCTGATACAGGAAAAACACGCTGTCATTCATACCGGCAATATGCCTTCGCTGGAAGTGATACCTGCTCAGATCAGGCAGGTGTTTCAGAACATCCTGAGCAATGCGCTTAAATTTTCCAGTAAGCAGGATAAACCGGAGATATACATAAAAGGTGAACTTATAGCAGGCAGGGATGAGAACAGCCCCGCCTCTCCTATCGGTCACTACTGCCGCATCACCGTGAGTGATAATGGTATCGGCTTTAATGAGATGTACCTCAACAAAATATTTTCCATTTTCCAGCGCCTGCATTCCAAAGAGGAATATGAAGGTACCGGCATCGGACTGGCCATCGTAAAGAAGATCATAGATACGCACAACGGCATCATTACAGCACGTAGTGAAGAAGGTAAAGGCAGCACTTTCATCATGGTATTACCCCTGAAACAAGGCAATCATAACTGAACAAAACCCTATTAACCATAGGTACAAATAAAAGCTCAATGAAATCGACCTTCAAACGGAATCTGTTAATCAGCTTTGGTATTTCATTATTGCTATTGATCATAAGCTCCGTCGCCTCTTTCCTCAGCATCAGCAACCTGCTGAAGAGCGCCGACGAAGTGGAGCATACCAATGAAGTAAAACAGCTGGTAGAAAAGATCATTTCCACCATTAAAGATGCAGAAACAGGGCAGCGGGGTTACCTGCTTACCGGCGACGACCGTTTTCTGCAACCCTATGCTGGGGCCATTGACAGCGCCAAAGCGTATGTCGCTTATCTGAAAAGATTGACCGTCGACAACAACGAACAGCAGATGCGTACCAACCGCTTGCAGGAGATTGTGGTGCTACGCCTGTCGAGCCTTGAACGCCGCATTGTACAAAAGCGTAATGGCGAGACCGTGACGACTGAACAATTGCTGGAGGGTAAAAAGTATATGGATGAGGCAAGATCTGTAGTGAATGCCATGATTGATGAAGAAAAACGATTACTGGCAGCACGCACAGCACAAATGAACAGGTTTGCCACCTATACGCCTATCCTCATCGTTGTAGCAGCTTTTCTGTCACTCATCATCACAGTGATCTCTTTTGTCCGGGTCAATAGTGACTTCGAAAAGACCACGCAACTTCAACAGGCATTACAGGAAAAGGATGAGGACATTACCCGCCGTATCAATATCATCCAGAATGTAGCCAATAAAGTATCTACTGGAGATTATAGCATCCGTGTTCAGAATGAAGGTGCAGATGGCGCAGACGGACTGGGCAGTTTGTCCGGCTCTCTCAATAAAATGGCTGAGTCACTCCAATATTCGTTCAGCCTGCTCGCCGACAAGGAATGGCTGCAAACAGGTATTGCTACACTCAATGAGAAGATGCTGGGAGAAAATGAGCTACTACCATTATCGAAGAATGTATTGGATTTTATCGCCGAATACACCGATAGCCAGGCAGGCGCTTTCTACCACACCATGGATGGCGAAACCCTGCATTTTATAAAGGGATTTGCCTTTGAAGAGAAGCAAGCAAAACAACGCATCGCATTTGGTGAAGGGCTACCCGGACAAAGTGCAGCCAACGCCCACATTATACACCTGAAAGAAATACCCGGTGATCTCATGGTGATCAACCATGCAACCGGCAGCATCAAGCCCCGTAACATTATTGCCCTGCCCCTGTTCTTCGAAAGAAAGGTAGTGGGCGTATTGGAACTGGCTTCTATCAACCCTTATTCAGTCAATGTTGTTGCCTTCCTGGAAACTGTTGCCCATAATATCGGTACGGCCATTAACAGCATAGAGAACCGCCGCCGTCTGCAGGAACTGTTGGAAGAAACCCAGTCGCAGGCTGAAGAGCTGCAAGCCCAGCACAGCGAGATGGAAAACATCAACAGTGAGCTGGAGGCGCAGACCGAAAAGCTACAGGCTTCAGAGGAAGAACTGAAGGTGCAGCAGGAAGAACTGGTGGAAGCCAATAGCGAACTGGAAGAAAGGGCGCGTTTGTTGGAAGAAAAGAACCAGCAGGTATTCGAAAGGAACCTCGAAATACAGAAGAAAGCAGAAGAACTGGAACAAAGCACCCGTTACAAGTCGGAGTTCCTGGCCAATATGTCGCACGAGCTACGCACACCACTCAACTCGATACTATTACTGTCAAGATTGTTGTCTGAAAACAACAGCAACAACCTCAGCAGCGATCAGATGGAATATGCGCGGGTAATACAGAACTCCGGTCATGGTCTGCTATCGCTGATCGATGAAATACTCGACCTGTCGAAAATAGAGGCGGGCAAGATGGACCTTCAATATTCCGATGTGCCGGTACAGGATATTGTAGAAGATATGACGGCATTATTTGCCCCCGTTGCCAAAGAGAAAGGCATCACCTTCAAGACAACTGTCGATCCAAACGTTCAGGGTATTATCGAAACAGACAGGTTGCGCCTGGAGCAGGTGATCAAGAACCTGGTGGCCAATGCGCTTAAGTTTACAGCCAAAGGATATGTAGAGCTGAAAATATCCATGCCCGACTCGGAAGGACATACTATGACCTTTACGGTGAAAGATACCGGCATTGGCATACCACCAGAAAAACAGGCCGTTATATTTGAAGCTTTTCAACAGGCCGATGGGTCTACCCGTCGTAAATATGGAGGCACCGGCCTGGGCTTATCCATCAGCCGTCAGCTGACCCGCCTGCTGGGTGGTGAAATACAACTGCATAGTGAACCCGGACAAGGCAGCGAGTTTTCCGTACACATCCCTGTGTCAAAAGCCATAGCTTCACTAACCGCCATAGGTCCGGTCGAAGCAGCTCCTACGCAACCGGCACGTACCACTACTGCACCACAACAACCGGCAGCACCAGCCAGGGAACTTCGCCAGCGTTACATCAGTGAAACAATACCTGATCCCGTTCCCGATGACCGTGACAGGATCAACATACTCGGCGATAAGGTTATCCTCATCGTAGAAGACGATACCAACTTTGCTAAGTCTCTCTTAGACTTTACCCGCAGTAAAGGTTATAAGGGCGTAGTAACTGTGCGTGGCGACGAAGCGCTGACATTGGCTCAGCAATTTATGCCTGCAGGTATCCTGCTCGACATTCAGCTGCCGGTGAAAGATGGCTGGGAAGTGATGGAAGAATTGAAGAACAACGCCCATACCCGGCATATCCCTGTGCACATGATGAGCGCTTATGATGGTAAGTACAAGAGTCTTTCCAAAGGCGCGGTAGACTTCATCAACAAGCCCGTAGCCTACGAACAGATGGAAGACATATTTGCCCGCATCGAGTTCATGCTTACTAACAACCCACGCAAGGTGCTCATCGTAGAAGAGAATATGAAACATGCCAAAGCGCTGGCCTACTACCTGGAGAACTTTAAGGTAAATACAGAGATCAAGACTACGGTGGTCGGCAGCGTGCAGGCCCTGATGCAAAAAGAAGTCAACTGTGTGATCCTCGATATGGGCATCCCCAACCAGCGCTCCTACGACACGCTGGATGAGGTGAAGAAAACACCCGGCCTGGAAAACATTCCTATCATCATCTTTACCGGCAAGAACCTGTCAAGGCCCGAGGAAGCAAAGATCAAGCAGTATGCAGATTCCATCGTGATCAAAACAGCCCACTCTTACCAGCGCATCCTCGATGAAGTGTCGCTGTTCCTGCACCTCGTGGAAGAAAAAGGTGCTGCTGCCAGCAACAAGCCATCCAATAACCTGGGCGTATTACAGGAAGTATTGAAAGATAAAACAGTATTGATCGCCGATGATGATATCCGCAATATCTACTCGCTTACCAAAGCACTGGAAACCTACAACATGAAAGTGGTATCGGCCGTAGATGGCAAGGATGCGCTCAAACAATTGCAGGAACACCCGGAAGTGGACATTGTGCTGATGGACATGATGATGCCGGAAATGGATGGCTACGAATCTACCAAACGCATCAAAGCTAATCCGGCATTCAGTAAATTGCCGGTAATAGCCGTAACCGCCAAAGCCATGACCGGTGACCGTGAGAAATGTATCGAGGCAGGCGCTTCTGATTATATCAGTAAGCCGGTTGACATTGATCAACTGCTGTCACTGCTGCGGGTATGGCTGTATGATGCCCGGTAATTGATCGATTGGAGACCTTAAAACAACTGACGTGGAGTTTGAAGTACAGGACCATGAAATAGATATATTGCTGCAGGACCTGCTGGAATCATATGGCTATGACTTTACCGACTATTCAAGGGCTTCCCTGAAACGCAGGATCAACCGGTTGTACTCGCTGGACAAGTTCCCGTCGTTTGTGTTGTTCAGACAACGCATAAAAACAGACAGCACCTACTTCCGGCGCTTTGTGGAAGAGATCACGGTGAATGTAACAGAGATGTTCCGCGATCCTTTGTTCTACAAAACCCTCCGGGAAGAAGTGCTGCCCGTACTGGCTACACATCCCTTCATACGCATCTGGCATGCCGGCTGTTCCACCGGTGAAGAGGTGTATTCCATGGCTATACTGCTACACGAAGCAGGGCTGTTGAAAAAGTCACTGCTCTACGCAACAGACATTAATCCGGGCGTATTGGACCGATTGCGCAAAGGCATCTTCCCCTTGCGGTTCATCAAACAATACTCCGAGAATTATATTCGGTCAGGCGGCAAGCAGGATTTCTCCTCCTATTATACCGCCAAGTATGATTGGGCCAAGTTCGACGAAAAGCTGGCCACCAAGATGGTGGTAGCTACCCACAACCTGGTTTCCGACAGATCGTTCAATGAGTTCCAGCTTATTCTGTGCCGGAACGTGTTGATCTATTTTGACCGTAACCTGCAAGACAAAGCCCTGCAATTGTTCGATGAAAGCCTGGATACGTTGGGCTTCCTCGCATTGGGGGCTAAAGAGAACATCAAGTATTCGCCCATTTACCGCAAATACAAACAACTGGACAATAGAGAAAGGATATGGCGGAAAATAGCATAACACAAGCCATCCAATTGATCGCTATCGGCGGCTCGGCCGGTAGCCTCGATGTTATATTGAAACTGATACCGGCATTGAACCCACGTCTGCCGGTAGCCATCATTATCGTAACCCACCGCAAAGCGTCCAGCGAAGAAATACTCGTAGACCTGCTCAATGCCAAGAGCACCTGGCCTGTGCGCGAAGCAGAAGAAAAAGACACCATCGCTCCCCATACGATCTACATAGCACCAACGGATTACCATTTACTCATCGAACAGGATCACAGCTTTTCACTTGATGTATCGGAGAAAGTCAATTATAGCCGCCCCAGTATCGACATCACTTTTGAATCGGCGGCCGAGGTATATGGTTCCGCAGTGTTGGGCCTGCTGCTTTCAGGCGCCAATGCCGATGGTGTAGAAGGCCTCCGGCACATCAAAGCCCGTGGCGGGCTATGCCTTGTACAGGATCCCGATACTGCCGATGTCGACTACATGCCCCGTCAGGCCATCGCACACGTCAAAATAGATAAAGTATTGCCTTCCGATCAATTAGCAGGCTACATTAATAAATTATTTGAAATCTAACACCTGATCGTCTTCCGTTTTTTACCGATATACCCTTTATCCTTCATCTTTTGGATATAGTCTGGCGAGAAAGGCACCTTACAGAAAGTGCCGCCCATATCAACTTCCACGATCCCGATCTTTTTGCCGGCAGCTATTGCCTTGGCTGTTAAAGAAGGCACATATCCCCCCACTGCAATGACAAAGCCGTTCATGGCATACCGGGTGCGGTTGGAAGCCGTATGAATGGTTTGCTCTACCCGCTCCAGCAACGACCGTGCTTCTTCCGTATCGACCTCATTGTCAGGCTTAATAGCCAGCAGTCCGGCAAGGGTACTCCATCCACTGGCGGCAATAGCGTCTTTCTTGGACTCTATCCATTCCAGGGCCAGCTCATGCCCATATGGGTTTTCCGAAGCCACCCAGGGCACGGTATATTCACTGATCATGGACCAATAGGCTTTCTCTACCCACTCCTGCAACTGCTGTTTCGTCATTTTGGCGCCATCGGCCACCAATCCTGCCAGGTACATCGCGTCCGAGTTCCCTGTATCATACAACTCCATCGCCACCTTCTGATCGTTCTTGATCTTCTTCATTACCTTCTTCAGGTCTTCTACTTTGACCCCGAAAAAGGGTTCGCGGGCGCCATGTTTGCCCCACCGCTCTTTTACCTCCACGCTACCCAGCGACTGGAGTTCTTTCATTACTTCGGCTTTTGTCATGTTGGTCGTTTTAGGCCCTGTAAAAATAAGCCTGAACCCAGGCTCCTTGTATCACCTATAAGTATGAATCTGGCTCCCCGGTTCTGAATTCCCCCTTTAGTTGTACTGCTACAAAGGTCCCATAGCTGCACCATAGTTCTCCCATAGCAGCTCCATAGATACTCCAGAGTAAAAGCAAGGTAATAGTAAGGCAATAGTAAGACAGTAGTAAGGGAATAGTAAGACAACAGGGCTCAAATGCAGGCTGGACGCGGAAATGTATTATACTGGATTGGCAAATCCAGTCCCATGGCGGGTTTGCACAAAAACAGGCCTGCAAAGAAGATTACTTGCGTCATAAATCATGAACTTATATGTAATATACAAAAAAATAACAATAACTATTCAGGTATTTTTGTATTATGGACCAACGAAAACAGCCTCACATGGAGGCTATTTTCATTGAATTTAAGTTATTTACAAAGGATATCTTCAATTATTTTTTAACAAGCACGCCCTGCTTTAGCATATCCCGGGTGATCTGTTTGGCGTAATCACGGCCAATGCTTTCAGCTGACGGGTCAAACGACTGGGACTGCACGGAGTAGAGCATTTTATTGTTGCCCACGCTGTACAGGTTACTTTCCCAGAAGTAATTGGTGCTGGTGGTATAATAGCCCGGAGTATAAACCCTGCCATAAACCGTCCTGTAATACCCCCAGAAACGGCTGTAATAAGCTCCATAAGGCTGGTAGCTCACATTCCCCGGCACATAGTTCTGTTCCTTGGCCTTATCCAGCAAAACGATGGTCATAACGGCATCATACCCTTTATTGCGGAGCAGGCGGAGCGCCCGCTGCTCATTCAGATTATTGAGCTGGTTGGGGGCAAACACCGTACTGGCCGCCACGGCATTCACGCCGGATGACTTCAGTTCATCGGCCAGTTCATTTTCCATATTCATCCGGATGCTACGATCTTTATTGGCCATTACGCCCAGGACAAGTACTTTCTGATAGTTTACTTTACTGGCGTCATCTGCTTTCCAGGAAGAGGTGACCTTGGTAGAGGAACAAGCTGCCAGCATCACCATCAGGACCAGGCCGGCAGGTATAATTAGCTTTTTCATAAATAACTCCTTTTCGTGAATAATCTTGAATCCCATTATCAGAGATTCAATTTTCATTCCACGGCTTAACTATCTGGCAGCCAATAACAAATCATTGGGGAGTGTTAGCGAAATGCTAACAACTTACCTTACTGGTAATGAATGCAAAAGGAGTATTTGGCGGGTAGATCAGGCAGGGACCTGAACGGCAGCATTGAAACGGAACCCTACCCCATGGATCGTTTCGAGCAGCACATCGGGGTCGGCTTTGAAATATTTGCGGAGTTTGGTCATAAACACGTCCATGCTTCTGCCCAGGAAATAGTCATCTTTTCCCCAAACGTTGAGAAGCACTTCTTCCCGTTTCAGGATATGATTGGCATGTTCACAGAGAAATTTCAGCAGGTCGGCCTCCTTTTGCGTAAGCGTAAAGCTTTCGTCTGGAGCATTCAATTTGAGGTCGGTATAAGAAAAGGTGAGCTTGCCGATGGTGAACTGCTGAACGGTGTCCGCAGCCAGCTTGCGGGTGCGGCGCATAAAAACCTCCATACGCAGCAGCAGTTCCTGCATACTGAACGGCTTGGTGATGTAATCGTCGGCGCCCGATACAAACCCCTTGATCTTATCTTCTTCCATCGAGCGGGCAGTCAGGAACAGGATAGGAATGACATCACTGTGCTGACGGATCTTTTTGGCTACCGTAAACCCGTCCTTATTAGGCATCATCACATCCAGCAGGCAAATGTCGAACCGGCCTTTTTCGAACTGATCGATGGCCGTTTGACCGTCGGGACAAACCGTCACTTCATACCCGGAATCTACCAGGTTATCTTTGATCACGTAGCTCAATGATAAGTCGTCTTCGGCCAGTAATACCTTTCCTTTTCTTGTAGCCATGGCTTTGTAGGTTTTTATTAGATCGGGAATAGCATTTTAAACTCGGTCCCTATCCCCGGCAGGCTATTCACTTTAATACTGCCGTGGTGGGCATCAATGATCCGTTTAACAAAATTCAGTCCAAGACCGAATCCTTTTACATTATGTACGTCACCGGTGGGTACCCGGTAAAATTTCTTAAACAAATTCTTCTGATACTTCTTCTCGATACCGATCCCATTATCTTTTACCGAGATAAACAGGAACCCATCCTCCTCCCCTGTACTGATGATAACATGAGGCTTGGTAGAGTATTTCAAGGCATTCTCCAACAGGTTCACCACCGCCAGTTCCAGGTGCACCCGGTCAGCCAGCAATTCATACCCCGTCTCTTCGGGACTTTGGATCTCTACCAGCGCCTCCTTATCGTCTACCAATGGTTGCACTTTGGCAATAGCCTGCTCGATGATCTCCTTTACCGGCACCCGCACCTTCTCGATCGGTATTTCCCGCCTGTCGGTAGAAGCAATGTGCAACAGACGCTCCACCTGGCTCTGTAAATGCTCTGTTTGGTGCTGGATGATATTGGCATACTTGTGCAGGCGCTCGGGTTGGTGCACGATCTTGTCCTGCAGCAATACTTCCGATGATATTTTCATCACTGCCAGCGGGGTCTTGAACTCATGCGTAAAGTTGTTGACGAAATCCTTTTGCACCTCTACCAGGAACTTTTGCCGGTAGAAATAGAAAAGCACCACTGCCAGACCAATCAATACAACGAACAAGATGGCTGTAGTGGTAAACCAGAAATTCATCTGCGCCAACACATATTTACTTCTGTGGGGGAAGTATAATAAAACATAATCGTATCCCCGTTTATATACAGGCAATACTTTCCGGGAAGAATCGAAGTGGGCAGCAGCAGCCTGAATATATTGCTCAGCAATATAATTGCCTTGTTTGGCGCTGTAAAGACACACATGCGCATCCGTTAGCACATCAAAATCATTCAATTCATGCTTCAGGTAATAAACGAGCGAATCGTACACCAGCTTTTCCCCATTGACGCGGAAAAGAAAATAGTCGGGAGACGGACGTTCTATCAGGTCCTGTAAATGATTGATGGGAGTATCATCGATATCCAGGTCTTCATATACACCCCGGATGCTCTTTACCACATTTGTACTGAAAGTCTTCGCCTCGAAAGAATATACCTTGTCAAGCCAAAAGAGCTGAACGGCTACTATCAGGGCAATCAGGAACGTTGCCAGCAAAATAATCCACCTGAGGGTTGATGAGCGCATACCTTCTAAATAAATACCTCCGGCAAATTTGCTACGCATTATTTATTAATTATTTTTTTTCTGGTTAAGTGGTCGTTAAGGAAAGTTACGTAGAAAAATGTCAGGTTGAGCTTGTCGAAACCGCCTTCGACTGGCTCAGGCTGACACAGAGAACTCATCAACAATTCATTAACAGAAGTTAAACGGGGGTTAAGCAGGGGTTGGATTTGCGCGTGGGAAAATTATTTAGATAGCTTTACTCCGTAATCATTCTTCACTAAAAAAATAAAGCAATGAAAAAGGTATTTATGTTAGCTACCATGATAGTTGCGATTACTGGTATGACAATGGCTCAAACTTCGCCTAAACCTGCTGCCAAACAGCCTGTGAAAAAAGAAGCTACAGCTCCTGCTCCTGCCAAAGAAGAAGTAGCAAAATCTACAAAAGATGGCAAGAAAGGTGGCAGCCATCATCATAAAAAACACACAAAGGCTGCAAAGCAGTCATAACGATTTAGATAAAGCAAGGTCGGTTTTGTTAGGGTTTATGAACGTCGTCCGTGGGTGGACGACGTTTCTTTTTATATCCCTTGTAACTTGAAACATGCAACCTGCAATAAAGCACAAGGCCCACAGTAGAACTGCGGGCCTTGTTGTATAATATAACAATCTTACTATAAGCTTATGCCTTCTTCGCTACCGGAGTAACGGGCTTGGCTTTTGCAGGTTGTGCAGGAGTACCAGGCTTCGCATCAGCTTCACCCAGGGGCTTGTTTTTAGCCAGGTCAACCAGCATCGGAGCAGCCACGAAGATGGATGAATAAGTACCGGTAACCACACCGATCAACATCGCAAAGGCAAAACCTTTGGTTACTTCACCACCTACCAGGAACAGAATAAAGATGGTAAGGAACACCGTAAGAGACGTCATGATCGTACGGCTCAGGGTATCATTGATCGCTTTGTTGATAAGCGTTTCTTTGCTCACGTTGCGCATGGTGTGACTGTATTCACGTACACGGTCATATACGATCACCGTATCGTTCATCGAGAAACCGATTACCGTAAGGATAGCCGCGATGAAGTGCTGGTCGATCTCCAGCGGGAAAGGCACTACGCCTCTCAGGAAGGAGAACACCGCAAGCGTAACCAATACGTCGTGCAGCAAAGCCACAATCGTACCCAGTGAATAACGCCAGTCACGGAAACGGATAAAGATATAGATGGCAATGATCAGCAGCGACCAGAAGGTAGCCCACTGTGCACCACTTTTCAGGTCATCAGAAATGGTAGGATCTACTTTCTTGGTACCTTCTACAAATTTAGTAGTAGCAAATTCAGCTATCGTAAGGTTAGCCGGCAGGAAAGGCTTCAGACCTTCAAACAGGGTGTTACGCACTGCAGAGTCGATGGCCAGTCCTTCTTCGTTGATACGGAAGTCGGTAGTGATCTCCAGTTTATTGGGAGAACCGTACGTTTTGATCTGTGGAGTCTTTTCGAAAGTTTTCTCCAGCGCCTCACGCACTTTCTCTTCATCAACTGGCTTACCAAAGTTAACCACATAACTTCTACCACCCTTGAACTCCACACCTTCGTCGAAACCGTTGAAGATGGCGGCAACACCCAGGATCAGTACCACCACAGAGATACCATAAGCAACCTTACGGAACTGGATGAACTTGTAGGCAGCATGCTGGAAGATGCGCTTGGAGATCGTAGTAAAGTATTTGAAGTGACGGTTCTTATTGGTATAGAAGTCAGTGATCAAACGGGATACCAGGATACCGCAGAACAAAGACAGCAGGATACCGATGATCTGTGTAGTAGCGAAACCAAGTACAGGACCCAGACCATAGATAGCCAGGATGATGGCGGTCAACAAGGTGGTGATGTGCGCATCCAATACCGGGGGCAGTGAACGGCGGTAACCATCCTTTACAGCCTGCTCATGGGCTTTACCATGCGCCAGCTCATCCTTGATACGTTCGAATATAATTACGTTGGTATCCACCGCCATACCGATGGTCAGTACCAGACCAGCGATACCAGGAGCAGTGAGCGTAGCGCCCATAGCACTCAACACACCTACCGTGAACAGCAGGTTCAGGATCAGGGCAATGTTGGCTACAATACCAGCAGTATTATAATATACGATCATCAGCAGGAAGATCACAACGAAGGAGATGGCAAAAGACATGATACCACCATTTACGGCTTCTTCACCGAGGGTAGGTCCTACCACCTGCTCCTGCACGATCTTGGCAGCCGCTTCTACTTTACCAGACTTCAGGATATTAGCAATATCCTGTGCTTCTTCGATCACCAGCGCCTTGTTCTTGGCATTGCCAGAACCCATAGTGATACGGGACCGGCCACCGTCGATCTTCTGGTTTACAGTAGGTGCTGTATAAACAATATCATCGAGTACAATGGCGATAGGCTTACCAATGTTACGCTCAGTCATTTGCGACCAAACCAGACCACCGGCGTTGTTCATGTCCATTGTAACCAATACTTCGTTGGTATTAGGATCAAACTCCTGGCGGGCGTCTTCGATAGCACTACCTTCCAGTTGAGCGCCTGCTTTACCAGGAATGCCCTTGATTGCATACAGGTCGATATAAGGTAAAAAAACACCCTTATCATCGCGATCTTGCTTGCTCCAGAAGAACTTAACGTTGCCAGGGAAGTTATTACGAACTGTAGGCAGGTTGAGGTACTGGTTTACTTTGCCTGTATCCTTCAGCAAAGACCTTCCGATGATAGCAGGGCTACCACCTTGCAGCGGGCGCAGAATGCTCAGCAAAGGATAAGCACGGGTGATACTATCAGTAAGACGTTGAGTAGAGTCAGCCTTTGCGACACCTTTATTAGTAGAGTCAGCAGCAGCTGTAGTGTCATTAGCAGCAGGCGTAGCAGCACCATACAGGTAAGCGCTCAGAGCTTTGTTGGCATTCTCCAGGCCAGTTTGCATCACACCATCATTCAGGGTATATACTTCCCAGAACTGAAGGTTGGCAGTAGACTGCAGGTATTTCCTTACACGCTCAGGATCGCTTGCACCAGCCAGCTCAACGGTGATGATACCTTTGGCTTCATCGAGGCTGATAGTAGGTTGTGCTACACCAAATTTATCAATACGCTTTCTCAAAACCTGGTAGGTTTGAGCCATAGCGGCATTGGCTTTTTCGTTGATGTATTTAGTAACATCATTGTCGCTTGAATTGGCAGTAAGGTTGCTGCCGGGCCTGGCAAAGTGAGGAGCCAGTTTAGCGCCTGCATTTACCTGTTTGAAAGCAGCAACGAAGAGATTGATGAAGTTTTGATCACTGGTCAGCTTCATACGTTGAGCTTCTGCAATGGCCTTAACGATCTGTGGGTCCTGGGGATTTGTTACCAGACCTTTGATCAAACCATCCAATGCAATATCCATGGTTACGTTGATACCACCTTGCAAGTCGAGACCAAGTAAGAGTTCGCTTTCTTTGGCTTTCTGGTAAGACTGTCCCCACCAGGTAATTTTTTTATCTTTTGTGGCAGTGCGTGCGCTATCGAGGTAGTTCTCTTTGTAGGTATCGAGCGTAGCCTGGTAAGCAGCTTGTGCTTCTTTGTCACCAGGATATTTTTGGGCGGCAGGCGTATAAGCCCGTTTTATGTAAGCAGTCGCTTTGGCCTCCAACTCACTCTCATGTTTGTTGACGAACCAGGTAAAGGATAGCTGGTAAAGGGAGATAAGGATCAATAATCCAGCAAAAATGCTAACCAGTGCTCTCATTGCAATGTTGTTTATTTTTTAGGAGTTGGCAAAGATAGGGTTTTCAAACAGAATAGGAAACAGCAAAATAAGCCTGAAAATGAGGCTTATAGAAGGTTTCCGCAAGCGCTTGCGGATAGCCTGCCCGGTGAATTTCCAGTCCAATTGTCCTTGACAATACTGAACACAGGGTGTATCAAAAAAGAACAGTAACAGCATTTCAGGTAATCGTATATATTTAATAATCAATAATTTAACATTCTGGCATTCTCTTGGCCAGACAAAGGCATCTATTAACACCCGTCTATGTTCAAAAACTACCTGAAGATCGCCTGGCGCAGCCTGTTGAAAAATAAGACCTCCTCTTTTATTAATATAAGTGGGCTTGCTGTAGGGTTGGCCATCGGCATCCTGGTGATGACCATCATCCTTGACATGGTAAGTTATAACCAGTTCCACACGCACCTGTCACAGATACATGCTTTGATAAAAACCGACAAGTTATCGGGTGAGATCAATACCGGCACTTCCGTTCCCGGTCCGCTGGCGGCCGTAATAAAGAATAACCTGCCCGAAGTGAAATATGTATCCCGGTATGCGGGCGGCGGACAGGAGCTTTTCAGTAATGGAGAAAAAGCCCTGTATAAAAAGACTGTTTTTGTGGAACCTGATTATTTCCGGATGATGACTTTTACCGCCCAGGACGGTGATCCCGTGAAAGCGTTGGAACAGCCGGAATCTGTAGTGATTACCGCAACTGCTGCCAAAAAGTTATTCGGACAGGAAAACCCCATCGGCAAATTGGTCACCTATAATAACCAGTACTCTTTACAGGTACGTGCTGTACTGCACGACATTCCGGCCAATAGTAGTGTGAACTTCGATGTAATACTCTCCTTCAAGCTGTATGAGCAATTAAATGCCAGCTGGATCAACAAATGGGACAATAACAGTATTGCCACCTGGGTTGAATTACAGCCCAATACCAATCTTACAGCACTCAATGGTAAGCTGAACAAACTAATGAAGGAAAAAACGGGGAGTGAAAATGCTGGCCTGTTTGCATATCCTTTTGAACGCATGTGGTTGTACGGAGAGTTTAAAGATGGCAAGCCAGCCGGCGGCAGGATCTATGCCATCCTGTTGTTGGGTGTCATTGGCATATTTGTATTGCTGATTGCCTGCATCAACTTCATGAACCTTTCCACGGCCCGCTCAGAACGTCGAGCCCGTGAAGTAGGTGTACGCAAGGTCATGGGCGCTTTCCGCAAGCAGGTTATCTTTCAGTTCCTCTGCGAAGCGATGCTGCTCACGGTTATTTCATTATTACTCGGGCTATTCCTGGCCAAACTGGCACTGCCGGCGTTGAATTATTATACCGGAAAGAGCCTGACACTTGATTTTGCCAACTGGCGTGTGATGGCGACGCTCGCAGGCCTGGTACTATTTACAGGATTGGTAGCCGGCAGCTACCCTGCTTTCTTCCTCAGCAGTTTCAAACCCGTATTGGTATTAAAAGGCATCATTGTTAACCGGAAGGGAGGCTCTGTATTACGCAAGGGGCTGGTGACTTTCCAGTTTGTAATATCTATATTCCTGATACTGGCGACGATCGTTATTTATAAACAACTGCGCTATGCAGAAGACCGCCCCATCGGATACGACCCGGAAAACCTGGTAGAGATACCACTACGCGGGGACATGGGTGGAAAGTACTCTTTAATAAAAAATGAATTATCACAAATACCCGGCATCGCCAGCATTTCAGGCGGCACCAACAACCTTGTTTCTTTTGGAGGTGCCGTTGATGGACTTGATTGGCCTGGCAAAATGGCCGACCAGCACTTTTTTGTTACCCTGACCGAAGTGCAATACGACTGGGTGAAAACAGCAGGATTGAAAATGGCCGAAGGACGTGATTTCAGCCCGGCTTTTGGCACTGACACCGCCGGCTGCCTGCTCAACCAGGCCGCGGTGCGTAAAATGGGCCTTAAGTCACCCGTTGTTGGCACCCGGATAAGCGGCCAGCCTGTTATTGGCGTAGTAGAGGATTTCGTTTTCAACAGTCCTTTTTCCATTCCCAGGCCAATGATCATAAAACTCAACCGGGGCGGCATGAACCATATGTTCCTGCGCATCCGCAACGATGACCAATGGCGCAAGACCATGGCACAGGTAGAGTTGGCAGTAAAAAGGACCAATCCCAGCTATCCTTTCGAGTATCATTTTACCAGCGAAGAGTACCAGAAACGCTTCGAAGGTGTGCGCTATACCAGTCAGCTCACTAATATAGTAGGTGTACTGGCCATCTTTATCTCCTGCCTCGGATTATTTGGCCTCTCCGCCTTCCTGGCCGAGCGGCGCAACAAAGAGATCGGCGTACGTAAAGTGTTGGGCGCGAGCGTTTCACAGATATGGATGATCCTTTCCAAAGACTTCCTTAAACCCGTACTGATCGCCTTTATCGTAGCCTCTCCCCTGGCGGGCTGGGCGCTGAACATGGTGCTATTGAACTGGGACTACCACATCACATTATCCTGGTGGATGTTTGCCGTAGCGGGGCTGATCGCCTTTTTCATTGCCATTGTCACCGTGAGCTTCCATGGCATCAAAGCAGCGTTGACCAACCCTGCCCATTCGCTCCGTACCGAATAAGCGCCTTTCTATTCATTATAATGTAAGCCCTGCTGCTGCAAAGTATGCGGGGCTTTTTATATGCTGTAAATACCTTGTTTTAGACAGGTTTTACCATCTCCTGCTAACGTGAGTAAATCACTGAATAAAAACCACCGGCAAAAAACTCAAACTGTATTACTTTTGCGCCATTCGTTAAAAAAGCAAGCAACAGATACAATTATGGAACTATCAAGCAGATTAACGTGGTTCGCAGAACCCGAGACGCTGAAAATGGCGAAACTCGGTCGTGAACTCCGTGCAAAAGGCATCGACATTATTGATCTTAGCCTGGGTGAGCCCGACTTCGACACCCCCCAACACATTAAGGATGCAGCCAAGAAAGCCATCGACGACAACTTTAGCCACTACACACCCGTAGCCGGCTATATGGAACTGCGCGAAGCTGTGTGCGTGAAGCTGAAGCGCGACAACAACCTCGATTATAAGCCTGAGAACATTATCTCTTCTACCGGCGCCAAGCAAAGCCTTGCCAACGCTGTTTGGGCTGTGGTAAGCCCCGGCGACGAAGTAGTGATCCCTACTCCTTACTGGGTTACTTACTCTGAGATCGTAAAGCTCGGTCAGGGTACTGTAAAGCTCGTACAGACTTCTATCGAGAACAAATACAAGATCACTCCTGCTGAACTGGAAGCAGCACTGAGCGATAAGACGCGCCTGTTCATGTTCTCTTCTCCCTGCAACCCCAGTGGTTCAGTATACAGCAAGAAAGAACTGGAAGGACTGGCTGAAGTATTCCGTAAATATCCCAAAGTATTCATCCTCTCCGATGAGATCTATGAATACATCAACTTCGTAGGCAAACACGAAAGCATTGCTCAATTCGATGACCTGAAAGACCGTGTGATCATCGTGAACGGTTTGAGTAAAGGTTTCGCCATGACAGGTTACCGCCTTGGTGTGGTAGCTGCACATGTTGACGTAGTAAAGGCTTGTGAAAAACTGCAAGGCCAGCTTACCAGCGGCACCAACAGTATCACACAGCGCGCTGCTATCGTTGCCTTCACCGGCGACCTGCGTCCTTCACAAGAAATGAACAAAGAATTTGAGCGCCGCAAGAAGCGTGTATTGGAGATCATGAACAGCATTCCTGGTCTTACCTATGCAGAACCCGATGGCGCATTCTATGTGTTCCCCACCGTTAGCCAGTACTTTGGCAAGAACGATGGCGAAGAGACGATCAAAGATGCAGATGACCTGTGTATGTACCTGCTCAACAAAGCACACGTAAGCACTGTTACCGGTCGCGCCTTTGGCGAGCCTACCGCCATTCGTATTTCCTTTGCCAACAGCATGGAAAAGATCGAAGAAGCCTGGAAGCGCATCATTACCGCTTTGGGCAAACTGAAGTAGTCGTTACAGATGATTTGAATAATAGAGCCGGGCGAATGCCCGGCTTTTTGTTTTTAGGCCTTAGCAATCGCTTTATACATTTTTTACATATATTTGAAGCAAAGCCAATATACTGCTATGATTGACAACATCATGTATACGTTTGACAAGAACTTCGATAGAATCAACAACCTGCTAACCTTATATGAAGGCACTTCTAAGGGCAAAGGCAGAAAAGCCACCCATAATCTGGATTTACTTAGGGCTACTACAGTATTTGTTCATTCAACCTTAGAAGATTATTTAAGAAACGTGATGATTTGGAAGCTACCCAGTGCAAGCAAAGAAAGGATTAACCATATACCTTTGGTGGGAACATCTGAAATAGGAAGAAAGACGAAATTTGAGCTTGGCGAACTTGTTACTCATAGAAATAAACTTGTCGCAGAAGTTATTGACTTATCAATTAAAGAATATTTGGGTACAGTTAGTTTTAATGACACTTCAGATATAGCAACTTCTCTATCTAACATATCAATTGAGACTACGGAAAATATAAAAAAGCTGTTTCCTATTTTAAACGAGATGATCAAAAGGAGGCATAAAATTGTTCATAATGCCGATCGGGATTCATCATCCGGCAGTGGTAATCACCGGATCAAATCTATTAGCCTGAAACAAGTAGAAAGCTGGAGGACTGCTGTCGACAAGTTTGTAAGAGAAGTAAATAAAAACTTAAATTAGTATCTTTGCTATATGGGAAAATTCCTAATAAAAAAGAAGCCAAATAAAGAATACCAATTTGCATTATTAGCAGATAATGGTCAAATTATTCTTGTAAGTAAAGGTTATACATCGAAGACGGCTTGTGAAAGTGGCATTATATCAGTTCAAGTAAACGCTCAGGATGAGACTCATTTTGAAAGAAGGACTTCATCCAATGGTAAATACTATTTTCACTTAAAAGATATTAATGGACATATTATAGGAACCAGCGAGCCGTATGCGAGTGAGGCTGGAAGGGAGAATGGCATCAGTTCTGTGAAGAGAAATAGTACTACTTCCATTGTAGAAACCCCTTAGAACATTAACAATAACGCTCCAACTTCATCGAATACTACTGTATACAGGCCAAATCAATACCAGGCAGTTGAACACAGCATTCGACACTTCTTTTAATCTATCTTGCATTCACCCAGATTATTTAAAAGGATTAGCTACTGCTCAAAAGATTGGAGTTATCAGGAATATTATGCTTCCACGTAAGGCATTCACTGTGAAAGCGCGACAAGTAGCATGCCTTGATTTTTACATTAACAATGTCCTATTAAGCGACGAATTTTTAGTAATACCAGAATTAAGTCAAGAAGTTATTATTGGTTCTGCGACCATACGCAAATGGCGTATCAAGCTCAACTTTGAAGATGACATCGTTGAGGTAGATCCCAAAGTCGCAAAAATGCAATTGATATAAAAAATAAAGCCGGGTTAAACACCCGGCTTTATTTTTGGCTATACTTCTTTGAAAGTTATTTGAGGGCCGCCGCCATTTTATCAAGGCATTGTTCCAGCCCAGCCTTAGACATATCAGCAGTCTGCTGAGAGCCGTAGCCATACTCTGTAATAGTCATTTCTGTTTTATTCTCCCCTACCTTCTTAAACGTAATCACATGCTGCACATCGGCAGGAATATCTACCGGCATACCGATCTTAGCCGGGTCCAGCTTGTTACCATCCTTGTCGGAAAAGTTCAGTATGAACTCGATGCGCTCATTGGGTACGATCTTCTGGTAGTTCCAGGTATTGTACATATCGTGTCCATCCGGTGAACGCATGCAAACAAGCGATTTGCCGCCTTCCTTAAAATCCATATTGGCAATGGGAGTGGTAAAACCTTGTGGCTGCCACCATTGCTTTACATAAGCAGGGTCAGACCATGCTTTGAATACTTTCTCTACCGGCGCATCGAAAGTACGCGTAGAAACTACATTGTGTTTTGACTGTTGTGCAGTACTCATAATGAAGCAGATTAAGGTGAGTGGCATCAGCAGAGCTATGCCTTTACAATTGCTTTTCATAATGCTATATTGTAAGCAAACTTACTTTTATGATTATTCATTTATGCGGTGCGTCTGCGACAATATAGAGGGGCGATTGTGCAGGTCAGGAAATTCCCCGTAACTTAGGATCATGACCAACCGTAGAACTTTTATCCGGCAGACCGGCGTGCTTGCCTCTGCAATGATGATGGGCTCATCTTTCGCCTTCAAGCCCAAATACAAACTCGGATTGCAACTGTTTACCATTCGCGAAGCATTATCGAAAGACGTTCGGGGCACACTACAAAAGATATCCTCCTATGGCTATCAGGAAGTCGAGACTTATGGCTATGACAGGAAGTTTTACGGCTTCACCCCTGCTGAGTTCAAATCACTGCTGCAGGACAATGGATTAAGCAGTCCCAGTGGTCACTTTGACCTGAACAAATACGTTGGAGACACCGCAAAACTGGATCAATATGTTGACGACTGTATTCAGGGCGCATTGATATTGAAACAGACTTATATCGTTTGGCCCTGGCTGGACGAATCCTGGCGTTCCATCGAAAAGTTCAAAGAAGTAGTAGCGACACTAAACCGGATCGGCGAACGCATCAACAAGGCCGGATTGCAACTGGCCTACCACAATCACAACTTCGAATTTATAGACTACAATGGCGATACCGGTTATGCGCTCTTATTAAGAGAAAGCGACCCCAGGTATGTAAAACTGGAACTTGACCTGTATTGGTCCAGCTTTATGAAGCAGGACCTGCCTGCCCTGTTCAAAAAACAGCCCGGTCGTTTTCACTTATGGCACCTGAAGGATAAAGACAAAACCAAGCCTGAACTCCACACCACTATGGGCGATGGAGACATCGACTTCAATAAGCTGTTAACATATGCCAGCGAAGCAGGCGTAAAACACATGTACGTAGAACAAGGGAATAATTACGTACCCAGCGATCTTGCCTGCGTGGAAAGAAGTGCTAAGTACACTGCAAAGTTGCTACGCTAAAAACTATACAGAGAACGAACTACCGCAACCGCAAGTCTTGGAAGCATTGGGATTGGTAAAGGAGAAGCCACGTGCTTCGAGACCGTCCATCCAGTCTATTTGCATGCCCATGAGGTAGAGGCCGTGGGATTTATTCATAATAAAAGAGAGTCCATCCAGTTCATATACCTCGTCATCAGCCTGCTTGTCGTCGAAGCCCAGCACATAACTAAGGCCGGAACAGCCGCCACCCTTCACCCCTATCCGCAGGAATTTGCTGGTATCGAAACCCGGCTCATTAATTAGGCGGAGCAGTTCTTTGTGAGCATTGGGCGTAAACTGTACAGGAGCAGAAGCTATTTCCATTTCACTGATATATTTGCCCCAAAAGTACGAAGAATGGCAGGAACCGTCAATGCCCCAAAAACAATTGACAATCATACGACCCGGCAGACTATAACCACCCGAAAATCCGTTAGAGGGAACCCAAAACCATTTTCACTACATTTGTTACCTTAAAAAACTAACCCGAATGTCACTTTCCTGGAACGAGCTCATATGGCAATTGTTGATCGCCCTTGTTATCGGAGGCGGATTGGCCTATTTATTCTGGAAGCAACGCAGAGAAGCCAAACAAGCCCTGACCACCCAACAAAAGGACGAAAAACAGGAAACAGCCGCAGCTACCGGCACCAAACAAATGCAGCTACAGGCTTATGAGCGCCTCATCCTGCTGGCGGACCGGATCGCCCTGCCCAACCTCATCAGCCGTCTGAATGCCCCCGACCTCAGCGCCCGCGACATGCAGGCGATATTAATACAGAACATCAAAGGAGAGTTTGAATACAATGTAACCCAGCAAATGTATGTATCTGCGGAAGCCTGGGAAGCCATCCGCAACCTGAAGGACCAGAATATGCTGATCGTAAACCAGATCACCTCCTTCCTGCCGGCCGAATCCACTGGACAGGACCTCAACCGCAGCATCCTGGAAATGCTGATGCAAAATCCCAAAGCATCTTTACACACGATTGTTTCCGATGCACTGAGCTATGAAGCCCGCAAACTGATGGTATAACCACGCCATTCAGTACTTTTGACCACAATGACTGCTTATGCCTGAAAAAAAGATCTTTACCGACAGTGGAATAGAGATTAATGAGTTGTACAGCCCACAGAGTACGCAACATCTCCCGCCCCTGTCGCCTCCCGGAGAATTTCCCTTTACCCGCGGCGTGCAACCCGATATGTACCGGGGCAAGCTGTGGACCATGCGGCAATATGCCGGCTTCAGCACCGCTGAAGAAAGCAACAAACGCTACCATTACCTGCTTTCGCAGGGTGTAATGGGACTTAGTGTTGCTTTTGACCTGCCCACACAGATTGGTTATGACAGTGATCACGCCCTGGCCGAAGGTGAAGTAGGCAAAGTGGGTGTGGCCATCGACAGTCTCGAAGACATGCAAACGCTCTTCAAAGGCATCAAGCTGGAAGACGTGTCCACCTCCATGACGATCAACGCCACTGGCTTTATATTATTGAGCCTCTACGTAGCACTCGCCAAACAGCAAGGCGCCGACCTGAAAAAGATTGCCGGCACCATACAGAACGACATCCTGAAAGAATATGCAGCACGGGGCACTTACATCTATCCCCCCAAGCCATCCATGCGCATCATTACGGATATATTTGAATGGTGCAGCCATGACCTCCCCAAATGGAATACGATCTCCATTTCCGGTTATCATATCCGCGAAGCCGGTAGCACAGCCGTACAGGAGATCGCATTTACCCTGAGCAATGGGAAAGCCTATGTAAAGGCCGCACTGGAAAAGGGCCTTGACATCAATGTATTTGGCAAACGCCTCTCCTTCTTTTTCAACTCCCATAACAACCTGTTTGAGGAAGTGGCCAAGTTCCGCGCAGCCCGCAGCATGTGGGCTTCCATCATGAAAGAGCTCGGCGCCACCGACCCCAAAGCCATGATGCTGCGCTTCCACACACAAACCGGCGGCAGCACGCTTACAGCCCAACAACCATTGAATAATATTGCCCGCGTAACTGTTCAAACGTTGGCTGCTGTATTAGGCGGTACGCAATCGCTACACACCAATGGATACGATGAGGCACTGAGCCTTCCTACGGAAGAAGCAGCGCGCATTGCCCTGCGCACGCAACAGATCGTGGCCTTTGAAAGCGGTGCGGCTGATACTGTTGACCCGCTGGCTGGGTCTTATTTTGTCGAATCACTTACCAAACAGGTAGAAGAAGAGGCCTGGAAGCTGATCGGTAAAATAGACGCCATGGGCGGCAGCGTGAGCGCCATCGAGCAGGGATTCATCCAGGATGAAATAGCCCGCAGTGCCTATGATTACCAACGCCAGGTAGAGCGCCAGGAAAAGATCATCGTAGGCGTCAACAAGTTTCAGGTAACAGAAACCAACACACCTCCTCCTTTTAAGATAGACGACTCCATACGCCAGGTGCAAAGTGAAAAACTCGCCACCCTTCGCCGCCAGCGCGACCATGCCAAGTGTGATCAGCTATTGCAACTATTATCGGACAAAGCTGGCAGTGACGAAAACATCATGCCCACAGTAATTGAAGCCGTGGAGCAAAAATGTACCCTGGGAGAAATTGCCGACACCTTGCGGGAAGTATATGGAGAATATAAATAGTGCTATTCTTCTTACATTCGTTTCATGTACACCGCTACAACAGTCAGTTCAGACAAAGAACTGGAACAGATACTGCATTTACAACGGCAGAACCTGAAGCAACACATCAGCCAGGAAGAAAAGGACGCACAGGGATTTCTTACCATGCAGTTCAATCTCCCCATGCTGCAACAGCTGCATGCCATTGCGCCCAGTGTTATCATTAAACACGAAGACGAGGTAGTAGCCTATGCCATGACCGTAACGCTGGAAGGCCGGCAAGCCTACCCTGATCTCGAACCCATGTTCGTGAACTTTGAAAACCTGCAATGGCAGGGCAAACCATTATATGATTACCAGTTTTATGTAATGGGACAGATATGCGTGTCTAAAGCCCACCGGGCAAAAGGTTTATTCGATAAGCTCTATCAACACCACAAGGAAGTATACAGTCCGCGCTACGATTTTATCATTACAGAGATATCTACCTCAAACGCCCGGTCCTTGCAAGCGCACAAGCGGGTTGGCTTCACCACTATTCATACCTACCAGGATGCGGTAGATAATTGGAATGTGGTGGTGTGGGATTGGACGTAACGATTATTTCTATATATTGGAGGACAAACATCTTCCATGCGTTTACCAGCCAAACTAACCTGTTTTTTACTGCTTTTAGTTGCTACAACCAGCTTTGCACAACAAAATGTGTCTGTTCTGATTGAACAGAAGGCCAAGGCTGTTTTACCCAAGCTTATCGAATGGAGGCGGCACCTGCATGAGCACCCTGAACTTTCCAACCGGGAAGTTAAAACTGCCGAATACGTAGCCACCCACCTCAAAGCATTGGGACTGGAAGTACAAACAGGCGTGGCCAAAACGGGTGTAGTGGCCATACTGCGTGGCGGCAAACCCGGTCCTGTGGTTGCCCTGCGTGCCGACATGGACGCACTGCCTGTACAGGAACGCGTGGATATCCCCTTTAAATCTACTGTCACTGCCGATTACCTGGGTCAAAACGTACCCGTGATGCATGCCTGTGGCCACGACAGCCACGTAGCCATGCTGATGGGTACAGCGGAAGTGCTGGCAGGCATGAAGAAAGACGTGCCCGGCATTGTAAAATTCTTCTTCCAACCGGCAGAAGAAGGTCCTCCCGGCAATGAAGAAGGCGGCGCTCCCCTGATGGTAAAAGAAGGCGTGATGGACAATCCCAAAGTAGATGCCGTGTTTGGCATGCACATAGAGTCAGATATAGAAGTAGGCAAGTTTGAATACAAGCCCGGCGCTTTTATGGCATCCTCCGACTGGTTTACCATCAAAGTAAAAGGCAAACAATCCCACGGCTCACAGCCTTGGAAAGGAATCGATCCCATTGTAGTATCCACAGAGATCATCAATACATTACAAACCATCGTCAGCCGTCAATCGGAACTTACCAAAGCTCCTGTTGTCATCACCGTAGGTAAGTTTCACAGTGGTGTACGCCCCAACATCATACCGGAAGAAGCAGTGATGGAAGGTACCATCCGCACACTCGACAGCAAGATGCAGCAGGAAACACATGAGCGCATCCGTAAAGTAGCAACCACCGTAGCAGACGCTATGGGTGCAGTTGCAGAAGTAACCATCGACACGAAAACACTAGTTACTTATAATGATCCCGAATTGGTAAAGATGATGCTGCCTTCTCTTGAAACTGCTGCCGGCAAAGAGAATGTCACCCAACGCGAATGGGTAACAGGTGCAGAAGATTTCTCTTTCTTTGGCACCAAAGCACCTTCCTTCTTTATCTACTTTGGCGGCATGCCCAAAGGCACAGATAAATCAAAAGCTCCACCCCATCATACACCTGATTTTTATATCGACGATAGTCGCCTCGATGTAGGCGTAAAAGGCTTTTGCCAACTGGTGTTCGATTACGCCAAACTGAAAACAGGCGGAGACAAAGGCAATACAAAGAAAGGATTCTAAGCTCCTTCAAAACAGCATAAAAACTAAAGCCCATTGAATTTCAAGGGCTACTAAAATCCTATTGCGACTTAACAATCAGGTAATACAGGAAACTATGGGACTCTCCATACCCGAAGTACTTTTGTAAAAGAGTTCTTTATGAAAATTGATGAAACCCTGTTGTGGAGCAAGCTGGAAAGCTACTCCCCCGACAATCCCCACGATGCACTAACCTTTTCGCAACGACTGGCCCGGGAAAATGGATGGCCACCAACGTTTACGGAACGCGTGATCACAGAGTACAAAAAGTTCCTCTTCCTATGTATGATCAGCCCGCACCCCGTAACGCCCTCCGATGAAGTAGATCAGACCTGGCACCTTCACCTTGTGTACACCAAATCCTACTGGAGCGACCTCTGCAAAAACATCCTCGGAAAAGACATCCACCACACGCCCACTGAAGGTGGCCCCGAAGAAAGAGACAAATTCCACAGCTACTACGAAGCCACGTTACAACTCTACCGCGACAAGTTCAACACCGAACCTCCCGACGACATCTGGCCTCCCGCACACAAACGTTTCACAGAAACAGATTTTGTAAGAGCCAACAAACAAACCCACTGGATCATTATGAAACGCCCCTGGCACAAAAGCCTCACTGGCCTCACCATCATTACTGCCGGAGCGATCATAGCCTTACTCAGTTCCAACATCGCCTTCTTCATCCTGTTTGGCATAACAGGTTTTATTGTACTACTACAGGGCGTACAGTTAGGGCTGACAGGCGAAATAACGATCGGCGGATGTGTAGGTAGTGGCTGCGGCGGCGATAGCGGTTGTAGCGGAGACGGAGGCTGCAGCAGTGGATGCAGCGGCTGCGGAGGAGGTTGTGGCGGAGGCGATTAGAGTGAGGAATACTGCCACACCGTGCAATAAATCCACAAAGCGTCCCAGTGCTTCTGCACTGGATTTTTTATGCCCTTATGGGCACACGAATTGTGGCCATACTGCTAAAAGTAGTATATGGGAAAGACAAAAATTTTAAGCAGAGAGAAAATAAGCATAGAGGATGAGCTGCCAAATGATGTACCCATCCGCCACCCAAACAGAAATGTGGACAAAAGAAATGATGCTTCAAGAGATAATATCTATAAGGGAAAACTGCAAAGCGATGAGAGCGACAAAAGCAGGAATGAAGCCTTTGCAGAACCGGTCACTGATACAATACCGATAGAACTCCCCTCTCTTATCAGTAAAGAAATACTGGCCCAACTCAGGGACTTTACCAGCGAACGTTGCATCACCATTTACCTGCCAACCCATGCATCGGGCATGGAAGTGAACGAAGGCCATGATGCCATACGTTTCAAGAATGCGTTGCAACAGGCGCACCAGCAACTGACCCGGCTGAATCATGATGAAGATTTCATCAAACGGTGGTTGAAGCCTGCATATGACCTGCTTCGCGACGATGCTTTCTGGACAAGACAAAGCAAAGGACTGGCTGTATTTATCAGTGACGGCTATTGCCGCTACCTGCACATGCAGCAGGAACCGACAGAAAAGGTATATATCAATAAGAGCTTTGCACTGGCGCCGCTGATCTCGTTGCTTACAAATCCGGAATACTTTTACCTGCTGGTGATCAGCAAGCAACAGGCAAAGCTGTTCAGGGCGGATGATTACGGCATGACAGAAGTTAAGATAAGCAACATGCCCGATGGCGTGGAAGGCACAAAACGCATGCTGGATAAATCAGCCAGCACTTTCCGTGCATCCGGAGCAGCTTCCAATGGAGGCGCTAACTATCATGGTATTGGCGGCGGCAACCCGGATGACAAGCAGAATATAGCAGTATATCTTGAAGCCGTAGACGACAGATTGTGGGAAGCATTACTGAATAAAGAACATGCTCCGCTATTGCTGGCCGGCGTAGAATATTTGATACCCATCTACCGGTCAGTAAGCGACTATAAGCATGTGTGGACAGATGCGCTTACAGGCAGTCATGAACATGAAGATATCGCCACATTATATCCCAAAGCAAGGGCTGTTATGCAGCCATACTTTGAGCAACGATTAAACAATGCGCTTGAGAGGTATGGCAACCAATCAGCCACTCCGCAAACATCTACCAACCTCGCAGAAATCATTCCTGCAGCCCACTATGGCAGGATATCACACCTGTTTATTGTAAAAGGTGAGCAGGTATGGGGTACGTTTGATGAGCAGACGAATGAACTGACAGTTCAGGGAGAAAGTACAGGAGACAATGAAGACCTGTTTGATAAAGCAGTGACCAATACATTGCTCACAGGTGGTGAGGTATTTATCGTAGACAGCGATAAAATGCCTGCAGCATCAACTATGGCCGCTATTATGCGCTATTAAGTCTCTCATAAACACAGGTATAAAAGGAAGGGCCGCCCATGATTGGCGGCCCTTCCTGATTATTTAAAGCCCTCTAAAGGCTTAATTTTTCTTTTGCTCTTTTGCCCAGGCATCCTTCAGCGTAACAGTCCTGTTGAAGATCATACGCTCTTCGGAAGTATCCTTATCCAGGCAGAAGTAACCCTTGCGCAGGAACTGGTAACGTTCTTCAAAGCGCGCCGTTTTCAATGCAGGCTCTGCATACGCAGTACCGATCACCTTCAGCGAATCGGGGTTGATATAGTCTTTGAAATCCCCTTCCTCATTAGCCGGATTTTCGACTTTAAACAGGCGGTCATATTCCCTTACTTCACAACTGATAGCCTGTGCCACACTTACCCAGTGCAACGTGCCTTGTACTTTAATGCCAGAAGTATCGGAACCACTTTTACTTTCAGGAATATAAGTACATTTCACTTCAGTCACCTTACCATCAGCATCCTTGATCACTTCTTCACAACGAATGATGTATGCACTCTTCAACCGCACTACCTGACCGGGCGCCAGCCTGAAGTACTTCTTAGGCGGATTCTCCATGAAGTCTTCCCGCTCGATGTACAGCTCACGGCTGAACGGCACATCCCGGTGCGTACCTGCCGGATCTTCAGGATTGTCCTCGCTTTTCAGCATCTCCACCTCCCCTTCAGGGAAGTTGGTGATCGTCACCTTCAGTGGATCGAATACCACCATGCGGCGCAGCGCAATCTTATTGAGGTGCTCGCGGATACAGAACTCCAGCAGGGAATACTCGATGATATTATCCCGCTTGGCCACACCTACCCGATCGCAGAACTCACGAATAGATTCAGGCGTATATCCACGACGGCGGAAGCCGCTGATCGTTGGCATACGGGGATCATCCCAGGCAGTTACATGCTTCTCTTCCACCAGTTGCTTCAGCTTGCGCTTGCTCATCACTGTGTAATTCAGGTTGAGGCGGGCAAACTCATATTGATGCGAAGGGAATATCTCCAGTTCTTTGATCAGCCACTCATACAAAGGACGGTGAGGAATGAACTCCAGCGTACAAATAGAATGGGTGATATTTTCGATGGAGTCGCTTTGGCCATGCGCAAAATCGTACATGGGATAGATGCACCAGGCATCACCCGTACGGTGGTGCTTTGCATGCTTGATGCGATACAGGATCGGATCACGGAAGTGCATGTTGGGTGAGGTCATATCGACTTTCGCCCGCAACACCTTCTTACCATCTGCATATTTACCCGCCCGCATTTCTTCAAACAGGCGCAGGTTTTCTTCTATGCTTCTTTCAGCATATTGGTTCCTCGTGCCGGGCGAAGTAGGTGTGCCCTTCTGCGCAGCAATCTCTTCACTGGTAGAATCATCCACATAAGCCAAACCTTTCTGGATCAGCTTTACGGCAAAGCCATACAACTGCTCAAAGTAATCGGAAGCATACAATTCATTAGCCCATTGGAAACCGAGCCATTGGACATCGGACTTGATGCTTTCCACATATTCAGTGTCTTCAGTAATTGGGTTCGTGTCGTCAAAACGGAGGTTGGTCTTACCGCCATATTTAAGCGTTAAGCCAAAGTTGAGGCAAATGCTCTTGGCATGGCCAATGTGCAGGTAGCCATTCGGCTCCGGCGGAAAACGGGTAGTGATGGATTTATATTTGCCCGCCTTCAGATCCTCCTCGATGATCTCCTCAATAAAGTTGAGGCTCTTTTCTTCTGCTTTTTTAATCTCAGTCATATAGTACCTGTCTTTTACAAATATGCCACGGTTGTTAAAGACCCGTGGCATATCGTATCGGCGAAAATACGAATAAAATCTATCTTTTAAGCAGGCGGTTCTGGAGTAGTTGTTGAAGCACGGTTTCCCGTTCCGTGCGGCTGATGGGGATATGGTGCTGGCCAATGCGGATATCATTTCCCTCGATACTTTCCACCTTGGCAGCCGCCACAATAAATGACTTGTGGGTGCGTACAAAACGGCCGGCAGGCAGGTATTCCTCGATGCTGCGGAACGTGAGGTAAGTTATATATTTCTTTTCCGTAGTATGAACGGCCACGTAGTTCTGCAGGGCTTCTATAAACAGAATTTCATCATACTTTATCTTGACTAGCTTATTATCGCTTTTGATGAAAAAGTAGTCCGGTTCGGCCCCCGCTGCAGCAGCTACGGGCTGACTGGCAGGCTCCCGGAGCGATTTGGCCTTTATAACAGCCTTCCAGAAACGCTCGAAGGAAAAAGGCTTCAGCAGGTAGTCGATCGCATTGAGCTCAAAACCTTCCACCGCATACTGCGGATAAGCCGTTGTAAAGATCACCAGCGGTGGTTGCGCCAGGCTTTTGAGGAACTCCAGGCCGGTCATCCGGGGCATCTGGATATCCAGGAAAATAAGATCTATCTTCTGCTGCATGAGCGTATCGATGGCCTTCATGGGATTGTCGAACTCCCCTGCCAGCTGCAGGAACTCGACATCCTGTATGTATTCCTTGAGCCCGGTGCGGGCCAGCGGCTCATCGTCGATGATAATACATTGTAGCGTCATGACAGGTGGAGGTTTAGCGCTACTTTAAAGGTAGCATCATTGTTATCGATCTGCAACTCATATTTCCGGGGATACAGCAGCTCCAGCCGGCGCTTTACATTACTGAGGCCAATACCGCCTGGCGGCTCGGTAGACCGGTGAAAGTTTTCTTTAGAGTTCTCTACTACAAAGCGGAAAGACCCATTTTCCCTTGCCATACTAACATGTACAAAATTCAACTGGTCGCTATGGTGCGAAATATGCTTAAATGCATTTTCCACAAAAGGAATGAGCAACAAGGGCGTAATACGAAACCCCTTCACATCCGGCTCTACCTGCACATCCACCTCGTAATGCTGATCCTTACGCAACTGCTGCAAACGGATAAAATCCTGCAAATAAGTGATCTCTTTCTCAATCTCGATGGTATCGGCATTACAATCGTAAAGCTGGTAACGCAACAAATCCGAGAACTGCAGTAGCGTTTGCCGGGCAGTAGTATTGCTTTTGTCGATCAGAAAATAGATCGAATTGAGTGAGTTAAACAGGAAATGCGGATTGATCTGCGATTTGAGGAAGTTCAATTCGGCCTCCGACTTCTCTTTCGACATCTCCCCCAGCCTGCGTTGCGTCCGCGCATAATCCATTAGCAGTTTGAACGCGGCGCCTGTGCTCACCAACAGGATGTGGGGGATGACATTATCATAAAAGCGTGCCTTGAAGTTGCTGAAAAAAAGCGTTTGCCGGTTCATGATCTCTGCCTCGAGGTACATTTTCAAAAAGCTGAAACCGGTAATAACTACAACATAAGTAATACCAAACAGCACATATTTTTTCTTATAGAGGAGCCGGGGGATCAGCAGGTAATTGGTGATGTACACCATGAGCGCAAGGTCTGCCACTTTCAGCGCAGTAATAAGCCAGCCTATATCACGGCGATAATCCTGGTAACGGAAAAAATGCCAGCCGCCAAACAGGATCAGCCACCCCAGCAGGTGGTCCAGCTTATAGCGCCTGATGATAGATAATAAGTTCATACCTCAAAATAAATATACAAAAAGCAGTTGTCATTTATTCTTACACCTGCAGCCCCATCTGCTACACGAAATGCAATCCATGCCATCCCGGTCAGAATGTCCTGTAAACCTTGCCCGACGTGTAAGTTATTTTAAAACAGCTGTCGGATGTGCTCTTTTTGTGTGATCAACCTATCAGTCACCTACAAAACAATCAACATGAGACCTTTCCACTACTTAACCACGCTGCTGTTGTTATTAGCCTTTTTACCTGCGTCAGCCCGTCAAAACCTCCGGCTGTTTATGGATTGCGGCACTTCGCCACTTTGCGACCTTGACTATGCACGCCAGCAATTGCCATCACTGGATTTTGTGCGCGACCGGTTCAATGCCGATGTACAGATCCTGCTTTCCAGTCAGCCAACCGGCAACGGCGGCGAACAACATACCATACAGTTTGAAGGCCAGGCTGCCTTTGTTAACTACAGTGACACGCTTGTATTCTTTACGGCTCCCAATGCAGCCATCGACAATAAAAGATCAACTTTCATCCATCACATCAAACTGGGGCTTATCCCTTTCCTCTTAAAGAATCGCAATACCGACCTGATCGAGGTCAATTTCAGGAAAGCCGATACAGCAGTTGCACTACGCAAAGACCCATGGCGCAACTGGGCATTCATGGTGGGCGGCAACGTCAATTTCAGTGGTAGTTCAGCCTACAAGGAAAGCTCATATGGACTCGACTTTTCAGTTGCCAAGGTTACGCCTTCTTTTAAAACCGACCTGCAGGTATATGTAAACAATTCCCGGAATACCTATACCTATGAAGAGGGCGACATAAAGACCGAGTTAAAGACAAAAAACGACTACTATTATGCCGAACATAATTTTGTAAAAAGTATTACCCCTCATTGGTCCTGGGCTTATAAAGCAGAATACACCCGCAGCAGTTACGACAACTACAAACATGCGCTTGAACTGGCTACCGGTATGGAGTATAACATTCACCCTTACGCTGTTTCCAGCAATAAGTTCCTGGCGATACGCTATATGCTTGGCGCAGAGCAACGCAGCTACTTCGATCAAACCCTTTATGGCAAAACCCATGAACGGCTGTATTTCCATGAGCTGGGTGTGTACGCCTTCTATGTTCAACCCTGGGGTAAATTATCCGGCTCAGTAAACTGGTACAATTACCTTCATGATATAGCAAAGAACAACCTGTCGGTATACAGTCGCGTCGAAATGAATGTTGCCAAAGGATTGTCCATCTTCTTCCAGGTTACCGCCAGCCGCATCCGCGACCAGTTCAACCTCCCGCAAAAAGGAGCTTCATCAGAAGAAGTGTTGCTGCGCTTACGATCACTGTCTACCAACTACAACTACTATACAGGTTTTGGCCTCAACTACCGTTTCGGATCAGCCGTGAATAACATCGTCAATGCCCGATTTACCAGTCCGGGTATGTAACAAGGCTCATAGGCAGACTCAATAAACAAGTCTTTTCGTCAAGCAAAAAGTACAGGAGATGTAATGGATTTTACCCAAACACACAGGTGATGTCAATTTGCAATACCATCATCTAAAACTATCCGATATGAAAGTACTTGTTGTTTTATCAATCTTACTGATCGTAGCACTTACCAGTTGCGCACAAGGTAATCTCCGTGGTAATTTCAATATGCCCTGCGAAGGTTGTGAAGCCATTTTCGAATGCCCGGTTTCGTTCGAACAGCTGAACTGGGTGGATACCCTACCCGACTTCAACGATGCAGGCCCTAAGATGCTGGTGACGGGAACTATTTATGAAATAGATGGCAAGACGCCCGCGCGTAATGTGGTATTGTATGTTTACCATACCGATCAGACAGGTGTATACCCAACTAAAGGCGATGAAAAAGGCTGGGCCAAACGGCATGGTTATGTCCGCGGCTGGATACGAACCAATGAAGACGGCCGTTATGCGTTTTACACACTCCGTCCCGCCTCCTATCCCACCGGAAAGACACCTGCCCACATTCATCCGGTGATCAAAGAAGCGGATATGAAGCCTTACTATGTCGATGAGTTCTTATTCGACGACGATCCTTATTTAACACCAGCCGAACGCAAACAACAGCCAGGCTACGGAGGCAGCGGCATACTTAAGCCCACTAAAAAAGACGGGCTGCTGACAGCCAACAGGGACATCGTTCTTGGATTGAATATCACGAATTACCCAAAACGAAAGGGGCTGTAGAAACAGCCCCTTTATTCATTAATCAATAACCTATGAAAAACACTATCTTTTGCCTTTAATACGAGTATAAAACTACTCCCCAAAACAGGCATTCCATAATCTATTCGACGTTTGAAAGAGAAACCCGGTTGAGTGAACAAAACGGGACGATTTCTGTCAAAAACAGGAGCAGCATTTACAACATTGAAGCACTGATTGGATAACACACGGAAGCAGGTTGCCGTGCAGTTGGTACTTTTGCAAACAGGAAGGGTATAAAAACAAAAAAAGGCTGTAGAAACAGCCCTTAACCATTAATCAATAACCTATGAAAAACACTATCTTATATCCTAATTGCATAGTAAAAATACTGCCGGGCCGGGCAGTTACATAATCTATTCGATGTTTGTGCGAAAAGGTCAGATGAAGCAGCCTAAAAACCCGATATCAGGGTTTTGAACGGGCGCCAAAAAGCAGGCTGCCCACCCTTACCATGTTGCTGCCACAGGCTATAGCAAGGCGATAATCGCTGCTCATGCCCATAGAAAGGACCGGGAGAGACGGATTGGAAGACGGGTATTCTGAGACAAGAGTTTGAGGATCAATAGCAGAACCGGGTAGTCCGGGATGGAGCGATGGGAAATACTCATCAAAAAGTCCCTTCAGGTATATGAATTCCTTTTGAATATGTTGCTCATCCTCCGTAAAAGAGGCCATCCCCATAAGACCACGCACCTGCACGTGCTGTAATTGCCCTTTTTTAAGCGTTTCCATCACATCCGCCAGCTCTTCTGCATTGAAGCCGAATTTGGTTTCTTCCCGGGCTATATGCACCTGTAGCAGACATTGGATAGTGCGTAGGTTCTTAGCAGCCTGCTTCTCTATTTCCAGTAACAATTTGTAACTATCCACTCCATGGATCAGGTGGACGAAGGGAGCAATGTATTTTACTTTGTTGGACTGCAAATGGCCAATAAAATGCCAGCGGATATCATCAGGTAACAATAGTTGCTTTTCTGCCAGCTCCTGTACATAATTCTCACCAAAATCACGTTGGCCAAGATCGTACAGCTCTTGAATATCCTCTACCGGTTTTGTTTTTGACACAGCAACCAGCGTTACTTCGCTACCTAATTCATTCCTGATCTGTTGATATTGCTCTATGTTGACAGCCATCTTGTTGATTCTTTGAGAAAGAGACAAAACTAACTAAAATAAAAAATGTGCCAACGCAAAATAGCATTAGCACATTGAAAGCATTTATACGATAATAAATCTCTAAAAACTACAAGAGATTTCCCTTTTCAACCCTTCAACTTTTCAACTAACCACCTATTTAAGAATAGACCGACTGATCACAATGCGCTGCACTTCGGAAGTACCTTCATAGATCTGTGTGATCTTGGCATCGCGCATAAGACGCTCCACATGGTACTCTTTTACATAACCATACCCCCCATGGATCTGAACAGCCTCTACCGAAGCCCACATGGCCGTTTCGCTGGCATAGACCTTGGCCATGGAAGAACTGAGGGCATAATCCTGGTGCTGGTCTTTTTCCCAGGCAGCTTTCAGGCATAGTAAACGGGATGCTTCAATGCGGGTAGCCATATCGGCCAGCTTGAACTGAATGGCCTGGTGATGCATGATCTCCTTACCAAACGCTTTGCGCTCTTTGGAATATTTAAGCGCCAGATCATAAGAACCACTGGCAATACCCAGCGCCTGTGAAGCGATGCCAATGCGGCCACCGGCCAGCGTTTTCATGGCAAAGGTGAACCCAAAGCCATCCGCTCCAATGCGGTTTTCTTTAGGCACTTTTACATCATTGAATAAGATGCTGTGTGTATCACTGCCGCGGATACCAAGTTTGTTTTCCTTGGCGCCCACCACTACACCGGGCCAGCTCTTTTCTACAATGAATACGTTGATGCCTTTGCTGCCTTTGGCAACATCCGTCTGCGCCATTACGAGGTACACAGAAGCAGAAGAGCCATTGGTGATCCAGTTTTTGGTACCATTCAGGATATAATGATCACCCTTGTCTTCAGCAGTAGTACGCTGAGAAGTGGCGTCACTACCCGCTTCTGGCTCACTCAGCAGGAAAGCACCGATATATAGTTCGCCATCCTTGCGCCCTTGCGCCAACGGAACGAGGTATTTTTGTTTCTGCTCCTCAGAAGCATAAGCTTCCAGTCCCCAGGTCACCAGGCTATTATTTACACTCATACAAACACTCACACTGGCATCGATCTTACTGATCTCCTCCATGGCCAACACATAACTCATGGTATCCATACCACTGCCGCCGTATTGGGGGTCAACCATCATGCCCATGAATCCCAGTTCAGCGAGCTTGTAGACCTGTTCTTTAGGAAACTTTTGGTGTTCATCCCTTTCAATAACGCCGGGTAAACATTCCTGCCGGGCAAAATCCCGGGCAGCATTGCGGATCATGAGGTGTTCTTCAGATAACTGGAATTGCATATGGCCTGTCTGTTTTTTGTTTGGAGACAAAAATAGTAGAATTTGGCACAAAAACTAACATTTGTTCGTATTAGATGCCGGACCGCGGCATTTGAGGCCTGGAAGTCAGCTTAAGCCATAACAGGATGGCAAAAACAATCTCCCCTACAATTAAGAGCCACTGCGACCAATGTGCAAACGTAGTCATGAAAAGGAGCCGTTCGAGACTGTAATTATCAACCGGGGGATACATCAGAAACTGGAAATATAGTACTGTTCCAAAATTGGCAACGATATAAACGATTACTGTGAAAAAAAAGTGAGTGATAAAAAAAGCCCGTGACATAAAAATCCCTCTTTTTGCTATACGCCTGTATAGAATAGATATCCCCAACAGAATTGCCGGGGAAAGACATTGATACCAGGATGGACCTGTATAAATGGTAGTATGCCAGCCGGTCACAATAGAAGTAAACATATTAAAATACTGGAACAGCAATAAGAACGTCAGCACGGCCAGAATAATGAATATAGTTTGACGAAGGGGCATAGGTGAGCGATTGAAACGTTGGAGCTAATATACAATTATTCAGAGGGGTAGGAAGTCGAAACATTACATACATGATAGTTAAGGGAATAATGAAAAACTACAGCCAGTAAAGCTGCCGCCATCAAGATACAGTGATAATTAGCTTATGTTTTGTTAAACCAGAGAAGCAGCAATTACAATTTACCTTCCCGTTCCTGTTGTCTCACATAAGTGTCGAGACTTTGTGCGAGCGCATCTTTAGCGCTCGCGCTACGAAGCTGTCCTTCAACCAGCTTCCATTCAATACGTTTCATCTTAAGCCCATTACCACGAAGAAAAGGACGATTGCCCTGGAATACGATGGACCCGTTGCGGCCATATACCCTGAAATGCTCCACCTGCGGCGTAACGTGAATACGTTCAACCGGGTAGTGCCTCATGTAGCCTTCGATGCGTACTGTGATCTGTCCTTTCACAACGCTAAAATACTAATTATTTTAGCAACCAACAAACACATTAACAAAATAAAAAGCCGGCAGCATAAACAGCTACCGGCTAAATGATATTAACAAGCGGTATCCAGGGTTATTGTTGCTCCACGATACGCTTCAGTGTCGTCAAACTGACGTCCATATCCTTTGCGAGGGCTTTTTCGATCCCAAACAGGAGCATAATATTCATGGGATATTTCATGCGGCTGCTCATACCCCAGGTAATTTGAGTTTGATTACCACTTACGGATTCAGTAGCAAATGGGGTTTTAGCCACCGCTTCAAAAGGCTTCTCAAAACGCACTTCCAGGTCAAGGTACTCCCCTTCTTTGATACGTTTGATCTCCTGTTCCCCTTTACCACCTCTTTTGTTACTTTCCCAGGCATACACAAAACCTTCCGTGCCATCAACACCTCTGTAGTCTTTTTTCATATTGGGATCGGCCATCACCCATTTGTTGAACCGGTCCTGGTTTTTCAGATACCTTACAAAATCGAAAACTTCCTGCCGGGGTTTGTTGATAGTAATACTGCGGGTTATAGCATATTCATTCCTGACGAATAAGGCGATGACCAGCAGTAGCGTAACGAGCCCACCGATGGCGCTTAGAATAATGATCAGTATTTTCATGTTATGCAGATTTTGTTTGTTGTTGATAGGTATAATTCACCATCCACTGAACAGCATACTTGTCGATGCACATACCAAAGTAGGCGCCCCAGAAAGTACTGTTCATAGGCATCACTATTTTACCGCCAGCCGCCAGCGCATTGAAGATCTTATCAGCCTCCGCTTCACTTTGTGTGTGGAGACACAAATGAATGTTGTTACCCGGCACCAGTTTTTGTTCCATCGACTCCAGCATATCGGTAGCCATGATGACAACACCGCCGGGCAGCGTCAACGAGAGGTGCATAAGCTTTTGCTGATCTTCGGGAGACAGCTTTTCTCCTCCCGGCACATCCTTGTAGCGGCCAACGATGGTAAATTCACCTCCCAGTATGGATTTATAAAAAGTCAGGGCCTCCTCGGCATTACCCATAAAATGGAGATAGGCAGTGATGTTGAGCATGGTTATACTTTTTTTGATTGATTGGACACAAAGCTAATTCGCAATCCCCTTTGCCCTGCCGTGTAAATGCGACATTCTTAGGTGGGTGTTTGCGACAGTCATTTCTGCTACATTTGTCGCATGGTACATATCTCCATCTTAGCACTCAGGAATGCGGTACTGGCCTCCATTGCCGACACCCGGTATGTGTTCAGCATGGTAAACGACTTCCTGAAGCAGGCAGGCAAGCCTCCCCTCTTCCAGGTGCAGCTCGTTGCCTTCACTGAAGAAGTGCAGTTGAACCAGGGACTGTTTTCTCTGCACCCCGATGTACTGGTGAAAGACATCGACCATACCGACCTAATCATTATTCCTGCCATGACAGGCGATATGCTCACCTCTGTACGCATGAACATGGATTATGCACCCTGGATCGCACAGCAATACAAAAGCGGAACAGAAGTAGCCAGCCTTTGTGTAGGCGCCTTCCTGATGGCATTTTCGGGCATCGCCAAAGGCAAACAATGCACCACACACTGGGCCTACGCCAATGAGTTCAGGTATTTTTATCCTTCCGTAAAACTGGTAGAAGAAAAAGTAATGACAGCCCAGCAAGGCATCTATTCCAGTGGAGGCAACAATGCATACTGGAATCTGCTGCTGTACCTGGTGGAGAAATATACCAACCGGCAGATCGCCATACATACCGCCAAGTATTTTGTGATCGAGCTCGACAGGCACCAGCAAACACCCTTTGTAATATTCAATGGTTTAAAAGACCATGAAGACGAAGTGATCAAAGAAGCGCAGGAATTTATAGAAGCCCATTACGAAGACAAATTAACAGTTGATCAACTGGCCGAACGATTCAACATTACCCGCCGCACTTTTGAAAGACGGTTTAAGAAAGCTACTTACCTCACCGTAGCAGAATACATACAACGCGTAAAGATCGAAGCAGCCAAGAAACAACTCGAAGCCGGCCGGCGATCCATTACTGAAGTAATGGTAGCCGTAGGTTATTCAGATACGCAAACCTTCCGCGATGTATTTAAAAAGATCACCGGCATGACGCCCGTTGACTACCGGGATAAATACAACTCAGACATTAGCTCTTAGATGTTAGCTGTTAGCCAGGGCTAAAAGCTAATTGCTAATCGCTAACACCTGTATCTTAAGGCAACTGGTATTTCTTAAAGAACTCCCACAACAGATCATTGGCATTGATGGCCTGAGAAGGCGTATCACCGTTGGCACTTCCCGGCAAACCGCCAGGCCAGGCATGGCCGCCATCCTTCGTGAGGTAATAATTGATAGCAGTATTGTTGCTGCAACCAGTCCACTGCGTAAACTTATAACTACTATTATTGACCACCACCTGCGCGGTAGTAGTACAAGCATTTTTCGACGACCATACATTGAACACAGAATCCAGCGGCGGCGCATAAACACCAGAGATGCCATTACCGGTTCCACCGGTGTAAGGAATATGCTCATCCAGCACAGAATGCATATGTAGAATGGGAACAGCACGACTGGGATTGCAAGGCTGCGTAACCACCATCGTACAACCGTTGGGAGCAATGGCAGCAATCTTGTTGGACAACTCACAAGCTAATCTATAACTCAACATACCACCATTGGAATGCCCGGTAGCATATACCTTTTTAGGATTGATCTTATAAGTCGCCACCAGCTTGTCGATCAGCTGACTGATGAATTTCACGTCATTGATATTGTTCTCAACAGCGAATGCACAACAGGTACCGGCATTCCAGGTTTGGATACCCAGCCCGGTGCTTTTTACACCATCCGGATAAACAACAATGAAGCCTGATGCGTTGGCCTTTTGCGTCAGCAGTGAGGATGCTTCAAACTGCGTTCCCGAACCACCTCCGCCATGCATGGCTATGATAAGCGAGTAATCCTTGTTATCATAATAAGCCGGTGGCAAATTGACCAGGTACGTCCTCTCCCTTCCGTCAACGGTCAGCGCTCCCTCGATTCTGTACACTTTGGGCGTATCGGGGTCGTCATTCTTTTTACCACAGCAAACCAATACAATCAACAGACTGGCGATCAGGAAAGAAGGAGTAACGAATTTCTTCATAGATAGTCGATTAATGCCCTGCGTTTTACACGGGAGAGCGGAAATTAAAAAACGTAAAACAGATAGCTATATTATCTTGATGAGACCCCATAAAGACGGAAAGGTTTAACAGTTCCTTTTATTTACCGCCAGAAATCTCACCATTTTACTACTAATTAATTTAGCATTTCGTACTTTTAGGGTCGGGTTTCATCATCAAAAAAGTTATTGTATGGATACCACAGCGGTTACTTTTGAGATTATCTTCAACGACACAAAGGTGCCAGTACGTGAGTTGAATATTTCAGGAAGGCCCATGTTCATGATCCCTGTTCAGGATGGCAAGCCACTGGTGATCACTACAGCAACCGATGCTGAAGGCAAAGTTTTCTGGACCTCCATCCCCGAAGGCGGACAGGCGCTGGCACAATCGATTGGAGAACTGATAGAAGCCCATTTCAAAAAAACGAATTAGTATGTGTTATTACAATGGAGTACGCGTTACACGTATAGAATACCTCCGGCTTAAGAAGCTGGAAAAGCTGATCGCCAATTATGATTTCCTCAGCAATCCTTTGCATGTAGGGTTCGATTATTCCAGCCATCCAGTATTGAAGAAACAGGAAGGAAAGGATGACTTTGACCTGGTGCAAATGGAATGGGGCTTTATTCCCTCCTACCAGAAATCGCGTGAATCCGTAAGCAAAATGCGGTTTGGCTACAAAGACGAAAGTGGACAGTTCCATCCTCCTATTACTACACTCAACGCCATTTCAGAAGAATTACTGTTTCCCCGGAAGATCTACCGTCAGGCAGCCCTCAGCCGTCGCTGCCTGGTATTGTCTAGCGGCTTTTACGAATGGAGGCATCTGTTCCCGGTGAGCAAGAAAACAGGTAAGCCGGTAAAGACCGCCGTCAAGTATCCCTATCATATTACTGTCAAGGACAAGCCCTACTTCTTTATGGCGGGCGTGTGGCAACCATGGACCGATCAAAGCACAGGAGAATATGTGGAGAGCTTTGCTATCATTACCACAGCAGCCAATGCATTGATGGAACAGGTACACAACAGCAAGAAACGCATGCCTACCATCCTTACGGAAGAACTGGCCTGGGAATGGCTGCTCGGCGACCTCACCGAAGAACGCATTACCGAGATAGCCCGCTTCCAATACCCCGCTGCAGAAATGGAAGCCTACAGCATTGCCAAAGATTTCCGCGAAGCACTGGAACCCGCCGCGCCTTTTACATATGAAGACCTGCCAGCATTGTCGATGGCTGTTTAATGTTTTAACATACCCTTCTCTTTTGTCTTTTCGAATGGAGCACTTTACACTCTTACGCTGTCATTTCGAGCGAAACTCACCCTCTTTTGTCATTTCGAACGGAGCGATAGCGGAGTGAGAAATCTGCTTACAATGCAAAAGCATAAAAAAACCGCCCTTTTACAGGCGGTACTTGATTAGTGTATTTTAAACCTCCAATTAAAGAAACGTTCTCTTTTCGGAATCAGGTTTAAAATGAAAGGAAGGCTTAATGGACATTACTCTTATCAATTAATTGTTTCTACTTTTTCTTCTTTTTTGCAACTTTTACTTCAGCTGGCAAAAATTGCTTTTTACTTAAGGCGTAGATTACGTCTATGTTAACATCTATTAGTTCACTAAGCGCCTGCATTTGCCCTAACTCTAATTTGCCAGGTTGTTTTATAAAGTTCGAAATACGTCTGAAACTTGAATTAAGGTCATCTGCCACTACCCGTATAGGAATGTGGTTGAATATCTGAGAGAACTCAGTAATTTTACCAGCCTCGATCATCGTCTTGACGACTTCGTATCTGTAATCCTTTGCCATTACTGTCAAAATCAAAGTAAAGCATAAGTCGAAAGTTTAATAAGATCAAATCGTTGAAATCTTGTTTCACTTCGACACTTTCATGTAACGATTCGTTAGCATCCCAATCAAAAACCACTCCCCCTCACCACAAGGCGTTCTCCATATTGATGTTTGATACTATCAATCGCCTGATACAACTGCACCATCTGCTCGGTGTCTTCAAACATATTGATCTGGTCGTTGCCTGGCACCAGATGCGAGAAGCGTATACCTACCAGCCTCACCAGCATACGACGCTCGTAGAGTTTATTGAATAATTCCTTTACCACTTTTTGCAGTTTGTGGTCGGCAGCAGTAAAAGCAATAGTCTTTTGTTTGGTGACCGTATCGAAGTTGGAATAGCGCAGCTTTACGGTAACACAGCCAGTCAACTTATTCTCCTCCCGCAACTGAAAGGATATCTGCTCAGTCATCCGGGCCAGCTGCGTGTGCAGGAATTCAATGTCGATGGTATCCTGCTGAAAAGTAGTCTCAGTAGAAATAGACTTTTGCTCATGATATGGCACTACCGGCGATTCATCGATGCCCTGTGCCTTGCGCCATAGCGACAGACCGTTTTTCCCTAACAGGTTCGAGAGCATTTCCATCGGGATCTCACTAAGCACCTTGATCGTTTCCACGCCCATCTTCAGGAGCAGGAAAGCCGTTTCCTTACCAACGCCAGGCATCTTGGCTATACTAAGCGGCGCGAGGAAACTTTTCTCCTGTCCCCAGACTACCCACATTTCAGCATTGGGTTTTCCTTCATTGGTAGCCACTTTACTGATGAGCTTATTGCCGGCCAGCGCATACGAAATGGGGAGGCCACTTTCTTTGATCACTTTCTTTTTGAGGTCGGCGGTAAACAACTGACTGCCGAAGTATTTGTCCATGCCGGTAAGGTCAACATAGAATTCATCGATGGACGCCTTTTCAAACAGCGGTACGGTATCGGCCATGATATCAGTCACCAGCCGGGAGTACTTACTGTACAACTCCATATCCCCCTGGCGAATGATGGCTTGCGGACACAAGCGCCGGGCCAGTTTCATCGGCATGGCCGAATGAATCCCAAACTTGCGCGCCTCATAACTGCAGGAAGCCACCACACCCCGCTCACTGCTGCCGCCAATGATCACAGGCTTTCCTTTCAGGCGATCATCTTTGAGGCATTCCACAGATACAAAAAAAGTATCGAGATCAAAATGAGCTATATGTCTTTGAGAACTAAGTATCATAATTATAGGTTTGCATAGGTCCGTTCCTTGTAACCAATCTTCTCCATAAAAGCAACCTCCACACTGTGGAAGCCAAAATCTTCCACCACCTTTCCACGGATATGATAAAACCCTTTCCCTTTTAATGGATATTGCTGAAAAGAAGGCGGAAAGTGGATCGTATCTACCCAGTCCATCTGTTCATCGAGAAATGCGCCGAATGACATGACAGAATTATTGACAGTAGACACCACTTTATAATCGATGAAATACAGCAGCACGCTCACCTGTTTCCCCAGATGCTTTGGCAAGTCCCTGGCAGGCAATCGCTGAAACGTCTGTTCCTGCATCAATTCAAAAGGATTTCTGAAAGGAAAGCCGATGATCTCCATCTCATCATACATATCATCAACTGGGTGATCCTGCAGATCGGGCAGCTTGAAAGCCACCGGCTTTTCTTTGAACAGGGTATTCGCTACCACAGGAGTTGTTTGTCGCTTTTGCAAGAAGTTGGCTTCCCACAACAATTGCTTTTTGGTTTTACCGGTAAATCGTAAGGCTCCCACTGATACCAGAATGTTCAACTGCTCAGGATGAATAGCCGTTCTTTCCATTAAATCCTGCAGGTGGAGATAAGGACCATTACGCTCCCGCTCTTTGACAATAACCTGGGCAGCTGATTTTTCAAAACCATTGAGGTGTACCAATCCTGTATACACATCTTTGCCGTTAATGGTGGTATAGTAATCGCTGGTGTTCACGCAAGGCAAGTGTGGAATGCCGCCCGCCTTACGCAGCTCGATGAAGTAAAGCTCTGTACTATAAAACCCACCAAAGTTGTTGATAACGCCCACCATAAACTCGATAGGATAATAAGTTTTGAGATAGAGGTCCTGGAAACTTTCTACGGCATAACTGGCAGAGTGTGCCTTACAAAAACTATAACCTGCGAAAGACTCCATTTGCCGCCATACTTCGGCTGTCAACTCCTGTGTATATCCCTTTTCAGCACAGTTGCTGAAGAACTGATCCCTCAGCAACGCGAAATGATCGGCACCACGTGATTTGCCACTCATGGCCCGACGCAATGAATCGGCCGCCGCCATATTGAGTCCGCCAAAGTAGTGGCCCACTTTCATCACATCTTCCTGGAACACCATCACGCCAAACGTTTCACTGAGTATTTCTTCCATGGCAGGATGCAGGTATTGCGTAGTGTGCGGCGCGAGATAACGGGATATATATTCACGCATCATACCACTGCTGGCCACACCGGGCCGTATGATGGAACTGGCCACCACCAGCACGGGATAGTTATCACACCGCAACTTGCTGATCAGCTGGCGCATGGCAGGGCTTTCAATGTAAAAGCACCCAACTGTATTTCCTTGTCGCAGCTGTGCTTTCACCCTGGGATCTCTTTTGAATTTCTCCACCTCGTCGATGAGAATACGTACTCCCTGATTCTCCTGCACCAATCGGATGGTTTCCTTGATATGCCCCAGCCCACGCTGGCTAAGCACATCCAGTTTATCCAACCCAATGTCTTCAGCGATATGCATATCGATCTGCGTAGTGGCAATACCCTTTGTCGAAAAGAAAGTGGCCGTATAAGCGTGAATAGGCTTTTCGCTGATCAGCATACCGCCCACATGCAAGCTGACGTGACTGGGGAAATTATGAATGAAAGGACTGTAAAATAGAATCTTCCAAATGACCTCATCAACGATGCCCCGGCTCAATGGCGACTGTTGCAGAGCGGCCCCTTCTTCCGGAGAAAGGCGGTACTTAAGACTCAACCGGGCAATGATGGCCATATAGTTGACCGGATGATTATTGGACTGGTACCAGGCTACCCCTTTATGGAAATCATCAAGAGCAGCAGGCTTTGCACACAACTTCTTCCAGGCATCAAAAGTGGCCACACTTACAAAAGGCAGCCTGGAGACACCTTCGATCTCAGAGGCGGGCAGGCCAAACACTTTGCCAAGCTCACGCACTACAGCCCGTTGTTGAAAAGTTACATACGCACCCATCAGCGCCACATACTTTTCACCATAGCGCTTCACGATGTAATCCATGATCTCATCACGCTCCAGCCAGGAGAAGTCGATATCGAAATCGGGTGGCGAAGTCCTTTCAGGATTGAGGAACCGTTCAAAGTAAAGATTAAGCTCCAACGGATCAACATCCGTTATTTTGAGACAATAAGCCACCAGACTATTGGCGCCACTACCCCGCCCCACATGATAAAAGCCTCTGCTTTTTGCATAGCGTATGATATCCCAGGTGATGAGGAAGTAAGCCGTAAAACCAAGATCACCGATCACTTTGAGTTCCTTGTGCAGTCGCTCGGTAGCAGCGGCATTTCGGCCATATCGTTGCTGTAATCCGTCGATGGCAAGTTTGCGCAACAGCACAGCGTCGTCTTCTTTACTAATGGTGAAGTATTGTTTATTTTTATGCGTGTGGAAGTCCAGCTCGATGTTACAGGCATCGATGAGTTTGAGTGTATTAGTGATCAGATGCGGATAAGCCTGAAACGCCTGCAATAACTGCTGCTGTGGCATGAAATATTCATGGCTGCCACATACAGCCTCCACCGGCAGTTTCGATTCCACTACATTATGCTCCATAGCCCGCAGCAACCGGTGCACATAATGATGGTGCGCAGTTTGAAAAGTGACAGGCTGCCGGATAATATATTTATCCCGGAACTGCGACGACGTATTAAAAAGCTTATTTACTTCAGTAGGTTGTATACCGATAAACTCGTGCTTTAATAATGTTTGCACAGGCTTGGCATCCGATGGATAAATAACGAACCCATCAGCACAGTTATCGAAGAAAGCTACGGTAGCATCGGGCGCAGGAAAAGGTTTGTTGGCTTTAAGATAGGCAGATATAAATGCGTTGATCCATTCAAAACCGTCATTATTCGCGGCTATCAATACATATAATAACGTATCCCCATTACGGATCTCCGCACCGAGAACAGGCTTGATGCCAGCTTTACGGCAATGCTTTACAAAAGGCCACGCATCAGCCGTGTTGTTGATATTGGTAAGCGCCAGCGCGGCTACACCCTGCTCCACTCCTTCCTGCACCAGTTCCTCCGTGCTGAAAGTGCCGCATTTGAAACTATAGTATGTTTTACAATTGAGATACATGGTAATACTGTTGCTGTTACGTTTAAGGCATACATCATCCGGCCCTGCTGTTGAAGCAAAGCGATGCAGGTACAGGAGTATCCTGTACACCAGAAGCCTATGAAAATGGTATTAGTAAATCAGGCATTGACGCAGTTTGTCGATGGGGAGGGAAACAAACCATCACATCAATGTGTTGACGATGTAAAAATCCTAAAATTATTAGCAAGCAACTCTATAGCGCTGTAACGAAAAAAAGTACTAGTCATCATTTTTAAAGTATACAGACCTTTTAGTACAGTACTAATTGTATTAAGCATAGTACAATTAGTATGCAAGATTGTACAGCTTGTATCACAGAAAATACTTAAAGCAAAATAGAAAGGAGCTTAGTTATTCTACTTTTGGTAATGCATAAGGATGTACGTTACAAAGCAGTTAGAGATCTCATTAAAACCAATAGCATTACTGAGTTCGGGCAGATATTCGACACCTTGCCCAAATCAGTGATAGCAAAACTGCTGAGAAAGAACACCAACCGCATCGACGATTTAATGGACCATCCAGAAGAGTTACGTTACAAAGAAATCAAAACGATCAGCTCATTCCTGGATGTGCCCTGCAGCATGGTGGTCAAATTATTCGACAAAGACTTTTCATAACATTAACCATACATTATTTACGTCCTTGCACCATTAGCCTATCCTTTATCAACATCCAATGTTCCGTGAACGACATTGATTTCACATTGGGGAAACAAAAGCCATCCTGAGGGATGGTTTTTTATTTTATCGGCAATTCCTTTTTGACCCGTCCTAAAATAACTATACAATAAAACAACACTATTGTATGGTAGAAGAGACGTCAAAAATTTTAATTGGCCGGTATATACCTGGCAGTAATTATGACAAAAAGTTTATTGCTCAGGTGATTACCGAAGTGCTTAATGGTAAGCCCCTGCAATTGGCTCAGGTTGAATACGGTCTTAACCGATCTACGTTGCGCAAATGGCTAAGGAATAGCGATTTGATAACAAGACCAAGAAGTAATGGTCCTGCGAGTATGGAAATAAAGCGATCAGCAGCGCGCTCAGTGGTGAGTGGCCGTTTGAGTATCCGGGAAGCCCAGTTGGCCTATGGTGTAAAAGCGAAAAGTACAATTCAGGGTTGGATCGAGCAATTCAAACAGGAAAATGTCGATCTTGTGGACTCCAATAACGCCTTGATGAAGAAGGATAAATCTGCTAAAAAGAACAACATACCCGCTAATGCCGATGTAAAGGATTTACAGAAGGCATTGGAAGAAGCTCAGTTAAAGATTGCTGCATTAAATACCCTCATCGATGTAGCAGAAGAACAGCTTAAAATTAATATCAGAAAAAAGCCTGGTGCCAAACAGTCGAACGATTAAAGCATGATTTTCCCGGGAAGAGTATCGGGAAGTTATGTTCACTGTTTGGCAAAACCCGCCATGCCCTGTATGATCACCGCTGGCGCCGCAACCAGGAAGTGTTCCGGGATGATATTATTTTACAACATGTTGAAGAGCAAAGAAAGCAGTTACCCAGATTGGGTACCCGTAAGCTGCATTATAAAATAACTCCACAGCTGGCCACTCATGGGATTGAAGTGGGCCGTGACTACCTGTTTGATTTGTTGGAACGCCATAAACTATTGATCCGCCAGCGTAAGCGCAAAGTAATAACAACAGACTCACGACATTGGATGCACAAATATGAGAACCTGATCAAAAACCAGGATTGCCATCGTCCGGAACAGCTCTGGGTGAGCGATATTACTTATATCCGCATGGCTGGTCAATGGAGTTATTTAAGCCTGATCACTGATGGCTATTCGCGCAAAATAGTGGGCTATTGCCTGCGCACAGACATGTCGGCACTTGGGTGTCAGGAAGCCTTGCAAATGGCTATCAACAATCGGCGTTATGCAGACCAGCCTCTGATCCATCATTCAGACCGTGGTTCCCAATATTGTAGTGCAGAGTATGTTAAAATATTGAAACAGAATAGTATCTCAATCAGCATGACAGAAAATGGCGATCCTTATGAAAATGCGCTGGCAGAACGGATGAATGGAATTATCAAAACAGAATTCAATCTATACAGTACACCTTATGGCTTTAAACAAACCTATCAGATGGTCAGAGATAGTATCAGGGCATACAATGAACTAAGACCACATGGCAGTTGTGACTTTTTAACTCCTGAACACGCTCATCAATTGCAAGGCACATTAAAGAAACGATGGAAATCGTACCCTGCAAAGTGGCCAGGTTCACATAAGGAAGCCGCCAGTAAACAAACTAATCCCTATTTTTGAAAACTTCCCTGTATAGTAACCACAGGATTATCATACCGATGTATAGTTACTGCAGGATTATCTAAAAATCAGTATAGTTATTTTAGGACGAGTCAAAAAGTCTTACTTGTCCCAGTCTCACCCGATTTGTCCTAAATTGGCAGGGCTCCTCCCTGCACTCAGTTGTGCCCATTGATTTTTAGCATTACATTTGATCAGCTTCATTATTGATGACAATTAGACGGCATTGATGACAGAAAGGAAGGTTTGATGTGCAAATACTGAAGACCTGGTGTAGAGCTGGAGTATAGCAGAAGTATGTCAACGGTATGTCAGAAGTATGGATAGTGTATTCAAATAGTGGAGTTGACCAAAAAGTGCAGTTTTCACCAAAAACAGCAGGGCTGCTGGCGCCTATATAACACATAAAGCCCACTGAAGATTATTCAGCGGGCTTTATCAGGGTCAGGTGTCAACCCGTTTGCATCTACTTACCGTTGCTCATTCACCTGCACATATCTGTTCGCCTACATTACTGATTTACCCACAATCCCCACTGGGCATCGAACTTGTACCACTTGCCGTCGGAGCCTTCCCATTTCCATTCTGGCACTTCAGACCATGCCTTTCCATCAGTGCTCCATACCAGCTTTTTGTCGTGGATCTTCAACCATTTGCCTTCCTTATCAGCCCATGCACCGTCTTTTACTTCAGCCCATTTCTTACCGTCTGTGCTCCACCACAAGCCGCCTTTCTTGTCGAGCTTGTACCAATACGTTTTACCATCCTTCATGCCAGGCCAGGTGCCGGTAGAAGACTTCGCCCATTCAGGTACTGCAATGGAATAGCTAATAGCAGGAGTTGGCGTAGAAGCTTGTACATTACCGTTAAATACGAAGGCTACGAGCATACCAATAGCCATCAGGTTCATTGTCCTTTTCATTGTGTGATGATTTAATATAAAAAAGATTGTTATGAAATACGGGATCAGTGTTTACTGATCGATACTGCTGAGAAGATGCGGTATTACAAGTGAAAGCTCTTTCATTGTTGCGCTATAATATATACGTAGTGAGTTTCCTAAAGGTTTTGAAGAGGTACCTTTTTTGAAAGCCAGCAACATCTATAATTTCCATGCATGAAAAAAGCCACCTGTAAAAGATGGCTATTATAACAGAGGATAGCGTAGTAATAAACCTGCTTGTGAAGAAAATGCATTGCCGGTTGCCGACACTGCCGATTGCCGATGCCTTACGATTGTACTTTACCCATTACATACAGCTGTGTAAGATCGGGAGCAGGACTGCCGCCTGCCTTTTCAAGCGTGATGGCAAAAGCCTGTGCCTGAGGTATGTTCTTTAGCTGGCATAAGCCCTCACAGTTTTCCAGCATGCCTGCATCAACAGGTTTTCCGTCTACCAATGCCCACAGTTGGTATTGCTTGCCAGCAGGTGCAGCCGGCAGGTTATTGGCAATGAGGTATACGTTTTTGGTTTGCGTATCCCAATAAACGGTAGCAAGGCTTTGTTCTTTACCAGCTACACCCGGCATAGATACTTTGAGCATCCCAGGCGCCGTCATGAGCTGCATATTATTCTGCAAGGCAGTCAGGCGGTTTTCATAAGCCTTGTTAGTAGCCAGCAGTGTTGTGCGCTCCTTCAGCAGATCGCTGTAATCGTTGGCAGCCTTGGTATACTTATTATAGAGATAGAGATTGACAGCTGCACTTGATACAAAGAGCACAACCGATGCAGCAGCAACCCAGGTCATGTTGCGGCTTATGCTACGTACAGGCGTTTCGGATGAGACTGATCCCGCAGAGGCAGTAACAGGCTCTTTGAAGTCATTTTCGAGCGTGGTCAACAATTGCATTTTAGCTTTATCAGCTACAGGCACAGCCAACTGGCTGGAACTATCCAGCAACCATTGCTCGGCCTGCTCTACGGCAGCGGCAATGGCCGGGTGCTCCAGGCGCAGCCGTTGCAATTCGGCCACTTCCTGTTCATTGGCTATGCCCAACACATAGCTTTCAATGACCCCACTTTGTATGTATGCCTGTATATCCACTTTACAGTTTAACCTGTTGTCGTAATTGCAATATCGCCGCTCGTATCCTTGTTTTCACGGTGCCCAACGGTATGTTCAGCATCCCCGATATTTCTTCCTGTGTATAGCCTTCAAAATAAGACAACTCTACCAGTATTTTATACTCTTCCCGCAAGCCCTGAATGATCTTACGCAGACCCAGTTCGTCACCGGGACTTGCCCCCTTGTCGGGCAGTAATGCATATTCTTCCGTTAAAGAGTTGTTACGTTTACTGTTTTTCCAGTCCCTGCTACGCAGCGTATCTATCGCAGTAGTGCGGGCAATGTTGTACATCCAGGTGAACAACCGGCCTTTGACCGGGTCGTAGTTTTCTACCTGCCGCCAAATTTTCACAAATACTTCCTGTAGTACGTCGCCCGACACTTCGTGGTCCTGGATAATCCCTACAATGATGCCATTGAGCGTGGCAGCATAGTTATCGTATAGATAGCTGAAAGCCGCCTGTGTGCGTTGCTTCAGCATACTAACCAATTCCTGTTCAGTGTATGTAGGTGTTCCTTTCAAAAGTGATAAGTAAGAGAGATGCACCTTATATACGGAAATAGTACCCGAAAAGGATTTAGGAAACTGCAATTCATTTAAAGTAAGTTTTACCAGAATACATATACAAAAATCAATATATCAATTTCCCAGTGAACGAAAGGGATTGGAAGACGTTTCGGGCGGGTTGGCAGATTGCCGGCACTCATACAAGCACCCGGTTTTAATATTGACTTATTAAATGAACAATTCTATGCTTCGTTATTTACTGATCCTCTGCATGCTTGTATTATCTGTTGCCGCCCGGGCACAATCAACCGGTTACCTGGCCGCTCTCGATGAACTCTACACACAACTGAAGAAAACACCTTCCTGGAAAGACCAGATCAAAGGAGAAAGAGCCGGTTTATTTGATTCCCTGTACCAGGCATTGCGGTCAGATAGCTCCCATGTAAAAAATAGTTTCGATGGCTTCTACCACCTTGCCCGGCTTTTCTTTCCTTTATACGACAATCATCTTGGGTTTTACCAGCTTCCTGAGCAGGGTTTAAAGCCATCAGATTTCACCAATGAGCAAGCAGTAGCACAATACAGACAATCTGCTTTTTTCAAGCAATATCCCGCAGTACAAATCAATCTTGATTCCCTGCAGGCTGTCCTTGCCACCAAGCACAGAGATTCCGTAGAAGGCATTTATTATTACGATCAATACCTCACCGTAGGTCTGTACCGTACCCCCAATCGCCAGGAACTGACAGGCGTGGTACTCAGCACTATCCTGCCGGTATGGGAGAAAGGTCAGGTAGCCATGCAGCTTTATGAATACCAGCCCCATTATTTCAGGAGCATTTATGGACACCCGGTTTACAAATACCTGATGTTATATACCAATGAAAAGTTTAAGAACCATTCCCTGATCAACTCCTGGTTTTATGTCTCCCTTACCGATGCAGTATACAAGAAATTTCCCGGCGAAGTGGATCATATCAATATCAATCGCATCGAACCAGCCTTTCAGCTCAAGCCCATCAACCCCACCCTGCAATACCTGCGGTTGGGCAACTTCTCTGCTATAGAAAAAGACATGGAAGTATCCCAGGCATTTTTCGACAGGATCAAAGATTCACTTACCGCACCACGCCTGATCGTAGACCTGCGCAACAACACTGGCGGCGCCGAAAAAGTATCCCAAAAGTTCTTAACCCTGCTGAAACGATACAGTGCGAAAGGTAAGATTTACGTGTTGGTCAATAACGGCACTATGAGCCGGGGAGAGATCTTTACCCTGCAGCTTCGGAAGGCTATTCAGGCCCCGGTATACGGGCAAACAACCCGCGGCACAATCGCCTACGGGGTAAATTACAGCAAGATGCTTCGCTTCGGCGGGCAATATGGCGCTACCATGACCGACCTGAAAAGCAAGGGATACGAGCCGTATGAAAATATTGGCGTAGCTCCAGACTACGTTTTTAACAATTCAGACAACTGGATCAGCCAGCTTCTAAAGGTCATTGACAACCAGTGAACTATCTTTTCCCGTCTTTGTTATTACTGGCAAACCGGCGCTCCGGACTACGTGTTTTTTCTAATTCCGTAAACAGGATTTCCAAATACGGTTGATAATGAACTTTCTGCGCCGTAATTTTGCACCCGGTTAAAATGAGCAAAGTTCATTCCCAACCAACGAACGCAAAGCCATGATGAAAAGGCAATAGCCTGATTATCATTTAGTAAACGAGTATTATACATAATGATTACAACTGATATCTGTATTATTGGAGCCGGCCCTGTAGGATTATTCGCTGTTTTTGAAGCCGGACTGTTGAAGATGCGCTGTCACCTCGTTGATTCCCTGCCCCAGGTAGGCGGACAGCTTTCAGAGATATATCCCCAAAAACCGATCTATGATATTCCCGGCGCACCCGAAATCAAAGCGCAGGAACTGGTGGATAACCTGAAAAAGCAGATAGCTCCCTTCGAGCCAACTTTCACCCTGGGTGAAAGAGTGGAAAACATCGAAAGGCAGGAAGACAAGTCTTTCATCGTAACTACTTCCGACAATACAAAGATCCATTGCAAGGTGATCACCATTGCAGGTGGACTGGGCTGCTTCGAGCCCCGCAAGCCGGCCATCGAGCAGTTGGAAGCTTTCGAAGGCAAGGGCGTAACCTACATGGTAAAAGATCCTGAGCTGTTCAGGGATAAAGATATCGTACTCGCCGGCGGTGGTGACTCTGCCCTCGACTGGACGATCTATCTCGCCAATGTAGCCAAGTCTGTAACCCTCGTACACCGGGGCGAAACATTCCGTGGAGCTCCCGATTCAGCAGAAAAGGTGTTCCACCTGGCTGAAGCAGGTAAGATCAACCTAGTGTTAAAATCGAACATCGTTAAGATCAATGGCAACGGCAAGCTGAACGAAGTACACATCGAAGGCGCCGACAAAGCTATCACCACGATGCCTACCGATTATCTGATCCCATTATTTGGCCTGAGCCCTAAGCTGGGACCCATTGCCGAGTGGGGATTGAATATCGATAAGAGCGCAATCAGCGTTAATACATTCGATTATTCCACCAATGTCGAAGGCATCTATGCCATTGGTGATATCAATACGTATCCTGGTAAACTGAAGCTTATCCTTTGCGGATTCCACGAATCGGCCCTGATGGCGCAAAGCGCTTTCAAGCACGTGTATCCCAACCAGCGCCTGAGCTTTAAGTATACCACCGTAAATGGCGTGAACGCCTTCTAAAAAAGCGAGGAGCTATTATGATCAATATTACCGTACTGAACAAGGCAGGAGAAGAAAGACAACTCGAAGCACCTGAAGATATGGGGTTGAACCTGATGGAGATCCTCAAAGCCCATGAGTACAATGTACTGGCTACCTGTGGCGGCATGGCTATGTGCGGCACCTGCCATGTACAGGTACTGGAAGGCATGGACAACCTGGCTGCTCACAGCGATGCCGAGCTGGATATGCTGGACACGCTGCCCGATGCAGAGCCCAACAGCCGCCTCGCCTGTCAACTGCGCGTAGATGAGAACATGCACGGCGCTGTATTCAAACTCTGCGCCGAAGAAGATGTAGAAGTAGCATAATTTTTTATTACAATACTATTTAAGCAAGCCTGAGCATATGTTCAGGCTTGCTTTTTTATGATCACTCTATCTTTTTCCATTCATAGCGCCCATTCTGCTCCACGATCAATCCCGTTACTTTTCCCGCACTGTCGCTGATAAACTCAATGAAAATTTCTGCCGGAACATCCATCACATAGAACCTTCGCTCGCTCAATGCATGCGTTCCGAACTCCATGCCATCTAACATGTATAAAGTATGGCCCTTCCTTTTAATGGAGATCGTCTTTTTCCCTGATACGGTCTGGTATTTTCCTGTATAAGTATCCAACACAGCATCGGGAACCGCTACTGCTTTGGGAAACAGGTTGCCCAACACAGTTCTGGGAACCTGCACAAAGAGTCTGAAACGCTTGTCACTAAAATCAGTCCTGTCTTCTCCTGATTTTACATTCGTAAGCATCGCCACAAACACATCCTGCTCCGGGTAATAACTTTCCAGGGAAATGAAACCACTCACCTGCCCTTCATGCCGTATACAATTTGCGCCATTCAATTTGCCTACATTCCAGCCATAGCCATAATTGGTCACTGTGCCATCCTGCAGCTTGTGCGGTGCAAATGCTTTTTCCAGCGTTTCCTTTTTAATTAGCTTACCAGCCAGCAATGCCTGATTCCAGGCATACAGATCATCCACATTACTCAGCAGATCGCCACAGGCATAGCCAAGAGAGAGCGTTTGATAGTACGTATTCTGATAAAAGCCTCTGTCACGCGTATAACCATTTACCCGACCGGGAACAATCGTCATTTCATTGGCATAAAACGTATGCTTCAATCCTGCTTTATCCAGCACCTCCTTTTGAATATAATCATGATACTTCTGGCCGCTTACCTTTTCAATAATATAGCCCAGCAGCGTGTAGCCAGAGTTGGTGTACCCAAAGCGGCTACCCGGCACAAAATTCAACGGAGCATTCTTGAAATGGTTGATGAGGAAGGAAAGCGTAAAATCATGCCGCTCGATATAGGGGTCCGGATGATCGATGGCCATATAGTCAGGAATACCCGATGTATGCGTAAGCAGATGCTCGATGGTGATCGTATGACCTTTGGCAGGAAAATCCGGAACATACTGCTGCACACTATCGGAGAGCTTCAGCTTGCCCTGCTCTGCCAGCTGCAGGATGCCAATGGCGGTGAACTGTTTGGTAATGGAACCGATCCTGAAAACCATATCCGGCTTCAGCGGAACGCCTTGCTCCAGGTTGGCACTCCCAAAAGCTTTACGATAAATGACCTTTCCTTTGCGGACAGCCATCACCACCATACCCGGCTCTGCGGGTTTAAAATTAGCGTTGAGCAAACTGTCGAGGGATGTTGCGAGTGCCCGGTCAGTGGGCGCCTGGGCATTGATTTTTGAGACAAACAGCAAGACAATCGGTAGCAGCACAGTAAAAGTCCTTTTCATATACAGGTATTTATTATTGAACAAAACACCTGTAAAAGAGGCTGTTAACCTATTCAAATCCGGATTTGAGTGTTAAGGAAAGCAGAAATGTTGGGTTCGTTCAGGGTGAGCCGCCCTTTGAGGGCGACCCATCCTGAGGTCGTCAAAGATTTTAGAGTGGCTTTTCCAATGCCGCCTTCCTGTATTCGGTGGGCGACATGCCAGTGACCTGCTTGAACGCACGCTGAAAGGTAGCCTGCGAATTGAACCCGCAGTCAAAGGCGATGCCGGTAATAGTCAGGTGCTGCAGGTCGGCTTCCAGCACCCGCTTCTTGAATTCAGTGATCCGGTACTGGTTCACAAACTCATTAAAAGAAGTATTCAAATGTTGATTGAGGACTGCCGAGATGGTTTTGGCGGCGATACCAGTATGTTGCGAAAGAACGGTGAGGTTAAGCAAAGGATCGAGATATAGCCGCTCCTCTTCCATCGCCTTTTTCAAGATAGGGATAGTTTGCTCCACCGTATTGGCGGGCAGCGCCACAGCAGGGCTCACAGTTTTGCGGATGGCCACCGGCACATTGTAAGTTACCAACAGCGCTTTTATACCCAGCCAGTAAATGAGCACTGCCAGTGGCACATAGATCGGGTACCAGCCCAACTGCTCCAGCAACTGGTTGCTGAAACGTGGAATAACATACGGAATTAAATAAATCAACCATATTACCTGTAACCCCAGAAATACCCTAATAAACTGGCGCAACCAGCGTAAAGTGATGGTATTTTCTGTTTCTTCTCCTCCATCTGACGATACCTGGGCAGGAAATTGGGCGAGATAACGGGCAGAGAGCCAGAGGTAAATAGTAAGCGATAACCAACGCGGAATATCAACATACATAAAATACATATCCCTGTAATAACCCAGCGGGATAGCCTTTTTAACAAATCCCAACACAATACCCACTACATATATTATAGTAACGATGAAAGGAAGTACATCGAGCAACACCGTATAAAAGTGTTTTCGGTATGGCTTCAACCTAAAATCAGGTTCAAGGCTGGCACGGATATAAAAGTATAACAACGGTCCCAGCGGCATAATGAGCTCGCGGGGCACAAAAGCATCGATGAAACCACCAAGCGTAGAATTATACAATATTGACTCCTGGTAAAGCCTCAAATTGATGCAGGCGAGCGAGAAAAACCAAAGCATAAAAGCCAGTATTTTATTGGCCTTTTTCTGGCGCTTATTCCAGAAAAGTAACGCACCCGCTATCAGCCCCTGAACCGCTCCCAGTGCTATAATTGTCTTTAATACACTTGTTATTGATAGCATATTTTAAGAAGGGTTAATAAACACCCTGCATTGGTTAATATTTGAGTATTTCAATCGTTGGCACCTGTTTAAATTTGAGAGTTGCCCAGATGGAGCAATATTAATCCAAATTGACCATGCAAATAAAACGAACTGTACGTAACAGTACACTTGCTGCAATGCTTGCTATGACGGCTGCGCCGGCGGCCATGAGCCAATCGCCAGGAAGCAAACCTAACCTGGCTATTGTTGCTACCCCCACAGTTGCCAACCGGTTTGGCGGCAACCTCGATGCCCTCAATGATGGACAAACGCCTACGCCAAGAGGCAATCAGCGTGGCGGCGGTGGCGGCAACAGGCCTATGCCTCCCCGTTCACAATACTGGGTACAGTATGAATGGGCCCAACCCGTAAGCACCAAAGAGGTATCCCTTTTCTGGTGGAACTTCAATGACGGTATCCGCCTGCCCATGGCTTACCGCGTTTCTTATTGGGATGGCAGCCAGTTCGTACCTGTAAAAAATGCTGCTGGCTTTGGACTGGCCAACAACCAGTACAACAGCACCACCTTTGACGAAATCAAAACAACCAAACTGCGCCTGGAGCTGGACTCTGCCGACAGAGGCCTGGCAACACTCGCAGAATGGGCTGTATATAAAACCGAGAACTCACCCTCTCCTGCCCCAATGGTAGTTGCAGGCATCGATCGTGATGTAATGGTAGGTGGCAAAAGCTACCTCGCTGCTACGATCAAATCCGTTACCCCTATCAGCAATGCAGCGTGGACCAAAGTTTCCGGTCCCGGCACTGTTACCTTCAGCAGCGCATCCGATAAGAATGCTACTGCACAGTTCTCTGCACCGGGCAACTATGTACTGAAGCTTAGTGCCACCGAAGGCAAGAACACAGCTACTTCTACCCTGAACGTAAAGGTACACACTCCTCCTAAGTCCAAACGCCTCGATGTAGTATACACCAAACGCTACAAGATTGACAGCAAGCTCTGGGGTGATCGCGCCAAAGCGATGATCACAAACTGGATTCCTTTCTGTATCGATCAAAACGAGCGTACCGACATCAAAGAAGGTTCAGGTGGTCTGGACAACTTCATCGAAGCAGCTAAGGCAATCAAAGGTTTACCCCACGAACGTCATAAAGGATATGTATTCTCCAATGCCTGGGTACACCAGACAGTAGAGTCAATGTGTATTGCCCTGATGGTAGATCCACAAGGCGATAAGGAGATCATTGCTGCACAAGAGAAGATGAAGAAGAAACTCGAAGAGTGGATTCCCATCATCCTCTCAGCACAGGAGCCTGATGGCTACTTGCAAACAGCTTACACGCTGCGTGATAGCAGCCGTTGGACATCCAGATGGAATCCCCGCAACCGTGGCGACCATGAAGGATATGTTGCTGGCTACTTCATTGAAAGTGCCATCAACCATTACACACTCACCGAAGGCAAAGACAAAAGATTGTACGATGCCGCCAAGAGACTGGCCGATTGCTGGGTAGCCAACATTGCACCCGGTAAAAATGAATGGTATGACGGCCACCAGGAAATGGAACAAGCCCTTGTACGCTTTGGCCGTTTCGTGAACGACATGGAAGGCAAAGGCAGCCATGGCGACAGCTATATCAACCTGGCCAAGTTCCTGCTCGACAACCGCAAAAACGGTAGCGAGTATGATCAAAGCCACGTACCTGTACAACAACAATACGAAGCAGTAGGCCACGCCGTTCGCGCTACCTACAACTATTCTGCGATGGCCGATGTGGCAGCAGAAACTGGTGACGTAGATTACCAGAGCGCGGTAATGTCGTTGTGGAATAACATGATCAACAAGAAGTATTACCTCACTGGCGGTATCGGCAGCGGCGAAACTTCTGAAGGCTTTGGTGGCAACTATTCACTCCGCAACAATGCGTATTGCGAATCCTGCTCCAGCGCTGGTCTTATCTTCTTCCAGTACAAGATGAACCTGGCTTACCACGATGCCAAGTATGCTGACCTGTACGAAGAAACGATGTACAACGCCCTGCTGGGTTCCATCGACCTCGAAGGAAAGAACTTCTATTATACCAACGCGCTGTCATCAGCACAAGGTCGCTACCAGTGGCACGTGTGCCCCTGCTGCGTGGGCAATATTCCCCGTACCCTGCTGATGATCCCTACCTGGACATACGTAACCGGTGCAGACGGCCTGTATGTAAACATGTATGTAGGCAGCACCATCAAGGTGGAGCGTGTAGTAGGCACTGATGTGGAAATGGTACAAAAAACAGACTATCCCTGGAATGGTGATGTAGCCATCACCGTGAACCCCAAGGTATCTAAAACATTCACTGTTTATGTACGTGTACCTAACCGTACTACCAGCGAACTGTATACACCAGTACCTGCAGTTAGCGGCTTGAAATCACTGACTGTAAACGGCAAAGCAGTACCTATCAAGATCGAGAATGGCTATGTAGCTATCCGTCGTGCCTGGAAAGCTGGCGACAAGATCAATGTCGTGTTGCCTATGCAAATCCAAAAGGTAACAGCTGACGAAAGGATCGAAGCCGACAAAGGCCGTGTAGCCCTCCGTTACGGACCATTGATCTACAACGTAGAGCAAGCCGACAATGGTGGTGATATCAACAAGTCGATCGGTAAAGGACCTTTGACTATGGAATGGAAACCTGAGTTCCTGAATGGTGTAATGACCATCAAAGGCACCTGGAGCGATGGCACGCCGCTGATAGCGATCCCCAACTATGCACGCCTGAACAGGGTTCCCACAACGCCATTACCGGCAGCTGGCGGACAATCTGTACCTACCCGCCCCAACGAGCCACCACAGGCACGTATGGACCGTGTAGCAGCCTCTGCAGTATGGATCAAAGAAGAAGGCAAGCAATAAGCCTATCAAAGCAGTCTCTTAGCAGTTAGTTAATAGGACATCTCCATGTTAAAAGGGCATCCACTGAAAAGTGGGATGCCCTTTTTGTTTGCAGCCGCATTCCATTGGTCGCTTAGTCAGTTTTTGTAACCTTCAGGTTTGCAAAATGAGCATCCGTACCGCCTCCTACCCAGAGGCCGATGGCTCCTTGCCTGTCAGCACCCAATTTTAGATCGTTTACGATCAGGCAGGGTTGCGCGCTTCCGTGTACATATAATTTTGCCTGTTGTCCTGATACTTCAATCCTAATTTTTGTCCACTCACCAGGCACCATATCTACATAGGACTCATATTTTTCCGGAAATTCTTTACGCAATACTTCTACATTAAAATCGGGATGCGCATAATATTGCGTCGTATGGTTTCGCTGCACCTGATCTTCCGCCCTTCCATTGGCAGCCCGCAGATAAAAGCATTCGAACTTTTTATCATCATCGCTAATCCTAAAGGCGATCCCTACAAATCCCCGGTTCATCGGATGCGCAGTTTCCTGCCGCTTTCCTGCCAACTCAACTTCAATGGTCCCATTCACAAAGCTCTTGTCCCTGATCTTTACGAAGGAGGGCTCATTCCCCTTGATGGCAACCACCTTCACAGCCTTTTTCCCTTTATAGGAAGTATCAGTTACCGTGGCATTCACAGGAAGCAATGCTGCACTGCCGGATAAAGGGATCGTCGTTGTTTTGTTTTGCGCAGTAAGGTGGATGGATGCCAGCATCAGCAGGCTACAGCACGTCATAGAGAGCTTCATATTCCTTTTACGTTTGGTAGAAGGTGAATGTATGCCCCGCAACCGGAAAGCGGCTGTTCAGCCCTTGTTCAAGATTGTGTCAAATCTGATCACATTGGCTATTAACACAATTACAAATGTACTAAATCAACATCCATGTAGGCATCCGCTGAAAAAGCGGATGCCTTTTTGTTTGGATTATTCGTTTAATGTTGAATGCTCAGCTGTTGTTTTTCTTTATAAGAGCCGGTGCTGATCTCAATGAAGTAGATGCCATTACTCAGGTCATGTACCGATAAGGATGCTTGTTTGGCCTTATTGTACCGCACATATTTTTTAAGCTCGCCTTGCATATTATATATCCTGATTTCATTGAATGTGCTGGTACCAGCAGCCACTTTAACCGCATTGTCAGTTTTATGAGAGACGGAAATGATGCCAGTTGCCGGATTGGGCGAAACCATAAATACGCCTCCACCACCCCAACACGGAGCTTTGACTGTGCGATAAATGCGGGTAGATGCGCCACAAGCGTTCACGGCTTCCACGCCAATCTGTGTATTGACACCACAGGTCACCGGAATATCCACTGTTGTACCGGTTTGTCCGGAAACCAATACACCATTCTTGTACCATTTATAAGAAGTGGCGCCGGGAACGGGATATACATACAGTTCAACATCGATCGGAGTCATAGGTCCAGGCTGTATGCCACTGGGCGATTGTGGGGCCGCACCAACAGGGAACTCCACCCTTCTCGTGGCAGCAATGCCACTGCAAGAAGTAGTGATGGATACTTCCACCCAGCCAGTACCGGTGGAGCTGCCGTTACGCTGTATGGTGAACTGATACCCATTCGTGCCACCAACAGGCGTCACATTACTGCTATAGGTCCAGGAATAAGTAGCGCCTGAAATGTTCTTTACACTGAACGTGCGGCTGTAGGCACAGACTGTATATAGGTCACCCGTTATTTGAGTAGAAGCATAATAATTATGCGATGATGGTTGATTGTAAGGAACTCCCAGCAACGTATGCCGGTACAAAGGCATAGCGCCCCATTTCGATTCATAGTAACCCGGATGCGTTGTCGACTTCACAGCAGAATGGTCACCACAATAATAATGGACTTTGTCTGCATCTGCCTCATTACAAACCTGGATAAAACATCCATCATTCCAATACGTGTCGATATTGTAAAGTTGAGGATAACAGTTATTGGGGTCACTGTCGTTCTCATAAGCATTGTTGATCCACACCCTGTTGGAATTACCCTCCCGCAGGTGCCAGGCATACGCATGACAGTTGTATTGATTGGATGAATTGTCGAGGAATGTCATGCCGAGATAAGAGTAGGTAGCATTTGTAGCATTATTATAATAAGAGATTTCTGTTGGTGTAAACTCAGATAGTACTGACGCAGATACAAACTCACCTTTACAGGTGTATACCTGTGCTGCTGCTCCAATGCAGACTAAAAGCAGGAAGCAAAGCGTGATATAAAAAGATTTCATATAGAATAGGTTAATAGTGATGTTAGTTGCCGTTTTTCGCGGCACTGATAATAGCAGATAAGGTTTCCCGGTTATGCAACATGCCTGTTTTGATAAACTCTGCTGTTTCGGCTGTCAGGGTACCGGCTTTCAGCCTCGCTGCCGGTTGCAGCGCAGCAATGCCCGCCACCACACGCCCTACCGATGCCAGCGCGGCAAAACCATATACACTATCCGTTTCCATGATGGCATAATGAGACAGCGCGACACGCAGGAACTGTTGCTGCTGTAAAGCAGTTAGTTTGCCCAGGATATCCTGTTGCGCCATGATGTTTTCCAGTACTTTCAGCCTGAAAGCGTAACCACCTTTTTCTACATCCGTGGCCAGCTTCTGATGTCCTTTCGGGTCAAAAGCAGTGTACACATTTAATAGTTCTTGTACTACATCGGTCCTTTTTAAAAGCGCTTCGACACCATTGAAGTTGGCCCGCCAGGTGTTGAACCCTTGCTGCGGCGTGTTTTGCACCATTAATACAGCCCTAGCGGGGTAATTGAGACAGGTTTCCAACAAAGCCTTGGTGGAAAGATTACTTAAAACTGCCGCAGGTAGCTGGCAGGCATCGTACATGTCCTGGACTGATTTAAAAGCCTGCCATTGAGCTGAGCCGGGTTTGGTCGGAAACTCATAAGGCGTGTCCTGTTTTTGTGCCCAGACTACGGACATGAGGAGACAGCAACAAAGTAAACATACCATGTTTCTTTTCATAAAATAAAGTTTAGGTTAATGATAGGCGGTACCTGACAGTAAAGCCTAGCTGGAATTTAAGAAGATTTCAAAACAGGAAAACGGGCATAGCCAAACCGGATAATAATTATATCAGTTTGGTTAATTCAGGAAAACGAGGGGCACTCATTGGCTAAAAAAGCAAACGGGCGGGGTGACACCTTTGTAAAAGGTATCACCCCGCCCGTCGGAACTCGAATGCCTGAAACCGGTCAAACATCCTCCATCCTTGCTTCATCCATGCAGGTTAAAGCGCACTTTATGCATAACTGGAGCAAGGATCAGGCTTCTTTTGCCCTGATTCGGGCATTACTTTGTAGGTCTGCGTGCAGGCCTTACGTTGCGTCCATAATACACGTCGGCTGGATTGTGATGACCGGGATAAACGCGCTCCAAAATGCTATATAGTGCAGGGTCGTAAGCTTTCAGATCGTCGGGGGTTTGGATGCGGGTTTCGCCGTCATAAAACTCGTAGTTGCTCCAGAACCACCACTGGGTGCCTTCTGCCCAATATTCCGCCACGGTATTGATGGCATACTGGCCTTTGTACATTCCCTTGGCTTTAGCAGCCTCGTAAGCGGGTTGTATTTCTGCAAATAAAGCAGAGTCTGCATTGCGCAGGGCGCCCATCATATTGTGGCTGAACTCGTGCACCAGGATGTTCTCTCCATAGTACCGTGTGCCGGGATACCCCAGCAGGTTCTCTTCTGCGCAGGAAGTAACAGTACCTCCCATGCCGCGGGCACGCTTATTCCAGTACTCACGGTCGGTCATGCTGGCGATGCCACCGGGCTTGTCATAGTTTTCGCGTTCGCCGGGCGTCAGCCTCCGGTCTTCCTTGGTAGGTTTCTTCCAGTTGCTGCGCTCGGGGAGGTCGGTTTCCATTTCCGTTTCAGCCATGATCAACACGCGGGCTTTGCGCTTAACCAATTCGGCCCGGATGTCGGGCCTTTTCGCCAGCATGTAGTTCACGATATCACGACCAATGAGCAGGGCCGCATCAGGCACCTTATTGCTTGATACCAGCGGAATACCAATGGCGTCGATGTATTTCTTATAAAAAGTGTCAATCGCCAGCGTTGCCGGAGGCGGTGTGATCGTATACTGTGCATAGTCTTTAATAAGGGCTGCATCTTTACCCTGTTGTGCTACAGCAGGTAGCGCAACGCCTGCCAGGCAGGAAAATAATACGGAGTGGAGTGTACGTTTCATGGTGTTAAATTTCCGTGTTATTACTGGCATGCGGTATATATCGCTTCACCTTGTTTTTGCCGATATTGTCATATCCCCTACATTTGCGCCCCCTCACTAAAAACTATCACTATGGCAATATTCCCTACCCAGTATTCTACCCTCTCGGCTGCCGCCCTCGGGAAACATGTAGAAGAGCAATACGGATTAAATGGATTGCAGTGCCGTTTTTTGTTAAGAGGCGTTAGCGATACCTATGTACTGGAAGGCGCTGTAGAAAAATATATCCTGAAGATCTACCGCGATGCACATCGCTCTCTGGAGGAGATCAAAGGTGAACTGGAATTGCTGAATACTTTGCACCGGGCAGGTTGTAAGGTATCCTATCCCATCAGCGACAAGACAGGTAATCAGCTGCAGGCATTCGAGGCAGCGGAAGGAACGCGTTATGGCATATTGTTCAGCTATGCGCAGGGCAACCCTGCCTACAAGCCCACTGATGACCAGCTCACCATCACAGGACAGGAAATGGCGCGTATCCATAATATTACGGCTGCCATCACGCTCCATCATCCAAGAGCAACCTACAACCACCACACCACCCTGCTGCACCCTATCAAAATCCTGGAACCAGCCTTCACAGAACTGTCGGATGAATACCGCTATTTACAGGAAACAGCAGCAGCTGTCATTAAAAAGCTGGACAGTATAGATACTTCAGGTTTTAGTTATGGCTATTGCCATTACGACTTCATGCCGAAAAACTTTCATTTCGACGAGCACAACAACATCACCTTCTTCGACTTTGATTTTGCCGGCAAGGGTTTCCTGGTCAATGACCTTATGTCTTATTGGATCCATTATGCCCTGTACTTCGTAGTGGGTCGTATCAGCCGGGAAGAAGCCGACAGAGCTTTTAATCAATTCGTAGATGCTTACCGCACGGTAAGACCTGTATCAGCAGCAGAGATCGACGCTATCCCTTACCTCAACTTTACATTCTGGGTGTTTTACCTGGGATTTTACCAGGAGCAGTTCGACGACTTCTCCACGCATTTTTTCAACAACCATTTCAAGAAAGAACGCGTGGCACTGATGAAAAAGATCATGGATGCTTTTTGCCTATTATAAAATAAAAAGGCCGGTCTGCAGTATTGCTGCAGACCGGCCTTTATGAATACATTTTTTACCGTTGCTTTCTTGCTTTCATTCTTTCTTTTGCCAATGCTTTGTTCTCTTTCTTATTGGCTTTGTATTCGAGGAATTGCTCATCAGTAAGGATTGCTTTCAGGGCTTTATCGCGCTCACTATTAGCAGCCTTTACCTTTTTAAGCTTGTCCATCTTTCCACCTCCTTCACTCCTGATAGCCGCAGCCTTGGTGCTAAAATCCTGGTTAATGGCCAGCACTTTGGGCACCTGATCTTCCGTAAGGCTCAACTGAACCGTCATAGAATCAGTCAGGCGTTTGGCGACAGTAGTCTTTTCGGCGTCCTGTGCCTGCACAGCAGCAAAGCCTGTGCAACCCATGATGAACAATACAACAAATAACTTCTTCATACTATATACTTTTTAAAACAATGATTTACGAAGTCAGTATTACCACTCGATATTGAATGTGGCGCCATTCTTCAATGTTACAGTAGCTTTTCTGTTACCAAGGAAAGAGATGGTAGCACTACGGGTAACTGAATAACCACCAGAGCCGGTGCCAACAAACTCGGCAGTAGCCGTACCGGAAGTGATCTTTTTGGTAGTCTTATCAACCTTAATGTTGGTAGAAGTAATGGTAATGACACTAGTCCATGAACGCTTCAGGCGGATCTTAGACTGCTGTGTACCATTGCGTACATAGCTTGAATTGACGATCCACTCTGTGCTGGCAGGCTCAAGTCCTGTAACAGTGGTTTGGGCCGTACTGTTGTCATCGGATGACATACGGGGCGCATCATAATCAACATGACCCGTATAGTTAAACTGCCACTTAGCAGGTGAACAGACAAGAGAACGGGCGTAGTTGAACGAATAATGATAAGTGATCGTTGCACCTGGCTGACTTTGACCAGCGATGGTAGTATCTTTCGATTGACCACAAGCAAGGTGTGTATAGGCACTCATCGTAGCAACCGACTCGGTTTGTACTACTACACCACCGCTGGAGCCAGATACCGACTGCGTAATAGCTTCTGCTATTTCTTCATCGGAAATTTGTTCATTATCTTCTTTATCTTTTTTACAGGAGGTAAACAGTAAGCCTGTTGACAATGTAATAGCTGCGAAAGCTGTTACGGTACGCATTTTCAAAATAGAGGGTTTCATATTTGTTTGTTGGTTTTAGACATGTTGATTGCTGCACCTGCCTGATACCGGCAAGCGGAATTACAAATAACCGTCAGTTAGTGGTAAATGAAATTATTAGATACTATCTCTTTCTCTTGCGCACGGTGGTTTTGGAATGACTTACTTTATTGCCGCGTGGTCCTTGTACCGTAGTCGTTTTACGCGTAGCCTGGTATTGTTTGCCACGTGCTGTAGTAACTGTCCGGGTAGTTCTGTACCTGGTAACAGATGCCTGGTGGCGGGTATGTACCGTTACAGAAGTCACACGCATCGGGCGATACATCGTGCGGGCATAAGCAACACGGTGCGTATGCACTACTACATAATGTGGGCGGTAACGATAGCGAATAGGACGGTAAACTGCCCAAGAAAGCGGTCTCCAGGGTCTCCACCAGGTAGGACGTGCAGCCCAGCCCCAGGGAGAAACATACACGCGGTAAGCAGGCGCATAAACAAACCGTACACAAGGCCATGCCCACACATTTACGATGATAGCAGTATTTTGTCCATACGCATCATATTCCATATTGGGGCCACTGGCGAGTGATGAGCTGTATTCATTGTAAGCATGGTCTTCGCCGCCTGGTTCTATTATAGTCTCTTCGCCATAAATATCTTCATCACCGGTGATCTGGATAACAGCATTGTCTTTACCTGTCTTTTCCAGTTCGATCACCGCAATATCCTGGCTTTCTTTATCCGATATAAGCGCCTGCAATACGAACACCTGCACATCATTCTCTTTCTTATTGATCACACGTATGTAATCGATGTTGCCATCGTCATTGAGGTCAAGGTTATTTACCTTTTCGGCTTCTGTATTGAGTAATTTTTCAAATTCTTCCGGAGAGCCTGCTCTTTTAAAGAGTTCGAGCGCTCCCTGCAGGCTGAAGTTGTCGCCCGGGAGACCAGTAGAGTCAGACGCTGTACGGTCCTGCGCTTGCGCAGTTAAACCATTCATGCTGAGGCAGATCAACAACCCCGGCATCAGACGTGTCATTTTCATATAAGGTATTGTTTGGTAGATCAGACAGAATATTGGATAAAAGGTTTAATGCCTGACAAAAAAAGAATATACCAGGTACTGCAACGTTTTTTTACGACTATTATTGCAAGCCTACTCCCCCATCCACTGTTTAAACAGCGGAGCCTTCAGTTTGCTGATAATAATATTACAATGATCGCCGGGCATAAGATCGACCCGCAGTGTGCCATTAAACCAGATCATCATTTTTTTGATGGAATGCCGGCTTACAATGATCTGCCGGTTGATGCGAAAGAAGTCGTGAGCAGAAATAGTTTGCGCAAGCTCTTCCATGCTTGATCGAAGGATATGACTTTTATCGTCCTTTGTTTTGAGGTATATTGTTTTGTCTTCACAGTAGAAATAAGCCACCTGATTGACAGGCACAGAAGTGAGGCAACGGCCCGTCTTCACCAGGAATCTTTCTTTACCCGGTTGACAAGATGGAGCTACTGCATCATCATCTTTTAACACCAACGCAGCACAAGAGCTCAACAGCTTTCGCAAGAGCACAGGCTCTTTTGCCTGCAGCAAATGAAACAGGTGTAGCAGATCAGTATCGTTGTCCCTTATCATGGTAAGATTGCATGAACATGTTTAACGACACAAAATAAATATGGGAGAAATACAAGTGAATGAAAGAACGACAAGCTTCTTCATTGAACGATGAAGTCAACATATGCAACTCGTCGTTCTATTTGGAAGTTGATCGTTTTTAACAGCGGCTGAACGTTTGCTTCGATAGCGGATTGATCACTGTTTACAACCGGATAACCTGGTGGCCGCCTTTCAGCGGGAAAGATTTGCCATTCCAGATAAAGGAGCCTGTTACGGTGGCAGGAAGCGTTATTTCAGCCTGAACACCCTGTGCACCTTTCTTTTCCAGGCTTACCACTATCTCTCCATCAGGATGTGGCATTTTACCTGTGGCTTGTTGCAGCTCGCCCAACTGTGGCTTTACCTGCACTTTCCGAAAACCGGGCGCCGCCGGTGTAATGCCACAGATGGTAGCGAGGAAATCATAATTGGGACTCGCGCTCCAGGCATGACAATCGGATCGCGTAGGATCAGGGTTCTCTGCAAAAGTGGTAAGTCCATTCTTCAACATATCACGCCAGGGTGTAAGCTGAGAATAATAAAGCTGTCCCATCTCCGCTTTCTTGAGTGCCAGCGTAAGATAGAAGCGATAATAAAAAGTGGCCTGGCTCAATGTTGTATCATACAACACCTTGCGCATCACCGCTTGCCGCTGCGCTACAGGCACAGCGCCCGTAAGTACGCCCATGATGCTGGCATGTTGGCTAAAGGTGTTACGGGCAGGCGTGTTGGCCATTACACTTTTACCGGCATCGAAGCAAGCCTGGTAAGCGCCCTTGCTTAAGTTGGCGGCAATTTTGCGGTAACGCTCAGCTTGTGGCAGCTTCTTAAAGTAGCTGAACAGTTCAGCCGCCTGCTGTAAAGTATATACATATTGCAAGGTGATCACGGAAGAGTTGCCATTAGTGGCTCCATCAGGTACGCCATTGGGAAATGCCCTGTTCCAGTCGGTGAAGTTCCACCACTTCATAGGCCCCAACATCTGACGGGACGAATCGATATGTTGTTCATACCAGTTCAATACCCCTTCGGCAGCGGTAAGGAACTGCTGTACAAATTGCTCATCACGACGGTGCATGAAATAGTCATACACCATCGACACCCAAAACAAGGAAAATGTTGGTATCACCTGCAGGCGGTTGCTTGGATATCGACCTTGCGTCAACCCTTCCGGTACGCGGGAATAATAAAAGTCCAGCAGGGCTTTGCGCATGAGCCGGTCATCGCCGGTAACGTACAAGGATATGAGCGACTGAATACGCGTGTCGCCTTCATATTGCAACTGCTCATAGTAGGGACAATCGTAGTAAGTTTCACCTGCACACAAACGCGCTGTACGCCAGCCTACATTCCAGATGTCCTGCAATGAAGCATCATTACTCGTAAATACAGCCTTTGGCTCAAAAGGGTAACCCGTATACATACCATACAGGTCGTCGATGATCAGCGGTTGTTCTTTGGTGGTAATATCCAGCTGTACGTAGCGCCAGGTCCTCAGCCACAGGGAACGGAACAATCTTTTGCTGCCCCCGTCTGTTACAAACACATCATAATTACCTGCGATCTGCTTGCCATCAATCTCATTACGATTACCTTTCCCCTGCTTGCCAAACAACGCTTCTGCATAGGTCAGTTTAACAGATGCTCCCTTGCCCTCACTCAATAACAGCTCAGGGTACGCGACCGTATTAAAAGTCTGATCGAGCAATATGCTTACTGTTGTGTTTGCCGGGATCGTTAGCCCTTGTTTACCCTGCAGAAAACCATTGGGCACCTGTATCCCATTGGCGCGGCGGACACTGTTGATGCGTTGCTGCGTTTCTTCCATGAGCGGAATATTCCGGGGAGCCAACGTCCACATATTATCTGTGCCATAACCCATCAATGCAGGCGAAGTAAGCCTGCGGGCAGGCACCCATTGTTCATCGTTATAGTTTGTTTGCTCCCATTGCCAGGGATATAATGTAGCCTGTACACTATCACCAGGCCCTATCACCATGTATGTACGCAGACGGGCGCCATTATCCTGTGAACAGGGATGGTAAGCTTTGTTCTGCCAAACCTTCCATGAGTTATTGGTATTGACCAACTTCTCCTGATCGCTGTTTCCCTGCAACACGAAGGCCGTTTGGTTGGAGATCTGCGCTACGGCAGCCTCCTCACCCATATTCCATACCAACGCCGCGATGCTATTGGCCCCATCTTTCAGATAGGATGCTATGTCAACCGTTTCAAAATACCAGTTGTACAGATCGCCCCTTGCCGGGCCATTACATACAGGTGTACCGTTTACGAACAGGCGATACCGGTTATCAGCGGTTACATGTACTATGAACTGTGCAGGTTTCTGCGGCAGCGAAAATGTCTTCCGGAAATGATAAATACCATATCCCCGTAGCGGAACATCGGGACAGGTGATCCAGCTGGCAGGCCAGTGATCTTTGAGCAGTGCAGGATTAACAGAAAGCTGTTGCGCAGGCGCAACAACAAACAGCAATAGGAAAAATGGCAGCAAAAAAGCAAGTGGGCGCATTAGAATAAGATTAGTAAAACAACCGTATTGCTAAATATATCGAAAAAAGGCGGGCTTTTGGCGGTATAGTTAAAAAACTATCACGTTTTAGCAAGGTCAATATTTGATAACACTTTTTATGTGCGTACAGAGGGAAAACAATAATTGTCGTGTTAACAGTTATTGTTAATATATGACAAGAGCTTGTCAATCGGCATAAACGCTTTTTTAAACTAACGTGATATTTTCGTTATATCCTTAGTCTATGTATTATTCTATAAGAAAGGCTGTATAAGACGGCGGGGTATTTTATTGCCATATATCATCCGAAGCACAAAACCAAGTTTAGTACCCGACACATAAACACAAATTAACAGCACACATCACTTACTATAGTAAGCGAACGATTGTATATAAACACATAAACAAAACAAATCACATTGCTTATGATCAAGCTCCTTGCAGGTGCAAGCATAGTCTCCTGCCTATGCTGCTCGCCTGTCGCTGTCAACGCTTTTGCTCCAGACCTTCCTTATCACAAAAAAGCTACGCTGGCGATCACAGTTACAGGTGTGGTTAAAGATGCCAAAGGAAATCCAATACCAGGCATTTCCGTTCAGGTAAAAGATTCCCAAAAAGGTACGTCTACTGATGGCAGTGGACGATTCTCCATCGAAGTTACCGACGCTGAAAGTATTCTTGTATTCTCTGCCACTGGTTATGCTCCCCAGGAAGTAAAGGTGGGTGCACAAACAACCATTGACATCACCCTGCAAACCCGCTCTGCCGACCTCGACGAGGTGGTGGTAGTAGGTTATGGCAAGCAGAAGAAAACAGAAGTTACCAGCGCCGTAGCCAGTGTGAAATCAGAAGATTTTACCAAAGGTTTTGCCCGCGATGCCGGCCAGTTGATACAAGGTAAAGTAGCGGGCTTAGCTGTTGTTACAGCCAGCGGCGACCCGAACGCTACTACACAGATATCATTACGTGGTAACAGTACCATCATGTCATCTACACAACCACTGGTGTTGATCGACGGTATCCCAGGTGCACTCAACACAGTAGCACCGGATGATATCGAATCAATCGATGTATTGAAAGATGGTTCTGCAGCTGCGATCTATGGTACACGGGGTACCAATGGTGTGGTGTTGATCACTACCCGTAAAAAAGGCAACCGTGCCGCTACGATCGTTTACGAAGGCCAAGTGAACATCCAGACTATTGCCCGTCAAATGAATTTCCTGGATGCAGCGGGTTACCGCAGAGGTATCCAGGAAGGCATCTTCCCTGCCAACTTCGACAAAGGAACATCTACCGACTGGTTGGGTGAGATCAGCCGCAAACCTTTGAGCCATCAGCATAACCTTACTTTTCAGGGTGGCAATGGACAAACCAACTACGTAGCCTCGCTGAACGTAAGACAGTGGCAAGGCTTCTTCAAGCGTTCAGAAAATGAACAATTGCTCGGCCGTGTAGATGTGAACCACTCCATGTTTGACAACAAGTTGAAAGTGAACCTGAACGTGATTGGCCGCAACCGCAACTACTTCGATGCGCCCAACTACCAATACATTTACCGCCAGGCCCTGATCCGTAACCCCACAGATAGTGTTTATGACTACCTGGGCAAATGGAAAGAAGATCCCAACGGCTACAACTACGACAACCCGCTGCGCCCCATCGTGGAAGTGGATGGCGATGCTGTAGTGAATGAAATGAGGTATAGCGCCAATGTTGTCTTCACCCCTATCCGCAACCTGAACATCAAGCTGTTGCTATCATCTGTAAAAGAAAGCCAGCTCAGGGGTTATTCAGAAAATAACAACCACCGGGCTTCCGACGCACAACGCAGAACCGGTTATGCCTCCAGGGGTACCGATTATAAGCGTGATAACCTGGTGGAGTTGACCAGTGATTACACCAAAAACTTCGACCTCCATAAAGTTACTTTGATGGGTGGTTATAGCTGGCAGGGTGTAACCAATGAGGGTTTCAGCGCCAACAACTCGAACTTCCCTTCTGATCTGTATACTTACAACAGGCTGCAATCGGGCGATGCCCTGTTGCTGCAGAACAACTCGGTAGGTATGAGCAGCTATAAGAACAACTTCAAGCTGATCGGTTTCTTTGGCCGTATCAACTATGTGTTTGATGAAAAGTATATGTTGATGGCGAGCTTACGTCATGAAGGTTCTTCCAAGTTCGGCGCCAACTACAAATGGGGTAATTTCCCTGCCGTGTCTGTGGGTTGGAGAATTAACCGCGAAGACTTCATGAGCACGATCAATTTCATCAATGAGTTGAAATTCAGAGCAGGTATAGGTGTTACAGGTACAGTACCTGGCGACGCGTACATGTCGCTGATCGCCATGAACTACAACAGCACCAACCGCTTCCTGTATAACGGCAACTGGATCCAGCCTATCGAACCCGTACGTAACCCCAACCCCGATCTTCGCTGGGAAAAGAAAACGGAGTACAACGTAGGCCTGGACTTCGCCATCGTGAACAGCCGCATCAGCGGTAGCATCGACTACTACCAGCGTCGCACTACCGACATGCTCTATAACTTCCCTGTTCCTGTGCCACCAAATTTGAATGGTTCTACTACTGCGAATGCAGGTGAAATGAAGAATGAAGGTTTTGAGGTGTTACTGAACTTTGATGTAGTAAGGCAGCGGGATTTCCAATTCCGTACCAATATCACTTACTCTACCAACAAGAATACACTGACTTCTATCTCTTCCGATCCGAAGTTCAAACTGGCCAATGACTTCTTCGATGCAGGTCATACCGGCGAACCAATCCAGATCATCACGCACCGCGTGCAGGTTGGTCAGCCCATCGGCAACTTCTTTGGTTATAAATCCATCGACATCGACGAGACTGGTAAATGGATCATCGAGGGTGCAGATGGCAAACCCAAGCCACTCGCGCAAGCTAAAGCAGAAGACCGCAAGATCCTCGGCAACGGTGTACCTAAACATACAGCAGGCGTAAACCTCTTTGCTTCTTACAAGCAATTGGACCTGACAGTAGGTATGCGTGGTCAGTTTGGTTACCAGATCCTCAACTTCCAGCGCATGTATTACGAGAACCCTACAGTGAAAGAGTACAACATGCTGGAGAGTGCCATGGATAAAGTATATGGCAAAGCAAGATTGACATCGCCCCTCGCCTATGTATCACACTATATCGAGAATGGTGATCACTGGAAGATCGACAACATCACACTGGGTTACAACTTCAACAAACTTGGTAACAAATACATCAGGAGCATGCGTGTATACGCTTCTGCATTGAACCTGGCTATCATCACCGGTTACAAAGGTATCGACCCTGAAACAAGCCGTCTGGGCCTTGATCCGGGTAACGACTCAAGGGACAAGTATCCCACAATGCGTACGTTCACTTTTGGTGTAAACATGAACTTCTAAACAAGCATAACAACTCACTATATGAAAAAGAGCAAAATTTATTCCTCCATATACCTGGCACTGGGTGTATCCATTATGCTGGGTTCCTGTACGAAGCTGGATGAAGAGGTGTATGACCAGGTGTTGGAAACATCCTTTAATCCTACAGAAAAAGACATTGCATCCATTATCGGTACAGCTTATACCCCTTTACGTACAGTAATGGTGGGATGGCAGGGAAACTTTGACCTGCAGGAAGAGTCTGCAGACATCATCGTAACGCCTGTACGTCCTAATGGCTGGTACGATGCCGGCACTTATCAACGTATGCACAGGCACGAATGGACGCCTACTGAATGGCAACCCCGCAACTCCTGGAACGAAAACTACCGTGGTGTTAATAACGTGAACAGGATCCTCTCACAGATCGACGAAGGTTCCATTCCCGTTACCACCGGCAAAGCAGAGTTGATCGCGGAACTGAGAGCCGCCCGTGCATTCTACTACTCTATGCTGCTCGACAACCATGGCAATGTGCCATTGGTGGTTGACTTCAAGGATGCAACACTACCTAAGCAAAGCACCCGCAAACAGGTATATGATTTCGTAGAAAAGGAATTGCTGGAGACCATTCCCCTGTTGAGCGAAAAGAATGACAACACCACTTATGGCCGCATGAACAAATGGGCAGCAAGAGCTACCCTGGCGAATGTATACCTCAATGCCGAAGTGTATACCGGTACTGCTCAATGGCAGAAATGTATCGACCAGTGTGATGAGATCATCACTAAAGGTCCGTATGTACTGGAAGCTGCTTACAAGACAAACTTCCTTACAGCTAACAACACTTCCAAAGAGTTGATATTCGCAGTACCTTATGATGAGATCTTTGCTACGCAAAACTCTATCCACATGAAGACGCTGGCAACAGCACACCGCAATGCGCTGCAAATGCTGGCGCAACCCTGGGGTGGCAACTGTGTAGTACCTCAATTCCTCGACACCTATGATGCCGATGATACGCGTTTTAAAGATACCTGGCTGCAAGGCCCTCAGTACAATGCTGCCACCGGCGAATTGGTACTTACCTATACAAGGCCCGTACCCAGCATCGAGAATACCGGCTTCTTTGAAGGTTTCCGCATCGGTAAATATGAGATCAAGGTTGGCGCCCGTCAGGGTTTAAGTGTAGACTATCCTGTCTTCCGCTTGGCTGGTATCATGTTGGCAAAAGCTGAAGCATTGGCGCGTAACGGCAAACCCGATGAGGCTGCTGTGATCGTAACCAATGTAAGAAAGCGTGCCTTCCTCGCCACGCCTGCAAAAGCTACCGTAACCGGTGCTCAATTACAACTGGGCAGCGTTTACAAATATGGCTGGCAGAACGTGGATGGTTCTATTTCCGATCTTCAGGGTGGTGCTGATATTCCTTTTGGCCGTATCCTGGACGAACTGGGCTGGGAACTGGCAGCAGAAGGCCAGCGCCGTACACAGCTGATCCGCTTTGGTGTGTACAGCCGCAAGATCTGGTTCAACCACCGTCCGAAACTGGATGGCAAAACACGCGCACTGTTCCCCATTCCTCAGGTTGAGCTCGACAAGAACCCCAACCTGACTCAGAATGGTGACTATAAATAAATCGTCATAAGCAATCTGCAAAACTGACAAATTTCCTCATATAGCAGTTAGTTTTGGAACCCCTTGTTTTTACAAGGGGTTTATTTAATTTGTGCAATCCGTGTCAACATCTAAACTTGCCATAACAGCCGTCATCGTTGTACTGATCATTGCCCTGTCGCAATGCGTGGGTACACCTGATGAAACAGCCGGACCTGAAACGTTGGCCGCAGCCGATGTGCGTGGTGCGGGCTACATAGGCGCTGCAGCCTGTAGTAACTGCCATAAGGATATCCACACCAGTTATCTCGCCACCGCCCACCGTAATACTTCAGCCTTCCCTTCGATCGCAGCCATCAAAGGCAGTTTTGAACCCGGCAAAAATGCATTCCACTACCGGTCCAACGTGAAAGTGGCCATGGAGCAAAGAAGCAATGGATTATTCCAGGTAGCGTACATGGATGAGCAGGAAAAACAGGCGTTCCCGTTTGGCGTGGTAGTAGGATCAGGCAGGAAAGCTCAAACTTATTTATACTGGTATGATGACAACGTATTCCAGTTGCCCGTATCCTATTCTGTGTGGGCAAATAACTGGGTCAACAGTCCCAGCTACCCTGCCGACAAAGTACGGTTCGACCGGCTTATCAATATAGGCTGCTTTGAATGCCATGGTTCTTACATCGAGCGCAAAGGCACGCAGCAGGAAGGCAACCGCATGGTAGATTATTTCGATAAAACGAAGGTCATTTACGGTATGGATTGTGAACGCTGCCATGGTCCTGCAGCAGAACACGTCAGTTTCCATACCAGCCATCCGGAAGAAAAGAAACCGCAGCATATTGCTCTTTACAAACAACTCAACCGTCAGCAACAAACAGCGCTCTGCGCGCAATGTCACTCAGGTGGCCATACTACTAAAAACTCCATCTTCTATTTCAAGCCCGGCGATTCTTTGACTCAATACTTCTCCTCCCCCATCAGTACAGGTCGTGATGTAAGCCAGCTGGACGTGCACGGCAATCAATACCAGCTGCTCAGTGGAAGCAAATGTTATATCAAGAGTAATTCTTTAACCTGTACTTCCTGCCACAATAGTCATGTGCAGGAAAGAGAGAACATGGCTGTATTTTCTCAACGCTGCGCCAGCTGTCACAGTAGCGTAAAGCATAGTTTTGCTACGCAGGTCTCAGCCAATGCGATCAACAATAACTGTATCGATTGCCACATGCCTGCCCTGCCCTCACGGGCCATTACCATGAAGAAGGAAGATAAGACGGAAGCCGACCCCAACCTGGTCAGGACGCACTTCATCAGTAATTATCCGGAAGCCACCAGGAAGTTTATAGAGAAACACAAAGGGCGTTGACAAGAGAGAGTGTGTATTACTGCGTCCGGCGGGCAGCTACTTTAACCTTGATGATCTTAGCGATGGAGTGTGCACGATCTATGGCTTCGTTGGCTTTATCGCCGGCAAATAATTGATGTACCGTTTCCTGCCACAGGTATAACCACCGGTCGAAATGTAATGGGTCCAGCGGATATAAAGCATCCAGCTCGATGTGCTTGACCATTGGATTGCCTTTGTACGATAGTTTGGCAAACAAAACAGTGTCCCAGAAAGAAATCATGATGGGAATATGCTCTTCCCAGGTGAAATGTACAACACGGGTAAAGAAATGGCCGATCAATTGATCGGGAACTACCTTCTTATAAAACTCATTCACCAAAAGTTCTATATCCTCCCTTGATTCTATGTCTTTCATATTGAACAGTTAAGTATTGTTATCCATCTGCACACCCCGGCTGCAGGATATATAACACTTATTGGGCAGGATATGTTTTACTGGCTACGTTCCAACCTTCTACATTGATCAATGGCTTGATCGCCACATCGTTCCATTCAACAACGACATATACTTTTCCATGAGGCAATACTGTAATATAATTGTTATTGTAAAAAGCAGGCAATATGCGTTCTTTTGTTTGCGGGTGCACCAGGCTAACCCGATTGAAGAAGGCAATCTGATCGCCTGTATTACTAAATTCCAGCAGCATCCAACCAAGCTCTCGTGGAGTTATTTTAAGAGAAAGTTCAGCAGGTTTCAATTGCTGTAGACCGGAATATTGTCCGCTGGCATCTGGCAACCAGTAAATATTGTGGCTGGATGGAACTTTGCCACTCCCAAATGATAATGAAAGAAAGAGTCCTTTCTCCGCCCGCAACTTATCTACTGTATCTTTTATACGCATAAATGTATTCGCACCCGAAGCACTGAGTGTCACCCTCTCTTTGCCCAGGGATGTCACTTTCCCATCCATATCGAATACTTCTATCCGAAGGGTGTCGGTAATGGGTGCAAAATTATTATTCACCGTCATCACGGTACCTTCTACCGGGTTGTACATAACATGTATCGGCTCCCCTCCTTTATTCAGCCCATACAGACACGCATTGGGGTCGAGGTAATAATCATACATCTGGCCGCGCAGAGCAGTCCAGGGGTTTTGCGTTTTCCAGATGATGACACCTGTATACCAATCCCACATATGTGCAGTAAAACCCTCCATCAGGGAGCGGTACTGATCATAATTCACCAATTGCGCCTTGAGCCCAAAGTCCTTTGCATCTTTTACAGGCCCGTAGCGGTTGATATAATCGCTGTAGCCAATGTATTTGTGGTACTCCCACACAGAGTCCACTTTTTCCCTGCCACGTCTTTCACCGGCTGCTGCTGGTATATATACGGGAGGTATCATATTCTCAGCCGGGATAAAACGCTTCAACGATTCGTAATCACCTGTTCCAACCGAGCCCACTTCCGAATTGAAAGGATATGTGCGGAACTTCCAGAAGGTATCGGTGGGTTGTATATTATAAGGTCCATCACCGCCACCTTTCAATATATTCATCGACATGCTGTCGGAGTTGGAGTAGTCGAAGAACACGCGTGTGCCATCCAGTTGTGGCAATAAAGAATCTCGCATGGCGGCCAGGATATCATCCGGCGGTGTTATTTCATTACCACCACACCAAATGGCCAATGAAGGATGATTACGAATGAGCTTGATGCCATCTGCCACCGAGCGTAGGAAGAGGTCGTGATCGTCGGGATACTTGCGCCGGGTTTGCTGGTCTTCTGCTTTTTTAGGGTCTACCCAGCGACCATTGCAATCGCCCGACATCCAGAAGTCCTGAAACACCAGCATACCATATTTATCGCAGGCTTCATAAAACTCAGGCCGCTCCAGCAAGGCGCCTCCCCATATCCGGATGAGGTTGAGATTCATGGATGCATGATTACTCACCTCTGCATTATACCTTTCCTCTGTAAAGCGCAGCATAGCATCGGAAATGATCCAGTTGCCGCCCCTGATGAATATCTTTTGTCCGTTGACGTGGAACTGACTACTGAGGGTGGTTGTATTCCAGGTGCGCTGTATTTCACGTACACCAAAAGTCAATGCTTCCTTATCGGTAATCTTTCCATTTTCTACAAATTGCAATTCAGTTTTATACAGCTCTGCAAAGCCATAGCCATTCGGCCACCACAGGCGAGGATTCTTAAGTATTACATCAGGTAAAGCAACCACTGTAGTGCTATTGGCAGGAAGGACTACAGCTTTCTTAATGAGCCGACCGTCCAGTTTATATTGCAGTACACCTCGTACTTTTTTTCCAGTGGCATTTTCCAGTTCAGCTGTCATTTTTATGGTGGCAGGCTCCTGTGGAGTTCCCATGAGGGACTGCCTAACGCCTGGCACCAACGTAATAACATGCGCATTCTTCAGGTTCACACTGCCTGTTCTTTCGATGTACACTTTATCCCATATGCCGGTGTTGCGATCGCGGATAGGCTGTATCCAATCCCACCCTGCCACATATTGGTGCGATACATTTTTGGCAATGCGGCCATCACCACCTTGTCCACCATTGGGATTGCCTACCGGATCGGGTGGATACACAATCACTGCCAGCCGGTTATTACCACTCTTGTTGAGGTACTGCGTGATGTTATACGACTGCCGCAGGAACATACTTTTATGTGTAGTCTCGTTGAGCTTGTGGCCATTGAGGAATACGTCGCAGCCATAGTTCACACCACGGAACTGCAGCCATACCTGCCCGCCTGCAGTTGGATAGGCTTCTTTAAAGTCTTTTGCAAACCACCAGGTGTAGTATTCAGCGCCTGTATTATAAATATCCGGAATGCGCTCGTTGTTCATGCCATAAAATGGATCAGGCACTTGCTTGTGGTGCAGCATCGTGGTGAGCACTGTGCCTGGCACGATAGCTGGTTTCCAACCGGTCAAGGCATACGAGGTGGCAGATAACACTGTGCCCGATTCTTTTACTGAAGCTATCGGCGCATATTGCCATCCGGAATTCAGCTCATAGCGATCCTGGGCATTAGCATTAATGGCTAAGAAAAGTAAGAACAAGTATAAGAATCCAGGACGCATATTATATTTTGTAAGTGGTGAGTGGTCAGTTGTGAGTACGCTTGCTTCGGAGATCATGATGCCGGTGTATAGGCAAAAGCCAATACCGGATAATAAGTGTTTGTTTTTAATAGTGCGGCAGGGAGTGTTACTTTTACTGCTTCTCCTTCAACTACCCATTTAACGGTTTGTCCTGTCTGCAGCAGCTTCATCTTTGTTCCTTTCTTTGGCAGGTTGCCTTTCCATTCTACTATCGTGGGCAACGTTTCTCCTTCCTTAATACAGGTCAGTGCATAAAAGGTTACGGAATCTTTACTACGCACAAACCAGGTATTACCTTGCTGGTAGTTGGCCACCGTACGGGTGTTGTAAATGGCTTCGCCATTCACTTTCATCCATTGACCAATAGCAGCCAGTCGCTCCGTTGCTTCGACAGGCAATGTACCATCCGCCTTGGGGCCAATACCCAATAGCAGACTGCCCCCTTTGGAAACTATTTCTATCAGCGAGTGAATGACTTTAGCAGGCGTTTTAAAATTATCGTTGGGGACAAAGCCCCAGTTGTTGGCTAAGGTCATGCAGCTCTCCCACGGATAGGCCAATTGCTCTTTCGGTATGCGCTGCTCCGGCGTTTGGTAGTTTTCGTAAAGCCCGTGAACTGTACGATCTACTACCAGCAGGCCGGGTTGACTGCTCCTGGCCATTGCTGCTATTTTAGGCATATCGATATCCTGGCTCCATTCAGGGATGGGCGCTCCCCAGGAAAGCACTTCGGCATTGACAGTCTCACGCGGACGTACCCAGCCTCCATCGAGCCACAAAATGTCCATAGCACCGTAATTGTTCATGAGCTCGCTGATCTGGTTATAGGTAAACTCTTTGTACTTATTCCAGCGCCAGGGAAACCTGCGGATATCGTAGTTGTTGTTTCGATTGGCAGTAGCATATTTAGGCCACCAATAGTATTCTGTATGCCAATCAGGTTTGGAGAAATAAGCGCCGATCATGAACCCTTCTTTGCGGAAAGCATCAAACACATACTTAGCGACATCGGCTTTGGGATTACCGGCAAAAGGCCCATTGGATATTTTAAAATCGGTTTGTTTGGTATCGAACATACAAAATCCGTCGTGATGCTTGGTCGTGAATACAAGGTAGCGCATACCTGCCTCCTTACCGGCAGCCGCCCACTGATCGGGATTGAAGTGGACTGGATTGAAATCTTTCTTCAGACCCCAGTACCACTTCTTGAAATCATCATACGCCACATTGCTGTCGCGATCGATCCAATCCTCAGAGCAGAGCGCCCAGGACTCAATGATGCCCGGCACTGCATACAAACCCCAGTGGATGATCATACCAAACTTCTGGTCCTGCCATTTGTCGAGCTTGGTCCGCACCAACGGATCGGTGGGCCATTGGTAGGTGGCTGATTGTGGATGAATACTTTGTTGAGCACCAAGTGTGCCGGAGAACAATAAGGTTATTATTGAAAAGCAGGCAATTAGCAGTTGCCGGGTTTGCAGGTTGGTCATACCGACAAAACTACTGTTTTGCCGGAAAAACAGTACTAAAAAATGATCTTGCAATTGGGCAGTCGCTCCTGAAGGATTCGCATGGATTCATAAAAAGCAATGCATGGCTTCAGCCGCTCAAAGAAGAATGACCGTTGCATTATAAATTCATTATTCGCATCCTCGCTTTGCCATTCAGGAACAGAGACTCTCGACGCGCGCGCCACAAGCATACCAAACTTATGGTATTGGACCACCAGCGCATCAGGTAGTTGATCGATAAGGAATTCGAGATCCAAAGCTTCAACATGCATCATTGCAATAGGATCATTGGCCTTATTTAGTATTTGCAGACGATTTAGCCAGGGGTTCATTTGAGGATAACACCTCAATGCATTGATCATACTATTTACAGGTAGTTCTTCCAATAGCTTGATTTTCCCCTCCAGATTGGGATATTTTGAAAGAGTTAAATATCTTTTAATTCTCCAATCACCAACTCTAGTATGTCGAAGCAATATGGTTGCGTAAAAAGGATATATAAACTGTAAACCTGCACAACCTGCAACAGCGAGATACTTTAGCTGTTTGAATTGTGCTAACAATAACGGATTAAATATCCCCAACTCCAATATCCTTAAAGACCGTACCTCTTCGATTTTCTCGTGAGAAATAGTTGCGAGTGGGTCGGGTTTATTTCTCAGTGAGAAGTCTCCTCGTTTCTTTCGCAGTTCCACAATCATCATTTCCTTCAGGAATTTTTCTGCAGCACTCATGCCCGAAAAGTCAAAGCTCTGGTAAAAGTTATAATTGGTCAATAGTTCTATAGCCAGAAAATACTCCATAATAGAACGATGCGAAAATTTATATTTCCCTTCAATATCCCGGTTCAACAATGATTTACAGGTTTTCTCTTCGTCATGGAATAGTTGAATCTCCACATCAGATACTTTTATCGTAATACCCTGTGCTCCTGATGTATTTATGTTCATTACTTTTTTTACACCCGAAATGAAGTCTACAAATTCCATTTTCTTTAATTCAGGAGCATAATACCCACCACGCTCCTCTCTTTTTTTATACAGGTCGATGGCCAATGCATGAGAGAAAGCGTACAGTATGCGTTTGTAAGGTTCATAGCTTTCAAACTTTGCCCGGTTGCTGGGCTTGTTATATTCTCTGAATATCCATTTCTCAATCAGTACCTCGTATATCTCAAAAGTGTAATTAAATCCCTGGGTGCTTACCAGGTCATCTATGAAATACAACAACATAGGCCTGATCACCAGATCCGGGCTTTTACGGGCAATGGTCATGGCAGCCTTTTTATTGGCAAACTCAAACCAGCCATATCGCCTGTTGATGTACTTCTCCACATCTCTGTCTGAAAAAGGAGAGATATACAGCTTCTGGAATTTGTGGGCCTGATTCACAGAGCCATAGGAGAAATATCCTGTTTCATGCGGCTCTTCTGCCTGGGAAGGGAAAAACTGTGTGCGGCAAGTGATGATGACCTGCCTGAAAGAAGAAGCGGCAGCTAGTATCTCATTGAGCCGGTTTTTATAGTCTTTAATAGCATCCACATCTTCATCAAAAGCATCCAGCAACAGGATCACTTGTTCCTTATCGGCAATGGCTTCTATCTTCTTCAATGCATCTTTCCATCCGAGGGGGTATAAACGGATCTGGCTTTTAGGTTTGGAGAAAAAGAAAGTCATCTTATTCTTATAGGCGAGGTATAGATTGATCATGAACGTCGTCTTCCCCATTCCGGTATCAGCCATGATGATATAGAACTTATGTCCCGGGTTATTGACAAAGACCTTTTTCATGAACAGCGGCACCAGCTTGCTCTTAGCTGCAGCGATATATCGCCTGCCCGGTTCATGGTCTTCCGAAGGAGAGACATTCTGGAAGTAAGTGGGAATATAATACCGCGTAGCGCGGTCAACGTCTTCTGCCGAAAAGTTACTATAGGCCAAGTCCCGGTTCAGCAAACGCTGGTTGCGCAACAGCATGGCCTTCTTCAGCATCCGATACAAGAACAGGAGCCCGCTCACAGCGAATCCCAATACTGTAACAAAAAGTACTATATTATTGAGCGTGGTAGAAGCAAAGCCAATCTGCTCCAGCAGTGACCTGATAAATTCTTTCAGTTGGGCAATCATAAGCAGTTACTTGACAACTAACAATCGTTAGCCGCCAAAGGTAGATATAAAGAACCCTATTGCGGCTTTTATGCCGCAAACAGATATCAACATGCTGTGGATTTCCGGCGATCCTCATTCCCGTAGCTCCATTTGCTGTTGGGCCAGCTGCCAGTTGTTATCATAAAAGCCGGCCATTTTGAGGGCGCCTGCACCGTTATGCAGCATGTCCAGGCCAAAGATCATAAAATCGGGAAAACCGCTGGCGCCTGCATAGTACTGATTGGCCGATGCAGCCTGCATACCTTTGAGGCCGCTGCCTGTGAGTGCTGCCACAGAAGCAGTTAGGGAATTCCTGATGGGCCACACAATGTAAGCGCCCAACTCATCGCCATTCCATGCTTTGCCGCCGGCAGTGATCGAGTTGCGCTCCACCTGTATTGGGCAATCACTGAGCAATGTATTCCAGGTGCTGTTGGTAGATCTATTGCCGTAGAGGATCACGCCACGGTCTTTATATTTTTGAGGAGTGTACTCTTTATCGCTTATTACATCTACTGCGCCATTGCCACGATAGTACCATGTTTCTGCATCAAAGAGCGCTTTGCTTCGGCTCCAGCTGTTTTCTGCTGCCGTACCGATTGTCCCGTATACCAACACCATATTGTGTTGAAACGCGTCTTTGAAGGTGCCATAACGATGTGGCCCCTTCTGCCGTGCACCGGGATGTTGAACAATGATCCATTGAGCGCCTTCTTTCCGCAACACCAGGCTATCCTGCCCACTCACTGTGGTATAGCTGATAGCAGTGGCGCCATCGAGTGAAATATTGATAGCTGTACCGGCAGCAAAGTCGCCGAGATTAAACTTCAGTAAGTGGATGTTACTGGTAGTACCACTGATACTATGGGCTGCTCTGTCTCTGCGTAATTGTATACGGCTGTATTGCAGCGGATGTGTTTGTTGCAGGATAGTGGCCCAGCGGAAGGAAGCAGAGATACCTGGAGAAGCAGTACTGAAATCAATCGTATTGACACTGGTATCGGGCAGGCGGTGATGCCACTGGAAGAAATCGAATAATGGCTTCCAGTCCACACTATGATCGCCAAACCAATGGCTGCCGCCCGGGTATTCATAGTAACTGAGGTCGGCATGAAAATCTCCTAACTGTTTGCGCATCTGCCGTGCGTAGTTTACAGAAACGGTTCTATCGTCATCGCCATGGAAGATATATACACCATGTGCTTTGTAATTCGTGGCCAGTTTGGGTACATCACTTTGGTTACCGGAGCGCAGCAATAGTTGCTCCAGCGGATTGCTACTGCTGTCGGGAATCAGTCCATCTGCTGATCCGTATCCTTTCATGGTTGGATAGCCTGCACATGGTGCAATGGCCGCCCACTTATCGGGATAGGTGACACCGAGAAACCAGGTGCCATGTCCTCCCATGGAGTGACCGGTGAGATAAATATTTTGTGAATTAGGCTTGAACTTTTCTTTGGCAATGTCGAGCACCTCCAGCGCATCCAACCGTCCCCAATCTTCCCAGTTGAAACCACGTGGACGACGGTTAGTAGCAGCTACCAGTGTGCCCCAATCTTTGGGTTTATAAGCGCGGGCTTGGTTGATGGCTTCCACTCCTGCTCCGTGTACAGACAGGAACAAAGCGCTGTTGCTGTTGTGGGGAGTGGATTGTGGTGTAACGGAATAATATTGCAAACTACCGTCGATAGCACTGGTGAAAGTGCTGTTGTATTGTTCTGCCGGTGTAACGGCCTCAATGGTCACTTTCTTTTCATCCAATAGCTGTCCCTTATCGAGCAAAGCCAAGGCACAATCATACTTGCCTTTGGCAGTGACACCGCTACCATCGAAACTAAAAGCTATTTTACGCGAAGCCATAGCAGGAATGACCGGCACGCTGACAGATACTTGTTTGCCCTGCAACGTGGCTTTGATCAGCAGGTCTTTCAAATCCTTTGTACTGGTGTTCAACACCACGACAGCCCCTCGCAATATGCCGGACTGAAGTCCGGGCACCACAAATGGCAAGGTGGGATCTTCCGTATTCAACAATACCGGCTTTTCCGGAAAGATGAGACTGGCCACTACCGCAACGCCACGCACATAAAACTCGTTGAGCCCTTTTTTGAGCTGAATGGGAATATAGAGATAGCCCATGCTATAGGGATCGCCTGTATGCTGCTCACCATTGACGAATACACCACTGTTGCCTTTGATATTAAGCAGGGCTGCTTGTGCTTTGGGAGAATGATAGGTGAGGTAAATATAGCTGCCGCCAGCGCCCAATCCGCCCCGGATGGCACCCGGCGTAACGCCGGGACCGGCAGGCGCTCCGCCCCTGCCTCCACCACCGCGTGGACGCAAGCGATGCGTACTATCCGCTTCGATAGGCTGCCATACAATGGCCTGCCCTCTTTCCGTAGCGCCAATAGAATCACCTACTACCGGCTTTTTCATTTTACCGGTGTACAGGCGATATGCCAGCTCATCACTGTACACCGCTTCTCTGCCATAGCGGCTGGGCAGGTTGGCAATAAGACCTTTCTCGAAAAATACTTCCTGTGCAATGGCAGGAAGTTGCGCAAGAAGACAGCACGATAGTGCCAACAGAACAACAATTTTCTTCATAATGCAGTGACGGTGATTTGATTGGAACGCTAAAGGTAAGCAACCAGGAAGGCCTAAAAAAACGAAACCCGGAAGTTTGACTGCTCAGGGACTCCGGGAATAAGATAAGCACTATATGTCTAATTTCTACTCATGCATATTGCCGCCAATCATATTTCCATGCTGGTCCTCGGAAATATCAAGCACCCTGGTTAATGTAGAGCCATTGTTATTTACAACAACGCCGATCTCGGATTGTGCAGGCAGTGTATAGATGCAGACGTAGCAAAGCGTAGTAGTTGTGATCTGGCATTGCTGGTTCATAGCTGCTACCAGCGCCTCCAGGTTGGCACGGGTATGTTTGCGATCAGATAATTTACTGATCAGCTCATCGATCTCCTCCCGCACAGCCACCTTATCATCGGCAGCAATGGCAGTCTTTAACTGCTGACAGTCGGGGGTAGCGCTGTCTTTGTCCTTACGGCAGGCAACACTTATAAGAATTATAGCAAGTATAACGGCAGGGATAGTACGGGCACGCATCTTTTTATTTTCCTGACAAGGTTGTCCGAAATACCGTTGCACACGCCCCTACCCTTCTGATTATTTAGTCATCTTCTTCGTCGTCTTCATCTTCGTCGAGCCAGCCCAGGTAATCCCTGTACCACTGATCCAGCTCATCGAGCAATACCTGGAGCGCCAACTCTTCTTTTTGAAAGAAGCCGGAGACATCGTCGATCTCCTCCACTATATCGATATGTCCATTCTCATCGTCATCCGCAACGAACTTCGCAATGAAACGGGGCTCCTGCGTATGAATGATGTATTCATTATCCGGATCGGTAACCGGATCGTCTGCTATCATGAATTTGGGTAAAGCCATACTATTGGTATTATTGATTAGGATTCAAATGTACTACGGAATTTGATTGGCTGTCTTTTTCAGGGATAATTTCAGCAACACAAATCCCATTATGCCGGCCAGCGCCGACCCTATTATAATGGCTATTTTCGACCCTACGACCAACGCTTCATCGTCAAAAGCAAGATGGGTGATAAAAATAGACATGGTAAAGCCTATGCCTGCCAGCAAGCCCGTCCACAACAAGTGTACCTTCTTTAACCCAAAAGGTACCCTGGACAACCCCAGCATTACGCTGAGGATTGCAAACAGGAAGATACCGGCTGGCTTACCAATTAATAACCCAAACATAACACCCAGGCTATTGGACGAACCCAGGTCTTCTTTCCATGAAGCAGGAATCGCAATGGCTGTATTGGCCAACGCGAAGAGGGGAAGAATGATAAAGGCTACCGGTTTATGCAACACGTGCTGCAGGTGGTAAGAAGGGGATTGTTCGTCGCCATTACCAAAAGGAATGGCAAAAGCAGTGAGCACACCGGCAATGGTAGCGTGCACACCGGAGCGGTACATTAAATACCACATTACTGCGCCCATCAACAGGTATATCCACACCCGGTGCATGCGCAGCCTGTTGAGAATGAGCATAACACCAAAAATACCCAGTGCAAGCCCCAGGTAAAGGGCTGAAAGTTCTTTGGAATAAAAGAAAGCGATCACAAGAATAGCTCCGAGGTCATCAATAATGGCCAGGGCTGTGAGAAACACTTTCAGCGAAGAGGGCACCCGATTGCCGAGCAAAGAGAGTACGCCCAGGGAGAAAGCTATATCGGTGGCCATCGGGATGGCTACACCATGCTGTGAAGGGGTGCCATAATTGAAAATAAAATGGATCAATGCCGGCACGGCCATACCACCAATGGCGGCAAACACCGGCAGCAGGGAGTTTTTGATATCAGCCAGCTCGCCGATATATAATTCACGCTCCAGCTCCAGCCCAACCATCAGGAAAAAGACGGCCATCAATACATCGTTAATCCAAAACTCAATGGGCTTATAGCCAAGCTGCCTGTGCCAGAAATGGATGTAATGTTCACCAACAGTTGTATTGGCTATTATAAGCGAAACCAATGTGCAGCCGACTAATATCAAGCCGGCAGCTTTTTCGCTATTGAAGAAGTCAGTAAACAGTCTTGTCAATCTCATGTCGGGCTAATATTTGAGCCATTCTTATATGCCCGCTAAGATACAATTATAACCTATGTTGCGTTTTATTTACCGGCAATTAATACCTTGCCATAAACCGGTTTTGAAAATCATTAATGAGGGCATGCATGGATTTGAAACGGCCTTCGCCATTGTTACAATCTTCCCCGTTGATCTCTTTGCATTTCTCATTCAGCTCGGCAATGTAATTGATCAGGTGTTCATTAAACTTCTTCTTCCGCTCGTCTTTTGCCGAGATATTCACTGCCTGCAGATGATGCTCCATTCTTTCTTCCGCAAATTGACGTAATTCAAGAACTTCAGTTAGTGTGTGATTCATACATGTGCATTTTGTTATCAGGAATACGTATTTATGCTTTTACCGGTGAGGGCTTATCAAAAGATCCGTTCATGAATGTTGGGTTTTGACTACCATTACCGATGATAAGGTTTTGCGTTGGATAGGCAAACCGGATGGACTCTTGCTCAAAGGCTTTCACCATTTCGAAGTTGATGGCCTGCTGCCTGTCCATATAAAGATTATAATCCGGGCTCAATACATTGTACACTACTTCAAAATTGAAGCTGAAATCACCAAAAGCCAGCAGGTGTGCTCTGTCGAATTGCGCATCTGGCTGTGCTTCTATAATCTTTTTTACAATCCCGGGAATACGGCTTAGTTTATCCATTGGCGTACTATAGCTGATACGGAAAGCAAACACTACTCTTCTTTTTTCCATGCGCTTGTAATTGTGCACCCTGGAATTGGTAAGATCTGTATTGGAAAATACCAGTTGCTCACCACCCAGTGAACGTAAGCGCGTGGTCTTGATACCCACATACTCCACCGCACCCATTTTGTCACCAACGATAATAAAGTCACCTATTTCAAAGGGTTTATCAAAGAAGATAACGAAGTAGCTGAAAAGGTCGCCCAGGATAGCCTGTGTAGCCAACGCAATGGCAATGCCTCCAATACCAAGGCCTGTAATGATCGTAGTGATGTTGTAGCCAAGGTTGTCGATCAAAAATAAAATACCTATTACCCAAATCACCACATTTACCAGTACAATAATACCACGGGCCTGTTTGCGGCGGCTTTCCTGGTCGCTCTGATGACCCACGTAGTTATTTATCAAATAGGCGATTGCTGCAATAATGAGCCTTACAATGAAAAAGGTTCCTGCAAGGAGTATAGCCACATGCGTTACTCTTGCAGCTTTAGGCGATAATTGCAACGATTGCACTCCCCAATAAACGCCGAGTATATACAAAAAGGGAATTATAAAACGATCGATAAGGGAAATGAGGAAATCATCAAATTGGGTATTGGTGCGTTGCGACCACAGTTTCAGCCGACTGAGCACGATCTTTCTTGCTACCCTTAATACAATGAATGTAACAATGATAATACTTATAGCGATTGCCCAGTCTTTCAAGGTATTACCCAGAAAAACCTGGCTCCAGAAATTGTTCATATACAAAAATTATGTGGTTTACAACCAGTGGCAAGCATTATCATGGGAACCTGAACTCACTATTCACTGGTAAAAACTATGCCACTACCGGACGTACAGAACGGGAACCCTGGCATGATGGATGATGCGCTGGCAAAAAGGCCCGATAAAGAATTGTTTATTAATTACATCTAATGCAGAAGAAAGTACGATCAGGTCTGCCTGCATACGATCGGCCCGCTCCAGTACTTCCCGGGAAATATGTTTGTGCTCACTGAACCTTACCGACAGGTTGATTGGGGCTTTTATAGCGCCCGTATTCAGCCTTTTACCAATAAGCTCCAATGCATGACCTTCGGAAGCATCTCTGTCTACCGACAAGGCAAATACTTCGAGATTGGCCGGATGTCCATTGCTTAACGCTTTTACAAACTCATAACGCTTGAAAGTACCGAAGCTCGTACGTTGGGGAAAAAGTATATTCTTAAAGTCGAGCCATTTGCTGCCTTCCGGAATGATCAGCACCGGACAGTTGGCATATTTGGCAACGTAATAGGCTGTGGATCCTATAAACCCTTCCCGCATACCGGAAGCACCATGCGCGCCGATCACGATGAGGTCGGCTCTCTTTTCAAAAGCAGTCTGAACGATCGCAGGACCTGCAAACCCTTTTTGAAAGATAATTTCCGAACCAATGCCATGTTTTTTCAGGATGCTGCCAGCCATAGCATCAGCAATTTCCCGGGCATGATCCTGCACAGGCGCTTGTGATGGCGCCAGGTATTCTCCATCAGTCTCTGCTACATGGAGTATTTGCAGACGACAATTATTACGGTTAGCAATAACGGTGGCGCTTTCCAATGCATTGAGCGACGCTTCACTATAATCAGTCGGCACCAGTATTTTCTTTATCATACGCTCAGAGCTCTATAACTATTAAAAAATGAGTATCCTTTAACCATATAATCACTTTGACCGGGCCGTAGAACGTTTACGCTTTGACAATGAGTCGCCATGAACTTTTTGCAACTCCTGCTTCAACTCAATATTTACCGAGATCAGCGAATCGTTCTGCAAAATGAGTTCCCTGTTTTTCAACCTGAAAGAGGTGCTTTGTTTGAACAGGCAACCACTAAGGGCCAGTAACCCCATTACAAAGCATACCAGGAGAAGGGAAATGTTCAATTTCATTGTTGCGGTCTTTCCATGGCAAAATGGACCTGACTGATTAGGCCACGCTTAATTTGACATTAGAATTTGATTAGAATTTGGCTGTAGGGAGCGTTATACGAAACAATGTGCCTTCTGCGGGCCGGGAATCGACAGCAATCTCCCCTTTGTGTAGTTTTATGATGCGGTGTGCCAGCGATAAGCCAAGGCCAAAACCGGCTGCATTATCCATATCGTTGACCCGATAAAAGGGTTGAAAAATGTACTTCAGCTCCTGCTCGGGTATGCCAATGCCTTTATCTTCAATAGTAATAATAAACTGCTGGTCTTCTATATCGAGCTTTACGATGGCCTTGTGATCATCTGAATACTTACAGGCATTGACCACAATATTTCTGACAGCAGTAAACAATAGCTCAGTGTTGCCAAAAACAATGAGGGCAGCATCTTCTGAAGGCATGTTGCCAAAATTGAGCGCTACCGTATAATCGGGATTGAGTTTGTTCACATCGGCAGGCAATGCCATCAATACTTCATCGATACGTACCGGCTGTATCTCGAGTCCACCAGCATTACCGGATGCCTGTGCAAACTCCAGCAATGTTTGCGTAAGTTTTCCCAGGTGCCGCACATCCTGGTACACGCTCTGCATCACTGCCCTGTACTTATCAGCCTCCCTGTCTTTCTGCAGGGACACTTCCAGCTGGCTGGAAATAGAGGTGAGTGGCGTAGACAATTCGTGGGAAGCATTGGCAATAAAACGCCGCTGCATATCGAAGCTTTCCTGCAGGCGATTGAGCAGTTGGTTTAAGGTCTCGGAAAGGTATTGCCATTCGTCGTGTACCTCGCCAGCCTGTATGCGCCGGTTGAGCTCCTGGGCAGAAATTACATTGATATCGTCCGCTATCTTTTTAATAGGACGCAACAAGCGCCCTGAAAAGAAATAACCAGCAGCAAAAGCAATGATACTGCCTGACAGAAAACTAACCCAAAGAATACGGCGGAGCTGTTGCAGCTTCATCAGTCCCATCTCATCGTATGCTCCAGCCACCACTACAATACGTTTATTGGGATCGACATGGTGATAGGCTACCACTTCTTTTTTACCGATACGAAAATATATATTACCCTTTACACGCGCATCGTCGAGTACCTGGCTATCGACAGTAAGTGTATCGGCAGGCTCATCGCTGTAGCTGTATACTTTTTCTCCGAGGTAATTATAGGCCTGCAGGGTCTTGTCTTTCAGGCTCATCATGGTGGCAGAGTCGATGGTACGGAGCAAACTCTGGTCAAAATTGTGCTGCCCCATCAAACGCGCCCGGGTAATAGCACGGTTCATTAACCGGTCTTCCATTTCATTCCTGCGCTCTGTAACGGAAAAATAGTATACCGATCCGCATACAAATAGCAGGATCAGCAATACAATGCTTCCGAATAAAAGGGTAATTCTGAGTCTTACCGGCATCAGGCTGCATTTTCCTTTAAGATATAGCCCATACCTACCTGTGTCTGGATCAGCTTTTGCTGATATTGTTTATCGATCTTATTGCGCAGGTAGTTGATGTATACATCAATCACGTTGGTATTGGTATCAAAGTCGATGCCCCATACGTTCACGGCAATGTCGGCACGCGATACTACCCTGTTCTTGTTGCGAAGCAAGTATTCCAGCAACTGAAACTCCTTCATGGTAAGGGTGATCTTATTCTCTGCCCGCATCACCTCTTTTTTATCAAGATCCATTGTAAGGTCCGACGCACTTAAGATATTACCTACCGGTAGATGCTGGTTCATGGTACGCTTCAGCAATACACGCATCTTCACCAGCAGTTCTTTGAATTCAAAAGGTTTTACAAGATAGTCATCGGCGCCGGCATCATACCCTTCCATTTTATCATTCAGCCGGCCCAATGCAGTCAGCATAATAATAGGCACCATTGCATTGCGGCGGCGGATGATCTTGCACAGGTCATAACCATTGATGCCCGGCAGATTGATATCCAGGATGACGAGGTTGAAATCGTACGCCATAAACAGGCGTTCACCGATCTTTCCATCGTAGGCTACTTCTACATGATAGCCGTGTTCAATAAGCCCGGCCTTCAACGTATCGGCAATCTTGTGCTCATCCTCTACGATCAATATTTTTCTTTCTTCCATAGGTTGCTGCAGGTAAGTTTTCGTCACAAAGGTACGCTCTTCCACGTCATTTTCAACGTGATAAGCGTGAAGCGGAATTCTAATCTTATTCTAATATGGCACTAATAGGCGGCTAATCACCCCGGCTTAAGTTTGACCGTATTTAATTGGTTTCTTCTGTTTATAGTTAATCCGTAGCAGCGCTTTCAGCCTGTCACACCGGCCCCTTTGCACGTCAGGCGAAAGCATGCTGCCTTTTTAAGGCTCAAAAAAAACTGATAATGAAAAAAATATTTTTACTTACAGGCGGTCTCCTCTTTACAACTGTGATGATGGCTCAAAGTGTGCAGGATGCCACCGGGCTTATTTACCACGAGCGCTACCAAAGCGCCAAAGCTACCCTGCAAAAAGTATTGCAGGCCGATCCCAACAATGCGGAAGCCTGGTACCGTTTGTCACAAGCCTACCTGCCATTGAAAGAAAATAAAAAGTTGGGCGACAGCTTACAACTGGCACCTGCCGAAGTAAAGAACAGCCCCTGGTATAAAGTGGCTTATGGTCAACTGTTGCTTGCTGACAACAAGGCCGACAGCGCCCGCTGGTATTTTGATCAGGCGATTGGTGACGGACGTAAAAAGGACCCTGCGATCCTATTGGCTGTGGCCGATGCTTATATCAGTGAAAAGAATGGAGACGCCAATGCAGCCCTGCTGGTATTAAATCAGGCAGGCAAAAAAGATATAGACGATCCCGCCTTCAATGTGTTGCGCGGCAATGCTTATCGCAAACTGGCCAATGGTACGGAGGCTTATCGCGCTTATCAGTCGGCCCTGAATGCGGATGGCAAGAATGCCGAAGCATTATTCCAGATGGGCAAGATATTCGTGGCGCAGCAGAATGCAGCCACCTACCTGGATTATTTCAACAAAGCTATTACCGCCGATCCGCTGTATGCGCCAGCCTGGTATGAGTTGTATTACGATGCTTATTTTAAAGATCCCAAACAGGCGCTCGAATACTTCAGACAATACCTGTCTGCGAGCGATTACAACGCGGACAATGAATACCAGCACATCGACCTGGTATACCTGAATAAAAAGTATGATTCTGCCATTGCCATGGCCAGCAATACGCTTGCCGGCTTGCCTGCCGACTCCATGCCCCGCCTGCACAAGCTGCTGGCCTATAGCTACCTTGGACTACAGGACACTGCCAGGGCGCTCAACAGCATGACCACTTATTTCGCAAAGGCCAATGACAGCAACTTTGCAGTGAAAGATTATGAGGTGATGGCCGATCTATACAATGCTACGCCGGGTAAAGAAGATTCAGCGTTGGTCTTTTACCAGACTGCCGTTACCAAAATAACAGACTCTGCTGCGCTGTTCAATTATTACAAGAAACTGAGCGATCTGTATAAGGACAAGAAGGACAATGCCAACCAGGCGATATGGTTAGGAAAGTATTATACCAATAACGACAAGGCCACGAATATCGATCTGTTCAACTGGGGTATTGCGCACTTCAAAGCAGAGCAATACGAACAGGCTGACACTGTGTTTGGCAAATACGTCGACAAGTATCCCGAGCAAAGTTTTGGTTACTACTGGCGTGCACGGGCCAATTCACTGAAGGACTCTGCTATGGAAAAAGGCATCGCTATTTCCCACTACGAAAAACTGATCGAGGTCTTGCAAAAGGACAGCGCCACCGCATCAGCTACCAGCAAAAAATGGCTCGTAGAAGCCTATGGTTATATCGCGGCTTATGAAACCAATGAAGAAAAGGATTATGACGACGCTATTGGGCACCTGCAAAAGATACTGGAAATTGATCCAGCTAATAAAGATGCCCAACAATACATTTCCATACTGGAGAAAAAAGTAAATGCTGGCAACAGCAACACTAGCGACAATAAGTAAGTATTTATAAATCGCTGGTCCGGCGATCAGCTTTCTTGACTGTTGATTTCTTGCTACAGGCCGGAAGATTCTTCTTCCGGCATTTTTATGCGCTTATGGTCCGGAAGTTACCTGCTATCACTTACAATTTCCGGCAACCACTTCTTTCTGTAGGCCGTAGGGCTCATGCCTTTCAGCTTTTTGAAAGCCCGGTTCAGGTGGCTTTCATCGGTGAAGCAAAGTTCAACAGCTATTTCACCGATCCTCATATCAGTATGTAGCAACCTGTTTTCTACCATCCGTAGTTTATAATTGGTTATATACTGCTGCATTGTTTCGCCGGTTTGCTTTTTAAAATAACGTCCCAGGTAATGCGGAGAAATATTCAGCTGCCTGCTGATATGTGCAATTTTCAGCTTCTCCGCTTCGAATATATGCTGCTGTATATATTGCAAGATATCCAGCACCGGTTCTCCTGTATTTTCTTTTACATTTTTAGGCAGCTTCAATGCAATATTTCTGGCCACTATAATGATCAGGGCATTCACGATCTGCTGTATTACCTTATTATAATACAGTTGCTGATCTGCATTTTCCTTAACGACGCTCTCTATCAGCGTTCCCACCAGAGGCTTGTCTGCTTTATTCTTCAATATGCAGCCGGGCCTGTGACTGGCATTTTGCAGAATAAACTCCATGCGCTGCACCCAATCATGATCTTTGTTGACCTTTGTTGTGACATAGGCATTATTGAAATGCAACAGGAAGAATTGGGTAGTTGTTTCTATCGTAAAGGAATAACGGTCTTCCGGTGTTATCAAGAATAGGTTGCCCTTCCGGTAATTAAAGCCATGATCGTTGGTGTATTGCTGCCCGGTCCCTTCGGCTATATAGATCAGTGTAAAATAATTATTCCGGAAATCCCTGGCGGGAAACCGGTCCATCCGCTTGTATTCAATTTCAAAGGACTGGTACAAATTGTCTCGCATGCATAAATCTACTGATTTAGCGCAAAAATGTACAGGAAGCTCTCCCACCCGCCCGTGTATTTTTACCAGCAAATAACCAACATGAAGAAAACATTCCTTTTGTTCCTTATCATCACCTCTTTAACTATAGCACATGCACAACAAAGCGCCCAGTCAGGTGCAGTAACCCTGCCACCATTGTCAGGCACCTGGACGTTGTTATCAGTAGATAATATCTATCCTGACGGAAGCCGGGTGCATCCTTATGGCAACAACCCTAAAGGGTTATTGGTGTTTGATGAAAAAGGCAATTACGCTATACAGATCTTAAAGGCTATAAGGCCCAAAGTTGCATCGGGCGATAAAAACAAGTGTACTCCTGAAGAATATGCAGCCCTGGTGCAGGGCAGTAACGCCCATTATGGCAAATACACTGTTGATGAAGTGGGTAAAACCATCACTTTTATCATTGAAGGGGCCAGCTTTCCAAACTGGGAGGGTACGCAGCAAAAACGCTCTTATGTGTATAATGGACAGACGATTAAATATGTGGTAACGCAAACCACACAAGGCGGAGTGGCTGTTATTGCAGAGGTGGCATGGAAACGACTGCAGGAATGAGTACCTTCGCGGCTTCTTAAGCAAGATCTACTATGGTTGATGGTCCGGAAAGCGTGTCCCCTGTAAAAGCCCGTATCGCTATTGCTGTTTTCTTTTTTGTGTCCGGTTTTGGCTTTGCCACCTGGGCATCCCGCATACCTACCATTCAACAGAAACTACACCTTAGTGAAGCCGAGCTGGGAGCAGTACTGTTTGCCATGCCAGCCGGCCTGATGGCCACGCTCCCACTCACCGGTTTTTTATTACGCCGCTTCAGCAGCCGGTATATCATGATGACCGGTGCCGTGCTGTATAATATCATGTTGTGCCTGGTAGGCTTTATTACGCAGACCTGGCAACTGGTGGTGCTGCTGTTCTTTTTCGGATCATCGCGTAACCTTTTCAATATTTCAGCCAATGCCCAATCGATCGGTGTGCAAGCAATGTACAACCGGTCGATCATAGCTTCTCTGCATGGTATCTGGAGCATTGCCGGTTTTGCCGCAGGCAGCCTTGGCACTTTCATGGTATCTGTCAACATAGGCACTTCGTGGCATTTCCTGGCGGTGAGCATTGCGCTCACCAGCCTTTGCTGTTATTTTTTCAAGGACAGTGTACACCAGCTTCCCTCACCGCATGAACGCAAAGGCGCGTTCGTGTTGCCCAACAGGACGATGCTGAAGTTTGGATTGATCACTTTTGCTTCTATGGCCTGCGAAGGCACTATGACCGACTGGGCTGCTATCTATCTCCGCAAAGCAACCGGCGCTGCTGCCGGTATGGCTACAGCCGGTTATGCCATCTACATGGCATCTATGACGCTCGGGCGCTTTACCGGCGACCGGCTTGCCAACAGGCTTGGTGTTAAAACACTACTAAGGAGTTGTGGCGTGTTAATGTTCAGTGGCCTGCTGCTCGCGGCCCTGTTTCCCTACACCTGGTTTGGCTGGTTTTGCTTCGTGCTGGTAGGATTTGGCGTATCATGCATCGTGCCGATGACCTTTAGCATGGCGGGCAAAGTAAAAGGCATGAGCGGCGGGCCAGCCATTGCAGCCGTATCCACGGTGGGCTACTTCGGCTTCCTCGTTGTGCCACCGGCAGTAGGGTTTATTGCCGAAGCGCTTAACCTGCGCTGGTCGTTTGCACTGATGTCCTTACTCGGTGGACTGATCATCTGGATGATGGGCAAACTGAACGACCACACGCCTTCTGCACAGGCTACATAACCTGCTTTACATACCTCCTCCTGTGATCTGCATCACACTAAATTAGTGATCTGCCTCCTGTGCCGGGAAGCCGGCCGGATCGACCTTTGTATTGTCAAACAATCCATCAAAATGAAACAGAAGATATTATTCGTGGTTACGAGCCACGACAAAAAAGGAAATACAGGCGAAGCAACTGGTTATTACCTCGGTGAAGTAGCCCACCCGTGGGAAGTGTTGCATGAAGCTGGTTACGAAATAGATTTCGTGAGCCCCCAGGGAGACAAGCCACCGGTTGATGGCTTTAACCTGGGCGATGCTACCAACAAAAAATTCTGGGAGAACAAATATTACCACGATAAGATCGATCACTCCTTTAAACCATCAGACGTCGATCCTACAGCTTATGCAGCTATTTTCTACGCTGGTGGGCACGGCGCCATGTGGGACTTTGCCGACAATGCATTGCTCTCCAACCTGGCAGCAAAGATCTATGAACAAGGTGGCATTGTGGCTGCTGTATGTCATGGCCCGGCCGGACTGGTCAACATACAACTCAGCAATGGTAAGCATCTGGTAGACGGGAAAAAGATCAACGCATTTACCAACGAAGAGGAAAGGGCTGTGAAGCTGGACAATGTGGTTCCCTTCATGCTGGAAAGCAAATTGATCGAGCGCGGTGGCCAGTTTGAAAAGTCAGGGTTATGGCAACCACATGTCACCGTGGACCAGCGGGTCATCACCGGTCAAAATCCACAAAGCGCCAAAGGCGTGGGAGAAGCTATTCTCGGGGAGCTTAAAAAGATAGCTGTAAAATAGGCCCCGACTCCTACCGGAGTTGTAGGCGAATGGGTGTGGGGTGCTCTATATGAGTAGGGGTCTTAGAGCATTCCCAAAGGAGTCGCAGAGCATACTCAGGCAAGTACACACCCACTCCACTACCACTATACGCCCATTCAGGTAGCATCCTATGTCAAGGTGTTACTCCCTTTCCTGGGTCAGATGCAACAGGGCTTCTTCATTGATGATGGTAATATCCTTGTTATCTACCGTGAGAATATTGGCCTGGGTGAGGTCGTTCACGATGCGGAACACCGTTTCGTAGGTGGTACCGGCGTACGAAGCAAGGTCCTGCCGGGTGAGTGAGATATTGATAAAACCTTCAGGTGTGAGACCGAATTTCTCTTTCAGGATCAACAGTGCATAGGCAATGCGTCCCTTTACGGGCATGTGCGCCAGGTTGCGCATGCGCTTTTCCGACTCCTGCAATTCCTCGGCATAAAACATCAGCAGGTCATAAGTGAAGTCGGTATTTACTCTGAGGGTAGTTTTGAAAAATGCGAGGTCAATAAAGCAGACAGTGCAGGTTTCGAGTGCGGTGGCCGACACCGGATAAACGGTGTCCTTACCCAGTCCACGGTGGCCAATGATATCGCCTTTGCGGGCAAAACGTACGTTCAGCTCTTTCTCTTCGCCCCATTTCTTATGCACTTTGGCCTTACCGTCGTACAGAAAATAAATACCGGTTACAGGCTCGCCTTCGCGAAAGATCGATTCGCCCTTCTTGAACTGATAGCTCTTCTTATTTGCCTCGATGGCAGGTATCCATTCTTTTAAACAACGCTTACACAAAAAACAATGCTGTTGGTCACAACTGGTTTTAACCGGCTTCATGCTCGCAAAAATACCATCTGTTTTTGGTTTTCACCCTTTATTAATCGCCTTTAATGCTGAAAACAATAAATATTCACATTTTTAATATAAAGAAAACCAGCCTATAGACTATGCGCTCTTATCCGCTCCTGTACTGTTTGAGATAATGATGGATGAAGCTTCACTACCTCCCCAACTATAATGATGGCAGGGTTGCCCAATCCTTCATATTGAGATTTATATACTATGTCACGTACAGTCCCCATCACCATCTTTTCCCGGCAGGTCGTACCATCCTGTATTATGGCAACCGGGGTATCTCTTTTGCCATAACCGGCAAAGATTTCCATGATCGCCTCCAGCTTGCTCATAGCCATCAATATGATCACTGTGGCAGAGGATTGCGCTGCCAGTTTAATATCGGTAGATATTTCACCGGATTGCGTAGTGCCCGTGGTTACCCAAAAGCTTTCGTTGACACCGCGGCAGGTTAAGGGTATCATTTGACTGGCAGGTACCGCTACTGCGCTGGAAATACCGGGTACCACCTGTATAGGTATGCCTGCTGTATGCGCTGCTTCTATTTCTTCCTGGGCACGACCAAACACAAAGGGATCGCCACCTTTCAATCGGACTACGTGACCATGAGCCATCGCCATATCTATAATAAGGTGATTGATCTCCTGCTGTGACAGGACATGGCAACCATAGCGCTTACCCACAAACTGTTTGATAGTCCCTGGCCGGGCATATGCCAGCAGTTCCTCATTGGCGAGGGCATCATATAATATTACATCGGCCTGCTGTAGTGTTTTGATAGCCTTTAGGGTGATCAGCTCCGGGTCACCGGGGCCTGCTCCTACCAGCGATAATCGGGGGTTATTCATACATTGATTATTTATTTATATGAATCAGGTAATAATTATTCTTTGTTTCTTACTTTAATTATTCCTAAATTTATGACATAAGTCACATAAATCATAATTTATCCTGACGATTACATGCCACCATATTACATGTATTTATTTTTAATGTTTGCTTGTCAGTTGCCATTAACACTTAAAATCAAGGCACTGCATGAAAATCGTCATTATTGGGAATGGAATGGTTGGCTACAAGTTTTGCGAAAAACTGTTGTCCAAGCAACATCAACAGCCACTTGAGCTGATCGTATTTGGAGAGGAGATGCGGCCCGCGTATGACCGGGTTCACCTGAGCGAATACTTTGCCGGCAAAACAGCAGACGAACTGACACTCGCCCCTGCTGCGTGGTATGCCGAAAAAGGAATCCGCTTACATCTGGGTGATCCGGTGCAAAGTATTGACAGGGCCCACAAAACGGTGCACTCCTTTAGCGGCATCACCGAAAGCTATGATTACCTGATCATGGCTACCGGCTCCTCCGCCTTTGTGCCGCCTATTCCCGGCGTTGAAAAACAAGGCGTATTTATTTACCGCACTATCGAAGACCTGGAGATGATGACCTCCTATGCACGGCATGCTACCAAAGGCGCTGTGATCGGAGGCGGACTGCTGGGGTTAGAAGCTGCCAAAGCCATGCTCGACCTCGGCATTACCGACACGCAGGTCATTGAGTTTGCCCCACGACTGATGCCCCGACAAATCGATGAAGCCGGCTCTCACACACTCCGCACAAAGCTGGAAGCATTGGGTCTTCACATTCGCACCAACACCAACACCACCGCCATCCTGGGCGACGACAGCATCACAGGTATGCAGTTTGCCGACGACAGCACCATCGACGTAGACATGCTGGTGATCTCTGCGGGTATTAAGCCCCGTGATGAGGTGGCCAAACTCTGCGGCCTGGAAACCGGTCACCGCGGCGGCATTGTGGTGAATGATCATTTACAAACCAACGATCCCTATATTTTCGCTATTGGCGAATGTGCCTTACACAAGGGCATGATCTACGGACTCGTGGCGCCAGGCTACGAGATGGCCGACGTGGTAGCTACCAATCTTACCGGCGGCGTAAAATCTTTTACCGGTTATGATATGAGCACCAAGCTCAAACTGATCGGCGTGGATGTGGCCAGCTTTGGCGAACCTTTTGTAAGTGCTAAAGATGGTCGCAGCATTGTGTGGGAAGACACACTAAAGGGTGTCTACAAGCGCATCAACATCAGCAACGACGGCAAGCAACTGCTGGGTGGCATATTGGTAGGCGATGCAGAACAGTACAATATGTTATTGCAAACCTGCAAGAACAAAGTCATCCTCCCTCCCAGCCCGGAAGATATTATCCTTGGCGAACGTGGCGGCGGCGGTGACGCCGGCGCAGGCGTAACCAGTCTGCCCGATGAAGCACTGATCTGTAGCTGCGAAAGCATTTCCAAGAAGATGATCTGCGATGCGGTGAGTGAGCAGGGATGTGAAACAGTAGATGCCATAAAGAAATGCACGAAGGCTGGCACGGGCTGCGGTGGCTGTGTGCCCATGGTGAAAGACCTGGTGACGCATACCTTAAAAGCGCAGGGCAAATATGTACGTAACGTATTGTGCGAGCACTTTCAATACAGTCGCCAGGAATTGTTTGACCTGGTAAAAATACACGACCTGAAAAGTTATGATGCGGCATTGGATAAGCTGGGCAATGGTGACGGCTGTGAAATATGTAAGCCGGCTATTGCCTCCATCATTGCCAGCTTATGGAATGAGATGATCCTCCAAAAAGGCAATGCTACTGCACAAGACTCCAACGACCGCTTCCTCGCCAATATTCAAAAGGGCGGCACTTATTCTGTAGTGCCTCGCATACCAGGTGGAGAGATCACCCCTGAGAAACTCATTGTAATTGGACAGGTGGCACAGAAATACAATCTCTACACCAAGATCACCGGCGGTCAGCGCATCGATCTCTTTGGCGCGCACGTGAGTGACCTGCCTGCTATCTGGGAGGAACTCATTGCTGCGGGCTTTGAAAGCGGCCATGCTTATGGCAAGGCCCTTCGTACTGTAAAAAGTTGTGTGGGCAGTACCTGGTGCCGCTTTGGGTTGCACGATAGTGTGAGCTTCGCTATCCGCATCGAAGAAAGGTATCGCGGCTTGCGTGCACCGCATAAACTCAAATCGGCCGTATCGGGTTGTATCCGCGAATGTGCCGAAGCCCAGTCGAAAGACTTTGGCATCATTGCTACTGAAAAGGGCTGGAATCTCTACGTATGCGGCAACGGGGGTTCGAAACCCCAGCATGCGCTGCTGCTGGCTACCGACCTCGACAGTGAAACCTGTATCAGGTACATCGATCGTTTTCTCATGTTCTATATAAAGACCGCCGATCCACTTAGCAGAACAGCCACCTGGCTGAACAAGATGGAAGGCGGCATTAACTACCTTAAGAATGTAGTGGTGCATGACAGCCTCGGCATTGCTGAACAACTGGAAGCAGAAATGCAGGTACTGGTTGACAATTACAAATGTGAATGGAAGGAAGTAGTAGACAATCCGGAACTGCGCAAACGGTTCAATCACTTTGTCAATGCACCCGAAGAGAAAGATCCTACTGTACAATTTGAACCCATGAGAAGTCAGAAGCGCGCTACGGAATGGAAGTAAAAGGTGTTAGCTTTTAGGTATTAGCTAAAGGCTAACAGCCAATACCTAAAACCTGTTTTCTCTTTCCTCTAACGAATGTTTGCATTACCAACAAAGTCCCGTCCTGCTATACCAAGCGGGACCGGGACACAGACACTTATTGACCAAACTATATCAGCTATGTTAACGCTTGAACAAACACTTACCTGGTTTCCCGCCTGCCGCGTAGAAGATGTACCAGAGAATGGCGGTGTATGTGTAAAGTACAGGGACGAGCAGATAGCCCTGTTCCACTTCACCCGCCGCAATGAATGGTATGCCACGCAAAACGAGTGCCCACACCGCCAACAAATGGCATTGAGCCGCGGCATGATCGGCTCACAGGAAAATGAACCTAAGGTAGCCTGCCCCTTTCACAAGAAAACATTTTCATTGCGCTCCGGCGAATGCCTTAGTGGCGATGAGTATGTGTTGAAGACTTATCCAGTGAAAGTGGAAGGCGGCCTGGTATATATAGGAGTAGGTAATAAATAAATAAGCCCGTGGGGATTGGCGTCGCACACGGGCTGTGATCTTAAAATGGATTTCTTCACCTTAAAACCAACCCAAAGTAACATGAAAAAATGGTATTGTAAAACAGGGTTGCCTGTTCTTTTAAGTTGTGCCACGTTCACTACGGCAGAAGCACAGCTTTCATTGACGGGCCAGCTGCGCACCCGCACCGAGTTCCGGGACGGACAAGGCGCTCCCCTACCCTCGGGAGCCAAGCCTGCTTTATTTACTTCGCAGCGCAGCCGCTTATCTGCCGGTTATGAAACGTACCGGTTGAAGTTTGGCCTCACCGTACAGGATGTACGCGTATGGGGGCAGGATGCATCTACCATCAACCGTACCACTACCCAGGACAACAATGGCTTTATGCTGCATGAAGCCTGGGCAGAGATCATGCTTACTGACAGTACTTCCAAAAAGAATACGTTCAGCCTCAAGCTGGGTCGCCAGGAATTGATATATGATGATGTGCGATTACTCGGCAATCTCGACTGGCTGCAACAAGCGCGTCGTCATGATGCGGCATTATTGAAGTTTAACAGCGGCCCATGGATGCTACATGTAGGTGTTGCTTTTAACCAGAACAAGGAAAATGCCAGCGGCACTGTTTACAACAGTACAGCGCCCGGCTATGCCGGCAACACCAATGGTGGCACTAATTACAAGAGCATGCAATTCTTGTATGCAGGCAAAAAGTTAAGTAGTGGAAACGCTTCTTTTCTCTTCTTCGCCGATCAGTTTTCCAAATTCCGCATGGAGAACTCAACCAAGGTGTTTGAAACCGGCACCTGGAGCCGCTTTACCACCGGACTGTATTACACCAACACTTTTCAGAAGCTGAACCTTACTGCTTCGGCCTATTACCAGTTTGGCAAGAACGCCAATGGACAAAAGCTGCAGGGTGAGTTATTATCTGTTACGGGTTTGTATGCACTATCCAACAAGTTCAGTGCAGGTGCGGGCTATGACTATACCAGTGGCGGCAACTCCGGCACTACCAATCGCGCTTTTGACCCCTTGTATGGTACACCGCATAAGTTCTGGGGGTATATGGACTATTTCTATGTAGCCAGTGGATTTGGCAATAAAGGTTTGCATGATGCTTATATCAAAACAAAGTACAAAGCCTCACAAAAGCTGGTGCTCACTGCTGACGGGCACGTATTCAACAGCGCCTCGAAAGTACTGGCAGCTGATAATATAACTGAACTGGACAAACACCTCGGCACTGAAATAGACGTGGTAGCTTCTTATGCGCTCACGCCGGTGATCGGCTTCGAAGCGGGCTACAGTCACTTCTTCAGTACCGGCACGCTTACGGCTCCCAGTGTAAAGAATGTGGCGAATGCGAAAAACAACAGCAACTGGGCCTACTTAAGCATCAACATCAAACCCACCTTCCTCGTGAAATAACTCATCAACCTTCACCAGACTAAAAAACACTGCTATGTCTACGATAAATAATCAGCCGCTCAATAAACTAAATATCTTCTCGCTGAAGGGCGTACAGATGCGCACCTTCCACATCACCTGGCTTACTTTCTTCTTTTGCTTTTTCGCCTGGTTTGGCATCGCTCCTCTTATGCCCCTGGTGAGTGAACAACTGCATTTGACCAAAGCGCAAAAAGGAAACATCGGCATTGCCTCTGTATCAGCTACCATCATTGCACGTCTCATTGTGGGTCGCCTTTGCGACACCTGGGGGCCGCGCAGAACGTATACCTTATTGCTGATACTTTGCGCCATTCCGGTTATGCTCATCGGGTTTAGCCAGAGCTATACCAGCTTCCTTATCTTCCGTCTCGCTATTGGCGTGATCGGCGCTTCTTTTGTATTGACACAGTTTCATACCTCCGTCATGTTTGCCCCCAACATCAAGGGCACTGCCAACGCCGTTGCAGGCGGCTGGGGTAATACCGGTGGGGGCGCTACACAGATCATCATGCCGCTGATCGCTGCCGGCTTTGTAGGACTAGGTTGGGTAAGCAGGGAAGACAGCTGGAGACTGGCCATGATCGTACCAGGTATCCTGTTGCTGATAATGGCCTTCCTGTATTTCCGGTATACCAAAGACACTCCGCAGGGTAACTTCGAGGAAATAGAACGCAACAACGGCAAGAAAGAAAACACTTTCCTGCTGGCCGCAAAAGATTACCGTACGTGGATATTGACCATTGCGTATGCTGCCTGTTTTGGTGTAGAGATCACGGTTGACAATTTTGCCGCTTCTTACTTCCATGACGAATACAGCGCCAGCATCATCATGGCCGGCTTGATGGCCAGCATCTTTGGATGGCTCAACATATTTGCCCGCGCTGTAGGTGGTATCGTTTCCGATAAAGTGGGTAATCGTTTTGGCTTCAATGGCAAGGTAAACCTGCTTACCATCCTGTTGTTACTGGAAGGTATCGGTATCATCCTGTTTGCCAAAGCAGGCAGCCTGGGCGCCGCTATTGCCCTGTTGTTCTTCTTTGGTCTTTGCCTTAAAATGGCTAATGGAGCTACGTATAGTATTGTACCCTTCATCAACCCGAACGCTGTAGGCAGCGTAGCAGGCATTGTGGGTGCCGGCGGTAATGTGGGCGCCATGCTGATCGGGTTCTTATTCAAATCCATGCCTTATGCCGACGCTTTCTTTTACCTGGGCACAGGAGTGTTTGTAGTAGGCGTGATCATCTTAGCGTATAGGTTAATCAGTAAGTCAGAATCCAAGTCCGAAGTAGCACCAGCACTGCAGCCAGTGAAATAATAGTAGACTTCAATATTTTCTATGAGTGATTCGTATAAGACAACCTGTTGTTATTGTGGCGTAGGCTGTGGCATCGTTGTACACAAGGAAAAGAATGGCAGCCTGCGGGTAGAAGGCGATCCGGATCACCCGGTGAATAAAGGCATGCTTTGCAGCAAGGGCATGAACCTGCATTATACCGTGATGGATACCAGCGACAGGTTATTGTATCCTGAAATGCGGTACAGCCGTCACCAGCCGCGTCAACGTGTGACCTGGGACGAGGCGCTGGACAGAACGGCTGCCGTATTCAAGACACTCATCCAAAAGTATGGTCCTGACAGTGTAGCATTCTATGCTTCCGGTCAATGCCTTACAGAAGAGTATTACGTGATCAATAAGCTCATTAAAGGTTTTATTGGCAGTAACAATATCGATACCAACTCACGGCTGTGCATGAGCAGTGCCGTGGTGGGTTATAAAATGTCGCTCGGGGAAGACAGTGTTCCTATCAGTTACGATGACATAGAACTGGCCGACTGTATCCTGGTGGCTGGCGCTAACCCCGCCTGGTGTCACCCGATCTTATGGCGACGCGTGGAAGCTGCGAGGGCTGCCAATCCCAACCTAAAGATCATTGTAAGTGATCCGCGTAAAACGCAAACCTGTGCGCTGGCCAATGTGCACCTGCAACTTAACCCCGGCACCGATGTAGTGTTGCATTATGCCATTGGCCGCTGCCTTATTGAAGAAGGCCGGGTAGATCATGATTTTATCAGTCAACATACAGAGGGTTTTGAGAAATACCGGAATACCGTATTTGAACGTAGTGTAGCGGAAGCAGCGATTGTCTGCGGTGTAGAGGAAGCAGCCATCCGTCAGGCTGCTTCCTATATTGGAAAAGCCAAAGGGTTTATTACCATGTGGACGATGGGGCTGAACCAAAGTGTGATCGGCGTGAATAAGAACCTCAGCCTTATCAACCTCAACCTCATCACCGGCCATATCGGTAAACCGGGCTCAGGACCATTCTCTTTAACTGGTCAGCCCAATGCGATGGGTGGACGTGAAGTAGGTGGGCTATCGAATTTGCTACCAGCCCACCGCGATCTATTGAATGCTGCTCACCGCGAGGAAGTAGAGCAGTTTTGGGGCGGTGGTAAAATTGCGCCTAAGCCGGGGCTTACTGCTACAGAGATGTTCGAGGCGCTTAACGATGGACGGCTCAAAGCTATCTGGATTTTATGCACCAATCCGCTCATCAGCTTGCCCGACGTGCGGCTGGCAGAGGAAGGATTAAAGAAAGCAAAATTCGTAGTAGTACAGGATATCAGCAACCGGCCGGAAACCTTACAATATGCCGATGTGGTGTTGCCCGCTGCTGCCTGGACAGAGAAGGAAGGGACGATGACCAACTCCGAGCGACGCATCAGCTACCTGCAAAAAGTAGTGGATGCGCCCGGCGAAGCACTACCCGATGCCAGCATTATTTGCGGCTTTGCACAGAAGATGGGTTACAAAGGTTTTGACTACAACAGTTTTGCTGATATCTACAAGGAGCATGCAGCTCTGACAGCTGGTACCCGCATCGATATCAGCGACCTTAACTATGATATACTGAAAGCTAAACGCAGTGTGCAATGGCCTTACACCGCAGCTATCAATGGCTATGGCACGCCACGCCTGTTTACCGACAAACAGTTTTATACCCCCTCGCGCAAAGCGATCATCTATACGCTTCCTGATCTCAATGAATCGGAAATGCCTGATGAGGATTTTCCGCTGATCCTCACTACCGGTCGCATACGCGACCAGTGGCATACCATGAGCAAAACGGGCAAGGTCAATAAGCTGAAGCAACATATTGCGGAATCATTCCTCGAAATACACCCAGATGATGCCCTTGATCGCAATATCCGCGATAATGAAATAGTGGTCATCAATAGCCGCCGTGGTGAAGTAAGGGTGAAGGCACGGATCACAACCGATATTAAACCTGGCGTGGTATTCCTGCCCATGCACTGGGGCAAGGTGTTGAATAGTGATCTAAACCGTGCCAACAACCTCACCAATAACCTGGTAGACCCACGGAGTAAGGAGCCCGACTTCAAGTTCAGCGCCGTACAGGTTATCCGTTACCAGAAACCCAAACAAAAGATCATCGTTATTGGTGCAGGAGCAGGCGCCTGTGGTTTTGTAAAGAGCTACCGGGCGCTCAATACTACTGATGAGATCGTAATATTCAGCAAGGAGAATTTCCCTTTTTATAACCGTGTGATGCTGCCCGATTATATTAGTGGCACACAGGAATGGAACCAGTTGGTGAAGATGACCGACCAGGAAGAATATGACTTTAACATCGCCCTGCACCGTGGCGTAAGCGTGGAACATATAGACCGCACTGCTAAAACAGTAACTGATAGCAAGGGCCAAACACATCAATATGACTTGTTATTGATGGCTACCGGCAGCCGGGCAGCTATGCTGCGCGATGTACCTTCATTGCAAGGTATTTTCACCATGCGCAGCCGGGTAGATGCCGACAACTTCAAGCAACATGTAAAACCGGAGAATGGGAAGGTGGTCATTGTCGGTGGCGGTTTGCTGGGCATTGAACTGGCCGCATCATTACGCGAAGTGAATGTGGAGGTGACCGTGATACAACGTATCTCCCGCCTTATGGACCGACAGCTTGACCCGCTGGGTAGTCAGTTATTGCACGAAGAGCTGACCGATAAAGGCATCGATATTTACTATAACGACGAGATCGAACGCTTCCTGGGCACACAACGTATAGAAGGCATACGCATGAAAAGCGGCCTGATCATCCACTGCCAGGCCATCGTAATGGCAATCGGTACCGTACCCAATATCGAATTGGCACGAGCAAGTGGTCTGAATTGTAAACGCGGCGTAGTGGTGGATGAATACCTGTGCACCGATGATCCCAATATTTTTGCCATTGGTGAGATTGCCGAATTCAAGGGTTTCCTGTATGGCATTACTGCTGCCGCCGAGCAGCAGGCTGAGATCGTGGCCCGCTACCTTGGTGGAGATATTTCAAAGTATTATGAGGGTTCGCTGCTCATGAATATTCTGAAGATGCATGGTACAGACCTTTGCTCATTGGGATTGGCAGAATGCCCGGCAGACCCAGCCTATGAAGAAGTGGTGTTTATCGACAAAGCAAAACGGTATTATAAAAAATGTATCATCCACAATGACCGGCTGGTAGGCGCTATCCTGATCGGTGATAAATCGGAGTTCCTGGAGTTCCGCGACCTGATCCAAAACAAAATGGAGCTGAGCGAGAAGCGCCTGCAACTGCTTCGCTCCGGCAAGAAGGCAGAAGCAGTCATTGGTAAACTGGTATGTAGCTGCGGCAATATCGGAGAGGGCAATATCGTGAACAAGATCAAAGAAGGCTGTACGGAACTGAAGGCTTTGTGCCAGGCCAGCGGCGCCGGGTTGGGCTGCGGCAGTTGCAGGCCGGAGGTACAGGCCCTATTGGAGAAACAATTACAAATTGAAAGCACATTAGTACCAGCATCATGAAGTATACGTATACCATCAAGATCAACTTCAAGGGAGGGATCATCTCTCCCGGTGATTTGCTGAATATACTCATCGCAGCAGGCAAAGCTGGCATTACGGAAGTACGGTTTGGCCTGCGTCAGCAGTTGTTGTTCGATGTGGTGAATGAGGATTATCCGGTATTACAAGAGCAATTGCAGCAACTCGATGTAAATTATGAAATGGATGAAGAGCGTTATCCGAATATTGTCAGCTCGTACCCTGCCGAAGAAGTGTTCATCAACCAAACCTGGCTCAGTGAGGGTGTCTACAAAGATATTTTCGACCTTATAGATTACCAGCCCCGGCTGAAGATAAATATATCTGACAGCAACCAGAGTTTTACCCCATTGCTGACCGGCAATATCAACTGGGTGGCATCTACCCTGAGTCCACACTTCTGGCACCTGTTTATCCGCTTTCCCCGCACCAACGTTATTTACGAGTGGAAAGAGATGGTGTATACCAATGATGTGGCCCGTATGTCAAAACATATCGAGACGCTGATCTTTCAACATGCCGACCTATTCTATGACAATGCGCAAGCCAATGGCGATGATCTGTTCCAGCGTGTGAAACAGGAAAGCTACATCACCAAGATCGCTGAAACGCCGGCAAAGCTCCCCGCCTTCAACCTACCTTACTATGAAGGCCTGAACCGGTATCATGATAAATACTGGCTGGGCATTTACCGACGTGATGAGCTGTTCCATGTATCTTTCCTAAAAGACATTTGTCGCCTTTGCCTGGAAACAAAGATTGGACAGATATGCTCCACCCCCTGGAAATCACTGATCATTAAAAACATCACGGAGAAAGACCGCCATTTGTGGAACAACCTGCTGGCCCGTCACCAGGTGAACGTTCGCCACGCCGCCAACGAACTCAACTTCCAGGTGGAAGATAACTGTCAGGAAGGATTGAAGCTGAAGCGTTATCTACTACAACGACTGAATAATGAAGACACGCGTACGTTCGGCATTTGCATTGGCATCAAAACAAGGCGTAAGAGCGAAGTATTCAGCAGCATCCTGGTAAGGCGCAGACCACTGTTTAGCATTGGAGGTATTGGGTTCTTCTTTGTATATGACATCTTGTGTGCGCAGGACTTCAACCCCAACGAGCGTACCGGCTTTGTATTCAGCAGTGGCAATCCGCGTTTCCTACTAACGGAGCAGTTGCGCCGGGCTATCCTTCTTTATTACAGGCAGCAGCTCAACAACATCGTGGCACAGGAAAAGGCCAGTGTGCCGAAGAAAGAAGCAATCTTACCGAGAGAAAGCATCACCCAGGCATTCCAATGTAAGCATTGCCTTACTGTGTACGATGAATCTTTTGGTGAACCGGCAAATGGCATTCCTGCAGGAACAACGTTTCAGTCTCTTCCTTCAAATTATTGTTGCCCATTATGCGAGGCAGAGAAGAGTGAGTTTGTGAGAAAAACAGTGATTACAACCCATTCAACTCCGCATGCGCATTAAAGTTGCGGAAGTATTTCTGCTGGTCGGGTTGTAGAGGAATGAAATGCACAGTCAGGTGTTCCAGCATGAACTTCATGCTGTGTCTTGTCAGCTCATTATTATGATAGCGTTGTAAAGTAGCAGCCAATGCTCTGGCTGTATAGATAGCGCATAAAGGCTCTGGCTCACCCTGATTGGTAAATACGTAAGCATCTTTATCTCCTGACTTACCGGCTGTCATCAGTTGTTCCAGCACAGTGCTTTCTATCAACGGCATATCACAAGCCAATACCAGCAGGTCTTCTTGCGGGTAGCGTTCATGTACACTTAAAACGCCAGCCAGCGGGCCGTGAATATCTAACCCGTCATTGTCCTTTACCAATTGCTCTATCGGAAAAACAGTCGGGTAGGTTTCGTATTGCAGGGCATTGACGGAAAGTACGACTGGCAACTGCAAAGCCAACAGCTTATCCAGGGCTGTTTGTGCCCAGGTTTTTGCCTCCAGCTTGATCAGCCCCTTGTCGGTGCCCATCCGGGAACTTTGTCCGCCACATAATACTACACCCAACATATCAATACTTAATAATTTATGCCTGATAGTTCTTACATCACAAAAGTAGCTTATATTCAATAAGAGATCAGTCTGCTACCACTAAAACCATGAAAAGAGTATTTCCGGGCATTTTCACCAAAGCTTACACTTAAAGGCTCCATTAAATTCATGCAAAATGAAAATAGTTGCAGGTAACAAAATCTCATGGTTTATTTTTTGGACTCTCCTTATCGGCCTTTCTCTTTTCTTCTATGTAATGACGTTTATTGATTACGGCTATGGCTATATTCCCGAAAATTTCCGCCGGGGATTTTTAGAAAGTAAGGTCTGGTTTATTGGTCATATTGCAGGGGCCAGCGCTTCGTTACTTTTAGGGCCTCTACAGTTTTGGACAAAATTCCGGACCAGGTATATGAAATACCACCGCCTTGCCGGTAAAATTTTCATCATTGGTTCCCTGCTGGCAGCGATATGTGCCTTCCGCCTCAACCTGATGTATGATTGCAAGCCATGCAGGGTTTCGCTGGGGATTTTGTCTGTATTATGGTTTGCCTGCACTGCAGCAGCCTGGTGGGCTGTAAAGCATAAAAATATTAAAGCACACCGTCAATTTATGATCAGGAGCTATACAGCCGCCCTGGCATTTGTATTCATCCGACTGTTTTCATATGCCGGCTATAAGAATGTTTTTCCATTTATAGATACAACGATGGAACGGCGCACTACTGCCGAATGGCTATGCTGGGTAATCCCTTTTTTAGTTGTCGAGGTGTATATGGTGTGGTGGCCTTCCCTCAAACAGATTAAGCCTTTTTAATACACTGGAAATTCTGGAAATCGTTCGTAAATTAGATATATGTAACCCCTTTCAACGAACCAGTTTGCAGCCATTATGGGAATTAAAGAAAGAAAAGAGCGCTCCAAAGTAAAAGTTCACACAGACATCCTCAAGGCAGCCTTGTGTATCATCAAACTGGAAGGTTGTCCAGCGCTTAGCATGCGCAGGATCGCTGAAAGTATCGAATATGCCGTCCCGGTCATCTACGAACATTTTGAGAATAAAGAAGCCATCCTGGTCGAGCTTTGCCGCCAGGGCTATGGCACACTGATCAGCCTTGTTAATAAGCACAGCAAGGGAGTCACTTCTCCCCGGGAGAGACTGGAAATCATCCTCAATACGCTGTGGGAATTCGCCAACAAAGAACAGGAGCTTTATCAACTGATGTATTCGGTAGGCATCGGCTGCAATAATGTGAAACAAACATTTCCCGAGGTGATCACCTTTAACCGGATGGTGAAAGATGAGATCAGTAACTTACCATTGAAAGGCAAGCGGGCTGACGATATGCTCCAGTGCAAATACCTCACCTGTGTATCTGTAGTGCATGGCCTTGTTTCGATGAACTATTTTATGAAAGACATCGATCCAGCCCTCAACCGGAAGGTCCTGAAAGACGCCATCGATCATATTGTGCATTAATGTAAACTCCCATCAGCTATGAGAGGATGAATTAATCATGCCGCATCCCTTCCGCCACACGGAATACATGTAGAATATAAGGAAACAACGCATCCATGGTTTCAGATGCACCGCGGGTAGATCCTGGCAGTGTTATCACCAGTGTATTGCCAATAAAGCCGGCTACTCCCCTGCTCAACATAGCATAAGGTGTACGGTCCTGCCCGTAATTACGTGCAGCCTCCATAATGCCAGGGACGGCTCTGTCGAGCAGTGGCGTAATGGCTTCGGGCGTTACATCACGTGGTGAGAGACCGGTGCCACCGGTGAATAAAACGAGGTGATAATTTTCATTGCTGAGCTGGCTGGCTTTCTCCTGTATCAAAGCAAACTCATCGGGAATGATTTCATACAAAGCGGTAGACAGGCCATGTTGCTGCAACTTTTCACTGATAGCTTTACCGGCAGAATCCTGCTTGCTGCCTGCCGACACGCTATCGGAACAAACAATGACCGCACAACGCAACAAGGCAGCTTTGGCGGCATCCTTAAAATCAGATTTGCCCCCCTTCTTCTGCTGCAGGCCGATCTCACTTACCACCACTCCCTTATCGATTGGTTTCAGCATATCATACATGGTCAACGCTGTAATGGCAGCGCCATGCATAGCTTCTACTTCCACGCCTGTTTTATAGATAGTGTGTACCTCTACTGAAATGACAACTGTAAGCTCTTCTATTGCATACGTGATGGCCGTGTATTCTACCGGCAGCGGATGGCAATCGGGGATTACATCACTGGTCTTTTTCACCGCCAGCAGACCGGCTGCACGAGCAAACTCAAACACATCGCCCTTAGGCACCTTCCTGTCTTTGATAGCCTGAATGGTTTCGGGCTTCGACACGGTGAGGCGGGCTGTGGCGATAGCTGTACGCAGGCTGCTGACCTTGGGAGTGATGTTTACCATGCTTATTTATTTTCCTTCCACTGGTGAGTTTCGTTATCGAATATTTCCCGGCCCCAGATGGGTAGTTCGTTCTTGATTCGCTCCACCACTTCTTCGCAAGCGGCAATGGCTGCTTTACGATGACCGGAAGAAGTGAACACGAACAGACATATATCGCCTGCTTTCACGGCTCCGAGGCTGTGGTGAATGTGCATGCAGGTAAGGGAGTATTTACTAAAGATATCCTCACGAATGATGTGCATCTTTTCCAGCGCCATTTCTTCGTAAGTGGTGTACTCGATCGCTGTTACCGTCTTGCCATCTATCCTATCGCTGCGTACCTGCCCCATAAAAATGCTATGGGCACCGATATCGGTTTTGGTGCTGTGCTTCTGTATGCTCTCCGCTACAAAAGCCGGAGCAATGGCACCTTGCACAAATATGTTCTTGATCTTCTTTTCCATAGTTGAAAAATAACCGGTTACCCTCCTGAATAAGGAGGCAATAGAGCAATCACTGAAGAGGGTTGCAATACCGTATTGCCAGTGGCTACATCTTTATCCACCGCAACCAGGTACGGAATACTTTGCAGGGACGGGAACATTGTCTCCAGCTTACGCCGCAAGGCGTCGGTGTCAGCCACCTGATCTACTTCCAGGGTTTGACTGCCCGCCATTTCTGCAAACTGACCAAAAAGCCGGATAGTTAGTGCCATAATAACAAAGTTACTTAGCTTTTGAATAGTAAATGAAAGATGGCTACCAGCAATACTGCTACCAGGATATACTTCAGCACGCTTTGCTTTAGTTTGGCAGCACCGAGATAAGACCCTGCCAACCCACCGGCAAAAGCTATTCCGATATAGGCATACATGGCAGGCGTAAAAGATAATGTACCTGCATGGTATTGACCGATCAGCCCTGCCACCGAATTCAGGAAAATGAAAATGGCGCTGATGGCAGCTGTTTGTTTTTGATTGGTCCAATGAAGTAATAACAAGATGGGAGAAAGAATAACGCCACCGCCAATACCAATCAATCCGGATACAAAGCCAATCGAGCCGCCGATAATGAACAAAGCGATCTGGTTGGCCGGACGTGTTTTTCCTGCACCAGTCTTTTCCGGTAGCAGGAAACGGAGCACCGATAGCAGCAGCATGATGCCCAGTATCTTTTTATAGATCCCGGTTTGTATAGTGATCAAAGCACCTACGTAGGACATAGGAATGGACGCCACCACCAATGGCCAGCAGATCTCTTTTTTAAAGTGCTGTGCACGGTAATACTGTACAAAGGAGGCTCCGGCCACGAAAAGATTCAACACCAGTGCAGTAGGCCGCATTACAGCCACCGACATACCAAACAAAGCCATCAATGCCAGGTATCCACTGGCGCCACCATGACCTACTGAAGCATATAAAAAAGCTACCAGCAATAAAAGACAGAAGAAGAGTATTTGCGTTACATCCATACTTATACGGGTAATAAATGTACTTCTACCATTTGCCCTTTCACTATATCTCCCGACTCTTCAGATACAGCAATCAAACAATTGCCCACTGCAAAGGAATGCATGCGGAATGACTCCTGTGCCTGCAGCACCCGCACGCCTTCTTTATCCCAATAGCCTTTCAGGAATTGGGTAAGTCCCGGCTTCCGGTGGAAATCATTGAGCAGGCGCATTTGCATCACAGGCAGGGCAGGCTGCGGATAGCCCATCTGCTCGCGTATAGAAGGATAAACGTATTCATAGAAACAAGTGAGTACAGAAGAAGGATTACCGGGCAGGCCGAATATCAATTGCTCATCTCTTTTACCAAAGTATAAAGGCTTACCGGGCCGCTGCCGCAGCTTATGAAAAATGCGCGTTACGCCGCAGGTTTCCAATGCCTGAGCTACATAGTCATAATTGCCCACACTCACGCCACCGGTGATCAATACCATGTCTGAAGCAGATAAAGCATCTGCAACTGTTTGCAACAGTATATCGAAGTCATCTTCTGCTGTCATCACCGTAACAGGACCTACCTGCATTTGTTGCAGGGCTGTGCGCAAGGTAAAAGAGTTGGACTCATATACCTGCCCATATTGCAGTGGAGCACCGGGCTTTTGCAATTCATCGCCTGTAACGATAATGGTGATAGATGGTGAAGGGTACACAGCTACTTCATGCATGCCCATGCCTGCCAGGAAACCTATCGCAGCAGGCGTTAACAGCGCACCATTGGGCAGCGCCAGTTCACCAGTCCTTATTTCAGCACCGATGCCCCTGACATTGGAGCCTGGTTGCAATTCAGTATCATCGATGATCAGCTCACTGCCATTGACACGTACTTTTTCCTGCATTACCACTGTATCGGCCCCGGCAGGCAATGGCGCTCCGGTAAAAATGCGGGCAGCCTGTCCGGCAACAATGGTCAGCGGCGTTGTAGCACCGGCAGCCATTTCTCCGGCAATCTGCAGGGGTTGCTGTTTCCAGGTGTCGAACTGCAATGCATAACCATCCATGGCGCTTTGCTCAAAAGCAGGAATGGAAATGGAAGAATAGATACTGGCAGCCAGTACCTTTCCCAATGCGTGTTCAATGGGGATCGTTATGGGCAGTCCTAAAGTAGTGTTGGCTGATATCAATACTTTCGCCTGCTCGACGGATAGCATGGTTGGATTTTCTTTCTTATTGCTCATTATTTCTTATCGGAATGTCCAAGACTTTTGGCGGGATTTACTACATCGCGCACCAGTTGTTTCAATTCTTTTATTTCGGGGAAGTGACCAGACTCTTTGCGGTCAAACACGATCTCATCGTTGATGTAGATCGTGTATCGGCCACCTGTTTCAGAAGGCAGCAGCGTTACGCTCTTAAGCTCCTCACTGAAGGTGGTCAGTAGCTCCTGGGCCATGTAAGCGGCCCTTAACATCCAGCCACATTTGGGGCAGTATTCAATCGTAATGGTTGGTTTCATGTATCTGTATAGGTAAAGGTTGGTATTGTATTTATGAACCGATTAACCACCGATAGCGATCATCGTTCTGTTCTGGATCGAATCGGGATCCGTGTGCGCATAATCATTTACAAACTGTCCGCCACGCTCCGCTGCTTTTGCCAGGATACACTCCCTGATCAATGGCTCCAGGTCTTCGCCCCTGCGCAAAGCGCCCAACAGGTCTGTTTCTGTTTTGGAGAACAGACAGTTCTTCATTTTGCCATCAGCTGTTAGCCGCATGCGGTTGCAATCGCCACAGAACGGTTTTGTCATGGTACTGATCACGGCAAAGGTACCGGCATGACCGGTAATCTGGAAATTCTTGGCCGTATCATGTTTCTTATGACGAATGGGCTCAAATGTATAATCGCGTGCTACAATATCCAAAATCTCCTGCAGACCGATCACCTTTTCATGGTCCCAGTGATTGCCGGTAAAAGGCATGAACTCGATAAAGCGGATATGTAAGGGAAGTTCTTTCGTCAGCGCAATGAATTGGGGTATCTCGTCATCATTCACGCCCTTCATAGCTACCACATTCACTTTTACCCGCATACCCAGCTGCGCCATGAGGTGAATGTTCTTGTATACTTGTTGAAAGTTATCTCTTTTGGTAAGGAACAGGAACTTCTCTTCCTGCAACGTGTCGAGGCTGATGTTGATGGAGCGCATTCCGGCCTGTTGCAGCTCATCGGCAAACTCATGCAACCGCACCCCATTGGTGGTCATGGTGAGTTCTACCGGATAACGGCCCAACCGCCTGATAATATCATCCGCCCCTTTGCGCACCAACGGTTCTCCGCCCGTTAACCTGATCTTCTTGACACCCAGCTTTACGAAAAGACCGGCAATGTGATCGATCTCATCCGGCTGCATAAGGTGCTTATTGGGAAGACAGGCTATTTTTTCATCGGGCATGCAGTAGAAACAGCGCAGGTTGCAGCTGTCGGTCAGTGAGATCCGCAGGTAATCATGAACCCTGTTATAAGTATCAATCAGCATGCACTATTCTTTGATAATTAACCCATTACTAAACCCATCGCCTTATCCTGACCCAAGTCACAAAACAATGAGTTGGCATCCATAAAGATACCGTAAAACCATGACTTTATGCCCTTTACTTTATGCAATCCGGGCCATCCCTGCATCAGTAAAAGAGAAAGTAGTTTGTCAACAATAAAATGATAAAGTATGTTCAGGATCAGCTGTTCCATTTTACTGTTATCCCTTTGCTTCGCAGCTTCCGGTCAGTCGTTGCAGGAACTGAATATCGATTACATGCTCCGCGGACAGGTATATGTAAGTTCAAGTATTGAAGATAAAGAGGCGCCTGGTGGTTTCGGAGGATCAGACAACCGCGCCCGGAAAATAACCGGCGAATCCGGCCTATCAAGCAACGGGTTCTTTCTCCAGATCGATACCACAGAAGAAGTGGCAATTGGCAAAAAGTACAAAGGCTATCGCCTGTACATTGCCAATAGAAGTGATAGTATTGTTAAACTAACCGCCTCCGACAGCAGGCTTTCTGCAGTGATTGAGGTTTTTGTAAAAGGCAAATGGCAACCCATCGAGTACTTGCCAGGCAGCTGGTGTGGGAATAGTTACCATGCTGTTTACCTAAAACAACAGGAATACTGGCAATGCGCCATTCCGCGCTTTGCCGGAAAAATGCCAGTTAAGATGCGCTACAGCCTGCGCCTCGATAATGGAAAGTATATTTATTCCAACGAAATTGCCGCCCACATCAACAAAGGCCAGCTCAGTAATAAAAAAGACTACACGCCCAATGGCCTCATGGACCCGTATACTGATTGATAATTGCAGGAAACCCAACTGAAAAACAACCTTTCTCTTCCCCTACCCGCACATACCCGCAGAGGCCCTGTGGCTCAATAATTTATTTAACACTCCGTTAAACTTCCGGGGAAAGTGGCAGTCTCAGGGTAAGCTCGCTTGCTTCTGTGTGCACAGAAATGGAAGTCACTGATTTGTGGCAGCTTTTTTGTCGGTAGTTTAAGTATCACACCCTGAAGCAGCTGGCATATTCTGATAATCCTGCAATAAATCTTAATATGAAAAATTTCATCAGGATCTTCTACACCAGTTTTGCGGCATTGGTAGCCGGCGTACTGCTGTGCTCCTTTTTCCTGCGCCCGTTTGATAATCCGTCTGCCCATATCAGTTTTCCGTATAAAAAGGCTAAGCTTACCGAAAGACAGGCAGCAGCCCACCTGCTCAACAGATTTACTTTCGGCGCCCGTCCCGGTGATGTGGATGCTGTGGTAAAGATGGGACTGGAGAAATGGTTTCAGCAACAACTGGAGGCCAGCCTGCCCAATGATACACTCGCTCAATTGCTCAGTGGATATGATGCCCTCAACCTGAGCAATGATGATGTGGTAGATATGTATCCTAAACCAGCATTTCTGCTGCGCCAGGCCATCAAAGATGGCTATATCGATAAAGACTCCGTAAACAAAGGCGACCGCAAAGAATACCGCGATCAACTGCAACGCTACATGACCGACAAAGGCATGAAGCCACTGCAAGAGCTGTACCGTCAACTGTTCAATCAAAAGATATTAAGGGCTACTTATAGTGAAAACCAGTTACAGGAAGTATTAACCGATTTCTGGTTTAATCACTTCAACGTTTCCCTTACCAAGAATGATTGTGCTCAGTTTATTCCTGCTTACGAGCGGGACGTGATACGCCCTAATGTATTGGGTGATTTTGAAAACATACTCGAAGCTACGGCCAAGTCGCCCGCTATGTTGTATTACCTGGACAACTTCACCAGTATGGGAGATGACATGGAGATGGGGCAACGCATTGACAAGATGAGAAAGCAACTGGGAGAGAAAGCTGCCATCATGGAAGCCGACACTTCTACTGGTTATTCCAAACTGGTGAAAAGAGCACAGCAACTTAAAAAGACACGCGGACTGAATGAGAACTATGCCCGCGAAGTAATGGAATTGCATACGCTGGGTGTGGATGGTGGTTATACACAACAGGATGTAACGCAGGCCGCCAAGGTGCTGACCGGCTGGACCGTATACCCCATGAAAGATTATGGCGCCGCTGCCAGGAATCAATTCGAAAGAATGGGAGAAGAAAGGTTCAAGAAGCAAGGCAATGTACGCGAAGGGGATTTCCTGTTTGCCGCCAACCGCCACGACAGAGGTGCAAAAATTGTACTGGGCAAACAATTCAGCGCAGGTGGTGGCTATGAAGAAGGTGTAGAGCTGTTGCACATGCTGGCGAAACATCCTTCTACGGCGAAGTTTATTTCCCGCAAACTGGCTGTGCGTTTTGTCAATGACAATCCGCCGCCAACCCTGATCGATAAAATGGCTAAAACATTCCAGACTAAGAATGGCAACATCCGTGAAGTGCTGATCACGATGGTATCTGCTCCTGAGTTCTGGAGCAAGGAAGCGCTGCGCGAAAAGACCAAATCACCTTTCGAGCTGGCTATTAGTTCTGTGCGCAACCTCAACGCTACGATCACACAACCTTACCAACTGTATACCTGGATCAATAAAATGGGTCAGCGTATGTATTACTACCAGGCGCCTACCGGTTTTCCGGATAATGGCAAGTACTGGATTAACACCGGCTCTTTGCTGAACCGGATGAACTTTGGCCTGGCACTGGCCTCCAACCGCATACCCGGCGTCACGGTTGATCTATACGCGCTGAACGATCACCATGAGCCCGAAAGCGCTGAAGCAGCCCTGGAAACGTATGGCAAGATGATCATGCCTGAGCGCGACCTTGAAGCTTCTATCAAGCGACTTACTCCCCTGCTCAATGATCCTGAGCTGGGCAAGAAGGTAGATGAAGCTGCCGGCAAGACGGCTACTTCGCAACAGGCCACCATGATGCAGAACAATGAAACCATGCAAAGCAATGATGAATCGGATGTCATGGATGAAGCATCGGGATTAATGCCTAAAAAGAAAAGAGGCGGCAAGAAGAATCCCAATCCCAACAAGATTCCTAAGAACCCGAATAAGAACAGTTATGCAGCCATGCCATCTGCCAAAGGCAACAACACCATGTTGTCGCAGGTAGTGGGCATCATTATTGGTTCACCGGAGTTTCAACGCAAATAGAAACGCAGGTTGCTGCGTATAAACCTTATCAACTTTTCAACTTGTAAACTTATAAACTAAGTACCTATGTCTACAAGAAGAGCATTTATAAAATCGGGAGGCCTGGCCTTGTTTGGAATTGGTGTGGGAGGGGTTCCTACCTTCATTGCACGTGCGGCAGAGAGTAATAAGATCGTTGGTCCTTATAAAAAGAATAAGATACTTGTTTGCATATTCCAGCGTGGCGCCATGGATGGCCTGATGGCGGTAACACCTTTCACAGATCAATATCTGAAAGCTGCCCGCCCTACCCTGTTCATGACTGCTGCCAAAGAGAGCAACAATGGTCAGTTGATCGATCTCGATGGTCGTTTTGGCCTGCACCCTTCCATGGCCGTTTTTGAGCCGCTGTTCAGGGAGAAAAGACTGGCCATCGTGCATGGCATCGGTTCACCCAACAATACCCGTTCACACTTCGATGCGCAGGATTATATGGAAAGCGGCACGCCTTTCAATAAAGGCACTGCCAGCGGCTGGCTCAACCGTGCTGTAGGACTGCTGGGGCATGAAGCCTCTCCTTTCCGCGCTGTGAGCCTTACCTCTTCCATGCCGCGCTCGTTCTATGGCGACAATCCCTCTGTAGCCATCAGCAATTTGCAGGACTTCACCATCCAGATGCGTGGCAACCCGATGGGCACCAATGTAGCTGCTAAAAGCTTTGAAGACCTATATGATCAAACCTCCTCCTCCCTGCTCAACAAAACAGGCAAAGAGAGCTTTGATGCTATCAAAATGTTGCAGAAGGCCGATGTAAAGAATTATAAACCGGCCAACAATGTAGTATATCCTGCCAGCGCTTTGGGCAACTCACTGAAACAAATAGCCCAGCTGATCAAGATGGATGTGGGCATGGAAGTAGCTTTTGCCGAGTCGGGCGGTTGGGATACGCATTTCAACCAGGGTGCTATGACCGGCATCTTCTCCCGCAATGTAATGGACCTGAGTACTTGTATCCAGGCTTTCTGGAACGACCTCGAAGCCTACCAGGATGATGTGACCGTGATGACGATGACCGAATTTGGCCGTACGGTAAAACAGAACGGCACCGGCGGTACCGATCACGGACGTGGCTCCTGCAACTTTATTTTGGGCAATAGCGTAAGTGGAGGAAAAGTGCATGGGCTGGTGAATCCGCTGGCAGTAGAGAACCTCGAAGATGGTCGCGACCTGGCCGTTACTACCGACTTCCGCGCCGTGTTTAGCGAAGTAGCAGATAAACACTTACGCATCAATAATGACACTGTATTATTTCCAGACTGGAAGGGACAAAAGATTGGCGTGATGAGTTAACCGTTAAATAAAACCTTTCCAACAGGGGCTGCCATAACCGGCAGCCCTTTCTGTTGTTTAAGAGTGCGACGTTCTCTCATGGCCGTCTCCGGTTAAGCGTGTAGCAAAATTCGTTGTTCCCCACTAAGAGGTTGCGTTGCTGATCGAGGAAAAAAAGTGTACTGTCGCCTCCTTTCATCATATAGAGTGTGTATTTGCGATCAAAGGCATCGAGCTTATAAACGACAGCATTGGGGTCAGCAGCCGCGCCTTTTACAATTGACCAGGTACCTTCCATTTGATTGCGCTCGCGGTAGATACGATCTAACTGGTAGGTGGTAGGCTTGAACGTTACCGGGTCCTGGTACAATTTAAGCGCCCATTTAAGTTTAAAACAATCGGAGGGTTTAGGCATATTCATCTCTTTCGAAACAGCTGCGCAGGGCGTTCTGCCTACAAAATTTATTACAGTATCCTTCACACCGCTGGCGAAAGAAGCGTTGACCTGTGAAGTCTGGAATATGGACATCGGTGGTATTACTTTATCTGTCCGGCTCAACGTAAATCCCTGTCCCCCATCTCCATTCATCAGGCTCTTATCCGTATTCAGCAGGTGCAGCAGGTTATTATCCAACTGCAGGAAAGAAATAGTGTGTGGCCCTGCTGTAAGCCGGTACACCACAGCATCCGGGTTCGATTTTGTCCCCCTGACCTTTTCCCACCGGCCTTCTATAGTGGCTTTCCCCAATGTTTTGTTTGTACGGTTATCAGGGTAATATCCATATTCCTGCTCCAGCTTAAATGCAGATGAAGTTCCTGGTTGGTTATCTGGTAAAAAGGTAAGCTTCCATTTGATGAAATCGCATTTGCCGGTAAGCGGGATCTGCAGAAATGGCCGGGCATCGACAACACCGGGGCTGGTGCCTTCAAATACACCAAACGCAACGGCGCCCGCGGTCGCATGGTGTGCCCGGAAAGCATGAACGCCCATCAATAGTATGGCCCCCAAAGCTATGCTGTAAATCAACCTTATATACCGCATACAACGAGATTTAAAGTAAACCTACTTATCTGCATGGGTACAGGAAAAATATTTACGCCAACAGGCCATCTTTCGTGACGAAAAGCATTTATCGCTTCAGCAGTCTTTGCTCCACCATCTGCATCAACGCGTCGCGGTAGTTGCGGCTTATGGGAAGGGTTTTGTCTTTGATGCGGATGGTATTGCCCTCGATGGCGTCGATACGGGAACAGTTGACCAAAAACGACTGGTGCACCTTCATAAATTCAAGGGCAGGCAGCTGCCCTTCCAACCCTTTCAAAGTAAGGTAAGCCAGTATCTTTTTGGTGTCCGTAAAGATGTTTACATAATTGCCGACGCTTTCTATGTACAGGATATCGCGCAGCTCTATCTTTTCGATGCGCTTGTCGCTGCGTACGAATATCCAGGAAGGTACAGTGGGAGGAACAGTAGCATCCCGCAGGTCAGCATATTCTTTGGCTTTCTGCACGGCCTTCAGGAAACGGCTGAAGGCTACCGGCTTCAATAGGTAGTCGATAATATCCAGTTCATACCCTTCAAGGGCATATTGAGGAAAGGCGGTGGTGAGGATGACCAGCGGCCGCACAGCCGACTGTTTCAGGTAATCGAGGCCCGAACGTTTGGGCATCTCGATATCGAGGAACATGATATCTGCTTTATTGTATTGCAGAAAGGCTTCAGCTTTGAGCGAGTTCTCAAATTGCCCGGCAGCTTCCAGGAAAGGAACCTGCTCCACAAACTCCTGTAAGATCTTGCGGGCAATGGGTTCATCGTCCACTATGATACATCGTAATTTCTTCATACCAGCAACGTTAAATGAACGGTATAAACAGCATCCTCTTTTTTGATATCGAGCGTATAATGGTCCTTGTACAGCAGTTCCAACCGGCGCATCACATTGGTCAGGCCGATCCCTCCTTCCGCCTGCTCCTGTTGCTCATAGGTATTGGAACAGGTAAATTCAATACGGCCGGTTGCCTGCTGCAAAGATATTTTAATAATGTTGCGTTGGCTATCATCGCGGGTACTGTATTTAAAGGCATTTTCCACGAACGCCAGGAAGATCAGCGGGGCTATTTTTACGGAAGGATCGATCATGTTGATGTCCAGCTCTATCTGCATATTGCTGTCGCTGCGGGCCCTTTGGAGCGCTACATAGTTTTGCAGGTAAACGGCCTCTTTTTCTAACTCCACCCAATCTACATCAGCCTCATAAAGATTGTAACGCAGCAGGTCGGAGAATTGCAACAGGATATCCCGGGCCTGCTGGTTCTGCCGGTCGATGGAACCGTAAATGGTGTTGAGCCCATTGAACAGGAAATGCGGATTCACCTGTGATCGCAAATACTTCAACTCCGTTTGCAATTGTGATATCTCGATATTCTTTACCCGTTGTTGTTGCTCATTCGACTTCTGGGCATAGTACAACATGGAGGACATGACGAGGAACCACAAAGCATTTAAGAAATTCCAGTGTATATAGTCCGTAATCTTCATGGGATCCTTAGGCCACACCTGTGCATCCCAGTATTGCTGGTTGAGGCTGCGCAGATAAGTGTACAGCATTACAATGGTAATAAGCCCCACGACATACAAGGCGACCTTTTTCTTTTCCAGCAGCACCGGGATCAGAAAACGGATATTGCCATATAACAGCAGTGCTATCATGGCATAGAAAAGCAACAAGGGTTGCAGGGACCACATGAACCCTTTTATCCTGATCCAGCTCCCCGAATCCATGATGCCATAAATGACATAGATGCCCCAGAAGAGCCAGTGGAACAAATTGCTTTTTTGAAAGAAGGAACGCATTTGATGGTAAAGATTATTCGCCTGTATGATTTTCAATAAGCGTTATGATCTCCTGCCTCCCAAAATGATAGGCCCAGCCCAACGGGATACCTCCATGTTCTTTATCCTTCATGGCAAGGTCTACGCCAGCCCCAAGCGCCAGTTTAGCCAATGCAACATCTCCCCTTTGTGCAGCAATATGCAGCAGGTTACCTGCCCACTCAAAATAAGTGCGATTCACTTCCTGCGGGTTGGCGGTCAGCAAAGCGGCTGCACGGTCTTTCCAGCCCAGGTCCCACATCACCAATGCCGTACAGACAACGCCGTGTTCCATAAGCCATTCGGCAGCAGCCGGTTGCCGGCAATGAGCAGCAAGTTGTATAAGCGTCATACCATTGACAAGCGGCGTATCCAGTTCCTCCGGCGTTAAAGATGTACCTGTTTGTTTTACAACCTCCATATCGCCTAATCCGATTGCTTCTGCCAGTGCTACCATCTGCTGAGAAGAAGGATGAGTAATATAACGCTTACCCGTTATCCACCAGGTGAGTCCATAACCAACAGTCCGGAAACCTACCTCCTCATAAGTACGAACACCGATATCGCTGGCATTCAGCATCACATATTGATAGCCGCGTTCCTGTGCATAACGGCAGGCGGCGATCACCAGTGCCTTGCCAATACCTTTTCGCCGCATGGAAGGAATTACCCCTACATTATACATACCGGCAATGCCCATAAGCCCGGCGGTAAAGAACAGGGCGGCTTGCCCTACGATAACACCACCGAGGAAAGCAACGAACCGCTGTGCTTTATCAGGATACATACGCAATAAAGCATCGGAATATATACCATCATTATTGCCATAGGGAAGCCCCTTTACTTCGTGAACAGGAATATCATTCGAAACACGTATCTCCAATGCCGGTGGTGTAGTAAAATTGGTTTTTACATCAGCAACATCCAATGCCATCCAGCGTGGTTTCCAGCCCGGCTGAAAACCACGGGCCAGCAGGCGGGCATCCACATCGGCCGGCTCAGCAGGATCGAGAGACCAGTATCCTATGTGAGCAACTTCCTGTGTACGATAAAAATCCATCATCGCATCCAGTTGAACACCTGCCTTATCCGGGACCATAGCAGGAAACAATACAGACGAACCATTGCCAATTGAATACGTGTAAGTAAGTCCGTCAGTTACATGAACTACCCCACCCAATGCGGTAGCGCTGCAACAAAATAGTTGCCGGTGATTTTCAGCCACGGCTTGTTCCAACTGCGCATTAGTAGCATTGCGAAGAACAACTGGCTCATTAACAGATGCAGTATCCATAAAAGTAAATCTAATAGAAAAATCAGTGCTGCCGCCAACTATATTATCGGCCTTCTCCCGTTTTCACGGTAAACAGCCGGGATGTGTAGTTTTTTGAACAGGGCATCACAAATGTTTTTTCGCACATGGGAATTGCCTGAAATTCAGGTCCAGGCCTGCTGGAATAATCGATGCACGGGGGAAATGATGTTAAAGGGAAAGTATAGCCAAACAAAAACACTTTAACCACCAAAACAACGCTTTATATGACATCATCTCCCCCACCTGCCGGCAACCTTGCCAACCCTGCCGGACGATTACAATCGATAGACCTGCTACGGGGCGCCATCATGATACTCATGATCATCGACCATGTACGATGCTACACAGGGCAGCCTGCCGGCGGACCGGAGCCTGCTATCTTTTTCACGCGTTGGATCACCCATTACTGCGCGCCCGTCTTTTGTTTCTTTGCCGGCACCAGCGCTTTCTTTTATGGCAGAAAACAGCAAGACCGTGGAAAGCTATCGCGCTTCCTGTTTACGCGCGGCCTGCTACTTATTATATTGGAACTTACCGTTGTGCGTTTCTCCTGGGCTTTCAAGGTAGATTTCACTGAATTTATATTTATGGGTATTCTCTGGATGCTGGGCTGGAGCATGATATTGATGGCGTTGCTGGTGCGGCTAAAGCCGTTAACAGTAGCCATCATTGGAATGGCCATTATCCTGTTCCAACAACTGTTTGCCCTGGCACCAAAAGCATTACCCGTAGGATGGCGACAGACCTTTGCCAACTTTTGGGAATTCATCTATGCTTCCGGGTTCGACTGGCCGCGCCCTTTTGCGATCCTGTATGTCATCGTTCCCTGGGTGGGCGTCATGGCTGCCGGTTATGGCTTTGGGCTGATCATGCTGATGGATTCCGTGAGGCATCGCCGCGTTTGCCTCACTATCGGCCTGGGCGCTATAGCAGCATTCATCATTGGCGGCAGTACGCTGATCGCTTTGCATAAGCCGGACGACAACAACGAGGTGCCTTTTCTTTTTAAATTGCTCAACCAGCGTAAGTACCCCGCCTCTACCTGGTACCTGCTGATGACGCTGGGCCCTCCCATCGCCCTGATCCCATTTGCCGAAAAGGCCAGGGGCTGGCTGGCCAGGGCGCTCACGACCATTGGCCGGGTACCCCTGTTTTATTACCTCCTGCACATTCCCCTTATCCACCTCAGCGCGCTATTGGTTAACTTTATGCAGTACGACCTTTCAGGACAAGATTGGTATTGGTTTGCACCTTTTGCCGAAGTGCCACCCCAATACAAATGGAGCCTTGGATTGCTGTACCTCGTATTTTTTATAGATGTAGTCATCCTGTATTTTGCCAGTCGCTGGTATGGCGCCTATAAACAGGCACATCCTGAGAAACACTGGCTGACGTATTTATAACCGCATAAAAGTTATGAAATTGACGCACACCATTGGCCGCTTTATCATGGGACTGAAAAGACCTTCCAAGACTACCAATATACGCAGGCTGCGTGAGTGGGGAGAGACCATGGAGTCATTTACGATTCGTGAAGTAACGGAAAGCGACCTGCCTGCATTGACAGCCTTGCATGTGCAAACCTGGAATGATACTTATTGGACCGTGCGCAACCCGCCCACGTACGAAACGCGTGAGCAGCAATGGAAGCAACAGTTCACAGTGAAAGACGGCAGTTGGTTTTGCTTTGTGGTGCAGAACCAGGCCGGCAGGCTGATCGGGTTTGCCAAAGGCTTGCGCTACAATCATGGCGATCTGCCCGATTACCGGGGTGAGCTCAACAAGATATACTTACTGCTGGAATACCAGCGTCTTGGCCTTGGCCGCTTACTGATGGGTCATGTAGCACGTAAGTTCCTCGGTATGGGCGTCAACTCTATGGTGTTGTTTGGCATACCACAAAATCCATCAAACCGCTTCCACGAAGCATTACACGGAGAGCGCTTATATGATAAAAAAGGAGAGTTTCATGGCGGCTATGGCTGGCGCGATCTGCAGAAGCTGGCAGATATATGTCCTGTTGATTAAATAGTTTGTTATTCATGATACAGCCCATTGAGCTAAGGCGGGAATTGCCCATGCAGGTGCATAATGGCCTATCTACCACTACGAAAGTATGGGAGATACTAAGCGCCAGCAAGATCGGTGATCTGCAACGTGTGCAGGAACTGGTGGCCGCAGAATCGGGGCTGGTGTATGCGCAATACAATTATGCCCCACCGATTCACTTTGCCGTTCGTGAGGGGCATGTTGACCTGGTGGAATACCTGCTACTGGAAAAAGGCGCGCTTGATCCTACCTACCGCATCTATCCTTTTCAGGAAAGCCTGCTTACCATTGCAAAGGACAGGAACGAAGACATCATTGCCGACCTGCTTCAACGATATCTCGATGATCCTTCCCTGCACAAATGCAAGGGCGACAATGGCGCCATCGAATACAACAGATCACAGCAGGAGAAGGACTTTGAACAGGCAGTAGACAGAGAGGACCTTGACGCTACTGCACAGTTATTAAAAGACAATCCTGCCCTGGCATTGGATGAAACGTTCTTCTGGAGTGAAGGCATTTTAATGATGCCTGCCAAAGAAGCGAATTATCAGCTGATGGAATTATTGATGAGCTACGGCGCCAAAGTGCCTAACGTGCTAAAGTGGACGCAGTTCTATTATTTCGAACGCTACGACAGTGCTGTTTTCCTGATGGAGCATGGCATGAACCCTGACACCATGAGCTGGCACCGCGCAACCCTGCTGCACGATATGGCACAGAAAGGACATCTCGACAAAGCAGCCCTGCTGCTTAAACATGGAGCCCAGATCGATCCGATAGACGAAGAATACTGGTCAACCCCACTGGGCCTGGCAGCCAAATGGGGACAGGAAGAAATGGTTGACTTCCTGCTTAAACAGGGCGCCGATCCCAATAAAGCAGGCGCCCGCTGGGCCACTCCACTGGCCTGGGCGCAGAAGAAAGGACATACAGCTATTGAAAGCAAATTGCGCCAAGCTGGCGCGCAATGAGTTTCAAACTTATACCTATGTATCCACCAGAAGCACTCACCAAAGATGAGCCACTATTCTGGTCCACTGGTAACGGGACAGATGTATGGGCTATGTTTTGTGCCGCCGCAAAAGGCGACCTGGCAACTATTCAACAGCTGCTCGATAAAGACCCATCACTCGTACATAGTGAACATGATTACCGCAATCCAATATCGTTTGCAGTACGCGAAAACCAACCGGCGGCTGTAGCCTATCTGCTGAAGCGCGGCGCCGGCCCTATTAATTCCGGCAACAGCGACACTTTACTGCAAATAGCCCGCGACCGGGGTTATAGCGAAATAGCACAGATACTGGAAAATGCCATTACCGGCAACAAGGGCACGCCCGAAGGAAACGAAATAGCAGCCGCCATCAAAAGCAGGGACCTTCCTCGAGTGCGGACCATGTTGGATGCTTCGCCGGAATTGATACATGCCCGTGACAATACCACCAATCAAGCCATTCACTGGTCCACCATGACCCGGCAGCCGGATATGATCGACGAGGTGCTGGCCCGTGGTGCAGACATCAACTCCATCCGTGCCGATGGTGCACGACCGTTACAATTATGCAATGGTGATTATGGTTATCGCGGTTGGCGTGATGTACCTGAGAATACCGTGGCCACTCCCCGCGACATCTTCAATCACCTGATACAACGTGGAGCTTACCTCGACATCTATATGGCATCCCTCACCGGTAATATAGAACGGGTGAAGGAATTACTGGATGAAGATCCTGCTATTGTTAACCGTGTTGCAGAATGCCGCACGGGTTATCCGGGTTCAGGTTACGCCATCACGAATGCTGCTGTCAATGGCCATCTTGCAATAGTGAAGTTATTATTGGAACGCGGAGCCCATCCTGGCCTGCCCGAGCCGGGTAATGCCCCGCAGGGAAAAGCCTTGTATGAAGCCGCATCGCACAAACATATTGAGATTGCCCGTTTGCTGCTGGAGCATGGCGCCTTTCCCAATCCCGAAGTAGAAAGCTCCGCAGATGCGCTGAGCAGGGCCATCTGGAATGAAGACAAACCCATGATCCAGTTACTTTGCTCTTATGGTGCTACCCGCAAAGTACACCTGCTGGCTTATGATGGAGATGTGTTGATGGGCGCTGCTGTATTTGCCGCCAATCCTGCATTGGCCAACGATGTAAATTCGCTGGAGAATGCCGCCGGAGAAGGGCATGAAGCGTTTGTACGCCTCATGCTCCGATATCAGCCACAACTGGCCAAACAGATCGCCGTTGGCGTGAAAAGCAAGGGGTCGCAGGATGTGCAAGCGGCTCATGCTTTGATCGATTTTCTGTTTGAACAAGGCATGGATGCCAAATTCAAAAACTGGCTCGGCGTTACACCCTTACACATTTACGCCACCCGAGGCGACATTGAGAATGCTACGATCTTCTTACAGCATGGGGCAGACATCGATGCAGTGGAGGAAGAATTTTATACCACCCCATTGGGTTTTGCGGCCAAAAACAACAAGGAAGAGATGGTCGGCTTCTTACTGAAGCAAGGGGCTGATCCCAATAAGTCTGGCGCTCCCTGGGCAACACCATTGGCCTGGGCAACCCGCCGGGGCCATACCGCCATCATTGCACTGCTGAAGCAATATAACGCTCACGAATAAATTCAGACGTCACATGGAAAATACAAAAGCCATATTTAAAACTGCCAAGCCTTATCAGAAGGACGCCATGAACCTGCCGGTCAATGACGTCAATGCTGCCATCCCTTTTTATCAAGCCATCATGGGCTTTAATCTAATATCGCGTGACAACCAGCCGCACCGGTCAGCCGTGCTGGAACGCGACGATGTGCAGATCGGCCTTGCAGAAAATGGTGGCGACCCTACACAGGATGGTTGTTTCTTTTCAGTAGACAATGTGGAAGCTGCTTTCTTGGAACTCAAAGCAAACGGACTGGAAAAAGAACTATCTGCTATCAACACGCAAAAGTTTGGAGACACCTTCTGGAAGGTATTCTTTGTAGTAGCGCCCGATGGACTTTGTTATTGCCTTGGCGAAAGGCAACCTGATTAAAGTATACAGCCATGAATATCCAACATACCTTTCACCTCGATGGTGTTGCACATGACCTTACTATGATCTTTGTAGAAAGCACGGGCAATACGCCCTTTCTATTTGGCGAAGAGCAAAACAAACAGGCCATCAACGTCAGGAACTTTTTTATTGGTCAGTTTACCGTAACGCAAGCACTGTGGAAACACGTGCTGGGCGCAGCAGCCAACCGCTCTCCTGTTAAAGGAGATAACAAGCCCGCCGAACACCTGTCGTGGGATGACATTACCAAGGCTGATGGCTTTCTGGATAGGATAAACGCCAGTACTATCATTAGCGATATTAATAACCAATACACGGAAAATGCTACGTTGCGTTTCCGCCTGCCTACAGAAGCTGAATGGGAATATGCCGCGCGTGGCGGAAAACACTGGAAAGACAATTTCGCCTACAGTGGCAGCAACAACATAGATGAAGTGGGCTGGTACCAAAACAACAGCGGCAACGCAACACATCCCGTAGGCCAAAAAGCGCCCAACCAGTTAGGCATCTACGACATGTGTGGCAATATATGGGAGTGGTGCGAAGATCATTATCTCGAGAGCACCCGTTATTTGATGCCTGAAGACGGAAGTCCTTTTTTAGCGGATAGCAACGATAGGATTCTAAGAGGTGGCTGCCATCACAATGGGGCTATACACTGCAGGAATGATAAACGCTATGCTATCATGCGGGATGCATTCGATGGGTGTATCGGCTTCCGGTTAGCATTGCAGATAAGTTGAAATTAATAATCACGGTTAGTCATGAAGCTACAACCACTATCCATACAGGTAGGACTGGAGCAATACAAGCAGCAGGCCGATGCGTTGTACGCTGCCTATGCAGCAGGCGACACAACAGCTGCGGGCCAAATGAAGGACGGTCATCCACAATGGTGGCGATTGCCCGTAGCGGAGTTTCGGCAGCTGAGCGTTACTCCAGCAGATGCACAGGTAGTAGTAGCCTGGTATTATTCCTTCAACAGTTGGGATGAGCTGGCTACATGGGTAGCAGCCATTACACTACCAGGCTCATCAACAGCACGATTTGAGGCAGCCGTGGATGCTATCGTAGCGGGTGATATAAAAACATTGGACACGTTACTACAAAATGATCCCTCTTTGATCAGTGCCCGCTCTATGCGTTCGCACCACTCGATGCTGCTACACTATACAGGCACCAATGGCGTGGAAGGTTATCGCCAGCGCTATCCACCCAATGCAGTAGCCCTGTTGCAGTTTCTGCTGGCTGCCGGCGCCGAAGTGAATGCAAAGGCAGACATGTATGGCGGTGGCTCCACTACGCTTGGCCTGGTGGCCACCAGTTTCCATCCGGCCAAAGCAGGGATTATGAGCACCATGCTGGAGATACTGTTGAAAGCCGGCGCCTACATCGATCAACCGGGCGCTGCCGGCAACGGCTCTCCAGCCATCAATGGTTGTCTGCACAATGGAAGGCCCGAAGCAGCCGACTTCCTCATGCGCCATGGCGCCTTGCTCGACCTCGAAGGTGCAGCAGGCACAGGGAGATTGGATGTGGTACAAACTTTCTTCAACGAAGATGGCAGCCTGAAAGACACCACCACTACCCACAAGATGAATTATGGTTTTATCTGGGCCTGTGAGTTTGGACATGTTGCAGTCATTGATTTCCTCATCAGCAAAGGACTTGATGTGAACGTACATGTAGATGGCATGTACGGATTGCACTGGGCGCTCATAGGTGGGCACCTTGATGTGGTCCAATTACTGATCGCCCGTGGCGCCTCGCTGGAATTGCGCAATATGTATGGCGGCGATGCAATTGGTTGTTGCACCTGGGCCATCGCCAACAGCAGTGAAGTGTATCGCTGGCCGGAAAAAGAAGTTGACTACTTAGTGATCATGGAAGAATTGCTTAAAACCGGCACCCCCATCGAGCGGGGCATGCTGGCCTGGCTGGAAAAAGAAAACGACATCCCCTCTCCTGCCAAGGAACAACTCGATACATTATTCAGGAAATACGGCGCTACCACCTGACCTATTAAACATTGCTTTATGTCCAATGATCACCCATCCATCATCTCTCCCGTAAGCCGTCATCTTGTAGTAAGCGATGTAGCACGCAGTGTAGCCTTCTATTGTGATGTATTGGGTTTTGACATAGCACCGGATGCCATGAAAAGCAGTATACCCTCACGGGCCGAAGTGGTGTATGGATCTGCACGCATTCAGTTTTACACGGAAGAAGGGTTGACGGTAGATAGTTCAGGCCCCATGAGCCCACGCGGATCGGCCATGCTATTTTTTGAAGTGGATAATGTGCCACTCATGCAGGCAGCTATAGCTGCACGTGGTGGTCAGCCGTCCCGCCCTGAAAAGATAAACTGGATCAAGATAGAAATGTTTGAAGTGCGCGATCCGGATGGACATGCCTTGTGGTTTGGCAAATCGTATCACGAATTTTATACTGACCTCCACATAGAAGCTGGCAAAGGCCAGTTGAGGAAAGCATTGCCCGAACTTCCTTTACATGATGTAGCAGCAGGCGTTGCTTATTACCGGGATGTATTGGGCTTCCACATCAACTACCAGCAACATGACCTGGGCGTCATGGACCGCGATAGCATCACCTTATTACTGATAGCCCGCACACCAATGCACACAGGTATCGGCAGTTGCGGCTTTTACATCAACAATGCCGACGACCTTTATACCGAATTATTGGCCAAGGGCGCCCATATTCCTGTCCCACCGGTCAGCCATCCCTGGGGTTTGCGCAGCTTCGAGGTCATAGACCCCGAGGGGAACAGGCTCAGTTTCTCCCAAACGTTTGAATAGTAATCTACTGCAAGGGTTTCACCCTCCTATTAGCCCTGCTCTATCCATGTGTGAGCCATGCACAAAGTGCGCTTTAACAAGCAAGGATGACACATGGCTGAGCGTTCCATCCCTCCCCCGGCAGCTTCCCCCGCTAAAATTACAGCTTCCACTTTCTTGTCATTTCACAGGCCCGGAGATCAGACTTCCTTTGCCTTCAAATAAACGTTATGACAAACAAAACATTGATGTTGCTGGGCATATTGCTTACCTCGGCGATCATGGGCTTTTCACAATCCAAACTCACGGAAGAACAAAAAAAGGAATTCAAAGCAAAACAGGAGGCTTACAAAGCCAAGCTCAATCTCACCGATGAGCAGGCTACCAAAATGGAAGAGATCAATATGACCTACCTCGAAGGGCTGTCGGCCATAAAGCAATCAGGCGGCTCCAAACTCTCCAAACTCAAAAAGTTCAAAAGCCTTAGCAACGAGCGCGACAGTAAAGCCAAAAAGATATTGACAGAAGAACAGTATAAGATCTACAAAGAACAACAGAAAGAAATGAAAGAGGACTTTAAGGAGCAACGGTCCAGGGGTTAGACCAAGGTTTGTATTATCATTTCCTGGCGTGCCGTGGCTCCTTCGGCACGCATTTTCAGCCCTCACCACAAACAAAGTATTTCACTCAAGACACACGCCATGACAAACGCATTCAATACAATCCTTACCATCGTATTCCTGTCCCTGTTCGCAGCCTGTGACAAACAATCGGACCCCGAAAAAACATACCGCATCAATGGCTCCATTGCAGTAGATGGCAGGAACCGCACTTTCCTCCTCAATTTACCACCAGGCTATTATGAGAGCGATACAACGTTGCCACTGGTAATTGGACTTCATGGCACGGGAGGCAGTGCCGCTCAATTCGACCACGATTATGGGTTCACCACCAAAGCCAATAATAACAACTTCATCATTGTGTATCCCGAAGGGGTCAGGAGCACCGGCATTCTGGGGTTGCGCACCTGGAATGCAGGCACCTGTTGCGACTTTGCTTTGGAACAGCAGATCAATGATGTAAAATACATCGGCGCTTTGCTCGATAACCTCCTAAGCCGTTATCGCATCAATGCCAAACGGGTGTATATAACCGGTATGTCCAATGGGGGCATGTTTACTTACCGGCTGGCCAATGAAATGGGCAAAAGGATTGCGGCGGTGGCCGCAGTGAGTTCTACGATGGTATTACCGGCAGCACCCCTCACACCCTCCCGCCCCATGCCTATTTTGCATATCCATTCGGCCAGGGATACCAAGATCCCTTACCTGGGCGGCATAGGAATAGGCGGCTATTATTTCCCGCCGGTCGATTCCACCCTCCGTGTGTGGGCGCAGCACAACGGCTATACTTCCGGACCGGTTACCCTGCGGGACGATGCCAGTTATAAACTCACAGAATGGTCTGGCGGCAATACAGGCAGCCTCATTCGCTGTTACCTCACGCAGGATGGAGGTCATGCGTGGCCGGGAGGCCTGAAACCCAACCGCCGTGGCGACGATCCTTCTACCGTGATCAACGCTACCGATCTCATCTGGGATTTTTTCAAAGGATATTCCCTGCCGTAATTAAACCCATACCATACAGCATTGTCGAAGTAACGCATTGAAAACACTCAAATCATACCACATCCCTGCAAAACCAAAGCTGGTGGTGCTTACCGCCATGGCCATAGCAGTCTTGTTTACCCTGCCAAGACTGGCGGTATTGCGCCACCTGCAAAACGGCCCCACCATAGATGCCAAGTTGTTAGAGGTCCTGGTGAGGGCCATTTATACTTTTCTTGTAGCCGTAGTCTTCCTGCTGCTGAACCTGCAACAGAAAAAAGTATCGCTTGGATTCATTATCTATAATCCGGCATCCATCGTTCAAAAGATCTTATACAATGCCCTCTTATTGGCTGTACTGGATATCGTATTGCTGCGCCTGCATCTTTCACTCTTCGAGCCCTGGCTGCGTGAAAAGGTGTTCAGGTTCCTGTTCAACATGACGCTTATCCTCGAGGTAATGCTCACAGTGCTGATTGCGCATATTTACCGGTTGCTGTTTTACAACCAGCAGGTAAGGCTCACCAATGAACACCTGTTGAAAGTAAATGCAGAAACAAGGTATGAGGTGTTGATCAACCAGGTAAACCCGCATTTCCTGTTCAACTCCTTCAACACGGTGAATGCCCTTATCCATACCAACCAACAGGAAGCCGTTCACTTCATCAACAACATGTCGGATGTATTTCGCTATGTATTGGAAAGCAGTAAGCGCAACCTCGTAACCCTGCGGGAAGAAATGCAGTTCATGAACGCTTATACCGAAATGTTGAAAGGCAGGTACGGCAATAAGCTGACCGTTCATGTCGATACCAGCCGGGAAGCAGAGCGATTATTGCTACCACCGGTAGCCATTCAGGTGCTCGTGGAAAATGCCGTTAAGCACAATGTTATTTCAGCCAGCAAGCCGTTGAGGATCGACATATTTCTCGACGGGCAGACAGGGCTTACGGTCACCAATCCCATCCGGGAGAAGCAGGTAGCACCTTACTCCACCGGCATTGGCTTGTCTAATCTAAATCAACGTTGCAGCTACCTGTGTGGCCGTGAGATCACCGTACGCAGGTCGGCCCATGAATTTTCAGTCACCATACCATTAATAACACCCGATGAATATACTGATCATTGAAGATGAAGACAGTGCAGCTTCGCAGTTGACCGCTATGGTAGCGGCCCATTTCGACAAGCCCCATTTTGTGCCTGTGATCGACAATATCGGCGAAGCAAGGGACTACCTGATAGCAAAACCGGCCATCGACCTGATCTTCCTGGACATTAATCTTTCGGACGGACTATCTTTCACCATCTTCAAAGACCTGGTGATTGACATTCCCATCATCTTTACCACAGCCTATGATCAATATGCCATCCAGGCATTCGAGCTCAACAGCATCGACTACCTGCTGAAACCTATACGCAGCGAAAAACTGGCACAGGCAATCACGAAGTTCAAACGACTGGATGGCCGCAACAGGATGATACCGGATATGCTGAGCATCGACAACGTGCGCAAACTCATCAATGCAGAAGCGGCTTACAAACGCAACTTCTTGGTGCCTTTCAAGGACAGGCTTGTGCCCCTGCATGTAACAGACATTGCCTGGTTTGAGCTACAGCATGGATTGGTGCGGGGCATGACGCACAGCAAAACCACCTACATCATGGAGGAGAAAAGCCTCGAAGAGCTCAGCGAAATACTAAACCCCTGGGAGTTCTACCGAGCCAACAGACAATACCTCGTAAGCAGGAAAGCCATCAAAGATGTGCAACATCATTTTAACGGCAGGCTCTATGTGAATGTATCACCAGCACCGCAGGACAAGGTCCTTATCAGCAAAGCCCGGTCGGGCCACTTCAAGACCTGGATGAGATCCATGTAACCACATTAGGGCATGCTAACCCGATAGCTGTTTGTTACCTTTGCCGTACATTGTTTACCTACAACCCGGCAACCATGCAACTCGAAAAGAACACTACTACTTCCTATGGTCAGATCAGGTTGAAGCTGCCATAAAAATAAAAAAGGCAGCCGGAGTGGCTGCCTTTCAGTTATTTGCAAACGATCACGTATTAATGATTGTGTCCATCGCCGGGTGCATGACCTGGAGGAGGAGCGGGAGGACCACCGGGAGCAGGTGCATTAGCATCAGCCACCTCTACTACTTCAACATCAAATATCAGGCTCTCGTGAGGCTTTTGACCAGGACCGGGCCTGTCGCCATAAGCCTGGAAGAAAGGAATGTACAAAGTACCCTTTCCACCTTTCTTGAAGAAAGCCAGACCTTCATCCCATCCGGGAATTACAGAACCAGTACCCAGTACCAGCTCATAAGGAGGCCTGCTGCCGTCCATATTGCTTTCAAATACAGTTCCGGAAGGGAACAGCTTACCAGTGTATTTAACGCTGATCTTTTTGCCAGCAGCAGCTTGCATGCCTGTGCCGGGTTCTTTGATCTCGACATAAGTGCCACCAGCTGCTTTTTGAGCAACGATCTTATTCTTAGCCAGGTAATCTTCGATTTCCTTAACAGCAGGACCACGCTTCTTTTGTCCTTCTTCTATGGCCTTTTGCTGTTCAGCCTGCTGACGCGCTTGCTCTTTCATACCCTCAGCCATCTTGTCTTTTTCAGCCAGGCTATCCGTAGTAAACAGATCTACTACTTTAAAAGAAAGAACGATCTGGTCTTTACGGCTGATGAAAGGAGGCAATCCACCGGGATTCTTCTTCATCAACGTATCAACCAGTACATATACGATAGCGCTATCACCCTTGCGCAGCAAAGGGAAAATTTCGGCTGGATCATAGATCTGACCAACGCTGTCAACAGTAACGAAAGCAGGCATTTTGCCGTAGTTGTCTCTCAGCAGGGTATCTTTTCCAGGACCTTTCAGGCGCTGGGCAAACATAATTTTCAGGGTGTTACCGCGTTTTGCAGGATCTCCCTTGCCATCTGAAATGATCTTGTATAACAGGCCACTTTTGGTTTTCTTTACACCGCCACCTTTACAGCCTGCTGCTATCAACAGAACTGCCAGACAGCCAAGAAGAATCGTTACTCTTTTCATTTGAATTAATTGTTTTTTATAGGTCACCTGCCACTGCGCCAGCGGCAAAAAGTTATGTGTATTTACGTTGAACTCTTAAATTAATCCTGTAGCTCCACAGCATTCTTCTTCATCGCCTCCATAAAGTCTTGTACAGTCTGGTCGAGCGAAGCGCTGCTACGTCCACCGGCAGCGTTGAAGTGTCCCCCCCCCTCAAAATATTTGCGGGCAAAGGTATTCACATCGAAGTCGCCCTTGCTGCGGAAACTCCACTTACGCTCTTCATCACGGTCGATCACCAGGGCAGCCATTTTGATACCCTGAATGCTGAGCGGGTAGTTGACCAGGCCATCTGTATCACCCGTCTTGACCTCGTAGCGCAACAGGTCTTTTTTGGAGATGGCGATCAACGCTGTGTTGTACTCATAATAGATCTCCATACGGTGCAACAATACATGTCCTATGAGCCGCAAACGGTTCTCAAGGAAATTATCGTAAATATTCTCATGTATCTGCGTATGGTTCAGGCCACGTCCTTTCAGGTCCGATACCATGGTGTGCACATGCGCGCTGGCAGCCGGGAAACGGAAAGAACCCGTATCGGCGATCACGCCCGCATAAAGGCATTCCGCGATATCCTTGTTGATCAAAGCACCATGCCCCGACTCCATGATAAAGTCGTAGACCATTTCGCAGGTAGAGCTTTTGGCCGTGTTGCTCACGCCGTAGGCAAAACTCTCTACTTCAGGCTGCTGGTGGTGATCGATCAGAATACGGGTATTGTCGATGGCCCTGATTTTAGGCGCCATGTTCTTTGTACGCAATAACACGTTGAAATCCAGGCAAAAAAGCCACTCAGCTTTCGCCAGCAGGCCTTCCGCCTTGTCCCGGTGCAGCTCAAAGTCCACCACCGTATCACAGCCCGGCATCCAATTGAGCCACCTGGCCCAGTTGGTGGGAGAAACCACGGTCACCTGATGCCCCAGTTGGCGCAGAAAATGATACAGACCCAGCGTAGAACCCATTGCATCGGCATCTGGCTTCTGGTGCATGGTGATCACCACTGTGCGGGGAGTAGAAAGTAAAGGGTATAAATCCTGGATAGGTTGCATAAAATGGTGGCAAAGTTGCACAAATAAAGTCCAATAGCCAAAAAACTATAAACATCATTATCTTGCGCCCAAAATAGAGTAAAAACATATGAGTAACCGCACGTTTACAATGATTAAGCCGGATGCAATGAAGAATGGTCATGCCGGAGCTATCCTGGACAGGATCATTAAAGAAGGTTTCCGCATTGTAGCCCTGAAGCAAACAAAGCTGAGTGCTGAAAAAGCCGGTGAGTTCTATGCAGTACACAAGGCACGTCCTTTCTACGGCGAACTGGTAGATTTTATGAGCAGTGGGATCATCATTGCTGCTATCCTTGAAAAAGCAGATGCAGTAGCTTCCTTCCGCAAACTGATCGGTGCTACCAACCCTGCACAAGCAGACGAAGGTACCATCCGTAAATTATATGCTACTTCTTTAGGTGAGAATGCCATCCACGGCAGCGACAGCGATGAGAATGCAGCCATTGAAGGCAGCTTCTTCTTCAGCGGCCTGGAGCAATTCTAATACATCGGCAATCGGCAGTCGTGAATCGGCAGCCGATTGCCGTTTTTAGTTCTTCACCGGCGTCACGGTATACCCTTTCTTCTTCAGCAGGTTGATCACCCCCTGCTCGCCGCCCAGGTGTCCCGCTCCCACTGCAAACAGGGCCGTACGTGGCCCCATAATGCCGGGCATGCTGCCCACCCAGCGCCGGTTGCGGCTGTACAATAACAGGTCCATATATTGCTCCATACCCGGGTCGCTCTTCTGCACCAGCGAATCCAGGCGCTTCAGGTCCTGCTTACGGTAGCCGTCCACCATATCCAGCGTTGCCTTCTTGTAGCTATCGATGCTGTCGATATAAGCCACCAGGTCTTTGGCCTGTTTGTCATAAGGAATACTATCAAACAACCCCGCCTGAAACTCTGCCGTTTCAAGCCCCTTGATCTCTTTTTCGTATTGCTTGCTTTCCTTCATGATCTGCTGTTCCATGCCATTCTTCTTATCGGCATCACCACAGGCCATGGCCTGCTCGCCAATAACGCTGGAAATAAAGTAAGGCTTGAAGCGATTCATAAAATCAAGCGGCAATGGCGCTTTGATGCTCTTGAGGTACTTAGCTACGCGATCGTATTCTTCCTTGGTCAGCAGGTCCGACAGTTTCTTTCCATCGTTCATGCGCAGGTATTTCACCGCTCCCATGATCTCGTTCATATCGTCCATGTCCAACTCAAAATAGATCACCTGCACATCCTTGATAGCCTTTTTGAGGTTAGGGCTCAACGTGGCATCCTGATCGCACAAAATGTGCATGGTTCCAAACAGGTACGAAGGTTTCTGCAAGCCGTTGCCGGAGATCTCGAACAACAACGTATTCTGTCCTACGGGCTTAACGGGGCCTTTGGGCTTTGTGGCCGCTGGCTTGGCGTTCATGGTTTTAACCGGGGCAGGCTTTTTCGTTTGGGAATACCCGAACCCGGCCATTGCCACCCAACAGATCGCCATAAAAGATGATTTCACGAACATGGTCAAGTGCTATTTTTTAATATTTGTTTAGTACTTTTTTTCGTTATTATTGCTCCAAATAACCCCTAACATGCAGCCCCTCCAAAACCGCAGGTACCTGATACCTGGATCATTCCACCTGTTCATTCCCAACCACCCACCTCCACTGGCAAAACTAACTACCGCCCTTCATATATGCCAATAAATAAAAATTATTAATCCTGCTGAAGAACTGGATAATAGCCCGGTAATTCTGTCGTTATTACGCGAGACTATACAGGCAGAACCTCCCAGGTTCAATAAAATAAACCCCTAATATGAGAAAGACAATTGCCCTGATCGCAATTTTAGGGCTCACTTTGCCTGTTTTTGCCCAAAGAGACAAGGATGTTCCGGCTTTTGGTACCGTTGATAAGGCCGATTTACAGTTAAAAGAATGCGACTTTGACAAAGATGCCGAGGCGCTCGTACTGTTCGACGTGGCAGAAGCCTACCTCGATAACCTGGGCTCCATCGAGCTCGTACGCCATGTACGCATCAAGATATTGAAAGATAAAGGGCTGAATGCCGCCGATATTCATATTCGCTACCACGGCTACAGGAATGATGAAAACATCAAAGGCCTTACCGCCCAGACCTATAACCTGGACGGAAGTGGCAATATCGTTACCACGAAAGTGGAAAAGAAACTGATTTACGAAAAGCCATTGGATAAAAGATACTCCGAACAGGTGTTTACCTTTCCGGACGTAAAAGCCGGCAGCATCATTGAATACAAATACACCCATACCAATATCGGTCATGGAAACTGGTACTTCCAACAGGATATACCTGTTAAATACAGTCGGTATCGCGTAGACTTCCCCGAAGAAATAGAATTTGTTTGTACACCACTGGTCGTATTACCAGTACAGCAAAAATCAGAAAACAAGAGTCGCCGCAATATCAAGACATTGACCATGTCCAACATCCCTGCCCTCCGGGATGAGCCTTATATCTCATGCGACTACGATTACCTGCAACGGATCGAAACCCGGGTCATCGCCATCAACCCGGTCGGCATGCCACGCCAAAGCAGAATATACAACTGGCCACAGATCATCAAATTTCTGGCCGAAGATGAGGATTTTGGCATCCAACTGAAACGCGACATTCCCCGTACAGTAGACCTGGATGAGTCCTTGAAAAAACTCAATGACCCTTACCAGAAAATGACGACCATTCACAACTATGTACGTAAGAATATGGAATGGAACAACTATGGAGGCATCTGGGCCCTGAACGGCGTTAAGAGCGCCTGGAAAGATAAAAAAGGCACCTCCGGCGAGATCAACCTGATCTTGGTGAACCTGCTGAAGGATGCTGGTCTCAAAGCATCTCCCCTGCTGGTGAGCACCCGTCGCAACGGACGCGTCAACACTTCCTTTGCCGATTGGCGCAACTTTAATAAAGTACTGGCTTACGTAACCATCGGAGAAAAGTCCTACATACTGGATGCTACCGAAAAATATACCCCTTCCAATCTCATCCCCTATGAAGTAATGTATTCCGAAGGATTGGTGATCGAGAAAATAGACACCTGGGAATGGGGCTGGCGTGTAATATGGAGCGAGAAGCCGCACTTCCGTGAAACCATCGTGGTACAGGCCAATATCGATGAAGAAGGCCTTATGAAAGGCGCTGCCAGCGTTACCTGCTTCGATTACTCCCGTATAGAGCGCCTGCCTACCCTGAAAGAAGGGAAAGACAAATTCATAGAAAAATTCTTCACGGCAAGCAATCCCGGCGTAAAAGTAGATACGTTAAGCATCGAGAACGAAAACATCGATACACTGCCACTCACACAAACCGTTAAGTTCAACCAGCCCATTAACAGCTCAGGCGACTACAAGTATTTTTCGGTGAACCTGTTCACCGGACTTGAGAAGAACCCCTTTGTGGCCGACAATCGCTTTTCGGATGTATTCTTTGGCGCCAACCAGAACTACCAGATCGTGGCCAATATCACCATCCCGGAGTCGTATGAATTTGAGGCCCTGCCCAAAAGCGTACGTATGATCATGCCAGATACCAGCATCTCCATTACCCGTCGTATCAATTCCGAAAAGAACATACTGGCAGTGCGCATTTCACTGGAATTCAAAAAACCTTTGTATTCTCCTGAAGAATACCCTGATTTTAAGGAATTTTACAAACAATTATACGCATTGCTGAATGAGCAATACGCGATTCGCAAAAAAGCTAAATCCTGATATACATGAGCGTTGAGCACGGCATGGTAAGCCACGTGAAAAAAAGTATATTATTGATCTTCCTTCCATTGCTGTGGCATGCCACAGCAATGGCTCAGCCGGAATTTGAAAACTGGGGCCACATATCAGCAGCAGAAAAGAACCTGAAAGTTTGCGCGTTCGATAGTGAAGCAGTAGCGATCGTACTGTTCGACGAGGCGGTAGCCGACCACGACGATGAGCGCAAACTGATCACCTACCGGCGTATCCGTATCAAAATATTGAAAGAGCAGGGAATGGAATATGCCAACGTGCAGATCCCCTATTATGCAGGCAATGACTTTCAGAGCATCGACAACATTGAAGCAAAGGCCTACAACTTCGACGCCGCCGGCCAACAAACGGAGCAGGAGGTAGAAAGAAAATCAATTTTCACCCAGCAACGCAATGCAGTGTGGCACTCCAAGAAGTTCACCTTCCCCGGCGTCAAAGTAGGGAGTATCGTAGAATACCAATACCGCAGCACAGAAAAGAACTACCTCAACCTTGAAGCATGGGAATTTCAGCAGGAGCTGCCGGTAGTGAAAAGTAAATTCACCCTGTCGATACCTCCCGGCTACGAGTTTGCCTATATGGTATTCAAAAGCCAGCAGTTCCCCATCGTTATAAAAAAGGAATCGTCCGACGGGCGATACCTGTTTGCCATGGACAGCATTCCCGGCCTGCGCGAAGAGCCATACATGGATGCCCGGAAAGATTACCTGCAAAGAATCAATTTCCAGCTATCGGCTTATAACAATAGCGGCTTTGGCAAACAAAAATACATGACCTCCTGGGATGAAGTTACACGCGAGCTGAGCACCGCCTCGTATTTTGGCTCACAGATCGGTAAGAATATTAGTGGTACCGAAGACTTCATTGCCCTCATGAAAGTGCTTCCATCTCCCATGGAAAAGATGAAGCGTATATACAACTATACACGCAATTACATGAATTGGAACCGCTTTTACGGCGTGGGAAGCAGTGATGGCGTTAAAGCTGCCTGGAGCAAAAAGAGCGGCAGCATCTCAGAGATCAACATGATCCTTGTGAACCTGCTGCAGGATGCCGGACTGGACGCTTACCCTATGCTCGTAAGCGAAAGGTTCCATGGCAAAGTCTCTACCCAGTATCCGTTTGTCGGACAGTTCAACGCTACGTATGCAGCGGTACTGATCGATGACAAAAAATACTTTCTCGATGCAACCGACCCAACCGGGCAACCTGAACTGGTGCCCCTGAGCATCCTCAACACCAATGCATTCATTGTTAACCGTAAAAAGGGAGGCATTATCAACGTAACTGATGAATCCCTGCAATACAAGGAAAACATTACTGTTTCCGTGAAGATCAATGCCGATAAAATGATCACAGGCGAAGCCTGGCTCAACAGCATGCAATATGCCCGCATTAACCGCCTGAGTTCCTGGCGGCGTGGCAAAGAGAAATACATCGATGCAATTCGCAAATCCGGCTCGTCCATAACAGTTGACAGCGTTGATATCAAAAACGAAAAAGAAGATTCCCTGGCACTGGGTCAACACCTGCAGTTCAAAGGCCAGGCTACCACTACCGGCGACTATATCTTCGTGCCCGTCAACCTGTTCTCCGGCTTTGAGACCAACCCCTTCATTGCCACCAACCGCTTCAGCGATATCAACTTTGGCTATCGTAGAAATATCACCTTCAGCACCTATATCGATATACCGGAAGGATATACACCCGATGAGCTACCCAAATCACTGCAGCTGGTCAATGAAGACAAAACAGTGATCTTTATAAGAGAGCTGTTCAATGACGCCAACTCAAAAAAGATACTGGCCAGGTTCAGGATCGAATTTAAAAAGAGCCTGTACGGCGTTGAAGAATATGGAGCGCTGAAAGAGTTCTATAAGAAAATGTTTGAGCTATTGAACGAACAAATCGTATTCAAGAAAAAGTAAGCATTATGAAAAAGGGCTTCACATTGAGTATACCTGCGTTGTTGTTATTCTTCATGGGGCTGGCACAGGAACCATCCTACGATGTAGCCTCTATACCCCAGGCATTGAAAGACAATGCCCCCATGATCAAACGCTATGAGAATATAACATTCGAAGTGTCAGATATAGACAGAGCATCCCTGAATGTGCATTCTGTAGTAACCGTCATGAATGAAAAAGGCAGAAGGGCATTGACCTTCTACACCCATACTTCAAAGTTCACTTCCCTTGAAGATGCAGAGGTAAAGCTTTACGATGCGAAGGGAAAACAGATAGCCCGGTACAAGAAAAAAGACATGACCACCCAGGCCACCGGAGAAGGCCTTATTGAAGATGGTAAAGTGACCTTCATTGAAACATCAGCCCCCTCCTACCCGGTCACCATAGAGATCAAATACCAGGAGCGTTATAAAGGCACTTTATTTTATCCCTGGTACGAGATCATGCAAAGCGGAGAATGCATACAATCGTCCACCTTTACCGCCAAAGTGCCCCTCAACATGGAAGTACGGTTCAAGGAAAAGAACATTTCCCTGAAACCTGAGACCGGCGGAGATGATAAATACAAATGGTACAAATGGTCAGTAAAAGACCTCAAAACGCTTGATAATGAAGATGGCTCCGACAACAAGTATCCCTACATCATGATGGCGCCCAACCGCTTCAAATACGACGACTATGAAGGCGACCTCAGTAGTTGGAAAAGCTTTGGACAATGGTATGCCAATCTGAACAAAGGACTCGATGTACTGCCTCCCGACCGCGTAGCCTTCTTCAAAGACCTCGTTAAAGACGCACCCAATAACCGGGAAAAAATAAGGATCATTTACGACTACCTACAAAAGAACTTCCGGTACGTAAGTATTCAGCTTGGCATCGGCGGTCTGCGTCCGTTCTCTGCAGACTTCACCGATAAAAAGAAATACGGCGACTGTAAGGCCTTAAGCAATTTTACGAAAGCAGCGCTGAGCGCTGTCGGCATCAACAGCATTTATGCCGTCATCAATGCAGGCGTCAATTCGCCACCCATGGACGCCGACTTCCCATCCAAATTCTCCAACCACGTTATCCTGTGCGTACCCATGGAGAAAGACAGCGTGTGGCTGGAATGTACCAGCAAAACAACCGACTTTGCTGTACTGGGCAGCTTTACAGAAAACAGGAATGCCTTGCTGATCACCAACGAAGGAGGAGTACTTGCTCCCACTCCCCTGAGCAAATCCGGCGACAATAAATTTGAGGTCACATCAAACGTGACGATACAACCCGATGGATCGGGTAAGACTGTTGCCCTATTCAAAACAACCGGCGAGTACAAAGAAATGATGACCGCCGTCATGGAAGAGAAAAAAGATGACCAGAAAGGATACATCATTCATGGCATGGGCTTCAAGCAACCCGACGAATTTACCCTGAACAAAAAAGAAGCCAACACAACCCTCGTCACCGAACTCGATATGGCGCTTGAAAAAGTACCGGAGTTCATTGCCGGCAACAAAATGTTCCTCAGTCCAAGGATGTATAAACTATGCAATCTCCGGTTGCCCAAAGCTGAAAACCGGAAAAGTGATTTCTATTTCAACATCCCTTATCAAAAGAAAGACACCACCATTATACACCTGCCCGAAGGGTTTGTAATAGATGCATTGCCACAAACGAAAGAGCTTAAATGCCCTTATGCCAGTTATCAAACCAGGTATTGGTATGATGAAAGCAAAAAGTCCATCTATTCCACCACTACACTGGCACTGGATCAACATAAGATTCCCGCAGCCGGCTACGCAGACGTAAAGAAGTTCTTCGAACAGGTAATGCAGGACGATGCACAAAGAATTGTGATCAAGAAGCAATAAACAGTATACATACCAAACTATTCCACTACAGCTTCCTCTCCATAGATCTGTCCCTTGAACTTCAGCGACGGAGAAGGCAGGAATTCACCCAACCCCAGCGTAGGCCATTTCTGGTCTACTGAAGTAATGGTATCGTCAGCCGCCACGATGATATTGGGCCAGTCGCGCTGGAAGTCATCAAAAGCTTTTGTTTTGATCGTGCCGTCAAAGCCCATGCAAGCCCACTTCTTACCAGATTGCTGCACAGGACGCTCGAATGGCAGACTATCGCGGCGTGGATCGAGATTATTACAGAAACGCCACAAAGCCACCGGCAGATCATTCGCATCTACCGTATGCTCTACATACAGGATCATCTTCACGACTTCAATGATAGGCAGCTGGCAAAGCTGTTGGTGCAGCTCACGTATATGCCCCTTCCGGTTCTTTTCAACAGACACGATGATACAGGGAATATCCTTCGCCAATAAACTGATGTTGATGCTACGCACTTCTGGAAATTGCTCAGCGATCAGCTTATTATCGATCGTGTAGCCTGCAATGCCGCCACCACGCGACAGGCTTTGCATTTCGTAACTATCATCAATCTCTTCCTCCTGCTTCGCCGTACCATCGATGCACATCTTACCACCAAAGCCCAGCTTGCTGCAACTATGATCCAACACATCCATCGGGCCTTGAGAAAAACTGATATCCGTCGCTGGGTTGAGGTTCTTGAATACGTATTGCGCCAGCGTCTTGTAATCAGTGATCGGCACTTTGCCATCGGCCAGCACAAGGATCTTATTAAACATCATCTGCCCCGCGCCCCACATGGCGTTCATCACCTTTTGCGCCTGACCGGGATATTCTTTATTGATCTTGGTGATCACCAGGTTGTGGAACACACCCTCTACCGGCATATCCATATCCATGATCTCAGGCACCATGGTCATCTTGATAGGCGCCAGGAAAATACGCTCCGTAGCCTTACCGAGCCAGGCATCCTCTTGTGGTGGAATACCTACAATGGTAGCAGGATACACAGGGTTCTTGCGATGCGTGATGGCAGTGATGTGAAATTTAGGATACCAGTCGGGCAGCGAGTAATAGCCCGTATGATCACCAAAAGGCCCTTCCCAGAGCAGTTCGTCGTTGGGGTCCACATAACCTTCAATCACAAAGTCTGCATCGGCAGGCACCTCGATAGAAGGCTGTGTAATACATTTTACAAGCTCCACTTTCTTCTTGCGCAGGAAACCGGCCAACATGTATTCATCCACATTCTCTGGCAATGGAGCCGTAGCAGAATAAGCATAAACGGGGTCACCGCCCAACGCTACCGCCACCGGCATTTTGATGCCCAGCTTTTTGTATTCACTGAAATGTTTGGCGCTCACTTTGTGCCGGTGCCAGTGCATGCCGGTAAGTTGTGGGCCAAACACCTGCATGCGGTACATGCCCACGTTGCGGATATTCGTATTCGGGTCTTTGGTATGAATGATAGGTAAAGTCACGAAAGGGCCGCCATCTTTGGGCCAGCAGGTGATCACCGGCAGCTTTTCGATGCTGGCAGCATCCCCTTGTAAGATTACTTCCTGGCAGGCGCCGCGTCCACTTTTTACTTTAGGCATCCAGGAAGCAAACTCGCCCAGTTTGGGCAGCAGCTTCAGTTTATCCAAAATGCTCTCCTTGGGAGATGATAATAGTTTAAAAAGCGCTTCTATATCCCGCGCCACATCGTCGAGGTGGTGCACACCCAGCGCCAGGCACATGCGGCGTTCGCTGCCGTAGGCGTTCATCAACACAGGAAAGTCGTAACCGGTATTCTCAAACAACAAAGCCTTGCCGCCACCGGGTGTTTTACTGATGCGGTCGGTGATCTCGGCTATTTCCAGTTTGGGGTCTACATACGTCTTGATCCGTACCAGTTCGCCTGCCTGCTCCAAAGTCTCGATAAAATGCTGCTGATTCCTATATGCCATGCGCTTGAATTTGCGGGGGCAAAGGTACGGAGAATTACTCCTTCAGCAGTCTCAATACCTGGTTATTACCCAACCGCAGGAAGTAAACCCCGGCCGGCAGCATAGATAGGTCGACAGAGAAAGGTAAACGGGTGAGTTTGAATGCCTTCATAGCCCTCCCTTGCGCGTCTGCAAGCCAGGCTGTGGTATTCAATAGTTGTGGGTCACTACTCTGCAACAAAGCCGTGGTTCGCACAGGGTTCGGCCACAAAACAGCCTTTGCTTCTCCGGCAATAGTCAGGCGGATAACCTTGCTATAGCTAATGGTATTTTGCTCAACGATCCTCAGCCGGTAATCGATCTTGCCGCTGAGCGTGGCAGGATCTGTAAAACGATAAGTATGTGAAAGCAGATTATTGGCAGGCACCGACCCAATGGAAGCAAAGTCGCCACCATTGATACTCCGCTCCACTACATACGAGAGAATACCTTGCTGATCGGCCACTTTCCATTGCAGCTGATTGCCCCCAGGCGTATGACGCCCGTCAAAAGATACCAGCTTTACAGGCAACACAGAAGCATTACTTACATGCAGCCGGATATAATATGGACGGGTAAAATTAGCACCGTATGCCTCCACATTTTCCCAGGGCAACGCATTAAACTGCACCCACACCTTCCCGGGTGTAAAGACCCCGCGCGTTTGAATGAGCGCCAACGTTGAATCGAATTCCACGGCAGCCACCACGTATTCACCAGGCGTGAGCGTGAGCCTTCCACCATAAATAGGTATTGTGTCGATAAAAGCATTATCATCAGCATACAACAACGTATCCGTAGAACCAATAATTGTAGCAGGCTTTCCTCCGGCCATGCTCCACACTGTCAAAGCATATTTGCGACCCGCATAACCACGATTATAAGCTACAGAAACAGAACGAAGCTGCGTGGTCGATTGAATAGAGAACGACTGCCCCAGATAACCGTTGCCCGCCCCGGTACCCAGAGCGCCCACTATGTCATTGTCATCCCTGGCGTATAAAGAATCATGAATAGTGATGGTATTGAACAAAGTATCATTGCCCGTGGAAGATTCAGCCTGGTCCATTACCGGGAAATACTTGACCCGGTATTGCCCTGTGGCAGTTGGCGTCCAACCGGGAACAGTAAAATTAGCACTGGCCCCGTAGCTCATCGAAGCCACGGGCGTACTGGTTTGCGTATACAGCAATGCTTGTGCGGCATTATATACTTCCACCCGCATACGTACATTGGTAATAGGCGATACACCATAACTACGGATAGTACCAGACAACGGAAGATTGACAGCCTGTTGTAACGGATAAGTTGCATACTCGAATGAATTGATGTGGACCATGCTGGGATCGTAGTGTGCCACCCGCTCTATTTTTACGTCATCGATAGCAAGCAGGAACTTATCAACAGCATTATTCCTGAAACCGATGTACACCATCTGCCCGGCATAAGCATGCAGACTGACAGTATGTGTTGTCCAGGTATTATTCTCTGCAGTAGTGCTGAACAACACGTTAGAGTGGGTTAATTGATTACCGATATCACCTGTACCGCCAGTAGGAGCCACTGTCATGATCCGCACTTCATAACCATCACGGTAAGCAGCATCATAAGCTTTAGCTCTCCAGCTTAGCTCACAGTTATCGAATAGCGGTCCGATCAACGGCGTCCACATGAAATCATTGGCCGTTCCTGGCGGCGAATAATACGAAGTGGAAAAAGCACAACTGTCTGCAGTATTGAAACCGAAAGCTTCACGCCTTATCCAACCATTGTTGACATAACTAACTTGTGCATCTGGCTGATTATTATCTACATTGAAAACACGCCAACCCGGCGCAAAAGCATATGTTCCGGCACCGCCAAAAGTGGAGCCATTAATACCATCAAAATCCTCGAAGAAGATTGTCTGGGCCTGAACACTGTTCATGACCGCAAACCATATTGCCAGAATAACTAACCTTTTCATAAGCAACCTGCAAATTATACAGCAACCCCACCTGTAAACGGGCAATGGTGTAAACAACAGGCTATAGCAGGTGAAATGCAGGACTTTGTATGTGGCAACAAAAAAATGCGGCGCTCACGAGAGCGCCGCACACATATTAGCAGATAGCACAAAACTATTAATATACGTTTTTAGGACAACCTGTTCCACCACGGCCACCACCAAAACCGCCGCCATTGCCGCCAATACCGATGGTAAGTGTGAGGCCCTGGAAATAATACCAGTCTTTGTATTTGGCGCCACCACGGGGGCTTCCTTCTGCAGGATAAGGAAGACCATCCTTCAGTTGATTACCACGATACGCCATTTCCACAGCCTTGGCGCCGCGCTCTTCAAACAGCCGGAACTCGTCCACATAAGTGCCACTCACATCATCGAGATGATCCGTAAACAGCTTGCGTAAGCCAATCTCATAGCCAAGTATCACATTAGGGCTAACCCTGAACTTGATACCACCACCAAAAGGAATGGCAAACTGTGTGAGTTTATATTCTTTTCTATCCGGGTAAGCAGTCAGACCCTGTCCTTCTGTACTCAAAGGTTTCAGGAACACTTTATTACCCAGCGTATCGAAAGCATAAGGATTGAAGTGATACAAAGCTATCCCGCCAAATACATACGGAGATATCTTCTTATCCTCCATGTTGAACAATGTGTATTCTAACAATAAGTTGCCTTCCAGTATCCGGCTTTCAAAACTCAGGTTACGGGCGCGCAACACAGCTTCCGTATTCTGGTTATCGTGGGCCTCTACCGTTCCATACTGGATACCAGCACGAACACCAATGTGCGGTGTCAGGTCATATTTCAAACCAGCACCAATAGCAAGATTAGATTGATTAAACGTAAAAGTGCGGCCCTGTAGATCGCCCTGGTAATTGGAGACACCTCCAAAGAGCGTAAGATGTAAACGACTTGATTCCTGGGCAAAACTAAACACGGGCACTAATAGGCATAACAGTGCGGACTTTCGCATACGTAAGTTTGATTTTTGGGTTTCAGCAGCAATTCGCCTTGGGCACGGTTCTTCAATAGAATCTGGTTCTACGGATGCGATCAACTGGAAGGGTAAAATGGAGGTATTGGATGGTTCACAGAACGCAACATTCGCGCCAATTTTTAATCCGGGATTAATCATTCACTATACCCGGAAAGATGTGGATAAATTACGCCCTGTATTCCATCATATTACAGATTACAATAGCAGATACGACCGATACAATAAGAGGGTTGGGTATCAGGCATTGGCAGATTTTATATTCAGCAGGAATTGAAAAAGATTGGTATCGGTAGACAATTGTAATTTCTTGCGCAGGCGGTAACGACTTATCTCGACACCGCGCACCGATATATTCATTAATTGCGCTATTTCTTTAGTCGACAAATTCATGCGCAGGTACGCACACAACTTGATCTCATTAGCAGTCAATTGCGGATAATGCTCTTTCAAGGCCACGAGGAAATCACTGTGCACCCGGTCGAAGTGAAAAGCAAACTGCTCCCAGCCCTGATCAATTTTATCTTCTTCATTGAGGATGCGCAACAACTTCTTCAACTCTTCCCCATCATCACCATTACCGTTGGCAGGCATTTTCTTCAACCGCTTCAATTCATCTTTGATCCTTGTTAGCAATTCCCCTTTTTGTACGAGGTGCATGGCCGAAGAAGCCAGCTCCTGGTTCTTATGATCGATCTCCGACTCCAGCTTTTCATTACGCAGTTGCATGATCTCCTTCTCCGATTTTTCCATCTCCAGTTGATGCAGGTACTGCAAACGCTTTTGCTCCTCTTCATGCCGCTGCTGCTGACGCCTGAATTTCTTTTGCTGCCGTTTGTACAACGCATAACCCAGCGCACACAAAGCCAGGAAATACACACTATAAGCCCACCAGCTTCTATACCAGGGCGCCAATACCTCGAAGGAGAAACTACTCACCGGCGATTCATTGCCCAGGTTATTACGCGCCTTCACTTCAAAAGAATAATGACCCGGCGGCAGATTGGTATAATCCTTCTCTGTTTTCTTCGACCAATCCGACCAGCCATTATCAAATCCCTTCAACTGATAGCTGTAAGTAATGTTCGATTGCTGCCCATACAACGAAGACGAATACTCAAAATGCAATGAGTTCCACTTCCACGCTATAGAAGGAATAGCATCCTGCTTCTGACCACTCATATCATCCACCTCACCGAAGTAACCACCAAAGATGAGCCGGTCGGATGGACCAGTGGAAGTGACAGCATTGATGCGCGCCTGGATCAGGTATTTATTCCTGCGGTATTGATCATAGTTGATGTGATAAAACCCATTCTCGGCGCCAATGAAAATATTACGCCCATTAGTAGTATAAATATGTTCGAAGCCACTCACCATCTTGCCATTCAGCTCAGGCAGGTATACGATCTGTGGATTGGCCGCAGAGAAATCGACCACGCCCAGCTGCTTCTCATGAATGAACCAGATATTCCCATCCGTATCCTCTTTCAGATAACGCAAGCTGGTATTGTCAAAAATGGATTGAAACCACGGCGAGCGTTCAAACTTATCAGTGCGGGCATTGTACACATAAACACCCTTTTCAGTAGCCACCACTACCTGGTTTCTCACTGTGTACACGTGGTTGTTCATGAAAGAAGGCAATCCCTCCTTATCGGTGTACAACTTAATACGCGCAGGCTGAACGCCCATCTCTATCCTGTAAACGCCACGATACGGATGCGAGGCCCACGCAACATTATTATTATCAAAAGTGATAAAACGAGCAGGCTCATCCAGTCCTTCTATTTTACGGCCAGTATGAAAAACATTATGGTCATATTCCAATATCTCCAGGCCATGATAAGTGCCAGCCAGCACCTGCGCAGAAGGCAATACTTTGTTCACCGGCAGGTAAGTCCAATAACCCCAGCCAGGCTTGGCATTTACGGGAGAAGCATTTCCGGGACCAACCTGGAACGAGCCATCATGATGCCCCAGCAGCACATGCCCGTTGATCTCCGACAGGCCCCACACCTGCCCTTTTGTATTAGGCACCTGCGCAAACTGCCCTTTTACGAAACTAAGATCGTCCGTGGCAGTGAGCGGCACGGTATACAAACCATTGGTAGTGCCGAGGTAGAGGTAATTATCGTGGATAAGAGCTGCATAGCCCGATCCCTCATTCAGGTTTTCGGGATAAATATGTTTGATGGCATTGTCGTAGGCTACAAAGTCGATCCCGTTATCCAGTCCCAGCCACAAGTTGTTGTTCCGGTCGCGAAAAATGCTGGTAATATTATTATTCTGCAACCCCTCCTTACGCGTAAAGCTTTGCACCAGCTCCCCCTTCATATTGAAAACATGACAACCGCCCAGGCTGGTAGACAGTGCAAACCAGTCGCGCCCCAGCGCAAGCCCGCCATAAATAGTTTCTTTTGATATCGCAGCCAGCCCGGCAGACCGGAAAGGCGTAAGCCGGTTGCCGGCCAGTAGAAACAGGCCATCCTTTAGCGTGGTCAGCAGGGAGCTGTCTTTACCCACCGGGATCAAGGCGCTGGTATACAAACCAGGCACCATATCCTCATGGCGCATCAGCGGCTGCCAGGTGCCCTGGGCAAAACGCAGCAGGCCGTAACTCATGTCCTGTGCCACCAGCTGGTTGCCGTGAATACCCATAAAAGCCCATTCCGATACAGCCGGATAAACGATCATGGTTTGATTGGTATACTGCAGGATCTTATGGATCGAACGGAAGAAGATGTCATTACCCCAGGGAATGATGTCCCAGATATCGGCAAAAGAGCGCTCTTTCTCAGGAATGAGGTGCTTTAGCGAAGTGAAAGCCAGCACACCGGTTGAATCGGGGGAAAAATAACCGATCTCATCCTGTCCACCGGCATAAATACGCTTGTCTTTCCCGATAGCGATGGAGCGGACGATGGTCCTGTTGGGCAAGGGATAAATGCGCCAATGCGTGCCATCGAAACTGAGCATACCCTCATTATTAGCAAAATACATAATACCATGAACATCCTGCTGAATGTCCCAATTTTGCGTCCCACCCCCATAAATATGCTTGGAATAATTGATGATCTCGGGCAAACCAATAGTGTTCTGCCCAAAGCAGGAGATCTCCACCAGGAGAAGTAGCAGTAGCAATCGTTTAGACCTCTTCATAAGCAGGTTGGATATGGTCTGCCTGCAGAAAGCCGGGTTACCCCATCTTCACAACAGGCTCTACAAAATCTCAATTCAGCCTTCCTGTTCAAGGTAGTGCATCCGGCAACACCGGAGGCCTATGTGAAAGTAACATTTTTTCAGTGATGTAGTATTGTTGTACCCCAAAAGCCTGTTTTTGTTGACTTGCAGCAGAGTGATGTAGTGGTGATGTAGTGGGAAAATATGCTCATGCAGTACCTCGGTCTAACTTTAGAACCGGCAAAAAACAGAACAGACCAGACCGGTTTCGCCCTGCTCAATGCCTTGCTTGAACCTGTCCGATCTCTACCCTCTGTACGATTGCCAATCACGAAACTAAATTGTTTGCTTATGAAAATGAAAGCTGTACTGCTAAGTATTGCAGTACTACTCCAAACACTGCTTATTAACCAGGCCTATGGACAATCCATCCCCGTTACCGGCACGGTAACCAGCAAGGCCGCCGGTACGCCGGTTCCCAACGCTACCATTGTTGTAAAAGGCACTTCTACTGCCACCACTACCAACGCCGAAGGCAAATTTTCCATCACCGTACCCCGCGCCGGTACAGTATTGGTCGTTTCCCACATCGGGACAACGACACAGGAATTCACCGTCCGCGACGCGTCCGCCATCACCATCAGCCTCGAAGAAAGATCCGGCAGCATGGATGAGGTGGTCGTAGTAGGTTATGGTACCCAGCGTAAAGGCGCCGTTACCACCGCTATTTCCAAAGTAAAAGCCAGCGATCTCGAAAACATGCCGGTACAGCGCGTTGAACAATCGCTGCAAGGGCGTGTATCCGGTCTTACCATCACCACCAACTCCGGCCAGCCCGGTGAAGGCGCTACTGTACGTATCCGCGGTACCACTACCATCGGCAACAGCGACCCATTATATATAGTAGATGGCGTACAGATCGGTGGCGGTATCGAATACCTCAACCAAAGCGACATCGAATCCATCGAAGTCCTGAAAGACGCCGCTTCTGCCGCCATTTATGGAGCCCGCGCTGCCAACGGAGTAATCATCGTTACCACCAAAAGAGGTAAGACAGGTAAAATAGCTGTCAACTACAATGGCTACCTCGGCACCCAAAAAGCCTGGCGCAAATTGAGTTTGTTGGACGCTACCCAATACGCCACTTTATTAAATGAAGCCTACGTAGCCAATGGACAGGCGCCTCGCTTCAACGATCCCGCCTCCTTCGGCAAGGGAACCGACTGGCAAAGCAAAGTTTTTGATGACGGCGCCCCCATCCAGAACCATGACCTGAGCCTCTCAGGCGGTTCAGATAAGTCTACCTATTATGCTTCATTCGGCTATTTCGACCAGAAAGGCATTGTTGCCCCGGACAATTCCAACTTCAAGAGGTTTACCGTCCGGTTCAACTCTACCCATAAGATCACTAACGCCATATCATTTGGCAGCAACGTTGGCTACACCCGCATATCTTCTGTAGGCGTAGGTACCAATGGCGAGTGGGGCACACCCCTCAACCGCGCCATCAATATGGACCCTATCACCCCTTTCATCGTTACCGATCCCGCATTGATCAACTCAAGCCCGTACAACAACCAGCCGGTAGTGCGTGACCCCAGCGGTAACCCCTACGGCATTTCCACCATCGTTAGCTCAGAGATCCTGAACCCGGTAGCAGCTTTAAAAGTAGCTCAGGGTAGCAGTTGGTCCGACAAAGTAGTTGCCAACGTATTTGGAGAAGTAGAACCCATCAAAGGATTGAAGCTACGCAGCACGATCGGTACAGACCTTGCCTTCTGGGGCAATGAAAGCTTCTCTCCCTTACACTACCTGAACACGATCAACCAGGTTACCCTCAACGGCTACACCCGCGAATCGAACCGTGGCGTGTTCTGGCTTTGGGAAAACCAGATATCTTATAACCGCACCATTGGCAGCCACAACTTTACGGTGATGGCAGGAACCACAGGCCAAAAGAACACCGGCAAATCACAGGGCGGTACCAAACGTGGCATTCCCGTAAATGATATCAAAGACGCATCACTCGCATTTCCTGTACCACAAACCAACCAGTTCTTCTGGGGCGGTGAGTACCAGGAGTCACTCTCATCCTTATACGGTCGTGTGATCTATAGCTACGACGACAAGTACCTGTTCACAGGTATCATTCGCCGTGACGGATCATCCAAGTTTGGTCCCAATAACAAATACGGTTACTTCCCCTCCGTATCAGTAGGCTGGGTAGCTTCCCGCGAAAGCTTCTTCCCCGTATCAGATGCGGTGAGCTTCCTGAAAGTACGCGCCTCTTATGGCGTTACAGGTAACGACCGTATCGGCGACTTCCGTTACCTCTCTACAGTAGGCGGCGGCAGAAATTATACCATCGGCCTCACACCGGTACTGGTAAATGGAGTTAGCCCCAACGCCATCTCCAACCCCGACCTGAAATGGGAAGAAACCTCACAGATCAACATCGGTTTAGATGCGGTACTGTTCCGCAACTTCAACCTCACATTAGATGTGTACAATAAGAAAACATCCGGCATGTTGTTGGGCATTGCGGTTCCCGGCTATGCAGGCAACGCAGGCCCCATTGGCAACATTGCCGATATGGAAAACCGTGGTATAGAAATGGAACTGGGCTACAGCAACAGGATTGGCGATGTTAACTTCAAAGTAAGCGGCAACGTCTCTTACCTGAAAAATGAAGTAACCTACCTCGGCGCCGATAAGAAATTCCTCGAAGGACAAAAATTTGGCCCACAGGGCGTGGAAATGACCCGCACGGCTGTAGGCCATGCTATCGGTTCATTCTTTGGCTTCAGGACCAATGGCCTGTTCCAAACACCGGAAGATGTACTGAACTATCGCAATAAAGACGGAGGCTTATTACAAGCCAGTGCACAACCCGGCGATATCCGCTTCGTAGATAACAACGGCGATGGCAAGATCGATAACGACGACCGCACCATCATCGGCGATCCCACACCAGATGTAAGCTTCGGCTTCACCGCACAGGCCAACTGGAAAGGATTTGATATCCTCGTATTTGGCCAGGGCGTTGCCGGCAATGATGTGTTCCAGGCGCTCCGCCGCTTCGACCTGCCCACTGCCAACTGGACTACAGAAGCACTGAGCCGCTGGACCGGTGCAGGAACCTCCAACAAGTTCCCACGCCTGGTATTCAATGACCCTAACCAAAACTTCAGCCGCAGCTCAGACTTCTACCTGCAGGACGGCGCTTACTTCCGCATCAAAGTATTACAGATCGGTTATACCATTCCTGATTACCTGACAAAGAAAGCCGGATTGACCAAAGTACGTTTATACCTGACAGGTAACAACCTGTTCACCTTTACCAAATACAATGGCTTCGATCCGGAGATCGGCGGTGGCAGCTACGGCATCGACCGTGGCATCTATCCACAACCACGCGCATTGATGGCAGGTATCAACATAGGTTTCTAATCCACAAAAATTTGAACAATGACAAGAAAAAGATTCAATATAAAATGGTGGCCCGTACTGATTGGCGGGTTCATAGCAACAGCCGCGTGCAGCAAAAGCTTCCTCGAGCTGCAGCCTAAAGGCACTGAGCTGGAAGACAACTTCTACAAAAACCAGGACCAGGCATTCCAGGGACTGGTATCCGTATACGATGTTATGCAATGGGGCACATCAGGAGGATACACGATGAAAATGCCCCTGCTGTCTGCCGCATCAGATGACGCGTATGCAGGAGGCAGTGATGCCTCCGACCAGCCAAGCTGGGTAGCCTACGACAATTTTACACTCGACGCTTTCAGGGGACCACAACTCGGACTTTGGCAAAAGAACTTCACCGGCGTATACAGAGCCAACCTGTTGCTGGAGAAAATTGAAAAAGTAGATGGCTTACCAGCCAACTTCAAATCACGCGTGATTGCGGAAGCCAAAACACTGCGCGCTTATTTCTATTTCGACCTCGTACGTTTCTTTGGCAGGGTACCCCTCTTTACAGGACCTATCCCTACCAGTGAGCTGTACAGCCAGAAACAGGCAGAGCCAGCAGCGATCTATGCACAGATTGAAAAAGACCTGAAAGAAGCACGCCCCGATCTGCCGGTTACCTTACCAGTGGCAGAATACGGACGCCTCACCCGCGGAGCCGCTACCGCGATGCTGGGCAAAGCGATCATTTACCAGAACAACAACGCCCGCATGGCAGAAGCAGCAGGCCTGCTGAATGAAGTAAACACTTCTCCAGCCTATCGCCTGCTGCCCAACTTTGGCGACATCTTCCGTGCAGATAACAAATTCAACGCAGAGTCGATCCTCGAGATCCCCCACTCCAACCTCGCTGCCTGGGGCGACTGGGGCTGGATCAACGGAGGCGAAGGCAACGTAGCTGTTCAGTACGTAGGTGCGGCAGATTACAATGGTCCGCTCTATTCCGGCGGCTGGGGTTTCTGTCCTATCACTGAAGACCTGGTAGCAGTAATGAAAACCGATCCCCGTTTTGCTCATACGATCATCGATGGCGCTGCGATGAAAGCACAAGGCGCTAAATACACACCACGCTACCAGAACACCGATTACTTTGTCCGGAAATATGCACCGGTAACAGCATTCCGCTCCAACGTAGGTACAGCAGAGATCAACTGGCCAATGAATGAAATAGAGATCAGGCTGGCCGACACTTACCTGCTGGAAGCAGAAGCACTGGTACGTGGCGGTGGCAACGCTGCAAGAGCACAATACCTGATGGACACAGTACGTCACCGCGTAGGCCTGGCTGCCATATCTGCTACGCTGGACAACATTTATAAAGAGCGTAGGCTCGAGCTGGCCACAGAAGGCCACCGCTTCTTCGACCTCGTACGTTCCGGCAAAGCAGTTGAAGTATTAGGCGCCCGTGGTTTCAAAGCCAACAAGAACGAAGTGTTGCCCATACCGCAACAAGAGATCGATGTAACCAATAAAGTATTGGAGCAAAACAAAGGGTATAACTAAAAAAACTTACCATCATGTTACGTAAGAACAATTCATACATATACTACTGGTTGCTGCTATTGTTGATTCCGGCCTTCATGCCCGGTTGCAGCCCCAAGACCAGCTTCGGAGATATCGGCGCAAAACCCAAAGCCGCTTTCACAGTAACTCCCGTAGCAGGCAAAGTAAATACCTACCTGCTCACGTCTACTACCAACGAGGCCTTCTACTTTCGCTGGAACATTGGCGACGGCGGCGGTGCACGCCAGGGCAAAAAGGTCGATACAGCCTATTATCCAGATATGGGCAACTATACTATCAAACTCCTGGTAATGTCTGACGGCGGTTTAGACTCCACCACAGCACAGGTAAACGTTGCTGCAGATGATCCCAACGGATGCGCAGGCAGAAAAGCACTCCTCACAGGTTGCACTTCCAAAACATGGGTATTGGATCAACCAGCAGGTGGCGCGCTGGTAGTAGGACCATTGAGCGGCGGTCCCTGGTGGACAAGCGGCGAAGGCGATGTAGCCGGTCGTCCCTGCGCTTTCAACGACGAATACACATTCAAAAAAGATGGCACCTTCATACTCGACCTGAAAGGAGACATACGCGTAGATGACGAAGGCGGTAACCCCTGGCCTACAGATATCGGGTTCCCTGTTGGTTGCATCAACGTGAGCCAGCTCCCCAATAAGTACAAGCCCTGGGGTGGCGGCAACTTCAACTTCAAGGTGATTGCCAACAGCAAGCTGAAAGTAATAGGCAATGGCGCTTACATGGCTTTATACAAGGCTGGCGAAACAGGTACTTCCGCTAACCCGGAGCCCGAGATTACCTACGACATCATTGAAATGACAGCCACTAAAATGGTGATCAATAAAAAATACGACTGGGGTCAATGGACCTTCACATTCAAAGCGAAATAATCCGTAAATCACATCTATGATTAAAAGAGAAGGTTATATGGTTCAGCTAATTTCAGCGCTCTTCTGCTCCCTGTCGTTTACACTCACATCGGCAAGTTGCAGTAAAAGCAGCGGAGGCTCCGGGGAAGAACCACCGGTAGTACCAGCCATTTCCGTCAACGATGTTACATTCTTTGAAGGAAACGGCGGAACTACCTCATTTGAATTTGAGGTAACCCTGGACAAAAAGACGACCAAAGAAGTTACGGTGAACTATTCCGTTATTGGCACTACGGCAAAAGCCGGAGAAGATTATGTGGCAGCCACCAACCAAACCATCTCCTTCCCGGCAGGCACAACCCAAAAGAAGATCATCGTATCAGTAGTAGCCGACGATATCAAAGAAGGAGATGATGCATTTACGGTACAGTTACAAAGTCCTGTCAATGGCAGTTTATCGAAACAGTCAGGCATAGGCACCATCCGCAATGACGACACTAAAGTAGCGTATACCAATACGGGATACGATGCCCCTAACTCCTATCCGGGCCTCACCCTGTCATGGAGTGATGAATTCAGTGGCCCCACACTCAACACTACCATCTGGAGCCACCAGAATGGCGATGGCTGTCCGAATGTATGCGGATGGGGTAATAACGAATTGGAGTATTACACAGACAGAGCCGATAACCTTTTCTTCCAGGATGGTAAAATGATCATTGAAGCAAGACCTGAAAGCTTCCAGGGGAAAAACTATACATCCTCCAAGATCATTACACAGGGAAAGAAACCAGTTAAGTTCGGGCGTATAGATATCCGCGCTATCCTACCAAAAGGCAAAGGCATCTGGCCCGCCTTTTGGCTGATGCCGGAGAAAAGCGTGTTTGGCGGCTGGCCCAAAAGCGGAGAGATCGACCTGATGGAAGTAGTAGGCCATGAGCCCAACAAAACCCATGGTACACTCCACTTTGGACCTGGTCCCGGCAGTACGCAGATCAACCGGAACACTACCCTGCCTTCGGGCACCTTCAACGATCAGTTTCATGTATTCTCCCTTGAATGGAAGCAGGACCAGATCAAATGGCTGGTGGATGGTAATGTGTTCTCTACCGTCAACAAAGCCGACCTCGGCTCCAACAACTATCCATTCAATGAAGAGTTTTTCGTGATCATCAACCTTGCAGTAGGCGGCAACTGGCCCGGCAACCCCGACGCCACCACCACCTTCCCGCAATGGCTGATCGTGGATTACATCAGGATTTATCAGTAGGTCACAGTTCGCATAAAAACAGTAAGTGGCTGTCAGGCAACGGGCAACGAGCAGTTCCCGGAGCCCGCCAGCCACTTGCTTTTTTCTTTGTACTTTTGCACCCATTTACACCGTACTGTGGTTAAGATCGACAACATAGAACTCCCTGATTTTCCGCTTCTCCTCGCCCCTATGGAAGACGTGAGCGATCCTCCCTTCCGCGTGGTATGCAAGGACAATGGCGCCGACCTGCTATATACCGAATTCATTTCCTGCGAATCATTGATCAAAGATGCCATCAAGGCCCGCCGCAAGCTCAACATATTAGACGAAGAAAGGCCGGTAGGCATACAGATATTTGGTGGCGACGAAGACCGCATGGCCCTCGCTGCCCAGATTGTTGATGCCACCAATCCTGACCTGCTCGACATCAACTTCGGATGTCCCATCAAAGGCATTGTAAACAGAGGCGCTGGTGCCGGTGTACTCAAAGACATCGACCTGATGGTAAGACTTACCACGGCCTGCGTAAAGAGCACAAAGCTGCCGGTAACCGTAAAAACACGACTGGGCTGGGATGACAACAGCAAGAATATCGAAGAAGTAGCAGAACGCTTACAGGACACAGGCATCAAAGCACTGGCCATTCACGGACGCACCCGTTGTCAGCTGTACAAAGGCGAGGCAGACTGGAGCCTCATTGCCAAAGTAAAGAACAATCCACGCATACACATCCCAATCTTTGGCAACGGCGATATCGACTCACCGCAAAAAGCAGTGGAATACAAGAACCGTTATGGCGTAGACGGCATCATGGTGGGCCGTGCAGCCATCGGATACCCCTGGATATTCCGCGAGATCAAACATTATATAAAAACGGGTGAACTGATGCACGCACCCACCCTCGCAGAACGGGTGGCAGTAAGCCGTAAACAACTCCGCAAATCAGTAGACTGGAAAGGACCGGTAGCCGGCATCTACTCCATGCGCCGCCACTATCTCTACTACCTTAAAATGCTACCCGGCTTTGCAGAACTCCGCCAACACCTGATGGCAGCATCCACTATAGAAGAAGCCGAAGCTGTACTGGATGATGTTTTAGTAAGATATGAAGGTTTTGAAATGGAACAGGAGCCCATCGTGCTCAAGAACTACCACGAGAACTGCGCTTTGTAAATTTCGAATATTTTAATTAACTTACTTTCAACGTTACACATTGGGAAACTGAAATTTACAGTCCCTCCTCCACTCACCTCATTTCCCAAAATTCTCAAAAAGTTATAGAGGACTTATAGAGCTCTTATAGAGGAGTTATAGAGACCTTATAGAGGGTTTAATCCATAGATACTTTATAGATACCCCCATGCCAGTGTATAGACAGTATATAGATGCCCCGTGTCAAATCAGGTTACTTCAGCAACCGTACCTCAAAAACATTAGCAGTAGCAACACCCTCTTTCGCCACAAACTTTACCGTAACAGAAGAAGGAGTACTATTAAGCAAGCCATCAGGCAAAGAATAATCTGCATCTATAAACTTATCCTCACCAGCACCATCCATCTTTACCGTAGTGAGCAACACATCATTTACATATATATCAAACTGCCTGTTCCGGTCACGGGCATAGTAAGTAACACGCAGTCTCTTTGCTTTCCCGCCAGTATTGCGCAGATCATAAGAGAACCAGCCCCTGGCATTGCGGAAGTTGCGTTCCCTGAAAAGTCCCGCCTCTGCCCTGTCCGCCTTAAAGTTATGGTCCGACTCAGGCTGCTGCTCGCCACCATAAACCACATCAGCAGTGATACCATCCAGTGCCAGCCTCGCCTGCTCCTTTTCCTTCATCCCCTTTGTCACCTGTTCCAGCTTATCCGGACTGGCATAAGGGAAATAAATAACATACCGTTTATTATGAATAGTATAAAAAGGCCGCAGATATAGATGCTTGTACTTCGGCTGATAAAAGAGACCAGAAGCAGGAAATACCATATCCCGCTTATTCGACAGCTGGTATTGCACCTTGCTGGCTAACTTATCTTCCTTTCCTACCACCAGCGGCGCATCATCCTGCGACACGAGCCTTCCTGCAGCAACATGCCCCATACGGCTGCCATCGGCAAACAGCCCATCAAGACCGGAAGTATCCATAGCTGCAGCCAATACAATAGGTCCATGAACAAAAGAGACCCACGCTGAACTGTCGGGCAATCTTTCTACTTCTGTATGCATAGATGGATAAACAGTGATCACATCTCCTGATTTCCATTGCCGGTTGATAGCAAAATAAGAGCTGCCATCATGTTTCACCTCGATTGGCGTGTCATTAATTTTCACACTCATATGGCCTGGTGTCACCCAGGAAGGATACCGCACATAAATAGTAAACTGCGCAGGCTTTGCCAGCGACAACTTAAGGCTTGAGATGGAGACGGAAGGAAACCTGGTATCCTGCGTCAGCTTCAATCCCTTCTCCTTCCATTCCAGCGTAGAATGAATAAATAAGTTTACATACAGATCATTGTTATTGTGCGCATAGATCAGCTCACCATATTTGCCGTGATTCTCCATACCGGAACCTACACAGCACCAAAAACCTTCCTGCGGTTGAGAATACACCCGGTAATGATTGGGGCGCATGGGTGTAAAATATACAAAACCACCAGTAGGACTTTGCGAAGACAGGATATGGTTGAACAACGTTCGTTCATAGTAATCCATGTAAGTATTGGAAGGTTTGCTTAGGAACAGGTGTTTGGTGAGCTTGAGCATATTATACGAGTTGCAGGTCTCCGGCCCTTCGCGCGACTCCACCATAGAACTGAAATCATTGGCAGGATGAAAATGCTCCCGCACACTGTTGCCGCCGATAGACACTGTCCTGTGCTTTACGACCGTAGTCCAAAAGAAATCAGCCGCATTGGCCCACGCTGTATCATGCGTCACTTCGGCAATACGCTTATACCCGATCACCTTGGGGATTTGCGTATTCGCATGCATACCGGTAAGCGCATCTTTCTGCTGTAACAAAGGATCAAGTATGCGGCGGTCGGAGAAGCGGCGCGCAAGCGCTAAATAACGTTCATCGCCGGTAGCGGCTGCCACATCGGCAAACACTTCATTCATGCCTCCATGCTCGCTGCGCAGCATTTGCTGCACTTGCTCATCAGACAGATTCGATACAAGCTTCACACACCAGTCACACAACTTCACCAATAAGGTCTTTGCCTTTTGACTACCACCAATAGTCCAGGCATCATATAAACCAGCATACAGTTTATGAATATTGTACAAGGGCACCCATTTGCCATTGAGTGAAAAACCACCGGCATCTATTTTACCGGCAGCAATGGTTGCCCACATGGCCTTTCCACCGGGAATGCCACCGATATATCCTTCTCCATTGGCCTGTTGGCATTGCTCCAGTTGACCGATCATATAATCCAGCCTTTGCCTCACCCGCTCCTCCCCCGTAGACGCATACATCAGCGATAAAGCCGTGAGGTAATGACCACCGATATGACCATCCAGACCGGTATTCTCCCAGTTGCCATAAGACTCGGCCTTCACAGGCAACCCCGCTTCACGCAGAAAGGGCGCCAGCAAACGGTCAGGATTCAATTCCATAATATAACGCAGATCTGTCTGCTGCGCATCTTTAAACGGCCCATCGAGCAATCGCACACTGGACAACGGAAAAGTTTGAAGACTGGATGTCTGTGCATGAACCGTGCATGCACCGGCAAAGAGATAAACTGCAATATGAACAAGCTTCTTTCTGATCATGAATAAATATTAAAGACCGCAGCGCCTCTGAAAAAGAAACGCTGCGGCTTACAAAGTAATGAAATAAGAAGTATCCTGCCAATGCACTGTAAGTATGATACTATCGGACCAATGACTCACAACTGACCACTCACAACTCACTATTTTGGATATCCATCATTCTGCGTCAAATTACTATTCTTATTCAACTCGATGCGTGGTATGGGATACAGTTTGCGGTAATCACCATTCGGCGTATGAGACAACCACGACTTGGTAGTGAACACACCAAACCTGATCAGGTCCTGCCTTCTCCTCGCCTCCTGGTTGAACTCCCAGCCCAGCTCATCGAGGAACCTGCCATATTGGATATTAGCCCCACCCTCATGCGTGGTGGTCAGGTAATTGCGCAGACCATAATCATACACACTGCCCGCTTGTAATTGAGCACCGGTTACTGTAGCCTTGGCCGGGTTGTTCCTGAAACTGCGGGTCCGCACTTCCGTTACAATAATTGCGGCGTCATTAGCTTTACCGGTACGCAGCAGGCTCTCCGCTTTCATCATCTTGATGTCGGCAAACCGGAACAGTGGCCAGTCGTTGCTCAACTGAACATTCGCCTCCATCTTGATCTCGAACTTGCCCAGTCTGAAACCATGGATCTCGTCAGACTTATCGATGCCCGGCAGCTCATTGATAAATGCCAGTGGCTGACCGGAAGTAGCACCCATGGTGCTTTTAAGTGCCTGACCGGCTGCGGAATATTGCTGACCTTTAATCCAGTTATTAGCAAGGCGGCTGTCATCCGGATCATATGAGCTGATGGCCTGCGGCGTGGCGCAGATACCACCCCAGGGGGCAGATTTCAAATTATAAGTAGCCTGGTTGGCAGGTTGCAATGTTTGCATGTGAATATCAAATGCGTTCCAGTCTGTCACATAGTTCTCATCCAGCGGCAGCGCAAAGATGATCTCTTTCGAGTTCTCATTATTGGTCTTGAACACATCACGCTGATCAGCCTCCAGAATATAACCGGCGCCGGAGTTGAGCACAGCATCACAAGCCTGTATACACTTATCCCACGCAGCCGTACCTGTATACACTTCCGCATTTAGGTACATCTTGGCGAGCAATGTGTACGCCGCCCATTTATTGAAGCGCGCATACGTACTCTGATCGTTCTTGGTACTCAGCAAAGGCAGGTTGTCCGTAATCTCCTTTACAATAAAATCATACACCTGCTTGCGCGTACTTTGTTGCGGCAGGAAACCATCAGGCACATTGAAATCGGTAACGATGGGCACATTGCCAAACAGATCACACAACATATAATAATAAGAAGCACGCAACACCTTCAGCTCAGCGATCACATTCTCCTTACCCTGCGTAAGCGGAATACCGCCCGATTCCAGTTGATAAATGATCCGGTTGCAATTGGTCACACCGGCATACGTACGGCTCCAGCAGTTGTTTACCACATCATCATCGGCCGTCCATTTGTGTTCATGGATGCGGCGGAAGATACCACCATCCACCCAGCCATTCGGGCGGGCAGGCGTCACCACCTGGTCGGCAGAGTTTTCCTGCGCACGGTGAACCCCATTCCAGTTGAGCAACGTAGAACGCCAGTTCACATAAGCACTACCCACCAGCGAATTGAGGTCGCCACCGGTAGGATTGAATTGCGAAGCAATGATCTGGTTGTAACTCGTATCTTTCAATTTGGTACATGCCAGCGTGCTGACAGCAGCAATAGCAACAGTAATTATTGTCCGTTTCATAATTGGCAGCTTGATCGTTAGAAATTTAAGTTTAAGCCCAGTGTATAAGTACGCGTAGTAGGATATTTATCCCGGTCATCATTACCAGGATTCAATCCCAGCCTGTTCACTTCAGGATCGATACCCTTATAACCGGTGATCATGAAAGTATTGAGCGTAGACACATAGAAGCGGGCCGATTTGATGAAGGATACACCTGTCTTAGGAAGGTTGAAGCCTACCGTGATATTATCTATCTTCCAGAAATCGCCATCCTCGATATAGTAGCTATTGAATTCCAGCGGCATATCCTTACTCAGTACAGCTTTCCCAAAAACCTTATCGTACGCAGACTTCAAACGGTTGTATTGCTGAATATTGGTGTTCTCGTAATACATGCGCTGGAAGTTCAGTATCTGGTAATCGAAAGCCCCGCGCATGGTCACAGACAGATCCCAGTTCTTATACCGTACATTGTTATTCCAGCCAGCATAATACTTGGGCAAACCATTACCCAGCACTTTTTTATCCTCGAACGTATGGTCGAAATCATTGTACTGCACCGGCTTGCCATCCTGCCCTTCATAGATCCACCTGCCATCATTAGTGACATCGATCACTTTGAAACCATAAAAATTACCGATGTTCTGCCCTATATCCACCCGATGCGTAAATGTTTGAATGGGCTCCCCGGTACCGCCGGTAGTGAAGTAATTATTAGTGAGCTTGTACAGGTCATTAGACAAGCTAACGAGCTTATTGCTATTGGTAGAGAAGTTCACGCTGGTATTCCAAACAAAACTCCGCGTTTGTACAGGCACAAAATTCAGAATTACTTCTAAACCCTTGTTCTGCATCTTGCCCACATTGGCACGTGTGCTGGTGAAAAGATTGGGCGGACTGGGCACCTGGTAATCATACAGCAAACCATTGATGTTGCGTACATAATAATCCACGCTACCGGATATCTTTCCTTGCAGCATGCTGAAGTCCATACCAATATTCGTTTCATGCTTTTCTTCCCATTTCAGGTTGGGGTTGGGATTCTGCGAAGGCGACAACGTTTGGATCCACTGTCCATCCATATAGTAGAAGTTGCCATAACCCAACAGCGCCACACCACGGAACAGGTCGGAAGGCTGGGTACCGGTTACGCCATAACCAGCCCGCAGCTTGATATCATCAAACAGGTTTTGGTTCTGCATAAACGCTTCCTTCGTAATACGCCAGCCTACAGACACGGCGGGAAACAAGCCCCAGGGCTTTTCAGCACCATACAGCTGGCTGGCCCCTTCATACCGCAAGCTACCCAGCAACAGGTATTTATCCTGATAGTTGTAAGTAAGCCTGCCAAAGAAACCGATGAGATTGGTAACACCGCGGTAGCTCGATTGAGGTGCCAATCCTTCTTTGAGCGCTTTACCAATACCGATGTTATTATAAGAAAACAGGTCAGTAGGAAAATCCCAGTTCTGCATCCAGTGATCCGAATAATCATTTTCCTGGTAGCTGTAACCACCGAGCAAAGAGAAACGATGATCATCGATGCTCTTGGAATATTCAGCAGTCAGCTCCATCAGGCGATCGATCACTTCACGTCCACCTACAGAAGCAAAGCCATTGCGCGAATCACGACGTGTGGAAATATGCTCCTTGGTTTCGGCATAACCCCTGCTTTGGTTGAACTTGGAATAAGATAACAAGGCATTCAACCGCATTCCCCGGAAAGGCAGGAAAGTGATCGTTGTGTTGTAACGCATGTTCTGCGAAGTATTCCGGCCATCACTCTCATACAGACGGGCCAATGGGTTCTCATAATTGAACTGACCTGTCTCTTCATGCCAGCGACCAGCCGTATCATAGATAGGCGCCGTTGGGTTGCGGATAAGCGCCTGCCGGTAAGTATAACCATTGAAACTTATACCATCGCCCGTAGTATTATACTTGTTCTGCGAGCTGATCATACCGAAGTTGAACTTCAGCTTATTATTGAACATGTTGTGGTTGATATCTACCCGGCCGGTGAAAGTGTTGTTGTTCGATTTCAAAAACACACCTTCGAGCAACCGGAAGTTGACATTCGCGAGGTAATTGGTAGTACTGTTACCACCACGGAAAGTAAGATTATGTATATGACTGATGGGCGTTTGCGTCATCTCTTTCAACCAGTCGGTAGAACTGCCGAGATCATAAGCAGCCTCCCGCTGACCATCGGCAATCTGCTTGCGATAATCAGCTGCATCCAGCATATCCAGCTTGCGCGCAATGGTCTGCGTGCTTACAGAACCACTGTACTCAACAGCATTGGTATAGCTGCCACTGGCCCGGCGGGTGGTAACGATGATCACCCCATTGGTACCCCGCGTACCATAGATGGCAGCAGCAGAACCGTCTTTCAATACATCGATAGACTCGATATCTTCCGGAGCAACCGTTTTCAGGTCGCCGGGAATACCATCCACCAGGATGAGCGGGTTGGCGTTGGCGCCCAATAAAGTAGTATTACCGCGCAGCAATATCTGCGAACCACTGGTAGGATCACCGCTGGGCGCTGTCACAGAAAGACCGGCCACCTTACCTTGCAGCAATTGCCCGGCATCCAGCACCGTACCCTTGGTAAAGTTCTCCGACTTCACAGTGGCTACCGAACTGGTTACTTCTGCTTTCTTTTGCGTACCATAACCAATCACGATCACCTCGGCAAGATCGCGCCTGGCAGTTTGCAGCGTCACATTCAGCGTTGCTTTTCCGCTCACCGGCACATCCTGCGCCACATATCCAATAGACGAGAAGTTGAGAATGGCATCCTCTTTAGAAATAGGAATACTGAAGCTGCCATCAGCAGCAGAGACGGCAGAATTGCGCGTACCATTTTCCACGATGGTCACCTGCGGAATACCTTTCCGTGCACTGTCAGTCACAACGCCGGTAATGGTGAGCCCTTTCTTAACCGGTTCGGCAGGATCAGCCGCCGGCGCAGCATTGTTGGTGATCACCATCGTATTCACTCCCTCTATCCTGTCTTTGGGAACAATGGTATAGTAATTAGGCTTTACGTAAAGGAATACGAAATTGTGTGGGTATAAAATAGCCTTCAATACATCCTGGGCTGTTCTCTTTTCTACATTCGTAAAATCGAAGCTGGTTTGTTTTCCATCCAGCAACGCAGCATCATAAACAAACTGCGTTCCGAATACTTCTGTTACTTTTTTTAAGGCATCCTGCAGCGAGGAGGAGGATTTAGCCTGGCCATACGATAGTACAGCCATCAGGCCCAGGCATAGGCATGCCATGAGCAGTCTTCTCAAATGAAAAGCAATCATTGGTAGCAATTTTTAGAATAATAAATCAGAACCACAGCACGGTCATCTTGGCCGGAGAATAATGGTGCTGTCTTTTTTTATGATCTGTGTATTTAAAACAGTTGACAAAATGAATAAGGCATCGTCCAGACTATCATATAATATAGGTCCGGTTATGATCTTGCTGCCCATCCGCTGATCTTCCAGTTCGATACGGTAACCAAAATTATCCTCGAGATAGCGGGCGATCTCCCGGACGGTTGGGTTCTTCAGGATCAGCTTGTTCTGTTGCCAGGCACTGTAATCCGTCGCATTGGCCGTATCCTGCAACACCTGCTGCTGTTGCCGTGGGTCGTACACCACCCGGTCGCCCGGTTTCATCCTGATCGTTCCATGAGCCTGATTACGAAACACCAGTTCAATACTGCCGGTCCCCAACACGACCTCCGTAACACCCCGCCGCTCCCGGATATCGAAAGTGGTACCCAGTACCTCCACCACCAGGTCGGCCGTGTGCACCCGGAACTTTTGAGGCCGTTGCCCATCGCCATCGCGGAAAGCCTTTTTCACAGAGAAGTAACCTTCCCCTTTCAACCACACCTCCCGCACATCAGCATCATTCCAATCACCCTTATATTCAAGACTTGAACGTGCATTCAGCATTACCGTAGAGCCATCCGGTAGCAAAACCTGCCTCGTTTGCCCATATTGAGTTTCATGTAGTTGCTGCCCATTGTTTGAAGAAAAATACCAGGTCAGCCCGATCGTGAGCAACACGCCCACCACAATCGCCGCTGCTGCTATCTTCCACATCCTGCGCACCTTTCCATGCCCACCAGCATGTTCACTTTCATCCTCCGCAGCAGGTTCTTGCCGAGTTATTCCTTGTATAATCTCCCAATGCTTTTCAAAAGAAGCCGCCACCACACGTTCATCTGGGAACTCCTCCCGGAAGGCGATCCCTTGCAAAAAGGTCTTTGCGACCTCCACTTTTTCAGCAGCAGCAGGATACCGTAGCAGGAACTCCTTCCAAAACTCCGTTCCTTCGGCAGTAGGGTTCACAATCCATTCCTGGAAAAAAGGATCACAGATAAACTCCCTGCTGCCGCAATGCTCATAATCTTTATAGTCACGCTTCTCCATTGCTATAAGTATATAGTGCCGGGAACAATCACAATTACCCCACGGCCGGTGAACTTTTTTAAAAATTATTTTTCAACGCCGCCCACACCAACAACCAAACCGGCAGGGGAAGCCCCTTCTTCAACTGCAACAACGCTCTGGCCATCAGTTTATAAGAAGCCTTTACCGATAAGGACATCACTACCGCGATCTCCTCATACGACAATCCCTCATAAAAGCGCAGGAACAATGCCTCCCGCTGCCGGGCAGTGAGCTGGCGGAGCGCTGCCTGTATCTGCCGCTCCACATCAGGCCCGGCATTGGCCTGACTGATAAAATGATCAGCAGAGAAATCGGGATCGTCATTGTTGCCAGACAAAGCAATAAGCCGCCGCTCACGGTTGATCTTTTTGAACAGTGAATACCGGAATGCGGAGAATAGGTAACTGTTGATAGCAGTAGGCTGATCATGAATATCCTTTCGGTTCCAGTAGTCGAGAAAAATATCCTGGATGCTGTCTTCGATCAGCGTAACATCGGTGGTGAACTTGCGGCCGTAATTGTAGAGTTTGGGATAATAGCGGGTATAAAGATTCCTGTAGTTTTCCAATACGCTTGGGTCTGAATATGGCTGATTATTTTCCCGCATGGTCATTGCGCCCCTCCGGGGCCAGTAGCAGTCGCTATAGGCGCAAAGTAATAAAAATAATATTAAGTGTTAAATAAACAATTATCGACTACTGAACACTCCCCGGAGAAACAATTAACATACAAACACCCCTCATTCACCGATCATTTCACGGAGTTCAACTACATTTGCCCAATTGCATCCGCCTTCCTGTTTAGCTTTAGCACTATGAAAAGGTATTTACTGGCCCTGAGTATGGGTTGTACGGTCATCGCAAGCATGGCGCTGGCCAGTCCTGTTACTGGCATAGCCCCAATTGCAGACTGTAGCATGATTGTTGCAGACACTACTCCTGCGGCCCCACGTACTTACCGTCATGAAGTGATCGCATTGCCCGATGGCACATATGGCTACGACATATTCACCGGCAATAGAAAGCTCATACACCAGGCCACCATTCCCGGCATACCCGGCGACAAAGGATTCAGCCGGAAAGGCGCTGCCGATAGCGTCGCTTACCTCGTAATCAGCAAATTGAAACGGAACATCTTTCCGCCCACAGTAACACCTGCAGAACTCAGGCAGTTACGGGCCCTATGAAACTATCCACTATTTAATCCGCCCGCATACCACTACCCTTTACAACTGTATGAGAAAATGCTTATTACAGGCAAGCCTGTTATGCATGGTGAGCTTGATGTACTTCACCCTGGCGCAGGCACAATGCTCCACAACCCCTGCACCGGCGGTGATCCCCTCCGCTGCTCCCGAATTATGTCCGGGGGAAAGCCTCACACTCTATGTCGACACCGGCAACGTATGGCACAGGCAGCCTGATATACCAGCCGCAGGACGTGTAGCAGCTACTTCTTTTTCCATTGGTTCCAAAGGATATGTGTGCACTGGCTACAATAATGCTTCAACTACTTACTATGCCGATTGCTGGGAATATGATGACGCTTCCGGCACCTGGTCGCAAAAAGCCGATCTGCCCGGCCCGGCAAGAGCATACGCCGTTGGCTTCGCCCTCAACAACAAAGGATATGTAGGTCTCGGCAACAATCCCACACTGCGATTCAATACTTTCTTCGAATACGATCCCGCCACCAATACCTGGGCTGCCAAAGCCAACTATCCCGGGGGCGGAAGGACCAGTGCGGCTGCCTTCACGATCGGCTCATTGGGTTATGTAGGTCTTGGACAATCAGCTACAGGTTACCCGGCAGAATACTGGTCATTCAATCCGGCAACAGACCAATGGACGCCCATTAGCAGCTTCCCTGCTTCAGGCAGAAGAGAAGCAACCTCCTTTAGAATCGATGCCAAAGGCTATGTTACCTGCGGCTGGAACACCGGCACAGTCAACACCAACGATTGCTGGCAATATGATGCCATTGCCGACGCGTGGACAGTCCAACCATCCTTACCGGCCGACATACGCCGCAGTGCAGCAGCATTCACCGTAGGCAACCATGCCTATGTTGCAGGCGGATTCACTACAGCAGGTGGTAACACAACAGAACTATGGGAGTTTTATAATGGGGTATGGACACGCAAAGCAGATTACCCGGGTGTTGCTCAATGGGGCCAAAGCGGTTTGAGCCTTCCCGGCAAAGGCCTGTTGGTGTTGGGTTCGGTACGCAATGCACAGACATGGACCTATCATCCCAACAAAACAGTACAATGGCCCAACGGCTCTACACAACCCTCCATCACGATCAGCACCACCGGCGCATACAGCGCTACATTATATGATGTAAACGGCTGCTCCGTCACCACCGAACCATTGAATGTAATAGCACAACCCATTCCTGCTACAATCGGGTTTACCGGCTCTTCCACGATGTGCGAAGGACAGGTAAAAACATTATCCGCACGAGGCGACCAATGGACACGCAAGTCTGACCTCCCATTGGCTGGCAGATATGCTACGGGCTTTTCAATAGGAGGTTTCGGCTACTATTGTGGCGGCAATACCAACGCCACACAAATGTGGAAATACAACCCGGCAAGCGATACCTGGTCGAAGCAGGCCACATTACCGATGAACATAGGTGTCTCTCCAGCCATTACATGGAAAGGCAAAGCCTTTTTAATAGGCAGTCAGGATAAAATGGTATGGATCTATGATCCCACAAATGATGGCTGGACCCGCAAAGCTGCCTTCCCCGGCACGGCCCGGCAGATCGTGCAAGGCTTCCTGCTCAATGATCAATTGATCGTGGCCGGCGGATTGAACACGGCCAACAATACAGCCCTCGCAGAAGTGTGGGCCTATGACCTTATCAACGACACCTGGACACGCAAGAACGATATGCCCTATGGTATGGCCTACGCACCAGCCTTTGCATTGAATGGTTATGGATACGTATGTACCGGCAACTCAACCCGCGATGGGAATGCTACCGTTACTGCTCCGCAATCAGCCGTCTGCCTCCGCTATGATCCGGTTGCTGATTCCTGGACAGTAATGCCCGACTTCCCCGGGGGGGTGCGCGGTGGCGCCATTGCGTTCACCGATGGCAATAAAGCCTTTGTAGGAATGGGCAATCGCGGGACGCTACTGAATGATCTGTGGCAACTGAATCCCACTACCCTCACCTGGACACGCGTACAAAATATTCCCGCCGGCAGGTATGGCGCGGCCTCCTTTGTCATTGGCGGCAAAGGATACGTAGCCACCGGCTCCATCACCAGCGGTTTCGGTGTAGACGTATGGCAGTATGAATTGCCTTATAACTATCGTTGGTCAACCGGCGCCACTACACGCACCATACAGGTCACACAAACGGGTGACTACAGTTTAACGATCAGCAACGATGAAGGCTGCTCAATGCCAACCCCGGCAGTTCATATCACCGTACAACCCAACACACGGATACAAACACCACCAACCAATGCGGCTGTTTGCACAGGCATGCCCGCACAGTTCACTGTAGCAGCAACTGGCGTCAACCTTACCTATCGCTGGCGGCTCAATGGCAATCCACTTGCCGAAAGCAATTCCTGCACTGGCACGAACACCAGCACTTTAACAGTTTCCGGCACTGCAACAGCTACCGCAGGACGGTTTAGCTGCGAAGTAACAGGCGATTGTGGCAGCATAACAACTCCCGATGCGATACTCACCGTCTATGCGCTACCTGCAAAACCAGTGATCACCTGGAGTAGTTCACTATCGCTTTGTCCGGGAGGCAGCGTTGAACTCTCCGGCCCCACAGCAGTTGCATACAACTGGTCCACAGGCGCCATCACACAACGGATCATGGCTACTCAGCCAGGCATTTACAGCCTGCAGATCATGGATGCCAACAACTGCCGCTCCCCCATCAGTGATCCCGTTACTGTACAATACAGTCCATTACCAACAGGCAACATCACTGTGACGGGACCAACACTTTCCGGCAACACACATGTGGTACAACTCACCGCCCCATTCATTAAAGGTGGGCAATACAAGTGGAGCAATGGCGATACCACACGCTCCATACAAGTCAGCCAATCTGGCCAATACAGTGTGATCGTAACAACCACCGCAGGATGTCAAACAACATTCACCATACCGGTACAACTGATTGACCTGACCAAAGTGCCCAACACATTCTCCCCCAACGGCGATGGCGTGAATGATGTGTGGAAAGTGAAAGCACTGGATGATTTTCCCAATGCCAGCGTTCAGGTATTCAACCGCAATGGCAGTAAAGTATTTGAAGCAAAAGGAACCGGCATACAATGGAATGGCAGAAACAATGGAAAGGAACTGCCCGCCGGCGTATACTATTATGTACTTGATCTTAAAGATGGCAGCAAAGCCATCAGCGGATGGATAAACCTGTTAAGATAAATGTCACGGATCACCCATAACATGAGGACAATAGTGATCAGTATACTAATACTGTTGATAGCTCACGCCAGTGAAGCACAAAGTCGTCCGCAGACTACTCAATACACCCTCAACTATTTTCTTTCCAACCCCGCCATGACGGGCCTGGAAAACTATGCAGACCTCCGCATCGGCCATCGCCGCCAGTGGAGCGGTATACAAGGTGCACCTGTTACCACCTGGGTCACGGCCAACATGCCGCTGGGTTACACAGCAGAACAAAGCACACCATTGACATTGCCTGAAGAAGATAATCGCGAACAGTTTTTTCACTTGCTGCCTGTAGAACGTCACCATGGTATTGGAGTCATTGCCTACCAGGATAATATCGGCCCTTATATTTCCAACTGTGTCAACTTCTCCTATGCATGGCATTTGCCGCTTACAGAGCAGGTAGCATTCTCGGCAGGCTTGTCTGCAGGCGTGCAGCAACTACGTTATGATGCGGCTAAAAATATTTACCCCGATCAATCACTCGATCCGGTGCTGATGAATGCCTATGACAACAAGGTATCGCCAGACCTCAATGCAGGCATTATGCTTTATTCGAGTCGTTTCTTTGCAGGCGCTTCGATGCAGCAGATCATCCCTTCCAAATTCATCGATGCTAAAAATAGCCTGTCCACTTATAAACGTGAGTTTATCTTATCCGGTGGTTATAACTTCCAGATCGATGAGCAGGAAAACATTCAACTGTTGGTGTCAGCACTCGCCCGTACCGACTTCTCCAACCCGGCAGCGGTAAACCTCAATACCAAATGCACGGTTGCCTCCACCTGGTGGATAGGCGCCTCCTGGCGCTACAAAGATGCAGTATCGGGTATGGTAGGCCTGCACGTAGCCCGCAACTTCAACATCGCCTATGCCTACGACCACATCCTCTCCCCACTTGGCCGCTTCAGCAACGGCTCCCACGAGCTCATGATCGCTTACCAGATATTCAAGTTCGACCAGCGCGTAAGCCCAAGAGTTAACTGGTAATAAAAAACTCCTACATAAAAAGAGGTGACGCCTTTTGAAAGACATCACCTCTTATTGTGTCATTTCGAACGGAGCGATAGCGGAGTGAGAAATCTGCTATCGAAGCAAAAGCCTTTCCACTTCTCATTTCACATTCTTTCCCGCCTGCTCCATATACGTGCTCTCGAATATCTTGTTGGCATTCGCTGCTTCAAAACCTTCACGACGGTGAGCAGCTGTGATCTGATCAGCCGGTAAATTGCGGTAAGGAGCCAACACACGACGCTCGGCAAACTCCACATAGGAACCCGGTATCCGCTTGCGGTCGCCACCGGCAAACTCGGCCTCTACCATGCCAGCCACCGTGCTGCTCTGCAGCAAGTCACCATCAGGACTGCGCTTGATCTTACCACCCGCGTCGTTCAGCACAATACGATTGCGTTCCAGGAAGGCATTAAATTCTTCCAGTGTATTATATCCCTGCTGAAGGTTGTGTACAGACAGCGTAAAGTGATTGAGGTAATAGCGGTTGTAGATAGCCCAGGCAGCATACTCCGATTCCTTGGCCAACGCTTCATAATCAGCCAATGATGGCAGCTCCCAGGAAGAGCTATGCAGGTAATAATCCACAGCGTTCGTATCATCGAGGTTGAGCGCATCCACCGGGTCAGCCTTCACATTATCTGTATAACTATGAATGATCTTTTGTGCACCTTCACTGAGATCACCTACGCGCAATTCAGAAATAAATATCCTTGGAAGTCCTGCTACAGGCGGCGCATACCACCAGGCATTCAATTTCTTTTCACTGAAATAATAATAATCCCGCTTCTCATAACCATAATACATGAACACCTTCTCCAGTGAACCTACGCCCAGGTGTGGCACACCGAGCGTACGGAAAGCGATATGGTCATTCTCGATGTCCTGCTCTTTGGTAATGATCCCCTCAGCGATCATTGCATCGATGATCAGCGCCACATCAGGCACACGATCCTTATAGCGACGAATTAAGCCATCCAATACAGCCTGTAATAAGCGATGTTTATTTTCCATGTCCAATAGTTTGATGTTTAAATTGTTCTTCCGCATAGAGACGACCCCATTGCGTATTATAAAACTGCTCCAGCGACACATCTTCCTGCCTCACAAATCCCTGCTGCGGCAACTGCCCATTGGCAACCAGCTCCACGATAGCCGCTACAGAAGCAGCCGTAGTCCAGGAAATGGCGCGCCAGTTCTGGCCATGAATATCGATCGGATGATAAGCCCTGTAAAACTCTTCCCGCTTCAGGTTATTATTATCCCATCCTTCTACTACAGCATAAACATACACCACATCTTCCCGCACAGGCGGCTTGGCTTCAGTAAGAATTTGCTCCAGCAACTCCTTCTTATCCTTCATGATCAACTCATACAGCAAAAAGCGCATCAGCCTGGCGTGCCCCGGATAGCGGATAGTTTTATAATTGAGCGTGTCAACTTTACCTTCCAGCGTTTCACACAAGGTACCCAATCCGCCCGATGTAGAAAAAGCTTCAAACTCCTGTCCCTCGATATTGATGGTTTCCAACCCTTCCAGCGAAGGCACCATTTTGCGCACACCATTGTGGATCACCTCGGCATCATTGATATATTCATTGATCACACCAGCGGGCGACCAGGTGAAGGAATACCCCATCAATCCATTAGGATAGCGTGGCAAAGCACCCACACGCAGCTCGATATCCCGCAGGCGGGTAAAAGATTTGGTCAGGTGAGCACCGGCAATACCGATAAAACCGGGTGCCAGCCCACACTGTGGTATCATCACCCCTTTGGAAGTGGTGGCCATATGACGGATGGCCGCGGTGGTGGCCACATCTTCAGTGAGATCAAAATAATGAATACCCAGCTCGTGCGCAGTACGGGCAACAGCAAGATTCAGGTGATAAGGTAAACAGGATACTACACCATCCTGGCCCTTTAACAACTTCCGCAAGGTATCCGGATCACTTACATCACCTTCAACAACAGTAAAAGGCACAGCAGCCGCAGGCGCCTGCCGGTCAATGCCAATAACAGTAAACATGTCGGAAAGTAAAGTGCCTACTAACGAGCCCACTTTACCCATGCCGGTAACAGCCATTCGTTTCACAGTAAATAGTTTATTTATGAATAAATCAATGGACATGAGGACCATGTCGCCAATAAAAGTCCAATAAAAAGGAAGAGATTATGGCACGTTCGCACAGGCGCTCCGCAGGAAAGCCATGTACGAATCGAATATTTTGAAGACGTGATTCATTGCAAGTGGTGCAATATTAATAAAAAAATGGCATCTGCAAAACCATGCAGGATGCAACCCTTTTTCCGGCAAACTTGTCAAGTAAACAAATAACGAGCAATGAAACCTGCCATACTTCTACTTGCACTCCCTCTTGTAATAGCCATGAGCGCCTGCAAAAAGTCGAAAAAGGAAAGTGACATCGTAGAGATCAATAAAATGTCAGGGACCTCATCCATACCCTTATCAGGATGCAAAACATGGGCATTCACCAACGACGATGTAAAGATCTGCTACGACAGCCTGGTAGAAGATAGCCGCTGTCCTATTGGAGGTGTATGCGTTTGGGCCGGACGGGCAAGAGCTAAATTTTCCTTCCACCTCAATAACCAAAAGCATTCAATAGCACTCACTACAAGCGGAGCGGAATACTACCGCGTCGACACAGTGATCGGCAATTATTTGATAGAACTAATAGATATCGCTCCTTACCCGGGCCAATTTCCGGCGCCTCAATCTTCCGCTACTGTAAAAATCTCCAGGCAATAAAAAAAGCCGGCAAGGTGATTACCCGGCCGACCACAAAGCTCATTGATCTTTACTTGATAATAGACTCATCCAGCGTAGTACCAGACAATTTGATCTGGTAAGGCCATTGCTCTTCTTTGGGAGCAGGCGTATTATCGCCGCGCTGTTGCCTGCCCATAGAAACCGGCCAATGCGCTGTAGGCGCACCGCTTACTACCAGCCACAAGTATTCAGTATTCTTTGGCACTTTGAAAGTTCCTTTACCATTGGCATCACGGTATACATCACCATACACACGGCTGCCATCTTTCAAAGAAGCAACAAAACCATAACGCCATCCTGCTTTATCGATCTTCACGGTGTCATAACCAGCAGCACCGGCAATACCTTTGAATTGCAGCTTCACCTTTGTACCCGCAGCAGGCACTTTAAGCTTAATACCATTGTAACCATAGTTCTGAGGCGCATGCGTATAAGCAATCTTGTACCAACCATCGCCGGCATCATTCATAACCGTAGTGTGTTGGTTGGCATATTGCTTAGCCACCTGCTCCACCCTTTTCAGGTCCCAGGTCATGAACTTGCGGGAAGCATCAAATATTTCATCATTGAATTGCGCCTGCGTCAGTCCATTCATACGAATGTAAGTAGCTACTACATCTTCACCCTCCTTCGTATCACGCGCCAGCTTGCCATAAAACTCTTTGCCATGCTTTTCAGACCAATACTCCAACACATAAGGAGAGTGGTACATGTTTTTCGGGTGCAGGAAAGCGTAATGCGTTCCCTTCATAAAATCTATCAGGTGGTAATTCTCAAACGTCATCCACTCAGGATACACCTGCCACAGGAAATATTGAGCACCCATCTCACCAATTGCGCCTCGTGGGCCACGGCCATTATCAGCGCGTGACATGTACTGGAATGAATGCCCCAGTTCATGCGCCAGTGCGCCATACGGCGCTTTATTCATACGAACAGCAGGCGTCCACAACATGCCCACTTTATCTTCTGTACCACCGCCAAAAGCAGTAGCACCTTCGCCGTTGATCACGTACAGGATCATCTTGTATTTATCGGTCCACGACTTGCCCTTCACTACATACTTCAGGTCATTTACATAGTAATTGTAAAAACGCTCCAGCTCCTTGATAGATGCATGTACATCGAAACGCTTTTTCTCATCAGGGTTCTTGGTTGGGTCATCACCAAACTCCTTATGCCAGAAGATAATGATATTGTCCGACTGTACGGAGCGGCTGAAACTATACTCGCTCTCCTTGTTATTGTAATCATTGTTTTCGGGTATACGATACACTTTGGCAGGTATGTATAATTCCTTTCCTGAGGAATCAGACGCAGTGCCGGAATATACTGTCCCGGCATGGGAATGAAGTGGATGGATAACAAAACAAACTAACGATGCCAGAACGGCTGTTCTTAGGAAACGAAGGGCTGCCATGGGTATAATTTAATTAAGCACTGAATGAATAGAAATCGTTTTCGGTGATGAAATTATCACATCTCTGTATTTCGTTTAAATCCGCTGGCCCAATTAGTCAAAATGTGTGTAGGATAAGATAAATCCAGTAATATTGCAGTAGTTACGACCAGGCTAACATGAGAAACATCTACCTTATTATCCTACTATTACTGTCCGTTGCTGCTATAGCCCAAACCAACCCTGCTGATTCGATCATCAGAAAAAAGTATTTTACCAGGCCATTAAATGGCACTATCAATATTGATGGCATTCCCTCGGAAGATGCCTGGAATGCCGTTGAGTGGGGCGGCGATTTCATCCAGTGGCAGCCCAGTGAAGGCAAACCTCCCTCCCAGCCCACCAGTTTCAAGATATTATACGATGAAAAATACCTGTACGTCGCCTACCGCTGCCATGATGCAGCTCCCGATTCCATTGTCCGGCGCATGGACAGGCGCGATCAGTTTCCCGGCGACTGGGTAGAGATCAACATAGATAGTTATCATGATCTGCGCACCGCCTTTTCGTTTACCCTTTCAGCATCAGGCGTTCGAAGCGATGAACTGGCTTCCAATGACGGAAACAACTGGGACGCCAACTGGAATCCTATCTGGTATGCCAAAACGCATATTGGCGCCGATGGATGGACAGCAGAGATCAAAATCCCCCTCAGCCAGCTACGATACGGCAATGAAGTCGAAAAAGTATGGGGCCTGCAGATCAACAGACGCCTGTTCCGGAAAGAAGAACGTTCCTATTGGCAACACATACCCCAAAACTCTGGCGTATGGGTAAGCCGCTTCGGCGAGTTGCATGGCCTGAAGAACATTCCCATGCACCGGCAGGTAGAAATAGCGCCCTACGTCATTACGCAAGCAGATAAATACAAAAAAGAACCGGGCAACCCTTTCGCCAAAGGATTCGATACCAAACTCACCGCCGGCCTCGATGGCAAACTGGCCGTCACCAACGACCTGATCCTCGACTTCACCATCAATCCCGATTTTGGACAGGTGGAAGCCGATCCCTCCCAGGTGCGCATCGACGGATTCCAGAACTTCTTCGAAGAGCGCAGGCCGTTCTTTATTGAAAGCAGGAATATTTTCGATTACCAGCTGACCGGTTCCGAAGCGGGTGGCGACTACGACTCCGATCTGCTGTTCTACTCCCGGCGCGTCGGCAGTTCTCCTCACGGCTACCCCAGTGTGCAGAATGGAGAGCATGTAAAATATCCACAGAATACTTCCATACTGGGCGCTGCCAAGTTCAGCGGCAAAACAAAGAAAGGCTGGAGTATCGGCGTACTCGAAAGCGTCACCCAACGCGAAATGGCAACCATCGATTACGGCAGCGGAAGACGAAAAGAATTGGTAGAACCATTGACCAATTACTTTGTAGGAAGGGTTCAAAAGGACATCAAATCCGGCAATACTATTATAGGCGGCATTTTCACCGCCGTAAACCGCGAAAAAGGATTAAGCGACTTTCTACACCGCAGCGCTTATTCCGGCGGCATTGACTTTGTACAGTTTTGGAAAAACCGCACCTGGTACCTGCGCAGCAATATCGTATTCAGCCAGGTACAGGGCACAAAACAAGCCATTCTCAATACGCAAACAGCATTCGAGCACCTCTTTCAGCGCGCCGATGCACCGGAGGTATCGGTAGACAGTAACCGTACTGCACTCTCCGGCATGGGTGGCACCGTTCGTTTTGGTAAGATAGGCGGCAAACAAGGGAAGTATGGGCAGATACTCAGGTTTGAAACGGGCCTCACACTTCGCTCACCCGGACTCGAACTGAATGATATCGGCTTTCTGCTTACCGCCAACCAGATCAACCATTTTGCCTGGGCTGGTGTTCACTGGCAAAAACCATTCTTTATCTTCCGCACAGCACGTGTCAATTACAACCACTGGTCGCGATGGGATTATGGCGGACAATTCCTTTACCAGGCATTCAATACCAATACCCACGCCACCTTCCTGAATAACTGGCAAACGGGTACCGGCCTCACCTGGACAGCCTACGAGGTTTCCAATACCGACCTGCGCGGCGCAGCCTCCATGCGCCTGCCCGGCAGCCTTTCCCACAATATTTATGTAGTAAGCGATCTCCGTAAGAAAGTAGCGGCAGAAGTCAGCACGGCCAGTCGCTGGGGCTATGATAATACGATCGTTCAAAATGAAATTAGCGGGGGCGTCCGGTACCAACCATTGAATGCGTTACAAATGAGTCTTATGTTCAGCTATGGATACTACCGGCGCAGGCAGGACCAGTTTGTAGATGCAGTTTCCTATAACAACACCACACGCACCATCGTAGGACGTGTAAGGCAAAATACCTTGCGCATCACCGGCCGCTTGAGCTACAACATTACGCCAGACCTTACCCTGCAATACTATGGGCAGCCATTCATCACGCGTCCGCTGTATGATAATTTCGGCTACGTATCCAATCCGTTGGCAAAAAATTACGACGACCGTTTCCACGTATTCAATCCTTCCGAGATCAGCTTCAGCAATGGCAGCTACAAAGTAGATGAGAATGGAGATGGCACACCTGATTATAGTTTCAACAAACCCGATTTCAACTTCGTACAATTCCGCTCCAACCTTGTTGTCCGTTGGGAATACAAGCCGGGATCTGAACTGTACCTCGTCTGGTCGCAGGGCAACACCCCCGATGCATCCGCAGACCTCGACAGATCGCTATCCAAAAGCCTGTTCGACCATGCCTTCAGCAACGACCGCGCACGCAATATCTTCCTGATAAAATGCACTTACCGGTTTGTACGGTAAAACATACCGCACTATATTTATACCGCATAACCTCTACCATGACAACCCGAACCACAAGCATCGTCATCATTTTATTGATGGCCATAACAACCTCTTACGCACAATCCTTTGAACCGCTGGATTTAGCCCAAAAGATATTCAGCAAGGACAGCCTCGCAAACATCAGCAAGTACACTACAGGAGAATACCAGGGCAAACCCAACGGACAGGATTTCCCACCTGATATCACTAAAAAATTCTCCCTGCTCCAACAGACGGCCGACAAAGCAGTTGTTGTCATGACTGTATCCAACCAGGAGGGTGCCACACTGGATACTTACCTGCACTTTGCCAAAGACACAACCTGGAAAATGTGTGCTTTCCGTTCACTGGCTATGACCGGCATGATAGAGCAGATGATCATAGAGCTTGAAAAAATGACACCGCAGCAGATCGACAAGCAGATAGAACAGGCTAAAAAAAGTAAGAAAGATGATGATGAAGACATGATCAAATCAAAAGAAGATTACGACTTCCTGCTGGGCAATGCCAAGCTAACCATCACTTCTGATGAAAAGATCATTCAGCATTTCGAAGCCAACAAAGCTGCATTCGAACAACTCAAAGAAAAAGCGTTAAAAGAGTTGGCCAGTAGAACAGAAAAAGAAGAAGGTCGCACCCGGTTATTAAAGAACGAAAAAGGCGCCTGCCAGAAACTGCTTATATCCAGTGTTGCATTTGGTGATTATGAATTAGGAGGCAATTGCCTAAGCTTCCTGATCGGAGGTATCCTCGACAATACGGTGGGATATCTATACGTAAAAGACAAAAAGGATGCACCTGCCATGCACGCAGACAGGATCATCATGATCAAAGAAATAAGCAATGGCTGGTATATCTATAAGACTACATAACCCTCAGCCTCTTCTTGTATTCTTATACATTCAACAGGTCGAAGTCTCAACTCCTTAGTAATGCATTGATTTCAAACTACATAAGGCAGTTCAGGCATACTTAAACCCTGTTTAAGTAAATCTATACCAGCACTTTATAATAGGATACACCATAGATGTACCATATATACACCATAGACTCACCATAGATACACCACAATATATTAATATGGTGTATCTATAGTTCAAGAATGGTATAAAACTGTTTTTTTATTGTTTAATCAAGGTAATCTCCATTTTCGTAAACAAAGTGTACCATGACTATGCTATGGACATCCCCTTCAGTGTCAGGCTATCGCAGTAATCCGTTTTTTTAGTAGCAGTTATTGCATTAGATTTGTTTTCAATACCACTATTGATCTTGCTCCTGCGCCTTATGCCATCGCGTATCCACCCTTGAAAGCTTCTACCCCTTTTCCGGTTAAGTAGCAATTAACTTTTACACCAAAAACAACTTACTATGCTTAACACGCAAAGGGGCATCTTATGCCTGTCTCTCTTATTACCAGCCGCAATACATGCACAGGTTCCGGACACACTTTTAGCAGTACGCAATAACAGCCTCATCACCCGCATGAGCCTGCACACCAATGGCGGCTTCTACCTCGGCGGGGTTTATGATGGGGGGAGCTCTACCGGAGGCATCGTAGCAGAAGGAGCGGGAACCCGGGTATTATGGTATCCCGAAAAAGCAGCCTTTCGCGCAGGCTATGTCAATGGCACACAGTGGGACGATGCCAATACTGGCTATTTTTCCCTGGCTATTGGCGAGGGCACCCGCGCATCAGCCGACAACAGCGTAGCGCTGGGTAAGTTGTGTACGGCAGCTCAGCAATCCTCCTTTGCCATGGGCGAACAAAATACAGCCTCCGGCGCCGCTTCAGTAGCGCTGGGATACCACTCCCACACCAATGCCCGGCAGGGAAGTTTTGTTTTTGGAGACCGCTCTACCGTCGATACGATCCGCGCGGGCGTCAACCACTCAGCCAACTGGCGTGTTTCCGGCGGCTTCCGCATTTTTACTTCCTCCAACCTCGGTACCGGCGTCACCCTTCAATCAGGCGCCAGCGTTAGCAACTGGGGACAAGCCAACGCCGTCATTTCTACTTCCACCGGTGCCTTGCTTACTACCGGCGGCGTATGGCAAAACGCATCGGATGTAAACCGCAAACATCATTTTGAAGCAATAGCAGGCGAAGACATTCTTACTAAACTTCGCAGCCTGCCCATCCAGGAATGGAGCTACCGCGTGGAAGACGACAAAGTGCGCCACATCGGCCCTACCGCACAGGATTTTACACCAGCTTTGGCCTCGGTAGTGACGAACGCAGCATTGGTACCGTTGATGCCGATGGCGTGGCACTGGCAGGAGTGCAGGCATTGGAAACACGCACCCATACACAAGCCACACAGATAACAATGCTGCAAGCCGAAAATGAAGCGCTCCGCCATCGTCTTGACGCAATCGAAAAGAAGCTGAGTATTAATACCGCTTCCATGCCCACGATTATGATATTGGCACTGTGCTGTATTGGCCTTGGTGGCTGGCTGCTGCGCCGCCGCGCAACAACAGGCACTAAAGCCTGATACCCACTACTATTACCAGGAATGAAACAGCATCAACAGTATTGACCGGCACCACCGGTCTAAAACCTATATTATGAGAAGCATTTTCGCATGCGTAATAGCCATGTGCGTTTTGCAAAACATACACGCACAGCAAATACAAGTAAGTGCAGATGCACAGGTAACATTGGCGCCGGGCACAACGTTGTCGGCCAATGGACTGAAGCTGACACCTACTGCCTCGCTCAACCTGAATGGGCTTACGATCCAAACCAATACCACCGTTACACATCCTTTTGGCAATACCTATGTTTCGCGCGTGTACCTGCTTAGTCCCGGCACACCGGTATTCAGCGGCGACATTCAATTCAGCTATCTTGATGGCGAGTTGAATGGACTGGAGAAATCTTCCCTGCAGTTGATTGCCTGGAATGGTACAGCCTGGCAAATGGCGGGCACCAGCATTTCAGACGTCGGCAATAATTCTGTAATAGCTACCGGCATCAGCAATCTTTCGCTTAATGAATTTACCCTAGCAGCTAACCTTGCATTACCGTTACAGTGGGGCGCTGTATCAGCCCGACGCCAGCAGGATGCAAGGGTGAAGATCCAGTGGAGCACTGAACAGGAACAGAACGTGAGTCATTTCGATGTAGAACGAAGCACTGATGGGCTTCAATGGATAAAAGCTATTGCCGGCATACCAGCCCGCAACCAGTACCACACGTTGTACTATGAACAAACGGACGTGCCCAATCATGCCGGACAGCTCTATTACCGCATCCGGCAAACCGATCATGATGATCGCTATACCCTGTCGAAAGTTGTAATAGTAGCAGCAGTGAGTGACATTGGACAGATGGCAATCTACCCCAATCCAGCCAACACTTATTTCATCATTAGCGGCGTGGATGCAGCAACGATTGATCAGGTAAGTTTATTCAGTGCAGGGGGTATCAAGATGCAAACCTGGAGAGGCAATCAAATCCGGTACAACCTGACGCCACTGCCTCCCGGCGCCTACTATATACAAATGCAGATGAAAAACGGAGAAATGATCAGCAGGCCGCTTACCATTCTGTAAAATTACCTTCGATCAATGCTTCAAAGGTGGGCGCCAATACCTGTTGCTCTTCGGTGTCGTAGTCATACAACACCACCTCACCTTTGGGCGTCAGCGCGATCGGGTTACCGGAACCATCATCGGCAATGACGTAAGCTTTGTTCAGTTCGGGAAAGAGCTCATTGCCGTTGGCTATATTCCTGTTCTGCTTGGTGAGATCAACAATGGTTTCATTGCCTACAGAGCTGCCATTGGCAAACGCATGCACCGCAATACCGGCATAAGCGCCGCCAAACCGCTGAATGAATTCCTTGTAGTCATTATCCAACGTCACGCCCAATTCATTTTCTGCACTGGCAATCTGTTCTGCCGTAGCCGGAGAACCTTTTAAGGTTGGATTCTTATCTAAGAAAGCGCTGATACGCTCCATCAATTCCTGGTTCATAATAGTATGCTGCTGTTAGGTTAATGACAAACTTCTCTCGCTGTCAATTCCGTGCTGGCCTGATGTTTCCAATACTCCTGCTTCCAACGATTGAAGGCTGTTCTTTCATTGGCTGTCAGACCTCCCCCCTTCCGTTTACCAAACGGGTGCTGTCCCGGATTGGTATGTGGCTTATCGTGGTGCTTCTGAGGCATTGCAATGATCGGGCCATTTGGATTCTGCCGATAGTGGTGCAGCACAATGGTGTTGCCCTGTTTATCGGTGCCCGACAACCCAAAGCCCTTTCCTTTCAACGCATTATCATTGGCATAATACAACGCTTTCAACTCCGCATCCGAAAGGTGGCTGATGTCTACATAATTGTGGACTTCCAGCGTCAGTCCGTGGCTATCGGTAAAGCTGATGGGATTGGGACTTAACCCGAACTCATCCACCCAGGCATTCGGATCGGTCACATAGGCATACGTATTCAAACCACCTGCCACCGATATGGGGTCTTGGCTGATGTATGTTCCTTCACCGGGTGCATAATACCGGAAACGATTGTAATAAAGCCCCGTTTCCGCATCCTCATACTGGCCCTGGTACCTGAAAGGTATGAAATTTTTGTCCCCGGTAATGGCCATGGCGCGCCCGTAAATGTCCAATGCCGTTTCCCACACACGCTTACCTTCATGATCATAAGCCGCTACGGGCGTACCGAGGTAATCGGCAATAATGCTGTAGGCTACGCCATTCTGTATTTTAGCACATGGGACGGTATTGCGATCTACATCGAATATCCAGGTGATGGCATTGGCAACTGGTTGATGGTGACAAGCACCTGGGCGACACGAACAAGGGCTTGGCTCCTGCTTATCATATTCTATCGTGCCCCACTCGTTGATTACTGCTTGCGGTTTTTGTTTCTCCTCATAGGTCCATTCATGCAAAGGCACGTCGCGATCCCACACCCATCGTGTGATAATGCCATTGAAGGTTTTGGTAATGCGCCGGCCCAGTGCGTCATACGTAAAGGACACAATTTTACCATCGGGCCTGATGACCTTTTTCAATTGACCATCTGCATACCATTCATAGCGCGTGGGAGCCGTACCTGCTTCAGCACGCTTGGGTATTTTAGTGATCAGGCGTCCCAGGTCATCATATTCATAGGCATATTTTTCACTTTGCAGCAATGCACCTGCAGCATTGTAGATACGGTCGTTGCGCTCTGTCGTTTCGTACAGGTTGCCCGTTTTATCAACCGCTCGGTGCATAATGCGGTTATCGGCATATTGGGCAAAGATGAGATTACCGAGCGCATCGTGTTTAAAACGGCTGCCTGCTTGCGCCAACGCATCGAAAGTATGCGTAAGTCTTTCTGCGGCATCCCAGGTATATTTCTTCCATTGCAGGGCTATACCCTTTCGACTCACTTTGTGCATACCCGGCCTGCCTGCATGGTCGTATTGCATTTCACTGATCAGCCCGCCAGGCAATGACCGTTCTATTTCATGACCTGCTGCGTTGTACTTCAGCTGTGCATCCCAGAGCAACTGCTCTCCTTTTACCTGCATACCAGCTACCAGACCCAGTTCATTGCGCTGTAAATGAATATCTGCCCCCAGGCTGCTGGTGATGCGTACACGATTGGCCAGTTTATCGTATTCACTCAGCACCGTATACTGGTCCTGCGTTTCCTTCTCCACGTAGCCAAACTTATTACGCGTAAGTCGTATCGTACTATGTTCATTGGTCGCCTCTTTCAGATTGCCTGTTTTATCGTAACCAAAGAGCAGCCATGATCCATCATGGTGTTCTATCCGTACCAGTCGTCCGTTGACATCATGCTCATAGCGGGTCTGCCGGTTACCGGGTAAGGTCGTTTTGACGAGCCTGCCGGTAGCATCGCGCTCATACGAACGCCGCAGGCCATCAAAGCCTGTTTCACTGATCAGCTCTCCCCGTTTATTATAGCCTACTGCATAATGCCTGCCTGCTTCATTCACAATACTGCGCACTCTTTCTTCCGTGTCATACAGAAAGGCAATTTCCGCATTGCCCTGCACGCGCTTTTTGATATGCCCCATGGTCGTATATTCAAAACGTACCTCACCAAACTTATCAGTAGCCTGTACAATATCCTCATAGGCATTGTAAGCCAGCTGCACACTGTTTCCATCGGGAAGATGATAAGCCGTTACCCTGCCCAGCGGGTCATACTCATAATAGCGCAGCAGACCAGCCGTATTGATAGCTTGTACACAGTTACCCAATGCATCATATTTCCAGTGATCTGTACCGCCATTGGGCAATTGAACACTGATGAGGTTTTCATCTTCGTCATAACGGAGTGTTGTTTTTTGATTGCCGTTGGCTACAATGTGGTCAAGTTGCCCTTCCTCATTGTATTCGTAAGCAACCGTTTGCCCATTGGGATAATTGATAAAGCTCAGGCGACACTGCAGATCGTATCCGTAGGTAACAGTAGAACCATCGGGATTGGTAAGCATCGTGAGCTGATTACTGCTGTTGTAATTATACTGCTCACTGTTACCATCCGGCAGCAGCTTTTCTTTCAACCGGCCTTTTTTATCGTACACGTAACCGGTAATATGTCCTTCTTCATCTATTTCCCGGTACAGTTCAAAGTCTTCCGTGTATTCGATATAGCGGTGATTGCCATAATGATCTGTTTCCTGCACACACAGGTTGTTTTCATCATAGAACAATGTCGTCTCTTCGCCCAACGAATTGGTGACGAGGTTATAACCTTTGCCATATTCAATGAAACCTTCCAATACGCCTCCATCACCCCAGGTATGCAGACAACGTTTGAGGTGATCATATTCCCAATAAAAGGTTTGACCATTGCGATCGGTCTTCTTCACCATCAGGTGATCGTTGTATTCAATAGTGACCTCCTGCACCAATGCATCTCCTATTGTTATCAGGTCGCCCTCCTCATTGTAATTGTAACTGACCAGTGTTTGACGCACATCACGATGTTTTACTTCCACTTTAGTGATGCGGTGTTCATTGTCCAGTTGCAGCAGCAACCTCCGGCCGGCACTATCCGTGAGCGCACTGAGGTATTTACCGGTATAATGCAGCTGGATGCGATTGCCATTGTAGTTTTCTATAAATGATAAGCGCCAGGTGTTGCCTGGTACTGTTTCATGGTTGAAGTGATAATACAGGGAGTCATTGTAATCTTCCAACAGGAAATGACCGTTTTGCTTGCGGCGCAGTAACAACTTCTCCTGTGGATGATAAAATTGTTCTCCGGGTTGCAATAACGGGAAGGCTGTCAGCCGGCCATCAGCCAATGAAAGAGACAAGGCACCGTCTTCCGGCCATAGATCTATACAACGGTCGTAGCTCAGGTACACGCCATGTCCCAGCATGCCTTGCACACCAGAGTCGCTGTCCCAGTTGCGGGTCCAGCGCAAAGGGATCGGGCCGGGCAGTTCGAAATCAGTGTATTCATAGTTCACGCGACCGGTGATGAGGTCTACCGGCTCGAAGCCCATTCTACACAACCTGTTGTTGAGCTTGGCAGTAGCCGGCACCCTGCTCAGCACTTTTTTGTTGAGCACCCGCAGCAGCTTGCCAGCGATCTTACCGAATATTTTAAGGAATGAGCCCAGGGCAAATGCTTTGAGCAATGCCATGAGACTGAAGTTGGGCACCAGCGGCCCACCTACCATCACCGGCTTGCCCCACTGCAGGGGAATACAAAAAGAGGTAGGTAGATACAATGATGGTATGGGAATGAACTTACGCCCGGGCCTGAAGGAAAGCGGTAATCCAATATCATTACAGGTCATGAGCATATAACCCGCACCACTCATGGGCGCACCGTCTACCAACACTTTTTTGCTTCCAAAGAAATTCTGGCTGTCATGCCCAATGATAGGAAAGATGGTAAAGCCCGCGCCGAAAGGTATGTGTACAAAGGTGATGATCATACCGGCCGTATCGGTATTACCCCGGGGCACACCGTTTACTTTTACAGTGGCGCCAATGAAGGGAATATAATCAAATGGATCGATAACCAACCCAATGTAAGGATGCGGTAGGGGCACGAAAGGAAAAGGCAGGTTCACAAAGTGAATATCGATGCCTATAACAGGTTTCAAGTGTGTGTTGGCGACGTACATGGAATGCTGTTTATGAAAAGGTGAAACGCGAGACGTGAAAGGTGAAATAGGAAATGGCGACGTACAGTTTCACATCTCACGTTTCTCCTTCTCAGATTTCAACGCCAGCCTCTGCCTGGCGTAATTTCTTTTTGGTATAATTCTTTTTCAGTTCTGCTACAGTGTGTTGCCAATCATGGTCAAAAGCCTCCACCATCTTTTGTTCCACCACCGCGATCAGGGATGCATCCTGTGTACGCTCCTGCTTTACCAGGTCATAAGCCATGAAGGGATACTCAGACGACTGTATCTCTTCTGTGGTAAGCCGGCCTGTTAATTGTAATGCACGACGGCAGGCTGTAATACTTTCTTCACGATAGTTTTTATATTCCGCAAAAACATAGGCTTTATAATAAGCGGAGACAGCCTGTCCGGCAAAGCCGAACTGCACGGCTTCATCACCTGCTTTCATGAACCATTGCAGTGCTTCCTTTCGTTCTTTCTGCACCTGATAGCTGGCACCCTTGTAGGTATAATATTGCAGCAACATGGGTTTCATGGTCTCCTCGCCAGCCATTATCTCCTGGCTGCAGAGACGGATGCCTGTATCCAGCAACTCCTCGATGGCTATATGGTCACGGAAGGGGAACAACATGCCTGCATAGGTGATGTAGGCGGTAGCCAGCAACACTTTATCACCGCTTTTCTTAGCTACCTCTATTCCTTTCTCGCCCCAGGTATTCAGCAATGGCTTGTTCTTTTTGGAAGAGGCATCCCCCATCTCAAACATGCACTTGCGGAAGAAAGCATGCGGATCGGTATTATGTCCGCTGGTGGCTATCTGGCGAATGGCTTCCTGCATCCGCAGGTCATGACGCAGGGTAACGGCTTCATGCCGGTATTGTTCAAACACTTCTCCCCAATAGTTACTTTCTATATGATCGAAGAGCAACAATTGAGTTCCTGTGGGCCTCAGCTGTTCCATCCAGCGTTGTACCCATTGCCTGAATTGGCGTGGGTCACTCATTTGTTTGGGCAGCAAGCCAAATACAAAAGGCGTGGTCGGCATGTTTACCCAATTCCTGTATAGTTGTATCATACCCGGCAGCAGTTCATCGCAACCGGCATAGTCTTTTGCTGCTACGGCTTTCTGAAACAGGCTTACTTCCCAGCTACCAGCAACACCCGCCGCACGCAGTGCTTTTTGTTGTTCTGCATCTTCGTATTCATGCAGCCAGTTTTGTATCAGCTCGTAGCTATAAGTTTCGGCCTGGGTAAATGGAGTGTAAAAGAAAACAAAGAGATTGTCCAGTTTTCCATGAGCCGACGCTTCCAACCGGCAGAAGCCTTCATACATACGGCTCTCCTCTGGCTTCAGCATCCAGCGTATCAGGGTATGTTGTGGCTGTACGTTCGTCTTCCACACTTTCACCATCTCATCCAGCCGCACCATTATGGGATTGTGCTCGTTCATAGTGTTGCTTTAACAGTTCAGTTTGATGGCAGCAGCGGCAATGCAGGTATCGGCTTCGCTGAATACCTGTACAGCAGTGGAAGTCAGCATCACCTTCTCATTCCCGGTCACAGACACTTCCGTTTGCCCGCCAATGTCTACTTTATTTTCAGAGGTCACATTCACAGCCGTTTTGGACTGTACATTCATTTCATTTTTGCCAAAGAGGGTGGCTGTTTCTGATAACTGCCCATCGAACTTCTTGGACTCCATGTATATTTCATTCTCCGCCAGCATGGTGATCTTCTTGGTCTTGAACGTGATCTCATCTACCGCATCCACCATCACTGTTTTATTGGACTTCACGGTTATATTGCCCGCTCCGTCGATCAGCATGCTGTTGCCGTCTTTATCTTCTACAAACACGCTGCCGTCTTTATCATTCATCACTACTTTGTTTCCGCTGCGTGTTTGCAATGCCTTCACATCATTACCACCGTTGCTGAAGGTGTTATTGGCTTTGCCGTGGTATACAGTACCAACCACAAAAGGCTTAGTAGGACTATCACCTTCAAACCCCACGATAACTTCCTCTCCTACTTCCGGTATGAAGAACATGCCTTTACCGCCACCGCCGTGTGGACTGGTCACTCTTATCCAGGGCGTTTTCTCAGCGCCATTCATCCAATGGAATTTTACTTTTACACGGCCCAGTCCGTCCGGATCATGATTATCGGTCACGATGCCGCTTTGCGTTTCACTATAGATACCTGTTTGTTTATTGGCTACCGGCGGCAGTTTGATACCGGAAGGAACTGCTATAAAGTCGTTGTTATAATTCCCCTGTCCATCGAAGTAATGGCTGACAGACATAATGAGGTAGTCGCCATAGTTTTCATTGGACAGGCTCATGAGGTTACGCCCCTGCACACTCACTGTAGCACCCGGCTTTAAGCCAGGCTGATCACTGCTGCCGGAGAAGCGTACGTTGTTGCTGCTATGCATGGCCATCTTGATGTTGATGGCATCATCCAGCTGTTTTTTATTGGCTACAAACTGGTTGTTCCAATACTTGGGCTGTGAGGCATATACTGTCTGGCTGGCCTGCAGCACATGTTTGCCCAGGTCATTCAAGCCCGCTTTGCTTTCTATGCTTTGTGGCGTACTGTCGTACACCTCATGTTTCAGGTAATCATATGCCATCATCTTACTGTTGGCAGGATTTACCTGCAAGGCCATACTGAAACGACTGAGGCTGCTGCCAAAAGTCAAAGCAACAGCCTGCCCTGCCTGGGGAGGACCAATATGGAGTTGCTCTCCATCGTAATACAACCATTCTCCATAGGTGGTGCACAGGTAATGAAGGAACTGCCAGGCTGTTTGTTTATACTGGACAGTATAAGCCAGTGTTTCCGGATAAAGCGGCGCTACCTGTGGTTGCAACAGGTTTTGCGGGAAATGCTTGAGCACATCCTGCACAATGTTTTTAACAGCCTTCTTTGTCCAGCTTTTACAGTGAGGGCCACTGTCTAAAATAATGGTGGGACTACAACCGGAGATGATGAGATTGCCAGCATGGCCACTGAAGCGATCTGCTTCTACCTGCATCACTATGCCTTTAAACTGCAGGGCATCTGAAGCGCCCATCGGCGTTACGGAGGCCTGGAGTATACCGCCGATCAGGTTGCGCGATGCCTGCAACAGACTGCCGCCCAATCCATCGATGGACTCGGCGGGGCAGACCAGCCTGAAGTAGTGGTGATCAAATATTTGTTGGGTCAGCTGAAAAGAGGTTATCTGACGTATCGGATTACCAGCAATACTAATGTTACTACTGATGAGTTGTGCCATAAAAAATGTTATGTCGTTTATGGTGTAATAGAGATAAGCTATAAAAGAACTTAGCTTCCCGTTCCGGCAGTCGTGTCCCGGAAGAAGCTATTCAGGCCAGTTGTTCTTAAACTGGGATTCATTCATTTTGACTTCCTTGGCACTTAGTGTTACCTGCACCTGCATGGGATTATCGTTATTGTGATCATAAGTCTCGAAATAATCCACGCAGTGGGCATCTGAAAACTCCAGCGTCTTTAGTTTACTCATGTTGTCGCGACGGTAAAAGGTGATGGTGCCGCTTTTGGTTTGGGTAGGGCTCACCATCCAATCAAACAAATCGGTACTGCCATTGCTTTCCACTACTACAGTCACAGCCCCCCCCTGCGGTATAGCCGTGGGCTTGCCGGTGCCGTCTGTAGCCTGTGAAAAACGGAAAGCACAGTGCAATACATTTACCTCGTCTCCATCTACTTTTAGTTTTGCAATGAATGACATGGATAAATTATTAATGGGTGATCGTGTGTTTCAGCAGCAAAAGGGTGCAGCATCTGCCCCACCCTTTTGCAACGGATAATTATTTTACCCACTCGTTGGTATGTTTACCGCTACCCACTTCAATAGCCTGGGCGCTCAGCGTAAACGTTTCTGTAATGGGACTTTCGTCATTGTTGTCGAAATTCTCTTTATAGTCTACCAGGTAGGCTTCTGTGAACTTCAGTTCTTTCAGTGTAGCGTCGGTATCGCGCTTCACGAATACAATGGAGCCATCTTTGCGCTCGAAGTTGTTGGTCATCCATTCGAAGAAGCTGGTATCTCCGGTTGATTCAACCGTAAGTGTGATCTTACCGCCGCGGGTAATAGAAGAAGGACGGCCGGTAGCGTCCGTTTCCTGTTTCAAGGCATAGCTGCAAGCCAGCACATTAACTTCTTTGCCAGCCACTTTGAGTTTTGACTTAAAAGACATAAATAATGGTTTTAATAATTAAAAAAGGTATAAGACCAATAAAAAATAAAAACGATGTTGTGCAGGTCATTCTATGACAACCTGTAGCCAATGCAATACAGGATCACTTACCTCCGCAGAGGCAAATAACCAGTTGCATCGCCTGTTTCCAGCAATGAGCTTACCTTAATGTTTTAGTTCTAAAAAAAGCTTTAGGGGGAAAATGAAACCTATTTATCCTGTTCGTATTTCGATTGCCATTCGGCTTTATCGGCATCATCTCCTTTCTGACCTTCCAGTTTGATCAAAAAGGTTTTGGCAGGGAAATAGGGTTTCAGGTGAATATCCAGGTAGATCCGGTCCTTTTGAACAGGGTCCTGTTCAAAACGTTTGATCGCAAAGTTTTCGATCAGTTTACTGGGACCAGTGATACCGTCCAGGAATTTCACGATCTGTCCGTTGAGCTCTTTACGCGTAGAAGCGTTGAAGTTTTCGAATGTGCGGCGATTGAGAAAATCCATCATGACCTTGGTCACATAATCGAATACTCTTACTACAGAGTAAGTTTGCAAGCCAAGGTTATCGCCATTGAACAAGGTCTTGGCGGAGAATGCCATTACCTTTCCGTATTCTTTTACCATGGGAATCAATCCCAGTTTTTCCAAAGAAGCTATTTCGCTTTTCTTCAGGTCGAAGCGTACACCATCCACTTCATTGATGCCGCCGAATTTTTTACCGGCCGTCACCTGCGACATGAGCGTGTTGTATATCTTGCCCGCCAGCGCTGCCGCCGGTGGCACAAAAAGGTCGTCCTCTTCTCCAATCTCATCGAATTTTCCACGGCCCACCAGCCAGTTGCACGACATGATCACGTTGGAACGATACGGATCACCACTGGTGAGGTTGGCGGCCTCAAATAATTCCATCACATCATCCGGTGTATCGAGGTTCTCGAAATCGGTGACCAGCATCACTTTGCTTTCGTAAGCGATCTTGGCCCACTTTTCCACTACCTTATTGCTGCCGAGGTAACCGGGCAATATCAATATACTATAGTTATTACGCAGATCGAGCCGGTCGTAGTTTTCCAACAGCTCGGTGCGGATCGAGTCGATGAACCGGGTATTGTCAAGGTCCCTCAATTGCTCGGGCTCCACGTTGATAACAGATACATTCTTGATCTTGAGACTCTCCGTATTTTTAAAGAAGAGTGCAATAGAGCGGTAAGACCTTTCCAGCTGCTCTGTTTCTTTAATGGCAGTGCGCAGGTTCTTTTTCAACACCTGATCGGCCTGGGCGGCCTTCTCTTCACAGGTCTGCACCATTTCAGTAATATCATCAGAGCTTTTTAGCACATCCAGCCATACCTGGAGTGTTTTCTTCAGTGCAGTCCGCTCTTCTTTTTTAGAGCTTTCTTCGAGGAATATCTTCTTGCGTGCTTTTCTTTCGGGATTAACGTTTTGTACGGCGTCTATGGCAGACTCCAGCAGATCGAAGCCTCCGTATTTGGCCAGCCCTTGCACACTTTTTTCCAGCTGCTCAGCCGGCTGACGCACAGGAAGAATGGTTTCTGCAACGGCAACGGCTTCCTGCTGTACGGCTGCATTGGTCAGTTCTGTACTCATAATAAATAAGGTATAACGTGGATGGATGGTTTACAAATGACAATACGCTGACGATGATCAGCGGGCGGCTTCCAGTTCTTCTACCAGCGACTGCAGTGCTTTGATGAGGTTCTCCCGGCTTTCTTCGCCGGCCAGCGCCTGCTTCAACAGCTTATTCGATTTCAACTGCCTGATGATCTTCTGGTATTGCAACTGCTTTATATTCACATCGCCCAGGTATTCACTCTGCGCGATAATGCCTTTAATACCAAAGTCGGCCAGTCCTTTGAAATTCAGCGTCTCTCTTTTGAGCGCGCCTTCTTCCGTCTCAAAACTGATGTCGACCTTCGGCTTGTAGTTTTCGAAAACATCGTCGATACTCGTAAGCCCTTCCACGATGACAGGCTTTACAGGAGGATCATGGGTGAGTTTTTCAGCGAGCAGTACGCGGTTCTGTGGAATGTCAGCAAATGCTTCGTAGGCGTCGGTTTTCACCTCGGTACCACCTATTCCATAAGGTTCAATTGACATAGTTATTAGGTTTACGTATATGGTAAAATAAAGCACCCTTGCATCATCATGATGACGCACTGCTGCTAATGAATGACCTCGGTAATGTTTAGGGAGAAATGATCAGGGGCTACTTGAAAAGTATTTCTACGCAAATACTATTCCTAAATTTTTCAATAACGGGACTGTACAAGTAAATTAATAAAAAATCCCCATATACCCCTGCACATCAAAAACTTTACATTCACTTAATGATTTCTTTACACTCGCTCGCCTCTGGCGAGTGAGGCTATTAGCAAGCCTCTGGCTTGCGCTGAACACCTGTGTCATTTTATCCACACCAAATTGCCTGCAGCATCTGCATCCAACGTCCATCCCGACGCTGAAAGCATTTCTCCACTGATAATCATGCGCGACAATGGACGCCTCAACTGATTCCGGATCACACCAGCCAATGGACGCGCACCGTATTGTGGCGCATACCCCATTTTTGCCAGCTGCTCTTTGGCATTCTCTGTCAGGGTTAAACGAATTCCTTGCTTTTCTAATAACCCATGCAGCCCCCGTAATTGAATATCCAGTATGTTCCGTACCATGCTGTTATTCATAGGCGCAAAGGGTAAGATCTCTGTCAGGCGCCCCAGGAACTCGGGACGAAAATATTGTGTCATGATCTCCATCAGTTCAGCAGTCGCGGGAATTTCATTTCTGTTGAATGATTCCACGACAAACTGGCTTCCGATGTTCGACGTAAACAAAACGAGGGCATTGGAGAAATCTCCCTCCTTCCCTAATTTATCATGCAGTTTTCCTTCATCCATGATCTGCAGGAAGATATCGAATACTGACTTGTGTGCTTTTTCAATTTCATCGAAGAGCACCACCGAATAAGGCTGCTGCCGTATCTTATTGATCAACAATCCTCCTTCTTCATATCCTACATAACCGGGCGGCGCTCCATAAAGCAAAGCGGCTGCATGTTCTTCTTTGAACTCCGACATATCGAACCGGATCATCGCTGTCTCATCCTGGAAAAGAAAATCTGCCAGGGCTTTCGCCAGCTCTGTTTTACCGGTACCAGTAGGACCAAGGAAAAAGAAAGAGCCCAATGGCTGTCCGGGTTTTCCCAGGCCGGCCCTCGATTCGAGGATGGCCTCACTGATCGAGCGAATAGCATGGTCCTGCCCGATGACCCGTTGCCGGAGAATACTGTCCATTTTCAACAGGCGGTCCTGTTCCTGCGCCTGCACTTTACCAATAGGAATACCTGTGCGATAAGCCACTATTGCAGCAACGTCGGCATTACTGAGCAGTTGCCTGTCATCGGCGGCTGCTTCCTCCAGCAATGGATAAATGGTTTGCAGGTAATTGATCCATGCAGCAGCATCCATATTTTCCGGCGATGCCGGTGCTGGTGGCACGACGGCCCACAATACCGGGCTCAACCGCTGGCTCAATTGCTGATAATGCCATTGCCATTCTTCTTTGGTATGTTCATGTTGCGTTTCCTGTAGTTCCTCAAAAAGTGACTTCATTTCCTGCACTGCTTTTTCGCCTGTATCCCTCGTAAGCCGCAAAGCTGCCATGGCATGATCGGCCAGATCAATAGCAGCATCGGGCAGACGGCGGTCTTTGACATAGCGCCGCGCCAGCCGGATCGTTTCATGAAGCGTATTATTTTCAACCTGTATATGGTGATGATGCTCATACCGCGGCATGATGATCTTCATCATCCTGTAAGCGGTAGCTACATCAGGTTCTTCTACTTTAATAATATCAAAACGCCGGGCAAGGGCTTCATCTTTCTCGATGTACTTGCGAAACTCTTCGGGCGTGGTGGCACCAATGACGGTGATCTCTCCTCTCGCCAGCTCCGGCTTCAACAAGTTGGCTGCGCCAGCCATCGCTCCCTGCTTGTCCATGAGCACATGCATCTCATCGATGAACAGGATGGCTTTATCGAATTGTTTGATCTCCTGAACAATGCTTTTGAGACGCTCTTCTACTTCTCCTTTGTAAGAAGCACCTGCAGCCAGTGCTCCATTGTCCAGTTCGAATACCTGTGCCTGCGCAAGGAAAGCAGGCACTTTTTGTTGTTCGATAGCCTGCGTAAATCCATCTACCAATGCCGACTTCCCTACCCCCGGCTCGCCAACGATCAATACATTAGGCTTGGAGCGGCGGCTAAGTATCTCCGCCATTGCCCTGATCTCTTTATCCCGCCCAACAATGGGATCGGTCTTCCCTTCACGAGCACGCAGGTTCTTATGTACGCAATACTTCAATAATGCCTGTTGCGAAACAGGTTCGTTCTGCTGGCCTGCCTTGTATAGGCCATTCTGTTTTTGCAGTGGCTCTTCGTTCATGGCCTTCGCCACCAGTTCCTGCCGTTGCAGCGGGAAGGTTTTCAGTTGTTCATATGTAAAGCCCACACCCGGTGTACTAAGTGCCGCCAATAGGTGCAAAGGCTCTACCTGTTCTTTGCCTGTCATGAGCCGGATGATGTCCGCTTCGTCCATGACCGCCTTTACCTGGTCATCGCTGCGGAGTGTATCGTCGAGGCGGGTAGCTTTGGGCAATGACTCCATGCGCACATCTGCCCATTCTTCTATGTAATAAATATCTTTCTTCAGTTGTTTTAATAGTGGGTGTAGTCCGGCCTCTTTGTGCATAAGCGCCTTCAGCAAATGGGATGTGGCAATTTGCGGGTGCATATTTTCCCTTGCCAATGCCTGGGCAATATGGCTCACTTTTTTGGTGGCCTCAGACAGATGGATACTATTGACTTGTTCTATCATACAATAATGTTTTATTCAAATTGGGCTAAAGCCCAGTTGTGTTTTATTTCACAGTTCCCCGTCCTAAAGGACGGGGCAATTCTCCCGGTTTTCGTATTGCCCGGCCCTTTAGGGCCGGGATACAGTAAGACAAACTATGTTCGGGCTTTAGCCCAATTGCATGTTGCTCACTTAAAATATTCCGAGGAAGCCTTTCTTTAGTTTCAGGTTTACGTTCAGGCTGATGATGCAATTGGTCTCACTGCTCTTTATCTGTTGTACATTTAATTCTTTGATCTTCTTTTCACTTTTGAGCGCACTGAGCTTATTGCAGAACTCGACAAAAGTGATCTCTTCACCATTAAGACTCACCGGCACGTTCAGGTTGTTGCAGAGGTACGGCGTAAAGCCTTCTGCCTTGAAGTAGTTGTTGGCCACCATGCGCAGCTTCCCTTCCAGCTCCTGCTTACTGATAGCTGTGCCCATCGGCTTTGGCGGCTCCTTCATAGCCGGTTGCTCATTCACCTGTTCATTGAGTGTAGGTGTAACCGGTTTGGCAGGAACGATGATCAGGTTGTTTGGCTGTTTATTGCGTTTGTTGTTGCCATCCTTTGGCCTTGTCGCAGCTGCTTCATTCACAAACACCTTACACACGGCCATTTGTTGCGCATTGTTGTTGATAACCAGTGCAATGGTCTTCAATCCAGGTGTCTTGTATACATAGCTGGCTGTGGAAGATGTGGCATCTATTACTGCCGTCTCTCCAAAGCGCCATTCCCAGCTGCGGGCGCCGGCAGTAGAATCTATAAAAGTGACCGGCTTTCCTACTTCTGCCGATTGCGGACATATAAAAGTGGGCAGTAGCAAAGGGTTTTCCAGTTTCGGCGCACGGGTGATGTAAATGGTTTTATACTCACTGCATTGCCCATTCGTGGTGAGCGTGATCGTATATTCCCCGGGCACGGCATAAGTGTGTACAGCAGAAGGTATCTGCGTTTGGGTTGTTTCGTTATCGCCAAACTCCCATTGAAAATCCTGCACAAAACGTGCATCTGTTTCAAAGCGGATAGGTTCTCCGGTACGGTAGTATTCTGCCTTCGCTTTGATATGAAAAGGAATGCAGGGCTCATAGTTCTTGTACCGGAAAGCCGTGACCATCAATGCCAGCAGGCTAATGATGATCAGCGTAAGGATGATCTTATCATCGAGGTAGGACGGTTGTATCTTTTTATTTTCCATATCGATATGGTTAATGCTTAATTAAGGAACCGCTTCACCCTGCCGGCTGCGATGTAACGTTTCTTCCAGTAAGGATCATCGAGGCTGGCAAGGCTAACACCCTGCGAGGAAGAAGCATTTACAAAAACACGGTTCTGTAAATAAAAGCCTACATGCGAAACCGGCTTGCCGGGTATGGTGGCAAAGAACACCAGGTCGCCTTCGGCGAAATAATGTCCGTCATGAAACGTCTCTATGTTTTTGGTAAAGAACTGCTCTACGGAAGTACGGGGAACGGGGATGCTGTATACATCTTGTAGCAGACGTTGCAGGAAAGCAGAACAGTCTATTCCTTTTTCATCTGTGCCGCCCCAGCGGTAAGGCGTGTTCATCCATTTATCGATGAAGCGGTACAGCGTCATATTCTTCAGGCTGTCGGGTATTGTTTTCAGCCAGGCTGCATATTTTACCCGCAAGCGCTGGTCAGGACTAAGGTCTGCCAGCATACGATTGCTGGTATCGGCCGTGCTGACCACAATGTCGTTCCAATTGTTAGCAGCCTTTTTACTGCTGCCGCAGGAAACAGCCAACACGATGATGAAAAGGTATAATGGCAGGCGCTTGCTCATACAGGATAATGTTCAATGGTTTAATAACCAGCCGCAGTGTTGGCACGGCGAAGCAGGTCAAGGTCACGGCGGGCCTGGTCGAGGTCGCGCTGCGCTTGCTCATATTTACCTTTGTAATCTTCCAGCCTGCCCGGCATATCTTTCATGCTCACTACCATGTTGGTGGCATCCTGATAGCGCAGGAAAAGGTCGAGTATATTCTTGTTCATCCGGCTATAAATGCTGCTGTCCTTGTATTGCAGGTCGGTCAGCTCGCGCAGGCGAACAGCCACCTGTTGGTTCAGGTACATATTGTTGACACCCGGCTGCCGCAATGAATCGATGAGCACCTTGGCATGGTCCATACTGTTGGCAAATTTCTCCTGTGCCAGACTTTGGGTACGGTAACGGCTCACCTGCTGACGCAGCACCTCGTTTTCCTTAGAGGGCATGCGCATATCGAAATAAATGGCGCCCGATATCAGGCATACCGTGATGACCAGGAAGAACAGGAACTTCAGGAATGCTTTGTCACGTTCTTTTACGTTTAGTATGTTTTGCATAGTGGAGGTTTAATAATTGCTCAATGTTAATCTGCCAAAAAGCTGCGACGTTTCTTCACAGCTCCGTTCTCGTATTGAGGTATTAATACCTGCTCTTTCACAAATATGCCAGCCTCCTTCTTCTTGCCGATATAATCCAGCCGCGACAGGTTGGCAAACAGGGCTGAGATGATCTGTGTAAACTTCAGCACCTTGTCCAATGCATCGTTGATATCGAGGTGATTGTATTTATAGTTACAAACTGCAGTGATCGAACTTTCCAATTCGCCCTGCGTCACACCACACCACTCGGTAAAATAGCTTACCAATTCATCCTTACTGGTGCCGGTGAAATAATCAATGCTGTTCTTGATCATGCGCGCCAAACCGGTCACCGCTGTGATCATGAATACCGGCGGCTGGTATATGTACGTCAGCCTAAAGTTGCTGAACTCGCTGGCTATATAGGTCGTCATCTGTTGGCAGATGAGGTGGATGGCATCGGCCAGTTCATTCTGCTGTTTCTTCTGTAATATCTTCTGGATAATGTGCAGCGCATACAATTCCATCTGTCCGAAGAACTGCTCCAACCCTGCATGTACTTCCAGCAACTCATGATGACTATTCACCGCCGTGCAGGGCGGAATGTATTGCTCTACCAGTTTTACCACCTGCTCTTCCACCACCACTTTACCAACCGGCACCTGCGCGCCGCCCGGAGAAAGTGTACCGGCATCTTCCACCGGCAAGAGGTGCAAGCTGTAAGTTGGAATAGTATAGGGCAACCGGGGTGGCGACTCGCCGGGATCAGCCGGACCAAAGGGAATCCGCTCATAAGGGTTGACCGCCAGCACCACGTAGTAAGCTGTTGCATTCCCTTTCAGTTCATTGAAGGGCACCTGCAGGCCGGGCACTGTAACAGCAAGACTTTGTCCGGTCAGTGCTGTATCACTATCAAACTCCAGCACATAACCGCCACGGCTGATAGCCCGGCAGTGTTGTATGCGCAGGTGTACGGTTTGTTCATTATCGAGCGACAGAAATAATTTGACAGATGCCTGGTGTCGGTCGAGCAGCGGCAACAATCCATAGTTATGCTCATTGAGAAAACTGCCCACTGTCCTCGCCTGCCGCCAGGTAAAAGCATTGTCCTGGGTAATAAAATGATTCTTGTTGATCTTCATCCCATTGGCCCAGTTCACGGGCAAAAACTCCTGTTGTGTTTCCATGCGTATTGATTTATTCGAACGTACGTGCACATACGATCACATCATTTTCCCTGATGTTGTTGATAAAGATCGTCCTGTCTGCATCTGCGTATCTGGTGAATAGATTGTACCATCTTGGCTTTTTATAGAATATCCATCCATGAGGCGTTCCCTGTCCGTCGATGTAATGAATGCGCCCTTCGGGATGCCGCTCGTTGTAATCGTTGATAAAGTAATAGAACAAGGTGCCCAGTTCCATATCGGTAGGTGCTTTTGCTCTGAAGTTGGTGTACCAGGCATCTTCTCCTTTCTTCTGAAATTCAAAACTGATAAGGAGCATGTTCTTCAGCTTGCTTTCGTCTGGATCTTCCACCGGCTGGTGTACCGGGTAGTACCATTGCTTCAACACTTTTGGTGGCAACGCCATGGCGTGGCGGAAGGTGTACAATACAAACAAGGGTACCATGAACGTCAAGACAGAAGGCATTAAAGCGATCTCCAATCCTTCTCTATTGAGGGCGCGATATGCCAGTACAAAACCCACTGCACCCACCAACATGATGAGGAAGGTAAAAATGAAGTCGGGCCAGAAGGCCCTGTCAGGCCCCCAGGGCATCTTGCGCTCCATAAGGTAGACATGGACCGTACCATAGAGGAGAAACAATACCTGGAAGAAAATAAAGTACCCGGTGTAGCTGCTGAATAATTTGGCGCCTATGATCAGGCCGGTAAGCACAAATAATAAAGTGGCTACCACCAGGTACAACACCGCCCGTTTGCTAAAAGGCTTGAAACTGCTCCTGATCTTGCGGGCCACAAAACCAAGGATAACGGAAAGGCTGAGTAGCCCTACTCCCAGTAACATCAACACCTTATTGAGGTCTGGTGTCAGCAATCTGTCCATATAGAAATTTATTTATAGCGTACTTGAATAACCCAGTATCGGACTATGTTCTTCATCTAACCTGATCAATGCTTTCTCCCTGTCTACTTCAATGTTGATCGTGATGTCGGCATCGGCCGGCGCGAAGTAATTGTTGAATACTTCCAGCACCAGGTCGCTCTCTCCACCGGGCACATATTCTGAAGGAAAGCTGTTTTGTAAAGGGCCGATATCATACTGCAGGCAGGTATGGTCTTCCCAAAACTGGCTGCCACATACCATATCATTGCCCAGCGCCAATCCTCCCAATCCAACTTCCTGCTCATCTGCATAACTCCAGGAAGGCGGCGCCTGCCGCACAGTTACTTTTTCCTGTAACAGTATTTGCAGACAATCCTGCATCAATGCGGGATCTCCGGCAATCTCATGAGCATAGGGCAGTAACAACACCAGCAGTGCACCACAGTTCCTGTTCAGTCCTTCCGGAAATCCCCAGAAATCAAAAAAGTAATCTGTGAGTAAGCCACTGTCAATACCACTCAGCAATTGAGTCTCCTCTTTCTCCAATTGTACCCGTTGCAAAAAGAAACTGTTCTCCAGCGGTTGAAAGAACTTACGTGCCGACGCCTCTTTCTTTTTGTCGCGCCTGCTGTATGCCACCATCGCACTGACCGCATCGCTCCTGTTCTCCCCTGCCGGCTGGTGAAAGAGCCCTTCAGGCAACAGATCATACAGGCCGGTGCGCGACAAGCGTAGTTGTAGCAACTGATGCTTCCACGAATCTTCTATGCGGTTAACAGCGTAGAGATCTTTGCGGTATTCGCGGAAGAACCGGCCATCATTAACGGCTACGATGTTTCCCGCGCCTACCTGCTGCATCACCTGAGCTATCAGGGCTTCTGCCCGGATATCATAGTGATTGGTGGTCAGCTCTTCAAATAGTTTTTCTATGTCGATCGCTTGATGCATATGTATTGTTTAGACCTGACAGGTTTTGCAAAGCTTTGCGCCAGGCGAAACCTGTCAGGTCTGTCCGTTACGCTGCTTCTTCTATAAATACACGGAAAGGTGTGAGGCCTGCAGACTTCTTCGCAAGTTGCAGTACCAGGTTATCTTTCCAATAGGTTAACTGGTTCTTTTCCTGTGCGTCGAGGTAATCTTTCCTGCTCAGCACAATGCGCACATCAATGGTACGGGCAAAGCCTTGTGACACTTGTTGCGCTACCATCACTCCTTTTTCCACTTTCACTGTCCTGGCGCGGTTGCCCAATTGCAACTGGCAGAAGAGTTTGATATCCTCCATACTCACCAGCCGGTCGCGCGATAACAGGGCCGACTTATAAGCCGTAATACTTTCAGAAGGGCTCAATCGGTCACGCCCCCCCACTGTACCCGATATCAGTATAATGTCCTTGTGATGATACAGGTCGGCTGTTTTATATGCTTGTAAGCTGGCGCCTGCTTTTACGTTATTGCCCTGGCTGCCGCCTGTAGTCCAGAAGGACACCAACAGGTTATTGATCTTTTCCGTACCCGTAGGCCGTACGATGAGGAAAGGTGTATGTTCACGATGCAATTGCCTGGCCTGCAATTGTTGCTCCAGCTTATAGATAAGCTGCTGCAATTGCTTCATTTCGCCAGCCATGAATTCACGGCCCAGCACAGAGAAGGCAGCGCTTTCATCGTTCAGTAATTGAATAATATGTTCTACGATCGCCGCCGCATTACGCTCATCAAACCGGGCAACGCCTCCTTGGCGCAGCAGCACCGACAGTTTCTCTTTTTCATTCTTTTTAAGGGTGCGCAGGTTATAGATGGTTCCTTGCTGATCAGCAACTTCCTGCAGGTCAAAGAAGCTGTCTGTAGCCTGCAAGGGAATGATATTGAGCAGATCGTGCATGCGGTAGGACAGTTCATGCAACTGCCGGTTGATTACCGGGAAGCTATTGAAGTGGCATACAACATCCTGTAATACGGTTGATGGAATATTTTCAGGGAAAACGATCTTTATCCAGCGTAGTGTCTGTTGCTGTAATAGCTGCAGGTCTTTCTTATCAAAACACTGCTGCACTTCGGCAGGTATAGGCGTTTCTTCCCTTGTTTCCACATCAGGCATGTGCAGCGTAATAAACCTGTTCTTATAATAAGCGTTGACCTGCTCCTTGATCTTGTAGGAACTGGTGTTCTTGCGGGTAAGCAACTCTTCTATGTCCAGCCGCTCTCCACTTATTTCTTCCTGGTTATAGCCAGATGTAGCTATGATCTCCCGGTCGTCATAAAACCAACGCGCAGCGGGCAGGTTGGCATAAAAGAGTTCGCGGTTCACTTCATTCCTGATCTCGAAATAACATTGTGTTTGATGCAGGCTATCCGGGTTGCCCGTAATGCCCAGCCACAAAACAGATGGCGATAGTTCACGACCGGCCACACAATGTGCAATGACTTCTTTAGCAATCTTTTCACGATAGGTGAATAACTGGTAGCCTGTGGCGAGGTATTGCACCGCCGCCGTATTAATATGGAAAGAGGCTGTAGGTGAAAAGAAAATATCCTTGTATTGGTTATTAGCAGATTCGTAGGTAGTGTTCAAGCGCTGTGATACAAAGAACTGGTCCGTATCGCGCAGGCGGGAACCCGCTTCCACAGCGCGTGCATGCAGGATGGCGTGGGCAGGTAAAGGTCCGTTCAACACTTCGGGAGATAATAGTTGTACCATTTTCTCCAGCAACCGCGCTCTCGATGCTTCCACTTCACCGGATATCTTTTCCAGCTCCAACGAGCAGGCGGTGAACAGCAGGTTTACCAGCGGATCGAAAGCGGAAGCTGATTCATCTTCTGAATAGCCCCACAACCTGGCTGCTGTTTTGATCATCCGGTTCTTTATCTGTTCTCTATTTTCCATAGATAAGGTATAATTATGTATACGACAACGGGCCTACAAAAAAGCTATCGCGGAAAACGATGTTCTCGCTTGTTGCGGTAAGGCGTGCTGTTATATAAATGTCCAGTCGCTTTTTGATACGTGATGTGGTTGATACTGTTACCATTTCTTCCTGCTTAACAGTGACTTCCACTTTTACATTGTCCAGCCGCTTTTCATGTTGCCTGACTGATTTTGTTAACGATTCCTTCATCAGCTCCTGTTGCTTCGAACGGGTAGTGAGGTTATCGAAATCATGTTCCCAAATGGCATTACCAAACCCGCTCTCACCCTGCATTTCACCGAAGGCAGTAGTCACGATCAGGTGCAGGTGACCAGCCACGGATTGCTTCAACGAGCAACCGGGATGTTCTTTTTTCTGCATCAGGCATTCGGTATCCAATGGTAATGAATAGTACTTCATGGACTTGACCAGTGAATGTTAGTAAATAGGAAATAATAAAAAACTGAGTATTGCGGGAAGCTGTCAAAAGGAGATTTGTCTTGAGCAGGCTTCTACGCGTAGTGATATAAAGTTAAAGCAAAAATCTTTCCAAAATTATTAAATTGGTTTAAAATTTGTTGCCGTTTCATCAAACCTATCTTCATGCAGCCAAAATATATTGTTGTCGGTGTGGATGGAACCGGCTCTGATTCCTGGATGAAATCAGACGGCAGCAATAGTAATACTTTCAGGTTTGTGCGTGATGTTCAATATGGTACAATGCAAATCGACCGCCGCTGGTTTCATGGTCCTTCCAATAAAATTACCGGCAGCGATGCAGAACAGATACTACAACAATCACTTGATTTTATTTATCACCGGCTGGGTACGTTATTCCCCGCCTCCCGTGCACGGCAGGTACGCCCGCTGGATATGTACGACGTCAACAGCTGTCATCAACAGGCTGCTTATCATAAACATGGGATGATGGCTGAATATGGTATGTATGAGCCATTGCGGCTACCCACTCAGGTGACCCGCCAGATGCTGAACGAGCAACCGCTATCTGTAAATGATGTGCGGATCGTATTGATAGGACATAGCCGGGGCGGTCTTGTGGTAGCCAACCTGGCCCGCATGCTGAGTCCGGTGATCAAAGTATATTTCATGGGACTGTATGATTCGGTTGACCGGCAGCCCTGCCTCGATGGTATGAAAGTGGAGAATGTAAAGTATGTGGCCCACGCAAGACGTCATCCGGAAGTTCATTCCCGCGGTTCATTCAGTAATACTTCTCTTACTTATATAGGTGTAGACCATGCAGAGGAACAATATTTCTATACTTCGCATGGCGGCATTGGTGGTTCTTTTGTAACGGACCGTGCTGAAGTTGGTTTTGCAGGCGACAGTTCCTGTGTGCCTACTGTATTGCAAAGTCAGGGGCGACTGGGCACCCGCGAAGTAATAAACAACCCTGCACTCACCAAAAAGCTGGGCAAACCCATGAACGAGATATGTGCCGCCGGAAGTGATGAAGCAGACCGCTTTATGCGCAACCAGGCCAGAAAGTATGGAGTGCCCGTAAACTGATCACATTAACCATCGATACATGGCAAAGCCGTCTTTCGTCCGATTGACGGCTTTTGTCGTTTTATTGACTAACTTCATATGCTGTTCATCCCCGTCCGCTCTGTGAAACACGACATTCAGGCATTTGTCTTAATCAGCCCTATAAAATGTCTCTATTCCCCCTTGTGACAGTATGATCAAGACTTTAGCTTTGTATCTGACATTTATCATCAACAATTACTGTTTTTATGAAAAAGTTACTTTTTATCGCCTCGTTTGCACTGGTTGCATTTGCTTTTGTTATTCCCGCCAATCCACTTACGGATAAAGAAAGAAAAGATGCTATTCAATTATTGAAAGGCTCTGAGAAAGATCTGCTGCAGGAAATAAAAGGCCTTAGTGAAGCCCAACTGAAATACAAACCGGCGCCCGACCGCTGGAGTGTGGAGGAATGTGTGATCCACATTGCTACCACCGAGCAGATGTTGTGGCAAGCTACGGAGGCTGGCATAAAGCAAGCAGCCAATCCGGAAAAACGTGCCGACATTAAAATGACTGATGAGCAAGTGGTAAAAGGTATCGCAGACCGCTCTACCAAACGACAAACGTCCGATAACCTGAAACCTGAGAACTCTACTTTCAAGTCTGCGACCGAAGCACTGGAAAGCCTAAAGGCCAGTCGCACAAAGCTGACCGACTATGTTAAGTCTACATCCGATGAACTGCGCAATCACGTGCTCGCCATGCCATTTGGCAGCCTGGATACTTATCAGATGCTGTTGTTCATAGCCGCGCATGGCAACCGCCATTTGCTGCAGATCAAGGAAGTAAAGGCCGATGCAGGATTCCCCAAGAATTAAAACAGATAATGCCAACGGTAAAGTTCACGTACGCGTTGAAACGTTTTTTCCCGGGCCTGCAGCAAACGCCGGCCGCGGGCGGAACGTTGGCTGCCGTGCTGGAAGAAATGGAAGCCCGCTACCCCGGTGTACGCAGCTATGTGCTGGATGAGCAGGGAAAACTACGGCAGCATGTGAACATTTTTATCGATGGTACTTTGATCAAAGACAGGATCAAACTGAGTGACTCGATTACCGGGCATAGTGAGATATACATCATGCAGGCTTTATCCGGAGGTTAAACCTTTATAAACTCAACAGGTATGAAATCAACGATGCTGCTGGGCACCCGCAAGGGGTTCATTGCCTACCGTTATGAAAAGAGTACATGGAAAGCGGAGAACCTTTCTTTTGAAGGAGTACCCGTTTCCATTGCTTATGCAGATCCACGTAACGGTACCTGGTGGGCCTGCCTCGATCATGGACACTGGGGTGTAAAACTACATCGCTCCAAAGACCGTGGCGCCACCTGGGAAGAAGTAGCAGCGCCCGCATATCCCGAAGGTGCAGAAGTAAAAGATGGCATGCCTGCCACCACCCGCTACATATGGGCGATGTCGCATGGCGGCAGCAGCTTCCCTGCTAAAATATGGGCAGGCACCGATCCGGGAGGCTTGTTTGTAAGTGACGATGAAGGCAGCAGTTTTCAGTTGGTAGAATCATTGTGGAACCATCCTTCCCGCAAGGAGCATTGGATGGGCGGCGGGCGCGACCTGCCGGGCATTCATTCCATTGTTGTAGACCCGCGTGATGAAAATCATATTCATATCGGCATCAGTTGTGCCGGCGTATTTGAAACTACCGATGGCGGACAAACATGGGCGGTACGTAATAAAGGTTTACGTGCCGACTTCCTACCCGATCCTGATTCCGACATTGGTCACGATCCGCACATTCTCGTAGCAGCTCCCGGTAATCCGGATTACCTGTGGCAACAAAATCACTGTGGCATTTTCCGCTCTGTTAACGGAGCTCAAAGCTGGGATGATATTGGGCAGACGGAAGGCCCTGCACGTTTTGGTTTTGCTATCACCGTAGCAGAGGACAATCCCAATCAGGCATGGGTAGCTCCTGCCAATAGTGATATGACCCGCACTGCTATCCAGGGCGCACTTTGTATTTGCCGCACAGATGATGGAGGTAAGAGCTGGAAGGAATTAAGGAATGGATTGCCGCAGGAGAATTGTTTTGATATCGTGTACCGCCATGCGCTGGTCAGCTCCGGCGATGCAGTAGCATTTGGCACTACTACCGGCAACCTGTTCTTTTCGCCTGATAAGGGAGACAGCTGGCAGGTAGTCAACAACTACCTGCCAATGGTGTACTCCGTGCAGTTTGCAGATTGATATTAATCCTTTTTCTTGTTGATGTTATAAGTAACCATGTTTTTGATCTTACCGTTTTGCAGCTCATATACGTCGCAGTAATACATATCGTACTCCTGCCCGCTTGCTGTATTCTTACACAATACTTCTCCGCCTACCGAAGCGTGATCCCCTTCCACGATAAAATGGTCACGCGTGGAGCTAACCATCACCATATCTTTATTCTTCTCAAAGAAGCTGCGTAATGCCGCTTTACCGGATATCTTCTGATCGTTCAGCATATCCCATTCCACATCGTCGGTCATGTTTTTCAGAATAGCCTCGGTATCATTCTTATCGAACGCATCGAGGAATTCGTTGATCACTTTTTTGTTGTCCATAATTTCACTTTTTATTGTGGGTGACTAAATGGTATATAAGGTGTTTTATAGTTAAGACCGTTGGTGGTTCCTGCAGTCACATCTACCGTAACACCGGTGATCTTACCCGCCATGTCCGATGCCAGGAAAGTGGCTGTGTTGGCAATATCTTCCATCATGGGCAGTTTCTTCAGCATGGTGTCTTCTTCCAGTTTACGGATGAAGGTGTTGGCAAACTCCGGCATGCTGGCCAATGCATCGCGGAAAGGCCTTGAATCGGGTGAGCCCGCACTACGGATATTGATGACCCGCACATTGTATGGCCCCAGCTCTACCGCGAGGTCACGGGAGAATCCCTCTATCGCACAACAGGCCGGACCAAAACCTCCCACCAGCGGGTAGCCGATAGCACCGGGCGTAGCGGTAATGGAAAGGATCACACCCGATTGTTGCTTCATCATCACCCTGCCTGCTGCACAAGCCGTAATGAATTGGGTTTCCATGGCTACATTGACAGGCCGGATAAAGTCGGCAAGGGCCATTTCAGTCAGGGGAACATTCTGGGTATCTTTCACATCAATAGCATTGAACGAGACATCGATGGTGCCCGTTTGACTAATCTTATTGACATGGTCATTGACCGCCTGCTCATCTAATGCATCTACCAGTGCAACGATCGCCTTTCCTCCCTGGGCCATGATATCATCCGCCACTTTTTGCAGGGAAACAGTATTGTGTCCCGTGAGGTGCACCGTGGCGCCATGCCGGGCAAAGGCACTGGCAACCGCTCCACCGATAGAACCTCCGGCACCATAGATAACAGCATTTTTGTTTTTCAGTAACATATACTTGTGTTTATACAAACTTATTGCCCGAAACATGACCGGAAGGTGTGCCGGTCTGACAATTTGCGGGGGCTATTGCGACAATCGCTGCCCCGTCGCCAGCGTCTCGCTGGTGACGGGTATTTACAAGCCTCCGGCTTGTTGTAGCAAACCAGCCACGAGTGAGATTCTTTTTAGAAACCGACTGTCATTCATTAAATTGTATATACTTCCTACCCTTGAAGACTCCTTAAATCAGCCACACATATGGACCAGTTTTTCCACATCCGGATGCTCATGAGCATCATCGTGAGCCTCAGCATGGCGCATTTACTGAAGGGCGTTGCCAAACTGATAGAACATCCCACCCGCGTACGGCTATATTGGGTACATCTTGGATGGGTGTTTTACATGTTCCTGTCGTTGCTGGACTTCTGGTGGTGGGAAATATTGCTGAAGAACGTAAAGGACTGGAACTTTCAGTCTTACCTGTTTATTATCTGCTTCATCATCATTTACTATATCGTCTGTTCACTTCTCTTCCCGGATGACATGAAGGAGTATGCCGGATACAAAGAGTACTTCTATTCGAGGAAGAACTGGATCTTTTCGTTTCTGGGTGTTTCCTTTTTATTCGATGTGATTGATACGCTTTTAAAAGGAGTGGAACATTATCGTTCGCTGGGTACCGAGTATATTATCAGGATCATCATTCATGTGCTGTTATGTGTGTTGGCGATCCGGACGAAAAATGAACGTATACATGCGGGGCTTGTTATTTTCTTTTTGCTGTACAATATACTGTGGATGATCAGGAAATATTGGGTACTGTAAGCTTGTTACCCTTTTGCAGTCCATATCAGCAACCGTACAAGCTCCTGACACTGATGTGCCCGATGGAATACCGGCATCCACTGCACGTCCCTGCCCTGCTACAATCAACGGCTGCCGATCTTCCACATACTGCTTCATCAATGCCGCTTTTACCTCGTCGACACTACTGCCCAGCCTGAGCATGCTAAAGGCTTTTCCCGACAGCTTACCATATACACCATGCTGCCGCTGGTTCTTCGGCAAGGCGCGATAGATGAACTGTACTGCTTTTGAAGCCTGTGCAAACAACCCGGCATTATACATCGTACGCCAACGGCGTGGGTCTTTCTTAAATGCCTTTCCCTCTTTGGAACCGCTCTCACGCTCAATATATACGCCGTTTCCCAACTTATATCCAATAGTGGCACCCAGCTTTCCAGTGAATGAGTGCGTTCCGCATTGTTTTGCCATGGCAATCTTTTTAAATTTGTACTGTAAACTTACGATCAGCAACAACCGGTTTCCAAATCTCCATTTCTGAAAACGACCATAATTTCTGAAATCGACGTTTTTTGCTGATTTTTCCATTTTCGTATATGGCATGCACTTCACTAAACATGCTTCCACCAGGCAGGCAGCCAATATCACTCCCATATCCAACTGTGGTCAATCTCATAGCCACCTGACAGCAATTTGAGGTATTGAGCGTACCATGAGCGCATCACAAGCGCACGTTGAGCGTACCTGTAGGGCACCTTAAATTTGAGTAAAAGGGATAGCAGCTGCCTGTCCGGCCAGGCTTGAAGAATCCGGATTAAGCAAAAAAGCAGGTATGACGATGAAATGCTTCATGCAGATAAGCAATTGAAGATATATGCTAATTTAAAACAAAAGCATGGCATCAACAATAAAAACAACCCCTAAACGACCACGTTATTAAGCAACAAACAACCTCCTTTAAACAATCCTACGCTGGATAGCAGCGGTGTTGTCGGTAGCAGCGCGTACTGCTTCGGCGGCTGTGTCCTGCGCTTCGTTGAGTGTTTTTCTTTCCAGCTGTAGTTTATCGTTGAGAAACTTGTGTTTCATCTCGAAGTCGTTGATCACTTCGCTCCACTTCTTCACGAATATCTTGTACTGTCCGGTTTTGAAAGCCAGTGATTTTTCTCCGTGAGGCTTGGCATTGTCCAGTGCGGCTTCTATTTCTCCGCGGCTGTTGAAGTCCGTGCCAATGAGGTAAAACTCCCAGGTCATGTTGTTGCCATTGAACTGTGGTTCGTTCATGATGACGTTCATGTATTTCTTTACCTGGGCCAGCTCGTTTTCGCCCAGCTTCAGGGCAGGGTGTTTCAGCTCTACCACGATGTTCCTGATCTCATGGGTCAGTATATCCTGCCGGCAAAGGAAGATGTCCATTTCCCGGTATTTGTCTTCATGATTGATCGGCAGCACCGGAACATCTCCGCGCAGTAAATGGCTATGCCGCCTGAGCGCTTCTTCAAACTTTGGCTCGGCAGCTGTGACCAGGTGATACTGCTCTCCAAATATCCAGTAATGGGCTTCGACCAGCTTTTGCAGGTGATCGCGCTCATTGGCTTTGAGTTCTTTGCGTATGATCAGATCGCGCAGGGTATCGATGGTTTTATAACGGTCTTCTATAAGGCGGATCGTGTGATTAACACGGGCCAGCCGGGTTATTTTAATGATGGACGCCATCTGCTTTCTTTCCTGGTTGGAGAGTTCTACTACACCATCGAGGATGTCGAACAGCTTGTCTCTTTCCAGACTATCGAGCATCAGGTTCAGCAGGCGTACAAAGGTCTTCTTCTGCTCGGTGTTGAGGTTGAGGAATAGTTTTGGTTGCACCTCGTATAGTCCACGCACCAGGTTTTCCAGCTCTATCTTGCGGATCACATCCCAGGGATTGTCGCTAAACACAGGAAAGATATCGTCCTGCTCGTATTGGCTGATCAGAATATCGGTGTACTGTTTCAGGTAAGGCTTGCGTTTGTCGAGCAGGAAAGCAGACAGCTTCTTGTGCAGGAACCGGAATACCGGATCGATACGGGTGCTGCCGATGAACGCCAGCTGGGGATCGGTATTCGTTCCTTTAAATTTAAACTGATCAAAGTAATTGCTCCTGATGTAGACGCTGTGGTAGAAATGATCGCCTTTGTTGTTGAGGGAGGTAAATTCTTTGTACCGTTCGATATTATCAGCACCTATATAATAGTATTTGGAAAACTCCTTGTTGATCTTCATGTTCCACCGTACGTACTTGACTTCAAACTCATTGTTGCTATCCTGGTGATTGAGCATGAAGTGGTGGGTATCGCCAATAATAGATGAATAGTCCAGCGGCGCGCCATTGATCAATAAAGCATACCCATTGTCTTTGTTCAGTTCGAGGTACCAGCCAAACTCCAGACAGAGGAAGTCCATCAGTTCTTCCTGCAGCTTGCCATCGGTAATGTCGGGCAGCATATTGTAGAAGGTGACCGATGTGCCGGTAGCTTTCTTTTTTACCTCATGTACACCGGAATCGGGGCTGTCGTATTTGTTGATTGAATCAAATTTGATGTTGATGAAGTACTCGTACTTCTTTTTCTTTTCTTCATATACCGTGTTCCAGATCGCCTCTGTGGCAAACTTGAAAAAGGTAAGCCGCCCTACCCCATTCTTGCCATGCACTGCGGAGGTATTCTTGGGTGATTCTATTTCGATGGCTTTTTGCGAATCGAAGAAGGGAGAGAACTTTTCGGCCAGCTGCGCCCGGTTGATGCCATAGCCATTGTCGATGATCTCCATCTTTGCCACAAAGCCCAGGTTATTGGCTTCATAATTCAATTGTACCGTATTTGCCTTAGCGTCGAACCCATTCCAGATGTATTCGGCAATGGCCTGTTTATAATCAAACCTGCTGAGTACTTTCTGGATGCCTTTCCCGGTGATCTCGATATTTGCCATCTTACTACTAATATATTTAGCTAAAATACTGAACGCATCACTAAATATATTAGTTCAGGTCATAACTTTTTATCCACCGTCCGGCACCCCCAGCCTCCATTTCCCTCAGCTCCTTCACAATGAATGTTTTATGAATTACAAGGCTGTTAATCTGTTGGTAGACAGTTAAGCTGATGCTGTTGTATTGAAGCGGGCCGGGATTATCTTAACTTCAGTGATATAACTATGCGACCAATTATTTATCTGATGGTATGTTGGGGATTGCTCTCCTTTTCTGAGCATAAAAGGAACAGTCACCCACCTGTAACCGTTGCCGGAACGCAGGGCAATGATGCAGTAATTCATTGGAAACAACCTGTGCCGGCAGATACAGCTTGGATACAGAAGATCCTTGACAACTGGCAGTATGTGTGCGAGCATGAACTGACAATTGAAGTGAAGGGATTGCCGTGGATCATTTTTTATGACAGTAGTTCGGCCTGGCATGTGAATGCCGACGTGGGTATGCTGCCCGCCGCAGAGAAAACATCCTATAGTGTTGTGTTTGCAGGGATCACGTATCCACTTGTGCGGCTGTCGCACACCGATAGCCTATGGGTGCCAGACAGGGCTGCCATTCCACTGGCGGCCGGGCTCGTTACCACGATACCTTATGCACAAAACAAAAAGGCATTCTTTATTGCTCCGCTGCCTTCGCTGTTTCACAAATTTGCACCGCCTGATCAGGCTTCCTTCCTCGACTTTTTATTCCTGGGCAACAATATTCACGAACTGACGCATACCCGCCAATTGCCTTTTGTGCTTCCGCAGTTGTTGGCTATTCATGACGCCGGCAAATACAAAAGTCTCAATGATAATACGGTGGAAGAAATGTTTTCAGGTAATGAGCGGTATAAACAGCTTTATGCAGAAGAAAACACGCTATTGTGGAATGCTGCTTTTACAACCAATAAGGATAGTTGCATAACAGTGATAGAACATGCTTTAAAACGCATACAAATACGCAAGCGTGAATTCTTTAGCGGGAGAAACCAGGGATTAGGACAAGCCGACGAAATATTCCTTTCGCTGGAGGGTTCGGCTATGTGGGCACAATATCGTGTAATGCTTAAGAATGCACCTAACCCGAATGAGCGCGAGCTGCTTTCCTGGTTGACAAAGCAAGGTCCGGCCTGGTCGCAGGTGCGTGGATTGGTATTGTTTCTCCTGATCAACAGGTTTGATCCTGACTGGAAGGATCGCTTCTTTGAAAAGCCACTGCCGCCTGCAACTGATTATCTGCGCGAGGTACTGGCGAGGCGGAAGAAATAATATAAATGGATGAACTATGAACAGAAACATCATCATCTGTGCATCGTGGTTCGGCCTGATAACCCTATTGTTAAGCTTACTTAATCCCGCAGCAGCGCAGGTCGATCAACAACGTGCTGAAACTTATTTCAAAGAAGCCACAGCTATCTGTCAACGTGATAGCGGGCGACTCTGGGGTATTTCTTTATGTGGACCGATGGTGTTCGCAGACGCACGGACCAAAACGCTTGCAACCAGTCAACCTCGTCCGGCAGACAATTGGCCTCATGTTCTTGGCCACACGAATGCACCGCTTGAGTGGGGTGGCGAACGTTGGGTGACCTATATGTGGGACTTCACGACATCCTTGCCAACTCCACGTGTAAGGCACGAATTTATGTTGCACGAGCTGTTTCACCGCATTCAACAAGACCTTGGGCTGATGCCTCTCATCGGAAAGAACGCGCACCTGGACACCGTCGAGGCACGTATATGGCTGCAACTCGAGTGGCGCGCACTGGCGCGGGCGCTCGATCAATCTGGAGCGAACCGTAAACGCGCGATAAGCGATGCACTTGCCTTCCGGTCTGCACGCCGCTCTCTGTTTGCCAACGCCGCGGAGAACGAGCGCGTCGAAGAGATCCGGGAAGGTCTCGCGCAATACACCGGCATCGTCGTCGCAGCCGGTTCACGTGCTGAAGCAGTCGCCAGTACAATAGAAAATCTGGACGCCGCTAAAGGACATGAAACGTTTCTGCAACAAGCTTATGTGACTGGTACGGCGTATGCGGTGCTGCTCGATGACGCTTCCGTGAATTGGAGAAGAAGCGTGCGCAGCAGCTCTGATCTGGGACAAATGCTGATGGCTGCTCTCCGTATCAAGCCTACTGCTGACACTGCCGCAGCTTCGGAGCGATACGGAGGCAAGGAAATCCGCTCTGCTGAACAGGCACGCGAAAAGCAACGAAAGGCCCGCATGCTCGAACTGCGGAACCGCTTTATCGATGGCCCTGTACTACTCGTTCCCTCAGGCGGTGGCGCAACCTTTAACGCGGTAGGCGCCACACCCATTCCTGGCGCCGGCACCGTGTTCGTGCAGCCCTACCGCACCAAGGGTGAATGGGGCACGCTGGAAGCAACAAACGGCGTACTGATCAGCGACGACGGCAAGCGACAACTGCCTGGACCGTTTAGGATTGAAGGCATCAACATCAGTGGGGAAGGCTGGACGGTGACGGTTGCTTCAGGGTGGATGCTGCGCCCCGGCCCACGGTCCGGCGATTACCAGATCATTCGCGAGCCGTAACAGGAGAATCGGCAACAGCACTTTCATGCGTCTGTCTTGTACATAGGTAACCATCCGCTGACCTTATAGAGAAGTATTGTAATTTTAATTAGTGAAATTTGAAAAGTTCATACCGTCAGAACGATTAAGACCTTACGTCAAACACTTTGTGGTGTCTGAAAATACACAGGCGTCTACTTATAAAGTCTTCCCTTCCTCCGGTCTTGTGATTGGGTTTCAGTACCGGGGTAGCTTGTCGCTGATTCAAAATGGGTTAGTAAACAATCTGGCAGCGGCAGGCATTACAGGTATCGCTGACAGCTACAAGATATTTAGTAATACCTCCGGCATCGGTTCTATACTTGTTTATTTTACAGAGACAGGATTCGCCCACTTCGCTTCTCTACCTGTTCATGAACTGTTTAACCAAAGTGTTTCTTTGGATTCAATTTTCGACAACAGCAAGCTGCGGGAAACAGAAGAAAAATTATCGCTGTTGAAAACAGACCGGCAGCGTATCCAGGTAGTTGAGCGGTTTTTATTGTCGCAGTTAAAGGACATTCAATCGGACAAGCTCATCATTGAAGCGGTTAAGATGATCTATGATTCGAAGGGAACTATCCGCATTAAGGAGCTTAATGAAAAGCTATTCATCAGTCAGAGCCCTTTTGAAAAACGGTTCCGAAAGTTAGTAGGCACTACGCCCAAGAAGTTTGCTTCTATAGTGCGCTTCAATACAGTGCTTGACAACCTTGGGAAGGCTAAATCGCTCACGGAACTTTGCTACGACAATAACTTCTTTGATCAAGCTCACTTTATAAAAGACTTCAAACAATTTACCGGTGACACTCCGGAGAACTTCAAGCGATGGCTATAGAAGGAGTCGGGTACCGGTTGGGAATTAAACGACTTTTTACAATTCCCGGCACTGCTGCGTTTTGATCTTTGTATCCACAAAATCAAATACCATGTTTACATTAGAGCAAATCAGGACAGCGCATGTAAAAGTAAAATCAGGTGCCGACTTTCCTGCCTACATCCGGGAGCTAAAGGGATTGGGAGTTACGTATTATGAAACTTATGTGACGGACGGACATACAGATTACCAAGGGAACAATGATTCCAGGCTGACCTCTCCCGCTAAATATGATACGCTTATCATTTCAGACAATATCAACGCGGAGCAGTTTAAAAAAGACCTGTTTCATCACCAGCAAGGCGGATCGGATTACTTACAGTTTTGCAAACAATGTGCGGATAATGGCATAGAGAAATGGGCAGTGAGTCTGCAGGCAATGACCTGTACTTATTATGACAAAGCCGGAGTCGAAGTATTAGTAGAGACCATCCCACAATAGAGGTAATCAGCAACTCATCACGAAGCTGTATCTAAAGAATCCGGAACCCGAAATTCTAAACCCGGAATTATTACGCCTGCATGGCGTATAGTATAATATTGAGGCCGAACTTGGTATTGTCCTCGGCCATAAATCGCTTGTTGCGGAAATCGTAATCCCATTCGCAGCCATAATCTTTGTTGCTGTACAGTACTGCAATGCGGCCGTTGATCTCGACTGCTTTCAGGTAATCGTGCACCAGGTCGTCGCCCCAGCCGTTCAGTTCGAAGGAAGTGGGCGGCGGCCCTTTTTCGAAGGTGAAGAATGACCGGTAGAGCTCGTGATTGTTGGGTATTTTTTTAAGTGCCTGCGGACCAAAAGTGGTGCTCATCTGCGTTTCGAAGGATTTGGCGAACAGGCCGTCTATATCGTGGTTGCAATCGTCTACAAATACAAACCCTCCATTCTGCACGTATTTTTTGAAGTTGGCCTGCTCCCGGGCATCGAACTGTACCAGCTTGTGGCCGCTGAGGTAACAGAAGGGTGCGGAGAAAATGTCGTCGCTCCCCAGTTCTACGATCCGCTCCTGCGGATTTACAGGAATGGTAGTATACTCGACCAGTGAGTTCAATAAATTTACAGGCATACGCTGGTCTGTGTCCCAGTCGCCGGAACGGTATTTTAGTCGGGAGAAGGTAAACTTGTTGCCTCGATACATAGTAGCTGATTGATGCCTGGGTATTTGGTACCGGATAATGTATTAAAGTATATTAAAATTCTTATTTTTTCATAGCAGGCAAAAGAAAATGAAAGGTTATGACGTCAAAAAGTCCGAACTTCCGTCGCTACGACTGGAATTTAGTTCCTGATCATCAATCTGCTATAGCCATTATTGCTTTCCATTGAGAAATCTATTTTAACCAAAACTACTATTTGACCTTGGTATTAACAGCAACAAATGTCAGCGATCTGCTGCAAAAAGTATCCCTACTCAAAAAAGAGATCCAAAAGGTTATTGTTGGACAGGACGAAGTGCTGGAAGAAATACTGGTAGCGCTACTGGCCGGTGGCCACTGCCTGCTGGAGGGTGTGCCGGGACTCGCCAAAACGCTGATGGTGCGAACGCTGTCGCAGGCTGTACACCTTAGCTTCCGCCGTATCCAGTTTACGCCCGACCTGATGCCTTCTGATATTATTGGTACGGAGATCCTGGAAGAGGACCTGATGACCGGCAAGCGGAGTTTCATTTTTACCAAGGGGCCGTTGTTTGCCAACATCCTGCTCGCCGATGAGATCAACCGTACGCCGCCAAAGACGCAGTCGGCCCTATTGGAAGCCATGCAGGAATTCGAAGTGACGTATGCAGGCAAAACTTATCACCTGGATCGCCCATTCTTCATATTAGCTACTCAAAACCCCATAGAACAGGCAGGTACCTATCCCCTGCCCGAAGCTCAACTGGACCGGTTCTTATTGTATGTAAAGATCGGCTATCCCTCAGAACAGGAAGAGCTACAAATATTAAGTAATACCACCGGCAGCCGCCAACACAAAGTTGCCGCCATCGTGAGTGGTGAGGAGATCATCCAATTGCAAGGACTTGTACGGGAGGTGACCATCAGCGACGACCTCGTTGGCTGGGCTGGTAAGATAGTCCGTGCTACCCGTCCGGACACTACTACCGCCGATTATGTAAAGGAGTGGGTGCGCTGGGGCGCAGGCCCGCGTGCAGGACAGGCACTGATCCTTACCGCCAAAGCAAGGGCTTTGTTGCATGGCCGCTATGCTGTGACGGAAGGCGATATTCAGGCCATGGCCTACCCTGTTTTGCGTCACCGCATCCTGATGAATTTCAAAGCGGATGCAGAGCGCGTGACGCCGGATATGGTTACGGCCAACTTGTTGAAAGTGATTGAAAGACCGAGAGCATTATAATTCGTGTTATTAGATCCTAAGATATTATTGTCACTGAGAAATCTATCGTTGGCGGCGAAGACCACCATCGATGGTTTTATGACGGGCGCCAACAAAAGCACTATCAAAGGCAGTGGTATGGAGTTTAGCCAGTACCGCAGTTACATGCCGGGCGATGACCTGCGCTGGATGGACTGGAAGATGTATGCACGCAGTGACCGCTATTATATCCGTGAATCGGAATCGGAGACCAGCATCAGTGTTCGTCTGCTGGTAGATGCCAGCGCCTCGATGGATCACCGCGACGGGCAGTTTACTAAAATGGAATATGCCCGCTACCTCGCTGCCAGCCTGGCCTACCTCGCCAATATGCAGGGTGATGCCGTAGGTTTATATGTGTTGCGTGAGCAAAGTATTTTCTCGCTGGCTGCGCGACAAGGCTTCCAGAATCTTAATCGCATATTTTACCAGCTTGAACAGGCAGGTCCCAAAGGAACTTTTACGGAGCCTATTTATTACAAAGACATTTATGCGGGTGGCCAGAAAAGGGAGTTGCTCATTTTCATTACTGATTTCTATCAGCAGCAGGATGAAATGTACAAGCTGCTCGACCTGCTGGGAGCGCTGCGCCATGAGATCATTGTGCTGCATTTGATGGGGCGTAATGAAATGGAACTGGATTATGCCGGTTATACTACGCTCGAAGACCTGGAAACGGGTGCTTCTATCCAGATCAATCCTGGTGAAATAAAACAAGCTTATACCGAGCGGCTCAAAGCACACCTTGATAGTATTAAAAAGGAATTGCTGGGCCGCAATATTTATTACCGGTTGATGATGACGGATGAACCGGTGGATCAGGCATTGAGAGACTTTTTGAGGAGTAGGAAGTAAGAGGTAAGATGTATTAGGTAAGAATACAGGAGACAGCATAAAACAGAAAGTAATTGCTACAGTTGTTGAATCCCATATCGTTGTTGGCCATTGCGGCGGTAATTATACCGGTGCTGGTACACCTATGGAATGTGCGCAAAGGTAAAACGTTGCGCGTGGGTAGCATTGCTTTACTGACCGTCAGTTCGCGTCAACGCTCCAACAGGCTACGCATCAACAACTGGCCTTTGTTCTTACTTCGTTGCTTGTTACTGGTATTGCTGGCGCTTTTATTGGCAAAGCCTGTATGGAATGCTACACAGGATACTACTAAACAGCGGGGCTGGATACTCATCTCAGGTCAGGAGTTGCCGGCAGCGTATGCGCATTACAAACCGCAAATCGATTCATTGCTGGCTGCCGGGCTGGAATTGCATAACCTGTCGGCAGGCTTTGAAAGAATACAGTTACAGGATACAGCTTTATTAAAAGATACTTCCACCATTACTGCAGCACGCCCCTGGCCATTGTTGAAAGTATTGGATGCCAGCCTGCCCAAAGGGTTTCCGCTGCATGTGTTTGTTAATGATCGCTTGTCATCTTACCGGGGCGAGCGACCGGTTACAAATCTCGCTATTCAGTGGCATAGTTTTACAACTGGCGATACGCTTACGCAATCTCCTGCCCTATCTTATGTTACCGCTGAAGGCAAAATAAAGAATATTGAATGGGTCACTTCTCCGCAGGGGAATTGGTTTAGCGAGGACAATGTAAGTGCAACTTTTACTGCAGCTCCTGACACTTCTGTTATTCGCGTGGCTATTTATACTGGTCAGCATATATCTGATGCGCAATATGTGAAAGCTGCCATGCAGGCTATTGCTCAATTTACAGGCACGCGTATTCAAGTGTCTTCGCTGGCAGGTGATCAGCTACCAGCCACGCCGCAACAGCTTATCTTCTGGCTGGATGAATCAGCCGATGGCAAGTCAGGTACATCGAAGCCTTCTTCTACTCTTTTATCATACCTCGCTCCGAAAGGAATATTGTTTGGTTACGATACTGGCCGTGTGACTCCGGTATCTTCCTGGATGCAGGAAGGACGTGCCATAACAGCTGCAGCCGGGCTGCATAAAGTATACCAATACATTTCTGGCAATACGACGGGTACTCCTGTATGGACATTGGCTGATGGCAGGCCCCTATTGACAGTTACTGAGGAAGATGGGAAGTCCGTGTATCGTTATAAAGGTCGTTTCAATCCCGCCTGGGGCGACCTCGTATGGGAAGATGGTTTTGTGAAAGCGATGTTGCCGCTGGTGGCGCCGGCGTTGAAGGCAGATGTTGCACTGGACAGGAGGCGCGTGGATGATAAGCAAGTGATACCGGCAATCGGCAGTCGGCAATCGGCAATAAAGAATCAACATTTAGAAGGGGGAATAAAGCACAATGCTACATCATTATCTAAATGGTTGTGGATTGTAGTTTTTATAGTATTTGCAGCAGAGCGCATATTAGTTTATCGTCAACAACAACGTGTGGAGCATGGCTGATCAGCATCATGTACATATCATTCATGCGCTTGCAGACAAGTGGAGCAGAAACAACCTGTATGCTTCACTATTGAAGGCTTTGGCTCCTGCCTGGTTGCTGGCAATGATCGCTCTTTATATCTTCCAGTTGCCTGTGTGGGGAGTCATTATTCTCTTTATTGTCATCGCGGGTTTGAGCTGGTGGCTTCAACCATCCCGCACGCTCACGCCTTCAGATATTTCCAGTTACTTAAATCGTACGCACCCCGAATTAGAAGAAAGTACTCAATTATTACTGCTGCCCGAGCAATCGCTGACGCTTTTGCAAAGGATGCAGGTTGAAAAGATAGCTCCTTCGCTGAATGATGTGCCACCACCGCCTGAGATGTGGCAATCGCTAAAGAAAGCATGGCTACTGTTAACCGGCGCTGTACTTGCCGGCATATTGGTTTATATCGGTTCCCGTTTTCTTTCTCCCAATGAGCAACGGAAAGATGATACTGTTGCCGCTGCAACGACCACTCACCCGGAAACTGTACTGCCCGGCATCGCGTCTTTCAAGGTACAGATCACTCCCCCTGCTTACACGCGCAATAAAAGCAGGCAGCAACAACAGTTTACACTGAAGGTGGAAGAAGGCAGCAAGGTGCAATGGGAGATCCATACCAACCAAAAGGTGCCGCAACTACAACTCGTATTCAATACACGCGATACACTGCACTTTACACCTACTTCACCAGACAGCACCACTTGGACGCTGCAAAGGGATGTTCGTGAATCCGGTTTTTACCAGGTGAGTCTGGCCGGGCATGCTTCGCAGTTGTACACGCTGGAGGTAATACCTGACCTACCCGTCAATGTTCATATCATTACACCGCAACAATACACGACGGTTGAGCCCGGCGCTGCGCCACTCGTTACGCTGTCTGTGGAGTTGCAGGATGATTACGGTATTAAGACAGCAGGCATTGTTGCTACCAATGCCAGTGGTAAAGGGGAAAGTGTAAGTTTCAAAGAGCAGCAGTTGTCTTTTTCTGCCAGCTTCGATGGCCGTGCTCAAATGAATGTGCGCAAGGTGCTCGATCTGCACGCGCTGGGTTTGCATGCCGGTGATGAGCTTTACTTCTATGTGAAGGCGACTGATAACCGTGGACAGGAAAGCCGTTCGGATATGTATTTTATTTCACTGCCTGATACGGCCGAACTGATGAGCTTATCAGGTATGGAATCAGGCGTGAACCAGGTGCCTGAATATTTCAGGAGTCAGCGGCAGATCATTATCGATATCGAGAAGTTGTTGCAACAGCAGGCTTCTATTCCTAAAGACTCTTTCAATCTTCATAGTAATGTGCTGGGTGATGACCAGAAGTTGCTGCGCCTGCGTTACGGAAAATTCATTGGTGAGGAATGGGAAAGTGGCGGTCACCATCCCGGCGATGGTCATGAGCATGGTGGCGAGGAACATGGTGAAGAGAAAGAGATCGCCTTTGGCGATGCGAAGGCTATTGAAGATCAATATGCACACAAGCATGATAATGCCGAGGATGCTTCTTACCTCGAGCCGGCTCAAAAGGCACAGCTCAAAGCTATATTGACCGAAATGTGGAGCAGTGAATTGAAGCTGCGGATGTACACACCACGCGAGGCATTGCCGTATGCATATAAAGCGTTACGCCTGTTAAAGGACATGCAACAGAAGTCGCGGGCTTATGTCAGTAAAACGTCAATCAAAATGCCACCGCTGCGACCTGACAAAAGGCTCAGTGGTGAGCTCGATAAAATTGGTGCGCCGCAGAGTAATAAGAATACGACTTCCGGCAATGATGAGGAGAAGGCTTTGCAGCAGGCTATGGCATTGCTGGAGGAGTTGAAAACGTCATCTACACTGGCGCCGGAGAAAGCAACTGTATTGCTTACAGCGCAACGTGTGATCAGTGAGAAGGCGGTAAAAGCGCCAGCAGATTATTTGCCTGCGCTGAATGCGATCCGCAAGATCACACAGGAGCCGGGCAAAACGGACAGAGCAGCTATTGCAAAGGTGCAGGCGGCTTTGCAAAAGATCATTCGCGCGGGATCATTGTTGCCGCAGAAAGGCAGTAGTTCAAAAGAGGATCAATTGGCGGATTATTATTTTAAGAATTTGAATAAATAAGTCAGGTTTTCGAAGCTCGCCAGAGGCGAGGGAATAGGCGTCACCAGCCAGAGGCTGGCGACTGATGAGAAAACCAACTAAATATGATAAAGTAATTGATGAAAGCAGAAACAGGTATTATCATCGCTTCGCTGCTGCTGGTCTTTTTTCTTGTGTGGAAGGAAATAAAGAGACCGGCAAAGGCCAACCTGTTCCTGCGCTTAGCGGCCAGTATACTGGCGGTGGCGGCGCTGGCTTGCATCGTATTACCTATTAGGTATACAACCAAGCAATCGGCCCGGCAAACCGATGCAGCTATTGTACTGACGCCGGGTTATGATAAGGATAGCCTGAATGCTTATAATGAATTGCAACGCTATACTACGTATACGCAATTGGCAACTGGTGGCAATGCATTTATTCCTGAATTATCGTGGTTCTTATCTGAACATTCCTCCCTCAATGAACTGCATGTATTTGGTTATGGATTAAGGGATGAAGAGCTCGCCATTGTACAACAGTGGGGTATCAAGGTGCAATATCATGTGCCTGCACCTCCGACAGGTTTTACAGCTGCCGGCTGGCCACGGCAATTGCACCAGGGTGACTGGCTGGAAGTGCAAGGGAGTTTTTATAATAGCGGAAAAGAGAAGACAAAGGTCGTGCTGACCGGCTTAGGCTCCCGGTTCGATTCTGTGTCCATCGATGGGGATGCTGCGCAAACGTTCAGGTTGCGGTGCAAACCTGCTCACCTTGGCAGCACCGTGTATGAGATGGAAGCATCGCAAGCAGGCAAATCAATCGTTACAGAAAAGCTGGCTGTACAGGTATTGCCTGCCAGTCCCCTACAAGTATTGTTGTTGTCTTCTTCGCCTGATTTTGACAATAAGTTCCTGATTACCTGGCTGTATGAAAATCAGTATAGGGTTGCTGCGCGCAATACCATCAGTAAAAATAAATATGGTCAGCAGTTCCTGAACAGGGAGGCGACGTCCTTACAAAACATATCTACTTCCCTGCTGGAAAAGTTCGATGTCGTGATTGCGGATGACGCAGCCCTCGTGGAATTGAATGGCACTGAAAGAACGGCGCTCATCACACAGGTGCAAAAGGGATTGGGGCTGATCCTGCAAACTGACAGTACTGTTTCTGTCAACAGCTTTGCTGCCGGGTGGCAGATCAGGAAGCAGCCCGGTGCTGTGACCAGCGCACGCCCGCTTGCTATGCCTGCCGTTTTTACCACCACCTCTCCGCTGTTACCCACGCAATGGCTGTCGATTGAAAACAACCGCCGGGCACAGCCTCTGGTCATGGACGACAAGGGGACTGTTGTGGTGTCATCGGCACTGGCCGGCGCCGGCAAACTCGTGTTGAATACCGTCAATAATACTTATAGCTGGATACTGAGCGGCAACCAACAGGATTATGCCCAGTTCTGGTCGCTGCTACTGAACAAGGCTGCCCGCCGGGCGCCGCAAGAAACCCGGTGGCAACAGGTGACTGCTTTCCCCTCCGTGGGCAGTCCGGTTGAGCTGACGCTGGAAACAACTGTCACCAGCCGTTTACCGGTGCTGGAAACGCCCGACGGCCAGGTGCCGGTAGCGCAGCATGCCTGGCAGCCACATACCTGGACAGGCGCCTGGTGGCCCGTACAACATGGCTGGCAGGCTGTAACTCAAGGACAGGACAGTCTCCGGCTGTATATTTATGAGCAGGGTGACTGGGCTTCTGTGCGGGCTACCGACCGCATCATGGCCAATACGCGGTATGCCGCAGTTTCCGGTGGCGGAGGGGCGTCTAAAGAACTGGCAGGCGGACAGACAACAAAAGAATTACCACCGGTCATTTTCTTTGTGGTTTTCTTATCTTGTTGTAGTTATTTGTGGTTTGAGGGGAAGAGAGTGCAGAGTTGAGAGTTGGGAGTTCAGAGTCAGGAGTCAAGCCCCTTGAGTTGAGAGGCGATGTGGCTGGAAGCCACGGAATAGGGCTGCGAGGCTGCAAACCTCGCAGAGCGGCGTTTGCTTCGACAGGCTCAGTCTTGCAGAGCGACGCACTACTTGGTCTGGCCGCTTTGAGCGGCCTGACTGTAAGTTTGGATAGATCTGTTTAAATAATATCCCTTTTTTGTAACCAATTAAAACTGCGGAGGAATCTACTTTGAAACGTAAAGATTTTATCTACTACACGGGGATGAGCCTTGGCTCGCTCATGCTTCCCAAGCTTCCTGCTTTCGGGCGGGAGATCGACCCGGCAGAAGCACTGCAGGGTATGGACGCAGCCGCCAATAAAGAGTTGTCGGACGTGGCTTTGAATGCTGCCAAATCCAAAGGAGCCACTTATGCCGACGTACGTATTGGCCGTTACCTGCGCCAGTTTGTAGCTACGCGCGACAAACGTGTTCAGGGTGTAGCCAACACCGAAAACTTTGGTGTAGGTATCCGGGTGCTCGTTAACGGCGCCTGGGGTTTTGCCGCCACGCACACTGTTTCCAAAGATGCTATTGCTAAATGTGCCGAGCAGGCTGTAGCTGTAGCGAAGGCTAATGCCAAACTCCAGGGTGAACCGGTTCAGCTGGCCCCTCAAAAGGGATTTGGTGTTGTGAGCTGGAAGGCGCCTATCGAGATCAACGCTTTTGAAGTGCCTATTAAGGACAAGGTTGATCTGCTGCTGCAGGTGAATGATATTGCTATCACCGGTGGCGCCAGCTTCGTTACTGCGATGATCTCTGCCGTAAATGAACAAAAATTCTTTGCTTCTACTGATGGTTCTTATATCGACCAGGATATTCACCGCATTTACCCCAACTTCAACGTTACCAAGATAGACCGCACGGCGGGTAAATTCATGCAGCGTAATTCTTTCAGTGCTCCGATGGGCATGGGTTATGAATATATGCAAGCGCGTCCGCAAGATAAATTGTCCGGCATCGTAACGCGTTATAAAGACCGTTATGATATGCTGGAGGATGTGAAGAATGCTACCAAGGATGTTGATGATAAACTGAAAGCAAAATCTGTAGAGCCCGGCAAATATGATGTGGTGCTCGATCCTTCTCACCTGTGGCTCACCATCCACGAGTCTGTTGGTCACCCCACTGAACTTGACCGCGTGCTCGGTTACGAAGCGAACTATGCCGGCACCAGCTTCCTGACGCTGGACAAATGGCAATCGAAGAAGTTTAACTTCGGTAGCAAACTCGTGAACATCGTAGCCGATAAAATGCAGAAGGGTTCTCTTGGCGCTGTGGGTTGGGATGACGAGGGTGTGAAGTGTAAAGAGTGGGAACTTATTAAGGATGGTGTGCTGGTGAACTATCAGGCTATCCGTGATCAGGCGCATATCATTGGCCTGAAGGAATCTCAGGGTTGCTGCTACTCGCAGGGCTGGGATGATATCCAGTTCCAACGTATGCCAAACGTATCACTGCGTCCCGGCAAGCAAAAGCTGAGTGTAGAGGATATGATCAAGAATGTAGAGAAGGGTATTTACATCATTGGTGATGGCTCCTACTCTATCGATCAGCAGCGTTACAACTTCCAGTTTGGTGGTCAGACTTTTTACGAGATCAAGAATGGTCAGATTGTTGGTATGCTCAATGATGTGGCTTACCAATCCAACACGCAGGAGTTCTGGAATTCCTGTTCGGCCATTTGTGATGAAAGTGATTACCGTCTTGGTGGTTCTTTCAACGATGGTAAGGGTCAGCCTTCACAGAGCAGCGCCGTATCGCATGGCAGCTCTACTGCCAGGTTCAATGGCGTGAATGTGATCAATACCGCCCGGAAGATCGGGTAAAAGGTTTCGACAAGCTCAACCTGACAACTAAATTTAAATTCTTTCAAAAGCATAATAAATCTATTATGGCAATTTTAAGTAAAGACGAAGCTCAAACGATCCTCAAGAAGGTGTTGAGTTTTGCTAAAGCCGATGAAACTGAAGTTAACCTCGGCGGTTCTCAAAGTGGCAATATCCGTACTGCACGGAACGCCGTTTCTACTGCCGGCGAAGTAAGCAACCTGAGCCTTGGTGTTAGTTCTTCTTTTGGTAAAAGGACCGGTAATGCCACCATCAATGAGTTTGATGATGCATCACTGGAAAAGGTGGTTCGCCGTGCTGAAGAGCTGGCCCGCCTGGCACCTGAAAATCCGGAGTACATGCCGCTGCTCGGCCCTGCTACTTTTAAGGAATCTATCGGGTTCAATAACACTACTGCTGCTATGACGCCTGATACGCGGGCTGAAATGGTGGCGAAGAGCCTGAAGGTGGCGAAGGATGCCAAACTGGAATCTGCAGGCTTCCTGCAAAACAGTGCCGGCTTCCGCGCTATGATGAACTCTAAAGGTTTGTTTGCTTATAATAAGAGTACTGATGTTTCTTTCTCTATCACTGTTCGTAACCAGGAAGGAACCGGTTCCGGCTATATCGATCATAGCTATAATGATGTAAGCAAACTGGATACGCTGGCGCTCACGAAGATCGCTGCCAACAAGGCGGTTACTTCTGCCGGTGCGAAAGCCATCGAGCCAGGCCGTTACACCGTGATCCTGGAGCCACTGGCTGCCAGTGATATGTTGGGTGGCATTATCCGTGGTTTCGAGCAGCGTACTGCTGATGAAGGCCGTAGCTTCATGAGTAAGAAAGGTGGCGGTACACGTCTCGGTGAACGCCTCTTCGATGAGAAGGTAAATATCTGGAGTGATCCGATGAACCCTGACTTACCAGGCTCTACCTGGAGTGGTGATGGCATGCCTGTTGAGAAGACTTCCTGGGTAGAAAATGGTGTGGTGAAGAACCTTGCCTGCAGCCGTTATTGGGCGCAGAAGAAGGGTATTCAACCATTGTCTGGCCCCGGTGGTGGTCGCTTTGGCGGTGGTGGTATGATCATGGGTGGCGGTACTGCTTCGCTGGAAGACCTCATCAAGAATACAGAAAAGGGTATCCTCGTTACACGTTTCTGGTATATCCGTATGGTGGATCAGCAAACGCTGGTGCAAACCGGCCTCACGCGTGACGGAACTTATTATATCGAGAATGGCCAGATCAAGTTCCCTGTAAAGAACTTCCGCTTCAATGAGAGCCCGATCATCATGTTGAACAACGTGGAAGAGCTGGGCAAACCTGTTCGCAGTGGTTCTTCTATTTTGCCTCCAATGAAGATCAGGGACTTTACCTTTACTTCTTTGTCTGACGCTATTTAATAAAGCATAGAGGTGATACCTTCTTTCGCCACGAAAGCGAAAGGTGTCACCTCTTTTGCTGACTATTAATCTTCCGATTAAAAACTACTAATGAAAAGAAGAAACTTTATCGGCCTGGCAGGTATGGGCGCGGCAGGTGCACTGTTGCAAGGCATGCCTGCTATTGGCAGAACCATTTCTGAAGCGGAAGCGCTGGTGATACGTGCCGATGCTGCAGCCAAAAAGCGGATGGCCGATGTGGCGCTGCAGGCTGCACGGAGCAAGGGTGCTACGTATACGGATGTTCGTATCGGGCGTTATCTCAACCAGTCGGTAGTGACGCGCGACAACCGCGTGCAGAATGTGGCTAATACTGAATCGTATGGTATTGGTATCCGCGTGATCGCTAATGGCAGCTGGGGCTTTGCTGCTTCTGAAAAAATGGATAATGACAGCATTGCTAAAACGGCTGCGCTTGCTGTGGCTATTGCCAAGGGCAATGCCAAGCTGCTCACTGAACCAGTACAACTGGCGCCTCAAAAGGGTTATGGAGAGGTAAGCTGGAAAACACCGATCGAGAAGAATGCTTTTGAAATCCCTGTTAAAGAGAAGGTTGATCTGTTGCTGAGCGTGAATGATGCGGCACTAAAGGGTGGCGCCAATTTCATCAATGCGGCACTGTTCATGGTGAATGAGCAGAAGTATTTCGCCAGCTCTGATGGTTCTTACATCGATCAGGATATTCATCGCATCTGGCCCACCTTCACTGTTACCAAGACAGATAAAGCAACGGGCAAATTCCAGACGCGTGATGCTTTAAGCTCTCCTATGGGCATGGGCTATGAATACATGTACGCTTTACCTGAGCATAAATTAACCGGTGGCCCTACTACATTGTACAAGGGTCGCTATGATATGCTGGAGGATGTGCAGGCTGCTACCCGCCAGGTAGCAGAAAAGATCACTGCGAAGAGTGTAGAACCCGGCAAGTATGATCTAATATTAGATCCCACGCACCTGGGTCTCACCATTCATGAATCTACCGGTCACCCTACGGAGCTTGACCGCGTGCTTGGTTACGAAGCCAACTACGCCGGCACCAGCTTCCTGACGCTGGACAAGTGGAAGACGAAGAAATTCAACTATGGCAGCAAGCTCGTGAATATTCATGCCGACAAGCTCATACCCGGTTCTTTGGGTGCTGTTGGTTATGATGATGAGGGCGTGAAGTGTGGTGAATGGGAGATCATTAAAGATGGTATCCTTGTGAATTATCAAACTATCCGCGATCAGGCGCATATCCTTGGATTGCCTGCCTCACAGGGTTGTTGCTATGCCGATAGCTGGGACAGCATTCAGTTTCAGCGTATGCCCAATGTATCGTTGATGCCCAATGCGCAAACACGCAGTGTGGCTGATATGATCAAGGGTGTGAAGAAGGGTATTTATATCCTGGGCCGTGGCTCCTACTCTATCGATCAGCAGCGTTACAACTTCCAGTTTGGCGGTCAGCTGTTTTATGAGATCAAGGATGGCCAGATCGTTGGTATGCTGAATGATGTGGCTTATCAATCGAATACGCAGGAGTTCTGGAATAGCATGACTGATATTGCCGACAAGAATGATTTCCGTTTGTTCGGTACGTTCAATGATGGTAAGGGTCAGCCTTCGCAATCGAGTGCTGTATCGCATGGCTCTTCTACTGCGAAGTTTGAAGGGGTAAATGTGATCAATACGGCGCGGAAGATAGGGTAAAAGGCAGCGAGCATAAAAAACAACGCCCTGATCAATGCTTACTTATTAGTAATTATTGATCAGGGCGTTTAAGTTGAAAAGGTAGTTATTGAAGGACAGAAGCTATTTCTTATTCCTCAAGCACTCGATGAGGCTTGCGTATTCCGGGAAATCTTTTTTAAGCTGTACGGCGTTTAACCGCTTTAGCAGTTCAACTCCGTGCCTAACCTTATGGTAGGTTCCCTTTTTGGTATGCTTTGTTAATCCCTGTAAATATTCGTCTGGATTGGAAAATTGTTTTGCGTGCTTTTTAGGGATTTTTAAGCTGATCTTTTCTCCATAAAATTCATCCAATACGTTGGGCTGAGAAATAAAGAGGGCTTCCATTTCGGCAATCATATAAAATACCGCTGTTTTCCTGTCAAGAAGGTTATAGATTGCCAAATCTTTCTCAATATCCTCTTCATTGGTACTATCCAGGTCACAAAATAAAGTAGCGCCTGCAAGGTTTCTGAATTTGTTAATGGCCTGCGTTTTACCTTCTCCCATAATGATGCGAGGCATAGTGCCCTGAAGATCCTGAGAAAATAATTTATTGAACCCTTCCCGAAGGTCTCCATTATTGGTGTCTTTAGCACCCTCAATAATAATAACTTTACTATTACTCAATACCTGTTCCCTCCTATATCGCCAGCTCTCCACATATTGCCCAGACTAAAATCCTCATACCATCCTTCAAACTCCTCCTTTGTATGTGTAAGTACTACGGAAGCATTTTCTGTATTCTTTTCAAACACACGCACATGCTCTATTTCAAAGTGGTTTAAAAGCTTGTCTGAATGTGTAGGAATGATAAGAGAGCTTTTTCCAGAAGCATCCAAAATTGCATTTGAAATAGTGGAGATCATGTCTGGATGAAGGCCGGTTTCAGGCTCATCAATGCAAATCAAACTACCGCTATCAGGATTATACAATACAGAAAGCAAACATAAAAACCTCAATGTACCGTCAGAAATATTAGACACATGTACAGAAGAATTGAAATTAGATTCTTCAAGCATCAATTCAATGTTACCACCGATAAAATTGAAGTCTATATCTTTAAATTGTGGATTAACTTCATTGAGCTTTGCAATTATTTGATTGAAAACATTCTTATTGCTTATTTTAAGCGTATTCAGTATTTGCGGCAGGTTAGCACCATCAGCAAGAAGCTTACTTTCCGAAGTGGCAAGTATAGGTCTTCTGATCGGACTAGTGGGAGTTGTGTTGAAATTAGTATAAATGGCAATATCTCCGATTTCTTTACGCAAAACTGACAAATGAAAAAATCTATAAGAATCGAATATCTTAGATAAAGCCAATTCTGTAGATTCTACCAAATTTATGTAACTAACACTGTTCCTCTCTTTATTACTATTCTCTTCCATCAAAACACCTCTCCCATTTTCAAAATGCAGAAGATCAAAGATGGTGTCTGTATTCTGAAACTTCACCTTTTCTTTTACATAATAATTATTAGTACTTGGCTGTTTAAATAATATAATCGAATATATTACATCATCCGGAAACTCATCACCATATTTATTAAGTACATCCTTATCGAACCGGAAAATCAGTTGAATTGGTTCGGCCTTTTTAGCACTACTTCCTTTATAAAAAATATTATCAAAGCCTCCCAAAGTATCAATAACATGCTTTTTAAGCCCAACACCTGATACACCTTCTTTTAACAAAGCGATAGCTTTTAAAAGATTGGATTTCCCCGAGCCATTTATACCTACTGCAATATTCACATCCTTATTGAGAGGGATAGTACAGTCTTTAAAACTATAGAAATTCCTAAGCGTTACTTCCTTGATCATAGTCACAAATATATACAGTTCTCCCATCCAGACAGATTTTTGAGGCCTAAAAGGGCTGATTAGACGTCCTTATACCCTTAAATGAGCCAGTAGGAAGCTATTTTGGGGCAGTTTTCCTGGGAACAGGCTTATTTTTGTCAGATTTCACGGCTTTCGAAGCTTTCTTAATCTGGAATTTCTTCACAGGAGCATTCTTCATCACCTTCTTCCCCATCCATCTACCGAGAAAGCTTTCTCAGACAGGACTTCACAGGGGAATATACCGAAGTAATTAGTAAGGATTTAAAAAGGATTAAAAGGAAAAGGCCGTCTCCTATGTTTGTAAATGTAGGAGACGGCCTATCTTAATTTCCAGGTTATACAATTTCAATCAAATAGTATTTGTCCAGGCTTTTGTCATGCTGTCTTTCAGCATGTCTTCCACGAATTTTGGAAACACGTTGCGGAATTTTCCCGTGTCGGCAGGTATTACTCTCACCATCTCATCGATCATATCCTGCGGGACCAGCTTCCAATCGGGTGAATCGAGCTGCTTCTCGATCTCTGCTTTGAGGTCTGCTTTTTTGGTGAAGTTCTTGTCATCATCCAACCAACGGAACGACGTTTCCAACATGGTTTCATTGAAGCCTGTGGTAAATGCTCCGGGATTTATCGTTTGTACCTGAATGCCATATTTCTTTAGTTCCTGCTGCATGGCTTCTGCCATGGCTTCCATCGCATGTTTGGTGGAGCAATACACGCCAAAGTGGGCTGGCAAAAACAGTCCTCCCATGGAAGAGAGGAAGACGATCTTGCCTTTCTTCTTTTCTCTGATGAATTTTGCAACGAATTTCTGAGACAGGGCCAGGGGGGCAAAATAATTCGTCTCGAAGTTTTTATGTACCAATTCTATTGGTGTTTCGAATATGGGTCCCGTTTCTCCGATGCCTGCATTGTTAACGAGGATATCGATGTCCCATCTCAGCGAGTTGCTTACATCATAAGGGTCCAGAACATCCAGTCTTTCAACGCGCAGGTTTTCTGTAAGTCCAAGTTCTTCTGCTTTTTTACGAAGGGCTGTTGCCTGTGGATAGATGTGTACGCCTGCAATTACTTTGTGGCCCAGTTTAGCAAGTCCGATGGCTGTGCCTTCTCCCAATCCGGAGCCTGCTCCGGTAATCAAAATTGTTTTACTTTTTGCCATGATGATAAAATTTAGTTGTGCTTAATTAAATCCTTGCATGGTCAAAATTGAACACTATTGCTTTGTTGTCAAAATAGCCTGCGTGATAGGTGCTATCACTTAAATAGTACATGTGGTGGTATAATAGCAAGAGGTGACACCTTTTGAAAAGGTGTCACCTCTTGCTATGTAGGGTGAGCCGCCTTTGGAAAGCGACCCACCCTTTTTTTTTAACAACTGTATGAATCTATAGCTTACTGAGCCAATCTAAAATGTAGTCTGCATCTTCTTTCCAGGTAGACTGTCCTAACACGTAGTGGTTACGGCCCTGAAACTCTTTGTAATCGAGTACGCTGCCGTTCTTCTTGTATGCTTTGTAATTCCTGTAGTTGAGGTGTGGTGGTATGATATTGTCTTCGCTGCCTGATGTGATCAGCAATGGTACGTGGGGCTTTGCCCAATCCAGTTTCGCCATCGAGCTCAACCCACCTCTTGCTACTGTTTTAGATTCGGGAATGGTGTTGGCCTCCCAGGTAGCTTTTTGTTCTGCGAGGGGCATACCGTTTACGAATGCGTACTGCCAATCTTTGAGGGACATCAGATAGGTTTTCTTGATGGAGGTGAAGAGCCCCAGTGATTTCCAGCCTGCTTTGAGGAAGGAGAACTCATAAGGAAATACGCCCAATGGTGGCACCGGGTGGATGGCTACGCCTGCGACGGCATAACCACGATTTACCAATACCTGTGTCATCATGCCGCCAAGGGAATGCCCGATGATGATAGGTTTTTCGGGAAGGCTTTCGGCATGTTTTGCATAGGAGTCGATCACTTCTTTGAGTGTGGTGGTGGCCAACGCTACATCATTAGGCTGCCGATCGCGTAATTCTTTGGCGGTATTTCCTTCTTTATTGGGCCATGGTGGTGCGATACATTTATAACCTTTGCTTTCGAAGTATTTGATCCAGTCGTCCCAGCCGCGGTGGATCACAAAGGCGCCGGTGACGAACATAATGTGCTTGGAAGTGATGGATGACATATAGGTTGTGTTTTAACTGTTCAAAGCTACCTATGGTTGTGCGCCGGCTCAATAGACAATACGGGGGAAGTGTTGTACAATTCATCGTGGGAATAAAGAAGGCCCCGTGCAGATGAACGGGGCCATGACTGTGAAACTGCGAACGCGTAACTGCGTAACTACTACTATTGGATGCGTACAGAAGAGACTACATCATTGGCGTTGGGTGACAACGTTGTGAAATTGGCATTGCTGGAGGTCAGTGTCCAGGAAGTGCCACTGAAATTGTTGTTGGAATACATGATAACCGTCCAACCTGCCGGGATGGTAACGGAGGACGCCCAATCGTTGACAAAGCCATAGGCCTGCAACTGGGACAGTGTATAATTTCCTTTGGGTATACTGCTGGTGGCTGTTCCTCCATTGTTCGTATGTTGATAGAACTTAACGCCAGTGGCGCCACCGCCGCCATTATACACTGTGGGCTGATTGTAAAGCACATTGCTCACGTTGGTTAAGTAACCAGATACATCATTGTTGGGCAGGTTGTACCAAAGGTAAACGCCGTAGTTGCCATTCTTTGTTTGGTTGGCCAGGTTGGTGGCGGTCGAGGCACTTGTAGCCGTTATATTCACTGCTGCAGGTCCAAGGCTGGCGGCTGTGAGGCCGGGCACATTGGGCACTGAGAAGGTACCATATATCGCATTCCAACTATAGTTGATCTGGGAGCCTACTGTGACGCCGTTGTAGGATAAGCGCGAAGCGGCCGGTCCGTAATAATAGAATGAAATGATCTTATTGGGCATCAACTGGCGCAGGGCTGTTATGAGGTACACAAAGGAAGAAGCATTGGGCTGGCCCGTACCATTGACGCCGTAGTCGGCATATTCATCGTCGAAATCAATGCCGTCCAATCCGTAGGTGTTTACTGCATTGGCCAGTTGCTGGGCAAATGCCTGAGCTGCTGCCTGGCTGGGGAAGTTACAAAAGCCAGCTCCCTGGTGATTACCTAAGATGGACAGTAATACTTTGGTTCCTCTGGCTTGTACCGGCTGTATGGTAGTAGCGCGGTTGTTGAGCACATTGGTGACCTGCGGGTTGAAATACAGGACGGCTTGTTGTGTAGAAGTGTTGTAGTTGATGTTGGCGGCGAAGATGATGCCGATGTCGAACAATGCCTGGCCGGTTGCGAGTGAGTACTTGCCTACGTTACTAAAATCGTTGTTGTTTACTTCTACGTATACTACGCTTTTGGCGCCGCTTACGCCCACTGCGTTGAGGGCTAAGTCTTTGTCTGCGTTGGGAATGGTCTCTTCGGGGAGGTGGTCCTTTTTACAGGAATAAGTTAAGACAGCAATCGTTGTGATGGTCAATACAAGAAGGTTCTTCCTGATTGACTGGGATAGGTTTAACATGATGGTGATTTTAGGATAAGAGAATTAGAGATTAGCTGTTGGCTTTTAGCTTTTAGCCTTTAGCTGTTAGCGAAATGCACGTTTGCTTCAATAGGCGTATGTTTTTAGGTGAAGTAATAAACAGAGAAGCCCGGGCCCGGCGGGCCGGGCTTCTCTGTTGAATGTATGTTATAAGGGAATTAGTCTTGTTTATGGCTTCTTATCCCACCATACTTTGGTGCCTGGGTTATCGGGGCCGCCTAAGGTGGCGATGGCCTTATCGTAACCGGCTTTGTTGCTGTTCTTGAACTTGGAAGGTATGGGCAGGCGTTTGATAAAGCCTATGACCTGTCCGTTGCTATTGTTTACCACAACAGGGAACAACTTAGGATAGCCAGTGCGGCGGAACTCTGTCCACGCTTCCTGTCCGTCAGGATAAAGAGCGATCCATTTTTGTGTGATGATCCTTTCGAGTTTTTCTTCTGTGCCGCCGGCAGCATTCCACTTGATCGTGATCGTGCTCAGGTTCGCATTGCCTGCCGGTACGTTGTTCGCGCCAGCCACTTGTGATTTGGGATCTACATAGGGGGCTGCTTTGCTCACCGCGTCTGCTTTATAAGTTGTTGCTGAACCAGCGCCCCACTCTTCGAAGGAACGGTCGATGCCGGTTTCGTAGGCTGTTTGCATGTCGCCTGAATTCGTCCAACCTCTCAGGGCTGCTTCAGCTTTGAGGAACCAAGCCTCTGCAGCTGTGGCGATCTTGGCTTTGCCGCCTGCTTTGTCGAAGTAGTCGCTGCTGGCTGCTTTGGCTATCGGTTTGGAATAGCCCTGATAGCGGGCTTTTGCATCGATGGCTACACCATTGCGGATACCGATGAATTGTCCGGTAACGGCTGCATCTGACGCGGGCGCCAGTATCTTGCTGATCCGTGGATCGCTGTAACCGTTCAGGAAACTGCCCAGGGGCGCGCCTGCACGGATATCGTCCCAATCGTTGATGATCACGCCTATCGGGCTTTCTGTGCCGTATGTTACCAATGCATTTTCGCTCACTGCTTCCAACAGTCCACCGCTGGCTGTAGCCAATGCTTTTTCGCCTTGTGTTTTGGCAGTGGCTGCATCGGCATAAACGATGCGGAGGGCCAGGCGCAATCTCAATGTATTGGCAAGTTTCAACCATTTGGCAGGGTCGCCGCCGTAGATCATGTCGGCTTTCTTGAAGGCGGTACCTACTTTTTTGGTGCCTGCTACATAGGGTTTCAGGTTGTCTACTGCGATATCGAGGTCGGCAAAGAATGCTTTGTAAGCGTCTTGTTGTGAATCGTAATCTACTGACAGGTCAGCATTAGGCTTACCGAATTTGGAATAGATCACGGGGCCGAAGATATCCGCCGCCTTGTGCATTTCGATCACGTTGAGGATCTTCGACATCGCGGTTGCGTCTGCCAGATCCGCCGACTTGTATTCTGCTTTGAACTTCTCGTAATCGGCATTGCCCTGCATTACGCCATCGTAAGCGATGTTGAGTATCCATTCATTCCATCCGTCCATCATGAAATAGTTCCCGTTATTATTTCCCCCGTTGAACGGTGTGGGACTCATCATGTATCCGCTATAGATGTCTGCGTTCAGGTTTTGTTGTAGCTGGTATTGCCAGTTTACATAGTTGACCAGGTTGCGCTGTGCGTTTTGCAGCGGTAGGATCACTGCCTGGAAGTCGGCGAGAAATACGTCGGGCTTAACGCCTGCCGGGTTGGTATTGGTTTCCTGGAAGCTTTTGGAACAGCCCGTTCCCAACAGTGTGACTACTGCACAGGCGGCGGTTATTTTATATAAAGATGTCTTTAACATGGTTTAATTCGTTTAAGCTTTTTAAAATCTTTGCTCAACCCTTCGACAAGCTCAGGGTGACAATTGATCATTAAAAGGTGCATTTGAGACTGAGGCCATAGCTTCTGTAAGCTGGCAATCCAAATGCATCGATACCTACGCCACCGGCATTTACGCCTGCTACTTGTTCAGGATCGAATGGCGCATCTTTCTTAAAGAAGAACAGGTTGTTGCCAATTGCTGCTACGCGCAGGTCTTTCACCACTTTACCGTTGATTGGTATGCGGTAGGTGATGGAAATCTCGCGCATTCTTACGGCAGTAGCGCTGTATGTGTATGCTGCTCCGGCAGGTGTTTTACCTCCTATGTACTGATAATAGGTCTTGGCATCTACTGTTCCGTTCCAGGCATGGCCTGCATCATCTACTGCATTGTCGATCTTCACTGTGTTGCCATTGTTCCTGGCATCGGCTGTTCTTTGGCTAACGCCCATTTGATCGAGGTAGCCTTGTGTAATGCTCAACACCTTGCCTCCAAATTTTCCGTCTATTAAGATACCGAATGTAAAGCGATCCCAGGTGAAAGAATTATTCCAACCGGCGATCAGCTTGGGATTGGGATTACCGATCAGGCTGTCAACAAACAATGGCAGGTGTGTAGTAGCATTTACTATTACACGGCCCTGATTGTCGGTTTGGAAGGTGCGGCCATAGAGGTCGCCAAAGGTACCACCTTGGCGCAGCATGGTGTAACCACCGCTGGCGCCCAGTGTATATCTTGTATTAGCATCCACACCTTTTACGATAGCAGGATCGAAGAGTTCGACGATCTTGTTCTTGTTGTGTGACAGGTTAACTGTTGTAGTCCAGGTGAACTTCTTGTTGTTGACGATCTTATAAGAGAGTGATGCTTCGATACCCGTGTTGCGGATATTGCCCGCGTTGATATCTGCTTTGGTGCTGGTGCCCACCAGCAATGAAATGCCGCTGAAGTATTGGCGGGTCGTATTTGATCTGTAATAAGTAAGATCAACAGTAAACTTGTTTTGCACGAAGGCCCATTGTGTACCTATTTCAAACGACTTGTTCTTCTCTGGTTGCAGCTGCAATCCTGGCACTGTTGTAACCGGGCTGCTGGCTGGTGGATTAGCAATGCCTCCCATATTGAAGGTGTACAATGGATAGGTGCTGAAGGCAGCCACGTCATTACCTACTACTGCGTAAGAAACGCGGAGCTTGGCAAAGTTAACGGCAGCTGGCATTTTAAACAGGTCGCTCAATACACCGCTTGCTCCTACGGAGAAGTAGTTGTAGCCTTTTGTTTCTGTTGGTGTGAAAGCGAGGGTGGATGACCAGTCGTTGCGGTTGCTGAAATCGAGGAAGAATTTGTTTTGATAGTTGAGCTGTACGCTACCAAATACGGAGTGTATCTTCCTGCGCACGGGCGTATTGCTGTTGCCATCGTAGTTGCGTACGTCGATGGTGGCTTTGTCCAGTGCAGACTCGAGGAACACGTTGGGAACAGTGGGTGAACCATTCACTGTCAGCATTTTTCCTTTCTGGTCCTGGATGGCTGAACCTAATGTAAAGTTTACGGAGAAGTCGCTGTTCAGTTCTCTTTCTCCACTTATCAATACGTCACCATATAAGGAGGTTGTATTAGTTTTGGTGGTGTTCAGGTTACCATTGAACCGGGCGAGTGTGCCTTGTGTAGAGGCGTATATGTTGCGCTGGTAATCGTTGATGAAGTTGTTGATATTACCTCTCGCCTGGATGTTGAGCCAGGGTGTGAGGAGGTATTTTACGGAAGCGGAAGCGTATATGCTCTGATTCTTATTATCTACCGTGTTGCGGTTCATCGTCCAGAATGGGTTCTGCTGGTAGTCTTGACCGCCCCAGCCGCCGCCATTGGCCAGGTCTTTATCATAATTGATGTTCCACCAGTTTTGTGCATTGAGGTAGCGTGAGGGTGAGAAGTATTCGTAGTTTTTGAACTGGTTGAAATCAAGTCCACGGGGGAACAGGTACAAACCAGTGAGCGGGTTGTAATAGATGCCCGGCGTGATACGGTTGTGTGCGTTCTGGATGCTTCCGGTGAAGGTTCCATCTATTACCAGCTTATCCTGTAACAGTTTGGTCGTTTGCCTAAAGGTGAGGGTATGTTGTTTAAACGTGCTCGTAGGCAGAATTCCTTTATTATCTGTGTTGGAATAAGAGATATAGTTGGAGGTGCGTTCGTTGCCTGTGGTGAGGCTCAGGCTGTTGATGAACGTGAGGCCCGTTTGGAAGAAGTCTTTTACGTAATCGCCTGCGGGGTTTGCGGCTCCTTTAGCGCCCCAGCTGTCTTCACTGCCCGGGCTCGTAGCATCCGGCGCGGTGGATTGTTTGTAATCGTATTGCAGCTTGGGCAACACATAGGCTTTGTCCATCGTAACGCTGCTGGAGAAGTCTACGCGCGCTGTGCCTGACTTACCTTTTTTGGTGGTAATGAGGATTACGCCGTTGCTTCCCTGGCTGCCGTAGAGGGCTGATGCCGAAGCGCCTTTCAATACCTGCATGGACTCGATGTCTTCCGGGTTCATCGTACTCAGGATATCGCCCGCATCGGGAGCTCCGTTGTACAGACCGGGATCGGGCCCACCGGTTTGATTAGAGATCGGTAAACCGTCTATTACATACAAGGGCTGACTGTTGCGTGTGGACCTATCACCGCGCAATACGATGCGCACTGAACCGCCCACACCGCCTGATGTACGGTTTACCTGTACACCGGCTACTTTACCATTCAAGCTGTTGAGCACGTTGGTATTTTTCACCGTATTCATGTCTTCGGTGCTGATGCCTTGTGTAGCGTAAGTAACGGAGCGTGATTTACGGGTGATGCCCAACGCCGTAACGACTACTGTTTCGAGGTTGCGGGCATCTAAATCGAGTGTAATGGACAGGTCGCTGGCGCCTGCGTTGGCGGCTATCACTTTTTTGGTGTAGCCCGTTGACGTTATTTCGAGGGAGTCACTATCGCCGCTTAATGTAAGTGTGAAGCGGCCATTATCGTTGGTGGCTGTGCCTGCACCATTGCTTTTAGCTTTGATGGTAGCCGCAGTCACCGGCTTACCATGGGAGTCTGTCACTACCCCCGACACCGTGCGGCCCTGGGAGAATGCCTGTACGGAGAAAAATAGCAGCAGGAAACCAAGGAGCGTTCGTTTCATAAGCAATCTTTTTAGAGTTTTGGTGATTGTTCAGTCCTCCAAAAGACTCACTGCTGAAAAAAGAGTACCTATTGGTTTGGAAAATATTTTAGAGTCGGCAATCGGCAGTCGTGAATCGGCAATGTTTCGGTATAGCCTTTCGACAAGCTCAAGGGCAGTTTTCTTACTTTTTACAGAGAGTATTGCAGGCTGAAGCCGACGCTGCGGTAGGCGGGCAGGCCGAAGACGTCTACTCCTACTCCACCCGGGTTTACGCCGGCGACCTGTTCGGGATCGAAGGGGGCGGAACGTTTCAGGAAGAAGAGGTTTTGCCCGATGATGCCTAACCGTATGTCTCCTATCTTTTTATTGCGCAGAGGCAACCGGTAGGCAATGGCCAGCTCGCGCAGGCGGATGGCGGTGGCGTTGTACATGTACACTTCTGCCAGTGGTGTTTTTCCGCCTATAAATTTATAGTATACTTCCGGATCGAGGCCGCCCTTCCAGGGGGCTCCAGATTCATCGACCGCATTTTCAATGTATACCAATTCGCCTTTGTCTCTTGCTTCGCCTGTTCTGCGGCTCACGCCAAACTGGTCCATGTAGCTTTCAGCAATGCTGAGTACCCTGCCGCCAAACTTACCGTCGATCAACCAGCTGAATGTGCAGTTCTTAATGGAGATGCTGTTTTGCCAACCTACGATCAGTTTGGGATTGGGATTACCCAGATAAACATCGTCTACCTTAAAGGGCAGTCCTGTTGAAGAAGATACGATGATACGTCCTGAGGCATCTCTGCGAAATGCGCTGCCATAGACGTCGCCGTATGAGCCGCCTTGTTTGAGGATGCCGTCGTAGCCACCCGTGCCTCCCTGGAGGCGATACAACTGGTTGGGCGTAGTGGAGGGTATGATGGCGGGATCGAATAGCTCGATGACTTTATTGCTGTTGTGTGAGACGTTGAAGGTGGTAGTCCATTCAAAGCCTTTTCTTTCAATCACTTTGTAGCGCAGGCTGGCTTCTATGCCCATGTTGCGGATGTTGCCGCTGTTGATATCGGCATAGCCGCCTGAGCCAACGCCCGGCGGCAGGGCCACTCCTTTGAAGTATTGGTTGACGATATTGGACCTGTACCAGCTGGCATCCAGCTGCAACCTGTTGTTCAGTGCTTTCCATTGTAGTCCGATTTCCAGCGAACGGTTTTTCTCTGGTTTAAGGCCAAGCCCCGGCACTGAAGTAATTGGTGCGCTTCCCGGCGGTGTGCCGTTGCCCATCGTAAATGTGTACAAGGGGTAGCTGCTAAAGGCGGCGATGTCATTGCCCACTACTGCATAGGAGGCGCGGAGCCGCAGGTAGTCGATGAATAACGGTAACGGCACTACTTCGTTGACCACTACTGCCGCGCCGACAGAGAAATAGTTGTAGCCACTTTTTTCGGATGGAGTATAGGCGAGTGTAGACGACCAATCGTTTCTGTTAGAGAGGTCCAAGTATAGTTTGTTCTGGTAATTTACCTGCACTGTGCCGAAGAGGGATTGTACTTCTTTTTGTGCGGGGTTGTTGATCTTTTCGTCGAAGTTGCGGATATCGATCGTGCTTCTATCGAGGGCAGATTCCAAGAAGACATTGGGCACTGTGGGTGAACCAAATATCCACAGCATTTTACCGGCGTGGTGTTGTATGGATGTACCGGCGGTGAAACTCAGGTCCCAGTTGTGGTCTAATTTCTTATTGCCGCTTAACAGCAGATCACCGTAGGCGGTAGTATTGGATGTCGTGATGGTGTGTAATGCACCATTGAACCTTGACAGGGTGGCTTGTGTGGTGGCGTATATATCGCGCTCGTATTCGTTGTTGAAATGGTTGAAGTATCCGCGGGCCTGTAAATTGAGTGTGCTGCTGATGTGGTATTTCAACGAGGCAGAAAGATAGGCATGTCTGTTCTGATTTGTTACGGGGTTGCGGTACATTGCCCAGTATGGGTTTTGCTGATAATCCTGTCCGCCCCAGCCGCCGCCATTGGTGAGGTCTTTATCGTAATTGATGTTCCACCAGTTTTGCGCATACAGGTAGCGGGTGGGTGAAAAGTATTCGAATTGTTTGAACTGGTTGAAGTCGATACCACGGGGCAGCAGGTATAGGCCTGTGAGCGGGTTGAAATAGATGCCGGGCGTAAGCCGGTTGTGTGCTTTTTGAATGCTGCCGAGGAAGCAGCCATCTACCGTGAGTTTATCGTTGAGGAACTTGCCCGTTTGCCGGAAGCTCAGTGTATGCTGACCAAATTTGCTGGTGGGCAGTATACCCGTGTTCCTGGTATTGGAATAGGAAAGGTATTGTGATGATTTGGGCGTGCCGCCTGTAATGCTGATGCCGTTGATAAAGGTGACGCCTGTTTGAAAGAAGTCTTTTACATAATTTCTATTGGGCACAGTCGCATCTTTCTCACCCCAGCTGTCTTCACTGCCCGGGCTGCCTGCATCTGCGACAGCAGACTGGCTATAGCTGAATTGTTCATGCGGAAAGATAATTGGCTGTTCGAAGGTGACGCTGCTGGAGAAGTTGACTTTTGTGGCGCCGGGTTGACCGCTGCGTGTGGTGATCAGTACTACGCCATTGCTACCCTGGCTGCCGTAGAGGGCTGAAGCGGCAGCGCCTTTCAGGATGCTTACGCTTTCGATATCATCGGGATTGATGGTGCTGACAATATCGCCGGCATCGGGGGCTTCGTTGTACAAGCCTGCTACCGGTCCGCCCGTAGGATTCACAATCGGCAGACCATCCAGTACATATAATGGCTGACTGTTGCGTGTAGACTTATCTCCCCGCAGCACTACGCGAACAGAACCGCCGGCACCACCGGAAGTGCGATTGACCTGCACACCACTTACTTTACCTGTGAGGCTGTTCAGGATATTGGTGCTTTTTATCGTTGTAAAATCTTCGCTGGAAACTTTCTGCGTAGCGTATGTGAGCGAGCGGGTCCTTCGTGCTATGCCCAATGCCGTTACCGTGATCTCGTCGAGGCGCTCTTCCAGTTTTACCAGCTTCACTTTGATGTCGGCTGAGTTGTCTGTTACACAAATTGTTTTGTGGTATGCTTCGTATCCTACGAAGGAGATCATGAGGGTGTAGGTGCCTGGCGGTACATGTTCTACAACAAAGTTGCCGGTAGTATCTGTTTGTGCGGCGCGTTTTATTTCCCGCAGCATGACGGAAGCGCCCGCCAGCGGGACGCTGTCTTTACCCAATATACTACCCTGGATAACACGGAGCGCTTTATCGCCCGTAGTGGGTGATTCTCGTTCTTTGATGACGATGATGTTATCGGTAATGACGTAGGTAAATGGCAGGTCCTTGAGGCAATAATCCATGACCGTTTCTACCGGTACGTCGCGCATGTCGATATCGATCTTGCGATCGTTCTTGATGAGCCTGCTGTCGTAGAAGAGTGAGAGGCCGCTTTGTTTTTGTATGAGGTTGAATACTTTGCCGAGGGGGATGTTCTTTTCTACAATAGTTACCTTCTGGGCATAGGTGTCCAGGTTTAGTAGCAGTAGTAGTGTAGTAAGCAGAGCAATGTTGATCCGCATTCCGGCAGTTTACAGGACCTAATTCGAATAGCTATAGCAATTTATATCTTTTTTATTAACTGTTATGGATAAACCAGCAAACGTCGCTGATCGATGGTGCAATTGATGCCGCCTTGCTTGAGGGCGTTTACGATCCCTGAGAGTTTGATGGTACGATTGATCGTTCCATTGAACTGTCCGCGGCTGGCAGCGGAGTCTTTGTACACAATATCAACGTCGTACCAACGAGACACTTGCCTCATGATTGATTTTACGCTGGCATTGGTAAATTGAAAATAGCCTTCTTTCCAGGCGATGGCTTCGTCGATATCGGCTTTCTGAATCCCGATTTGAGCAGATTGCGCGGCTTTCGTGACCGGATCGGGTTCAACATTGATTACAGCTTGTTGGCCTGGCTGCAGTATAAAGGTGGACTCAATTCTGTCGGGCGCCGGAGGGGGAACATTTGAAGCTGTTACGCTTACTTTACCTTCGAGCAGGGTTGTTTTCCAATCTTCCTGTGGATAAGCGCAAACATTGAAATGGGTGCCCAACACCTGTACATCCGCCAGCATGGTGCGTACAAGAAAGGGCCTTTTGGCGTCTTTGGCTACTTCGAAATAGCCCTCTCCTTCCAGTGTTACGATCCGCTCTTTATCGGTAAATTCTACCGGGAAGCGCAAAGTGGAGGCTGCATTGAGCCACACCTGTGTGCCATCGGTGAGGATGAGCTGGTATTGTCCGCCGCGTGGTACGACGATCGTGTTGTATATGGGGCCGGAGGTAGGATTGGTGGTTGCGGAGGTGGTTGTTTCGTAAGCCAGCTGCCCATCTTTTTGCTTAGCAATGAGCGTTTGTCCCTGCACTTTTAAGGCGCCATTGGCCAGGGTATCGAGGCCTACGACCGTTCCATCGGCCAGGATGAGGCGGGCTTTGTTGTGACCGGGGTCTACATCCTGTTGTTGGTTGGGGTTGTTACCTGTCAACCCTGATGCAGCTTGTTTATTGCCGGGCCACAGATAAAACGCGGCGATGGCGACTGCAACGATCGCGGCCGCGACAACAACCTTTTTCCACAGGGCAAATACGGGGGCCTTGGGTTGTTGCACCGGTAATGGTGGTGCATCGTTTAGTTTATCGGCATTGAGAATGGCATCGACCATGCTGTTGGCGCGCTCTTCATTGGGGATGGCATGACCGGCGCTCTGGCTGGCCAACAATGCCACTACCTGCTCTGTCATCTCAAAATTCTCATCCCGCTTCAGCTCCTCTACCAGCCAACGCAGCTCCTCGTCACTGGCCTGTCCGGCCAATGCTTTTTGCAGTATTCCTTGTAAATGAGCTTCCTGTGACATGGGTGTTGGCTGTTTAAAGTTATTAAAGACGCTCAGGACCTCTTTTAGTACCTATGGATCATGAAAAAAATCAGGAGCAGCGTGTGTCCTGCCTTTTCCAGGTATTCCCGGATGTATTTGAGGGCCCTCACGAGGGTGTTTTTTACTGATTGTTCGGATAGCCCCATTTCGCGGGCTATCTGGTCGGTCTTGTAACCGCTCTCCCTACTCAATCTGTACACTGTTTTTTGCTGTTTTGGCAACTCATCCACCGCTTTTTTGATCAGCGCCTCGGTATTCTTAAACGCCATGAACAGTTCGGTATCGTCGGTATTGGTTTCTGTAGCAGCAAGGCGGGCAATGGCTTTTACATGGATGGTTTGGTCTCTTAAGTAAGTAAAGGCTTGCAGGTATGCAATGCGCAGCAGCCAAGCACGCGGGTTGCGGATCTCTTTGAGTTTATCGCGGTGTATCCACAGGCGTAGAAAGGTTTCCTGGATGATGTCTTCTGCTACGGAGCCGGACTTGGTGACCTGGACGATCATGGGGTAAAAGGAAGGCATGTAGAAATGAAAGACCTTCCTGAAGGCGGATTCGTCGCCTTCGGCAATTTGAGTGAATAACCATTTTTCGTCTGGCAGTTGGGTGCGGGCGTCCACAGGTGCAGTCCTTTATACAAATAAAAGTATTTTAAAGGAATGTGTCAATTTCTTTGTTTGACAGAGGCGTTTGCATCGCCGTTTTCAATGTTGTTACTTTCTTGTACTGCTTGCAGTTTTTTTTGTTACTTTCTATTGCGCTGCATGCAGGCTTTTTGCGCAATGCGCAGGATTGTCACTTTCTTTTCCTTGATGAAAAGAAAGTAACCAAAGAAAAATCAAGTCAGGCCCGATCGCTCCGCGCGGCCTGACTGGCCACGCCTCTCCAAGGTGTAACATTCTTTATGTATTTTATGCTCCCAGTCACTTCTGGTGTAGCATTCCTTATTTATTACATACTTCCAGTCGCTTTGGGTATAACATTCTTCACTTATTATTTGCCGGTATAGCTGTCCAGAAGACAAAAGTTAGTGCTACATTTAAGAAACCCCTTCCGATGAGACAATTATTGCCCTTACTCTCTTTCTTATTCTTCGCTTTGCTGGTGGTGGTGAATGGTGCTACTGCACAGGTCGACCAAATGACGCCACACCGGGTTGGTATTATCGTGAGTAATGCAGATAGTGCCGTGGCCTGGTATCAGCAACATCTTGGTTGCCGGTTGTATAAGTCGATGGATTTTCCGGAATATGATAGTTTGAAGATCCGTTTTTTGCAGCATCCTTATTTTGAGATTGAGCTGGTGGAGAAAAAGACCTCCGTGTCTGTCAAAAAACTGCTGCCGGATTATGATATCAATAAAGCGCCGCTGCAAGGGTTGGCTAAAGTCGCGTTCCGTGTGCCTCGCATCAAGGAGGTGTTTGCCCGCATGCAGCAAAATAACGTGCGCATCACCATTGGTCTGACCCATGACAAGACTTTCAACACCGACTTCTTTATGATCGAAGACAGGGATGGGAATATGCTGCAATTCATCGAAGAGAAGAGTGCCGAAAGGCATTTCATCGCGCTATTAGTAAAAGACCTCGACGCTTCGCTGGCATGGTACCGCGACAAGCTCGGCTTTACCGTAATCGACACGGTGCATGTGACAAGGGCTAATATAAAGGCGGCTATCCTTTCCTGGAATGGGTTATTGCTTGAGATGCTTCAAAATCCTAAAACGGTTTTGAATAGCCGCATTAAGCAGCTACAGCCTGACAATGTGGGTAACCAAGGTTTTCTCAAGCTGGGGTTTTATGTGCAGGATCTGGAGGGGTTGCAGGCACAGCTTAAAGGCAAGGGTGTGAAGATCAAGTATCCTGTTTTGACAGCTGATGGGTTTTCGCGGAAGTTGAAGTTGTTTATTGTGGAGGATAATGAGGGGAATATGGTGCAGTTTTATAATTATGTAAACTGAGATACTTCGGCTTCGAAAGTTTCGGTGCGTGAAGACACGCACCGAGGCGCAGAAATCTCCCGGCCGGATATTCGGTATACTAAAGGGAAGAAGCGAGCCGGAATCCCATAGCGCCGTAGCCGACCTGGACGTGGATGCGATAGGCTACGCGGCTTATAGCGGGTTCGCTGGCCCAGTTGCCGCCGCGGATAACACGACGCGGCCCGGTTGCAGGACCCTTTGGATCTTTTACCGGACTTTTACTATAATAGTTTTCATCATACCAATCGTTGCACCATTCAAATACATTGCCCGACATATCATACAATCCCAATTCATTGGCCTCTTTTTGTCCAACAGGATGCGTATTTGATCCGCTATTGGCAGCAGTCCAGGCTACCGCATTGATATCATTACTACCTGCATATTCAAATTTCCTGCTCTTTGCACCGCCTCTTGCAGCATACTCCCATTCTGCTTCTGTCGGCAGGCGATAGTTCTTACCAGATAGGTCATTCAACTTTTTTATAAACATCTGTACATCATCCCAGCCTACAGCTGTGACCGGGCAATCCATACAGTCTTTACGACCAGCAGGATTGCTGCCCATCACCTTTTGCCATTGCGCCAGCGTAGTTTCATACTTAGCTATTTTAAAAGGGCGCAGCGTAACATTATGTATTGGCTTTTCATTATTATTCTGATTGCTACCCATAGCAAACCTGCCGCCCTGCACCGTTACCATATCCGGCTCATTGATATTTTCAGTTGCACTGGTCGTCGTGGCAGCATTAACAGCGATTTCTGACATCCTGGAGTTGCCTTGCCAACACCGCGTACCTACAGCCGCCATAAGCAGAAGTACTATTAAACTGTATTTCAGTGTTGGATTTTTTGCCGGCGTTTCCCGAACCGCTGGATTGTAGCTATTTTTTTCATTTTTCATATCGCATCAACATTGATTCAGCAAAACTACTTTGATCCTCTCTGCTTGAAGGGTCGGGATTGTAAATTAAAATGTAAACGTTGTAAATTATTGTACACTGGCTTGAAGTATCCCCTATCGCCGCACGAATTTGTTGGTTAAGTATTTTCTTACCGGGGTGTCGTACCATTTCATGACTGTCCAGGCGACGAGGATCATGATGGTGGTGCCGCCGATGATGACGAGGGCTAATTTTCCATTACCGGGTTTGTAGGTGTTGTAATAGTTGGCGAAGATCCAGATGCCAGCGTAATGGGTCATGTATAATGGATAGGACATGTTGCCGGAGAAGTCGCAGGCTTTTTTCAGTCGTGGTGACAGTGTGGAGCCAGCGCCGAGGGATACCAGTAAGGGGAAATAGAATAGTACGACCAGCGTTTCTACCAGCCAGTTGTATTTGAAGAAGGGCATGAGTAATGCAGCTGCTAACAGGATTGACAAGCCGATAAAGCCCAGTTTGTTTTTGATGATCCAGTTGAAGCGATATACCAACAGTCCGGCCAGGAAGGAATAGGCTACGCGCACGCCGCCATCCCAGGTGTTGTCTTTCCCCCACCCGCCCATGAGGTTGGTGGCACGGTAGGCTACCAGGCCGATGCCAACGGCGGCTATCGCCACCAATATGATCAATAATCGCTTGCCTACTTTGTGGAGTACAAAGGCATAGAATATATTGGCGATGTATTCCCAGAAGAGTGACCAGGCGGGTGCGTTGAATCCAAACTGGTTGAAATACCTGTCTTCCATCACAGGCATGGGGATCAGTAAAAGGGAGCAAAGGAACAGGAACAACAATTTACCTGCTGTGTATACGACGGTGTTAGCAGCAAAGGGATCGAGCCAGAAGCTCAGTATGCCCAATACAGAACCGAATATCACCAACGGATGCAATCTGATAAGCCTCAGTTTGAAGAACTGCGCAGCGCTCATTTGGCCGATGCGGTTGTCGTAGGCATAGCCAATGACAAAGCCTGAGAGACAGAAAAAGAAATCGACGGCGAGGAACCCATGCCCGATAAAGTTTTTGCTGTAGTCGGGAATGGCGCATTCCATGAAGTGGAATATTACTACGCCCAGGGCGGCAATGCCTCTCATGCCATCGAGGATGGCGAAATGTTGTTTGTTGGTGCTTGTCGTGGTCATAGGGCTTCTTCGATGTCCCGGTTGAAAAATCTAAAGATAGCGGTCGCTGTTGGTTGTTTGAAAGAATAATGGGATTTTTAGATTAAAATCTCTTCATGTTGCAGGAAACGATCGAGCAGGCTTATCGTATTTTTAAGTATTACCCGGCTATCCGTCCGCTCGACGTGTGTACAGATTGCTGCATGGACCCGGCTGATGAAGAGCGGCTGGCCATCATGGCCGTAAGGCATATTCCGCATTCGTTGTTGATGGAATACAACGATGAAGCCAAGCCAGCCAAAACACGCATCGAGGAGGTAAAGCATTTTCTACCGAGGTACTTCGAGCTTATTGCCGACTTTCAATTTCCTTCTCACTCAACAGAGCTTTCTTTTTCCCGGCTTGCTCCATTCGACAAGCAGGAATGGACGGCTGATGAGCTTCAACTGCTCAGGGATTTTTCAATAGCGTTTTTTAAGAAATGCCTTAGTGTTTATCCTATTGCTTTTATGGAAAGGATCGATGCTATCCTTGTTATGTTTTGGAATGCCGGGTTCGATATCGATCCGCTTTTAGCCATTTGGGAAAAGAATGACTCTGTAAATGCAGTATTGCATTTTAAAGACCTCTATTTTCATGGTTTTGTTCAACACAACAGAACAAAGATGTATAGTCCGTTTGGGACTGATGAGCAGGCGACGAAGCTGATTGAATGGCTTGAAGGGAAGAACGTCCAGGCATTTTTTGCCGGCAGCATCGAGCAAATCCTTCTTGGGGAAAACCAATTGGAAACCGATGTCTTGAATGAGCTTGAACTGCTGTATGATATCCTTCGATCCGGGTCTTCGTCTTCTTATACATAGTGTGATTTGCTAATGCACTGCTGGTAATAAAAATCTTTTGCGGCCTGTAAGAATCTGTTCTTTTGCCGGTACTAATGGTATAAACAATCGTGTTTGTGACTGTTCCCGATCAACAATCTATTTTCGACCAGTGGCTTCATCAGCATAAGGCGCTCTTCTTTAAAGTGGTGCGTATGTATGCTTTCAACTCCATGGACCAGGATGACTTGTTTCAGGAGATCGCTATCCAGGTGTGGCATTCTGTGCCTTCGTTCAGGGGGGAGTCTGCCGTGTCTACCTGGCTTTATCGCATTGCTTTCAATACGGCTATCAAATGGTCGAAGCGGGAACGTAAGCACCGGCATGCTGCGGATTTCCCGGACGACACGTTGCCAGTGTTGCAGTCTACCGGTCCGCCCATAGAAGAGCGTCTTGCCTGGCTGTACGAGGAAATTGCCAGGCTCAATGAAGTAGACCGATCGCTCACGTTGTTGTTGCTGGAAGGGATGAGTTATAAAGAGATGAGCGCGATCCTCGGCATCACGGAATCCAATATCGGTGTGAAGATCAACCGGATCAAAAAGTACCTGATCGTTCAATCTAAAAAATCGTCTGTTTATGGAATTTGAAGATTTGCAAAAAATATGGCTGGCGGGTAATCAGGAGGCTGTATATGTGATCAATGAAAAAGCGCTGCACCATCGTATCACGGCTAAAAAGCATAAGGCTTTGCATATTGCCAATGTATCGGAACTGCTGCTGGTGGTAGTGAATATCGGCGCTGGTATTTTTGTTTCGGCAGTGAGTTATCAGCGTTCGAGTAATAATATCTTTCTGTATCTGATGGCAGGCTGGATGTTCTTAACGGCCGGGTACGCGCTGTGGCACCGCCTCCGGCGGCTGAGGTCACAGCCTGTGTATGACCGCTCTCTGCAACAGGAATTGCTACATGCGCTGGCGACGGCTACTTACCAGGTGCGGCTGTCGCAGCTGATGCGGCTGAATGTTATTCCTATCGGAGCGCTCACTGTGCTGGGGATATGGCAGGGGGATAAGCCAGTTTGGCTGGCCGTGGTAGTGCTACTTTTTTTTTGTGGGGCTTATTATTTCAGCGGATGGGAGCACAATTATTATAAAAGGCAGCAGCGGGAATTGGAGGGGTTGGTGGGGAAGTTGGCGGAAAGTTGAAAGGTTAACAGGTTGAAAAGTTGATAAGGTGCCGATGAGTTTACAAGTTCCGGGTTTCAACGTTTGCCTGGGGCAGTCAGGTTACCAAGGGAAAGTATAGTCATGACATTGAAAAATGAGTAAGTGGGCGGTCAACAAGGGCCGCCTTTTTTATGGGGCTGAGGGGACGATAACTATGTTGGAAAGAAAATGGGTAAGTGACGGGATGACAAGATGACTTTTAGCAGATGGCGAACAAGGGAATCAGGGATGACTGGAATGGGAAACGGGGATGACTGGGGATGGGGGGAGGTGCGGGGCAGAATCGGAGGAGATATTGAGGGGTTGAGGAGCTGGGTCCGGGTAAAGTCCGGATAAGGTCCGGATAACCTCCGGAAAAGGTCCGGATAAGGGTAGCTTTTTGAAGTTAATCCAGCTGTGTAAAGCTACTCGAAATAATCATTTTTTTGTATATTTATATGGGGCGTTAATGCCCCAATTATTCCAAAACCTATTGTAAAGCAATTAAAACTAATGCCTTATGGGAAAATCCATTTCCCCCATCTTCAAGTTCCAGGGAACTATTGGAGACCTTGTCTTTGTCAACAGCAAAGCGTACAAAAAACACGTCCGCGCCAGAAAGAACTCCAAAACTCCCTTTGTGTGGACTGCCAATTTCGCAGAAAACAATCAACGTCTTCATGCCTGTAATGACTTCGGCAGCCTGATTTTCCAGGCTTTGCGGCTGGAATCACATGACGGCATGCTGTGGAGCCGCATGGTGAAATTGCTGTTTGCCGGGTTAAAAGCCGGCGAGCCGCTGAGCCTGCAAAAGTTCAAAGATCTTGAATGTAATTTAACGCATCCGATGCATGATGTGATCGCCGGAACTTACGATTTTTCTGCAACGAGGGAGCAAAATGAACTGCACATCCGGGTGATGCTGGAGAAGCATCCGTTGGCGAAAGACTCGATGCCGCGGACGGGTTATCAACTTCGTATGGTAGCTATTTCCCGTGATCCGACGACCGGGGATGTTACTAAAAGAGACGCGTTAGGTCCGCTGACTCAATACGATTCGGCGCTGGAGGCTGTGAACCTGACCATTCCCCTCCCCTCGCCTGATGTGTCGTGTATATTGGTGATGGGCATTGTGCCGCATATGCGTAATGAAGGTCCTGTGCGGATCATGAGTGATTCGGGAATGAAAGTGGTGTGGGTGGATGAAGTGGTGATGCCGGAGGTTGAAAACATAAAGCCGGAAGTAGCAAGCCAGTTATCCGAGGCTGAAGGAAGAAAACCGGAAGTTGAGTGTCAACTATCTGAAGGTGGAAGTGTGAAGCTGCAAGTTGTCAATCCGCAACCGGAGGCTGATAGTCCGAAGCCGGAGGCGCCTATCCAGGCTTCAACAGGCAATACCGGTTATTGGCAAAATAGTACAGCCATGGGCATTGTGCATTTTGTTCCTTCTAAAAGCCGTTGAGGGTCAATAATTTTTCAACAAAATCCACTTGATCTCTGGAAATAAGAATTTTTGGTTTACATTTGCACCCCCGTTTGTAACTACTTGCTGTTGAAGCCGGTAGTTCATAAATTTGTAAAGGTTTCGGGACGTAGCGCAGCCCGGTAGCGCACTTGCATGGGGTGCAAGGGGTCGCTAGTTCGAATCTAGTCGTCCCGACTTTGAAAAAGCAGTTTCGTAAGAGGCTGCTTTTTTTCTATCTCTTTCCCAAAATAACTTCAGTTATAAGAATTTAATAAATCGCCCTTAACGTTAGCAATATACTATCCAATCAGGGTTACATGTTTCTCTATATCAAAAAGGGTGTTTTTCCCGTATTAACAGATTACTAAAAATGTTACTTTTCAATAAACCAACCCTTAAGCCTATGCCCTTCTACTTAAATACCTTGTAACAATCTACACCAGATACCTCACCCTGAGAAAGACATTCATAGATCCACTCATCGTCAACTTTTGCCAAAAGGCCATTTACTATGGATAATTATATTCATCTATTACAAGGGATGCAATTGCCTCTGGTTTTATTGATTATAATATATTGTTTTAACACAAAGGCGGCCACCAATATTGGTGAAATAAGAAATGACAATATTATAAGAGATCATTTATGGATGTTTATTGTTAATCCATTACGCTACATTGGTCTTGGCCTGTTCTTTAATTTGCTATATCTATCGTTCAGGGTCAATGTTTTCTTAAAACTCTTTCCAATTAACCTGCAAGATACAGCCATACTCGTTACCATTTTTGACATAACAACGACCTTCTTTCTTATCCTGTCATACATTATGTATATCACGAGGACTCCTGACAATACCCTATTTCAATATGATTCCAGAAAGATTGCTTCTATAAGAGCATCTCTTCTAATTATACTTATCATTATTACAGGAATCGTTTTATCCAGAAATTGGGGGAGAAGTTCGTTCATAGGCCTAAACCATACCTTTGATTATTCTGTCTTTAACTTCTTGGGATATTTGTTAGCAAGCTATTGTATGTTGAAGCTCCTTGCAATTCCAGGAGCAGAAATAAAAAGACCCTGGTCAAACAAATATTTAGCTGTCAGTTTTGCAATTTGGGCTCTATTACAATTCTTATTACCACTCAAACGCCTTTTTGATTTCAATGAGAAATCTATTCTGTTACTTGGATTTGGAACATCAACAATTGTGAAATTAGCTATTCTTTATGCTTTGTTCAAATATTATAATAACATAGCTAATGACGCTACGCTTAAACAGCGTAGAGAAAATATGGCGCTTAGAAAAAACAATCAGGATACAGATGAGTTACAATTCCTGATCAATGAAGTATCAGCACAAAAAACAACCCAAGATATCATCAAAGTGATTCTTAAGCATTTTACGTCGTCGAATGTTTTCAAATTTGACTACGCAATGTTTTCCTATGTAAATTATTTAGACCAAAGAATCGAATATAAATCAGGAAAAACCAATTTGAATTTTTTAAAAATAAACGATTGGGTATTGAGTGATGGAATTGCTTTGAATCACCATGATATTATGGCGCAAACTGTTCGAGACAAAAAAGTACACCATTTCTATGCGGACTTTATGAACGGCAAAAAAATAGACATAGAATCCCCTGAATCTCCTCTCAACAGAAATATATACATCACACACAAACACCTTAATTTAGACCGCTTTTTTATCCCTGTCCTCAAACTACCAACCACTATTAAAAAAGAAGCAGACGGCCCACAGTTTCAAGACGACAGAGTAACAGCATTGATTGAAATAGGTAATTGGCGCCCAGGAGAAGAAAGTAGCAAAAACAAACAATTCAACAATATAGGTCAATTAAATATATATATAGACAACTGTGCTCAATCGTATAGAAGAAGTGTAGAAGAAGAGATAGGCAAGGATATTCAAGAAATTATAACAAAATGCGATACCTCTAGTGAGGATGATTATAAAAAATATCTTACTTATCTAATTGAGGGAATCTGCACTTACATACATGCGGATTATGGATTAATATCTATTCTTCCGTATAACAACATTATCCAAGATTACGAAAAGCTATTTTTTCATTTCAATATCAATGACCACCAAATTGCAAGGTTAAAAAAAGTATTTCAAGAAGTAATCAGAGACAGAGAAGAAAATGAACAGACGATAGCACAATCGGCTAGTCACATTTGCGATAGAATTGCACATAACATAAGCATGTTACAAAAAACTCCAACATATAGAAAGATACCAATTTTCGCAGATGGCGCTACAGTTGGGAATATCTATATTTTTAGTAAGAAAGATATTTTTTTCAATGAAGATATAGAAATTGTTATCGATAAAATTAGAGAACCGATTTTCAAGCTTTATAATGAAAAGAAATTTCACGCAGCTGTAGCAGAATCTGTAAAACCTAACATCGCACTTACAGAGCCAGAAGAAAATATGCTGCCGATAATTTATTCTATTAGTGATTATTTTTTTACTCCCTATGTAAGTATATGGCTTAGAGTTTACCAACCCCACTCGAATAAAGAATATGTTCAAAAATATGCAACAAAAGAGCTGGAGCAAGGATGTCGTTATTATGGTAAAAAAACAATTATTATAGACGAATTTCCAGAAATAAGCGAATATGAATTTACAGAATTAGATACGGCTAATCCAACTGACAAAAACAACAACTTTCATGAGTTTGGAAAGAGAAATCACCTTAAGAGCTTTATTCACGTTCCTTTGGTTGCCAACATGCAGCAATATGGATTTATCAATATCTACTTTAAAAACGTAGCAAGAAGGCTATTTCTTGAAGATATCCAATTCTTACGACTGATAGCGACCAAAGGTTTAATGACAATCCAAATGCAGCAACTCGTATCCGGGTTTCGTGCTATTTCAGCCTCTTTTACTAAAAAAGATTTACAAAGTACTCTACAAATTATTAGTGATAAAGCGATGGAAGTATTGAATTCAGATCCGGTAATATTATTCAAAAGCGAAAACGCAACAGATGTTTATTTTAAAGACGTAACTTATTCAAACTACGACGACTTTAAAGACCCTATAATTCTCGAACTCTTCAAAAAGAGAGCAGGGCATGTTGATTTGGCAGAGCTTATAGTCAAAGAAGGAACTAAATATTTCAATACTGAATCTGAATATGTCGTATTCATGAATACCTACAAAAGAAGGTATGAGCGAACGCATTTCAAAGAAGATTTCTGGCACCGGGAGGACATAAAATCAATGGCTGCTATTCAATTAATGAACAAAATAAACGACAAGACAAAAGTTGTAGGTGTAATGTTTATCAATTTCAGAAAACAGGTCACATTCAACGAAGAAGCAAAAAAAGTCATACAAACATTTGCATCACTGGCAGCAGACGCAATCGAAAGTGGTTATATAGCAGAAAAAGAAAGACAATACTTTGTCCGTAACTATATGCTTGCTGCGGGTGTACAAGAAAGCATTTTAACAAGAGGTATGCTGCACAATGCTTCCAAATCTTTTACAGCCGTTGATGCAACATTCGACCTCTTACAGAGAAATGTCGATCGAAAGGAAATGCGTACACACATGCACACATTAGACACTGCAATAAACCAATTGCGAATACATTTTGAGCGCATTCATGAACTATATCGTCCAGACACATCATTAAAGATAAACTCTCATGACATTCGTAGAATTATGAATGAGCAGTTAGAAGTAATGGAGCAACGTTTTTCGGATAAGTTTATCAAAATAGAGCTTGAATATAATATAGCAACAGAAATTGAATGTGATGGAAAAGAATTGGCTCAAGTGTTTTACAACTTACTCAATAATTCGTACGAAGCAATGAAACCAAGAGGAACCTTACAGGTCAAAATATATCATCTGGATGAAAAAGATATTCAAATTGACATTATTGATGACGGGAGGGGTATTCCCAAAGACATATATGATGAAATAATGTTTCCTTTTGTTTCATCCAAAAGAGAAGAAGGTTCGGGGCTAGGACTTGCTATAAGCAGGATCAGGATTCTACAACATGGAGGGCATATAAGATATACCTCCAAACCTAAACGTACAATATTCACAATTATATTACCGATACACAACAAATCTATATGAATTATGATCACCAAAGACCAATTCCTTTTATACATAGAGGACAATGCGATACATAGACACCTAGCTAAAACAGCAATTACACAGAAACAATTTTCCAACCTTTTATTACCATCTTCTATAGTAGAATGCCAACAAATGATTTCCAGCAATAACAACATTTATCGAGCGTTGGTGGATTACAATTTAGATGAGTGGGTTGGAGAGAATTATGCTACTCCAATTGTGTTAGGAACTAAAGTAAGAATAGATGGCATTGAAGTAGCTGAATATGTTAACGAAATCTCTCCTGGCATTAATATTGAGCTATTTAGTTCAAGTGCAAAAGATTTACAAGACAAAGTAGACAAAAGGAATATCTCACCAAACATAAATGTGCTTAAAAAGCAACCTGGCACCAAACACTTGTATGACTATTGGCCTTCATATATTGATAGTCTTTTCCAACAAACATTAAAAATAAGGCCATTACATAAACCAGATACACACTTACCTATTGAAATTAAAATCTTTTTTGCCAAGCGACTACTTACTCCATATAATCAAGGTTCCACATTATGGAAAGTTGGACAATTTATTTGGCAAGTTGGAATAGACGAAGATTTACAAATCTGGGATTCAGATCAATTAGCATATAACAAAAACCTTATCGCAGACAATCCTTTACAGGAGTACTATGCCCGCTTTACACAGGACAATAATTTTCATGTAGAACAGCTTCATATTTATCAAGAAAACATTGATATCACAAGAAACAATGTAATCAATGATGAAATTCAACACCATGGTGTGCTGGAAAACAAATCATCTATCGAACGCATTACCACTGACCTAATTTTGGCACAGTACATAAGTAACCAATATCTGACTAAACAGATAGACGTTCATGAAGCAATTAACAGACTTAAAAAACTTTGCCCAGCTGTTCAGTTCGACAGTCAAAAAACTATATTCAAACAGCTATCCGCTAATAATGAATCTGTAAAACAAATAGAGGATATATATAAATTAATGAACTATTTTCATATAGCTGACTTCCCAAAGATTATCAATATTTACAGTGCAAGAGTTGACAGTATTGAAGGACATACAGCCTACGTCAAGTTTGAAAGTCTAGCTCCGGGAAAGAAAATACATAAACAGCCATTCAAATCCGAGTTATTAGCAAGCTTAGGCATGGTTAAAAACTCACGATTTGAATATACTGTTTTTGCACCTGTAGGTGGAGGAAGCGCTTCACACATCGAACCTAAATAAATATGCCAAAAATAAAAAGGCTCACTTCTATAAATGTACATCGCTTCGGCGAGAAGCTGCAGGTATTCCTTTTCAATGTAGGACAAGGGGATCATATCATGCTTAGGTTCCCATCTGGAGAATATGGAATCATCGATTTTCATTATTCAACAAATAGCGCTATACCAGAACCTCCCATATTAAGTTACTTCAAAGATCTAAAAGCAACTTTACCCAAAAATGAGTTTGATAAAATTGTCATTTCTTTTTTCTGCATCTCGCATACAGACAGCGATCACATCAAAGGAGTCGAAGAAACTATTCGTTGGTTTTATGATGAAGGAGTATTTATAAAAGATTTTTGGCTTGGAGCAGCCGAAAACGAAGCACAATTGAAATTATTTCTAAAAGACAAAATTGAAGAGATTATCAAAACGTCGTCTCTTGAAGAGCAGGATGCCGTCAATACTGATGCAGAAACTTACAAAACGCATCTAACCAGTTTTTTTACTTATGTACAAAAATGGGAAAAAGGAGAATTTCAGAATAAGCAATATGTCAACTTACAAGATCGGAAAGCCGAATATCTGGCCGAAATCAGGTCCTTAAGAATGCCTTGCTCACATCCTAACGTTAAGGCATATAATATGGGCCCTTTAAAAGATCATATTAAGGATTATATCAACAACATGAATCTCAATGTTATCAAGGACATTATCGGTGTACAAAGAAATGACGAACATATAGACACGAACCTTATATCACATATACTACGCATAAAATTCGGTCAAAACAACCTGCTCTTTGGGGGAGATACACATATTGATATTTGGGAATCTTGCCTGAGCAAATTTGAAAACGCAGAATATCCATTTCGAGAGGAGCAAGGAGATTGCAAATCCAGGTTTGTAAAGGTTAGCCATCACGGCTCAAAAAATTCAACAAGTATTGACCTTTGGCAAAGAATTCTGCACCCTAAACAACCAGTTTTCCTTGGGATATCAGCCGGTCGTCATCAAAGATGGAGACATCCTCATCCAGACACTATACATCACATTCGTTGCTACAGGAAAGATTGTCATATTTTCGCTACTAATGTTTGCGGATTATGCATGGCAGATGGAACCATGGAAAAAGAAATTCACGCCTGGTATGATGACTATATTGAATCCAACAATAAGAATATTAAAGAGCAAATGACAGAAGAAGAAAAGATAATAGCCTACGAATTCGCACAATATATGCCAGAGGAAAGCATTGTGAAACAAACAGAAATCGATAAGTGGGGCTTATTTGCCTATATATTCGAGATACCTGAAGGAGAACAAGAGGATATTACAGTAAGAGTAGCGTTGAGCAAAAACATACAGCCAGAAGAATGCTTCTATGATTTACACCATGCAAAACTTAGAAAGAATTGCATTAGAGACAAAAAAATCAAAAAATGGCGTAAAAAAGGGCGCCGAAGATAAACCATAGCACAAAACGAATGTATCCTGAGCTAAAATCGGGAGTCTAAAAGTTGAAGAGGTACCATTTTTTCATTTTTATTTGTGCCAATTATTATTGGCCGTAGTTTGTGGGAGTTTTTGAGAAAATCTGGAAATATTGACTGTTTTTTCAGGCTGTTGTAAATATTGTTGATATAAGCATAGACCAACACTTGAGTAACATCCGGGGAATTGTGTATACCCCGAAAAAAGCCAAGATGGCACCTCAATTACTTTTGAGATACCCTCTTATTTTCAGTCGGTATCCCGAGCCTGCCGACGGAAACATCAGCTTGGGCAACTTTGTTTAACAGGCTACATTCATTAACATCGAATTGGATGTGAATACGTAATTATCAATTTCCTCGTCTGTGAACCTGAAAATCTCTTCTTTACTCATAGCTACAGGAAGAAGGTCACTACACACTCCTGCCATCAGGACCATTTCCACATTGATGCCAGGGTATTTCCTGAGCGCTGAAATTGGCTCCAGGCCAAGAAAACGCTGGTATACAGGTACATGCTTAGGACGAACCGCTGTTATAATATAGTCACTGCTGAATTTTATTACATTGAGTATAATGAACCTAAACGGAAGCTTAAATAAATATTTGGAGTCAACTTTTTCGGGATGTATCACTAATCTATTAGATTCAATGATCATTTTATCCAGCCCTAGTTCTCTTTCAATATCTTCCCGGTAAACTTCAAAAGCCGGTGTCGGGAGATAATTGTGTTCTTTGCCGTAAATGCATGCCCTTGCAGATGCTACCGGCGTATTTCCCTCGTAAACGATACAAGTTTTCGTATTCGGCTGCAGGTCGTATTTGTCTTTAAATTCTGCCTCTGCATTTTCATCGATAGCGCCTGCATTTTTATAGGCAAGGTATCTTAGCTTGACTGCGTCCGACATTTTTTGCCTTGTTTCGCAAGGGTAAAGAGTAAACGGGTTGTTCATTGATGATTTTTTGGGTATTAGGGTAATTGTTGCTTGCAAAACAATCTATTACCTCCCTAAAATCATAAAAACAGGTGTAGACAAAACATAGACAGCATCAATAAATAATTTATTTTAATACTTATAGAGATAGTTATGAATTATTTACAAAGCAAGAGGGCTATTCAATTCTTTCACCAATTTCGTTCGATTTTGCGTCTACATTCTTTATCAATTCGTATTCGAATATTTTTGATGCATTAATTTCTTTAAAATCATCAATATAAAAAACAAACCGTTGATTCATAAATCGGCAAGGGAGATTTGCAATTCTTTTATCAATCATTTCATCTGTAAAGGTTTGGGGAATTCTCCATGTGACACCGTTTTCTAATTCCGGTTTATAATATGTCAGCCTAAGTCCTTTGAGGTATTTCTTTGTAGCCAACTTATCATTGATCCTGGTAATTATCAGATCATGCGGCCCATTATGCAGTCCAAGTTCGTAGCCCGTTAACCATTTTTCTATACTGAATGCACTTCCGGGTTGATGTAAATCGCCATGCACTTTTCCCACAATAAAGCCATAATAGGCACCCACAAGTACATTTTCCATACTTAGGGGATGAATATCTTTAAAAGGGATGTACCAGGCGATGTCCGTCTCAATTATTCTGTTCTCGTCAATTTCATATTCGCTGGTGTAGATTTTCTTTTCTTTAATAGCCTGTTTTACTTTTTCTTTTGCTTCTTCGAGATTCATATTGCTCAATTTACTTGTCACTTGTCAAATCAAATTGCAGTTTATCAGTTAGCATATTAAAGGATCTTTTGTTAAGGGGATCAAATAACCTGCCTTTACTCAGCAAAAGATATTTTGGCGGGGCTGGTGGTATCCATGATACCAGTTGTATTGGAGATACATAAATCTGGTCAGGCTTTCCTTTAAGCAATTGCTTATAGGTCATATAAATGGTATCACCGGATAAACGGTAGCTGCCAATACGAAAATTAATTCTTGCCCAGTCATATGGCTTATAGAAGATTTCATAAATCAATGTATGATTATCCCTAAATGTAAATACCAAAACATGGCCGTTATAATTGGTAGAATCGCAATAATACTCGTTTTTCAGTGCAGGAGCATTAAACTCTGCCGGCAATATATCACTTGAAGGCCCGGTATGTACAAATTTCCTGACAGAATCTATTTTTGATTTTACCGTAGCAGCAGAAGATGAATGCTGGGCTTTTGCAAAATTGCAAAGTAAGAATGCTACAATGGTTAAAAACTTATATCTCATCATTTATTGACAAGTTAACGCTTTAATTTAAAGACGATCGGTTGCCTTACAATGGCACGAGTCTTTGAATTTCCGTCAAATCTTTCAAATATTTATGGGAAATTGGCTCCAGTCAACCCGATAAACAATAAAACCCGCAGTGGCGCTGCGGGTTTTATTGTTTATCGGCGTCCGGAGTTACCCGGGCAAACAGATAATTGCTTTACTCCTTGAAATAATTGCTGGCGGATCGTGTTTTGTTTACCCAGCAACCGGTTTTGGCCCGCAATACATATTCGCTTAACCCTACTTCATGGCTACCAGGCGCCCAGTCGAAGGTATACCCTAACCTGGTCCATGGATAGTGGAAATCGGTGGCACCAGCAAGTGTATGATAATAGGCATATATTATATAGTTATTGAACCAGCTCGCGTAGGACGGGGCGGCATTGCTGATCAACACCTCATTGGCTGATGTAGCACGAATATCCGGATTGCCGGCCGGGCGCTGTAAACTATCAGTCGGAACCCATATTTCAGCAATATGCGTATTGGTATGGCTGTTTACGGGTGGCAGACCTAGTAACTGACAGATGCGTAACAAAGTATCTGAGCCTGCTTTAAAACTGCCGCCGATACGCATTTTCATTTGCTGGGGAATGAACAACCAGGCGTCTCCCCAGGTGGTGGTGATAGAATCGCCTTCCGGATAGCTGGAGGGGAAACGCATAAAAGTAGCCATCAAAACATATTGTTTGCCATTTACCGTTTTCCATTGCAACTTGTTGTTGGTATTCGAAACAGGCCACAATGTGTCGATCCTTTCTATGTTTTCGGTAATCATGGCATCAGCAATTGCATTGGCATACAGCTGGTTCATGTCTGTGACCGCAGGGAGATCTTTGTCTTTTTTACAACCTTCGAAAGCAATCAGTGATACTATAGCAAACAGGGTTATTACGTGTTGGCTGGTTAATGGTTTCATTCTTTGATTAATGTTACAAGGTTATTGGATGGTTTTTCTTTAAACAAAAGGCCTGTTATTGGCCTTCATATAACAATACACTATAATAACAACCTAAATGGTTAGTGGTACTAATGAATGGTGAACTTTATTTTGGAGTTTAGGCTCTCTTGTTAAGATGTGTTTGCATTTAGACTACCAAGGGAACTTCTATTATTAAATCATTTTCCCCAGCATCGATTAAATCGGAGTTTTCGTCATATTTTAAATTGGCTCTCCTCACCTCTTCGCTTGGATAGTTATTTGTTTCGCATACTTTAAAATCAAGATCCTGCAATTGCTTCGTAACACAAGGAGAAGGATGACCATACTTATTTTTCCCGACAGAAATTACAGCTACGCAATTGCCGCATTTTTTCAGAGCTTTCCAAAATTCAAGGTTAAAATTATTCCTAGATCCATGGTGAGGTACTTGTATGCCCAACAACTCCGATGATTGCAGGTTAACAACTGGATTTTGCATCAACCGGTTGAATGTATCCATTGTCGCATCCGACGTTAGCAGTGAATATCGATTTTTACTTTTAATCGCAATAATAGTTGAGAGCAGATTGGCATCAGCTGAATAAGGTTCGTTATCCTGATCAAGCCTGGCCTGTGTATTTGTGCGATAAAGTTTTTTTTCGTGCAAAGACGGGGAGTAGCAGCGTATCTCGAACTGGCTATGTAGTGGCAAAGGGTAACCATTACCTATGTCGACACCGTCTGGATCGTCACAAAGGCCTGCTTTACAATATTCATCTATCGCCATATTAATCCTTGCAATGGTCGTTTTGGAATAGGCTGGCAACAGCGGAAAACGGTAATCACAGGTATATGTATGAGCATACGTACCAATATGTATTTCATGGTCCTTAAGAAACTGAAAAAGTTGAATAGCTCCATCGTAATGATCTCTGTGTGGGTGTGAGAGTACGACAATAGTAATTTTAAATTTTATTTTTTTATACTCCAAATATCTTAAATAGGTAATCGCAGCGTTTTCGGCATATTCATCAATCTTACAATCGATGATCGCAAGGTATAAAACACCATCATGAAACGATTCAAGGAATATGGTATCGCCCTGCCCTACATTCCTGAAACGTATTTTAACCGTTGCTTCCGGGCTACTATGGATGGTATCATTTTCCAAGCTTCCTGATTTTATCTTCATAAATCTGCTCAAACGTTGATGCGTCGGCAGGCTTACCTTTTCTATACAATGCTATCTTCTTTCCTTTCAAGGTAATTGTAGCAATTTCAAATACAGTATTTGCAGCTATAGAAACATCTCCAATGGCCTGCCGGATAGGTTCTGTTTCAAATTTTCTCAGTTGAATAACCTTTTCCTTCTCATCGACTAACACGTCTGCGAGAAGCACATTGTCTTTTACATTTATTATTCTACATTTTTCAAATTTCGCATTGGCAATAATTTTACGTTCCTTTATCCGTTTCGAAATTATAATGGCCGCACCGATTACAGCGAGTAATGTCGCAGCCGTTACAGCCAACAGCGTATTATTTCTTGATTTTAGGGAATCTCTTATTAAGACGGTTTCCCGGCTCTCATATTGGGTCGTGACATCACGCAACTCCATTGAATCTCTTGCAGTCCGATGGTTGAAGTCTTCAAGTAAAGTATTTTTCAGGCTGTCCATACGTGCTTCCTGCAGTTTCAACCATGCATTTGAGTCTATGCCATTTTTTTCCGGCTTTAGGCTTAGCGCCTGTAGCAATGATACCGTATGCAAAGTTTCACCCAAGCTGTCTTTAAGCAAAGTCATTTTAAATTCCTGGCCTCGCATAGCTTGATCCTTTTCAGCGATATCCTTGTACAACTGGTCGATAGTTATAGAATTATTGCGTAGAATAGCCTCTGTATTGTTTAAAGTCTTCGTGAGGACGCTGATTTTAGTATTAAGAGAGTTAATGGAGTCTCGTTGATTACTACTAATTATCGCCAGGGCTTCTTGTAAAGCAGCGGTTTTAAAAGCCAGCCTGTTTATACTGTCGATCAGTTTTTTCTCAATCACAAGTTCAATATAGTTTCGCATGTTGACAGTCTCGGAATCACCCAGACTTCTCAGAAAACTATTGAGCTTTCTTTCCTGTTTTATCGTCAACGCTTTTTGGGCAAAGGTTTGACTTGAATATAAAAAAAATAGAATAAAGGGCGAAACAACCATCAAAAATCTATGAATCGAATATCTTTTCATGGTGCTTTGATTGAGTTGAAAGATCCCCACCAATGCTTAATTAATGATTCATTATAAGACAATACAAACAGCTAAGACAGCTGCAATGGTTAACAAAACCACAGTTATAATATAACCCCAAACTGGTCGTTTCTGACACGCTTCAACTTCCTCCCTTATTCCTAAAGCGACTTCGTATGGTTTAACTTTTTTTAAACCAGCATCTTGAATATCCAGATTTTGCTGTATCCACAAGCATGAATAAATAGACAAAACAATAATTGAAAGCATTAACACTAATGCATGAAACCATTCAAGCTTCCACTCCGACTTCTTGCTTGCAATGACAACTACTCCACCTACTATGCCTACCAAAATTGTGCTCACCCATGAAAATATCTTCCATGCTTTATCTCTTCGATACTCTATTTCTTTTCTGAGCATTTCGAGCGCGAATTTTTGTTTTTCGAAATTTGATTGAATATCCATTTTAAAATGTTTATTGCTAACCGAATTTATAAGCCTAAATTTATCAGCTATACCGTTTTTTCACCTTTTTTTGATTGTTGAATTAAGTTATAAAGCAATAGATGTATGGCTAACTGATGCCATCTTTCGTACTTTCAAATAGCTATATCATAAATGCCACCACTTTTTTAAATACCACTAAAGTAGTATTCTCAGTTCTCGCTTAATTTCTACATTTGACATATCTTTTACCGGGCTGATGAATTTTCAAAAGTATTTTTTGTAATTTAACGGCCCGAAAAGACCCGACTGTAACAATTACCCCAAACTCGCATTCCGTAGCATTCATTTATCAGTCACTCAAAGAGGTTACATTGAGTTAACAAGTGTGCACGTAATTTACACTTGATCTGTCCTCCACCCTATTGATGCAAATACTTAATCCAATCCTATAAGCAACTTGTTTCTAATTGGTTGAATCATCCATCTGTAGCAATTTATTTTAATCAGGATGTTTTTATGCAAAACATCGCCAGGAATGCTTAGTTCCTGCCTGAAACCTTTATGCACAATCAATTCGAATCATACAAGAAGTGGTATGTAGTTGTTGTCAAAAAGATAACCTACACGAAAGCGCAAGAGCTATTACAACGGATGGGCTATTCTTTCTACATGCCTATTCAAAAGCAATTACATTATTGGAGCGACCGGAAAAAATGGGTCAATGTACCCATTCTCAGACCGTATATTTTTCTCCTCACCAGTTTGAGTGATAGAAAACTACTGCATGAGACCAGCGACTTTTTCTACTTTCTAAAAACGGCCAGCGGACTGGCTACCTCCAGTGAAAGCGAGATCGAACACCTGAGAATGCTGTGTAATCACGAGCATTCTGTTTCTATACAACCAAGGCCCGTACAAAAGGGCGATCGGGTAGAAATCATTTCAGGCCCTTTATCGGGCATGCAAGGTTATACCTTTCAGGAATCGGGCAAACAACGTTTCCAAATGCATATCGAGAGCCTGGGACAGTTTGCCTGTATTGAAATTGAATCAAGCCGGCTTAGGGTTCTTTCTTAAGCCCATTTTATATTCGACATTTTACCAGTCGGTCACCTGCATTATGTGACTGTCTTTGGCGAAGCCGTGATATTCCTTCTAACAAGTGAGCTGAAACAATTATCTATAATCATTTATTGCTAAACATCAACTTATGGCAGTACAAACTTCTTATCCCGGTGTGTACGTTCAGGAAGTGCCAAGTGGGGTGCGCACCATTGCGGGTGTGAGTACCTCTACAACAATCTTTATAGGGGCGGCAGTATGGGGTCCAGTCAATGAGCCTGTATTGTGTCTTAACTATAGTGATTTTGACCGCACTTTCACCTCATCGGTTGCTCAGGGTGATCTGGCCAGGTCCGTCAGGCTGTTCTTTTTAAATGGCGGAACTAAATGCTATGTGATGCGTGTGGGCCGGGAGAATGATCTCACGCCCGCCAATAACGTGAGCACTTCTACCGTAACGCTCGATGATGCGGGTGCATTGGACACACTCATCATCAATGCGCGGTATCCCGGTGCGCTGGGCGATTCTGTCCGCGCGATCGTGGAACACCCTCCTACTTCTGCAACGGAATTCGATCTTACCTTGTTCCGGCTGGTTCCTAAACCATCGGGCGGGTTTGCAGAATCGGACAAGCAAACCTGGAAGGGGCTCAGCATGGACCCTGTTCATCCGCGTTATGCTTTGAAGTATGTGGATTATAAATGGGCTGTTCTTGACGCTCCTACTCCTGCCAACGTGAACCGTCCGGCTATAACGCCCGCCGGTCCGCCACCCGTTCCTGCTGCACTTACAACAGGCGGTGATGGTGTTGCGCTGGCGACCACCGATTATGATAGTGCATATATCATCATCGATAAAGAGGTTGATTTGTTTAACCTGATGGTATTGACCAGGAACAATACTGGCGCCACTTTGAGAAGTCTTTGGGGCAATGCCAGTGTATTCTGTCAGCAGAAGCGGGCCTTTTTATTGATGGACCCTGAAGATAGCTGGACTACTGTTCAAATAGCCACCAACAATCTTGTAGGGGTTAGTACGCTGCGCACCGGTCTCGTAAGTGATCACAGCGCGGTATATTATCCCAAGCTTATCGTGAATGAAAATGATACGCCGGTAGAAGTAGGCCCCAGTGGCGCTATTGCCGGCCTGATGGCGCGTATCGATTCCAGCCGTGGTGTGTGGAAAGCACCTGCGGGTACAGAAGCTGATATCAGGGGTATCAATGGTTTGGAGTATCGCTTTTCTGATGGAGAGAATGGTGTGTTGAACCCAAGAGCGGTGAATACGCTCCGAATATTCCCCAATGGTATTGTGAGCTGGGGCGCCAGGACTATGGACGGTGATGATGATTTCGGCAGTGAATACAAGTATGTTCCTATACGCCGCACGGCTTTATTCATCGAAGAAAGTTTGTACCGCGGTTTGAAATGGGTAGTGTTTGAGCCCAATGATGAACCTTTGTGGTCGCAGATACGGCTTAACGTCGGAGCGTTCATGCACGATCTGTTCCGTCAGGGAGCTTTTCAGGGGGCGACCAAACAGGAAGCTTATTTCGTGAAGTGTGACAGTGAAACGACTACGCAGAACGACATCAACCTTGGTGTTGTGAATGTGTGGGTAGGTTTCGCTCCGCTGAAACCAGCCGAGTTCGTGGTATTATACCTGCAGCAAATGACAGGTCAAATCCAGGTTTAACTTCTAAAATCAATCATCTATGGCAGTTCCGCAATTTGTGGTCAATGCTTATCGCTATGACCCTTACAAGAATTTCAAGTTTCGTGTGAAATGGGATGGCAGGTATGTGGCAGGCATCAGTAAAGTATCGGCGCTCAAACAATCCACCGAACCTATCACGCACCGGGAAGGTGGTGATCCAAGTACCGTGCGGGTAAATCCCGGCACCTGGAAATTCGAGCCTATCACGCTCGATCGTGGTGTGACGCATGATCCGGAGTTTGAGAACTGGGCTAAAAAGATATGGAGTGTGGAGGGGGATAGTGTTATTTCCCTGAAGGACTTCCGGAAAGATATCATCATTGAATTGCTCAATGAAGCTGGCCAGGTGGCAAAGGCTTACAAGATCTATCGTTGCTGGGTATCGAGCTACCAGGCGCTCGACGCGCTCGATGCGAATGCCAATGCTGTATTGTTCGAACAGATCGTGTTGCAGAATGAAGGATGGGAACGCGACGTCGAGGTACCTGAGCCTACTCAAAAATAACCGGCCAATAGTCAACTCTTATCATGGGCAATATTTTCGTGCCGTTACGGCTAACTCATAACGCCACTGGCCTTTTCCTGCATCCATTGCGGGGGTCCGATGAAATGTTGGTGGAAGATGTTTCCACCCGGACGGCCTTGTCGTTGCTGGAGAACATCGTTCACCGGGTGAACCCAGAAGTGACGACCGGCACTTTCAAGGTGGCGGATATCGTTACTGCCGACCGCGACAGGATCTTCGCTGCGTTGTACATGTCTATGTATGGCAATACAATTCAAAGTACGCTTACGTGCCGGCATTGCGGGTCGCCGTTCGATCTTGACTTTTCATTATCTTCTTTACTCGATCATTACCAGTTGTCGGCTGCCGGGTCGTCTGAAGGTGTTTATGAAATAGATCAGGACGGACGCTTCCGTTTGCCCACCGGCGCAGACGAGTTGTTGTTGACTGAATTTTCGGAGACAACGGCTGAAGACTTTTTGCTCTCGAGGTGCCTGATAAAAGGGGATATTAAAAAGATCGGTGGATTGGTGCAGGAAAAAATGGCTGAGATAGCACCCGTGCTGAATCTTGCCATGCAGGCGCACTGTCCCGAGTGTGGCACAGACCAGGAGGTGCATTTCGATATTCAAACTTTCTTCCTCACCCGGTTGAAGCAGGAATATCCGCAGCTCATCAGGGAGGTGCATCGCATTGCGAGCAAGTATCACTGGAGTGCTGATACTATTCTCAACCTGCCTCGTCATCTGCGGAAGCAATATGTTCTCCTGATCGAATCTGAACTTTAAATGCATGGGTAATTATTTTGCTCAAATAGCTGCACGCAATGTGGTGAGTGATCAGCCCATGCTGGCTCCTGCTCATTCACCTATCGAGAAGGTGTTGGATGATCCGTTCGATCGATCTGCCCCTGATACAATGGACACTGCTCAACCCAGGGAAGATAGCCGCTCGGCATCGAGTATTTCTTCGCGTATGGGAAAGGATGTACCAGGACAGGTGCAACCCGTGAAAGAGAATATCACTGATGCCACCGCTTCTCCTTTTATAAAGCCTGTGTATCTTTCGAAATACATCGAGCGTAATCAGGGCTCACCAGGGAATGTTTACCATAAGGGCGCAACAACTCCTCAACCTGCTACTGACAGAACTGGTGCAGCGTTGGAGCGTAAGGTTCCCCTAACACCTGATACAATCCATCCGTCCGTAAAAACGGCAGGCGCACAACAAGCGACAGACCAGACAACGATCAAGCCTATTCAGCAAGGGGTGATTGAAGGAGAAGCTTCTCAACAGCAACCCATTGTTTTACTACAACCCATCGAGTCCATACAGGAGAAGGTTTCGCTCTCTCCTGCTCTTTCCCCTAATCAGGCTACGGCAGCGCCCGTGTTCCTTCAGCCTCCTGTGCCGATGGAATCTCCAGAGCCTCTACAAAAAGAAAAACCGTTGCCTTCTCTGGTGATCGGCAAGATCACTGTAGAGATCGTGCCGGCTCAAAAACCGGTGAACAAAATCATTAACCAGGTGATAAAGTCTCAGCCTTCGCCTACTTCTACTCCACGCAGTAAGTTTGGTTTCGGGCTGGGTCAATTATGATATGGATTATACTTCTTTAACAGAGATCACCAGAACGATCGTCACTTTATTGCAAAATGCCATCGATCCGGGGCTTACTGTAAGGGTGTTGCCCGAGTTGCTGCGCAATACTGAGCTGGGCGTTGGTTTTTATTTATTTCATGTGCAGGAAAGTGCGCATTATAAAAATTACCCTGCCCCGGGCAAAGACAGTCCGGCCGTGAGTTATACACCCATGGCTTTAAACTTGTTTTACCAGCTCTCGGCCAACTGGCGAGAGGGTGAGCAGGAGGATGCTTATGAAGAGCAGCGGCTGATGTCTGTTGCCATGAAAACGCTGCATGATCATCCTGTGCTCACTTCCACCAATCCGGGTGGCAAGAAAATAAATATCAAGATCACACTGCAAACGCTTACGCCCAGTGAATCGGTTCAGTACTGGGCAGCGGCTGAATCGCCCGTAAGGCTCTCTGCTTATTATGAAGTGTCGGCTATTTTCCTCGAGCCAGAGAAGCCGAAATCATATGCGGGTCGCGTGTTGACGTATGGCAATTATGTTTTCCCCATCAACCTGCCACAGCTTACCAGCAGCGAATCGGTGATCGTGTATACCGTGCCTGGAGAAATCACTCCAAGGCAGGTGTTCGCTTCTCCGGCTCAGGTGACTCCTGCGAATGCATTGCCTGCTACGGAACTCAGTAAGTTGTTGCTAAAAGGTACCGGACTCGGTGGCGGCACATTTGAATTACTCATCCTCCATCCACGCTGGGCAGAGCCTGCTGTTGCCAATGCTGTGGATTGGCAACTTGTACGGACGGCCGATCATACCATAGCGGCCACCGTACGGGAAAATGCAACGCTAAAAACGGCTTTAACTCCCGTCGATATATTGCCTGGCCTGTATGGAGCACAGGTATCTTTAACAGTTACCCGTGCTACTTCGGCCGGCATCAAAACTTTTGTTCAAAACTCGAATCAATTTCCTTTTCTCGTTGCGCCGCGCATCAACAGCGTGGCTCCCGCTGCGGGCGTCGGTGGGGACACGTTCATCGTGAACGTATACATTGTGCAGCACCCTGACTTATTGCCGGGAGATGTGCAGGTGTTTTTAGGTGAAGACCAGTTGTTGTACAGACCTGGTGGCGCGCTCAATCCCGGTGAATTTAAAATAACGGCTGCCAACGTCGTGGAGTTAAGGGCGCCGGCGGTACTTGCTACCGGACTTGTGCCTGTAAGAATACTCATCAACGGCGTGGAATCGGCCCCCAACTGGATAACAGGCTTATAAAATATTCATCAACGTGATCGACATCATAGACCAAATTGTCAATTCCAATCGTGCAGCAGAGCCGGTAACGGAGCAGCATCTCGTGTTGCAAAAGATACGGCTGCTTTCGCGCCGGCGTATTGCCTGGCTCCGGAAGATATGGGCGGAAACGCTACAAAACGGGAACAGGGAATTTACAGCTCATATTGAAGTGGATGGTTACCTGGCCCAGATAGATGATCCTGTTCGTGAACAGCAATGGATGGAGCAGGACCCGGCGATGCAGGAACTGGGCAAAGCCATCCGTGCAACAGACAGTGCGCTTGCTTCGGTTACCGGATCGAGGCTGCTGATGCTTGCGCGGATATTTGGACTGGATCAAGCTGAACTGCATCTTTTGCAAACTTGTTTTGCGCTCGCCATCGACCCCGATCTTGGCAAGGTGTTTATGTATATGCAGGACCATAGTGGCAGAAGCTATGTGACAGAAACACTCGTATCTAAATTGTTTGATCACAGGCAGCCCGGCTGGTTTCGTCCGGCTTCTCCTTTGCGGGCCTGGAGCCTGATCAGGGAAATAGCTGGCAGTAATGGCGAGCCTGACCGTATAGAGTGTGATCCATTTATCAAGAACTGGTTATTGGGGTATAATGATATGGGCGAGCCGTTATCCGCTGCAGCCAAGTTGCAGGCTCCGCAGCAAGCGCTCGCTGACTGGCCTATAAAGAAAACGGTTGAGCATGTAAAGCGGATACTATCTGAAGACAGGCATCAACGGGTGCGTGTTCACGTGACCGGCGCGGAAGGTTCCGGCAGAAAAACCTTTGCCGCTATTGTTTGTCAATCGCTGGGCTTTGGGCTGATCGGTATCGATATAAATCAGGCAGCCGAGCATCGCCAGCAACTGCTTTATCTGCAGGCTCAACGATATGCATTTCTCACTAATACTGTTCCGGCCTGGTACCGGTCGGACGGAGAAGAAATAATTCCTTCTACTACTATTGATTCATTTGCGTTGCAATTTTTCATTGGCTCATTGGGCAATCATCTTCCTCCTGATCCATCGTTCATCGATATACGGGTGGAGATCCCTGTCATCAAGTTTGATGAAAGGATGTCTTTGTGGAAGCAATGGGTGCCGCAATCTATGACCTGGCCTCCGGGGGAACTGCATGAAATGGTGGAGAAGTATCAATCTACCGTTGGACAGATCGTTTCGCTGGGGCGTAAAAAGTGTAACTCTATCGCTGAGGCTTACGAAGCTTTGAAGCAGGATGCTGCGCATCGTCTTGGAAAACTGGCTCAACTTAATAATGGTTCTTTTACATGGGATGACCTTGTAGTGAGTGATACTGTAAAGGACACCATCGAGGACTTTACTTTTGAAGCTACTGAACGGGTCCATTTCTGGGAGCAGTTTGCGGCGCAACGGCTTTTCCCGCAGGGACGAAGCCTGATCGCTTTATTTACCGGCAGCCCGGGTACCGGCAAGACCATGGCTGCGCAGGTGATCGCTTCCACGCTTAAGCTCGATCTTTTTAGGGTGGACTTATCGGCTGTTGTGAGCAAGTACATCGGTGAAAGTTCGAAAAACCTGGAGCGCATCTTATCGCAGGCCAGGTCGATGGATATTGTGTTGTTGTTTGATGAGGCGGACGCATTGTTTGGCAAAAGAACGGACGTGAAGGATGCGAATGACCGGTATGCCAATACAGACACGAATTACTTATTGCAGGCCATCGAGCAATACCCCGGCATCGTTATTTTATCGAGCAACCGGAAATCGAATGTAGATCCTGCTTTTATACGCCGGTTCCGTTATGTGGTAGATTTTCAGAAGCCCGATTCTTCTCAACGTCTTCAATTGTGGCGTTCCATCATTCAGCAGCTTGCAGGTGACAGAGCCGTGCTGATGTTGCATGGTGACCTACGGGTATTTTCCGAGTTGCTGGAAATGACAGGGGCGCAGATCAAACAGGCCGTTTTATCGGCCATCTTCATGACGAGGAAAGAAAAAGCGGCTTTACATACTTCGCATTTGTTGCGTGCCGTGGAACGGGAATTGGTGAAGGAAGGAAAAAGCATGAACAAAGAGCTTCAACAGCACTTCAACTGGTTTTATTCATGATCCAGATCGATGAAATGGTATTGCGTGTGCCGGGCATGGCGGAAGATGAAGCCAGCCGGTTTGGCGTGGAGGTGGCGCAGCGTGTTGCGAATGCGTTACCAACTGATATCACGCAATGCAACGTATTCGAACTGCAGGTGAAAATAAATGAATCGTCTATTGCTCCGGGTATCTCTATGGCTGAGGCTGTTGCCGAGCAGATCATACGGCAGATAAAAATGTATTCTTTGTAATCCATGGGTCAATTCTCTTCTCATAACAAAGTTGGGAATAAACAGGTTGTCACTGCTGGCAAGGCCAAGAATATTCAGGCCAAGCTGGAAGTGAATCAACCTGGTGACCAATATGAGCAGGAGGCGGATGCTATGGCAGAAAAAGTGATCGCCGCGGAAAATGACCTTAAGAAGACTGCTACGCCTACCACCGGCCTGATCGGCAAATCATTTCAACCTTCTGCTGACAAGGCTGCGCCTGGCGGCCATAATCAGCGCATCATGCGCAAAGGGGAAACGGGCAACTATGATTTACCGGTTTCTGATTCATTCGTTACCGGACTGAATAGCGTGACCGGCGGCAGCCCGCTTCCGGACAGCACCCGGGAAACGATGGAGCAATTGTTTGGGGCTGACTTTTCGGATGTGAGGATCTTTGCCGACGAGCAAGCTGCTGATCTGAGCAAATCGATACAGGCAAGGGCTTTTACTTATAACAATAAGATACTTTTTAATAAGGGAGCGTATTCAACGGATACGCCGGAAGGTAAAAAGTTGCTGGCGCATGAGCTTACACATGTGTTGCAGCAACGAAATGGGCTGCACCTGATACAACGGGATGAGCTTATACTGCCGCCTATAGAAACTTCCAGGCAGGTGTGGACTCAATTTGAGGAAGCGCAAAGGAATTTCCGCCGGGATGAGGCATTGCGGCTGGCTGTGCGGCTTGCCGGCATGCATATCGATCTGGATGACTTAAACCGATTTGGGTTGGAGTTGTCTGTTTACCTGATGCGTAACGGACGCATGACTGAGGGCTTGCAGGTGTTGCAACGTTGTGAAGACTTCTTCTGGATCAGGTATGTTTCGATACATCCTTCTCCGCACGAGTTCATGGAGTCGTACTACATCGACCAGGTACGTGAGGAAGGGGTGCAAGCGGCCCGCCGGCAGGATTGGCCTACTGCTTTCAGCATACTGGGTATTATTGTACTGTATGACCAGATGGAATTAAGTTTTGAGAACAGCCGGAATCAACCATCTTCCGATGAAGATCTCCGGCAACGCATGGATAGTATTTCGCCAGGTCTTACGCCCCGGCAAAGGCGGCGGGAAATGGAGGGAATATTTTATCTGGGTCAGTTGGGGGCTTCTCTTCGCAGTGTCTTCGGCTATTCTGCTATGGGTTCGGTTTATGCCGCTTTGCGCCAGGACCTGACCACGTTCCTGCGGCTACAGCGGGAAGCCATTCTTGCCGGTGATGCAACGCTTGCTACCGAGATGGGCAACCAGCATACGAACTTCATGGCTTTTCTGCGTACGAATAACCTGTTATTATCCGGCGAAGGGCTTACTATGTACAGCGCAGAGTCATTCAATGAAAGAGGTAGTGTTGGTTATGTTATCTACGGAAACAATGGTGAGCAGGAAGTGGTAACGCCACTGCCCGGCACAGCCACTCCGAGTGAACTTGGTTTTTTCCCGCACTATCATTCCAGCTTTGAACGTATTGTGAATGACATGGAAGGGCAAGCTCAGTTGCTGAATGACTTACTGGCTATACCTGCTATCAGAAGTGCGTTTCCAACCGGCGTGATCGATATGACATCGCTGGATACACGTATACGTATCTGGCAAATGGTATATGCACACAACTCTACAGGTAGCAACAGTGGGGCTGCGCTAACTTCCACCATACGTACCATAGAAAGATACTTACATCATTTTACTGTTCACACTGAATATAACATCCGCGACTTCGGGCGTAGTTATCTCGATACTAATTTCCCCACCGACCTGCTTGGACGAAGTGTTCGTGATTGCGGTGTTTATGCACTGACCACTGCTTATGAAATATTCAGGATGGGACGTGGCGCCACACCACGGCTGAACCTTTCGTTCAAACTGGTTTCCATGCCAGAGCACGTGACGCTATTGATCGAGAACCAAGATGACAACACGCATTACCTCGTCAATAATGATGCTATTACCGGTCCTAATACCGGCGACTGGATGACGACTGTTGCGCAGGCATACAGTGGTGTTTTCAGCAGGGGCTTTGGAATTACGCCTTCTGTGGCCATCGACCTCGGCACTACCGGCGATACAGACCGCAGTTTCAGGAGTGGCGCCTGGGAGCGATACCAGGCCAGTGCTTCGTGGGGGTTCCAAACGGAGCCAGTGAGCGGGCCCAGTGATACCAGAAGTGAGGAAGAAAGAGGACGAGATGCTTACGTGCATTATTACCAGCGCACGCAAGATTTTGACAGGGGATGTCAGCGACTGGTGGGTGTTATGAACGCCCTCAACACCAGGGTGCAGGCTGCTGCGGCAGGTGACCGACAGGCGTTGTTGAATGCTACGCTGAATGATGCTACGGTGGCTGCCAATGTAACCGCGTTGGGTATCATCTATCGGTTTTATGGGCCCAGTGCAGCGAGCAGCGGGATCATTGTTGCCGATGCGATGGCGTCTGCGAGGGTTCGCCAGCATATTACCGGGAGCATGTACCTTTACTCCATGCCTTCGGGCACTGCGGTTCACCCACTGGTAAGGTATGCCATGGCGGTGTTGTTGCTGGAAAGCCTGGGTACTGCCCGAACAGCCGATCAAAATGCACTGATCACCGCATTAAATGCTACGCCTGATTTTAGCACACAGCTCACTACTTATACTACTAATCGTTTTCCGGTGCAGTTCAAGCAATTCAAGGATACAGTTTCCAATGTACATGAACAGGAGGCTGATGCCATGGCTGCGCAAGTTGTGGGAGGCGGTACTGGTGCAACTCAACAAGTCACACCGCTTTCCGGCAGTCAATCCCAACAGCTTAGTGTGCCTGCACCATCTTTATCCGGTCATCAACAAATGGCTGCGCCTTCTGGTGGCAGCGCACTCGATACAGCTACGCAAGCTAACATGGAAGGCTTTTTCAACGCAGATCTCAGTGGAGTAAAAGTGCATAGTGGTGCCGAAGCTACGGGACTGAACGAGCAGTGGAATGCAAAGGCTTTCACTACCGGACAGGATATTTATTTCAATGCCGGGCAATATAATCCGCATTCGCATGCGGGGGAGCAATTGCTGGCGCATGAGCTGACGCATGTGGTGCAGCAGTCTTCTGGCGGGGTCGGTAATGCAGGGATTGTTCAGCGCCAGCCTAATACTCAGTTGTATTTCGAGAAAGCGGGTGGTATAGAAACGCTTGAGATGTGGGTGACCAATAAGTTTCCGGTTAAAGATGCCAGTGATCTTGGAGGTGAGGGTAATTATTACACAAACAAAGGGAGATTGGTTATCAAAACAAGCCAGGACACCATGGAGATGGAGGGGCTGTATAGTGCTATAGGTGCCATAAATGCAGATTTGGAGGATGGAGATGCTTTCTTCCTGCGCGTTACTTTAGACGGCGATGGCTCTTTCTATGATGCAGATGATTCGGACTTTGACGGATTCCAATTTATTTTTATTCCGAAGGATACCAGTCAACAAAAGTATATAGAGGAGCTAAAGAAGTATGTTGAAAAAAAGGACAAAACGGTAGACGGCCTCCGGCAAAATGTTCTAATCACGTACCGTATCATTCCGCAAGAAGAGGAAGAACAAAAGAAGAAAGAAACACCTGTTACACCCAAAACGCCTCCTCCGAAGCCCGCTCCTACCAATTGGGGAGGTATTTCCAAATGGTTTAGCGAAGTGCAACAACTGGTGAAAGGAAATGGCCGAACAGCCGGCTCTTATACCGGCAAGTTCGAGGCCACACAACTTACCTTGCCGGAAGATGCTGTACCAGACGAACTGCAGTTCATCAAGGATAAAGAGAACCGGGAGATCATCCAAGTACGGGAGAATGGATATAATTCCTGGATAATGGCCACTGAGTTTAAAGGCTACCTGGACGACACACAAAAAGAGGCCGGGGCCGATTTCTACTACGAACGTATTATCAGTGTTGCCAAAAGCCTGGCGAAGCGCAGCCCGGATGATCCTAATGATCCTGAACATAAAGCGGTTGCCAATTATGATGAAAGTCTGACCTCTTCTTTGGAAAGTGAGGACGGTAAACCTATCAAATACCAGTTGCCTGCTTTGCCTGCTGAAATAATAGCTGAAGATCAGCAGCCGGTAAATGGTACGGGCACTATGGCTATGAGGCTTAAATGGGAAAATGTAAGCCACCACATCCTTGGCCAGATCACTGAAGCGATGGCCACGAAAGAATACCGCTGGGAGATCTGGGACATCACCGATCTATACGAGCGGCAAAGTGAAATGGAGAAAAACGAGGGTAAAAAAGCGCTCGCTGATGCACAGTCGGCCATCGAAACCAGGCCGTTGGCCGGAGACGACAATGAGGGTGTAGTGAGTGAGAAGATGGACCATGTAGGGGGCGATTTCGACAGGGCGCTGGAAGAACTCAAACAACGAAAAAAAGATATCAGTGCGGATGAAGAGAAGGCGCTCAATGAAGGGCGTTATCTCGATGTGGTAGCTAATGAGCTAAACAAGCAATTGTATGGACTGGATGCCTTATTCACCCTGGGCAAAGTGACACTGGGTGCCGGTGCAGATTTTGTAGCTGATGACGAAGAGCGTTCTGTACACTGGACTAAAAAGGGTGTGTATATAGCGCGTTGTATTGCACGCATAAAAACCAGTAAGGGTGAAGTTATCCGGGTGCCCAGTGTGGCTACCAAGATCATCAAGGTGCAGGACACTGCTGAAATCTCCCGGGAAGCATTGGACAAGCCGTCTAAACAACTGGAAGATCTGAGGTTCAACCTTGCTTTCCTGGAGGCTATGCCGCAAGATCAGGTAGATCCGGAGCAGCTAAAATTACTGAGGGAAAAAGTTAAAAACCTTGAACTCTATGTCGGAGGAGACTATGCCGGTCTTTTTGAGGCTAATATAGCGCAGCTGGAGGAGCGGAAAAAGGAGCTCGAGAAGAAGTATGATTTTATGCTGCAATTCGACATCGGTCAAGGTATCATACGGGAAGTCCAAAGGCAAATCGATCAGGTTAAAGCACAGCTTGCATTACTCAAAAAAAGGAATCAGGAACATACTTACCACAGTGCGGAAGCTGTATTGGTGAGCAGCGTAACAGGACAGCAATACCCGCTCATGCTACAGATCACTGAGCCAGTGAGCAAAGGAATGCAATATTATTTTTACGTTTCTGATGTCACTACTGATCAGAGCCATGAAGAGAAGGGATACGCCAGTTCGGAAAGTGGAGCATTGGAGAATGCGCTTACCGCATACTCGAGCGTATTGGCTGCAGAGTATGGTGGAGGTATATTAAGTATCCGACTGCCAAACGTGGGCTGGTTCAAGGACAACCTCACGGAAGAAGAAAGGGTGAAGCAGATACAGATCAGAACGCATGACTGGACGACTGCCAAAATGAACCTTGAAAGGCTGGCGGAAACAATAGCCATGATCGGCCTGGTGGTTACCAATCCTGCACTGGTTGTTGTAGGCGCCGCATTAACTGCCGGCCTTGCCGCTGATCGGATTGCGAAACGTATTTCGGATAACACATTCTCCTGGAAAGATAGCCAGATCATTGGCGATATGGTGCAGATACTGCTTTCGGCCACTATGTTCCTGGGAAAAGCTGCAGGCCAGATTCAGGCCATTGGCAGCAAGCTTCGCTATTTTGAGAAGTATGGGAAGTTCTTCCTGCTGACGGAAGCGCAACTAAAAAAGATAAAAGACATAGCGACTGTCAGCGAGGACGTACTGAATGCGGTGAGCGAAGTGCATGGCAACATCTCTATTATGGATCAATTTGCCACGATACAAGAGAAGGTAAAGCTTGGCCAGATGAGCAACAAGGATGCAAGAACTCAAATGGCCGGATTGATGAGTTCCGTTTTGCAAAACCTGGGCGGTAAATTAAAACAGCATTATAGCAGCGGCCATATGAACACAGCCGCCGGAGAGGGCAATCCCGATCCTGCAAAAAAGCGAGGCCCTTATAGTGAAACGGAATTCCAGGGCTTGCAGGATGTATTGGGCAGCGCCGCCAAGGCAAAGGATACTAACCTGCAGTACACTCCTGAAGTTATTCATAATCCTGAGCTGAAGGGTAATGCAGCAAGGGCGCGGTATCGTGACAACATGCTTGTGCTGGAAGTTGGCCCCCAGGTAACGCCAAAGATCGTAGAAGGGCACATAAACACATTAGCCACTTTACAAAAGTATGAAGGCGCCCTTGGCAGTTTGCGTAAGCTGATCGATTATATAAATTTCCTGGTAACCGGCAAGGGGCCGGGTAAATATGGCAGTGAGCATTTTATAGCGACTAACGAGATTACCAAGCTCAATGAAATGATCGCTGGGTTGCGCAATCTACAAACCAATATGGAAACCGGGCTAGCTGATGCGCTAAAGAATCCGGATCTGCAGAAAGGAGATGAAAAAGCGGAAGCTGCAAGGAAACAGGCGCTGGAAAAGATAAACAATGATATTGCCGAGTATGAAAAGCAGATTGCAGAGCACACCAAGAACCTGGGCAGCCTAAAGCCGGCGAAGGATACTTCTATTGCCTCCGGCAACACACTCGCCAAAGGGTCTACTGCAGACAACCCTTTAAAAAAAGGCGATGCGGATTTTTTTACAGACCCACAGGTTGGCAAAACGCGCTATTACGAAGACGAAGCCGGGCGCGTTAGCCGCACCACACGGATCAGTGACGATATTTTCGAATTGGAAGCGCGGCTGTATGCTGATCAAGGCATACGTGCCGACTACCAGGCTTATTATAGTTCAAAGGGTTTGAATGAGCCCGGTATGGAGCTGGCGCATGGCATTGGCCCCATTACCAGTGTAGAGAGCCCGCAAGCGATTGCCAATGCCGCTATTACCGTGAATCAAAGGGTTCAAAAGGATATATTCGAAGGGCATATCGATGCATTGAGAAAGAACCAGGACCCGAATGCGCAGATGAGACTTGTTGTGAGAATTGAAAGGGCAGAAATCAATGGCAAGCCTTACTTGAAATCGGTGAAATATGAAGTGCTTGCCTCCAAACCTGGCGTGCAGGAGCAAAGTATTTTACTTGCGGAGGTGACTATTAAAAACCCGGCTAATAAAACGCCCGATGCTTCGGAGATCGATATAACTATCAGGGCAACCGGACATCCTGACCAATTCTTACAGGATCAATCAGGTTCCAGCAAGCCAGCACAACCGGTCCGTAACCGTTCCCGCAGTGCAAAAGAGGTCGAGGTGATCCCAGCAAAAGGACGTGAATATATTGCGCAGGTCGAGTTATTGATCCAGGACCTCCAAAAGGTCAATAGTAACGTTCATAACAGGGAGGTGGCTTTATTCTGGGCTAAGGCATTGCAGGAAGATCTTGGAAAGCTGCATGCTACAGACCGGGATAAAAGGGTCTCTAATTTATCGCGGGACAGGATCTTAAACTTCAATGATACTATCGCGAGTATATTTTTCAATCTTCCTGAATTGAAATCAATACCTAACAGGAAGTATAAGGATACTTTCAACAGTAAAAAGATCGATGATTACATCCAATAATAAGTTATTGATACTATGTCGAATTATTCACGTTCTCCCAGGTTGCTTAAAGGTGCGTTGATCGAATTCTCTGAGCGTTTTATCGGACCGATCCCTAATGTGATCGTGTTTCAATACAACCCCGAGAGCATGACGCGCTCGCTGGAAGTATGGAGCCCGGGCAATGGCGGCAGTGGTGAATCTTCTGCCGCAGATACTGCGCACACTGCACAGCCCATGGACCCACCGGAAACATTTACGCTGGCGCTCGAGCTGGACGCAGCGGATGCTTTGGAGAAGCCAGCCTCCCACCCTGTGGCTTTCATATCCGGCGTGGCCGACCGTATTGCCGCCATGGAAATGTTGTTGTATCCACAGGGTGATAGTTTGCTGGGTGGATTGCTTGGTTCCATTACCGGCTCTTTGAGTGTAGGCGCCAGCGTGGGCGATGGCGGTGGTATTGGCGGCGGCGTATCTGGCGCATTGGGCGGTGGTGGCGGGGCTCAACCCGTGCCCCGCGGCACCGTTCCTGTGGTGATGTTTGTATGGGGGCCGGGCAGGATCGTGCCCGTCCGGGTGACCTCATTTTCCGTGGAAGAACAGGCGTACTCTCCCCTGCTCTATCCCATCCGTGCCAAGGTGAGTATCGGATTGAAAATCCTTACGCCTAAAGACTTCCCGCAGTGTAACCGGAAGCTCAGTGAAGACCTTGCTATCGCAGCTTTCAAATTTACCCGGAAGCAAAAGGAAGTGCTTGCTGCTGCCAACATGGCCAACAGTGTAGAGTCTATTCTCGGCATGCTTCCTTTCTGATATCTTATTTACGTTATCTAAAACTGCATTTATGTTCGATGACGCAAGCCGTTATAAAAATGTTGTTCAGTATGAACAAAAGGATAAAAGGGGGCGCACGGTAAAGGTGGTAGCTGTACCTGCAGCACCGGTACAGTCTCTTATGGGATTCCATTTGTTGAAAAAGGGACAGAAAACGGATCACCTCGCAGGACGCTATCTCAATAATGCTACTATGTTCTGGCGCATTGCTTCTATCAATGATGTAATGCTTTCTGAAACATTGAGTGAACTGACTGAAGTTGCTATCCCTAATAAAAGATAATCCATGGGCCTGAATATACTGATCTGTGTAAACGACCAGCCGCATGATGCTTTAACGCAGATGGTGAGCGAGGTGGAGGTGTATGAGAAGATGGACGAGAACACGCATTACAAATTGCATTTTGTAGTGGATGTGTGTGATGGCGACATTGCGCAATCGCTACAAAGTATTACTACCAATGGGACCATCTTAAGTGTGTTGGCGCAAACTGACAATGGATTGGCCTGCCTGGTAAAAGGCCCTGTGTTGCAGCAGGATTCGAACTTACAGCATGGAGGCGCGGGCTCCTGGATCAAAGTGGAGGGTGAAGATTTTGGTTATGTGATGGACCATACTGTACAATTCAGGGTGACCGACTCCGGTACGGATGCCGATATCGTGACGCAGATCATTTCCAGCTATCCTGCCATGACTGCCGATGTAGAAGCTACGCCTTCCTCTACGTATGATGAAAACAACCATAGCCATGTGCAACGTGAATCAAATCTCAGTGTCATCAAAACGCTTGCGCGCAGGAATGGTTATCACTTCTGGATTACCGTGGATGAGGCCGGGCAAAGTACCGGCCATTTCAAACCAAAGAGTTTATTGGGCAATCCAACAGCAGACCTCATCGTGAATGCAGAGAATAACAATATCGAAGCGCTGCGATTGAATGCCGATACGCGGCGACCAACGCAGACGGAGGGGCTACAGGTAAATCTTCGCACGCGCGAGATCATCGGCAGCAACGTGAGCCTCGATGATCCTGCGCTCGGTACTGACACGCTGGCTACGGCGGCCGGCGACACTGCGCAAACTGTTCACCTCGCTCCTACTGTAGATGATGCCGGCGCCATGCAGGCAAGAAGTGAGGGGGCGCTGCGGGATGCACAATGGTTCATCAATGCCACGTGCAGAACCAGTGTTCATCGCTTGTGCAATAAACTGATCCGTTTTCATACGCTGGTGAATATGGTGGGTGCCGGCAGCCGCTATGGTGGCAAATATTATGTAACCGGCGTAAAGCATATCATCAATGCTTCTGCGCACGTCATGGAACTGGAACTGGCCCGAAATGCCTGGGGTGTTGAAATGGCATCGGCCAGTGGCATGGCAGCGTCTATCTTTTAACTTACCGAATCATCCTCATGAGTACACAGGACCTCGATCAGGTTTTAAATTATATCCGGAATCGTTTTTTTGGCAAATACAGGGGTATTGTCAAAGACAACCTTGATCCTACCAACCGGGGCAGGATCAAGGTGAGTGTGCCTGCTGTGTTGCACGACCAGGAAGTGTGGGCAATGCCCTGTGTGCCGTACACCGGCAACAAGACCGGCACTTACTTAATACCAGAACCTGATGCAGGTGTGTGGGTGGAGTTTGAGGGTGGTGACCCGGCTTATGCCATCTGGACAGGTGGTTATTGGTCGGATGATCAATTGCCGGTAGACGAGCAGGGTACGCAAGCAACACCGCCCTTACGCATCATCCGCAGTGAAAAGGGATTGATGATCTCTTTCAACGACGATAGTGAAGTGATCACTGTCAGTGATGAGAATGGTCAGAATATCATTACGCTGGATGTGCAGGCAGGCAAGATACGTATGCAGGCTAATCTTAAAATAGTAGTGGAGGCGCCACAGATAGAACTCGTGGAAAACTCCACGCATCCGTTAGTATTCGGCGACAACTTGTTGCAATACCTCAATCAGCTGGTGCAGATATTCAATGCTCATATGCATCCCGGAGAGCTGGCATTGGGGGCAGTGCCCATCACGCCTGCACCGCCCGTAGCTATCATGCCTCCCGCTACGCCTTCTTTGTTATCAACCAAGGTTACCACCGGGTAAATCAACTTATACATGCCACTGAAAGCAGGGACTAATTTCGACGCTTCCGGATTTGCCGATAGTATGGCAGCCACCATGATAGAGTCATTCAAAACTGAATGGCCGCTGGTGATGGGCAGTGACATTCCGCTTCCTGAATCGATGGACCAGATGAAGTTGTTGTTTGCCGCGGTGGCACAGGGGGTGGTGAAGCACCTGCAGCAGCATGCCACCGACTTTAAAGTGTCTGTCACCGATTCCGGCACGGGCACTGATACCGGCACCGTTACTCAAATCGATTAAACTATCGTATTACATGAGTCAGAAAATTCACAGTATACACTACCCTTTCGGCATCGATGAAGGTTTCGGCAGGTTGCTCGAAGAACCGGATTATGCCGAACACGTGGAGCAAATGATCAAGCAGATATTGTTTACGAATCCGGGCGAAAGGATCAACCGGCCCGACTTTGGATGCGGGCTGATGAGAATGGTGTTTGCACCGAACAGTGATGTAAGCGCCAATCTGACGCAGGTGATGATCACGCAATCGCTGCAACGATGGATCGGCACACTGATCGACGTGATAGATGTGAAGGCTACTGCTGTGAATGAAAAACTGGAAGTGAGTATTGTTTATATTCTTAAAGCACGGCAGGAACGCCGTTACCTTAATCTTGAAGTGACAATATGAGCAGCGCACCCGACAGGATAGCAAGCCTGAAAGCACAGGACCTGGTTACCGGTATCGACTTTATCAATGTCGATAGCAGTCAGACCATACTCGATATTTATTTCCTGCGTCCGGCTACCACACTGGCCAGCCCGTTGCCGGGCAGCATCGATGCTTCAGACATTCTTATCTATAGCACTACAGAAGGATTACCGGAGATTGAAGTGTTGCCGCTTTTGAGCTGGATCGTGGTGGATGGACAGGATACTTTGCGGATCATGACGAAGTCGCCGGGCGATTTCACGTTGTATAAATTGAAGATAGAAGATGCGCGAATAGATCCTTACTATAATGATGTAAGCTTTAGCTTCAAAGCTAACTGTCCTTCAGATCTTGATTGCGCTCCTCCGGATCATGAATGTCCGCCGGATGAAATGATAGACTATCCGGTCGATTACCTGGCGCGTGACTTCTGGAGTTTCCGCCGGGCGTTGCTCGACTTTGCTTCTCTTCGTTATCCTGACTGGACCGACCGGCTGGAAGCTGATGCCGGGATCATGATGGCAGAATTGATGAGTGCCGTGGGTGATGAGATGGCGTATTACCAGGACCGTGTTGCCCGCGAAGGGTATCTGGAAACTGCTACGCAACGAAGGTCAATACGCAGGCATGCAAGGTTGGTGGACTATCATATGCACGATGGACTTGGCGCTTTTGCCTGGCTGGAATTGATCATTGGCGCGGGTAGTCACCTCATCGATGCGGGAGAAACCGTGTATGCATTAAGTAGTGGTGATGCGCGTATCGATTTTGAAGTGGGTTATGGATTGAACGAAACGGTGGCTCTTAAACAATATACAGTAGATGCTGCGCGCAATACATTGCTCCCTCACTTGTGGGATGAAGACCAAACGTGTTTGCCTGTTGGCACCACCAGCTTATACCTTGAAGGGCATCATGCTATCGATCTACCGTTTGATGATTTTGCCACCGATCCGGTTACCGGCAAGGCAACATCCGGCAAATGGGTGTTGCTTAAAACCAATCCTACCACGCCAGGCCAGCCCGTGCGCAAGCAAATGGTTCGTCTTACTACCATCACCGATACGCTCGACCCTGTGCTGGCTCCGGGACCTATCACTTTTATTCAGTGGGAACAGGAGCATGCACTTGCTTTTGAATTCGATCTAACTATTTTAACTGTCAGCGGCAATATGTTGCCTGCCACTGCCGGCAAAACTTATGGCGGTTATTTCCTCGTCAATAAAACACCTGCCGGATTATCTACCGCAGCATTGAACGCCTTCATCAACTTAGGTGGGCAGGAGGCTGTTCACCGCCTGGGGCATGATGATACCGCGGCTCCGCGCTATACCTTGCCGGGCACGCAGCAAAGTAATCTCGTATACCTCGGCGCCACTGCCTTGAATGCCAAACCAGAAGTGGTGCTGGAGCGATTTTTCTTTGATGGCACTTTCTGGATATCATCCGGTGAATTCTGGTCATATAAGAGAAGCCTGATCGGCGTGAACTCTTCTCTTTCGGAAGACCTGCACTTTACGCTCGACGATGGCAGCTGGCAACGTGTAGTGGGTTATCAACGGATTGGCAAGGAAGTGGAGCATCGTGATTATGCTTTCAATAACGGCGTTACCATTCGCTTTGGCGATGGTGAATTTGGCAAAGTTCCTGATGATGATTCGGTGTACTATGTACGTTACCGGCTCGGTGGCGGCAAAAGCAGTAATGTGTCATCGGGCAGCATCAACCGTTTCGTTTCCACTTTACCATTCTCCGCCACCGTTACGAATCCATTGGCAGCGGTGAATGGTGTAGATCCCGAAACGCCTACAGAACTACGGCAAGTAGTAGCAGAAGCATTCCGCGCAGTTACCTATCGCGCCGTAAGGCCTGAAGATTATGCCGAGGCAGCGGAACGGTTGCCCTGGGTGCAAAAAGCCGGCGCCACTTTTCGCTGGACAGGCAGCTGGCTCACCGCTTTTGTGACGGCTGATCCTAAAGGGAAAGTGGTACTTGAGCGTAAGGAAAGAAAAGAATTACAAGATCAGCTGGATCGCTTCAGGCAAGCAGGACGTGAGGTGTATGTAACCGATCCCGGCTATGCCAATATCGATCTTGAAATAGAAATATGTGTGGATGGCAGCTCTTATGGCGGCGAAGTAAAGGAGCGGGTGATGGAAGCGCTGATGGGCAAAAAGGGATTGTTGCCACAGGAAGGCTATTTCTCTCCTTACCGATTCACCTTCGGCACCTGGCTTGAGCGTTCTTCACTGGAAGCGGCCATACAGGAAGTGCCCGGCGTAAAAGCGGTTGAGCAGATCCGCTTCAGGCGGCGTGGCTGGTTTGGATGGCGCGTGTTCAAGGCTTACTCTTACGACCCCGGCAAAAATGTAATTATCCGCATAGAAAATGACCCGCTTCATCCTGAGCGGGGAACGTTAAAACTCTACACACACGGAGGCTTATGAGTTGTATTCATTGTGGAAATAAGCAGGATGGGAATACTCCCAACTGTCTTTGTGATCAGTTTGTCCATCCCCTGCCTTTGAAAATCGGCGCCGGACTGGACCACCTGCCGCGGCAGATTGCCAGCTTCCCTGAATTCAGGCGAGCGATGTTGTATTTGCTGCAAACTGAGCAGGTGGAGATCATCGACAGTAATAATGTTTTGGTGAACGTGAGCCCACTTGCCAACTGGCGTGCACGCGGCAAAGACGACCTCGGTCTGATGTTGCTGGAAATGTGGGCTTATGTATGTGATGTGTTGTCGTTTTATGACGAAGCGATTGCCAACGAAAGTTATATCAGAACCAGTCAGCTTCGTCCCGATATCCGCCGACTCGTAGCTTTGCTTGGCTACCGGCCAAGGCCAGCTGTTGGTTCTTCTGTTCAACTGGCGGCATTGGCGGATGGCAGGCTGCCGCTTAAACTGCCTGTGGGAACTGCCTTCCGGTCGGGGGCTTTCAATGGCAATCCGCCACAGGTTTTTGAACTTGACCAGGAGGCCATCATCCATCCACTCACCAACAAGTGGAAGATCGCGGCTCCCCATCCCGGCACTGTTCAACAGAACAATCCTTCGCAATTAACCATTGCACCTACCTATACCATTAAGGAAGATGCGGCGGTGCTGTTGATCGATTACTCCAACCAAAACAGGAATACAGGGTTGCGGGTGCAGCAAGTGGCCAGGTATACCGGTAATGACAGGAAACAATATACCCGCATCAACTTTACCACGCCTACGAAACTAACTACAGGTGTTGCCCTGAATAGTCTTCAATTATTGATCCCTACGCAGACAGCCAAGCTGTGGACCTTAAATAGTACCAGTGATTCAGTAACTAATACCACGCTGGTGCTGGAACAACAACTGTCCCAGCTAAAGGCCAATGACTACATATTGGCTACTTATAATAATGAGGTTCGGTGGTTCAGGATCACGCAGGTAAAGGAAGTGAGCCGCCAACCCACGGCCAACAGTGAGATGACCATCAACGGCAACAAGTTTACCCTGCCCGGCATGTCTATTTCCGTGACGGAAATAACACTGGATACTGACATTAATAATATTGCGCGTAAATCAGTCGGTTCCATCAACTGGGGCAACAATACGCGCGCCGGCATCACTGTACATTTTGCCATGCAACCGGCTGCCAGGGTAATCGACGAACCGAAAAGCAGTTTATCGGCTTCTGATCCGATGTATTTAGAGGGCTTCGTTGAGCGACCTGTTGATGAGATCAATGCGACTGATTTCTTGTTGCAGGACGTCAATACAAGAGGGGCTGCAGCAACAGGCGCTTTGAACTTTGCCGCCAAGAAACTTACGCTCAGCCAGGGCGTGTCGTGGACACCTGCTCTGCAACTGCCCGTAACACTCTACGGCAACGTGATCACTGCGCGCCGTGGAGAGAAAGTAGTGAATGAAAAGTTAGGTAATGGAAACGCCTCATTAAGCAATCAAACTTTCAAGTTAAAAAAGAAGCCGCTCACCTATTACCTGTCTCCTACAGCTGACAATGATGATGGCGTAAAGAATACGTTGAGTATTCATGTGAATGGTATTCAATGGACAGAGGTTAACAGTTTCTATGGCAGAAAAGAAAATGAACAGGTCTATATCGTTCGTCAGAATGATGAAGGGGAAACGCTCGTGACTTTTGGTGATGGCATTCGCGGGCAACGGCTGCCATCGGGAGCTGATAATATCATTGCCAATTATCACTTTGGCGCGGAAGCGGCCGTACCGCCGGCTGGCGCCGTGAACCAGTTATCGAAGCCTGTAAAAGGATTGCAGAGTGTCAAGAATATGACGCCTGCATTTGGCGGCGCCGATGCAGAGCCTGCCTCTGATATAAAAAAGAATGCGCCACGTTCTGCCCTGATCCTTGGGCGGGTAGTTTCTTTAAAGGATATGGAAGCGGTAGCAGCTTCGTTCCCGGGCGTGAAAGCCGTGCAGGTTGATTGGCGATGGAGCCAACAAAAGCAAACTGCCTGTGCGCATATATTTTATATCGGGGATGATGGTATACAAGCTGCGCTCTCTCAACGATTACGGAATTTATCTGATCCCACTGTAACCATCATCGTGGAGCCCGCAAAGGCTGTACCGCTCAGAGTAGCTATCACCGTACGTATCGACGACCGCTACTTTGAAACGGATGTGATCAAACAGCTGCGTCAGGTGCTAACCAATACCGATACCGGTATGCTTTCAGTGCAGCACATCGGTATTGGACAGCCATTGTTCAGAAGTCAGTTATTCGAAGCCATCCTCAATGTGGAAGGAACCGTGGCAGTAGATGGTATTTTACTTAATAGAAAAAATTTCGGTCAATATGCCGTAACTCCGGGCGCCGGGCGCTACTTCAATGTGGGCGATACCGGGCTCGTGATCAATGGCAACATCAATTGAACTTTATGGCTGAAGATCTTTTTGAAAGTTACTATGCGGAGAAGCTGTGGGAAATGATCCCTGCCATCTACCGGCATGAGGATGGGCTGGCCGCCAATCCCGGTGTGCTGCGGGGCATCGTGCAGGTGATGGCCAAGCAGGCAGCGATCCTGCGCAGAAGCCAGGACCGGCTGTGGGAGGATGCATTCATCGAATGGTGTAATGAATGGGCCGTGCCTTATATCGGCGATCTGGTGGGTACACGCCTGCTATCTGCGCTGAATAAACGCGGCAGAAGGGTGGATGTGGCAAAGACTATTTATTACCGCCGCCGAAAAGGAACTCCCCGGATCCTCGAAGAGCTCATCAGCGATATCAGTGGATGGGAAGGTAAGCTGGTGGAGCAGTTTCAAAAGCTCATCCGATCACGTCATGGTCTGGACCCATTTCCTGAAACGCTGGCGGGTCGTTTTTCAGGCACCCTACCTGGTGGCACTGCCGACCTGCGTAACCCGCGGATCAGCGAACTGGCCGATGGTCCTTTTGAAGAATATTTTCATACTGCCGATACCAGAAAGCACCGTGGCCTGGATGGCCGTTATGCTATTCCCAAACTTGCTTTTTATCTCTACCGGCTGAAGTCGTACAAGATCGATCATGTTACACCGTTTTCACTGGGTAATGGTCAGGACTTCACCTTCGATCCTTCCGGAAGGGATATACCTCTATTCAGTCAACGGTTGCGATCAGATGACTGGGACCAATGGCATAGTGCGTTGGAGTGGGAACTGCCAGCTCCCATCCCCTGCCGGTTGCTGGCGCATGCTGAGTACAGTATCAACGGCGTAATCGTGCAGAATCTCGTAGATAACGGACTGACGCTGGGTGCTGCTGCTGAGTTGCTCACTCTGGCGGGGCTCCGGTTCAAGAACGAAAGCAGTCTGCTCCCCATCCTCAATACATTCGTGAATAAAGCTGAGATATTAGGCGCAGCCAACTATAACCGGCTAATAGCCCTGGCGCTGGTAGCCGATTGCGGAAAGCAAGTACTATTGCCAGACGCCAGTACTGTTTCCATCAATCCGCTGGAAGAAAGTTCTATCATCGTTGGCTTTGAGGCACCTGCCAACACCATCGTGAGTGTAGAGAACACGACGGCGGGTAATTTATCGGGCTGGTCGGTGAATACCAATAAAGCTCTCGTAATCGATCCTGAGCATGGACGTTTTCGTTTTACTACGGCACCCGATTCGGAATTCGTGGTTTATGGCAGTTACCATTATGGGTTCTCCGGTAATATTGGTGCAGGTACTTATACGCGTTCCTGTATTGGTTCTATCGTGGCTAATCAAGTGAAGTCGGGAGGTGGTGCTATTACTGCAGCAGATTTATTGAATGATGGCATATTACAGCTCAGCGACAATAAAACATACGGACCGGTTTCCGATAAACTGAGTATTCGCAACCTTACTTTATATGCCGGTAACCAACAAAGGCCGTATATACGACTGGAGAGTGACTGGATACTCAATACCGGCGCAAATACCAATTCAACGCTTACCATCGATGGCTGCTGGATCGGCGGCATCGCCAACTCGAATGTATCCATTATCCTGCGGGGGAATTATGAACGCGTGGTGATCAAGGATTGCACGCTCGATCCCGGTGGCAGCACCAATGCCAATGGAGAAACTATTTTTCCTGTAATGCTAAGGATTGAAGGGTTTGTGGAAACACTCTGTATACAATCTAGCATAACCGGCCCTATCCTGCTTGACGCTGCCGGAACGGTGGAACAGGTGTTCATCGACGACTCTATTATACAATCTGTGAATCCAGCCGTGAAGGCTATCGACATCCGGCAGGGCAAAACTGATATAGAAAGGACAACCGTGTTTGGTGAAATCACTGTTCACGAATTGTATGCTTCAGAAGTGATACTAACAGGCACCGGCACTGTCAAGAATACACAGGAAGGTTGTTTCCGGTTCAGCGCGGCGCCGCGCATCAGCAAACTGCCTCGTCCTTATGAGTCTTTCCTGTTTGCGCATGATACCAACCACTGGTTCAGCTCCCGCCGCTTTGGCGATCCTGCGTATGCGCAACTCAGCGATACCACTCCTGTGGAAATAGCCAGGGGTGCAGAGAATGGTTCCGAAATGGGCGCTTTCAGCAGCTTATTGAATCCAATAAAACTTGATGGCCTGCGAATAAAGATCGACGAATACATGCCTTTTGGGCTCATCCCACTTTTTATAAACAGAACGTAAACCTATTTTATGGGCAGCTTTGATATATCGAGGATCAATTTCGATGCAAAAAAACATTATGCCAGTGTACGCATGCAGCAAGGGCGCGTACTGACCGATGATGACTGGAATGAAAATGAGAAGATCGAGAATGAGGACCGCCGGCGTACGCGGGTAGATATCATCGGGCCTTATGGCAGTCCGGACAACGGATTTAAGATTCAGTTGATCCCTTCGCTGGGCAGTCTCATCGACGGCGGAAAGATCAACTTCCTCATCAAGGCCGGCGTTATCTACCTCGGTGGATGGCGGTTTGAACTGGAAGAAGATGAAACGTACCGGCTGCAAAAGGACTGGCTGCAACAACCAGCCAATATCGATCCGGTGCCAATGGGATTAAACAACGACCGCTTCGACCTCGTATACCTTGAGACCTGGCTGCAACCTGTGAGTGCGGTTGAAGACTCATCGCTGTTTGAAGTGGCGCTGGGCGGACCGGATACCACTACGCGAATACGTGCGATGAGGCGTGTTCACATTGCTTCCGATCTTGGATTTTGTGACTGTACAGATGCGTGGCAGCAACTGTTGAGCAACTGGAGCGCTACCAATTTTGGAAAGATCAACAAGGAGTTTGAAAGGATCACGGATGCCAAGCTGACTGTTTCTTTTGCCGATGCCGGTCTTCCGGAAGACCTTTGTACGCCAACTGCTGCCGGTGGTTACCTTGGCGCAGAGAACCAGGCAATCCGTGTGCAGCTTACTGATGCCAGTCACTTTACCTGGGGCTTCGATGATGCGGCGCCGCTTTATCGCGTGCTTGTATCGGGAGATGGTAAAACGGTGACGATGATCACCGAACCAAAGGATCAATACCACTGGCCGCTTACCAACCAGGTGATCGAAATACTGCCCTGGTCGGCCGTGCTGCCCAATGGAGAAAAAGTGGCGGAGATCAGTGGTCATCTTACTAAAGTTGAAGCTTCTTACAATCCCGACACCAATGAGTTTACGCTCGTCAATAACGTGCCAGCCGGCTTTGGCGCCGAATGGAAGAACCGGGCAGATAAGGACGATCTCGATGATCAAACGCCTCCCGAATATTTTTATGCGCGGGTTTGGTACAGGGGCAATGATCTTGAATCGGCAGAGGAGATCAGCTTCACCGCAGGCACGCCTGTTACACTCGGCAATACCGGCTTGCAGGTTACCATCACCGGCACTTCATTTATCGAGGGTGATTATTGGGTGATTGCCGCTCGTCCGGAAACGCCCAACCAGGTAGTGCCCTGGGAATTGGAAAAGGGCATTGCTCCGCATGGCATCAGGCGTTTTTTTGCTCCGCTCGCCGTGATACGCTGGCAAAATGTTGGCCGCATACCGTCGGGCGAGATTATGAGTGATTGCCGGAAGAAGTTTAACCCGCTCACCGAGCAGGAATGTTGCTGCACTTATACCGTAGGTGATGGCATACGCAGCAATGGCGACTACAACAGCATCCAGGAAGCGATAGACAGCCTTCCGGCTTATGGTGGAAAGATCTGCGTGCTGCCGGGAGAGCATGAAGCCAATGTGGTCATCAAAGGAAGGCGACAGGTACGCATCAGCGGATGTGGTGACCAGTCGATCGTGAGGCCGGGACCCAATGCTTTTGCACAGCCCATCTTCTTTATCCAGAATTCGCAACGTATACAAATAGATCAGCTGACCCTGGTGGCCATCGACGGTATTTGTATACAGCTGGAAGATAACCGGGAAGGCAGGCTCAACTCGGAGAAGATAAAGATCAACGACAACCGTATGATTGCCGGTATACAGGCTATTCATATCCACACCCGGGAAGACCTGGGTGGCGCCAACCGGATCGAAATCTCGTACAATGAAATAGGTATGCTGGACCAACGGGAAGGCAGGCCCGCCATCTTTAGCGTGGCAGATGATGTATTGATAGAACGCAACAGAATCGTAGTGATACCGGATCAAAACAGTGATGATCCTGACGATCCACGCGATCCCAATGATCCGGGTGATCCTTTCAATCCCTGCCGGGATAGAAGGACGCCGCAACGTGGGGCTATCTGGAAATACCAGATCTATGTATTGATCCGCTATGTGGCTGTGTACAAAGCACTGGGGCGATACAAGAAAGAATACCTTGCCATGGGTGGTATTCAGATTGGCGGCACTTCAGAAAAGGTGTGGATACTGGAAAACGAGATCATCGGTGGCCGGGGCAATGGCATTACGCTTGGACATGTTTCGGAGAATGGCGATGCAAATAGCTTTACTTATAAAGCTGTCAATGTTATATATGCTGCGCTTTATGATATAAAGATCGAAGGCAACCGGATACTGCAGATGGGATTAAGTGGTATCAGCACTTTGCTGGTGGCTGGTGAAAGGCAACAACAGTTTGTACACGTAGAGGACATCACTATTGCAGGTAATCTGATCAAGTATTGTGCTTTGCAAATACCCGTAGAGATACCGCAAAGTCTTTTAAATGATTGGGCGTTCGGTGGCATCGTGCTGAGTGATTGTGAAAACGGGCGCATCAACGAGAACCGTATCGAAAACAATGGCCGAATGGAAGGTGATCCTATTTGTGGCGTCTTCATTTTGCATGGGGAGAAAATAGCGATTGGAGGCAATACGATTATCAAGAACGGAACGGGTATTACCAATCCCAACAGCCTCGTGAAACCGGGTGCCAGGGGCGGCGTAATTGTGAAGATGGCTTTTAAAGCTGCCGACCTGAAAGTATTGTTGCAGGCAACCGTGCCTATGTTTGATGATGTGCCCGCCGTATCCCTGCACGACAATGTAATAGAACAGCCGCTGGGACATGCGTTGTTGCTGACAGCCTTTGGGCCGGTGGCGGTGGCCAATAACCAGTTTGCCTCCCTGGGTACAGACCGGACCAATGCTTTATCATTCATTGCCTCTACTGTTATGATCCTTGACATCGGTGTGTCAAAAGACACGCTTGTAAAGGGCTTCGTGAACATGGCCAATACCAATCCTGCGGGCTTTAGTAAACTGGCATCAGACCCGGCCTTTCAGAATATGATGCGGGCATTGCAGTTCCTGCCCAGCGGCAAAGTATTGTTCAACGATAACCAGACCATATTGAACATGCTCAGCCCTGTGAATAATATAGGGATCAGTTCTCAATTCATCGGTTCACTGGATGATGTCTCTTATAGCAGTAATCAATCTGAACTGGCAGGATTGCTGTCTGCTGCAGGCGGCAACACCACTTTTGACATCGTTTTAATGAATACCATGCTGGTGGGCGCTTCTCTTCGCTCCAATGACAACCGGTTCATGGATGGGTTTACGCTCACCGTTTATTCGCTGTTTTCCTATGGCATGATGAATACAGCGACCGGCAACCAGGCTACGCATTGCCTGATCACGCTGGGCGCCATGCGGGCAGTGAATAGTAATATTGTTTTATTCAACGATCCTTGTAAGGACCAGGCAACGCTGGCCGGCAACAAGCTGGCAGTGCCCGCCGGCAAGGATTTCTAATTCATCTTCTTAAATTATTCATATGGCAAGAGACCGAATCACCGACACGAAAGCGCTGGACCAGATAGCGGATGGCATTACCAAGCTGGATGAGCAGCGGCTTACTGAATTGAATAACCTGAAGCAGCTGCAAGAGATCAAAAATGAAGTGATCAACCGGGAGGCAAAGCGGCTGGCAGCCAAGTATGGCAGCGACCATCCGCGGGTGCAAAAACTGGAAGCGCGGAGCAATTACAATCAGTCGATGTTTCCGGCGCTGGACAGAGAGGTCGATAAAGCAACTTCTAAAACGGAACCGCTGCCACTGAACGCCTGGCGGCTGCATGGAAAAGTGATTGGTGAAAAGCAGGTGCCGATGCCGGAGATCACCGTGTTCTTTGCTGATGCCAATAAAAACTGGATACGAGAGTTCGGGGACTCCTGCTCCGATCAAACGGGTTATTATTCTCTCACTATCAAGGAGGAGTTCATAGAACGTGTTCAAAAAGAAAAGCTGTACCTGGCTGCTTCCAATAAGAACAAGGAGGTAGTTTATCATCAATTGAATACAGATACTCCTACCAAAGGCATTATCGACTACAGGGATATTTGTCTTGCCAAAGGAGGCTGTAGCAGTCCGCCTGAGCCAGACCAGCCTACCAGGGTTAAATAACAATAGCACTTAAAAAGCAACAGGTGCCCGGTTGGCGGGCACCTGTGCATACTATTTAATCAAACAGCTCACTTAGTTTCTTATCCATTGCCGGGCCATCGCCGTTTCCTTTATAGCGGCCAACAATGACGCCTGTTTTGTCGATCAATATTTTCGTGGGGAATGTATGAACGCCATATAGCTTAGCTATATCCTTTTCTGTTCTGTAACCACTCAATACATTATACCAGATATCTGATCTATCCTTTTTTATTGCTTCCCGCCAGGCAATATGGGTGGTGTCATATTCTTCTGCTATCGCAATAACATCCAATCCTTTCGCTTTATACTTGTTAAACACTTCGATCAGATGCGGTGTACTTTCCCGGCAGGGAACGCACCAACTGCCCCAGAAGTCGAGTAATACATACTTCCCTTTAAAGTCTGATAGTTTCACTTTCTTACCATTGATGTCTACGGTTTCAAAGGCTCCAGCCACTGTGCCCACCGCTGTTCTATCCGCTTCTTCTATTGTGGCCTTGACAGCTTTCCCATTAACGCTATTTTGAATAGCAGGCGCAAGTCTTGCATAAGATGCTTTTACTGAATCTATCGGCCATCTTCCTCTATTCAATGCCAATTCAAAACTACTAACATAAGAATCGGGATACTTGATTATGAAGTTACGGACCACTGCATTAAACTTTGCAACCAGTGAATCTCCTTTTCTGTCTATTGCCGCATATTGTTTTTTGAGTTCCTCATACTCCAACTGAGTCTTTGTGCCTGTTATTTTCATCTCTTTGAAATGGTCGTATTGAACGGCCACCTCCTGGGTTAACGGCTCCAAAAAGAAGTCTACCGCATTCGGGTTCTCAAAATCATCCATGAACTTATTGTTGCCTCTCAATAGTCCGATTGTTGGCTCGCTGATATTTCCCTGGAAATAAAAGGAACCCTCCTTTATTGCGCAGCTATCTTTAATTTGTTTTCCTTCATTACCATAAGTCAAATAGACCACCGGGTGCCGGGAGCCTGTTATTTTACCTTTTACTATAAACCGGGTATTCTTTGTGTCTTGAGCAGTAATGGAAAGACTGAATAAGCATAGTACGGGGAGGAAAAGGGTTGGTCGCATTCATAAATGGTTTTAATGGAAGCAGTGTGTTGTACCTCATATACTGTCGTTCTTGTATTTCCGTTGGGTGCTTTACCAAAATACTGAAAAAGTCATCTATTTAATAACGAACCAACCTAAAAGCGATATAATTCTGGGTTAAAACACTGTAAGATGGCTTTGGTAACTGAATTAATTTCCATCTGGTTTTAGAAATTATTCATCCTAAATTCTTACAATCATGTTCCTTTTACAAGACACCAACCTCCCCGGAGACTTATTTACGAGGGCCAGTTTCACCACACTTGCCGGCGCTACAGGAGCCGTCTACGTTGTATGCAACACAATACAGCGGGTTTTTAACTACAACCCTAAATGGCTTGCACTGGCAGTATCCCTGCTTGTTTCCGGAATTGCTGCTTTCATTACTAAGGATAAAGAACCTATCGGTCTGAAATATGTGTTTGCAGTATTGAATGGCTGTCTGATCTTCATGGCAGCTGCGGGCGCCAATCAGTTAACAGCTCCAACTAACCCAGCTACGGGAGGTGGGGCAGCACCAAGCCCATCGAGGGCAGCTACTGCTTCACCTAAGAAACGAAAATTCTTTACCCGCTGGTTTTAGTATTATTAACAAAACAATTATTCATTGAAAGGGGCTCCGGCCCTTTTGTTTTTCTTAGCGGGATTAGCAAGTATCCCTCTTTCAATGAAAATTTTCCGGATGGTCTCTCGGCTGGCAACGTTACGTTGTTTGATAGAGAACCAGCCATCGACATCCATTATTCAGGCACCTGGGCAGGTGATCATTTTGAAGGTGAGTGGGATATGACCGTCTCTTATAAAACGGAAGATGGATTTCCCAAGGAATATGTATGCACCGGTGTATGGGCCTTGTATAAGGAAGGCGATGCACCTGCACAAAGCCTTCCTTATTAAAAGTACTTATATTACTCCTTCGTCTCTGCTATTTTCAATGCTTCCTGTATCCAGTCTGCGTTTTCTGCCAAGCGGTATTTGGGCGCTATGCCTATATTATCGATGCCCTGGCCAATGTCCAGTCGCCGGCTGCGGGTAGTGGCGTATACCAGTGTATAGGGATAACAGAAGAACTGGATGGATACAACATTTGAGTAGTCGAGGTTGCCTATTGTATTTTCGCCGGCTAAAATAACCTTTGAACTTTGCTGCGCCGTTAGCAACAGTTCTTCGGTAGAGCTACCACACCACCTGTTCATCAGGATAACGACCTTTTTAGGAAAGAGCTTCGCTTGAAAGGAAGAGTCAACCTCATCTTCATTTTTCTTCATCCATTGTCCTTTCGATTGTTCCATTCGTGCGATATAGTTACTGAAATAATTACGTGATTCCTGTGGCAGGCTTTTATCGTCCAGGTACTTTTTCATCATATCAATAGTAGTCTCCGTTGCCCACACATCAGCGCCAATCGATTTAATGGGTTGCGTATACAAGTAAGGAACGAACCCCAACCAGGCATCATCACTTCCTCCCCCATTATCGCGCAGGTCCAGGATCAGGTTGGGTGTGGAATTCAATAACGCTTCACTGACTTTAAGCAAAGAATCTATAACAGGTTTATAACGCATGTTACAACTACCCATTTTAAAGTAAAAGGTGTTAGGAGTAAGCGGCCTGGCATCTATTACCGGAGATGGCTTATTGTTGTTGGAAGCGTATTGAGGGCGTGGCTGAATGGGCGCTCCCTCGCGTCGCCAATCGCCACCTATCATCGTGTTACCGCTGTGGAGGTTGAAGCCTTCCCACTTAGGACGATGATTACGCATATACAATACTCCCCGTAGTACAGAGTCATTGATATGTTTACCTTCCCATTTAACCAATCCTTTTTTCCAGGTAGGCCGGGTCGATTCAAGGGTGACGCCAACATAGTCGTGCAAGGCTGTCGGGTCTTTGATGACTGCAATTTTCATAGACGAGTCATGTATGAAGTAATAGATGCCTTCAAAAGACGTTGACTTCTTTAAACGGGCTATATCTTTATCGCTTATTTCAAATACCGGCCGGTGGCTCACATAACCGGTATCGACTTTAGCGTAATCAAGGTTCAAGGAGAAGCCGAGGTGATTGCTTTTGAACAGCTCGAGGTATTTGTATATGATCATCGGGCAATTGTCGCTGGAGAATTTGTCGCGTGTGAGTTTTAGTAGCTCGTCGGCCTTTTTTTGATATACTTCCGGAGTAAGTTCTTTTACTTTATCCGGAAAGCCAGCGAAGTTGTGTTCGACAATATTCCTGATGTGGAGGAATTCTTTTTCGCAGCTGCAGGTTTGGGCTTTTACTTTTATTGCCAGGCATAGCAATGCCATTACCATAATATGCTTCATCATTATGATTTATTTTGAGTTATTTTTAAATGCACGTTTGCTTCGCAAGCAGATTTCTCACTGCGCCGCCACGACGTATTACTTTGCAGTCACGAATGGCTTCGTTCGAAATGACAAGCAAGAGAGGTTATTTTGTCTTGCGGAGGTAGATCTTACCGAATTTGGCTGTGAGCCAGAAATCAGAGCCGCCGCCGTTTAGTTTACCTTCAATGATGGTGGAGTTTGCAGGCACTTGTTCTTCTTCGCGTTTTGCCAGTTCTATTTTAAGATCAGGCGACATCATGATGGGGCTATGCAGGTTGGTGAGCCTGACATCTGCTTTCGTATCTACCGGGATGGCGACATCGATAGGCGCATGTAGTGCAGAGATCGAGACCGGGCCTTTTACAGGCGACCTGAATATCACTTCCACATAGCCATATATGGCACGCACTGCCAACGGGCCTGTTACGTTTTCCAAATGCACACTGTCGTCATAGGAATCGATCTCTATTTCGTTTTCCATGTTCCTGAAAGTGGCCTTCGCTCCGGCAGTTACTTTATTCCAGTACCAGGCTACGATGATGCCCTTCGGTACCAGTATCTTAATGTCTTGCTTCTCTGTCACTTCATTTACTTCAATGACATTTCCTTTTTCCACCACGCTTATGCCCAAACCGGAATTGTCCCGGTAGCCGGAATTGTTGATGGTCTCCAGTCCTTCGGCTTTGGGATCAACCTCCTCTTTCTTGCGTTGAGAGGTAAATATGATCTCGTTGCCATTATAACCTTCAATTGTTACCGACGGAAGGTCTATTTGTAATTTGCCAGTTGTTCGTTTGATCTTGTATTCCTGTGCCTGAACGGTTATTACCGAAGCAACGCTCAAGGCCATCATTATTACTTGCTTTCTCATATCAATGTATGCTATTGTTTATCGGGTACGAAGTTGTTGTATGCTCGTCCAGGCCATATCCTTGACGGCTCCGTGTACATTTTCATCATTGACCATTGCTTCCAGGTCTGACAGCATGCTCAACTCGCGCATCCCTGTGAGCAGATCGATCATATCGATCTGCACCAGTGGGTCCTGCTGTCTTTTTAAGGAGGCTACCAGTTTTTGTCGCACGTGTGGTTCTTTGTAAAACCGCGTCAGGCCATCCAGCGCGGCCAATCGCACATTCGTATTGGGATCGTTATTCAGGACTTTCACCAAGGCGTCAACTACCTCTCTGCCATTACTCTTCATCCGTGAGGCGGAAGTGACTGCATTGATCCTACTGGCGGCCGATTGCATATCGTTTATACCCGCTAATACCACTGCTTTTTTCAGCTGTACTTTACGAACTACTACTTGCGAGGGTATCGCCACAGGTTTATCTTTTACTTCCACTGCAGCAGGCTCTACCGGTTCTGTTTTGGGCATGGGCTCCGCACGCTTCTCCGGAATCTCAGTGGAGGCAAAGCCGGTTGACGGTGCAGGCTTATTGAAATACCATATCGCAATTCCGGATGCAGTGACCAGCAGACAGGCGGCTACCCATTTCACCAACCGCATAGGGATCACGGCACCAACCGGCTGCTCCTGCTCTTTTGCCTTCATCTCTTCCAGCACGCGGTTCAGCACAGCGGGGTTGGGCTGCTTTCGATCCAACTGTTCTACGTTATCGCGTATGTATTTTTCTAATTCGTTACTCATGCTCACCTCCTTTGGAAAGGATGTTCAATAATTTTTGTTTGGCCCTGTGGTATTGTACCCTGACGACGTTGTTTTCCAGTCCCAGCATTTGCGCGATTTCAACCTGCGGTATGTTTTCTACTGCATACAGGTTGAAGACTGTCCGGTAATTATCTGGCAGGCTTTCAATAGCCACTGCTATGGCATCCATCGTAAACTGAAAGGCTGCTTCATCTATTATTTCATCGTCGGGCACGGCTACCAAATGAGACTCCAGCTCTACGAAGGTTATTTTCTGCTTCCGTATCCAATCGACAGACTTATTGATCGCAATCTTTTTGACCCAGGCCCTGAATCCTCCTGCGGGTACGTAACGGTCTATTCCCTGGAAGGCGGCCACAAAACTTTCCTGGAGGATATCTTCTGCTTCTGCCGTGTGGCTGACCAGTCGTATGATAGAATTATACACTGCCCCCGCATGCTCGTTGTACAACTCAGCATACGCTGCAGGGTCACCACGCTTACACCTGGCTATTAGCTCCTCCTGTTTGTTCATCGTATAATTATCCCAAAAGCAATTTAGTTTTCCCTGTATTACTATCTAATCGTACGGATCAGATAAATGTTACAGTTAATGCGGCACTTTTTTCAGCGACAATATAAATCATTGCTTTTTAATATAATAGCAGCTCAATAATACCGACTGGTAGCAGTGGCCACAATATCCGGGTGCAAATCCTCAGCGAAAAGGTCCAAATACTTGATGGCTATTTGGAACCGGCCATGGCAGCTGCATTTTTGAGCAAAAAAGATGAAGACTTTAATTGCCTGTTTTTATTGCCTCGTATTTCCTGTTGTTTTATCCGCCCAGTACCAGGTGCAGGGTCGCCTGAGCGGTTTTCAGGAAGGAACTGTTTTCTACCTGAAAGATATCGAGACCGATCAGGTGCTGGACAGCGCCACGCTGCAGAAAGGTTCTTTTCTTATAAAGGGAACATTCGAGGATGGCCCCCGCTCCCTCTGGCTCTACACGCATGTGAAAGACAGTTTCTATTACTGTAATTTACTGATCGGGAATGAAAAGGTGCTGGTAGAAGGATCGGCGAAGGACATGCCTTTCTTCCTGCGTATTACCGGTTCGCCTACGCAAGACGTGTACAACGTGCTGAACCGCCAAACGGCTCAGCTGTTCCATTCAAGGGATAGTCTCACCAGCCTCGCGATGCCTTTGATGATCAAAAATGAACAGCAGACACGGCAAGACAGCCTATGGAAGTTGGTGGGCGTGATCGATAATAGCGTAGATTCTATCACGAAGCGATTTATCCGGGAACATATTAATTCGTATGCCGGGTTGCGTTGTCTCTATTTCTATCGTTTCAAGTTGGATACGGCTACTCTCAGGTCATTATATGGACAGTTGCGCAGCCCTTTTGCCGAAAGCCGTTTTGCCAAAACCATCCAGACTTTTCTGCGGGTAGGCGCTCCTGTAAAAACCGGTGACCGCCTGTGGGATTTTACAGCCATCGATTCTACCGGCAAATCTCATCAGTTGTCCGGCTACCTGGGTAAATATATATTGCTGAATTTTTCTACTACTTATTGTGGGCCTTGCGTAATGTCGAAGGGTGAACTGACAGAAGTGGCTTCCAAATACGGCAGCCAATTATCCTTGCTTACGTTCAATGCTGATGCTTCCCGCGCTACCTGGCTCAAGGGGGTAAGGCGTGATCAGCCGACATGGCCTGTTTTGTGGGATGGGAAGGCTGGACATAGTGAAGCGATCCTGAAGTATGGCGTGCAGGGCTACCCCACTTTTTTTTTGATCGATCCCAAGGGAATGATCGTGCATCGCTGGTCGGGCTACGACTTTCATAAAAAAGGCATCCTCGATCTGCTTCAAAAGAAGTTACCGACTCAAAATATGCCGTAAATTTCAATGATAATTATGCGAAACCTCATCACACTGCTGTTCACCATCTTATTGTTTTCGCTGTTGCACCAAGCTACTGCCCAGGTGCAGCCCAAACAGAAAGATAACCGGTATTACCAGTTCAGCGTTTTGTTCAATCATCCTGACGGCTTCACGTATGAGAACTATTATTATTTAACAGAGCAGGATTTCAAATCTTTCAACTACCGTACTTCGCAGTTGATGGGATTTCCCGGCAGCATCCGGGAGGATACAGCTGCAGTAGTTGGCCGGTTTGCCCATGTTGCAGGATTTGGCATTCGTTATAACAATTCAACCAGATACCGGCCGGGGTATTCTGTGCGGGTAGTCGACAGGGAATATCCATCGAGCAATATATTCGATTCGTCAAGGGTGCTGGTCATTGCATTTGGCATCAACCCCACCAATGCTGCCGACTATGAATACCGGGTAGTGACCAATGACCAGGTTATCATCAAGGATTGGTCTGACTTTACACAATTCAAGGAAGTTCAGGAAACAGGTTACCGTTATGCGATTGTTGGCGAATTTGTGCGGCCTGGCGGCTACTTACTCATAGAAGTGCGGCACAAGCAAACGCAGCGGGCAGCAGGCACCACCATACTCAACTGGACTAAGGATTCGATGCTTTTCCTTGAAAAAACACGGGTCTATTTTAAAGAGGATAATCCCGTAGGCACTAACGGTTACCTGGAAGCTGCTTTATTGAAAAAAGGCTATGCAACAGGTAAAGACAGTGCTACCGGCATTCTACATAACTTAAAGTTTCCGGCAGATAAAGAATACGAGGATATTATTTTCGACCTGAAGGGCATCGAGTTTACGACAACGTACCGGGCACGATTGGAACGATTTGTAAATGGCGTGCTCGATACGGTGGATATCGAGCATAATTTCAATGCAACGGCAGTAAGGGTAGTCGGCGAACGGATAGCCCGGCCGGGCAAATACCGCCTGCTGGTGGGCAGTTTTCATTATTTTACGGATGATCCGGACCTCGCTCCGGAATATGATAAATGGATACTGAAGGTACCTTTCGAGATATTACCGCCACCTGCTTTATCGAGGACATGGACGCTGCGCCAGATCTTACCGTATGCCGTTGCCCTTGTTTTTATCCCGGGATTGCTCTTCTACAGTTACTATCGTTTGAGCCGGCGCCGGCTCAAACGTACGGAACAGGAAAAGCAGTTAAAACAATTGCAGCTCTTGAGTTTGCAGGATCAACTGAATCCTCATTTTCTTTTTAATGCGCTTGGCGCCATCCAAAATCTCGTGGGAAAAAAAGAGCTGCAGCCTGCTGCGCAGTATCTCGATCGTTTTTCTTTGCTGACCAGAACAATATTATCCAACAGTGACCATGAAATGCTCAGTCTCGAGGACGAATTGCGGATACAGCAGGCTTATCTTGAAATGGAGCAGTTGCGTGTGCCTTTTAATTTTAACATCATTGTGGATAAGGGTATCAACGTTGCCAATACGGAAATCCCTGTGATGCTGTTACAGCCTTTTGTAGAAAATGCCGTGAAGCATGGCGTTACTCCTCTATCGGGTGGCGGCATCATTACTATTGAAGCGAAGCGTGATGGCGAAACGCTTATTTTTATTATATCGGATAATGGCAAGGGTATACAGGAGAAAGCAAACCAACCAACTATGCAAACCGGTGGATGGGGACTTTCCGTGGTTGACAAAAGAGTACATCTTCTAAATGAAATGTATGGTGATGCTCTTGTTAGTTATACTATTCATTCAGACAATTCCGGCACCCGGGTAACCGTGTATTTGAAAAACTGGCTATCTTAAAAACTGTTCTTACATGCCTATTAAAACAATCATAGTCGAAGACGAGGTTAATAACCTGGAGCATTTGCAGCGGCTTATTCAGGCGCATGCTCCTGAAGTAAGAGTACTGGCAACAGCCAGTAACGTAGCAGATGCGCGGACCGCGATCGATCAATATCATCCCGACCTTGTGTTGCTCGACATACAGTTGAAAGCGTCAACGGGTTTTGACCTGCTGACTATGCTTCCGTCCATACCCTTCGAGATCATATTTATTACCGCGTATGATAGTTATGCTATTCAGGCCATCAAATTCTCGGCGCTCGATTACCTGTTAAAACCTGTAACAGCCGGCGACCTGCAATTGGCCGTGGCAAAAGCAGCGACAAGGATACAGCAAAAGCAAAAGGACCAAAAGCTCGATAACCTGCTGGCATTTCTGGCTACGGGCAACCGTGATCAGCAAAAGCTGGCGCTACCATTACAGGATGAAGTAAGGTATGAGCCCATTGTTTCCATCGTACGATTGGAGGCATCCAACAATTATTGTTATATACTACTGGACAGTGGTGAACGCCTGCTCGTGTGCAAGACACTGAAAGAATTTGCGGGCATGCTGGACTCTTACGGTTTTGTTCGCACACACCAGTCGCACCTTGTGAATGCCCGGTATGTGAAAAGCTACCTGAAAGAAGATGGTGGTGTTTTACTGTTGACCGATCAATCTAAAATACCCATCTCCAAAGCGCACCGCACTTTGGTCAAGGAGCGGCTGCAGCAGTTGCCGGGTTGAAGTGAGCTGATGGCTTCCTGATCATCAGCCTGCTGATCCTACATTATCAACACTTTCCAATACGGGTGCAAGTTGCCCTGCCCTTTTTCGCAAATTGCACCTGTTTTGGGGGTTTGTGCTATTAGCATGGACTATCTATGGAGTATCTATGGACTATCCATGGACTATCCATGGACTATCTATCCTGTATCCTCACTCTAAAACCTCCTTTTCCTGCCTTTTTGACTTCTCTTATTCCGTTTTTGTCACTAACAGCTCGTGACAATTATACGATTTTGAAATAGCGGTTTCCAAATTTATTTTTTGCTTTTATGGAAAAAACGGGCGTTTCCGGAAGTATTGGAAAAAATAGTTACTAAAATTCCCAATATTCCCATTTCTTCCAAAAGCTGGCAAAATAAATTTGGAAACGGGTATCGCGATGTTGTACGTTTGTTTGGAACAGCAAGTCATGACTCGCTTTCTTTAAAAAGTTCATTCGTGCTGATGCTGTAATTCATAAACTGGTAACTGATCAATGCCGGTTTGGGATTCAGTAAAAGCGTGACGAACGATGTGCAGCCTTTATCTTCAGTTGTTTCGGCTGGCCACGGCCAACTCAATATATCGTTGCGCATATGATGATCTTAATAGCAGCACCGGCAACGGCAGTACACTGCTACCTCGCCCTTACTCCGGCAATCGTTGTTTAGTAGTTGTTTAAAGTAGTGATCCCATTCGGGCATCAGGCTTTTGACAGCGTCCCGAACAACAGCCAGCCAAGATGCTTCCTGCAATCTTTGGTGGTTTTGCCGGGGTCCCGTTTCAGCAGGAACTCCGTTGCCGGGTTTAGACTGTGCCGGGAAGACGGGAAGTTGGAAAGGATAAACTTGTGTTTATTTTTTCTACTTTCCGGCGTCCTGGTTATGTATTAGTCTTCGATGTTCAATATCTTTTTGGGAATGTAAGTATGCAGTATGGAGATGATCTTTTCAGCAGTTGTGTCTGAAGCATTGTGAAGTTGAAACCGTATTTGTTTAATACCATCCGATATTACCATATTCCGCTGTACACCGCTCATAATATAAGGATCCACTTTATAAACGACCGAGTCTTTTATATTGCTAATAAGATTAGAAATAGAATCGATGGATGAAACCCTGAAGTTACAAACCAACAACGTGTCACGCCTGATATTGGTGTCTCCGGTCCTGACCCAAACCTGCTCTGCTGTGTAAACGAGGCTGGAATTATTTACTGAAAAGACAGGCTGCATGCGAAACATGTTCGATCCAAAACCAATGGTTACGAAACGCAGTTTAAAGTTTCTGGCAGCCAGTGAATAGGACTGTCCGCCCGACACAGGCTTTCCCGGGTCAAAAGAAAAAAGCAGGATCGGTATGTAAAGCAACAGCTGTTTCATTCATCAAGGTGTTTGATATCGGCCGAACAATAAAAATAGCCAAGCGTTGTATCCTCCTCTCCTCCCATACGCATCTTATCAATGATTGAAATATGCAGTCCTTTAAAAAAGACTTCTCCCTCTTTCTTTAAAGTGATGGGAGAAAACTTAGCAAGTTCGCTTGCTATAACATCAAGCTCGTTGTTGAAATCAAATACAAAATCGAGCACCTGTATTTTTTCACAGTCATGTACCTCCAGGTCTCTCAACAAATCGTCTTTATCGTAATTAAGGAAAAAGAAATCGCCGGTTGAATCAAGTTTATTATAGATGTCTCTCCGCTGAACAATGGGCTCCACTGAATCACCTAATGAAACAACTTTATTTTTTTCCTGATGACCACCGCCCAATTTTTCCCGCACCACCTCTCTGTGCATGCCAAACTGCAACGAAACATCGTCAATGCTAAATTCTTTCGTGGGCGAATATCGTACAATCATATTTTACTTATGAATGGTTTGAGGCTGTGTAATATACAAAAAAAGGGCAAAGTGGTTACACCACCTTGCCCATGTATAGGAGCGCTATCAATGAACCTTACGGGAACTTCGGTAATGCCTCTCCTTCCTTCAGCCACTTGTCGATCCGCACTACGATGTTTTGCAGGTGATCTTTGGCCAGGCCCTTCTGGGAAGGGATAGCCAGCAAAATATCTTTGCGCAATTCCGTCAGGTGGGTCCTCATCAGGCCGGCGACGTCAGCCTTGGTGGGGTCGGGATTGACATAGAACTGTAGTCCATTACCGCTGTTGCGTCCTACAATTTCATTTACAGCCCGGAATGCGAGGAATGCATCGTCGATGTACATCCTTTGCAGGTTACGACGGATGATATCGATGGGCTTGTGGTTATACAATTCACTCCACACGCTTTTCCTGAGGTCACTCAGGAACTCAGTGCAGGTATATACCTTTCTGTTCTTGTACCTTTCTTCGTTCTTGATAAAGTTGATCAGCGTGCCCGATCCCATCAGGCGAGCCAAAGTCATCATTTGAGCCGACTGGAAATAGGGCTCAGCTGAATAGCCAGTCAAAGAGAAAGAGGTGTCGCTGGTAAGCCATTCCGGAACATTGAACAGGTTATTATCCAAAAACTTCATCGCGGCCTTTTGTTTTTCGTAGGGAACGATATCAAAAACGGGTCCAGCCTGTTCTACGCTTTTGGGGTTGGTATATTGTCCGCCTATAGTTTTGGACACATGCGCCATGTACAGCATATACTGACGAAAAAGCTGCACATTCATATCTTTCAATGTCTCGTATCCTTCATTGGGCTTTTTGGTCCACTCCATGAGTTTAGGCAGGATACGTTTCAGGTTCTTAAGGCCGTACGTGCTGGCCAATACGGCATCATCGCCCAGATCCTCGCTTTGTGAACGCGGATCAAAAGCATCTACCTCATAGCCAAAAAACAATTGCTTGTTGCGGGTGAGGCTATCGATGATCAGCTTATTCAGGTAAGGAGTTTCTGCGTCAGCGCTTTCGAATTGTGGCAACCAGCGGTAGCCCCACTGAATGGCCCATTTGTCGTAAGCTCCGATACGGGGGAATATGCCTTTCTCTGTAATGTTGTCTTCGGGCTGGGCTACGTAGTTGAAACGAGCGTAGTCCATAATCGAAGGTGTGTGTCCGAACTCTTCTACGTATTTTTTATCACGCAGTTTTTCCACGGGCACTGTTGAGCTGGAGCCATAGTTGTGCATCAGGCCGAGGGTGTGCCCTACTTCATGGGAAGAAACAAAACGGATCAATTGTCCCATCAGCTCGTCATCAAACTGCATGGTACGGGCTCTCGGATCGATAGCGCCGGCCTGGATCATGTACCAGTCGTGCACCAGCGACATGATGTTGTGGTACCAGTTGATGTGTGTTTCAATGATCTCTCCGCTGCGGGGATCGTGTACGTGCGGGCCGCTGGCATTGGCAATGGCTGATGGTTTGTATACGATCACATTGTGGCGAGCATCATCGATGCTCCAGGTGCTGTCGTTCTCAGGAGCGGGCAATGCTTTGATCGCATTCTTAAATCCGGCCTGCTCAAAGGCTTTCTGCCAATCATTCACCCCAGCTATCAGGTAAGGCACCCATTTCTTAGGTGTAGCGGGGTCGATGTAATAGATGATCGGGTTTTGTGGCTCTACCAGTTCACCACGCAGGTATCGCTGCCGGTCTTCCGGTTTGGGCTCCAGGCGCCAGCGGGTGGCGTAATACTTACTGGATACACGTTGCGGCTCAGCATCGAAGTCTATCACGCCTCTTGCGAAGAAACCTACCCGTGAATCGGCGTAGCGGGGCTTCATCGGTACTTTGGGCAGCAGGACCATAGAGCTGTTGAGCTCATAGGTAGTAGGCAGCGTAGAGCCAGCTGCTGCGGGCATATAGGTACGCACAGTCTTTACTTCCACATTGATGGGGAAAGTGTTGATGGCCGCTACATATGATTTATCATTCTGCACTGCACCAAGGGCAAGTCCTCTCTTGGCTTCCGGCCCAAAATAGAATATTTCGTTTTCGGATTGCAGGAAAGAAGTAACATCGATTACATAGCTCTTTCCGGCGCTGGTGTCTTTGCCCAGTGCTTTTACGGGGAAGGCGGCAACAATGGGCTGCAGGCTGGAGTTGAGCATTGCCCTGTACAGGCCGTTCTCCGTGCTGTCGTCTGATTTTTCACGAAACACCATGCGCTTCATGAACAGGCGGTTGAATGGTCCCATTTCAAAACGGATCACGTTTTCTGCCACTTCATCACCGCCATACACATTTACGTTGGGCCTCAGGCCGGCGGGCGCTTTGGAAATACGGTTTACCACCAGGATGTCGCGATTCAGCATGCTGTCGGGCAGTTCAAAAAAGTACTGTTCCTCGATCTGGTGTACGCGAAACATACCATTTTTGGAGATGGCTTTCTTTGTAATGATCTCATCATACCGCTTCAGCTGACCACTGCCTCCGCTTTTGGCAGAGTCAACTTTGGGGATGGTGTCTTTCACGGCTGTCGCCTGCGGAGGCGTATTTTTCTTTTGTGCCGCACAAAGTGCGGGCACTCCCATCAATAATATAATGGGAACAAATTTCAGTGTATACATATCTGTGTTTAATGAAGAAGCAATGCTTGTAATTTCTGCAACAGGGCCTCCCCTCTCAGGTTGGCGGCGATGATCTTTCCTTTGGGATCGATCAGGAAATTCTGTGGTATGGAACGGATGCTGTACTGCTGTGCTATTTCACTCTTCCAGTATTTCAGGTCAGATACGTGGTACCACACCAGGCCATCGTCTTTAATGGCTTTGACCCACGCATCATGTTTACCGGGCTGATCGAGCGATACGCCCAATACTGTAAAGTTCTTGTCCTTGAATTGCTCATAGGCTTTGACGACGTTCGGGTTTTCTTCGCGGCAGGGGCCACACCAGCTGGCCCAGAAATCCAGCAGCACATATTTACCGCGGAGGTCTTTGAGGTTAAAGGCAACACCAGCAGTGTCGGACGAAGTAAACAGCGGGGCAGCTGCGCCAATGCGAACGGCCATAAAGCCGTCGATGGTTTTCCGCAGCGCCGCGCCATCTTTGCTTTCACGTACAGACTTGTTCAGCCCATCGAACAGTTTGTCATAAATACGGATATCGTCGGGCAGATAGCCGACAGCATCTTTCAAAGCTTCTACGCTCACAACGTAATCAGGATGGGCCTTGATGAAAGTGATCTCCTGTTGCCTGCGCTCGTTCTTAAACTGCGCCATTTCAGCGCGGTATTGGGCCAGGCCGATGGTGTCGTACTTCACCTTTTTTCCTTGCGTTTCGAGGTAAAGTTTCTGGCGATCTTCCAGTTTTTTGTCGGCTTCAGCCAATACCTGTTTGAGTTCGGCCTGTTGTTTTTTGATGAGCACGGAGTCTACTTCGGCATTTTGTGCCAGCAGGCTGCCGGTACAAAGGCAGCAGAGTGCCGTTGCAAGCGATAGCATCTTCATTGAAATATCTTTTAAAGAAAGTAAGGATTGACGATTTATTAGCCGGGAAGACGGGAAGGCGTTAACTAATTACTTCCCGTCTCTCCGGCAATCATTTAAAACACGCGGGAGCCGTTGCCTTGTTCCATATAGATCACGGTGGACACGCGGCCTTCTCCTTCAAAGTTGGCCTGTGGCAATGCCGAGATCGTACCTGTTCCACTGATCGGGTGCAGGTATACTTTGTATCGACCAGCTTTATAAGTGGCAATAGCGATATAGTTCTGCGTAGCAGCTGGCGCCGGGTTGCCAATGGGCTGCGGATACCTGATGTGCTGAATGGCGGTTACCGCTTCACCAGCCGGTAGCGTAAACTGCAGGCTTTCTGCTGTAGAAGCCACATCCATCAGATAGATCTTATCGCCAATGGAGTAGTATATCAGGTCTACATCATGGTTGCCGCCGATAACATCGGCATGCATCAAACCATGTTCTGGCTTCAGTGTGTCTGCCAGTGTGATGATAGCTCCACTACCGGAATACAACGAGGGGAAGTTCACATTCAGCCTGAGCAGGTAGCCGGTATCCTGTGGATTGCGGAACAGCGCAAGGGCTGCGCTGCGGACGCCGGCATAACCGGCTATCCACTTCAGATCGGCGTTCATATTCTGCAACCTGTTTCCGCCATTCGACGCTTTCAACTCCACAAAGGTGGCGCCGTCGATACAGAACATGCTTTTACGCACGGGGCTCCAGCACAGTGCCATTGCACCTACTGCGGAGACTGGCGATATATTGTTATACACCACATTGTTGAAGTTGGTGGGCATGGTAGCGAACTGAGCGCCTTTGGTGAGGCTATACGCCTTACCATCATTGATCGCTATGAGGTATTGATTGGCCACTGGCTGCAGGAGCGCCTGTGGTTTGCGTGTAGCCGGCTTCGTAAAGAACATATTATCGAAGTTCATCAACATAGATCCGTTGTCGATGCGGTAGATAGCCATGTCCTTGTCCGTAGCCACTGCCAGCGCATTGTAATAAGTGGCAGATGTAAGTGATGCTCTGAACGATGGCGCAAACACCGCTTTGACGAAATTACCTTCGAGGCTTTTACCATTATTGAAGTTGGCGATCCAGTTATCGATACGTCCGGTTTTGTGAAAGAAGTCCATATCGGTCTTCCCGGCATTGTCCTTCACCAGGTACCAGCCATTCATGGTAAGGGTAGTAATGTTCACGATCATATTCACCTGTTTCAATATCCCCGTCTGCTTATGCTTTGCGTTGAATACAAGGATATACTGGCCGGGATCTTTCAACACTTCATAGTTGAGGTCTTTGGCACGACCGATCGTGTCGGCCTTTACCAATCCCTGTCCGGGAATAAATTCGGTCGTGAACATGGTCCAGTAATAATCGAACTCACTGTCATTCTGAACTGTGGGTGTGATCTTCAGAAAATCCTGGTATGTAAACACATTGAAGGTGTCCTTGAGTCCAGTCACGCTCAGTTGCGGCACCGGGTTGGTGGCGCCTGTGGTGTCATCTTTTTCGCAGGCGGCTGCCAGCAAAACAAGCAGGCTGGCGGCTATGATATATATCTTTTTCATTGTTGTCATTATGATTTAAGCTTTAGACCAGGGTGAGCCGCCCTTTGAGGGCGACCCACCCTTTGTTCCGATCAAGGGAATGTTACCAACGGGCTGGAGGGGTCGCTTGTTTCGCGCATCGGTGCTTTTCCGGAAGCAATATTGGCCGGATCAGCATTGAAGTCTGTCAGCGCATCCTTCACAATATTCTTGTAATGCTGTTGAGCTTGCACAAGAGCGATCGCCTTGTACCACTCTTCATCGATCCTTACTTTCAGTACATCGATCATGAACTGGTGTTTGGCAATGCTGTATTTTCCAAACGTACCGAAGGCAGGTGACTGTCCCGCATCGGTTTTCCACGATTCAAAACGCTCCAGCCTGTCAGAGAAAACAATGGTTTTCTCGATGGCTTTCTTTTCACCCAATGCAAACTGATCGTTGGCAACTATGCGCAACCGCAGCCTGTAAGAATTGGTCTTCAGGCTGGCATCGCGCAGCAGGATGATGGGCAAACTGTCGAAAGCTTTACCTGCCCTTATTACCAGCAGCGGTTGCATGGACGGATCGTTTAGCGCCACGTAATGCGTACCGGGTACTGCTTTATTGGGTTTTTCTTTCACAATTGAATCGGTGATCTTATTGGTGAGGGGGTCACGTATGTACGTGATGTCATATTCTGTTATTTGCTCCAGTGTCACAGCCCTGTCCTTGTCTGTAATCCCTCCTATTGTATTGATCCTGATATACACCGTATCCTTTGCAACAGCCGGCGCTTCGTATATGAAGGTCGAGTTCAAGGCGCCGGTGTCGGCCATTTGTAAGCGGGCAACATCTTTGTACAGCAGGTAATCAGCTTTTTTGCAACCCACCGCAATTGCCAGCAGTAATAGTATAATGCAGCTATATTTTTTCATCTGAGTGTTCTTTATAGTACTACTTGTTATGGTAACTGATTTCACGATCGGGTTTGGGCACGATGTACCTTGCCGTTGTTCCGCTAAAACCGGAAGCATTCCAGCCGGCGGGCAGCGAGGTCATGTTGTAGCGTTTGTAGGTAAAGAAGGTTTGTCCCTCTGCATAAAACTCACGTACATATTCCCTGATCATTTTATTCCTGCGGTCGGTTTCCCAGTTGGCTGTAGCGAAGCCATTCACAAAAGGAATACCTTTCTTATTGCAATAAAAGCGATAGTAGTTCTCCGCATCTGCCTTGCTTTGTGCCGTCTCGGTCAAAATCAGGTACATTTCACTCAGGCGGATCAATGGTATCTGGTTGGTCGGATCAACTTCTTTTTGGGTAAACTTCTTCAACTTCACATAACCGGTTTGGCCAGCCGTGGTTTTGTATGACCACATGCCTACCCATCGTGCATCGGTAGCCCGTTCAGCCACCGGGAACAGGTTGTTGAGGTAGTAATATCCATCCTGGATGTTAAAGTCAGTCTTGGCCAGTCTACCGGGTTCGCCGAGGTTATTTTCTGCAGCTATTCTCAGGTTATAAATATCTATAGCTGCCACATGCTCTGAAGGGAAAGTACTGTTGCCCAATTGTGAATCGGACAGTTCCCCGAGCCTGAAAGTGGGTTTACCAGTCCTGTCTTTGGCATCGATCACCATCTGCGCATACTTTATGGCGTTGGCGCGGTTGTTTGCATCGCGTGGTATGAGCCAGTTGTAGACGCGTGCTTTGAGCGCCAGTACTGCGTAATAGTTCATCCGTATCTGGCGATACATATAATAATCATCAGAGACAGGTGGCACCACAGCGCTGTTCAAAACGGGGTTCAACTCCAATAGTGAATACTTCGTGATGGGATCCGCATCTTTCAGCAATGCTTCTGCCTGATCGAGATCGGCCAGCACCTGCTTTGCAAAATTATCGTAGGTTGTCAGCGGAACGATCTCTTTCGATACTTCTGTCACATAGGGCAGGATCAGCTCATTACCCGGATTATCGGGCATGGTGCCGAACATGCGGAGGATATCGAAATGGGCAAAAGCGCGCAATGCCAGCGACTCGCCTTTGATCAGTGTATAGTTCTGATCCAGGAAGATCGCCTTTTTGCCTTCAATCTTTTCGAGGATGCTGTTCACATCAGCTACTACTTTGTATTCTTTGGAGTAGATCTTTTCGATCATGCCTTTTACACTGGCGTCAGCATAGTTGCCGTTTACCAGGTTGTTGAGGTCTGTAAAGTTGGGAGATACCACATCCCAGTTGCGCGCCAAAAATTCGATCGTGCTCCAGGTCATGGCGCCACCGTACGCATCGCCGCTTTTCAGGTTGAGGTAGGCGCCGGTGAGTGCATCACGAAACCCTTTCTGGGTTTGAAACATGTCGTCTTTGGTCGTCTGGCCTTCTGGTTTTACATCGAGCCATTTGTTGCAGCCCGTAGCTACCAGTGCGCCGGATATTATTAGGGGGAATAAGATCTTTTTCATGTCTAATTAAGTTAAAAGGTTGCAAACAGGGCAAAGCTGATTTGGCGGGTGAAGGGATAAGCGAGACCACGTTCCTGGCGTACAGTAGAGAGGTAAAACAACTCTCCTGTATTTGCCGTAAGGGTCAGCGATCTCATACTCAGCCTACGCAATAATGCCCGGTTGATAACATCGTACGTGAGGCTCACGTTTTGGCAAACGAGCGTGCTCTCATTCTGCACGAAGCGTGAAGAAGGACTCACTACCCCGGTTTCATTGATACCACGGAAGCCTACTTTATCACCAGGTTTCTGCCAACGATCGCTGAATACGCGTTGGTCCACGTTCAGCCACTTGTCGGCCTCCTCGATTTTATCGATCAGCGTTTGGTTGTAGAGCTGGCCACCAAACCGATAACCGAAAGAAGCATTCAGGGAAAGCCCGGCATAACGAAGTAATGTGCTGAAGTTGCCACGGTATTTAGGTTGAGACAATCCTACATTAACCCGGTCTGCCGCACTCCAGGTATAGGTCATTTCACCAAACCTGTTCAGGAACAACTCCTTGCCCGTGCTGGGATCAATACCTAATGAAGGCACTGCGTAGATCGTGTTCTGAGAAGCACCTACCCGTATGATCTTGTTGGGAACATTGGAGGTGTAATCGAATTGCAATGCCAGTTTTTCATTGGCAGCTTTCATAGCTTCCGACAGTTCTACGATCTTGTCCTGCACATGGGCAATATTACCCGTCACAGACCACGAGAAGCGTTTTTTGTCGTTGCGCAGTATCGTAACACGCAGGCTCAGTTCCCAACCTTTCTGCTGCAGCTGGCCGATGTTCTCTACATAGTCTGTAAAGCCATTGGAGAATGGAAGCTCAACAGAAGAAAGCAGGTTGGAGGTATTTTCTACATAGTAATCAGCCTGAATACCGATGCGATTATTTAAGAGATCGGCTTCGATGCCAATATCCGTTTTATCCGTTTGCTGCCACTGCAGATTGGGGTTACCCAGCCTTTGCTGGTTAGCGCCAATCCAGTTTTTATACCGGTCATTGATCACATAAGAATACGTAGCCAGTGTTTGGTAAGCAGAGAAGGACTGATTACCGGTAACGCCATATGAACCACGCAGCTTCAACCGGTTTAAATAAGTAAGGTCTCTGAAAAACCTTTCTTTGTGCAGGTTCCATCCGGCACCCACCGCATAGAAAGGAGCAAAGCGTTTGTCGGTACCAAACTGAGAGGCGCCATCGAGGCGATACGTCGCATCTGCAAAATAGCGGTCATCATATACGTAGTTGGCAGTAGCAACCACACCAACCCTGCGTACCGTAGATTCGAATCCACTGGGAGCGCCGTTCTGCTCATATTGCAGCGCCCTGCCCAGGAAGTCGACCGTTTCATCGGGAAAGCCTTCGGCTGTAATGGCATAACTGGTGGATTTACTTTCATACAACTCACCGCTCACCCCTACTGTTAAACCATGTACACCGGCAAACATATTGTAGTAGTTGGCTGCTACCCGGCCGGTAAAGTTGTAGTCTTTTCCTGTTGAAAAAGAGTACCTTCCTTTACGGAAAATATCTGCAGCGGGATACTGTGAAAAAGCAGAATGTGAAGCGGGCTTAAAGTTATCGCCCGAGGTTTGGTTGCTGTTGAAGCTAAGTCCTCCATTCAATGTAAGGTGCTTTACCGGGCGATATTCTACCTGAAAGTTTTCATTGATGTTGGTATATGCCGACTTATTGAACGTATTCAGCGTAGCATCATACATGGGGTTGGCATAAGGTTGCGCGCCTTTTTGAGACTGTTCCCAGAATGTAGCTAAATAAGGCCTGAACGTTGGTACAATGTTTCCATTTGCATCGTAGGGACTCCAATAAGGATTGAGCTTTGCATAATCGCCGAAAGAACCCCAGGGCGATTCATTGCTCTTCGTATTACCGATGCGCAGGTTGTTGGTAAAGTTCAGCTTATTCAAACGATAAGAGATCAGCACCGTACCATTCACCGTTTGGCGGTCGGAGCCTTTCATTACACCGTTGATCTTATTGAACTGCCCTTCCAGCGCATAGCGGAAAGAAGCATCGCCGCCTTCGAGCCTGAGTGAATGGTTCTGATCGAGCTGTGTTTGTATAGGTTTGCTCAGCCAGTCCGTATTCACACCACTCTGCACGATGCCCAGCAGTTCATTATAATATTTTTCTATCTGCAGGTTTGCCTCAGCCGTCTTGGTCGGGTTCACATAATAGCCCGATGCTTTTTCCAATGCCAGTTTATCGCGGGCATTCAGCAAATGATAACTGCTCAGATCAGGGAGGCTCACGTTGACACCACCGCGGTAAGTAAGCCGCAGCTTACCCGCCTGTGGCTGCCGGGTAGTGATCACTATAACTCCATTAGAACCCTGAGAACCATACAATGCAGTAGCAGAACCATCTTTCAGTAATGTAACTTGCTGGATCTCGTTTACGTTGAGGTCCATCATACGCTGGAGCGTGATGGGGAAACCATCCATGATGATGAGCGGAGAGTTCAATGCTGCCGACTGGTATTGGAACTGCTGATCGCTCAAAGCCTGTGAGCCCGCGCCACTACCTGTCTGGAACTGATCGAGGTTGGGCAGGTTCCTGACACCGCGAAGCTGGATCTCCGGCACCCTGTTGGGATCGGAGCCGATCTGGTTATTCGTTACTACATAAAAAGAAGGATCGATATTGCCCAGTGTTACAAATAAGTTACGTCCCTGGAACTCGCGGATCTCTTTATCCGAGATAACGCGCGTAGCGCCTGTATAACTTTCTTTGGGTTTATTGAAGATGCCCGTTATTACTATATCTTCCTGTAGGGTAACAAGACGCGACAGTGAGAAAGTCACCGTCTTTGTATCAGCCTTTACTTTATAAGATGAAGAGATGTGTCCTACGAAGCTGGCTACCAGTACATCGCCCAGGTCGGCGTCGATGGAGAAGTTACCATTTGCATCGGCCGTTACTGTTTTTTTGCCTTTGATTGAGATGGTGGCGCCAGCCAGCGGAATACCTATACTATCTGTTACCTTTCCCGTAATGGGTTGCGCATCCTCGATGATCTGCTTGTATACCTGCAGTAGTGAATCTGTCGGGTAAGGAGTAATCTTTATTCCTCCCAATTTGCGGGCAATGTGAATGGTTTTTCCCGAGATCACATAATTGAGTTCCTGGTCTTTCAGTACCACATTCAGGAAATCACGCAGCGGCATGTTCTGAGCAGTAACAGATACCGGTTTCGTGTCGTTCAACGTTCCTTTCGTACTGAAAAGAACATAACCTGTTTGTTTTTCAATGTCGGCGAAGACCTGTTTCAGGGTCAGGTTCTTACCGGAAAGCGTCACACTTTGTGCCACGCCCGAAGCATGGGCGTGCATCAAAGCCACAGTCAGAAAAAAGATCGTCAATCTCATAACCAGTAGAATTTTGGTTAGGTTGTGGCGACCCGCACGCTTAGTGGCCTTGAAAGGCCGGTAAGCTGGCACACCGGAAACGGCGGCCATAGCGGACAAGCCACAATCAGCAATTTTTTGCATAAATTGTGAACAGGTTTTGGTTGTAAAAAAATGATAATAGACACTCATTTGGATCAGCCCAAACTACGCCGGAGGTGGAGCAAACACTTCCGGTTTGTTTTTTTTGAGCTTATCCATGTATGGCAACAGGCCGGGCCTGGGGTCATCCTTGGTAATAGGCAAAGCAATTCACTTCTGTTACAGAAGATTCATAATGATAAGGGATAGGATGTGGTCGGTATTATCAGGGAAGAACGATCAGTTTTCTATCTTCTATTCTAAAATGTATATCAGATTTTTCGAGCATTACTAACAGGTCTTTCAAAGGAACATCTTTGGTCATCTTGCCTTCGAACTCTATTTTGGGTATTCCTTTTTCGTAGGCTACTTCTATATCATACCAGCGTTCTATCTGCCGCATTACTTCGCCAAGGGAAGCGCCTTCGAAATTGAACAACCCATTTTTCCAGGCCATTACTTTATTGATATCCACTTTATTATTGACAACTATTACACCAGCCCCACCGGTGTTGCTATGATGCACTACCTGCGCTTGCTGACCAGGTTTTAGATCCCGGTAAATAGGAGCATGGCTGATGCTGGGTATTAATGAGTAAACTTTTACGCTGCCTTCCAGTAATGTGGTATTGACACTCGCCTCATTGTCGTACGCATTTATATTGAAGTGCGTACCCAATACTTCTATATTAGCTTTGCCATCCGCGCCCACTAAAAAAGGCTTTTGTGCATTATGAGCTACTTCAAAATATGCTTCTCCTTTTAATGACACATAGCGACTATCTCCAACGAATACAGTGGGATAGCGCAATGAGCTGGCTGCATTGAGCCATACATGCGTACCATCGGGCAGCGTTAACTGAAACTGACGGCCCTTGGGGGTGGTCATCGTATTGAACATAACTTCACCTTCGGTAGCACCAGCCGGATCATAGGCAAGCACCCCACCCTTCAGCACTACCTGCGTACCGCTTTGAGTGGTCACCACACCATTACCCAGGCTGTCCAGCACTACCTGCGAGCCATCATCCAGCGTAAGAACAGCGCCATTTTTGCCAGGCTCAATAGGTTTGGTATTAACGGCATAATCAGTACGCGACGCTTCATTGGCATTCATTTTCCAGAAATACAAACCAGCACTCAGCGCAAGGATAACAGCCGCCGCTGCCCATCCCCACCTGCGCATAAAATGTACACGGTGCACAGGGCGCATCTGCGTGTGTATGTCGATGGCTGGCGCCTCGTTGACTGCTGCCACCGTACCTGTGATTTTCTGTGCACCACCAGCCAACCGCTCTTTCCAGAAGGCAATGTCTTCTGCATCGCCAGGTTCAAAAGCTTCTATGTTTTGCTCTATATAAGCAGTGACTGTTTCATCATGGTTACCCGTCCGCAACAGGGTTAGCAACTCATTCACCTCGCCGGAAGTAGCTTCCCTGCGGGCGTATTTCTCCAATAAATGAATAATATGCTGACTACCTGTTGTCATAGTAAAAAAGACGGTCCGGATCACCATCCGCTCTTATAGACGATCGGCAGAAAGGGATGTACCAAACCATTATTAAATAATTTTTAAAAAAATAAGGAGTATCAAAATGCCGGTAATATCGCCATGCTCTAATAAATAGGACCGGATGTTTTGCAATGCCAGGTTGAGCTGGTTGCGGACGGTATTGCGGGAAAGTTCGAGCTCACGGGCTATCTCTTCGTAACTCAGCCCCTGTTCGTTGCGCATTCTAAAGATCAATGCGCGTTGGGCAGGCAATTGCTGAACAGCCTGCCGGAATAGTTTTTCGCCTGTTTGGAAATCCAGTTGATCCTGTGTAGTGTTGAGGCTGGACTGCTGGAGATAGCGTCCCATGTGTTGCTGGAGCTTCACTTCATGCTCTTTGCGCCGGAGGTGGTCTTTGGTGCGGTTGGCAATCATCCGGTATACGAAACCGGCGGGGTATTCAATGTCGCCGATCGTTTCGCGGATGGACCAGAGCTTAACAAAGGTGTCCTGCACAATTTCTTCGGCCCAGAGATCAGACCCTAAAAACCGGGCTACATAGATCGCTAATTTGACAGCATAGGCTTCATAAAATTCGGCAAATGCCTCCGCATCGCCCTGGGCGATACGCCGAAACACCAGTCTATCACCTTGTAAAGCGCTCTTGTCCAATTATTTAATACAGTTTTTAGGGTATCCATACCGAGGAATAAGGTGGCTTAAAATTAAACAGACTTGTTAACTTTTCGCTATCAAATTTGAGAAACGGCATTTATGGCTCCTTAACACTTATTTGGCCTTACTGAATTTTGCTTCAATGTCTTTGGCAAAGGTCTCTCCTTCTTCCTGCAGGTGCTTCCTGAGAAAGTAGCCACCGAGTCCGCCAATCCAGGCCGCTGCCTGCAGGAAAAGGTGCGGGTAATCAACACCTATCATACACACCAGTTCACTACGATGCGCATCGATTGGCCTGATCTGCATTTCCCAGGGCACTCCTACTTTGGCAGGAAACCACCTCATAACATACGCATCGGAACCGGGTGAATAAAACTGTACATGTTCACGCGAATGGTATTTCAACTCATAGTGCTGCACAATCGTATCCATGCCGATGTTCTCGACATTCACCATCTGCAAAACATCTTCTTTGAAATAGCTTCCCATTGCCTGGTGGGCAGTCGCATAAGACCGATAGTCTGCATCGGTCATTTCAATGATCCATTTGTACAGATCGATCTTATCGGCTGGAAGATCGATGGGAAAGCTGGCGGTGAACCTGACATTGTATTTGGTATCAGGTGTTCTTTGTTGGGATAATTTCGTTGTCATAATTGGTAAGTTTTATGACACAAATTTGGCTACAGACAGCCCGGCAAAACGTTGACGTTGGTTAAGAAGCAATAAGTGGAGGCTATTTCTTCGACAGCCGCTTGCGCAGCCTGCTCAATGATTCGGGCTTTACGCCTATGAAAGAGGAAAGCTGGAACTGGGATATCTGGTCCAACAGTTCGGGCTGGTTATTCATCAGGTGCAAGTAACGTTCTTCAGGGCTCATAAAAAGCAACATCTCTACCCTTTCGTTCATTTGCAGGTATACGTGTTCGGCGATGAGCCTGCCAAAGGTATTCCAGGAGGGCGAAGCGTTGTAGGCTTCCTGTACCTGTTTATAGGGCAACACCAGCACTTCGGCATCCTGCATGGCCTGCCAGTAAAAGTGTGAAGGCTTTTGGGTGAGGAAACTCTGGAAGTCGGTCAGGAAGTTGTTTTTATCCGTAAAGCGGTAGTTGATCTCATTACCATCTTTGTCTACATAATACATGCGAAAATAGCCTTCTACGAGGAAGTAAATATTTTTGGTAACTTCTCCTTCCCGCAACAGGTACTCGTGCTTGCTGATCTTTTTGCTTTGCAGAAAGGAAACCAACAGATCAATATCAGAGGTGGACAACGCTGCGAAACGTTTAACGAAAGTCACAATAGCATCGATGGCCTGTTGGCTGGGTTCATTGTCCGGAAGGTGCTTCATGCGTAGTGTTGGTTACACTTTCCAAGTTACATAATTATAGGGCTCTCCCCTAAAAGAGCTTGCCTTCCTCCGATACCGTCCAGCTGCCTTCTGCCACTTCTGCTTCCAGTTCCTGATCGTCCCAGCCACAGTAACCGATGAACAGCTTAATATCTTTTTCTGTGATCGTTTTGTTATTGATCAATCGAACAGCTTCTTTAAAGTCTCCTCCCACATAGATGTCTGCTTTTACCAGCGCACCGCCCTTGATCAGGTCGGGCCTTTGATGTACAAAATACAGGTGTTCCCGGTCTACCGGGCCGCCGTCATACAGGGGAAACGGCATGCTGTGTTTGAACTCTTCCAGCTCATTGAACTGGCGGGGGAATGGCACGTTGATCACAAATCCCATCGCGCCTTTTGCATTGTGCTCCGTAATGAACAGTTGCGCCTTTTCGAAGAAGGTTTCGTCGAGAAGAGAAGTGCTGCTTAGGAATGTACCTGCTTTCATGGCTTGCAAAATTAGTACAGTAATACCACACATCCATTTCATACCCATAACCGGCCTTCCAGTCTACCCCTACCGTGTTTTCTCCAACTTATTATTATTTTTATACAATTAACTACCAACAACATGGCTGCTCAGACGAATGAGAAGAAGAACGTATGGCTGAATATCTACCGGCTGGTAAAGCCTTACAAGAAAAAGCTGGTATTCGTTTTTACCATTAGCCTGCTGGCTACGGCCGTCTCGCTCATTCAACCACTCATCTACCGGGAAGCCATCAATGATATCACCGGCCTGTTTGTGCAACAGGCGCAGAATGAAGTGAAGAATGAGATGGGAGAAGATACCGAAACGGATGATGCACCAGTGATCCCCCTGTTCGACAAACTGATGGGACACAGAAAACACACGCCTGCACTTGATACTACCATCGAATATACCTACGACACCATCAAGATCGTAAAAGACACCATAGTGCTGGTGCCGGCCAAACATGCACACCGAAGGGGTCGTAACATCCATACAAGAGATCACGACAAGGGCATGATAAAGCGCAAGCAGCAGGTCACCGAAACTAAAGTGATAAAAGAACCGCACACGCGCACCCATGTAGCCGCCCGTACGCCTGCACAGGCTTTTAATACGTTGTTATGGGCCGTGGTGCTGTTGTTTATCATCAATGTACTGGGGCTGGTCTTCTGGCGCATAGGCGAAAACATGAACACGCGGCTATCCTGCAACATCGAAAGGAATTTCATACAACGTACTTTTGGTCATGTACTGAAGCTACCGCTGTCGTTTTTTGCCAAGCGATCGAGTGCGGCGCTGCACAAGCAGATCGACCAGTCGGAAGAAATATCCGGTACGGTTACTTATTTCACCAAGGACATATTACCTGAGATCGTAAGCCTGGTGGGCATCATAGGCATCATGTTCTGGCAAAATCATGTGTTGGCGTTGCTGGCTTTGTCGATCATTCCCATTTACCTGATCATTACCGTTATCTCCACCAGGAAGCTGGAGATGAGCCTGTCGGGCTATTATGAAAAGTGGGAAGAAGTATCGGCCCGCATGCAGGATGCATTGGGCGGTATTAAAACCGTGAAACTATCTGGCGCAGAAGAACGTGAAGTGAGGCGACTGGATGAGCAGGCTACTGCTGCTTATAAAGATTACATGAAGCGCTCCTTTTTATCCAACCGCTATTCCTTCTGGCAGGTATTACTTACTCACCTTGCTACAGCGCTGGTGTTGAGCTACGGCGGCTACCTCGCGCTCCATCACCGCCTCACTCCGGGCGATGTGGTCATGTTTGTAGCTTATCTCGATATGCTGTACTCCCCTATAGACAACCTTGCCAGCATCTGGGCCGATGTACAACAAAACATTACGTCCGTATCCCGCGCCTTTAAACTGCTGGACACAGAAGTGGCTCCCACCACTGGCCATGAGCTTTACCTCGATAAAGGCAATGTAGAATTCAGGGACGTTGAATTTGGCTATACATCCGAAAGGCAGGTATTGCATGGCCTGAGCTTTACAGCAAAGCCGGGTAATATCACCGCGCTGGTGGGCACTTCTGGCGCCGGTAAAACCACCACCGTAGACCTGCTGCTCAAACTCTTTGAACCGCAAAAAGGAGAAATTTATATCGACGGACAACCGCTGTCCTCCATCGATGAGTCTTCTATAAGACGACAGATCGGCATGGTGGCGGCCGATGGCGCCATCTTCCGGGGTACGCTGGCCGACAATATCCGGTACAAGAAACCGGATGCCACGGAGGAGGAAGTAAAAGCAGCTGCCATTGCAGCTGGTATGGAAGGCACTTTACAAAGGCTGCCCGATGGATTGAATACACAAGTGGGTGAAAGTGGTTTTGGCTTATCGGTCGGCGAACGGCAGCGCATCCAGATAGCGCGGGTCATAGTGGCCAAGCCCCGCATCCTGATCATGGACGAAGCCACTGCCAACCTCGACTACAATACTGAAGCGGAGGTCAGGGACACTGTAGCTGCTTTGCGCGCACACAGCACCATCATCGTGATCGCCCATCGCTATTCGATGGTAAAGGATGCGGACCATGTGCTGGTGCTCGATGCGGGACAGGTAGTGGAAGAAGGTTCTCCAGCTACGCTCATCGAGCAGGGAGGCTGGTTTGCCGCCTTTGCCAGCGCTGGTGATGAGGATGAAGAAACAATTGAAGAAGAGGAAGACGAGGATAGTGAGGAAGATGACGAACACTAAACAACGATAAACGTATTTTATGGCGTTCAAAACATTTGTTACAGAGAAGCTTTGGCCATTTCTGGCGGGGGCAGGCAGTGTGCTGGTAATGGTACTGGCCTTCTTTATTCCTTCATTGCAGGATCAGTATGACCGTTATCAGTCGAGAAAGATCATTACGCAATATGAAACGCTGGGCAATGAGTTTTTTAATGAAGAGCGGTACGACATGGCCGAGCAGGCTTATCAGAAGGCTTTTGAATTATCGGACAGCAAACGGCTGGATATCGAGATCAAAAGACTCTCTGCCAAAATAAACCAGGTAAACCTCGATCCCAAATGGGGCGGCACGCTTCCCGAAGAACTAACGGAAATAGACTTCCAGTATGTATTGCATCTGCAACAGGGCAAAGGGCAGGAAAAAGAAAAGGCGGCTACCCTCAATACCTATGGTATCTTTTTATCGAATGCCAAAAGGTTTAAAGATGCAGAAGCCGCCTTTAAAGAATCCATCCTGTTGGACACTTCCAATGCTATGCCTTATATCAATCTTGGTAACCTATACGACCAGCAGGGCAAGAAGACACAAGCGCTACAACAATACCAGCAAGCCATCTCGCTCGATAAAGACAATGCCAGGGCACACTATAACCTGGGCCTGCTGTACAGTGAACAGGCTAATCATAAAGCCGCGCAACAAGAGTTTCATCTTGCCCTGCAGGCCGACACTACCGACTCAGAAGTAAAAGCTCAATATGAACAAGCTACCAGGGCGCTGGAGAAAGATTCAATTAAATGATTCCTTGAACGCAATGGGTGTATGGTTTGTCTTTCGTTTGAATAGCTTGTTGAAGGATTGCGGATGCTCAAAGCCCAATTGATAGGCTACTTCCGCCACTGAAAGACTTGTAGTAGTCAGGTATTCTTTTGCTTTTTCAATCAGTTTCTCATGGATGTGCTGCTGTGCATTTTGCCCGGTTAAGGAACGGAGCATATCGCTTAAATAACGGGCTGAGAGATGAAGTTCTCCTGCGAGGTATTCCACCGTAGGCAGCCCTTTGTTCAACCCTTCTTCTTTATCGAAATAATTGCTCAACAGCTGCTCCATATTGGTAAGCAGGTCGTGGTTAACCGCTTTGCGCGTAATGAACTGCCGCTTGTAAAACCGGTTGCTGTAATTGAGCAGTACTTCAATGTGCGCGATCATCACATCCTGGCTGAAATCATCGATCCGGTTGTTTAGCTCTTCTTTGATATTCTCAAACACACTAAAAACGGTTGTCTTTTCTTTATCCGAGAGATGCAGGGCTTCATTGGCGTCATAAGAGAAAAAGCCATAACGCTTGATATTCGCCGCCAATGGATAGTTCCTGATGAAGTCCGGATGAAAGCACAGGTTAAATCCGTAGTACTCCCCTTCTTGCGTGATCGCGAGTACCTGGTGGGGAGCGGTAAATACCAGTCCTCCCTCATCAAAATCGTAATATCCTTGGCCATATCCCATCCGCTTGCCTTCAACGGATTTCTTGTATGATATTTTATAAAAGTCGAACAGGAACGAATCGGGCATCAGGTCGTGCCGGATGGCTATCTCGGAATTATCGATCAGACTGATCAGCGGATGCAAAGGTTTGGGTAAACCCAGTGTCCGGTGCAGATCGGATATAGAGCTGATCTTTTGTGGCGTATGTTTGCTTTTGCTCACCTTGTAAAATTAATGGATTAGTTGCCTAAAAATATGTCCTCCACCTGCTTTCTGAAAGCCTCGTCGCCCAGTTGCAAACGTTGTGCATAGAAGGCTTGAGCATCCGCTCCTGCCACATAACGCAGTTTGTCTTTTCCATCGGTAGCAGCTTCCCACACTACTTCAGCTATTTGCGCAGGAGACGTAAAGCCCTGGTCGGACATACCAGCAACGGTAGCATTCATTTTATCCTCCCATGCTTTGTAGGCAGGATGTGAAGCACTGTCCAACGAGCGGTCCAGGAAATCGGTTTTAACGCCACCGGGTGAAACGGTCTTGATACTGACGCCTATTTTCTTCAATTCAAAAGCCATGCTTTCACTCCAGCCTTCGAGCCCCCACTTGGTAGCGTGGTACAATGAGTTGAAAGGGAAAGTGATCAGGCCGCCCAGGGAAGTAGTGGTAATAAAAACACCTTGTTGTCTTTCACGGAAGTGAGGAATGAACGCCTGTGTAACCCGGATAACACCGAGCAGGTTGGTATCTACCTGGCGAACCATCTGGTCATCCGAAGTGGCTTCCAGTGGGCCGGACAATCCATAGCCTGCATTGTTGAACACCACATCGATATCTTCCAGCGCCAGGGCCTGCCGTACTGTAGTATGTATCTGTCCAACATTCGTAACGTCCAGCGGCAGGAGCGTTACATTGTCGAGTGCTGCCAGTTCTGTTTCCTTTGCGGGATTGCGCATCGTGGCAATGACGTTCCATCCTTTTGATTGAAATAATTTAGCGGTTGCTTTTCCTATGCCTGCTGAGGCGCCTGTGATAAAAATTGTTTTCATTGTGTTTAATTTTATAACACAAATTTCAGCCGCTGCCGGCAGGCTCATGTTGCCAGATCACAGATAGTTGTAGCCAAAATGACGAACGTGTTATTTACTGATACTGTGGATGATCTCTTGCAGCAGATGATTGAATCTTGCAGGGTTTTCAACCATGGGATAATGCCCGGTTGGGACGCCCATGTCGTACAAGGCATAGTCGATGCCTCCTTTGCGGAGTGCAGCCGTATCGGTAGGAATATAACTGCTGTTAATGAGGTATAACCGCTTTTTCAATGACGCCAGTTTGACGCCAAGGGGGAAACTGTCGGCATGCGCCAGGATATCTACAGCAATTGTTGAATCGGAATGTAGAATATCATTTATTACCTGATGATGAATCAGGCTATCTGTAGAAGGGGTAAACAACTCTTTGTCCATATAACGCATAACCAATTCCGTGTAATGCGTCCTGAAGGTTTCATAAAACTTGTCTGCTTCTTTTTTCCCTTCCGGGGTCAGTACATAACCAATGTTCTTAAAATTATCTACTCCAACTATACCAATTACGCGGTCAGGGTTGGTGAGCGCCGTTTCCACGATGATGGCACCACTCATGGAGTGCCCGACAAGAATAACATTTTTGAGGTCCAGTGCTTTGATAAGGGTCGATACATCAGCGGCATAATTCTCAACCGTCCAGTCTTTCCTGTTCTTACCTGATTTACCAAAGCCTGGCAGGTCGGGCATTACCACTCTGTAGCCGCCGAGCATAAAATAGCTCGCCTGTCTTACCCAGTAAGAGCGGTTGATGCCCCAGCCGTGAATGAATAATAGTGTAGTATCGCCAACTCTGCTGGCGTCGTAGTCGATGTGCACTCCCTGGTTTTCGACCTTTATTTTCTCTTCTGTAGCGGGTTGGGGAGTAGTGGTAGTAGCAGCATTATTGCAGGCAAATTGCAGGACCAATAGAATTCCTGTCAATATGCCTGCTGTCTGCTTCATTTCTTTGCAGTAATTACTTATTTGATCAGCTCTACATTCATTGCAATGAGACCTTTAGGGCTTTTCCCAATCTGGAAAGAAACCCTGTCGTTCTCTTTGATAGGGGCCGTCAGTTCATTTACATGGACAAAGATGCGTTCCCGGCTTTCGGAATCATTAATGAACCCGAATCCCTTATGGTCATTAAAAAAGGCCACCACGCCTGTTCTTGGAGCGTTCGGTTGCCTCGCTTCTTGTTTGGGAACACCAATCTCGATGTCCTCCTGACGGAATGTTTGTTTTATTCTGGGGTCAACAGGGGTGCTGGTAAGGTTACCATTCTCATCCAGATAAGCCATCATATCATCGAGGCTTTTCTTTTCCTTGCCACCGTTTTTGCGCTCCTTCATCTTCTCCTGCTTTTCCTGCTGCTTCTTTACCCGTTGTTTTTCTCTTTCTCTTTTGTTGAATGTATCCTGTGATCTTGCCATAGTTATTATTTAGTGAGGCCTGCCGGGCAGGCTTTAGTTTACTGAAGCTACTATTAACTGAACGACTCTACCGTAGTTAACTTAGTGATCTCTGTACCGTTGAAAATGCGGGCCAGTGTAGCGTCTTTGGAAGACATGTACTTTTTCACGTTTGCTTCGCCAATGATCCTCCAGAAGTTCTTTCCTTTCAGATCCTCATAGTCATTTGTTTTCAAGAAAATGCCTGTAAAAGAGTTCCTTGTTTTAAAACTTACTTTAACAGGATTGCGGTCGTACTCATTTTTCTTCAGAAAGTTGTCGATTTGTTCAATCGTCATATATTATTATTATTGGTTGAAAGATTGATACTCACAGGATAATGTTTTGATGATCTAAGGGAAGGGACTGGTATTTCAACACCTTGTATGGTGGTTGTAGATCGCCGGAAGGTACACCCTTTTTGGCGGATAGGCGGATTTATTTTAAATATTTGTTTTCCAGCTTCTTAAACATGCACTTTTTACATCACCCGCCGGAACCCTACCAATCTGGCTCCATCATCTACCTCATCATAACAGAATTGGGCCCTTTTGGTTGACATTGGGGCCCGGCTTACCGGAAAACCAGTAGAGCCAGCTCCCCGTAAATAGGTAAAATGCCTGTAATTCACAGAATTACACTTAATATAAAGCGACGCTGCTTTAATTTGCAGCATCCTATTACAAGTACCTATCAAGACTTCCCGACTATGGAACACATTATCAAAAGACTCACTTTTGCCCTTATCCTTTTGTTGGCCGCCGGCACCTCTGCCCCGTCATTTGGCCAAACCAGCCCAAAGGCTGAAGCGGCGCTGAACCAGTACCTCGAAGGCAATATAGCCCAGGCCAAACAAACAGCCAATGAAGCCATCAACGCCGATAAGAACGATGCGCTCGCCTATGCCGTAAGAGGCTGCAGCGAACAATTCGATTTCAACCAGGCTGCCGCACAGGCCGATCTTGAAAAAGCCACAAAGCTGAGCCCCGGCAATGGCGCTTACCAGGCGCTGCTGGCCGACTGCTACCGGCTCAACAACAACACGACTGCCCTTTCCAAAACAACAGCTAACAAGGCCATCAGCCTCCTACCCTCACCCAAAACAGCGTTCGAGTATTACGCACGTGCGTTGGCCTATTACACGGTTGAAAAAGACAAAGAGGCCATGGCCGATTTCACCAAATCGATCGAGTTGAATCCCCGCAATGTCCGTTCATTGAGCAAACGCGGCAGCATGTATTACAGCGCCAAGCAGGATGACCTTGCCATAGCCGATTTTACGAAAAGCATCAGTATCAACGCGCGCTATTCGATACCTTATTATTCCCGCGGCAATGCTTACCTCAACCAGCAAAAGCTTGAACAGGCGATAGCAGATTATACGAAAGCCGTGGAGTTTGACCCCAAATTTGCCGATGCCTGGTTCAACCGGGCTGTAGCTTACAAGCGGATGCAGCAATATGAAAAAGCCCTGGCAGATTATTCCAAAGTGATCACGCTTACGCCCAAAGACTTTGATGTGTACAACAACCGTGGCCATGTTTATTACATGCAACAGCAATACGACCTGGCCATGACCGATTACAACAAAGCCATCGAGCTGAATCCTGGCCTGGCCAACTCTTATGTATTCAGGGGCAACACTTACACGCGGAAGAAACAACCTGAGCTGGCGCTAAAGGACCTTAACAAAGCTATCGAGCTGAACCCAAAGTATGCAGACGCGTGGATGGAAAGAGGCCATGTGTATTACAACAGTAAAATGTATGACGAGGCTTTACTGAATTACAACAAGGTGATAGAACTGGCTCCGCAAAATGCCAACGGCTACCTGTATGCCGGTTTTGTGCACCATGATAAACAGCACTTCAACCAGGCGATCAACCATTACAACAAAACCGTCGAGCTCGATGATAAGAATATGTACGCTTATGTGAACAGGGCCGATGCTTACGAAGCTATTGGCAATTCCAAACAGGCCATCGTTGACCGTAAGAAGTATGCCGACCTTGGCGGTAAGATCGCAGCCACTGGCAGCAACACCATGAAGTCGCTGTTCCCTGCCAGCACTTTCGATCCTACACTGGCCAAATCAGGATTGGCCCGCGGCCTCTCTACGATCCGTGGCCGGGCCTGCTCCAAGTTCGACGGGCTCAGGTTTGATGCGGCAGGTGTAAAAGTGGTATTGTTCCCCGTGACGCCCTACCTCGAAGAATGGTATGACATGCGGGATAAGAAAGAAGATAAAAAGACGTCCGTATACATGTCGAACGAAGCAAACCAATACCGCATCGAAACGACTGCCGACAATGAAGGCCGCTTTGCTTTCGAAGGATTGAAGCCCGGCAAATACTTCATCCAGATCATTCATAGCTTCAACCAACTGAAGACCGCGCGGGTCTATACAGGCCAGGATACCCGCCAGAATGGCCCTGTACGCGAGATCACGAATTACTATTATGACCAGGATTATACTGTTGGGCGTTCCAAACGACTGGAGAAATTCGTAGAGATCAAAGAGGATGGTGAAACCAAAAAGATCACGCTTGCCAACGGCCTGATCAAGAGCTGCGCATTCTAATTGCCCCAAACATCTCCCCCTTTCAGGTTATGGAGTTTGTACAATATGGTGATGATCGCAAATGATGGCCCATGCTAATTTGCCTGTCATAAAAACATACACTATGGCAGTACTCATCTCCTCTACAGTAAAAGGACAAACCAAAGAAGGTTACGACAGCGTGTTGGCAGCTGTTAGCGACGCAGTGAAAGCAGCGCCCGGGTTCATTATGCATTTTGCGCATCCCGCCGAAGGCGAATGGCTGGTATATGAAGTGTGGGAATCCAAAGCAGCAGCCGACAAATGGTTTGGCACTTATGTGGTTCCCAACCTGCCCAAAGGCATCCATCCCAAACGTGCTTACCAGGAATTGTATAGCATTGTGATCCCGGACTTACAACTTAAATAGATCCGTACATATCGATATGCTCAACGTTAGGCCGGTTTCCGGCCTAACCTGTTTGTAGACGCTCTTCCCCAGAAAACAAGTCAGAAAGTTATCTTCCTATTAAATTCTCATTAATTACCACAACTCATTAAGGTTAAGTACATTTACTCTTCATAGTTATTTCTCTTTGTTGTACTTTCACAAAATAAGGTATGCATACCCGTCTCCCTGCCCCATTCATCTTCCTTGAAAGCCTTTCTTCTGTATCCCTGGGATAACGCAATCCAATCTTTCTTCTATTTATTTCATTTAAACCTTAATCATGAAACATTACAAACTAATGTTAGGGCTGGTTATTGCCCTTGGCCTTATCACCTCCTGCAAGAAGCACGACTATCCTCCACATGGCGAAGTATGGCAGCTAAGCAAGGTTCAACGTAGCAGCCTTGAGTACAGGTACGACAATCAGCACCGTCTTACGAACATCAACAGGGTACCCTGGGGCTTTGGTCCTAATTTCCAGATCACGACTGATCAACTGGGACGGCCACTTACTTTAAAGGATTCCATTTCACCCAACAGCCCTGATCAGTTTATTTACCAGTATGGCAAACTGACAGGGATCAGTGGAAGCCAGACTACACCTACTACTTTTACGTATGATTCGAAAGGACGCATAATCCGGAAAGATGGCAACGCGAATTACTACAGTTATGTGATCTATGAGTACGAAGGCAATTCGCGCAACTTCAAACGTGCGTCGTTTTTCTCCAACTCCTCAACGGCCCGTGCAACCTCAGAACCTGCTGCCGACGTGATCATAGAGTACACACGCGACAACAAAATAAACCCGTACAGCACTATCGCCAATTCGAATGTCATTCCTTTCTTTTTCGCCGAATACATGGGACCCACGTTTTATGATCCCGTAGTACCCAACAATTCAGTAAAGGAGGAATACTTTGGAAGAGTGGACACCGGCTACTTCAAGTTCATGGAACACCAGTACACCTATGTGTATGAAAACGATTATCCGACAACCTTTACATTTCAGTACATCTCTTACAGTTTCCCCAACGGAACACCCAGTTACGCGCCCCCTCAACCCGGTGGCTATACGTATACTAAGTGGCACTATTAATAAGTTGTTGATCGCTCCCTTTTCCTTTAAATCCGAACCGGCGGCCTATGTGGCCGCCGGTTCTATTTTTAATAATATGGAAGTAAATGATTACTGCAACAACCGGTATGTAATACCATTTCCATACGCGAAGCCAATCACTCCGCGGTTCACCGTGTAATAAGCCCTGGTGAGCTGGTTACTGCTGTTGGAAACGCCGTTGCTGATCTCCAGCACGCGATTGTAGGTATAGGTACCGCCAATGGCCAATGAATCGAAGCACATTTGGCGAGGCGCATTGCAGGAAGGCTGGGAAGTACCTTCAATGGTAGCGAAATCAAAACCGGCTCCTATCTGGTAATTATCTTCGGGAGAAAAAATAGACAGGAATACAATGGGGCGGCTGTCGACAGACATATTGATAAACGGTTTTCCACCCACGGTCATATTGATCTCCATGAACTCTTCATATACATATGCCTCACAAGTGGCGCAGGCAGACTTCTTGGTGGTGCCACGCTTCACATTTACCGCCGCTTCGATCGTAGCTCCCTGGTTGCTGGTAAACTTTACTGTTTGACCATTACCATAAGGAAGCATTTGCTTGAGTTGATCGGAAAGAAATAACGTTTGCAGATCCTGCTCTTTTTTACTGCAGGCTGCCAATAAACATAGTATAAACAAGGCGCACCATGAAATGCTCGTTCTCATCATAATCATTATCTGTTAAGGGGCATCCAGTTGTTACAACCGGCCGGTCAACGCAATAAAGAAACAAACTTTTAGCGTAACCTCAAAGCCCGTAAGGTCATCAAGCCGTTATATTTGGGAACCTTCCCTGCAACCGGGAATGTTCCCACTAAAAAAATGAATTCCTTTTCCTTTGATAAGTAATGGTTATTGCAAAGATTGTGTATACAACGACTGCAAAAAACCAATACTCGCCATATGAGAATTCTTCTCTTTATCCTTCTTGTCGTGTGCACCGTCAATACCCGTGCACAATCTTTCAGCAGCGGAAACATAGTAGTGGTCAGAATCGGCACAGGCACGCTTCCTATGACAACGGGCGTCGCTCAACCCGTATTTCTCGACGAATACTCACCTTGTGGTGAACTGGTGCAAAGCATCGCACTACCCACAGCCGTCAATGGCAGCCACCGCCGTCTCACATTACCTTCTACTTCGGTCGACTTCAGCGAAGGCTTCATGAGCCTTTCAGAAGACGGTCAATACCTGGCACTGGGTGGCTATGATGCCGCTACCGGCACAACCGGGGTTACGGCTTCCAACAGCACTACCGTCAACAGAGTGGTAGCGGTGGTCGATGCAGCTGGCAGTGTGAACACCACTACTGCCTTCAGCAACCGGTTCAGCACGGTATCCATCCGCTCGGCCGTTGTGAACGGCACCAACGTTTGGGCTACCGGCGGCAATGGTGGCGTTGTTTACGCCACCCTGGGCAGCACAGGCACCTCCAACACACTGATTTCCACTTCCACCGGGCGCTGCCCCGCCATTTACGACGGACAGTTGTACACTACCTCTACGGCTACCGGCCTCCGGCTGGCGCGGGTAGGTACCGGATTGCCTACGGCAACGGGGACCACCCTACAAAACCTGCCGGGCTATCCCTCCAGCGGCGGAAGCCCTTTCCAATTCTTCATGGCCCGCCTCAATGGTAGTGACACTGTGAACGTGCTTTACGTTGCAGACAACAACGTTCTTAAGAAATATTCTCTTGTATCCGGCTCCTGGACGGACAATGGGACCATCGGGGTCTTTGGCGACCGGTTCCGGGGCGTTGCCGGCGTGGAGGCGGATGGTATCGTAACGTTGTATGCCGTACGCCGCAATGATATTGGTGGTGAACTGGTTAGGTATATCGACAGCACCGGGCACAACGCCAGTTTCTCCAACCTGAAACCGGTGATCATTGCACAGGCAGATACCAACAAAGTATTCAGGAGTGTAGCCATGGCGCCGCAGGCTTTGGCGATGGCAAAAAAAGCCATTACAGCCAATGATAATACGAGCTTTCGCGTGCTTTCCAACAACAAAGGGCCGGTAGTAATTGCAGAGATCACAGCCGCACGCGCGCTGAATGGTGTGGTGCAGGTATACGACCTCAATGGCCGGATATTATATACACGTAAGGTGTCAGCTGAAAAAGGCATGAACCGCTTTCCGCTGGATATGCCGGCAAACGCCCGCGGTCTCTTCATGGCCACCTTCATCACCCTGCAAGGGCATCTGCTCACCAACAAGTTCATCTACTAATCACCTTAAACTACTCCCATGAAACATACTACACTCCGTGCAGTCATTATATTGCTATTGCTGTGTGGCATGGCAGCCGGTAAAAGCTACGCTGTGCTTAACCAGCCTGCATTGTCCGCACCGCTCAATGGCAGCACCGGTTATGTGCGCAATCCATCTTTCACCTGGCTGGCCGTTACTAATGGATACAGCTACGACATACAACTGGCCACAGACACCAGCTTCACCAACATCATCGTTACCCGCACCAACCTCAACATCACCCGGTTTGTACCTGTAAGCCAGTTGCCGGTAGGAAAAGTATATTGGCGCGTAAAAGCAAGGAACGAAGCCGGCACCGATTCCAGCGCCTGGTCATCCCGCTTCACTTATATCGTGGCACAACCCACACGTACCTATACCATCCCTGCCAACGCCACACTTAAAGCGATCAAGGATACCATGCGCAAGGCCATCATGAATACGCCTTCTGTACTGGCTTTTACAGCTGACTCCACCTATTACATCGAAGGTAGCTTCACGGGTTTGTTTGCCATCGACACCACCAACATCAATGACCTCATCATAGAAGGCAACAACGCCCATATCATTATCAAAAACAATCCGCATGTAGGGTTCATGCGCATACAAAATTCCAATCGTGTAACGGTAAGAAGATTGACTGTAGACTGGGACCCATTGCCGCATACCCTGCTCGATGTGATCAGTGTGAACAATACAGACACCACCGTGCTCAATATCAATGTGCGGCTGAGAACAGTAACGGGCAAGGCCTCCCCCTACTACCCTGCCATCTACAACAATCCTTCCTTTACTGACCATTGGTCATGGGCTTACCTCGTGGACCCTACCGATCCCGGCAGCCTGAAGAAGATCAACAACAATACAGTGGGAATACAACCGGCCGACGTGACGCCACTGGCCTGTAAAGACACGCCTGTTTACAACATCTACCACACCGGCACCAAGTCTGGCAAATACTTCAACGTAGGCGATGTATTATCCATCGTGGCGCGCGATAATGTAGGCCCGCTCTTCAGCACCCGCAATTGCATCGACCTGGTGTTTGACAGCATCATCAACTACGCCAGCCCCATTGGTTGCTATTATTCCTACGATGGCAGCGATATGAAAGTGCTCAATTGCCAAACACCGCTGAAGGACGCCAGCAGGCTTGTCTCCGCCAATGCAGATGGTGTGCACTGCCGCGCCAATGCCATTGGTCCCTGGGTAGAAAATAGCACCTTTATCGGCAATGCCGATGATGGTGTGGCCCTGTACAACAAAGGCATATTTGTAAGGTCAAAAATAAATACCACTACCCTCACAGTCACCAACAATGAATTTATGAACCTGAAGAAGGGACATATCTTCCGGATCTACACACCCAAAACTGGTAAGATCATGGGCACCAACTTCACAGTAGACACGGTGTTCCTGCAAAGCGGCGCTTACCGTGTACAGTTCTCGCCTGCCATCCCTACCAGCGACTATGACAGTCTTGTCGATATGAACATCGCCGACCTGCAGCAGAATGTGCAGTTATTCAACACAAACCTGCGCAATGAACGGTTTATGATCAGCAACAACCGCTTCACAGTGCGGGCAAGGGGTTCCATCATTCGTTCGGCCAAAGGCATGATAGAAAACAATCAATATTTCAGCTGTTCTTCGCCAGCTATCTCCCTGTACAACGAAGCTGCCTTCTGGTACAATGGCCTTTACAGCCGCGATATCTGGATCACGAACAATGATATCAGGAACAGTGGTTTCGATAACCTTGGTGCAGATGCCGGCGCTATCAATGTGCGCATCAACAAGATCGATTCCGTTGCACTGAATACTTATAACGATGTAATGTCGCCCACGTCGAAAGACCATGCGAACATCTTTATCAAGAACAATACGATCACGAATTTTGCGCAGCACGGCATTTCTTTGTTCAATGCTGCTAACTGCGTTATCCAGGGCAATACGTTCATCAGCACCATGAGCGGTTTCTTTTGGCCGGGCAACCATTACGGTATTTATATCAATACTACCAATGGCTCGTCAATCATCAGCAACAATTTCTCCGGCGATACCAGGACTCCCAAAACACTGATACAACAGATCAATGATTCCGGCACCACGATAGTACCCTAACAGATTCCAACCACGCAGTAAGCCGGCACAACAGTGCGCGGCTACAGGAGCGGCCTCTTGCAAGAGGGGCCGCTTTTTTACTTAAATCAGTAAAAAGTACCACGTTTACGCCAAAATACACCATAACAATTGCACTTTTCAAGTGTAGCTTTGTGGGGTAAACATAAGCCTCATGGCAAAAAAGACAATACCGGTATATGATATCTGTAATATCAGCCCGGAAAAAGGCGGCAACGAAGATCTGATGGCCGACAGGTTGTCCAGCTACCTCGATAAGTATTATGCCAGCCTGCATTTTCCTCACCGGCATTCCTTCTATCACCTGGTGCTGTTTACCAAAGGAAAAGGAACCCATACTATTGACTTCACTACGTTCGACGTAAAGCCTTTTCAGTTGTATTGTATGATACCTGGTCAGGTACACAGCTGGCAATTTGAAGGCAAAATGGAAGGGTATATCATCAACTTTTCCGATAGCTATTTCAAATCGTTCCTGCAAAATGCACAATACCTCGACCGTTTTGCTTTTTTCAGCGGCAGCAGTGAAGAAAGTGTAAAACAGCTGACGATCGACACCCATAAAGAAGCACTGCATTTATTCGAATCCATACTCACCTGGTCCGACAACGAGTATAAACAACATAGCGATATGGTGCGGGCACTTATGCTACAATTCTTTTTGCTGGTGGATTACACACTCGATGGCCAGAAGAACAGGGCCATTCCACAGCAAAAGCTGGTTTTGTTGCGGGGATTCAGGAAGCTGATCGACATGCACTACCGGTCGCTGCGGTTACCGAAGGAATATGCCGACCTGCTATACGTAACGCCCAACCACCTCAATGCCCTGTGGCAGGACATGCTGGGCAAAACAGCCGGAGAATTGATCCGCGACAGGGTGCTGTTGGAAGCCAAGCGGCTGCTCACCAATGCAGGGATGACGGTAACGGAGATAGCGTATGACCTCAACTTTCAGGACAACTCCTATTTCAACCGCTTCTTTAAAAAAGCCACGGGCGTAACGCCGGACGAATTCAGGAATAAACAATTTGCAGAATCAAAATAAAAGACCATGAAAGAGATACCCCTTACAGTAATGGCAACTACTCCAAAAGAAAGCAAACCCAGCGCATTGAACCTGCTCAAATGCAAATGTCCCCGTTGCCGCCAGGGAGATATGTTTGTGGACCCTAACCCCTACCACCTCAAACGCACCATGAAAATGAATGACCGCTGCCCGGTATGCGCGCAACCTTTCGATATAGAAGTAGGATTCTATTATGGCTCCAGCTACGTAAGCTATGGCCTGTCCATCGCCATCAGCGTAGCCTCACTCATTGCATGGTATGTATTGATCGGCTTCAGCACACAAGACAATCGCTTCTTTTACTGGATGGGCGCCAATGCCCTTTTACTAATTGTACTGCAGCCCATACTGATGAGAATAGCCAGAACCCTGTGGCTTGCTTTCTTTATCCGCTACGATAAAAACTGGAAAGACCACAACCCGGATGAACCAGAAAGGATTAATAAAGATCACATGAATGCGTGGTGATAAAACGGTCAGGCCGCTTGAGCGGCCAGACTGATTGACCGCCTGGCCTTTGAAGACTTGCGTCTCCGCCCCCACCAGATATAAAAGCCCGTTACCGGCAAACTGGCGCAGATAAGGCTACCTATAAAAGCGAGGATAGCTCCCGGCAGGTCTAAGATCTTTCCGGTATGCAGGCCATAATTGGATACGCGCCATTTTGTGCCCAGCGTCTTTTGTTCCTGTAGTTCCCGAGCATACTCTGTGCCTGTATCCAGGTCATAATAAAAATTGTCCGACTCTTCCCAGATGGTGCCGCCTTCATACTGCAAGAGACATTGAACAGTTCTCTTTGCTTCATTGGGCAGCACAAAGATCCGCTTGAAATGTTCCCGTTTGGACCGGACATCATTGTAGGCAATATCGATAGCGGCTGTAGAAGATAAGGGATTGGCATTGACTGTTGCAGGCTTTGCCGGTACACCGGTCTTTCTTTCGGACCCCAGCAATTTATAAACACCATTCTCCCACCACGTGAACGACCATACCAGCCCCGTAATGGCAAAGAATATTCCTATAGTAAGAATATAGAATCCAAGAATATTATGCAGGTCATAGTTCTTGCGTTTGAATGAAGTAGTCTTTTTCCACTTGAAACTAAAACGCTGTTTGGCAGCCGCTTTGTTCCGTGGCCACCAGAGGATCAGGCCAGAGATCAGCATCAGTAAAAAGATCAGGATGGAAGTACCTACGATCATACCGCCTATCTCATGTCTGAGGTAAAGACTCTGGTGAATTTGCCGGGACACCAGAAAGAAATCATAGAGCATATTCACTGTACCTGTCACTTCGCCCGTATAAGGGTTCACAAACATCCTGTCATAATATTCATAGCCCCCACTGACCCAAATACTCTTTTCGGCTTTTTCCTTGTCAAACTTGAATGACACAAACATATAAGCCTTTTCCGGATCATCTTTGATCAGCACCTGCTCCATCGACCGGCCGGCAGGAGACGCTTTCCTGGCAATCTCCATCAATTCAGAAAGTGGTTTGAGAACGGGTTTCTCAGGCACCTCCACATAAACAGCCTTGCGGTGAAAGAGATTGAACAGCTCTTCCTCGAATGCATACAAGCAGCCAGTGATGCTGACAATAAAAACAATAAGCCCGGAACCAAGTCCGAGCCAGCGGTGAAGCTTACCTACAATAACTTTAGCCGTCATCTGAGTTTCGCAGTTAATTGGGCGCAACCCGTGCCAGCGCATTAGGCGACAGTACGGATTGCTTAAAACGTAGATGCAAAACTCCTGTGAATATTTGTTATCGGCTTACTCAATCAGGAAATTCAAATACCGGGATCGGAAAAATCGAAGAGGTGACACCTTCGGGAAGATGTCACCTCTTAATATTATTGTAAAATAAAAACTGTTAGCGTCTATTTAAACCGTCTTCAGGCGCAGAAAATCATACATCACATATACTGCTTCCGACAGGAACAGGTCGCGCTTGAGTGAATTGAGCCAGGACTTATTACTATCATTCTTAAACTGTTCCTTGTTCTTCAGCGATTCTTCCATGTCTGTAGTATTCTTCACCTGCATGGGTTTTGCAGATACCAGTTGCTTGCGGATATCACCTACTTTGGTCTGCAGCTCTTTTTCCTGCACCCGGTACTTATCCAGCTGAAGCGCATAGATGCCAGAACGGTTCTGCAGCCATTGCAGGTTCTTCGAAAGCGACATCAACGTAGAATCCTGCTGCATGCGTAAACCGGAAGAAGCCACTACTTTGGGAATATCACCCTGCTCATCCATCAAGGCAAAAGGAACAGCCTGAATCGTATCCCAGGCAAGCGCCGTGGGGTTATTTTTCTCCTGCATTTTATAAGGCTCATAAATACCGGGCAGCTTGATATCGGGTTCGATGCCCTTCAGCTGCGTGGCAGCACCGGTAATACGATAATACTTTTGCAGCGTTACATGCAATGTGCCGAGGTCGGTATTCACATTGTTATTAGTACGGTTATCGCCTACACCAAAAGGCCGTTGTACCGATCCTTTGCCATAGGTAGAACTGCTGCCCACGATAATGCCACGATGGTAATCCTGGATAGCAGCAGCAAATATCTCCGCGGCAGAAGCACTCATTTCATTCACCAGCACCACCAGCGGTCCATCATACAACACCGCCTTTCCTTTTACGCGGCTTACGTACGGCTCACCAGCGGGGCCTTTCACCTGCACCACAGGACCTTCTTTAATGAACAGTCCGATCATATTGATCACTTCACCGAGGCTGCCGCCGATATTGTCGCGGATGTCGATGATGATACCTTTTACATTTTCCTGCTGCAGGCGGGCCAGTTCACGCGCCATATCCACCGCACAGCTACGACCATTGGCATCGCCAAAGTCGGTATAGAATTTCGGGAAAGTGATATAACCCAGCTTCACCGAATCTTCGATGATCGCACTCTTTACAAAAGTATCGTCCAACTGCAGCGCTTCCCGTTTAATGGTCACATCCTTTAAGGTGCCATCATTTTTGCGGAACGTGATGGTAACCGTGGTGCCCTGTTGGCCACGCGTCAGCTTGATCACTTCACTCATTACAAAACCGGCCACTTCAACAGGCTTGCCGCCTTGCTGCGTTACCTTCACAATGATATCTCCCTTTTCTACCTGACCCGATTTCCAGGCGGGACCGCCGATCATCAACTCACCAATACCGATCTTACCCTGGTAATCGGCCAGCAAAGCGCCAATACCATAATACACACCACTCAGGCTTTCCTGAAACTCTCTGCGGTCAACCGGCAGGAAGTAATTGGAGTGCGGGTCATATAAGTTGGTAATACTATTTACATAAGTATTGAAAGCCTCTTCATCGGTAGTCAGCTTGGTGAGGTTGGCAATGTTGCGCTTTTCGATACGCAGAATGGTTTGCCGCGCCTTCTCTTCCAGCTGAGCCTCCGTTTGCTTGTTGGCCGTATCGCGCGCATGAATATCGAGCAGGTCTTCATATTGACCCAGCACCTGGTACTTGAGGTAATTGTGCCAGCGCTTTTTCAGGTCATCAGCACTCTTGCTATAATCCAGTTTATCAGTATTGGTATTGTAAACCTCTTGTGTAGTGAATTTGAAAGGCTGTTTCAGCAACTCTTCTATCATCAGTTCCGACTCCTTGAGCCGTTGTTTGAAAGTAGTGTTCACCACTTTATAAAAGTGAACTACTTTGCCCTTCATCTCATCATCCAGCTGAAGCTCATACTTCTTGAATTGATGTAAATCATCCCGCAGGAAAAAACGTTTGCCGGGGTCCAGCTGCTCGAGGTAGGAAGTAAACACCTGCGCCGAGAACTTATCATCCAGCTTCGGTGGCGCATAATGGATCTGCTGCATCATGTCGGCAGTATTGTGGAACACGAGATCGATATTCTCGGTCACTTTACTTTTCTGCGCACAGGCCGTGGAAGCTGAGAGTACAGACAGGGAGGTTACAAAAAGGACAAACAGGTTGCTGCGACACTTCATCATACAAGACAATTTCGATTTATAATGTAGGTACGTCAACAAATTTAACGTTCCCAAGCCTTACTTGTTTTCCATTCATGGATTTACTGGTCCTACCATTCTCCGTAGGCACCAAAATAAGCCGCCCCCAGCAATCCGGTCTTATCATTCTTGATGATACGGATGGGAACGCTTTCCAATAGATGCTGCATGCGGTCGCAATCCATATAATGGCGGTAAAAAGCAGTCTGCAACAACAGCGGTGCGATCTTGGGTGGAATGCCGCCTCCCAGGAAAACCCCGCCGGTAGCCTTCATTTTCAGCACCAGGTTGGAAGTTTCGCGGGCAATATACTTTACAAAAACGTCCATGGTTTCCACACAAATGGCGGCTTTATTATGCAGGGCAGCCTGACTGATCACGGCAGAATCGTCTTTTTCTGTGGCCAGCTGTTCAGTAAGCCAGGCAGGCTCTTCCCTTTTCTTTACATCACGCAAAAAAGTATAAATGCTGGTAACGGCAGGGCCGGCGGCCACTTTTTCCCAGCTTACCACTTCACTATCCTGCTGCAGGTGCTTGCACAACTCCATGTCGAGGTCGGTACGGGGTGAAAAATCACAATGTCCACCTTCCGTAGGGAATGGGAAATACGCTTTGCCATTCCAATAGAGGCCAGCCTCCCCCAGCCCGGTGCCGGGCGCTATGATCGCCATATTGCCCACAGCATTCTCTTTGCCGGGATGGATGGTGATGAAATCTTCGGGTTGCAAAGCGGCCAATCCATAGGCCATCGACTCCAGATCGTTGATCAACACCACTTTGGGTACGCCGGTATCCTTAGCAATATCTGCCTGGTCAAGCACCCAGCTCAGGTTGGTGAGGTCAACCTTGCCATTCAACACGGGGCCAGCCACGCCAAGACTTATGCGATCGGGCGTAGGTTGATCATAATCCGACAAAAAATGTTGTATAATAGAAGTAAGCGATTTGTATTCACCTGAGGCATAACGAGCAGCCTGTATCTGCTTTATTCCTTCCGGTGTAACCTTGTAACTGGCCAGGTTGGTTTTGGTACCTCCAATATCACCAGCCAATACAGTAAATCCATCAGCAGGTACTTCATTACGACGCGGCAAAGACAAAGGAATAGATAGCTGGCTCATTGTTATACGCTTATTATTGATCTATATAAATGAATGAGTTGTAAAAATAGAATACAGAAGCCAGAATCCAACATTAGAATGGAATAAGCAAAAAGAAGGCAGCATACAACCAACAACGGCCTTCGGTCCAGACTGTCAGACTGTTAAACTTTAACAATTTTCCGGCATGGTTATTATAATAAATCAAGGCAAGTTGTTAACTTGCAATTAACCTTGAGATAACCACTCCAATTTTAGATTCCAATTCCCTACTCCAATCCCCTGAAATAACTACCGCTGTCGTACCACTACAATTGCTTTGAGCATTTGTGTATGCTTACTCGATGAAATATGAACAAGTATTTATTACTACGCGACAACAAGCAATCGGGGCCTTACTCAGTGGACGAGTTGGAAAAATTGGGCCTTAAACCTTATGACCTTGTCTGGTTGGATGGTAGAAGTGCTGCCTGGCGCTACCCCAGTGAGATAGACGAACTGAGGCACTTTGCACCAGCAGGGGAAGAACAACCTTACGATCGCTTCTACAAGAAAAAAACTACACAGCAGGCTACTGCTGCACAGCAAACAACCAGCAACGTTACACAGCAGGAAACTACACAGACAGAAGTGACAGTTGTTGTTCCGCAGCATATTACTCCCAAGAAGATATATGTTACATTGCCTGCCGGCACTGGTAATCGTAATACCAATACGGTAACGACTACCAACAATAGCAAGTCAGAGCAGGCAAAAACACAAACAGCCGAGCAGGAAGCCAACGCTAAGCTGCTTAATGAAAAGTTTGCCCGCCTGCGCGAAGAAAAGATAAAACAGGCTGAAGCGATGGCGGCCACCACGCCTGCTATCACTAATAAAACGATAGCCAGCAAACCCATCGCCACACAAACGACTACACCGGTTGCAGGATTCTCAGAAATCGTAGAACAACACCGTCCCCTACAGGAAGAAACACTGGCGCCCGCACACCTGCGCAACAGCAACAACAAGCTGCTGATGCGGAGCATCGTTGCCGCCTGCCTGGTACTGGGAGGTATTATTATAGGACTGGTGATCAGCAACAGCCGCCAGCAAAAGAACAATGCAGCTCTCGACGAGATCGTGCGGAAGATACAGGAGCGCGAAAAACGTCTTCAACTGGCAGCACAGACTGTGGCCACGCCTATACAAACAGTCATCACGGCTAACGATCCGGGCACTGTGGGCCAGCAGGAACCACCAGCAGAAACTGCCAGTGGCAAACAAGCTTTGATAGACAAGCCAGTCGATGTACCAGCTAAAAAGGCAGCTATTCCTGCTACCAAAGAAACCCAGCCGGCAAAAGATGAACAACAGCAAAACATCAAGATCATCCCGGCAGTGGTGACCAACAAGACTGAAGAGAAGCCGGCCAACAATCCCGAAATAGAAAAGACACGCCGCAACATTCACCAGTTGGTGGCGGTAGATGCCAATAAATACAAGACAGGTGTACTGGGTGGCATTTCACAATTGAAGCTCACTCTTTCCAACAATAGCCTTTATCCGCTGGACGAGGTGGAAGTGGAGGTACGCTATCTTGGACCCGAAAAGCGGGTGGTAAAGACCCAGTTGCTTCGCTTCAGTGATGTAGCAGCCGGAGAACAGAAAACAGTTGAGGCACCCAATACCAATAGAGGGGTTACAGTTGACTATACTATTACCCGCATCAACTCCAAGGCACTGGGCCTTGCACATGCAGGGTATTAAATTCAGGTTAACTTATTATGTAATATATTACCCAAAAGCGATCGGAAGCCCGGTCGCTTTTGCATTTGATAGCAGTTTCCCTATCTTCGCACCGGATCAGCCCCCTCGCTTACATTCCCTTGGCACAGAAATTGAAAGAACATCACGCTGCGATTGCAATACGACGTTTTCCCCTCAGCCGTTTTTAACCGTTCTCTTATGGAGATTTCCTGCCCTTTTGTGCAGGAAGGGATATGATTGTACCATCGCTAAAACCATCAGTTATGAAAAAGACCATGGCCACGTTGATCGTTCTTATCATCGCGGTTGCCAGTTTGCATGCCGTGCGCGTCATGCAACAGTCTTCAATTGCAGGGAAAATTTCTCCATCAGACGGAGCGGATGTTGTGGTAGCCATCAATGGCACCGACTCATTAAAAGTAAAACCATCCGACGGGGGATTCAACTTTATTGTAAAACCGGGTTCCTGGAAAATATGGGTAGATGCTAAAAATCCCCATAAAGATGTGACCCTCGATGCCGAAGTAAAAGAGGGACAAATTACCAATCTCGGAGAGATCAAACTCCAACAGTAATAACTCATTATAAGGACGGCTCAGAACGAGAAAGCCGGGCTGCAATACTGCGGTCCGGTTATTCTTTTGCATTGTATATTGCAGGTCAATCCCGGATTTGCATGAAACATATTGTAGTGTTTGGCGCCGGCAAATCAGCCACCTGCCTTATCGAATACCTCACCACCACTGTGCAAGCCAACAGTTGGCAACTCACAGTAGCGGATAGCAACCTCGCTGCTGCCCGTTCCAAAACAGGCGATGCCCCCCATACCCAGGCGGTGGCCATCAATGTGGAAGACGATACCAGCCGCAGCGCCCTTATTACAACAGCCAGTCTGGTGATCTCTTTACTCCCGCCTTCCCTCCATTTCCTCGTAGCCAAAGACTGTGTGGAATTGGGTAAGCACCTGCTCACCGCTTCCTACATAGATGAACGGATTGCTGCATTAGCGCCACAGATCGAAAACAAAGGATTGCTGTTCCTGTGCGAAATGGGCCTCGATCCCGGCATTGACCACATGAGCGCCATGCAGCTCATACACCGCATCAAAGCATCAGGTGGCCGCATCACCGCCTTCAAATCACATTGCGGCGGACTGGTTGCACCCGAAAACGACGACAATCCCTGGCATTATAAAATAAGCTGGAACCCACGCAACGTAGTACTGGCCGGCAAGGCTGGCGCCATTTTCAAAGAAGAAGGGCGCGAGATTCACCTGCCCTACGAACAGCTCTTCGACCCCAAACGCGGCGTCAACATCCCTGACCTTGGTTTTCTGGCCTGGTATCCCAACCGTGACTCCCTCAGCTATATACCCGTATACCAATTGGAAGAAGCAGCCACTTTTATACGCACCACCCTGCGCTATCCCGAATTTTGCTTTGGTTGGAAAAACATCATCGAACTAAAACTGACCGACGAAACGGAGCAGTACGATACCGATGGAATGACTCTCCAACAGTTCTTCCATCAGCACTTTACCACACACGGTTTTTCGGAATGGATAGAGAAACAACTCACCGCCCGCATTGCACAAACCAAAGAGCTGCTGGAAAAACTAAAACAGTTACTGGAAGCAGAGAAAGAGGTAAATGAAGATGACCGCAAAGCACTGCAGGATTTCATGATGGTAGACGACAACGGACATCTCATGGACATCAATCTCGATGAAGTAAAAACAAAAGCAGCCGCCACCGTAGCCGGGCAAATGCACGAAGCCAACCTGTCCATGAAACAACTTTTCTTCCTGGGCATGGACGATAAGGAAACCCTGATCAATAAAGGCACCTGCAGCACTGCAGATGTATTGCAGTTTGCCCTCGAGAACAAATTGGTATTAGGCAAAGAAGACAAAGACATGATCGTGATGCTCCACGAAATAACCTATGAAACAGCCGACAACATTTCCAATACCATCAGCAGCACGCTCATTGTAAAAGGCCAGGACCAACTGCGCACAGCCATGGCCAAAACAGTAGGACTACCTCTGGGCATTGCTGCCAAATTGATACTACAGGAAAAGATACAACTCACCGGCCTGCATATACCCATCACTGAAGCGATCTATGAACCAGTACTCGAAGAATTGGAACAGCACGGCATTGTATTCATAGAACATATTTCATAACACGCTACTTACTCAACAGCGCCTTTAGTTCCTGCACACCGGTAGTAGCAGGTTGCTCGATAACCGTGAGGTTGAGAACAGATGAAGTATAAGGCACCTTCTTGTCGACAATATATTTAGGAATAGCATAAGGAGCATAATTCACCAAACCGGCAGCCGGGTACACTACCAGCGAAGTACCTATGATGGCAAATATATCAGCATGCCTTACAATACGCGCTGCTTCTTCTATCAGCGGCACCGGCTCTTCAAACCAAACAATATGAGGCCGCAGTTGCGCACCATCTTCTGCTTTATCGCCCAGGTTGATATCCCCTTTGATCTCATACACCAGCGATTCATCCAGCTCACTACGCATTTTGAATATCTCACCATGCAGGTGCAATATATTGGTAGAACCCGCCCGTTCATGGAGGTCATCGATATTCTGCGTGATGATATGTACATCGAAAAGCTCTTCCAGCTCAGCGAGCCCATAATGCGCAGCATTGGGTTGCGCCTCCAATACATTCTGGCGACGCATATTATAAAAATCAAGCACCAGCTTCTGATTCTTGGCCCACGCCCGTGGCGTAGCCACCTCCGTTACCTCATATCCTTCCCACAAACCATCACTATCGCGGAAAGTCTTTAACCCGCTCTCTGCACTAATACCTGCACCCGTAAGGACTACTAATTTCTTTTTCATTGATAATATTGTCTTATTTTAATAAGCTTTTTACTTTATCAGCAATTCACTGCCGATTCACGATTGCCGACTGCCGTAAAAATACAGAAGGCGCCTGGCAACACCAAAGCCGCCAAACGCCATTCTGCTTTATTAAGAACCCAGCAACGAGAAACGTATATCAACTTTGAATATCACCCTGGTTCGTATCCCCACGAACCATATCGACAGACGGGACAGCCTGTGTTACAGGAACCACTTTTTTAGCAGCACGGTATCTCCTGTACAACCAAATGCCTGTCAATACCAACAGCCACACTGGCCAGATCGTAATCAAGAGAAGCAAGAACTCCCCTACCCATTGCAGTCCGGCCGTTAACGCCAGCAATACTTTCTGACCAAAGCCGGGCGGCGTATCCACCTCCTTAGCCTGCGGATTCATCACCTGGAAGTAACTAAGCTGAATAGTGCTGTAAGCAGCAGCATGCGTAAGATAATTGACACGGCCGGCGGCAGCTTCCATATTCTCCTGTATCTCGTCGATCTCACTTTGCACCTGTAAGATCTCTTCCATATTTTTGGCTTGCTTCAAAAAGTCGAGATAGCGTGCCCTTGCCTGGCGTTTGGCTTCCAACCTCGATTTGGTATCCACCACTTCACCTGTTACATCCTGCGAAGTGATCTTCTTCACGAGTATCTTTTCCTTGCCCGGCGTTAGCGCCAATACCGCCTTATCAAACTGTTCAACCGGCACTTTGATCGTCACCGTATTTTCAATCTTATAATCCGACTCACCCTGCTCTTCCTGCGCCACATAGCCACCCGCCTGCTGAACAGCATCATGTACCAGCCTGTTGAATTGCAAATAATCCTTTACCTCCACAGATAACGTGGCATTTTTGATGATCTTCTTATTCCAGTCAGGATTTACCACAGCAGGCTGTTGAGGAACTTGTTGTTGCCGTTGTTGCTGCGGAGCAGGCGACTGCCGCTTATCTTTTTCTTGTGGAGGTGCTCCCTTATCGGCGTTATTCACGTTCTTATATATACCTTCATTGCCTGGCACTTCTTCCATCTTAAATTCTTCCGATCTGATTTCCTGCAACTGCACATCAGCCGGCGCTGCAGCAACAGAGTCGGTGGCAACCATTGCAGCATTTTTGGAATCATAATTACAGGCAGAGAAAGTCACCAGCAGTATCGCACATAGCGATAACTGCCATTGTTTGTTGTACATCATGGCTATACTTTTTAGCGTAAGTGATGATTAGATGCAGTGAATTTTATTTTACATAAAATCCATTACACAGAAAGTAAAAAGCCATTAAATAAAGGGAGGTAACCCAATGAAAGTGTTAATGTTTTTCACCAGCCAGTTCCATCACCACAGCCCATTCCGGGTCGGTGACGGGGCCCACCGATAACCTACCAAGCCGTACCAGCGCCATATTGGCCAGTCGCTTGTCGCCCTTGATCTGGGCAAGACTTACCGGTTTCTTTAATCGTTTATAAGGAGCAAGATCCACCACAACCCAGGCATCTTCATCAGTAGTAGGATCCTGGTAAAACTCTTTCGTTACTTTGGCTATGCCTACAATCTCCAGGCCTTCGTTGCTATGATAATACAACACCTGGTCGCCCTTCTTCATCTCCTTCATAAAATTGCGGGCAGCATAATTGCGCACACCATCCCAATACGTCTCCTTATCTTTTTCGAATTGCTCCCAGGAATATTTGAAGGGTTCAGACTTGACAAGCCAGTAAGCCATGGTAGTGATTTAATGACGGATTGTAATTAAAAAAGTAAAAATACATCCCTTGCCGCAAAATAGAGCAACGCCTTACGGAATTCCATGAAAAATAGATTTCAACATAACCGCATTAAAAAATAGCAACTTGTAAATCCAAGCACCACTCCACTTACGTACTTAATGCAGTTGCCACTCACAACCGCTACCAAAAGAAAGAGAACAAACCAATACCCTGCACGCTTTACTGTAATAAGATTTTATCGATATGATCGATCATGTGGTGTTACCCAGGAGCTAAAAGGCTCACTCGAGGGCTGGCTTTTGCCGGCCCTCCCATTTTAGATACATTTTGCCGGGAAGTCGGCAAGGCGGTATGCACAGCTCTTCAATGTCTGTTTTCCCGCCTTCACGTCTTTCCGGCAATAAACTGTTCTATTGAATCCGGCTATTTTGTTTTTTTCTTCAACATTATATTTATTTTCTAAACTTTTTTCTACCAGCAAAACCTTTCAATAGCATACATCGTATATGATTGTAGATCAGCATTTGTTATAACATCTCTGACCATCTCTTGTGTATTGATCTACACATTAGTCCTTAAAAGTCCAAGTACTCGACATTTCATTCCTTGTCGCGTTTAAATATTTCACTAATTCATCCTCGACAGGCTGAACAGTTTGCCTTCTGGTTAACATTCACTCTTGTGTACACCCATGATCATTTGTTGCGTCCACCGATGCCACACCTGACCACTATTGTATCATCAGCTAAAACAATTGTATGAAACAAAAACTCTTGAACGTTTTTGAGGATCAGCATGCCATCTCCGCAAAAGGATTGGCAAGAAGAAAATTCCTGACACAAGCAGGCGGATTGGCATCCGTGGCCGTCCTCGCCAATGCCTGTAAAAAAGACAAAGACAACAACAACGATGGCATCAACCTGGGAAGTGGGGATATCGGCATCCTTAACTATGCTTATGCCCTGGAGCAATTGGAAGCAGCCTTCTACACGCAAGTCATCATGTCGCAGTTCAGTGGCATCACCGCTACCGAAACGGCCCTCCTCACCGACATCAGAGACCATGAAATAGCCCACCGCGAATTCTTCAAAAATGCACTGGGCGATAAAGCCATCCCCGGACTGGAAGTAAACTTCGCCGCCATCAACTTCAACAGCCGCGACAGTGTATTAGGTACAGCTAAAGCCTTTGAGGACCTGGGTGTATCCGCCTATAATGGCGCGGGCAAACTCATCACGGACCCTAATTACCTGGTGCTGGCTGGTAAAATAGTATCAGTAGAAGCAAGACATGCCGCGCTGATCCGCGACCTCATCTCCAACGGAACATTTGCTGATAGCACAGTCATAGATGCCATGGGTCTCGACCTGGCCAAAGCACCAAAAGATGTGCTGACTACAGCCTCCTCCTTCCTGAAATCGAAGATCAACGCAAACAACTTACCCACTTCCTAAAATTGACACTATGAATATTCACAATATCATTTCCGAAGTTGAAAAAGTCGATCCAGAGATATATGACAGGCTTAGCCCTCGTCGCAAAGTCATACAGCAGTTTGCCAAGCTCAGCGGCAAGCTGGCTTTGAGCGCAGTGCCTTTAGCCCTTGGCGGCCTTTTCTCCAAAGCTTATGGCCGTGGTACCACCGGTACCATCCTCGAAGTACTGCAATATGCCCTGACATTGGAATACCTCGAAGCAGAGTTTTATACAAAGGCAGTACAAAGCGGCATCGTTCCGGCAGGAGCACCTACGGGCGCTTTCACTACCATCCGCGATCATGAAAATGCCCACGTAGCATTCTTAAAGACAGCCATCACGGCCAGCGGGGGCACACCCATCGCGAAGCCTACCTTCGACTTCAGTGCCGGCAATGGCTCAGGCAATGGACCTTTTAAAGATGTATTTACCAACTATACGTTGCTGCTGGCAGTAGCCCAAACGTTTGAAGACACCGGCGTGCGTGCGTACAAAGGCCGGGCAGTGGAACTGATGGCCAATAACGATGTGCTCACCGCAGCCCTCCAGATACACTCGGTAGAAGCCCGCCATGCGGCCCATATCCGGTACATGCGCAGGAACCTGCTCAGCAACACCACCATCAAGCCCTGGATCACGGGCAAAGACACAGGCGGCATCGGTGCGGCCGTACAAGCCAGCTACAATGGCGAAGACCTCACCACACAAGCCACCATCAATATTGTAAACATCAACGGCAAAAGCATTTCAGCAGATGCCGCCAGTGAAGCGTTCGACGAGCCCCTGACCGATACGGCAGTGCTGGCCATCGTCGACCCGTTCATTGTATAATAATGTTCACCCTGTCACCCTGAGCTTGTCGAAGGGTCGAAGGGTTGCAAGACTTTGTGATTGAGTGGAGTTCTGAATGAGAACGGGGATCAGGTGATACCTTTTCAAAAGGTGTTACCTGATCCCCGTTCTTTTATAAAATACGTTTATTATTACCAACCCTTCCGTTCGCGCAGCGAAGTGATATGCGCTACGTGGTGCTTGCCATGCCAGGCATACATGCCCAGCAGGTGCCATAAGGTCATTTCCTTTTTATGTTCGGGATGGATGACAGTACGCTGCCATTGCTCATTCGTAAGATCACGGATGGCAGAGTGCCAGCGCGTATGCAAAGCATACAACAAAGTAATAGACATATTCACCGGCACCACACTTACATCCTTCAGCTCAGCCCATCGTGCCTCATCATAAGGCTTGATGGTGGGCTTATCTTCGGTGAGACCGAGTTTGAAGCGGGTATAAGCATTCAGGTGACTGTCGGGCACATGATGCACCACTTGCCGCACGGTCCAACCCCCATCACGATAAGGCGTTTCAAACTGAAACTCGTCCAGGTTCTCGATAGCCTGCTCCAGCAGTCCGGGCAGGAACTGGATGTCCTGCAGCCATTCCCGCTTTTGCCTGTCGGAAAAAGGCTGCGGCTCATATTTGCCAATGGGATAACGTAGATCCATGTAATAAAACAGTTTGATAATTCAGAAATAAGAAAACCTCAACCACTTCACCTCAACACCTCGTATTACCCCTATCAACTTTTCAACTTATTAACCTGTCAACCTACTCCCCCCTCAACGCATGTCCGGTCAAATTGATAAACACATCTTCCAGGTTGGCTTTCTTCACTTCCTTGGGCCTTTCAAAACCGGTAGCTACCAGTTCATCGATCAGTTTATCAGGCGTATCCAGTGCTATGATCTTTCCGGAATCGATGATCGCGATCCGGTCGCACAACACTTCCGCCTCATCCATATAATGCGTAGTAATGATCACCGTAGTCCCTTGTGACCTGATCTTTTGTACGAGGTCCCACAAGTTTCGACGTGCCTGCGGATCGAGGCCTGTAGTAGGCTCATCGAGGAAGATGATCTTGGGTTGATTGATGAGCGTGGTAGCAATGGAAAACCGTTGCTTCTGGCCACCACTCAGCTCCTTATACTTGTTCTTCGCTTTATCTTCGAGGTTCACACTTTTCAACAACTCACGCGGATCTATGTTCCGGTTGTACAAGCCGGCAAACAGGTCGATCAGCTCCAGCAGGTTCAGTCCGGGATAGAAACCGGAAGTCTGCAGCTGAACACCGATGATCTTCTTGATCTCGTTGGGATCACTGTCGAGGTTGAACCCATCCACGATCACTTCACCGGCAGTCTTCTCGCGCAGCGTTTCAATGATCTCCAGCGTGGTGGACTTACCAGCCCCATTGGGGCCCAGCAAGCCGAAGATCTCCCCTTCCTGCACATCGAAACTGATGCCTTTCACCGCTTCAAACTGGCCATAATGCTTTACAAGGCCCTTGACAGAAATGATCACCTTACTCATGAATAACGATTGAGGCTGCAATCTAATAAAGAATCACCACTCGATACCAGCAACGACTTCTCTAAAAATTCAATAGATTTATGAAAATAATTCATACTATGAAGCTGACGCACCCCATTCGCCAGTTGATCAGCCTTTTCATGAGCCTGTCCAGCCATAGCCCAATAAGGCGTTTCACCATAAGCAGCTTCTTCATACTATGCCTTTTTCAAGCTACAGCACAACAATCCCTGCAGTCCGGTTTCAACCTGCCCGAATACCTCGAAGTGCTGCGCATGACCGGCCACATCAATGACACCTCCATAAGCCGCGAAAAACCACCACCTCCCTTGCAATACACACTGGAAAACCGTTCGCCCGTAGTGGGCTTGATGAACCAGTGGGACCTATGGCTGCGCAAAGACAAGAAAGTGGCCGTGATCAGCCTGCGCGGCACTGTCCAGGACCTGTCCAGCTGGCTCGAAAACTTCTATTCGGCCATGGTGCCAGCCACCGGGCAATTGCAGATCAATGACAGCACGACCTTCAACTACAAATTGGCCGAAAGCCCCGACGCCACCGTACATGTAGGTTGGCTCCTGGGAATAGCCCACCTGGGGCCTCCCATTGCTGAATACATCAAGACCTACAGACAGCAGGGCATAAAAGAGTTCATCATCACCGGCCATAGCCAGGGCGGCGCATTGTCCTTTTTATTGAGGTCATGGCTACATTACCAAACAGTCGCCGGACAGTTACCTGCCGACATCGTTTATAAAACCTATTGCAGCGCAGCCCCCAAGCCGGGCAACATGCAATACGTATACGACTACGATTACATCACCCGCGTTGGCTGGAGCTATACCGTTGTCAATGCACTGGACTGGGTGCCCGAAACACCCTTCAGCATCCAATCTCTTAAAGATTTCAACGAAGCCAATCCATTTATCGACGTAAAAGGCGCTCTTAAAAAACAGCCCCTACTGGCACGGTGGTACCTCAACCATGCCTTCAATTCTATGGGCAACACTTCAGCAAAAGCGCAAAAAAAGTTCCGCAAATACCTTGGCAGCATGGTATATAAACAGGTGAAGAAATTCCTGCCACAGTTCAAGGAACCCACCTACTCCCCCGGCAGCAACTACATGCGCGCAGGCAGCCCCATCATCCTCATGCCCGATGCACAATACAACCAAGAGCATGTATTCGATGGTAAGAACGTATTCCTTCACCACATGCCCCGCAGTTATTATGAACTGGCCCTAAGACTGTACAGTAAATAAATGGTGAGTATATTTGCGGCCAATAGCCCTCGACCCTGCATGCGCCTACGACTACTTTTACTGTGCATCCTCCTTGTGCAGGCCAGCACCCTGGCCACGGCGCAAAAAGTGAATGACTACCTGTTTACCCACTTCAACACCAACAACGGGCTTGCCGGCAACATAGTCCTCAAAGTGATACAAGACCACAAAGGATTTATGTGGATTGCCACCACCGATGGCCTGCAACGATACGATGGCAAACGCTTCCTTACCTTCAAAAGCAAACCCAACGATCCCACAAGCCTTCCCCACGACGGCATTGAAGACATTTATGAAGATCAACAACACAACCTTTGGATACAGACGGCCAACAACAAAATAGGCATCTTTAACACAACACATTTTACCTGGCACGAAATACCAGTAAAAGCGCCTGATCCCAAAGACTTGCTATTTCTGAAAGACTTCGTGGAAGACAAAGCAGGAAACCTCTACCTCCTGCTTCGCGAAAGGCAACAACCCATTTACCTGTACTCACCCAAAGACCAGGCATTCATCAACAGCCCACTGAATAAAATAATTCCTGCTGGCTGGACAGTATCCGACATGCTGGTTGATCCCCACTCCGGCAACTTCTGGCTGGGCTGCGACTCCGGACTGGCTGTATACAATCCCGCCACCAAACAAATAAGCTATCGCGGCCACAACATTGCCAACGATCCGGTGATCACAGCATTGGGTAACGAAAAATATACCAGGCTCCTCCACATCGATATCGATAAAAACTTTTGGTGTACCACACAAAACATAAACGTGATGGAAGACCCGGTAGTCCATCGCTTTGATCCTGCTACCGGCATACACCATAAACATGTCCCTTTTCCGGATATAAAGACCCGCTACCGGGAGATCAAAAAGATCTACACACAAAAGAATGGACGCACCTGGTTTTGTGGACTGTCCTTCCTGATGGAATACAAAAAGAAGAGCTCTGCGCCATTTGAACAGGTGCCTGTCAACGATAAGTGCAACCCCAAGAGCCTTACTTTCGACATTGCCGGAGACATCTACGAAGACAGGGAACAGAACGTTTGGATATCCACTACGCAGGGCCTTTTCAAATTCAATCCCGATGCCAACTTCTTTTCCAACTACTGGCTGCAACGCGTTGGAGAAGCGGCGCCCACTGAACAGGCAGTGACCGCCGCAGCCGAGCTAAAAAACGGAGAAGTGTGGATTGGTACCGTCTATAGCGGAGGCCTTTACACCTATGGGAAAGACCTCACCCCGGTAATTGCCAAAGGCGATCCGGCCACCAGGTACAAAAGCAACTCCGTTTGGTCTATATACCAGCATAGCATCACCAGTCATGTGTGGATGGGCTGCAACAAAGGCAACATCATCGTATACGATCCTGCCACCGGACAATCAGAACAGTTTGCCCCCGATATTATCGCAGGCCGCACAACCTCCACTATAAAGGAAGACAAAAACGGCAACCTTTGGATGATCGTACGAACAGACAATGCTGCTGACATTATTAAATGGGACCGGCAGTTGGCTGGCAACGACCCTAAGAAAGGATATGTGCTGGTAAAAGCATTCAAAGAAGCCTCACCTCCCAACCTCATCGTCGATCAAAACAACTTTATCTGGACAAACGCTACCGGTGCAACATTGTACAAAATAAACGCTACCACCCTCGAAGCAGTCAGCTTCACCGATACGACAAAACCAGCAGGATACCGCTTTACAAAAGATGGCGCCTCCGACTTGATACAATACAACGACAGCCTGATCATCACAGCAGGAGTCGACCTCCACGTGATCAATATGAAAACCGGCAAAGTGCGAGTGATCACCAGACAGGATGGTTTGCCAGCCGCTGCTGTTTCCATTATCAAAGACAATGAAGGCATACTCTGGATGGGGCTGAACGGAGGAGGTGTATGCCGTTACAACCTGTCCAAAAACATATTTACGGTATACGACAAGCGCGACGGCATGCTGGATGAATACTTCTCTCCTGCCTCCCACATCAACATGAAAGATGGCCGGCTGCTGTTTTACGGACGCAACTTCATGACCTTCCAACCCGCTGCCATGGTAGCCGGTCAGGCGACGGCAGCAGTCATTGCCGACTTCAAACTACTCAACATCTCCCTGCCTGTCGATTCATTACAACAATTATCACGACTACTGATCCCCTACGATAAAAACTCAGTCACTATCGAATTCAGCGCACTGAGCTATAAGCCGCAGAACAAGATCAACTACTATTACAAAATGGAGGGCCTGGATGAAGACTGGATACCAGCCGATGAATCGCTACGGGCTATGTACAACTACCTGCCGCCCGGCAAATACACCTTCCAGATCAAAACCGACAATGGACTTGGACAACCCAGCCAGATAACCAGCCTTAAGATAGTAGTAGAAGGCCCCTTCTGGAAAGCCTGGTGGTTCTACCTTACCCTCGTATTGATCATCGTTGCGATCCTGTACCTGGTAGACCGGGAAAGAATAAAACGCCTCGTAGGCGTTCAAAAAGTAAGAACAGAAGTTGCCCTCAACCTCCACCAGGAAGTGAGCGCAGCCCTCAGCAATATCAACATGTTGGGAGAAATGGCGCGCATCAAAGCAGACAAAGACATAGAGCGCACCAAAGAATACATACAACAGATCAGCGACAAAAGCAACCACATGGTCACGGCCATGGAAGACATACTGTGGAGCCTCGACCCTGCCAACGACAGCATGGAAAAGTCACTGCTGCGCATGCGTGAATACATCGACTCCCTCCAAACCCATTATGCAGCCAGCATAGACTTCAACGTCGACAAAAACGTAACAACCGTCAACCTCGACATGAAAAAACGGTTGGAGTTTTTCATCCTGTTTAAAGAATCATTGAGAGCAATTGTGCAATATGCACACGGTAGGCAAACATACATCAACCTCAGCCTCTCCGGCAACAAACTCCTACAGCTGAACATGCAGGACACGACAGCCAATACAAATACCGATTCACCGGACCTGGAAAAGCTGATCAAAGAACTGTACAACCGCTCTGCCTATATCAATGCAGAAGCAGACATCCAGCGCGACCATAAAGGCATGGCCATCATCCTGCAGATGCCTATGGTGTAACCAGCTTTGATGATGCGCTAGACATCCTATTTACAATAATTTACAACGTTTACACTTTAATTTACAATCCTGCCCCTTCAAGCTGAAAGGATCAAAGTAGTTTCGCTGTATCAAACTTTACAAGGATGAAACACGTACTCATCTATACTTTTTTCTCAATATTTGTTTTTCACACCTCCTCTGGACAAAATCAAACAAGCGTACCACAACAAAATAACAGGATCCATCAGTCAGGATTATTCGAGTCTCAACTTAAAGAAGCGGCCGCTTCGAAGGTACCTATGAGTATGGTTCGGAATATAAGGCAGGCAAAAAACGGGGACATTTTAATTGCTTCTTATATAGGTGTTTATCGATACGATGGAACATCTTTTACCAATATGACAAGTACAATAGAGTGGCCGACCTTCTGGGATGTATTGGAAGATAGAAAAGGAAACATTTGGCTGGCTTCCCAGGATTCGGGTGTTTATCTCCAGCCTGCCGGACAGACAGGTTTTAAGCTTTTTAAAGCAACCGATGGGACTGGCATTGGTTCAGCGCTTTATATTTATGAAGACAGAGCCGGTAATATCTGGTTCGGAGCAAGCCGTTACGATGGGAAATCTTTTCGGACCTTTACCACAAAAGATGGATTTCCCAGCAACAATATTCGTTTACTGCTGGAAGACAAAACCGGCAAGCTTTGGTTTGGTGGACAGGGAGAAGATATGCTCGTTTATGATACCCGTCCCGATTCAATCGGGAGAAAAACATTTACCGTTTTAAAAAACAAAGATGGTAAAGCATTTAACAGCGTTTGGTCAATAATCGAAGATAAAAAAGGGAACATTTGGTTCAGTGGAGATGGTCTTTGGCGCTATGATGGTAAAACCCATTCGAAGGTGTCGCAGACGGGGGCTTATGCTATCACCGAAGATAAAAAAGGCAATATCTGGACCAGTTTAGGGAATAGCATTTTTTGTTACGATGAACAGTCCTTGTCCAATATAAACCCAACTGTAAAAGAAATTAAAGTGACAGGAGAAAGCAGTTTTTTGTTAGGGATCTTAGCAGCTAACGATGGAAGTATTTGGATTGGAGCGAGGGGACCTGCGAGTCAAGTGTATCGTTATGACGGAAAGACCATCACGGACTTTAAAAATAAAGACGGTCAGAAATAATGCGTATCGCTGTATCATGAAATACATACTCATCTATACTTTGTTCTTAACGTTTGTTTTTCACAGCTCCTGTGGACAAAGCCAAACAAGCCCGCCACAAGATAATTTCAGCAAAGAACACAATGACACCTCCGAATCTCCACTTAAAGAAGCAGACACCTCCAGGGTGCCTTACGGTCAGGTTCGTAATATAAAGCGAGACAGAAACGGCAACATTTTGATTGCTGCAGGATGGAGTGGTGTTTTTCGATACGATGGAAAATCGTTTATTAATCTCACAAGTAAACTTGGTTTGCCCAGATTCTGGGATGTTCTGGAAGATCGACGCGGAAACCTTTGGTTCGCCAGCACTGATTCCGGAGTTTATCATTACAATGGGAGAACCTTTCAGCATTTTACAACCAGGGAGGGACTTCCTGATAATGCGGTTATGTGTATTTACGAAGATAAAGCCGGCATTATTTGGTTTGGCACCGGAGGAGGTGGAGTAAGCCGTTATGATGGGATATCTTTTCGAAACTTTACAACGGAAAGAGGATTCCCCAATAATATTACTACGATCATTGAAGACAAAACCGGGAAATTATGGATTGGCACAAGGGGCGAAGCCTTCGTTTATGACGGAAAAACATTTACCGTTTTAAAAAACAAAGACGGCAAAGCGTTTGAAAACGTTTGGTCGATAATCGAAGATAAAAAAGGCAATATTTGGTTTGGTGAAAATGGTGGGCGCGCCAGTGGTCTTTGGCGCTATGACGGCAGTGTCTTCACCAAGGTATCGCAGAGAATTGTTTATGCTGTAATCGAAGATAAAAAGGGAAACATCTGGACAACAGGTGAAATAAATCCTAATGGGAAGGTTTGGGCTCTTTCCCGGTATGATCAAAAGTCCTTGTACAATAAAAATCCCACTGCAACTGAAATCACGTCAGGGGGACCAGCATTTTTTTTGGCGCTTTTGGAAGCTAACGATGGAAGTATTTGGTTTGGGTCCGGAGGTGGGGTGTCTCGTTTTGATGGAAAGACCTTTACGGACTTTAGAAGAAAAGAGCATCAGCAATAATTTACCAGGACATGAAAAAGCCCATCATGAATAAACAAAGCATATTTATCCTTTGCTGCACATTTTCGATTATTGCAACAAACGCTTGCATCAATCAAAGTCAACCAAATAAGGAAAAACAGATAATACAGACTAAAACAGACAGCAAATTATTGAAATACACAACGGGGGTACGGTCATTTTTAGAGGATAGTAAAGGAAACATTTGGTTTGGCAGTGACAGAGAAGGCGTGTGTTTGCTTCAAAATGGTAAGTTTCAATATTTCACAACAGAAAACGGGCTAAGCCACAACCAGGTAAGAAATATTTATGAAGATAAAAATGGTGCAATATGGTTTGAATGTGGCAAAGGATTAAGTATTTATGATGGACAAAAAATAGCTGTCTATAAGGAAAGAAATTACGATTCAACAAAGCAATGAAAATTGGCTGATGGCGACATTTGGTTTAAAGGCGATGAAACAGAGGGCAGCAACAAACTTGAAAAGAGCTCAGGAGTGTATCAATATGATGGAAAGAAACTTTCTTATCGCACATTTCCTGTTACACCCAAATCCGAAGATGAGCTTAGGTTTCATTATGCAATTTCAACACCTTTTTTAAAAAGTAAAAATGGCACGGTTTGGTTTGGATCCTACAAAGCGTTAATTGGATTCAATGGATCAGATTTTAAAATACTAACTGATGAATCACTTGGGCTAAATGGGAAAAATGGCTCTTTGCATATCCGGGGCTTCCTGGAAGACAGGAAAGGAAATCTTTGGATTGCCAACAACGGAAAGGGTGTTTTGGTATATGATGGGAAAGAAGCCATTAATTTTACAGCAAAACAAAAATTGACAAAGGAAGACACTAAAGGCAACTCTCTGGATAGAGCTTATTCCATTGGGGAGGATGCTGAAGGAAATATTTGGATCGGGACAGTAGAGTCCGGATTATGGAAATATGATGGTAATTCTGTTAAAAACTTTACTGAAAAAGACGGACTGGGGCATACATTCATTTCGACCATATATAAAAGCAAGCAAGGAGAATTGTGGTTTGGAGGAAATGGTGTTTATCGTTTCAATGGCAAGTCTTTTGAAAGAATATATTAACTATAAAATGAAAAACACGCAAAATCATTTGCGTGTTTTTCACGTCTGAGCACTTTCACGTTATGGTGTGACCAGCTTCTCAGACAAGTCATCAAAGTTCTTCCAAAGCACATGCCCCACCGGCTGTGGAGAAACGGCCACCAGCACAGCTGTCTTACCCTTCTCCTTCGTTGATTTTACATGAACAATGCAATGCAGCACCATCTTGCGTTGCGCCATATAATCCAACATAGTAATGGTACCTGAGAAAGTCTCTTTATCATTCCCAACAGCCTTTACCTTTTTGATGGTCGCTAAAGTAGTAACCACTTTAGCGGCAGGGATCTTCCGGCTTTCAATATTCCTGCCCACCAATCCATTGTAGTAAGCCTCGAAATTACGCTTCAGGTCTGCAGCATTGATCGTTACAGCACCTTCCAGCCACCACAGATAAGCATACGACCAATAACCAACACTGGTAGAATCTCCCCAGCCCTTATGAAAACGGATATCCTCGATACCCTTGTAAGTAAAACCAGGTGCAAAGTCAGGAGGAAGCGGAAACTCCTCAGTAGTCCATCCATCAGGAACAGGCAAAGTATACGGCGCATGATGCGCAGGTTCCTTTGCCTGCGCATGGGCGCCGGAAGGACACAACTGAACGATAGACACAAACAATACAACAGGTAAAAAAGCTGACAGAGAAATACGAACAGGTGATTTCATTTTGTGTAGTATATGCCTAATAAGAACAAAATCAATGCCCACTTACAGAAAACTAACAATCAACCACATGCACATTAAATATCGCAACAGTCTGTACGGTTTCGATACAACGTGCGTACGCTTTCATAACTGATCAGCAATTTACCACGATGAACAAGCAGTCTACGTAAAATAAAGAGACCTCCAACAGTTTTTGCTTAATTTTAAGAAAAGCCTCTCGAATGCCATCCACGAACGCACCTCATATCGATTGCGAAAAAATCCATCCCCTGCTATTGGTGAGCGATATACCGGCAGCTGTTGATTTTTACACCAATAAGCTGGGCTTCACACATGGCTTCACCTGGGGCGAGCCACCGGAAATGGCCGGCATGAACATTGGCGATGTGTCGATACATCTCTATAAAGGAGAACCAAAAGGCAATCACGTATACTTTGTGGTAGGCGATGCAGATGAGCTATATGAATTTCAACGTAGCAACGGCGTGGAAGTAGTGGTAGAACCGGATGACAGAGAATACGAATTGCGCGACTACAGAGTAAAAGATCTCTGGGGCAACGAACTTTCATTCGGGCATTACATACAACACGTTGGCCCACCCCTTAAAATAGAACGGGTAGAGGTGCCACTGCGGCTTGAAAAACGGCTGGCCGCCCTCGTTAAAGAACTTGCGGAACATAAAGGCATGAGCATGGACAGCTTCTTTGAAGAAACACTGCTCCACACCTTTGAAGTAGTAGGCAACAATACCGGCGTGGCAAGTCCACACACGAAGAAGACACACCAACTAATACAGGAGTTGAAAAAGAAATATGGCATCGACTACGATACCCATGCCAGCTACCGGTTTGTAGAATAAAGATTTCTTTATAGGATCACAAATCTTACTCCACTCCTTTCAACCAATCCTTGATTACCTGTTGCAGCGCTTTCTCTTTAGCCTTAAGATCATCAACGCTGGCGATCTTTACCATACGCCGGCCATCCGTATAAGTGCCTTCGAGGATACCTGAGCTATCCTTGATCCGTGCACCGGTAGGAAAGATTAGCAACACATACTCCTTCTTGTAAATATTCACCACTGCAATATCACGCTTATACTCCTTCGGATCGAAAGGCTTCATATCGCCGGTATAATAAAACGCCGGAGCGTTCCACTTGATCTGCTCCCCTACCGTTTTATCTGTTTTCAGGAATACCTGTCTTACCGCTTCGATGGTCTTAGCGAGTGGCCCTTCCAGTTGCGCGATATACTCACCGACGGTAGCCATTGCAGCCTTTTTAGCTGGCTTCGATTCGTTCTTTGCCGGTGCTGATTTTTTAGGAGCGACGTTCTTAGCCGAGGTGTTTGATTTATTAGCAGCGGCCTTCTTCGCTGATGCAGCTTTCTTAGCTGGAGTGCCTGATTTCTTAACAGCAGCCTTCGACTTTTTAGCAGGAGCTGCAGACTTGTTGGTTGCTTTAGCCATATTGATTAAGGGGGTATGATCTCAAATTTATTTCTTTTTGGATACAGATCAGGTGTAGCCATCCACTTTTAGAAACTTTGCCGGAAACAGCCCTTTAAGGTGCAAACATTCCTGTTTTGTCGTTCGAACACAGCTCTTTCTTCTTTGTCATTTCGAACCCTGCCATACGTCCTTGCCATCTCAATAAGTTAACAGGGTGAGAAATCCCGCAGAGCGGGACAAGTTCTGCTATCGAAGCAAACGGCTCTGCGAGGGCTTGCAGCCTCGCAGTCCTATTCCAGGGCCTTTGGCCCTTTGTTCCGAAAAGTATTGTTTATCCCGGAAAGACCCAGTTAGGCCTGATTTGTCCTATTTCGCAGGGTTTCGCCTCCCTTACAGTTGCGCCCATTGATTGTTAGCACTACATTTGGTTAGCTTCATTATTGATGACAATTGGACAGCAGCAATGACAGAAAGGAAGATTTAAAAATCGGAAACGAAGAACTTGATGTAGGGCTGGAGTATAGCAGAGGTATGTCAACGGTATGTCAGAAGTATGGATAGTGTATTCAAATAGTGGAGTTGACTAAAAAGTGCAGTTTTTAACAAAAACAGCAGGGCATTTGGTGCCCATGCTTCAACATAGTTGCAGGCAATCAACTATAACAAATAAACACGTTTTAGATCATTTCACACAATCTCTCCCGCTTTTGAGCGGAATCGGTCAACCGCTTTTTTGCGATACTAATCTTTAATTCTACTTTGTGATCCACGCTATTTTAAACAAAGCAAATGGCATTCAACAGCCATGATAAAGGCAGGATAGAGTATAGATGAAGTATAGATACCCTATAGATGAAGTATAGATAGAGTATTGAAATAGCGTAGTTGACTAAAAAGTGCAGTTTTCACCAAAAACAGCAGGGCAGCTGGTGTCCATGCTTCAACATAAATTAGTTCTTTGAAAATTGAACAGGAAGTTTCTTCCCTTTCAACTTATCAACATATCAACTCAGGAGTAAGAAGAATTGAGCATTGTACGCTTCTTCCTCGTTGCCTCTATGCCTTACTGCCTCGTTGCCTACTTCTCGTCCGCGCAGCCTTCTTTGCCGCTACAGAGCGTTTACGTGGTCCTTTCGTTCTGGCCGCCTTCTTCGCAGCAGCAGAACGGTCAGCAGCACTGCGCTTCCGGGCCGCCGAACGTGTTTGTCTGGACAGCGCTTCGTGCGATGCCGCGGCATGGCCTTCACGCTTCAGCGCTTTGGCGCTTGCCCGCGAGCGCTTCCGGGAAACAGGTTTATGCTTTTGCCCCTTTTCATAAGCACTCTCTGCGCTTTTACGCGTCTTCTCCGAAACAGTACCCTTCTTGGGCGGCTTCAGGTCTACCCCAGCCCGCCGTGCCTGCGACAAGCCGATGGCGATGGCTTGCTTCGCCGAACGCGCTCCATGTTCACCTTTACGGATCTTCTTGATCTGATCATGCACAAACTCACCAGCCTGCGTAGAGGCAGATTTGCCTTCCCGCTTATCTTTCCTGGCCCGCTCGATGACTTTCTTTTCTGGCATAACAGCATATTTTCAATAGCTGCAGCAATTGCTGTGCCCGGAGCCTGCACAACCAATTAATACGACTTTGCATTAGCAACCTTTTCTCCATTCCAAACAGTAATAGTATGTGGCACCGAAAGACCATTGAACTTTTCTTTGTACATCATCAACACTTTTCTTTTCGGAATATGGTAATCAGCTGTATCTGTCTTTATCACCCCATACAGGTAATGATCCTTATCTTTTGCAGGATAAGCCAGGTAAATAGTATCATTACTAATAGTATACGTTCCTTCCGTCCTGTTAACACTAAAACAAACAGTCCTTTCTGTGACCTTTTTATTGGTCTTGAACCTGAATACAGAACCACAATTGGCAGTAGACTCGATGCTGGCAACCATCCAGTCCTCACCCTTGAGTTTTTCATAATCAATAATCCCTCCGGGAAACAGTGCCGTGGAAACAAGGACGCCTGAAAGCACTATACATACATAAATTCTGGAACGATCAGTCAATTTTGACTTGATCAATAACACCAGCTGGTACAATAAGATCCCGCTTAACGCCAGAAAGGTTATAAGTAAGAGCAGCATGAGTAGCAATCCCCACAAACCAAGATAATGTTCCCAATAATAAGACGTATTGATACAAATAAAAAAGATCAGTGCGATTATCAGCAGGGGTTTATTTTTCACACGAGGAGTTTGAGAATTGTTTGATTAATCATAAAACATCAGGCTTAAAACAAATTGACAACTAAGCCAACAATGTGTTTCGGGTACACGCCACAGTTTTCATATTCAGTAAATGAATTATATTTGTCACAATATCAAGGTTTGGCACTAATTTATCCATAATGAGCAACAAGATTGGCAAAAGAGGAGAAAACATATTTTCCACGATCATTAGCCGGTTTGTAGACCCTGTTGGCTTCATGCTTGATCCTACATTTTTGGGAGACAAATTTCCTTCTGTCGATTTTTATATTGACCTCTTGAATTACTCACAAAAAAGAGGCTTCTTTTTTGCCAGTGTTAAAACAACTACACTTGGCTATAATCCTTCGAAAACTAAAATGAAAATCACTGTAGACAAAGAAGAAATTGCAGAACTAAATAAGTTCCAGGTTCCTGTGTATTTGTTTGGTATAGATGAAAAATCGGAAAATGGATACTTTATATGTGCCAATAAACTGGATAACGGCCAGCACCTCAACGGCTTACCCACCAAATACCCAATTGATACACAACACATTAATGAGCTCTGGAAAGAGGTAGCAAACTATTGGGATAATAACCATGAAATCACGAAATTTGCTTCATACTTCAATTGATAAAGAATGGAAAAAGGGAAAAACTTTAGTGAATGGCGGGCTGAAAAATTGGGGTACGTTTATTTCTCACGATTGAACGATCTCATAATAAATGAACCCAATTTCAAAGAGTCATTGTTTGATTATTTGATTGATATAGGAAAAGATAATAAGCAAACAGGACGGCTATTTGGCGTTGAAGTCAAAGCGCTCAATGGAAAGTCTCCAATTGACAAATCTCTGCAAGAACAATATAAGAACATCACCTTTCCTTCCCTTTTAGTATTATTTGACAATAAGACCGACCACGGCTATTTCACATGGATTAAAAAGCCTAAAGAAGATGGCGGCTTGTCATTTGACACTTCCAAAAAAAACATGAAGGAGTTGAACGACAGCACACTTCTTGAAATTGTAAAAGAAATAAAGGATTGGTACACTAACCAACAAGTAGCTTAGAGAGTCACTGACAAGCCAAACGAGTTAAGCAGGAAGCCGTATAAAAAGCCCCTACTCGTAAGCAGGGGCACCATCTAACCTTGGTTTTCTTCAGTATTAAAACTCAGCTTTATTTCCTTTCAGGCATTTTTAGCGTTAGCGGTTTCTCATTACGCAGCATCTTACCAGCCTCACCAGTCAGCCACAGGTAATGGTCAGAAGGTTTGCCGTCGTTGTTGATAAAAGAAGTAACAGTACTCACAGGCGGCACATCAGTCACTTTAAAGATGGCCGTAGCCTCATTCACTTCATCAAACATAGCCACGTACAACATCGAAGCCCCCACATTTATAGCAGTCGATATCTGCTGCCAGTAAAACCGGCCACCCTGACGCGGAATAGAGCCCACCGGCTTCACGTCATCAGGAAACTCATACCGACTAAGGTTATGCCAGCTAAAACCGGGATACACACAAGGCACATAATCAACCTTGTTTTCCTTGCACCATTCGATATCAGCAATGGTATTATCCCTGAAACGATCCATATCATTGTGCAGGAGCGGACTGTACCGCTGTACACTCCAGGGCAATACGAGGTCACATTGTTTGATGAGCGTATGCAGGTAAGGATCGGGCAGACAGTCGGCGTTCAACGTGCGCCAGAAAGCAGGTACGCCCAGCATTACTGCACAACCGCCATACACAGGATCGTTCTTTAAGAAGTCAAGCAATTTCTCCAATCCAATGTTTCGTATATTATAAGGCCTGTCCGGAAAGCCAACACCCCATATGGCCACCACGGGTTTACCATTGTGGTGCAGGTAGGTCTTGGTACCAGCCTGGTTGGTCACCTTCAGTTTATCCACGAGATACTTCCAGTCTTCGATCAGTGCGGAGCAATCTTCATTGGAGCCACGCAGACCAGAAAGATCATACATCACGGCAATAGCCCTGTTGTATTTAGAAGCAGCTTCAAAAGCATTTTTCAATATGGTGGAAGAAACGCTGTCACGCCCCTTGGCATTATTAAAGAACCGTTGCATGAACACACCATCCACGCTGTATTGCTGCATCCATTTGAAATGCAGGTCTACCGTACTCTTATCATGACTGCTGAAAAAACGGGCCGCCTTGCCATCAGGCAGCTTCCACGGCGTTTCATACGTCTTTTCATATTCAGATACATCAGGCCACATGTCGATACCACTTCTTTCCTCATTGCCATAGGCAAAGCGCCGGGCACTGGTGCCATCCCCCTGCGCACGGAACCATCCCTGGTAACCGGCCATCATCAACCCCTTGTAAGAAGGGTACTTGGTTTCCTTACTGTGTTTTAACTGAGCCTGTAATGAAGCAGCCAGCATCAGCAGGCCGACAAATAAAATACCGGGTTTAGCTTTCATTGTACTTACGTTATATTGAATTGTAATCATCTTAATTTCCTACTGCTTACCTCCTACCTCTTCCTTCTTGCCCCAAAGAACATTCAAGCCCGGTAGGTGGATACGAACCGGGGTTGAAATGTACACTTGCATTATGGAAAACGTTTAACGTACAGGTTTGGTAGCAGAGAATCCACTTTCACCATGAAACCACTTGCCAGCCTGGCCTGTAAGCCATAAGTAATAATCAGTACTAAGATCATTATCGATACCGATGAACTTTCGGGTGCCATGCAACGGAAGATCAGCCTCCCGCGCACATTTGAAAATGGCAGTACCCTCATCGATCTCATCAAACATCGCCACATACAAACTTTGAGCGCCGGATATCTTGGCGCCAGCCACTTGTTTCCATAGGAAATCGCCTTTTAAGCGGGGAATCGAATTATACTGAGCCGGGTCCATCCGCAGGTTGCCCCAACTGAAGCCGGGAAAAGCCAGCGGCACATACGTAATCTTATTCGTATTGCACCATTGAATGTCACCAGCCAGCTCACCACCAGCCACGTTATTGTAATTATCATTACCATACCGGCCCACAGCCCAGGGCATCACGATATCACACTTCTTGATGAGCGTGTGCAAAGTGGTAGAAGGATCTGTATCATTCTTCAGCGTGCGCCAGTAATAAGGCACACCCAGCATCACAGAAGTCTTCTTGGTAGGGCCTTTGATCTTGTCCACCAGTTTGTCTACATCAGACGTGGAATACTGCCTGCCATCGTTGAACCCAACACCCCACAATACCACGAGCGGCTTTTTATTATGCCGCAGATAAGTAGGATTGGCAGTGTTGCTGAAAAGATTGAAGAGCGTTTGCAGCTCATTCCAATCCTGTTCGATGTAAGCCACATCGGCAGCGCTGCTGCCGCTCAGGTCATACATCACACAGATAGCGCGGTTGTACTTCTTAGCCGCCTTCAGCGCATTCTCCAATACCTTGTTGAAATGCCTTTTACCCTTGGTATTGGTTGGTTTTATTTCAACTACGAAGCGTTGCATAAAAACGCCGTCAATGCCGTAATCCTTCATCCATTTGAAGTGCAGGTCCACACTCTCTTCATCATAAGGGCTGTACAGGTAAGCATCATTGCCATTGGCGAATTTGAAAGGAGACTTGTACGTCTTGGTATACTCCGTCATGTCGGGCCAGAAATCCACCGCCGAACAGCCGGGCATAAAACCACCACAATTGCCATTCTGGTAGTGATACCAGCCACGCTCAGAAGCATCTCCCTGTGCGGCAAACCATCCCTGGTAGCCGGCCATTACAAGTTTGTTGTAGGAAGTGTACACACAACCCGTCTCATCATACACCACTTCCTGAACAGGAGGATCGGGCGGCCCGGGAGGATTAGGATTGTCGCCGCCTCCACCCTTGGAGCAATGGACAAACAACATCCAGGCCGGCACTAATAAAAGAGCCGTCATTCTTTTCATAGACTAAAGTTTTAAGATTTCAGGTGCTGAAAGCCAGGGCACAGCCCTACTGCCTCGGACTGTACCCCTCGTTTCAGCAAAATGGTACCCCGCCCCGATCGCTATCAGGATGCGGGAACTAAATACTTATTTTAACTGCCGCAGCATAATTCGGTTTGGAACCGCCAACACCGATCAACGCGCCCACCCTGAAATAATAACTATTACCAGTTTTCAGCTGTGTGCTGTTGGAAGGCAGGTCAATCTCCAGTGTATACACAGTGGCGGGGTTGGTAACAGCATTGATCTGCTGCTCTGCCGCCACGAGGCGCATAGGCTCACCTACTCTTGAATCAGAGTGAGCATACAAACCGATCTTCTGTACATTGTTGATCACATTTTGTTGGATCTTGAAAGTGGCAGTCACCTTAGTACCATTCTTCACGATGTTCACATCCTTCACGCGGATATAAGGCGTCACTTTGAAGTCCAGCGTAGTTTGTCCTTTGATCACGAGCTCCTGCTCGGCAATAGGAATAAAGTTGGGCTCGCTGACGCGGATGGTATACGTATTGGCAAACATCAGCGTGTTCGCATACGTACCATCATTTTTCAGGATCATATACTGGTTTTGTGGGTTAGCATAACCATGCTCCACAAACTCGATGCGCGTGCCACGGATGATGTCCATTTGCACCAGTTCATTGGTAGCCTCATCGACAAACTTGCCGGAAAGGCCGGAATCCGGGCCGTCATAGTTATCCTTCTTACAGGAAGCAAGCGCTATGATGGAAACAAATAATAATAATCGAAGCTTATTCATAACAATACATTGTTAGTCTTTAAAAATTTCTTGTCACCCTGAGCCTGTCGAAGGGTCGACAAACACAGTTTAATACTGCGGATTTTGCACCAGACCATTGGAACCGATACCGGGGATAAACCGGTAGTAAGATCTGGGCTGGAAAGTTTTGGTATTGGTGTTAGGAACATTCACACGCACAAAGATGTACTTGATATCAGGCAGTGCGCGCAGGTCTTGCAAAGGCAACAGAGAATGCAGGAAACGGTTGTTGAACTCGGTGTGGAACTCCCTTCTGCGGATCAGGTCCCAAAACCTTTTATTCTCGAAAGCCAGCTCTACCCTTCTTTCTCTTTGCACGTTCTCTGATGTCAGCGTAATGTTGGTAGTGTGACCGGCACGCTTGCGCACGTCGTTCAGCGCTTTCGTAGCAGCTGCCACATCACCCTGACCACTCTCTACTACAGCCTCTGCCATGTTCAGCAACACTTCAGCAAAACGGAACTCTGCCCAGTCGGAAGTACTGTTGTTCCAACCGTTGATAACAGGCGACGTGCTGATGAACTTCTTGAAAGAGAAACCGGTCCTTGTATTATTGCCCCCATAAGTATCGAAACCGGAATACATAGACACATCAGGAGCACCATACGAATAATAAGTAGTACCACTCACCGTGATCTGGTCTTTGGTGCGGATCACAGCGTTACCATCAGGTTTCACATAGCCAGCCTGAATGATAATGGGAACGCCCTTGAAAGTAGTACTTGGCAGGATCGCAGTGCCCCAGAGACGCGCATCCTTGTTAGCGAATATCTCATTGGGCGTATTGTACCGGATATAGTTGGTACCACTGTTGAACCCATTATAATCAGTAATGTTACCATCCACCCGTGTATTTACCGGAGATGATACACCGGGCGTATTATAACTCTCGTATTGGTCCACGAGATCAAGCGTTGGGTTCATACGACCAGGATGAGGCCATCCGTTGGACAACTGAGCAGGTGTATACCAGATATCATAGTTGTGACCCAGGTTGGCGCCACGCAGTGCGAAACCCTTGATCATGATCACCTCGTCGTTAATAGCCACATTGGGGTCCTGGAACAGCGAGCGATAGTTCTCTGCCGCCTCTGTAGGATTAGCCGGGCTTGGTTTGAACAAGCCATAACCACTATTGATGATCTGCTGGGAAGCAGCAATACAAGCCTGGTAATAACCATTGGCATCAGCAGCATCCATACCTACGAGTTTCTGCGTTGCAGCATCGCCGGTCATGGTAATACGGTTACCAAATTTGGCCACAGAAGCAGCATGCAAAGCCGCACGGCTTTTCAATGCATAAGCTGTCCATTTGGTGGCACGACGGGGATTTTTGGTAGCACTCAGGTTAGTGATAGCCTGATCGCACAACTCCATCACATAATCCCAGGTTTGCTTTTCAGTACTGCGGGGCACTTTCAGCTTTTCAGGATCACCATCAAATACCTGCGATTGCTTCATCAGCGGCACACCGCCATACCTCTTAGCCAGCGCGAAGTAAGCAAAAGCCTTGATGAAAGCACTTTCACCCACCAGAGCAGCCTTTTCATCATCCCTGATGGAAAGAGTAGGAATATAATCGATCAGCAGGTTCACATCGCGGATGAGCTTGTACCCCTGGTCCCACCACTGGAAGTCACCATCACCCACAAAGTCTCCAAATTCCGAGTGAGCCGCTTCATCAGTTCCCATGGCAGGGGCAAAACCACCATTGTTGGGATCGCCGCCATTCTGATTAAAGCCACCACGGAAATAAGTAAAATCTTCAACAGGCAGTTGATAATATAAGTTGGCCATGAACACCTTTACACCCTGCGGGTCGCCAAAGATGGCATCAGCCGTTAGCTTATCAGTAGGTTGCAGATTCAGCACCCGTTTGCAACCTGCAAACGAAAGCCCTGCCGCCAGTACGATATATTTTATATGATTCAGTTTCATTGCAAGCGCTTTTAGAAGTTAAGATTGATACCAACGTTGTAAATTTTGGAAAGCGGGTAGTTGAAACCAGCGTTGAACAAGCCTTCCAATCTTTCAGGATCGAAAATTTTCACAAAAGGATCAGTGATCGTTATGAGGTTGAAACCACTCGCATATATACGCAGCTTGCGGATACCAGTACCACTAAACCATTTGTTCTCGAATGTATAACCCAGCTCCAGGCTCTTTAACCTTACATAAGAAGCGTCTTTACGCCACACAGAACTCTCCTTATACATACTGCCTACGTCGCCATTGAAACGATTAGCAGGCCACTTGCCAGGGATCCATTCACTCTTGGAGTCATACGGATCAGCCTTGTGCCACCTGTCGAAAAAGTAAGCAGGCGTGTTGCCGCGGAAGGCTAGCATTTCAGCATACACTTCGCTGAAACGGACAGTATACATAGCAGAGCCCTGGAAGAGCATATTGAGATCGAAACCCTTGTAAGAAGCGCCGAGCGTAAGACCATAGTTGATCTTGGGATTCTTACCACGAGGGTTTTGGTTGTCGTTATTACCATTCGCACCAATATACATAGGCAGCATATCGTTGCCATCGATCACACCATCATTGTTTATATCGGCATATTTGAAATCACCAGGCAGCTCGCGGATGTTCGCCTGATCGCCATTCTGTAAAGGATAGTTGGCAATTTCATCCATGCTCTGGAACTGTCCGAGGTAAGTATATGACCAGATGATATCGTCATAGCGGTAAGGAGTACCATTCTTCCACCTGTCCCAGCTGCTTTGGAAAGGCCCTCTCTCCACATACAAATTCTGAGAACGGGCAAAGTTGAAGTTACCCGATACGTTGAAGCGGAAGTCTTTACCGATCCGGTCATTATAACCGATGGTAAACTCGATACCTTGCACGCGGTCACTGTTCAGGTTTTCTTCAGGCAGTGAAGCACCAAAAGTATTGGGCAGCGACACGTTTCTGCGGGCAGGAATACCTTCGCGGTCCCTGCGGTAAACAGCACCTTCGAAAGTCAGCTTGTTATTGAAAAGACCGATCTCGATACCGATATCGGCAGTCTTGGCAGTTACCCACGTAAGGTTAGGATTCACGAGACCGGGCGCTGTGGCGCCGGTAGTAAGGCTACCATTATCAAACTCATATTGTCCGCCACCGCCGAGCGAGAACCCCTGGATCCACTGGAAGGGACCACCAGCCTGCTCACCAACCCGGCCATACGAAGCACGTACTTTCAGGTTGGAGACAAAGTTGATATTCTTCATGAAGTTCTCTTCAGATATACGCCAGCCACCGGAGATGATGGGGAAGAAACCCCAGCGGGAAGAAGGCGGATAAGCATAAGTACCCATGTAGCGGAAAGCCAGTTCCAACAGATACTTTTTATCAAAATCGTAGTTGAAGCGGCCCAGCACAGCCTGAGAAGCATTTTGACCTTCACTACCAGAGTTCGTCATATTGTTATTCGCAGCAGCATTGATCTGATCGATCGTATAGAAGTCATACAACCTTCTCAGATCGGCATTGCGGCTCCACTCCTGCCGTTGCTCGAAGGCACCCAATACAGCAACATTGTGCTTTTGCGCAATCGTTTTGGCATAGTTGGCCTGTGCGATCACTACAAAGCGGTTGCTGTTGCCGAAGCCATTGGAAATACCACCCTGGCCAACACGTTGAACCTGGGGAATGTAAGCGCCATTCACATACGTATAAAGCGTATAAGGCTTCGACACATCCTTACCCTGATAGCTATTGAGGTCATAAGCAGCAGTACCCTTCACGGTAAGCCCCTTTACCCAAGGCACATCATAAGTAAGCGAGAAAGTAGACTGTACCTGCCTGTTTACAGCTTCGCTGTAACCAGTGATATCCCTGTTGGTCAACGCCAGCGGGTTTTGATTAGAAGGCGTTACCACCGCCGGATACAATGGGTTGCCATTCGCATATGGCCTTTCAGTAGGCAGCGTCACACGCGTACCCTTGAAAATATTGAAGAAGTTTTCACCCGGCGTAGTCCTGATATCATAGCGGCCACCCACCAGCACTTCAGCCTTCAGGTTTTTCACCAGCTCAGTGGTGATGTTAGACCTGAAGTTGTAGCGCTTGTACTTCATATCATCAGTGCGCAGGTAGCTGCCCTCATCTACATAAGCCAGGCCCACATAATATTGAGTCTTTTCATTACCACCTGAAGTAGAGATGTTGTGCTGTTGCTGCATAGCAGTCTTTTTCAGCGCCACATCATACCAATCGGTGCTTTCATAACCCGGGCCACCGGCAATCCACTTGTCCAGTTCCTCCCTCGTTACAAAAGGAGTACCCATACCATAAATATTGGCATCATTACGCATCTGCATCCACTCACTGGCATTCGCCATGCGGGGAACGTTGGTAGGCTGTGAAAAACCAACTACACCAGTATAATTGAAAGAAGCTTTTCCTTTGGCGCCCTTCTTGGTAGTTACGATCACCACACCGTTGGAAGAACCAAAACCGTAGATAGCAGCAGAGGCATCCTTCAGGAACGATACACTCTCGATATCATCGGCGTTGAGACGCTGGAAGTCGCCGCCACCATCACGCACGATACCATCGATTACGTACAGCGGAGATCCAAAACCACGGATATTGATCATGTTGTCGAATGTCCCCGGCTCACCACCCAATTGGCGGATCTGCAAGCCAGCCACTTTACCCTGCAGCTTTTGCGCAAGGCTCACGTTGGTAGTCGTTTGGATTTCCCGGTTGCTGATATTACTTACAGAACCAGTGAGCGTTTCCTTCCTTTTGGTTCCATATCCCACAACTACGACATCTGACAATTGATCATCACCATCGGCCATGATCACATTGATAACGGTACGCGTACCAATCTTTTCAACGACTTCTTTTTTTCCTACGAAAGTAAATACCAGCTCAGTGGCGTTTGGAGAAACAGAAATACTGAATGAGCCCTGAGCATCTGTAGTAGCTACCGACGAATACACATCGGTCGAGTTGGCACTACTGTTTCTCACAGAAACAGTAACACCCGGCAACGCAACGTTGGCGGCATCAGTCACCTTCCCGCTGATCACTTTTTGCTGCGCTGCAGCAAAAAAGGGGAAAGCACATGCCATCAACAATATGCAATACAATTTTTTCATGATAGAGTTAATGTTTTGATAAATGAAGTTTTGGTACAAAAAAACCTGACATGTTCACTCATAGCAAATAAGGCGGGTCATAGTACATGGATAGCATCGTTTTAGTGATAAAAATTGGTTATCAGTTTTCCAGGGCTATGTTGTATAGCAGTTTCCCAGTCAATTATTGAAGAGTTGTCTAAAAGCCGGCACTACCGGTTCCCCATGTCTTATTAGGCTTAGGGCCCATCTCCAGCTCGAGGTGTCCGCCATTCATCAGTTGTTCATGTGTAAACCAGGGAGTATTCAATACCACACCATTTATTTTGGCGCTTTGGATATACTTATTCACTACAGAACAGTTGTTGGCAGTCAGCTTGAACTGCTTACCATTCTGCAAGTCGATTGTTACCTTACTAAATAAAGGACTACCGATGGTATACACAGGCAGGCCAGGCGTTACGGGGTAAAAGCCCATCGCAGAGAACACTACAAAAGCAGTCATACCACCGCCATCCTCATCACCGGGAATACCGAAAACATTATCCTTGAACCATACGTCCAGCAGAAAGCGCGTAGTCTTTTGGGTTTTCCAGGGAGCAGCAGTGAAGTTGTACAAGTAAGGAATGTGGAAACTGGGCTCATTACCCATAGAATATTGACCCACCAGGCCGGTGGCATCAGGAAATTTATTCCAGAACTCATGCTTGCCCCTGCCCAGCCCTTCGCGGAACAGTTGATCAAGCCTGTCTTCAAATGTCTTCTTACCACCCATCAGGTCTATCAGGCCGGGCACATCCTGTTGCACCTGCCACAGGTAAGTCCAGCCATTGTTCTCATCATAATAATCACGGCCACCGGGGCCACCATCAAACTTGAGGTCGATATTGATCCAGTTGCCCTTATCATCCTTAGGAACAAAGAATTTCCTTTCCGGGTGCCACAGGTTCTTATAATTCAGGCCACGTGGAGTAAACAAATTATAGTCATCCTTTTTACCGAGATCTTTGGCCATCTGAGCCAGCGCCCAATCATCGTAGCTGGTGCCGAGCGTAACAGCCACAGCCTGCCGCTTTTCAAAATTATCTACAAGGCTAACAGTCTCCTTTTCACCAGGAGCCAGCGCAGGGAAATAACCATGCGCATGATAGAAATCATCCAACGGAGTTTTAGGCCCATTACGCCAGGGAATGATGGTAGCATCAGTCGCATTCTTGCGCATGCCCTCATACGCCTTCTCTATGTTGAAGTTCCGCAACCCTTTTCTGTATGCATCCAAAAACACCACAGAAGAGTGGAAACCATTCATGCAGGCATGATCGCCAAACAACACCGGGAACGTAGGCATCCAGCCACTTTGCTCGTACATGCGCACATAAGATTGCAGCATATCCTCTTCCTGCGCAGGGTTCAGGATCATGCGCAACGGATGATGCGCCAGGTAAGTATCCCACGACCAGTCGTCCACATAAAAAGGACGCTTGTCGGTATTTACCTGTTTATTATAGCCACTGTAATATTGATTGCCCTCCGTAACATCCACCATCCTTTCGTAACAGCGGTACAACGCTGTATAAAAACTTCTTTTCTGCGCTTCAGTGCCACCTTCCACTTTTATCTGCGATAACACACCATCCCACGCCTTCCTGCCATTATCAGCAACGGCAGTAAAACTTTTGCCCTTCAGTTCGGTCTCATAATTCTTCTTAGCTTGCTCTGCACTTACATAACTAAGCGCATAGCGCAGCTCCACCTCTTTTGTATTTGCAGGGAAACTGATCCAGGCCCTTGCCCTGCCACTGGTAGTTTGCTTATTTTGCAGTTCTCCATTTTCCAATACACCGGTAGTGCCAGCAGTATTCCAAACCCCATACAAGTAAACTTTCACATCACCATGCCAGGTCTCCAGGCCAGTGATCTCGGTAGCAGAAGGAAAACTATAAGAAGAAGGATCGCCATTATATACATCCAGCAGGATAGCCTTATTAGCCGATTGGGGAAAACGGAAGCGGTAAATGCCACCCTTTTTACCAGGTGCAAACTCAACGGTCACTTCATCATCGATTAAATAAGTAGAGAAATGCCAGGGATTATTCACTTCCAGGTCATGGTCATAAGCCATGCGTGCCTGCCAGCTTTCGCGCGTCAGCGGCTTCACGGAAGGTTTGAGGGAGAACACCTGCCCCATGCGATGAGAAACAATGTTTAAAGGGAAGCTGGTGATTTGATTATCCAGGTAATCCTTTCGTTGAGGAGCAACCCGGATCATCTGGTTGGGTAGCTGGATGGTAGGACGTGTAGGCTCCAGTAACTGACCTACATTACCGATGGTAGGATCAACAAATTCGAGGTTGGACCGCTCCGTTCCGTTCGGCGATCGCTTAACGGGTTGACGGGCAAAAAGAATAGATACATTCCACAACAGCAGGGTTAGCAGCAGCAGCTTTTTCATATTGCAGGCAAACATTTCGTTGAATAAATCTGTCTGCAATAAAGCCGTAGGAGACTAATAAAGGCATTAACAAACCTATTAATTGAGAAATTAAAAGGCTGTTTTTTAATTTTTTATGAAGAATTAGTACTAATTAAGCCCGTTAAAGGGGAATTGCGCTTCGAAGGCAGTTCACCGTAATAAGAAGATGATAAATTATTGACCCGTCATTTCAGCAAACGACTTATCGAATTCCTGTCCATAATTTTCCCGGTACTCTTTGGCAAACTTGAGATAGGCATCTTTAGCCATGCCATGCCGTCCCAGCAATACCAGGCACTTACATTTATAAGCCAGCGCTTCTTCATTAAGCTGATCGAAGAAGAAGATGCAATTGGTGATCTTTATCACCAACTCGGCTTCGGCAGCAAGATCAACAGTAGATATATAACTTAACAATATATCGATAGTTTTCCCTGAAACGTCGGATTTAATATCATCCAGCCAGTTATAATGAATCGTACTGAGGAAAGCACCCCTGCCCACGATATGAATAAGCTCCTGAACATAGGCTTTATTAACCGTCGGCTTATTAGATACCAGTTCCATGTACCGCTGATAATCCACCTTCATCGAGTTATTCAAGATTTCCAGCTTCCATTTATCTGATTCCTTGGCAATATGACAATCGCCCACCTTTTCAAGGATGCCTTTCAGCTTTACCACGTTGACCGAAAAATTATTCCGTGCGTCCTTGAGCGGCTTATCGCCCCACAATAGCTCATATAATTTCTCAGAAGCAATACCCTTCCCATCCTTATAAGTGTAGGTCAATACCAACAGGAACAACTCCTTCAGCAAAGGCGTAAACATCCTGGTGATGTCGTGACCCTCCTTATCGATGATCTCCAGTTGTCCAAACAAATAAATAGCCGATACATCCTTGGTCGCAACCACGGGTTCTATACCAGGTCCATTATTTCCCGCAACTACCGGTGCCACTACAGCGCCCGGCACAGGAACGCGTGCATGCGCCACATCCTCATGATGTGATACCTGCCTTGCCTTTCGCTGGCGCCACATCATGAACAACACACCGGCAGCCACCAATCCTCCCGCCAACAGGAACCATACCCAGTCGCGCGAAGCACTGGCCACTGGCGGCGCCGCCACTACCAGCTTATTAGGCGGAAAATCGATGGTATACACCTTTACATTAGTAAGATTCTGTTTGTTGGTAAACAATGTAACAGCCACCAGCTTCTTGCTTACCGGACAATAGAATAGATCGGCATACGATTCAATATCGTGGAAATCGTAAGGGATCGTATCCCCCATCAACTGGTATTCCGGCGATTGCAAAGAACCCTTCATAAGCTGCAACACAGAATTGAACCGGTCGATAGGATGAATCAACGCATAAAAATCGCGTGTAGCAGAATCCACCACAAGACTATTAGCAAAGCAAAACTGGCTGGCAGGCTCTTTCAGGTGATAGATACTTTTGAAAGCACCACTCTTCACAGCATAAGCCATCAGATCATACGTATACTTGGGATTGATGGTCTGATCACCTGTCTTGCTGCCGAAACCACCAATAATATAAGCAGTATCGCCAGCATTGTTGGTCCCCAGCGCAGCAAGGTACCTCGGCATAAAGAAATCCCCCTTAGGGTCCACAGACTCCCATTCCTTCGTGGGGAAATGATACCGCTGCACTTCATTCTTATATTGGAGTTGACCATACCCACCAATAATATATAAGGAACTGTCGGCCGGAGACAGGAATTTGTTTGCCTGCCAGTAAATAGTAAGCGGGCCAGGAGCAAAGTTCACATCCCATTTACTGGAATGAGGTTGCCAGGCACTTACCAGCTTCTCATCTATATTAATATTATATAGCGTATTGTTGGTACTACTGAATACAGATTGATTGCCCGGCGGTAAAGAATCCCGTTTTGCAGCCAGCTTTGCCCCCGACAGTTGTCCATTCTTTAACGAATACTGGTACAGCGTATCAGCAGACACAATGTATAACCGTTCCCCTTGCTTATCAAAAGCCACGCTGGCTGCACCAACGGTACTCATGGTCAACGCCTGCACCCAGTTCTGGTGGCGGGGCTTTATCCAAACCGGGTTTTTCACGATAGCCGTTTTGCTCTTCACCTCATCAGTACACTCGGTGCCGCTGCTTTCAGATAAAGGATAATAAGCTATTGGCGTATTATCGGCAGCTATCCGGATATCCCGGATGTTCATAGGTGGAATGTCGGTGATCTGGAAACCGGTAAAATCGATGGCGCCAAAAGATATACGGTAACAAGTGGCAGGAGAAATATTGGCTTTCCCTTTTCCAATCAGCTTGTTATTAATATAAAAGCCAACCTCTTTGGCTTTACCATCCAGGGTCACCTTGCATTGATTCCAGTTACCATACAGATGTACCGAGTCGATGGCAAAGTCGCCTGCCACAGTTTCTCCGATAACAAAGTTGAATCGCAGGAGCTTTTGATTGAAAACAAGATCGATATTCTGGTTATTGTCCGTAACCAGGCGCATGATGTACCCGAAATAAGTGACGAGGTTGGGTGTAAAGCCGAAGTCGAAAGAAATTTCAGCCGATTGAGATAAGCACACAGGGTCTTTAGGCGTCAGATTGAGAGAGGTCCTTTTTTCAGGCACTACCTCATGACTGGAAAACCTTAAGCCGTGTGATTGGCTAAAAACATTACTTACACATAAAAAGCAGCATACCAATAAAAGAGATCTCCCCATAAGCAAGCGAAACTAAATAAAGTACAAATTACTTATTCTGTTGTATTAAACAGGATAGATACCGGCAAATTTTAGTAAAGAAATAAATGATAAGTATAAGAAGCAGAAACAGTTATTTATACCCTGGCTATAAAGACAGCTCATCGCCGGTAAAAGCCAGGGGCAATAACATGCCCGCTGCGGGAATAATGAATACTTTACCAGTTTGTCCAGCCAGTATCAACCGCACAGGATGCTCCGTACGCTGTTCAAACTCCTGCAATGTTTGCCGGCAGATGCCACAGGGACTGATGGGGTGATCACTTACCACACCATCCCCTTCATAACTGATGGCCATTGTTTCGATAGGGTCGCCAGGATAGGTGGCGCCAGCTGTAGAAAGTAATACCCTTTCAGCACAGATACCAGCCGGGTAAGAAGCATTTTCCTGATTGGCCCCGATAACAAGATGACCACTCCCCAGCCTGGCCACCGCCCCTACCCTGAAATGGGAATAAGGCGCCCAGGCGTTCTTTGTTGTTTTACGGGCCTCCTGCAGCAAATACCGATCATCCTCCCCCAGCTCATCGATGGAATCATATACCTCATAAGAAAACCTGTACTCGTTCTGTTTCATGCACACAATTTAAGGGAAAGAAGACATAAAAGCAGAATCCAGGATTCAGAAGGCGCTCGTCCTTCCAAATCCTGGATTCCGTATACTGAAAGCTGAATACTATTAATGAATACTGCTGAACATGCGGTTCCAGCGAACTCCTTTATCCCAACTCATCCAAATAAGCCATGCCTCACCTACAATATGATCTTCCGGTACAAAACCCCAAAAGCGGCTATCCTGAGACTGATGACGGTTGTCACCCATCATCCAGAAATAATCCATCTTGAAGGTGTATTGGTTGGTAGCCTGATCATTGATGAAGATCTTACCATCACGCCTTTCCAGCTTATTGTGTTCATATACCTGGATGGCACGTTCGTACAGCGTAAAATTATCATCGTTCAGTGTAATCGTGGCGCCCTTTTTAGGAACCCACAATGGCCCGAAGTTATCGACACTCCAAAGATGCTTTTTATCCCGGGGAAATATTTTCGATTCACGTCCTTGTCTCAGCAGCTCGATCTTTTCAATAAGACCATTCTTGATCATTTTATCTTTTGCCTCATTGGTCAGCAACATGATATAGCGATTATTACCCTGCGGAATCAACTCTCCCCCTTCCTCTATCTTGTCGAAATCGTACTCTTCACGCAATATCTCATTATCCAATGGCTGCCCCTTCGTCGTCACATCATAATATAACTGCATCTTGGGAGGCAGAAAAGCCTTCTGGCCATTGATGAACAATACGCCGTCGATGATCTGCAACGAATCACCCGCGATGGCCACACAACGCTTGATATAATTCTCCTGTTTGTCTACAGGACGTATGATAATTGGAAAATCAGTCGGGTTCGACAGCACCATTTCACGTCCCACATCTGCATTACCATCTCCCTTGTCCAGAATTACATCATAATAAGGATTCTTGGACTGGTACTCTTCCAGGTTGATCACCGTATCACCTGCCGGAAAGTTGAACACCACCACATCATTCCTTTTTATCGGACTGGCAAACCAGCGCGTATAAGGAATATGGATCAGTTCAGAATAAGATTTGGTGTTTACTACAGGTAGCGTATGATGTACAAAAGGAATAGCCAGCGGTGTGTTGGGAATACGCGGGCCATAACTCAGCTTGCTTACAAAAAGAAAATCATTGACCAGTAAGGTCTTTTCCATTGAGCCCGTGGGGATGGTATAAGCTTCGAAAACGAACGTGCGGATCAGCGTGGCAGCTACGATAGCAAATACACCAGCATCGATCCACTCACGCGCAGCCGACTTTTTATGCTTCTTCACGATCTCAGGACCATAATATTTCTCCTTCTGATCATAACCGATCATAGGCAGATAAGCAAACCCAACCAGTACAGTAGCAGCATGCTGCACAAACCTGAACTTGTTGAACAACTTAACAAACTCTACCAATATCCATAAACTGATGAACCAGCCTACTACAGGAATGAACTGCCAGAAGAACCAATGCTTCTTGATCCCTGTTAAACGCAACATTTCCCAGGTATTCAGGAAAGGAACAAAAGCTTTCCAGGCAGGGAGACCAGCCTTTTGGAACATCTTATACAATCCTACGGAGGGCAGCAGAACAATGAGCAGCGAGATGATAATAATGACGGTCAGATCGTGTAAACTCATGCTGTCTTTTTTAAAAAATTCCGGGCAAAAATACCATATTAATTGGCATTGCAACGGGGTATTAACCAGTATTTTGCCAAACTTCATCCCCGTTTCAGGGTCGGGTCTGCTTTTTGCTTAAACAGTATTTGACAAGATATATTAGTTGTAATATCTTCCGCTTTGTTACAGTCGATATGAACTTTTTTACGATTCGCGACGTCCAAAATCTCACTGGTATTAAAGCACATACGCTCCGCATCTGGGAACAGCGTCATAGCATACTCACTCCCCGGCGGAAGCTAAGCAATCACCGGTTTTATGATAATGAGGACCTCAAATACATATTACGAATTGCCTTCCTCTATCACCAGGGATATAAAATATCCCGGATTGCCAGCCTTTCCGAGGAGGAGATCTGCCGGCTTACCCTGGAGGCCAGGCCCGATGAAGACAACTACGGCATCTTCCTCAACCAGCTGACAGAAGCCATCATTGACCTCGACGAGGAACGATTTGAGCAGGTTTTCCACAAAATAATGGAGAACACCACCTTTGAGGACCTGGTAATCCAGGTTCTATTTCCCCTGCTCAAAAAAGTAGGACACCTATGGCTGGCAGGTAGCATCATGCCCGCACAGGAACATTTTACCAGCGCTATTATTATCAGAAAATTGCTGGCAGCTATCGACGAACTGCCCCGACCGGCAGCCTCCGCACCAAGACACGTTATCGTGTACACTCCACACGGAGAATTACACGAGATACCCTTATTGTTTATGCAGTATATGCTCAAAAAAAATGGCACCTCCTGCGTTTACCTCGGCAGCAACGTCAATGCCGGTACACTCAAAACCATTTGCGATCAGTTTGAAAAACTGCATCCCGGCAAGCCCGTTACACAACTCTATTTCCACCTCATCACCCACCTCATCAAAGATGACCTGGGCGAATACCTGCGCAAATTATCCAACACCTTTCCCGATAAAGAGATTGTCTTTTCAGGCACAAAGACCAATGGATATATCAATGGAGGTATTCCCCAAAACGTGAGGGTGTTGAAAAATGCAGAAGACCTGCTTGCCTTCAGCAAAGGCACATGAGCTATCTCGCCAATACACTGCGCGCCCACGTATACACTACAAATGAGACAAAGTAGGTCCACATAACCGCTTCAGGTATCGGAAGGCCCGAAAAAAGGAAGAATATAATCACCAGGCCAAACAGAACGAGGCCTATAGAAAACCATTGTACAGCATTGTTACCCTTCAACCGGATCGGAAATTCCATATGACCCAGCGGCAAGGCCAATGACAAAGCCACCAATCCTGCCATAACGATTACCAGTCCCGGGTTTTCAGGCATGAATAAACCAGTTATTACCATTGCGAGCCCCGATAACAGGACAACAACGGCACATATAGCATTGATCTTCTCCCGCTTGTTAAGCGCATATTTTCCATCTTTATGAAACAGCAGGAAGAGATTCGCCAGCGGGTTGATAACCCAGCTCATAATCACAAACAATATATACACGCCAACGATAGCCATTCCAATAATAGCGATGTTTTCGCCGCCGCTCTTCGACAACTGCCCGATGGCTTGCACACCAAAATAAATACCCAGCAGAATGGCCCAACGCGCATACTTGCCCTTATTACTGATCCAGAAACTGTATTGCAACAACCATCGATAAGGAGGTATCTTGGACTTCAATGCCTGTTTCAATCCTTCACGGGCGCCCTCCATGTTGGGCTGCAGCCGCAGTGCTTCCCGGAAATGCGTAGCCGCCTCTTTATGCCGCCCTTTCTCCAGCAGGTTCCAGCCCACAGTAGTATGTGTATAAGCATTCTCAGGATCTTTCTTCAACGCATCCTGCATGGTCTCGATCGCATCATCTACCCTTCTCAATTTATTCAGGGCAGTAGAACGTACATTTAAACAAGTAATATTTTCCGCATCCACAGCCAACCCTTCATTGGCTTTTTGCAAAGCCAGTTCAAAGTTTTTTTCTTCCAGGAGAACCAGACCCCACAAACCCAGGAACTCGGCAGTCCACGGGCTCAGCTCTACAGCCCGTTTCAGGTGGCGAAGAGCAGCCTGGTTGTTGTCGAGCTGATAATACCCAAAAGCGAGCAGGTAAAAATAATAACCCTCCAGCGGAGCCACTTGTATCGCACGTTGTATTACATCGATACCTTCCAGGAATTGCTTCTGATCAAACTTGCAGCGCGTAAGCAGGGCCAGCGCATAATCATTATCCGGATCGAGCCGCAGCGCGTCCGACAATTGCTTTTCCGCATCTTTAAAACGCCCCTGAGCCAATAACAAACTGGCCCGTTCCAGCAATGGCGCTATATCGGTCATGATTATTTTTTGATCTTGAGGAATTTCAGGATATCATCATACAGCCCACTCTCATTGGCATACAACGCATAATTACGCGCAGACGAAAACCATTCGAGCGTAGTAGGCCGGTGCTGCTTCGCAGCCTTCAGCAGGTCTTTGGTTCCCAGCGGTTGCAGGCTGCCGCTGGCCATAGATTCGCGCAGTTTATCTTCCACAGCAATATCGATCATGGCCTTTATATCGGCGCCAGAATAATCAGGCGTTTCCTTCGCTACCTTACGCACATCGACATCCTTTACCGGCTTACCAGTCAGCATAGCCTGGATAATTTCTTCGCGGGCAGCTTCATCCGGCGGCTCCACAAAGATCACCCGGTCGAAGCGGCCTGGCCGGCGGAAAGCCGAATCCACACTCCAGGGAGCATTCGTAGCAGCCAGTATCAACACGCCCTCGTTATTCGATTGCACACCATCCATTTCAGCGAGGAATTGATTGATCACATGACGCGTAGCACTCTGGCGCAAATCACTTCTACTGGCGCCCATGGCATCCACTTCATCGAAGAACAATACACAAGGTGCATTCTTACGCGCAAGCTCAAATATGCTATGCAGGTTCTTCTCACTATTGCCCACCCACATATCGAGAATATCATGCAGACCGATACTGATGAACTTGGCATTGATCTCACCGGCAGTAGCTTTAGCGATATACGTTTTACCACATCCTGGAGGACCATATAGCAGGATACCACCTCCTATTTTCTTACCAAACGCTTTATACAGATCGGGATTCTTCAGCGGCTGTATGATCTTCATGGATATTTCATCCTTGATGCGCGACATACCACCCACATCTGAAAAGTTGATGGAAGGCTTCTCCAGGAAATACGAACCCACGCTGCTCCCCGTCTCCAGGTTACCCTCCATGCCATACAGTTCCTCATTTTGTGTACCGCCACCACCTAAACGCAATTGCGCATCGATCTCTTCATCACGGAAATCAGGGTTCAGCGCTACCACGCGCTGGTACACTTCCACAGCCTGTTGCAACGACTGTTCTTTGATCAGGCATTTCACATACAGCACCATCCCATCCAATGATAGGTTGGGGTACAGCTCTTCATAAATGATGATCGCGGCAGAATACTTCTGCTGGTTAAAATAAGCTTCGGCCAGGCCCAGCTTAGCTTTGCCATTACCATAACTACGACGCAATACCTCACTGAACTGGTCGGCAGCGGCAGCATACTGCTTCTCTTTCAACAATGTTTCCGCCAGGTGCAACCGCAACGGGATATTGTCGGGCGAGAACTCCAATGCCTCCTGCAGACTTTTAATATGATCACTCATCGTTTATAATTAAAATAGCTGCGAGCAAGGCGCCCGCAGCTTAAATAATGTGGCATTCCATGCGCAACTTAATATAATAACCGCACTTTAATAGTCTCTTTAACTTCTTTTAGCAATTGGAAAGCAGTGTTGGAGATCTTCCTGTCTACATCCAATACTACATACCCGATCTCGTCGTTCGTTTTCAGGTATTGCGCCAGGATATTAATATTATGCTTGGACAATTGCGTGTTGATCTCAGACAGTACCCCGGGCACATTGCGGTGAACGTGTAGTATCCGGTGCGTGCCCTCCTGCGGAGGCAGGTTGAGGCCCGGCACAGTATGAGAACCATTGGTGATCCCCATTTCGAGGAACTGAAATAGCTTATTGCTCACGTCCTCCCCAATATTCGACTGCGCTTCTTCAGTAGAACCGCCGATATGCGGAGTCAGAATTACATTGGGTAGCTCCTGCAAAGGAGTTTGGAACTTGTCTCCGTTCTTTTCAGGCTCCCAAGGGAACACATCGATAGCAGCACCACCAAGCAGACCATCAGTGAGACACTTTGCCAATGCCTCCAGGTCAACCACTTCACCCCGCGCATAATTTATTAAGATAGAACCCTTCTTGAAGTTCTTCAGCACATTCTTATTGATCATGTTCTTCGTAGCCGCATTATCAGGCACATGCAGCGTAATGATATCAGCCTGGCTCACCACCTCTTTCAATGTCTTCTTAGCGATGGCATTACCCAGGGGCAGCTTGGTCACTGCATCATAAAAGATCACATGCATACCGAGCGCTTCCGCCAGCACGCTTACCTGCGAGCCGATATTACCATAACCAATGATACCCAGCGTTTTACCACGCAGCTCATAACTACCCTTGGCCTCTTTCATCCAGATGCCCTTGTGAGCAGCAATATTTTTATCAGGTATGCGGCGGATGAGCATGATCGACAAGCCGATCACCAGTTCTGCTACCGAACGCGTATTGGAATAAGGAGCATTGAATACAACCACGCCATGTTCTGTGGCGCTTTTGAGGTCTACCTGGTTTACGCCGATACAAAAACACCCGATCGCCTGCAGTTTCTTGGCCGCTTCCAGCACCTTAGGGGTGATTTGCGTCTTCGAACGGATACCCAATAAATGGACGTCTTTTACCTCACGAATAAGATCCTCTTCGGTAAGGGCGCCTCCCAGCTTTCTTACCGATGCATAGCCGGCATCCTTGAAGTTTTTAACAGCAGCATCGCTGATATTCTCTAAAAAAAGGATGTTTACTTTCTCTTTCGGATAACTTGTATTTTTTTTCTCGCTCATAATGATGGCTCATCTTTTGCGTTAAATAATCACAGATTAAGCGGGTAAACGGACCAACTGATCACACTTTTCACAAATTGCGGCGATTAAAGGAATGTACGCTGATGTTACAGATGATGAGAGGTGAAAGTTCAACAGCCGTGATAAAGTGAATAATTTCTATCATTCTGGCAGAAGTGTTGAATAAAATCAACCAATCCGTGCAATCCGCTATTAATCATACAATCTGCAATCCGGGGTGCAAAGATGTCGTTTAAAATTGACATGGAAAAACGAATCACAATGGAGACAGATGGAAACGATTAAGCAGAAGCCTGTAGAATCATGTATTTATCAGTAAGTTATAATAGCTAAAAATCCGTGAAATCAGGCCATAATCGCTAGAAATCCGCGATTATTTTGGTAGTTTTGTTGATCTTACTAACCCAGTATTAAAAGGAATCCTTTTGAAAACCATGTTAAGGTTCATACCGGTAAGCCTCCTTGCTATCGGCTGTTCTCAGTTTAGTGACAAACAGCCAGATTTGTTAGCACAGTCCAAAGGACAGGTGACCCTGTCTGCGGCAGCCTCGTCTTCAAAAAGCTCAGACTCAACAGATTATTATATATCACTCGTAAGAGGATTTATCGATACTACCTATGGCGAAGGCCTGAATGGCAGTATCCTGGTAGCCCGTAACGGGCAGGTCCTGTACGAGAAATACGCCGGGTACGCCAACCCGCGGATCAAGGACGATTCCATTACAGCTTATACCCCCTTCCACCTTGCATCGGTGTCCAAGACCTTCACAGCTATGGGCATTTTGAGACTGTGGGAACAAGGGAAGCTCAACATCGAAGATCCGGTGAGCAATTACCTCCCCGGTTTTCCCTGCGCAGGCGTAACAGTTAAAATGCTGCTGAACCACCGTAGCGGCCTTCCCAAATACGACCATTACATGTCTAATCTGGGCTGGAACAGACGAAAAGTGGTAACCAACCAGGATGTACTGGACTTCCTCATCGCCAACCGCAAGCGTATACCTGTTGGCCGCCCTGATCGCGGCTTCAGCTATTCCAATACCAACTACGCCCTCTTGGCCCTGATCATCGAAAAAGTAAGTGGCGAGTTCTATGGTGATTACCTGAAACATACCATTTTCGATTCCCTGGGCATGAAGGACACCTACGTGTACACCCGTGCCGATTCGGCCCGGAGCCTTCCTTCCTACTATTACAGCGGTAGGCCCTATGCCTTCGACTTCCTCGACCTGGTATATGGCGACAAGAATATTTACAGCACGCCCCGCGACCTGTTGAAATGGGACCAGGCTATGCGCAATACGCAATGGTTCAAGTCCTCTACGCTCGAAGCGGCCTACACCCCTTACAGCAATGAAAAGCCCGGCACCCACAACTATGGCCTCGGCTGGCGCATGTATGTGCTGAAGAATGGTAAAAAGCTGATTTACCACACTGGCTGGTGGCATGGCAACCGCACCATCTTTGTTCGTCTCATTGAAGAAGATGTGACCATCGTGGCACTTTGCAACAACGACTCCCGCAACATTTATATGGCCAAAGAAATGGCCGACTACTTTGGAGACTATATGCAGCACGTAGACCGCGACCCGGATGCGGATACCCGTGTAGTGCGCCACGTTGTACGCAAGAAATCATCTAATAAAAAGACCCTCCTGGCAAAAGCCAAGATAAAGACCACTAAAAAAAGAAGCACCACTACCTCCTACGCCGGCAAGGCAGGAAGGAAATAGTTAGTAAGCGCAACGAGTTGTTAATTCACAACTGACCACACACAACTCACCACTTCGTATATTAGCCTAATTATAGGCTAAACATGAACATTTATTCTGCCACCGATATACGCGCCTGGGACGAATACACCATTTTGCACGAACCGATCGCCTCGATCGACCTGATGGAACGCGCCTCCCTCGCCTGCTTTCAATGGCTGTTGAAATACCGTAATACCGAAACCTCCTTTGTCATCTTTTGCGGCAAAGGCAACAATGGCGGCGATGGACTGGCCATTGCAAGATTGCTGGCAGAAAGTGATCACACCGTAACAGTATACATCCTCGAGTTTGGCCACAAAGGCACCGATGATTTCCAAACCAACCTGGCACGGCTTCATAGCAGCAAAGCCACCATCAAGTTCATCTCATCCGAAGAAAGCATCCCCACCCTCACCATTGGAGATATTATTATAGATGCACTGTTAGGCTCTGGCCTCAACAGGCCACTGGAAGGTCTGACCGCTTCCGTAGTGAAACGCATCAACAAGAGCGGCAACGAGATAGTTGCTATCGATATTCCTTCTGGCCTGATGGTCGACAGCAGCTCAATAGGTAGTACAATAGTCACAGCTACCCACACCCTGAGCTTCCAATGCTACAAACCCGCCTTCCTCGTAGCAGAGAATGATCCATTTATTGGCACCTTACACATACTCGATATTGGCCTGCACCCGGCTTTCCCGGCAGCACATCCTTCCACCCACCGCTGGATCGACCACGCGCAGGTACAATCCATCATCAAACCACGCAAGAAGTTTTCACACAAGGGGACTTACGGCCATGCAGCTATTGTTGCAGGCAGTCAGGGAATGATGGGCGCCGCCACCCTCTCGGCCAAAGCCTGCCTGCGCAGTGGTGTTGGTAAGCTCACCACCCATATACCCGCCGTTGGCTACAACATTATGCAGATAGCCGTGCCTGAGGCCATGACCTATACAGCCGGCAAAGAATACATTGAAATGGCTGTCAACCTGGAACAGTACGATGCCATAGGCGTTGGTCCGGGACTGGGACAACACGATAGCCATAAAGCCTTGCTTGAAAACATCTTTCAGCAATGTAGTAAAGCACTGATACTGGATGCCGATGCTTTGAATATACTCGGCCAATACAAAGAACTGTTACAACAACTACCTACCCATACGATCATCACACCTCATCCCAAAGAATTTGAGCGGTTGTTTGGTAAAGTCGCCAATGACTTTGAACGCATGCAATTAGCCATGCGCAAAGCTGTAGCGCTTAAGATCGTCATTGTATTGAAAGGTCGTTATACATTGGTAGCTACGCCCGAAGGAATTGCCTGGTTCAACAGTACAGGAAACCCTGGCATGGCCACCGGCGGTAGTGGAGACGTACTAACAGGGATCATCACAGGTTTATCAGCACAAGGATACCCCGCTGCGCAGGCAGCAATCGCTGGCGTATACCTTCACGGACTGGCCGGCGACCTGGCCGTTTCCTATTCCTCACCCGAATCCCTGATCGCTTCAGACATCAGCGAATACCTCGGCCAGGCATTTCACCAGATAGCTATATAAACAAAACATCCCGGCCCCCCGCCTTGGGAGCACTATGTCCATTTAATCTTTTTCCACTACCGGACAGGTAGTGCTGATGTTTGGTTTACACATCTCTGTTTTGAATCTGGTAGAGTTATAATCCCATATGACACCCAGTTCGCTGCTTCCGCCGGTATAAGAAAACTGGTTGTTCCTGACTGGAAACTCATGCGCTATACCTACTTTTACTTTACTGGCAGTTCCGGTAATCACCTGCCCAACCGAACCAATATCGATTGTAACACTTACAGTAAAAGCATTAAAATCCGAAGGAATGCCGCTCACCCGCCGGTCTTTGCTTACATGCGCCCACACGCCCAGACTGGCTCTATATTTATGCGGCGTAATGTCTCCTCCCACACGCCACGTATTATGCGACTGTTGATGAAATACCATCATAGCCACCCTGAATGAAAAACCATCTTCCCGGTTCCTGCGTTCATACATCACATTACCAGATAAACGCAACGGCAACTCACTACGAAACTCTGAAGAAGAAGAAGTCAACGACTCATCCGGCGTATTCAGATGATGGGCACTTCCCCCTATTACCAGCCGTCCTTTCGCACTCAGGATACGACAGAAATAAAAACCCGCACTAACATCGAATACCAGTTTCTTATTAAAAATAAGACGATCAGCTGCCGACCCTGCTCCCGGAATATACCCGTTTTCATCTATCTCGTCGGCAAAAGTAAGGCGGCTGTAATCTACCCTCCGCTGAATCAATCCCATCTGCAGGCCACCAGTGGCGATCCAGGTTGGAAACTCCTCATTATCTGCAACAGAAGGAATATTGGAACATATAGTATAAGATCCTGTTCCATACACCGCGCTTTTCCGCAGATAACCTTCATTCGAATTGGTAACCAGTACCCCATAAGCCCCTTTTACATCGGGCAGGTATTTATCGAATGATATAGCTGTATAATTAAAATAAGAGGGCTCTTTCACCCATTGCCGGCGATGAATAGCACTTACCCGCACATTATAATCTCCGGCTCCGGTAGCTGCCGGATTCAGATAAATAGGCGCCATATAAGCCTGCGCAAATACCGGGTCCTGGGCCGTCGACGTCAATCTGCTGCACAACAGCCATAGCATAATCAGCATCAGTATTCTTCCCATAAGCTGCTTTTATTGGTTATTTTATAACAGTAATGAATCCTGTTTTCATCGGTACACTACGCCCCGGATAATACATCCCCAGCCACTCACGCTTGTTCTTATAACGGGCCTCGATTTGCCAGCGGTACGAATCCTGTTGCAAGGCCCTGCCATTAGGCACGTTTTCATGACCATCCCACGCATCCATCGGAACACCATCACGGTCTAATCTTGTCGACTCAAAGATCAACTGCCCATAACTGTTGAAAATTCTAAGCCTGTATTCACTTAAACCTTTTCCAATAGGCTTGAAGCTACGTAGTTTGGCTACCCCGCACCCCGTACAGATAGCATCAGGTACATAGAGATAACCGGGCGCATACAACACCGCCACACGGACAGAATCGTACCTTACACAGCGAGTCACTTCATCATACACCTGCAACTTCACCTGGTAGCGACCCGTATCCCCATATTCATGGAGCACTTCACGGGTAGTACGCTTGACACTCCTGTCACCAAAATCCCATACATAGTTCCTGCTCACCCCCCTCGTGACCGTATCGATAAAAGTGAAGATATATTCCGGCTGAGTGATCTCAAGCCTTGGCTTCACTTCAATTACTGGTTGCAATAGGGGCCTGATCACCAGCGTGCCGGCGTATGCCGTATCACCACAACCTGCCGCATTTTGCGGCAACACCCGTACAACGTAAGTAGCAGGCTCATGACTACCTGCCGGCAATTGAAAACGATAATTGAATGGAGTACCTACCCCACTCAACTTATCATTGATCAACCAATGGAAAGTAATGGGGTCAGCGCCATTGTACGATGCCCTCACGGGGATCGTCAGCATGGTATCGATATTACATGTATTGATAGTCACAGGCTTCTCCAGTATAGCCACAGGTGTAGGCCATACGGTGAAATAGCGTTCAGCACTATCCTTACACCCGGCGATATTATGTACTATCAGTTTTACCCTATACGTTCCTGGTGAATTGAACTGATAAGAAGCACTGACGCCTGTAGCGTAAAAAACATAAGGAGCCCGTGCCGTATCATAAAACCACCACTCCACTAACCCGGCATTCCTTGCCCCGGCAGCAGTAACAGCCAGCGCATAAGCCACACAGGGTTTGGCGGCAACAGTATCGATACGAGCAGGGATGATACCCACCACTCTTACCATAGCCGGCTGCGATACCACACTGCATACTTCACCAAAATTGTTGACGTAGCGGGCAATCAGCCGTACTTCATAAGAACCTGTGTCATTATAAGTATGAGAAGGATTTGGCCCGGTACTGCTGCTACCATCGCCCCACACCCATTCATACGCATTGGCATTACGCGAAACATTGCGTGTTTGCACAGTTCCACCCGGACAGATCAGGACATTTATGAGTGAGAAATCAGGTACAGGACTGGCATATACTGTAACCGTCCTGTAAAGACTGGTATCTGAACAGGCATTAATAAATTGTATCCGCACATTATATACACCGGGCTGAGTAAACTGGTGACTGATACGGTTCTGCGTGCCAGGCAAAGTATCCGGTATACTGTTATCACCATAATGCATGATCACCTGCGCAGCCCCAAATGAACTGTTCACGAAAATGGCTGTATGCGGAGCGCAGCCATACAAGTCACTGCCATCAACTACAATCGCAGGCTGTATCGTATTGGGCGACACGACAACATCGATAGAGTCACTATGCGTGCCGCAGACGTTAAAAGCAGTGAGCTTTACCTTGAAAGTATCGATAACACCGGTAATGTATTCATGAACATGCCGGCCTTTTGAATACAGCGTATCACCATGCCCGTCTCCATAATCCAGGTAATACATAAAATGATTGCCCGGCGACAGGTTGAAGATGGTATCGATGAGCGGTGAACAACCGATCACTTTGCTGACCGTAAATACAGCCCGCGGATCAGGCCTCACCAGCACACTATCCCTGAAATAAAGCGTATCGCATTCATTGAACGTCTTTAACGTGATATAATAGGTGGTATCCCGGTAAAAGCGGTTGGAAGCATACGTTATCTCAACAGGCTGCACAGCAGTACTGGTAGCACCATTGCCAAAATTCCATAAGAAACGATATCGGCCTGCGTCAGGCGTAGTATTGGTAAAAGTGACTTTCAGCGGCCCACATCCTTCACCCTTGTTCTTACTGAAAGAAGGGTCAGGATCAGGCAGCGTTATGAATACCTTCTCCATAGAATCATTACGGCACCCGTTAAAACTCAATGTCAATAGCTTGATCGTGATGGTATCACCATCCTCCGTCATCGTATAAGGCCGGAATACTTTACCGGTCGACCAGAGCACACCGTCAACATACCATTGATACTCCCGGTTGCGATCATCGAAAGGTGTAAGATTGATAAGGGCCGCATCGATCACGAAATCGTTACACCCCTCTGTTTTTAAAGGTTCGAAAAGCGCCCGGGCATCCGGATTGACCGTCACCTTTACCACATTACTGATACTTGCATAAGGACCGGAACAAAGCACGGTATTGACGCGCCTGCGATAATAAGTGGTGACGGTAAGTGTACCGGGCGCATAGTCCTGCACTATTGCGCCGGCAATTACACTCCAGTTGATATTGTTTGTACTGGATTCCCAGATAAACTGATATCCGCTATTACCACCGGTAGGCACCAATCCAGTAATAGGGTCAGGTTGCTGGTTAATACAAATACTTTGATCCCGGCTAATCGTATTATTGGCAATACCAGCCGCCACATTGATTACGATCGTATCACTAATACTGGAGCAGGGCAAAGACTTTACTACCCGTCTGTACCAGGTGGTCTGCGCAGGCGATACCGACACCCCCGGCAGCACAGCCCCGGGCATTGGCACAAAATTGATATTATCCGTGCTGGATTGCCATTCGTAATCATAAGAACCTGTTCCCCCCGTTGCAGGTGGCACAACAATATCGACAGGCATACCCGCGCAAATATCACGTGGAGGAAAAAGCAATCTGTTATCGATGGGCGGAAGCACCCGCACAGCCACGGTATCCCGGCTACCATTACATTGAGCATCGGCAGCCTCAATTACCCAGGCAAACAAATAGATATTACCCGCTGTGAGTCCCTCGATACTGGTTCCCGGACTACCGGGGTCAGCAATCGTTGCCAATGGCCCACCCACCTGCAGCCACGTACCCGTACCTACTATCGGCGTATTGCCGGTGAGTATGGCAGTAAGTTCATTACACAATACAGTGTCATTCCCTGCGGAGGCAACAGTCGTACCGGTAAGAATGGCAATAAGTACAACCTGTGGATCACTGCTGCAGGCCCCATCCAGCAAAGCACGAATCGTATATTCTACCGTGGCATCCGTAGTACCTGTATTCACCAAAAGATCATTGATCCTTGTTATCGGCTGATTAGTTCCATTACTATTACCTGTAACATTCCCGGCCACAACCCTGCTGGTCCAGGAATAGGAAACACCCGACACTGTACTGCTCATGGATATATCTGTGCGGGTATTGCTGCAAATAGAATCCTTGTCATTGACATCGATCGTCACTACAGGCTTTGCCCTGACAATAGCTTTTACCACATAAGGCACCCCGGTACACCCATTTGCAAAGGGGGTAATAGTATAAGTCACTTCCCCATCCATTGCAGGGTCATCATTGACCAGCACATCACCAATACTTCCGGTGCCGGAAGGAGTATTGCCCGAAACCACACCGCGGGTCACAACACTCGTCCAGCTGAAGGTACTGCCACCGACTGAAGAAACAGGCGTATATACAACAGCCGTATTGTTACAGATCGTTCTAACCGAATCACGTCCCCTGTTTTCAGGGAAAAAGACCACCAGCAGCGTATCGGTATTATTAGGACATCCACTGGGTTGTTGCGCAAAAGCCTTCAACACCAGTTTTACACTGCCAGCCGCCTTATCGGCCGGACTAAAAGTATAAATAGTAGACAAAGCATTCGTAACACTGAAAGTACCACTGCCGGTGCCAGACCATTTTACAGAATCGATAGGACCTGTCACTATACCGGTAATCGGAAGACTGACAGTAGCATAACAGGTATCTACCCTGTCACGTGGCAGAACGACAGTATTGGGCGCAGTGAAAAATATCTGCTGAACATCAGTTGACTGTCCGCAGGAACTGATAAATTGTACACGTACAGTATACGTCCCTATATCCGTAAACCTTATTTGCGGATACCTGTCAGCAGCAGTAGTACCATTTACAAAACTATAAGCCCCTCCGGTCACCGTCCATAGATAAGTTTCATCTCCCCGCTGACTATTATAGGACGGCTTGTGAAAATTATTGACAGCAAAATTGATCGTATAATCAGTATTGCAATAAGCTTTGTCTGCCGGGAGCCTTACCACCGCATTGCCCGACAGATGAACAATCTTATCTATCCGGAAAGTACCTGTACAACTATTACTGGCAATTAAACGTACACGATACCTGCCGGCCACATGAAATACAAATACCGGCTCCATGGCAGTATTCGAAGGAGTGATGGTGTATACACCACTATTGGGAGAAACCAGTTGACCGGTACTGTCATTGTACACTTCCCACCGCCAGGTGTTGCTGCGACAGGGATTACTATTGGTAAGATTGGTAATGTTTACAGTCAATGGATTATCGCAGGAAATAACAGAATCAAGTCCATTCACTTTAAATTCAGGTACCGGGAGTGGCTCAATACAAACCTCATGACTGACTTCAGAAGGGGCACAACTGGTATTGGTTATCTTTAGCTTAACTGTATATTTTCCAATAACGGGAAATGGATAGACAAGATTTCTGGCGGTAGACACCAGACTATCATTAACATACCACTCATATTCTTGATCACGGGTACATTGCGCTCCGTCCTGAGCTTCGCCTGGTATAGAAGTATTGGTAAAAGTTACAGGGTTTGTTATACATGCATAGTCCGGATAGGTAAACCTCGCTTCAGGACGTTGAAAAACCCTTGCCGGGAGAATAAATGAAATATCATTACAATTAGAAACAGGAGCATTTTTATAAGGATTTACATATACCGCTCTAAGCGCAAAAGCATTGGACTCATTCGGAACATCACTACGGCCGCAAGATGTCCTCAAATAATTATGCTGCACAAGCCCATTAACCGATTTAAGAGCACACAAGGTGATTGTATCCGCTTTGGTACCATCCCCCCATTCGAAAACATAATAGCTACCAGGAAAATTATTTAAAATACTGGTTGGGCCGGAAGTAACCACATTAACATCCAGGAAATCAGGCAAACATGTTTTTAATATGGTGGACCCAAGTACAAAGAAATGAGCAGTATTTACTAGAAATACTGAACGGGTACTGATTACACCGTTCTTTTCTGCTCGACTTGTAAAAGTATAAAAAGTTTTACTGAGCAAAATTTGCGGAGTTCCATTAGGGCCAATATCAATATTCGTAACAACACCTGAGTTCTCATCCTTATAATTAAAAGACACTGAAGCGTCAGCAGTAGACTGGTTCCACAAAGTGATTGGACTTTCAGCAACTACTTCAGGAGTACAATAACCATAAAAATAGCCATCTACAAGCCTTCTCGCATTAGATACTGTATTCACAAAAGCCACCGGCCCGGGAGTAGCACTGATTTGAAAGATAGGGCTTGGTGCACTTGTTGTCACAGGAGCAGTAGTACGGGTCACTACATAATAATCATTACGCGGAGCAGTGCCTGCAGGAATAGTGCCATTTACAAACGTGGTAAAAAAGCCGTTGCGATCATAGGTCCCAATCTGAACGCCCGTGGGATTGGCCGGACTGCACAAGTACAAGTTAACGGCATTGTTATAATTATAACAACCAACAATCTTTACCGGCACAGCTATAGTAGAGCCTTGCCCATATACACCAGTAGGAAAAGCAGCATTATCGATGGTAATGGTCTGCGATAACGCAGGACAAACGATTAAAATCGGGATAAAGCAGTATAGCAGACGCAATAATACACTCATCAACAGTCCAGGTTTGATTAACAAATGGTGCTGCTCTGATCGTGACAATAGAAAACCGGATCCTGATTATAATCAGGACACAATAAACTGGTTGGGATCACTTTAACTGATCAGTGATTAAATAAGAGCCGGAAGAACAGTAGGGAATACGGCCTTATACGTAAAAGAGAGGAATTGGACAGAAATAGAAACGGCTTTTACCGGAAATGAGGATTTATGCGTTACCGTATTACATCTATAAAAGGCAACAATTCAAAAATAATAAAATAACTGACTTCTTATATTATTTTTTAGCATATACAGGTACACGTTGACTTGTACAAATCAACGTGCAGAAAAAAGTGCAGCAGCTAACAACAAAGAGATCAATACTTTCGGAAAAACACAGACCTAACCGTTAGCTTGCATTTGAAATAAATCAAATAAAAAAAAGGTAGTTCTCCTATAACTTTCGCATCAGCTCCTGCGCCTTTTTGTAATTGGGGGCATCAGCAGGTATCTTTTCCAGCCAGTCTTTAGCCGCATCTTCATCTTTTTCTTTCAGATAGCTGAGCGCTTCATAAAAAGTAGCCTCATATTTAAAAGCCGACTCCCCTTTGATCAGTTTTTCAAAGGACGCCCTGGCCAATGGTATTTGGTTGGTTTGCAAAAGCGCTACACCAAAGTAAAACTGAGCAAAACTATTATCAGGCTGGGTTTGTACCACTTCAGCCAGCAATACGGCTGCCTCGGTAAACTCCTTATTATTGAACGCCGAAGTAGCTTTCTGCAAAACAGTATCGATATGACTACCCCGCTCTACCTGCGCCACCATTTGCGTATCCGCATAACGCTCATACAGATCGCCGGTAAATGGATTCCATACAATCATTATTACAACCAACATAGCAGCTATCGCTGCAGCCACACCGATGTAGCGTTTAAAGGCTACCACTTTAGCTGGTGGCCGGGAAGTTTCAGCAGCCCTTTGTTCATTCGACGGTACCTGGGTCGTTGCACCGAAAAACTCCTGCCTCATTTGTTGCAAGGTGCCCTGTAATTGTTGCCGTTGCTCGTCGGGAGCATACTGTTGCTCCAGCGTCGTATCCACATCCCGGTACAAAGCCAGCTCCTGTTGCAGCTCCGTATCTGTTGCCAGAACGGCTTCAAAAGCCTGCTGCTCTTCAGCAGCCATCAGCCCTTCCTCATACCGTGCAATATCTTCATACGTATATTTCATAACAGATACATCTTAAAAATTAAACAAGGTTTTTACTCACCATTTGCGCCAGCGATGCCATGCATTCGCTCTTCTTCTTGCGCAGGTACCCATAAGTCACCTTTAATTGCTCCGCAATTTTCTCCTGGTCCTCTCCACTCATGCAACGCCTGATGATCTCTTTACAGGACTCTCCGAGCTTTTCAAAACACTGAAGGAACAACTGCATTTTATCGTTATTCTGCTTCAACTGTTCGGCCAGCGCAAATACGTCCTCCCCTATAGATACATCATCCACTTCTTTTGTTACCGGTTGCCGGCCTCTTTTTTTCAGCTCATTAAGCCACTTTCTTTTACATACTATAATAAGAAAGGGCTCAAAAGGACAAGTAAGCTGTAACCCTTTGTTTTTTGCCTGATTATAAATATCGATCAGGGATTCCTGGAAAATATCGGCCGCATCATCCTCACTGCCGCTGTTGGCCAATATATATTGACGAACCTTCCCGGCATACTTGCTATAGATCTCCCGGACAATAATCGTGTCGTTTTCCAGCAGGGCCTGCACATATCGCTGGTCGGTGTGAATAACAGTAGTAATAGTAAAAGATTTATAAGTGAGTGATATACACGGTACAAGCGCCCCTTTTTCCCTGCCGGTAAAAATAACCAAAAAAATTTCATCCGGATGGGGGTAACAAAAATACCAGCCTGCTGATATACCTGTGAACACGCAAGGGGCGGACGCCGAAAAGCCCCCAACAAAGAGTAGGCATTAAACACTAAAAATATACAGTTATGAAACGTTCATTATTTGCAGCCACAGTTATAGCTGCCGCAATCACCACCTTTACTTCATGTAAGAAGAACAACGATGCGCCACAATATGCACGCGCAGAAGCATTCTGGCAATCAAACGCTATCCCTACACAAACCTTCTCCGGCAATGCAGCTACAGGCTTTACCATCACCGGCGATAAAGGCACCAAGGTTAAATTTCCGGCCAACGCCTTTGTAGATGGCAGCGGTAATATCGTAAGCGGAAATGTAAACGTTAGCCTGAAAGAAGTACTCAGCAAAAAAGACGTATTGCTCTCTGGCGTATGGACCGAGTCGAACGGCCAGATCCTCGAATCAGGCGGAGAGATGCTGGTAGAAGCAAAGCAGGACGGCAAGGACCTGAAGATCAACCCTGCCCTGGGCGACAAAGGCATACAGGTAGAAGTGCCCAAAGTAATGAATGACCGCGATATGGGTCTGTTCGTACAAGGCCGTCGTGATCAGGGACAAGCTGGTGGCGCAACCGGTGGCGGTGGTCAGCAACAACAAAACCCCACTACCTGGATACCAGCACCTTATTACCCCTTCGGTAATGGTCCCAACAGCTACAGCTTCACCCTGCCTGGCTTTACATGGGTAAACTGCGATCGTTTCTACAGCGATCCTAATCCCAAGACAACAGTAACTGTGCTGCCAGCTTTCCAGGATAATAATCAGGTAACTGACCTTCAGGTGATCCTGGTATTCAAGAACATCAGCACCGTGATCACGTTCCCTTACAACTACAGCATCCAGAAATTTGAATCTTACCAGAACTCACTGCCTATCGGTTCTCAGGCAAGCCTGGTATTGATCGGCAAAGACAGCGACGGCTTCATACAATTTGGTACTCAAAGCATTACCATCAGCGCCAACATGCACATCGACGCACCGATCCACAAAGCCACACAAGCTGAAGTAGATGCTTTCCTGGATTCAATCCAATAAATAGCACCCAAGACAGATAAACAGGCTTATCTCCGGGACTTTTCAGTCGGTTCACCGTACCTCCAGCGGGCTGCCATTGATGGCGGCCCGCTTTTTTTATGTGCACTGAAAGTCGTATATTACAATTCACCGATTGCTCACCAAAACATATAAGCTGTATGAACAAAAAAGTAGCAGACATATTACTACGCAAAGGCAGTAACATTACTACTGTTCAACCCGACATCTCCGTACTGGATGCCCTGAGGATCATGGCCGATCAGAACATAGGTTCTGTGATGGTAATGGAAAATGGGCAGTACCTGGGCATTATGACAGAACGCGATTACTCCCGCAAGATCGTATTGAGAGGAAGGAACTCTACAGATACGCCGGTAGGTGAGATCATGTCCAACGACTTCCCGCGCATTACGCCCGCCGACTCCATCGATTATTGCATGCAACTCATGTCGGACAGGAATATCCGCTACCTGCCGGTGTTCGATGGCGATCAGGTAATGGGTATCATCTCCATCAACGATGTGGTAAAAGAAACCATTCTTTCACACGAAGAAACCATTACCCAGCTCAAGGACTATTTGCACTCAGCACGATAAACGATTTCCTCTCCAATTACCCCCTGGAGAATCAAAAGCCCTGCAGCATGCGGGGCTTTTTGGTGCTTATTTCATACATTCGCTACCGATAGTACTTTAACCCTATAACCACATACCAACAACCATGAGAGCCATACTCCTGGTGCTTATCCTCGCACTAACTGTACCTACCCTATTTGCCCAGGTGCCTGTCATCAATTCCTTTGCACCAACATCCGGCCCTATAGGAACACAAGTAACCATTACCGGCAGCAACTTTAGCACTATCTCAGCAGACAATAAAGTATATTTCGGTACCATTCCGGCCACTGTATTAAACGCCAGCGCAACCTCACTAACGGTGACAGTGCCACTGGCTACGCCCTTTCAGCCCATTTCGGTAAATGTAAATGGATTGACAGCCTGGAGTGCTGCCCCATTCGTAGTAACATACAATGACGGAGGGATGGACTTCACCGCCACCTCATTCAACTCGTCCACAAACCTGAGCGGGGGTGGCTTTGTAACCGAAGGAGACCTCGATGGAGATGGAAAAACTGACTTCATCTATACGCGCTTCTCCTTTGATGAGATCAGGATATTGAGAAACGTCAGTTGGGGTGGAAATTTTTCTTTCACCAACGCCTTTCCCAGTGCAACTATTGGTGGAATTATTAACCCGCTCAGCATAAAAACAGGCGACCTGAATGGAGACGGTTTGCCCGAACTGGTGGTGACCAGCCTGACCTTCAGAATGATTTACGTACTGAAAAACACCAGCACCCCCGGCAACATCTCGTTTGATAATCCAATAACCTTCGGCACAGGCGACGGTCCCCGCAAACTGGCAATTGGTGACCTTGACAATGATGGCAGGGCCGACATTGTAGTCACCAACGAAAGCAACAATTCCATTTCTGTATTAAGAAATACTACCACGGGCGGCAATATCTCTTTTGCTACCAAAATAGATTTTACCACGGGGCCTTCCCCCGAAAGCGTATGCATCGGCGATCTCGATGGCGATGGCAAACGGGAAATAGCAGTAACCAGCTATAGTAATGCCAGCATGATCCACGTTTTCAAAAACAGTTCAACACCCGGCAACATTTCGTTTGAACCAAGAATAGACCTTGCAACAGGCCCCTTCCCCTGGGATGTAAACATGGGCGACCTCGACAGTGATGGCAAACCAGAATTACTCGCCAGCACAGGTACCAACAACAACATTGCGGTATTCAGAAATACCAGTGCCGGCAGCCTGTCCTTCGCTACCCGCATCGACCTCCCCACTGGCTTTAGTCCACGCGGAATGTCACTGGCAGACCTTAACGCCGACGGCAAACCGGAGATCGTAACCGCCAACTGGTCATTTGAATCGACAGTAGCCATACTTAAAAACAACAGCACACCCAGCACATTCTCTTTTGCACCCTTTGCAACATACAATACCAACGTTGGTCCGGGCAGCCTGTCGCTGGCCGATTTCAACGCAGATGGGCTGATAGATATACTCACAGCCAATTCGCAGAGCAATTCACTTTCCTATATACAAAACAACTTAAATATCACTACAGGCATCCCTAAGTGCCCTGTTTTGCTAACACCAGCCAACAACCTTACAAATGTGCAGCATGGCACACCCCTGCTCTTCACCTGGCAGAAGGAACATAACGCAACCAGCTACCGGTTAAGGATCATAGAACAAAGTGGAGCTTATACGGAAGTGACCACTACAGACACCTTTTATCTCTTTCCCTCCCCCAATGCAGGCATTAACTATACCTGGAACGTTCGGCCAGTGAATATGCCCGACCCCAGCGTCACCTGCGCTGTCTTTGCATTCAGCACCTGTCCGGCAGTAGCCAACCCAATAACGATCGCGGCAGAAGGCAACACGGACAAATGCGCTGTTGATTCCGTTAAGCTAAGAGCAAGCGCAACAGGCAATCTGCAATGGTTCCTCGATGGGAAGCCTATAGTAGGCGCTACAGCAGATACCTTGTGGGCTAAAGGAGGCGGCAATTATACAATCCGGATATTGAATGGTGCCTGCTATTCAAACCCTTCAAACGTTCTCACCATCACCAATTTGCCAACACCGGTAAAGCCCTCGCTCACAGTACAGGGAGCCACCACCTTCTGCGAAGGCGGCAGCGTACAACTGACATCGAGCCTTAACATCAACAACCAGTGGTTTAAAAACAATAGCCCCGTGGCAAGCGCCACTGGCATTAACTATACAGTATCCGCTACCGGCGAGTATTTTGTACGCGTAACTAACACCTCCTCAGGATGCCACAATTATTCTGACACGGTTAGTGTACAAGTCAATCCTGTCCCCACAACACCAGCCATTACAGTAACAGGCAGTACGGCTATTTGCACCGGCAGCAGTGCCACGCTGCAATCATCAGCTACCAGCGGTAACCAATGGTTTAAGAACGGAACTTTAATTGCCGGCGCCGTAAACCAACAATACACCGCTACAGAAGCAGGCACCTATACAGTAAAAGTCTCGAACGGCAACTGTACGTCAGCCGCCAGCACGGGCGTTACCATCACTGTCAATACTACACCAACTGCACCTACACTCACCGCAGCAGGCAGTACCGGCATTTGTAGTGGCGACAGTGTAAAGCTCCAATCCAGTGTAGCCACCGGCAATCAGTGGTATAAAAACGGTACAGCCATTACAGGCGCTACCGGCCCGGATTACTTTGCCAAAGAAGCCGCTTCGTTTTCAGTAAGAACAACGCAAAACGGTTGTACCTCGGCTTCCAGCAATGCATACGATGTAACCGTTTACCCGGCACCAACCAAACCGGGTATCACTTCCAATGGAACAGCCATGACGGCCACCGGCACAGGCTACACATCTTACCAGTGGTACCTCAACAACAATATTATCAATGGTGCCACCCAAAGCCAGTATGCTACTACACAGAATGGCGTATACACAGTAGTGGTAAAAGACAACAGAGGCTGCGCCAATACATCCGACAACTTCAACTATGTAACGACGGCTGTTAATGACGTATTCTTCCAGGGTTATACCATACAATGGTTCCCCAACCCTGTGCACGATAACCTGCAATTACAGGTTTCGCCGGGAACAGGCTTGTCGGGCAAGGTAACAGTACGTGTAATAGATGTTGCCGGCAGACTGGTGCAGCAGGAACAGGTATTGAAGAATGGAGCAAACACCATTCCCATGAAACAATTACCTGCCGGCCCTTACTGGATCGTGCTGAAGAACAACAAAACCGAAAAGACAGTGAGAATATTGAAGGTCAACTGACGACACAAGCGAACATTTGCTGTATCAAAAGCGGACACGTTACGACGCCCGGACCGATATAACTTATTGGAACATAAAGGCCTGCTATCCGGCACTTTTTTAGCGGCGGTATTCCTGCCTAACCGGTAAAACAGCCACCATGTTTAAAAACTACTTCACCATTGCTTTCAGGAATCTCCGTCGCAACAAAATATACTCCATCATCAACATCCTTGGCCTGAGCCTTGGGTTGGGTTGTGGCATGCTCATCATCCTGTATGTAAAAGACGAAGTCAGCTACGACCGCTTTCATAGCGAGGTGGCTAACATCCACCGCATCAATATGCAAAGCGTAAATCCGGATGGCAGCCCAAGACACAAAGGCGGTTGGACAGGCTATTTTCAAGGCCCTCACTTTACATCGGCCATTCCCGACATCAAAGCATTTGTACGGATACAAGGCTACCACCGGGACATCAAATCAGGAACCGAGATCAAGTCACAACGATTCCACATAGTTGATTCCAATTTCTTGCAGGTATTTTCATTTCCGTTACTGAGCGGCAATCCCCGCACCGCCTTGCTCGATCCCCACTCTATCGTGATCACGGCATCCGTTGCTCAACAGGAATTTGGCACCACCGATGCCATGGGCAAGCTGATCATGATCAAAGACAACGACAACAAGTTCGTCCCCTATACCGTAACAGGCGTTGCTAAAAACTGTCCACAGAATTCATCCATCAAATTCGAGGCATTGATGCCGATGCAGGTGTCGAAACAAGATGAAGCCCTCAATGAAAACTGGATGAACTACTTCCTCGGCACCTTTGTAGTACTACAGCCAGGCGCCAACATCAAAGAAGTAGAAGCCAAAATGAATAAGGTGTATGAAACTGAAGCAGGTGAGTCCATCAAAGTAGCAGCAGAAAGATATGGCGACAAGTCAGTGACCACCTTTAGCCTGCAGCCGATGACCGATATTCACCTGAGCCAGGATTATAAAGCAGACGATGCTCTCTCAGATGCCAGCAATCCTATGTACTCTTACATCCTATCGGGCATTGCGTTGTTTATATTATTGATCGCCTGTATCAACTTTGTGAACCTCACGGTAGCCCGTTCTTTAAAACGTGCCAAAGAGATTGGCATCCGTAAAGTAGTAGGCGGCGACCGCCAACAGCTGATCATCCAGTTCCTTGGAGAATCATTTATACTTTGTTTCCTGGCCTTTATGCTGGCCATCCTTTTCGTACAACTCTCCCTGCCGGTATTCAATGAGCTGGCCAATAAAGCACTTGCCATTACTTACCTGTTCGACGTAAAACTGGTAGCAGGTTATATCACACTATTTATATGCACCAGTCTGTTGGCCGGCTTCTACCCCGCCCTCGTATTATCCGGTTACAATCCGGTAAAAGTATTATACAGCCGCTTCACGCTCGCCGGTAAAAACTACCTGCAGAAAGGATTGGTGGTATTGCAGTTTTCACTGGCCTCTTTCCTCATCATTGGAACTATTACCATCTGGTCTCAATTCAATTTCCTCGCCAACGAGCAATTAGGATATGATGATACAAATCTTGTAACGGTGAATGTGCCCGGCGGATTTAACCGCCAGCAAACTCATTTGCTAAGACAAGAGCTGTTTAAAAGTCCAGCTATTACGGAAGTAGCCAATAAGAATGGAGGCATGTGGGCCACCGGAGCCCGGGTAAATGTCAGTACAGATATTGGCTTTGCTTTTGAAACGATAGATGACGCCTATATCCCCCTGTTGAAAATACCGGTGATCAAAGGCAGGAACTTCTCCGCCGCCTATCCATCAGACTCCACTCATTCAGTTTTGGTGAATGAAGCATTTGCAAAAGAAGCAGGCTGGGCAAATCCCATTGGCCAAGTGGTTGATTTCTTTTACAATCCCGGCGAAAAATACACCGTCATCGGAGTGGTAAAAGATTATCACTACGAAGCCCTGACAACGAAAATAGCCCCGCAGCTATTTACCATGAAGCCCGGCAACCTTTTTGGTAAGGTTTTCATCAAAATAAAACCCAACAGTGCGACAGCCGGTCTGCAACACATTGAAAAAACATTCAAACAACTATTTCCTCTTAACCCTTACTCCTACACCTTCCAGGACCAGGAAAACCAGGCCCGGTATGAATCAGAAGCCCGCTGGAAAAACATCATGCTTTTCGGTGCAGCCCTCACCATATTCGTTTCCTGCATCGGCTTGTTTGGGCTTTCAGTATTTGCTACGGAGAAAAGAAGGAAAGAAATAGGCATCCGCAAAGTGCTGGGCGCTTCGGTAAGTGGTGTGGCCACCATTCTGTCCAAAGACTTCCTGAAACTGGTGATCGCTTCGTTATTGATCGCGATACCGGTGGCCTGGTTGGCAGCTGGTAAATGGCTGGAGAACTATCCCTATCGGGTTTCCTTAAGCTGGTGGATGTTTGCCCTGGCCGGTATATTTGTAACATTGATTGCATTGACCACTGTAGGCTTTCATGCCATACGGGCGGCTATGGCCAATCCGGTTAAGAGTCTGCGCACGGAATAAAGACCGCCTTTATCAGTGAAAATAAATCAGCCTTAATACCCAGGGATATGTACCTTTCTGTATGCCTGCTATAAAACTATTGCATCGCCTTTACTGCTTCATTCTATTCCTACTGACCACCACATCCGTCAAGGCTCAAACTATCCAACGCCCGGAGATCATTGGCATCGCATCTGTTGAAGTACAGGTAAGCGATCTCAGGAAAGCAACCGGCTTTTACCAAGGGTTGCTGGGTTATATAACCACGCCACTCTCCATCAATGGACAGCAAGCGTTTCTTATCCACGTCAACCAGCGGCAAAGCATCATGGTACATAGCGGCCTGCCCGAAGGGCAAATAGAAAGGCTGGTATCAGTAAGCTTTCAGACCACCGATATAAAGGCCATGCAGGCTTACTTAAAAAGCAAAGGAGTAGTGCTGCCAGACACGTTCACAAGAGATAAAAACAATAATCTTTCCTTTACTATACATGATCCTGAAAACCACAAGATCAGATTCGTTCAATACAACCAGTCTGTTCAACAACCATCACCTCAGAGATCAGGCTCTCCCATTTCCTCCCGCATCCTGCATGCAGGCATTACTGTTAACAACCTGCCAACAATCGATGCATTATACAAAGACATACTGGGCTTCTCCGAAATATGGCGCGGCGGCGCCAATGACAGCACTACCAGTTGGATCAATATGCGCCTGCCGGAAAGCACCGACTACATTGAATACATGCTGGTGAATACACCGCCCAACAAACAACAATTGGGAAGCCTGCACCATATCGCCCTGCTGGTGCCCGATATGCAGCAGGCAGTAGACATACTACGTCCCCGCGCCGCTAAAACAGGCTACAACATGGCCGTGCCCCGTATAGGACGCAACAATAAATGGCAACTGAACCTATATGATCCGGATGGAACGAGAGTGGAATTGATGGAGCCCTTTACTTTCCGATAACTGAACCGCTTACATTCCTTGTAACGCCTGCTCTATTTCATACAACTTGATGCCATGAGGATAGTTTACGTAATACAGCTGATCTTCATTGATCCTGTACCCACTCATGTAAGCCTTTTTTGCAGTTTCCAGGTATTGCTTTTTCATAGCAGCATTCCCTAAGCGGCCATAAACAAGTGCGAGATAATAATTAGCATCAGGATGTTGCTTGTAGGTTTCCAAACATCGTTGCAGGTATTCTTTCGCCAATACGTCCTTCTTCATTTCATAATACAGGACACCAATAAAAAACAAGCTATTGAAATGAGAAGCATCTGTCGGATGGTCTTTTGCCTGAATGGCCATATCCTGTTTAAAGTTCTTTTCGGCCGCTACATATTCGCCCAGCTCAAGATTACACAGCCCTTCATAAAAAGCATACGTATGGTCCATATCATATCCATTGGGCACCAGCTGTTGCGCCTTCTGCAAATCAACGATAGCCCCTTCATAATCTTTGGTGAACAGGCATTTGATAAACCCTCTGTGCCCGGTGTATCTTTTAGGATCTAATTGAACTGTTTTATTATACAAGGCCAATGCCCATTCATGATCGCCATTCTTAATAAAGGGAACAGCCTTTACCTGGTATATTTCGGCAATACCGGGACACAAGGCAATGACACTATCACAATACAACTGCCACGCAGGATCATTGTACATGCCGGGCAATTGATGCGCCCCATTGGTAATATACTTTTTGAAAAGACTGTCCTGAACGCGCAGATCACCACACGTCAATGCCAACTTGGGAGAAGCGGGTTGTGCGCAACCCTGCAATACAATGAGTAAACAACTAAGGAATGATATTGATAACTTTCCCATTCTTCAGTTTGAACATAATGAACGAGATATATTCCAACGCCTCCCCGGTCCTATACCGCGCAACAGGCCATTTATTCAGCGTATATAAATAAGCGAACAGCTCATTCACCAGCCCTCTGTCGAAAAGCTGCGCCTTATAATCATCGTTCGTTTGCATCACCTTCACTTTGTTCTTCATAGAACCTGTTGTATCCACTACAAACCGAAAAGTAATATACCCACTACCTGAATAAGTATGGTTTTGCTTTTTACCAAACTCCTTCACTTCCTTCAATAAAGTAGAAGAATTTTTGGGGTATTTACCACCTACACTATAATAGTAAGGCAATGGGCTGCCATATTCCAACTCAAAATCGGTAGTAGTATCGGCCAGTTTACCTTCCCGTATAAAATAGGTTTGGCCCATGGAGGGAAAACTATACAACAGGACAATAAAGAGGCTTATTAGTTTCATGATTGCGGTGGTTCAGGAACTTTTTCCGTTACAACGGTCAGGTCGCCCAGATCGACAGTGATAGGCATCAGGCCCAACTGCACCACAGCCTTGCGGCCACGGATCTCCTTCACCTCTCCTACCTGGTGGTTCTTCTTCATCAGCACCTTATTACCAACGACGATCTCACCACCCACTTCATCATATTTGGAGCCGATCTTCTTCTTTACTTTTTCAGTCACCTGCTTTTGGTTCTGACCAAACAATAAAGCATGCAATTGCTTCATCAGGTCGCGCTTATCCTCCTGGCTGCCAGCTTTGCGCCAGTCCAGTACGATCTGCTTTAGTTTGCGCTCCATATCCCGCAGGTAAACAATACGGTCTTCCGTCACCTTGTTCTGGTGCTTCAGTAATTCCACTTGCTGATGATGGCGTTCTTTATCGATCAACGCTTCCATATCCTTCCGCATCCGCTCATTTTCCTTCAACAGCTTCTGCAGTTCCTTCTCCTTGATCTCGATCTCGCGCAGGTCCTGCTCGGTACGGTTCAGCAATTTGTCGAGCTTGAAATGATCCTCATCTACCAACTGCCTTGCCCGTTTGATCAACGCCGGTGGCAGACCAATGCGTTCAGCAATCGAAAACGTATAAGAACTACCCGGCTTGCCGATGATCAGCTTGTACATGGGCAGCAGGTTCTTTTCATCGAATGCCATCGCACCGTTGATGATACCTGGCGTCTTATTGGCCATCACCTTCAGGTTGAGGTAGTGTGTGGTCACGATACCCATAGAATGCTTCCGCACCATCTCCTCAAGGATCACTTCCGCAAAAGCGCCGCCGAGGTTGGGATCACTACCACTACCCAGCTCATCGATGAAGAAAAGCGTTTTACCATTGGCCACTTCCATGAAATACTTCATGTTCTTCAGGTGCGAACTGTACGTACTCAACTCAAACTCGAGGCTCTGCGTATCACCAATATGGATCATGATCTGCTTGAAAATACCGAACTGCGAAGTTGGGTGCACCGGCACCAGCAAACCACTTTGGATCATCAGTTGCAATAAGCCAACCGTTTTCAGGGTAACCGTTTTACCTCCGGCATTGGGACCAGAGATAACCAGGATACGGTTCTTCTCATCGAGCGTCACCTGCACGGGTATGGTTGGCTTCTGCGAACGCTTGTTGTACAGATATAATAACGGGTGATAAGCTTGTACAAGATGCACATGCGCCTTATCACTCAGGATGGGCAGATTACCATTCACATCCACCGCCAATTTAGCCTTGGCGCGGATGAAATCATATTCACCTAAAATATCGTAATACGTTTTCAGCAGGGGCGCATACATGGCCAGCCTGGCGGTAAGCTCCCGCAGAATGCGGTACACTTCCCGGCTCTCCTCATTCTCCAGGGAAAAGATATCGTTGTTCAGCTCGATGGTCTCCTCGGGTTCTATGAACGCCGTTTTGCGGGTATCACTTTCCCCATGCAGAATCCCCTTTACCTGCCTTTTCTGCTCAGCATACACCGCCACAACGCGGCGGCCATTGAGAAATGCTTCCTCAATATCGGCGGCATGGCCGGCTTTCACCAGCTTTTGTACGATGCGGTCGAACAGGCGGCGCAATTCATTCCGTTTCTTGAAAAGACCCATCCGGATGCGCGACAGCTCTTCGGAAGCATTATCCCGCACTTTACCCCCTTCATCCAGCACTTCATCGATCAGTTCCAGGATGGCCTTTTCATAATAGGTTTCCGCCACCACCTTGACCAGCGCCGGATAGGCCGTCCTGCGATCGGTATCGAACCAGCGGAAGATACTTTGCAGGCTTTCCGCCAGCTTGCGCACCAGCATCAACTGCTCTTCAGACAATACCGCTCCGGGAATGCCAATCAGTTTCAGCTCCTTGGCAATATTCAGGGTATAGTCATTGGGGAAATACTGGGCATTTTGGACCAGCAGCTTGTATTCATGCGTTTGCTGCAATTCCAGGTCAATGTATTCCTTGCGGGTGTGAATCCTTAGCTCTTTTGCTTTTTCTTTGGCATACAGTGTCTTACAGTGCTCTTCCAATAAAGTCTTCACCTTTTCGAACTCTAATTGCACCAATGCCGACTCGGGAAAAAATTTCATAAACGATTATCGCTGATATCCTCTTATTTTTATGAGGTGCAAAGGTACGAAATTCGGTCCCGGGTTACAATTCCGGGTTTCGGCGCCCCAAAACTGTTAACTGAATGGTAAAAGCAGCCTCCCCTCAGCCGGGTTGCAAACCTATAACAGTCATTTCTCGTTTATAAAGGGAAGCAAATCCAATATCCCCTATGGCTGATCTCACAAAATCACACAGTATGAAATGGATCTTTACAACATTGGTTATTACGGTAGCAACCGTGCTATCGTGTGCAGTAAGGGAAAATCCTCAAAAATATATGACAAGCAGTTTAACCGCTCCCACTACAACAACGGGAGAAGCAGCTCTCAGGACAGACACCGCTACGTTTGGCACCGGTTGTTTCTGGTGCACAGAGGCCCTGTTCCAGCAGTTGGACGGTGTGTTGAAAGTAACCTCCGGCTATACCGGTGGTCAAGTTAAAAATCCTACCTATAAAGAAGTGTGTGAAGGCACTACCGGCCATGCCGAAGCAGTGGAAATAGTGTACGATCCTGAAAAGATCACCTTCGATGAATTACTCGAAGCATTCTGGCAAGCACATGACCCTACCACCCTCAACCGGCAGGGTAACGACGTAGGAACCCAGTACCGCAGCGCTATTTTCTACCATAACGCCGAGCAAAAAGCAAAAGCAGAAAAGTATAAAGCTGAACTGGATAAAAGCGGCGCCTGGAAAGATCCGATCGTTACAGAGATCACCCCTGCATCATCTTTTTATGTAGCAGAAAACTATCACCAGGATTATTACAATAACAATGGCTCTGCCCCCTATTGCTACTATGTGATCCGTCCCAAGATGGAGAAGTTTGAGAAAGTGTTCAAAGACAAATTAAAGAAAACACAGAAGTAAGACAATAGATCAAAAACAAAGCATTCAGGCCGCCTCCTACACCGGAGGCGGCTTTTTTTTGAAAAAATACTGGTTGTGCAGCCAACCTTTTGCATCTTTCAGTCTCTTATTGCAGTAAACCTAAAACTGGCCTTATGCATTATTTCTGTATTATATGGGGACTACTGCTATCTGCAAACACACTATCAGCACAAAACACTGCCATCATTGCCGGAGAAGTACCGGGCACAGGAAAGGATACACTACAACTATACCTCCAACACAACCCAACGATCAGGCAAACGGCCATCTATACCACCCTCACTGAGAACGGAAAATTCAGACAGGTTATTCCCCTTGATAAGCCTGTACCCTGCTACATACAGGCCAAAGGAAGTGGTTTCAACGCACTATTGGAACCGGGCGACAGTATCTATCTGCATTACCAGAGCGGCAATACATTACCAGAGCTCACAGGCAAGGGAGCAGAAAAAACAACATTCCTGAAAGATTTCAAACAATACAACCTATATAAAAAAGTCCGTGACAACCTTCCCCGGTTCAAAGCAACTACCACACCCTTCGACGCCCTGTTTGCTTTTATTGACAGCGCAGGCCAGGCATTCGGGCAACAGCTTACATCGATAAGACCTTCTATGAATAAGGAAAGTTTCCGGCTATTGGAGGCAGAGATACAGTCTGCTGTATGGGGACAACAATACCGTGGCGCCACCATGCTATACAGTGAAAGCATAGAACAAACACTGGCCAAAAGACAAAAAGAACTTACGCCCCGGTCGCAAAGCATTCTGCAAAACGTACTGAAAGTAAATGACTCCCTTTATTACTCCCACACTTATATCAATGAAGTATACGGTATCTTTTTCCGGCAGTACGATGGACTCATCATGGATGGGCTGGCCAGCAAAAACCTGATAGAGAAATATACCTGGCTGCGCAAACATTTACCAGCACGCCTAAGCATACCTGTACAGACACTATTTTTGGAAAGCGACATCAGTAAGCTGAACCAGGCCGAAGACCTCGAAAAGCTGATCAAAGACACCTACACCTCACCCGCCGATTCTACTTACAGCAACTACATCCAAAAATATTACAACAACGTCACCAGCTTTAAAAGAGGCATGGCAGCTCCGGATTTCACCCTTGAAAACGAAAAAGGAGAAAAACTAACCCTCACCTCCTTCCGCGGCAAAGTGATATACCTTGATTTTTGGTACGCCACCTGCGGCCCATGCCATGCCTTATTCAGTACCATCTCGCCGGTAAAGAAACATTTCGCCAACCGGCCGGAAGTAGTATTCCTGAACGTTTCCATCGATGCCCGTTCCACCTGGCTCGATGCATTGAAAAAATATACGATTGCAGGCTACCATGCATTCACGGAAGGCAAAAAAGGTGAACACCCTATTATCAGCGCCTATAAAGTAGGTGGCTATCCCACCACCTGCCTTATCAACCGGAATGGCAAAATATTCCTGGCAACACCTGCCACCCAACCAGGGGAACTTATTCAACAAATTGAACAAGCATTAACCCATTAAAGACAACCCCTTCGTTTATACAGTTAGGTAATTTCATCCATTACAGTATTTTTGTGCACTGCCCCTGCCGAATGAAAGTACTGTTATCCTTTTCATGGAGCCTGCTGCTCATCTGTTCGCATGCCTTGTCAGGAAACTATATTGCCATTTAGGGTTTCATATAACATTTGGGGGATTTACCAAAGGAGAGAAATGCATCTTTCATTATTTTCCGGCTTGTGCTGCACTGACAATATCGTCGATTTCTTTCGCAAAATAGCTTTTAGCCAAACGGGATCCAATTAGATAGTTTTTCGAATAAACCTCATCATCAACAACAATAGGCTTAGTATTCTTAAACTGCTTTATTGTCGCTTTCAAATCTTCAATAAATGCTTGTCTTTGTGTTGGCAGAACAAAAAAATAGAATTTATCAAATTTAACGACATCAAAATAAAGTATCTTTTTAGCAGACTTTAGAACAACAGTGTTGGCATTTTTAATGGTCCACGAACCGCTGTCAACCTTAAATCTTGCCATACAGCTAAAGTCATTTTTTTGAAATGTCATATTTGAGTCCAGACTAAAGCTGTATCCACCAAACCCGTCACTCTTATAAAAACTGCCTATAATATCGTTGCAGGTAATTGAATCAGCAAGCATCAACCCTTCTATACCATTATGAATAGTCTTCTCAGCCACTTGTCCATATACAAGTGTCGAAAATAATAAAGCGATTACTGTTATTACTTTTGACATAGTAAAGCATCTATTTATATATTAAGTCAATGCCTATTTCCAACTTATCCCCCTGCCCTGCTTGATGAAATATACAACTATACCTTGATCTCCATTTTAGCTTTTATCGACTCGTAAACATCTTGTATTAGCTTTATATTGGAATGGCCGTCCGGCAATATCTCCTTAACGATCGCAAGACTCTTCGCTGCCAACTCTAATGCCCACGAATAATCACCCATTTCCTCAAGATGGCCTGCCAGAATATAATAGCGCTGCGCAAGGCCAGGGTGATTGGGAGGAAATTCCTGTTCGATCGAAGCAAGGGCTTTTTTAAAGTAACCACACGCACCCGGATAATCCCCCAACTCTTTTAGCACGTATGCCATATTTCCATAATTAGTACCATTAAAAGGATGGATGGGGCTTAAATAATGTTCGCCCGTATGTATTGCCTTCTCCAACAAAGTACGCGCATGGTCCTTCTCCCCCTGAAGCATCAATAGCATAGCCAGGTTCGAATAAATCCTGGCCGTATCGATATGATTCGGTCCAAAGTTGCGTTCAAACAAGTGAACTGCTTTTTCCAACAGCAAACGGGCTTCATCATATTTACGCAACGACTGAAAAACCAATCCAAGATTTGAATATACTGCACCAACGTAAGGATGGTCAACACCGAGATGACGCTCTAATAAAGGCAAGGATTTCTCCAACCATCTCCGCGCTTCGTTGGAATTGCCAATCAGGTTAAACAGCCATCCAAGATCAGCATAAATTCTGGCAGTAGCAACATGCTCCGGACCTAAATTTCGCTCGAAGGAATGCATCGCTTTCTGCGACAACTCCATTGCACTGTTATAATCGCCCAAGTCCTTGAGCACGATTGCCAGACTGGAATACCTCCTTGCTGTAATAGGGTGTTGTGGGCCATAATGACGTTCATCTGAATGCATTGCTTTGATCAACAACGAACGAGCTCCCCTATAATCACCCAGATCTTTAAGTATACTTGCAAGACGAGCATAGTTTGTAGCGGTAGTAGGATGGTCAGCGCCCAAATTGTGCTCAAATGTTGGTATTGCTTTTTCCAACAACATCCTGGCCCTGTTAAAATCACTGAGATCCTGCAATACAACCCCAAGGCTACTTTGCAATTCAGCAAATTTTGTAGCAGTTGAATCCCGGAAAGCATTTAGCAAAGCCTCCCCATAAGGTACCCATGGAAACCTAATGACAGGATTATCCAAATTAAAATTCGAATTTAGTTTCTCTAAAATGTTATCCATTAATTGCTCTACATCCTGTAAAGACGGCGACAACTCCTTCATCACCACCTCCTTTACAATCACGTGCATTTTATAGGCATCAGTCTCTTCATTGTGCAGCAGCCACCCCTGCTCTACCAGCCTGTTAAGCGTCTCGGCAAATGCCTCTTTCTTTTCCTCATCGGGGCTGATCAACTCCATCAACAGTTCGTAAGTATGAAATTCCGTAGGCAGACAGGCAAACTGCTTCATCATCCAGGCTTCCTCTTCATTTAACCCGCTCAAATTAAAAATGGAAGACAAATAAGAACGTACACGATCTATCTTTTCACCCTTATGCTCCACATAAACATTCGATGACAAGTCATCCTGAATAGATGTTTTCAACACTTCAATATTCAGCTTTCGCCTTTGTGCTGTTTTGGCCAATATTTCGATAGTCAGCGTGTGAAAATCTATGTTTTTCACCAATTCAGCTACGAGCACTTCATCCTTGATGAAGGAACAATGCTTTTGGAATAAAGCAATAGCTTGTTCAGGCGACAAAAAATCCAGCGCTTTCAAATAAAACCCATCCACCCTTTCCCGGGAAGTCACCAACACATGCCACCGGGGTTGTGCCGGCAATACATTTTTTAGAGCCACCAGCTTCTCATTGGCATTGTCAAGAATAAGCAGATTGGGACTATCAGGAATATCCTTTAACCTGTGAAGTATTTCATTACACACCTGTAACCTTTGCTTTCCTTGCTTATCTACCGATAACTTTTCAGCAAGCCCTTCCGCATTGATAATATCGGTAACCATATCATCAGTTAGGTGCGTAACCCAGGCAATATGCCTATACTCGTTGTAATATTTACCAATATATCCTTGCGCCAGTGTGGTCTTGCCAATACCACCCAATCCATTGACCACTACTACACGCCCACTATCAAACAGCAACTCATGCAGTTGCTGCAATTCGGCTTCCCGGCCAATAATATCATCAGGATGGATTCTTGGTATTTTCAGTGTTAACTCTTTGGGAAGCGATGGCTCCGGACCTTGCTTAGCTAACTCGTCTTTCCTGCGCAACATATCAACGATGACAGCCCTGATCTTTTGCAGGATAGCCGTTTTATCCGTTTCAGTGGCAGTGGCAGACGTTCCGTATACAGCCTCATAAATGAGGTTATCCACTGAAATGTATTCCCGGATATAAGTTTCCGGTGTCCAGCACTTAATAGGCGTTCGTGTGGTAACAACGAGCTTATCCAGCACGTTCACATTAATATTGGAGAAATTAACATGCGGAGACAAGGCGATATATCCATCTGCTTTGTGGCTGGATGCGTTTAATTCATGCACTTTTATAGCAATATCGTTCCAGGATATGCCGGTTGTATAATCCTTACATTCAAAATAGAATTTCCGTTCCTTACCACTATCATCAATAAATGCAATCCGGATATCAAATCCATTTTGCGTACCGGCACCCTGCCGCCGTGCCTCTGTTACTGCGAAGCCAAGTTGCTCAAACAATTTTTTGAGGTATTCCAGCGACTTTTCTTCAAAAGCTGCTCCTTTGGCCATGATGGTCAATTATTAAATGATTATGCAATCGGTTTAAAAGAAGAAGATGAGAGTACTGATTAGCGGCAGGAATAAATAACTTATGGAAAGATAAGCATTAGGGAAAATACTAACAAGCCGCAGGTCCATTTTTTGCCTTTTTCGTTGACCTTCACTGTTTGGGACGGAGCGCCTGGGAGCATTTCACTGGTTTTGTGTAAACTTGCATCGTACTGATTAACACCCATGACACTTCCGCCCGATATACAACAACTTATCTTCGAAACCCTCAACGGTGATAAAACCCCTTTAGAATTCGAAGCCTGGTTGTATGCAGATACCCGTCTGGAAAAGCTATTACCCCCGGAAGAATATCTTGAATTGATATCTTTTGGCTACAAAAGCCCGACGGCCAAATATGAACTACCCAGCCTGCTGGAGCGATTTATTGATAAAGGTGAGTGGGAAACATGGAGACTGCGTTCCCTGCTAACAAGAGCACTGCAGCGGGATGAACAGCTTCCCCATATTCTAATTACATTTTATGACCTATACTGCAAAGGCTATACATTCCTTAGCACCCTGGGATTAGAATATGGACTAACAGTGAAAGCACCTTCTGCGCAGGAAGACTGGAACGACTTAACCCCAAAAAAGCAACAACAATTACTGGCCAGCTTTTATCCGCAATTGGAAGTAGAGATAAAAAAAGTCCTACATTGGTTAGACACCTGGGCAATTATACTGACAGGCAACACAAATACTTATGGTCGTTACGACGATTACACCGATAGTAGAATTGAAGATGAGAAAGGCCTCACTGAATACCAACCGGATATTTCAAAGGAATCCACTATCGATACCAAACACCTCGAGGGCAAACGTGTTTTCTGGAGCAACAAATGGGACAAGCTCTGGCTACTGATCATCCCGGCAGGTTTGCTCATTGAAACCCTGACCACAGACAGGTATTCCCCCTTCTGGTTTTGGACAATCGTTATCGGCGCCTCCGCTTTTATCTCGTATGTATTGTACCACATGTTCCACCCAAAGTTTGCCTGGATCGACCCATCCACCACAGAAGGAAGGAAGTTAGAGCAATTAGCCTTTAAACTTCGCCTCAACGATGAAGGCATTTTTGAATATACAACGGAAGGTTTCACTGTCAGCCAGGACAACAATAACCGATTGATACGCTGGACAGACATTACCACTATTTTCGCCTATAAACTTGACCTGATGACGGTTGACGAATTACATATGGATGTATTTGCTAAAGACGGGACAAAGTTACATTTCAGTGAAGAATACGCGGGCTGGCACCAGTTCATCGAAAAGACCAAAGAAATGCTTCCCAATATCGACAAAGAGTTTGAAGCTAAACTCATATTTCCGCCGTTTGAAACCAACCTTACGCTCGTTTACGATTCAGCAGGCAGAACAGCAGAGGAGGCGCAGAAAGTGCATTACCCGGCGTAAAGTTTAATATAAGGCACTAAAGAAATGTCACTTCCCGGCTATTACTCCTTAAAATCCAATTATAAAATGCGGCGGGAAAACAGTTAATTGCGACCTTGTTAAGGCAAACCAAAACCTTGCACATGAGGCTCATACCCCCACACCATCTTCGCAAACTTTCCTACTGGTTACTATTACTACTACCCGCAGGGCTGATGGCACAAAAACAAACTGCGGTTCAATTTACCATCGACACCAAAAACAAAGCCCAGACCATCGATAACATCGGCGCCGCAGGCTGCTGGTTTTCCGAAGGCATCGGCAAACACTGGCCCGAGCCTAAAAAGGAACAGATAGCACAGTGGCTCTTCAGTAGGGAAACAGACAACGAAGGCAACCCTAAAGGCATCGGTCTCTCCTCCTGGCGTTTCAACATTGGCGGCGGCACTACCGAACAAGGCGACAGTAGCGGCATCCGTGACTTTCGCAAAAGGGTGGAAAGCTTTCAGAACCCTGATGGCTCCTACGACTGGAATAAGCAGGCAGGCTACATCTGGTTCGTGAAAAAAGCTAAACAATACGGCGTAGAAAACCTCATAGCCTTCTCCAATACCCCGCCCGTACAGTTTACGAAGAACGGCCGCGGCTTCAAGACAGAAAAAGATTACACCACCAATCTGCGGGATGACAGATACAACGCCTATGCTGGCTTCCTTGCCGACGTGCTCAAACACTTCGACAACGAAGGATTACACTTCAACTACATCAGTCCGGTCAACGAACCACAGTGGGACTGGAGCAACAAACCTGGCCAGGCCAGTCAGGAAGGAAGCCCCTGGCACAATAGCGATATCCACCGCATCACACGGGCAGTAGATAGCGCCCTCACCGCACAGAACCTCACTTCAAAGATCATGATCACCGAAGCAGGCATGCTCAATTACCTCTATGGCAATGCAGGCCGTTCGGGCACACAAATACAACAATTCTTTGGAGAAGGAAGCGATCTGCAATTATCTAAACTGCCGCACATGGCCCGCTTCATTGGTGGCCACAGCTACTTCACCGATGCAGGAGATACCAACCGCATCAAAATAAGACAGCAATTAAAAGACACCGCACAGAAATATGGTGTCGACTTCTGGCAAACAGAATACTCCATGCTGGCCGACGGGTTCCGGGAAGGTACGAAAGGCAGGAGAAGCGCGATCGACTGCGCCCTCTTCCTGGCTAAAATGATCCACACCGACCTCATAGTGGCCAATGCCTGCGCCTGGCAGCTATGGAACAGCTATGAGCCAGGCAATCCCGACTTCGACACCCGCTATTACCTCATTGCCCTCAAGCCCAACGCCACGCATACCGATGGAGAATACTTCCAAACGAAAGGACTATGGGCCATGGGTAACTACAGCCGTTTCATCAGGCCCGGCATGCAACGCATCAACACTACACGCAGTGACAACAAAGATGACCTCACTGCTTCACAACACATCATGCTCTCGGCGTTCACAAGCAATAAGCAACTCACCATAATAGCCATCAACTATACCACCGAAGCACAGGATATAAAACTCACCATCAAAAGTTTTGGTAAAATAAAGACCATCAAAAAATACCAGACCACCGCCACAGCGGAGGACAACCTGAAAGCATATACAGTACAGGGCACGAAGAAAGCTATCACGTTGCCTGCAAGATCAGTCACCACCTTTGTACTGGAAAAATAAACGGCCACGATTCCCAACCCAACGATGCGATGAAATTGCTGCCAGGTTATAAGCAACCGTAATTACCCTCATTGCTATTGCCCGTCAACAAAGATTTGATATTTGTCGCCAATTGAAATTTTCTTCTGATTGATGTCTATTTCCATTTTATGGTCTGTTTAAGTTGTCTGTACCAGTACGCTCAAATATACATTTATACTATCTTTATTTAAAACAGCTTAATACTCTCAGAGATATCAGCAAATTTCTATTATGATCTCAACATTAAAAAACAGTCTCTGGAACCACTTCAACGCCAGCATCGACATGCTTCAACATGCCATAGAACTATGCCCGGAAAAATACTGGCATACCAGCCTGAAGTTTTATTACATATCTTACCACACAACCGTATTCCTGGACTACTATCTCACCATGCCACCCAGAAACTTCAAAGCCCTGCTCCCCTATACACTTACCGAGCCTGTTAATATGCCAGCAGATGCCATAGACGATGTAGTACCTGATAAAATATATACGCAACAGGAATTGCTCAACTACCTGCATGCAACACGCGAAAAATGCCGTCAGGTGATTGCCAGCCTTACCGAAGAAAGATTACAGGAACGTTGGTTGGGAGAATCGGAAGACGTAGACCTCTCTCTGGCAGGACGCGATACACTCACCAGTTCCGTACTCGATATATTATTGTACAATATGCGTCACGTGCAGCACCATACCGCACAACTCAACCTGATACTCCGGCAAACAATTAATGATGCGCCCGACTGGGTGGCACATGCCAAAGCCCCTGTGTGATTCCACACTCCCATTAAAAATTCCCACCATACATCGCTGGCACAGGATTTTTATAGCATACTGCGTAACACCAAACAACGCAGTTATGAAATCAAACACCACTAAAGCCGCCACCCGCAAAGTATTGATTATTGAAGATGAAGGTGATCTTTGCCTGTTACTGAACATTTTACTGGACGGAAAAGACATGGAAGTAGACCACGTCCCCACTTTGGCAAAAGCTGAGGAATACCTTCTACAGGAAGAGCCTTCCATGATCCTGCTCGACAACCGCCTGCCCGACGGTTTTGGGGTTGACTTCATCAGCTCCATCAAAAAGCAACACCCTTCCACCAAAGTCATTATGATTTCCGGTGTGGATGTAGCAGCTAAAGATGTAGCGATGGAAAATGGAGCAGATGCCTTCCTCAAAAAACCATTCACCAAAGCCGAACTGTTTCAATCAGTCTCCGGCCTAATGAATTGATAACCTGTTTGTCCTTACCAACAATAACCAGAAAGAGCGCCGCATTGGAATTGCCGGCGTTCTTTCTATTTATGATCGGGTCAATACATTAAACTCGTTATGATTTTTTATTGTCCTTCCCCAGTGCATTAAAGTTGAGCCGCACATTCAACAACCCAAACCAATCCCCGTTCTTCGGATCGTATTTAATTTCCAGTGGTACCCATACCTCACTGAACACCCGGATACGCAAGGTCCCATTCAGCGTCAACATATCCCGCTTTTCATCTTTATACAAAGAACCCGATCTGTAGTAATAACTGCCCGCCACCTTAAACTCCAGCCAGCTGCGATCAGTATCTTTCGCATTCAGGATAAAGTTGAAACCACCTTCCACATTCAGGATACCACGCTTCAGGTCACGTCCGGCTTTCAGCGTATCATCCACCAACTGGTAAGCAGCTTTCACATTATACTCGATATTTGCCTGCTTATTGTTCTTGAGCAGCCCTTGCACTGCCTCCGTGGAGAATACTACATTCGAGAACATGAACTGGTCTTTGTAAGTAGTATCGCTGACACCCACCGTCCAGAGAAACCTGTTATTGAAGTTCTTTTTTAAGGCTGCATATTGTTTATCGGCATCCTGCCGGATACTATAGGCGGGATCTTTTTTCATCCTGGACAGCAAAAAAACAAGCGTATCCCGTTTCGCAATTTCCAGAAGCTTATCCCGGACCTCCACATCCAGTTGGTCAAGCTTAAGCTCTCCATGATAAAACGATGCTACCTGATCTCCAAACTTATTCTGCCTGGCCGTATCTCCACTTAGTGATGAAATAAACAACTCTACACTATCCTGGAGTGGTCCAAACTCTCTCAGGAGAGAATCGGTTTCTACTTCGATCAGGAACGCCCTGCTCACCGTTTCATCCCGCCTGTCGATAAGGGCATATTTAACGCCTGAGGAAAAACCATTGAACTTATAACTCGTATCGAGCCTGGCTGCAAATGCAAAGTTGAGTTTCCTGAGCCGCTTATATTTCAGGTATTGCCCGGTTCTCAACAGGTCGGGATTCATTTTTGCCATGATGGCAAAAGGATTGGATGTAAATTTCAACTCCTTGTCAGGACCAGTAAACGTGTTCACGGCAATCTGGAAAAAACTATTCAGCACATCTTTATAATTACCGGTAGCCAGGGAATCAGCTGTCAACACCGTGTTCTTACCAACCTGGGCAAACACGACCCCACACCCAAGACAGCAAATTGCTGTCAGCAATAATATTTTTTTCATGGCTTTTACTTAGGTTAAAGAATCGTATAACGTTCGATGATCTTGCCGGCTTTCAGGCTCGTTGGAGAAGCAGGCCTGGTATCCACACTCACAGTAATCTTACCGGTTCCTGCACAGGTGCCTTTTACCGATGCAGTATCCCGGGAACGCACATCACTGAAATGCAGCGTACCGTCATCAGAAACAGTTTGAGAGTCGACTATTTGTCCATCCCTGAACAACGTAACAGTGGCTGTTGCCACACCCTCAAAAAATTCAAATTTAAAATCTGCAGTGCCCGTAGTGGAGGAAGTAAACCCCAACAAACTCAACTGCCTGCCGCCCTGAATTGCTTTTGGAGGTGCGCTCTTTTTAGCAACTGCTTTCTTCGGTGGAGCTTTCTTTGCAACCCCTTTTTTAGGAGCTGCTTTTTTAGCGGCCTTTTGGGGAGCAGCTTTCTTTACCGGCGCTTTCTTCGCCACTTTCTTTTTGGCAGTCACTTTGCCTTTTTTGGAAACAGATTTAGACATGAGGATGAGTTTTATGGATAATAAGTAAATAAACATTGAAGTTCCCACCTATCCTGGCACCACTCAAGCAGCATTTCACCCAAACAATACACCGTGTTTTCACCCTTGCAGCACAAAAAGCACGGTTCTAAAAACTTACGTATATTTAAACCGAAGCCTATCCCACAAGAACATGACTAAAGTATTCTTTACCTGCTGCTACCTGATTATAGCACTCAACAGCATGGCTCAATCCCCCACCGGTTCATCATTCGATTTCAATAAAAAGGTTACGGTTGCCCAGCTACGGGAAGACTTGAAAACACTAAAGGATAGTTTGGAGATCATCATTCAATTACTCACTACAATGAAGCGCTATTTCTCCGATGAAGGTACTAATGAAATATTACAATTAAAACGAATAGAACAACGATTTGCCTTTCAGTATTACTTAACCTATGGCTATGCCAGGAACTTTGCCCTCCAATACTCTATTGGCAATAAGCCACCAGTTACCAGACAGGTGAATGCTCAACCATTTTCCGTGATCAGGCAAAACCGCACAAAGAACCAGGCGAAGTATCCCAACTTACAATCACTGTTCCCACAGCCACCCTATTTATCCTTGACAATAAACGAGCAGCAACGCAGTTCGCAGCATTGGTGAAACGAAATAAGCGGGGCATTTTGATTGGAGAAGCTGCACCAGATTCTTTATACGGAGGTTCCGGCAGAGGATATAGCTATTTTTACCTTCCTCACTCTGGCCTGTTGACCATGATTTCCCAATACCGTTTGTACATGACCGGTTCAGGTTTAAAAGTAAAAGATATGGGTATTACACCGGATCATAAACCCCAACGATCAATACAGGATACCCTTAGTGGTAAAGACAAAGACCTGGAATATGCAGAAAAACTGATCTCTGCAACTCCAGGTCCTTAACTTTATCAAATAGAAATATGTCGGCAAAACAAAAAATTTCATACACGATTCAGATAGCCTACGAGCTATTATGCTTTGGTGGCGCCCTGGTGATTGTTACATATATAAAAGAGACACCTGCTAAAACAATCCCTTATTTATTCATCCCCCTTTTATTTTTCCATTTATTGGGAAATTCAGGTGCCAAAAAACTTACATACAGCCTCGCCATAGCATTCCTTGCCTATCTAACCTGGACAATAATCGTGACCTTTTATTTGACAAACTATTTGGAAAATAGCCATATCATCGGTGAACATTCCATATGGGATACCTTCGCTTTTTTAATTCCTTTCGTCTTAACCATCTGGACTTTTATCTGGAGTATTAAAAAACGTACACCCAAAAACAGGTTTGAAACAGTATATCTTATTTGTGTCATTGTGATATTACTCATCTTTACCAATTGCATCACATACTAAAGTTTTGGCGGCCTGACCACAAAAATTGAGAGAATTATTGCCAAAATGTAAAGTTTACATTACTTTTAGTTAAGTAAACCTTACATCATGAAGCAGAAACCCTTCCCTTACGCCCCCTGGACCAAGGTAATAGGATGCTTGGCCGTGCTTGCCGGGATCTTCAGTTTCCTCAATCAATACCGCAAAACCGGCGTTTTCGATTACAATGAACTGGCCGTGGGCGCCTGCTTTGGCTTCCTGTTTATATTCTTCTCCCGCGAAAAGACGGATGATGAAATGGTACACCACCTCAAGTTCAAAGCCCTCACACGCGCAGTGATCATTACTTTCTTTCTCATGCACCTGTACAACTATATCTTCCTCAACTGGCAGTTCGATCGGGCAAATGGAAAGATACTCTCCATATCTGCCTATCAGTTTTTAGCAGCAACACTTCTCCTTGCAACAGGCATCTTTTACTTTCAGAAAAGACAGCACGCATTAAAAGGAGAAGAATGAAAAACCAGCTAAAAGTAGAGCGAACAAAACATGATATGACACAGGCAGACCTGGCACAAAAAGTAAACGTATCACGTCAAACCATCATCGCCATCGAGTCTGGCCGATTTATACCTTCTACAGTCTTATCCCTGAAAATAGCCAAAGTACTCAACTGCCGGCCCGATGAAATTTTCTTCCTGGAAGAAGAAGACTGGAAGTCATAAAATCGATTACACTTCCTGCTGATAATACCTGTTAAAAAACAGGGAGACGGATAACACCAGGAATGCAATACTTAGCCACAGCAATAAGCCCGCCAGCACTGCCACGAAAATAAAGAAGTAGATAACCCCAATAACCTTGAGGTAATTCATCATCCGCTCAAAAGAGAAAAGCAGCAGGCTATTAAGGAATAGCAGGATGCCATAGCCAAACGAAAAATAAAGTAAGGCATCAGACCAGTAAAGATGTTCAGGAGTCAGCGACAATATGATGAATGATTCAGGAATAAACAACAGCAAGTAAAACAACATATACTGCCATAACCTGTGCCCTAAGGACACCGGCAAAGCACGGTAAAACCCAAGCCTGCTTCGCTCCATTTCTTTTATCCTGAACAATAGCGCACCATGTCCCAGCAATCCAAAACTGTAAAAAAGAAAGATCATACGGTGGTCGCGTTCATCTGTCAGCGTATTGGCCACGATCAGGTATAGCATACCGCAACTGAATAGTTTGGTCACCAGCAACAGCACAGGCTTTATTACCAACACATACCTGATGAGAAAACGGGGATAGAATTGCTTCCAGGGCAAGGATGGTATTCTCCAACGAATAGTCCAGGCACGTGTTCCGGGATGACGCAACAAATAATAATAACGTGCAGCACTCAACAAACAAACAGCTACGTTGAAAAACAATACAATGAAAGTAGCCCCATACAAGTGTTGTTGAAAGCCGATCTTCAGCATGAACAGCACATAAATGCCTACAGGCAGGTAGATCAACAATTGCATCAACAGCAGTTGCCGGTAACTGCGCACCGCCCCCGTTAAAAGCTGTTGATAAAGAAAAGAATAATCCCGGCGGTGTAGGATGGTTTCTACAAAGCGCAGGCATTTCCAGGCATAGAGCAGCCAGGCGATGAGCACCGGCAACAGCATAGAAGGATTGGTCAACGTTCCGATGATCAGGGAATAATGGTACTCCAGCAACCCTACCTCATTGGCCCTGCCCACTGCCAGCACCATAATAAAAAAGAGAAAGGCAAAAAGACCGGCATTCTGCCGGTAATAAGTGCGGCCAATGGACCTTACCAGAAGGGTATTGCTCATGCTGCCGGTTGAATGGTACGGTTTGTAATGATCAGCTTTTTGTCGATAACCAATGCGTCATCAGCTATCGGCTGATGAGAGCTGAAGATAAAGCTGGTATTGTGCTTCGTCCGGTATTCCCGGATAAGTGTTGGCAGTACCTGCGCTCCCTCTGCATCGAGTGTGGCCAGCGGCTCATCCAGCAGAATCAGCGAAGGTGCACCAATAAAAGCCAGCAGCAGGGATAATCGCTTGACCATCCCGCTGGAATAAGCCTCCACGGTCAGGTCGATGAACGAGCCGACAGCAAAGAAATCGATGAGTGCATCCACTTGTTGCGGCCCGGGTTTCCGCGTGCCCCGGTAAAAGTTGATCAAATCCCGGGCTGTCACGAAAGGCGGATAAAGCGGCTCCGCTTCTGCCCAGCCCACTTGTCCGCGGTAGCTGGCCGGCTGCTTATGCAGATCAATATCGTTCAGTAATATACTGCCTTTGAAAGAGGCCATACCGGCAATCATACGCAGCAGGGTGGTTTTGCCGGAGCCATTGGCGCCTGTCAACCAATAAATACCTCTTTCAAAAGACAGGTCGGGAATATCCAATATGAGCGTGCCCGCATACTCTTTACGGACCTGTTGAATGGTGAGCATGCCCCATCTGTCGGGAAATTGGCAAGATATTACAGCTATTGCTCCCCTTTCTCTCTGTCATTCTCTTCGTGCAACAATGCTTCAATTTCCATAGATTCTCCATTCATCCTCCATTCATCCTCCGTTCATCTTCCGTTACAGAACGGAGAATGAATGTGGAAACAATGGATTTAAATCGAACTTATAATGTTTAATAAGCCTATTTATCGACTGCTGGGATAGAACCAGCATTATTAACTTTTCAACCCATCAACCTTTCAACTGATCACAACGCACGTTGAATAACTCCATCCAGATAGATACCAATATCCTCCCGGGCACCGGTAGAGCGGTTGATGATGGCTCCGTCCTTACCGATCACGATGTGCACCGGGAGGCTTTCGATCTGATAGGCATCATTGACCTTACCACCATCATTTACTACCTTGTAGAGAAAGCTGCGCTTCTTAAAGAATTGTTGCAACCTGGCCGTTTCATCGCCGGTGATGGCAAGAAATACAACGTTGCCGTTGTCACGATACTTTTGTACCAGCTTATTCAAGGCAGGCATCTCCCCAATACAAGGCCCGCAACCTATTCCCCAGAAATTGACCACCACTACCTTTCCTTTTAGTGCAGCAAGGCTAACCGTTTTGCCCTGCAGGTCTTTACCGGTAAAGTTTGGCGCAAGCGGTATAACAGCAGCAGATGCAGGAGCTTTTTTTCGCAAAGAGGCAGCCAATACTTCTACGCTTTTTTCCTTCACCGTGCAGTAAGGAAAGATGGCTTTTATAGAATCCAGCACATCATCTTTTCCATTTTTGTACAACTGCTTATAATCTTCCAGCGCCATATCGAGATTGCCCGCCTTGTGGTAAGCCCGTGCCCGTATTGCCAACACTTCCGATAATAGATTGCCTTCGTAATTACTGCCAGCCAGTAAGGCAATAGCTGCTGATGCATTCGTTACTGCTTCGTTGTATTCCTGCAACAACAGGTTGGCTTCGCTCAATTTTTGCAACAGGTAAGGAACATACATACTGTAGTGTCCGGGTGAAAGCCGGAATTGATGATTGATACTCCCCTCCTGCCACAGCCTGATGAAGCGCATGAGCATGACTTTGGCACTATCCACTTTTTCCTGTCGATCGATATAGATCTCCGGCAATTTATCCAGGGCATAGTAAGGAATGCTTTCCTGTGCATATCGGGGCAACAAGGCCTTTTCAAAATGCGCAATCGTGAGTGCAGGTAGTTTACTCAGGTAGTAAGTCACATTGCCATCGCTGCTCAATGCAGCATCGGGCCACTGCACATAGATGCGTGCCAGTTGTTGGCGCACGTCCTCCTCTATCTGCTTACTGCTTGCTTTATAATATTCATAATTGTACAAGCTGAAAGCCAGCAGCGTTGCCTCCGCCTGCGGGAATGCATCAAACAGTTTCAGCAGGTATGTTTTGGCTTCAGGCAGCCGGCCCGTCTTGGCATACCCCACACACAAAGCCGCACACAGGTCAGCACGGGGGGCAGACTGATTACGGTACGTTTGTTCTAATGGTGCTAACAAAGCAGTAATGAGTTGCCTGCTCTCTTCTATTCCTTTGTACATGGAAATCACATTGAAATATTTCGCGTATGTGAGATAGTGTTGCGGGTAATGTTGTATTTCTTTTTCAAAAGGAACACGCGGATCGGTTGAAAAGAAATCGTCCCAATAAGCACCGGCCACCGGCTGTTGTGTACCTTTTGTGTAAACGTGTAGTTTGCGCGCAGCCTTATCGTCATCTTTATTGAGCGTGTAAAAGCGGATGCTGCAGGAAGCAATGCCAGCAGGCAACACAAACGATTGTGTTAATGTATCACTTCCTTCCATGCGCAATACTTTCCAATCGTAACCACCATCCTGTTTCCAGGTAACGATCTTGACATAGACCGGCTCTTTGCCGGAAAGTGCGGCCGATGTATCACGTAAATGATAATGTATGCGCAAGGTATCGCCCCAGGCAGGATGAGCGGGAGTAATAGTACTGACCTGTGCGGATGCCTGTACATTTGACACGATATAATAAATTGGTAATAATAATCTGCTTATCTTTTGGACGGAGAATAACATACTTGTTTTTTTCCAAAAGAATGCACACCGCATCGCATCAGAAAATATGATTGACAGATGCCCGAAAAGCGCTGACCGGTAAGCCCGGCAAACAGATCACCAACAATGGCAACCAGCCTCTATACATTCGTCAGCTCCGGGCCGACATTGATCCCCGGCTGGTTCACATTCATCAGGCCAGGATGCTTATCTGGTCAAAATCCAAGACATTTATAGTTAGCATTTACACTATGGCATACCAAAGTAAAGCGATCAATAAGCTATGGCAACTTTCTTTCACCGACTGGCGTTATCGCCTGGTGCTGCATGCAGGTTTCTGGATTTTCCTGCTTTTCTTCTGGCTGCGCGAAAACCTCGTCGTGCACATCGAGCTCGCCCAGCATTACGCTATCACACTTTCAGGTATCGCCCTAAGCCTGTTTCTCTTCTATCCGCTGGTATATGGTATTATTCCACTATTGCGGCGCAGGCGCTGGGTGATAGCAATCATACTTTTTATCATTTATTACCTTATCGGTATTCTGTTGCGAACCTATCACATCACCTTGCTGGTAGACAATTATAAATCCGAAGGCGGGTGGTTTGCAGGACAGGACTTCTGGGATAAGTTTTACCAACACCAACTACAGCCCCACCGGCTGGTTGCCGATTTCTTCAGCAGCATTACCGGTCTCATCACTATTATCTTCATCCCGCTTACGCTCAAATTCGTGCGGCATGCCTGGCGCAGCCATTTGCAGCAAACGCAATTGGAGAAAGAAAATGTACAACTGGAACTTAATTTCCTCAAAGCGCAGGTAAATCCCCACCTGCTCTTTAACTCGCTCAACAACCTGCAATCATTTATAGTTCATGATGAAAAAGAGCGATCTGTAGAGTTGCTGAACAGGCTGGCACAACTTTTACGCTTTTCTTTATATGAATGCAAGGGCGAGTTCGTGACCCTGGAGCAGGAAGCTACCCTGCTGGAAAATTATATCGCCATAGAAAGGGTACGGTATGATGAACAATCCGTTATTACTACTGATATTCGTATCACTCCATTAAACTATCCTTTACCTGCACTGCTGTTGATGCCCCTTGTAGAGAATGCTTTTAAATACAGCACAGCACTGCCGGACGCTTCCATACAGATTCAACTAACTGCCTGCCAAAATGTGCTGACGTTTATAGCCAGCAACAGCTATGCGCCCGGTGATCCATCGCACCGGGGAGGCATCGGCTTGCAAAACGTACGCAAAAGGCTGCAGCATTATTTTCCTGACCGACACGAACTGACTATTGAGGACACACAAAATAAGTTCACCGTTACATTAACTATATACCCAGTCGCTCATGAATTGTCTGATCGTAGATGACGAACCACAAGCAAGGAAACTCCTTGCTACGTACCTGGCCACTATTCCCGGCTGCAGCATTGCCGGCGCATGCCGCAATGCCATGGAGGCATATGAAGCATTGCAAACGGGAAAGATCGACTTATTGTTCCTCGACATCAAAATGCCCGTTGTATCAGGCACTGATTTCCTGCGGTCGCTGAAGAACCCGCCCCTCGTCATCTTTACCACAGCATATGATAAATATGCCATGGAAGGTTATGAGCTGAACGTAGTGGACTACCTGCTCAAACCCATCGCTCTCCCACGCCTGCTGCAGGCAGTAGACAAAGCCCGCGAGCGGTACAAAGAAAAACTGCTGACTCCGCAGGAGCCACCGCCCGATTACACATTCGTAAAGCAGGATAATAAGCTGGTCAAAGTAATGTTCCGTGATATCCGCTTTGTGGAAGGCATGCAGAATTACATCAAGCTTCACCTCACAGATTCGGTGATGATCGTCCCCTCCACGATGAAGGCATTCGAGAAAGTATTGCCGCCTTCACAATTCATCCGGGTACATCGCTCCTATATTGCTTCTGTGAGTTTCATTACAGCCATCCGGAGCGGACAGATAGAATTAAGCTCCCTGCAGCTGCCCATTGGCATCAGTTATAAAGATGATCTGTTGAAGTCCCTGGGACAGTGAGAACTACTTCTCAATCCTTGCCCTGCGCAGTTCCAGCAGGTTGAGGCCATTGGCAGGAAATCCTTTCAGCCATAGTTGTTCGAGGTGGATCACTTCGTCGTACCAGAGCGGCACTACGGGTGCATCCTGTATCACCAGCTGGTCCATCTGCTGGTATAGCTTGTAGCGCAGGCTGTCGTTTTCAGTAAGGATAGCTTGCTCATATAACTTATCAAATGTGGGATTCTTATAACGCGTGTAGTTGGGCGGTGCAGGATTCTTGCCATAGAATACACTCAGGTAATTTTCTGCTTCGGGATAGTCGGCCATCCAGCTGCCACGGAAGAATAGGGCCTGCGATTTGGCCGTTTGTTCCAGCAGCAGGCTTTTCTGTACTACCTCTACCTGTATCTTCAGCCCCACTTCTTCCAACTGACGTGCAATAAAACTGGCGAGGTCGGAATAGATAGCAATGGTGAGCAGTTTCACGGCAGGCAGCCCTGCCCCATCGGGAAAGCCCGCTTCGGCCAACAAGCGCCGCGCTTTGGCCGGATCATACCGGTATCCTTTTACAATCGATGAATCGAACGATGGCAAGCCGGAAGGAATAAACCCGCTTTCTGCCGGCGTACCAATAGAGTTGCGCAGATACATCATCATCTTGCGGCGATCGAAACCATAGTTGATGGCCTGGCGGATAGCTTTTAATTTCAGCGGCGAGCGCTGTACCAATTCATTACTGCTGTCTACCATGATGCCCAGGTATTCAGTATTGAGATAGGCATGTTTGGTCAGCCTGATCTTTCCTTCCCAGTCTTTGCGCAGGATACCTTTTTTAGTAAGTACCTCATCTTTAAACGAAGCTTCGATATCGTTAATAAAATCCAGTTGTCCCTGGCGAAATAAGAGAAACTCCGTGGCCTTGCTGTCGTAAAAGCTGGTTTTGATGGCGTCGAGATAAGGCAGGCGGCTGCCGGCACTGTCCTTCTCGAAATAGCGTTCATGCTTCATCATGATCAGCACCTGCCCTTCCTCCCAGCTTTTAAAAGCAAAAGGGCCGGTACCACAGGGATGGCTGCGAAAATCGGGTCCATATTTTTCTACGGCTTCTTTGGCCACCACCGAACAATATTGCATACTCATCAACCCGAGGATAGGTGTGAATGGCCGGGAAAGCGTGAGCCGGAAAGTGGAGTCGTCCAACGCTTTGAAACCATCGGTAGCTGGTATGCGGTTATTGAATATCCAGGCGCCGCTGCTGGCCGTGGCCGGGTTGATGATCCGTTTTAAGCTATACTCCACATCATGCGCCGTCATCTTACGCCCTTTGCCACCGGGAAAAGCTTCATTGTCGTGAAAATATACATCATCCCGCAGGTGGAAAGTATATACCAGCCGGTCATCACTTACGTCCCACCGGTAAGCGAGCGAAGGCACAATACGCAGGTCGTTATCAGTTTCCACAAGGGTACTGTACAATTGATGCACCGCCCAAATAATAGATTGGTTTTTAGCAAAGGCCGGATCGAGCGAAGCGATACCGCTGTATTCATTGTACCGGAATACCTGCTTATCGTGAGCAGCCCGCTCTCCACAGGCGCTTATTATCAGAAAAGTGGAAAAACCGATGATAAAAAATAGTGGGTTAGCTTTCATATTCTGCGCTAAATTTAGCACTTCAAAAACATATCACTTTGATCCGGAACAAAATAAATACCCTGCGTTTTTTTGCAGGCCGGCTACTTCCAGTAACCGCTTTAGCCTCCTTTGTCTTTTTAGGGATGGTTAATTCCTGTGCAGCCCAGCCGTTGAACCAGAAGAAAGGGTTCAGCCGGCAGGACAGTCTGCGCGGCACCCTGCGTCCCGAAAGGACATGGTGGGACGTGCAGCGCTACGATGTACATGTGACACCCGATTACAGCAGCAAGACCATCAGTGGTAAGGTATACATGCATATCAAATTGAGCGGCAAGGCTACCCGGACTATAATGCAGATCGATTTACAGGAGCCGATGGAGTTGGATAGTGTAGTCTACGACCTGAACACAGGTAAAAGCATCAGGCATTTTGTAGCACCTATCCGCCGCGAAGGCAATGTATGGTGGGTGGAAACAGCAGCATTTCAGAAAAACCTTAATACAGAAGACCCGACATTGGTGCTGTATTTCCATGGCAAGCCGCGGGAGGCCGTTCGCCCACCATGGGATGGCGGCTGGATATGGACAAAGGACAAACAAGGCCGTCCCTGGATGAGCGTTGCCTGTCAGGGTTTGGGTGCCAGCGTATGGTATCCCTGCAAAGACCACCAAAGCGATGAGCCCGACAAAGGAGCATCCCTTACTATGACAGTCCCCGATTCATTAGTAGCCGTAGGCAATGGCCGCATGGTAGACAAACGCTCCGCCGGTAACGGACTCACCACCTGGTCATGGAATGTAACCAACCCGATCAACAACTACAACCTCATACCCTACATTGGTAAATACGCAACCTGGCATGAAGACTTTCCCGGAGAGAAAGGCAAGCTCGATTGTGACTACTGGGTATTGGACTACAACCTCGGTAAAGCAAAAGAACAATTCAAACAGGCCACTTCTATGTTGAAATGCTTTGAACATTGGTTTGGCCCCTACCCTTTTTATGAGGATAGTTATAAGCTGGTAGAAGCACCACACCTTGGTATGGAACACCAGAGCGCTGTGGCTTATGGCAATAATTTTGAGAACGGCTATCGCGGCCGCGACCTCTCCGGCAGTGGCTGGGGCAACAAGTGGGATTTCATCATCGTACATGAAAGCGGCCACGAATGGTTTGCCAACAACATCACCAGCAATGACATTGCCGACATGTGGATACATGAAGGCTTCACCAACTATTCAGAAACCATCTATACCACTTGCGAATACGGTGTAGAAGCTGGTAATGATTATTGCATCGGCACCCGCAAAGCCATCCAAAACGATATTCCCATCATTGGCCACTATGGTGTGAACCAGGAAGGCAGTGGCGACATGTATTACAAAGGCGGCAACCTACTCCACACGATCCGTAACATCATTGGCGATGATGAGAAGTTCCGCCAGATACTACGCGGCCTGAACCAGACCTTCTACCACAAAACAGTCGATACAAAACAGGTAGAAGACTATATCAGCAAACAAGCCGGCAAGGATTTCTCCAAAGTGTTTGATCAATACCTGCGCACGATACAGATACCGGTGCTGGAATACAAAACCGAAGCAGGCGGCATTCAATTCCGGTGGATCAACAGCGTAAAAGGTTTCAACATGCCCGTGAAAGTGAAGCTGAGTGGCGATCGCACACAATTCATTACGCCTTCCGAAGAATGGCAGTCGTTAAAACTGGCGGATTGGTATGATGGAAAGACCTTCGAAGTAGACAGGAATTTCTATGTGAATAAAAAGCAAGTGAATTAAAGTTGATAAGTTAATAAGTTGAAAGGTTGACAAGGAGAAGCGTTTTCCCTTGTCAACCTTTCAACTTTTAAACCTGTTAACTTATAAACTTTTCAACTGTTATCTTATCCTCCTGGAATACTCCTCCAGCTTATCCTTCTCTGCCTTTGTAAGGCTTTTCATACCACCCTTGCCGATCTTATCGAGGATGCGGTCTATTTCCTGCTGGCGGTTGTGCTGGTCTTCATTGTATTTCTGGTCGATGGTGTACCCTTGCTGATGTTTTTTAAAGAAAAAATTATCGACCATCAGTATGTGCGGACGTGTGATGATGAGGTAAATAAAGGCAATGGTGGGCAGGGAAATAATAAGTATGGTCACGTAGTTCTCTACCAGCGCCTGCGGCCGCATGATAATAGCAACGACCATACCGATCAGTGCGCCACCCAGGTGGGAATCGTGCCCGACGTTGCCTTTCCTCGACCGGATGCCATAGATCGAGACCAACACATATATCAAGCCGTACAACCAGCCTGGCAGTGATATAGGTATCAGGAACTGCCTGATCTCGAAACCAGGCAACAAAGCAATACATCCAAAGATCACACCGGCTACAGCCCCCGACGCTCCTATTGAACTATAATCACCGCTATGGCGATGGATATACAGAGAAAGCAGGTCGCCCCCTACAAGACTGATAAAATAAACGAGCAGGAAGCCCCACCAATCGAGTATCATGCCCAATGGTCCGGCGAAAAAATACAGGGCGAGCATGTTAAAGATGAGGTGTAGCCAATTGGAATGCAAAAAACCAGAAGTGATCAGCCGGTCGCGCTGGCGATACATCAAGATGCCATCTACATTGAACTTATAACGTTCGAAGAATCCCTTATCACCAAATCCCTTCCAGGATATGAGTACAGTGGCAATAATCAGCAGAAATATAATAATTCCGGTTACATCCATTGCGCAGGAACTTTTTTGGGGTACACGAATAGGGGCATTCCCTACCGAAATATATTCATCCTTTGGGAAATTGACAAATTTCGAAAATGGCGGGTGTCAGGTAAATTATCGCACCCGTCCGGCCCCGGCATAGTGCGAGGAATAGTACGTATCATCCAGGTCGTTGATCATGACGCCGCCGGAAGTGGAGGCGTGCACAAATTTATTGTTGCGCAGGTAAACGCCTACGTGGGAAACACCGGCCTTGCGTCCGCGCGTTTTGAAGAAAACAAGATCACCTTCCTGCAGGTCATCCTTCTTTAGCCGCTTGCTGCCCTGGTATTGCTGGGAAGAAGTGCGGGGCAGCATGAAACCATACATGGCATAAATAAATGTTTGAGCAAAAGCGGAGCAATCCACGCCATTTTTGTCGCTGCCGCCATATTTATAGCGGGTACCGTACCACTCTTCGATAAAACCGATCATTTTTCCGTCTGTCAGTTCTTCCACAGGCGTGTTGAGCAGTATGGAATATTTAAATTGTAAGGGATCGCTCAGTTCCACACTTGAACCAGTATGAACAGCAGGACCTGAAGCAGGACGTTCACTCAGCGGCGGCGTGGCTGAATAATCGGGAGATCCGCCAGGCGCTTTGATGGATATATTCTCGATAAACCGGGGCGAACCGGAAGCTGGCTTTTTATGGTGATTGACCGGTGGCGCAGCAGCCGTACTCTTCTTCTGCGTGCTGCAACTGGTAGCCGCCAGTGCCAGTAAAAGGATAAAGCTTCCGTATTTTAAAATGTTCAGCATCAGCGCCCTGTTAAAAAATAAGTGCCGCAAAGGTAACAAATACGTTGCCAAAATACAACCCCTGTGCCATTCACCGATGTGGACAATATATTGTCAATTGTTTAGCAATTGTTAAGGAACTTTGCAGACGGTCTTTTGTTGTAAATATCCCGGAATCTGAAATAACAAACTTGAATGTGTAAATTCTCGCATCTCCACGTCCATACCCAGTTCTCTCTGCTCGACGGAGCAGCCTCCATTCAGTCATTGTACAAAAAAGCCATTAAGGATGGCCAGCCGGCCATTGCCATTACCGACCACGGTAACATGTTTGGGGCTTTTGAATTCGTGTCGGAAGCTTATAAACACAAAAATGAAGATGGCAGCCTGAAGGTAAAGCCCATTGTAGGTTGCGAGTTTTATGTAGTAGAAGACCGTCACCGCAAAATATTCTCCAAAGAAGTAAAAGATGAGCGCTACCACCAGGTGTTGCTGGCAAAAAATAAACAAGGTTACCAAAACCTGATCAAGCTCACCTCACTTGGATACATCGAAGGGATGTATAGCAAGTATCCCCGTATCGATAAAAAACTGATCGAACAATACCACGAAGGGTTGATCGCTACCACCTGCTGTATTGGAGCCTACGTGCCACAAACCATCCTGCATGATGGAGAGGAAAAAGCAGAGAAGGAATTCAAATGGTGGCTCGACCTGTTTGGAGAAGATTACTTCATCGAGGTACAGCGCCACGACATCAAAGAGCAGATCCAGATCAACGAAGTGCTGCTCAAATTCGCGAAGAAATTCAACGTCCCTGTCATTGCCACCAATGACAGCCACTATACCGACCAGGACGATTACAACGCCCACGACATCCTGCTTTGTATCAACACCGGCGAAAAGAAAAGTACACCGGGTTATGATGACATCGTCAATGACGACCTGAACGTGAAGGAACGCCGTTTTAAGTTCCCCAACGATCAGTTCTACTTCAAGACACAGGATGAAATGAAGAAACTCTTCAGTGACATTCCTGAGTCCATCGACAATACCAATATGATCGTGGACCGGGTAGAGCTGCTGAACCTGAAGAAAGATATCCTGCTGCCTGCCTTCCCATTGCCCAAGGAATTCCAGTCGACAGAAGACAGCAACCTCAACCAGTGGAATTACCTCCATCACCTTACGTATGAAGGTGCCAGAAAACGCTATCCGGAGCTAACGCCCGAGATCACGGAACGCCTCGACTTCGAGTTGTTCACCATCAAAACGATGGGGTTTGCCGGCTACTTCCTTATTGTGAGTGATTTCATCAAGGCAGGGCGCGACCTGGGTGTATTCATCGGCCCCGGCCGTGGTTCGGCTGCGGGTAGTGTGGTAGCTTATTGTATCGGCATTACCAATATCGATCCTATTAAATACAACTTGCTGTTCGAGAGGTTCCTCAACCCCGACCGTAAGTCGATGCCCGATATCGATACGGACTTCGATGATGAAGGCCGTCAGAAAGTGATCGATTATGTAGTAGACAAATATGGTAAATCGCAGGTAGCGCAGATCATCACCTATGGTACCATGGCCGCCAAGATGAGTATCAAAGACGTGGCGCGCGCATTGGACCTGCCGCTGGCCGAATCCAACGCATTGGCCAAGCTGGTACCGGATAAACCGGGCATAGAACTGGGCCGTGTATTGAAAGCGCCCATAACCACCAAGGAAGGCGAAAAGTCGCTCGAAGAAAAAGAAGGCCTTGGACCTGATGAATTGGAAAGTGTAAGAAGAATACGCGAGATCTATAAAAGTGATACCCTCAACGGAAGTGTGTTACATGAAGCTGAACGTCTGGAAGGATCAGTACGGAATACCGGTATCCATGCGGCGGGCATCATCATCGCCCCCAAAGACCTTACCGAACTGATCCCTGTATCCGTTGCCAAAGATTCGGACTTGTGGGTTACCCAGTTTGAAGGTAGCATCATTGAAGACGCCGGTGTAATCAAGATGGACTTCCTGGGTTTGAAGACCCTTACCATCATCAAGAATGCGCTGGAGATGATCAAGCAGAATCATGGTGTGGACATCGTGATAGACGATGTGCCGCTCGATGATATGAAGACCTATGAGATCTATCAAAAAGCGGAGACCATCGGTACGTTCCAGTTCGAAAGTCCCGGTATGCAAAAGTACCTGCGCGACCTGAAACCTGACCAGTTTGCGGACTTGATTGCGATGAACGCCTTATATCGCCCCGGTCCGCTGGCCTATATCCCCAACTTCATCGATCGTAAGCATGGCCGCGAGCCCATCACCTACGACGTTCCCGAAATGGAAGAATACCTGGCCGATACTTATGGTATCACGGTATACCAGGAACAGGTGATGTTGCTGGCCCAGAAACTGGCCGGCTTCAGCAAGGGCGACGCCGACGTACTCCGTAAAGCGATGGGTAAAAAGCAAAAAGCAGTACTGGACAAGATGAAAGCCCAGTTCACCAAAGGAGGTGCCGCCAAAGGCCACCCTGAAGACAAGCTGGAAAAGATCTGGACCGACTGGGAAGCCTTCGCCCAATATGCCTTTAACAAGTCGCACTCAACCTGTTACGCCTTTGTAGCCTACCAAACAGCCTACCTCAAGGCCCACTACCCTTCCGAATACATGGCCGCCGTACTGAACAACGCCGGCGCCATTGAAAAGCTCACCTTCTTCATGGAAGAGTGTAAACGCATGGGAAAGAAGGTATTAGGCCCCGACATCAACGAATCGCGCAAAGGCTTCTCGGTAAACGAAGCAGGCGATATCCGTGTAGGACTGGGTGGATTGAAAGGTGTGGGTGAGGCCGCTGTGGAAAACATCATTGCCGAGCGGGAAGCCAACGGACGCTACTCCTCCATCTTCGATATGATCAAACGCATCAACCAGCGGGCTGTGAATAAAAAGACCCTGGAATGCCTCGTATATGCCGGCGCTTTCGACAATTTCAAAGAATACCACCGGGCACAATATTTTACGATACCACAGGGAGAAACAGCCTCCGGACTGGAGAAGATCATCAAGTACGGCAATATCTATCAGCAGGAGAACAACAGCACCGCCAATACCCTCTTTGGCGACCTGCCCAAAGCCCTGGACATTCCGCTACCCAAAATACCGCCCTGTGAGCATTGGACATTGACCGAGCTGCTGGACAGGGAAAAGGAAGTAACTGGTATGTTCATGAGCGGTCACCCGCTCGACCATTTCCGGTTCGAGATCAAACATTACGGATTTACCACCATTGCCGACTTTAATGAGATCAAGGATTCCATTGCCCTGCAGCCCAACCCGGGCAGAACGTTCAGGTTGGCAGGACTGGTAACAGATGCCCAGCACCGCGTAACCAAGACGGGCCGCCAATTTGCATCGTTTATCGTGGAAGACTATTCCGGCAAAAGCGAGTTCATGTTGTGGAGCGATGATTATATGCGCTTCTCGAACTACATGGAAAAAGGCAAAAACCTGTTCATAACAGGTTTCTTTAAACCACGCTTTAACAAAGTGGAATTTGAGTTCAAGGTAGACAAGATCGTGCTGCTGGAGAGCATTAAACAAAACCTTACCAAACAGGTTATATTAGATATCGAAGCAAGGCACATCAACGAGGAAATGGTGACCTTCATTGAAAAGAATGTTAAAACCCACCCCGGCAAAGCCGGCTTAAAGTTCAACATCCGGGAAATTAAGCGGCAATACAAGATCAGCCTGTATAGCCTGGAAATGGGATTTGAGATGAATGACGAAATGACGGCCTGGCTGCAGAATAAGCCCGAAGTGGATGTACAGGTTGTCACTGTGTAAATGTGGATAACGTCAGACGGTCAGGTATTATGTTTTGGTTATAAATTTGTCGGTTCTTAGGAGTAAGTTAAAGAATGAGTCCCGTAACGGGAAACCCAGACCAGGCTTACCAACAATCAATAAAATAATTAATTTTACATCTAAATTTAAATTTATGGCTTTAGAATTCACCGACGCGAACTTCCAGGAGAAGGTGATCGCTTCCGATAAACTGACCGTTGTAGACTTTTGGGCTGAGTGGTGTGGACCTTGCCGTGCAATCGGACCAGTTATCGAAGACTTGTCTAAAGAATATACCGGAAAAGTTAACGTTGGTAAAGTGAACGTAGACCACAACCCACAGATATCTGTTAATTACGGTATCACTTCTATCCCTGCTATCCTTTTCATCAAAGGTGGTAAAGTGGTAGACAAGCTGGTAGGTGCTCAACCGAAAGCAAACTTCGTAAAGAAGATCGAGCAGCACATCTAAGTGTAGCCGTCACCTTATATAACTCAAAGCGGTTCCTGTACAAACGGGAGCCGCTTTTTTTGTGCCCTTTCCGCACTGGCAGGTGTATATATACAAGGGCTTAACTACGTAGCCATCAACGGATCATCCCTTAACAGATCGTCATTTTTTATTGTATATCAAACACTTGCAACATCCGGCTTTTTTGACTATTCTTGCGAGGATCTATAAACGAAAAACCCTAAACTCCAATATTTATGAAATGGAAAGGCTTACGCCTCCTTTGCATGACTGCTTTACTCTTTGCTATCCTCTATGCCTGTAACAAATCCGACTCGGGCGGCACAGGCAGCGGCCACCAGGTAGAATTTGTAAGAGCCACCATCTCTGGCCGCATTACCGACGAAAATAGTTTACCAGTTACAGGCGCAAGCGTTACTGCAGGCGCTACCACCATATCTACTGATGCCAACGGCTATTTCAACCTCAAGAACATATATGTCGATAAAAACGCGGCACTCGTAAAAGTTGAAAAGACGGGCTATTTCCTCGGCACTAAAACCGTTATGATCGAGATAGAAAAGAACAACCCGGTCAACATGCAGCTGATGCCCAAAACAGTAGCCGGCACCATCGACGGCGCCAGCGGCGGAGAAGTAACAGTACCTGCTGCAGGCGGCTCCATTCAATTACCAGCCAATGGTGTTATCGATCCACAAAACAATAAACCCTATACAGGCGCTGTAACAGTGAGCGCTGCTTTCATCGATCCTTCAGCTGACAATTTCCGCCAGATCATGCCCGGCACCTTGCGTGGCATTAATACCAACAATGAAGAAACAGGATTGCAATCATTTGGTATGATGGCGGTAGAATTGAATGGCGCAGGCGGTGAAAAACTGCAGATCGCATCCGGCAAAAAAGCGACCCTGCATTTTCCCATTCCGGAAGAATTGAGAAGTCAGGCACCTGCTACTATTCCCTTGTGGAGCCTCGATGAAAAAACAGGTTTGTGGAAAGAAGAAGGACAAGCCACAAAACAAGGCAATGACTACGTAGGCGAAGTAAGTCACTTTTCCTTTTGGAATTGCGATGCCCCCTTCCCTATTTCCAATTTCACAGTAACACTCAAAGATCAGAACGCACAAGCAATACCAGATGTTGAAGTAGTCATCTCAGCCAGCCTCACAGATACTACCAGTATTGCAGGCAATGGCTATACGAATGCAGATGGTGTGGTGAAAGGAACCTTGCCCGCCAATCGTGCACTTAAACTCAAAGTATATGACAAATGCCGCAACATGATCCACTCACAGAACATTGGTCCCTATACTACCGATACGGATCTCGGCACTATTACCGTCAACACACAAATGTCGTCACTGACGATCTCAGGAACAGTCATAGACTGTAACAATACACCGATCGCTAATGGCTATGTAATGCTACAGCTGGAAAATGTATACTACAGCATACCGGTTATCAATGGCAACTTCACCAAAGCCATTATACGTTGTAACAACAACGCCACCACTGCCAACATCAAAGCATACGACCTGGCCAATAATGTATCAGGAGCAACGATCAGCGTACCGGTTTCAGGCAGCACGCTCAATGCGGGTCAGCTTTATGCCTGCGGCACTACACTGAACTCCTATATTAAGTACACCATGGAAGGCGTAAACTACCAGACTGCATCACCTGCAGATTCGATGGTCGCCCACTTAGCAAGCCAAAATTTGATCATTGGCGCCTTCTCAAAGATTGATTCTACCAGAACACACATTGTATTCATGATAAGTGGAGGCGCTGGTGCTGCCAATACGATGAATACCTTATATGTGAGCAATGGACAATCGGGAGGTAACCAGATCATGTATCACTCCGGCAGCAATTTATCGGCCCCTGTAGCCATTACAGAGTATGGTTCAGCTGTAGGCGAATACGTTTCAGGTGCTTTTGCAGCCAGTGTGTATGACAGTGCCCGCAGCCTTTCCCTGCCTGTTCAATGTAACTTCAGGGTAAAAATCACTAACGTACAACGCTAAACCTTACAATATGAAAAAAACCTCATTACCCTTAATAGCTTTATTGCTGCTGGCCGGCGTGATATACATCAGCTGCCAGAAGTCGGACACACCCGACATCGACAACTACAATACTTACAAGACCGAATTGGTGACCGCCGATATATCGGGACGTATTGTAGATGAGAACCAATTACCCGTAAGCGATGCCACCGTAAAGTCCGGCACCGCTTCGGTAACCACCGATGCAAGCGGCACCTTCCGGCTGGCCAACCTGTCGGTAGACAAACATGCCGGCAGCATTACCGTGGAGAAGGCCGGCTACTTCAAGGCTGTCAAGACAATTGTTGTAACACCCAACAAAGACAATACCGTTTCACTGCAGCTGATCAAAAAAACAATAACTGGTAGCTTCAGTGGCACCAGCGGTGGCAACATCACCCTGCCAACAGGAGGCCGTGTTGTTTTCTCATCCAACGCCATCGTGACCGATGGCACTACTACCGCTTATACAGGCACGGTAGCCGTGAGCGCCTTCTTCATCAACCCCGAAGCCAACAACTTCCAGGAGATCATGCCTGGTACTTTGCGTGGCATTACAACCAATAACGAAGAAACAGGATTACAATCGTTCGGTATGATGGCCGTAGAACTGAATGGCACTGGCGGAGAGAAACTCCAACTCGCCAAAGGCAAAACAGCCGGCATCACCTTCCCGATCCCTGCCAGCCTGCGTGCATCGGCGCCAGCTACCATTCCATTATGGAGCCTGGACGAAAAAACAGGCTTGTGGAAAGAAGAAGGCTTCGCCACCCGCCAGGGCAATGATTATATCGGCGAGGTAGGCCACTTCTCCTACTGGAATTGCGACGCACCTTTTAAAGTGATCGATTTTACAGCTACTATCAAAACACAAGACAACAATGGGCTTGCCAGCGCTAAAGTAGTGATCAGCGCAACAGGCGCCGATACGGCACTCTCCGGATTCGGCCACACAAATACCGATGGTATTGTAAGTGGTAAGATCCCTGCCAATCGAAACCTGACGATGAAAGTATACGACAAATGCGGAACACTGTTACACACAAAGAACGTAGGTCCTTTCACTGACAATACCGACCTGCGTGTTACTACCATTAGCTCTACAGCAACAACCGTTTCATTCACAGGAACTGTTGTGAACTGTAGTGCAGCCGCTGTCACCAGTGGGTATGTAACTATTAACGTGGAAGGCATTTATTACCAGGCAAACCTTGTAAACGGAGTTTTCAGTCTCACTGTAGCCCGTTGCTCCAATACTGCCACCTCGGCGAGTATCACTCCTTATGATCTTGGCGGCACCCAATCGGGACAGCCTACAACCATTGACGTATCCGGTACAACCGTAAATGCCGGACAATTGGTAGCTTGTGGCAACAATATTTCGCAGTTCATCAACTACAACATCAATGGCACCAGCTATAGCTACACTGCCGTCGATTCACTGCTGGGCTATCGCTCTTTGCAAAGCGAGCAGACAATAATATCTGGTTTTGAAGGCAACCGGGAAGTCACGTTTGCCTTCAGAGGAGAAGCATCCCCCGGAATAAGTCCGATTTACGTTATTTACATCAAAGAAGGCAACAACATTTATCGTAAAAACGGTGATATAACGGTAAATGTCACGGAATATACTAATACAACAGGTGGATTCATTGCCGGCAATTTTACCGGTAGTGTAAAAGACACCCTTACGAGCAACATATTGCCTATTAGTTGTACGTTCCGCGTCATGAAATCCAACTAAGATCATAACTCCGGTATTGAACCGGGCAGGGCATTGTAAAGGCGCACTTTACAATGCCCTTTTTTATAATATTACAAATTCAGGCAAAGACAACCGCTACAAGCCAACTTTTGACGCAGTCCCACATAGATTTCAATGGGAATACGATTTATTCTTATATTGCCCAATCTTTTAATTTCAACCATCTACCTGCATGAGTCCAGTACTGGTCAACCTTTCCCGCGGTCTGCTTGGCATGTTCTTCCTGCTCTTCGTATGCTACCTGTTGAGCAACAACCGGAAGGCGATCAACTGGAAGCTGGTAGGCATCGGTATCGTAGCCCAGATATGCTTCGCATTAGGCGTATTGAAAGTGAACTTCATCAAGATTGTCTTTGGGTATATTTCAGAAAAGTTTGTCGAGCTCATCAACATAGGCCATACAGGTATCGAATTCATCTTTGGCAAACTGGCCGACCCTACCGGCAACTGGGCCTACATCTTCGCCGTACAGGTGCTACCCAATATCATCTTCTTTGCAGCCCTTTCAGCCATGCTGTATTACCTCGGCGTATTACAGAAGATCGTATTCGTATTCGCCTGGATGTTGAAGAAGCTGGGTATATCCGGCCCTGAAAGTGTTTCCACCGCCGCCAATATCTTCCTCGGTCAAACCGAAGCCCCCTTGATGATCCGTCCTTTCCTGGACAAGATGAACCGCTCGGAGATCATGTGTATTATGGTGGGTGGCTTTGCCAATACTGCCGGTAGTGTACTGGCTGCCTATGTAGGATTCCTCGGCGGCAGCGATGTGGCACAGCAGAAATACTTTGCCCTGCACATGCTCAGCCAGTCTATTATGAGTGCGCCCGCAGCTATTGTTATATCCAAAATATTATTCCCGCAAACAGAGAATGTAATGCGCGAGTTGAAAGTACCCAAAGAAAAAATTGGCGACAACTTCCTCGACGCCATTTCGCTGGGCACTACCGACGGTTTAAAACTGGCGGTCAATGTAGGTGCCATGTTGATCGTATTTACCGCGATCATGTATCTCTGCAACTACATATTGGGTTCAGTAGGCCATTGGTTCAGCATCAATGATGACATAGCAAGAGTGACCGGTGGCCGGTATAACTCCCTCTCCTTACAGATGATACTGGGCTATGTGTTTTCGCCGGTCGCCTGGCTCATAGGCGTCAACAGCAATGAAATGATACAGGTGGGGCAGCTATTAGGAGAAAAGACGATCCTCAATGAATTTGTAGCTTATATCTCATTTGGGCAGATGAAAACAGCTGGCAGCATCAGCGACCCCAAATCTATCCTGATCGCCACCTATGCCCTCTGCGGATTTGCCAATTTCGCGTCCATTGGCATCCAGATCGGCGGCATCAGCCAACTGGCGCCCAACCAGCGCAAAAACCTCACAGAATTAGGTGTAAAAGCCCTTATCGGCGGCACCATCGCCTGCCTCATGTGCGGCTGTATTGCAGGAGCGTTGATGTAAAAGAGAGAGTAAAAGGAAACATATATAAGAAGGGAACTTAAGTCAATCAGAGCAATTTAATGAATGCCACAACTAATCCTACAATGGCAATAGCCATACCGACTAACCATTTAATAACATCTACTTTTGCTTCAACAATGGTTGTTTCTAATTTTACTAAATCAGTTTTAGTAGCAAGCCTATCTTTCGCTGCATCAAACTTAGCATCGATCACCAGTTCAATCTCCTGAACCAGTGCTTTTGCATCTTCATCATTTTTAAAATGCTTGTTCAACAATTCATATATTTTCAGCGTCTGAGAAACCGTTGCCATTATTCTATTGGATTTATCCAAAAGTAACAAAAAAGGCCAACATATACAATAATAAAAACATATCAAATTAACGGGTAACAGCTTCGAATTCAGGTAAAAATAGTAAACAATATAATCCCGCTATTGTTAATTAACGTACTGTAACTTTGCCCATCATGAGTATTTCAATCCAGCAGGTTATTGCCGCCGAACCCGATGCGGCCCTCCGTACAATCGCGAACAAGATCGTTGCCAAAGAACGTATCACCCCCGAAGACGGTGTATTACTCTTCGAAAGAGCCAACCTACCCTTCGTAGGCGCCCTGGCCAACTTTGTACGCGAACGCCTGCATGGCAACAAGACCTATTTCAACCGCAATTTCCATATAGAACCTACCAACGTTTGTGTATTCGCCTGTAAGTTCTGTTCCTACTCACGTCTCTATGCCCACCGCGAAGAAGGCTGGGAACTGACCACAGACCAGATGCTCGACATCGTAAAAGGCTACGACGGTAAACCAGTAACCGAGGTACACATCGTAGGCGGCGTGCATCCCAAACTCACACTGGAGTTCTTTGCCGACCTGCTGCGCAAGATCAAAGCCCACCGGCCAGAGTTGCACATCAAAGGCTTTACCCCAGTGGAGCTGGATTACATGTTCCGCAAAGCGAAGAAAAGCGTGGAAGAAGGCATGGCCTATCTGCATGAAGCAGGGCTGGATTCCCTTCCCGGTGGTGGCGCAGAGATATTCCACCCCGAAATTCGTCAGCAGATATGCGATGACAAAGTAGATGGAGAAGGATGGTTGAAGATCCATGAAGTAGCCCACAACCTGGGCATGCATACCAACGCCACGATGCTCTATGGCCACATCGAGCAATACTGGCACCGTGTAGACCATATGGAACGCCTGCGTCAACTGCAGGACAAAACCGGCGGCTTCAATACCTTCATCCCCCTCAAGTTCCGCAACAAGCAAAATGAGATGAGCAACGTGGATGAGTCTACAGTAGTAGAAGACATGCGCATGTATGCCATTGCCCGCCTGTACATGGACAACTTCCAGCACCTGAAAGCCTACTGGCCAATGCTGGGAAGACAGAACGCACAACTCACCCTCTCTTTTGGCGTGAACGATATCGACGGCACCATCGACGACTCTACCAAGATATACTCCATGGCCGGCTCCGAAGAGCAAACGCCTGCCATGAGCACCGCCCAATTAGTAACACTTATTAAGCAGGTAAAACGTCAACCAGTAGAGCGAGATACATTGTATCATGAGTTGAGAGACTACACAGATATCGACATCAAAGAAATTGAAGTAAATCCATTATTGAATTAAGGAACGGGCAACACAGGCGGCTGGTAAGACTAATCAGCACTCACCACTGACAACTCACTACTCACCATTACACCGCCTCCAGTACCCAGGTTTCGCGGCCCTGCATCCATTCCTGCACTTCGGATTCCTGTATAGCGCGGGAAGCAAGCTTGAGAGAACTCAGCGAAGGATAGTCTATATCGATGCGACGCACCACCCGGAAGTGGCAGCTGGCAAAGAAATCGAGCGCAGCCTCATAACTGTCGAACTTATTCTCGTCGATGCGATGCTCTTGCAGAAATTTAGTGAGCTGCTCATCAAACGCCTCCTGCGGTAGCTCCAGCAGGCGGCTCATATTCTTCTTAATATACGCATCTCCCGTCACCCAGTAACCGCCCCGCTCCTTCAGCAGCCGGTGAATAGAAGCACAGAGCTGTGCTTTCTCAGCCGTATTGAGGTATACGAGCAAACCCTCATTCACCACCGTAACAGGTCCCGGGGAAAACGATTGTACTACCTGGTTGAATTGCGCTTCATCCATAGCATTCAATGGCTCCACCAGCAATTTACCTTTCAGCTGTAATTCCTTCTCCTCTATCAATTTCATTATTAATTGTTGCTTGTTGCTGATAAATTCAGGCAGGTCGGTATCGATGTAAGTAACATCTTTACGAAGCGCCATATCCAGCCCACGGCACGAAAAGCCGGAAGACAACTCCAATATCTGGTGAGGATTGATAGCCGCCAGCGCCAGATCGATGGTTTTATAGCGGTTCTCGAAATGAATGACGCGGCCAAATAAAACGCGGGAGCGTTTTTCGCGGGCCGATGTCATAAAAGCCTCCACATCGCCCACCAGCGCCGCCGTATCCTTTGCAAAAGGAATATCCGTAAGCGCTTTCATCATGAGCAAAGCACCGGCAGAAGGACTGATCGTATTGAAGTCACGCTGCTCCGACATAAGAATAAAATATAGAATTACTTATTGCCGATTGTCGACTGCCGATGCCCTAACATTCCGGCAAACTGATCGGAATATGCACCGCCAATCCACCTTCAGCAGTCTCCTTATATTTAAAGCTCATATCCTTCGCCGTATCCCACATCGTCTTGATCACATTGTCGAGCGATACCTTGGCAAAGTCGGGCGTACTCTGCAACGCCAGCTGTGAAGCAGTAATAGCTTTGATAGCCCCCATGGTATTACGTTCGATGCAGGGGATCTGCACCAGTCCGCCAATAGGGTCGCAGGTAAGCCCCAGGTGATGCTCCATAGCGATCTCGGCCGCCATCAACGCCTGCCTTTGCGTGCCGCCCATCGCTTCCGTAAGGCCCGCAGCAGCCATGGCAGAAGACACACCGATCTCGGCCTGACAACCGCCCATAGCAGCGGAAATAGTAGCCCCCTTTTTAAAGATGCTGCCTATCTCGGCAGCCGTATACATGAACTGTAAGATCTTTTCTTCCTTATAACCATCGCAGAAAGCCACAAAGTATTGAAGCACGGCAGGGATCACACCGGCAGCACCATTGGTAGGCGCCGTTACCACCCGGCCAAAAGAAGCATTTTCTTCATTCACTGCCAGCGCAAAACAGCTCACCCAGTCGAGCGTATACTTGAAATGATGCCCGCCATCGCGGATCGCTTGCAACCAGGAATCGTAATCAGTATACGACCTGCCTTCCAGCAGCTTTTTATTGAGTTCGGCAGCACGACGTGTAACACTAAGTCCACCAGGCAACATGCCCTTGGTATTGCAACCACGGTAAATACACTCCTTCATTACGCGCCAGATGTGCAACATGCCCAGCCGCGTTTCCAGTTCAGGGCGCCAGCTATTTTCATTTTCCATAACCACTTCACTAATGCTTAGACCAGTCTTACGACACCAGTGCAATAAGTCATCCGCTTTATCGATAGGGAAAGGCAATTGAACACTGGAACCACCGGAAGCTGCATCATCTTCCTCGCGCTTCACAAAACCACCACCGATCGAATACCAGGTCTCGGCAATAGAATCACCATTATGAAAAGCAGCCAGGAAAGTAAGCGCATTGGGATGATAAGGCAGCGATTCGGTCATGAGGAATTCAATATCTTCAGCAGGATCGAAGTCGATCTCATGCTTGCCATGCAGCAACAGCTTCTTCATGACCTTGATATCTTCCATCTTCGAATCGATGAGATGCACATCGAACGTCACAGGATCATCACCGCTAAGCCCCAGTTGCACGGCCACATCGGTACCATGCCCCTTGCCGGTTTTAGCCAATGAACCATAGAGCAGCACACGTATGGCCGCCACATTGAACAACTGACCTTTATCTTCGAGTGATTGCAAAAAACGCTGGGCAGCCCGCCAGGGGCCAAGGGTATGAGAACTGGAAGGTCCCACCCCTATCTTGAACATGTCGAATACTGAAATAGCTTCGTGCGGCAAAGGAATAATAATTTAGTACAAAGGTAAATGAAATAGGTATTAGCTTTTAGCCGTTGGCTGTTAGCTAAATGCTAAGCACTAACGGCTAACACCTAAAGGCTAACACCTAAAGGCTAACGCCTTTCTTACAACACTTCGTATAAAGAGATATCGTAGATAAGGATGGAGTTGGGAGGCACCACTTCCGTATTGCCCACTTTCTTGCCTTCCCAGCCATAAGCCAGCGTAGGTGGCAGCCAGATCCTGATCTTGCCACCAGCTTTAATAAGCGGTAAAGTAATGCGCCAGCCTTCCAGCATCAACTTCAGGTTGAGCACCGTATTGTCATCGCGCTCCACCTCGGCGCCGGTAACCAGCTTGCCATTGAACCCTACTTTGATAGAAGAACAGATAGACGGACTATTGCCGGTGCCCTCCTGGATGATTTGATAATAAAGACCACTGGCATGTCTGGTTGCATTAATACCGCGGGAGGTGATATAATCTGTAAGCGCCATTTGTTCACTGGAAGGAGCTACCAGGTCACGTGGCACACAATCATTTTTATCCTTGAAACAATTAGCCAGCAACAGAGCTGCACAAAACAGGCACAAGGCTATTTTCCGCATGAAGAGTTATTTGCAGTGTAATAGTTTGGTTAAAAGACAGTGGGGCCAATATGATAGCTGCATCAGACCGTTCCCTCTTTGGCATCCCGTTCTTCCCGTGCCTTCAGTTGGCGGTAGTATTGATCCTTCTGGTCCCACTGGTGACGCTTGTAAAAGATAGCAACAAATACCGTAATAACAAACACGGCAAGGATCAAAACCAAAGGATTCATCATGCCATTCATGGCCATGTCGGCCCTTTTGTACCAGAGCTTACCGGTAAAAACGATCGCCAATACAGGCAGGGCAAACAATAACCCCACCGGGAGACCCGACATCAATTGCTGCTGCCACCTGCTTTGCCGTTCCCGGACAGCCTCCCAATATTGGATAAATTGCTTCTCACGTTCCGTCAGCATATTAAGAATTTAAACATAGCATAATAGAGCATTCCTGCACAAATGTCCTGCAAAAATAGCACACCAACCATCATAATACTTGCATACCAATAATTTATGATTAACTTGTGCTAAATCAGCAATACCTTGAAATTATCTATCCTTTTAGCGCAGTATTTCTATCAGCACAAACAACTGAATTTGCCATCCATTGGCTCCTTCACGCTCGATGCGGCTGTTACAGTACCCGACTCAAACGATAAGAATTTTCGGGAGTTCCTCAAATACGTACAGTTTTCCCAACAGCCCGTTGCCAAAGCCGATGATGCGTTGATCGATTATATCCGCGCACATACCGGTAAGATCAAGCCACTGGCAGAGTCGGACCTGGAATCATACCTGGCCGATGGCAAGCTGTTACTCAATATTGGTAAACCCTTCCATATAGATGGCATTGGCACCCTCTTCAAAAACAAGCTGGGCATCTACGAATTTACCCCCGGCGAACCCAGCCTGGAACGCATGGAGCTGGTAGAACACCGGGAAGCAGAAAGACCAGCGCCTGCAGCTAAAAAGAAGTCAGCCTTCGACGACAGCTATAGCCGTATCGAAGCCCATCACAATCGCCGCAAGGGTCTCCTGATCGGCACCCTGGTAGTAATAGGATTAGCAGTGATCGTATGGGGCGGATATATGCTGTACAACAACAAGAATGACAACCCAGAGCAGAGCACAGCGCCACAACAAATAGCGGCCGATACCTCCACCCCTCCGGCGGATTCAGTATCCCAAAAACCAGCAGACAGTGCGGCTACAGCCCCTGCTACTATCGTAACACCTCCCGGTAGTTACAAGTATATCGCAGAAACAACGACACGTAAGACAAGGGCTCTCACAAGACATGCCTTCCTGCTTACGCTGAACCCGAACTATAAACTGGAAACAACAGATTCCCTGACGTTCAACATCACCGTCGTTATACCGGGCACACCAGCCGATACCACCCGGTTGAAAGATTCACTCAACGCCTGGTATTATGGCACCAAACCCATTAAAGTACGTATAGCACCATAACCGTATGCGCCGCACGGCAGACTATTGGATACAACAACTACAGTTGACAGAACATGTGGAAGGAGGCGCTTTCAGCGAAGTATACCGCTCCCCTTTGCAAGTGGCAGCAGTAGCATTACCTGCTACATTTGGCGGCCCGCGCAATATCAGCACCAGCATCTATTTCCTGTTGAAAGAAGGACAGTTCTCCGCTTTTCACCGCATCAAAAGCGATGAATTATGGCACTTTTATTACGGAGATCCATTGATAGTATATGAGATAACAGCAGATGGAACACTAACTGAACACCTATTGGGCGACAACCCCGAGCTGGGGCAACAATTTCAATGTGTCGTCAAAGCAGGCAGTTGGTTTGGCTCCCGTGTACAACACGGCAGAGCTTACTCCCTCGTAGGCTGTACCGTTTCACCCGGTTTCGACTTTGCCGATTTTGAACTCGCAGAACGGGAAGCATTGAGTAAAGAATATCCTGCCCACAGTAAACTGATCGAAGAACTTACAAGAACATAAAGCGTAATCGTCCCTATTGCCGATTCACGACTGCCGATTGCCGACTCACAGAGTCACTCCACGAACGATTACTCCCCGTTGCATCACCAGCTTTACCTTTCTTACCTGGGCAATATTATTGGAGGGGTTTCCTTCAACTACAAGTATATCAGCATCCAAACCCGCACGTATTCTACCCACCGCTGCACCGATACCGAACACATCAGCGTTGACAGAGGTAGCTGAGCGAAGCACCTCGAGCGGCTTCATGCCATACTCCACCATCAACTCCATTTCCCTGGCGTTATCACCATGCGTGAATACACCCACATCACCGCCCATGCAGATAGTGACATTGGCAGCAAGCGCAGCAGCAAAACTTTTTTTCTTCTCAACGATGCGATCAGGCTCGGGCAAAGTACCCACTTTCCAGCCCTTGTATTGCGCAGTAGCATGACCTGCCGCCAGCGTAGGGCATAACGCCACACCCCGCTCCTTCATCAGCCTGAACACCGCACTATCTCCTTTATCCCCATGCTCTATGGTAGATACGCCCGCCAGAATAGCCCGGCGCATACCTTCAGCCGTAGAAGCATGTACTACAACCTGGCGACCGCTACTTTTCGTTACAGCTACCGCCAGCGCCATTTCAGCATCCGTAAAAGTGGGCTGCGCCACGTCATGTAATCCCCACCGGTAGTCGCCATATAATTTGATCAGATCAGCCCCCTGCCCGATCTGCGTCCTGATTTCACGCGCCAGCTCTTCCGGTCCACCTGCCTCCGCTGCGCCCTTCGGCAAATGCATTTCAGCCACTTCAGACCTGGGCCCGTAACTGCCCGTAGCAACAATGGCCCGGGTGGCCACCAACATCCGCGGACCAGGAATAATCCCCTTCTCAATTGCCTTCTTTAAACCAACATCATCATACATCGCCCCCTCAGTACCCAGGTCGCGCACAGTAGTAAAGCCTGCCAGCAAAGTCGCTTTCGCATGATTCACTGCCCGCGCCGTACGCTCAGCCCTGGACTCCTTCAATACCTGGTCGTCCCAGGTCGTTTCATTATAAGGATGCAGGAACAAATGACTATGCCCTTCTATCAGGCCGGGCAATAAAGTACAACCTTTCAGATCGATTACTTTTGCTCCCCGAGGTATCGCAAGGCTGGGTCCTGCCCCTTCGATCCTGCGATCTTTAACCAACACCATCCAGCCTTCATGCATCACCTCGCCATCAAAAACACGATCAGGCTTCAATACATATACAGTAGGCGACGCAGATTGTGCAGTAAGTAAGACGGGAATTAAAAAACAAAACAAGAAGGTCAGTAATCGCATGATTAACGTATAGTTTGTTAAATTACAGCAATTCTTCCAATACACTACAACCATGCGCTATACAAAATTACTCAGCCTTATCATCATTTGCAGCAGCACCCTGCTTGTCAACGCTCAAAAAGCCAAAAACCTGTTCAACGGCAAGGACCTGAAAGGCTGGAACATCCACGGCACAGAAAAATGGTATGTAGAAAAAGGCGAGCTGATATGCGAAAGCGGCCCCGATAAACAATATGGCTATCTTTCTACTACAGATACCTATAAAGATTTTGAGCTCACACTGCAATTCAAGCAGGAAGCCAATGGCAACAGCGGCGTATTCTTTCGCTCCTCCATCGAAGGTGTAAAGATCAGCGGCTGGCAGGTAGAAGTAGCCCCCCTCAACAGCCACACGGGCGGCATTTATGAATCATACGGCCGCGGCTGGATGATACAACCCAAAAAAGAAGACGAACAATGGCTGAAGCAAGGCGAGTGGAATGTGCTCAGGATTAAAGTCGTGGGCGGCGAAGTAACCACCTGGCTCAATGACCATGAGATGATCAACCTCAAGGATGATAAAATTGCAGCTGCCAACGGTTTTATAGCACTCCAGATACATGATGGCGGCGGGATTAAAGTTCGCTGGAAGAACATCCGCATAAAGACATTATAAAGTATTTGGTTTAATTTTTGCTTATATTGCAACACGGACAGGGGAAACTACCCTTCACGTTTTCACTACCTGTCACTCACGTTATTGCATGGCCACCTTCCCTATGCAACCCTTTATTCCACTACACCGTCATTTACTCAGTTTTTTATCCATACCCACTCCTTTTTATCTCTGCAACCCGTTTTTATCCGTAAAAAGAGCCTTTGGCCAATAACCAAAGGAATGATCAGGTATTTCGGGGGCATCAGGCATGCCCAAGCTATTAAGAAGATACTGCCGGGCTGTAGTCATATAGTCGGCAGTGTTTTCTTTTCTTATTGCAGCAGCTCGTTGTACTTAGTGATGATCTTTATGAAATCTTCCACCTTGTCCATCCGCAAAGTCTGCTGCGCCACAAATTGCTTTAACCCGTCCTGCTGCACAGGCAACTTTTGCAGTAACTCGTTTTTATCCTTCGGAAGCAATATCATAACACCATCCTGTAAAAGATAATAGAAATCCTCTTCCGCCAGCGAGGAGCGGTTATTGTTACCTACCAGCTGCCTTTCTTCCACGATCATTTTGGTAGGTAGGCGCAGCAACAACACCTTGCCACTGGTGAGCACCTGATAATAAGTGTCTGCCGTATATTTATCTACAGCCGGAAACCCTTTCCGGAAAATAAGAGAGTCTTTATTTTTTCGGCTGCTGGTATACAACACAAACTCCTTCACCTGACTTTCGGCAGCAAAAGCAGTCCCTTCAAATTGCAGCATAAGCCGGTTGCGGACACAATCGAAGCGCAGCTTGAATTGCTTTACCACCCGTCCGCTTTTGAAAATCACCACACCATCCAGCCAGTCTTTGAACAGATAAGGGTTACCGGAAGCATTGGATATCTTATCATCATCCTTTTCCTCCGTAGTTTGGGCAGCCCCCTGTAGCATCAGCAGCACCAGGAAGCACCCGAGGATATGTTTCATGGCTAATCATTTATAAGGAGAAGATACGAATTCTTTAAGGAAATTTTAATACCTATTATACAGAAAACCCCGGAAACAAAGTTCCGGGGCACTATAAAAAACTAACAAAACAAAAAACTAATCATTGCGCAAGCTTAAGATAGGGTTGGCAATTGCCGCTTTCACAGCTTGGTAACAAATAGTGATCAGCGCGATCCCCAACATACTAACGCCGGCAATCACAAACACATCCCAGGTTATAGGTCTGCGGTAGGAATAATCCTCCAGCCATTTTTGCATCAGCCACCAACCTATCGGCGCTGCGATCAACATGGAAATAACGACCAGCTTCAGGAAGTTCCTGGTGAGCAGCATAAACAATCCCACCACAGAAGCACCCAACACTTTGCGGATACTCATTTCCTTACTTCGTTGCTCGGCCATGAAAGCAGCCAGCGCAAACAAGCCCAGGCAGGCCACAACAATAGCCAGTACGGCAAAAGAGGTGAAAATAATACCGGTACGCTCTACATCGGCATACATGGCTGCAAAATTTTCATCCATGAAGGAATACCGGATAGGTTGATTAGGCGCAAAACCCTTCCATATATTGGTAATATCAGCCAGCGATTTTTGTACATCACCACCTTTCATTTTAACGGCAACTACATCTCCGGTGCGACCCAGCGTCATACACAGTGGCCCAACCTGCTCCTTCATGGTTTCGAAATTGAAATTCTCCACCACCCCTATCACGGTGAAATTTTCCCAACCATTGGTGAGTTTTTCGCCGATGGGGTTCTTCAGTCCCATCTTGCTTACCATAGCCTCATTGATGATCAAAGCCTGCGAATCCGTAGGCATTTGCGGAGAAAAATTCCTGCCGGCAACGAGCTTCATGCCGAAAGTAGAGATATAACTATCATCCACATACCATTTCTGGCCGCCCACACCTGGATCTTCCTTCCGCTTACCTTCCCGCCAGAAAGTATTGCCATCCCTTTTGGTATTGGAAACAGGCAGGTAACCACTCACAGATACATTCTTTACTTGTGGCAGTTTCAGCAATTCGCTTTTTAAAGTAACAGTCTGTCCCTTCAGGGTATTGGCGCCTTGCACTAACAAGATTTGCTCTTTATCGAACCCAACCTTAGTATGCAGGATATATTGCATCTGGCGATAAATAACCACCGTACCAATAAGCAGGATGATAGAAGTAGTAAACTGGAACACCACGAGCGTGCTGCGCAATCCTGAATTCTTACTACCACGGCTCAATTGCCCCTTCAACACCTGGATAGGCTTAAAGGCCGACAAGTAAAACGAGGGATATAAACCAGCCAGCAACCCAATAACAAGTACAGCTGCACTAAACAAAGGAAATAACCACCATTCCCCAATGGGTATACTCATCGACTTGCCAGCCACCTTATTCAACGATGGCAAAGCGATCCAGGCAATCACAAAACCCAATACAAAAGCGAAAAAGCTATACATCACCGACTCGGTCAGGAATTGCCGGATAAGCATGTTCCTTTGCGAACCGATCACCTTGCGAAGCCCCACTTCCTTGGCGCGATTGGCTGAGCGGGCCGTAGAAAGATTCAGGAAATTGATACACGCAATCACCAGAATAAAACAGGCAATGGCAGCAAACAGCCACACGAAACGCATATCACCCCGCGGCTCCCAGTCCCACATATCGTAAGACTTCAAATGAATATCCTTCAAAGGCTGAGCAAGCAAACTGGCTTTCTTAAAAATAGCTGCCGCATCTACATCGCCCGCAGCAGTTGCAGAAGGCAGGTAATACACCTTAACGATATGATCGAAAGCTTTCTTTTCAAACGCCTTTATATCCGTGCCCGGTTTCAATTGCACATACGTGCTATAATTTTGAGCCTGCCAGGTGTCCTGCTCCCCATCCCACATGGCCTTACCAGTCAGGGTCAGCATAAAATCATAATGCAGGTGTGAAGTACCGGGCCAGTCGGCAATAACACCACCTATCCTGTAAGGCTTCTTCGTATCATTATTGAGGAACATCAGTTTGCCCACAGGATTCTGACCGGGGAAATACTTATCGGCTTTCCGCTTGGTGATCACCATGGTAAACGGTTCAGCCAGCGCTTTTGCCCGCTCTCCGTACACCATCGGAAGCTCCAGCATATCGAGCATCGACTGATCGATATATGTAAACCCTTCCTCATAAGTATTATTGATATCATCCTCCTTACGCAATTGATTACTACCGGCGCCATAAAACAGTTTGGCAGGCATGATGCGGCCGGTATTTTCCACTTCCGGAAAATCAGCCTTCACAGCTTTGGCCATGGGCGCTGGCCAGCTAACACCTTTTTCGATCTTACCATTGTCATTGAATACACCGATAAGCCGATAAATATTATCCGCATTCTTATACTGCGTATCATAACTCATCTCATCCCTGATATATAAGGCGATGAGCAAACAGGCAGCAATACCAATAGCAAAACCACCGATCTTGATAGCAGCATACATCTTTTGCCGCGACATATTCCGGAAAGCGATCCTGAAATAATGAGAGAGCATAATAGATGAGTTTTAAACAAAGTACCGTATAAAATAAAAATGTTTCTGACTATTCACTCCGTAAACTATTCACCGGATTGGCCAGTGCCGCCTTCAGCGCCTGGAAACTGATCGTCAACAACGTGATCAGGATAACCACACCACCAGCCGCCACAAAAACCAAAGGACTGATCCCTATCCGGTAAGCAAATGCCTGCAACCACTGATCCATCACCCACCCTACAATCGGACAAGCAATAACAATAGCGATCAATACAAGCTTCACAAAATCCTTCGACAGCATCATCACAATACGACTGGCAGAAGCCCCCACCACTTTACGAATACCAATCTCCTTTTGCCTCCTTTGCGCCGTAAAAGCAGCCAGGCCAAACAATCCAAGACAGGAGATCAAAATAATCAACCCTGTGAAATACTTCGACAGCGTAGCCACCCTTGATTCAGCAGCATACAAAGCCCGGTATTCCTCATCGAGAAACCGGTAGTCGAAATCCAATCCTTTATAGAAACCTGCAAACTCCTGCTGCAACGTGGCCAGCGTTTGCTTTTCAGTACCTGCTTTCACCTTCACGATCACGTTGGGCATCACCGGGAATACCTGGAAAAAGCAAGGCTTGATACCCTGATACAACGTTTCAAAGTTGAAGTCCTTCGCAATACCTACTATACGACGTTCCCTGTCCCAGTACTTGATCGTTTTACCAATGGGATCTTTCAGCCCCATCTTTTTGATCGCCTCCTCATTGAAAATGATTTCTTTCATGGCATTGTCGTTGGGAGAAAAACCCTTGCCTGCCACGATCTGAATACCCATCGTTTCCATGAAGCCCTGTCCTACTTCCAGGTTCGCGAAATCGATCTCATTGGAAGGATCTTTACCCGGCCATTGAAAGCCACCAATACCACCATGATCACCATTGAGATTATGATAATAAGACGCTGCATTGACCACGCCGGAAACATTCTTCAGTTTATTGACAAACGTTGATGCCCGCTGCAGACTTTCCGGGCTTTCCTCAAGCGGAATAGCAAAAGCCACCACATTGTCCCGGCTATAACCAAGATTCTTTGATTGTATAAAATTCATCTGTGCAGAGATAATCAGCACGGCCACAATAGCCATCACAGAAAGAGAGAACTGAAAAACCACCAACCCCTTACGCACCCACAATTCACCGGCAGAAGCACTGAGCTTTCCTTTAAGCACAGCCACGGGCCTGAAGCCTGAAATATACAACGCCGGATAGGTGCCAGCCACCAAACCAGTAAACAACGTAATAGCAAGAACAGACAACACAATAGGCTGCGTAAACTGAAGTACCAACGATTTGCCGGTAAGCGCATTGAAAGCAGGCAATAACAGCACGATCAGCACCAATGCCAATAGCAACGATATAAAACTCAAACACACTGACTCACCCAGGTACTGGAGAATGAGCGCACCTCTGCTGGCGCCTACCACTTTCTTTATACCCACTTCCTTTGTCCGTTTGGAAGCACGTGCAGTAGACAGGTTCATGAAGTTGATACAAGCGATCAGCAACACAAAAATACCAATGGCAGCAAACAACTTCACGTAAGAGATCCTGCCACCAGCCTGCACACCATTACTATATTGGCCATAGAGATATTTATCAGAGAACCTTCTTACAAACAATGTTTTCTTTTCGCTCTTATCCTTTGCCAGCATAAAATCGTGGATACGCGCATTGAACCGGTTGACATCAGCCCCCTCTTTCAACAACACATATGTGCTGGGGTCACTGTTACCCCATTTACGCATACCCGGCCGTTTATCAACAAACAGGTCGAAGTTGAACAACACATCAAACTTATCGGAAACATTAGCGGGGTTCTTTGCAAAGACACCTTTAATAATATAAGATCCATTAAACTCTCCCTGTGCCCATTCGATGATCTTTCCTACTACATTATCGGTAGTATGAAAGACCTTCATGGCCAGTTCATCTGAAATAGCAATGGATTGTTTGTCGGTCAACAATTGATTCTTATCGCCCGATAAAAAGTGGCAGGAAAAAATACGGAAGTAATCTTTACTAATAAATTGTCCTCTTGCTTTGAGCTTGCTCTCTCCCACAGTCATGATACCCTGACTTGAAAACCATGAAGCGGGAATTACAGTAGCTGCATATTCAACCTCAGGCATTTCTTCGGCCAGTGCATTACCCAGCAGCCCGGCAGTATATTCGATGGTTTGAATACCATTAGTACCCTCCATATTCTGCATCACCTGATAAAGACGATGATCGTTTTCATTGAACTTGTCCATCCCTACCTCATCGGAAATCCACAACCAGATCAATAAAGCACAGGCAAGGCCAGTGGCAAGGCCGGTAAGATTCAGAATGGCAAACCGGCGGTCTTTGACCAGGTTACGCCAGGCAAACCGAAAATGATGTAAGAACATAAGATCAGGAGTTAAGTGGTAAAAGCAGTTATCGGTACAAACCGTACCAAAGACAATGCCCTTATCCACTTAACTAATACCCAACGATTTATACTCAATACATTTTACACCCACTGTTCGCTTTCGATACAGCAGGTGTAACTATTTGAGCCAGTTTACAGATAACTCAGCCACCACTGATCTTTGTGCGAACGCTTATATTGATCATACCATTTACAAAGCGGGTACAACAATACCACCACTAAAATCCACACCAGCCAGGTAACACCGAGCGAGAACCCATAACCTTTCAGTTGATCTACCCGGCCTGTCCACAACGCATTATCCAATACCATGTCACCCCATTGATGACCACTAAAACTGGTGGCAAACATGGCCAGCAGGTGCAACAAATAAAGATGCAGGATATAATAGAACAAGGGCACCCGGCCAATGATACCAACCCGTTGACTCAGCCAACCGTTTGCCCTTTCACTCCAGGCCAAGAACAACAGCGCAGGCCCGATGGTCATAAGCAGGTAAAGCAAGGAAGGCGGATATTTCACCGTATTCAAAAATGACAGCACGGTGTACATAGGCGTAGACTGTTTACTCCACACATGGCTATCACCATACACGTTGATAAAACGGATAACAATAAACAGCCCTATCAGCGAGAACCCAAGCCTCAGTAATAATTGCTTACGCTTCTCAGCCGGATAATCCTTCTTGTACAGCTGACCCAGGCCATAGCCCAGCGCCATCACACCTATCCAGGGGATCATAGGATAGCCAACGAGGATGAGGAAACCATTGTAGGTAAAAGGCTGCTGCTCGTGCAGCAAGGCCCATCCAAACCCCTTCAGCGTGTTGCCCGGCACATGAATGCCGTCCAGCAGGTTGTGCCCCGCCACCATGGCAATACCAATAGAGAGGATGGCCCACATGGGTAAATAGATCAGTACGGCCAGCGCGATCATACTAAGACCCAGTGCCCATATTACGGTAAGATCAACACCCTGGCCAACAAAATTGAAATACCAGGCCCAGTGCACAACAGTCAGCTCCAGGAAGACGAGCCATATGCCCCGCTTCAACAAAAAGAGCGATAACTCTTTTTTAGACTTCCTTTCACCAACGAGGAAAGCAGAAATACCAGACAGGAACATAAAGATCGGCGCACAATAGTGCGTGATCCAGCGTGTGAAGAAAAGCGCAACACTTGTTTTGGAAAGATCGAGCGGGTCATAGACCAACGCATCGGCATGGAAATAATCACGAACATGGTCCAGCGCCATGATGATCATAATGAAGCCCCGCAACAGATCGATGGAGGCAATACGGGCAGTTGCAGCGGCCCTTTGAGGCGCCGCCACGGGAATGGCTATACTTTGCATGGCTATACTTTTTACGCCACTAAAGATACAGACATTTTATCTGACAAAACAACACCAAACCGAATTTTATTCTAAAATACATACACAATACAGAAACATATTCTATCCACCAACCCATATCTTGCTGTTTTACCCAAGCGCCACCAATGCTAACAAAAAAGCCCCCTGCTGTAACAGAGGGCTTTAAAAGTCAGTACTTCGTAGTGAAAATTATCATGCGAAAGAAATCTCGCCTCAAACCGACACTAATGAGTATTAACTTGCTTCTCATTGCTGTAACGTTTAATGTTAGATAATCCAGATTTCTGGATGTCTGGTATCAACCCTTGACAAAACAAGCAGTTAAAATAGCCGGCAGTTACAGCTACCGGCCATTAGTAGCTTTTTGAATGAACCTCCCCTCCGGGTAGCTAAAAACATTCAGGTTCTTGTAAGCCCAATAGTGTAATATTATCTCTCCCTATTAATTCCTACTGTGGAAAGGCAATGGTCAAAGCTCGAAGCGGAGAAAATAAACACTCTTGTACTCTCAAAAAACTACTTCATTACAACAGAAAAGCAACTCTCCCTATGAAAAAAGAACTCCAATACCGGTCATAACATCAACGAATAACCCATTTCGCTCAACTACTACCTAAAAAAGATTTGACTTATCTCATATCACTCGTGATATTACCAATAAAAAAGCCCCTCGCATACGCGAGAGGCTTATATCCTAATTAATCTTTCTAACTTAATAAATCCTGACTCAGAAGATTACTTCACTTCTTCATACTCAGCATCAGTTACATTTTCGCTGCCGCCGGCGTTGGATTGGCCACCACCGTTAGGACCAGCTTGATCTGCACCACCTTGAGCACCATCAGCCTGAGCCTTATAGATCTCTTCAGAAGCTGCAGTCCATGCATTGTTCATTTCAGCAACAGCCGTATCGATCGCTGCTACGTCTTGTGATTTATGCGCTTCCTTCAGCTTGTTCAGTGCACCTTCGATCGGAGCTTTCTTATCAGCAGGGATCTTATCACCAAAGTCTTTCAATTGCTTTTCAGTTTGGAAGATCAGACTGTCAGCCTGGTTGATCTTGTCAACCTTCTCACGCGCTGCCTTGTCGGTAGCTTCATTCGCACGGGCTTCAGCCTTCATCTTTTCCACTTCATCCTTGCTCAAACCACTACCCGCTTCTACACGGATCTTTTGTTCCTTACCAGTGCCTTTGTCCTTCGCAGTAACGTGCAGGATACCATTGGCATCGATATCGAAGATCACTTCGATCTGAGGCACACCACGTGGAGCTGGCGGAATATCGTTCAGATTGAACATACCGAGGCTCTTGTTCTGGTTGGCCATCGGACGCTCACCCTGCAGTACATGGATCTGTACACCAGGTTGGTTATCGCTGGCAGTAGAGAAAGTTTCAGACTTCTTGGTAGGGATGGTCGTATTGGAATCAATGAGGCGAGTCATTACACCACCCATTGTTTCGATACCGAGAGAAAGCGGTGTTACGTCGAGCAACAACACATCCTTCACTTCACCGGTCAATACCGCACCCTGGATAGCAGCACCTACGGCTACCACCTCATCGGGATTCACACCCCTGTTGGGTTTCTTACCGAAGAACTTCTCAACGATCTCCTGTACTTTGGGAATACGGGTAGAACCACCCACCAGGATCACTTCGTCGATTTGAGAAGTGCTCAATCCAGCATCCTTCAGCGCTTGCTCGCAAGGTTTCAGGCAACGCTCGAATAACCTGTCAGCCAGTTGTTCAAACTTGGCACGTGTCAGCTTCTTCACTAAGTGTTTGGGAACACCGTCAACAGCCGTGATATAAGGCAGGTTGATCTCAGTTTCGCTGGAAGAAGACAACTCTACTTTTGCTTTTTCAGCAGCTTCCTTCAAACGTTGTAAAGCCATCGGGTCTTTACGGAGATCGATAGATTCATCCTTCTTGAACTCCTCAGCCAGCCAGTCCATGATCACCTTATCGAAGTCGTCACCACCAAGGTGCGTATCACCATTAGTAGACTTTACTTCAAATACACCATCGCCCAGCTCCAGAACAGAGATATCGAACGTACCACCACCAAGGTCAAATACGGCGATCTTCTGATCGTGCTTGCCTTTGTCCAGGCCATAAGCGAGGGCAGCAGCAGTAGGCTCGTTCACAATACGGCGAACATTGAGACCGGCAATTTCACCGGCTTCTTTGGTAGCCTGACGCTGAGCGTCGTTAAAATAAGCCGGAACGGTAATTACGGCATCAGTTACATCCTGACCGAGGTAATCTTCGGCAGTCTTCTTCATTTTCTGCAGCACCATAGCCGAGATTTCCTGCGGGGTATACAAACGACCGTCTATGTCAATACGTACGGTATTATTGTCACCTTTTGCCACTTTATAACTCCAATGGCTGATCTCTTCGGTCACTTCATCGAACCGGCGACCCATAAAACGCTTCACACTCATGATCGTATTATGGGGATTTGTAATAGCCTGACGCTTGGCCGGATCACCCACCTTACGCTCTCCGTTTTTCAGGAAAGCCACTACAGACGGGGTAGTACGGCGTCCTTCATCATTAGCTATAACCACAGGCTCATTACCTTCCATAACTGCCACGCAGCTATTGGTTGTGCCCAGGTCAATTCCTATTATCTTTCCCATAGTTGTGTTGAATTTAATGTTCTCCTATGGTTATCAAAGGTTATGCCGTGAGGGCCGGAAATGCAAAAATGGCAGTCTGCCAAATGGGAACTTGTAGAATAGGTCAGCCGGAGATACTTAAAAGATGCTCCCGGGCTGCCTTCCCCCTCAAGTTATCTGAAGGCAAGACAGAGGCAAGATGATAGCAAGGTAATTGCAAGACAATAGCAAGAGAAGGAGACTCAAATGCAGTACCGGCGGGGGTTACGCCTTTTAGGGTGTTTGCAGAACGCGTATAAACCAAAGTAAGTCAGCATATTATAAAAATAAAGCCCGTTTTATCCTTATTAACCTATCAACATGTCAACATATAAACCCTTATCAACCTATCAACTTATTAACTTTTCACCGGGTCACTCAATTTACGTTTTTTACAGCCAAAAAGCAAGATCAAAGAAACCCACCTGACAGCCTTTCCGTAACTTCCCCTTAAAATAGTTAATATGGCTGCCACCCTTGCCGGAAAACTGAAGATCAAAGAAGGCTACACCCTGCTCACCATCAACGCACCCCGCGATTTTGAAGCAATATTGTCACCCCTGCCCGACGACGTGACCATCACCAGCACCGGGAAGGAATATCAGCAAATCCACTGGTTCGTCCTCAACCAGGCCCAAATGGAAAAAGACATGCCCAAAGTGATGAAACTGTTGGCAGCAAAAAGCTCGGAGAAAGAGCCCGTAACCTGCTGGACCTATTATCCCAAAGGAACATCTGGACTGCAAACCGACCTCAACCGCGATAAAGGCTGGGAAATGCTGCTGAAAACAGATTTCCAGTGGCTAAACCTGATATCCTTTAATGACACCTGGTCATCCTTTGCATTCCGGATGAAAACATCGGCCGACGAGAAGAAAGCAGCCAACAAAGAAGAACGCCTCATATTCCAGTACGCAGATTCCAAAACAAAGACCATCCGCCTGCCCGAAGACCTGGCAAAGGCCTTTTCCAAAAACAAGAAGGCTGCCACCGCATTTGAAGCACTCGCCTTCAGCCACCGGCGCGAATACGTAGAATGGATCATCACTGCTAAAAAAGAAGAAACAAGGGCCAACAGGATTCAGGGCACCCTGGAGAAACTATTGAAAGGATGGAAGAACCCCTCCAATCACTAACTATTTCTTATCGAGGTTATAGCTTTGAATAAAACAATGCGGAATGAAAGTTTTAGGCTGCACTTTAGCCTGCTGCTTTTTCATCAGTTGCATATTACGGTAATGCTGCGGCCCGATGCCTACTTCCTTTTTAAACAATACACTGAAAGAGCCGATACTTTCAAAACCAACTTCATTACAGACATCTGTCACCGCCTTATTTTGCGATAACAGCTCCTGTGCCTTGTCAAGCCTTTTGCGCGTAAGATATTGATGCGGTGTTTTACGGTAGATACGACTGAACAACCGGTGGAAATGGAACCGGGAAAAGCAGGCCTGCCCCGATATGCCATCGAGATTGATCGGCTCATGGTAATTCTCGTCCATGAACAACTTAGCCGCCACTATCCTTTCATATACATCAGTAGTAAGTTCCATTCGGGATGTTCTTACTTCAAATATAATACAATAATCCAGCCTTCCGGCCCACTTCGTACCTTCTATTTCCGGACTCAGACCTCCCATTTCCCTAAAAAGCAAGATTCAATAAAGCCGTTATCGGCCCATTCAATAGATTTGGATTAATAAATAAAAACGATATGATAACCAAAATGTCACACACTACCCTGTTTGTGCAGGACCAGGAAAAAGCTTACGACTTTTATGTAAATAAACTCGGCTTCAAAGTGAATACCGATGTAATGATGGGCAACACCGCCTGCGAAGATGGACAGGAAGAACCCAAAGACGCCGAACATGGTGGCGGTGGCTATCGCTGGCTCACCCTCAATCCACCCGATCAGCCCGATCTGGAGATCATCATAATGCCGGTAGTAGGACTTGATGAAGACGCACTAAAAGCCATCAATTTACTGCTGGAACGCGGAGTAATGGGCGCAGGCGTTTTCCATACACCTGACTGCCGGGCAACCTACGAAGAGCTAAAAGCAAAAGGAGTAGTGTTTAAATCAGAACCCAAAGAACAGTTCTATGGCATAGAATGCATCATCACCGATAGTGTAGGCAACTGGTTCAGCATGACCCAGCCCAAAGAACATTAAGTATAGCCACGATTATTTATTATCCGTAGGAGTTGCCGAAGATTTTTCTTCGGCATTTTCTATTTTGAAAGTGAACTTCTTTTGTGTGAGGTAACTGAAGGAGACCACAATAATGGTGGTAAGCGCCTTGGCAACGGTGGGGTAAATACCGAACTCGTCCACGAACAAAGTAATACACACATAATTTAATGTGATACAAATGACCACCAGCACAAAATAGCGGAACAACTGCACACGCCCGTGCAAAGAAGAGCCGGGAAATACAATATTCTTGTTCAGTAAATAACCTGTGGGGAAGCTGATCGCAAAAGCAAAAAGAAAAGCCGCGATCTTGGCGCTGATCGCCCCGAAAATGGGCACATGTATATCAGCCTGGTGAAATATATAGTGAAAAGACAACCAGTAGAGAAAAATATCCAGTAAAGTGTTGCCGCCACCACATACCGCATACCGGAACGTCTGCAGGTTCATGTACTTACGGAAGGGCGGATAGAAAAAGTCGATTAAGCCAGTTATGGAATCCTTGAGCATCAGTATTTTCTTGCGGTGCAAAAGTAAATCAATTACTACTACCACCCATGGGCAAAACACCATCTTATATCAAATTAGTGTTATGCCGGCCCATCATATAACAAATACTCATAAAGCATAGACCCTAAGTCAGTTACGTAGCAATACTTTGACGGCGATCAATAAAAAGTCACCTTGACAATTAATCACTTAAAAAATCACATATTTGATTCTGAACTTGTTGTTTAACCCCTAAATCTGCAAAAGGCTGTTCTGAGAAGGGCAGCTTTTTGATTTAATGCCTTCCGCCCCTTTGGGGGCTACACTCTCTTGATTCTTAATTCTGAATTTTGTATTCAGTACCTTTGCAGCCACAAAATCGAAAAATGGCAGTTGTTCAGGCAATACAATCGGTAGTAAGCAAAGAAATAGAAGCATTATTTCAAATACATATAGAACCATCCACACTCCAGATCACAGAAACCAAGCCGGAGTTTGAAGGCGATTATACCGTGGTGCTCTTTGCCCTGGTAAAAAACCTCAAAAAGAGCCCCGAAGCATTAGGCAAAGAACTGGGCGAGAAACTGGTAGCGGCCGACAACAGCCTGTTTACAAAATACAATGTGATCAAAGGCTTTCTGAACCTTACCCTGTCAGAAGCATACTGGCTTCAGTTCCTGCAGGATAATCACAACGATACCAGCTACGGACATAAACCCAAACACGGTCAGCGGGTAATGGTGGAGTACTCCTCCCCCAACACCAACAAACCACTCCACCTCGGACACCTGCGCAACAACTTCCTGGGATGGAGCATTGCAGAAATTTACAAAGCCAATGGCTATGAGGTCATCAAAACCTGTATCGTCAATGACCGCGGCGTTCATATCTGCAAGTCCATGCTGGCCTGGCAGAAATTTGGCAACGGCGCTACGCCGGCAAGCACCCACACCAAAGGCGATCACCTAGTGGGAGATTACTACGTAAAGTTTGAGAACGAACTGAAAGCACAAACTGCACCCATACTGACAAAAGTAATGGCCGGCGACCTCGAAGGCTTTTCCAAAGAAGACCAGGATAAATTACAATTGTTCCTGAATAAGCTTCCTCAGCTGGCAGGCAATGCCGAAAAAACAAGCGAGATCAACGAAGAGATCAGGGAGATCGTAAGGAACAACACCCCCGTCATGAAAGAGGTGCGGGAAATGTTGCTGAAATGGGAACAAGGTGATCCGGCAACAATGGCCCTTTGGAAAGAGATGAACAGTTGGGTGTATGCTGGTTTCGATGCAACCTACAAACGCATTGGCAGCGATTTCGATAAAACCTATTACGAAAGCGACACCTATCTGCTGGGAAAAGACCTCGTGGAAGAAGGATTGAAGAAAGGCGTCTTCTTCCAAAAAGAAGATGGCAGCGTGTGGATCGACCTTACAGCAGATGGACTGGACCAAAAGATCGTACGCCGCAGAGATGGCACGTCTGTATATATAACACAGGATATCGGTCTCGCTGTTTTCAAATACGAAGAATACAAGTGCGACCAAAGCATCTATGTAGTAGGCGACGAGCAGAACTACCACTTCAAAGTACTGAAACTAATTGCACAAAAGCTGGGATTGCCTGCAGCCGATGGCATTTATCACCTGAGCTATGGTATGGTGGAACTGCCAACAGGTAAAATGAAAAGCCGCGAAGGAACAGTAGTAGATGCCGACGATCTCGTGGATGGCATGGTACAGATAGCCCAACAGAAAACAGAAGAGCTGGGCAAGGTAAAAGACTTCAATGAAAACGAGCTGGCTTCCTTATACGATACCATTGGCCTCGGCGCATTGAAATTCTTCCTGCTGCGCGTAGATCCCAAAAAGAGAATGGTATTTAATCCGGAAGAGTCTATCGACTTCCATGGCTTCACCGGACCGTTCATTCAATACACACACGCCCGTATCAAATCGATCCTGCGCAAAGAAGCTGCTAACAATAGCGGCGACAAGACGGCCGTGAGCAAAGACCTGTTCCCACTGGAAAAAGCAGTAATCACATTGGCAGAGCAATACCCTGCCATTCTTGAACAAGCTGGAGTAGAACACAATCCATCAGTTATTGCCAGCTACATATTTAAACTGGCGCAAACGTTCAACTCATTCTATTCAGAGCACTCTATCGTTAATGCAGAATCGAATGAGAAAAAACAACTACGGTTACAAATAGTACAGATCACAGTCAACATCATTGCCTCAGGCATGCAGATCCTGGGCATCAGGGTTCCGGAGCGTATGTAATAACCAGTACAATTGATAACAATTTGTTAGCCTTCAGGACGCTTGATCCTGAAGGCTTTTTTATTAATGGGGTTGAGGTATATCATTCGTCCGCGCTGCATACGATTGCGCAAGATTTTGCCCTATGGGCCTGCATTTCGGCAATTTTCTCTACTTTGCCGCCTGTCCATGAAGGCCAGGCCTTATGGACTAATGCACACCAAAAAAATCAGCATGAATCGCAGAACGTTCGTAAGAAATGCCGGCCTCGCCACTGCCGGATTTGCCATCCTGCCCGCCAGCCAGTTATTTGCACAACAACAAAAAGTGCGTTTGGGTATTATCGGCGTAGGAATGCGCGGACAGAACCACCTCGACAACGCCTTGCGCCGCAGCGATGTGGAAGTAACCGCTATTTGCGATGTCGACGAACGCATGCTGCAAATGACAGCAGACCTCATTAAGAAAAGCGGCAAGCCCGCCCCCAAAATATTCAAAGGAGATGTGAACGCCTGGAAAAAGCTCGTAGAGTTGAAAGACCTGGATGGCGTGCTGATCGCCACACCCTGGGAATTGCATGCCCCCATGATCCTTGGCGCCCTCGAAGCAGGTATTAAATATATAGGCACAGAAGTGATGCTCGGCATTACCCTCCAGGACCATTGGGACGTAGTAAAAGCAGCAGAAAAACACCATGCACAAGTGATGATGCTGGAAAACGTTTGCTACCGCCGCGATGTAATGGCTGTGCTGAACATGGTACGCCAGGGATTGTTTGGAGAACTCATTCACCTGCAGGGAGGCTACCAGCACGACCTGCGCGAAGTAAAGTTCAACAACGGAAAAGACCCTTACGGCGGTGGTGTGGAGTTTGGCGACAAAGGCTTCTCAGAAGCGAAGTGGCGCACCAACCACTCTGTGCACCGCAATGGCGACCTCTACCCCACCCACGGCATCGGACCAGTAGCCACTATGATCGATATCAATCGCGGCAACCGGTTTGTGTCACTATCCAGCTTCTCTACAAAAGCAAGAGGATTGCATGACTATATCGTAAAGAAAGGCGGAGAACAACACCCCAACGCCAAGGTAGAATTTAAACTGGGTGATGTGGTGACAACGATGATCCGTTGTGCCAACGGAGAAACAGTACTCCTGCAACACGATACCAACCTGCCCCGCCCCTACTCCTTAGGGTTCAGGGTACAAGGCACAAAAGGCCTGTGGATGGACGTAAACAAGTCTATCTACATCGAAGGTGTAAGCCCTAAAGCACACGCGTGGGAAGAAGCCAAAAGCTACCTGGACAAATATGATCACCCCTTGTGGAAGCGTTGGAGCAAAGAAACTGAAGGCGCTGGTCACGGCGGCATGGACTTCTTTGTACTGCACGCATTCGTTGAATCCATCAAACGCAAAACAGCTACCCCCATGGACGTATACGATGCAGCCGCCTGGAGCGCCATTACACCTCTCAGTGAAATGAGCATCGAGCTGGGTAATGAAACAGTTGAATTCCCCGACTTCAGCAGCGGACAATGGATGTACCGGAAGAACGATTTTGCTTTGGACGACCAGTATTAGTCAGGAACGATGAAAAGCTTGCCAGTTGAAAGGAAAGATTTGATTTACGTACAGGCATCACTTATGAATGATACTATATTAGAAGCGGCGGCCCGGCAATTTGGACATGGGCAACCAGTGATCAACAAACTGGGCAATGGATTGATCCATCATACCTATAAAGTGGATTTTATTGGCGCCAATGGCAATGGCTCCATCGTGCTCCAAAGCATCAACCGCCACATGTTCAAGCAGCCGGAAAACATTATCCATAACTATCGCCTGGTGTATGAAAGCATCGCCGCCCATAATGGGTTATACATAGCGCCCCTGGTTCCTACGCTTGCAGGACAATGGTTTTGGGAAGATGGACAAGGCTCTTTCTGGCGGGCTACCAGTTTTGTGAGAGGGTCCTATACACAAACCATTCCCCAAACGACAGCAGAAGTATACAAAACAGCCCAGTGCTTTGGTCATTTCACGCGCTCACTGAATGCCATAGATACTACCCGGTTAAAAATCATCATACCCCATTTCCACGACCTCGCCTTACGCTACGCCCAGTTTGAGCAAGCAGTAAGTCAGGCTGCCATAGGAAGACTGCTAAAGTCTACACACGTAATAGCCGAGCTGCGACAGCGCAAAAAGCTGGTAGATTTTTACGAATTTATACAACAACACCCGGCAGATTACCACACAAGGGTAATGCACCACGACTGTAAGCTGAGCAATATCTTATTGGACACTGTTAGCCACCAGGCCTTGTGCCCGGTAGACCTTGACACGGTGATGCCTGGCCTCTACTTTTCTGATGTAGGCGATATGATCCGTAGCATGAGCGCCACACAGGATGAGAACAGCACACAGTGGGAAGAGATTGCTATCAATGCAGATTTCTACAAAGCCATCATTGCCGGCTACCTCGACGGTATTGGTGATAACTTCACGCCTGTCGAGAAAGAAAACATTCACAAAGCCGGACTGATGATGGTGTACATGCAATCACTCCGCTTTGTTACCGACTTCCTCAACAATGATGTGTATTACAAAATAGACTATCCGGAACAAAACCTGAACCGGGCACTCAATCAACTGATCTTACTGGAGAAATTAGAAGAATTTGTAAGCGTATTATAAGCTGCAACAATTGCCCGGCCCTTTAGGGCCGGGATCACAACAATCAAAAGTTTTCCGGGCTTTAGCCCAATTCCGTATTACTTTCCAAAGTACTCGATCTCTTCCTGTAAATTCAGGAATGAATGCTTTTCCTGCAACTCCTTTGCTTTATCAAGGTGGGCTTTTAAGAATCTCTTGTGCGCTTGCGTATCTGGATGAAAAGCCTTGTGCTTGCGGGCAATAACGATCTTCTGTACTTCGCCAGCAAGTTGCTGGGCCTCCGCATCTGTATAATGCTTCATGAACTTTTCCAACACAAAACTGGTAGCCGGGTAATTGGGATGCACCATATCTACATCATAATACCGGTAATCACGCAACACATCGATCACCAGCTCATAAGCCGGGAAATAATACAGTCTGTCGAACTTGTTAACCAGGTGATGCACCACTTCCATTAAACGCGCCTTGCTGCGGTTATTGTCTACTACGCCGTCCCGTATATGACGCACCGGGCTTACTGTAAAAATCACCCGTAAGTCGGGATTGAATTTGAATACCTGGTACAGACTATTATCCAGCACACTATTAGTCTCCTCGATCGTCATCAGGTGCTTGCGAAACCACTGACCGGGCGCCCGGTGGCAGTTGGCTACCGCTTCATCTTTACTACCTACGGTGGAAAAAGTATTTACGCCCACATGTGTAACAGCAGGTGCCTGGTCCGTTAACCGGTAAGAAAAGGAGCTGCCCAACGTGATGATGAGCCATTTGGCCTTCTTCAGAAACTCATGAGCCCGCTGCTGCGAAGCATTGATGTGTTGTATCACCTTTTGCTGATCGATATGAGAGAAGCGGCTATGGTGTTGCCAGCTTTGCCATACCTCATTGAGGTAAAAAAGATCATCAGCAGTATATTGCTTGTTCTGCACGTAAGATACAAGACTGGCCGCCACGCTGGCCGGATCGAAAAGAATACCATTGGGGTTTTGCAGCACACTGAACTTCAGTTCCTGCAGGCTATTACCGATATGCTCCGTAAAACAGGAACCCGTAAGCATGATAGGCTCGCGGTAATTGATCGTAACAGGCGGAGCGGGAATATTTATATCTAACATGAAATCCATGAAGCAGAGAATTGAAAGTCGTCAATAGAAACTAACTAATAAATATTTTATCGGCCAGCACGCTGCAACGTTGCAGGGCTTCCTTATTAAGCACAGGCAACAAACCCTGTTGTTCAAAATAAGGGATCATCCATTCCGTATTCATATTACCCACCAGCTCGTCATCGGCCATGGGACAACCGCCAATACCTTTTAAAGCGCCGTCGAAGCGGCCGCAGCCTGCCTGTACCGCTGCCTCCAGCTTGGCCTGTTGATTGAAAGGAGTAGAATGAAGGTGCACGCCAATCTCCGTATCGGGCAAGGTGTCGACCAGGTACCTGGTTATTGAGCCCACTTGCTCCGGCGTAGCCACCCCTACCGTATCCGCCAAAGAAATAATGCCAATATCCATCGCCACCATTTTATCGACCCATTCAAACACGATCTCAGGCGAATAAGGATCGCCATAAGGATTGCCGAAGCCCATGGAAATATAAACCACCAATTGCTTGCCCGTCTTGATACAAAGATTCTGTATCTCCTCCACCCTTTCCAGTGATTCCTCGATGGAGCTATTGGTATTACGTTGCTGAAATGTTTCGGACACCGAGAAAGGAAACCCGAGATAGGATATCTGGTCAAACACCACCGCATCCGCCGCACCCCGTTCATTCGCAATAATGGTCAGCAGTTTCGTCTTCGAGCCGGAAAGGTCCAGTTGGGGGATCACCGCTGCGGTATCAGCCATCTGCGGAATGGCTTTGGGAGATACAAAACTTCCACAATCCAAAGTATCGAATCCTACCTGCAACAGGGCGTTGAGATACTCCACCTTTTGCGGAGTAGGAATAAAATGCTTCCAGCCCTGCATGGCATCCCGGGGACATTCTATCAGTTTTACCGGTTGGTTCATAATAGCGTATTGGGGAGCAAAGGTAATAATCCTGCGGTAATGGCCCTCCCCTTGCCCATCCAGGCAAAAAACGATATTTTCAATACCCTGTAACGAATTGAACCGGAAGACCACTAATAGATTTGTAAACAACCTTAACCCCTTGGGAAAGAAAAGCAAGCGGAAACGACAAGGCCCCGCAAGGAACCAAAGCTTCACCTCAAATGAAGACGATAAGTACCAGACGAATCTGGCTTACGGCATTCTAATAGCCGGAATTCTTCTTTTTATTTGGGGAGTCAAGCTGGCTGAAGATACATTTATACCTAACCGCATACTATGGCTCACAGCACTTGCAGGTGCATCCATTGCTGTTACAATTATTGCCTGGCTATGGCGTAGATTCCGGCACGAATGGGGGCTGAGCTGGTATATATCATTGACGCTCTTCCTTGGGATCATGGCAGGCGTGCCAGTGCCTTTCTTTGCAGTTAATGCCATTAACTACTACTTCAAAAGTGAAGATGAAAAGCAAGTAATCCCCACACTACTGAAAAAGGAATACGTCAATAAAAGGAAACGTAAATGCAGGTACCCATATGTAGTCGTTTCACTGAATGATATACCTACCAGGATAAACTTTCCCTGTGGCACTGAAATCCTGGATGAATACAAAGTTGCACTAACGGTATCCGAAGGAGCCCTGGGATACTATGTGATCACCGACAAGCGTTTGATAGAGTAGAAATATGCCATAATATGCTTATATTCATACCGGTAACGATCATAAACACCTGCGTACAACCCTAAAAAACATCCATGCTTAAAAACAGCTATATTCTCATTGCCTGTATAACCCTGTTTATTGGCTGTAGCCTGCCCGATACAAAAAAGCCCATCGCCATGATGGATAAGTATTGGGCATTTTATAAGGCTAAAAAATATGATAGCTTAAAGTCCTTTTACCTAAAGTCAGCTATTCCCGAAGAGCAGTTTCCAAAGATGTTTGCAGTAATGGAAAAACTGTCCAATGAGGTAGGTAATATTACACAGATCAACCTGACTAAAACGACTACCAATAATACAACCCATGATGGTAAAACAGTTGAGCTCACCTACACGGCGGTTCACGAGCGAGGTACGGTCGAATATGAGTTCAAGCTGAAAGCATTGTCAGATGGTGAGTTTAAGATCCAAGACCAATCCTTCAGCAAGTAAAACCACTCCCTCAGGCATCACAACTTCATGTCATGGAAAACACATTTACCGACATATTACAAGCAGACACAGACCGTATCACCAAAGCCCAGAGTATTGCAACACTGATCAGTGCGTCGAAAGGATATGTGTGGGTGGGATTGTACGATGTTTCTGCAGAACACATCAGCATGATCGCATCTACTGGTGAAACACCTGCCGTACCTGTTTTTCCACGCAACAAAGGATTGAACGGTAAAGCCGTTGCCAATAAAGCGGTGGTTGTAGTAGAGGATGTAAGCAAAGACCCTGATTACCTGACTACCTTCGACAAAACCCAATCAGAAATAATCATTCCTATATTTTCACCCGTCACCAATGAAGTAGTAGGCACCATCGATGTAGAAAGCCATTCCAAAGACGCCTTCCACGAAGCAGATATTGCGTTCCTGCAAGCCTGCGCAGAGCAGATAAAAACTTTATGGAATTTCTAAATGAGCAGGTAAGCACCAACCATGAAATCATTCTTCACCTTGCTGATAGCTTTACTGAGTGTTGCAGTTGGCTTTGCCCAGCGTATTGTTGATTCTACTTTTTATGAGAACGGAGTAATCAAAAGTTATGGCCATTATGATTCTACATACAAGCATTGGAACTTCTATCAATTTTATAGAGACGGGAAACTTTCCAGCCGGCAAAAGTTAGATCCGGTTTATCTTCAGAATTGTGATTCATTTGTAGCTTATTATCCCGGTGGACAGATTGCGTGGATATTGCCACATAATGGCCGATTTGCTACCGGTAAGCTTGAAGAATTCTACCCTTCCGGCCAATTAAAACGGTCAGGCTATTATTACCGGTATTTCAAAACAGGTGCGTGGAAGGAATACTATCCCGATGGACAACTCAAGACAGAAAGCTATTTCTCTTTATCGAAGTCAGATTCATCTTTCTACCGCCGTCTGACTCCGATAGATTATAAAACAGGATTTGCTACAAGCGACACTTTAAGTTGGGGCGGAACGGATACTGTGTTAACACAAAAAACCGATGTATTCTATCCTCCGATGTATTATAGCTTCACCGTTTTAATACCTAAGAAGACGGGGGTATGGATAACATATGATCAGGAAGGCAGGGTTATCAGACGTACCAGGTACTCCAAACAAAAGTAAAGACCTGACCTCCTTTTTTCTTATCTTGGACATCTCATCAACCATTACTTGCCTGTACCTGCCAACCGGAAGGTACCGAAGCCCGGTTTACATTACTCAAATCAACACTAACTATGTTTTATTCAAGACTAATAACCTTGTGTCTTACTGCCTTGATCTTATCCGGTACACTCTGCGCACAAAATGCCCCGACTGCACCCAATCCCAAAGTGGAGACCTGGAAAAAGGAAACGATCAAGTCATTAGACGGGAAGTATAAGACGGCCCAGGAAATGGTAGACATGGTGTTCAGCTTTTCCGAACTGGGTTTCCAGGAAGAAGAGAGCGCAGCCTACCTCACCGGCATCCTCCAAAAGAATGGCTTTACCATCGAAAAAGGAATTGCAGGCATACCCACTGCCTGGATGGCGAAATGGGGTAATGGCAAACCGGTGATCGCGCTGGGCAGTGATGTAGATTGTATTCCCAAGGCCTCACAAAAACCAGGCGTTGCTTATAAAGAGCCCATTGTGGAAGATGCGCCCGGTCATGGTGAAGGACATAATTCCGGATTACCACTCGTGATCCTATCGGCGATTGAAGTAAAGAAGATCATGGAGCGGGAGAAGTTGCCCGGCACCCTGATCATCTGGCCCGGGGTGGCTGAAGAAGTAGTTGGTTCCAAAGCCTGGTATATCCGCGATGGCTATTTCAAAAATGTAGACGCTTGCCTCTTTACACACGTAGGCAGCAACATGGGTGTCTCCTGGGGCGACGCCGGCAATAATGGCCTCGTATCTGTAGAGTTTAAGTTTGAAGGAAATGCTGCACACGCAGCAGGGCAACCCTGGCGTGGTAAGAGCGCGCTCGATGCTGTAGAGTTGATGGACATTGCCTGGAACTTTAAAAGAGAACACCTGAAGCCTACACAACGCTCGCACTATGTGATCACCGATGGTGGCGATCAGCCCAACGTAGTGCCTTCCAAAGCATCAGTGTGGTATTACCTGCGGGAAAGGACTTATGAGGACATCAAAGCGATGTACGATGACGCTATACTGTATGCCAAATCGGTAGCCGCCATGACAGGCACTACTGTATCCCATAAATTATTAGGCACCGCCTGGCCAGGGCATTTCAATAAACCTATTGCAGAGTTGGTATATAAGAACATACAAACTGTTGGCCTGCCCACCTGGGATTCAGCTGATCAGCGGCTGGCAAGAGCTGTACAGAAAATGTCTGGCGCTCCCAAGAAAACCCAACGTGGTGAACCCATCGACGGACTTGCCATGAAGCTGGACACACTCAACGGCCCAGTTCAATTCTCTTCCGGTGGCGGTAGTGATGATATTGCCGACATTGCCTGGAATGTACCTACCGTTGTATTCCGCTATCCTTCCAATATTCCCGGCACACCCGGACATAGTTGGGTAGACGCCATCTCCATGGCTACTCCAATTGCCCATAAAGGCGTACTGGCAGGCAGTAAAGTAATTGCCGCTACGCTGTTGGATATGCTTACCAATCCAAAATCAATTACCGATGCGTGGGATTACTACAAAAATGTGCAAACCAAAGAAGTGAAGTACATTCCTTTTGTGGAGGCTACCACCCCACCCGCCACACACCTGAACAAGAAGACCATGGACCAGTTCAAACCGCTGTTGAAGAAATACTATTACGATCCTTCAAAGTATAAAACCTACCTGGAACAATTGGGTATTCAGTATCCGCAGGTAGAGAAGAAAGCTTTTTAACCTAACCATGCATGTCAGGCATGAATTCATTCAACCTGACATGCATCCCTATCAGCTATTTAGATAGCAGCCAACAGAGCAGGATCAGGAGCAGGTTTTAGGAGGAGGTGTTAAGCCCACTTGCAAAAATGAAAAGTAAGTGATATTTTAAGGGGATAAAAGCAACCCCTAACCAATATGCGCCCTTTATTAACCGTCCTATCCTTTTTATTGATCCTGAGTTGTAATTCCAGGCCTTCCGCAATGTCGAAAGAAGAATTTGCAAAAGTATACATGGATACTTTAAGCAAAGTATATCCCACTTTCAAATTCGAGCTGAATAGCGACCTTTCCATTACAGCTATGAGAGACAGCATCGGGTTCAAGCATTTCATTGATAATATCTATGTTGCCTATGAGACAGAGCCCGATTCTATACAAAGCATCTTCCGGAGATACCTTGCTTCCACCGCAGACCTCTTCAAGTTCGAAAACAAAGGGATTAATACAGCAGAGATTATTCCTGTGATCAAGCCTGCCAATTACCTCGAAGAAGTAAGTAAGAGCATCACAGAGAAAGAACAAGAAAAACCCGCTCCCCTTGTTTCAGAAAAATACAACAGTGAGTTATTGATTACTTATGTACAGGACACAGAGAGCAGTATGCGCTACCTGACTGATGAAAACTTTAAAAAACTAAACATTTCCAAAGACTCATTGAGGTCTATTGCTATACGGAACCTTGACAAAGTGCTATCAAACGCCAAGATCCATGGTGGAGACGGTGTATATATGGTAACGGCCGGAGGCAACTACGAAGCCAGCCTTATTCTGCCACCCGGACTTTGGAACAGGGAATACTTCCCCGTAAAAGGCGACTTTGTAATGGCCGTCCCCTCCAGGGATCTACTTCTGATAACAGGCAGCAATGATAAAGCGGGGATCGCTAAGCTAAAAGAGTTTGTTGCCCAATCTTACAAGACAGGCAACTATACGATATCAGACCATCTGTTTAAATGGACAGGAAAGAAGTTTGAAAGGTTTGATTAAGCGTATTACAATCGCTGCTTCATAGCCTCATAGAGTATGATACCTGCAGCTACTGAAACATTGAGTGATTCGAAATCACCTGCCATGGGTATTTTGAATACATCATCGCAGATCTTCAGTAAGCCCGGGAACACGCCTTTGTCCTCGCTGCCCATGATGGCGCAGCAGGGTTCAGTATAAGGCAGTTCAAATACCATCTTGGTGGCTGTCATTTCTGAAGCATATACTTTGATGCCATTGAGATGTAGGGTATCTACTGCTTTCATGAGGCTACCGACGCGGCATACATGCACTTTTTCAAGTGCGCCAGCCGATGACTTCATGGCTTCTTCATTCAACGCGCCTACTCCTTTATCAGGAATTATAAGCGCCTGTGCGCCGCAGCATACTGCCGTGCGGGCAATAGCGCCGATGTTGCGTACATCGGTCACCCCGTCCAGCATAATAAACAAGGGAGTTTCACCGGCGCCTACTACATGGTCTATCACCTGTTGCAGGTCGAGGTACTGGACCAGCCCGGCAATGGCAATACAGCCCTGGTGATTTGCTTTGGTAAGGGCATGCAGCTTCTCGGGGGGCACCTGCTGTATAGGAATGTTGTTATCACGTGCAAGCTGGCGGATGGTGCCAATAGAGTCACCAGCCACGTTGCGCTGGAATAATATCTTATCGATAGGACGACCTGATTGAATGGCTTCAATGATCGGTTGCCGCCCAATGATCAGGGAGGATTTCTTAATGCCTGGTTTCTTATGATATCCGTCCATCGGCTAACATCAGTTTTACTTTTAAAATGGCTGCTACCGACATGGAGTCGGTGATCTGTCCCTGCTCTACCATGCGGTAAGCTTCTTCAAACGGCACTTTACGCACCTGCAATTGTTCAGTTTCTTCGGGGCAGGCTGTTTCCTGGCTCAATTCCCGTGCAAGATAGATGATCGCATGCTCATCGGACACAGAGTTGGACAAATGCATCTCCATGAGCTTCGTCCAGCTTTTAGCTACCAGGCCTGTTTCTTCCAGTAATTCTCTTTGGGCCGACAGTACTGGCTCCACATCCAGCGCTCCGCCTCCCTCTGGTATTTCCCAGCTATACTGGTTGATCGTAAAGCGGTACTGCCCTACCAGCCAGGTGTTCAGTTGCTCATCCAATGGAAAGGCGCCAATAGCCAGCCCTTTGAAATGTACTTTACCATATATCCCTTTTCCCCCTGAAGGATTGATCACATCGTATTCCGTGACGCCAATCCAGGGGTTGTCGTAGATCTTCTTTTCTCCTTTTACCTGCCAGGGATTATGGTGTTCATTCATGGGGCGAAAATAGATAAAATAAAAAAGCTCCCGACTTAAGTCGGGAGCCCTTCTGTTTTTTTCAGCAACTATTTGGAACTAAATGCCTTTTTAACCTTAGCTACATAGTCCAGCTTCTCCCAGGTAAACAGCTCCACTTTCTTCTTAATTGTTTTGCCATCTGGTGAAGTAAATGTCTTTTCCACTACTTCAGGTTTGCGGCCCATGTGTCCATAAGCAGCAGTCTCACTGTAGATCGGGTTGCGCAATTTCAGGCGCTGCTCGATGAAGTAAGGACGCATATCGAATACTTCAGAAACGATCTTAGATATCTCACCGTCGTTCATGTTAACCTTGGCAGTACCGTAGGTATTGATGTAGATACCCATTGGTTGTGCCACACCGATTGCGTAAGAAACCTGTACCAGTACTTCTTCGCAGATACCGGCAGCAACGAGGTTCTTGGCAATGTGACGGGTAGCGTAGGCTGCAGAGCGGTCAACCTTGGAAGGATCTTTACCGCTGAAGGCACCACCACCGTGTGCACCTTTACCACCGTAGGTGTCTACGATGATCTTACGGCCTGTAAGACCTGTATCACCGTGTGGTCCACCGATCACGAATTTACCAGTGGGGTTGATGTGATACTTGATCTTGTTATTGAACAGGTGAGCGTATTTCTTGTATTTAGCTTTAACGCGGGGGATCAGGATGTTTACCACATCTTTCTTGATCTGGTCCAGCATCTTGGTTTCAGCAGCGAAGTCATCGTGCTGAGTAGAGATTACGATGGCATCAATGCGCACAGGCTTGTTGTTGTCATCGTATTCCAGGGTTACCTGGCTCTTTGCATCAGGACGCAGGTACTTGATCTGTTTTCCTTCCCTTCTCAAAACAGCCAACTCAAGCAGCAGCTTGTGAGCCAGGTCCAATGCCAGGGGCATGTAATCCTCTGTTTCATTGGTGGCATAACCAAACATCATACCCTGGTCGCCAGCGCCTTGCTCTTCTTTCTTCTTACGATCAACACCCTGGTTAATATCAGCTGATTGTTCATGGATAGCAGACAATACGCCACAAGAGCTTGCTTCGAACATGTACTCGCTCTTGGTGTAACCAATTTTGCGGATCACAGCCCGGGCAATCTCCTGAACATCCAGGTAAGCGCCAGACTTAACCTCACCAGCCAGTACTACCTGTCCGGTAGTTACCAACGTTTCGCAGGCTACTTTAGACTGAGGATCAAATGCGAGGAAGTTATCGATAAGCGCATCAGAGATCTGATCGGCTACTTTATCGGGATGCCCTTCCGACACACTCTCCGATGTAAATAAATACGGCATGATTGTTTGATTTGATAAAGGTTGAAATTCAGAATGTTTAATGGATTATTCCAAACAGGCGCAAAGATAAGCGTCCAACTTAAATTTTAGAATAAATAATTCGAACTCTCATCTTTTGCGTAGGGTGATTGCCGCCTCCGGCTACCAACCTACCATTGGCAATTGGACTGTTTACGAATACAAAATTGGGCAAAGCATTCGATTTTCCGTCAGGCAGCTGATACCATGGATCAGCAAAGAACGGTGAGTAGATCCGCAAGGTATAATAAGGCAATTTCCTGGTTACTACACTTTGCAAATAGCGGGTCAAATTAAATACATATTTCTTATTATTCAAAGCGCCGCCTAAATTAGTTACATCATACCCATTTCCCTGACCCGTGTAAATAAAGTCATTCCGGATGGTAAAGGTAGAGTCGCCTGCTGCATTGATGGCATCGATGAACAACAACGAAGGAGGGGTATAGATGTTATCCAGTGCAGAAGTAACCTGCTCTATGATCAGCTCTGCACGGTGTATAGTCCGGTTTACATTCTTGAAGGTATCCAGACCGGGGACCTTTACAGTAGCAAAAGAACCTGGGGCTGTTTGCAGGTATACCTTATCATCATTGGGCGTCCCATTGTTGAGATAGGTCAAATAATTGTGTGCTTCATTACGACGGATGAGGTTGGCCTGATTTCCGTCAGTATAGCTAAATACCGTAGTAGTGGTGTCGATGACGCCATTATTTTGTACACGGGTATAGAATGTGAGCTTGGTGTTGGTAGTACTGGCAAGGCTTACATAAGCAAGGCCCGTCTTTGTAGGAGAAGCACTGCTTGCTTTAATAGCCAGTCCCCTAAAGTATGTCTTGAAGGCAGAATCCGTTTTATACTGAACAGCTGTATCGTAGTTCACGAAACGGCGACCCCAGGCAGTATCCAGTTTGATCCGCAACTCATTGGCAGTCCTCACCGTGTCCGTTTTTTCAATATAGATCAGTGAGTCATTCAGCAAATTGAAATCTATATCCCGGCTGCCGATCTGCCCGCCGGTTACAGCAAATTCATTTTCGCTGATACGGTAAACAGAATCTTTGAAATTACCGGGAGCAGGATCGATCTCAAATACTTCAAAACGCTCGATGGAGTTGGTATCGCCATATACTCCGCCGGTCGCCAATGATAATACAATGGAATCTATGATAACGGAGTCATTAACAGCAAATGGGTGAACTCCATAGGAACTGGGATTGAAAGCAGCCCAAACGGAAGCTTGTGTGCTTCCAAATTCGGGATCATCTCCTATGATACCGAGGGCATGTAAGGAGGAACCGGTAATACGGGTAGTGTCGGGAAACCGGAAGTTATCTGTTTCAACGTCGAGGATCGTTTCAAATGTATGTACGTTATCTACAGCCGGGATCAGTTCATTTCCAAGGTCGGTTGTATCTATTTTGGTACAAGAAGTATAGAACATCAAACCGGCCAAAGCAGTAATGACAAATAGAGAAAATTTCCTATTCACGTAGTGATTGTTAACAGTTTACGGAATTAAAGCCTATTTGGCAAGGTCGGAATACAATTGCAAATAGTCTGTTAAATCGGACTCAGCATTATAGGTAAGTACCTTTTTACCTTTCACCTTACCAAACTCCTCTACCAGTTTCTTGTCGACCTTTTCAGCGCCAAATGTCACGGCATCTGCATAGGCAGCGCCACCACGCATCAAGGCTGTGTTGTTAAGCTCTTTGAAGGGCTCCAGGTCTTTATCCTTGATGTTTGGGCTGATGTTGGCCAACTTCAGGAAATTGGGACCCAGTTTTTCCTTAAAACTGTTATTACCGATGGTATAGATCACTTTGCTGTGGGCAAATACGGGCTCTTTTTTATAGGCCGTTTTTTGATACAGGGGAATAAGACCGGTCATCCAGCCGCTGCAGTGAATAATGTCTGGAGGCCAGCCAAACTTCTTAACGGTTTCCAGGGCGCCTTTGCAGAAAAAAACGGTACGCAGACCATTGTCGTCGAACCATTTTTCGTCATCGTCGTGGAATATGGACTTGCGTTTGAACAGGTCTTCATTGTCGAGGAAATAAACCTGTAGACGGGCGTTGGGCAGGGAAGCCACTTTGATCTGGAGGGGAAAATCATCATTGTCAACAGAGACGTTAATACCAGATAACCGTACTACTTCATGGAGCCTGTGCCGCCTCTCATTGATCACCCCAAAGCGGGGCATAATGCAACGAACTTCGAAACCACCTTCATTTGCTTTTATCGCCAGCCGGTTAACAGTTTCCGAGAATTCCGTCAGCTCCAGGTATGGAGACATTTCGTTGGCAATAAATAAAATTCTTTTCTTTGTCAGCATTATGATTATAATTGGTTGCGGATAACCATTTTTAAAAACAGGGTGCAAAGTTAAGGTATTTTATTAGAAAAATGGGGGGCATAGCCTATCCCATGCCTTTAAATCGCTCAAAATGATCATTTTTAAGCAGGCTGCCGCACTGAGAAAGTATCTGGAGCAGCAAGGATCGATGCAACGAAAAACAGGCTTCATTCCCACAATGGGAGCGCTTCACGAGGGGCATCTTACCCTGGTGAAGGAAGCTCAAAAACATATAGACATCACGGTTTGCAGCATTTTTGTGAACCCCACGCAGTTCAACGATCCCAACGACTATAAGAAGTATCCCAAGACGCTCGACAAGGACATCTCCCAACTGGAGAAGGTGGGTACAGATATTCTTTTCCTGCCATCTGTGGACGAAATGTATCCACAGGGTATGCACCAGTTGGAACATTATGACCTGGGTTATCTTGAAACGATCCTGGAAGGGCAATTCCGGCCGGGTCACTTTCAGGGTGTGTGCCAGGTAATGGCCAGGCTGTTGCAGCAGGTGCGGCCCGATCAGTTGTTTATGGGCCAGAAGGATTACCAGCAATGTATGGTGGTGAAGTGGCTGTTGAAGTATTTGAAGATGGACACGGAGTTTGTGGCTGTGCCCACGATCCGGGAGGCCGACGGGCTGGCCATGAGTAGCCGCAATATGCGGTTGCCGGAGGCAGACAGGAAAAAAGCCACCGCCATTTACCGGGCGCTGGAGCATATACGACAGCACCTGACTAAAGGGACGCTCGCGCCACTACAGGCCGAAGCAGCCAGTATACTGGAGCAGGAAGGTTTTAAGGTTGAATACATCGCGTTGGCGGATGCCGACACGCTGGCTCCCCAGGATAGCTGGGATGGGCAACAGCACCTGGTGGCGCTCATTGCTGCCTTTTTGGGGGAAGTGAGGTTGATCGATAATATGCGGATGGGGCAGTAAGCTATTTAAGCTGCCATGTTGTTATCGTGAAACGGTATGCGGACCGACAGTGAGCAGCCACGCCCCTGACCTGACTGTACGACAGCCTCTCCTCTGAATGTCCTGGCCCGCTCATAAATTCCGGGCAGGCCCACTCCTACCGTTGCTTGTTGCAAGTCGAAGCCGATACCGTTGTCTTTTATGCAGAGATGTACAATTCCATCTTCCAGCTTCAGGGAGATTTTCACCTTCGATGCTTTGCTGTATTTGATCGTATTGGTCATTTGTTCCTGGATGATGCGGAACAAAGCTGTCTTTTTGGGAGATGACAGTAATTCATAATTGCTGTTATCAGAAGAAAACGTGATCGAGAAGGTCTGTGTATAGCTGATCTCATCTACCAACGTGTTGATATCTTCCATCAATGTTTGTTCTTTCCTGGGCTGACCAGTCAATCTGGAAGATAGATTACGCACCTCATCTATTGCTTTCAACAGTGATCCCAATGCCCTACCCTGTAGTTGCTGATTAAATCCGTCGGGCAATTCCATTGCTTCCAGTGTGAGCTTGGCTACCATCATCAACTGGTTCACATTATCGTGCAGCTCGTGAGCTATGCGCTTGCGTTCTTTTCGCTGCGCTGCAGCAATGGCTTTCTTCGTTTCTTTTTGATGTTTTTGTCTTTCCTGCGCCAGTTCCTGCTCATGTTTTTCCTGCTGGCCTGTCAAAGGGAAGGAATAGATAGGCTGGTCTTTGGGCTGGCTGAAGACCGGGGATTGTTTGCGTTGCGAATCAAATAGTAAATATGGCTGCATGGCTGGATTTTATAGCGGGGTAATTGATATAGGGGTCAACTTGTAAGGAATGCGGTTCAAGTAGATTACCAAAAACTGTGCGCTGCCAAATAATGCTTTTAGGAAAGATCGGTGACAACAAATTCATGCACGCGTTTTCCTGTTTGTTGGGCCTTTTGGGTCAAAACATCACAGGCAGCACACAGCTAAGGATACGAACCATTACCATTAAACATTAAACCTTAATTTATGAAAAAAGCAAAAAAGTATATCGTTTACAGGCCAGTGATAAGGCCGGGTATTTTATCGAAGTCTTTGGATTTATCCAGAAAATCAGTTGCTCCCAGTGACAGGCAAAGCTTCTTTAAATAATTATCTACCTGGTTGGTGAGTACGAATGCTTTGAGTTCCCATTGTTGCTGGTTGATGACACGGAGCACATCGATCCCGGTTTTGCCTGGCAACCCAATATCGAGGATTACCACATCTGTTTTCCCTTCCTGCAATATTCCCAGTGCTTCTTCGTAATTGCCGGCTTCCTGTACTTCTGCTACATTCTTCAATTCCGTCAACATACTGCTTAGCCGCTCTCTGATGAGCGTTGAATCTTCTACCAGGAGTATCGCCAGCATGTTGTTTGTCATTAACCGTTTTGTTGATACAAAGTAACATCATCCGCGAGCCGGAAAAAATAGAGCAGACGATGAACATGGTGTAGTATATATACTACAGATGGAGCAGGACAGGTAGTAGAATGCTTTAAATCAAGTGATTTTCAATGGCGTAGCGGGTGAGCTCGGCATTGGTTTTGAAGTTCATTTTCTCCAGGATGCGGGCACGGTAGGTGCTTACGGTGGTAACTCCCAACGAAAGTTTTTCCGCAATTTCAGACACCGACCTGCCGGAAGCCAGCAGCTTGAATACGTTGTACTCGCGATCGGACAATGCTTCATGGGCAGGGGCATCGGAAGCTGGCGAATCCAGTTTATCGGCCAGCCTTTCAGCTACTGCTGCTGTTATGTATTTTCGTCCTTGCAGTACACGGTTTACTGCCGTGACCAATTCTTCTGCAGCAAGGCTTTTATTGAGGTAGCCTGAAGCACCGGCTTTCAATACCCGGAGCGCGTATTGTTCTTCGGGGTGTATGCTCAATATCAATACCGGTAACTTGGGGGCGTGCTGGCGTATCTGGCCAAGGGCGTCGAGTCCACTTTGGCCAGGCATCGACAGGTCGGAGATGACAACGCTCCACTCTTCGCTGAATACTTTTTTAAGGAGGCTTTCTGCATCGCTCACTATCTCGATGTGTGCGCCGGGAAATTCTTCCAATAGTATTAATTTAAGGCCCGCCTGTACAATCGTATGATCATCTGCAATAAGTATACGTAACATAAGATAAGTGTTCTGTATTTTATAAGGGAACGACCACTGAAACGGTTGTTCCGCTGCCCGGTGAGCCGGCAATTTCATATTGTCCTCCAATATTAATCACCCGCTCGCGCATACCCAACACGCCGAGTGTCTTTTTCTTTCCGGCCACGCCGGCTTCAAAGCCCTTGCCATTATCGGCTATTGTCATCACAAACTTATCCTCTTTACAATCGATCCTGACATCAACTTTGGTGGCGCCCGAATGACGGGCCACATTGGTCAGTGCTTCCTGGTACACCCGGAATATGGCGGTAGCTTTTTCGGCCGGGATCACCGGCGATTGCTCAGGCATGGAGAGCTGCACTGGTATATTGAACCTTGTTTCAAACTCCGCTCCGTGCCATTCTATAGCGGGTAATAATCCAAAATCATCCAATGCAGCTGGTCGTAGTCCTGTAGATATCCGCCGTACCGTTTTTACCATTTCATCCAACAGTTCCAGCAAGGTGGCAAACTTCGCCTTGATCGTATCATTATCCGACGGTACTTTTTTGGATAGCCATACTACGTCCATTTTAAGGCCAGTGAGCTGTTGGCCCAGTTCGTCGTGTATCTCCCGGGAAATCCTCAATTGTTCCTGTTCTCTTACTTCCAACTGGTGGGCTGAAAGCTGCCGGAGCTGTTCTGTTCTCTCCTGTACCTGCCGTTCAAGGTGTTCATTAAACATCCGAAGTTTTTGCTCGATCAGCCTTCGTTCTGTAATGTCTCTTATAGAAGCGGTGATCAATAATCCTTCATCTGTTTGCAATGGTGAGAGACTGATCTCTACCGGAAACATGACCCCATCTTTTTTCTGTGCTTCCAACTCCCTGCCGGCGCCCATTGCTCTTGCCTGCGGATTTTTAATATAGCTTTTTACGTGTTCCGTATGTCCTTTTCGCAACATATCGGGTATCAATATTTCGACTGGTTTTCCCAGTAATTCTTCGCGGGTATATTTAAAAACTTCTTCTACCTGTTTGTTGATCATTTCTATAATGCCGCCGGCATTTACGATCACGGTGGCATCCGGGGCGGCATTCAGCAGATCACGGAATTTTTGTTCGGCTCTTATTCGTTCTGTAATATCTCTTATGACGGTAACTGTACCTGTATTTTTATCATCTTTCCTGATGATGGAAGAAGAAACAAGCACATCGATAAGGGTATCATTTTTTGTGTGATGCTTTGCTTCTCCTTTCCAGTAACCACTTTTCAGGTATGCCTGGCGCAGTTCATCGGCGTTGTGTTTTTCATAGATGGGTTTTATAATCGCCCGGAACTCACGCCCTATGACTTCTGCGGCTGTCCATCCGTACATTTCTTCTGCGCCTTTGTTCCAGGATACGACCCGAAAATCGTTGTCCGTGGAAACGATCGCATCTGAGATATTCTGGAGCAGGGAGGCATTGTATATGATCTCATCTTCGCTTCGCTTCAAGGCTTTGTAAACGCTTTCTTTTTCTGCATCCCACTTGTTCAATAATCCTATGGCATTCCAGATCAGCAGCAGGAAAAAGGTGATTACTGCCATGACTAATATTGTTGCACCAAACTCTTTGGTAAAAACGCCTTTCCAATCGCCATATAAACGCAGCCATCCCAGGATCACCGGGATAATGATCGTAGCCGGTATGAAGAAACGCGCCACCCTACTGCCGGCATACGCTCCTGTAATGACTCCCATCACTCCTTTATCCGGATTGGCCAGCAGACAGGCCAAAGACAGTAATAAAAAACAGGTGGCAGAAAGAAAGGACATCGGTATGTATTCGAGTATAGCGTTGAATACTTCTACTCTGTACAGGTATCCCACCAGGGAGAAAAAAGCGACCAGATTAATTAACAGTGTGATGGCTTGAATGATCCTGTGGCTGCGTAGGGTGCCTACCGGTAGCAGAAACAAGGCGATGCCTGTCAGCACAAAACAAAAGGCAGCATTGGGAGCTATAATACTCGTTCTACCGGCAGCCATTTCGGTCAATACTTTTTCGGTAAACAGTAATTTGTCGGGCGTCTCGTCAATGATCCCAAACAGGCTAAGCAGTTTCCACAAGCCAAAAGCCGCGATCACAATGGCCAGGCTCCTGCCCAGTTGTACGCTGGCAGTATACATTTCGGCTGGCGTTCTCAAAAACAGGAAAGCGATGGCGGCTAAGCCCATGATGGTGGCCGAAACGGGATTCATATTCACCTTGTCGGCAAACGGACTTCTGAGTGCCGGGAGGTCGAATTGCCAGCCAATCAATACAAGGAGGGAAATGAGTAAGGTAGCGCCTGACAGGTACACAGCCCACTGCCTAAGCTGTTGCTTAAGCCGCGTGTCGATTGTTTTTTCCTGGTTTATGGCATGGTCTACAGGCATAGTCTCTTTGAACCCGTATTGAGGTTATCTGATCTGGTATAATGAGTTGATTATCTACCACTAATTGCATACAGTGGGGGTCTGTAAGCGGTGAGCCATAACCGGTATCAAATTAGCCTTTTTTTGCTCATAATGAGCATTAAAGGGTAAAAATTTATCATTACACCGGGGTCAGTGAGACAATATGCTATATTATCATTTACGTTAATCCGTCATCAACTAACAAACGTTCGAAACTCAGTAAACTTTTATAGCTTTGCAGCCGTTTTTATAGGGCGCTCAATATTGGGGCGTTTCCGAAATGGAAATTAACAGTCAAATCAATCAACGATCATGGATATAGAAGTGCTCAAATCCAAGGTACACCGGGCAGTAATTACTGAAGCCAACCTCAACTATGTGGGTAGTCTTACGCTCGACGAGGACCTGATGGAGGCAGCCAATATGATAGAACACGAAAAGATCCAGGTAGTAAATGTGAATAATGGTTCCCGGATCGAAACTTATCTTATCAAAGGTAAAAGGGGCTCTGGCGTATGCTGCCTCAATGGTCCCGCTGCCCGCCAGGGTGCTGCCGGTGATATTGTGATCATTATTTCCTACGCCCGCATGGACTTCGAAAAGGCTAAATCCTTTAAACCGTGGTTAGTATTCCCAAAAGAGGGCAATAAATTGTAACAATACCGTTATAATAACATTACCGTTATATATTGTCCCTATTTTTGTGACAACCAACTTCTCCCGAACTTATGAATAAAAAGATTGCCGGTTATCTTCAATATGCATTGTTTTTAGGGCTGGCAATCTTCCTGGTATGGTGGTCTATCAAGAAGATCCCCGATACGGAGTGGGAGAATATCAAAGCTGCGATTCGCAAAGCCAGGTACTGGCTTGTATTCCCTATCATGGCCGCTTTATTGCTCAGTCACTACAGCCGGGCCATGCGCTGGAAGATCCTGATGGAGCCTTTAGGTTTTAAGCCTCGTACTTCCAATACTTATCTTGCTGTTCTTATCGGTTATCTGGCCAATCTTGCTTTTCCCCGCCTGGGTGAGGTATTAAAGTGTACTGTGCTGGCCAGGTATGAAAAAGTACCAGCCGACAAGCTCGTAGGCACCATCGTAGCAGAGCGGGCTTTTGACGTAATCTGTCTTGTCCTTGTTATCACCATTGCCACGCTCACGCAGATCGACGTGATCGGAGAATTCGTAGGTAAGCAAGTGGACGTTTTATTTGCGGATAAAGCCAGTAAGCTGACGCCCGGTAAGATCACGCTGCTGATCGTCATTCTGCTGGTACTGGTGGGTGGTGCCATTTTCGTATTCAAGAAATTCTCTCATATTGGCTTTATTCAGAAAGTAAAAAAGATCCTCGCAGGGGTTTGGGGCGGTGTTACCAGTGTACGGTATGTGAAGCAGAAGGGATGGTTCATCTTCCACAGTATATTTATCTGGGCCATGTACCTCCTGAGCGTGTGGATAGGCTTTTATGCGTTGGAAGAAACATCTGTCTATGGCCTTACCGAAGCGCTGTCTGTGCTCTCTACAGGTAGTCTTGCCATGATCATGCCTACTCCCGGCGGACTTGGCGTATATCATATTTTTGTACAGAAGACGCTCTCTCTTTATGGATTGAATGACGGCATAGGTACTGCTTTTGGTTTATTAATGTGGACTGTTCAATTCTTCCAGATGCTCATCAGTGGATTTGTTGCCTTAGCTTTGCTGCCATATTTCAATAAGAAGAAAAACGAAGTTGCTCATGCGCAAAGCGGACATCATAGAGAAAAAGATCTTCACCCTTCCTGAGCTGGTGAAAAGAATAGCCCAATGGCGTGTATTGGGCAAAACGATTGCCTTTACCAATGGCGTATTCGATATCATGCACCGTGGTCATATTGCTTCATTATCGCAGGCTGCCAGCGAAGCCGATCTCCTCGTCGTTGGTCTCAACTCCGATGCTTCCACCAAACGCCTGAAGGGCGATAGCCGTCCTGTCAATGATGAGCAGGCGCGTTGTATTGTAATGGCTTCTTTACTGATGGTTGATGCTGTAGTACTTTTTGAAGAGGATACGCCGCTCGAGCTCATCAAGGCTATCATGCCTGATGTAATTGTAAAGGGGGGTGATTATACCGAAGATCAAATTGTAGGCGCCAAAGAAGTAAAAGCCAATGGCGGTAAAGTCGTTATCAATCCCATTGTTGAAGGATTCTCCACTACCGGCTTGATCGGAAAGATCAATAAGCTTTGAGGTATTGGCTATTAGCCTTTAGGTGTTAGCTTTTAGCAACATCGGGGTTTACATTCTATACATTCTTTCTACTTCCAGCACGATGGTCTCCATTTCCTGCTCGCTGCCTTTGGCATCGTAGGGCTGTTTGAGGTTGCTGTTGAAGAAGAAGGCTACTGTTTGATACATGCGTGCTGTAAAACCACCTTTGTATTCTTTGATGATCTCATAGCAATTGTTGCCGGTTTGCCGGTTGATGAGCTTCATGAGGACTTTGCCCTGGTATACGGAAAGGTTGCTGAGGGGATCGGCAAACTCTTTCTTCAATTCTTTCTCTCTTGTCTTCAGGTATTTTTTGCGCTGTTCTTTATCAGTCACTCCTGCCAGTTTTGCATTGATCTCGTTGATGATCCCGCCTGCTTTGCGGGCATAGGGATAGGTAACATAAATGGCATTGCGCAGGCGCGTCCACTCCTGCCTTTTCTTCAATAAATGTTTGGGATAGGGAGCGGTAACCCATAGCCATTCCAGGTTGCCGGAAGGTATCAGCTGGTTGCCGGCGATGATAGCGGGTACCGGGATCGTGTCATTGGGTCCTAAAACGGGTTGTTCTACTCCTGGCGGCACCGGAATGGTATCGGGTGTTTGGGCCATGGACCTGCCAGTGAAGCATATGAGTGCTATCGCCAGCGTAAAACAACTGTATTTAATGCGTTGGGAAACCATTTAGCTTACACAAAATAGCAATTATTCCTAAGGAATAATACCGTTAAGACAAACTTAGTAACCCGGTTTGCTGCAAATTTTTTCGTTAAAATTCCTGAATACGTGAAAACTGTTAGGCAACGGTTTTCTCCCTCGCTTCTCTCGCTGGTGTTTTGACTGGTTTTAACAGCCTGATCCTGTACACCATACTCATAACAAATCCAACAACCATGAGTACTGTACCTAACCACACGAGCTTAATGAAGGGGAATTGCAGCACTTTGAGGGCGATAAAGGGAACCATTTGGGAAGATTCCTTTATACGTATTTCAATGTGCCGGTCATCTATTACCCGTGCCAGGCTTACGGAGAGTCCCTGGGAGAACACCGTATCCATGATAAACTGTGGCTCGCTGTTCTTCAGGTAGAATACCGGGCGGGCGATTATCTTCTTCTGTTCGCGGGTTATGATGCCCAGGTTGGCCATGATGGCCGTGTCGCCTGCCTTGAAGTGGAATTTATCGGTTTTGGGGTTTATCGTAACGCTGTCGAGCGTCATGAAACCATTGGAGTAAAAGAGTGTGTCACCCACCTGTACTGTATCGGCACGGTACTTCGCAGTATCTTTCTCATCCTGCATTTTGGTGGAGTAGTTGATATATACGAAAATATCTTTATTCCAGTAGTGACGGGCGTCGGGGTTGTTGGAATAGCCTTCCTGCCCTTTCGTATTCCTGATCAGATCGGGATAGAGCGGGAATCGTTCTTTGCCGTCCTTGCTTTCCATATCGATACGGAAGTAGGTCATCTTCCCTTTCTGCGTCACGGAGTCGTTTGCATAGGTTGCCCAGTATTTGCCCATGTCGGTACGCACACCCTGGTAGAGGGTGAGGTTTTCGACGCCTTTCTCTTTTTGGTCGGGACCAAAGTTGAGGGGGTTGACAAAGTTTTGGGACAGTACTTCTTTTTTAGAAGAAGATATCAGCACGCCTACGAGCATAATGCCAAAGCCAATGTGGGCTACTGACGGGCCTGCAACTTTAAGTTTTCCTTTCAGTCCGCTCCAGATATAGGTAGCATTTCCCACCACTGCATAGATGCTCGCAAACAAAGCCATGTGTATGGCAGCAAGGAATCCAATTCCAAACTTGTCATAGTTAACATTGCCCCACATGCTGACCGATATTGAAATGGCCAGTGTTATTACTGTAGGTAATAACAGTTTCTTGAAGAATGTTGCTTTGGCAGTGTTCTTATACTTGAAGTATTGGGTAATGGCTGTGAGCACGCCCAATACCACTGCTACGAATACCTGTATCCGGTTGTAGGGAAACTCGCGGTCTTCGCCAATGGTGAATGCTGTACCGAATATCTTATTTATAACGGGCAGTGATGTAGCGATGATGATGAACAGGGCAGACAGGAACAATACCAGGGAGCCAATAAACATCCAGAATTCCCGGCTGTAGGAGCTTTCTTCTTTGGCAATGGCTGGTATCTTTTTATAGCGTGCAATGAACAGCACCAAGGATGGCACCAGGAATATAAGTACCAGTAACTGGAGTTGCCAGGTAGAACCGCTTCCTGTAAAGGCGTGTACCGATGTATCCTGCAGCACACCGCTACGGGTGAGGTAGGTTGAATACAGGATGAGGAGGAATGATGCAATGAAGAAGAAATGAGTAGCCCGGAGGGAATGGCCGGTAGAATTGTAAATGACTTGTGTGTGGATGCCTGCCACCAATACCAACCAGGGTACCAGTGAAGCATTTTCTACGGGGTCCCAGGCCCAGTATCCGCCGAAGCTGAGTGACTCGTATGCCCAATAGGCGCCCATCATAATTCCCAATCCGAGGATGCCGCCGGAGAATAAAGACCAGGGCAAAGCAGTTTTCGTCCAGCCGCCGTATTCTTTTTTCCAAAGTCCTGCCACTGCAAAGGCGAAGGGTACGATGGTAGATGCAAATCCAAGGAACAAAACGGGTGGGTGGATCACCATCCAGTAGTTTTGCAACAGTTGGTTTAAGCCTACGCCGTCCTGTATATTGTTCAGGTAATGAGGATCGTTGAAGATGGGTGCATTGGAAAACTGGTGGCGTGTGAGCATGAAGGGCGTGCTGCCAATTTTCAGATCGAAGAGGTAAACGCCCAGCACCATCGTTGCCATGATGATCTGTGCAAAGCTGATGACTGCCATCACCGGGGCTTCCCACTTTTTAGCTGTGCGGATCAGGATCATTCCTAACACGCCATGCCACAGGGTCCACAGGAGGAAGCTTCCCTCCTGCCCTTCCCAGATACTGGCGAGCAGGAATTTGGGCGACAGGGATTTGTCGGAGTGATTGTATGCGTAATAGTATTCGTAGTAGTGTTGTACGATGATGAAGAGGATGATACCAAAGACTGCAATTACTGACAATGCATCGGTGAAGAATGCGATGCGGCCTATTTTTCTCCAACTCGCGGCTTCATCGGGCAGCTTGGCATTGGCCGACTTTATATAGGCTATGCAGGCTACAATGGACGCTACTAAAGAGAGTATTATCAGAAAATGGCCCAACTGCCCGGGCAACAGGTGTTCACCAATGTAATCCATCAGGGTGCTTAATTTTGAGAGAGGTTATTATAGGCTGCTTTGGGATCGTCCTTGTATTTGGAAGGACACTTGATCAGGATACCATCCTTACGGTTGATTTCAAATACATCGCCTTTCATTTTGCCTTTCAATACAATGCGGTCGCTTTTCTCCATATCGAATGGTTTCTCGAAGTAATACATTACCCGGGCTTTATTGCCGAGGGAGTCTATTACCTGAAAACTCGTGAGGTTAGGATTAACTGCGGGATTGTATTCTATCGGAACTGATCTGTCGAGTTGTGTGATGACGGTTACGGTTTTGCCTTCTTTCTGGCGGGCAGAGGCGAGGGTTTCATAGGTGGAGAGGTCGCCCATAAAGCTTAACAACACCATAATGCTGGCAGCAATGCAAACAAGTATAACAATGTGTATCTTCTTCATAACCGGGTTCTGTTCTCCGCAAAGTTAGGCCAAAATGCGGAACGGGTTTATGTGATTTTTGTGTGTTTCTTGTGCACTAAACCATTCTGTTTCGATTTTGTTCGAATTTGTTGGAATTTGTGTAAAATACTGGAGGGAAATGAGTTAAGAGTCGGGAGTTTAGAGTCAAGAGTAATGAGTTCAGTTAATTGGGCTAAAGCCCAAGTGGGTGTGGGATTACTGCTATTCCCGGCCCTAAAGGGACCGGGCAATTCTTTTCGTTCGATCTGACAGACCTGGCACTTAACTAACGATCGTTTATGCAACTTATTGACATTATTTTGCTTCTAATTAATACTGTGCTACCTTGCACGGCGTTTTAAAGAAGAGACCTCTTCATCATGACAGACTTATCGCATTTTGATCCCAACGGTGTTAGTAATCCCAATAACAACATATTTGGTTTACCCTTCACAGAAGAAGATGCCCGCCTTGTGATTCTTCCTGTGCCCTGGGAAGTTACCGTAAGCTGCAGCGCCGGTACTGCCCGCGCCGCCGATCATATCTTCAGGGCCAGTATGCACGTAGACTTATATGATGCCGATGTAAAGGACGCCTGGAAGCAGGGGTTCTACATGCGGATTCCTGACAGGAAGGTCCTGCTGAAAAGTGACTACCTGCGTAAAGAAGCCGAACTGTACATCGATTATATATCCAAGGGTGAGCCCATCGAGAAAAACTCGTTCATGTGCAAATCGCTCAAGGAGATCAATGAAGGGGCCGTATATCTCAACAACTGGGTATACGACCAAACCAAATCGCTCCTCGACCAGGGAAAACTGGTAGCACTGCTTGGTGGCGACCACAGTACGGCACTTGGCTTCTACAAGTCTATCGCTGAAAAGCATGGTTCGTTTGGCATTTTACAAATAGATGCGCACTGTGACCTGCGTCAATCGTATGAAAGTTTCCGTTACAGCCACGCCAGCATCATGTACAATGCGCTGAATGAGATCCCTCAGCTTAGTAAACTGGTGCAGGTTGGTGTGCGCGATTATTGTGAAGAGGAATGGAATTACCTCAGCAATAACAAGGAGCGGGTTGTAACTTATTTCGATAAAAATATCAAGGAGCGTGGTTACGAGGGTGAATCCTGGAAACAGATTGCCGATGAGATCGTTGACCACCTGCCGCAACATGTTTTCCTCAGCTTCGATATAGATGGCCTCGATCCCAAATTATGCCCCAATACCGGCACACCAGTTCCTGGTGGCTTTGAAGCGGCACAGGTTTATTACTTACTGAAACGTATTATCAAGAGTGGCCGCAAGTTCATTGGTTTCGACCTCAGTGAGGTGGGTGTGGGTGAAAATGAATGGGATGCGAATGTTGGCGCTCGTGTTTTGTGGAAGTTAAGTAATTTGCTGGTTGCTTGTAATTAATAAGCGACTGGCCCATGATCTATCAATACGTTGTCAGCCTCAAAAACAGGAATACCCGGTACATCGATCTTATTGGTCTTTTGTTAGGTATCATGTCGGTGATCTTCTTCACACGTGAACTGCTTGTAGCTGTGGAATTGCCTTATCTTCTCGGCGCCATCTTTGTTCCCGCTGTATTGATCTGGAATGTTGTTCAATCCTCCAAGGGTAAAAAGGTTTATTATAGTCGCGCACTGCTTATTGCTGCACTGGTGTGGATGAAGATGCCTTACTTTCAATGGCTCACATTTGTGTTCATTATTCTCGCGCTGCTGGAATATCAAGCTAAATACGCTCTCGAGATCGGCTTCTCTGATAAGGAGGTTGTCATCAATTCTATCTTCAAGAAAAGGTATGCCTGGTCGGCCTTCGATAACATTGTATTGAGGGACGGTATTATCACGCTTGACTTTATCAATAACCGCATTATACAACGGGAGGTGGAAGATGATGAGGATGATGAAGCGGATGAGGATGAGTTCAACGACTACTGTAAGCGTCAATTGGCTAAAATTACTTCTTCAGCAGTAAGAGAGTAGACTGCGAGCCACGGGCTGCAAACAAAAAAGCTACGAACTTCGAAGTGATTGGTTCGAAGTCCGTAGCTACGCTCAATGTTTTTATTACGCTACCTGCCGTAATTGCTCCAACTCTCTCGACGGTATTTTTTCCTGGATCTGTGTAAAGATCACTTTGTCTTCAAACATCAGGTGTTCGTGTACCAGCTTTACAAAGGCTTCGTACAGGTAATCGCCTTCCGGCCCTTCGGGCAGCCGTTCGGCCAATACGCGGATGGTATTGTGCTCGCGGTAGAGCAGGTTGACGTATTGCTGGTTGAACTTGTGTTGTACCAGGAAAGGGATCAGTGTCTTTTCTTCGGCTTCTATGTGTTTTTGCAGGTTGTTGCGCCAGAAGTTCACCACGGCTTGCTTGGTCGTCTTATCGCTTTTTCCAGCCATGATGTTACCTAATAGCTGGGTGCAAATCTGACGATCGCTGGCCAGGTGACTTAAAAACGGTTGTAGTACGGTATTCCGTTCCATAGTAAGTCCCTCCTTTCCTATAGATACGTCAAGAATTACTCCACAAGCTATCGATGTGGAAAACTTTAACAAGCCAATGACAATAGGCTTACTTCAACGCTTTGATAATGGCTGCAAACTCTGTTGCACTGAGGGAGGCGCCGCCTACCAGTCCGCCGTCTACGTCGGGGCGTGAAAATATTTCCACGGCATTGTTGGCTTTTACGCTTCCGCCATACAGGATGGGGATGGTGTTGGCCAGTACCGGTCCATATTGTTTGGCCAGTACGCTACGCAGGTGGGCGTGCATTTCCTGGGCCTGGTCGGAGGTGGCGGTTTTACCGGTTCCAATCGCCCAAATGGGCTCATAGGCGATCACGATCTTCGAGATAGCGCTATCGGGCAGGTGGAACAGGGATTCTTTCAGTTGCTGTTCTACAAAGCTGTTCTGCGTGCCTGCTTCACGAATACCGAGGGGCTCTCCGCAGCAGAATATAGGGGTAATGCCGTATTCGAGGCAGAGGTCGAGCTTTTCGGCCAGCATTTTATTGCTTTCCTGGAAGTATTCGCGGCGTTCGCTATGTCCCAACACACAGTATTTGATGCCGATGGAGTGGAGCATTTCGGCTGATACTTCGCCGGTGTAGGCTCCGGACTTCTTATTGTAACAGTTTTGTGCTGCGATGTAGTAGTTCTGTTCGTCGGCCACTTCGCTGCTGGCCATGATCAGGTAAGGAAAGGGAACGGCAAATACTACCTGCTGGTGTTCTTTCAGCCCGATATTGGCGCCCAGGATTCCATCTAACAATTCCTCTCCCTGCTGGTAAGTGCAATTCATTTTCCAGTTAGCCGCAGCAATTTGTTTACGCATGTTTGGTTGAATTTGTTTTAAGTGTCTATGATTGCTCAAAAATATGTTTCAATTGCTTTGTTTCCGCATCTGTAAGTTGTTGATTTTTTAATTTTTTCCAGTTACTGATGTCGGACAAGGCTTTTTCAAATTCGTACCTCGATAATGCTTTGCTGCCCCAGGTGAAGCTGGGTATATATTTAGGAGTAAGTCCTTCGCCGAATATGTTGGTGCATACGCCGGTGACTGTTCCCGTATTGAATGCTGTGTTGATGGCTGCCCTGGAATAATCGCCCATAAGGAGGCCGCATTTCATGCCGGCGCGGATGTAATCTTTGGAAGGGTTGTGCCATACGCGTACATCGGTGGCATTGTTCTTCAGATTGGAATTGGAGCTACCGGCGCCGAGGTTGCACCACTCTCCTATTACTGCATCGCCCAGGTAGCCGTCGTGGGCTTTGTTGGAATAGCCGAAGAGGACACTGTTCTTGATCTCTCCGCCCACCGTACAGTAGGGGCCTATAGTAGTAGCACCATAGATCTTAGCGCCCATTTTAACCACTGCTCCTTCACCCAGGGAAAACGGGCCCCTGATAAAGCAGCCTTCCATGATCTCGGCATTTTTTCCAATGTAGATCGGGCCGGTGGTGGCGTTGAGCATACAGTGGCTGAGCTTAGCGCCTTCTTCTATAAATATGTCTTTGGCATTGATGACTTGTACGCTTTCCGGGATTGTCTGGGATATTTTATCCCGGGTCACGATCTTGAAATCTTCCCGGAGGGCCCAGTCGTTCCATTCGAAGATGTGCCAGGGGTATTGCAGTATTTTGATGGCCTCCCAGTCAGGGTCTTTCTTAAGTGTGTTATCGTCTTCCTGGAGGGAGGCTATAAATTGTTCAGAGGGGATGATGTTGGCAGCGAAAACAGCAGCTTCGGATGCGGCCACGAGGGATGCATCTTCGACTACTTTTACTTCCTGCCCCAGGAGGGCTTCCCACTTTTCGCGGATGGTAAGGATACCGATGCGGATGTCGGCTGCTGAGCGAACGAGGGTAAACGGAAATAAATGGTCGCGTACTTCTTTATCATTCAGGAATATCATAGTTAGGTATTACGCTGGTTAATGATTGGTTTTCAAATGTAATACTTATATGCAAGGGGCAGGCCAGTGTGGAGTGTAGAGTTCAGAGTAGAGAGTAGAGAGTAGAGAGTTCAGAGTGGACTTTACTTCGATTTGTCATTGACTTTAAAAAAGAATCCCTCTCCTAAGAATAGGAAAGGGAAAGTATAGCCATGAAAAACAAAAAATGTTATGCTGAAGTTAAGCTTATTTCTTCTTTTCGTAACGCTTTTTAAACTTATCAATTCTACCAGCAGTATCTACTAATACATTCTGACCTGTGTAGAAGGGGTGAGAAGTATTAGAGATTTCAAGCTTGATAAGGGGATACTCGTTACCGTCTTCAAACTTAATTGTCTCTTTTGTCGGAGCGGTAGAACGGCTTAAAAAGCTATAACCATTACTCATGTCCTTAAAAACAACGAACCGATACTTTTCGGGATGGATACCTTTTTTCATAACTCTCTGATTTAAAGGTTGTACGGATTTTGCCGTACAAGTTTTAATATTTACAAAGCCGCAAAATTACTTCCCGACTGTCTTACCGCCAAATTAAATTTAATTCCATTGATAGCCAATTTTATGGACAACAAAATTATAGTTGCAACACTAATTATTGACTAAAATCAATTCCCAGACGAACTCAATCGTTTGCATTGACTTTCTATTATAAAGATGGAAACGGGCTTCCAGGGGTTGCAGGGCGATAAGTTAAAGAATTCTAAATATGAATAGGTGTTAGCTTTTAGGATTCAGCTGTTAGCGTTGGGCAGCGGCCTACTGCCTAAAAGAAAAAAGCACCGGGTTAATATTCGTACTTACTAAAAGTTTGTACGCGTTATTAATCCAATGCTTTCTTAAAACCCGCTTTCCATGTTTAGATTTCCAGCGACTTTCTACATCTAAAATACTTTATTGTCTATAGCCATTCCAAATTTTAGCACGTTTCGATATGCACCAGTTGTGCAGATAGTTATGCACATTTGGAAGGCATGCTTCGAGTTGTTAAGGCTTTCCTTTAAAGGAATTGGGCTAAAGCCCCAGCAAAAGATTGATTATAGTATCCCGGCCCTAAAGGGACCGGGCAATTCCTTTTGCTTCGATATGCCTTGTCTTTGAATGCCTTTGCTTCGCAAGCAGATTTCTCACTGCGCCACCGCGGCATACTACTTTACAGTTGCGAATGGCTCCGTTCGAAATGACAAAGAAGGGGGAGCGCTATTTCAAGCTCATCATTCATTATGCCTGATGGCACGATTCATTTATGACTGATGGCGCGTAGCTCGCGGCTGGAAGCTCGTGGCTTATAGCTGTTTTAGCTTCTCATGTTTTCGTATTGGAGGGCGAGGCCGAGTTCGGCGCCGCGGCAAAGGGCTATGACTTCCTGGAGGTCGTCGATCTTTTTGCCGGTCACGCGCACGGTGTCGTCCATGATCTGAGCCTGTACTTTGAGACCGGAATCCTTGATGAGCTTAACGATCTTTTTAGAGTCTTCCTGCTTGAGGCCATTGCGAACGAGTACCTCCTGTTTGATGATCTTTCCGCTGGGGTAAGAGTCTTTGGAGGTATCGAATGCCTGGGGAGCTATCCCCTGCTTGTGGGCGCGATTGATCAGTACGTCTACCAGCTGGCGCATTTTCATGTCGTCTTCTGTTTCGAGGCTGATCTTAAATTCCTTTTTATCCAGCTTGATCTCCACATGGGTTCCTTTGAAGTCGAACCGGTTGGTAATTTCCTTGGTTGTAACGTTTACGGCATTGTCGAGTGCCTGGGCGTCTACTTTACTAACGATATCGAATGAGGGCATAGCAACATTTTGGGCAAAGCTATGGAATGTACGGTTATCATAATATGCTAATTTGCTGTCTGAAATCTTATCTGCCGATGGCCACTTTTGTAATGGGTGATATTCATGGGTGCTATAAGGGGCTGCTTCAATGTCTGCAACGCTCGGGCTTCGTCTATGAAAAGGATACGCTTATCCAGCTGGGGGATATTACGGACGGCTTCGACGAGGTTTTTGCCTGTGTGGAGGAGCTTATGAAGATCAGGCACCTGGTGGCCATCAAAGGGAATCATGATGACTGGTTCCAAACTTTCCTGCAAACCGGTTTTCAACCTCAGCTGTGGAGCCAGGGTGGCGAGGGTACGCTCCGCTCCTATCTTGTGGCGGCCGGTAAAGGTGATGTCATTCCCGATTATGGTCTTATTCATCCGCTGGCATTATTACCTGAAGATGTACCTACCTCTCACCGCGACTTCTTTCTCCGGCAGCGGTTATACTTTATCGATACGCGCAAGAATTGTTTTGTTCATGCCGGGTTCGACAGGGAGCTACCGTTTGCAGAGCAGCAGCCTCATATTTATTATTGGGACCGGGAGCTGTGGCTTCAGGCGCTTTCGTGGGAGGCTGGTGCGCGGGGCAAAAAAAGGCCGAGACGGTTTAAGATGGTCACTCCTTTTAAAGAGGTCTTTATCGGGCATACGCGCACCATCATGTGGGGCACTGACCGGCCCATGAAGGCTGCCAATGTCAACAACCTCGATACCGGTGCCGGCGGTGGTGGCCGGTTAACCATCATGAATGTTCAATCGAAAGAGTTCTGGCAATCTGATCCGGTGAGTGAGTTGTATGAAATTTCTTATAGGTAGTATAAAAAGATAAGGCCCCATAGACATGGGGCCCGTTAACCAAAACTAACTGCTTATGAGAAAAAATTTATAACTATTTTGATATAAGTCACACTGTTTATCTGCCTGTTTCCTCATCGTCGCGTCGCACATTTCATAAACGGCAGACAGTGTGGTTTTATTATTCTACATGTAAGAGATTCCACAACCTACAAGATATATTAGTACAATTGCTATCAGTATGATCTTTTTCATGGTTGGTTATATTATATATGACCATTTAAAAAGGAAAAGGTTGTATGATGTGGTGTTAAAGCTTTCCCAATTAGACGCAATCTTTATCATTTTGGGAAACAACATTTTTTACAATACAATCTTTGTACCATCAAAGTTACCACAAGTGGGTATATGCATCCGGGCTATTGTGTTGTATGATGTCTTTATTTTGTTGTTTCTTTTACGTTTATTCACTGCCTCCTTTTACACGATTCTGTTCGTCGCCGGCTCCACCTTTCTTACGTCCATTTGTATTTTTCAACGGTTTGCCGAAACGGTAAGTGAAGGTGAGGTTGGCTACGCGGGTATCGCGTGAATTTTTAAATCTTGCTTCTGTGTTTTCGAAGTTGATCTCTCCTTTGGGTATTTGTGTAAAGAAGATATCGCGCACGTTCAGCTTCAAAGTTCCTTTTCCTTTCAATACCTGTTTGGATATACCGGCTGACATCTGCCCGAATGGATCCAGGAGGATCTGGCCTTCTGGTCCACTGGTGCGGTACCAGCCGCTGAGTTCTGCAGCCCATCCTTTGTTGAACTTAAACTGGTTGTTGATGTTCACCATCAGGTTGCCTGCTTCGATGCTGAAGTCTTGTCCTTCGATTGTGCCGCTATATTTGGTGTAATTGTAATTGGTATAAACCATCGTTGTTAACCACTTGGCAACAGGCAACTGAACACTGATTGCGATGCCTGCGTTTTCACGTCTGCCGATATTTCCCTGGCGTACTATCGTTGCGTATCCGTTTTCGCCATTGGGCAGCTTCTCCTGGGTGAATACTTCATTGAACAGGTCTTTGGTGATGCTATAGTTCAATGTGGTAGTCAGGAAGCTTTTGAATATATGTGTTACCTCAAAGTTGTTGGAGTATTGTGGTTTCAGGAATGGGTTGCCGGCTCCATAGGTGTACTTGTCGATGAAGAACATGAAGGGGTTCAGGTCTTCATAGGAAGGACGATCGATGCGGCGGCCGAATGATACTCCAAACTGGTTTTCCTTGCTGGCATTGTAGCTAACGTATACGGTTGGGAACAATCCATTGTAGGAACGATCGAATGAAGAGTCTTTTTTATTGGGGTCGATATCGGTTTGGTCGCCTTCGAGGTTGGTGTTCTCAAAGCGCAGGCCTGCCTGTACACCCCATTTTTTATTGAGTTGCTTGTTGAAGCTCACATAGGCTGCGTTGATGTTTTCTTTGTAGTCAAAGAAGTTTGTTTTATCGATATCGGGCTGCCACTGGGCACCTACGTATTGGAAATAATTGGCTTTGTTGGTGGTGTTGACGTAGCTGCTCTTTACACCGAACTCGATCTTAGCATTGTTCTTCAAGGGGTGGCTATAATCCAGTTTTGCTGAGTAGATATTGATTGACACGGGAAGGTCGCCTTTCAGCAGCTCGTCGTATCGTTTTACCCAACCTGGTGTGTAGGTAGAGTTGATAAAATTCTGATCGTTGCTTGCATCGTAGCGGATATAATCTACATCGGCTGTCAGTTCACGGCCTGTAGAATCGAATTGGTGACGCATGTTGAGGTTCACGCTGGCGTTCTTCCATAATTCTTTAATGTAGGAATTGGCGGTAACGATCGAATCTACCTGACCTGATGGGTTCTTCAGGTAGCTGGTATTATCTCCGTCGTTTTGGGTGGGGTTGTATGCTCCGCTCAACACAACGCCGAGGGTTGTTTTGTTGGTGAGGTAATAGTCCATACCCAGCTTCAGGTTGTTGTTGCGGTTCATGCGTTTCATGAATGCGCGTTGTTCGAAGATGGCGTTGGTGGTTTTGTCGTCGTTCTTATAACGGCGGAAGATATCGAGCTGCTGGAAGTTCTCATTGTATCCAAAGCTGTAGCTGCTGAACAGGTTCACTTTTCCATCGCGGTAGTTGAGGCTAAGGCTTTCATTGTTCTTGAAATAGACTCCCTGGCCAAAGCCTACGGTGGCGTTGCCGTTGAAGCCTTTCACTTTGTTCTTCTTTGTTTTGATGTTGATGATACCTGAGTTGCCAGCCGCATCGTATTTGGCGGGCGGGTTGGTCATGATCTCGATCTGGTCGAGCTGAGAGGCCTGCATACCTTTCAGCAAGTTGGCCAGCTCGGCGCCGGTGAGGTAGGACGGGCGGCCGTCCATCATCACGATGACGCCTTGTTTTCCTTTCAGGCTGATGTTGCCGTCTTTATCTACTTGTACGCCGGGTGCTTTTTCCAGCACTTCGAGTGCGTTGGCGCCTACATTGGTAACGGACGCTTCTACGTTCAACACCGTGCGATCGATCTTCTGCTCGATCATCGGCCTGCTGGCGGTAACGGTGACCGTCTTCATTTCTTTGGACTGGGCGGCCAGGGCAACGGGGGCTACTTCTACGGCTGTTCCGGCTACTTCGAAGGCGGGGGTATATTGTTTAGTATGTCCTACGGCTGAAACCAGGAGGAGGTACTTTCCATCGGGTACGCTTTCAAACTCGAATTTGCCGGCTTTGTCGGACACGGACATTTTTACGACGGCAGAGTCTTTGGCTTTTAATAATGTGACGGTAGCTGCCTGGAGGGCGTTTTTATCTGCCCCTCCTACTGTTCCGGCTACTTTGGCTGTCCGTTGCTGGGCAAGGGTGCTAAGGCTTAAAGCGGTCAGGGTAATGGTCAATGCAAATAGTCTTGTTCTCATGGCTATACTTTTACTTGATTTAAAGTTGGCTATACTTACTTAAATACTTTGTCTCGCTAATTACAGTCCAAAAATAGGTACTATGTTATATATAGTACATTGCCAAGTGCTGAAAGGCTGATTTTATTGATATCCGGTAAATAACGGGTGACATAAGTGAGACGCACGAGCAGGAATTAGGTTACAGGATAGTTTGAGTTAGGGATGAGCGGCGGAAATTTGGGCGTTAGCGGTTGGAAATTGATTAATGGCAAGATTTACATCCCGGAATGGGAAATATAACGGGGCAAAATGGTGAGCAGGGCTGGTATGGTTGACACATGGTGCTGCAATGGCTTCTCTATGAAGCATGTATGAAGTATAGTCGCTATAACGTCGCTATAACGTCGCTGAAAGGTCGCTGTAACCTCGCTATAAGGTCGTTGAAAGGCCGCTAAAACCTCGCTGCAAGGACGCTACGAAGTCGCTGGAAGGAGTTAATATTTGAATCGAAGTAAGTATCACAAAACACGGCTAATGAGTCAAATGGAATAAATTTTACAATATGTAATATACGAAAATTTGGGCTAAAGCCCAAGAAACCTGGATTGCTAGTTCCCGGCCCTAAAGGGCCGGGCAATTCCTTTTGACTCGCCAAGGAAGAATAATCAAGATAAGGTTAGGTGAGAGTACTTCATTAGCTCACAGTTTCCTGTGCTGCTTTTCTGCGGGTAAGGAAAACATAGAGGACGATACCGCCAATCACCAGGCATGATGAGATCAGTTCTGCCTGTGTGGGCTGGAACGGAAGGTTCTTATAAGTAGTATTTACCCGAATTTTTTCTATAAAGAATCTTTCTAGTCCATTCACAATCAGATAAATAGCAAACATCGTTCCCGGCACTTTCAGGCGATAGCGGAGTGACCACAGGAGTATAAATAACAGCATACCGACTACTGCTTCATAGAAAGGTGTGGGGAAAACCGGTATGGGGAGCTGGTTGCAATATTTGGGTTCGTCGCACCCGGGAATGGGCACCCCTTCGCTGATCACATTGTGGGGGTAAGGATAGGCCACCATCCAATCGGGCACCCAGGAGGGGGCTTTTACTGATTTGTGGTGTATCTGATCCAGGGATTCGACCTGGAAGGTCTTTGTGTAAAACCGGGCATTGTTTTGCAAGGCTTGCCTGAATTGGGCTGTATCGACCAGTGCCACTTTTGATTCGGAGGTAGTGACGTAGGCGCTGTTCAGGATACCCCAGTCGCCATCGCCGGCGCTTTGGCAACCCAGCCGTCCAATGGCATAGGCGATCATGAGGCCGGGGGCTACTGCATCGCAGAGGTGTTTAAACCCGATCTTGTGTTTGCGGGCATAAAAGTATATGGCTACTGCTGCGCAGATCAACCCGCCGTAGAAGGTAAGGCCATCGAACGACAGCAGGGCTTCTATGGGGTTGGCCCAGAAGCTATCCCAATTCTCGAGGTTGTGAAATATTTTGGCGCCCAGAAAACCAAACAGGGCAGCATAGATTACCAGGTCTCCTACTCTATCGTGGGGCCAGATGCGCACCACGCGCTCTTCGGGCTTATCGAGCTTTTGCTTGTTCTTCTCCCACCACTTGATACCGGCAAACAGCAAACCGAGGCCAATGCCTATGGGCCAGTTACCTTCCGATGAGAAAATAAATGCCTGCGGATCTTCTGCCGTGGGGCTGTTGGACAGGAACAATCCTACCATTTTGTATCCGAGGATGAAGCCTAATATAAAGTTGAGGAGTATGTCTCCCATGCCGGCCGGCTTCCCTACCATGATCTTTACATCCTGGCTGGGTAATAGCCCTGCCCGCTCTCTGCGTTTCAATTCGGTTGTGAGTACCCAAGCTGCTGCCAGGAAGGAAAGTGCTACGAAAAACCCGAATGTGTTTACGAAGCGTAATCCCTTTATTTCAAGGCCGAAAAGGTCGCGGAAAGCATAGTAAAGATTGGGATACATGTATTATGGATAATTGAGATTTGAGAGAACGTTTGGGATTTGAATTTGCAATGATAAGTAAAACCTGCCAGCAATAAAAAACCCTCCCAGGAATGGGAAGGTTTATCACTATGAACAAAGCTGAATTTATCAGCGTAATTCCTTAACAGTATTCATCGAATGCTGCGATGAGGTTGTGCGCGATCATTTGCGCCGGGCGTCCTTCGATCTGATGACGCTCGATAAAATGCACCAGTTGTCCATTCTTAAATAATGCAATGGCTGGTGAAGATGGTGGATAGGGCAATAAATGCTCACGCAATTTCTTGATGGCATCGATATCAAATCCGGCAAAGCTGGTAGTAAGGCTGTCGGGTTTCTTACTGGCATTGGCTACGGCCATGAGTACGCCGGGGCGTGCCGATCCTGCCGAGCAACCGCAAACGCTATTGATCATTACCAGGGTAGTTCCTTCTTTACCTAATTGGTTGTCAACTTCTGTTGGTGTCAATAACTCTTTGAAACCATAGTCTGTCAGCTCCTCTTTCATGGGCTGCACTATTGATGCTGGATACATATTTAATGTTGTTTTTTATTTCAACTTGTTAGAACGCAAATCTACGCAAAAAGTTGACGCGGCGTTTTGGGAGGCCAGTTCAGAGTCGTGAGTAGAGAGTTCAGAGTCGCTAATATGACTTTATGGCATTTTAATTTTCCAATAACAGCCATTTAGTCAGCACAAAAGATGCTTTTCCTTACATTCTGGCGGTTGGAAGGCCTGTTTTTGGCACTGGTACATCGTTTGACAACTGTACTGTACAATTCGATTTTAAAAACATAAAAAAGTATAAGACTATGACACTCGTAAAATTCAACAACCGCCCAGTAAACAGAGTTTTCAATTCAGTATTCGATGATCTGCTGAATCAGTTTCCCACTACCTGGAAGGACAGTTCTTTGCACAATCCTCCGGTAAACATTCATGAGACTTCTGACGCTTATCATGTAGAACTGAGCGCTCCTGGTTTGAAGAAGGAAGATTTCCAGGTGAAGGTTGAAGATGGTTTATTGACGATCGGCTATGAGCAAAAGGAAGAAACAAAGTCTGAAGAATATAAGACGGTACGCCGGGAATTTTCTCAGCGCAGCTTCAAACGCAGCTTTACTGTAGAAGATCAAGTGAATGTTGACAATATTGAAGCTAAGTACGAACAAGGTGTGTTGAAGCTCCGCCTTCCCAAGAAAGAGCAAGCTAAACCCACCGTTAAACAGATTAACATTCAGTAAGGAAAGTATTAAAGAAATCTTAATTTTTTTTTCATAAGCAGTTGGTTTTGGTTTAAGCCCCATCCCGATCTCTATCAGGATGGGTTTTTTATTGTTTTGTTATTAACTTCGGCCACGATTTTATAACATGATAAGTCCAAATCCCTTGGTAAATAAAATTTTGGCTTTATTGGTATGCCTGGTTGTACCTGCAGCTTGGTTAATGGCTCAAGATCAACGGACCGACACGATTCCCAAACCTGTCGACTCGTTGTCTATTCTCCATCCTGATTCGGCTGTGGTGGAGGCCGCTCTCCGTATCAAGAATCTCAATCCTTATTTTACGCTCCACGTAGACTCTACGCTTACTTACAAGCTGGAGATCAACAAGGAGGAATCCAAGTTCTTTTGGTATCTCCGCAACTCTCCTGTAGGTCTGCGGATCAATAAGGATAATGGTACGCTCACTTTCAAGGCTGACAAATCCTATTTTCTTTCGGGCAAGCTCCGCTATGATAATGAATACCGGGTGAACCTGGGTGTTCAAAGCCTGGACAATCCACAGGACCGTGTGGACACTTCTTTTGCTATTGTATTTTATAATACGGAGATCGTTCCCGCCAAGGTAAAGCCTTCGATCAGTTCTACTATCACCATCGATGAAGGGGATACACTGGCCTTCAAAGTGCAGTGTGAATTCGGCAGTTTTCCGATCGAGAATATCACCATGCTGGCCAATCTGCCCATGAAGGGTTATACTAATGTGAAGAAATGTGAGGATGATTTTATCTGGTCGCCTCCCTTTGACTTTGTAAAGGAGACTGACCCGGGCAGGGAGCGGATCCTTTTGCTCAGCTTTATCGGCACCAACCGGTTTATGGTTCGGGATACTGCGGTGGTGAGGGTGATCATCAAGGATGCGATGAACTACCCGCTTATGCTGCAAGAGTATGGTTTGACTTATCGTAACGTAGAAAGGTATATTCTGCAATTAAAATATACGTTCGTAACCCTGGACAAGGGTGTCAAGAAGACCAAAAATGCCCGTACAGGCTTCGATATCACCAGTTCTTCCACTGCGCTGACTGGTACCATTCTCACTTCTTCTTCGAGTGCAGGTTCTCAAAAAACCGGCAAGATACTTCCCAGTGTGGGTGTGTCGCTGGTGCCTGTGAAGGAAGCGGTAGCGCCTCAAAAAGTGTTTGATCAAAACCAGGCTACTGCTGTGCGCGGGTCTATCAAGCGGCTCGAGTATATGTTGCAGGACCAGGTGCTGGTGGGTGAACGCGATCCCGACATCGTAAAAAAGACCAATAAGCTGAAGGATGAAATGAAGCAAATCCAGGTGCAGCTTATCGATGTGCCTGTGGTGCAGATCCCCTCTAATATGACTGAGAAGGAGCTGAACGATTATTTCAACAGCCGCAAGGTGCGGAAGAAGTATAGTATGAAGAAATAGGTATTAGCTTTTAGGTATTAGCTGTTAGCCCTGTTCTTCGCTGCCGGGTTTGTTTTTACTCGCATTTTTCTTTTCTTCTTGTATCGATCAGGTACTGTATTTTCCATTGGCCGTTGAAGCGGACCAACTGGAATGAATTAACGCCGCAATGGCTGAACTGGCCGTTGTAATAAAATTTATAGGGTGTCCATACGATGGCGAGTGGTCCATCTATTTTAATTGTCTCGAACTGGATCCTTTCATCGGCTGCTCCTTTTTTCTGCTTTCCCACAAAATCGGCAAAGGCGCTTACTGCTTCATTCCGGATAATGGTTTGTCCTTCTTTATTGCGGGCAATGGTTTGCAATACGGCGCTGTCGGCAAAGGCGCCTTTTACCAGGCCGGCATCGGCGGTTTTCATGCCTTCGAATAGTTGGTTGACGGCTGCTTTGACGGAGTCTTCGGCCGTTTGGGCCTGGAGTGCAGTGTTTATTGCAACAGTGATCAATACTAATAGTAGTGCTTTTCTCATAATGATCTTTTTAAGGATATATAAATATAACCGCCTGTAGCAAGCGGCTTTTCATTTTTACACCAGCGGCGAAAAGTGGTGTCTGATTTATACAAAAGAGAAATCCCGCTGCTCCGTAGAACGGAACCAGCGGGATTTGTATATGATTCCGGAAATGAATTCCGGACCCTGGTTTTAGTAACCCATGCCGCCCATATCAGGAGCGCCACCGCCATGTGCATGTGGCTCTTCTTTCTTAGGCTTGTCGGCAATTACGCACTCAGTAGTGAGCAACATACCGGCAATTGAAGCAGCATTTTCCAGTGCAATACGGGAAACCTTAGTAGGATCGATTACACCTGCGCGGAAGAGGTTTTCGTATTTCTCAGTGCGGGCGTTGAAACCGAAATCGGCTTGTCCTTCTTTCACTTTCTGAACTACGATAGAACCTTCGATACCGCTGTTGAACACGATCTGACGGAGGGGCTCTTCGATCGCGCGTTTAACGATCGCGATACCTGTTTGCTCGTCTTCGTTGGCTGCAGTCTTCAGTTTGTCCAGGCCTGCGATAGCGCGGATGTACGCGATACCACCACCGGGAACGATACCTTCTTCAACAGCAGCACGTGTAGCGTGGAGGGCGTCGTCAACACGGTCTTTCTTTTCTTTCATTTCTACTTCGGTAGCAGCACCTACGTAGAGTACAGCAACACCACCGCTCAGCTTAGCGAGGCGCTCTTGTAATTTTTCTTTATCGTAATCGGAAGTCGTTGATTCGATCTGAGATTTGATCTGGTTTACACGGGCAACGATGTCTTCTTTCTTACCTTTTCCGCCAACAACAGTGGTGTTGTCTTTGTCGATGGTAATAGAAGCTGCTGTTCCGAGGTAGCTCAGATCGGCTTTCTCCAAGGTGTATCCTTGTTCTTCGCTGATCACGATACCTTTGGTAAGAACCGCGATGTCCTGGAGCATTTCTTTACGACGGTCGCCGAAACCAGGTGCTTTAACTGCAGCTACTTTCAGGGTACCACGTAATTTATTTACTACCAGTGTAGCGAGTGCTTCGCCTTCGAGGTCTTCAGCGATGATCACTAAAGGACGGCCGCTTTGTGCAACTTTCTCCAGGATGTGGAGGATATCTTTCATAGCGCTGATCTTCTTGTCGTAGATCAGGATGTAAGGGTTTTGCAGTTCTGCTTCCATCTTTTCGCTGTTGGTAACGAAGTAAGGAGAGATATAACCGCGGTCGAATTGCATACCTTCTACTACGTCTACAGTAGTTTCAGTACCTTTTGCTTCTTCTACGGTGATAACGCCTTCTTTACCTACTTTACCGAATGCTTCAGCAATCAGTTTGCCGATTGCTTCGTCGTTATTGGCAGAGATCGTAGCAACCTGCTCGATCTTTCTTTTGTCGGTACCTACAGTCTGAGACTGGCTTGCCAGGTTAGCAACAACGGCAGTAACGGCTTTGTCAATACCGCGCTTCAGGTCCATTGGGTTGGCTCCTGCTGCTACGTTTTTCAAACCTTCAGCGATGATTGCCTGTGCCAGTACGGTAGCGGTTGTAGTTCCATCACCTGCGATGTCGGCAGTTTTAGAAGCTACTTCTTTTACCATTTGGGCGCCCATGTTCTCAATGGGATCTTCCAGTTCGATTTCTTTTGCTACTGTAACACCATCTTTAGTGATTGCAGGTGCACCGAATTTCTTTTCGAGTACTACGTTACGGCCTTTAGGACCTAATGTAACTTTTACTGCATTCGCCAAAACATCAACACCCCTTTTCATTTTATTGCGGGCTTCGATATCGAAGAACAGTTGTTTTGCCATGATATGTTTGATTTGAGAATTAGTTAATATGGATTACCACTTTGATTAAACGATTGCGAGGATATCGCTTTCTCTCATGATGAGGAGGTCGTCGCCTTCGATCTGGATCTCTGTTCCGGAGTATTTACCGTACAAAACAGTGTCGCCTACTTTAACTGTTACAGGCTCGTCTTTTTTACCGGGACCTGCAGCTACAACAGTACCACGCTGGGGCTTCTCTTTAGCTGTATCGGGGATGATGATTCCACCGGCAGTTTTCTCTTCCGCTTTAGCGGGTTTCACAATTACCCTGTCGTGAAGGGGGGTAACATTTAGCTTCTTGCTAGTAGCCATAGTTTATCTGTTTTTTAGATTTTGGTGATTTTGGTATCCCCGACATAAGTAGGCGTCGGGGGGCGGCAAAGGTAAACATATTCTATACCAAACCAGTTTTACAAGTCATTTTTTCAGCCTGGGGAGGAAAGGGTGGCAGGGTTTGGCGGGATTGCTGTCATATTTCATTCAGGTTCAATGTCAAAGTTGCAGGTTGGTTGACAGGTTAATGTGTTGAAAGGTTGAAAAGGGCTTTTGCGTCGCCGGGCACTGGTTTGGGGAACAGTAGTCGATGGTTGGACTTCATATTTCAGCATTCGGGCTTCGCTATTCCGCCGAAATCCGTTAGTTTTGCCGGTTCAAAATAAGCTCTTAGCATGATCAGTAGAAGAAACATCCGTGTGAAGGTAATGCAGGCCCTCTATTCTGTGGAAAGCCAGGAAGTCCAAGAAGTCACCGAAAAGCCGACAGACCCGTTTAAGTTACTCCAGAAACATTTTGACCAGACTCACCAACTTTTTGTATACCTGATCCACTCGCTTACTGAAGTGGCCCGTTATGCTGAGACCGATGCCCGCAACCGTGCGAGCAAGCACCTCCCCTCTTACGAAGATCTGAACGTAAATATTAAGATAGCTGGTAATGAGTTGCTGTGGAAGATACTTGAGCATCCTTCTTACAAACAGGCTGTGAAGGAAACCAGGCCCGAATTGCAGGACAACCCCGATCTGCTGCGCAAATTGTATCTCCAACTGGTTGAGACCGACAGGTATAAACAATATATAGCGGTAGCCGGCAGGGATAAGAAGGAAGAAAAGGCCATGCTCGAGTTTATCTTTAATGAGTTGTTGCTCCCCAACGAGGATTTTACGGGTTATGTGGAAGAAATTTTCACCAACTGGGATGATGATGCGGATATGCTGCGCCTGCTGGTGCAAAACTTCCTGAACAAGCCTGCCAGCTTCAACTTCCAGGAATTGATGAGTAGTGAAAAACGGCAGTTTGGCAAGGGCTTACTGGAAACTGTGCTGAACAAGAAAGAGGTAACGATGGAATACATCAAGCCCAAACTGAAGAACTGGGACCCTGAACGGATTGCTGTGCTGGATATGATCCTGATGCGGATGGGTGTATGTGAGTTCCTTTATTTTGAGACTATTCCTCCCAAGGTTACTATTAATGAATATATCGATCTGGCGAAGGAATACAGTACGCCTCAGAGTGGCCAGTTTGTGAATGGTATCCTGGATAATATTCATAAGGACCTAGTGAAGGATGACAAGATGCATAAGGTAGCTTTTAAACCTTCTTAACACAGCAGTAATGTGCTGTTAATAGTTTTGATAAAAACTTTTCCAAATGAAAACGTTACTCTTTTCGATTCTCGCAGTTGTTGCTTTATGGTCATGCAACAGTGGTAATGCCAGCGAACTTCCGAAGCCTGGTGATGTAACTTCTATTCAATGGATCGACTCCGTGAAGAACGTAGGTCCCGTGAATGAGGGCCAGGTTGTAGACATCTCTTTCCGATTCAAAAACACTGGTAATAAGCCTTTGGTGATCCAGGATGTAAAGGCCAGCTGTGGCTGTACTGTGGCAGAGCGCCCCGAAGCTCCTATCGCCCCCGGCAAGGAGGGTGAGATCAAAGCTTCTTTCAACAGCCAGGGCCGTCCGGGTATGAACAACAAAACGCTGACTGTATATGCGAACACAGGCAGTGATGAGCACAAGCTGAACTTCTCTGTGGAGGTGAAGCCCAAACCTACAGAGGCGCCCAAGCAGTAATCTTTGCTTAAAGCGGGAGTTATGTTACCCGTTTGCCGTATCTTGCGCCCCTGTCCGTTAATTTTTAAACATTTTTAAAACAGATATACAAAATGACATCTTTAGTTGTTTTATTACAGGCACAGGGTGCAGGTGGCGGTACCTTGCAACTCGTTCTGCTGGGTGGTATGATCCTCATTTTCTGGTTGTTCATGATCCGTCCGCAAGCTAAGAAGGCCAAGCTGGCTAAGCAATTCCAGGAGAATTTGCAAAAGGGTGAAAGAATTGTAACTATTGCCGGTATCCACGGTAAGATCAATAAGGTAAATGAAGATGGCACTATCGATCTGGAAACCAGCCCCGGCAGCTATATCAAAATAGAAAAGAGCGCTATTTCTGTTGAGTGGACTAACAACATCAATAAGAGAGACGCTGCTGCTACTAAATAAGTGATTACTTTAATGTAATTATATAGCCGGATGATGTCATCCGGCTTTTTTTATATTTGTCATCTTATGGCTTTACGTATTGGTCTTACAGGTGGCATTGGTTCCGGCAAAAGCACGGTGGCCAAAGTGTTTGAAACTTTGGGCATTCCTGTGTATTATGCCGATGATGCTGCAAGGCGTCTTATGAACGAGGACGACCTGCTAAAAGAGCAGATCAAGCAGCATTTTGGCGCCGCCACGTATCCCGACGGAAAGCTGGACCGTAAATATCTTGGCAGCATCGTTTTTAATAATCCCGCCAAACTGGAATTAATCAATTCGCTCGTTCATCCTGCTACCATCCGCGATGGGGAGTTGTGGATGGAAAGGCAAACTACTCCTTACGCTATCAAGGAGGCTGCTATTATCTTCGAAAGTGGCTCTCAATCCAGTCTTGATTATGTGATTGGCGTATCGGCTCCCGACGCGCTACGTATTCATCGCACCATGCAACGGGACCATATTACCCGTGAGGAAGTAATCGCGCGCATGGGTAAGCAGATCAAGCAGGTGATCAAAATGCGGCTCTGTGATTTTGTGATCGTGAATGACGAACAAAACGCTGTTATTCCGCAGGTGTTGTCACTGCATGATAAATTACTTACTACGGCCCGCCATCCTGCACTATCCTGATTGTAAAATCATCTCTTTCAGCCTTTTATTAACAAAATTTATCCATTTTCGTAAGAAATTTTTCCGCTTTGCGGTGCATTGCCTAACTTATGTTCAAATAAATGATTGCTATGCACCGAAGAAATTTTCTGCAGCAATCCGGTAGCCTTATCGCCGGATCGCTGATTGCCGAATCTGTACTGGGCAACGAAAACCTTACCGCTCCTTTTGCCAAAAAACGTATTGCCATGGTAGGTACGGGTGTACGTGGTATCGGCATGTGGGGCAAGCCTGTGATCCAGGAATTTGCCGATCATGTTGAATTTGTTGGTTTGTGCGATATCAACCCGGGCCGCGTGGAAACTGCGAAGAAAGCGCTGGGCCTCTCCTGCCCTACTTTCACCGACTTCGATAAAATGATGAAGGAATTAAAGCCCGACAAATTGCTGGTGATGACTGTTGATGGTACGCACCATGAGTTTATTATCAAGGGTATGGAATATGGCGCCGACATCATTACAGAAAAGCCCATGACCATCGATGAAGCAAAATGTCAGGCCATTCTCGATGCTGAAAAGAAAACCGGCAAGAAGGTAACGGTGACTTTCAACTATCGTTACTCTCCGCACCGCCAAAAGATCTACGAGTTACTACGCAATGATACTATCGGAAAGATCACTTCCGTGGACTTCCACTGGTACCTCAATACCTCGCATGGAGCCGACTATTTCCGCCGCTGGCACCGCCTGCGTAAGAACGGGGGTTCTCTGTTGGTGCATAAGGCTACCCACCACTTCGACCTGCTGAACTGGTGGATCAACTCTGAGCCCGAACAAGTTTTCGCCTACGGGGCACTTGAGCATTATGGAAAGAATAATTCATTCCGCCATACGCACTGCCGTCCCTGCCCACACAAGAAGGAGTGTAAATTCTACTGGGATATGACGAAGAATAAAAGCCTGATGGAGTTGTATGCCGACAATGAACAATATGATGGCTACCACCGTGATGGCTGTGTGTGGAAGGAGGATATCGACATTTTCGATAAGATGGCTGTGCAGATCCGCTATGCCAACAAAGTGCAGGTGAGTTATTCGCTCACGGCTTACTCGCCTTATGAGGGTTACCGCATTGCTTTCAATGGCACCAAGGGCAGGATCGATACATGGATCAAAGAAAGTCAGCCCTGGGAAGAGGAGCCTTATGATGAGATCCAGGTGACGGCTAATTTTGGCAAGCGGGAGATCATCCGTGTTCCGAATAATGAAGCTGGCCATGGTGGCGGTGATACGCGTTTGCGGAAACAGGTGTTTACGCCGGGCGCCGATCCTTACCACCAATCTGCCGGTAGCCGCGATGGGGCTATGTCGTGTCTTATTGGTATTGCTGCCCGCAATAGTATCGATACCGGCAAGCCGGTGTCTATTGCCGATCTGACTTCGCTGAAGCCGAAGGAGGCAAGGGTTTAATTTATTAATTATTTGTTTGATACGCACAGCTTGTAATGGGCTGTGCTTTTTTGTTTAAAGTGGATTGGGCTAAAGCCCATCGAAAATTGGTGTGCCTTTCTCCCGGCCCTAAAGGGCCGGGCAATTCCCTATACATTGATATGCCTTTGCTTCGAATGCTTTTGCTTCGCAAGCAGATTTCTCACTGCGCCGTTGCAGACTGCTATTTACAGTCGCGAATGGCTCCGTTCGAAATGACAAAGAAGGGTGAGCTACATTCGAAATGACAGTGTAAAGGACTATATTTATTCCCTAAAATTTCCTGCATGAGAAAATCTCTTATTGCTCTGCTGTGCGGCTTAGTACCCCTATTGGCCGCAGAGGCGCAGCAAGACTACAGTAATTATCAACAATTGTCTAATCGCGTACAGGCTTTATCCAAGCAGTACCCACAACTGGCTACCGTAAAATCTATCGTCAAGACTACCGGTAATAAGGATGCCTGGATGATCTCCATTGGTAGTGGCAACATCGCCTCCAAACCTGCCATCGCCATCGTGGGTGGCGTGGAAGGCAGCCACCTGCTGGGCACCGAGCTGGCCATCGGTTTTGCCGAGGACCTGCTGAAAGGCAGTGGTACCGACAGCATCAAAGCATTACTGAGCAAGACCACTTTTTACGTATTTCCCAATATGAGCCCCGACGCCACGGAGCAGTTTTTTGCCAAGCTCAAATATGAGCGTCAAGGCAACGCCACCGAGACTGACGATGACCGCGATGGTAAAGTGAATGAGGATGGTTATGATGACCTCGATGGAAACGGCAAAATTTCCTGGATACGGATACCTTCTCCGCTCGGTAATTACAAGCTGCATCCTGATGATGCGCGTGTCTTGATCAAGACTGATGTTTCCAAGGGCGAAAAAGGCACTTACCTGCTTTTGAGCGAGGGCATCGATAATGATAAGGATGGCCAATTTAATGAAGATGGCGAAGGTGGCGTGTGGTTCAATAAGAATTTTACTTACAAACATCCTTCTTTCTCTCAAGGTGCTGGTGAATTTCCCGTATCTGAAAAAGAATCAAGGGCTATTGCCGATGTATTGTTTGATCTGCCTAACGTATATGCTTTGATCAGCTTTGGCAGTAACAACAATCTTTCTACTCCCGTGGCTTACAATGCCGGCGCGGCCAATCAACGTATTGTTGCAGGCTATCTCGAAGCTGATGCTAAAGCCAATTCACTAGTATCTGAGTTATATAATAAGGTAACCAACATGAAGGATGCACCTAAGACAACGCCTGCCGGTGGTGATTTTCTTTCATGGGGTTATTATCATTATGCGCGTTATAGCTTCAGTACTCCCGGCTGGTTTGTACCCAAGGCTAAACCAGATACTGCCAAGAAGGAAAAGGCTTTATCAGTTGATGATCCTACTGCTAATTACCTACGCTGGGCAGCTCAGCAAGGTATTACCAATTCTTTTACGGAATGGAAGGCAGTGCAGCATCCTGACTTTGCCGGCAAGACCGTGGAAGTGGGCGGTGTCGATCCTTTCGTATTGATCAACCCTCCTTTCAAGTTCGTTGCCGATATTGTAAAGAAGCATACTGATTTTGTGGTAAAGCTGGCTGCTTATCAGCCTGAGCTCGATATCCTGAATGTGAAAACAGAGAAGCTGGGCAACGGTCTTACCCGTGTGACGCTCGAAGTTGCCAACAAGGGTTTACTGGCTTCTCATACGAAACTGGGTGAAAGGAGTTACTGGATCAAACGTATTCAGGTGAAGGTTAATACTACCGGTAATCAATCTGTGATCAGCGGTCGTAAGGTTCAACTGTTGAATACACTGGAAGGGCTCAGTTCTCAACAGCTTACCTGGCTTATTAAAGGCAGTGGCAAGGTAACTATTGAAGCCGGGAGCCCGACTACCGGTTCTGCGACTACTAACATCACTCTCTAAATCTGACTATTTATGAAACTCAATATAAACGCTTTTATTTTTTCTTGTGCTGCTGTAGTGGCGGGCATGACCGCGCATGCGCAACAACCTAACCAGGTATTTAAAGGAGCCGGCAGTCCAGTGAATCCTAAAGTACCTATGAGCTGGAACAGGTATAATGATCATGCAGGCATTTCCGATATCTGTAAAAAGATCGCTGCTGCGCATCCTGATCTCTGCAAGCTGGAGTCGATCGGCAAATCTTTTCAGGGTCGCGATCTGTGGTGTATGACCATCAGTGATTTCAAAAAGGGTGGTGATGTAAACCGCAAACCTGCTATGTATATCGATGGTAATATTCACTCGAATGAAGTGCAGGGTAGTGAGTTTGCGCTGTACACTGCGTGGTACCTCACCGAATCATTTGGCGATGTGAAGTACATCCAGGAGTTACTGGCTGATAAAACTTTTTATATCGTTCCTACCATCAATCCCGATGCCCGGGACAACTTCTTTCATGAGGCGAATACTGCCAGTTCTCCCCGCTCGGGCCTCATTCCCGTAGATAATGACCGTGATGGCGCCGTAGATGAAGATGGCTATGACGACCTAGACAAGGATGGCCACATCGTGATGATGCGCCGCAAAAATCCCAATGGCCGCTGGAAGCAGGATGCTAAAGATCCCCGCCGCATGGTCCAGGTAGGTCCTGAGGAGAAGGGCGACTATGAATTGCTGGGTCAGGAAGGTATTGACAATGATGGTGACGGCCTCGTGAATGAAGATGGTTATACTTTCGAATATGACCCTAACCGTGACTGGGGCTGGGGATGGCAGCCTAACTATATTCAGGGTGGCGCTTATAAATATCCTTTCTCTTTGCCTGAGAACAGGGCCGTGATGGAATTTGTGATGAAGCACCCGAATATCGCTGCTGCTCAATCTTATCACAACTCCGGTGGTATGATCCTTCGTGGTCCCGGCGGTCAGGAAGATGTGGGTACTTATAATGCCAATGATGTGCGTATTTATGATGTGCTGGGCAAGAAGGGTGAAGAGTTGCTACCCGGTTATCGCTATTTAGTCGTTTATAAAGATCTTTATTCCGCTTATGGCGGTGAGCTTGATTGGTTTTATGGTGGCCGGGGTATTTATACATTCTCTAATGAGTTGTGGACTTCTTACCTGATGTTTAACAAGGGGAATGACGATGATGACAACTCTGGCGTAGATCCCGCCTATCAGTTTGACCGTTATTTATTATTTAAAGATGCTTTTGTAGAGTGGCATGAATATAATCACCCGCAATATGGAAAGATCGAGATCGGTGGCTTCAAGAAGAACTTTGGCCGCATGCACCCCGGCTTCCTGATGGAGAGTGATGCGCACCGCAATATGTCGTTCAGCATCTTCCATTGTTACCAAACGCCGAAGTTGTCTATCGACTCTATTGCTGAAAAAGACCTGGGTGACGGCTTGCGGGAGATCACTGCGGTAATTGCCAACGAACGTATCATCCCTACACACGCCAGCCAGGATCTGAAATTCAAGATCGAGCGTCCGGATTATATCAGCTTAACAGGTGTGAAGGTATTGGCAAGCATGGTGGTTGACAACCGCGATCTGAATATCACCACTGAACAGCAAACTAATCCTTCGACTATCGAGGTTGCCAATATTGGTGGTCAAAGTACTGTTACCGTTCGGTGGATCGTGCAGGGCAGCGGGAAGTATACGATCGCTGTTGATAGTAAGAAGGGCGGATTGGTGAGCAGGACAAAATAGCTTCGAGCAGCGAGCTTTGAGCTACGAGCAAATACACTTTTGAGACGCACAAGTCAGAGGCTTGTAAATAGGCTCACTCGCCAGAGGCGAGCGAGTGAAATGCACTTTTGAGATACCTATGAATGTCATTGAAACGATACATCTTTTTCCGGTGCTGGATCAGAAGCTGGTCGAGCTGTTGCGGTCGTTGACGCCGGAGGAATGGAACCGGCCTACGGTGGCAAAACTGTGGACGGTAAAGGATGTAGCTGCTCATATTCTTGATACGCATTTGCGTACGTTGTCTATTGCCCGGGATGGTTATTTCGGTGACCCTCCGGGCAATATTCAATCTTACCAAGACCTGGTCGATTATCTGAACAGGGTGAATGCCGACTGGGTTGCGGCTTGTAAACGCCTTAGCCCGGCCGTGTTGACCGACCTGCTGGAAGAGCATTGTGCCAAGGCAAGTGCCTATATGGCTACACTCGACCCTACTGGCAATGCCATCTTTTCTGTTGGTTGGGCCGGTGAGGCTGTATCGGCCAACTGGTTCCACATTGCGCGTGAATACACGGAGAAGTGGCACCACCAACAGCAGATCCGCGATGCAGTGAATAAACCGGGGATCATGACCGCGGAATTATATCATCCTTTTCTCGATACCTTTATGCGGGCATTGCCTTTTACTTATCGCAATACGCCGGCTGCAGAAGGCACCGTATTGCAGTTTACGCTTACGGGTGAAGGTGGCGGCGATTGGTACCTGATCAAAAAGACTGCAGGCTGGGAACTAGTTCAAAAGCCTGCCCCCTCTCCTGCCGCGTATACGACTATCGATGGCAGCATTGCCTGGAAGTTGTTTTCCAAGAGCTGGCGCCGGCAAGATGTGTTGCAGTATGTTAGCATTGATGGCAATCAGCAGTTAGGTAATGTGGTGTTGGATATGGTTTCTGTAATGGCATAAACATTTGTTTTATGAATAAAGTCAACCTTGCAGAGAAGTTTGCTACTTTTTCGGAGCACTGGAGTCCGAAGATCGTGGGTGAGTTGAATGGTCAGCATGTGAAACTGGTGAAGTTTCAGGGGCCTTTTACCTGGCATCATCATGAGCATGAGGATGAAATGTTCCTGGTAGTGAAAGGATGTTTTATTATGGAGTTCCGGGATAAGAACGTCGTGCTTAATGAAGGCGAATTTCTTATTGTGCCGCGTGGTGTAGAGCATCGTCCCAATGCACCGGAAGAAGTAGAGGTGTTGTTGTTTGAACCGGCAGGCACGCTTAATACGGGTAATGTGGAGAATGAGTTTACGAAGAAGAACCTGCAAACATTGTAAGTTCTGCAGACTCTCCCTCTAAACACGTTTTCAACACATTTTTGCTTCGATAGCAGATTTCTCACTGCGCCATTACAACCTGCTCTTTACAGTCCCGAATGGCTACGTTCGAAATGACAGAAAGGATGATCACTGTTTCAATGGTAATACAATTACGAAGGTAGTTCCTACGCCTTCTTTACTGCGGGCGGTGATGATGCCGCCGTGTTTTTCGATGATCTTACGGGTGATAGCCAGGCCGATGCCCGTGCCTTCGTATTGTTCCTGCGTGTGCAGGCGCTGAAACAGGGTAAATATCTTGGCCAGGAAGCGTTCGTTGAATCCTATTCCATTATCGCTTACTTCGATGCGACACCAGGTGCCCATCGCATCTTCGGCTGCATCAAATGAACGGGATACTATCCGCTGGGCACTTATACGTATCTGGGGCACAACTTCCTTGCGTGTAAATTTCAGTGCATTGCTGATCAGGTTCTGGAATACCTGACGCATTTGTCCTTGCACTCCCTCAATCATGCAGAGGTTTTCCACCTTAACTTCTGCTTGCTTATCTGCCACCACCACTTCGAGGTCGGACAATATTTCCTGTACGGTAACTGTAAGATCGATCGTCTCAAATACTTCTGTCTGTGAGAGTCTTGAATAGTTCAGCAAATCTTCGATCAGCCGCATCATCCGTTGGGACGATTTGATGATCCGATTTACCAGGTCGGATGCTTTAGACTCTTTATCTTTCAGGTAAGAGTCTTTGATCATATTACTGAAGATATAGATCTTACGTGTGGGCTCTTTCAGGTCATGGCTGGCCACGAATGCGTATTGCAACAATTCGGTGTTACTTTTCTCCAACTCTTTATTGGCCAGTTGCAATTCTTCTGTTCTTTCTTTCACCCGCTGTTCCAATATATCTGTAGCTACTTTACGTTCATGGATCTCGAGAATATTGCCTACCCAAAGGCTCAGGTCGTTGCTTTCGTTCATCATCGGCCTTGCCTGGAGTTGTTGCCAACGGTATTGTCCATCGAATCGGCGCATGAGGAGTTCTATGGAGAATTCTGTTTTGTCCTGTAATGCTTTTTGCCAGGCGCCCTGATAGGCTCCTATGTAATCCGGATGGATACAAACTTCCAATCCTTTCTCGAGCATTTCTTCTTCACTGACGCCTGTGTATTCAGGAAACTGGAGGTTGGCAAATTCCATGGCTCCTTTTGAGCTGGCAGTCCACACGATCATGGGTATGGAGTCGGCCAGGAACTCTTTCTGTTCACGGTTTACCAATGCGCTTCGTTCTGCCTCGCGCAGGCTCGTAATATCCATCATGCTGCCCAGCATGCGGAATGGGGTACTGTATTCATCCTGCAGCAGGTTGCCGCGATCCAATATATGTGCATAAGTTCCGTTTCCTTTGAGGAAACGGTATTCTACCGACCACTTGTTTTCTTTATTGTTGATGATCTTGTTGAATAGCTCGTTCACACGTGTTCTATCTTCCGGGTGAATGCGTTGCACCCAGAAACTACGCAATAAGGGTACTTCTTCTTTGTTGTATTCAAATAACTGGTAGAAGGTATCGCTATACCATATTGTATTGTCGGTGAGGCTCCAATCCCAAATGGCATCATTGGTGGCTTGTGAAATAAGGCGGAAGCGTTCTTCACTACCTGAGAGCTCGCGTGTACGCTCTCTTACTTTCTCTTCCAGCTCCCGGTTCAATTGTTTAAGGGTATCCTTGGCGATCACTAACTCACTGTAGCTTTTGCGCAGGCGTTGCTCTGCATCTTTCTTTTCTGTTATATCTGTATAGGTTATGATGATGCCATCCATCATTTTTACGGCTATCATTTCATAGATCACCGCCTGATCGCCCAGTGTGATATTGCATTCGTCGTGGTATACCTTATTGTCTTCTACTACCTTCACCAGTTTATGGAACAGACCATTGTGGCAGAGGTGTGGAAAGTCGTATTTCAATGAATGGCCATTGACGCCGGGACTATTATATGCCAATAAAGCATCGGCCGCCTTATTGGATGTCAACAGGTGGAAGTCGGCAATTTCGTTGGATGCGCTTCGCTGAGACCTGAATGCTATAATGGCATTGAGGGTGGAGTTGAATATACCTGATATAATATTGTCCAGGCTCTTGATCATGGATATATCGATAAAGGAGATTACTGCTCCATCGATCTTTTTATCTGAACGGATGTATGGGAAAACACGCATCACGGCACTGGTACGGTTATTAAGCCGCACTTCTTTCTCTATAAATTTCTTTGTTTTGAGGACGGACTTGATGTCTACCACCAATGTGCTGTGCTCGATATTGTTGGAGATGTGATCGATCGGGCGGCCGATATCTGTCTCAATCAGGTTGATCATTTTTACGGCGGCCGGGTTGAACTTTCGGATGCGCATATCTGCATCTACAAAGACCTGCCCAATATCTGTACTGCTAAAGTAGTTGTTGAGGTCATCGTTCAGCTCGATCAGCTCTTTGATCTTCAGCTGGTGTTCGGTATTGAGGGTGTGCAACTCCTCGTTCAATGACTGTAATTCTTCGTTGGAGCTTTGGAGTTCTTCGTTGGCGCTCAATAGCTCTTCATTCGAACTCTGCAGTTCTTCGTTGGCAGTTTCCAGCCCTTCAACTGCTATCTGGAGGTTCATCCGGCTTTCCTGTAGTTCTTCCTGCAACTCCAGTATCAACGTCTGGCTATCGGGTGTGAATTGCTGACGTGACACTTCTGTGTCGTCGGTTACCGTGTCGGTCGTTTCCCATAGTACTACCAGTGTATAAGGGCTTTTCTCTGGTGGGTATGGGACAATGATGGCATTGATCAATACCGGCTGATCATCTCTACGGGCACGAATGGCTCTTGTTCTTATTTTCTTGTTGTCTTTCCAGGCCTTGCGCACGGCAGTATTCATAGCCACTGCCAGCTCGGGCAGGAGCATCTTTAGCATGTTGAAATTCAACCTGCGTTCCGGTAAGGACAGGTAGCGGGTAAAGTCCCCTACTGCGTCTTTTACTTCGTATTTGCGATCGATGTATAGTGCTGCGTATTTGTTTTCATCGGCCATCAGGTCTTTGAATGCTTCTGCCAACGTCAGGTTGTCCTGCTTTTTACTGAACGCGGGCAGCAATGGCATCTCTACTTTGGTTAGCGGAGTTGCACTGCGAGACGAACGTACCGGGTTGTATGATGAACTGGCGTACGGTTGTTTTCTCAATCCCAGCTTTCTGAATACCTTCCATTTCCCTTCTGCTTCAACATAGTTCTCTTTCAGGGTGGACAAATGCTCACTCGTGCCCAGGAACAGAAATCCATTTACGCGCAGGGAAAAGTCGAGTATCTCCAATACTTTTTGCTGCAGGGTGCCGTCCATGTATATCAGCATGTTGCGGCAGCTTACCAGGTCGTTGTGTATGAAAGGGGGATCTTTCAGGACATTGTGCCTGGCAAATACAACGCTTTTCCGAATGCGCGGAATGATAATGTATTTTTTGCCTTCTTTCCTGAAGTATTCTTCCAACAGGTCTTTGTCAATGTCTTTTTCTATGGACAAAGGATATGCTCCCTTTCCTGCATATTCTATGGCTGCTTCATCGAGATCGGTAGCGAATATTTTTATATCCAACTGCAGGTTGTGGTCTTTAATGTATCGATCAACCAGCATGGCCAGTGAATAGGCTTCTTCTCCCGTGCTGCAGGCATTCACCCATATTTTGATTAGCTCTCCGGGTTGTTTTGTCTTCACTACTTCCGGCAACACTTTAGTGCTGATGGCATTGTAGGCGTCTTTATCACGAAAGAAGCGGGTGACGCCTATCAGGAAGTTCTTGTATAATGCGTTGGACTCCTCAGGGTTTTGTGTGAGGTAGGCTAAGTACTCTTCGATGGTGTTGAGCTGCAGGCGCGACATCCGTTTTTCTACACGCCGCATAATAGTTGCCGGCTTGTATGCCTGGAAGTCGTTGCCTGTATTGAGTTTAACCAGGTGGATGATCTCCTGCAATTGTTCTGCTTGTGTTTGCGGCACCTTATGGCCGTTATCACGTAATATATCTACGTTGGCATAGTTGATGATCTCTGCCGGCATTTGCGCAGGTGATAATACAAAGTCGGCACTCCCGCCGTTGATGGCGCTATTGGGCATGCCATCGAAGCGGGCTGTTTCCGGCGTCTGCACCAGTACCATACCTCCGGCTTTCTTGATGGCATCGACTCCTCTTGTTCCGTCAGACCCTGTACCCGACAGGATAATGGCTATTGCCTGCCTGCCTTTATCGCGCGCCAGGGAATGTAGAAATGCGTCGATGGCTGTATTGGGTGTTTTATCATGTGATTTTTGGACCAGCTGCACTTTTCCGTGCTTGATGGTCATTACTTTATTATTGGGTATAACGTATACACATCTTTTTTTCAATACCACATTGTGCTCGGCTTCCAATACATTCATACGGGTATGTTTGGATACCAATTCTACGAGCAGGCTTTTGTAATCGGGCGACAAATGTTGTATGATCACAAAGGAAAAGTTCCCGGCATCTGGCATATTATCGAAGAATTCATGGATGGCTTCCAATCCTCCTGCCGACGCGCCTATGGCAATCACATACCCTGATTCATTCAGGGGTTCTTTTACCGCTCCATTGCTATTGCTACTTTTATGTATACCGTTTTGTCGTTTCATTTTTGTTAAAATGCGTGCTTCTTAACCATGTATTCCAACACGAAATTCCTGAACGTTTCTGCCATCTCTAACTCATACGACTTCCATGCCAGCGAGGTGTGTTTAACTGTCTGCTGCCAAACGGCAAATGAGTTACGGGGGTGATAATGAATGTTATCTGCTTCAAAAGTAATTGCCCCGGAAGGATCTCCACCCCAATTGATGGATTGTATTACTTCGGGCCTGAAGGCGATGATGTATTCGCGCTTCTCGGGATTGATGGGCAGACATAATATACCGCTGCCGACATTGGCAAAGTTTGCAGCTTCATCATAGACCAATGGCAGGCTGTCCTGGTGGTATAATTTAGTGATATTGTTACTAAAGAGCCATAATGCCAATTCCCTGATCTCGTTCTTAGCGGGCGTGACACCAATTGTATCCACTCTTTTTTCTGAGAGTATGACTGCTCCTTTTGCTCCCAGCATATCAAGGACTGTAACCGGGTGCTGGGTAAGTCCTTCGAGCAGATCATCACTTTTATATACTTGTTCCACCAGTTTTGCATATACTTCCTGCAAGGATGCCAAAGCATTGAATCTTTCTTTGTTGAGCAGTGAAGATACTTTTCCTGATATTATGTTGGATAAAAATTCCAGTACCGCACAGGTTTCGAATGACAGGTATCTTGGTGTACGGTGATGACAGGACATCAGTCCCCACAGTTTATCGTCTTTAATGATACGGATGGACATGGAGGCCATGATCTTCATGTTCTTCATGTATTCCAGGTGAACGGCAGCAACTGCACGTTTATCGCAGTCGGACAGGTCGGTAAAGTTTTGTGTTACCGGATTGATCACCGGGTATAATCCCACTGGTTGTGCATCGCGGTTTGGAATGAGCCGGTAAGGATTGCGCAGGTACAGGTTGCGTACCTGCTGCGGAATATCTGAGGCAGGAAATGTAAGTCCGAGATAGCTATCCATTCCTTCTTCCATTACTTCTGCGAGGACTGTACCATTCCAATTTTCATCGAACCGATAGACCAGGACTTTATCAAAGTCAGACACGCGTTTTATTTCTGCAGCAGCAATCTGACAAATCTCTTGTATATCTCCGGCCTGCTCCATAGCTACCATGGCATGTTTCACATCGAGGTAGATGGTGGTGAAAGATGTTTCCTGGAGCTGCTCTGATTCCAAGTCCAGCTCAATGAGCAGACAATCTTCTTTTCGATGGATCATGGCCAGATAGTCCTGTTGTATGTTGCCCTGGTGAAAGGTGAGCGTATAAGGCAATTTTTGGGGCTGGGTACCTTCAAATTTTTTTTTCACATCGGTGAGTTGGGCAGGCGTCACATATTCTGTCAAGAAGGTTTCAACCAGTTCAGGGGCACTTTTTTGTAGAATTTTTTCTACGTTTTCACTAGCCTGTTGAATGGAAAAGTCGTTATAATTGACCACCAGCAACACAGCGTGGGGCTGAATAAGATTGATCTTATGTAAGGGCAGGCTCCCGCAAAAGGTGGAGTCATAGTTTTTTTTACTCATTCTTTCTTACCTGTTTTGATTGTTTTTTAACCAATGATGGAAGGATTGGAAGGTGTCGTTAGCCCCATTTATGAGGGCCGTACGCTGTTCGTCGCTGGTAATAAACCCGTTCGTATACTGCTTAAAACGCTCCCATTTTTCCATCGTTTCTGTACCATATCCCTGGAAAAACTGCAGGGTATTATCGGGTAATCCGGCAATTTTTCCTTTCACCATTTTTGCAATTATAGAACCGCCCAGGGTAGATCCTTCAAATACATACATCGCGCCCAAAGCCGCAGCTGTATTGGTTATGGTGGGAAGTTGAGTACAAAGCGGAATGCTGGTTTTGTCCGGCTGCAGGGCGTCGATATCCTGCTGCAAAAGGTTGGATTTACGTCGCTCGCTCAGATCGGGTACCACCTTTTCGACCAGGGGCAGCATGTTGCTTTCGAGTGGTTGGTAAAACCCGTAAAAGGATTGGAGAAGATTGGTGTATTGATCGATGGACTGCATGGATTTGATCTCCTGCACCATCCATTTTTCGAGTTGCTGGTGTAGCGGTAAAGTCTCTTCCTTTAACCGGTCGGTAACCATTGGACGAGGGGGTTATTGTTTTATGAAATAGATTTCCGGCGGGTAATATTTCATAAACAATGCCATTTTTGAGAATGGCAGTCCGGGGTCGCGATCATCCTCCTGTATTGGCTCCCGCCACCTGGTAGTCTCCTGGAGGCCTTCCCTGGTTTTTACTGTTTTTGTCATGTATGCATTTGTACAGTTCGTGGCGCTGCCCACCAACGGCAAACACTTTGCGCATGCGCTCCCGCTGTCCTTTGGTGAAGAGGTACATGGCTTCGTCATCTACATAATCCATGAAGTTCATGAACATGTTGCTATGGCCGCAGGATATCTGGGGATATGTCGGGCTTCCAAAATAGCGCGTACTGGCGCTGGGGGTATCGTCTACAAAGTCGGTGGCACCGCAGCCATCGAACTCTCCAAAGATGTGCACCAGGTTGAGCCAATGTCCTATTTCATGGGTGGCTGTACGTCCCAGTGTGTGCCCTGGGGTTAATGGCCCTACCGTTCCGAATGCACGGGGATCGATGATCACGCCATCTATTTGTGCGTCGGCGCCGGGGTAACTTGAATAGCCGGCCAGGCCCAGTGCTCCAGCGGGGTCAGACATTTCGGCTACCCATATATTGAGGTAGCGATCTGCCGGCCATGCATCACTGCCACCATCTTCGGTATGGAACAGTTTTAAATCTTCTACCGGTATATTACCTGAAGGATTGTTGCCGTTCCACCCATCTACCGGTGTGGCCACCCTGATGATGCCATTGGTGGTGTGGCCAGCAGGGTCTTTATCTGCCAATATGAATTCGATCCCCGCATCTGCTGCGAGGGAAACGAACTCTCCTGGTATTTTCACCTGGTCTGCATTGGCCTTCCGGAAGTCGGCATTGAGCACGGCCAGCTGTGTATTGATCTTTTCTGCCGATATATTAAATTCTTCTTTAGTATAGAGTACATGTACTACCACGGGTATCCGAACAACCTCTTCTTCGGGAATGGTCGTTGGGACAGGAGGTTCGGGACTATGGCCGGGCTTTACGCATCCTCCTATTATCAGCGTGACTGATATTACCAGGGGAATTATACATAGGCGAGGACAGCAGGTTTGGGTCATGATCAGGGTTGTTGGGAATGCAGGGTATTTCTCTTGTGTCAAACGCTCCAGGCTCTTCTGCAAAATAAGCAGTTATGACCAGCTTTTGATGAAATTCGCTGCTTGTTTGTTTACGTTAGATAAGAAATTATAATTGACCGGTTGTACCTCCCCACTCTTCCGGCGCCAGGTCGGCTATAGACTGAGAGAATGTCCAGATGTGACCGCCAATATCTTCGATGGTGTATTGCTTTTCTCCATAGGGATAATCAGTTGGCGCCTGCAGGATGTTTGCACCCTGTTGTTTTGCGTGCTCATAATGGGTTTCTACATCAGCTATGCGTACCATGATGGAGTGTGCCGGTGTATTTACAGTTGCCGCGGTGTTGCTTTGCCCCGCATCAACCGGGCGTTGCTGCGTTAGCGCAACGGCACCATCGCCGAATGCCATTTGCGCCCTGTGAGTGCCCACCCGCCAGCGTTCAGTGAAACCGAAAGTTCTGTGCAACCATTCGATGGCTTCCGGTACACTGGGATAGCCCAATACAGGGATGATGGAACAGGAAGGCATGGTGCGGTTGACCGGTAGCTGATGTGTTGGCTTATCCATGTGACTAAGTTACCTATTCAGCTGATTTTTTAAATACCTTTAGCAAAACAAAAGATCATGAGAGCATTTTTAGGCATGGGGCTTTTAGGAGCCAATTTTGTACAGGCTTTACTCAAGAAGGGCGTACCGGTAAATGTATGGAACAGGACTGCCGCCAAGGCTACCGCGCTGGAAACAGCCGGTGCTAAAGCTTTTGCCAATGTAGTGGACGCAGTAAAAGGGGCTGAGATCATTCATGTAACACTTAAAGACGATGCTTCGGTGAACGAAGTACTGGAGATTGCCAGTGCAGGCTTTCAACCGGGCGCGATTATAATCGATCATACCACTACTTCTGTCGATGGCGCTATAGAAAGGACAAAAGTCTGGAAAGCGCGTGGCTTTACTTATTTGCATGCGCCTGTATTTATGGGGCCTATCAACGCACTGGAAAGCACCGGCAGCATGTTGGTGTCGGGTGACCAGACGGTTATTACCAAGCACACTCCTATTCTTTCGGAAATGACTGGTAAGCTTATCAATTTCGGTGACGAAGAGGGTAAAGCTGCCGGAATAAAGCTCACGGGTAATTGCTTCCTGGTAACTTTCACTGCAGGACTTGCCGATACGCTTGCACTGGCCAAGGCTTTACATATACCGATCAAGGATGTGGCTGCGTTGTTTGATATGTGGAACCCGGCTGCGATGCTGCCCGCCCGCTTGCAACGCATGACTTCCGGCACATACAACAGGCCTTCGTGGGAGTTGAATATGGCACGGAAGGATACTCAATTGTTTATCGAGGCTGCCGAGAAGGGCGGTATGAACCTCGCCATGATCCCTGGTATTGCTGCTGCGATGGATCGCTTCATCGAGCGTGGCCATGGCAATGACGACTGGAGTGTTATCGGCAAGGATTCGCTTTAATGGTGCATTACCAGTGTCGGTGTTATTTTCTCCACGTAATAATTTGGTTCTGGAACTGCAGATGCTTTGTTGTTCATTATTTGCATCAGCAGTTCCATTGCTTTTTTGCCCTGACCATAGGGATATTGTTCTATAGAAGCCAATGGCGGATAGGCAGTATAATTGGTAATGGGCAAGTTGGCGTAACTCACAAAGGCTATGTCTTTGTTGATGCGTACCTGCTGCTGTTCTGCATATTGCACGGCATCCATGTGCACGTAGTCGTTGAAGGTGATGATGGCATGCGGCCGGTTTTTCAACGACAATAGTTTCTTCATGGCCAGGTGGGTACTCTCCTTAGATAGGTCAGTATTTTCTACCATCTGCATGTCTATTTTCAGTTTCTGCCGGGAAACACCTTCGAGATAGCCTTTCAATCTTTCTTTACTGGCCGGTAGTTTATCTGGTCCATTGATAAATGCCACGCGGCGATAGCCTCTGTTGAAGAGCCATTTCACCATTTCTGTGGTGCCCTGGTAAAGATCGCAGTATACTTTGTGCACGTCTTCCATGGTAGGCACACGATCGAAATAGACAACCGGTATGTCGAACTTGTCTAATGCCTGGAGGTGTTCGTATTTATTGGTTTGCTTTGATAACGAAATAATGAGGCCGTCTACTCTTTGTTTTTTCATGGCATCCACTACCTGCTTCTCCCGATCGGGGTTGTCGTAACTCTGTCCGAAAAGGATGGTATAGTCGTGCTCCATAGCGGCTGCTTCGATGCCGCTGATAGCTTCCGAGAAAAACTCTTCCCTGATGTATGGAAGGACCACCCCTACAATGAAAGTTTTGCGTTGTTTAAAAAAGATGGCTTTGGCATTTGGCTCGTAGTTGAGCTCTTTGGCCAGTGCCCGCACTTTTATTTTTGTGCCCAACCCGATACGCGGATGATCGCTCAACGCCCGTGATACGGTGGAAACCGACACGTTCAGCCGTCGGGCTATCTCTTTTACTGTTGGTAGTTTGTTGTCCATTGCATCGTTTTAGTTATTGAAACTGCAGGTGTCCAAAATCTTTTGGCACGTGGAAGTTGGGTTCGGGTGCATCGATCTGCGTCCAGCTTACATAGTGTGGCTCAGGAAGGAGATCTCCACATTTGTAAAAGTTGCCCCGGCATTGTTTTCCGGATAAGACGAGGGGCTGGTGATGGATGAATACTGATACCGGAATACAAAGTAATAGTTCCCACTGCACCGTCGTATCCGGCTGCCGGACAATTGTTGTCTTTGTTGTTATTTGTTGCACGATATGCGCCGGCAACATATTTCGTTCAGCCTTAGATGGTCCGTATCCTACTAAAGCGGTACCTATGCAATTGAATTCGAGGTTATAATAGCCTGCTTCATCAAAGCCGATGAAGCATTCCACACAGCTGTCCTGCCATACTTTTCCATTTACCTGGTTAGTCGTTGCGCGGATAGCTTTTTCCGATACAAAATATTTAAGGAAAATGTGTGTGTCGTGATAGCCCATAGCAAAGTGAACGGTTGGCTTGTATGGGTACGATTGCCAGGGTGTTTCGGCAATGATTTGTTTGGTCAGGGCATTTAGAGCCTGCTCCTGCTGCGTGATGTCCTGTACATCTTTTATAGAGAGACGGGGGATTGAAAGTTTCTTCATGGTAGTTTTTCAAAGTCTATTTCCGGATGTTTATTGCTGACAGGCCTTACAAATGTGCTTTTAGAGGCTGTGTATTGATTGAAGAAGCCACAGTTCTTCAGGAAGAAGTGGTTGCCTTCTACACCGCCAGCATAATCTTTCCGATACCCTTTGGCTGCGGTATTGTCGTAAGTAAAGCCTGCTTTATTCAACGTAAGCCAGTTGCCTTTTATATCCCGTATCCACTGGTTACTGAATAACACTTTGCGCTCTTTGTCGCCTTGTTCGGGAATGAAGTTTTCGAGGAAGGAATGTAGCCTGGTTAGGTGTTTGCTGGTCCTGGGTCGTTTGAAGGAAGCGATCAACATCCACTTGTTTTGCTCCGGGTCATGGAACCATGCCGTGTAGGTCGTATTGTTATTGTTGTCAGGTACACCTCTTAGTAAAAATCCATAAGTCAAGCCTGCTTTCCAGGGAAAACGGAGGTAACTCTGTCCGCCCGATCCTTCGTTGCCAAACTCTCCCGTATATACCTGTTCTCCTTTTTTGAGCATGGTGATGCGCATGTCTTCAGGAATGCTTTTGGGGTCGTCGGTCGTATAAGGGCTCCACACCGAGAAGAGTATTCTTCTTTCAATAGCTGAATTGACCTGAATGCCGAAGTATCCTTCTGCAAATCCATTGGCCATATAATAGGAACCAATAACATCCTGTCCTGCCGGTACCGTGATCTCGTTGTAAAACCATTCGGCCTGTATCGTGTCTACGAAAGGATAATTCAAATGAACGGACGGACCGCGACGTCCCCAATAGAAGAAATTGCCTTCATTGTTCTTTACAAAGGCTGTGGCTTCATTGATAGCTGTACCATTGAGCTCGTAATCGCTGATATCGGCAAAGTAGTCGCCTTGTTTATCTACTCCTGATAGCTGGATGACAATATAGCCGGTATCTTTGAGTGTCCACTCTCCTACTGTTATCCATTGGGCAGCGGCGCTATTTACTTTTACGGTATGTTGTTTTCCTCCGATCGAGAAGGCAAGTGTGCAAGGTTGCGCGGCTTTCCCTTTTAGTTTTATCTGCATCGTGCCCGGTGTGTTGATGCGTACCCAGGTAGTGAAGGTTGTCGTTTTATCGCTCCAGTTCTCAATTCCGTTGGAAGTGAGCAGGCGTTGTTTGCCCGTTTGGCCGTGAACCCAGGTATTGCCACCGAGTGGCAGTTGAACGGGGTCTGTTGCCGCAGTGACATAGCTATTGACCAGGATTGTTAGTAGCAGAATTGATAGCCTCATTGCAGCTAAAGGTAGCTATATCTCCTGCTGATTGGCTGTGGCTGACACAATTTTGCACAATCGGTTGAATCAATCGGTTGCGTGAATGACTGTATTTTGTATTTTCATAGGTAATATGTTATCACGTTCGTTCCGCCTGTTTTTGTTTATCCTTTTATGTGTCTCCCCGATTGCCATGCAAGCCCAGCAACAGGAAGACTATTCGGTGCTGGATATGCTGGACTCCAACTTTACGCAGTTTACAGCCAGCCGTCAGCAACCCGACCTTTTCCTGCATATCGATAAGACTGTTTATGTACGGAATGAAAATATTTGGTTTACTGCTTATATCCTGAGTCCAGGCCCGCTGGCTCCGCAACACACGCTGCATACACTGCTGATCGAAGAAGCTTCTAAAAAGATACTTGCTTCCGAGCGTTTTATCATCGAGTCCGGCATGGGCGGCGGCGCTCTTTTTCTGCCGGATAGTTTGCCGGCCGGTGAATACCGGCTGCTGGCTTATACGAATAGTTATCTAAATCATCCGCAGCAATCTATTTTTCAACAATCCATCAGTATACGGGCCGGAGAGGCTACCACGTTTAAATTATCTCCCTTACCGGCAACAGCTTCAACGCTGACAGCTGACTCTGTTCATTTTGGCTATAAAGTGCTTACCGGTTACGGGGGACTGGCCAGCGGTGGTGAGGTTTCTTATACATTGCAGACTGATGGTACTGTCTTACAAACCGGCCGCAAAAAGATCAATCCTTTCGGTGAAGTTAATTTCAGTTTGCCACGTGCTCAATCTTTCGACAAGCGGGTTCAACTGGAGGCTACTGTAACAAGGGAAAAAGATAAGCAGATCATCAAATCTATGGTACCGCTGTTTCAGGATATAGCTATTATCAAATTGTATCCTGAAGGCGGCAATCCTGTGCATGACCATCCTTCCAAAATGGCTATCGAAATCAAAAACGGGCAACGTGTTCCCATCGCCACCAAGGGGCAATTGATGGCTGATGGCAAGTTCGTAGCTCAGTTTCAAACTGACTTGTATGGCATAGGTGTTATGGATTGGGTGCCGCAGGAAGGTAAAGTGTATACAATACGAATAGCTGACAGTACCAAACAGCTCACCTATCGTTTTCCATCGGTTGCGACCCGTGGCTATAGTCTTCATGTACGGGAAGCAGTTGTGGAGGACTCTACTTTTCAGATCGATATCGGCACTCCCGGCAAAAGTATCTTTCATTTGATGGTGCATAATTACCGGAATGTTTTCTTTGCTGGGATTCTGCGCTCCAACGACAAGCTTGCTTCTTTACGCCTCTCCACTGCTGACATGCCGGAGGGAGTGGTAACGGTCACATTGTTTGACGACAAGGGTATTCCAAGGGCCGAACGGGCTGTATATATTGAAAAATCACCTCCCGTTCAAGTGCAGTTGATCACAGACTCTGCTGTTTATCATCATCGAGCCAAGCTGGAGCTAAAGGTTAAAATAACCAACAGTAAAGGTGAGCCGGTAAAGTCGTTGTTCTCGCTGGCTTGTGTACTGTCCTCACGACTGGACTCGACACGTGCGGCAGACATTGTACGTTTTGCACATTATGATCGTTTTTTACCCTCCCCGGAGGCCATGCCTGGAAATGCTTATTATAGTACGCCCGAAAATATCGAGCAGGTACTGCTGACGCGGTATTGGACAAGGTATAAGTGGGAAGAGATAAATGCTTCGCCGCGTTATGTAGCTTCTGAAGAAAAGATATGTGATGTGGGGCATGTTTTTTTCAGGGATAAGCCTGCAAAGAAACCTGTATCGCTGATGATCATTAGTGGCAAAAACACTTTTACTCTTAATACAGATTCGTCAGGTTATTTCGAATTGCCTTCCCAGGCGTTGCAAACGGAGTCGGGCAAAAAGGTAATTATTCTCGTGAGTGATAATAAAAATTTTAAAGAATATTCTGTGAGGATGCAAAACACCTGTGGCGTGGTAGACACTGGCTTGTCCAAAGTTTCATGGCCAGAAGCAGGTTATGTTACTGCAGAATTATCGGTGCAGGAACAGGAACATCTGAAGAAAGCTTTGCAGGCGGTAGTGGTGGTAGCCAAAAAGCAGAACAGCTATTATGATGTTTATAAGAGCACCAGTTGCAATGACTGGGTTTGTATGTATAATATTCTCAACTGCCGCAATCACCCTACGGGCTCGCTACCTGTTTCGGGACAAATGTATATGTACCAGGGACGGACGGTAAGGTATGAAGGGTGTCAGGGTGCAGAGCCTCGTGGTTTTATGCAACAGGTGAATGGCACTTCCTGGCCCAAGGAGTTTTATGTGGCCGATTATGAAAAGTTCAACCCAACAGCTCCAGAGGTGATGTCAACTGTTTTCTGGACGTATAAGGTGATGACTGATGAAAAGGGCGAGGCTACGCTGCACTTTTCAACCAATGACCTCAATGGGCGGTTTATTTGTGTGTTGCAGGGTTATAGTGATGAAGGTGTGATCAGTGGAAGAACTTTTTTCCGGGTTACGGACAATTGATAAGCTGCGAGCAATGGCTATTTCTTGTGTTTGTATTGATCATGGTATTAGTTGTGGATTTCATATACAGGGTTCTATGTTAAACTAAATCCCGTAGCTTTATGTTGTTCTATTCCGGCAGCGCCGGAATAGCTGGCACAACTTTTTATACGATCTTATTCATTCATTTATCAAATATCATTTATTATGAAACGTACAGGCAACGCCCATTGGAATGGTACTTTAAAAGAAGGTAAAGGTGCTCTTTCTACTCAAAGCACTACTTTGAACAAAACTCAATATTCCTTTAAAACCCGCTTCGAAGAGGGTGTAGGTACCAATCCTGAGGAGTTACTGGCTGCAGCGCATGCTGGTTGCTTTACCATGGCTGTAAGTGCTCAATTATCTCAGGCTGGTTTTACCCCTGGCGACCTGGAAACGAATGCTATCCTGGACCTGGATATGGTTGGTCTGAAGGTTACCGGTATTCATCTCGAACTGAAGGCCTCTCCTATCGAGGGTGTTTCTGCTGAAAAGTTTCAGCAAATTGCTGAAGGCGCTAAAGCAAATTGCATTATCTCGAAGGCTCTGAGTGTACCTATTACTATGAGTGTAACTTATTAATAGTTTTTACTAACATTGTAAAGGGGCCGTTATCGAAAGGTAACGGCCCTTTTAGTTTTCTGACTACCAGCCATTTATTTCTCTATTCAACGCTTGCAATTGTAAATCCTGTATATTTACCTCCTCTTATGAAGCCATCAACCGCTTTTATTCCTCCATTTGCCCAGTTGTTACTGCCCGTCGGTTATTACCTGCCGGGTTAGCGTTTCTGCTGTCCATATCGTTGCCTGAATTACTATATCCCTGAATGACTGTTCAACATTTGCTTATATGACTAAAAAAGACAAGACTATTTTACATGTTTCTTCTGAAGTTGGTACTTTAAAACGATTACTGGTCCATAGTCCCGATAGTGGTTTGGGGCGGGTGGTACCTTCCAAGGCGCAGGACTGGTTGTTTGAAGACATTGTTCATCTTGAAACTATCCGCCGCAAAGAGTACGATTATTACACTAAGATATTATTGTACTTCCTGGATCCTGATAAGATCCATGGAAAGCTACAGGAGATCGATACGCCGGAGAATAAGCGCAATTTTTACAAACCTGAAAAGCCTGTTTTTTTCCGCAGTGAAAAGGTAGTAGAACTGGAGTGGCTGCTGGCGGAGATACTCGAAGATCATGAGATACGTCTGAAGCTGGTAGCTTCTGTGTGTGCCGTGGAAGGTTGTTCTTATACCAAGCAAACGCAGTTGCTGGAATTGCCACCTGCACAACTTTCCAAGGTAATGATCAGTGGTACGCTGGCTACCGACGAACTGCTGTTCCCTCCTATCCCCAACTTTATTTTCACCCGTGATATTGGTATCGTGATCAATGATCACGTGTTGCTGAATAAGCCTGCCAAGAAAGCGCGTACCCGGGAAGCGTTACTGGCCAAGTATATCTTTTTCAATCATCCACTGTTTGCAAACTACCGCGATCATATTCTGGAAATCCCGGACACTTTCCACCACTTCCTGTTGCCCCGCGATGGTGATGAAAAGAAGGTAACACTGGAAGGTGGTGATGTGATGGTGGTAAGCAAAGACCACTTGCTGGTAGGTGTGAGTGAGCGCACCAGCATGGAGGCTGCTCACCAGGTGGTGAACATGTTGTTTGAAAGGAATATCGTGAAGAAGATCACCGTGATCAAAATTCCCAAGAAGCGGGACTATATGCATATCGACACCATTTTCACGCAAGTAAAGCGTGATGTATGGGTAATGCTGGGCGCCTTCTCCAAAAAGGTGATGAAGCACGAGGATGACGATGCTGTTGAACGCATTCTCGAAGGTGGTTTGAAGAAAGATGAGAAAATCAAGATCATCCAATTCCGTAAGAAGGCAATCGAAGACCCGAAATATTTTGACAACCTCGAGGAGCTGTTGTCCGATATCAGCCGCAATGACCTCGGTTGTGAGGGCAAGGTGCGGTTTATTTACTCTGGCAATAATAAGTTTCCCTACGATACGCGCGAGCAATGGACGGACAGCTGCAACCTGCTGGCACTGAAAGAAGGTGTTATCCTTGGTTATGACCGCAATGACAAGACTGTTGACGCTTTCCGGGAAGCCGGTTTCAGCGTGATCGCTGTGAAGGAACTGCTGGAGCAGTTTGAACAGGGTATTACCAGCCCTTCGGCATTGGAAGATACCATCATCCTGATGCCATCGGCTGAATTGTCGCGTGCGCGCGGCGGTTTTCATTGTATGAGTATGCCGCTGGTGAGGGAAGAAATCTAAAATTAAATTAGTCATGTCAGTTACGCCACATATTTTGATGATCAGGCCGGTGAACTTTGGCTTTAATGCTGAAACGGCGGTTAATAATGCTTTCCAGGTTGCCGGTCAGGATGACCAGGCACAGGTGAAGGCGCAACAGGAGTTTGATGGATTTGTATCGTTGCTGCACAACAACGGTGTTGACGTAATCGTAGTGAATGATACGCCCGAGCCTCACACTCCTGATTCTATTTTCCCCAATAACTGGATATCTTTTCATGCCGACGGAACGGTTTGTCTCTACCCTATGTTTGCCGAGAACCGGCGGCAAGAGCGCAAACCGCATGTAGTAGAGAAGATACAGGAGCGTTTTATCGTTGAACGTACTTACGACCTCACACATTACGAAAAAGATCATCGTTTCCTGGAAGGCACTGGCAGTATGGTGCTTGACAGGGACCTGAAGATCGCCTATGCCTGCCTGAGCCCCCGGACGGATAAAACTGTTCTGGATAAATGGTGCCATGCACTGGATTTTCAACCCATTGTTTTCGACGCTGTGGATGGCGCCGGTCGCGCTATTTATCATACCAATGTGGTGATGTGTGTGGGTGACCGCTATATTGTGATCTGCCTCGATTCTATACCGAATGCAGCAGAGCAGGAGCTCGTGCGTAACACCATCGATCAATCGGGTAAAGAGCTGATCGACATTACCATGGAGCAGTTGAACCGGTTTGCCGGCAATATGCTGCAAGTGGCCAGCATTCAAGGGGAAAGATTGTTGGTGATGAGTACACAGGCTTATGAATCGCTCACGCCTGAACAGGTAAACAGGCTGCGGAGTTATAACAGGATCATTCATGCTCCTTTGTACACCATCGAAACTAATGGCGGGGGCAGCGCGCGCTGTATGATGGCTGAGGTGTTTTTGGAGCGATTGATTGCGGAATAGAACACGAATCAGGCGAACACGAATTGGGACGAATTACACGAATTGAAGGTAATTAGACTGCCAAGCATGCAACGGTTGGTATGTGCCTATTGTCATGCCTGAAACCCCCGACATGAAATTCGTCTACATATTATTGTCTTTTAGTGTTTGTTGCTCGCTGGCCTGTAAGAAAGATTCAAAGCCTGCTGTTGTAGTTACCATCACTGAGAAAGTCAGCTTTGGTGCCAACACGTATGCTGCTCTTGTAGAGAATCCTGATCCCGCCATTCATGGGTTTCTTTGTTCACTTGGCGCCAGCAATTTCAAGCCTACTTATAATTGTACCAACGCTGTATATATTACGAATCTACCTTCTTCACTAGCAGTAGTTGGCAAAAAAATCACCTTTTCTTCCTATCAAGACAATGGACAGCCGTTGCTGTTTTCCTCAATCAATCATGCGCATGAACTGGAAGTGAACAGCCCGAAGGAGGCGCGGTAAAGAGGGCAACGAGATTGTGTGGCAGAATTCCTTAGTTTACCATTAGCTCAGGGCGGTATTCGAAGTGCATGGTATCGTAATGATACCACTTGCCGCCCCAGATGAAGCCATGTTTTTCGAAGATGTCGACAATCTCCTGGGGTATCCTGTTGATATAGTTGGGTATTTTTTTGCTTTCGTCTGTCGTTTTATTGTCCCATTGCCAGTAATTGGAATACTTCGTATTAATGTCCATTGTGATCCCAAAGCTATGGGTGCTCAGCCTGTTTGTTCCTTTAATTACCCGCCAGTTGAATGTTCCGGCCACTTGTTGTACATAGAGCAACAGGTGGGCAGGCAGTTTTTCCAGCTCATCGGAAATGGCCTGTATTTTTTTATCCACTCCATTGATGCGTGATACTTTCAGCTGCTGCTTCGCTGTTTTGGGCAGCCAGGTGATGGTGACCAGATTCTTCTGTACTTGTGCTGGTGTAGCGCCATACATGGTTTTAAAGAATGTATCATTCCTGATCCTGCCTGGGTCGTCGCCTTCAGCCGGATTGTATGTTTTGCCTTTTGTGTATGTTGCTTTTAACTGATCTTCTATATCGGGATGCGCATATAACTCTGCAAGGGTTTTAGTTTTCCCGTCATCAAATATTATCCGTGTGCCATTCCTGAATATTACGTAGTTGTCTTTGATGCCGACAAAGCAATCAGGATAAGCCTTTAGCAGTATTTGTGCGTATTTTTCTGTTTGTACTGAATCTTGTGACAGCGCATTGTTGTTTATAAAAATCATACTCAGAAGGACCAATGCACTACTTTTCATATTTCTGGATCATTTGTATATTCTTCTTCTCAATATCGGAAAAAAACTGGTGTATGTAATTGGCATTGGTCGTTTTTTCGCCAATTTCATTATACCAGCTTTGCTGAAGGAAATGATCTCTTACTTTCTTATTAATATGAAAATTATAACCATGGCGTGCATATATCTCATTACGCATAATGCTTAACTCCCATTTGGACAACCCGTCCAAATCACTACTGGTGAGATATCTCGTGCTGGCAAATGGATATTTACCGGGTATAGCTGGCCTGGTTGAATTATTATTGTAAGAAGATGATGAGGAAGAGGAGGATGAAGGATAGGATGACTTAGATGAGGTGGAAGATGACGAAGAAGAACTACTGCTATTCGAAGAAGAGGATGTAGCCTGAAGCAATATTTCCGCACCGGCGTTTGCTATCAGATCCCATGCTTCTGCATTGGAAACTGCAGAATTCTTATATACTGTCTTAAATCGGGGATTGCTGCCGTTTCTTCCAATCGTCAGATATCCCTTTATCATAAAATCATCTGGCCCTCCTTCACAAAGCCAACAAGAATAGGCTTTCCAGGATACTACCAGTTCCATTGTATAAATCTGCCTCGAAGCGTCGTATTCAATTTCTGTAGGCTGTGTAAGGCAGGCGCTTCCTGTATAGGGCGATATTTTCTTCATCAACATAAGCCCAACGTCGTTGGCATATTGCTTTGCCTCGATGTTGGATTGACGACCATAGACAGCAACGGTGCTGGTCACAAGCAGTATTAGCATCAGGGAGCGCATAAAGGGGTTGTTTTCTTAAATGTATTCCTATTTTTCAACTTACCGGGATACTTCCCCCTCAAAGTGGGTTAAATTTAAGATATATCAATTATCTGCCTTATTACTCCCGCTAAACATTTTACTCAACCCTTCCCGGAAAGTAAGGGGTTCGTAGCCGAGTTCTTTTCGTGCTTTTTCGATTACGAAGCCTGTTTTAGGTGGACGGCGGCCTGGCTGGGTGAAAGTGGCTGCGTCTACTTTTTCTATACGGCTTTTATCCAATCCAAAGAGGGAAGCTGTTTGCAGGGCCATATCATATGGTGTCAGCAAATCTTTGCCGGAAATATGGTAAATGCCGGTGGCTTTCTTTTCGATGATCAATATAATGCCTTTGGCTAAGTCTTCGACATAGGTGGGCGTGCGCCATTGATCGGCCACTACTTTAATATCCTTATTCTGCTCCAGGCTGTTCTTTACCCAGGTGATGATGTTGCTGCGCGTGCCTACCAATGTATTGCCATACACCAAACAAGTACGTACGATGGCAAAGGGAATGGTACTCGTCTCAGCAATGGCCTCGGCCTGCATTTTGGTGAAGCCGTAATAGCTTACCGGTTTGAGGTCATCTTCTTCTTTGTAGTTGCCTTGTTCGCCGTCGAATACGAAGTCGGTAGACACATAGATAAAGTGCTTGCTGTATATCTCAGCATCTACCAACACCTGGGAGGTGCCGGTGACATTGATGCGCTCGCATTGCTCGGCGTGCAACTCGCATTCGTCTACCTGTGTCATGGCGGCGGCGTGTACTACTACATCTGGTTGCTCTACACTCATGACTGTTTGCACGTCGATCGAATCGGTAATATCGAGGGTATGCCAGGCATATTTATCACCCCAGCCTTCCGGGCGCAGGCGGTCTTCGCCTTTGCCGGTGGCGATCACCGTGTAGCCTTTTCGTAATAGTAAGTGGGTTAAGTGTTGCCCCAATAATCCGTTTGCGCCCGTGATGAGAATTTTCATGTGGCAAATATATGGCGCGTGACATGATTGGGCTAAAGCCCAAAGGTGTTTTTTGATCTTGTCCCGGCCCTAAAGGGCCGGGCAATTCCTTTTGATTCGATGTGCTTTTGCTTCGCAAGCAGATTTCTCACTTCGCTATCGCTCCGTTCGAAATGACAAAGAAGGAGGAGTTCTGTTCGAAATGACAAAACAAGCATGCTACACTATTTAAAATGCTTTCTTTTTTTCGCCTTCGCTTGTATTGTTGTTGCTAAACTTAGGCGTGTAGCCCATGTTGGCAAACATGAAGCAATAGATGTCGGCAATGCTTTCGATGTTCTTGGCTGTGTTGCTGGCGCCGTGCCCGGAATTGGTTTCGATGCGGATCATCACCGGGTTGGCTCCTTTGTGTTTTTCCTGCAGGGTGGCTGCATATTTAAAGGAGTGGGCCGGCACTACCCTATCGTCGTGATCGGCCGTGGTGATCAACGTAGCCGGATAGTTAACGCCTGCTTTGAGATTGTGTATGGGTGAATAGGCATACAAGTTCTTGAAGTCTGCCGCGCTATCGCTACTGCCATATTCTGCAATCCAGTTCCAACCAATGGTAAATTTGTGGAACCGCAGCATGTCCATCACCCCTACTTGTGGAATGGCCACTTTAAACAGATCGGGGCGTTGATTGATCACTGCACCTACGAGCAGGCCACCATTGGAACCGCCACGGATGGCCAGGCGTTCTTTGGAGGTGTATTTGTTTTTGATGAGGTATTCGCCGGCTGCAATGAAATCATCGAATACATTCTGTTTTTTGAAGCGCATGCCGGCCTGGTGCCAGGCTTCGCCGTACTCTGCTCCACCGCGCAAGTTGGCCAGTGCATACACGCCTCCCTGTTCCAGCCAGGGAATTAATGTGGCGCTGAAGCCAGGCAGCGAACTAATGTTAAATCCTCCATACGCATAGAGCATCGTAGGGTTTGTTCCGTCCAGCTTCAACCCTTTTTTGTATACCAGGAACATCGGTATTTTAGTGCCGTCCTTGCTGGGATAAAATACTTGTTTTGTTTCGTAATCGGTGGGATTGAATTTGACTTCCGGTTGGCGGAATATTGTACTGGCGCCGGATGCAATGTCGTATTTATAAATAGTGGGCGGGAAGGTAAAGGAGGTGAAGGTGTAGAAGAAGAACTTGTCGTCTTTTTCTCCTCCAAATCCTGTGGCTGTTCCCAGACCGGGCAGTTTGATCTCTCTTAATAATTTACCAGTAAAATCATATTCGTATACTCTTGTGGTCACATCTTTCAGGTAGCTTACATACAGTTTGCCGGCGGCCGTGTTGGCATTCTGAATAGGCTCTTTTTTTTCGGGTACGATCTCTTTCCAATTTTCGCGGGCAGGGTTGGCGGGATCAACAATCACTACGCGGTTGTTCTCGGCTCCTTCATTGGTAAACATAATTTGTTTTTCGCCATCGTTTTCTATCACTCCGTAGCGGTATTTACCTACTTCTGCTACAATGGGCTTGAAGGTTTTGTCGTTGCTTTGGTTATCGCGGTAGTACAGGGCGTTGCCATCGAATCCTTTACCGCGGTCGCTGATGGACAGGTAAGCAAAGCGCTCGTCTTCGCTGGTGCTCAGGAAGTGGAAGCGCTGTGGATTGGCTTTGTCCTCATGGATCAACTGGTCCTGATCCTGTGATGTGCCCAATTTGTGGAACCACACCTGGTGGTTTTCGTTTTTGGAGGAGAGTTCTTTTCCTTTTTCGGGTGCCGGGTAGCGGCTGTAATAGAAGCCGTCGCCCTGCCAACCAATGGCTGATGCTTTTACCCAGAGAATGGAATCGGGCAGGTCTTTGCCGGTTTGCATATCCCGGATGTAGTAGGTGCGCCAGTCGGACCCGCCTTTTGAGATGCCCCACACAGCATATTGGCCATTTTTGGAGAGGCTGAAGTCTGTAAGCTGGGTGGTGCCATCAGGGGATAGTTTATTGGGGTCCATCACCAGTTCAGGCTTTCCGTCGAGCCCTTTCTGGCGAAACAGGAGTGACTGATTTTGGAGGCCGTCATTTTTTGAGAAGTAGAAGTATTCTCCCTTGCGGTTGGGGGCGGAGTAACGCGGGTAGTTGAAGACTTCCTCGATGCGCTTTTTCATCTGGTTGCGGTAGGGAATCTTGCTGAGGTAGTCGAAGGTAACTTTGTTCTGGGCTTCTACCCAGGCTTTGGTTTCGGCGCTGTTGTCATTTTCCAGCCAGCGGTAGGGGTCGTCTACTTTTACGCCGTGGTATTCGTCTGTATGGTCTATTTTTTTGGTAACCGGGTAGTTATTCTGCGCAAAGGTCGCGGTACTCGCTGCAAAAGTCATGCTTATAATAATATGTTTTTTTATCATAACAGGAGGTTTACTATCGCAAGTTTACTGATTTTCATAGATGTAGCGGTGCCGTTCGTGTATCAAACTAAAACCTTATTTTTGGGCCGCATTTTAAAAAAGAGTGACTGATTATCAATATTTCTTGCATTATTTCGGAGATTTTCTTAAAAAATAACTAACAGCAGTAATTCATGGCAAAAAAGGTGACAAAAATCGGTGTTCTAACCTCAGGAGGCGATGCTCCGGGTATGAATGCCGCCGTTCGTGCCGTTGTAAGGACGGGTATTTATTATGGTCTTGAAGTATTTGGTGTGATGCGTGGCTATACCGGTATGGTAGAAAATGACATTATCCCTATGCATTCCCGTAGTGTAGCCAATATTATTCAACGTGGTGGCACCATCCTGAAAACTGCCCGTTGCAAAGAATTTCTTCAAAAAGAAGGCCGTCAAAAGGCTTATAATAACCTGAAAGCGTTGGGCATCGATGGTCTAGTGATCATTGGTGGCGACGGTTCTTTCCGTGGTGCTGATGTTTTCAGCCGCGAGTATGACATTCCCTGTATCGGTATTCCCGGTACTATCGATAAAGATATTGCCGGCACTGATTTCACGATCGGCTTCGACACGGCGGTGAATACTGCTGTTGAATCGATCGACAAGATCCGTGACACGGCTGATGCGCATGACCGTCTTTTCATCATCGAGGTGATGGGTCGTGATGCGGGTTATATTGCTTTGCACAGTGGTATTGCTACCGGTGCCGAGCATATCCTGATCCCTGAGCGCAAGACTGATATGGAAGAGCTGATCAAGTCGCTGCAGGAAAAAGAACGCCGCAAGAAGCTGGTAAACATGGTAGTGGTTGCTGAAGGTGATGAGTTTGGCGGTGGCGATACTGTAACTACCCTGATCAAAGAACGTTTGCCCAATGTAGATACGCGCTTGTGTATCCTGGGACATATTCAACGTGGTGGCTCTCCTACCTGTCTTGACAGGCTGATCGCCAGCCGCATGGGCTATTCTGCTGTTGAGTGTCTGCTGGAAGGCCGTCACAATGTAATGGTAGGCATCCTGAACAACCGCATGCAGTACACGTTGCTGGAGAAGGCAGTGAAGTCGAAGCAGAAGATCAGTGATGAATGGATGAAGATCGTGAAAATCTTAGCGAGCTAAATCGTGATAGTCCTTTGCTTTTTGTAAATATGAATTCGTAAAACCAAGTAATCCCAATACACATGGCCAGAGATCTTTCGAAATACCTGCATAATGAAATGGATAAGAGTGCCGGTATCGACCATATTACCCACCGTACCAAGATCGTAGCAACTGTAGGCCCTGCCTGCGATACGTATGACAAGTTACTCGAACTGGTAAAGGCCGGGGTTAATATTTTCCGCCTGAATTTTTCGCATGGTACGCATGAAAATAAAGCTCAGATCATTTCGCATATCAAGGAAATGAACAAGAAGGAGCCTTACAATATTGCCATCCTGGCCGACCTGCAAGGTCCCAAGCTGCGCGTAGGTGAGATCGAGAATGGCGCTCTGCCTATCGAGCCAGGCGATATTCTCACTTTTACTTCCAAGGAAAAGGTAGTTGGTAACAAGGAAAAGATCTATGTTTCTTATCCCAACCTGCACGAAGATGTGGAAGTGGGTAATAAGATCCTGATCGATGATGGTAAACTGGAAGTGGTAGTAACCGAGATCACCAAAGCCGGCGACGTGAAGGTACGTGTAACTTATGGCGGCACCCTGTTGCCTAAGAAAGGCGTAAACCTCCCCGATACCAATATCTCTCTCCCGGCTATGACTGAGAAGGATATTGCCGACCTGGAGTTTATTATCACGCAAGAAGTAGAATGGGTAGCACTTTCTTTTGTGCGTAAAGCTGAGGATATTGTTGACCTGAAGAGAAGACTGGCCGAAAAGAAAAGTAAGAGCAAGGTTATCGCCAAGATAGAAATGCCTTCGGCACTGGTGGACCTTCGTAATATCGTAGTAGAGTCTGATGGTGTGATGGTTGCCCGTGGTGACCTCGGTGTTGAGCTACCTGTTGAAAAGGTACCTATGGCTCAGCGTGATATCATCCGCAAATGTATTCACCGTGCGAAGCCCGTGATCGTTGCTACCCAGATGATGGAGAGCATGATCGACCGCGTAAAGCCTAACCGCAGTGAGATCACCGACGTAGCAAATGCGGTACTGGAAGGCGCCGACGCGGTGATGCTGAGTGGTGAAACGGCTACCGGTAAGCACCCTGCCCTGGTGGTAGAAACCATGCGCAAGATCATCCTCGAAGTTGAAAGAACTGAATACCGCTATAACCGCGAAGAGGACTTAAAGCCTCAGCCTCACTCTCCTTCTTTCCTGAGTGATGCGGTGTGTTATAATGCCTGTAAGCTGGCCAACGATACTACTGCCGACGCACTGATCGGTATGACGCAAAGTGGTTATACTGCTTTTGTGTTGAGCAGCTACCGTCCCAAATCTTTGCTGTATGTTTTCACGAAAGAGAAAACGCTGGTGAATCAGTTGAGCCTGAGCTGGGGTGTACGTGCCTTCTTCTATGATGAAGAGGAGAGCCTGGACGATATCATCTTCGACCAGATCAATATCCTTAAGGAACGTGGTTTCATCAAGCCCGGCAATGTGGTGGTGAATACCGGTAGTGTGCCAGTGCATTTGCACCTGCCTACGAATACTTTGAAGATCACGAAGGTGGAGTAAGAGGTAAGAGACGTTCTTGCGGAAGATAAAGACTTCGACAAGCTCAGTCTGACATATATTTTTACGGCATGTCCGCCCCATTGTGGGCGGACATCTTTTTTGGGTGAATCGCTCCGGACGTTTTCTACGTATATTCCAGTAATCCGCTCCCTTCTCAGCACTCAAATCAACACCACACCATATGAAATTCGTCCTTGCTGTCCTTGCTGCCTGCCTGTTCGTGGCCTGTAAAACTCCCACCTATCATTATGTGCCTACCATGGTCAATGCCGTGCCTTATGCTGCCGGCGGAGAAGGTCATCTTGGCCTCGCCTTTGGCTCTGTGGGTATAGCCGCCAAAGGTGGTATCGCGCTTAGTCCCAATATCAATCTGAATGCTTTTGTAGGTGGTATGCCCGAGTCGGAGAATGGCTATACCAGCCGGGAATCAGAATTCTCGCTGGGTGTTCAAACCAACTCCGACGATGGTGCTATGGGTTGTTTTTACATAGGCTTCGGATCGGGCAACAATGAGAAGGACAAGATCGGGCTGAGCGGTAATTATACCCGACCCTTTCTTCAGGCACAATTTGCCGCTGTAGATAAGCCTATTTTCAATACCGGCGCCTGGTTCGATGGTTATATTGGTATGCGGGTAAACTATATGGATTATAATGGCAAGCTCAATGGGAATGAATTCGATGACCACCTCATTTATTATGAACCTTATTTTGGTGTGGCGATTGGTAGTCGAAACGTGCGACTGGAAATATTGCAGGGTTTTTCTATGAAGAACAGTGGCGACTGGCGGCAGGGTGTGCGGATATTTCCTTATTGGGGAACTGTGGGAGTTGCGATCAAGTTGAGAAAGAGGACGACAGTGGAAAGAAGGCCGGAGCGTTAGGGCCACAGGCCCTGGAATAGGGCTGCGAGGCTACAAGCCTCGCAGAGCAAGTTAGATCAACTACCACTTAGTCTGGCCGCTTTGAGCGGCCTGACTACAGTAAATAAAAAACCGCAGAGACTTTGTAGGCCTCTGCGGAGTGTATCATAGGTCGGTTTCAACTATATCAATGCGTAATACTCTCTTATGTTTCTATTCTATTGTTCTATGCGGTAAACAATCGGCAGGGTCATTCTTGTTTTCACGCTCTTACCGTTTACTTTACCGGGTGTCCAGGCTGGCATTTTGTTCATCACAGCTACTGCTTCTTCTTTCATGCCATATTCTACATTGTTATCGCCTGTTGCCTTGATATTCGTCACTCTTCCTTTTTCATCTACCGTAAATACTACTCTTACATCTCCTTCTGATCCATTCTCGATGGCTTGCTCAGGATACTCAATATTGTCTTCGACGAATTTCTGCAATGCATCTTCACCACCCGGGTACATCGGCATTACATCAGCACGTGAGTAAATGCCGTCGGCATCGCGCATGGCTGAAGTTGTTTTAGTAGCTCTCATGCTTTCCATATTTATGGATGCACGGCCTTTTGTGGCTTTTCTATTACTTGCTGTACCAGATTTATTTGTTGCGGCATCCGGATTAATAGGACGATCAGATACATTATCGCTTGAGTTCATTGATTCATCTACCGGATTGCCCTGGGTGCTATCCATGGTGGTAGCGTCTCCTGCCGGTGCATCGCTGTCTATAGATTTGTAATCGCTGCTACTTTGACAAGCTGTGAATACGCTTGCCGTCACCAACATTCCCGCTGCCAGCCATTGTTTCCAGTTATTTTGTTGACTATTCATATACTGTTGTTTTAATGAACAATTGGTTTCGCAGATATAGTTCCAAATACGGTGCCACCTGCCTTCCAATCATTGATTATCGTATGGTTGTGCATCTGTTTGGGGACGTTTTTGCTCATATCGCGGCATTGTATTTTTTAACATTTTGTTACTGTACATTTGATCCACAGTGTACTATGAATATCGCGACGTTCTATCCACAACACGCAACGCTGCAACAGCATATCGACTATTATTATTTTCTGAAAGCCGACTCCCCGGACTTTCAAACTACTTATTACGCTTATCCGAATACTGCTGTGCCGCTCAGTATACATAAGTCGGCGGTGTATGAGATCAGGGAGCATTATACCAGCGTTCAAGCTGTGAAGAACGGACCTGCTGCTGCTTTGATCCAACGAAGTTTTCAATCGCCACTGCTGGTTAAACTGCAAGGGCCTATCGACAAGGTGACTATTTGTTTTAAGCCTTCGGGTATCTGTAATTTTATCCATCAATCTTTTCAGGAAATAGCACCGGCTGACTCTCAGGCTTTCTCTGGCTGGACACAAGTACCTGCTTATGCTTCACTGCACAGTCAATTTTTTGCTACTGACAGTAATGAGGAAAGGGTATCTATGTTGGAAGACTTCCTGTTATCCATCTATGCTCCTTCTGAAGAGTATAGGCTTGTGGAGAAAGCTACCGGGTGGCTATCTGATTTCAACGAGGCTCACTCTATTGAAGAAGTGGCAGAGCAATTAAATCTTACTACCCGCTCTTTCAACCGGCTATTTTTGAAGCATATGAGTATTTCGCCGGTGGCCTGGAAAAAGATCGCGCGTTTCCGGCATTCGCTGAAGAATAAATTGTTCAATGAGCAGTTCAAGAAACTCACCGAGATTGGCTACGACAGTAATTTTTATGATCAGTCTTACTTTATCAAGGTCTACAACAAGCTGACCGGCTCAAACCCTTCCGCTTTCTTCAAAAGCATCGAAAAGCTGGCCGATGACCGCCTTATCTTTCGTTTTGTTAAAGAGTAGGTGTTGTCCGAAAAGTACAATTTTAGCCCCCGCACTTGCTGTTATTTCGTATTTTATTTACTGCAACATGAAGTATATCAGCATTATTGTGGCATTGTTGTCGTTGTTACGTGGCCATCCGATCATGGCTCAGTCTGTTCCTGCGAACCCGGCTCTTTCCCGGCTTCTTGACAGCCTGGCGGCGGAAGACCAGAAGCCTTACCAGTCGGGCCTGTACAAGGACCATCCTGAGGAGGCATCCAAGGTTTTCAAGGCTACGACTGCGCGGCATATTCCTATTTTAAAGGATATCATCAAGCGGTATGGTTATCCCGGCTATGATCTGGTGGGGAAGAAAAGCGGGGATCATTTCTGGCTGATGGTGCAGCATAGTGATGCTGACCTGGCGTTTCAGAAGGAGGTGTTACCACTCATGGAGAAGCAGGTGCAGCACAAGAACGCTGGTGGCAGTAATTATGCTTACCTCGTTGATCGGATTCTTGTGAATAAAGGTAATAAACAGTTATATGGTACTCAGATCACGTACCGCAGCAATATTTGCCAGGCATATCCCAAGCCTTTGCAAGACAGCCTGAACGTGAATGTGCGGAGAAAGGAAGTTGGCATGGAGCCTATTGAAGCCTACCTGAATGTTTCAACCAAGGTGCATTTTGAGATGAACAAAGCATCCCTGGAAAAGAGGGGGATTACCCAACCCACTTTGTATACTGTGCCGGAGGATATTTCTTCCGGTATCAACAAGCGGCTCGCTGATTCATTGCATACTATGAAGCTCACCGATCAGATCGCGGCTAATGTTCGTAGCGGCCAATACAAGGACTGGTCGCCGGAAGCCTGGCAGGCTTTCAAGGACAGTGTTTTTGGATCTCATCAGAAGATACTGGAAGGGATATTCAACCGGTATGGGTTTCCCGGTTATGATCTTGTGGGCAAGGATGGCTCGCAGGATTTCTGGCTGATGGTGCAGCATTGTGATAAATGGCCTGCTTTCCAGGAAAGGGTATTGACGGCTATGAAGCCGCAGGTATTGAAAGGGAATGCCAATCCTTCCAATTATGCTTATCTCGTGGACAGGGTGATGCTGAATACCAACCGCAAGCAGGTTTATGGCTCTCAAGTGACGTACAACCTTGATAGTTGCCAGGCATTGCCCAAATCGCTGGCAGACAGTTCAACTGTAAATGCCCGCAGAAAGGAAATGGGACTGGAACCTATCGAGGATTATTTAAACAGCATGGGTTCTATGCACTTCCAAATGAACAAGGAGTTTTATGAGAAGAAGGGGATTACAAAACCCAAGCTATACGCTATAAAGCCTTAACGCGCTTCTCCAATAAATAATCCATACTATGTCTCTCATCAACCATACCTATAACTGGTCTAAAAATGTATTGATGCGGGTTTGCAATTCAGGATTGTTGGTCCCGATGTTGTGGTGATCGCGGTTGCTGTATTCGAAATAGGATATGTTTGCGCCCATTCCCGCTGCTTTCATTTTATCGAAGAGCATGACAGCGGGTTGCGGAGGGGTGATATCATCTTTTTCGCCAAAGTGCATTTGTGTGGGTGGTAGTGATTGATAAAAGAAGGTAGGTGAACTGGCGATCATTCTTTGCCGGGCCGCCTGGAGCGTTTCACTACCTTTTATTAATGCGTCGAGGAATTGAAAGCGATAGGTCGGATCGTTCTGGTGTGTGCTGGTGCCAACCAACAGGTCTACCGGGAACGCAACGCCTGCGGCGAGCTTCACCCGCTTATCGCGAATAGCCATCAGCAATGCAACTGTTCCTCCCCGGCTACCTCCTCTTACTCCTACCCTGCCTGCATCTGCCTGGGGCGTAACCGCCAGCACTGCATTCAAGCCCGCAATGGCATCATCGGTAGCAGCATCGAATGCGTCGTTCCTTGTGCCTTCGGCTGCGGGCGCTGTATACTCCACCCCATTTATATTCACGGACAATGTTTGTCCGCGCAATGAAGGAAGCACGTATACAAACGGAACGTTATCGGTGGTTTGTACGGCTTCATGGATTACCGGATCGGTGAGCGAAAAGCCATACACGGACATTCGTACCGGTAAAGGATTCGCCGTGACAGGCACTAATACGCCAACGTATTGTTTAAGTCCCTGTAAACGGAAGGAAATGATCTTATAATGGAGCTTGTCTTTATGTATTTCATGCGTGGATTCGACCTTGACATCAGTGGGCGTCAGTTGTCTTGCCTGCCACGATGCCCGGACAGCCTCCAACTCTGCGGATGTGGGCGTTGCAAACAACGCTTTCTTATCAATATTTTTTAGTGGATCTTCTTTTTTACAGGCTACGGCGGACAACAGCAAAGCTGGCAACAGGAGAAAATTGTACAGGTGCATGCGATAAAGATAGTCGCCGATCTCTATCTGAATTGTTAAAGTACATGTTGTGATTTACGCTACTATGTACGCGCACTTACCCGCCCGCCGCTTTTACTTTTTGAGCATTCGCCAAGAGTGTTCTTAATTCTTCTTCGCTTGCGTGGTACACATTGCCAATATCCAATATGGCAGGATTATGAAATGAAACAGGGTCGGGTATTGATATCCGTGCAGAGGTATGGTATTCCGTGGCGCCTGTTTCTTTGATGAGCTTTTCTATGTTGGAAGCGCGGATGCCAGCGCCGGGCATGATGATGATGCGTCCATTGGCCTGCTGTACCAATTTGGCCAGCACGTCTGTTGCATCGGGGGCGGCACTTTTCAATCCGCTGGTAAGTATTCTTTCGCATCCACAGGCAATGATCTCTTCCAATGCTTCAAAGGGATCTGGCACTCTATCAAATACACGGTGGCAGGTGACGCCCATGGGATAGCCCCACTCTACCAGGCGCTTCATGCGTTCTGTATCTATTTTGCCGTTTTGCAGTTGTATGCCTGTCGATATGCCATCGCATCCCAGCTCTTTGCTCAGGAGGATGTCTTTTTTCATGATCTCAAATTCATCTTCATCGTACCAATAGTGGCCGGCGCGCGGACGGATGATGGGATATAGTTCTATGTCGATGCGTTCGCGGGTACGCTCTATGGTTCCTTTTGAGGGGGTGGTGCCTCCTTCAACGGGGTTATCGCACAGTTCTACGCGGGCTGCACCTGCTTTTTCGGCGATGATGCAGGATTGGATGTTGAAGGCACAAACTTCGAGGATGATATCTGACATAGATAAGATATTCTTTTAGGTGTTAGCTTTTAGCCTTTAGCTATTAGCCATAATGCTAAAAGCTAAGACCTAATAGCTAATGCCGCTTAATAAACACTTTTTGCTTTGTATACTGTTTCTTCTTTACCACTCTTTACGGAAAAGGTGAAACCGGGCTGGAGGGCGTAAGCGCCGTACTCTCCTTTTTTGTTGATGGCCAGGAAACCAACCTGTACTTTTTTAGCTTTCTCCGGACTGCGACTGATGATGCGCTCTACTGCTTTTCTGCAGGCTGCTTCGGGCTTATTGCCCTGCCGCATCAACTCGACTACCAGGTGCGAGCCCACTATACGAACGACTTCTTCTCCTACGCCGGTAGAGGTGGCCGCTCCTATTTCATTGTCTACGTATAATCCTGCGCCAATGATCGGTGAGTCTCCTACCCTGCCGTGCATCTTGTAGGCCATGCCGCTGGTGGTGCAGGCGCCGCTCAACTGGCCGTTGGTATCCATTGCCACCATGCCTATCGTATCGTGGTTATTGATACCGCCAGGCATCGGATCGTTCTCTTTGTTGTAGAGTTTGTTTTCAATATTCATGACCGGCTCGTACTTCGATGTTTTGAGCCATTCTTTCCATGCTTTTTCTGCGGCAGGTGTCAACAGGTTTTCTTTCTTAAAGCCGTTGGCCAGTGCAAACTGTAAAGCGCCGTCGCCCACCAATTGTACGTGTGGCGTTTTCTCCATCACGAGCCGGGCCACTGAGATGGCATGTATGATGTGCTCCAGGCACATGACTGCTCCAATGTTGTATTGTTCGTCCATGATGCAGGCATCGAGGGTTACGCGTCCATCACGGTCGGGCAAGCCTCCATATCCTACAGACTGGTTGCTTTCATCGGCTTCGGGAATACGTACGCCTGCTTCTACCGCATCGAGTGCACGGCCGCCGGCAGACAATATTTTCCAGGCTTCGGCATTGGCTGCTTTTCCAAAGTCCCAGGTGGATACGACGATGGGGTTACCTTTTGTTACGGGATACTGTTGTTGCTCCATAGCCAGTAGTGACTGGCCGGCTAATACTGCGGCTGAGCCCGTCAATGACGAGCGTAAGAATTTTCTTCTGGTTGACATAGTAGTAGTCTTCTCTCTTGAAGCTGTAAACTTAAGGTATTAACTCTTTGGGGCGGTCATAAACTTTTTCAGGTTGGCCTGTGCCGTCTTGCGCACTTTGTTGATGACAAAACCGCTCCATCCCAGCAATAGTCCTTTGAACCCTAATGCCTGGCGGCTCCATTTCCACAGGTCGAAATCGTCCATATGTTCGATAATGCGGCCTTCGTGGAATTTGAAGTGTGCCTTGATATGGTTGGTGACTTTCCGGCCGGTGGCTGAAAAGGTGTAGGTGGCGATCCATTCGCAGTTGCCGTATTCATGATCGGCATCTACGTTTTTATAAGTAAGTGTAAAATCTTTGGCATTCTTACACAGCATGGTCCACATAGCTTTTGCTTCTGCGGCATTCAGGTTCTCAAATACGGGATCATAGAATGTTACATCTTCATGGTAGCAACTGATCATGCCGGGGGCATCCAGTTTACTGAACGATGTATAAAACTTTTCAATCAGTTGTTCGTGTGCAGGGTGCATATTTTGAAACTGTGGTTGAGCAACATTTGTTACTTTAGACCTTTAAAATTAATGGTTACCATGAGAAAACTACTCCTTTTCCTTTTTTATTGCTTTTTTATTTTTAGTGCTACTGCGCAACTGGTTCCGCTGAGTCCCCAAACCGCCCAGGACTCCGCCTGGGTGCGGGATAATTACACCAAGAAGGAATTGTATATTCCGATGCGCGATGGGAAGAAGCTGTTCACGTCCGTCTATCTTCCCAAAGATGCTACCGAGAAGCATCCTATCCTGATGACGCGTACGCCTTACTCCTGTGCACCGTATGGCGAACAGAACTTCCGCGCCAATTTGTGGGTAGGTCATTTCCGGTATTACATGCGTGAGAACTATATTATTGTTACGCAGGATGTTCGTGGCCGCTGGATGAGTGAGGGCGAGTTTATGGATGTGCGTCCTTTCAACCCCAATAAGACTGGTAATGATATCGACGAGGCGAGTGATACGTATGACGCTATCGACTGGCTCATCAAGAACCTGCCGAATAACAATGGTAATGTTGGCGTGATGGGTATTTCCTATCCCGGCTTTTACTCTACCATGGCTGCCCTGAGTGCGCATCCGGCACTGAAAGCGGTAAGCCCCCAGGCGCCGGTAACTGACTGGTTTATGGGTGATGACTTTCACCATAATGGTGCGTTCTTTATCCTCGATGGTTTTTCTTTTTATACCGGCGGCTTTGGCTTTCCCCGTCCTACGCCTACTTCTGTAGGCCCGAAATCGAACTTGCAACTTCCCAAGAATGATAATTATGAAACGTACCTGCGCATTGGTGCATTGAAAAATTTCATGAAGCTGACCGGCGACAGTTTGAAGTTCTGGAAGGACCTGTATGCGCATCCGAACCTCGATGACTGGTGGAAGGCGCGCAATCCCCGCAACTTCGTGGGTAATATCAAACCTGCGATGCTGACGGTTGGTGGCTTATTCGATGCAGAGGATTGTTTTGGTGCGTGGCGGTTGTATGAGGCTATCGAGAAAAAGAATGCTGCGTCTACATTCAACAAGATCGTGATGGGCCCCTGGTATCATGGTCAGTGGGCTTCGCTCGATGGCAGCAAGCTGGGCCGTGTTCAGTTTGGCGCCAATACTTCGCACTGGTACCAGAATAATATTGAAGTGCCTTTCTTCAATCATTTCCTGAAGGGCAAGGGTGATATCTCCAAACTGGCTGAGGCTACTATCTTTTTCAGCGGCGCCAATGAATGGAAGCAGTATCCTCAATGGCCTCCTGCCAGCAAAACCGATCAACCTTTATACCTGCAACCTGATGGTAAGCTGGGCTGGGACAAGCCTACCGGCAAGAACAGTTTCAGTGAGTATATCAGTGATCCTGCCAAACCGGTGCCTTATACCGAAGATGTGCACTGGAGCCGTACCCGCGATTATATGACGGATGACCAGCGTTTTGCTTCACGCCGCACTGATGTGCTGACTTTTCAGACCGATATTTTGTCTGATGATGTGACTTTGGGTGGCACATTGGTGGCCGATCTGCTGACGAGCATTACCGGTACTGATGCGGATTATATCGTGAAGCTGATCGATGTATTTCCTGATGATTTTTCTTATCCCGGTACTACGCAGGGGGGCGGGCGTGATGCCGGCGGCCCCTACCCCATGGGTGGCTACCAAATGCTGGTGCGTGGTGAAGTGATGCGCGGCCGTTTCCGCAACAGTTTTGAAGTGCCTGAGGCTTTCAAGCCTAATAAGATCGAGCGGGTAAAATATGAACTGCCTGATGTGGCGCATACTTTCAAGAAGGGGCACCGCATTATGGTGCAGGTGCAGAGTAGCTGGTTCCCCTTGGTTGACCGCAATCCTCAAAAGTTTGTGAATATTTATGAGGCTAATGACAGTGATTTTCAGAAGGCCACTATCCGGGTTTATCATGATGGGGTTAACAGCAGTAGTATTTTATTACCAGTGATCAAATAATCATTCTTCATTAGGTATATTAAAAAGGAAGCGCCCTCCATGTGGAGGGCGCTTCCTTTTATGGTTGCTGAGGCTGGCTATTTCTGAATGATCATCTTGGCGGACAATCTTTCTTCGCCGGTATTCAGTATTACTGTATACATGCCTGATGGCAGCTTGGCTGCTTCTTCCGTGAGGAATATGATGTTGACTCCGTTGGCGATACCTGTTCTCTTCGAACCGAGTATCCGTCCCTGCTGATCGATGATGTTGATCACCGCAGTTACGTTCTTTTCAGAGCTGACCTTCAATGCTACGCTACCACTGGATGGGTTTGGCGTAACCAGCAGGGTAAGGCCATGTATCGGAGCAAAGGTTACGGCCACTACCTTACTGTATTCAAATTTCTCATTGAGGTCTACCATCCTGAGGCGGTAGTATACTTTGCTTGCGTGCTGGTTGCCCAGGTTGTCGTCGAAAGTATAGCTTGCGCGTGCGCTGTTTTTACCAGCCACTGTGCCTACTTCTGTGAAGCCGACTCCATCTGTACTTCTTTCTACGATGTACTCTTTGAAGTTCTCTTCTTTTTCGGATTCCCAGTTGAGGCGCACCTTGTTGTCGCCTTCGGCTTTCGCACTAAAGCTGAGGAGCTTGAGCGGCAGCGTGCTGAGCGTATTTCTCCATTGGCGCTCGGTATCTGCCGGGATGCGTTTTTGTAATGGTCCTCTCGCTCCTGGTGTTGCGGGATCGCCTACAGCACCTCCGTTGAGCATACCCTGATGTGTAACATTGGGTCCTGTTGCCAGGTCGAACTTATCGTCCAGTCCATCACCATCCGCATCGTTGTTGGTGAGTGTTACATCATCATCGGGCAGGTTATTGAGGTTATAATCATGCGCTTCCACGATATCAGGCACACCGTCGGCATCGCTATCATGGTTGAGGTAATCGGGCAATGCGCTTGGGTTGCCTGTTTGCTTCCAGGGGGTTATGCCATTGTTAGCACTTCCTGCGAAGGCGCCCGGCGTGTTGTCGTACGAATTATCAATACCATCATTATCTGTGTCGACACCGGAAGGTAATATGTAGCCTGCCGTGGACTGGCCTTCGAGGTTATCGGTAATACCATCGTTGTCGGAATCGATATCGAGGTAATCGGGCAGCGGGCCTCCGTCGAAATTGGGCAGTGTCAATGTTGGCAGTGCCTGTACGGTGGTGCTCCAACCATTAGCGCCCAGTGTTCCGTCTGCTACGCCATTGTTGTCTGTATCTGCAATGCCTGCTTCGCGTGCATCAAGGATACCATCGCCGTCTGAATCGAGGTCATACGGATTTGGAAGGCTTGTGCGGTCATTATTGGCTTTGGTATAGCTATCGGGCCTACCGTCGGCATTGGTATCTGTACCAGTCGGGATGAGTGCATTGGCCGTATTTTCGGCTATGCCATCATTGCCTGCGTCGCCATCGTACTGGTCGGTGAATCCATCGTGGTCGATGTCGGTAAATGTATCTACTTTACCGTTGTTGTTGCCATCGGCGCCACCGGCTTCGCGGATATCAGGAATACCGTCGTTATCGCTATCGAGGTCTCTGGCGTTGGGAATACCATCGGTATCGGTATCCAAATTGGCAATTGCGACTCCTCCATTGTTTGAATCATAGATGGTAGCCAGGCCATCTCCATCTGCATCGGCAAATACGTCTACGCGTCCGTCGCCATTGGTGTCTACACCACCTGCTTCCACGATATCAGGTATGCCATCATTGTCTGAATCGAGGTCATAGCTGTTGATCACGCCGTCGAGGTCTGTATCATAGCGATCGTCGATGCCATCGCCGTTGGTGTCGATAAAGCCGGGGCTGAACTGATCGTGGTAGTTGGGGGTGCCATCGCCATCCAGGTCACCTAACGGATCCAATCCGGTGATGCTTTCCTGGCTATCGGGCACGCCATCGTTGTCGTCATCGACATCCACGATATCGTTTACTCCATCGTTGTCATTGTCGCTGATCTGTCTCCAATCGCGATCTCCACCGGGGTTGATCACATCGGGATAGCTGGCCGGTGTGGTGCCATTGGTCGGATTGATGGCTGCGGTGTTGTTGTCATAACCATCCAATAAACCATCTGCATCGATATCTGCTACACCACCTGTTTTTTCTGCGCCATCGATCACGCCGTCGCCATCGGTATCCCATCCTTCGATGGCATCCAGGCGGGCGTCGTTGTCTGTATTCAGGTCTCTGTAATCCGGATTATCGGTACCGTCGGTGTTGACAGGTACGATACCGTTGTTGGCATTACCACCGAATGCACCTGGCAGGTTGTCGTAGGCGTTGTTGATACCATCGCCATCTGTATCGGCTCCTGCGGGAGCAATATAGAGCGCTGTTGCCTGTCCTTCGATGTTGTCAACGATACCATCGTTGTCTGCATCGATGTCGAGGTAATCAGGACCGCCTGTTCCATCTGTATTGGTGAACACCAGTGGTCCAGGGAGCGCATCTACAGCGGTACTCCATCCATTGGTACCATACGGTGCATCGGTAATACCATTGCCATCAGCATCCGGTAAGCCTGCTTCTCTAACGTCGAGGATGCCATCCGCATCGGAGTCGAGGTCATACGGATTGACTATACCATCTCTATCGAAGTCGCCGCGCGTATAACTGTCGGGTCTTCCGTCTGCATTGGTATCTGGCCCCGTTACGATCAACGGATCGTTGGGGCTTTCATTGACTCCATTGTTGTCATCATCGGGATCGTAGGTGTTGACGTATCCGTCTCCATCCACATCAGCAACTGCATCTGCCATACCATCGTTGTTGGCATCAGCGCCGCCTGCTTCCCTGATATCGGGGATACCGTCGTTGTCGCTATCGAGGTCACGGCTGTTTGGTACTCCATCGCCATCGGTGTCTCTGTTGGGGAGGGCTACACCGCCATTGGCAGGATCGTAGGTATCGATCAAGCCGTTGTTGTTGGTATCTGCCGTTCCGTCTACGCGGCCATTGCCGTCGGTATCTACTCCTCCTGCTTCAATGATATCGGGGATACCATCGTTGTCGCTATCGAGGTCACGGCTGTTGATGACGCCGTCAAGGTCTGTATCGTAGCGGTCGTCGATTCCATCGGTATTGGTGTCGACAAATCCCGGATTGGATGTATCGAGGTAGTTGGGAATGCCGTCGCTGTCTAAATCGCCCAGCGGATCAAGGCCGGTGGTGCTTTCCTGTACATCGGGTACGCCATCGTTGTCGTCATCGATGTCGACGTTGTCAGGGATCGCATCGTTGTCGGTGTTGGAAGACTGTCTCCAGTCGCGGTCTCCACCCGGATTGTTGACATCGGGATAGCTGGTGGGCGTGGTTCCGTTGGAAGGAATTACGGCCGCTGTATTGTTGTCCCAGCCATCGAGCAGTCCATCTGCATCGATATCAGCTGCACCACCTGTTTTTTCGGCGCCATTGATGGTACCGTTGCCGTTGGTATCCCAGCCTTCGATGTAATCGGGTTTGCCATCGTTGTCTGTATCCAGGTCCGTATAATCGGGGGTATCGGCAGCGTCGGTATTGACCGGCGTAATACCATTGCTGGCATTACCACCAAATGCTGCGGGCAGGTTGTCGTAGGCATTGTCTATACCATCGTTATCGGTATCTGAGCCTGACGGTGTAATGTAGCCGGCTGTTGACTGGCCTTCGATATTGTCCACGATACCGTCGTTGTCGGAATCGATATCGAGGTAGTTCGGGTTTGTTACCCCATCTGTGTTGGGGAAGGTAAGCGGACCGGGGAGTGCGTCTACCACGGTGCTCCATCCGTTGGCGCCGAGGGGACCATCTGCAATGCCATCGTTATTGGCATCGGGCATGCCTGCTTCACGCGCATCGAGTATGCCATCACCGTCTGCATCGAGATCGTATGGATTTGCTTTGCCATCTCTTTCAAAGTCGCCACGTGTGTAGCTATCGGGTCTTCCGTCTGCATTGGTATCGGGTCCTGTTACGATGAGCGGTTCCAGCGGGCTTTCGTTGGTGCCGTTGTTGTCGTCGTCCGGATCGTATGCATCGACATACCCGTCGCCATCTGCATCGGCCGTGGCATCCACTTTACCATCGTTGTCTGCATCGACGCCGCCTGCTTCTCTAATATCGGGGATACCATCGTTGTCGCTGTCCAGGTCTCTGGAGTTGGGGATGGTGTCGCCATCTGTGTCGCGGTTGGGCAGGGCTACGCCTCCATTGGCAGCATCGTAGGTATCGATCAGACCGTTGTTGTTGGTATCTGCCGTTCCGTCTACGCGGCCATTGCCATCGGTATCGACGCCGCCTGCTTCAATGATATCGGGAATGCCGTCATTGTCGCTATCGAGGTCGCGGCTGTTGATGACGCCATCGAGGTCTATATCGTAGCGATCGTCAATGCCGTCGGCATTGGTATCTATATAGCCTGGCATGGCAGGATCGAGGTAGTTGGGGATGCCATTTGCGTTCGCGTCGGCCAACGGATCGAGGCCTGTAACGCTTTCCTGCGTATCGGGCACGCCGTCGTTGTCGTCGTCGATGTCTATGTTGTCGGCAATCGTATCGTTATCGGAATTAGCGGTCTGTCTCCAGTCACGATCTCCGCCGGGGTTGTTCACGTCGGGGAAGTTCGTGGGGATCATGCCGTTGGTGGGATTTACGAGGGCCGTATTGTTGTCCCAGCCATCGAGTAATCCATCTGCATCGGCATCGGTCGATCCGCCTGCTCTTTCCACACCGCTGATAGAGCCGTTGCCATTGGTATCCCAACCTTCGAGGGAATCAGGCTTACCATCATTATCTGAATCGGTGTCGGTGTAATCCGGATTGTCTGCTGCGTCGGTGTTGGTGGGAACAAGACCGTTGCCGGTGTTACCGCCGAACGCGTTGGGCAGGTTGTCGTACCTGTTGTCGATACCATCATTGTCGGTATCAGTACCTAACGGTGCGAGGTAACCTGCGGTGGTTTGTGCTTCTATGATGTCAACGATACCGTCGTTGTCGGAATCAATGTCGAGGAAGTTGGGGCCGCCTGCGTTATCTGTATTGGGGAATACCAGGGGGCCTGCCAATGCATCTACGGTATCGCTCCAGCCATCTGCTCCGCGAGTGCCATCTGCGAGGCCATCTGTATTGGCATCGGGGAGTCCGGCTTCGCGTACATCGAGGATACCGTCTCCGTCTGCATCGAGGTCATACGGATTTGGTTTTCCATCTCTGTCGAAGTCGCCACGGGTATAGCTATCGGCCAGTCCATCAGCGTTGGTGTCTGCACCTGTTACGATGAGTGGTTCGAGCGGACTTTCGTTGGTGCCGTTGTTGTCGTCGTCGGGATCGTAGCTATTTACATAGCCATCGCCGTCGCTATCTGTGAGGACGTCTACCGTACCGTTGTTGTCGGCATCGGTGCCGCCTGCATCACGGATATCGGGTATACCGTCGTTGTCGCTATCGAGGTCGAACCTGTTGGGAACGCCGTCACCGTCTGTATCTCTGCTGGCTAACGTGACTCCGCCTACTGCCAGTGGATCGTAGGTATCCATCAAGCCGTTGTTGTTGAAATCGACGTTGCTGTCGACGCGGCCATTGCCATCGGTATCGACGCCACCTGCTTCAATGATATCGGGGATGCCGTCGTTGTCGCTGTCGAGGTCGAATGAGTTGACAATGCCATCGAGGTCGAAATCGTAGTTGTCATTGACGCCGTCGTTGTTGGCATCCACAAATACGGGTACTGTGCCTCCGGGCGTTGTATCGAAGGCATTGGGAATTCCATCGAGGTCGGCATCGGCCATGGGATCGGTGCCACCGCCTTCTACAATATCGGTCATGCCATCGTTGTCATCGTCCACATCGGTAGTATAGGCGATCGCATCTCCATCCGCGCTACAGGTTGGCACTGTTACTGTAAACACGCCGGTGCTGATCTCATAGGCCCAGAACCAGGTGTTGAGGGTACGTACGTTTCCGTAGTCGTCGCAATTGAGGGAGATGGTGGTGGAGCCGCCGCCGCCTGTTGGGGCAGGTACTGTGTTGCCCGAACCTGCACCATCCCATGCACGACCGGGAGAAAGGACGCCCACATCTGCATTGGTGATGCCGCCTCCTGTGATGTTGTTGTTGGCATCGGTAGTGGGGCTGGAACAGGTGGTCAGGGCCGTGTTGGCTAACAGGTTATCATCGAAATAGAGCCTCGGCACGGTAGCGAGGGGACTGACGCCTGTGACGTTCAAACCACTCGAGTTCAATTCCGCATCGTACATCGGCAGGTTTACGCGGCCTCTCCTGATGGAGAGGCTCATGTTGACGGTTGTGGAGCCTGTAACGGCTGCGCCTAATCCATCGAGGCCATCCCAGACGCCGACGTTGCGACCCACGGGCTGGTCGTAGAAATAGAGGTAGCGGTCTCTGGTTCCGGCCTGGTATCCGGGGGTGCCGTTGATGTCGAGGAGAATGACGACATCGCCTGCTTTATCGATACCGTATGGTATGTATATATTGGGGGCGCACCCATAAATTTTACCTGCAAAGGTTGGCGCGCTTGCCGTGGCAGCTATGGGAAACTGGCTGACATCGGGGCTTTCGAGGAATACATCGTATCCAGCGGGCAGCGAGGGTTGTACTGCTCCTGTATTTTGGGAGCGACGGTCGTTGACCCAGTTGGTGCCGTTGACCGCGCCGTATTTGTTCATGTAGAGTGTGAATCCGAGGGGACGGAATCCCGAGAGGAAGTCCACGTTTACCACCGTACTATCTGCCGTGTAGCCAAAGAAATCGCCATCGAGGGCGTTGCCGAGGTTACCGGCATTGGTCGTAGGATCGTAGGTGATGAAGCTCCATGCTTTACTGTGGAGCCTACCGGGGAATTTGACATTGGCCGCGGTGGCTACGGTAAAATCGAAGAGGGTAACAATAATATTGGTGGTGCTGGCTGTGACGCCTCCATCGGAGCTTGGGTATAGTTCAATATAATAGTGGCCATCGATCGTAGGATCGAATGTGATGGGCGTATAACCTGCGGGCACCAGTCCACTGATGTTGGGACCTGCTACCGCCTGGGCGTAGGTGCTGATCTGGCTACCTGTGGCCACGAGGGTGGGGCCTGCGCGCACCGTGTTGGTGTTTTGATCGAGGATCCTGTAATAGATAGCTGTTTGTACAGGTGTTACGGCCCTGTTGTAGGCTTTGAAGTTGAAATAGAGGTTTTGCGTAACGTTGTTTGTGATGACGAACTCCACCCGGTTTTCCGTTGGGGCACCGCGATAGGGCCCTGCGCCTAATGTAGTGGAGATGTAAATACCCGTACCGTTTGAGCTGTTGGGCATTACGGAGGGAGTTCCTTCGGCCCTCAACCGGCTGTTGTTGGCCAGCATCAGGAGCAGCATGAAACCGGCCAGGAATTTCCATCCTGTACCGGCGCAGCAAAATCTGGCTGGCGATGTTTTTCGTTGTCGATGTCCCTTCAAATGTAAAGGTTTGTTTAGCATAGCTTAGTTTTTGTGTTTCAGCAATAGGCGCAGGGGCGGTTTGGCATAAACCGGTCATACAGGCATTGGCCTGTATGCATCATTTAAATTTTTTTGCAATAACAGATATGTGCAGCTGCAGCAGCAACTACGCCAGTTCGGTGTTGATCTTACAGTATGGTTGGGAAAATGCTACTTAACCAGGAGAATGTTTGACGGAACTAAATTATAACAATCCTTCATACGTTTTTATCCATTATACGGATAGTCTACACACCACGCGGATAAAAACGGGCGCCGGCGCACGCATGCTATAATTCATGGCGCCATTCTATTTTTCTGAGCATGGGTTATGGTATGCCGTTATGCCGATGTGGTGGCATTCATTGGGGAAGGCTATCTATTACATGCAACAGGGTGATCCCCGAATGGGACCACCCTGTTGTTTCGGCCGCCCGTTTGCGGCTACGTGATCATTGCGTTTTATTTCGTGAGGGTGTATTTTTCCAATTCCCCGAGGATCTCTTCTTCGTCGGACAACAGGTCATCGCCCGTGCTTACGAGGTCGAGGGCTTCGAAGGCTGTGTTGAATTCATCGTCGGTAACGATGCCGTCATCATCGCAAATGCGGAAGTAGCAGATGATGTCATGGCCTCCGCATGGAAGGGGGGCTATGAGCGTCTGGGTGTAGCTGTCGATGTCTTTCTCGGCCCCAAAGCCTTTGTAGAGAAAGTATGTGCAGACGATCTTTTTGGCCGGGTCTGCCATAGCTGTTGTGGGTGTTATGTGGCCGGAGCCGTTGCTGAGGCGGGAACCGCTATAGTAAGCGGGGGATAGCGTTCCTACCATGAGGATGAGGGGTAACCATAGTTTGTAGTTCATAAGTATGTATTTTATATATGTAATATATATAAAATAAACAATGTGATCGGTAGCATTTTTTCCGCTATCGTTTGCATGTAATTATTCCAGCAAAGCGCATTACATTTAGCCGTATAACTGGACTCCTGTAAAATAATGCTCATGCGTAATCCTGTTCTCCTTTTCGTTTTATCGCTTTTACCGTTTGCTTATCCTGCTGTGGCCCAGGTGGCTATCATACCCCGGCCTGCCGAGGTGCGGCAGCCTGCTGCTGCCGGCCAATTGGTGATCACGGCTCAGACGCCCCTCGTGCTGGAGGGATCGGGACTGGAAAACAGCGCCAGCTTTCTGAATGATTACCTGGAGCAGGTATATGGTTTCCGGCTGGCAGTGAGCAAAAAGCATGTGCGCGGCGGCATCCACCTGAATTATGAGCGGATGGACCATCCTATTGCCGGGGCTTACACGCTGCAGGTGAACAAAGACCAACTTTATATTGCGGGGGATAATGCCACCGGGGTGTTTTACGGTGTGCAATCGCTGCTACAATTGCTGCCGTTGGAGAAAAGCGCTTCGCTGAAAGTGCCTTTCGTGACAATCAAGGATTATCCGCGTTTTCAATACCGGGGGCTGCACCTGGATGTGGGCCGTCATTTTTTCCCGGTGGCTTTCGTGAAGCGGTATATCGATTATATCGCGCTGCACAAGATGAATGTGTTTCACTGGCACCTGACGGAGGACCAGGGGTGGCGCATCGAGATCAAAAAATACCCGAAGCTTACGGAAGTGGGCGGCTACCGCAACGGCACTATTATCGGCCGCTATCCCGGCAAGGGGAATGACGGCCTGCGGTATGGCGGCTTCTATACGCAGGCGGAGGTGAAGGAGATCGTGGCATATGCGGCGCAGCGTTATGTGGAGGTGATCCCCGAGATCGAGATGCCGGGGCATGCCTCGGCGGCGCTGACGGCCTACCCTACCCTGGGCTGCACGGGCGGCCCGTATAAGGTGCAGGAAACGTGGGGGGTGTTCAACGATGTGTTTTGCGCGGGGAACGATACGGTGTTCAACTTTTTGCAGGACGTGCTGGACGAGGTGATGCCTTTGTTTGCCTCGAAGTATGTTCATATCGGGGGTGATGAATGCCCGAAGGAGAGCTGGAAGCATTGTGCGAAATGCCAGCAACGGATGAAGGCGCATGGCCTGAAGGACGAGCATGAGCTGCAGAGTTATTTTATCCAGCGGATGGAGAAGTATATTAACGGGAAGGGGAAAACGATTATCGGGTGGGACGAGATCCTGGAGGGCGGGCTGGCGCCGAATGCGGTGGTGATGAGTTGGCGGGGCGAGCAGGGCGGCATCGAGGCTGCGCAGCAAAACCACGATGTGATCATGACGCCGGGCAGCCATGTGTACCTGGACCATTCGCAAACGAAAAACGAAGATTCGGTTACTATCGGTGGTTATACGGCGGTGCAAAAGACGTATAGCTATGAGCCCGTGCCTGCGGCGCTGACTGCTGCGCAGGCGAAGCATGTGCTGGGGGCGCAGGGAAATGTGTGGACGGAGTATATGAAGAATACCAGCAAGGTGGAGTATATGATCTTTCCGCGGCTGAGCGCGCTGAGCGAGGTGCTGTGGAGCCCGAAGGAGCTGCGGAACTGGCCTGATTTTGAAAAGCGGCTGATCACTCAATTCAAGCGGTATGGCTTGTGGAGGGTTAATTACAGCCGTGCGTTCTTTCAACCTACTGCTGCGATCGTGCCTACTGAAAACCGGCGGGGCGTATACTGGCAGGTGACGGACCCTATGGCGGGGGCTGCGGACCCTATGGCGGGGGCTGCGGACCATGGCGGCCTGTGGACTGTGCAACATATGGAGCGGGATTCGAGCATCTTGACCATCCCTGATATGCGTAATGATCCTGATGGCTCGAAGGGGATGATGCTGGACAGCATCGTGATCTATGACAGCGGGACGGTGGTGCACGGCGCTGTACAAAAGATACTGGTGACGCGGACGTCGACCCTGACTGCCGCTCCGCGCCATAACCAGGATGCGCGTGCCGGCATCGAGCAACGAATAGAAGTAAACAAGGCCACGGGCCAGCCGATCAGCATTGCTACGGCTACGGCCGCGAACCGCCCGGGCAACGGGGGCGCTTTTGGCCTGGTGAACGGGGCGAAAGCCGGTAAGGCTGGTATTGGCAGTGAAGAGTGGCTGGGCTGGCAGGGGCCTGATATGGAGGCGGTGATCGAGCTGGGCCTGCATCAATTTATTACCCGTGTGGGGGTGAATTTCCTGGAGCAGCGGGAAAGCTGGGTGTACCTGCCGCAGTATGTAGAGGTATTTATTTCCGAGGACGGTAAGACGTGGCAATCACGGGGCAAGAGCAGTGAGTTTGTAAAAGGGGCTTACAATACCGGCCACGTAACGATCCACACCGGCTATCACCCTGCGCGGTATGTGAAAGTGGTGGCCAGGAACTATGGCACTATCCCTGCCGGACAACCGGGCGCCGGGAGCAAGGCGTGGCTGTTTGTGGATGAGATTGGCGTAAAGTAGATTACTTCTGAATTATTATTTTTTGCACAACTTTGGTATGCTCAGCGATAACAACCACTGAGTATATTCCATTCTTCAATAAGCTGAAATTGTTGATACGAATGATATTATCTCCTTTATTTATGCCATCACGTTGCATAAGCAATAGTCTGCCGAAGTTGTCAACCACGTTGATGATAACCGATAGCTTCTTATCAGAATTGATGGAAAGATTTATATAATTACTGGCCGGATTGGGTATCATTAGTACGGCAAGCCCATTAACATCAAAGCTTACACTGAGAACACGGCTGTATTCGAAACGAGCATCTTTATCAACCTGCTTAAGGCGATAGTACAGTTTGCTACCTGTTATTACTCCAGGCACATCCAGGTAGCTGTAGTTTGTCTGCATTTCTTCTTTACCCGGTATTGCAGCCACTGCTTTGAAGTTGACTCCATCTATACTTCTTTCGAGAATAAATTTTTCGAAGTCACTTTGATTTTCTACTCTCCACACAAGGTTCACTTTGTTGCCAGCCATCCTTTCAGCACTGAACTGCACCAGCGTAATGGGTAAGGCATCTTCTTCGCTACTACAACCAGATTGGACCATTGTGAATATAGCAGAGTTGACCTCATACGCCCAGAACCAGGTATTGAGGGTTCTTGCATTGCCAAAATCATCGCAGGCAATGGCTGTACTTGCTCCACCGGTAGCCGGCGCGGGTACAGTATTACCAGAACCAGGACCATTCCAGGCACGCGCCGGAGAAGCAAGGCCCACATTGACATTGGCGACACCCGTACCTGTATTATTATTGTTAACATCGGTCGTGGAATTTGCACAAGTAGCAGGTATTGTATTAGTCAGCAAACCGTCATCGAAATAGAGCCTTGGTACTGTAGACAATGGCATCATCCCCGCCACGTTGAATCCCTGTGGATTAAGCTCTGCATCATATAAAGGTATGTTCACACGGCCTCTCCGTATAGACAGGGTCATATCGATCGTTGCATTGGCAGCTACAGCGGCTCCAAGCCCATTCAAACCATCCCATACGCCCACGTTGTGCCCTGCCGGGCGATCTATAAAATAGAGATACCTGTCTGCTGTTCCATCCTGATAACCTGTCACTCCATTGAGATCAAGAAGAACTACTACGTCACCTGGTGTGTCTATCCAGTAAGGTATGTTTATATTAGGCGCACAGCCATACATCGTACCGGTAAACTGCGGAGTTACTGCTGGTGTGGAGGCGGGAAAGATCGTTGCATCGGGCATGTCCAGAAACACCGGATATCCGTTGGGCAAAGACGGTGTAGTAATACCAGTGTTTTGTGACTGGCGATCATTGAACCAGTTTGTCCCATTTACCGCACCATAATTGTTCATACATAATGTAAATCCTAAAGGTCGAAAGCCGGTAAAGCCCAGCCTTACCACCGTGCTATCGTTGGTATACGCATAAAAATCTCCTGCGAAAGCATTATTAATATTTCCCTGATTACCTGTCGGGCTATAGGTAATCAAACTCCAGGCCTGTGAATAGATACGACCACCTCGCCTGACACCTGAAGGGGTAGCGACGGTAAAGTCAAATAGGGTGAGCAATGTTTGTGCTGTATTGACAGTAGACCCACCCTCTGTACTAAAATAAATCTCGATATAGTAAGTGCCGTTTGCAGAAGGATTGAACACCAGTGGAACATAACCTGTTGGCGCAGTACCATCGATGTTCGGGCCAGCAACTGCCTGATTGTAGGTGCTAATCTGTTGACCTGGATTGATCGGTGTAGGTCCAACAATCACATTGTTCAACGCGTCCAATATCCGGTAGTAAACTGCAACCTGATTGGCCGTCCCCGGCGTACGGTCATAAGCCTTTATATTAAAGTAGAAATTTTCGCCTTCGTGATCGTTGATCACAAAGCTTATACGATTTTGTACAGGCGCCTCTCTGTAAGGGCCAGAAAGAACGGTTGGTGCAATCAAGATAGCTGCTCCATTAGCAGGATTGGGCATAACCTGTGCAGTGCCTACCGCCATGACGGGTGTACCCAACGAATCCATTAGCAGAACAAGGAGAAGAAAGAAAACTGTTTTGACTGACGATCTTTGGCTAAATGCAAATGCATATTTTTTCAGGTGTAAATCACTGAACATAAAAGAAGGAATGATTAACGAATAGTGTTACTACTGGATAATCCAGCACACATCAAGAGCGCATCATTCAGCATTTACTACAGGCGGGTATAACAATAACAGTATTGTATATATTAATACGCAGCTAAGATACAGACAATTGATCAACCTATTTATCCATATTAAGGATAAAACATGCGTATGGAGAATAAGAATGGGAACATTTTAGGCATAAAAAAGAGGCCGCCCTATTAAAGGCGGCCTCGCGCATTAAATATATTCAGACTTTACTTACAGCCTGATAAGCTTGATCAGCTTTCTGCTATTGCCCTGTACAGCTTCCAGTATATAGTGTCCTTTGGCATAGTTGCTACCAAAAGGAATTCTGCTACCGACAGTCAGGTTATCCCTTGCTTCTACCAGTCTTCCTACCTGGTCGTATATACGAATGCGTACTTTTTCCAACGATGCACCTGCTTGCAGGTATAGGGTGAATTCACGATCGCTGGGTATCGGCGTTACTACCACATTCAGCTTACCATCTGTATTGCTGATATCGGTAGCCAGTTTGCCAGTACTTTCGCCGGCGCCTTCTGTGATGGTGATGAGCTGTTCATCAATCAAGCCGTTGCAATTGTCATCACGACCGTTCTTCACTTCCGGTGCACCGGGATAGACCTTCGCATCGTAATCGTGACAATCGCCACCTACCAGCACATAACCAGCCAACGGAATTGCCGACTGTCTTGAGCCCTCATTGCGGCCATAACCATCTCTGTCCACATCAGGATAATAGGTAAGCATTGGCAGGCCTTCATCTACCTGACCATTACAATTGTCATCACGACCGTTGGCCAGCTCAGGAGCGCCCGGATATACCGTAGCATCGTAATCGGCACAATCGCCATTGACCAGTACGTGACCTGCCAACGGAATAGCCGACAGTTTGGAGTTTTCATTGCGACCGAAACCATCACGGTCTACATCCATATAGTAGCGCTTCATGGGCAAGCCTTCATCTACCTGACCATTACAGTTGTCATCGCGACCATTGGCCAGCTCAGGAGCACCTGGGTATATGGTAGCATCATAGTCAGCACAATCGCCACCTACCAACACATGACCTGCTAACGGAATAGCTGACAGCTTAGAGTTCTCATCACGACCGAAACCATCGCGGTCCACGTCCATGTAGTAGCGTGTCATTGGCAGACCTTCATCAACCAGACCGTTGCAGTTGTCATCACGGCCATTGGCCAATTCAGGAGCGCCTGGATTGATGGTAGCATCCCAATCAGCACAATCGCCGCCTTTTGTTACCCAGCTACCAATTGGCTGTTTTTCAGCAAGGCGTGAACCTTCCGGACGGCCATAACCATCTCCATCGATGTCCTGGTAATAGCGGGTCAACACACTGGTGTTGTTCAAACGATAGATGCTGATGGTACCACTGATCTCGTTGGCCACGAGGATATAATGTCTGCCATCGGGGCTGGCGGTATTGGAGATATGGATGATGCCTTCGGGGCCATTGTCGCCACCGTAAGTAGCTGTGGTACGCGGGTTCTTGTAGTCCACAAATTTCACATCAGCCGGATCGGTGATGTCGTATACCATTACCCCACCCTGTCTTTCGAGTGTTACGAATGCATATTGTTTGCCTTCGATCGCTGCGAGGGCCAATCCTTCGGGCTCGGGGCCTTTTGAAGAGCTACGGCTCTTGCGTGAGTTGCTTTCGTGATCGGTATTGAAGAGCGGATTGTTCTCCGGCGTTTTGGCCAGGTATTGTTCAAAGTCGTCCTTGCTATCGAAAGTCACTGCTTTGGTAGTGGTATTCCAGATAGCGAAGGAGCGACCACCGATGAGGTGTATCTCGTCGAAATCACCGTCGCCGTCGGTATCACCGGAAGAAGTGGTGATCCTCAAACGGCCCAGGTTGTTGTCGTCTTTCAGTTCTTTGGCATTGGGGAAGGCCACAGAATCCAACTTATAAGTAGCTGCATTGACGCGTACTCTTTCGTTGTAGGCACTGTACTCACGGTCGTCGCCTTCGTTGGCTCCTACGAGATAGGTAACGCCATTGACCGTATAGTTGGCAATACCATCGGGCATGTACAAGCCTTTCACCGGCCAGTTGGCAATGTGTATTTCTCCTCTGTCGGAAGCATCGAATCCGTTGCCGGGCAGGCTATGGTCTTTTTTGCCCAGCGGCCATACTTCCGTGATCTTTTTGGTTACGATGTCTACCACTGCGAAGGCGTTGGCTTCCTGGAGGATCACCCATGCTTTCTTAGAATCGGGCGTAATGGTGATGTACTCCGGTTCAAAGTTTTGCGACAATGAAGTGATCGAGTTTCCTCTGCGCACACCGGCTGCAACGAGGGCAGTTGTTTGCGCATTGAAAGCTGTAAAGTCGAGCGTGGTAACATGGTTTTGTGTGAGGCCCGCGATACCACCGGAGATATCGATGATACTGATGGAACCTTCCGGATCTACCGTATAGGAATCGTTAGGCTCTCCTTCGTTGGCTACCATGATGGTCTTTCCATCGGGTGTAAAGGTCACCATGTCGGGCAGGGCGCCTACAGTCACCTGCTTCTGGAATACGCCATCGGTATTGAAGAAGATAACGGAGCCGTTCTGTTGCTTAACAACGTTGGGCGCTGCCACTGCTACCAGACCATTGCGTATCGCTACACTGGTGATGCCACCAAAAGGCACCATGTCTACGGAAGTAATGGGCTTGATGGAATCTGGTTTGGAGAAGTCGGCAATATCGAGCCTGTTCTGCAGGGCGCTGATCACAAAGAGGCGCTTGGATGCAGAATCATAGGCCACGATCTCCGTGCTGGCATTGCTGCTGCCGGAAGGATCATAGTTGCCTACGTAGTTCAGTTCGATCTGCTTGGTAGGAACGGGCGCCTTGCGGTCGTTGTCCCGGATGTATACCGTCATGAACTGTGTGCCGGTGATGGAAAGACCTGTGGGGTTTTCCAGGCTCAGGATGAAGTACTCGTCCTGCTCGTTGGCAGCATCGTCATTGATGGGTATAGTAATGGTTTGTGCGCTATTGCTGTCTGCCGTGAAATGCAGGGTCTTTGTGGTCAACGTAAAATCGCTGGCACCTGCCGTGCTGAACGGCGCGCCTTTTACCACCAGGTCTACTGAAGCGGTAGCCGGGTTGGTCAACTTAATTTGTACCGTGGCTGTCCCTGCTGCTTCTGATACAGAAAGCACTGCGCTGTTGAAGGCGATGGTGGTATTGCTGCCACCGGGGTTGCCTGGTGTGTTCCAAGCGGGCCATGATTGAGTGGGTGTGCCGGAGGCCGTGCCAGCCCAGTTGGCCGGATTGGCTACCAGGGCTTTCACCGTGGCTGCAGCACCTGTCAAGGTACCTGTATAATAAGCATTCACCGTATTACCAGCCGTGTTGCCGGGCGCTGTGCTCAGGTTGATGGAGCTTACGCCATCAGTCAACGTTGCGGGGAGCATAGAGAAGCTGCCACTGCAACTGGTGTTGGAAGCCAGCCAGGCGTTTGAGCTAAGGGCTGTAATGAATTGGGGTGCTGCGGGTGTGCCAGTGTATACAATGATCTGATCACCATTGGCACTCAAACCAAAAGTGCTGCCGGTAATGGTACCGATGTTGGCAGTGCCAGCATCGTTGTTGATCGTTACTACCGTGCGGGCTGCCACACCGCCTGCGGGGGCAGTCCATACAATACCGCCAGCGCATTGAGCCGGTACGTTGGTAGTGTATTTGCCATCGGTGAAGGTGATCTTGGTACCGGGCAGGATGTCTACAAAGGTTACAAAGGCGATGCGGTCATCGTTGGGCACTGCATTCATCTGATAACCGACGAAGAGCAGATCGCCGGGGTTGAAAGTCGTTTGCGTGGCAATGGTGGTGAAGGAAGCCGACTGTACAGCGGCTACTGCATTGTTGCTCAGGTCTTCTATCACACCTGCTTTGAGGGCCACATAGTATTGCTGGTTATTGGCCAGTGCAGCTGACGGTGTCAGCGTAATCGTATTAGCGGCAAAGGTTGCCGTGAAAGGTACATCTGCACCCGTTGCGTTGTTGAGTTTGAATACCACCAGCTCAGCCGCGTTGGCATTGGTGATGGGGCTGTTGTCGACCTTGCGCACATCTTCATTGAAGGTAATGGCAGGGGCTGTGTTTACTGCCAGGTCAATGGCTCCATTAGCTGGCGTAAAGTTTACGGATGGCGGCAATGCATCTGCTCCAACAGGTGAACCATCAAGGGTCACGTTGTCGAAACGATTGTTGCCAACGTCGCCACCACTGCCCAACAGGAAGGTAACACGTACTTTAAAGTTGGGGTTGTTATCAGCTGCTGCAATGGCGCTGAAGTCGAAGGTTTGTAATGTGGGATCACCATTGTTGGGAGCAATGGTAGTCAATGCAGTATAGTTCGTACCATCTACGGTGTAGGCTATTTCCTGTGTGCCGGCACCTGAACCGGAACGGCGAGTAGCATATTTCAGTACCACATCCTGGAAACCGGTAGAAGGTAATGAAAAGATAAGGGTAGCGCCAATGGGGTTGTTGATGCGCAGGTGGTTGCCGGACGCATCGCCATTGCGGGCGTTGAGGTTCTGTACGTTGAAGTTCTGCCCTGTACCATTCTGGTAATCGTTGGCGCTGGAACCGCCGCCAAGGTAGGCCAGGTTGGCGCCGCCTGCTGTATAGGTGGGCGCTACATGGTTGGCCTCCGTATCGAAGGTGTTGAAATTCCAGTAGTGAACGAGTGTCTGGGCACTTAGGCTGCCTGCTGCGCCCAGGATAAAGCAAGCAATAATGAGTAAAGTTTTTCTCATAACTTTTTCCGGTTTGTTTCCGTGACGTGATTTTGTGTGTTTGGAATTGAAGGATACTGTGTTTCCTGGTGCAGAGGTGTGGTACGGATACAACTATAAAATAATGCGTGGCAAACATAGAGCAGTTTGCCAAAGCGGGTATCCGGTTTAGAATAATTAAACTAAAGTTAATATAGGAGGCCGGGGTGGGGTATTAATTAAGTTTCAACGTGGCCATTACGGGCAAGTGGTCGGAAGCGTATTGCTCGTCGATGACGGTGTGTGAAATAACCGTAAAGCTGCCGGTTGGTTTCCAGGCAATGAAGTCAATGGTTTTGGTGGGATTGATCTCTGGTATGGTGAAACCACAGCCTTGTGTGCAGGTGCGGGTAAAGTGTTTATCGAGGATGTCGATGACGGCGCCACCGGGCGCGGCATTGAGGTCACCGGCCAGGATAACGGGATTGGTTTCTTTTTGCAGTATATCTACAATAGCATTGATCTGCAACAGGCGGTTGGTATCGTTGCGCTGTGCATCCATATGTGTGCAGGCTATCGTAATCTTTTTACCATTGAGTTCTATATTGGCAGTGGCCAGTACTCTTGGCTCGCCGTTGGTGCCGGCAGCTGTAGGCAGCTTGTGCGTGGCGCCACCGGATAAAGGGTAACGGGATAAGATGGCTACACCGTAATCGCCGCCATCGTGATCGATGGCCTTGGCGAAGTAGAAGTTCATTTTTGTTTTCTCTGCCAGGGTCACCGCTTCATTCATACCGGAGCGTTTGGTATTGACGTCCACTTCCTGCAGCATTACGACATCGAGTTTTTGCTTATTGATAACAGCAGCAATGGCATCTATATCAATGACACCCACTTTTGAGGGCGGATTGGCATGGTGTATATTATAGCTCATGATGGCGAGCTCCTGCTTATTGGTTGACGTGCCTGACTTTCTCTGCGCGCTACAAGCGGCCAACACAAAAAGGAATGGGAATAACAGCTTTTTTGAGATCATAAGGTTACCTGCATTTGCGTGGACAATATTAAGTTATTCTGTAAAAGGATTCTGAAATATTCAGTATGTTAGTTGGATGAGAAACCGAATCCGGGCTATCTGTTGCTGCTTCCTGCTACAAATGATTGTAATATTATCCTCCGGGCAAGAAACTCCTTACAATCCTGCACGAACTTATTCCACCGATCAACTGAAGGCCGATTTACAATTTCTTAATATTAAGCTCGACAGCATTCATCCCAACCTGTATCATTATACCAGCAAAGACAAGTTCAACGCTTTTGTTGATAGCCTGGACCGAACCATTATACAACCTATGACAGAACAGGAATTCCTGGGGCTCATTACCTTATTGAATGAAAAGATATGTGATGGCCATACCATGTTACTACCCAGCGAGCAGGCCATGGGGTATAATAGCAAGCAAGGCCGCTTTCTGCCTTTTTCTGTGGTGTACATCAAAGGCAGGCTCTACATTACTGAAAACAACTCTACTGATAATAGTATCCAACCGGGTGCAATCATCACCAGCATTAACGGTAAAGAAGCATCAGCTATCGTTGCGCAATTGCTGAAGCGGCAGATCAGGGATGGGCACAACAAAACTTATCCGTTGTGGATACTCAATCATTACTTCGTTGCTTATTATAGTTATGCTTTTGGCCAACCTGCAACCTTTTCTGTAGAGCTGACCGGTAGCGATGGCAAACTATTTCATAAACAAGTGGCAGCACTGGCGAGGGACAGCATACGCCTGATACGGCAACAAAAGCGGGCTGTTCAGGCCGGCGAAACGCGGGGTATTATACTGGAAGAAAACCCAGCTACTAAAACTGCCGTTCTTACCATCAAAAGTTTTGATGTCGATTTGCTACAATCGATGTACAAGCAGTCGTTCCAGCCAGTGATCGATAGTGTATTCAGGCAACTGAAATCACATGGCATACGACATCTCCTGCTGGACCTGCGCGACAACCAGGGTGGAGATTTTGAGCCGGGTCGACACCTGCTCTCCTACCTCATCACTACACCTACTTCTTACTTGCTGGGTGGTAAGGAGGCTAAACTGCTGCAACCTCAACGTAATCACTTCAGCGGCTCTTTGTTCGTATTGATCAATGGCGGTAGCTTTTCCAATTCAGGTATTGTGAGCGCCTGCCTGGAGCATCGTAAGCAGACTACTTTTATCGGTGAAGAATCTGGCGGCAATAAATTCCTGATCTTTGGAGAAGCCACTGATGTGGTGTTGCCACATACGAAGATCCAGGCATATATCTCTACAGCTTCCTTTCGCATTAACCAACAATCAGGCGATCATGGCATTGTACCAAAGCATGTTGTACAGCCCTCTATTAACGACCTGCTGTCGGGCAGTGATCCTGCAAAGGCATTGGCATTAAAGCTGATGACAGGCCCGGAAAAATGAAGTGGTGTTGATAGAAATATTGCAGGCTGCAACCATATAGTATTATATTAGTTGCTTCAAATGAATATAATATATGATATGGTACGAAGATGAAGTGAAGCGTGTAGAGCAGGAGAAAAGCAGGCTGGCATACGAACCGAAAACAATTTTTTATGGCAGTTCTTCCATTCGTTTATGGACTACACTCTATGAAGATTTCAAGTCGCTCCATCCCGTGAACCTCGGCTTTGGCGGCTCTACGCTGGCTGCCTGTGTATGGTTTTTCGAACGGATATTACCGGCTTATCAACCTGAACGCATTGTTTTTTATGCAGGCGATAACGATTTAGGTGATGGCAGACATCCCGAGGAAGTATTTATCTTTTTTGAACAACTGACGGCTCAGATGCGTACGCGGTTTCCCCGTTCTTCTTTTTATTTCATTTCGGTAAAGCCCAGCCCTTCCCGCTGGAACATGATCAACAACATCTACTATACGAATACGCTCATAAAGAACGCGATAGAAAAGCAAGGGTTGCCTTTTCATTATATCAGTATTGTGGAGCCCATGCTAAATAGTGAAGCGCTTCCCGTGAAAGAGCTGTTCCAAGAAGATGGCTTGCACCTTAGTGATAAAGGCTATGAGGTATGGAAGAAAGTTGTGTTGACTTACCTGCTACAAAATCCTTAAGAATTGCATAATACGTCTTTTGCGGGGATCGGTTTATATTATACCACTTTTTACCAATGAAACGGGAATATCATAAATGGTTTAGTCCGAACCTGCAAAGGAATATGGAGCTGTTGGTGTTTGGGGATGCAGGCGAGCCTGTGCTCTTCTTCCCTACCCGCACTGCCCGGTTTTATGATTATGAAGACTGGCGCATCATCGAGGCCATACGGTATAAGATCGAGGCTGGCTTTATCCAGGTATTTTGTGTAGACAGTGTGGACTCGGAAAGTTTCTATGCTTCGATCCATCCGGCTGATAAGATAAAGCGGCATCTTCAATATGAGCAATACATTCTGCAAGAGGTGCTTCCGCTGATCAGGTATACCAATCCGCAGCATACCGGCATTGCCGCTGCCGGTTGCAGTCTTGGGGGCTATCATGCGTTGAATATTGCTTTTCGCCACCCCTGGCTTTTTTCGAAAGTAACCGGCATGAGCTCGCGCTATGATCTTACGTTATCGGCCGATAAATTCCCCGACCTGCTGAATGGTTACTTTGATGAAAATATTTATTACAACATGCCCAGCATGTATATGCCTAATTTAAGCAACACTTTGCTGTTGGAGCAGATCAGGCGGTTGAAGATCGAACTGGCGGTGGGTAAAGAAGATCCCTTTTATGAGAATAACCAACGCTTAAGTGATTCGCTCTATGAAAAAAACATCCCACACCATTTGTATGTGTGGGATGAAGAGGCGCACCGGCCGCGGTATTGGCGTAAGATGGTGCAATGGTATTTGTGAAGTTTTACTTAATAAACCGCTTTGAGACCGACTTACCATCTTTCGTGAAGATCAATGTGTAGATGCCGGTGGATAGTTTTGATACATCCAGACGGTTAGATACTGGTCTGCCTTGCAATACCTGTCTACCCATGACATCGTATATTCTTACCAACCCTCCTGACAGATCATCCGGCGCTGTGAGGTATATGGTATTGCGCGCGGGGTTGGGATATATCTCCAATTCTTTACCTGTGGCGACTTCGTCGGCTGCAGTCTTAGCAGTGAGTGGTGATGTGGTCTCGCTCAATACCGTGACCGTAGAAGCGACTACCAGGGAAGATGCTTTATCGTTCCAGCCCTCATTTACCAGACAATCATCGTCGGCGGTTTTTACCAGCGTGGTGCCGCTGAAGTTGTTATCCCAATACAGTGTCACTTTGTAACCGCTTTGTACGCGCAAGGAAGAAATATCATCGTTCAGGATACCTTTTGCCTGTAGCTGCGCCAACGTATAGCTGCCAGGCAGCAGCGGAACGGCGTAACCTCCGTAGCTGCAATCTTTATATACCGTTACGGCGCCATCGGGATAGCTGAATGGGAAATCGATGCGTGCCTGGTTGAACTGTGTTTCATAGCTGGCAGGCCAGCCAAATGCTGTGGTGGCCAGTGGCTTCAGGTTTACACCGGCAGCGCCACTCCAGAAGTGTATAAACTCGCCCCAGTTCATGCCGCGCGTGTAAGCGTTGCCGCTCTTAGGGAAGTATTGTGAGAGCAACGTGAAGTACCTGTTCAATGTTTGTGTGCCACCATATGCACTGTAAATGGGATAAAACCAGTCGCGGAACCAGTAGGTATTGGCGCGTGGAAAACTGCTGGTGCCGTTGATCATCAGGTTGTACCAGCGGGTTACATCACTCGTGCGGCCCAGTCCGCGGTACACATCATAGATAAATATCTCCGCCCATTTGCTATCGCCCCAGATGCCAAATGCAGGTGAGTTCTTAACGCCTTTGCTGGCGCCTTCTACAATGTGGGCTACTTCGTGGGTTACAATGTCCAGGTCGTTGTTGGCGCCGCTGGTCCATGGGCCGGGGCCTACGTCAATGACGTTGCGGTTGTCGTGGCTGGCATCGAAATACGTGGAGGGGTGACCGCCGCTGTATTTGTTGGTGTGGAAAATGGCGAACATGTGGGGATCGCTGCCAAAAGAGCCGTAGACGGATTTGGTGTAGCGCCATACATCGCCACAAAAAGTGTAGGGCCAGGTTACGGAAGCGCTTACATCGTTGTCGTAATAAATGGCTACATCATTATCGTAAAACTTTCTGGAGAGCAACTGGTTATGTTCGAACCAGTGTTCCTGCCAGGTAGCAGGGGGAGTTTGCGCCACTACGTGGCTGATCAATAGCATGCAAAAGACAGAAAAGGAAAGGTGTTTCATAATACAAGGTTTGGTTTATGAATAATGTACTATGACAATCGAATGAAGCCTGACAATTATTCGCGGGGCTAATCTTATTTAAAACAACGTTGCAATACATGCGTATCGTTCAAAAACAAAGGTCAGAAGCTCTACGCCGCTGACCTTCGTTTTCACCTGTCACAACACACGTTTCTCTTATTTTACAAACTGTTTGGTTACTGTTCTGTCTTTCTTCGTAAAGATCAGGGTGTATGTACCGGGTGCCAGGTGCGATACATCTACTTTATAGGTAGCCGCTCTCGGCGCCAACACCTGGCGACCAGCGATGTCGACTACGCGTATGGAACCGCCGGTAATATCTTCACCTGCCATGATATTCAGCTGATGCTGAACAGGATTCGGGAACAGGACCCATTTGCCGGAAGCATCCACATCTTTAGTCGTCTTTTCTGTCTGTGGATTTTCTACCGCAGTCATCAACCCAGTGGCAGGCCGTGTGATGCGCAGCCAGTTGAGGTTCCAACCGCCGGCCTGAGCAAATACGCCTACATTGTAGGTTCCTGCGTTGACGTACACGTTATGTGTAATAGTAGTCCAGTTTTGCCAGCCGCCCGTAGAAGGAACGGCCAGTGCGCCCAATTGAATGGTACCGGCGTTCAGGTCGAGCGATAAGGTGCCACCACCACTCAGACTGGCTACGCGGTATTCTACTTTATATGTGCCGCTTACGGGGAAGTTGATGTTGTAGAAGGCCATCCAATCGGAGGCATCTATATAGCCTACATTCTGTCCGCCACCGGCATCGGTGCAGGCTTCTGTTTGTATGCCCGACATGCTGTTGTAGCTTTCGGCCTGGATGGTGATGGAATTACCACCACCAGTGCGCTGTACTACTACTTCGTTAATGGCCGACAGCAGCGAGTTGGCCCCCGTAGCATCCTGCGACAGTTCCCAGATCATGATGCCGTTGCCCTGGTCGAAGGCAAGGTTTGTTTTGCTCTTGATGGTATTGATACCATTGTAGCCCACGCCCTGGTATACATCGGCAAAGGGACTGGCGCCACGATTGACCAATGCGGAGAATGACTCCCAGCTTGGCCTGCCATAGAAGGGAACGCCCAGCACCACTTTGGAAGTGGGCAATCCCCTGCCCTTCCAATAGTTGATGGACTGCTGCGCATAGCTGTAGGTAGAGTGGTCAAAGCTATTGGCATCATACGCCATCAGGTTCAGAAAGTCGACCATGTTAAATACACTACTGAGTATACTGGACCCGTTGACAGCTACCACTGCAGCCGTGAGCAGCTTACCTCTGTTGTGCATTTCGGTAGATAGCTGCTGCATCAATGCAGCATAGTTGTTGGCCGAAGCGCCATTATCGGGGTACTCCCAGTCAATGTCGATACCATCGAGGTTGTACTGGTTTGTAAAGTTGATCAGGTTGTTTACAAAATTATTGCGGTAGGTGCTGTTGGCAGCGAGGCTTTCAAAAGCGCCATCGTCGCCATTGTTCCAACCGCCGACAGCAATCAACACTTTCTTGCCATTGTTGTGGGCCAGCGTGACCAGGCTTTGCAGCTTGGAAGGATTCTCGATGGCCTGCAACCCTCCGGTAGAGGTAGGCAGCAGGAAAGCATAGTTGATGTGGGTGAGCTTACTGTACTGAATGGAATTTACACTGCCCGCCCAGGAAGGCATATAGCCTACGACCCTGAATTGGGCAAATGATAATTGGATGCTTACACACAAAAGGATAAAAAGGATAGAAGACTTCTTCATAATATGTTTTTTAAATGAAAGAATGCAATACCGTATCATGGAGTTAAGCAGGTGACACTTAACTCCATGATGTTGATACAGGCATTCCGCAAATCACTTACTTGATAAATCTCCGGCTGATGGTCTTACCATCTTTTGTAAATAACAGGGTGTATACGCCGGTGGGCAGTTTCGCTACGTTGACACGGTTGGTAGCCTGGGTGGCGATCAATACCTGGCGCCCCATGATGTCGTATATGCGTAGTAATCCGCCTGTCAGGTTTTCGCTGGTAGCGATCCTGAGTTCATCTTTTACGGGGTTGGGGAATATGGTAAAGTTGTTGTTTGCCTCTTCCGGCTGCACATCCTTCGAAGTAGCCGTGTTGGCAGTCAGCAGTCCGCTACCTTGTTTGGTGATGCGTATCCAGTTGAGGTTCCAGCCTCCGGCCTGAGCATATACGCCTACATTATAAGTGCCGGCATTGGCGACATTCACTGTGTGTGAGATGGTCGTCCAGTTTTGCCAGCCTCCGGTAGACGGCACTGCCAGTGAGCCTAATTGGATGGAACCTGCATTTAGGTCCAGCGATAAGGTGCCGCCCCCACTCTGACTGGCAACACGGTACTCAACGAGGTAACTGCCTGCAGTAGGAAAGTTAATGCTGTTGTAGGCCATCCAATCGGTGGCATCGATGTAGCCTACATTCTGTCCGCCACCGGCATCGATGCAGGCTTCTGTTTGTATGCCCTGCATGTTGCTGTAACTCTCGGCCTGAATGGTTACACTGGAAGGCCCGCTGACTTGCTGGTACACTTTCACATAATCGACATACATGTTGGCGGGCATTGCTCCATTGTTGACGGTGAAGCCGGGCCAGTTGCCACCGATGGCCATATTGAGGATGATGAAGAAGTTGTTGTGAAATTCGTTGGTGCCATTGATGCTGTTGGCAATATTGGCTTCATGGAATTGTACGCCATCTACAAACCACTTGATGGATGAAGCTGTCCACTCGATGGTATAGAGATGGAAGGCTGTTACATTCACTGCCGTATTGCCTCCGTAGTTGGTATTTTGTCCGGGAGCAACCTGCCAGTGGATGGTGCCGTAGGTACGGTTCTCCGCATTTACGTGCTCCATGATGTCGATCTCACCACAAGCGGGCCAACCCACATCGCCGATGTTGGTGCCCAACATCCAGAAGGCAGGCCATACGCCCTGAAAGGCAGGCATGGCAATGCGGGCTTCGATCTTACCATAGCGCCAGGAGCGGCGGCCTTGTGTTTTCAATCTTGCAGAGGTGTAATTCCTGCCGCCAAAACTTTCATTGCGAGCAGTGATGACCAATTGCCCGTTTTGAACGGTTGCATTCTGGGTGCGATAGTATTGCAACTCATTGTTGCCCCAGCCGTTGGTACCAGTACCCGTTTCAAATACCCAGTCGGGTCCTATACCGTTAGTAAATTCATCCTGCCAAACGAGTTGCCATGTTTGTGCAATGGAATAAGAAGCGGAAAAAAGAAGTGTAGTTAGTAAAATTACGAAGTAGAAGATCCGTTTCATAAGCGTAATGGTTTTATTGGTTATTAAATATGGCGAGCCCGGCTTCGCGTGCCGGTTATAGTTACTATGCAAGTGTCGTACAACTTATCAAGTGTAACAATGAAAGGGCAGTCAATTTATACACATCGTCTACGTCAATTGTACGTCACATCGCCTCACCATGACGCATCACATCACCTCAGGCTGTGCTATTTTCTACTACACCGATTCATCAATGTGCTGTTTTACAGCATCATTGCTCCTACCGGAAATACTTCTGTATCTTTGTGGCAACAGATCAATCATTCAAACCCAGCTTTCATGAAGCATCTACTTAAAGCGTTCGTTCTTCTGTTTGTATCGGGCACGGCCGCGGCACAAAACAAAACCAACGTAACTCCTGCTGAATTTGAAAAAGGATTGCAGGCAAAGGGCGTTCAGCTGCTGGACGTGAGAAGACCGGAAGAATACAAAGAAGGGCATTTAAAGGGCGCCACACTGGCGAACTGGCAGGATGAAAAACAGTTTCAGGCGCAGGCTGCCAAACTCGATAAGAGCAAACCTGTATATGTTTATTGTCTGGCCGGTGTACGCGGCGATAAGGCTGCTACCTGGCTGGTAAAAAACGGCTTTACCAATGTGGTGAACCTCGATGGAGGTATCAAAGCGTGGAAGGAAGCGGGCAAATCAGTAGAACCGGGGCAGTAGACGTATATGGTAGCATTGATCAATTTCGCCCTGTCCTTCACTTTTAGTTTTACAGGATCGCTTACGCCGGGCACCATCAATCTCAGCTCTATACAACTGGGGCTTGAAGGCAAGGCCCGGCTTGCCTGGCGTTTTGCACTGGCAGCGGCCATCATGGAGTATATTTATGCATACCTGGCTGTGACGTTCGAGCGGCTGATCACCAGTTCTCCTGTCGTTATTCAAAACTTCCACCTTATTGCCGCCATTGTGATGATCACTTTGGGCGCGCTTACCATCCGGTCTACCTCCCGCCCCCCTACCAATCTTGCTCTGCGTTTTCAGAACAGTGGTTTCAGGCGCGGGCTGATGCTGGGCATCCTCAACCCGCTGGCCATGCCTTATTGGATCGGCATGATCGCTTACCTCAAAAGCCAGCATTGGATCGATCTTTCTACCCCACTGGAACTGCATAGTTTTCTGCTGGGGGTATCGGCGGGGGTGTTCACGTTGCTTGTTTTGGTAGCCTACCTTGCAGGTAGGGTAATAAAATTACTACGGGAAAGCCAGTGGATACGCAAGTTTCCGGGCTATTTGATGCTGGCACTGGGTATTTATGCTTTAATACGTTATTTAATAATGTTATTGTTGCCTTCCAGGTAATATCTTTGGCGCATGGAAAAGCGTGATTATGACGCAGTTGTTGTAGGCTCGGGTCCCAACGGACTGGCGGCAGCCATCACTTTGCAACAACAGGGTTTATCGGTATTGTTGCTGGAGGCCCGGGATACCATCGGGGGCGGCACGCGTACTGCGGAACTGACCCTGCCCGGCTTTCACCATGATGTATGTTCTGCCATCCTGCCGATGGCCGCCACTTCTCCTTTCTTTACTACGCTCCCACTGGAACAATATGGTCTTGAATATCTTTATCCGCCTGTAGAGGCTGCTCATCCTTTTGATGATGGCAGTGCTGCCGTGCTGAAACGTTCTATATCAGAAACTGCGCGGCTGCTGGGCGCTGATGAAGCAGCCTACTTATCCCTCATGCAACAAGTAGTGGCTGACTGGCCACTAATCGCCAAAGATATTTTAGGTCCTTTGCGTTTTCCTCAATATCCCTTGCGCATGGCGCGCTTCGGCTTGAAGGCTTTGCCTTCTGCTGCTACCATTGCGAAAAGGTTTACGACAGAAAAAGCCAAAGGACTCTGGGCAGGTATGACGGCGCACTCTATTCAGCCACTCACCAATTATGCAACTTCCGCTATAGGACTGGTACTTTCTGCTGCCGGTCATTTATATGGTTGGCCTGTGCCTAAAGGCGGTGCTATCAGCGTAGCCAATGCATTGGCGAAGTATTTCGAATCGCTGGGCGGCAAAATACAGACAGGCTTTACTGTTAGCAACCTGCAGCAACTACCTTCTGCGCATGCCGTGTTGTTTGATGTGACGCCCAAACAATTGATGGCGATTGCCGGTGATCAATTCTCCGATCTCTACAAGTGGCAACTTAATCGTTACCGCTATGGCATGGGTGTATTTAAAGTAGACTGGGCGCTGGATGGTCCTATACCTTTTACTGCGCCTGAATGCAGGGAAGCGGGCACCGTGCATATCGGTAATACTTTCAAAGAGATCGCCGCCAGTGAACAATTCACGGCCTCGGGTGGCCATCCGCAACGTCCTTTTGTGTTGCTGGCGCAGCAGAGCCTGTTTGATGACAGTCGCGCCCCGGCCGGTAAGCATACTGCATGGGCTTATTGCCATGTGCCCAATGGCTCTACGGTTGATATGACCAATATCATTGAAGAACAGGTGGAACGTTTTGCACCGGGCTTCAAGCAACTCATCCTTGCGAAGCATACTTATAATACCCTCGAATTACAACGATACAATCCCAACTATATAGGTGGTGATATTAATGGCGGCATTATCGATCTTGGACAGTTGTATACGCGGCCTGCCATGCGTCTCTCGCCTTATAAAACATCTGCCAAAGGCATCTATATCTGCTCTTCTTCTACACCGCCTGGCGGCGGCGTTCATGGCATGTGTGGACACCATGCTGCCAAACAGGCGCTCAGGAATATATTCAAAATGGGCTAACCTCAGCTACATCTTACTGTTAATCAACTGTTAACCGGTCTCCTCTACCGGAATGCACCCTCTTGGCTCCGCCACAAAACTTAACATTGGCGGACGAACCCTTCCCCTATCTTTATGTTATCATTATATTATCTTTTAGTAAATTGTATTAAATCACAAACACGATGTCCACGAGTAAAAAAGCGGAAGCGCAACAAGCAACTGGCAAGAAATCAGCCCGCAAAGAGGTGAGCCTTCAACTGACCAGCGCATTGAATGACCTGAAAGAAACATTGGGTGAAAAGAAGTTTGAACGCCGTATCAAGAAAGCTGCCCGATTGCTGACAGCCGGCATTAAAACGAAACCTGTCAAGAAGGAGAAAAAAGGAAAGGGAAAAACCAAGACCAATAAGTCGTCTAAAAAAGCGACTGCACCTAAAGTAGCTGCAGCTCAGTAAACAAGGTGTGAAGTGTAAAAGCCATTATATTGTATAACAACTTAATCGGCAGTTACCAATTCCACGGGGCAGGCAGCTTTTTCAACGAGATCCTCCGCATTGAATAACCTGTCTGCCGCCTCCTCCCGCATCATCGTCCCGACATCTACATACATTTTATCAGCACCTGTTGTTGTTGGCAGTATAGCTTTAATAGAAGGGTCATCACTTATTTTCGCGACGTGCTGTATACCAGCCTCAGCAGCCTTATCTTTTATCAATTTTATTTTCCCCCGCACCAATTGATCATCGTCTTGCCGGGCATCGGCTTCGCCGGCCAGGGATTCTGCTGCGTCTATATCGCTGGGAAAAACATATCCTTCTTCTACCGGCTTTTCCTGGAGGAACAGCACGCCAAGGCCAGTGTTGTGTGTTTTTGCCCAATCGATAGCGCGGTCCAATGCTGCGTAGGAGAAATTAAATCCACTGAATATCACCCATGTGGTAGGCATAGCAAAAGGTTTATGTATTCCTTGCAATTATGCCGCCACCCTACCCCTGTTACTAATTATAGATGGTCCAGTTAACTCAAAGGTAACATTGGGTCACAGCCTACTTCCCTAACACTATGCAGTTACAAGATTACTTTTTACCTGCTTACGCATCGGCTGCTTTTTCCAATACGTGAGACTGCGCCACATCCACTCAAAGGGACCGAAGTTGAAATACCGTAACCACAGGTGGCTCCAGATGATCTGCACCAGCCATACGGCTAATACAAAGTAGTATACTTCTACCCGCTGCAACTTCCCGTACATGCCAAAGCCTACGCCGTAAAAGAACAAACCACATAAGAACGACTGCATGAGGTAATTGGTAAAGGCCATTTGCCCAACGGGCCGCATCAGGGCGAACAGCCATTTTACCCAGCCTGATTTGTATAATAACAATATCAAACCAAACAGTCCAAGCGAACGCGCCACACGTGATAGCGTATACAACTCGACATATTGATTTTTTGTTACTTCAAACCAATTGAAGTTGGCCTTAATGAAAGACTGGAACCGGAGATAAGATAGTGTTAGTCCTATACTCAACCCCAGGATGGTCATGATCCAATATGTTTTTGCAGAAGCCTGCCCTGTCAACACGCCCATTTTAAAAAAGGCCATACCCAGGAGCATGAATAACAATACATCCCAACTGCTCAGGTAAAGATAATTGACGAGAAAGGCCATATATATTTCGCCCCGGTATTCATAGGCGTCGGCATAGCTGCCTGTTGTTTTACGTATTGACTTCTCCACCCGCTTCAGTTTCTTTTCACGGGTGCTTCTCTCCTTGAAGTCGGTCATAGCTCCAAGGTCTTCCTTTTGCTGTTCTGTCAATTTGGTTTTGGTGGTATCGATGGCTGCAATCTTCTCTCCTTTGGAGATCATTGCTTTTTCTTTGTAGAGGTCGCGCGTTTCGCGGCCGATCATCAGGAGGAAGCAAATACCCGCTCCAATGAGTAAGCCTTTGACCGGCAGCCGGCGAAACGTAAATACGAGGATGCCCAGACAGGCATAGTCAAACAATATATCTCCATACCATAATAACACCCATATATCAAACAACCCGAAGAGCATGAGCCACAGCTGGCGGCGCAGGAAGTAATCGGCCGGCCAAATGCCTGGCATTTTCTTTTCGGCCCTGCTGGTAAAGATCAATATGCCTGCTCCGAACAGCATGGAAAAGATAGCCCGCTGGGTACCTTCGGGCACTAGGTCGACGAAGTAGAGTATTTTGAAATTGATGGTGCCTATCTCATTCCATAAAGTGGGATCCTGACTTATAGCGGAGGGAAGACCAAAGCCGGGAATATTCATCAATAAGATACCGAGGATGGCGAAGCCCCTGAGTGCGTCGAGAATATCGATCCGCTCGGATTGGGCTACAGGCATGGCCTGTTGGGTAGCAGCAGCAGTTGACATAACTGAGGTTGAATGGGTTAAATGGTTGTCTATAACAGTTAGTCAAGATAGCGCTTTATTTCCGGAAACGGCATACCTCAAAGTGGGGATATATTACTACCTGTTAGCGCGAATAACCTTGCAGGGATTGCCTGCAGCTACCACATCGGCCGGAATATCTTTTGTAACAACGCTCCCCGCTCCTATCACAGACCGATCGCCAATGGTGACGCCCGGGCAGATAATTGCACCTCCTCCAATCCAGACATCTTCTCCGATAGTAATCGGTTTGGCAAATTCCAGTCCGGTAGCACGTTCTTTATGATCCATGGGGTGCATGGCTGTGTATATCTGTACATTGGGGCCAAATAGCGTTCTGCTGCCGATGGTGACGGGCATTACATCCAACACTACACAGTTGAAGTTGAAGAATACTCTTTCACCTAATTTGATATTGTAGCCGTAATCACAGTAAAAGGGAGGCTGTAGCCATAGTCCGGCGGCTGCGTGAGGAATCAGCTCTTTTAGTATTTCTGTCCGTGTCTCTGGTTCATCTTCCCGGGATTCGTTCAATGCTTTGAGTAGCAACCTTGCTTTTATTCTTTCATTGGTAAGTTGGGGATCAAGGGCATCGTACAACTCACCTGCCAACATCTTTTCTTTTTCGGTTTTCATGGATTGAAGGTAATCCAATAGCAGACAAATTGTGTCCGGTATTTTCTTGCTATTTTCGTATCAAATTACAGGTTTCGCATGTCTGACAACATCGACTTGAACAGAATTCGAGAATCTTATGCCAACATGCATGATGAGGAGCTATTGCATTTTGCACGAAAGGAGGGTATGAAAATCACTGTAGACGCATTTTTACTGTTAAGAGCAGAAATGCATAAACGTAATATTGGCCATGAAATCCTATATGCACTTGAACATGAGTTCATCCTACAGGACAGCCTCAAAAGAAAAAAACTGGCGGAAGACTTAAATATAAAAACACTGGTAGACGCAACCGAATATACTCTGGAACAAAAGGAAAAAGGTGTTAGCAATTATGATATATATGCGGGGCTTATTGAACAAGGACTGCAAGAAGGATATGCCAACCATATGGTGAATCAGCTGGATGCGTATGCAAACGAATTACAGAAAGATGCCAAAACAGATATACAGACCGGCGTATTTACTTTCATAGTCGGCTGTATTGCATTATACATTACAATCAGGATAGAACACTTTTATCTGGCTGCAGCCACAGTGCCACTTATTGGAATAGCCTACCTAGTAAAAGGGCTCATAAGAAATAACAGGCTGAAAAAAATATTGGAGAAGATACAACAAGAAGAAGCAAAGAACCAACGCATATCATAGCCGGTCGATTCAGCTTCCAACTCCTTGTTTTACAGCGTTTCCCTCACTTATTCTATTTCCTGTAATTTTGCCCCAAATTACCTGATTTGAGTGCTACTGTGTTTTTGATGACCCCGCCTTTTACGCAACTGAATACGCCTTACCCGGCGACCGCTTACCTGAAGGGCTTCCTCAACACCCGGAATATCTCTGCCTTCCAGGCGGACCTGGGGATCGAGGTGACCGTGGCCCTGTTTAACCAGCAGGGGCTGCGGGAGTTATTTGCGCGCATCAGCAACACCCCCAATGCTACTTTTTCTGATAATATAGCCCGCATCATTGCCCTGCAAGATGACTATATCACGACCATCGACGATGTGATCCTCTTTTTGCAGGGCCACAACCCTACCCTGGCCCACCGCATCTGCAAACGCGACTTCCTGCCGGAAGCGAGCCGGTTTGAACAATTGGAAGACCTCGACTGGGCCTTTGGCTCCATGGGCAACCAGGACAAGGCCAAGCACCTGGCTACTATGTATCTCGAAGACCTCTCGGACCTCATCCGCGAATGTGTGGACGAGCATTTCGGTTTTAGCCGCTATGCTGAAAGGCTGGGCCGGTCGGCGAATAGCTTCGATGAGTTGTATGCCGCCCTGCAAAAGGAATATACGTTCATCGACCAGTTGCTCATCAACCTTCTTAAGGCCCGCATGGACGCCGTGCAACCCAAACTGGTCGCCATCTCCGTTCCTTTTCCCGGCAACCTGTATGCTTCTTTTCGCTGTGGCCAATGGATCAAACAGCATTATCCCGACGTGAAGGTGGTGATGGGTGGCGGGTTTGCCAATACGGAATTGCGCTCGCTGAGTGATCCGCGCGTATTCGAGTTTTACGACTTTATCACACTCGATGATGGTGAAGCGCCTATCGAGAACCTCATACATTTTATTGAAGGGAAGAAAACGATAGAAGAACTCAAGCGCACTTTTACGCTGATTGATGGTCAGGTTACTTATTTCAACAATAAAGCTTGCGCCGATTATAAACAAGGGCAGGTAGGTACGCCCGACTACAGTGATTTCCTGTTGGATAAATACATATCGGCCATTGAAGTAGTGAATCCTATGCACCGCATGTGGAGTGATGGCCGCTGGAACAAGCTGACCATGGCGCATGGCTGCTATTGGGGCAAATGTACTTTCTGTGATATTTCGCTCGACTATATCCGGCTCTACGAACCTATAGCGGCGTCCTTGCTCTGCGATCGTATGGAGCATATCATCGCGCAGACCGGCGAGAACGGTTTTCACTTTGTGGATGAGGCTGCGCCGCCCGCGCTCATGCGCGCGTTGGCACTTGAGATCATCAAAAGGAAACTGGTGGTGAGCTGGTGGACGAATATCCGGTTTGAAAAGAGCTTTACCCGCGATCTCTGTCTGCTGCTGAAACGATCGGGCTGTATTGCCGTATCGGGCGGACTGGAAGTGGCGAGCGACCGCCTGCTGGAGCTGATCCAAAAAGGCATTACCGTGGCACAGGTAGCGCAGGTGAACCGGAACTTTACCGAAGCGGGTATCATGGTACACGCTTACCTGATGTATGGCTTCCCCACGCAAACTGCGCAGGAAACGATCGACTCGCTCGAAATGATCCGGCAGATGTTTGCTGCCGGCATCCTGCAATCTGCCTTCTGGCACCTGTTTACCATGACGGCGCATAGTCCTGTCGGTTTAGAACCTGCCAAGTTCAATGTGCGGAGAGAAAATGCCCTTGTCGGAAGCTTCGCCAACAATGACCTGGTGCATGTGGATGAGACAGGCGCTGATCATGAGACCTTCAGTTACGGGCTAAAGAAGTCGCTGCTGAATTATATGCATGGTATCGGCGTCAATGAGCCGCTGCAAAAGTGGTTTGAATTCAAAATCCCTAAAACGAAGATAGCACCTGACTACATTGCCCAAACGCTGACGCAGGATCAATACAGCAGCGCCAAGCCCACTACGAAGATCGTGTGGCTGGGACGGCAGCCTGCGGTGGAGCATTTTACCAAGTCGAAGAAGGGCAACAGCTGGGAAATGACCTCGCTTACCTTCCAGGATAAAAAAGAGAAGTATAGCATCAGTGTAGGCCGTGAACAAGGTGACTGGCTGGCTACCATGCTGGACAAGCTATCTGTGAACAATCCTAAGACACTTACGCTGCAGGAAGTGAAGGATAGCTATCATGCTGCTGGTTTTGAAGATTTCGAATTGTTTTGGGATAATAAGCCAGTGAATACTTTACATAAAGTGGGATTGTTGAAGTTGTAAGCTATGCTAAAACAGGCTTGTCATTACCAGCGAATTGCCGTGTTCGTTTTGAAAAGAGGATCAACAGTCCGATTGTCAGCAGTATGCCTCCTGTAATCAGACAACGGGCTGCGGTGTTATTCAGTAGTCTTGCCGGGAATCCAAAGACGTAGCCTGCATACTCCCAGCCCAATAGACTGAACCTGTATAGAAAGAACATTATCACAGCAACAATCAATGGGTTCACCCAAAGCCAACGACGCCTGACGGAGACAATCACCGAGATGATAAGTGCAACCAATAATCCGATGAAGCCCGCAATGCTGAGCCATAATGAAAGGTTTAATACATCGGCTCCCGTAAAACCCTGATCTGTAAAAGCTGAACTATTAAGTTGTCCGTTCGAGCGGCTCATAGCATCCACCACTCTGATATGGAACAGGTAGGAAAACATGAGAAATGCATGTATGAAAAACCAACTGGCTAAAAAGTGTACCAACATTTGCCGCCAGCTAAGCCTGGCCATGAATTGCTTAAGGGTCATGCTGCTATTATACGGCAATTTTCGCCGGAATGCAACTATTGCAGGCCGCTAATTTACATTTACCTTCTTCAGTTCTGAGAAATTCCTGCCGGCGACTTTTTTGAAGAATTTACTAAAGTGGGCATTGTCGTTGAAGCCAAGGCGGCCAGCCACTTCTTTCATGCTGGCACCGGTGAGTTTTGCCTGCCGCACTGCTTCGAGGGCAACCCGCTGGCGGATGTGAAAGCCGGCAGAATTGCCGGTAGCATGCTTGATGATCTCGTTGAGGTAATTGGGGGTCACGAAAAGTAAGGCTGCATAGTCGGCTACTTTCTTATTTGTTTTGAATTTTTGTTCCAGCAACACGTTGAACTTATGGACCAGTGCATACTTCGGACCGTGGCCTGTCTGCCCCGTCGAGGTATTCAGCTTTCTGATTATCCGGAGCAGGAAAATGTTTAAAAAGCCCACCAGCATCTGCCTGTTGAAATCGCTTTGGTCTTTGAACTCCTGGCGCATCATCTCGCATAGTTTTATTCCGCTGTCCATAAACGCTGCATCCACGGGCAATACTTCGGCTCTTAATACCAGTGTAAGGAAGTCGGGGAAATGCGAGGAATAGAGCTCATGCTCGTTGCTGTAGAGCAGCGCTTTTTCGAAACGGATCAGGTAGCCTTCTGTAGCAGGCTCTATTGTTATTTCATTTTGTTTATTCCAGTGGGCACAATACAGGGTGTTGTTTTCGAGTAAGACGTCGTATTCCTTGCCAACGATCGTCACCCTTCCATTTAATACAAGGTAAACTTCGATGATATCGCCGACCGTGTCGCAAGCGCTTAAGGCAGTTGCTTCTGTGAGGTTGTGTATGCTAAAGAAAGCAGGTTGTTTGGCGTCGAGCGTATGCATAAAGGATGATTTAATGAATATGCCGGTGTATGGATCAAAGGCTATTCCAACCAACAAGGATGCTGGTAACCAATTCAATAGGTTTTATGCACAGACAAAGGGCCGACGATATTTCGTCGAACAACCAGGCCGGGGAACTGCGTATCGTTCCTGTCTCTGTTTTGAGCTGCGTTCCCGGAAAACACAATTTTTAATGGTAGATTTGGTGCTTCCAATAATGTATTGGCACTAAGTCAGTTGACCCCGCGACCCGCCTACGGATCTCATCCGGGGTTGCAGGTGCACTTATTTGGTATGTTTCCTGAAATAGTATTACAAACGCTGCTGGTATGTTTCGATACTCCTGCATACTGATCTTATTATTGACCTGTAGCATAGCTATTGCGCAGGATCGTTTTACCAGTGAAGCGGAGGCGGCAAAGTCTCTAAGCAGTCTGCCCGGTATAACTGCTTCTCCACAAAAGACCATACTGCTGCTGAAGCTCAGTGACTGGTACCTGCTGAAAGGCAACAGGACGCCTGCGGAACTGGAGCAATCTTCCAGGCTGGCCGATGAAGCCATGTCTTTGTCTACAAGTCTACAGGATCAACGAGGCCAGGCTGGTAGTTACCTGCAGCTTTCCAAGACGGAAGAAGCCAGACACCGGTTAGAGCAGGGAGAACAGTTTGCCCGAAAGGCTGTTGCCTTATATGCTCAACTTCATTTGCCGGACGAGCTGGGAGAGTCGTATGTCTCGCTTTGGTCTATCGGAACGGGCAAAGGTATCGGCTATGCTGAACGTGTTGCTATTCTGAAGCATGCCGATTCTGCTTTTAAAAAATCGGATAATCAACGCCGCCAGGCCGATTGTCTGTTGCAGATGGGTGAGCTTACGCATTTAAAAGGCGACTGGGCCGCAGCGCTGTCGTACCTGGAAGAATGTCTTCAACTTTACAAGGCAACGAAGTATACTCATCTTCAGGCTGTGTATGACCTGTTGGGTACTGTGAATCTCGCCAAGGGGGATTACAAGGCGAGCATCGAATATGAATTGCTGGCTATTAAAACGGCTGAAGCAACAAAGGACTCCAGCATGATGTTGTGTGCTATCTACAACCATACCGGGCAGGCTTACCGGCATATCAAGGACCTGCCCAAAGCCAAATACTACTATGAGCAATCCATGGCGGTGGCTAAGCGGCACCATGACGTTTCCAACATAGCTGTCCTTGCTATCAATTATTCGGACCTGCTATTGAAAGCAGAGGATGGTCAAGCTGCCTTAACATTCATGTCTTCACTACGTAAGGACTATCCTGCACTGGACACCTTGTTCGGGCCTTATATAGCCCCTATAATGATCGATATTTATGCGCGCCTGAATATGCCGGAAAAAGCCGCCGCTTTTTGCAGTGTAGCAGAGAATGTGCTGGCTCATCCTTTAGATGATCTGGACCTTGAAGCCGAGCTGGAACAATCGTTGATCCTTTTTTATCTAAAGTTCCGCAATCATTCAAAGGCATCTTATTACCTGGCACGCTATGATAGTTTTTGTGTTAAGATGAACAGTAAGCTGCACGCGAGCAATAATTCTCTTCTCAAATTCAGGATGGATACAGCCACGAAGCATTACGTTTCTGCCATCAATCACCTGAACCGTTATATACAGCTCAGGGATTCGTTATTCGCCGAACGAAAGATCAAAGAAATCAATCAGCTGAGTATTCTTTATGAAACGGAGAAAAAGGATAAGAATATACTTGAACTGGAGCACCAAACGGCTTTGCAGGTAAGCCTGCTCAAACAGGAAAAGACCGTACGCAACTTCTCGCTGGCTGCAGCGGGGCTGCTTATTCTTGTGGCCTTCCTGCTTTACAGGGCTTATCAATCGAAGCAACAAAATAATAAGGTGCTGCAGGCTCATCAACAGGAGATCCATGAGAAGAATGCTTCGCTGCAGCGTCTCGTGACTGAAAGGGAATGGCTGGTAAAGGAAATTCATCACCGGGTAAAGAACAACCTGCACATGGTGGTGGGCCTGCTGGCGAGTCAGGCAGAATTTATAAAAGGTAAAGAGGCGCTGGACGCCATCAATGAAAGCCAGCACAGGATCCAGGCCATGTCGCTGATCCATCAGAAGCTTTACCAGGCGGATAATCTGTCGTCTATCGACATGCCGTCTTATATCCACGAGCTCGTGGAGTACCTGAAAACTACTTTCGACCGGCAGACACCTATTCGCTTTATACTGGATATTGCGCGGGTATCTTTTCCGCTTTCGCACTCTATCCCCATCGGGCTGATCCTGAATGAAGCTGTGACCAACGCTATCAAGTATGCATTTCCCGGTGGCCGTGAAGGCGCCATTACCATCCGTCTTATACAGGCGCCTGAAAATCATTTCACGCTCAGCATTCACGATAATGGCGTCGGGTTGCCGCCCGGTTTCCAGGCACAAAGCAGTAATACGCTGGGCACTACGCTCATGGACGGACTGAGTGGAGACATCGGTGCCCGCTTCTCTATGAAGAGCCAGCAAGGGACGCAAATAGATATTGATTTTACCCTGAAACCCTTATCCGCTTAAAAGTACCCGCATGAATGCCAGGACAAAAATATTGATCGTCGAGGACCAGTTTGTAGAGGCGAATCACCTGCGCCTTATGTTGCGCAATGCCGGCTATCCGGTGACTGCCATCGCCCGCAGCGTGGAGGATGCCCGGGAAAAGATCAGTGTAGAACGGCCGCACCTTGTGCTGCTGGACATTTTCCTGTCGGGCGATAAAACGGGCATCGACCTTGCCAAATACTTACGGGAAGAGAATATCGGGTTCATTTATATTTCTGCCAACTCCAACGAATCGACCCTACATGCTGCGAAAGCTACCCGGCCTTTTGGTTTTATCGTGAAGCCTTTCCGGGAAAATGACCTGCTGGTGTCGCTGCAAATTGCGCAGCAACATCTGGAATACGGGCTTGAATCGTCCATGCGTAAGGAAAGGGATTTTCATAAGCAACTGAACAATCTCGTAGCCGAGCCTGGCACCTGGAACGAGCGTTTGCTGAAGATCAGCCGTGCGCTTCAACCGCTCCTCCCCTTCGACTATGTGGTGGCTATTTATAAAATGCAGGAAGCTGACCCTCAAAAAATACTCAGCTATCTGCGCATCGGATTTAATGAATACCAAGAGATCGGGCTCGAAGAGATGCAGAATATTTCACGGCTGAAAGTGCATGAGCTAAAGGAATTGCAGGAGAACACGCCTGTCGATAAAGGGATTACCTTGTATGCAGGGAAAGCTTTTGAAGAGGTCATCCGTTTCCCTTCCATGAAAAGCCTGATGAGCAAATGTTTTGGCATGCAGGCCAACCTTACGCTGCCTATTCCGCTCGATATGCCTGGTCACGCGCATTTTTATTTTTCTTTCTTCAGCCGTCATCCCGATGGATTAAATGATGAGCACGTGGGCTTGTGTGAAAGATTGCAGCAACCGCTGCTCTTTGCCATCGAGAACATACGGGCCAAGGACCAAAAAACTTTTGTTGTTGCCGACCAGCCAAAGCCATTCGCACCTGCTACAATTGCAGGCAGCGCGCTACCGGGCTTTGAAGGTATCATTGGCAAAAGTCCGCAACTGCTCAATGTGTTTGATCATATCATGCAAGTGGCACCTTCCGATTCTTCCGTGTTGATCACCGGTGAAAGCGGCACCGGTAAGGAAAGGATTGCGGATTGCATCCATCGTTTGTCGCCCCGCAAGCAGGAGTCAATCATAAAGATCAATTGCGCTGCGCTTCCCATTAATCTCATCGAGTCGGAACTGTTTGGTCATGAGAAGGGGGCCTTCACCGGCGCGATGGACAAGCGCATCGGTAAATTCGAGCTGGCCCATCAAGGCACTATCTTCCTCGACGAGATCGGTGAAATGCCACTAGAGACGCAGGTGAAGCTACTGCGTGTGCTGCAGGAGAAAGAGATCGAACGTATTGGTGGCAAGGCGCCCATTAAAGTGAATGTGCGGATCATCGCTGCTACCAACCGGAACCTTGAAAAAGAAGTAGCAGAGGGCAGGTTCCGCCTCGACCTGTATTACCGACTCAATGTATTCCCTATACAATTGCCTCCGCTGCGCGAGCGCAAGGACGATATCGTTCTGCTTGCCCAACATTTTTTACGGTTTTGTGCGACAAAGAATGGCAGGGTGATCACCGGCATCAGTGATGCTGCATTGGCCAGCCTGCAGGCTTATAGCTGGCCCGGCAATATCCGCGAACTGGAAAACCTGATCGAGCGCAGCGTACTGCTGACAAAAGGAACGACCATTGAAAACATTCCGCTTCCTGTGACGCATCAGCCGACAGCTGCATCAACCACCAGTGACCGGCCCATTAAGACAATCGAAGAGAATGAGCGGGAACATATTCTTGCTGTGCTTGCACAATGTGGCGGGCGCATCCGGGGGAAAGGTGGCGCTGCAGAAATATTGGGTGTCCCTCCCACTACGCTGGCGTCCAAAATGATCAAGCTGGGTATCAAACGGTATCATATGTAATATCGTTGCCGACGAAAAGCGGTTCACCCGTTCGGACGACGACGACATATCGTTGGCACACTACATAGCCTACATCTCTTCTCCACTAATAATCAAGGGGATAGAAAACCGGAACAGTATTTAGACAAGAAAGGCAAATAACCTTTCGATTATGTCACCTGCCCGATCCACTTCTATCCTGTTCATCACCGGCGCTTTTGTGAGCCACCATTGCTGGGATGAATGGAAGTATTTCTTTGAGCAAAAGGGATTCAACACGCAAGCGCCTGCCTGGTTGTATAAAGACGCACCGGCGGACGTGCTGCGTGAACGCCATCCCGATGCGCAGCTTGCTGCGTTGCGGTTGACCACGCTCATCGATCATTTTGAAAGGATAGCGCGGTCTTATGCCGAGCCGCCTATTATCATCGGTCATTCCATTGGCGGCCTCATTGCGCAAATACTATTGCAACGTGGCGCTGCAGCTGCTGCCGTGGCCATTCACTCTGTTCCTCCGCAAGGGATCTTCTCTTTCAAGTTTTCTTTTCTGCGTGCAGGTTGGGGACCGCTTGGCTTTTTCACTTCTGTGCGCAAAACATTCCTGATGAGCTTTAGGCAATGGCAATATGCTTTTACCAACGGTATGCCCCTGGAGTGGCAAGAGAAGGGCTATCAATCGGCCATTCCCGAATCGAAGCTTATCGTACGGGATACCATCACTGCCGCTGCGCGTGTGGACTGGCAGCAAGCGCACGCGCCGCTGCTTTTTATTGCCGGTGATAACGATCATACCATTCCTGCCTCTATCAACTACGACAATTATCGCCGGTACAAAAACGAGGATTCTGTGCGCGACTATAAATTATTCCCCGGTCGCAATCACTATGTGCTGAACCAGCCGGGCTGGCAGGAAGTGGCCACTTATATCCTGGAGTGGCTTAACAAACAAGGTATTTAAATAACATCATAAATATTACTACTATGCGACCTTCCAAGCAAACTGCTTTAACAGCGAAGCTTTCATTTGTGCTTTTCGTGTCTCTTTATTTTTCAGCCTGTAGCAATGATCCCCAAGCGCCTGCTGCTACTACCTCATCGGCTGACACCAGCGTGCATGCCGCCACCGCGGCACTTGCAACACCTCCGGAAGGTTTTAAACATGCTACGGCCGTCGTAAACGGCATCAAAGTGCATTACGTTACCGGTGGCACTGGCGAACCGCTCTTACTCATTCATGGCTTCGGGCAAAACTGGTATATGTGGAATCGCTTGTTGCCAGCTTTTGGCAAACAGTTTACGGTGATTGCACCCGATCTGCCCGGCCTTGGCGAATCGGACAAGCCGGCTACCGGCTATGATAAAAAAACGATGGCTACCGTGCTGCATGGATTGATGGAGCAATTAGGTTATAAATCAGCCAACGTAGCGGGCCATGATATCGGGTTGATGGTAGCTTATGCGTATGCTGCTCAATATGGATCTGAAGTAAAGAAGCTGGCACTGATGGATGCGCTGTTGCCTGGCATCGAGCCGGTATGGAGCCAGGTAAAGGGATCGGCCTGGTGGTTTGGTTTCTTTGGCTGGCCTTCTTCCGGCAGCATCGTGGCTGGTAAGGAAAGAGAATTTCTCACGGGCTTCTGGCCTGTGGTGGGTCATGTAAAAGATCCCTTCACCAAGGACGAGACTGAAGAGTTCATTCGTGCGTATGCCGTTCCCGGCGGTACTACCGGCAGCTTTCATTGGTTCGGCGCTTTTGAGCAGGATGCCAAAGACAACCTCGAATTCATGAAGCATAAATTGAAGATGCCGCTGCTTGCCATGGGTGGTGAATATTTTGGCGCTGCCTTCCTTGTCGATCATTGTAAGCTGGTGGCAGAAAATGTAACCGGTTCCAATATCAAAGGGGCGGGTCACTGGATCGTACAGGAGAATACGGAACAAGTGCAAAAGGACCTGCTCAACTTTTTTACCAAGCAATAGTCAGTGCTTCATCATCCTTCCAACCTCACATCATGAAACAGGTTATTGGGCTCTTCTTTGTTCTGCTATGTTCCGTCGGCTTCGGCTATGGACAACAACTGGGTGACTTCAAACTGCTGCGGTATAATGATGATTATCGTTTTCTGGCGAGTGATACCTCACGCGACTGGTATAAGGATATCAAGTACCTGCCGCTTGGGGGCAACCACAACAGCTTTGTAAGTTTCGGTGCAGATGTTCGTTTTCAATATTTCTATATCAAGAATGAGAACTTCAAGGATGAGCCCAAGGATAATGATGGTTACATACTGAACCGCCTGCTGGTGCACAGTGATTTGCACCTCGGGCAACATGTTCGCGCCTTTGCGCAGTTACAAAGCAGTGGGGCCGGGAGCCGGCTATCACCCAGCCCTGTGGACGACAATCCGCTGGAACTCCACCAGGCATTTGTGGATGTTTCGAACGGTCCCACTGCACCTTTGCGGCTCACGCTCAGAGCTGGCAGACAGGAATTGGCTTACGGCTCACAGCGCCTCGTTTCGGTTCGTGAAGGACCTAACAATCGGCAATCATTCGACGGGCTTACTTTACTGGCTGGCTGGAAGCATGTGCAGGCCGACTTCTTTGCCAGCCATTATGTGGCCGCGCGCAAGGGTATCTTCGATGACAAGTTCAATGGCAGTACTCATTTCTGGGGAAGCTACTGGACGTGGCAACAAGTGCCGTTCGTTCGTCACCTGGACCTGTATTATCTCGGTCTGCAACGTCCTACCGCTTCTTTCAGCAATGCACAGGGCAAGGAAACGAGACATTCTATCGGTACGCGCTTGTTTGGCAATGCGGGCAACTGGCGCTACGATGCAGAGGCCGTGTACCAATTTGGCAAGATTGGTCAAAGCACTATCGCCGCCTGGACTGCTTCGCTGAACTCGAGTTACCGGTTCAAACATTTTCCCTTGCAACCAGAGCTGGGATGTAAGACTGAATTCATCAGCGGTGACCGGTGGGCGGATGATCGCAAACTACAGACGTTCAATCCGCTTTTCCCAAGGGGTGGTTATTTCGGTCTTGCTTCTGTGATAGGTCCGTCGAACCTGTTTGATATTCACCCTTCTGTGACGCTGAACCTTTCTTCCAAGCTGGCCTGGAATTTCGACAGTGATCTTTTCTGGCGCTACAGTGTCGAGGATGGTATTTATGGCCCCAGTACTGCCATGTTGTATCCTGGGAAAGGCTCTCTGCAAAAGCATATCGGTAATCAGTTTGCAACTGATCTTGTTTTTGCGCCTAATTCATTTTTGTATTTCCGGGCTGAGTTTACGTGGTTGAAGGCGGGGAGTTATCTAAAGGATATTGGCAGGGGTAATGATATTTTTTTTGGGGGTGTTACGACGCAGTTGAAATTTTAAGGCCCGAAAAAGAATTTACAGGAGTTACTTCGAATTTTTAGTGTCTTATTGCTGTATTATTCGTATCTTACTGTTGTATGAATTATATCGGGTTATATTGTATTTCTTCTGTCTTCTCTCCTACTGGTGCTCAACATCCTGAGCATATATTTCCGCGTCCAGCCTGCATTTGAGGATTATTCCCTTGCCTCCGTCTTGCTATTATCTTGCTACTGGCTTGTCTCTGGCTTCCTTCTGTAAGTCTTGATCTTTTGGACATCCTGCTTGCATCTATTTCTGAACCACGATTCATTGGATTTAGTGGATTGGATGGAAATTCCTGACGCATATATCCAGCGTTTAGGCCCAATGGTGTTTTACCGCGGGTATTTTAAAGCTATCAAATTGAATCCGAATTTTTTTGGCCGGACAAAACGGTAATTTCGGTCACTTCGACCATTTTCGGTCATAACGGACAGTGATGATTTGGAAATTATTAGATAAGCTTCGAGCTTTGTTGTGGTTGATGAGTTGATGTGTTGACAAGTTGATAAGGAGAAATCAATCTTAACTGTATCCAATATCTATTTAACAAACTAATACCTTACTATTATGGCGAAGGTTATTGGCTTATTCAAGCTTCGCGGATCGATCGATGATCTGACGTTCCGCCGAACACAGGACGGCATCATTGCGGGCATGAAGCCCGGCCCTACGCGGGAGCGGGTGTTGTCGCATGTAAATTTCGAGCTTACGCGGCGTAATTCGGAAGAGTTTCAGCTGGCTATCAAGGATGCGCAGCTGTTGCGTCATGCTTTGGGCATAACGCTGGACGGGCGAACTGGTTCGAGTATGAATGGAAGAATGAATGGTTTGTTTTATAAGGCTGCCCGGCGTGATGATACGAATGATCTTGGCTTCCGGCGCGCTTCGCCGGGTGATATTGGTCTGCTGACTGGCTTTAATTTCAATAAGCAATTGTCACTGGAGTATGCGTTGCCTGCGCCGTTGGTGCATTCGCTGGATGTTGAGGCGGGATCGTGTACGGTTGGAGTCCCTTCTTTTATTGCCCGGAAACGGAAGGGTTTTCCTGCGGAAGCTACTCATTTCCGGTTGGTATCGACGATGGTGGTCATTGATTTCGGGCGAAGAAAATACGAACAGGTCAGCGAGCGGAGTGAACTATTGCCGCTGCGGAAAAAGACGCCGGGGGCGATTGGTTTTGAGCACAAGCTGGAAGTGGCAAACGGGCAGGTGGCGGTGCAGGTATTGGGGATAGATTTTTACAAGGTGGTAGATGGACATGAGGTGCTGGTGAAGGGAAGTGCGATGCGGGTATTGGAGGTGGTGAAGGCAATCGAGCGTTCTGAGCTCAGCGTCGGGAGTGAAGGCATCGAGGCAGAAAGGGGATCTCGTAACGAGTCGTTAATTCATACGGATACGAATCAGGTCACAGCAAATACAAGTGGAGAGACGGCAATTGAAAAAATGCTCATCGAGGATGAATTACAGGAATCAGGCGTAAAGCTATTAAGCTGCATACTTTCGCCAGTTAAGGGGAGACAAGTTGATTGGTTGAAATGTTTACAAGTTGCTCCCTTTAAAACCTTTAACCTTAAACACTGTTGACACAAGTCAATAATTATTCTTTTAGCTAAATTAATAAGCCCTCGCCTTTAGTATAGCGCTATAGAATAGTTGTTATAATTATATAGGATAAGGTTAAAGGTTTACACGATGAATGGAGTGCCTTGGCTTTTGCGGGCAGGGCTTTTCTTCTTTTTCTTTTTGTGTAATTCTTTTATTTATTATTTTATGCGTATCCACTATTGCTTTGCAATTGAATATGCCTTCAAGGCTCCTTTATCTGGTTAAGATATACTCTGCTTAAGTAGACAACTGCTATTGACAATACATTCCGTTGGCGAAATGCCTTTAGGAATTACAGTATTATATTGTCTGATATTCTATATTCTTGATTATTTGCGTTGTATTCCTGATAGGCCCGGATTGTTATCCGGGCTATTTTATTTAAGGGAAGAGACGTTCTCCTCAGTCAATATTCCAAAAGCTATATACATAATTGATCATCATAAATAAATTGACCGTTTGCTTAGTACAGCAAGGCAGTTTTGTTGTTATAATAGAAAGGATAAGGTTTAATGGTTAACGAATTTGATTAGTGTCGCCCTGCATTTCTATGCAGGGCTTTTTCGTTTAGTTGGTAAATTGATAAGTTATCAGGTTGACAAGACAATGTTGCTGTACTAAAGTCAAAGAGCTAAGAAGCCCCCTGATAGATGACGAAAGAAACACCGGGAAACGAGAAGCGCTCCTCAGACACCAGAAGCACGCGGCCCGCGAACTCCTTTTCAAAAGCGGCGCGATGAAACTTGCAAACAATGAAACCGCGGCACTGCTCAATGCCTACCAACGGACAAGCGGAACGAGCAACAAGACAAAACTTCATACTAAAAATTTAAAAACGACAGCAAAAACGCTGCGATACAGCGGTATGGCGGCATTGGTGCAAGGCCAAAAGGAATGCGCAATAAATGCGCGGATTGATTCAGCCCAATGGCTTGATGAAATTTGTGCGGGTGGTGTCTGTGAAAATTAGTACTGCTGCTTTATGGCGAACCTTTTGGCAGCATTGTGGGTGAGGGCCACAATAGTGAACATTCTTTGGTGAATCCTTTGCTTTGTTAGCAGTGTATTTATTACAGGATCATATCTCTTTGTGCGCGGGGTGGGCTGGCATGCCGCCATATCTTTGAGGAGCAGCGGTTTGCTGTTTTTTTTAGTATGAATTATTGTTGCTGCGGTTGTTGAGCTTGGCAGGTGAAGCGGGCCGAAGTTTGTTGGCCTGGAGCGCTTTTGAAATTAAGGCGTGTCAGTAATGTTCGTTCGGGTTAGTGGGCTATCGGGTACCCTAATTTACAGATCGATTGACATAGATCAAGGAAAGAAGGATTTTTTAGGAAAAAACTTAAAAATACCCGGGACATTATTCGATTTGTTCGTTAACACTGCATAGGATAAGGTTTAATGGTTAATTTTTTTGATTAGTGAAGCCCTGCATTTTTATGCGGGGCTTGCTTTGATTATGGGTAGCACAGGCAGGCAGAGCTGAGAGCTGCATTACAAACTTACGCACAGTTGCGGAGAGCATATCTGCGCCAGACAAAGCATACCAGCCTTGTGATCAAAAATTTATCCAGCACTCCATATTTTTTTGAGAACTTACTAAAGCATTAAGAATCTATATGATGACACTAGAAGAATTTAAAAATAAGGTAGCTGAATCTCCAAATGTTGACAAGCTCAATGGCAGGATAGTTAACTTAAATTATCAACATATTTATTATAATAACTCACTAACTGGAATCACAGCCATTTACGAATTTTTAGCTCAACAAATTGAAGGTTTTAAATCAGCTGCTGCAACTAAAAGATTGCCAAGTGAATTAGCTTCTGTACTAGATACCTTCGAACGCTGTAAAACTGCTATTATTCGTATAGTTTCAAATGCAACGTCAGAAAGTGAATGGGTTACCACAGTTAAAGATCCGCTAGAAAAAGATCGTCCCGTTAAGTTTTTGTATGATTCTCCTCAAACAATATTTTTAATTAATCTCCATAATGAACAACCTGATTTTTACGCTGGCGCCTACGAATTTATTACATCAAATAATTTGCAAAATATCCAAAAGAAAATGTTGATTGGGTATTTATTAGCATATGAATTTTATTCGACAGAATATTCTGTATTGACACACCGCACAAGTGCTGATATCATTTCAATTGAAAAAATGAAGAATGACTTTAATAAATATCTTACGAACTCTGAGTCTCATCTTTCAAAATACCTAGCTGAAGGTTATAAAAAAGTAACTACTACCACTAAAAACATTGATGATCTCGTTGAAGATAAAAAAAACAATTACGATAAATGGTTTAAAAGTACTTCAGAAAAATTTTCCGGATATTTTGCTGAAACGACGAAGAAAATGCTTGATCTGGAAAACCTGTATCAAGAGAAATTAAAGCTTGAAGCGCCTGCAAAATATTGGCAAAACAGAGCTTTGGCACTTCGGAGAGAAGGCTTTCGGTGGTTGTATGGATTGATTGCCTCTCTTTTGATAGCAGTAGCTATTCTCGTATGGGTGTTAGTTCAAATTTCCGATGGAACAATTGAAAAGTTATTTTCAAATACGGGTTCTGCGATTAAATGGTCAGTAGTTTTAATTACTATTATCTCCTTTCTCGCGTATGCAATTCGCACTTTTTCCAAGCTTACATTTAGTTCCTTTCACTTGTTTAGAGATGCCCAAGAGCGAGAACAGTTAACATACGTTTATTTAGCTTTAAAGAAAGAGAAAGGTATAGACCAAACTGAAAGGCACTTAATTATGCAATCCCTATTTAGCAGATCAGATTCAGGTCTGCTTAAAGATGATGGTTCACCAACAATGCCAGGTAATATTGTAGATAAACTAGTTACTAAATAAACTAACCATTGGCCAAATCACTCCGAACTTCTTGCTGAGACGCATACTTAACCTAGTTAGTGTAAGGCTTGCATAATGATGCGGGGCTTTTTTAATTACATCACTACAGATAACACATGTATATATGAAGATATAAAAAAGTTCAACTCAAGAATGGCTATAAAAGATTTCACGACCTGACAATTGACCTTGGAGAAGCCCCAAAAAGGATAATTGCGTTAGTAGGCCCAAATGGTTGTGGGAAAAGCAGCGTACTTGATGGACTGCTTTACAAAAACAGCGGTCACGAGCTTATTGGAAACCAAGGGCCAAAAGATCATACCTATCACTCGATGACACAATCTGAACCCTATGCGCATTATGATATAATCATTGATTTCGTAAATGGCAATTACCAATCAATTAAGCAACAAAAAGAAAAATTAAAAAGACCCAATACAATTTTTTCCTTTAGAAGTCCATACCGATATAATAGTATTTTGAAAGTTACCCAGTCCCACGCCACGACTGAAATATATTTCAATAACTATGGCGCAAGTACATCTTCAGATATAGATGATAAAATGGAACAGAGCTATCGTCGCCTTTATATCAAATACAATAAGCACTTACATGATACTGATTGCAGACCAAGTGAGGCAAAAACCAAAATCATTGGTGATTTAAACAATTCTCTTAGAAACTGCTTAGACTTAGAAATAGTTAGCATCGGTAACATTGAAGCAAATGAAGGAACATTATATTTTAAAAAACCTGATCACCAAAAAAAATTTGACTTTAATGTTCTTTCCTCTGGAGAAAAAGAAGTGGTTGACATACTCCTTGATCTTTATTTGCGGCAGGAAGAATACAATGATACAGTATTCCTAATTGATGAACCCGAGCTCCACATAAATACCTCAATTCAAAAAAAGTTACTGCTTGAAATCAATAAGCTAGTAGGAAGTGATTGTCAGATATGGGTTGCAACACATAGTATAGGTTTTTTACGAGCTCTGCAAGAAGATCTGAAGGATGATTGCCAGATAATTCAATTTAAAAAGGGAGTAAACTGGGCTTCTACCCAACAAATCTTGACACCAATCAAAAAGTCATTAGCAAAATGGAAGGAAATATTTGAAACTGCTTTAGACGACTTAACTGGCTTGGTCAGCCCTAAAAGAATTATCTATTGTGAAGGGAAAGACGCCCCTGGAGTGAATGGATTGGAAAAAGGGTTGGATGCTAAAGTGTTCAATAATATTTTTTCAGAGAAGTATCATGATACTTTGTTTATCTCAAGTGGGGGGAACACTCAACTGGATCAAAGAAGTGAAATAGCACTTGCCATTTTGACCAAAGTATTTTCAGATGTAGAGATTTGGGTTCTCAAAGACCGTGATATGTCATCTGGCAAACAGAATACAGAGCAGGACCGGCAGTTATACCTCTCCAACAACCCTCAAAACCATAGAGTTTTGAAAAGATGGGAACTTGAAAACTATATATATGACAAAGAAGTATTGAAAGCTTATTGTAGTAAGAACACTTTAGTATTTGATGAAGCCGCTTATGACGCTTTTGTCACCGACATACCCAATCAAAACTTAAAAGATAATACAGGGCATATAAAAAACTTTTGCGGTTTAAAAATCAGTGTTAGTCCAGACCAATTTAAGCTCAACTTGTCAGAGGTAATAACAGAAGACATGGATGTGTACAAAGAGTTGGAACAAGTTATTTTTGCCAGGCAATAACAAATAATAACAGAAGTGTACCTGGTAGCATACATGATTCGACTTTACAACCTTTTCCTTTATTACAACTAATAGCTATGAAGTTTTCTTACCAATTATTCAGATTTCGAGTAAAGATAAAGTGGGTGCTTATCTGGTTGACCCCACGACGAGCTCTCCTGATTGGTTTTTCATCAATCCTGATTGCCCCGTGGTTGTTTACGAGAACTTGGGGATTTATAAAATTTGGTCAAGTAACAGGTACTATTGGCGATACTATTGGTGGCATAACGGCACCAATTACAGGTCTATTGGGTGCTTTCCTTGTTTATAAGGCTCTAAAAGAACAAGTAGTTGCTAATAAGATAATCACCGATCAGTTTAAAGAACAGAAGACGCATCAATTCCTAACAGATCAAGTCAGCTTTTTGCGAGATGATTTGGATCAATTTGTTTACCCGCATAAAGATGGTCAGTTTACAGGTGGGCCTGCCATTAATGCCATACTTACTCTGTATTATAAGGAATACTCAAATAAATGTCCAGAAGACGATCGAGTAGAGGCATATAGCATTAATTTAATACAACTTAAGGAACTATTAGAAAGAATTGTGATGCTATATAATCAGATTGGATTCGCAAGATTTAACAACGCCGATAGAAATTATTTTCTATCACTAATTAAGCAAACGTATCATGTTCGTATTTATCCTATTCTCTGGATGAATGAGTCACGACGTCTGAAACGAGCACCAAAATGTACTAAATGTGGTGTAATTCATCAAGGACTACCGGAGTACATTTATGGACTATACGATAAGATTAATGATCTATTTGATTTAAGCTCAAATGATGGAGAAGGTTGAGAGCCGAAGTATAGATGATATCCAAACAAAAACTCGTTACATTTCGATATTTGATGATGCAGCAATTTCGAAAATAGCGTAGAGAAGCTACAGTGAAATTTAAACGCTTATTTTAACGAAAACCAAGCACATGCGAGCAATACCATCATCCTTAATTAGACAAACACCCGCGAGCATCAATAAAGAAAGGGATACTTAGACAAGCATCCCTTTAAACTTAAGCTGAATCACCGTTATAAGTAAGACGGTTATTTTTTGATGATCACCGGATAAGAGTCATCCGATCTCCAATGCGTCAACGGTATCTGGTTCTTTCCATCGGGTGTCATCCTATATATTTCGTGGTTCAGGGACATGTCCCTGTTGGAATTGAAGTAAATGTATTTGCCATCGCGGCTCCACTGTGGGCTCTCATCGCGGATGGCGCCACTGGTGAGCCGCTTGTCGTTCTTGCCATTGGCATCCATGATAAAGATATCGGGCGTTTCATTGGCCCAGGACACATAGGCGATCTTCGACCCATCGGGAGACCATGCCGGACTGTTGTTGCCATCTCTCGGATTGCCGGGCCACTGCCGTGGCGAAACGGACGTGGTGACCTGCCTGGTGGCGCCGCCCTTCGCGTTCATCAAAAACAACTGTTGCGAACCTCCCTGATCGTTGCCGATCAATACGATCTGTTCGCCGGTGGGCGAGATCCGGAAAGACCCAAACCGTTGACCGGCCGGCGTGAGGCGCTTTTTCTCCGATCCATCCAACCGCATGGCATATACCCCGGCCACGCCATTCTCGACGCCTATAAAACCAATGGACTGCCCGTCGGGAAACCACTGGGCCTGCCCTGCCGATATACCCGCCTTTATTTCTTTTTCATTGCTTCCATCGCTATCGACCGTAAAGATGCCAAAGGCACCCGTGTTTACATTGATCGCTTTTGTAAACAACAGTTTACTATTATCAGGCGACCAGACGGCATTGCTGATGTACTCATCATTGGTAGCCAGCAGTTTCCGTGTGCCCGTGGCTTTATCGAGCACATACAATTGCTGCCTGTTGTTCTCGTATGTATTGAAGGTGATCTTCTGTCCATCGTTGGAGGCCGTGACCGGGGCGCATTGCACGATGCGATCGGACAACAGGCGTTGGTTGGTGCCGTCCATATTCATGCCGTAGAGCTGCCAATCGGCACTGTTGTCGATACGCCTTGATATAAAGACTACTTCGGCGGGCGTGTTGTCGAGAAGTGTAGGATCCACCGACAGATCGGGACCGGGCTGCTGGTGGTCTTTTTTGCAGGCTGCCAATGCCAGGAGGAGGATGGCTGCGTATCGTTTCATGTGGAGGGGGTGTTTGCTGCCTGACAGCCTCCAGGTTGGCAACGTTGCATGAAAAAGGCGCTTCGACAGGCTCAGCGTGACATTTGAGACACTTCGACAACCCTTCGACAGGCTCAGGGCGACATGGACATGCCTGTTTATAAGGGGTTTGCTGCATTCATAACGTGCAGTTGCGCAACCGGTTGCAAAAGGCTGCATCTATATTATTGATTATTTTTTCATTGTGTATTATAGAAATTGCGCTTACCTTCGTGCGCTCAAATAATTCACTGCACTAAAAAAGTTTTTATGAGCATGGTTGATTCGTTTGAGAAGATCCCCGTCAACATCTACACCGATCTTAAACAAGGTTCCAAATCAGTAGCCCGCGAAATTGCCGATCTGATCCGCAGCAAACAGGCCAAATGGGAAAAATGTGTTTTAGGCCTCGCTACCGGCTCTACTCCCAAGTCATTGTACGCAGAACTGGTAAGGCTGCACAAAGAAGAAGGGCTGAGCTTCAAGAACGTGATCACTTTCAATCTCGATGAATATTATCCCATCGAAAAGGATGCGTTGCAAAGTTATAATCGCTTCATGCATGTGCACCTGTTCGATCATATCGATATCGAACCTGTCAATATTCACATTCCCGATGGTGAAATGGTGAAGGAGAATATCAAAGCGCATTGCCTGCGTTATGAACAAATGATCGAAGAGGCCGGCGGTGTCGACCTGCAGGTGTTGGGCATTGGCAACAATGGCCATATCGGTTTCAACGAACCCGGCTCCAGCATTTACTCCCGCACCCGCCTGGTAACGCTCGACAACTCCACGCGCATTGCGAATGCGTATGAGTTTGCCAATATATCGCAGGTTCCACGCCTCGCCATCACCATGGGCATCAGCACCATACTGAAGGCCAAACGCATCGTGTTGATGGCCTGGGGCCCCGGCAAAGCGCCTGTGGTGCAGAAGTCTGTAGAAGGGCATGTTGATGAGCAGATACCTGCTTCTTTGCTGCAACAGCATAATGACTGCACTTTTGTGCTGGATGAACTGGCAGCTGCAGAGCTTACACGTTTTAAAAGTCCCTGGCTGACCGGCGATACCGAATGGACACCAGCGATGATCCGCAAGGCGGTGGTGAACATGGCTTTGAAAGTAAACAAACCCATTCTCAGTCTTACGAACAGCGATTACCGCGACAGTGGCCTCAGTGACCTGCTGGTAGAGGAAGGCGATGCTTATGAGATCAACCTGAAGGTTTATTATATGATGCGGGACAGCATTACCGGCTGGCCTGGTGGCAAGCCTAATGTGAACCTGCCCAATCATCCCGAACGGAGTGAGCCTTATCCCAAGCGCGTGATCATCTTCTCTCCTCACCCGGATGATGATATCATTTCTATGGGGGGCACTTTCCAGCGCCTGCACGACCAGGGGCATGATGTGCATGTGGCTTATCAAACTTCCGGCAACATTGCCGTTACCGATGAGTTCGTGACGCGCTTCATGGATTTTGCGGTGGGCTTTGAAGATATGTTCAGCATCGACAGCACCAAGAGTAAGGAGATACTGGAGCAGGCAAGGACTTATCTCAAAGGAAAGAAATCAAACCAGATCGATACGGCCGATATACGTGCTATCAAAGGATTGATACGCCGTTGCGAAGCGAAAGCTACCTGCCGCTATGTGGGCCTCAGCGACAACAACTATCACTTCCAGAATCTGCCTTTCTACGAAACGGGCACCATCGAGAAGAACCCGATGGGCGAAGCGGATATTCAACTGACCGTGGATCTGCTGCGTAAGATAAAACCTCAACAGGTGTTTTGCGCCGGCGACCTGGCCGATCCGCATGGCACGCACAAGGTTTGTCTCGACGTAGTATTTGAAGCATTGCGCCGCATCAAGAAAGACGGTGACGACTGGGTGAATGATTGCTGGATGTGGTTGTATAAGGGTGCATGGCAGGAATGGGATATCAGTGAAATTGAAATGGCCATCCCTATGAGCCCCGACCAGGTAATGAAAAAGCGTTATGGTATTTTCATTCACCAATCGCAAAAGGACATGGTGCCCTTCCAGGGTAGTGATGCCCGTGAATTCTGGCAACGTGCTGAAGACCGGAATGCGAATACTGCTAATTTGTATGCGCAGCTGGGATTGACAAAGTATGCGGCGATGGAGGCTTTTGTGAGGTGGCATTATTAGTTGAAAAGTTAATAAGTTGATAGGTTGATAAGGCCTATTACCCGCATAAAAAAGCGGATGTGTCGTGAGATACATCCGCTTTTTCTTTTCAACTTATTAACCTATTAACTCATCAACCCTTCTTTCCCTTCAACCCCGGCAGGAAGCCTGTAATGATCCCGATCAACGGCAGGTAGGCGCATACCTGGAATACGTAATCGATGCTGGTGTGGTCGGCCAGTTTGCCCAGCAGGGCCGAACCCAAGCCACCCATACCGAATGCAAAGCCGAAAAAGAGTCCGGCGATCATGCCCACTTTACCGGGCACCAGCTCCTGTGCATAGACGAGGATAGCAGAAAAGGCCGAAGCGAGGATAACACCAATGATGGCCGATAGCACACCTGTCCAGAAGAGGTTGGCATGCGGCAGGAGCAAGGTAAAGGGCGCTACGCCGAGGATGGATATCCAGATTATATATTTTCTACCAAAGCGATCGCCCAATGGGCCACCTAACAACGTACCCGCCGCTACAGAACCGAGGAAGATAAACAGGTAGAGTTGTGATTGCTGTACTGACAGGTGGAATTTATCAATGAGGTAGAATGTAAAGTAGCTGCTCATGCTGGCCATGTAGAAGTACTTGGAGAAGATCAACACCAGCAAAATAATGATGGAGATCACCACTGTCGTCTTTGACAATCCGTTATCGACTATTTCGCCACTACCCTTTTTAGCCGTACGCAATATCAGGTGATCTTTGTACCACCCTCCTATTCTCGCCAATACAATGATGCCGAGGATAGCAGCAATGCTAAACCATATCGCATTCGACTGACCATGGGTTATGATGATGGCGGCAGCCAGTAAAGGCCCAAGGGCACTGCCCGCATTGCCACCCAACTGAAAGATGGATTGTGCCAATCCACGCTTTCCGCCAGAAGCCAGGTGTGCCACACGTGATGCTTCCGGATGGAAAATGGAAGACCCGACGCCCAATAATGCCACTGCCAGCAGTATGGTATAAAAGCCAGCGGCCATCGACAGGGTCACCAACCCTGCCAGTGAAAAGCCCATACCGATGGCTAATGAATAGGGCTTGGGATATTTATCCGTGTACTGCCCTACAAAGGGTTGCAGTAAAGAAGCTGTGATCTGGAAGGTGAAGGTGATCAACCCAATCTGTGAGAAGGTAAGCTGCAGGTTGCTCTTGATGAGCGGATAGATGGAAGGGATCACCGATTGCAGCATATCGTTGAGTAAATGCGCAAAACTGATCGTAAAAAGGATCGGGAATACTGTCGTGCTCACCAGCGCCCTTGGGGTCGCAGTGCCTGTCGTTGGGTTCATACTCATCTGTTGAATTGCCTGCAAAAGTAAGACAAACTGAATTAGTGGTCTTTCACCGACAATGGCATAAGGAGTTGTTAACAAAAAAGGCCATCCTGGCGGGATGACCTTCTTGTGTATGTTAACTTCTTTGGAGCGGCTTCGACAAGCTCAGTCTGACATCAATCTCTTACATGCTGCGCGATATACCTAACTCAAGGCCGCGCAGTTCTGCCAGGCCTCTCAGTCTTCCGATAGCAGAGTAGCCGGGATTGGTTTTCTTCTTCAGATCATCAAGCATCTGGTGTCCATGATCGGGACGCATGGGGATGGAGAGATTACGCTTGCGCATGACCTGTACAATCTCTTTTACCACGCTGTACATGTCTACATCTCCTTCGAGGTGGTTGGCTTCGTAGAAGTTGCCAGCTTCATCGCGCTGCGTGCTGCGCAGGTGGATGAAGTTGATGCGATCACCGAGACGATTCACCATACCTGGTAAGTCGTTATCGGCACGCACACCAAATGAACCAGTACAGAAACAAAGGCCATTTGCTTTGGAAGGGACTGCATCCAAAAGCGCCAACACATCTGCTTCGGTGCTTACCACACGTGGCAGGCCAAATATCGCATAGGGAGGATCGTCAGGATGGATGGCCAATACCGTTCCCACTTCATCGGCTACTGGTGTTATCTGCTTCAGGAAATAGATGAGGTGTTCCTGCAGCTTCTTTGCATCGATGCCTTCATAGGTATCCAATGCAGCCTGGAACTGTTGTAAAGAGAAGCTCTCTTCCGAACCGGGTAAGCCGGCAATGATATTACGCTGCAACAAGGTCTTCTCATCATCGCTCATGCCCTGCAAACGTTGCTCTGCCAACTGTAGCTCTTTTGCACTGTATTCCTGTTTAGCGCCTTTGCGTTGCAGCAGTAGGGCATCAAATGCTACGAGGGCTGCACGCTCAAAGCGCAGGGCTTTGGAGCCATCTTCCACCGTATAGGCCAGATCGGTCCGTGTCCAGTCGAGCACGGGCATGAAGTTGTAGGTTACAATATGAATACCACATTTTGCGAGGTTGCGGATACTCATCTTATAGTTCTCGATGTATTGTTTGTACTCTCCTTTCTGAATTTTGATGTGCTCATGTACCGGAATGCTTTCTACTACGTTCCAGCGTAAGCCGGCTGCTTCTATTTCATTTTTTCGTTGCATGATCTCTTCTACCGACCACACTTCGCCATTGGGTATATGGTGGAGGGCGGTGACGATACCGGTGGCGCCGGCCTGCCGAATATCGGCTAAGCTAACGGGGTCTTTGGGGCCAAACCAGCGGAATGATTGCTCCATCAGGGGTACTTGCTGTTGATTGCTCATTGAAAAGAAAAAGGGTTATTGAATTAAATATTGTGCAACGAAGATAGAAGATGAAATTGAAACGAGAAGCCCGAAATACGAAATGGGTTTCGGGCTTCTATGCATGAAGTAACATATATTATAAACTTACTCCTCTTCTCCAGGGAATAAAATCATCCTGGCCCAGCTGTACAGCTTTGGGTTGGGTGCGGCCGCTGGCTACGTCGATGACATAGTTCATGATACGTTCGGCGGCCTGCTCGATCGTCTCTTTACCTTCGATGATGGTACCGCAGTTGATATCGATGATGTCGGGCATCTTCGTAAACGTTTTCGTATTGGTCGACAGCTTAACGACCGGGGCTATGGGATTGCCGGTGGGCGTTCCGAGCCCGGTAGTAAACAATACGATGTTGGCGCCAGAACCTACTTCGGCCGTGGTGCTTTCCACATCATTGCCGGGGGTACACAGCAGGTTGAGACCAGGTTTGGTTACGCGCTCGGGATAATCCAGCACAGCCGTTACGGGAGAAGTGCCGCCTTTTTTGGCAGCGCCTGCCGATTTGATGGCATCGGTGATCAGTCCATCGCGGATATTACCGGGAGAAGGATTGGCATAAAAGCCCGAGCCATCAGCTTCTGCTTTTGCATTGTACACACGCATCAGATCCATAAAGCGCAAAGCGGTGGTTTCATCCACACAACGATCGCTCAACTCCTGCTCTACTCCACAGAGCTCCGGAAACTCCGATAGGATCACGGAGCCGCCCAGGGCCACCAGTATGTCGGACACATAGCCCAAAGCCGGATTGGCAGATATACCGGAAAAGCCGTCGGACCCGCCGCACTCCAGGCCAATGCAGAGCTTCGATAAAGGTGCCGGTTGACGAGTAATATTGTTTGCCTGCATGAGGCCGGCGAAAGTTTGCCTGATGGCTTTCTTCAGCAGTTGTTGTTCCGTGCCTTCTTTCTGTTGCTCCAGCACCACCAGCGGCTTATTGAAGTTTGGATCACGTTTCATGATCTCCGCTTTGAGGATAGAAGCCTGTGCATGCTGACAGCCGAGGCTCAATACCGTGGCGCCTGCTACGTTGGGGTGCGTGATATACCCGGCCAGCAGGCCGCAGAGCGCATCGGAATCTAAGCGTGTGCCACCGCATCCCATATCATGGTTCAGGAACTTGATGCCGTCCACATTGGGGAATACGCGTTGTGTTGCCTGCTCCGTAAATACTTCTTCCAGCGGGGCTTCCAATATCTCCGCTTCGGGCCGGCCACTCTGGTACATTTTTACCAGCGTTTCCACGTCTGTTTGAAAGGCTTTTGTTTTGCTGTAACCCAGTTGGTCGATCAATGCTTCTTTCAATACTTCCACGTTGCGGTTTTCGCAAAACACCAGCGGGATCACGATCCAGTAGTTGCCCGTGCCCACGGAACCATCGGCACGATGAAAGCCCATAAAGGTCTTGTCTTTCCATTTGGCAACGTCCGGCTGTTCCCATTGCAGCCGGCGGTTGCCGAGGCTAAACCCTTCAGCTGCATGATGGATATTTTTGGTAGTGATGGCGCCACCTTGCGGAATGGCCGCATCTGCTTTGCCCACCAGTACACCATACATATAAATATTATCGCCGGGGTTCAACGGATGCATTGTAAACTTATGCTTGCCGGCTACGGGATCTGTGAGGGGGAATTTATCGTTGTTGAGTTCAATCAAAGTGCCCTTCGGTAAGTCTTGTAAAGCCACCAGAACATTGTCACCAGGATGTATCCGGAGGTATTTGTGTGTTTGGTCCATATCGTCTTTTAGGTACTAATATTCTTTAATACAAATAAATAAATGCCGGCAGTTGCAAAGCTTTACATGGTTGTCATATTATTAAGCTCAATTGGCATACCATGGGTACAAAACCCGGATTTGCATGCTAATCTGAAAGGGTTTGGCCGTCTTCCGCCACCACCCTGCATTACGCAAACAGGTATCCTGAACTGTCCTGATTTTCGAAAACGTTTGCATAAATAAAGTGGATCGCAATTGATGGCTTATGAGAAAAAAGATACAATTTGTACCGGGTTATACAATGCTATATACTGTTCACTAAACTTTGCTTGCCATGGTATATCATCCATGTCTCCCATCTATGTTTTCGGGTGGTTTTCGGACCGCGCCTGCTGTTTTCCGAAAACCCTGCCCTTCTTAGTAGTTCCAAACACCCAGACACACCCACGTATTTCACCGAGAACTTCAAATAACCACTTGCATGCGACCGCAACTACTTAAAGTATCAACAGGCCCGCGCCATTCATTCAGCGTGCGCCGTGATCTTGTTCCTTACGTCAACAACCGCTGGCACTACCATCCTGAAATCGAGCTGATCCACTTCAAAAAGGGAGAAGGTACTCAATTCATTGGTGACAGCATTAAACGTTTTAAATCGGGCGACATTGTGATGGTGGGTGCTCACCTGCCCCACTACTGGCGCTTCGACGACCTGTTCTTTGAAGAAGATACCCGCGTGCAGGCAGATATCCGGGTAGCGCATTTCTGTGAAAACTTCTGGGGCGACCAGTTCCTGCATCTCCCCGAAAACGTCAACATCAAAACCGTACTGGAAAAAGCGAAACGCGGCATCCAGATCACCGGCAAAACAAGGCAGCAGGTGGCCGACCTGCTGGAAAGATTGTTGCATACCGATGGTTCTGAAAGGATCATCATCCTGATGGAGGCCTTGATGACCATTGCCGAATGCAAGCAACTCACAACGCTTTCTTCCATCGGCTTCAAGCATGACCTCGTAGACGCGGAGAATGAACGCGTGAATGCTATTTATGAATACTCCCTGAAGAACTATAAGCGCAAGATCCAGCTGGAAGAAATTGCTGCGGTGGCCAATATCAGCCCCAACTCATTCTGCCGCTATTTCAAGTCGCGGACGCGTAAAACTTATTCGCAGTTTCTGATCGAAATACGCGTGGGCCAGGCTTGCAAACTGCTCATCGAAAACAACCTGAGCATCAAGCAGCTTTGTTATGAAAGCGGCTTCAACAACTTTACCAGTTTTCACAAGTATTTTAAAATGATCACGGGCAAAAGCCCGCTCACTTATCAGAAGGAGTTTATAGCTTAAAAGCAGGCTACTGACCACTTGCTTCGACAGCAGATTTCTCACCCTGTGTACTGGTTGTACATGCAGGTACGTATGGCAGGGTTCGAAATGACAAAACGTAGTCAACACTCATTAGCCGCGTTTCTCTCCAGTGACGCGGCTTTTTTTACAGATCAATTGCTTCATTGTGTATCGTTTTCTTTAGGTATCTTCCACGGCAAATAAGCCAATATGAAAAAAACCTTTATCACTTTCCTGCTCACTGCTGCATTCGGTAGCACTTACGCACAAACACATTCGCTCGAAAAGATATGGGAAACCGATACTATTGTAGCTATCCCCGAATCGATTTTACCCCAAAAGGACTTCATGTATGTATCTCTCATCAATGGTGGTGGTTGGGAACCCGACGGCGTGGGCGGTGTTGGCAAGCTGAGTTATGACAGGAAGAAATATGACTCCACCTGGATCACCGGTCTGCACTGTCCCAAAGGAATGGGCCTTTATAAGAACCGCCTGTATGTGGCCGATTATAATTCGGTGGTGGTGATCGATGTGAAAGCAGGCAAGGTAGAAAAGAAGATCACACACGACAGCACCAAATCGCTCAACGACATAACTATATCTGACAAAGGCGATATCTATGTGTCGGATTCCAAGACGTTCAAGATATGGAAGGTAGAAAATGATCAGCTGACACTGTATCTCGAAGGCATGACAGGCGTAAATGGCCTGAAGGCTGTGGGCAACGACCTGATCATCGGCTCCGGCAAATCGTTCGTAAAGGCCGATGCGCAAAAACAGATCACCAAAATAGCTGATCTGCCACAAGGCGCCGATGGCATAGAACCTGTAGGGAATGGTGATTACATCGTTACTGCCTGGGCCGGTTATATTTTTTATGTGCAGGCGGATGGGAAAGTAGAGACCATGCTGGATACACACCTTGAAAAAAGAAACACTGCCGACATTGGATATGACCCTGTAAAGAAGATCGTTTATGTGCCTACATTCAATGCCAAAACAGTAGCTGCTTACCAACTCAAATAATCAGTATGAAACCTTTGCTGCTCACCGTATTTCTTTTGCCGCTGCTCTATGTTACAGCCGCTGGTCAAGCGCTGCCGCGTGTGTATGTTATGAGCAGCCCCAGCCTCGCCGTTTTAAAACAATTAGTGAAAGACAAGGACAAAACTGCGTTGCAAAACCTGCAACCCTTGCTGCAAGCCGCCGACAAACTACTGGAGATGAAACCCGTGTCGGTGATGGAGAAAGCTTTCACACCGGTGAGTGGCAACAAGCATGATTACATGAGCCAGGCGCCTTATTTCTGGTATGACAGCTCGAAGCCCAACGGCCTTCCCTACCTGCGCAGGGATGGGGAACGTAATCCGGAAATCTACAAGATCACCGACCGCAGCAACCTCGGCAAGCTCGATGGCGCCGCACGCACGCTGGCACTTGCGTGGTACTTTACCGGCAAAGAAAAATATGCCGCCAAAGCAGCATCGTTATTGCGCACCTGGTTCTTTGACGAAGCCACCAAAATGAACCCTCACCTCGATTATGGTCAGGCTATTCCCGGCATCAATGATGGCAGGGGGATTGGCATCATCGAGACCATTGCCTTAACAGGCATTGCTGATGCTGCCGGAATATTACATGGATCAAAGGCATGGACCATCAATGAACTCCGTGCATTACAGCAATGGTATAGCGAATATTTGAACTGGATGCTCACCAGTAAGAATGGTAAAGAAGAACATGCCGCCAAGAACAACCATGGCACCTGGTATTATGTGCAGGTGGTAGATTTTGCCCTGTTTACCGATGATACTGCCAGGGCACGTGAACTGGTTGAAGAGAGTAAAAAAACAATGAACGGCCAGCTTAGTGCCGATGGGCAACAGCCACTGGAAGTAGAAAGGACCAATGGTCTTGGCTACAGCACTTTCAATCTTCGTGCGTGGTTTACCCTGGCCAGGCTGGCAGAAATGGTAGATATCGATCTCTGGAACTGTACTACTCCCAACGGTGCAGGCCTGCGCAAAGCGATCGACTGGCTAACGCCTTATGCCATGGGAGAAAAGGCCTGGAGCTGGCAACAGATCGACACGTATAACAAAGAAGAATTATATCCGCTACTCAGTCAGGCAGGCAGCCTATGGAAAGTGCCGGCCTATACTGCGTATGCACAACAACTGACTAAAACCATTAAAGACCCAGTGAAGACATGGAGTTATAGCTATTAGAAAAACGGGTTTATAAGTTAATAAGTTGACAGGTTGAAAAGGGAAAGACAACAGTCTTCCTAACGTATTACACTTTGGCTGCCTGTAATGAATCTTTAAAAGCAGCTACCAGGGTTTTGTTATCGCGCTTCAATAAACTTTCATTGACGGTGATGCGTATGGGATCACTGCCTCTGCGGCCGGGCATGAAGATGTTGTATTTCTTATTGAGGGTTTCGCGCAGCTTTGCCAGATCAACTGTATTACCCAACTCCAGATGAAAGATATTGCTGCCATTGGGCAATGGGCTGATCTTTATACCTGGCAAGCCATTTAACTGACTGAACAGTTCCTGCGCCTGCTGCGCCATTTTCTTCAAACGTTCATCCAGTCCTTCAAGATGATGCAATGCCATCGCCGCATTCACCCAACTTTGGTACATCGTGCCGCCATGCACTTTCATGAGGTGACGCATTTTGCCGATCACTGCTTTATCGCCACACAACATGGCGCCACCCGGCGCACCGAGGTATTTGTACAACGAAATATAGACCGTATCGAAATGCCTGGCATATTCACCCACCGGAACACCATTGAAAGCTGAAGCGAGGTGTACGCGGGCACCATCAAAGTGCAGCTTGTATCCTTTCTCTTTGCAGAAGGCAGCAATCTTTTTGATCTCTTCTATCGGTACGGCCCTGCCATCACAACGGCGTACGGGGCTTTCGATAGCGATAGCGCCGATGCCACTTTTGAATACTTCACCTTCTTCATGGTATTTCAGGGATGCCTGTAACATTTCGAGCGTGAACGTGGGTTCATTCGGCGCGAGCGGTATCAGCCTTTTGTTGTGTATCGACTGTGCTGCATCGGCTTCATCACGGAATACATGGCTGGCTTCCTGCACAAACACTTTGGTATTATCGCCACACAGCACTGCAATGGCCAGTTGGTTGGCCATCGTGCCCGAAGGCATGTAGATAGCAGCTTCCTTACCGGTGATGCCCATGAACTTTTTCTCCAGTGCTTCCACTACGCCACCTTCTCCATACGAATCGGGCTGGATGGCATTCGCCGTATTTGCTTCCTGCAATTTGGCGATCAGTTCCGCAGGCTTATACATGGGGCCGTCGAAGAAGAAATATAAGGGAGCCGATTGATCTGTAAGCTGATGGCCGGTGGCCAGTCCGCTCAACGGGATAGCGGCACCTAATGAAGGCAACGCAGCAATACCGGATGTTTTCAGGAAGTTCCTTCTGTGCATAAAAAAGGTAGTTTTAAACAATACAGTGACTGCTTAAAACTACCGGATTGAAGGCGGGTTTCCAAATTGAACCCATACAGATGACATCTTTCCCGAATGGCACCTGTACTATCTTAACAAAAAGGCCCACAGTAAAATACCGGGGCCTCAGGTTTGAACGTATTCATGACACATGAGAATGTCTGGCGCATTGTACGGACCTCACGGGCAGGCCGCAACATAACCGGTTTCGCCTTCCGGGAGAAGCGCAATAACGATTCAATAACATTTGCATAACAATCCGGGGGAGACACCAGGGGGGCGTAGACCGGATTAGCAAAGGATTCAGCTATTCTGTCATCCGCTTTCTTATGACCGGATTTTGTAGGAATATTGGTTATGAAACGAACAGTCCTGCTACTTGCCGCTCCCCTGCTTGTTGTGATGGCCTTTACCGTTGACCGTGGCCTGCAATGGGAATCCAGATTTGTACAAGCCGACAAGAAAGGTAACCTCACTTATATACCTGATGAAAAGGGCAATATCATTCCCGATTTCAGCCGGGTGGGTTATTACCAGGGCGACAAGGCTATTCCTGAAGTGCCGGTTGTGGCCACCATCACTCCTGCTGATGATGCAGCTCAAAAGATACAGGCGGCTATCGATGCACTGGCTGCCAAAGCGCCGGACAAAAACGGATTCCGTGGCGCCATTCTCCTGAAAAAAGGAACATATCAAATACCTGCATCGCTTGTGGTGAACGCCAGCGGCATTGTGCTGCGCGGAGAGGGCGATACAGAAAACGGCACCAGGCTGGTAGCTACTTACCATACTCAAAAACCCTTGATCAGTATTGCAGGCAGCGGTAATCCGCAACCTTCCGGCAGCCGCATCAGGATCACCGACGACTATGTGCCTGTAGGCAGTTTCTCGTTCAATGTAGCTGATGCCAAAGGCTTCCAGGCGGGTGATGCTATTATCCTCAACAGACCCGGCACCGAGAAGTGGATAGCAGATACCAAGATGAACCAGATGGAGGAACGTGGCGGCACCAAACAATGGAAGGCCAGCGAATACAACCTCGAATTTGAAAGGGTGATCACCAAGATCGAAGGCAATAGAGTATTTATCGACAACCCGGTGATGCAAGCGCTGGATGCACAATATGGTGGTGGTGAAATTTACAAGTATACCTTCGCCGGCCGCATCCGTGAAGTGGGTGTCGAGCACCTGTACATGGAATCTGTATATACCAGCGACACTGCCGAGAACCATGCGTGGGATGCGATCAACATCAACAAAGCGGAGCAAGGCTGGGTGCGTAATGTGACCTCGCGCTATTTTGGCTATGCTTGCGTGAACCTGGGTGATGATGCACGCTACATTACCGTTACGGACAGCGAATGTTTCGATGCCAAATCACAGATCACCGGCGGCAGGCGTTATTCTTTCTGCAACAATGGTCAATGTAACCTGTTCATGAACTGCCAAACCACAGAAGGCAGGCATGATTATGTGACCGGTTCTAAAACACTCGGCCCGAATGTATTTTATAATTGTACTGCTAAAAAGACGCATGCCGATATTGGCCCGCACCATCGGTGGGCTGTAGGCACTTTGTATGACAACATCATTACCGATGGCGAAATCAATGTGCAGGACAGGGGCAACTGGGGTAGCGGTCATGGCTGGGCCGGTGTGACGCAGGTGTTGTGGAACTGCACTGTAAAACGCGCTGCTGTGCAAAGCCCCTGGGTATCGGGCAAGAATTACAATATAGGCATGAAGGGTGAAAAGTATGATGGCCGTCTGAAAGGCCGCCCTGATGGCGAATGGGAAGGGCAGAATAAAGCCGGGCTACAGCCTGCTTCTTTGTATATGGCACAATTGAAAGCGAGAAAGAAGCTGTGAGCTGCGAGCTACGAGCTGCGAGCCCTTTTGCTTCGATAGCAGATTTCTCACTGCGCTATCGCTCCGTTCGAAATGACAAAGTAAGTGTGTGTTCCGTTCGAATGACAGAGCGGGAATTGATCTACACTTTAGTAGAGTTGCGGGGAATCAAGGCTGACTTCAGTACTACGGTTTCACTCATGAAAGGTGTCTTGTTTTTCTCCAGCCGGCGGAAGAGGACTGATGCGGCTTTCTTGCCGATATCGAAAGCAGGCTGGGTAATGGTAGTAAGGGAAGGATTCAGGAGGGAGGCTGTTTCAAGGTTCGAGAAACTGATGACCTTAATATCTTTCGGGATATCGATCTTCAACTCTTCACATACATGATAGCTGGCAATGGCCAGTTTCTCCACAGAAGCAAATATACCATCGGGCCTTTTCTTGCCTGAGAACAGTTTGCGCAGTACCGGATAGCTTTGCCCGTTGTCGCTGCTGCACTGAATGATCAACTTGCGGTCGGGCTTGATATTGTAATGTTCCAATGCTTCGAGGTAGCCGCGCATTCGCTTATTGGTAATGGACAAATGTTGGGAGAACGAAAGATAGGCAATGTGTTTGCAACCGCTTTGGATGAGGTGCTCGGTGGCTTTGAAGCCACTGTCATAATCATCTGTGGTGATCTTGGATGTATCAATTTCATCACTCACCCGGTCGAAGAAGATGATGGGAATGCCTTTGTTGTGCAACTCTACAATATGGCTGCTGTCTTCCGTGTTGGCCGCCACCGACATCAAAATGCCATCTACTCTCCCACTCTGCAGGTGACGTGTGATGGACACTTCTTTTTGATAATCTTCATGGGTGAGGTAGATCAATACATGGTAGCCTTTTTCCTGTGCGATGGATTCGATACCATTAATGGCCAGGGAGAAAAAGTTATTGGCCACTTCGGGGATCACGACTGCTATCGTACGACTCTTTTGTTTGCGCAGGCTGCTGGCATACGGGTTGGGTTCGTAGTTCAGCTTTTGTGCCAGCTCAAATACGCGTTTTTTGGTCTCGGGACTGATATCGTAACTATCGCGCAGGGCGCGGGACACCGTAGAAATGGCAAGATTCAGCTCTTTGGCAAGTCTCTTCAGGTTGACAGGTTCCATGGCCTTAAAGATACACAAGGTTTCCGGAAACGGTTACGCAAAAAGCTCCGGAAAACCTCACATTTTCCGGAATCCGCGTGTGGTGTTGATGCCCCCTCCTGATATATGCAGGTAATACATGCCGGCCGGCAAATGCTCCACGGGCAGGCTCCACCACTTGCCGGAGATGGTGACAGCACGCAGCAAGATGCCATTTGCACTATACAATGCTATGTTATGACGACCTGCGGGCAAGCTTTTCAGGAATATCCGGCTGTTGGTGGGATTGGGATATACCAGCAGTTCCGTTGCAGGTGCAGTGTCTTTACCCCTGTTATTGAAAACGGTATAAATGTTGTTGTTGTCGCAACTGGCCACGAGGTCGATGTAGCCATCTTTGTCAATGTCGGCCAATTGGGTGTACAGCACGTTGGCAGGAAGCGCCACTGCTACCGGTTCATTAAAACCTGCATTGGGCTTTCCGGTCATATAGAAAACCGTATCATCATAATCGCCATTCATGTCCAGTTGGTTCGCTACCATATCCTGCAAGCCGTCGTTGTTGATATCTGCCATGCGAACCTGTGTGGGTCGTATTTTATTACTACCAAACTGGGGTATCTTAAAGGGTGTAGCAAAAGCCGTATCGCCTGTATTAAGTAATACCAGCATGCTGTCGGAGCCGGGCATATTGTCGACGGAGGAATACAACAAGAGCAGGTCGTCGCGGTTGTCCTGGTTCACATCACCGAAAGCAACCCGTGCTGTGGTCTTTGTAGGCCGGTATTTGGCTACAAAACTACCATCGGGCTGCTGGTAGTAGAACAGCAGCCAGGGAAAAGAACTGCTCACCACCACATCCATCAGTCCATCGTTGTTCTTATCGGTGAAAAATATCTCCGTGCAGGTGTCCAGCATGGAAGGATATGACCGTTTGGGATGAAATGTGCCGTCGCCTTTATTGATGAAAACATGCAATGAGATGGTCCTGCCCGAACCACTGGTAGTGGCAATGATATCGATGTGCCCGTCCTTGTTGATATCGGTACAACGGATCTCTCGCCCGTGTATGTCTGTAGGCATATACACACTGGCATCGAAACTACCAGCCGCATTGCCATAATATATCCGGAAGCCATTGTCCCAATAGCTGGAAATGATCAGTTCCGGGAAGCCGTCTTTGTTGAGATCGGCCACATCATTCCGGAAATAGTGCACCGGTTTTGTATGTAACCGTTCCGGTCCGAAACTGCCATTGCCTTTGCCAGTCAGTATACCAAACCGGTCTTCCACGGCCGGATACATGGTGGTGAGGTCGGCCACGCCATCCCCGGTAATGTCTTTTACCTGGAACATGCGCACCTTGTCTTTGACGGGGTAAGCCGTCATGGAATCGAATAAGGGATGTTGGGCACAGCACAGCATACCGCACAGGAGTAATCCTGGCAACAATAAACATTTCATACAAAGTATTTAGCTGGTGATCTAAACGCAGCAGGCAATTCAGGAAGGTGGTGTGCTATTGACAGGGTAAAAGCATCAGTCGTTGCACAATTCACCCTTGATTAACCTCAATTCATTCAGCCGGAGTAGGTATGTCCGTTCCAAGGGCTTATTTTAGCCTGCCTTCTAAACATGAAACTGGCACATTACACCAAAAAAGATTGGTTGATCATCAGCCTGCTGTTGCCTCCGGTGATCATACTGGCCAATTATTGCATTTTCGGGAAACGCTATTTTTCCGGGGCAGCTATCTTTTGGTGGTCCACGATCATTTCCGGCGGGTTTGGCCTGCTGTCCTGGTACCTGCAGATCCTCATTGCCATTATCATGAATGGCCGGTACCCTAAGTACAATCAAACCATCCGGCGCGTGTCGATCTCCATGGGGCTGTATGTATTGGTGACGGTGATCACAGTGGTACTGGTCTTTGTGCTGTACGACCGGTTCAGCTTCTTTCAATATAAATTAAACCTGCTGCGTATGTTACTGGCGGCGGGCGTCTGCGCCGGTGCTACTATCGTAGCCGCCAGCTTCCATGAAGGGGTGGCTTTTTATGAAAAGTGGAAAAAGGTGACGGACGAAGCCGAGCAACTGAAAAAGGAGAACCTGCAGACCCAATTGGAAAGTCTCAAGGCACAAGTAAACCCGCACTTCCTGTTCAACAGTCTCAACTCACTCTCCTCGCTCATCAGTGAAGACCCGACTAAGGCTGAGAAGTTCCTCGATGAAATGTGCAAGGTGTACCGCTACCTGCTGCGCAATAGTGAAGATGACCTGGCTCCTTTGTGGGTAGAGATGCAATTCATTCAATCTTATTATCACCTGCTTAAAACCCGCTATGGTGAGAGTTTATTCCTGGAAGTGGATATTCCGGATGAGCTGGTGTGGCATCGTATTCCTTCGCTTACGTTGCAGATGCTGGTGGAAAATGCCGTGAAGCATAACATGATGTTTAAGGACCGCCCGCTGCAGATATTGATCACTACGCTTTCCGGTCCGCGGCTGATCGTATCGAACAATCTGCAGCGCAAGAAACGCATTTCTTCCAATAAGGTTGGGCTCAACAATATCGTCAATAAATACAAGCTGCTGAAGCAGGATGATATTATCGTTCAGGAGGATGAAAAGACGTTTGCGGTGGTAGTGCCGTTGATAAAAGTGGAAGAGGAATAACAGTTGTTATTACTTCTTTTGCTTTTTCAACTTATAAATATCCTTAAGGTTGCCGTATTGACGGAAGATCGTTAGACTGTCTCCATTGGCGCTATAGTTATATTCGTTTGCCAGGATCAGTGTCCAGTCGAAGTCGGCTGTATAGGCCAGCGAATCCACGAAAGTTATCTTATCTCCGGAAGTGCTGTAGGTCCCTAATCCGATCACCGGGTAGCGCTCATATATATTACTCTGGTGTATGCCATCGTAGCCACCAGTGTTCAGGTTCAGGGTTACATCGACGATCTTACCACCACCAGCAATTTGGCGTTGAAAAGTACCGATGTATGTTCCGTCTGCGAAAGAGCCGTTTGATTCTTTGTCTTTTTTGCAACTAATGACAGAAACCACTAATATGGTGAGCAAAATTGTACGCATAGCAGGTATTTTGTAGTTTGACATAAAGCAAGCCCCAGGCGTTGCATTTGTTCTACAAAGCCACCCGCTTTGAATAGGCGTCACCTACCAGCCGCTGGCGACAGAAGCCGGCGTACCACTAACTGGTAATTCTACGATCTCCGTTAAAAATCCCCTAAAACCGGTATATGACCTCCCTCCCCCCGAGACTATATTGCAGCTCGTAGTAGAGTAATGTAGTTCATCGGATTTAATAATCAAAAAACATAGAGCGGCTTATAAATAGCAATATTTATGAGTATGTTTGCGATCTACCCCTATCCTTCCTATCGAATCACCACATTCTTAGTACTGTTTACATTTTCCGGTTATCTGCAATAGTCCCCTCCTATTAAAGTGCCGCAGTACTCAAAACCAATCTTATACAAGCCACTTTTTTAACCTATACTTTTTTGTTATGAAAAGAGCATTTACTCTTTTGGCCATTCTTTGTGCCTTACTGAACAGCCAAAACACTTTTGCCAAGATCTGGCGATTGAACAACAACCCCGGCGTCGTAGCCGATTTCACCGATCTCAATTCCGCCCATCAGGGCGCTGCTTCCGGTGACACGCTTCACCTCGAAGGTTCTCCTAATGGATATGGAAGTGTTACATTCACTAAGAAGCTGATCGTGCTGGGGCCTGGCTACTTCCTGGATGAAAACCCCGGCAGCCAATCATTCGTACAGACTGCCAAAGTAAGCGGCATCACTTTCAGCATGGGTTCACAGGGATCGATAGTGATGGGGCTCGACTTCCTGGGCGCCGGCATTGCTGTTCATACTGATGACATCATCATCCGCCGCAATAAATTCTGCGCGCCGGGCAATAACATTCCCGATTGGACCACAGGCGCCATCAATGTACACTATCATAGTGATAACAGCAGCATTCCTGCTAACAATATCATCATCTCCCAGAATTATGGTGTGAAGATATTTATCAACAACCCTTCAACCGGCATACTTATCACCAACAATTATATTGGTGTTAATGCCTGGGAGGGTGATGGATCCGGCGGTAATGCGCTGGCCACACATGCTAATGCCATCATCCTTGTACAAAACAATATCTTCCGTCGCGGTAAGGTTATCGGCTATAATAGCAACTTCACCAATAACATTATGTACGCAGGTTTTTTTGAAGGTACCGGTAACTTATATTCCAACAACATTTGCAACGGCACTCAGTTTGGCACTGCCAATGGTAACCAGTCCAACATCGTAATGACAAACGTGTTTGTAGGCGCTGGCACCGGTGTATCTACCGATGGCCAGTGGAAGCTGAAAGCCGGTTCTCCCGCACTTGGCGCCGGTTATGGCAGCACAGGTCCGAACCCGATCGATGCAGGTATGTATGGCGGACAGAGCGCTTACATTCTGGCTGGCATGCCACCGATGCCTGCGATCTACTCTTTCGAGGTACAGCCCATCGGCAGTAATTCAGATCCTATCGATGTAAAGGTGAAAGTGAAATCTGCGGGCAATTAAGAACGGCAAGTGGTGAATGGCGAGTGGTGAGTGGGCGTTTGCTTAGCCACCACCTCCAACCATCCTTCGTCGAGCTCAGGGTGACAGAACGCACAGTGTAGCAGATTAACCAATACATCATAATTAAAGTATGACAGGCATGCCCTGCCCGGGTGTTCTTGCCATGCAATTGATAAACCCGTAAAACGGGGTCCCTTCCGACCAACACTTTTTTTATGCGAACCTTTCTACAACAGGCGTATAAATGTTTTATTGCCTTTCTTATCCCGGCATTGGTGTTAATTACCAATGCCCAGGCACAATCCATCACGAAGGTGGAGTATTTTATAGACACCGATCCCGGATTCGGAATGGGTACCACCGTAACGGTGACGCCAGGTACTGATGTTACCGCCAACTTCCAGGTAAACCTCAATGCTTTTTCTTCCGGCTTTCACTACCTGTATACGCGTGGTTTTATTCCACCTTACCAGGTAACGGAAAATGGCAGCCCGGTTACCAAGGGCGGGTGGACGCTCACGAATGTGCGCGTCTTTTATAAAGAAGATTTCACTACGATCAATAACCCCGTCAGTAATATTACCAGCGGGGAATATTTCGTAGATACCGACCCCGGTATTGGCAGGGCCACGCCGCTCTCCTTTACAGCGGGTCTTGATCTGACGAATGTTGCTTTTGCTTTCGATATTACTGCTTATACCACAGGTTTCCATAACCTGTATGTACGCTTCAGGAATGCCAACGGCACCTGGGGCCTTACGAATATCAGGACGTTCTATAAAGAGAATCTTTCTACTTCCACCGGCGTTGTGCCCAATGTGGTGAAAGGAGAATATTATATCGATAACGATCCTGGTTTCGGTAATGGTATCAATATTCCGGTAACACCCGGTACCGATCTTACTACCATTGCTTTTACAGCCGATGTGAGCAGCCTCACGACAGGCTTCCACCGCATTCATACCCGCTTCAGGGATGCGAATGGTAAATGGAGCATTACCAACAACCTCGCATTTTATAAAGATGCCGCCGTAAACGGCAACCCTGCTCCTTCGAATATTGTAAAGCTGGAATACTTCGTGGATACCGATCCCGGTTTTGGCAATGGCACCAATGTACCTGTGACTCCTGGCATCGACCTCAACAATATCAACTTTGTGTTGAATATGGATAATATATCCATCGGCAACCACAAGTTGTATCTCCGTGCTATAGATGCAAGGGGCGCCTGGAGCCTTACCAACCTTGGCGATTTCAAAGTAGATCCGCCTTCTGAACTTATTATAACTGTAGGTACTATTACCAGTCCGCTTTGTGCTGGCGGCCCTGTGTCTGTTCCTTTCAGCGTGAATGCACCTTTCGGCAGCAACAACGTGTTTACTGCACAGCTTTCTGATGTAAACGGCAATTTCAATAACCCAACTAATATAGGAACACTGACCGGTCGCGAATCGGATACCATCGACGCCACCATTCCTGCGCATTTCGGTGCAGGCAGCAACTATCGCATACGCGTGATCGCCAATTCGCCCAACGATACCAGTGGCGCCAACACAACGGCAATACGCATTATGCGTACGCCGGAGAACTTCGGCATCAATGGTGTTACCACCACTTGTATCGGTGAGCAGGTGTACACTGCCAGCAATATCGCTGGGCCAGAGTTTAAATTCGAATGGACCATTGACGGTGGCGGCACTATTGATACTTCCGGTGCTACTGCTACCATCAACTGGACTGCAGGCGGACCGCATGTAATTACACTGAAGGTTTCCAATAGCTGCGGCAGCAATACCGTAACACGCAATGTGTTTGTTTATACGCGTGTGCCGCAAACCAAACCAGTGATCACTGTGAATGGCCGCAACCTGAGCATACCTGGTTACACAGCTGCCGACAGCGCCAATGGTTATCAGTGGTACAGGAATGGAGCGGCGATAGCAGGCGCCACCGGTACCGGCTACAACGCCGCACAGGATGGCAGCTATACAGCAGCCTATACCAATACCTGCGGAGCAGGCACGCAATCGAACCCGGTAACTTTTGCCGGTGAACGCCAGAACCAGACCATCACCTTCCCCACTGTTCCTGCTATGAACTTTGGTGACAGTTACGTGGTGTTGCAGGCTACTACTACTTCAGGCCTGGCCATTACCTACAATATTGTGAGTGGTCCTGCTACGCTGAAGAACGATACGCTTACAGCTACCGGTGCAGGCACTATTGTAGTAAGAGCGTTCCAGGCAGGTGATGAAAATTACAATGAAGCTTCTGCTACGATCAACATCGTGGTGAATGCCATCCCTGCCACGCTCACCTTCAGCAACCTGACGCAGGTATACAATGGCAACCCAAGGACACCAGGTGTAACCACCAACCCTGCCGGATTGCCTGTAAGCTATACATTCGACGGCAGCGCCAGCGCGCCTGTGAATGCAGGTGCTTACAAAGTGATTGCCACCATTACCCATCCCAACTATACGGGCAAAGACAGCGCAACCTTTACTATTTCAAAGGCCACACAAAGCATTACGCTGGGTGTGACGCCTGACAAGGTAGTAGGCAGTGCGCCGTTCAAATTGATCGTGAATGCTTCTTCCGGTCTGCCGGTAAGCTTGAGCCTGGTAACCAACCCGGCTGGTATTGCGACCTTGTCTACCGACACCGTTACTATTATCGGTGCAGGTATGGCCGTGATCAAAGCCAACCAGGCTGGCAATGCCAATTACAATGCAGCACCTGAAGTTGTCGACACCTTCTTAATTATACAAACATCTGACCTCACGGTGCAGAATGTCACTTCTCCTGTTACGACTGTTGCCCCCAACGATGTAGTAACGATCAACTGGCGTGTAAGCAATATCGGTACCGGTGCTGCTGCCTCCGACTGGACAGAGCGTATTTATATGCAATCTTCTACAGGCCAGAACCGCACGCTGATCCAAGCAGTGAGCTATACCAATGCTTCTCCGCTGAATGCAGGCGCTTTTGTGAACAGAACGGCTACGGTAACCATCCCTGCCTTGTTCGACATCGGCAGCACGGGTGTATTTGTAGTAGAATTATTACCTGGCACTTCCGTACAGGAAGCTCCCGGCAGTCAGGATAACAATACCGGTGTGCAGCAAACTACCTGGACTACCAGCAAGTTGCTGACACTGGAACTCTCTGCACCGCAGATCACTGAAGGTGCGGCCGCCATCACCGGCACGGTAAGAAGAACAGGCGCTATGGCCGATGCATTGACGGTGAACCTGTCGGTATCCAACCCTGCGAGGATCACGTTGCCAGCAACTGTTACCATCCCTGCCGGACAAGCCGGTATAACATTCTCTGTTGCTGTGCCTGACAATGCAACTATCGAAGCTACCTTAAGCGACAGTATACAAGCTACTGCAACTGGTTATGGCAGTGCGAAAGTGAAGCTGCAAGTGATAGATAACGATCAACCTGCGCTTACGATCAGCAACATGCCTACGGAAGCGATGGAAGGTGCTACTGTTACCTTCCGGGTAAATACGAACCTCGCTCCTGCTACTCCGCTGCAAGTGTTCCTGACATCCAGTAACGCAGCCCGCTTCCCGGTACCTGCTTCTGTGACGATTGCAGCCGGTGCGCTGTATGCAGAAGTGCCCGTAACGCTGGCACAGGATAATATTCCTGAGATCACCGCTACTGTTAACATCAATGCAGGTGCGGCTAATCACAGTGCAGCTACTGGCAGCATCAGTGTAACCGACGATGATGTGCCTGGCCTGGAACTGGTACTTGAAACCAATCTTGTATCTGAAGGCGCCGGTGCGTTTGCTACCAAGGCAACGCTACGCCGTGCGGCCAACAGTCCCAATACTGCCTTTACAGCCAATCTCTCTGCCAGCCTACCCAATACCTTGATACTGCCACCGAGCATATCCCTGGCAGCTGGTCAAAATGAAAAGACATTCAATGTGGGTGTGGTGGACAACACACTCGCCGATGGACAACGTGTAGTAGCCCTCACAGCGGCTGTGTTTGTGAACTCCTGTGGTTGCAGCGCGCCGCCTACAACAGCGGGTCACGTATCCACCAACCTCACCATCAGTGATAACGACGGACAGACGCTGACCATCACTGCTCCTGTATTGACCTTGCCGGAAGGCATGAGCAATGCCGGCAACATTCGCATCACGCGTAACTCCGATGTCACCGCAGGTATGTTGGTGCAACTGACTTCTTCCAATACGAACGAAGCTACTGTGCCTCCTTCTGTGCTGATACCAGCCGGCGCGGCTTATGTAGATGTGCCTGTAACGACCATTAATGATGGTACGCCTGATGGCGATCAGCAGGTATACTTCCAGGCTACGGCTAACGGATTCTCAACCGGCTCTATCTGGGTGATTGTATCGGACCGCAACAAGCCCGATCTGCAAGTGCCTATTGCCAAGCTGAACAATCCTGTCGTACAAGCCATGACTGTGTTCAACTACCAGCTCACCGTGACCAATACCGGCTTCTCTACTGCCCCTGCGGGTGTGAAAGTGCGGGGTTATCTGTCGAGGGATAATGTATATGACTATGCTGATACGCTTGTATCGGAAGATGTGATCAATACGCCGATACCAGCCGGTCAAAATGCACAGGTGGTGAATGCCGTGCAAATGCCTAACCTGCCTGGTCAATACAAACTGATCTATATAGTGAACCCTGACCAGACGATGGAAGAATTGCTGACTACCAACAATACTTCTGCTCCGGTGAATGTGACCATCAATCCTGACTACACAGCTACTGCTGTAGTGAATGCTACTTACTTCCTGAAGGGCGCTACCGTTCCTGTAACGGGTGTGGCCACCAGGACTAATGGTACTCCTGCAGCCAACTCGAAGGTGGAAGTATATATCATCACCAATGGCCTGCGCAGGGAACTGATCACTACTACCGATGCCAATGGTAATTATACTACCGAGTTCAAACCGCTGACCAATGAAGCGGGTCATTATATAGTAGGCGCCAGCTACCCTGATCTGGGTGCTACTGCCGAGCAGGACAACTTCGACATCATGGGTGTGGTGGTGAACAATGGTACGCCTGTACAGTTCAAGGTGATGCTCAATGAGCAAATCACCGGTACTTTCCCTGTACAGAACGTGAGCAATAAGTCTCTCGCCAACTTTACACTGAAACCGATAGCACTGCCCAATGGGGCTACCATGCGCTTTGATACGGTTGCAGTATTGGCTGGCAACACCACTGTGCAACTTGGTTATAAAGTGACCGGCACTGTTCTTTCTGCCGGCAACTATTACGAGCTGACGAACCTGCAGGCTATTGCTACAGAGGGTAACATACAACAAGTGCCTGTGTTCTACTATTGCCAGGCACAGCAGGCTTATATCGTTTCGAACTTGTCGAAAATAGATGTAACGGCTTCTACTGCCGGTGGCGATCGCGTGGTCAGCTTTATGCTCACCAACAAGGGTGCGGGCGCAGGCGCCATCACCGTGGTACTGCCGCAGGTGAACTGGCTTACGAACGTGACGCCGCTCACCTTGCCAGCACTGGCTACCGGTGATACCGCTATCGTGGTAGTAAAGTTCAAACCGCTGGATGAAGTACCGTTCAACTATCCTATCACCGGCACCATCGCCATCAATACGCAGAACGGCAACAGCTTTGGCCTGCCCTTTACTTTCGAGAAGAAATCTGAATCGAAGGGTACAGCCAAGGTTACGGTGACGAACCAATTCACGTATTATTCTCAGGATGCGCCCAAGGTGGCTGATGCGCATGTAACGATCAAGAACTACTTCACCGGTGAAGTGTATGCAGAAGGCAACACCAATGCATCCGGTGAATTCACTGCCGCCAACTTGCCTGAGGGTAAACACCGCGTTGTGGTAGAGAAGGAAAAGCACCTGCCCTACAACGGCACCGTTACCATCAACCCGGGTCAAACGACTGCAGTAAATGCGTTTATCAACTACCAAGCTATTACGTTCAACTGGACCGTAGTACCTACCGGCATCGAGGACCAATATGATATCACGCTCACCACACAATTCGAGACGCATGTACCTATGCCTGTGGTGACGATCGATATGCCGAAGAGTATGCCGGCGCTTTCTGGCACAGAAACATACGCCTTCAACGTAACGCTTACGAACCATGGTCTTATTGCAGCAGAGAATGTGGAACTGCAATTACCGAAAGACGATGCAGAATATGAATATATCACCAACTATGTAACCGGTACATTGCCTGCGCAATCGAGCATACAGGTGCCTGTGATCCTGCGTCGCCGTGGCACGCCATTGCCTGGTGGCAGAACAGGTCGTTCTCTCGCCAGCTTTGCAGGCCTCAGTGGCTACAATGCCCGCACCACCGGTACTACCTGCCAGGATTATGCAGTAGTGCTGTACGTGTACAAATGTGAACTTTCTACCGGCCTGTGGCAGAAAGTGGGTTCACTCATCAATTATCAAGGCCGCAGCTGTACTGGTCCTGTGAATGGAATCGTGGAAGGTGTGTTTGATGGCGGCGGTTATCCCAACCCTGGTCCTGGTACTGTATGGTATATTCCTTGTGAACTTTGTGAGATCCCAGGATGGGGACCATCCGCTTATACACCGCCTTCTTATACAGAAGAAAAGAAGAGCTGTCAGCAGTGCATCAATGACTTGATCGGCACAGCCTTCTCCTGTGGTCTTCCGGGTGGCAGTGTTGGTGGACCATTAATATGTATCAATGGCACCCGCATGGAAAATGGCGAGTGGACGGATTATCTCAAGTGTTTCATACCGATACCTCCTATCATCGATTGCCCTATGAGCATTATCAGCACGATCAACACGTGTATGAGCACAGGTGTAGGTGGCGGCGGTAGCGGCAGAATGACCAATAGCACCAATGCACGTGAAACCAGTGGTGGCATCAATGATGTGTTGTTGCAGATCAGGGACGACTTGCAATTCACCATGGACGGATTCGCCTTGCTTGAAAAGTGGTCGAAGGAATACATGGGTGACATTGTGAACACCGGTGCCTGGAGTGATCTGCAAAACATGCTGCCTGAAATTGGCAACCTGGATTCCATCACGCCTGCCAAGCAAGCCACTATACTGGCCGCCATGACAGGTTATGATATACAGTCTGCTGCGCTGCAAGCATTCTTTACAAGATGGAATACTTCTCTCTATGCAAGAAGTCAGGGAGTATTGGCGCCTAATACACAATATCCCAACATCATCAACTGGAACAATATCAAGATCTGGGCAGACTCCTTCATTATCAGGCATAATACTGCTATCGACAGGGGCTTCCAATCGCTGGATGATATGTATCGCAAAACAAGAGCCGACCTCGATCAGATCCTCGACCAGCAAAGCAATCAGGCAGTGTGTGCTTCTGTAACTGTACAGCTGAGCCAACAACTGACCATGACACGCGAAGCGTTTGAAGGAACCCTGGAGATCTTCAACGGTCACCCAACTGATGCTATGGACTCACTGAGTGTTACTATCCAGATCACTGATGAGAATGGCGTTCCGAGCAATGGCTTATTCGAGATACAGACCAAGAGTCTGACCAACCTGCCCAACGTAACCGGCACCGGTGTGATCGCCGCTCAACAGCGTGGCTCTGTGAAGTTCATCTTCATACCTGAGATCGGTGCAGCACCACAGGCTCCGAAGGTGTACAACTTCAGTGGTTTTGTAAGGTATTGGGACCCGTACGCGAAAGCGATGGTGAACATGCCGCTCTCGCAAGTGCCGCTGACGGTGAACCCGAGCCCGAACCTGATGCTGCATTACTTTATGCAACGTAATATTATGGGTGATGACCCGCTCACCACACCGGCTATCGAGCCTTCTGAACCTGCAGAGCTGGCCGTGATGGTAGAGAACCAGGGTTATGGACCTGCTGTGAATATGATGATCTCTTCTGCACAGCCGAAGATCATCGAGAATGAGAAAGGTCTTGCGATCAACTTCGAACTGACCGGTTCGAACCTGCAAGGCCAACCAAAGAATATGGGTGTTATCGACATCAACTTCGGTACTATCCCTGCACTGACTACCCGCATCGGCCAATGGTACTTTACCAGCTCATTGCTTGGCAAGTTCATCAGTTATGAGGCCGAGGTGGTTCATGCCAACAGCTTTGGCAATCCTGATCTCAGTCTCGTGAAAGGTGTGAAACTGCACGAACTGACAAAGAGCATCAAAGCATACGGCTCACTGGATGATGGTATTACCGACTTCCTGGTAAACGACCTCTTTGACGTGAATGATGTGCCGGATATTATCTACTTCTCGCAAGGAAATAAGACATCGGCAGTAAGCCCTGCCATTTCCGGCAGCTTCTCCGGTAATGTATCCGCACCGACCTTTACCAATACGCTGACGGTGACGCCTTCAGTAGCCGGCTGGAATTATATCAAGCTCGATGACCCAGGTAATAAGCAATTCGAGCTGGTAAGTGTGACACGCGCCGATGGCCAGGTGATACCGCTGAACAATGCATGGCTCACTTATGTGACCTTGCCGGTAAGCCGTCCGCCAGTGTATGAGAACAAGTTCCACTTCGTAGATACGTTCTCTACACAGGCAGCTACCACTTACACGATCGTGTGGAAAGCGAAGAGCACTAATAAGCCAGAGGTTATAACCATTAATGGTGCACCTGCACAGGTATCTGCAACACAGGTGAAGGAACTGACTGTGGTATTCAACAAGGCTATCGATCCTGCTACCTTTACGAAGGACGACCTGACGCTGACCTTCCAGGGCGGCGCTAACCTGATCGATAATTCAGTAGTGATCACACAAGTTGATTCTGCTACCTTCAAAGTGAACCTGACCAGCCTCACCACCGGTAATGGCTTCTACGCCTTCACCGCACAGGCAGCCGGTGTAACGGACCTGTTTGGTACTGCCGGTGAAGTTGGTAAGCAAGTGACCTGGTCTCAGTTCCTGAACGTGCCCACCGTGGAAGCCTTCCTGGCTATCCCGGCCAGCCGCAGGGCTAAAGCCTTCGACACGCTGAATGTACTGTTCAACCTGCCGATCGATGTGGCTACTGTGACGCCGGCCCGCTTCACCATCACTAAAGCAGGTGTTGCACAAAGCGGTTCGCTGGTGATCGATTCAGTACGGGCAGATCATAAACTGTTCTACCTATCTGGTCTCGGCAATATTCTTACTACCAGCGGTGACTATGTATTGACAGTAGATCTTCCGAACATTCAAACGGAAAATCATGTGGCTGGTGTAGAAACGCAGTCAATCACACTGACCGTAGACAACTCAGGCCCATCGATCGTGAAATTAGAGAAATCTGCTACCGGTGGCCTGGACGCACAGCACATACCGTTTGTGAATATCGAGTTCAATGAAAATGCTATCGGCTTCAATATAGCAGCGCTCACACTGACTCGGAATGGCGAAGTGGTGCCGCTGACCATCACGCAGCTCTCGAATACCGACCTGCAGCATTGGAAAGCCGGTAATTTCGGAATGGATACTTATACTGATGGCACGTATACTTTCATCATCGACCTGAGCCAGGTAAGGGATGCGTTGGGCAATGCCGGAACAGGCACCCAGCAGATCAGCTGGACTGTAGACCGCTCGGCACTGATCACCATCAGCAACCTGAATGTGACACCTGACGCCGGCTTCTCCAATACAGATGGTATCACTTCGGGCGACACGCTGCAAGTGAAATTCAATCTGAGTGCAGATGCTTCGCAAGTGACCATTTCTCAAGTTGATATTAGTGGTGAATCCACGCTGACTACCGTACCGAATGTAACAGCCGGCAACGCCTCTATCCCTGTAGCACTGCTGAAAGGTGGCAACACAGGTATCAAGGTAACGGCTACCGGCCTCAACGGTGGCATCGATACGGCCAGTGTCCGATTGTTCATGGACCAGGTGGCGCTTACTGCACAATGGCAATTTACCAATGGCCAGAACATCAACAGGCAAGTGGATACCATACCATTGAAGTTTGGTGTGAAACTGCTGAGCAGCACCGGTCTCGATACGGCTATGCGCTTGACGCGAAATGGCGTTGCATTGTCAACCAGCGGATTCATCATACAAGCACTCAACGATACTATCTATAATGTATCTGGTATCCGCGGATCAGGCATTACACCGGGCACTTATCAGTTAACGTTCAACGCGCAACCATTCAGCAAATACAGCAGTGGTAAAACCGGTGAAGGGCCCGTAACAGTGAACTGGACCGTATTATCTACCAACCGGGCTCCTGTGGCCAATGCAGGAGATGACAAGAATGTAACGGCGCCTCAAACTGTAATGCTCGATGGTTCTGCTTCTACAGATCCGGATGCCGATGCGATCACTTATAGCTGGGTAGCTCCGGAAGGCATTACGCTGAACGACTCGACGCTGGCGAAACCAAGCTTTGCCGTGACAGCTGCCAACCAGGGCAAGACGTATACACTGTTGTTGATCGTGAGTGACGGCCAGTTAATTACTACCGACGTGGTGAATATAACGGTAGCCGCTGCACCTGGCGGTCTTATCGTAGCGGCCAAAGCCATCCTGCAAGGACCTTATGTAGCGGCCAATGGATTGATGACGGACAGCCTGCGCAGCAAGTCGCTGATACCGCTCACTGATCCCCACCCTGCCCTCGGCTTTACGGCCATCGGCACACCGGCTGCGAACATCAGCGCTTCTATATTAACGGCGACCGGTAACACAGCGATCGTAGACTGGATATGGCTGGAACTGCGCAACAATGCTGATCCTACGCAAGTGGTAGCAGCGCGTTCGGCGCTCCTCCGCAGGGATGGTAGTATTGTGGATCTTGACGGGGTATCGCCTGTATACTTCAACAACACGGCCAATGGCTCCTACTATATAGCCGTAAGGCACCGCAACCACCTCGGCGTAATGACGCTGGCTCCTGTTGCGCTCAACACCTCTACGGCTACCACGGTTGACTTCAGTGCACCGGCTACGGCGACATGGGGTACCGATGCGCGCAACAATCAGGGCGGTGTGATGACTCTGTGGGCCGGCGATGCGAATGGTGACGGAACGGTGAGCTACAACGGTGGCAATAATGATAAGAATGCCGTGCTTGGCGCGGTAGGTCTTACCACCAGCAACAATGTGCTGACGATCTATCACCGTACGGATGTGAACATGGACGGCTCGGTGAAGTACAATGGTGCAAATAATGATAAGAACGTGGTGCTGGGTGTAGTAGGATTACCCACGCCTAACAGAATAATCACTCAACAATTACCCAACTGATAAATAGCAAGCGATGAGGACTAAATTATTTTCATTAATCATAGCACTAGTAGCAGTGAGCACGCTCCAGGCGCAGAGCTACCAGATCAGGGCCGTGAATAAGGGTGGCGGCGTGGTAGGTGTAGAAATGAAGATTGCTTCAGGTACACCGCCTGCAACGACCGACTATGTAACGGACCTGGTATTTGGTCTTAAATGGCTGGCCAGCTATAACGTAGACCTGGAAGCTACTGTGACCAGCACGTACCATATCGCCAAATCGGGCACGCGCAAAACGCAAGGTATTTATCACTACCAGGCTTTCTTTGCTGATCAAACGCCGTTCCTTTTCCCGGCCAACTGGCCTGCGGATACCTGGATAGAATTACTGACTGTAAGAAATACGATGACAGGTACCGGTACCGGCACTTTTGAAGTAGTAGAAGCTGGTTTTGATATTACCACCGAGCCTAACATCGGGGTAAGTCTTGCCGACTTTTCGCCTGCAGTAATGGGCAGCGCCACGCTGGTGCCCTTGCCTGTGAACCTGACAAAGTTTGAAGCAGCACCACGTCAAAATCATATTTTGTTGCAATGGACTACCGACCTGGAACAAAATTCCAAAGGCTTCGACATTGAGCGTGCCGACCAAAGTAACCCTGCCAATTTCAAGCGGTTGGGTACTGTGGCCAGCAAAGGTGCAGCGGGCGGTAATTACGAGTGGGCCGACCGCAATGTAACTGGAGGTATTAAATATTACTATCGGCTGAAGCAGATCGACCTCGATGACCGGTATCGTTATTCTGACATCAAATCGGCTATCCTCGATGAGCAAGGAAATAACAATATCCAGCTATGGCCTAACCCGGCAGACAAAGAACTGCAGGTGACGCTCGATGGGGTATCTGCCGAGAAAGTACTGATCAGGATAACTGATGCGCGGGGACGTGTGGTGATGCTGAAAGATTATAACCTGAGTTCAGGCAGGAAGACGACGCTTAATGTAATGCCATTGATGCAGGGACAGTACTTTCTTACTGTAGAGAGTAATAAAAATGTGCTGGGGGTGAAGCCGTTTTTCAAGAGAGGAAGTTGATGGGTAGTTGATAGGTTGATAAGTTGAAAAGTTTATAAGGTAAATAAATAACCAGGTGGTGATATCTTTTGAAAGGTATCACCACTTTTGGTTAATGGCAGGTTGTTGGCGGATCGATTTTTTGTCCGAAATTGCCGCCCTGTTATGACAACGAGGATTATTGCACCACCGAGGCACCTGGCCAACTATATTCGTTTTTATTGGGTGCTGGAATTTGACGGCATTGCTGCACATGACAGCCTATTCAGGGTGTTTGCCCGCAAATACCCGCGTATGGTATTCCAGCACTGCGAGGGGCGTTCGGGTATTTATCATGGTGACGACTATTTACCGCTGACCTACCTGAGTGGTTTAAATACACTTCCCTACGACTGTGGCATTCACCCTTCTATTTCGACTACTGGGGTGAGCTTTTACCCGCATGCCATCCGGCCTATATTTGGCATCAACGTGTCGGGCATCGTGAATGAGCTTCCTGATCTTTCCCATTTCGTCAAAACATCGCTTACCAACCAACTGCTTGATGCACGCACTGTGATGCAGCGCACGGCCATTCTTTCAGCTTTCTTCACCAACCGGCTACGCAACAGCACGGCTCCCGATAAGATGTATGTACAGGGCTGGCGCATGTTGCTGCGTGAAACACATGAGCACCAGGTGCGGCAACTGACACGCACATTCAACCTCTCTGAGCGGCAGCTGGAACGCCGGTTCAAAGACCACCTTGGCCTCACTCCCAAGCAATATCTCAAGATCAATCGTTTCGAGAAAGCATTGAACCTGCTGCAAGGAGGTAGTTCCAACAACCTATTCGACATAGCCTATGAACTGGGCTATGCCGATCAATCACATTTCATCCGGGAGTTCAAACAATTCTCCGGCAATACCCCCAAGCAATATTTGAAGACAGATAAGATCTACGACGAGTCTTCTTCCTTCATCTTAAAGGACAGCCCTATATCCGGCGAGAAAGTGCTGTGCCGGCAAAGCCTGTATGCTGATCGCTAAAATGTCGGTTTTGTTCTATTTCTCCGTCTGGTGATGCTTTTTCTTTGTGGTCTCTACTACGAACGTGGCCATGAGAAACGTTCACCTGCTTCAAGCGGCTTGTGTGTACCCATTTGCGCATGGGACTCTGTGAGCAAGACGCTGGGAGTAAATCTGAAGGATAGTTGTCCTGTATCGTTGCACCCCAATGTACAGGCAACTATTCCTTTTTATGATTAACGGACGCAATCTGCCCTGCCCTTTTTTGCAAATTGCACCTGTTTTTGGGTTTCGTGCTATTAGTACGTACCATCTACGGCTGATCTACGTACTATCTACGTACCATCCATGGACTATCTATGGTGCATCCGCTCTTCATTTTCCTTTTCTATTCTTCTTTTCTTCCCTTTTCCGGAATCTTTCCCATTTCTATTTTGTTGTTCGTCTCTAACAGCGAGCGTCGAATATACAATACCGGTAATGCGGTTTCCAAATTTACTTCTGTGCAGAATGGGATGAAATGGGAGAGTTTCGGAAGGAATGGGATAAAACAGGAATCACTTTCTCCCATTCTCTCCTATTCTATCCTAAACCAGGATAAATAAATTTGGAAACGGGTATCGCGATGTTGTACGTTTGTCTGGAACAGGTGATCATGATTCACTTTCACTTAAAAGGTCCATTCTTGCTGATGTTGACATTCATAAACCGGTAACTGATCAATGCCGGTTTGGGATTCAGTAAAAGCGTGATGAACGATGTGCAGCGTTTATCTTTTGTTGTTTCCCTTGGCCACGGCCAACTCAATATATCGTTGCGCATTTTAGCCGGGAAGACGGGAAGGCGTTATCCGCCGTCTTCTACCAGCTTTCTACTTATTCAGGATGACAAGCAGCACCGGCAACGGCAGTACACTGCTACCTCGCTCCACTCCGGCAATCGTTGTTCAGTAGTTGTTTTGTAGTAGCTCCCTAAAAGGGGCAAGCTATTGGCAGCTTTCTGCACGACAGCCAACCAGGATGCTTCCTGCAATCTGTGGTGGTTTTGCCGGAGCCCCTTTTCAGCAGGAACTCCGTTGCCGGGTTTAAACTGTGCCGGGAAGACGGGAAGTAAGGAAGGATAAAATCAAGGTTTTATTTTTTCTGCTTTCCGGCCTCCTGGCTTATATTTATTGAATATGCTGAATAACACTTACAAGCTCACTTGTACCTTTTGCCAGGTATTCCTGCTGCTCCTGATCGGTGTATTCATTATTTTAAAAGGAAGCTCTATGACCGGCTGGGATTACATTCCTTTTGAATTTTTCCTAATGCAAGGTGTGATCGTTTTATTCATAGCTATTCTTGCACTGTACCAATTCTGTCCGCCAGCATGTACAGGCAGGAAAAAAGTGTTACGCATTGCTGCTATGGTGGTATTGATCTGCTTCATTGCTTTTTTAATTACTATGGCAATTAGTTTCATTGATCTATTTCTCCCTCTTGCTATGATAGTATACTTATTAGTCTTTTTAGGGATTTTTCTATGGAGTGCTGGGATGACACTTTGGGGTGTCTATAGGAAAAAGTTTTGAGTGGCGGGAACCGGGTTTCAAGTTTCAGGCTACATGTTTCAAGTTATAAGTTGCTGTGTTGCAGATCAAGATTAATCCTTGTATCTTGGAAGATAAGATTAACATTATGAAACTGGTTATCCTTTTAATGGCGACAGCCTTTTTTGCTCTCTGCAGTTGTAATTCGAATACGCCTGCAACAACAAAGACTGCCTCTACACCAACTGTACCTGGCAAGTCGAATACACCAGTACACGATACCGCTATTTTGCAAGCCTCTTTCCAGCAGACAGACACTGCCTACAATGACTACCTCGTGGCGCAGCTCGCTCCTATCCGTGCAAACTTTAAGCGCATCAATTCTATTTCTAAATGGACATCTACTTCGACTAAAGAGCTTGAAGAGACAACGGAAGGTGGTGAAGCAACATTTTATTACGTAGATGGCGTTTTAGAAAAGATCGCCACCCGTCATTTCGGAGAAACCTTTCAGCAGCTAACAGAATACTATCTGCTCAATGGGCAGTTGTCTTTTGTATTTGAAAAGGCCTTGAAATACAACCGTCCTATTTATTATGATTCTGCCGCTATGAAGGAAGGCAACGATGATGAAGCTTTTGACATTAAGAAGTCGCAGGTTGAAGAAACAAGAAGTTATTTTAGTAAAGGCATACTTCTGCACCAGATAAATAACGAGGATTGTGGCTCTCCTTTTTCAGCAGAATATTTAGCAGGGGAACAAAAAGAATTTATTGCAGCATTTGAGAAGCTGAAGGCTATACAGTAGAATAAACGAAACACAGAAGGAAGGTCAGTATTATTTTTTCTCCTTTAACCAGCTTTTAGGAAGCCCATATTTTTCAATAACCTTCTTTGAAGCTTCTGCTTTTTGAACAAAATAAGGATCACTGCCATAATCCCGTACGTCGGCACTGACTGTGGCATTAGTGATCAATTTACCTTTTTTCTTATCCTTATGAAGCATATAAATAAATACTTTTATTACAATATAAAATTAATGCTTTCCTCACAAGTTGTAAAACAAAAAGGGTGAGCTGTGTGCTCACCCTTGGGAAGACTGGAGGCTGTGAGGGTTACTCACTGCCGGAATTATTGTTTTGATCGTTGTCGTTACGGTTGTTGTTCGTACCGTTGTTGTTATTGGAAGACCTGTTCGTGCCAGAACGTTTGTGGTAATAGTCTTTCTGCGCTTGTACCACGGCCTGATCTCTGTCCTGCCTCAATTGCCGTATCTCCTGCCTTTTCTCGCGGCCCGTCATATCGTCCTGCATCCTGACCGATTTGATACGGTCGGCATAATCGGACTTGATATCTGCAATCTGCCGGTCGAGCCGAGACGGCCTGTTGTACCCGTTGTTATATCCGTAAGGTGGATAATAAAAAGGGGAATAGAAGCCGTATCCATACCAAGGAGAATAGAAAGGGGAATAACCCCAACCAAGACCTACTGAAACACGGGGTCTAACAACAACGTGGCCACGGCCAACTTTTTGGGCGGAAGCCCCTAACGCCAGTCCTATCGTTAACAAAATCATCAGTAACTTTTTCATAACTCACTATTTGCTTATATAGACTGCAAAAGGTGGGCAAAAGTTAAACGTGGCAGGCCGCAATAACCATTCAATAACGAAGGGCGGTCATAATGGCCGCCCTTTAACAATGCCTTATGAGTAGTAGGGTAATCAACTGCCAGAATGCTTGCAGTAAGAGTCATTCAATATTTATTGTTGTCCCACTCTACTTCAATATATTTCGTACAGTCGTCTTTCATATCGCTATGACCATCCAGCAAAATTGCAGCACCACCGTTCCGTACCGCCTCTTTAACTTCTGCGTAAACTGTATCTGCCCCCATAGGATCTAACCCAATAAGATCAAATATGATATCTTTTGTTTTTGAAAAGGTAGCATATAAACTTAATAATTTTCGCGGATTCCAAGCCAACGTTTGAACTTTTGTCTTTTCGTTAATCCATTTGTTTTCATAAATCTTTTTCGTATACGGACTATTCAAACCGGCGTTCTTTTTCAGGTATTCCTTCACTGTTACCGGATAAAAAATACTCCTAAGCTTTGGCTCCCTGAAATACTCAATGAAAGTTAGTTTTTTGTGAATAATAACATTATCATTCTTTGCATTACCTGTAAAAATATCCTTCAGCATCATAGCTGAATCGTAAAAATGTTGTCCATGAAATAAGCACAAAACGACAATTTCTCCGGCTTTCAATTCGAAAGGAGGCACATAAAATCTATCTGTTCTTATTCCTTTATTTTCGACGAGCATGTTGTTGTATCAGGTCACAAAATAAAAAAAGACCGCCTCTTTCTTTGGAGACGGCCTCTTAAACAAAAGTTATAAAAGGTCATTATCTCAGCAGGGCTGTAGCACACCAGAGTACAGGCGCCTGGCCATGCATATCGCCGATATTGCGTTTGCGATCGAGGTAGTACTGGCGGTCATTCTTTTTGTTGGTTCCTTCGCACACTTCGCGGATATCTCCTTTTTCATCAATATAAGAGATCAGTGCCAGCCATGCTTTGCGGGCTGCGGGTTCGTAGGCTTTTTTGTCGAGCCAGCCTTCTTTTACGCCGGTGATCATGGCAAAGGTGAACATACCTGTGCAGGAGGTTTCGGGCCAAGACCCGGCATCGTCGATCAACTGGCGCCACATACCGCTTTCTGCCTGGTATTTCAGCAGGGAGCTCATCATCAGTTTATATCCCTGCATGATGCGTTCCCGATTGGGGTTGTCTTTTGGCAGGGAGCGCAGCAACTCAGCCATACCTACCGCCATCCAGCCATCTCCCCTGCCCCAGAAGAAGGGTACATCAGGCGCGTGGTAGAAAAGTCCATTGGGCTTTTGCAATGAATCGAGGTATACTACCATTTCTTTGGCAGCGCGCTCAATGTATTTTTTATCGCCGGTAGCGCGGTAGGCCTGTGCCTGCACTGCCGTGATCATAAACATATCATCGATCCACATACGTGTCATCCAGGTAAGTCCACGGTTGTAATAATCCTGGCTTTCCGGTTTTACGCGCGCGCCTTCGGGCGGCCCCCATTGTTTATCGGCAATGCCTTTGCCCATGTCGAGATATCGCTGATCTTTTGTTTGCATGTACAGTTCCAAGGGAACGGAACCAAATACACAATAATCCACGTGATCGGGAACGGGGATCATATTTGCTTCAGTAGTAAACAAGGGCTCAAATCGGTCGGCCAATTGTTTTGTCAATCCTTTATCCTTACTTTCTTTTGCGAAGGTGAGGGCGCCATACCAGGCACAAACTTCGGGATAGGTTATGTATTTGGGCGGCTGTGGCCTGCCGTAATTCTGGTGGGGGGACTCCACAAAGCGGGCCGCTACTTTCTTACCTACTTCAAGGGGTGAAGTTCCTTTGGGCCAATTCTTAAGACCAGTGCCTTTATCTGATTGGGCAGGTACCGTATAGCTGGTAAAAGACAAAACACCTGTTGCCAGCAACAGGCTTTTGAATGCTGTATTCATAGACATCAATGTTAGTATAATCAATAAGGTGAGCCACCCGGCAAGGCCCAATGCTGCCCGCAGAATGACTCACCACCGTTTAAAGCGTAAGTAAAAGTGACTATCATTTGTAAACCTTGCTATATTCTGTGTTCACTTCTACTAAACATATGCAATAGACAGCTATTTTTTTACTCTTCTCACCGGACTGTTTGCTTCCTATTCAACTATTTTAGCAAGTCGCCCTTCAACTCTACTTTAATTACAGAAGCAATCTTATCTGTTGGTGTTGCAGGTAATGTCAAACTAAGTACATCGCCGGCAGTGTTGGTTTTAATAGAATTCCCGTTACTCAACAATTTTGCACTTACTACATTGTTCTTTATGCCTGACACTTCCAATTTCCCATTGGCAGGCCACTCAAATACGGACAGGTACAGAATGGTATTACCATTGTTTTCTTTTTTAGTGATGCGTCCCCAGGTTTGTGGCTGCAGTGGGCTACCTTTTGTTTCATAGATAGCTTCTCCATTTACTTTCATCCAGGCACCGACCTGTTGCAAACGCTCAATGCTTTCAGCAGGAATTGTACCATCGGCTTTGGGCCCTATGTTTAAGAGATAATTACCTCCTTTCGAAGCGATGTCGATTAAATTCTGTACCAATGTAGTAACAGGTTTCCAAGCGTTATCGTAGCTCTTGTATCCCCATGATCCGTTCATCGTCATACAGGTTTCCCAATCTTTACCATCCATCTCCCCTACTTTGGGAATGCGTTGTTCGGGTGTTGTATAATCGCCCGCATAATTGGGCCGTTTGAGGCGGTCGTTGGTAATAATATGTGGTTGCAGTTTCAACTGTTCGTTGAGTTTTACCGCAAACTCATCTGTCATATCGGTTGGCGTATCCCACCACAGTACAGCCACATCGCCATAGTTGGTAAGTAGTTCTTTTACTTGTGGCACAGCTACCTCGTCCATATACTGGGCCATCGTTTTAGTGGTTTGGGCAGGGTCCCAGTGACCTTTATTGGCAGCTGTATATGCATCGATGCGTGCTGAATCGGGATTGGCCCAACCTTCACTGGCCACTTTACGGGCAGCCGCACCGCCGGGATTATTCCAGTCCTGTGCATGGGAATAATAGAACCCTAATTTAACGCCATATTTGCGACAGGCTTCTGCCAGTGGTTTCAGGAGGTCCTTGCCATAAGGAGAAGCATCGACGATATCCCATTTGCTGGCTTTGGTATCGAACAGGGCAAATCCATCATGGTGCTTGGCAGTGATGACGATGTATTTCATACCTGCCTCTTTGGCCAACTTTACCCAGGCATCTGCATCATACTTCATGGGATTGAAGTCCTGAGCAAACTTTTGGTATTCAGTAACCGGTATTTTACCCCGGTTCATGATCCATTCACCAATCCGATTGATCTTCTGACCTTTGTAAGTACCGGCCGGAACTGCATATACGCCCCAGTGAATAAACATACCGAAGCGGGCTTCACGCCACCATTCCATGCGCTGGTCTTTCGTTAAAGCAGGGGAAGGCTGGGCCATAGTGGTACCCGCGAGGATACAAGAGGCTAATAGCAGGTAAATAAATCGTTTCATCTTTACAAGTGTCAATTTGAAGAATATGGTAACCGTAATCAACAGCAAATTAATCAGATATAAATTACGCTTATTCAGCCGATTGGCATACCATTCAATTTTATTAGCATCTACTAATACTTCACAATTATCCTCACGGCCTTTTCTATGCCATCTGTAATGTGCAGGAAGTAAAGGCCATTCAGCACGTGGCTGATGTTAAAGTTTACTTCACTGGCTGTGCTGCCGGCAGGAATGGTCGCTGTAGCAACAACATTTCCGTTTCGATCGATCAACAGGAAGGAATATCCCCGCTCCTTTTTCTTATTGAACAGTTTCACTTTCAACGGACCGGTTGTTGGGTTCGGGTATACCAGCAAGGCAAAGCCTGGCCTCAGGTAGTCGAGCCCTAATACAAGGATGGTTTGTTGTACCGGTGCTGCCGCTGTATAGTTTTCGTTGCCGGGTTGCTCTGCCTGAACAGTTACCAGTCCTTCATCGTTTAACTTTAAAGCATTACCTGTCAACGTAGCCGGTCCAGACACAACGCTAAAGATAGTTGGCAATCCGGAAGTAGCTGTGGCCGACAGGTTCACTGTTTCGTTTTTAAGTTTGGGCGCTATGGCGTCAAAAGTAATAGTCTGTGATGCCTTGTTTACTGTAACTATCTTTTCGGCTGTTGCCGGGAAGTATTCTGCATTACCAGCCTGACTGGCACGTAATATAATGCTGCCTGCGCCTGTCATTGTTACGAAAGAATCAATCAGTGTGCCCGGACCGGAAACAACTTCCACAGCCAGTGGAAGACCAGCATTACTACTTGCCAACAACTCGAAGGGATCATCTCCAAAGGTTTGATCGGGGATGTCCCCAAACGAAATGGACTGTATCCTTCTTTCGAACAATTCCCATTCGGCAAACTGGGTACCTGAGTGACCATTGTTGGCTGTTATGTGCAAGCGATAATAAGTATACAGTGTAGTGTTGCTGTCGATAGTATACGTTTTGGTGAGAAAACGGGTAGCGAAGCTCTGGTTGACCTGGCTATCCAACACCGCCCAGTTAACGCCATCATTAGAACCTAATAATCTCCAGTTCTTCGGATCACGCTCTGGCACATCATTGGCGGATGTAATGGTGTAGCGGGTAACAATAGCAGGCACCGTAGACTGGTACTGTACCCAGAGGTTGGTCCTGCCACTTCTGTAATATTTGGTGGTAGTACTGTTATCGATAATGCTGGGTACATCTTCCGTTGGCTTGGAGGTATTGGGATATTGCGCGGTGATCTGCCCGCCATTATCCGTGATGTCGAAAGAAGCGCTGGGCTCGCTGGTCCCATAAGGTACTTTAGGTTCCTGCGCAATGCGGGTGGCCCTGGCGCGCAGGCTGTCCCAGATACGTCCCTGTGCCTGTTCGGGTGTAACGATATTTTGTACAGCCTGTGTGCCCAGGCGATCCTGTAATTGTTGTAGGTACAAGCTGCGGGGTAATACATGTGTACCCCAGCTCTCCCAGTAGCCGCCACTCGTTTGTTTGGGACCTATACAACCGATGCCCCAGCTCTTTGATGTGGGTGCGCTCTCTACTTCAATATCTCCTTTGTAGGCGTAGCAGTTCCAGAACATCGTTTGCGCACCGGCCCATCCGTGCCCGCTGCCTGATGCCTTGCGGTTCTGTACGTGAATTTGTCCGCCGTATATATTGTCAAACAGCAAGCCAGTTGCCCAACGATGGTGGGGGCCAATGTCCGACTGGGTGTTGTCAGCCATACAATCGAGGAACACATTGGGGCGTGGCACCCGCGAACCGGTCACAAAATCGTGGCGACCGCCCCAGGTCATGCAACGCTGGAACAGGTTGAAGGTTGCATTGCCTTCGAGGTTGAAAGAATATTTACGTCCACCAGTGGTTACTGATTTGGGATCGATCATGCCGCAATCCTGTACTGTATTGTAACGCGACATATTGGAGATACTCACTGCCGCATAGCCGAAATATTTGGCTATCACATCGCGTACCCAACAGTTTTCTGCGCGATTCAGCTGCACTGCATTCCAACCGTGGCTTTCATCATCATTGTTGACGAAATAAGATTCAAGGCGGAGCATTTCCACGCCGCTATTCTGAATGCGGCCTGTAATATTCGATTTGAATACATCACCACCGCCGTAAGCATCTTCCATAGGATCTACCACCGGTATATCCACTGTAAGGGTATTGCCCTGCACGGCTACAATGTTGCGCTCATAGGTATTACGGTATGCTGAGGCTGTCCATCCATACTGGCGCATGTCCAGTGTATCGATCCATGCTTCGTTGGGTGTTTTCTGGATCACGATCTTGTCTCCCACCTGGAAGGCATGGCCTGCGGCAACCTCGAATGTTTTAGTACCGCTAGCTACATAAGGAGTAGTGATCTTCTTGCGGCTGCCGCTTACTTCGGCATAACCGCTGCCGGTTCCCTGCAAGGTGATGAGCGTGTGTTGCTCTTTTTTAGTGGCTATGATCACGGTGCCCTGTAAGCCTGTACCTTCTCCGCGCAGTACCACTCCGCTGGTGCGGATAAATAAAGTGCCTTCCAACGGATATACGCCTACTTTCAGCAACACTGCGCCCCGGAAGCCGTTGGCATCCGGTGTCATTGCACTCACTTCATCAATAGCTGCCTGGATCAATGCCCTGCAATCGCCTGCGATGGGCTCTATCGTTTTCATTACCGGCAGTACCGGCAATGGCACACCGCCACCTTTGTAGCCTGCATTGGAAAAGTCGGGCACTTTGTTCACGGCATTTTGCTGTCGTTCATTGGCGTATTGGTTGTATACCAATTGTCCGTTTTGCAAAGACACTAACGGAGACTGTGCAACTGCTTGTAATTGTAAGAGGAAAAATGTCAATACAGCAAGGAATAGACGCACTGATGGCGCCTTACATGGGGTAAAGTTTATTTTCATAATGGCTTTTACCAAACTAACTGATAATTCTTTACCGCTGTTGCTAACTGTTTTGCTTTTTATTCAATCATTCTGGCAAGAAATAGCATCCCACTGTATACATTAAACTCTGTTGAAATACATATACCAGTTCCATTCCCAGGTTTCGCCTTTATCGGCCGAAAAGGCCTGGCTCCATACCGGCTGTACGGGATTGGTAGCATCCCAATTGAACCGTACAATGATCTCCTGGCCATTATAAGTATCTTTTGTAAAGAAGTGTCCTATTCCTTCATGGAAGGAGCCTACTACCGGTGGATCCATCGTTACCCTATTGCTGTCGGCCCAATAGATACTCCACAGCCGGGTGGCCGGGTTAAACAGCCTGAGTGTCATCCCTTCAAAGGGCTTATCGTCAAAAGTTGTGCTGAAGATATCTGTATTGCCCATACCCAGCAATATCTTGCGTAGCTCCTGCGTAGCCGGAAATTCTGTCCATTCCGTGCAGTTATTCAACCTTGACCTCAGTTTGCGGTTATACACCTGCCAGCAGCCTTGCAGGAAATCAAAATCATGTTGCGAAGAAGAAGCAGAAGGCGTAATGATTAAATCACCTTCTATATTGAACTGTATGGGATTCATGGCTATATTTTTATGTTTTAATTAATATAAGGGAGGCTTCAATAATCCTTCGACAGGCTCAGGATGACATCGAAAGTCTATTGCAAAGTAAAAGTGGCGCACTGACAACCCTATGTCAGTATGTTTTATTGGCGGGGAAATATTTTCAGGTATTCTTCGGCTTTGAAGGTGTGTGTTGTTTCGGGAAGGGCTTGGAGGTGTTGGTAAGCCGGGGATGGTCTTACTTCCTAATCACCTCCACATTGTATTCACGTACGGGTCCCTCCAGGCTGTCTGATACACGAACTGTGTATTGCTTATCACCTACTTTTACTGCATAATCGTAGTTCCGGGGTTTCATCAGGTGCATATTCAATACCTCCTGATAACTGACATTTACTACACTCCCTCCTGTATCTTCATCCAATACGAGGAAATCGTTCAAATTATGCTCCCAGCAAATTATTTTCCCCTGATCAAATGCCATAGTATAACCAATACCCAAAGAACCAGGTTCCTTCAATGATTCAGATTGCCATACATGGGCTCCGGACACAATATCGACGCAATGCATCCTACGATCTTTTATAATGAAATATACCCTACCCTTATTGACAAACAGATTATCAACATCTTCCCCCATGTCATATTCCCATATACTTTTCCTGGCGGCATAATCTATACAGCGAAGTAACCTTCCTACAGCAGAGGTTGAATCACCTCTTATACCAGCCTGGATCATATGCCCCTTATAAAAAACCGGCATGGAACTGCCCAAAGAACGAGGGGCAAAATGGTTCACTACAGCTCCATCACCCAGTGCAAATTCATAGGTACCATCTTCGATAGTATGTACAATCAGGTTATTGTTCAGGGGATTCAAAAAATGCCCGCAGTAACTGCCGTTTGTCTGTTGTTGCCATATTTTATTTCCCTGTTTGTCCAACCTGAAAATATCTCCAACGTAATTACAGAAGTAAATAAAGCTATCGCATACAACAGGAGGCGCACCTGCCGACTGCTTCATTTCCGTCCTCCAGTCTACCACACCGGTTTTCAGGTTCAGGCAATACAATAGTTCACTGCTATCTCTGGTACTAAATCCGGCACTACTGCAGTAAATCTTATCATCTACAAATGCTTTTGCAGGGAAACTATTATTTCTCCAATTATTCACCCAAATATCGCCTTTGGCGTAACGGATGTCAGGATATCCATCTTCTTTGTCCAGATGACAACCCTGAAAGATGTTTATTATCAAGAGCAGCAGAATTAATCGCATAGCTGAAGGATTATGGTTGTTTCCTGAACTCTAACGCTTCTTCTTTATCGGGATTGCCTACATATCGTACCAGTGTGAGCAGGGAGTCTTTTATCACAATATCGAAATCTGTAAAGGTGCTATGCCTAAACAGGCGACCTCTCTCGAAGGACATACCCAACTTCCAGGCTCCTTCGTTTTTAAAGAGGCGCCAGGCACCAATGGCATCCCATACCAGTCCGCCTTTGTTGGCAGCGTCGAGGCAATCCGGTAAACGTACTTTAAACGCAGAATCGGGGCTCAGGCGTATGTATACGGAATCGCGGGCGTATCTCTTTTTGTCGAGCATGGCGTAGGTGGCTGGTGTAGCATACCAGGTGCCGGCAATGTCTTTTACTTCTTTTTGATCTGTGACAGGCAGGCCGTGAACTGCGCTATTGCCTTTAGAGCGGCAACCGAATAAGGTAATTCCCAAACCAACGATCAGTAACCATGTGCGCATAGAACTCATTGAGGGTGTAAATGTCGTTGTTAGTTGGCATAAAAGGAAATCCCATGCGTGCGGCATGGGACCTCTCATATTACATTAATGTTTATTTCAGTTCTACTTCTTCTTTCCCCTTAATAAGGCTTCGAGGTAATAATAATCGGCGTAGTTCAACGGTACGTCGACTTCGCTGTTGGAGGGCTTGGAGCCGGTGCTATGCAGGAGCAGGAAACCGAAGTTTTCACCGATGGGTGAACGGTAAGATTTGGTGAGGTTGGTCACGATCTTATCGGCTGTGGAGCGGTACAGTTTAGCATTTTTGCTGTAGCCTGCGAGCTCATACAAACCTGAGGCAATGACCGCTGCGGCAGAAGCATCGCGTGGTGCATTGGGAATATCCGGTCCATCGAAATCGTAATAAGGCACCAGGTCTTTGGGTAAACGGGGATGGTTCAATATGAAAGCGGCAATGTGCTCGGCCTGCTGCAGGTAAATGGGATTTCTTGTATACCGATAGCACATCGCGTAGCCATACAGTCCCCAAGCCTGTCCTCTTGACCAGGCAGATTCATGACTATAGCCCTGGTGTGTATTTTTCTTTACTACTGCACCTGTGGTAGTATCGTAATCAATGACGTGGTATGAACTGTAGTCAGGGCGGAAGTGATTCTTCATGGTAGTATTGGCATGGGACACCGCGATCTTGTAGAAAGAGGAATCACCAGTGAACTTCGTCGCTTCGAACAACAGTTCCAGGTTCATCATGTTGTCGATGATCACCGGAAAGCCCCATACTTCTTTGTGGTGATCCCAGGAACGGATGCAACCCACTGTAGGGTTAAAACGTGTAGACAGTGTTTTGGCGGATTGTATGATGATGTCTTTATAGGCAGCATCGTTCGTGAGGCGATAGCCGGTGCCAAAGCTGCAAAAGATCTTAAAGCCCATATCATGGGTGCCTGCGTTCGTTTTCTCCCGCTCGATATTGGCAGTATAAGCCTTAGCTTGTGTGAGCCATTCCTGCTTGCCTGTATATTGGTACAGGAACCACAATACACCCGGGAAGAAACCACTGGTCCAGTCGCGGGAGGCCACCAACTTCAGTTTGCCATTTTCAATGGTGCGTGGCGATACCAGGTCGGCTTTGCCTTCTTTGGCAGCAGGTACTGATTGTAGCATTACCTGTGTTTGTTTTTCAGCATCTGCAAATACGGCTGGCAATTTTACCTGCGCCTGCAGGCTTCCCTGTAATAAAACACCTATTACTAAACTACTTATTAACCTCATAGTATCAATTTATGGGACTTGAATCAATTGTATTTCCAATAGTTTCATCAATTTTTTTCCTGCAATGGTAACTGGCTTGATATTTACCTGGTGTGTACCAGCATTGATGACCGCCTCACCAAGGGTTTCCGTTATTACAGTTGCCTCTGCCTTCGCCTTGTTTACGGTCTTCTCTTCTTTCATACCATCGATATCAAGTACGTACGTACCTCCGGCGTCTGCACCTGCAAGATATTTAATGACGACCTTATATTTTGCAGAAATTGTAGTATTAAACTGCCAGCTAAGCCATTGGTCTTTCGATGCCCACCCATCAACATAATAACGACCTGTCTTTCCGTCTCCGTATTGCAATCCCTTACCCATCCTTACGGCATCAAAGGCAAGCAAACGAGTCTCTCGCATGTTGGGAGCGGTAAAGCGAACTGTATCAGCTTTCATGCTGCCCTTGAGTTCCAATACAACTACCGTGTTGGCTGTATCAGGTGCTTTAACCGGTAGTTGTATGACAAGGACATTCTGTGCTTCTTTTTTTACAGGCAATGCTTTCCTGGTAGCATCGGTTAACAGCGTTGCTTTATTAACGGGCGTCTGCAAACCTCCTACATAAAGCTTTCCATCCTTTGGCCATTCAAAAACATGCAGGTATAGTTTGTTACCTTTACGGGTTGTGACGCCCCAATTTTGCAACGGCATACCTGAAATACCGGCGCCTCCTACACTTTCATAATTCTTGTCCACCCATTTGCCGATGCCTTGCAGAATGGTCACATCTCTTGTATCGAATGCGCCATCTCCTTTAGGACCAATGTTCATGAGCAGGTTGCCGCCACGCGCAGCGGCTTTTGCCATCAATTGAATGAAGAAGGCTACTGATTTATGGCTGCTATCATATTTGCTGTATCCGTAGGACTCGTTCGTGGTGGGAATCGCTTCCCAATCACCTTCCACCGGGAAGAATTCAGCAGGCCGGTCGGCCGTATTCTTATAATCGCCAAAACTGATCGCGGCACTTCTGGCCAGGCGGCCATTGACTACTACGTTGGGATCAGTTTCCCGAATGGCCTGCAGGATATGGATGTTTTCCGACAGGGGCAATTTGTGGGGTGTATCAAACCATAATATATCCGGATGGTATTTATTGATCAGTTCTTTGATCTGGGGAATTGCTTTTTCCGCTACATATTTTTGTGCTTTGGGCAGCAGTTCGGGATGCGCGTCGAACCAATTTGCACCGCCATGCAGGAGTTTATCGCCACCGGGATTGTTGTACTCCCAGTCGTTGCCCGGTGCATCGGGATGTTCCCAATCGAAAGCATGTGAGTAATAGAAGCCGAAACGCACGTTATGTTTTTTGCAGGCAGCAGCCAACTCGGCCATGGGATCGCGTTTGAAAGGTGTTTGATCGATGATATCGAAATCGGATACACCGGAGTTGTACATGGCAAATCCATCATGGTGTTTGGCCGTGATGATAAAATATTTCATACCGGCCTGCTTTGCCTGCAGCACCCATTGCTCCGCATTGAAGTTTACCGGATTGAACTGGTGGGCCAGGTCGAGGTATTCTTTGCGGGTGATCTTTTCCTTGCGCATTAAATGTTCAGCATAGCCGCCTACCTTCCTGCCCTTCCATTCCCCACCGGGCAGGGAGTAAACACCCCAATGGATGAACATACCAAACCGGGCATCGCGCCACCATTGTATGCGTTGTTCATGTGTTTTCATGGAAGTGGTCCACCACCCTTTCACCGCTTCGTCGATCACTTTTTGATCGCGGTCTTTGGAGCGGTTGAACATTTCTTTGTCTTCGTCGCCGACGGTTTGGGCAAGACAATTAATGCCCAAGCAGATGCTCAGGCCAGTTGTAAATAATATCTTACAATTACTCATATTACCATATTAATGGGTTTCGCACGGGCAGGTTGCGTATTACTTCTTCTACTACCGGGGCGTGGTCTAACTTTTTCCAAGTATTCAACCAATTCTTATCGCCATAAGCTTCGGCACCAAAAACCAGGAAGGGATGGGCCACTGGCCAGTTCTCCCAATACATCACATCCTGCTTGAAAGGCCATTTGCTTTTATCGGCTACATAGGGATACAGGTATTCAACTCCTTTTTTAATAGACCGCCCATCGGGTGTTTGAAAGGTCCACAGGTTATCTTCCTTAGTCGATAGAATACGGCAAACCGTTGTCATAGCATCGAGGTTAAAGAGTGAATAACCGTAGGGCTTGGTCCTTCTCAGTTCCTGCGGGAAGCTGCCATCAGCCGCCATTTGGCCGGGCAGCAGCACTGTTTTATAGCGATCGCGACAAAAGTCCATCAATGACTGGTTGGCGGTAAACTTTGCAAAGGCAGCTACCTGCATTACCCAACAGGTGCCGTGGTTGTTGGTGGCATTCATTTCGTCCTTGCCGTACTTGTGGGTTGTTAGCCAATCGAGGTATTGAGCAAACCACTCTTTCACACCTGCCAGCATTGTTTTATCCATATCGCGCGCATCCTGCATTGCGATCAGTGCCTGTACCACTTCCATAAAATGGATCGTATCGATGATACCAATGCCCCGCCCTGTAAACCGGCCTTTGATGGCTTGTGCATACAGGAGGTTGGGATTCATGCGTGTTGCTGTATCAATAAACCAAGCACGGCAATGTTTCACTGCCTGCTGTACATATTTTTGATCGCCGGTAATTTTATAGGCCGATGCGAGAGCGCCCATGATGCGGCTGAACCTGATCATAGCCAGACGGTGGGCTATAAAGTTGTCGGGGTTCGTCATGCCGTCCTTTTGTATATAAGGACTGTCGGGAAATTGTGGGTTGGGCCACCAGTAGTCGCCTTCGGAAAAGAAGTCGTGCCTGCCACCTGCGCTACGGGGGGAGGTGCTGGCAGTAACTGTGACGGGTTGCTGCTGCAAGGCCCAGGCTGCTTCTTTCAATACCTGTTTGCGCAAGGTTTTGCTGATGGCTTTGGTGTAATCGGCTTGTAGCTGCGCGGTTATGCTACCGGATTGCAGCAGCAGCAGTATCACCAAAACAAAAGAGACTATTCTTCCTCTAAGCATTTACAATTCATTTAGCGTCTACAAATTGGGCTAAAGCCCAAAGAAGTTTTGTCTTATAATCCCGGCCCTAAAGGGCCGGGCAATTGTGAAAACAGTCCGAGTTCAAAGTTTAAACTCAAGCTCAATATCAATTTTAAAGCTCAAGCTATTTTCATCTTTTTCTTAATAACCCTTCGCCAAGCTCAGGGTGACAGCTTAAGCCGACGGCATTGGATGTATTATCTAAACTTTCACTTCGTCATCATCGTGAATGTCACTTTTCCAATCGTATTTGGTTTGCCGGTTACAGGTGGTGTAATGCTTCCTTTTGCCTGGCCGCTGGCATCTTTGGTAACGGTGATCGTGCGCCAACTGTATGCTCCTTTTTCATAGTTGAAGGTTTCTCCGTCATCATCATACAGTTTATAGGTGCCCGGCTTTTCACCATAGTAACGGACTTCGAGGTCAACGACTTCGCCTGCTTTGGGTGCATGCAGCATAGCCCGCATCATAGGGATGACTCCTCCGTCTTTTACATATACGGGTATTTTATCCAGTCTTGGTGTTACCGTGATCACTTCTCCGTCACCGGCGTAAGCACCGGTGTAGAAATCATACCATTTCCCTTTGGGCAATATCACTTTGCGGGAGGTTTGTCCGGTGAACAAGGGAGCTACCAGCAAGTATTCTCCTGCCATGTATTGATCTTTGATCTCTTTAGAGGCGGCTTCCGCATAGGGGTTCTGCTCCAGGTTCTCATTCACCGCTTCTTTTTTCACTTCCTGCTTAAAGCCTGCTTCAAGGTTCATGGCCCGGAAAGGTGGTGTTCCTTCATAATGGTATTTGGCAAACTCCGTGTACCAATAGGGCATCATCTGCATGCGCAGTAACGCTAATTGCTTTACCTGTTCTGCTACTTCGGGGTAACTCCAAGGTTTAGTACCGCTCGACCAAGCGTTGATCATGGCCATGGGTGAAAAGATCACTGTTTGAAAGCGGCGCAGCCACTCTTCGCCAGTTTTGGAGGCCCGTACTTCCGGCGTCCACAATACACCGGCAAAGCCGCTATTGATCAATGCCGTGATAAAATCTTCATGGTTATAGTAATCATTGTAGATCACATAGGGGAAAGAAGAAGCGCCACCATTGGAAGCACGCACCAGTCCGAACGTGCGGGAATTCTGCTGGCGGTATATATCTGTGCTGTAACGTTGTGCCAGTACGCCGAATGTTTGCCGCAGTTGCTCGGCACTATTGCCTGAAGGGAAGGTAGCAGCATCCGGCCATAGGTAATGATCGTAACCATCTACTTCATCGATCTTATAACCGCTCACTCCGATGCCCACCTGATCTTTCTTCAACTGATCGAAGAATATCTTGCGTGCCTGTGGCATGGAGAGGTCGGGCACAGCGCCCACCCATACCGTGTGGGATCCAGTGTAGGGTTCTATGGATTTGTAAATAGACGCGTCCGGAGATACGTAAGGATTCAACCACAAATTGATGCGAATACCTTTATCCAACATCTCTTTTACAAATTGTTGTGGCTGTGGAAAGCGTGTTTTATCCCACTCGAAGGTACAGGGATAGGATTTGCTTTGCCATCCTGGTTCCAGACCTATAAAATCCAAAGGGAATCCTTTTTGTTCAAAGTCGCTGGCTTCTTTCTTTACATCATCTGCATTGTACAGTCGTTGTACACGCTGGGTGAAACCCAATCCCCATCGTGGAGGCAGGCAGCCTCCTCCGTTGAATAGGTTGAACCGGCGCACTGCATCGAGGGAAGACGGGCCTGCAAATACATATACTTCTACTCCACCGGCCGGCACTAATATTTCTACTGCGTCTGAATAAGGACGGGCAGCCCAAGATTTATCGAGGTTACGGTCTTTTGCTACCGGAGGATTTTTACTGTCTTTTCGCACACCTGCTCCTGCATATACATTGAGGTACCTGGCTGCATTGATGAATACGCCATATCCTAATGAGGACACATAGAATGGTGTGGGGGAATGTGTGCGGCCATTGTCTTTGCCACCAAAGTGGTCTACATGCAGCTGTAATATCTTGCCACGCTGGTGAACGGTTTGAAAGTTGAGCCCAAAACCATATATCTGTTCTTCTTTTTGCAATGGGAAACGTAAGTACGTTTTACCATCCTGCACGCGGGCGGCAATATCAGCCTTGGCAAAAGGAAAACTTCCTTTGGTGATGGCTGCCAATGCTTCTTTATTGGGAACACTGCCAGCAGCTTTCAACAGATCGAATGCTTCTGGTTTGCCTACTGTAGCTTTCCATACGCCCGGCGCTACTTCCGTCCAGGCAGGAGACTGGGCTCCTACGCTGATAGAAGTGCTTATCAATAAGACAATAAGGTAAATAAACTTAGACCGCTTCATCGAGATGTGTATGTTTTAATGGATCGCCCAATTCACCTGCTCACCACCGTATATGTCTTTCCTTTGACTGTCGGGAACTCGATTACGTATTCTCCTTCTTTACCAATTGACTGTAGCGGCGCCTGGGCATTCTTTTCGTACACTACTTTTCCATATGCAATATTCAACGGATTTGCGTTGCTGCCTTGCGCAGTATTGGCTTTTACTTCCACTATTTTGACAGGGGTAGTGGTTTTAATGCGGCAAACGCCTCCCACTCCCGAAATGATCTTTGCAGTAGCCAGCTTTCCGTTTTTCCACTGAATGTCTACCGTGAAATTGCCTCTTGCTTTGATGCCTTTGATGCTACCAGAAGGCCATGCTGCCGGCAATGCAGGTAAAAAACTCAGGTAGCCTGCATGGCTTTGCAGCAACATCTCCGTAATCCCTGCCGTGGCTCCAAAGTTGCCATCAATCTGGAAGGGTGGATGTGCATCAAACAGATTGGGGTAGGTGCCACCGCCACTCATCTGGCCTTTTTCTTTAAGTGGGTCTATATATGTAAAGGCGTCGCTCAATATCTTATAGGCATGATCACCATCCTGCAGTCTGGCCCACCAGTTGATCTTCCAGGCCATGGACCAACCCGTGCTTACGTCGCCACGATGGATCAGTGATTGTTTGGCTGCCGCTGCCAGTTTGGGTGTTTGCTGTACCGTGATCTGGCTGCCGGGATATAAACCAAACAAATGAGACAGGTGACGGTGTTTATCGTTGGGATCGTCCCAATCGCCATACCACTCCTGCAACTGTCCATACTGACCAATGTGATAAGGATAGAGCTGATCGAGGGCTTGCTGTACTTTGCTCCTGAAGTCAGCATCAATATTTAATACTGTACTCGTCCTTACCACAGCCGTGAATAACTCGCGCAATAACGACATATCCATTGTGCTGGCCAGAGCTACCTGGTATTCTTTTCCTTTCAGCTTGATCGTATTCTCCGGAGAGGTGGAGGGGTTGGTGACTAAGTAAGAGGTTGTATTATCCTTGATGAGCCAGTGCAACATAAACTGTGCTGAACCTTTCATCAGCGGATAGGCTGTTGCTTGCAGGAACTGGCGATCGCCGGTGAACAGGTAATGCTCCCACAGGTGGGTACTGAACCATACACCCGCCATTGGCCAGCAGCTCCAGCGGGGCATGCCGCGCGGATCCCAGTCGTAACCGCCAGGTGGAGATGTTTTGGCCCACAGATCGGAGTTGTGGTGTGTTACCCATCCTTCATCGATGTTGTAATTTACTTTGGCTGTCACCGCTCCGTTCACTGCCAGTTCTTTCATGAAAGCGAATAATGGCTGGTGACATTCGGAGAGGTTCGTATTCTCTGCCAGCCAGTAGTTCATTTCTGTGTTGATGTTGGTGGTGTAGTTGCTGCCCCAGGGTGGCTGTACATGATCGTTCCAGATACCCTGCAGGTTGGCCGGTCTTGAACCTGGCCGTGAACTGGCTATGAGCAAGTAGCGGCCAAACTGGTAATACAGGGTTTGTAGCTGGTTATCATTCTTCGTATTGGCAAATTGTAACAGTCTTTCATCTGTGGGCAGTTTTACAGCTGCTTCATTGATGCCCAGGTCCAGCTTCACACGATTGAACAAAGACTGGTAATCGCTCACGTGGCGCTGCTTTAATTGTGCCCAGGATGAGGCGATTGCTTTCTTAAGGTTGGCGCTTACCTCGACATGCGGGTCTTTGCCTTCTTTACCGGGAGACTTATTAAAACCATTGAAACTGGTGGCTTCTGTCAGGTAGATCGTTACAGCGTCGGCGTTGGTTATCGTCAATTTATTATCTACCTGCTTTACTGTACCCCCTTCTGTTTTGATATATGCCTGTACTTCAAAGTTCATCCCCTCTCCTTTCGGATCATCATCGTATTCTACTTGTTTAGGTTCAGTGTCGCGGTTGGCGACAAACTTTGGCGCCTTGCCTGTGAGCACTAATAGATTATTTGAGGTTGCTTTTGTGCTATATCGTAGTTTACTGGTGAGTGCGGTGGTAAAGCTAATGCTCTTGCTTTTGTTGGCCGTGAGCCTTATCACCATCACTTTATCCGGAAAGCTGGTAAAGCTTTCCCGTTGGTATTGTACGCCGCCTGTAGTGTAACGTACTGTAGCAATCGCGTTGCTCAGATCGAGATCGCGATAATATCCTTTGCCAATTGTATCTGTATAAGGAAACTCGAGCAGCAGATCGCCCATCGGCAGGTAGCGGGCAGAATAAGGGCCTTGCATCTTCTTCCACAGATCGGCAGCTTTGCTATAATCGCCTTCAAATACAGCGTTCCTTACCTGTGGCAATACTGTAGGACCATTGGGATTGTTACCGGGATCGGGATAGCCGCTCCAGAGGGTATTGTCATTAAGCTGGTAACGTTCGGTCTTTACTTTGCCAAACACCATGGCTCCTGTCTTTCCGTTGCCGAGCGGCAAGGCTTCTTCCCAGGCCTGGGCAGGTTTGTTGTACCACAGCTTTAAGTGAGGATCGCTTTGTGCGTTTACTGCGTAGGCGACAATGCATACGGCAACGAGAAAGGCAATGCGTTTCAAATGGTTCTATTTTAGTTTTCTATGCTCTCTTAACTTACCAGCGTTCAGATGGTGAGCCTTCGGCTCACACCTCAAGCCAGAGGCTTGAAAATACCCTCACTCGCCAGAGGCGAGCGAGTGAACGAGTGATCACTTCAATGGCGCTTTTACTTCCTGGCGCTTCTGGTCACGGAAGATGATCAGTTGGGCGGAAGCATGCCATTGTACTTTCATTCGCGCATTCAACAGGTCTTGTATGTTGTTGACTGGTGTACCGGCCAGCTCGAGTATTACATCATTGGGTTGAACGATAGCCTGCCAAGGTGATGTGGACGGTACTTCCAGTATCAGTACACCTGTTTCTTTGTCCATGCCGGTAGCGGAACGTTCGGCCAGGGTGTTGAGGTTCTTTACTTTCATACCTAAAAAGGGTTGTACCTGGTTTGAATCGCCTGATTTAGTATACAGCACCGGTAGGACAACAGGGTGTTGACCGCCTACATTCGCTTTCGAACCAGTGGACATCACACCGAAGGTCATGTAGAAATTCCGGAACCCTATAGTGTTAGCCCCTGATGTTGCTTTTACTCTATAATCGCCTTTGGTAACATCCTCAAACAGCGGGTCGCCAAAGGCGCCATGCTGGTCAACGCCCCATTGCTGCGACTTCTGCCATGCAGCCTGATCAGGCAAAAAGTTGCTGTCTATGCCCTTGCCCCAGTCTTTAATGCCTATGGGCAGGTAAGGCCCCATCACTATATTGTGCATGAAGGTGTCTCTGCTATTGCGAAACCATACATGGGGATGAAAGGAGTTGTTGAGGATGATATTATTTTTAACTACCCGGTGAAATCCTTCGCGCAATTTCAATCCACCGTTCAGACATACATTGTTATAGATATAGTAATTGGATGAACCATCATCAAGATCAATATCCCATCCATTGTCGCAACGAAAGCGGTTACCGAAAATTTTCGTGGGCAGTACCGCATCCAGCATCCAGAGATCGGGATGTTCAGTCATCAATGAATCCATCACTGCCCGTTTGGGATGCCAAAACCGGTCGCGCCCCCAGGAGTTGAAAGCACCATGATCTCCCGTTTCCTGTACAGTATTGTACACATCGTTGTAAGCAATGGTGTGCCCACCCCAGGTCCCGTCGCCTATATTGATACCTGCCCGTGGTGTATTGACAATCGTATTGTTCCTGATATTGATCTCCTGCGCCATGGATATCTGAATGCCCGCTACATGTTTTTCGACAAGTCCAATATCATGTATATGGTTATCTATAACGCTACAATGGTAAGGGAAGTCATCACCTATCGGACCGGGCGTTTTATCCATCTGGTCATAAGGAACAAATTGTTCATACCTGAAAGCAGGAGACCGCACAGCAGCCGGATTGCCTACAAAGCAAACAGCACTACCACCAATGTCTGCAATGGTGCATGTAGTCACATTGGCCCATTGGTTGTAATTGCTGAAGAAAAGGCCGTTGCCACCCAAATTGGTAAACCAGCAATTGTAAATCATACACTGGGCGGTGCGATCAAAAAGTATAGCCCCTGAACGATCGATGGTCCAATCGCTGCGCAACAACGGCTCCCTGTTTTTCATAAAGGTGCGCAGTGTATGTTGAAACCGAAGGCCGATGAACTGAATACTCTTTACGGGTTGTCCTGGTTTCCCCCGTATTGTAATAAGGTTTTCCAATACCGGTACTTCTATTTCTACTTTCTTAATACTCTTTATCCATTTTGCAGGTTTATAGAAAAGCAGGTGTCGTTTATGATCTGCATACCACTCTCCTGTTGTATCCAGTTCTTCGAAGATATTTTCAACATAGCGATAGTTCTTGTGCATAGCTGAAGGGCGGTTATTTTGCCAGCCTCCTTCCATCGTCAGGGTACTGTCTGTAGCCTTGCCAGTAATCAGGTAATGCATGCCACCCCATTCGGAGGTATGCAAAGCATGAATGTATCCACCTACAGGATCTTTCCAGCCTCTGATCCGTTCAGCACTGAGCGCATTGGCTGCCGTGCCATGTAGCGGCATATCTTCCTGCCGGTAGTTGGGATAACGGGCAAGTACCTGCAACTCACCATCCATAAACAACTGGTCAAAAGTGGGCAGGTCAACCGGCAATGTGGCCTGTAGTATTCCATCCCTGAATGGGCGAAATTGCAGCTTCAAGCGTCTTGATCCTTTTATCTCCGGGTAGAGATACTGTATGCCTGTAAAGATCAACGGCCCTTTTCCTTCACGGCTATCCTCCTCCGTAAACACCAGTGCCTGTTTCAGATAATAGATCTCGGACATCAAATATACTTTAACGGAATCGGCGTATTTACGTGCTTCCAGCTTTGCTTTTTCCAGTGTAGCGAAAGGCTGCACTTTTGTACCAGGATTCTTATCATTTCCTTTAACGGAAACATAAAAATCTTTGGCTGCAGCAGCCTGCGCGCACAATAGCAATATGGCAAGGAGTATCCGCATAAGTTATAGAGTAATAGTAGCTGTTGTCATTCCCTCGCTTTTAACGCTCACCACGTTTACGCCTTTGTTTGTTTGCACTTTTATGGTGGCACGGCCATTGTACATCTGTACGTAACGGCTGCCGGAAGAAGTGCCCTGGTTGTCGATCAGCTTACCGTCTCCAGCCAATCCAAAGCGTACCCAGTTGGCAGCATCGAGGCAGGGAACACCTTTTTCATCCAGCAAGACGACTTCTACAGTGGCGATGCCGTTCTCCTGTTTTATCTTTTCAACGCGCAGCCTTGCTGGTTTACCCCAGGTCTCTGTCTGGTATTGGAAAGTGAGGGCATCGCGTACAAATTCTTTTCCCTTGCGGGCGATTACATTGATGGTATTCGTGCCTTTATTAAACCGCAGGTTCCAACGTAGTCCTGCTGCAGGGAAACTCTGTGTATTACGTTTTTTTACACCATAGCTTTTACCATTTACGAACAGCTCAGCCTCCTCACAATTGGAATACACCTTTACCATCTTCTCTTCATCTGCTCCACCCCAGCGTACCGGCCAGCTATGTCCATAAATGCGCACCATGGGTTTGCTGGTCCAATATGACTGGAATACATAGTATACTTCTTTTTTATTGAGATCGCGCTCTACTACTCCTTTTTGGTTCATATAAGGAACCGGGTTGTCAGGGCGCACCGGCGTCGAGAAATCTTTAAAGGGCCATTGGGCAGTACCTGTAAGCCAAGGCATCGTTTCCTGTTCTTTCAGGTGCCAGTCGATGAGGTTACAGATATAGGATTCGCTCCAGTCGCCATCTTTGGAAGCACGTGCAGCGCCACCATAGAGAGATGCATCCCCTGCCCGCTCATCAGCTGTACCGCTGGCTTTTATATTTTGTAATGCTTTATCAGGGCTTTCTGAATGACGGCCGGCATGGCTATCGCCTCCCCACTCTACATGCAGAAAGTGTTTTACTTTTTTGAACTCTTCTTCGGATACGGATTTGTATTCGGTATAAATACCTCTGTACCAGCCAGCCCATATGGATGGTGAGTAGACATCTACAATATCCTTGCAGAAGTCGCAACGGCGGATGGCAGTTTTGCGGGTCGGATCGAGTTTGTGTGACAGGTCGTTCAGCTCTTTCATGAAGGTCCTGATCTTTTCTTTGTCAAACTCCGGGAAGTCGCCGGGCCAATCGTTCTCATTGCCAAGCCCCCAGATGATCACTGATGCATGGTTATAATGCTGCTCGATCATGTTGCGCAGCATGCGTCTTGCCTGCTCCTTGTATACATCGCCACCCAAACCGCCCCGGCACCAGGGAATTTCTTCCCATACTACAATGCCCAGGCTATCGCAGAGATTAAGGATGGTACGCGATTGCTGGTAATGGCCCAACCTGATGAAGTTGACGCCCATTTCTTTCATCATCACCATTTCTGCACGCATCTGTTCATCAGTCATGGCTGCAGCCACGCCTGCATGGTCTTCATGACGGTGGGTGCCACGCAGTAACAGGCGTTTGCCATTCAGCTTGAAGGGGCCATTGTCTACAAATTCAAAATTGCGGAAGCCGATCTTCTCGCGCTGTGCATAATTTCCTTCGGGTCTTTTCAGTGTCACTTCTACTGTATACAGTTTCGGCAACTCTGTTGACCACAATTGTGGTTTCTTGATGGTAAAGGTGGTCAGGTTAATCTCACCTTCACTGATCATCATGTCTTTCGAGAGCTCCTGCACCAGTTTTCCTGCAGGATCGAACAGCTTTACCGACATGGAAGTATTGCTGATACGTTGTGGATTATAAAAGCGTGCTCTCACCGTAAGCTTACCCGCTTTGCCGGCATTATCTGTTTCGGCGAGTGCAAATAGTTTGTCAACTGATAAAGCTGGTGTATATACCAGGTTTAAGTATCGGTAAAGACCGCCATAGAGGTTAAAGTCGGAAAGATCCGAAGGGATCAATTCGAGATCGCGGGCATTATCGGTACGGATAGAAACGGGCACTTTTCCTTTGAATTGTTTTTGGTATACTTCGGTTTGGGTAAACGCATCAACGGCCTCCGTAATATCGACTGTAAATTCATCATACCCGCCTACGTGGGTTCCCACCTTCGTGGTGTATATGTATACTTCTGTTTTCTGTCCGGCTCCTTCGAAATGCAAAAGGGTCCTTCCGTTGGTGTATGGATTCTTAATATCCAGTTGGGTGCGGTACCAGGCGGGGCCCTGGTAGTAGTTTACATCCGGGTCTACTGCATCGGTGGCATTTACGCAGTGGGGCAATGATACATTTTCCCAAAGGGGTACGCTTTCGGGGTTGCCTTTACCCACAGGACGTACAGCTTCCCATATGCCTCCGAGGTCTTGTTTGAGGAATTCCCAGTCGCTGTTCAGTCTTGTGGTTACCTGGCCATGGGCTGGCAAAAAGCATCCAGCCATTACAATACAAGCAATTATAATCCTGTTCATGCTACGAATATCTGGAAACATTGTTTTCAACAGGTAACGGATGCGTTAAAATATCAGCGAAAACGTTGACGGGCATTAAATAAGGTGAGCCGCTACGCCGGGCGGCTTTTGCAGCGCTGCAGAGCGACCCACCTTATTTTTACTTTATATTATTCAGTTCTGTAAGGTGACAAGGCTACGCCGTATACGTGCACGATACCATTGGTAGCGATGTAACCGGCTGACCTGTCGTCGGCTGTTCCATTGTGTACAATGGGACCGAGGTCGCTATTGCTCCTGATCTTGAGCTGGAATTTCCCTTCCTGGTCGAAGCCTTTGCCACTGTTGACCCAACCCAACATAGACTCTTTGGTAGCCGCTGTGCCAGCAGGCAGCAAGGATTGTACATCTTTATTCAGGTTGTTCAGGTCTTCGAAATTGTACTTGCCCTGACCGATCAGGTAGAGGAAATAATTTTTAACGGTTGTCTTATCGTAATCGGTCCATTTGGTAGCAGGTGTTGTTTTAGGAACACCCGTCACCGGATCGAGGACCGGGTTGCCATTGACATCTTTTTGCACGATGGGATAACTGAACCATATACCTCCTACTACCTTACCGGTTGCATCCAACCTGCGTACTGCTTCATTGTGCAGAAAGATAAAAGTGCGGTCCGGTTTGTCGTATTCAGCGAGGTCGATACCTGCATATTCCAATCCCAGTCTCATCCATTTGAACACCGTGTCTTGTGGCGTGGCGCCGTATGACCTGTTTTCCAGGAATTGGCGTACACTGATGTTGATGTGTGGGTCGAGGGTTTGCGGGACGTAGTCATAATCTTCCTGGCGGCTCAGGCCAAAGAGTTTCTTACAGCCGGGCAGCAGCACTACTACGGTGAGCGCCAGCAGGCATGTACGTACTATTGTTCTTATGTTCAATTTCATGATAGTAAGTTTTAATCTGAGTAAGCAGCATTTTGTTTCAGCTTCTTATTGGCATTGAGCACCGACCTATTGATGGGCCATAATACTTTCCGCAGATCGGGAAAGCCCACCTGGTCGCTACCTGCCGCCAGCTGGCGTCTTTTCAATACAGGGTCCATCACTTTTTGAACGTGGTTGGTGCGCACCAGGTCGAACCATCTCTTACCTTCTCCATAGAGTTCATATTGTCTTTCCTGGAGGATGGCGTCTTCCATTGCTTCTTTGGTAGCTACTAACGGATCACCAGCAGTATACTCTGTGAGCCCTGCACGTTTGCGGATAAAATTCAGGTACTTCAGCGCGCCTGGCAGGTCGTTGTTGCCATTTAGTGCTTCTGCATACAACAGGTACATATCTCCCAGGCGGTACATCGTTACATAGGCTGGTATTTCCTCAGATCCAGTGGCAAAAGTCCATTGGCCTGTTGGGTTGGCTGGTGTAGCATAATACTTAATAAACCTATCGCGGTTATTGGCATACACATCATGTGTTTGCCTTACGCGGATATCGGGCAATGGCGTGGTGTTCTGATAAAGCAGGAACCAGTTTTGCCACATGCCCTGGTCAATGATGTATTGTTTGTTATTGGGTGTAAATGAAATGCTCATACAGGCGCAACCACTGGCGGTAAACGACCAGTCGAGCGTCCAGATGCTTTCTATGCTGGTAGCCGGGGTGGTAAACATCTGCTTCCAGGTAGCTGTGGGATGCAGATCGCCAATCACATTGCCGCCATATACTTTACCTGTAGGTGCTTTCGCTTTAAACAGGTTCTGTATCCAGGTAATGGCATTGGGATAATCTTTCTTCCACATATATACATCGGCCATCATGGCGCAGATAGCACCTTCGCCAATATACCAGGTTGTGGGAGTCTGGTTCTTCAGTATTAATGAATAGGCTTTTTCGAGGTCTTTCAGGATTATTTCGTCGATGATCTTTGAAGCTGATTCCCGTGAACGCTGGGAGCTGTCGGCCAGTGATTCGAAAGGTTCTGTCCAAATGGGTGCATCGCCCCATACACGCACGATATAGAAATAGCACATCGCACGCATGGCATAGCTTTCTGCCAGCGCCTTGTTGATCACGTCCTGCGTTACGCGGGCATCGTATTGGGCAGCACCTGCTACCTTCTTGATATTTACATTGGCGCGGTAGATCACATTGTATAAACCTGTCCAGGAAGCAAACTCATTGTCGGGTGTGAGGCCGTTCAATGTTATTTCATTCACCTGGTTGGTTGTGTAGCTCAGGAAGCGTTCAAAGTTATCGGAGCGGTGTTCGCCCCAGATGTGGTAACGGTCTTTGTATTGTGCATCGCCCACCATCTGGTCCTGGAATAAGCGGTACATACCAGATACTGATGCATCTACATCGTATTTACTTTTGAAGAACTGTGATTCCCCTACTTCCGCCAACGGGTTCTGGGTAAGGAACTTCTTGCAACTGCCCATCACCAGGATCAACAGCAGCAAGGCGGGTATATATATTCGTTTGTTGTGCATTGCAATCGTTTTTAGAAATTAAGATTTACACCTATACCTACTTCTCTGCGCTTGGGGTATTTGCCACCATCTTCTCCCGGCGTGAGCACGTTGCCGGAACTGAACTCAGGATCGTAGCCGGAATAATTGGTATAGGTGAGCAGGTTGTAACCAAACACGAAGGCGGTAATGCCTTTTGCATACACTTTTTTAGACCAGGTTGGTTTCAATGTGTAGGTAAGTCTTACGCTTGACAACCGGATAAAGGAACGGTCTTCGAGGTAAAGGCTGTTACCGCCTGCTTTCAAGCTACCACGGTTGGTTCTTTGCGGATAGTAAGGCATGGTAGCAATGTCGCCGGGTTTTCTCCAGGAGTTTGCCAATACCTGTGGAGAACCGGGACCTGTATTGGAAGGATAGTTGGCATTGTACTGCAGGGTATTGTAGATCACGCCACCAGATGATGCATTGATCAATACGGATAAGCCCCATTGTTTGTACCTGAAGTTGTTGATGATACCGAGGTAGAAATCGGGTTGGTAATTCCCGATCACGTGCCTGTCGGCATCGTTGATCAAGCTATCGCTATTCATATTCTTCCATTCGGTATCTCCGCCTCTGAACTTTCCGGCAGGATCGTACAGGCTGTACACTTTGTCTGTATAGGCCGCTCCTTTGTAAGTATAAACAGCCTTGCCGTTCTCATACAACGGTTTGCCGTCTTTATCCAATACTACTGTCAGCTTTTCCCAATTGGCGGTGTAGGCGTTGGATTCATCCCACTGGTATACGCCCAGGTTTTTCCAACCGAAGAAGTTCCCGATGGGGCCGCCTGGTTCTACATACCATTTGCTTCCTGCTACGAATGGTACATTATCTGCCAGTTCTATGATCTTACCACGCTCGAAGGAAATGTTGCCACTGATATCCCAGTTGAAGTTTTTAGCAACAATGGGCGTACCACCTACTACGAATTCGAGGCCTCTGTTCTCGATAGAGCCTACGTTGGTCGTTACGACCGTAAATCCTGTTTCGTTGGCCAGCGGGCGATCATACAACAGATCTTTCGTGGTTTTGATATAATACTCAGCAGAGAAGTTGAGTCTTCCTTTGAAGAAGCTCAATTCGATGGCTGCATTCTTTTGTATTACTGTTTCCCACTTGATGAAGTTGTTACCGAAACGGTTGCTGGTGATAGCACTACCCACGCCGCCATAACTTCCATCGAACTGGTATTTGGTGAGGTGATCGTAATAACCGATCTGGTCGTTACCTACCTGTCCATAACCGGCCCTGATACGTGCATCATTCAGGAAGCCTGCTGACCACTCCATCCACTTTGCATCAGAGAAGCGCCAGGAAGCAGAACCAGAGAAGAAGTTACCATACTTATTCTGTGGACCGAAACGCGAAGAACCATCACGACGGTAAACGCCGGATACGTTGTAGGTGCCTTTGTAGCTATAGTTCCAGCGGGTAAACACGTTTTGGCTGGTAACGCCTACTGCGTCCGTATATGATTCAAGCGGGAAGATGTAAGAAGGGAAAGTAACAAAGATCTCTTCGTTGACCACGTTCCTGTATTCAGTATGGCTCAGATCATTCCTTCTTTTATCTGCACTAAATCCTACTGTGCCCTGAATAGAGTGGTCGCCAATTTTCTTGTTGTAGTTGAAGAAGGCCTGGTATTCCCAGAAAAAGTTCTTGGCTATTTCATTCGATCCGCTGTTCTGGTCTTTATTGGCTGACAGGAAGCGTGGAGAGAAGTTGATGTTCTGCCTGTTTTCCAGGATCGCGTTGAACATCGTTGTAAAGGTCAGGTCTTTGTATATCTGGTATTGGATATTGTTGTTGAGCTGACCCGACATGGTTTCTGTCTGGTTGATCTCATACAGTGCATTGGCCAGCGGATTGCGCTTGGAGCCAATGTAGCTGGTGAGTGAACCATCTGGATAGAATATCCGGGAGAAAGCAGGGCGATCAAACGCAACGTTCACTGTGCGACCTACCGGTATGGCATTTCCTTTTTGCCAAACGAAGGTGATGTTGCTACCAAACTTCAGTTTGGGCGTAGCCTGGTAATCGATATTGGTACGAGCCTGTACTCTTTTGATATAGCTGTTGGGGATGATGGCTTTGTCTTCGAGGTAGTTAAGACCTGTATAATATGACAGTCCCTGACGACCGCCTGCAACCCCGAGGTTGATCTGGGTTTTTCTGCCGGTTTCACCCAGCAGCAGGTCCTGCAGGTCATTATCTGCGTTGAAACCAGGGTTCAGTGAATCCGTATTGCCACCAGCGCCGGGGTTATCATTCTGCAGTCTTCTAAAATCACGCACACCTTGTGCGTTGTTCATCGGCAGCTTGTGGGCCAGTTTACCAAATGTGTTTGTGAAGTTGAGGTCGATGCGTGGTCTGCCTTCCTTACCTTTTTTAGTGGTAATGATGATCACACCATTGGCAGCACGGGAACCGTAGATGGAAGCGGAAGCAGCATCTTTCAATACTTCTATGCGCTCGATATCCATCGGGTTGATGCTGGAGCCGTTGGGATTAATCACCCCATCTACGAGGTACAACGGTCCGTTGCCCGCGTTGAGTGAAGAGGCTCCACGGATCTGGATAGTACCTTCGGCACCGGGTGCTCCACCTCCATCGTTTACCACGAGGATACCGGCGCCCTGGCCTTGCAAGGCATCGAACAGGTTGATCGGCTGGCGCTCTTCGATCTGCTTGGAGCTAACAGACGAGATCGAACCGGTGACATCGCGTTTCTTTTGTTTGCCACCGTACCCGATCACGACTACATCATCAAGGTTGGAGGTACTTTCGCTGAGAGAAAGACTGATCGTTGTTTTGGCACCTACTTTTTCTTCTTTGGTGAGGTAGCCTACAAAGCTAAATTCCAGGGTTGCTTTGTCGTCGGGAACCGTGAGGGTGTACTTACCTTCTGCATTGGTAGTAGCACCGGTTGTAGTTCCTTTGAGGTTAACGCTTACGCCCGCCAGTGGATTACCTTTCAGATCGGTAACGATGCCCGTGATCTGCCGGGACTGGGCTTGTGCAGACGTGTAAAAAAGCAGGGAGCACAGAACTAATAGCGGGAAACACCACCAGGGCCTGGCCCTGTACGGCGCCCGGGTGTGGGAGAAGAGCTTCTTTTCCATAAAGCATGCAATTTTCAAGTGTTTTTGCCATCATTGCCTTTGTCGCTGACAGTGATAGCAGGAACGTTTTTGAATGGGGTTTATAAGCCCTGCCACCCCAGCATTCTGTGCCGGGGTAGGATAAAGCAATTAATTCGTTAGCCGTTTTGTTTAATTGCAGGTCTAAGCAGGTTACGTATGCAATTACGCAACAAATTGACCAGCGAGATTTCATGTTATTGCCATTATAATAACCTATTTTGGCAAGGCATATGTATTTTGAAGAACATTCATGAATATTGAGGTTAGAAATACGGGATTGTACAGGATGGATTGACCCGTCATTGATTTACTTTCGATCACCCAGTATAAATATATGAGTACCAACAAACGATATGCACTGGCGCTGGACCTGAAGAATGACCCGGTGCTGATTGCGGAATATGAAACTTATCACACTGCCGTGTGGCCCGAAATACTCCAATCCATCCGCTCCAGCGGCATCGAGCACATGGAGATATACCGTATCGATAACCGTCTTTTCATGATCATGGAAGTGAATGCTGATTTTTCTTTTGATAAGAAAAGTATTGCCGATGCTGCCAACCCTACCGTACAACGCTGGGAAGAGTTGATGTGGCAATATCAGCAGGCGTTGCCTTCGGCAAAGCCGGGAGAGAAATGGTTATTAATGGATAAAATATTTGACCTAAATAACAATCAATAATCAGCTATGCCAGGAATTGCTTCGCCTACAACAGTCCAACCAAACTCTGCCGGAACGGGGCGGTCGTTATTGCTCCCTTTCATTCTCGTTACCAGCTTATTTTTCTTCTGGGGTTTTGTACATAATCTCGACCCTATCCTGATCCCTCACCTGAGAAAGGCTTTCCGGCTCAACAACCTGCAATCTTCGCTGGTTGATTCGGCTGTATTTATTGCCTACTTCCTGATGGCATTGCCTGCGGGTTATGTGATGCGAAAGTTTGGATACAAGTCAGGTATCTTGTTGGGATTACTATTTTTTGGCATTGGCTGTTTCCTGTTTCTCCCTGCAGCGGATACGCGCCAATATGTTTTCTTCCTTGGCGCTTTGTTCATCATTGCCTGTGGGCTCACGTTCTTAGAAACAGCTGCCAATCCTTATGCTACTGTATTGGGGCCTCCCGAATCGGCTACTCAGCGTCTCAACCTGGCTCAATCGTTCAATGGACTCGCAGCCATGGTTGCGCCTTATATTGGTGGCACTTTTATTCTTTCCGGTAAAGAATATACAGAGCAACAACTGGAAGCTATGGGTGCTGCTGCCAGGGACGCGTATCTGCAATCTGAAGCCGACAGCGTGAAGATGCCTTATTTGATACTCGGCATTATCATCTTGCTGGTGGCAGTGGTTATTTACTTTACCAAGATGCCCGACACTAAAGAAGAGGGCACCAAAGATCATAGTGGCAACTTTCTGCATGCATTCCGCCACAAGCATCTCACCTGGGCAGTGATCGCACAATTCTTTTATGTAGGTGCACAGGTGTGCGTGTCCAGCTTCTTCATCAGAATGGCCACAACAGTAGGTCTCGAAGAAACGGTAGCAGCAAAATATTATTTAGGATTGGGTTATGGGCTGGCTTTCATGGTTGGCCGCTTTGCCGGCACTTTCCTGATGAAATACGTGCAACCGGCTAAACTGCTGACCTTATATTCTATTGTCAACGTACTTCTTTCCCTGCTGGCTATTTATGGTCATGGGATGGTTGTAGTTTATGCACTTATTGGGATTGCTTTCTTTATGAGTATCATGTTCCCAACTATTTTTTCACTGGGTATTCAGGACCTGGGCAACGATACCAAACTGGGATCGAGCCTGATCGTGATGTCTATTGTAGGTGGTGCGTTGTTGCCACCTCTGTCGGGCATTATTGCCGATGCTACGCATAATATCCAGGATGGCTATCTGATACCATTGCTTTGTTTTGTTGTGGTATTTTATTTTGGCTGGAAAGGACATAAGATAAAAGGTGTCAGCAATTAGGTTTTAGGAGTTAGCAACCCGCTGTTAGAGCAGGACAGTTACATACAGTTATACATATAATTTTACACGTTTAATTCTAAGAATCAGATGTTTTCATTAGCCGGTAAAAAAGCAGTTATTACGGGAGGCGGAAGTGGAATTGGCAGGGCCATCTCGGTATTGTTTGCCAAGCAAGGCGCGGAAGTGCACATTATTGAATTGAGTGAAGAAAATGCCGCCGCCACGGTGCAGGAGATCATTGCTGCGGGTGGTAAGGCCACTGCACACAGTTGTAATGTGGCCAGCCAAGCCGATGCGCTGGAAACTTTCAACAACATCGGTGCTCTGAATATATTGGTGAACAATGCCGGTATTGCCCACATCGGTAAAGCTGACACTACTTCCGAAGCCGATTTTGACCGTGTTATCAATGTAAATGTGAAGGGGGTGTACAACTGTCTTTATGCTGCCATACCACAACTACGGGCTGCCAAAGGTGGTGTGATCGTGAACATGGCTTCTGTTGCGGCATGGGTGGGCCTGAATGATCGCTTTGTATACTCTACTGCCAAAGGCGCTGTAATGTCTATGACGTTGTCAGTAGCCAAGGATTATATCCATGAAAATATCCGTTGCAATTCGGTATCCCCGGCACGGGTGCATACTCCATTTGTAGATGGTTTCTTAAAGAATAACTATCCCGGCCGTGAGGCGGAGATGTTTGAAAAATTGTCCAAGACCCAGCCAATTGGGCGCATGGCCGAGCCGGCAGAAATAGCATCACTTCTTCTGTATCTGTGCAGTGATGAGGCTGGTTTCATTACCGGTTGCGATTACCCCATCGATGGCGGGTTTATCAAGTTAAATACTTAATGATGCGTGTTGCCCTGTTTATTCCGTGCTATGTAGATCAGTTTTATCCCAAGGTGGCTATTGCTACTTTGAAGTTGTTGCAGCACCTCGGGTTACCCGTTGAATATCCTATGCAACAAACGTGCTGTGGCCAGCCAATGGCCAACGGCGGTTTTGAGCATTTGACCGGCTCCTGCAACAGTAATTTCATTAAAGCTTTTACCGGATACGACTATATCGTTTCTCCTTCCGGCAGCTGTGTGCTGCATGTGAAGGATCACCTGCACGATCACAAGCAGGAGGATGTTGCTACAGCCGTACGCAGCAGGGTGTATGAGCTGTGTGAGTTCCTTACGGATGTAGTAAAAGTCGATTCGATCAAAGCATCTTTTCCCCGGAAAGTGGCCTTGCACCAGGGCTGCCATGGTCAAAGGGGATTGAAACTCGCTTCTTCCTCGGAAAGAGTAGTCTCTCCCTTTTCCAAACCATTACAGTTGTTAAAGATGGTAGCAGGTCTGGAACTCGTGGACCTTGACCGGCCTGACGAATGTTGTGGTTTCGGTGGCACTTTCTGTGTTACAGAAGAAGCAGTATCCTCGGCGATGGGCCTTTCGCGCATCGATGATTACACAAAGCATGCAGCTACTGTAGTGACCGGCACCGACGTAAGCTGTCTTATGCACCAGGAGGGTTTGATCAGGAGAAAAAAGCTTCCGTTGGAAGTTATGCATATATCTGAAGTATTGGTTTCGGGTTTATAGATATGATATGAATACAAACACTATTCCCCACGCTGAAGCGGCCACAGAGTTTCTTAAGAACAAGGAGCGTGTGCAGTGGCATGATGAGACTTTGTGGTTCGTGCGGCACAAGCGGGATAAGATCGTAAATGAAATTCCTGAGTGGGAGCAATTGCGTGAGCTGGCATCACAGATCAAAGAGCATACGCTCTCGCGCATGGATGAATACTTACAGGAGTTTGAAGCGGCCGCGCTCAGCAATGGCGTCATCGTTCATTGGGCCGCCGATGCAGCAGCGCATAATAAGATCGTGCATGGCATTCTGGCCAAACATGGCGCACAGAAGATCGTGAAGAGCAAGTCCATGCTTACCGAAGAGTGCCACCTCAACGAGTATCTCGAAACGCAGGGTATTGAAGTGGTGGATACTGACCTTGGTGAACGCATCGTACAGCTGAACAAAGAGATGCCCAGCCATATCGTGTTGCCCGCCATTCACATCAAAAAAGAAGAGGTGGGTGAGATATTCCACCAGCATCTTGGCACTGAAAAAGGAGCTTCCGATCCCCTGTACCTGGCGCTTGCTGCACGGGAGCACCTGCGGCAGAAATTCCTTGCCGCGGATATTGCCATTACCGGTGTAAACTTTGCCGTGGCCGAAACCGGCGCTATCGTAGTTTGTACCAATGAAGGTAATGCCGACCTGGGCGCTCACCTCGCCAAAGTACATATTGCCTGCATGGGTATTGAAAAACTGATTCCCCGCACTGAACACCTGAGTGTATTTCTGCGCCTACTGGCGCGGAATGCTACCGGACAAAATATTACTGCTTATTCCAGCCATTTCCGCAAACCTGCTGAAGGTTCGGAGATGCATATCGTCATTGTCGACAATGGCCGTACTACTCAACTGGGGCGTGAAGCTTTCCGCAATTCGCTGAAATGTATCCGCTGTGGTGCGTGCTTAAATACCTGTCCGGTGTACCGGCGCAGTGGCGGGCATAGTTACCACAATGCTACTGCCGGCCCCATCGGTGCTATACTGGCGCCTAACCTCGATATGCGCAAGAACGCCGACCTTCCTTTTGCCTCTACCCTATGTGGTTCCTGTACAGATGTATGTCCGGTCAAGATCGACATTCATAATCAGCTGTACCAGTGGCGCCAAGTATTGACGCAGGAGGGTTATGTGCCGGCTGCGAAAACAGCCAGCATGAAAGTGATGGCTGGTGTGTTGTCGTCTCCAACACGTTATTCTTTTGCCGGCAAATGGGCACGCAAATTCCTGCGCTGGTTCCCGGGGCTGGCTATGAATAAAAGACTAAATCCGTGGGCCAAGCAAAGGGAATTGCCTGAGCCGCCGAAGGAGAGTTTCAGGGAGTGGTATAAGAAGAATGAAGGTCGTGAATCGGCAACCGGCAATCGGCAGTAAAGACACGTTGATATTAATTCTAATTAAGTGGTAGTAAGTAGAACATTATGAGCAGAGAGAAGATATTGGCGGCCGCCAAACAGAATAAACCAGCGCTGGTGCCTTTACCGGAGATGACAGCATTTACTTTTGCTGCCAATGACCTTGTGGCTGCCTTTACTGCTGCCATCAACAAGGCCGGAGGAGCTGTAACGCTATTGAACGGAATGCAAGAACTGGCTCAAAAGATCCAGGAAGTATATCCTGACGCCAAACGCATTGCCAACTTTATACAGGGTGACACCGCCGCCAATAAGGAACTGTTAAAGGAAGTGGCGCTGCTCGATGTAGTGGTATTGAAAGGGCAATTGGGCGTGGCTGAAAATGGGGCCGTATGGCTTACCGATAAAGATTGTGTGGAAAGGGTACTGCCGTTCATTACGCAACATTTAATATTGCTGATCGAAAAGCAAACGCTGGTAGGCAATATGCACCAGGCGTATGGCGTGATGGGAAAGCAAAATCCTGATTATGGGGTGTTTATTGCAGGACCTTCCAAAACAGCTGATATCGAGCAATCGCTGGTGATCGGTGCGCATGGACCGAGGAGTTTGCAGGTGTTTATTGTAGAATAGCTGTGAGCTATGAGCCTCGAGCTGCGAGCTAAATACAGTAGGAACACAACATTATAAATAGAAACACATACTTAAAAGAATATGAAACTAATCCGATTTGGAGAACCTGGGCAGGAGAAGCCTGGTGTATTGCTGGATGGAAAAAGATATGACGCTTCATCTATCACACGCGATTATGATGAAACTTTCTTTACTGAAGATGGTATTGGCAAATTGAAAGCAGCGCTCGATAAAAAGCCTACCCTGCCCGAAGTCGCCGCATCTGTTCGCTGGGCAGCGCCGCAAGCAAGACCTTCCAAGCTCATCTGTATTGGCCTCAACTATGCCGATCATGCGCGTGAAAGTAATATGGAGCCTCCTAAGGAGCCGGTTGTGTTCTTCAAATCTACTACTGCGCTTGTAGGCCCTAATGACGACCTGATCATCCCTAAGAATAGCGTTAAAACTGATTGGGAAGTTGAACTGGCCGTGATCATCGGTAAAAAGGCTTCTTATGTAGAAGAAAAAGACGCAGCCGGTTACATCGCTGGTTATGCGCTGCACAATGACTACAGTGAGCGTGAATTTCAGCTGGAGCGTGGCGGCCAGTGGGTGAAAGGTAAAAGCTGTGACACTTTTGCTCCATTAGGTCCCTGGATCGCTACTGGCGACGAGATCAAAGACCCCAACAATCTGCGTTTATGGTTGTCGGTGAATGGAAAGATGATGCAGGATGGCAATACGAGCAACTTTATCTTCAATGTAAACTTCGTTGTATCCTATCTCAGCCAGTTTATGACCTTGCTTCCGGGCGATATCATTTCAACCGGAACACCTGCCGGCGTGGGCCTGGGACAGAAACCTACTCCTGTCTACATAAAACCGGGTGATGTAATGGAACTCGGCATCGACGGACTCGGCACCAGCAAACAGGTAGCCAAAGCTTATCAACCATAAAATAATTATTGCCGTATGGATCTTCAATTAAAAGATAAGGTCATCATCGTAACTGGTGGCGCCAAAGGTATCGGGGAAGGTATTTCCAAAGTATTGGCTGCAGAAGGCGCTATCCCGGTGATACTGGGACGCAATGAGGAGGACAACCTGAAAACGGTGAGCGAGATCAAAGCTGCCGGTGGTCAGGCTGCGCAAGTAATAGCCGAGCTTACCAAGCCGGAAGCGTGCGAGCAGGCCGTAAAAGCAGTTATCAAACAATTTGGTCGCATTGACGGGCTCGTGAATAATGCCGGTGTGAATGATGGTGTTGGTCTGGAGAATGGCAGCTATGAAGGGTTTATTGCTTCGCTGCACAAGAACCTCGTGCACTATTACCTGATCGCTCATTATGCATTGCCTGAGCTGAAGAAATCGAAGGGCGCTATTGTGAATATCAGTTCTAAAACTGCCGAGACCGGTCAGGGTGGCACGTCGGCTTATGCAGCTTCCAATGGCGGGCGCAATGCGCTGACCCGTGAATGGGCCGTGGAGCTGCTACCTTATGGGATTCGTGTAAATGCCATCATTGTGGCAGAGTGCTGGACACCATTGTATGAAAGATGGATCAGCAGCTTGCCTAACTCCGAAGAAAAGCTGGCAGACATCGTATCTAAAATTCCGTTGGAGCACAGGATGACTACAGCAGAGGAATTAGGCAATACCACTGCCTTTTTGCTTTCGTCTGCATCGAGCCATACCACCGGTCAGTTAATCCATGTGGATGGCGGTTACGTGCATCTTGACAGGGCTATCAGCAAATAATTATCAGCCCTTCACTTTATAATGAAACAGGGTGAACTCTTTGGCAAGTAGTTCACCCTGTTTTATTTTTATCAGTCAGGTTTTGCTATTTGCTTTTTCGTTGTCCCCACCGTTCTGCCTGTGGTTTCCTGAAGAGCTTTCTGTATGCCATAAATGTGAGCACAAGTATCATGCCTCCTGCAACACTCCATTCCAATATAGATTGATCTGTACTTTTTCGATTGGCAGACTTGTTCAACGGCTTGGGTAAATCAGGCAGATCCATGCGTATTTCAGCGATCAGCACTCCATCCACTGAGCGGTCATCATAATAATACATTCTTAAAAAGGAATTGTCAGGCAAATTGTACAGCCCGGCAATGTCTTTGAGGGGAAGAGTCATCATGCTTTCTACTTGTTTATCCGGGAATGAACGGCTAAACAATATTTCTTCGCCATTCCAGATCACAATCTTGCGGTCCGCAGCCCCTGCTATACAATGGCTGTAATTGACCTTAATGGTCTCATTGCTATCGGCCAGCGTAAGCACCAGCGCTTTACGGGTTGATACTACCGGATGGTAGTTGCCCTCAGTAAGCTCAAGCTTATCTCTCAGGTATACCTGAAAATTATCAACCGTATCGGCTTTCACCTGCGGGGCGAGGGTCGTGAGCGTGACAATAAAAATGCTATATAGGGTAACTTGTTTCATGTTTTAAAGGGATGCCATTGGCGGGTAATTTACATAGAAATTGCGCCACAGATGCCCAGCATTAAGGAGTATTTAACCATCCGGCTATAGCAGCATCCTGAAAAGCGAACTATATTTAGGCAAGCGAAAACCCACACGCATATGAAAAAGTTCAGCTTCCTGCTTGTGACAACCTTGTTCTGCCATCTGGCGCTCCTGGCCCAGGTGGATGTAGGCATAAAAACCGGCATCAATATCAATACTATCAAGTACAAAAAGGTGGACCCTGAAATGGCCAGTATTGGGTTTCATGCAGGATTACTGGCAAAAATTCATGTTACCGATGGTTTCTTCGTTCGCCCGGAGGTGCAATATTCCCGCAAAGGATACCGGTTTCCTGCCATCGGGTCTGATGGACAGGGGAATGTACGGTATCACTATTTAGCTGTACCCATATTGGCCGGCATTCCCGTCGGCAGCAAATTCAGCTTTCTTATCGGGCCCGAATTCGGTTACCTGGTGAAAGCCAATTCCAAGTTCTCCACCAGTACGCGCGATGTGACGCAGAATTTCGAGCGTTTCGATTGGGGTCTTGACGTGGGTGGCGCCTGGCAAATCAATTCTTCGCTCGGCCTGGAAGTGCGTTATAATTATGGCTTTTATGGGCTGGTAAAAGGCATGCTCACTGACCAGAATGGCGACTATATCGGCAGCAACCGTGATGGCGCCAACCGGGTGATACAGGCGGGGCTATTTTACATGCTGTGAGGTGCTACATTGGGCTTTTTCGTATCTTGTTTAGATATAAATCGTCCTGATCAACAGGCCTTTTTCCATGTTTGGGAATCAACATGATATTATCTCCATTTTCGGCCAAAGCGCCATGGGACTGAATTTGCCAGCTAGCAAAAACACATTTCCGCGTCCAGCCTGCATTTGAGCCCTGTTGTCTTACTATTCTCTTACTATTGCCTTACTATCACCTTACTATTGTCTTACTATTACCATGCTTCTGATAGGGAGCAACTATGGGGGAGCTATGGGAGGACTACGGGAGGGATATAGGAAGACTATGGGAGGTATATGAGGTACTGCAATGGTAGTAATACAAAAAACTTCCCGTCGGCTGTTCACCTCCGGCCAATCCGGTTGATATATGAGCAGAACCGACTAATTATGCAAACAACTACCCCCTCCTTTTTTAAGAAACATTTGATGCCCGTCCTGCTATTGGGAGCAGGCATCCTCTTACTGGCTTATGGCTGGTTTTTCCGCGGTGCGGCTGATCTGAAAGTAAAGATCAAGCCGGCCACTTACATTATGCCTGCAGCTTATAAAGTGTACGCCAATCCTGAAGTTCTTGGTGGGCGCTACAACCTGTTTAAAGCAGTGATCGAAAACCCCAGTGGCGAAATGGTGCAGGATATGAAGGTGGAATACCGCATTCCCAAATATATCGACGAGTGGACTGAAGCGCCTGCTGCGGCTCACGTGTTGCCCGGGCAAACTGTAGTGGCCATGGGTTATCCTGCCTTTGACCAGAAGATCACGGAGAAGAACTCTCAATCGAAAGAGAAAGCAGAAGTGCGCATTACCTGGGGACCGAAGGGCAACCGCCAGGAAGTGAAGGAGACTTTCTCGTTTACCATGATGGCGGCTGGTGATTTTGCCTATACCGATATGCCTGCCTCAGAGATTGCCAGCTTTGGTGATATGATGCAAAACAATCCGCTCTCCGTATGTTTTATCACTGCCGAAGATCCTGCCGTGCGGTACTACACCGGTAAGATCCAACAAAAGATATTAAAGGGTGAAACGGCCGGCGTGACGCGCACTGCCGAAGAGGGTGTACGTTTCCTCAAAGGTATTTATGAAGCGACGTTACGTTCGGGCATGGTGTATAGCAGCACACAGGCGGTGCCCTCCAGTACAGGTGATGTACAAACCCTCGTGCAACGCATTCGCCTGCCGCGCGAAGTAATCAGCAATAATACTGGTCTTTGTATCGAGCTGAGCTTTTTGTATGCCAGCATCATGCGTAATGCAGGTCTCGACCCCGTGGTGTTCTATATTCCGGGGCATGCTTACCCCGGCTTCAAGCTGAATGGTCAATATTATGCGATCGAGGCTACTTCTATTGGCGGTGCAGGTCTTGGCGGCTCTAAATCGGCCGACGAGGCATTACAGATCGGCATGAAGGAACTGCAAGAGTTTTTCCAACGTATGCAAATGGGTGATGACCGTTATTTCATCGTGGATGTAACAGAGGGACTAACGCAGGGTATCATTCCCATGGAATTGAAAGAGGACGCTTTTACCCGCCAGAAGATCGATGAAGTAGCAGCCAATTGGGAAAATGGTGGTGCACCCGGCAATAATGTGGTGTACGTTCCTTCCAACAATGGCACTGGTGGCGGTGGTGGAAATACCGGTGGCGGAAATGATGGAGGCGGCGGCGGCGGCAATGCCGGCTTTGTACAGTATAGCCGCAATATCTCTTTTGCTTATCCCAGCGGATCGGAAGTATTGAACCGTCCTTATCCACAAGTACCCATGCTCATCACCGTGATGCGAACGCCCAACCAGGCGGCTACTGCCGAAGTGTACGATTTCCAAGGGGCTTCGAATGTAAACCAGGCGCTGGATTACTTGCGTAACCTGATGCAGAATAATGGTATGCAGATGCAATATCAGGCTGCGGGCAGCAGGAATGGCTATACGCTCGTGAATGGCGTCAGTAGCAGCAACGGTCAAAGTTTTCCCTGGATCGGTGGCTTAAGGGCACGTGGCGACCGTGTGGAAGGATTGATCGTGAGTATCAACAATGGTAATCCGCAACTGGCTCAACAAATTCTTGGATCGCTTCGCTAACATTTACTCAACCAACTCAACAGCTCATTTATGAAATACTTATCAGCTTATATATTGTTGCTCGTATGTCTGTTCTTTACCAGCCATGTCATGGCGCGTCAGCAACAGCAGGACCCCACCGGGCTCAACCAGGAGATCGACTATCATATCGATAAACTGGGGGATGCCACACTGGAGTTGCGCATGAAGATGAATGCCATGCAGTGGCAGGGTTTCAAGGCCAGTTCCGTGGCCAGCAATCCCACCATTTTTAAAAGGGATATGGAGCGACAGATGGCTTCTTATATCATCGATGATGTAAAGACCAATCTCAATGAGAGCGATCGCACCTCACTCACCACGCTCAAAGCAAGGAGCCTGGCGCAATACAAAGGCAAAGGGTTGTGGGAAGTAAAGCTCGACATGAAGAACCCGAACGTGACGAAGGTTTCCGACAACTGTTACCTGCTTACCGGGAACCTGATATCCGGTGGCACGCTGATTCACCAATTGCAGAAGCTGTTTCTGCCTGACGGGGCCAGCGACATCAAACAGGACACTGATACTTTTGGCAATGCGATCATTACTTATAAACTGGACGTGGAACCGGCTGCCATCAATTTGTTTGCTATAGCCGGCATCGTGTGTATCATAGCCGGAGCGGCCTTTTTGTTGATACAAATACGCAGATCGCGCAGTTTTGCGCCGCCCGCACGGGCAATCGGGTAAAATAATACAGGGGCAACGCAAGGGTGGGAAGATATATCATAATAATCCTTTATCTTCCGAGTGAAAAGACTGTATTCATTTGGAAATCTCATTCGACCGATCCGGCGCCAATCCTGACGAGTTATTACATAGTGTGTACGCAGCAAACTATCCATGGTTGCTGCAATATGTACAGCAAAATTCGGGCAATGTGGCCGATGCGCAGGATGTTTTCCAGGATAGCGTATATGCTGCCTGGACCAATCTGCGGGAGGGTCGCTTCACCGGCAACAGCACGCAATTCAACGCTTATCTGCGGCAGATCTGCAAACACAAATGGCTCAATCACCTGAAATCGACCAGTCGTACGCGCACCAACTACCAGGATAATCTGGAGGACCTCGAGCAGCCCGGCTTCGATCCGCAGGCTGTGGCAGAACAACTGGAGCAAGGCAGGTTACTGAAAGATTGCTTTGCCCAGCTGGGTGATAAATGCAGGCAGGTTTTGGGACTATTTTATTATAGAAGGAAGTCACTGGCGCAGATAGCCACTGAGATCAACAATACCGAGGATAGTGTGAAAACGATCAAATACCGTTGTATGATGCAACTCAGGAAGTTGTACCTCGAACAAAATAAAGCGAATGGCGGATTATAAGGACCATATTAGCCAGGAAATGTTTGAGCAGATTGAGAGTTACCTGCTTGAGCGCATGGACACTGCTCAACGGCAGGCTTTCGTACAGGCCATGGCCAATGATGCGCAATTGCGTAATGAAGTGGCCTTGCAACGCAAGCTGATGGCTTCGGTGGAAGCTGGCAGTTTTCTTGCGGAGCAGCCAGCTGCTGACGCTGTTACACCTCCTGCTACACCTGCGCGCGTGCGCAGGCTCAACAGGCAATGGTGGTATGCCGCTGCTGCCGTATTGATCATAGCTATTGGGACAACGTGGTGGCTGCGCAAATCTGAAATAAACTCTCAGGACCTGTATACGCAATACTTTCATGCCGATCCCGGGCTGCCCGTAGCCATGAGCAGCACCGACGCTTATTCGTTTTATGATGGCATGGTCAGTTATAAAGAAGGGAAGTATAAAGAGGCTGCTGCTATGTGGACAAAGCTGGGCAATAAAAAAGGGTTTACTGATACACTGCAATATTTCATCGGTGTAGCTCATCTTAATAACAATGCATTACCGGAAGCCAATCAATATCTGCTGCCGGTGGCCAACAATAATACCAGTGTGTGGAAAGACAAAGCGACCTGGTATCTCGCCTTATCCTATCTCAAAGCGGACAATCGTACGGAAGCTGTCCACTGGCTAACCCAATTACCCAATGATGAACGGGCGAAGCAATTGCTGGCTGAACCAGCTTTGCGACAACCCGGTAAATAGCTGTACCATGCGTGGGCTGATCATCCTGCTTTTCTTACTGGCAGCTGCTTCACCGCTGGCTGCTCAATCTGACTACTACCAACGCTCGCGCGATGCTTACAAGGCATTGAAGACCGACAGTGCTGTGTGGTATATACAGCAGGCTATCCGCTATTTCAGCAACAACAAACAAACCGACAGTCTTGCGCTGGCCTATGTGCACAAAGGAGATATGGCCTGGCGTGAACAAGGCACCGCGCAAGGACTCGCCTTCATAGATACTGCTCTTACGCTCACCAAACAACTTCCGCAGTATAGTACTGCTATTGTTGCGGCGCTGGACAAGAAGGGCCAGATACTCGTGAATAATGCGCAGGCGCAGGAAGGAAAGCAATACCTGCTACGAGGACTTGAACACATACCTGCCAATGCTGCGCCCAATGAATTCTATATTGCTTTGTATACCGATATATCCTGGATGTATCTCGAACTGCAGGATTTTGCCAATGGTATACTGTATGGCGAAAAAGCCCAACAAGCTATCGAAAGGTTACAGGGTAAAGACTCGCGCATGCTTATCAGCGTGTACCAAACGTTGATGTACCTGGCGCACGATGCCGGTAATTTTCGTGAAGCGGAACGGTATGGCCTGGAGATGTACCGGCTGGCGGACAAACACCTGCCGGCTGTTCATGCGAATCGCGCTTTGGCGCACAACGACCTTGGCTCCATCTATGAGAGCATGTTGCGTATGGATGAGGCACTACACCACCGCCAGGAGATGGTGCGCATCATTCAACAGGTGTACCTGAAAAACAAGAATCCCAACTTATTGGCGATTGGCTACAACAATATGGGTAGGCTGTATGAAGCAATGGGCGAGATGCAGCTGGCGCATGAGTATTATGATAAAGGCCGACGCCTGCATGAAAAGAATTACGGCGCCGATGGTTATGGCATGCTGCGCCCGCTAAGTCATGTGGCCAATATCAAGCGGGTGATGAAGGATTTCGATGAAGCTGATAGTTTGTTTGCCAGGGCTTACAAGATTGCGCAGCAACAAATACCCAACGATCCCGTTGACCTTGCTTATATAGAAACGCAGTATGGTGATCTTTTTTATGACCGTGGCCAATTTGAAACGGCAGCGCGCTACTATCAGCAAGCGCTGCAACATGAGGCCAAGGCCGGCATCACCAATAGCAGGCGCACACAAAGTAATAAAACTACGCTGGGGCAGGCTTATGCAAAAATGAAACGCCTTCCAGAAGGTTTACCCCTGCTGCAGGAGGGGCTCGACAATTATCGCGGCTGGTACAACAAGGGGAATGTGGTGATCGCGGGTCAGTTTGATAAGATCTGTGAAGCTTATCTCGATGCCAATCAGTTGTCCGAGGCCATGCGTTATTCGGATAGTACTTTCCTGGAGCTGTTGCAGCTCCGCTCCTTCCCTGCCGGTAACTGGCTTCAAAAACTGCCAGTGAGTCATTTTATCCTGCGTTATATACAGCATCGCACGGCGATTGAACAGGCACTGTATAAAAAGGATGGCAATAGTGCCCGGCTAATGAACATCCTACAATTGGCAGATGATTACAGTGCTTACCTGGAAAAAAGCCTGCCGGCCCTGCGAACGCAGGCATCCCTACTGCAACTGGCCTCTAACCATAAATACATTTATAATACAGCCATCGAGGCCTGCTGGGTATTGTATCAACAAGAAAACAAACCGGCTTTGCTGGAAAAGGCTTTTGGTTTCAGCGAGAACAGTAAAGCGTTGTTGCTACGCCTGGCAGCCAATAACCTATTGGTTGATGGCGCACGTGGGTCAAAGGATGTAATGGCTAATAAAGACCTGCAATTGCGCAAACGTATCAGTCAGCTCAATGCGCAATACCTCGATGCCGGCAGCAATAACGACTCTCTGCTTTCGCTGCTTACGGGCACCATGGAATCGTATTACCGTTTCCAGGACAGTTTATTACAATCAGGAAATGCAGCTACGCAGTTGAAGTACCGCGTGAAGCCTTTTTCCATTGATGAGATACGGCAGCAGTTGTTGAATGAAAAGCAAACGTTGTTACAGTATACTGTTACCGACGACTATGTATTCCTGTTTGTACTGAATGCGCGCAACCTCGTTATGAAGCGCCTGCCCCGGAAGACGCTGGAGGATGTGAAGACATTGCAACAATTATATAACCTTCAACCGGCCGCTTTTGTGGCGCCTGCTTACCGGCTGTATGACGCGCTCGTTGCACCAGCTGTGCCGCTGTTGCTGTCGGATAAATTGTTGATCGTACCCGATGCCGATCTGTATTATTTGAATTTCGAGCTGCTGGTATCGGATGCGGCTGTAGCGGCATTCAACAAGTTACCTTACCTCATACAACGTTATAATATTGCTTACCAACTTTCTGCGACGAGCGCCCTGCAATATAAAGCTGCGGGCAGGCAAACAGCAGACAAGGCTTTGTTGCTGACTCCTGTGTTTACGGATGAGATGAAAGCTGCTTACCGCAAGGATATCAAGGATAGCTTGCTGGCCGACCAGCATTATCTGTCGCTGCTGCGCCAGCCTTTTGCGTTGAATGCGGCCCAACAGATAGGACGCTATGTAAGCACTGATCTTTTTACCGGACCTCATGCGATGGAAAGTACTTTCAAGGAGGCGGCCAACCGGTATAATATTCTGCATCTCGGCACACACGCGGAGATCAATAATGGATCGCCGCTGCAGTCGAGGTTCTTCCTGGCCAAACCTCCGGCTGAAGACTCTACCGACAGCGAAGATGGTTATCTGCATGCTTATGAAATATATGGCATGGAATTGCGGGCGGAGCTGGCGGTGCTGACTGCCTGCGAAACAGGCACCGGTGCCTGGAACCAGGGGGAAGGTGTTATTTCCCTGGCCCATAGCTTTATGTATGCCGGCTGTCCCTCGGTGGTCATGAGCCTGTGGAAGATCGATGAAAAGTCAAGTGCAGAGATCATTACGCTGTTTTATAAACACCTGGCCAGCGGTGCGTCCAAAAGCGAGGCGCTACGGGCAGCCAAACTGGAGTACCTGCAAAAAGCGCCTCCGGAGTTAAATCACCCTTATTTCTGGGCCGGCATGACACTTATCGGCGACGATGCGCCTTTGGCCCACTCCTCCTCTACCTGGTTATGGATTGCCATCCCGGTTGCCGCCCTATTGGTCATTGGCGGCCTGATATGGGTCCGCCGCCTGCGTTCCAAAAAAAGTTAACAATTCCTGTTCACCTTCCTGCAAGTTGATTGATATAGGGATATAGACAGCCCTATATTCTAAGATCTGCCGCCTCTATCCTGCATTTCTACTTATTTAACCACCAACTTGTATGAGAAGAATTTTACTCCTCCTCTTACCGGTATTATGTCCGGTATTATTGATGGCGCAGGCCAATTTCAGTACCGCGCTGCCTATTTCCGCAGGATCGGAGCAGACAGGCTCCGTAAGTCCCGCAGCACGCTACGTGTATTACAAAACATTGTTACCGGCCGATGGGACCGTGACTGTTTACCTTGAAGGCACCCATATGGGTGGCGCTAATGGTTCTTTTTCTTTTTATGCTTATGATAAAAGCGGGCGGCAGATCGGATACGATGCTTCCGTTGGCAGCAGCGCGGCGAAGGCAGGTGATCTCGTACGCGACACGGTGCGCATTACCTCCCGGGCTGCCGACAGTATTTACCTGCTGATCTATGAGGGCAGCAGCCGTACTTACAATTATAAATTGAAGTATGCGGTATTGGATCAGAGCGCCAATGACCCGGAACCCAACGGGCACTTCAGTAATGCCACACCGATGGAGCATGACAAAAGTTATGCAGGGCACCTTGGTTACGAAGCAGATAATGTGACGGACCGGTATGATTATTATAAAACATTGTTGCCGGCAGATGGTACTATCAAGGTGTATGCGGAAGGGGTACACACCGGCGGCTACGCGGGTTCTTTTTCATTGTATGTATACGATAAAGCCGGGCGGCAAATCGGCTACAAGGCTAATGCGGGCAGCACATCTACTATCGAGGGGCAAACCGTGCGCGATTCTCTCAGTGTATACTCACGTAGCGTCGATAGTGTTTATATCCTTTTGTACCAGGGCAGCACCCGTTCTTACAGTTACAAAGTAAGTTATACAGTAACTGATCGTAACCCCAATGATCCTGAGCCCAACAATACGTTTGCACAGGCAGGTGCATTCAACATGGGAGAGACCATGCAAGGCCAACTGGGACAGGAAGCCAACAATGTTACCGACCGGTATGATTATTATAAGACCAGTCTGCAGGCCGATGGTACGCTGGTTGTGTATCTTGAGGGTGTGCACACTGGTGGCTATGATGGCTCCTTTTCTTTTTATGCATATGACAAAAGTCAGCGACAGATCGGCTACCTCGCCAGTGTAGGCAATACCACAGCAAAGCCAGGCGACATCGTACGCGATACTGTTCGTATTACTTCGCTGCAGGCAGATACGATATACCTGCTGGTATTCCAGGGCAGTTCCCGCTCCTATAGTTACAAGATGAGTTATGAAATTACTGATCAAAGCACCAACGACCCGGAACTAAATAATACCATGGCGCAGGCGGTGCCGCTCAAAGAGCAGGAAACGGTTTCCGGCCATCTTGGATATGAAGCGGATAATATAACCGACCGTTACGATTATTACAAGACCGCGTTGCCAGCCGATGGCACCATTACTGTATACCTTGAAGGCATGCACACTGGCCGTTATGCAGGTTCTTTTTCTTTTTATGCACTTGATAAAAGCGGAAGGCAGATCGGCTATCTCGCCAATGTGGGTAGCAATGATACTCAATATGGGGGCACTGTGCGTGATACCGTACGCATTACTTCCAGGCAGGCTGATACCGTATACCTATACCTTTACCAAGGTAGCTCCCGCTCTTACAGTTACAAGATGCGGTATGAAATGACTGACAAGAGTGCCAATGATCCGGAGCCTAACAATGTGCGTGCCGATGCGATTCCCATCAACTATAATGCTACGGTACAGGGGCATCTTGGATATGAAGCAGATAATGTGACTGACCGGTATGATTATTATAAGGCCGTGATGCCAGCCGATGGCACCGTTACCGTATATCTCGAAGGCGTACATACAGGCGGCTACAATGGTTCTTTTTCTTTTTATGCGCTGGATAAAAGTGGAAGGCAGATCGGTTACCTCGCCAGTGCAGGCAGTACCTCCACCAAACAAGGCGAAACCGTACGGGACACAGTTCGTATCACTTCCCGTCAGGCAGACACCATATACTTATACGTGTACCAAGGCAGCACCCGATCTTACAGTTACAAGATGCGGTATGAAGTGCTGGACCAAAGTGACAATGACCGAGAGCCTAATGGTGAGTTTGTGCAGGCGCTGGCATTGGATCACCACACAACAGCAAGCGGCCACCTTGGTTACGAAGCAGATAACGTGACCGATCGTTATGATTATTACAAGACGCTGCTGCCTGCTGATGGCACCGTTACTGTATACCTTGAAGGGGTACATACAGGTGGCGCCAATGGTTCTTTTTCTTTCTATGCGTATGATAAGAGCAGGCGGCAGATCAGTTACCTGGCAGCTGTTGGGAGCAACACCGCCAAGCAAGGCGATATCGTACGCGATACCGTGCTGATACCATCGCGCGCTGCTGACAGTATTTACCTACTTGTGTACCAGGGCAGCAGCCGGTCTTATAGTTATAAGTTACGTTATGAGATGCCGGGAGCGCTCACTGGCGACAGGGAGCCTAATAATACTTTTGAAGAAGCATTATCAATCAAGCACAGCGATACTGCCAAAGGGTTATTAGGATACAACAGTGCTGCCGGTGTAGACCGCTATGATTATTACAAAATAGCCGTGCCCGCTAAAAGCTCCGTGAAGGTGTATATAGAGGGTGTGCATACGGGGGGCTCAGATGGTTCTTTTGGATTATGGGCCTATGACAGGAACCGCCGTCAACTGACAGCTAAAAGTGCTGTTGGTGCGTCAGTAGCCGTGGGTGGCATTGTGCGCGACACCATCGAAGTGAATTGTAACAGCACCGACAGTCTTTACATAAGCCTGTATCAGGGCAGCAGCCGGTCATTTACTTATAGTGTACGTTTCGAAGTGTACGACAACCGTCCTATCGCAGCGTTCAGTTATACGAGAACGGGTAACGAGTTTGGGTTTATGAATGAAAGCAGGAACAGCAACAAGCTGCTGTGGAAGTTCAACAACCAGACCAGCACGGTGACGCATCCTTTGCAACAGCTGAAGCCCGGTTTTTATGACATACAACTGATCGCCACCAATGCAACCTGCAACTTCAGCGATACGGCTAAGAAGTCGCTTACCATTTCCGGCATCGAATCTTTCACCCCAACAGAAAGCGGTGCAGGCGGGGATCTCAGCATGACCATCTTCGGTGGCGGGCTGGATGCCAATACTACCGTGACCCTGAAGAATGGCAGTGAAACATTGAACACCATCGAGAAGTATACGAACCCCAAGGGCAACCAACTGGGTATTTTATTCGATCTGCATTTTGCCAAACCAGGCGAATATGACCTTGAAGTCAAGTTTCCCAACGAAGCGGCCATAGTGTATACCAAAGCGTTTAAGATCAGCGCCATGATCTATCCAGAAACCTGGTCGGAGGTAACAGGCCCCGGCATTTTCAGGACTGGCCGCACCAGCAACTTCAATCTCGTGGTAGGTAACCGGGGCAACACAGTGGCGCGTGGCGTGATTGTAGCGATGATATGGCCTAAATCGGCGCAGATAGAATGGCTTGGTAAAGAATACCGGCCCGACCCTAACGGTTTTGCATCTGTAACGCTGGATGATGGCGAAGTAGTGAAGACACCTAACAGCAAGCTGAGCTGGGTATATGACATCAACACTACTACGCCTATCGATACCTTCCTGATGGAGCCTTATAATGGTTATGTACGTTATTTCACCGTACCGGTTGTTCCGCCAGGCTCCACTATTGAGCTACCCTTCCGTATGAAATCGGACAGTTCCGCCCACCATAAGTTCTACACATATACTGTAAAGCCCAACCAGTTTGGCTCCTGTGAAACGTTCAACATACAAACGGTGTTCACCAGTCCACAGGCAGTAGAGCTGGCGATCAATACGCTGGACATTGCTGTGGATGAGCTAAAGGTGCCCCCGGCTACCAAGATACCGGCACAGGTGGCCGTGAAAACGCTGAAGGTGACGCAAAAACATATCGATGTTGGCAGCAAGGTAGCAGCGCACCGTTTCTGGGCCTGGTATTATGGCGCCGACGACCTTACTGAAAGTGAGTACAGCGACTATTATAAGCAGGGCCTGGAAGCTGATGAATTTGCCCAGCAGCAGTTGGCAGAGATCGCTTTCGATCAGGCAATCGATATCGGCGCAGGTGCTTTGATCAAAAAGAGATCGACAGACATCACCGAGAAGCTACATGCCAGCAACCAGGCTGCGCTGAATCATAAAACCAAATTTGATGAATTGGCAGTAAGACCGAAAAAATACCAAAGCAAGGCACAACGGAAGAACCGCATTCGCATGAAAGATGAGGAAGCACGCCTGTGGGAGGAAGCTTTTAAAAGCGGACAAATGAGTATCGATGACCTGCGCAAACTGGAGTTCCTGGAAGCCGGGCTGAAAGGCGCCAAGCATCTTAAGAATGGCGTACAGGAAATTGAACTACTCATCAAATACATTGAAGAGAACTGTCCCGAACATAAGGAGCAGGCAGATAAATTAAGGGAGTTGCTGGACAAAGAAGAGGATATCACTGACCCTCGCGAGAAAGATTCAGAAACGCGTACTTCTTATGACCCTAATGCGATCTATGGCCCCAATGGTTTTAAGGCAGCGCGCTATATCAACTCAAACGACAGGCAGCCATTCCTGATCACCTTCGAGAATGTGGACACTGCCAAAGCGGATGCACAGATCGTGCGGATCATCGATACCATCGATCGTACCAAGTTTGATCTGTCTTCCTTTGAGTTTGGCTCTGTAACAGTCGGCAAACATCAGTTCACGGTACCTAAAGGCCGGAAGCAGTTCATGATTGAAAAAAGCCTGTTGCCTCATATCAACATGAAGGTGCGTATCAATGCATCGCTGGACACAACAACAGGCATCGTGTTCTGGCTATTTACTGCTATCGATCCGCAAACCGGCGACCTGCCCGACTTCGACGGCTTCCTGCCTCCGAATACAGATGCTCCTTCCGGTGAGGGTAGTGTATCCTACACCATCGCACCAAAGAAGGGCCTGGCGGATGGTACACAGCTCCGTTCCCGCGCTTCCATCGTGTTCGACACCAACGAACCTATTCTTACCAATACATGGCAGAACACGATCGACGCGGTAAAACCGGTGAGTCATATCAGTGCCAAAATCTATGAGGATACCCTGGTAGTGTTGGAGTACAGTGCTTACGATGCCGGATCGGGCGTGGATTATTATAATGTGTATGTATCTACTGATAATGGTCCCTGGGCCAATGTGCCGGGTGGTAATGCTACCAAGGTGATGCTTCAGGGTGAAGCCGGCAAGTCTTACCGTTTCTATGTGGAAGCGCAGGACAAGGCTGGTAACAGGGATAAGAAGAATGCTCTTGGTGAAGCAGTCGTGAAATTGCCTGAAGGTGCGGGCAGACAGCCTGGCTCACTTACCATATATCCCGTGCCAACCAACGGCCTGGTAAATATGGAATTGCTGGTAGAACAGGAACAACAGGTAACTATTACTGTTCACTCTGCTGCCGGTCAGCAAATGAGCGTGCTGTATAATGGTAAAGCAAATGGTTTGCTGAAAGTAAGCAGACAACTCGCTCACCTACCCAATGGTCTTTACTTCGTAACAGCTAAGGGTAGCAATGGATTGAAAGTGACGAAGAAGTTGGTAATCGCTAAATAACGTAATCCGGGTGAGCCGCACTCCCGCAGAGCGGGACAAGTTTTGAGGGCGACCCACCCAGATTTACCTGGTATTACTCAATCCCGTTTATATCAGGGTTCTCTGGTGGGTCGTTCTGCTGAACGGCTCACCTTTCTGAAAGCTCTAATCCGTAGTCTGCATAATAAACACGGTGGTTTACGTTCGGAGGTGGGTCGCTCTTTGGGGCTGGCTCACCTTCTTTTTGGTTTTCCACCAAAACCACAGGCCCACAGCTATCATAAATACTTGCATCAAAGCCCAGAACATAGTGCTGATGTCGCGGGTGAGTTTGCCGCCCCAGTCCATGAAATGGTGTTTATGAAAGAGAGCAAAGCTGTACCCTTCTGCGAGGTCTTTATCGTTTACTACTGTAGCCAGTTGACCCGTACCCGTTTCCACATAGTATCTCTCCTTACTGTTCTCTGCATAGCCTACTTTCCAAACCGGCAAACGCTTATTTACAAAGCCGTATTCATCCACAAATTTGGTGATGACCGTTGTGTTGAGAATTTTATCAGCTTGTCGCCCGCTGAACAGGGAGCCCAGGTAACGTGCGTATTGTTCTTCGCCACCTGCAAGCAACTTATAATCGGTTGCTGATATGTACAATGTATTGGGAGGTGGCACGCTCATGTTCTTCATCAGGTCCTTACTACCCGCAGGGGTTGATTTCGCTGTCGAGGGTTTAGCGCTTTTATGAAACACCTGCCAGTATTCACCGCTATTCATTTTCACCAATGAGATATTCGTGATCATTTTATCTTCGCCGGCTGCTGCATATATTTTTTGCCAGTCGGGCGCAGCCTGTTCTGTAGCAAAACGATTATCGGCTGCAGTAATAGCGCGGGTATCTGTATTTAGTTTTTCAAATGCATGAAAGGCACCACTGAATGTAAATAGCAGGGTAAATAAAGAAGCGGTGAGTGAAGTGTAGCGGTGTATGCGGCGGGCACGAACTGTAGAGTTGCCGTTTGCCTTCTTTGTCTTCGTGGTGAAGAACATGTACAGACCCATGATTGTGGTGAACATCGCCATTAGCATGATCAGTATCTCTACAACATGCTTTCCTTTCCCCATGAAGTCCAACCATCCCAGAGTATGAAACCAGGAAAAGAAGGTATCGAAAGCAGCACGCCGGTCGTCTACTGCAAAAGCAAACCGGTCCTGCGCGGTCTCTACATAAATACGAATGCCGTCTGCCCGGTCAAAACTTACTTTGTAAGCAGGCAGGTAACGGTTCACATATTTGTATTCGCTATCGAATTGTTCGACGAGGTCTACTGTAGTAACTTTTACCCCCTTGGTGACATTCATGATCGTGAACATCGTGTTGGTACAACAATCATGATCACCGCTCAATGCTTCTGCCGCGGGAGTCGTACTGCCATCGGGCAAGGGTTCGGGCTTAAGTGATGCGAGCATCTTACTGGCCTTCGCATCTGCCGCAGCCTGTTCGTCTCCTTCGAGGAATTGTTTGGCCAGGTAGCGGGCATATAGTTCGTCACCATCGGGCAGCAACTTTCCTCTATCCGTGCTGTAATATTTCAACACAGGATTGCACGGCAGTTTCACCTGGTAAAACCAGTTGCCATTAATGGCTACCAACCTGAAGCGGCTGAATGAATCCACCTTATTCTTTTGCAGTGCCTGCGCCAGGGATACTTTAATCTTTGCTGTGTCAATGACAGGCGCTGTCAACTTTTGCGTAGCTACCTGCGGGCGGATGTTGGTCATCAGCGGATGCATGAATCCACTGACAGCCCACAGTAGTACGGGGAGAGCTATGATAAGGCTCACTATACGGTGCGACCGGTACATGTTCCGGCGGATATATTTTCGGAGGGTCATGGGTTATTTTTTGAAGAGGTGACCAAAATCGTAAGACAGTCCTACGTTGAAGTTGCGAGGCTCGGCCGGATTATAACTATAGCCGAAGCTGCTTTTGCTGGCAGTATAGGCATAGTAACTATCGCCCAGGTTGATGGTGTTTACCCATACTTCCACTGCTTTCCATTGGTAACCTACACGCAAATGCACCACGTTGAAACCAGGATATTTAACTGTATTCACCGGATCGAGCCAGTAGCTGCCTACGTGCTGCCACTCCACTCCTACTCTTAAGCCTTTTACAAAAGAAGGACGGTACCACAGTTCTGTATTGTAAATCCAATTGGGGGCACCGTTCATTTCGTTGCCATCATATTTTACGCCTTTCTCGTTGAAGTTGGTGAACTCATGGCGACTGTAAGCACCACTAAAACGAAAGGTCACGTCTTTAACAGGTATAGCATTCACGCCCAGCTCTATGCCTTTATGCAGGGTTTTGCCTGCATTGCGATTTTCTGTAGAGCCATCATCCAGTTTTACAGAAACTACTTCATTTGTTCCTTCGAGATAATACAGGCTTACATCAGCGCTCAATTTACCTTTCAGGAGGGTGAGCCATCCACCAGCTTCGTAATTGTAAAAAGTAGATGACTTCAGGTCGGGCACTTTTACGCCGCGGTACATTTCTGTGACTTGTGGCGGCACAAAGCCCTGGCTGTAGTTGGCATAGATGCCGGCTGTGCGGCTGAAGTTGTAGGTGAATCCTACTTTCGGGCTTAAGGCACTGAAATGATTGGTGGTATCGGGCGAGCCACTAAAAGCGGAAGGCTTTAAATGGTTGTCGAACTTGTATCGAAAAAGATCATAACGTAAAGAAGCTACTACCCGTAGTTTTTCTACCGGCGACAATTCGACATTCACAAATGCCGCATAGTTGTTGATGTTGTTACTATAATGCGTGAGCACACTGTCCTTTGGCTCATAGCTGAGGTATTTGCCACTGACAGAGTCCTTCTTTATACGGATATAATCTGCTCGGTATGTAGAAGGGCTGATGTCAGCGCTTACGCCGCCAACGATAGCTGCCTCTTTCCAGGCAAACTGTTGTTTGTGTTGGGCTATGAGTACATAGCTATTGAATGAGGCTGCATTGATCTCTCCATGTGCCAGGTCTTTCTTCCCCACCCAACTGTTGCCCTGGCGACGGTAATCGTCTTTTACGGAGTAAGAGGGATTTTGCCCGATCGTGTTATCGCGGTACAGGAACGACACACTGCTCCTGCTGTTGTCGTTCCAGGTGTGTTGGAGTGTGGAACGGTAGCGCAGGGCATCTACTGAACGGTAGGTAAAGGTTTGCGGATTGAGGAATGATTTATTGGCAAATTTGGTACTGTCGATGCCACCGGGCATATCGCTGTAGTAATCCATCCAGGTGATGGTATTCGTCAACAGGGTCTTATCACTAAAGCGGTAATCGACACGCGCGCTGATAATGCCTTTATGAAAATCGCTGTACTCGATATAGCTGTTTCGTTTATCGGCATAATAGCCGTTCACGCTTACGCCCCACTTGCCACTGGTGAAGCCAGTTTGTATCTCGGCTCTTTTATAACCTATATCATTGCCTTGTACAGACAGCTTAAGAGAAGGCAGAGCCGTAGGCGCCAAGGTAATGAAATTCACTACGCCTCCAATGGCTTCGCTGCCATAGAGGGAAGAAGAAGGGCCTTTGATGACTTCGATATTTCGCACGGCAGCCATATTCATTTCAAGCAAAGCATTGTGGTTGAACAAGCCGGTTGTGCGGATGGGAATCCCATCTTCGAGGTAGAGGAACAGACTCTTGGTAGTCATGGGCTGGCGAATGCTCATGGAGTGTTGCTCGTTGCCCAGGTTTACCATGTATACGCCACTTACTTTATTCAGTACCTGGTCTGCCGTGATGGGCCTGGTATCCTGTATGGTTTTAGCCGTCAGCGTATTGATGGCGATGGGCGCCTGTGAACGCCGGGCCACATCTCTGTTGGCAGTGATCACCACTTCCTGCATGGTGCTGTTGTTGACCTGCAAGGTGATGATCAATTCAGTTTGTGATCGATCGACTTGCAGGTTAACGGGTTGATAGCCGACAGAAGTGACTGTGAGTTGTTGTTGACCATCGGGCAGTTGTAATTCAAACTCGCCATTATTATTTGTAAAAGCACCCAGTTTAGCTGCCTTGATCTGTACAGCGGCATGTGCAATGGGTTCTTTGGTAATGCCGTCAATTACTTTTCCGCGGCACTTGCCTGATTGGGCTACTGCCTGTTGTATAAATAATACGCTGCAAAGCGTGATAAGGTATTTAATAACACTTTTCATTATCGTCCGGTTTTGGCATGAAGTATTTGCCACCTTTGCCATCGCAAAAGTGCATGGAACAACGGGCCACTTCAACAGGAGGGTGTATGAAGTGGAAAAATCTAAGGATGAATCGAAGTCAGATTGCTCTACGTCACCCACTTTGCTCACCGGTAAGCAAGGAGATAACGTACATGCAGGTTACACTACGGGATTATTACGCTCGTGGAGGATGAAAAATGGCAGCAACGTCTTGTTGGATGATATGTGCTGCATAAGCGGGGAAACGAGTGGATATTTCTATAGATAGTTCAAGATGTGCTTCTTCTGCAACTTCGTTGAACAGGAATACTTCGAATTTTTCTTTACCGCCATTCATGGGAGTGCTCTCCTGCTTGTCCTGGGCGGTCATTTGCTTGCGCAGGTAACATTTACCGTGACAATCGGAGTTGGGCTTTGCTCGGTTCTCACACAAGGTAGCGGCAATGGTACGCTGGTTGATGGCAAAGCTCACCACCAGCCAGCATTTGCTGAAGGTTTGTGCCATTACGATCACCAGCAATAATATGGCGCCTGCCTGCTTCAATTGTGAAATTTGTGCAAAAGTAAGGCGCGAAGGTTGAAATAAGAACAACCAATACCGGGGATTTTTTTGAGTACAGCATCATGCATTCTGTGTCTTGAACTACTGACTACCAACGACGTTAAACCAAAGTGGCCTATTCCAGGACTTGGTGTTATTAACTTCCTGCTCTATATTGAGGACTTAACGATCATTACATTATTAAACACATAAGCCGTGTTCTCCTTTTTTAAGCGTAAAAAGCCATTATTACCGGTTCCCGAATGGGCTTCCTTCTTTAGCCAGGAAGAATATAACAGATTCATATCTCACCTCGAGGGCTATTTAAAGGGAAAGGACGTAGAACGTGATTATGAAGAAGCTGCTTTTGCTATTGAGAATGAATACAAGGAAAAAACTAGTCATGGTTTAAATAACATTGCTCAACAATGTAAACAGGCTCCTGCCAATGAATGGAAGAAACTGATCACTACACACTTTGACTCTTTCAAGCAGATTGATAAGTTCGGCCGTGAGTTTGAAGCTCATGCACACGATTTTAATTATGTGAGCCCGTTTCTTGGGGTAAGGCTCTACAACAAGGAATATATCAGTAGTATAGGCGATGACATTGTTATTACAAGAAATATAATGGATGGCATTATCGCCATGCTGGTCTTCGATTTTCCGCATAGTGTGTCAAATGTAAAGCCTGAACAGAGTGTCCTTTGGAACAAATCGGAGGATGAGCTTTTCGAGATAGGCATTTCAAATATAAGGTCCAATTATAAAACTGAAATATCCAGTCATCGATTGGAAGGATTTGATATTTTCATGACTGAGGGGGATCATTTCTTTGTGCCCAATATTTTACTGGAATTACAACAACATCCATCGCTCACAGGGACATACGGGTCGCTGATAAGTATTCCACACAGGCATTGTGCTCTATTCTATCCTATTGAAGATATGCAGGTTGCCAAGGCGGTCAATCATTTTATCCCGCTCACCAATTATATGTATGAACAAGGGCCGGGCTCCATCAGCCCGAAACTATACTGGTATTATCAGAACTCTTTTCAATTATTGCCTTATGAACTGACTGACCGTTCATTAAAACTAATGCCACCAGATGACTTTGTATCCATGCTGAACCTACTGGAATAATCAATCGCTTAGCTTACTTCATTTACCTGGTAATGTTTGCGGTGGGCCATCGGTGTTTTACCAGTGATTGCCTTGAAGTGGCGATTGAAGTTGGAGAAGTTGTTGAAGCCGCTCTCGTAACATACTTCTGCAATGCTTTTCTGGGTTTCGGCCAGCAGCTTACAGGCATGCCCTATCCGCACTTCCATGAGGAACTGGGAGAAAGTCTTTTTAATACGAGACTTGAAGTAGCGGCAAAACGAGTTGGGACTAATGTGTGCCACTTTAGCGATCTGCTCCAGCGTGATCTCGCGGGAGAAGTTCTTCATAATATGCTGGTATATATTGTTCATGCGATCGGCTTCCATTTCGTTGTACTGGAAATCCAATCCTTTACTACACACTGTTTTGGTTTGCCGTGAGCCGGCGATTGCATGCAGTATCTGCATCAGTAAAATAAGGCGTTCGCCTTTACGGGCCGTTACCAATTGCTGCATATATCCGGCTACCGCTATCCTCGTCTGGTTTTTGATACGCACAGCCTGCTGGGCCTTATCGAATAATCTCAATACGTCTTTGTTCTCCGGTAATTTAAAGAAGTCTGCGCCCAGACATTCCGGCGTAAAATGTACCACGATCGCTTCTACCTGTAATGTGGAGTTCTTACGCAGGTATTTTTCATCGCTCCTGAACCAGTGGGGCAAGTTGGAACCCAACAGAATCATATCATTGGCCTTGAAGTGGTGGATATGGTCACCAATGAATTGTCGGCCATAGCCTTTTATAAAATGTACCAGTTCCAGTTCGGGATGATAATGCCAGTGATTGTAAAAATGCGGCAATATAGCATGGCGCACACTAAAGGAATGTTCTGCTTCCAGGTGAATCTTCATTAAATGCGCCTTCATGCTAAATCGATTTTAATACTTTCATGGTATAAAATATACACTAAGGTATGGTTCTGATGGTAAGATAGTACAAAAAATAGGTAATAGCGTGGTAAGTAGTTTTAGTAAATGCTTATACTTTTGTCTTCACGATCAAGTTACAGGCCTCTATGATTGCGGCCAATGAGCAGGGCTCCTATGTGTATCGCAAACACTTTGCCTGCTTTTTGCTTTTCTTTATCAATCCCAATAGTCCATTGGTTATTATCTATTTGACTCATTGAAATAATATGGGCCAGGAAATCTATTGCTTACTATTCACCGGAAAAACAAAAACACATGTCAAGTCGTATCATCATGGCGCTCAACCAGGCAGGCATTAAGGACATCGACCTGGTAGGCGGAAAAAATGCTTCTCTCGGAGAAATGCTGCAGCATCTTACTCCACTGGGTGTAAAGATCCCTCAGGGTTTTATCATCACCGTAGCTGGCTACACCAAGTTTATCCGCTTCAACAAGCTGGAAGAGCGGATACAGCAGATCATGGAGTCTATCAAGGTGGATGATATTACTTCTCTGCAACAAGGCGGCGCAGCTATCAGGCAGCTTATTACCCGTAGTCCATTTCCTCCTGAAATGATCGACCAGATCAGTGATGCGTATGATGAATTGTCTGAGCAGTACAAACAGGTCATTACCGATGTAGCGGTGCGTTCGTCTGCGACAGCCGAAGACCTGCCCGACGCTTCTTTTGCCGGACAACAGGACACTTACCTCAATGTGAAAGGCATTGATCAGTTGCTGGACTCCGTAAAGCGTTGTTTTGCCTCTCTCTTTACGGACAGGGCCATCAGCTACCGGCAAAGTTTTGGATATGACCATTTTAAGATTGGTTTATCGGTATGTGTGCAGAAAATGGTGCGGTCTGACCTTGGGGCTTCCGGCGTAGCTTTCTCATTAGATACTGAAAGTGGATTCAAAGATGCCATCGTAATCAATGGTGCTTTTGGACTGGGAGAGCTCGTCGTGCAGGGCACCGTGTCGCCAGATGAGTTCATTGTATTTAAGCCTGCTTTGCAAAAAGGGTTTCAGTCTATCATTGAAAAGAAGCTGGGCACCAAAGACAAAAAGATGGTCTATGGTGATGAACCTGGAGAGCGGGTGGCCGTTGTAAACACCAGCCCGTACGAAAAGAATAACTTCTGTATTCCGGACCATATCGTATTGCTGCTCAGCAAATGGGTCATGGACATTGAAAAATATTATTCCACGCTTCACCAACGTTGGTGCCCCATGGATGTGGAATGGGCTGTTGATGGTCTATCAAAGGAGTTGTACATCGTACAGGCCCGTCCTGAAACGATCCACTCCCGTAAGCGGGCAGGTACTTTTACTGAATACAGCATACAGGATGCAGACAGGGCAGAAAAAATACTCGCCAAGGGTATTGCTGTAGGTGATAAAATTGCCAGTGGCAAAGTGAGGATATTGGACTCCATGGATACACAAAATCTACATGCACTTCAATTTGAGCAAGGCGATGTGCTGGTAACTGATATGACTGACCCCGACTGGGAGCCCATCATGAAAAAGGCAGCGGCTATCATTACCAATAAAGGAGGGCGCACCTGTCACGCCGCTATTGTGGCGCGCGAAATGGGCGTGCCTGCTATTGTTGGTTGTGGGAATGCTACACAGCTATTACAGGAAGGACAGCTTGTTACTGCTTCCTGTGCTGAAGGTGAAACAGGATTAATCTATGCAGGTATTATTCCTTTCGAGACCGTATCGTTTGACCAAAGCGATTTTCCGGAGGTAGAGACGCCTGTATTGCTCAATGTAGCTTCCCCTGACATGGCTTTTCGTTTTGCCAGTCTTCCCAGCAAAGGTGTAGGGTTGGCGCGGGAGGAGTTCATTATCAACAATTATATTAAGGTTCACCCCCTGGCGTTGTTGCATCATCGCCGACTGAACGATGCCAAGCTCACAGCTGCCATAGAAGATATTACGCGGGGCTACAAGGATGAAGAAGATTTCTTTGTGCAGAAGTTATCGCAGGGTATCTCTAAAATAGCTTCTGCATTCTATCCTAACAAAGTGCTGGTACGTTTTTCAGACTTCAAGAGTAATGAGTATTACAACCTGCTGGGTGGCTGTCATTTTGAGCCGTCTGAAGAGAATCCCATGATCGGCTGGCGGGGTGCATCCCGGTATTACTCTCCTCAATACAAAGAAGCATTCTTATTGGAATGCAGGGCTATCAAGCATGCCCGTGAAAAGATGGGGCTGAAGAATATTGTCGTAATGATCCCATTCTGCCGTACCGTAACAGAGCTGAACCAAGTATATGATGCCATGAAGGAAGGTGGACTGGAGCGTGGTGTAGATGGTTTGCAAGTGACGCTCATGGCCGAGTTGCCTTCGAACATCATCATGGCAAGGGAGTTTGCCCGTCATGTGGATGGATTCTCGATCGGCTCCAACGACCTTACACAGCTCGTGCTGGGCCTCGATCGTGACTCTTCATTGGTGGCTCATATTTATGACGAGCGCAATGAGGCTGTCAAGTCTATGATCAGGATGCTTATTCATGCGGCCAGGGAGGCTAATATCCCTGTAGGTATTTGCGGGCAGGGACCTTCCGATTTCCCGGACTTTGCACAGTTCCTGGTGGAGATGGGTATTGATTCGATCTCTGTTACGCCAGATTCTTATTACAAGACAGTGAAAGCTATTTATCATATAGAACAGCAGTTAAAAGTATTAATAGCTTAGTTTAGTTACGGAGAAACCAAAATAAGGAGTGAGTGGAGAGACCTTAAGCAGTCCCGCCCAAGGAGGGCGGGACTCACTATTGGGCTAAAGCCCAAGAAGGTGCACAATCTTTTAACCCGGCCCTAAAGGGCCGGGCAATTCGGTACACGGCCAGAGCGCTTGCTTCGATAGCAGATTTCTCACTTCGCTATCGCTCCGTTCGAAATGACAAAAAAGGGAGGGTTCCGTTCGAAATGAGCTATTATTCGTTCAAGTTAAAATAGCTGATAGAATCGCCAGTAAAAGTTATTGACTTACCACCCGGATCGGATAGATTGCAACTTCTAAATAGTTTGCATGTACCGGTTTATTGCTTTGTTGTTTGTTCATTGTGCTTTCCTGTTCGCCTGCCTGGCACAGGAAACGGCGTCTCTCCCCTATGACAATTTTATCAATGTAAGGAATGGGTTAAAGAATAGTTACGCAACCATCACCCAACGTCAGCAGCTCACCGTTGCTTACCTTGGTGGTTCTATTACGCACAACCCGGGCTGGAGGAATAAAGTAGATTCTTTCCTGCGGCAAAGCTATCCGACCTGTCGTTTCCGCTCCATCAGCGCGGGTATACCTTCACTTGGCAGCCTGCCGCATGTGTTCCGTCTGCAACAGGATGTATTGGATTCCGGAAAAATCGATCTATTGTTTCTTGAAACGGCGGTGAACGACCGGGTAAACGGCACGGACAGTATTACGCAGGTGCGTACGCTGGATGGCATTGTACGTCATGCACTGCGTTCCAATCCCAGCATGAACATTATTATCATGTCGTTTGCCGATCCTGATAAAACTAAAGATTACGACAATAACCATACTCCGGCAGAGATCGTGAATCATGAAATGGTGGCTGCTCAGTATGCGCTTCCTTCTATCAACCTCGCTAAAGAGGTGCATGACCGGATGCGACATGGTGAGTTTTCGTGGGAGAAAGATTTTAAAGACCTACATCCCTCTCCTTTTGGTCAGCAATTGTATTTTGCCAGTATCAAGGAGTTGCTGCAACGTTGTTTTGCCCAGGCAGCACAGGATTCGATCGCAAAGCAAAGACACGCGCTGCCCAATGCGCTGGATCTTTATGTTATAGAGAAAGGAAGATATTATCCTATTAAGCATGCCCGTACTGACAGCAATTGGCAACTAAATCCCAGCTGGACACCTACTGATGGTCTTAAGACCCGGCCTGGTTTTGTGAACCGCCCTATGCTGGAGGCTACTGTACCCGGAGCCACGCTTAATTTGTCGTTTAAAGGCTCTGCCATTGGCATGGCTATCGTGTCGGGCAGCGATGCCGGGGTTGTTTCTTATTCTATCGACAATGGACCGTTTAAAGAGATCGACCTCTTTACTCAATGGAGCCGATCGCTTCACTTACCCTGGTATATATTATTCAGTAGTGAGCTAACCGAAGGAAAGCATCAATTACAACTAAAAATAGCTGATAAGAAGAATGAAAAAAGCAATGGGCATGCCTGCCGCATTGTGCACTTTCTAACTAACGACGGTCGCAAATAAAAACCGGGAAAAGAAGGTAAACTTACCTTCCCTCCCGGGTGTGGTTGTTGGCTCTCCAACCAACATTAGCACCTCCTCACAGATGCTGACAAACACTTAGAATAACAAAAGGGGAATTGAATGAATCTTGTAGTATGACTGCCTATGGACGGAAACAGATACGTCCTCGTCTTCAGATATTGATTTAAGCGGTAAGCTATGATTGAATCCGGAACATGCTCGTATTCGCGGATAGTTCTTATAGAATAATTGGGTATCTGCTTCTTTGCCATAGACGGGCACAAAAATAACGTAGACATATTGTGCAGGGCTTGCACTTTCTACTTCTTGTATGGCACTTTTTACCGATGACCTTTTTCGGGTATTCGAAAAAGATTATCAGGTGTCTATAAGCGGTATGATTAGTTTTATTACTGGCGCTGACGACTTGTATATGGGCCAACCACTTTCGTAACGGGCATATCTTCCCGGCTATCGTCCAGCGTAATTACATAATAGCTTTTACCGCCGGGTAATACACGTACTACAATATGCCCCTGCTGGCTGGCGTAAGCTCTGTCGATCAATGGTCCGATAACCAGTTTGGTGGGCTCCATCATGTTGGTGGCGAAGAGATCGCGCTTTGCTGTGTATAGGTATGGAGAGGTGACGCGGATAAGTACTTCATGGCCCGGGTGATCGGCCGTCCATACCTGCTGTACCCATACTTGTGGCTGAAAGGTTCTGATCTGGAATTCGTTGACCGCATCACGGTTGCCGTGGTGATCCATCGTAGCTACTTCCACCTGTCCGACAGCTTTTGCTACCGGTGTTTCCACATCACGCCAGGCAGCATCGCCTAAGAACACATTGCCTCCGCAATCGCCACCTGTATAATAAACAAAGGGGCCATAGTTTATCGTGAGCACATTGCTCAGGCTGTTCTCATCCGGCCATGTTTTACTATTGGCGGGATCAACGGCTGGGAAGTGTTGTATTACTGTGCTGTCTTTTCCTGTCCATATCCAGCCATTCGATTTTACATTCTGTACATAACAGCCGGGGAACTGTGCAGGCTTGTACTGCATGGCTATTTGTGTTCGGGAACCGGCTTTCAGTGATTGGACCTGCATGCCATGCTGCCGCTTTTCGGTTTGCATGTACTGTTGTAGGTTTTGCCATGTCTTTATAAAATGGGTTTCGCCTCCTGCATACCGTGCCAACAATGTTGACATTGGTACCGGATAAGTAGTGTCGCGTATCAGCAGGTTACGTACAGGCACCATGCCGCCCACGCCTGTGATGCCTGTCAATGCATAGCTTTTATCTGCCGACAGTGGCGCTGCCGGGTACCAGCTTCCAAAGTGATCGTCGTGAAAGTGGGATATCACTGCATAATCGATCGTGGCCTTCCTGATGGCTGGTGCTACCTGTTGAATGTAGCGAGCAATCCACTCATAGGGTTGCCGGCTTTCATTTGGACGTAATACCGTATTGCGTTTGGAAGTTGTTCTTGGATTCGTAGGGTCCATTTCACCTGCATCAAACAAGATCGTAGTGCCATCGGGCAAAATATAATAGGAAGCATTGCCTCTACCCGTGTTGATGTGATGCAGATCGAGGTAGCCTTCTTTCCAGGCCGGCAGTGGTTTGCCGGGTATGGCAATATTTATAGTGGTTTGTGCCTGCAGACTATTGGACAGTGCCATCAATAAGGAAATGCCCAACAGGCAATAGCGGGTCGCTTGTTTTACAGGTAACATATCGGCAAACATATCTTTGTATTGGGTGATCTGCTTTGCTTACAGGCGACTTAACAATGATTTCATATTACACACTTCGACAGGCTCAGTGTGACATAGTGCGCTCAGTGTGACATCAGAATATCCGCTCCACAAAAAGGTTCACGATCTCTACTGCGATTAGGATGATAATGATCCATTCCAGTGTAGAGCTATGTGAGTGCTGATTGATGTCTTTGTAAATTTCGAGGTTTTCCTGGATGATGTCGAGACTTTCCTGCAGGCTACGGTAGCGTATCCTGATATCCAGCTCAAGGTTGAGCTGGGCATTCAGCTCGTTGAGGTATTGGTCTTCCCAAGTGATATCGGGACTATCGAATATATATAGGTTGCGGGCAATCCTGTTTTTCAGGTTAAGCGCTTTCCCAATGTATTTCAGCAGCCGCTTGCCTTTGATCGAGAACCGTCCTTTGTGTTCCAACTCATCGCTGAAGAAGGCCGTCTGCTCCAACAGGATATTGGTTTGCTCGATGTAATAGTCCAGCGCTACCGACTGGGCCACATTCAGCATAATGATCTTGGCTACATCTACATTGATGTGGTTAACGATGACCTTATCGAAGAGGGCTTTTGTGGGCGAGTCGGGGACTATTTCTATATTGATCTGCTCGCTTTCCAATTCGTTTACGGCCAACGCCAATATTTTACGGATGGAACCGATAATATCTGTTTGTACTGTCTTTTCTATGCCGAAGAAAACCACGCTTCCATAGTCGAATACCTGAAACCAGGAGTATTGGCTTGTTTCGTAGATCAGTTCGGTGGGGTCGGCATAAACGCAATGAAAGGCAAGACTGTTCTTAATTAGTTTAAGGTCTAGCCGTTCTCCTAAATGATATCCTATTGCAGTGATTTGCATAATTCAACAATGTCACTACTAAAGTACATATTATTGGGGAATGGCGTGTTAAGTGTGTTGCATGATCACATTGAGCAAGCTTCGCTTATCGATCATACCGGGATGGCGCCATAGTATTTTGCCTTCTTTGAAGATTATAAAGGTAGGCACAGCCGATACGCCGTAGGCTTGTGCGGCCTGCGTGTTCTTATCAATATTGATCTTTATTATTCGAGCTTTGCCGCTCACTTCTTTGGCTACTTCCTGGATAACCGGGCTCATTGCTTTGCAGGGTCCACACCAGTCGGCATAAAAATCGACCAATACCGGTGTTTCCGACTGTATGAGTTGATTAAATGGTTCCATAGTTTTACTGATTAAATGTTGATTGCAATTGCCTGAATAGCTCTTGCTGTTCCGGCGTCAGTTGTTCTGGTATCAATACCTGTATTTCCAACAGCAGGTCGCCGGTCTGTTCTGGCTTATTGTATACCGGCATTCCTTTTCCCCTGATGCGGAGGAGCTTACCGTTTTGTGTGCCGGTCGGTATTTTGATCTTCAATGTACCGGATAATGTGTTGACTTCCTGTTCGCCGCCCAACACGGCAGTAAACAGGTCAACCGGCACCGTTTGCCTGATGTGATCACCTTCGCGCCTATATACTGCATGTGGCAATACCTGTATGGTTATATACAAATCTCCGGCCTGTCCGCCATTTGCACCGGGTGCGCCTTTGCCTGCCAACCTGATCATCAGTCCACTGTAAGCGCCGGGCTTGAGGGTGATGCGCACTTTCTGTTCGTGCAGGGTAACAACGCGTGCCGTTCCATGAAATGCCTCTTCCATGCTAATCGTCATTTCTGACTGGTAGTCCTGGCCTTTGCGTTTGCGGCTTCCACGCTTTCCTCCTGAGGAGCCTGTCCTGTTGAAGAATTCACCAAAGATGTTGGAGAAGTCTTCGCCCTGTCCAAAGAACTGATTGGGATCGCCTTCGTATTGGTAGTATTGGCCGCCCGCATTGTTGTATTGGTGTGGCCCCTGCCCTGCTCCATTGAACTGGTTCCAGTTGGCGCCGTACTGATCGTATTTCTTTCGTTTCTCCGGGTCGCCTAATACTTCATAGGCTTCGTTGATCTCTTTGAACTTTTCTTCTGCTTCTTTATTGCCTGCGTTCTTATCGGGGTGGTATTTGACAGCCAGCTTGCGAAAAGCTTTTTTGATCTCTTCGTCTGTTGCTTGTTTCTTTACTCCCAGTATTGAATAATAGTCTTTAGCCACTGTTGTTATTTGTGTTATAGTAGTATAACAATTTACACAGGCTTTTAGTTATGGGCCTTTTCGGCCAGGTGTTTTTCTATTTCGGCCGACAGGGATTCGTAGCTGTAATCGCCCGCGTATTTGTGTCCATTAAAATAAAACGAAGGTGTTCCATTTACGCCGCTGCGTATACCGCTTTCAAAATCCGCCTCGACCTTTTGGCGCAATGCATCATCTGATATATCGTTATCGAATGCAGCGATATCGAGGCCGATTGCTTTTGCAAATTCGTGCAATATATTTTCTTTTCTGAGCCGGGATTGGTACTCAAATATCTGGCTGTGCATTTCCCAGAACTTTCCCTGCCTTCCTGCTGCTTCTGCGGCTATGGCCGCCGGTATTGCCATTTCATGTATGTTGGCCAACGGGAAGTTGCGCCAGGCAAACAGCATTTGTTTGCCGTATTTTTCTTCCAACTGTTTTACGATGGGATAGGCTGCTCCGCAATGGGGGCATTGAAAATCTCCATATTCTACTAATTGCAGGGTGGCGTGTGCATTTCCCAGTGTATGATCCTGCTGACTAAGCGGAGGGGTAAGTTTAGATGGCATGGTTAGTGGTTGTGGATTGTGTAATTGATTCCAAAGCTTCAATAATTCCATCAGCTCCCGGGTTAACAGATTTGGGAGAAAGATAGCTCCACTGTATAATGCCGTTGCCATCGATGACAAACAATGCACGTTCGCACTGACCATCTTTTTCGCTGTATACTCCGTACTTTTTGGCCACTTCTCCTTTAGGCTCAAAATCGGCCAGCAGGGGAAAATGGAGGGTGCGCTGTTCTGAATACGCCGCATGGCACCATTTACCATCTACTGAAATGCCTATCAGTTGTGCGTTGTACTTTTTAAAGAAACCCAGCATTTCATTGTACAGCGACATCTGGTCGCCACAAACAGGGCTCCAGTCGGCGGGATAGAAAGCAAGGATCACATTTTTACCTTTGAATTCTTCTAATGAACATTTCTGATCCGGCGTTGCGAATAATTCAAAACCCGGGGCTACATCATTCTTCTTTAGCATAACGTTATTTATTTAGTATGAATTGAACAACAAGCAGGTACGGCGGGCGGGATAGGGATCATCAGGTTTTCCTGAGGCTTCAAACTTCATGCCTCAGGGGTACAGAAACGTTTACAACAATCCATCGGCGATATTGTTATCTTTCCCACATATATCAAATACCATTATGGAACACAGACTATTAGGCAATTCAGGACTGCAGGTACCGGTTTTAAGTTTTGGTACTGCTACTTTCGGTGGTGTTGGCGATTTCTTCAAGGCCTGGGGAACTACTCAGCAGGAAGAGGCCAACCGTATGGTGAGGCTTTGCATGGAAGCAGGGGTTAATTTTTTTGATACGGCTAATGTGTATTCGAGGGGTGTGGCAGAAGAAATCCTTGGCAATGCCGTCAAGGGAATGCGCGACAAAGTATTGATCTCTACCAAGGCCACTTTTACGATGGGTGATGGCGCCAATGACTTCGGCTCTTCCCGCTTTCACCTCATCCGGTCGGTAGAGGATTCGCTTCGCCGCCTGCAAACTGACTATATCGATATTTATCACATGCATGGTTTCGATGGCAATACGCCCGTAGATGAAACTTTGCGCACACTGGATACACTGGTACAAAGTGGAAAGATCCGTTATATCGCCTGCTCCAACTTCTCAGGCTGGCACCTGATGAAATCGCTGTCCGTATCGGAAAGGTATGGCTGGACAAAATACATTGCTCACCAGGCGTACTACTCTTTGATCGATCGCGAGTTTGAATGGGAACTGATGCCGCTGGGCATCGATCAAAAGATCGGCACTATCGTGTGGAGCCCGCTGGCATCCGGACGCCTTGGTGGCAAATACCGTCGCAACCAGCCGCTGCCCAAAGAGAATCGCGTGCAGCAAGGTGGTGGTCATGGGCCAGCTCTGAATGAGGAGCTCCTGTACCAGATAATGGATGCCCTGGATGAGGTGGCTGCTGAAACCGGCAAGTCGGTAGCGCAGGTAGCTATCAACTGGTTACTGCAACGTCCTACTATTGCAAATATCATCATCGGTGCGCGCAATGAAGAGCAGCTGCAACAGAACCTTGGCGCCATTGGCTGGAATTTGACGACAGAGCAAGTGAAAAAGTTAGATGCTGCCAGTGATAGGGATCCTATCTATCCTTACTGGCACCAGCGTCAGAATGTGCGGTTGAACCCACTGCCGAAGTTTTATTAGAAGGCAACGAGGCATAATTCAGTTGGGGAAAGCTATTTTCGAAATCTACAGCTTCTTCGATGGTAGCCAGAGGCTACCAAATAGCCTCACTCGCCAGAGGCGAGCGAGTGTAAATACGAAAGCCGCTCCTTACGGAACGGCTTTTATTATTTATTACTCGCAGGCGAGTGATTATCCTATAGATTTTGCGACGCCGCGGAAGTAACCGATCGATTCGGCTAAGCCTGCCAGCGGATCGGTCATGTCTTTTTCGAACTCTACGCTGCAGATACCCTGGAATTTTATTTTGTGCAATGCTTTTACCAATGCCGGGAAGTCGATCACACCTCTGCCTACTTCAATGGCTTTACCATCTTTTGCTGCTACGCTCACATCTTTAATGTGCAGGTCGAATATCCTGTTTTTGTACAGCTTGATTGCTGCTGCAGGATCCTCGCCGGCCCTGATAGAATGGCCAATATCAATACAGATACCCATCTTTGGGTCACGGTCTTTGATCAGGTCGTATACGTTCTTAGGGCTGGGATATAATTTATCTTCTGGTCCGTGGTTGTGGATGGCCAATTTGATGCCGGATGATTTCACTACGCTTTCTGTGTAGTCGAGGAGCTCAGGATTGGGCACACCAACGATGAGTGGCACTCCTACCTTTTTGGCGTATGCGAAGGCTTCATCTACCGCTTCTTTGGACTTCATATATATAACACCTACCGCATATACGTTGATACCCGCATCGGCAAACTGCTTGAGAACGCTCTGGATCTTTTCATCATTGCTATTGAGGGGCAGGTGAAAGTCTTTTACGGAAATGTATTTCACATTCACCTTTTTCATCATAGCAATGGACTTTTCCAGGTCGAATTTGGCAAATGTGTACCCGGCAATACCTGTGAGTACGGGCGCTGGTTCTTTTTTAGCGGGTGCGGCATTGCCAACAAGGGGCAATGTAAATGTACCGGCGAGGCCTAAAGCTGACTGTTGCAGGAAGTTACGTCTTGATGTCATATAGCTTATTTATGCAATTGGTTGAAATAGGACCGGGAAGATACGACAAACGGGTTTGCGCCAAATCAAATTTTCTATTTACCTGTATTAAAATCGATTAGACTATTCTACTTGTTATTTATTTTAAGTACTTTTGTATCAACCCTCGTAATTATCTCCACTTCTTCCTGTGTAAGCTACCGTGTTCAATTTTCTATGTGTTAGCCACCGTTAGTTAACATTAGCTTCTCTCCACAACTGAACCTTATTGTCAGTAACCCTAAAACCTTTTTTGTATGGAGATGTACGTACTATTAAAAATTCTTGTGCTTATCGCCCTGGGCGGTTTATTTATGTTGATGTTCTTTGCCGAAAGGATCAGGCTGAACAGTAAAGAAAAAGGAGGACGGAATATCGTTATCCTCTTTGGCGTATGCCTTGCTGCTACGTTATTTTTCTCAGTAATTTCCATGATCCTGCTCAACGAGAGTATCTCTGCATCTTTGAACAATGACCTGATGCCTGTGGAGGCTCAAATCTTCCTCTACCTTGGTATCCTGTCATTCGTACCTGCTTTGATCGCTGCTCCAAAAGTGACGGCGCTCCTGTTAAGGAGAAAGCAAAAGCATGCCTGAGCAACTCACCCGTAATAAATATTGTATTTTTGGTATTGCCGCCCTTAACCCGCGGCTTTACCATGATCTTAAAATCATTGATAAAGCATAGGCTCATCATTTTATATGGTGTAGCATTGGCTGTTCTGCTGTTTTTATTGAAATGGCTGGAGCTTCGCTTTATCATCATGGATCATGCTTTTGAAGTATATGCCGGCGCCATTGCCGTCATCTTCACTGCGCTGGGCATCTGGCTGGCACTTAAGCTCACCAAACCCAAGATAACAACCGTCGTCGTAGAAAAGAAAATCTATATAGATAAGGAAGTACCGGCAGCTTCCAGCAACGGGTTTACGCTTGATGAACAGGCGCTCAGCAAATCCGGCATCAGCAAACGGGAGCTGGAAGTGCTGCAATTGATCGCCCAGGGGCTTAGCAACCAGGAAATCGCCGACCAACTATTCGTTTCTCTCAATACCGTAAAGACGCACTCTTCCAACCTGTTCCTTAAACTGGACGTAAAACGGCGGACTCAAGCCATTGAAAGGGCCAAGAAGCTGAGTATCATACCTTAAAAGTGCTCACCTGTTGGCATGAAACTGCCCTATCCCACTCAAAATCACTCCAAAGTATGAGGTTTGGTAGCGGATTATGCTTCAAATTTGCCGGGTAACCTTCAATCAAAACTTACATCGACATGAAAAAGATCGTTTTAGTCTTTGGCCTTATTGCCGGGCTCATTGTAACTGGTATGATGGTATATGGCACCCTCCAGATGAAGAATAATGAGAATTTCCAGGATAGCATGGTGCTGGGTTATACGACCATGGTGGTAGCCTTTTCGCTCATTTTTGTAGGTGTCAAGAACTTCCGGGATAAGCATAACAATGGTATCATTTCTTTTGGCAAAGCGTTCAGGATTGGATTATATATTACATTAATCGCTTCTACCATGTATGTGGGGGTATGGCTGATAGAATATTATTTCTTCTTTCCTGATTTTACAGAGAAATACGCAGCCTGTGTGATAAAGGATGCCAAAAACAGTGGGGCCACTCAAGTGGAATTGAATGCAAAGATGGCTGAAATGGCCCAGATGCAGGAAATATACAAGAACCCGCTATTCGTAATACTGTTCACCTACCTGGAAATATTTCCCGTTGGGTTTATCATCACATTGCTCTGCGCCTTTTTGCTGAAGAAAAAGCGTAAACCAGAAGATCAGTTCCTTACTGCTTAAAAGACAAGTGGTAAATGGCGAGTAGCGAGTGGGGCGCCTGGAATCGGGAGTAAATTTATAGGTAAACCGCTCATGCTACTCGCCATTTACTACTATCATTTCTGTTATTGTTCATATCCAATCTGCTATCAATTTACCACCTCTTTCATTGGATTAAATCCTTTTAATCTGCTTAGCAAGACGCCCACTTTACCATTCCTTTAAGAATCTCCGCGCGGCTTTTTCAATAATTTTGCTGTTCCCCTACGATCTGTTACAACCTTTCTATTAAAATTCATTTCTCCAATCCAACTGCAGGGAATTCCTTTTAATTACTAAAAAAACGCTTGTAATGAACAAAGTTTTGTTTTATCTCCGCAGGAGTATGATCCCTGTGATTGCAGTTGTATCGTCGGGAGTATTGTTTGCTGCTTGTTTAAAAGATAGTGATTATAATAACCCTGACATTCCTGCTGCAGGTTTGTTGTCTTTCAACCTGGCCCCGGATCAATCGGGCATGGTGATCAGGCTTTCGGGTAACAGTCTGACCAGGGAACCACTGTCGTACACCGGTTTTACCGGCAACTATCAGAACATTTATGTTGGCAACCGCAACATCGAGGCATTCAATTACAACAGTAATAACCGGCTTACTTCGAGCAGTTACAACTTTGAAACGGACAAGTATTATTCGCTGTTTGTAACTGGTAACAATGGAGCTTACCGCAACATTGTGGCAGTCGACAACTTTGATAGTTTGTCTGCCTCATCTGGTAAGGCTTATGTTCGCTACATCAATGCTATTACCGATTCAGTAAATGCTTCTACTGTTACTATTGCTGCTGGTGGCAGCAATGTCGTAAATGACAATGCTGCGTATGGTGCAGTGGGAGAATTTAAAGCTGTGACACCGGGTAGCATTACTATTGCTGTAAAGAATAACAATGGTGTTGATGCCAACCGTAGTATCACTATAGAGCAGAAGAAGGCTTATACCGTTCTGCTGATCGGTGTGCCTGGCGCTACTGACGAGGACAAGAAAGTGCAGATCAAGTTCATCAACAATGGAACTTTGGCTGATAGCACCGCGAACCAGTAACCCCCGCATAATAAGATCCAATATACGTCGAAGCCCTCCGCTGTGCGGAGGGCTTTTCAATTGCAAGTCAGAGGGTGAGCCGCCCCGGAGGGCGACCCACCCTTTGACTTGAAGGTGAACTGTTTACAATTCGTCAGTCAGTGACTGACGAATTCAACACATTAACCTCTATCCCAGAAGAAGGGTGGTTCGATGCCCAGTGAGCGGAGGTATACGTAGCCCTGGCCGCGGTGGTGGTTTTCGTTGTCCAGCCAATACAGTGTGCTGCTGTATACCGGTTGTTCGTATTGTCCCAGGGCAGCGTCTACTTCCTGCCAGCGGTCTGCTTCTATCTGTCTCCAGTATTCATTGAGGTATATGGTAGCCGCATCCCAAAGTTTCAGAATGCCTTCTTTGGTTTTGGGTTGTGTGTCGCCGGCGTAGAGGTCTTTCAACTCTTTCCACTCGCCGGTGGCGGTTCCATATATCCCTATAAATGTCAGTGTTATCAGTTCCATAGCCACGTCCGAAAAAGGACGCATGCCTCCGATGGAATAGTTGAATAGTTTGTCTTCGGGAAATGCTTCTATCACGCGCCGGGTGAGGCCACGGTGGCCTTGCCAGTGGGCTAATAATTGTTCGGGTGTAACGATTACTGTGGCAGTACTGATGGCATTTGCTTGCATATTGATTGAGTTTTGTTACCTCAAAGAAACATGGGGTCAGTGACAGCCCTATGTCAGCATTGACAAGCGTATTTAAAATAAATTTCAGAAAGTCTCATTTCTGCCTGCGGAGTAGGTTTGCGACCTAAGTTAATGCGGTAAGGAAGGAGCTTTTAGCACCAATTCTCCTTCGAGGTTGATCTGGGTGATGCTGTTGCGTTTTTCAATGGCTTCGAGCAGGAGGCGGGTAGCCAGGCGACCTATTTCGTGCAAGGGTTGTTTGATATAGGCAAAGGGGGCGTGGAAAAACTCCAACGCTTCTGTTTCATCGAAGTTGACGATCATGAGGTCGTCGGGAATCTTTATTGGCATACCGCTGATGCATTTCAATCCTGCGACAGCAATGTTATTGGCGCCGAACAACAAGGCATCCACCGGATCAGGGCCGGAAAGCAGCGTGTGTATTGCTTTCTCTACAGCTGCTTTTTCTACTTTGATGTTGACTTCTTTTACGAGACTCTTTGACGCCGGAAGTTTATGTTGTTTCAATGCGGCGGTGTAGCCTCTTTTGCGTTCCTGCAGGGTAAATACTTCGGTATCGTATGTGATCATGCCAATTCTTTTGCGACCGGCTTCGATCAGGTATTCTACGCCTTTGAACGCAGCTCCGTAATTGTCCAACGCTACGTGGTTGGTCTTGATCTCAGGAAAATAGCGGTCGACCAATACAAAGGGTATTTGTTGCTGCTGCAGGTACAGTACCTGGTGCTCAGCAAAGGCGGGCAGTGCAATAATGAGCCCATCCACCTGCCGATCTAAAAGGGTATCAATGAGCTTACCTGACTTGTTTGCATTTTCATCGGAGCTACTGAAGATCACTGTGTATTGGTGCTGTTCTGCTTCGTCTTCGATAATGCGTGCGAGGCCAGAGGAGAAAGGATTGGCAATGTCCGATACGATCAGGCCGATCGTGTAGGTTTTATTTGTCTTGAGGCTACGGGCTACCTGGTTGGTCCGGTAGTTCATTTCAGCGGCGGCATCGCGGATACGTTGTGCCAATTCCTTCGACACCCTGTTCTCCCGTTTGTTGTTCAATACATAGGAAACAAGGGCCGTAGAAACGCCCACTTTTTGGGCAATATCCTTTAAAGATACTTTCCGCTCCATAGCAGCTACTAAAATACGTTAAAGCTTTAACCAATCCGAATAACACAAAGATATGTTTATCAATCTTATAGACATATCAACTTTGTTAAAGGGTGATTAATAATCTTTTAATTAGCCGCTTAGTGGTTAAACGTTTAACCAGATAGTTGTAATTTTGTGGTGTCAAAATCACATTTAATGATAGCCTGTGCTTGCCAACCACTTTTACTGTGGGCAGGAACAGGTTATTAAAATTTAAAGCCAGTGTGTATGGAAACTGTAACTAATGTGGGGCTCATTGAATGTAATACGTCTATCGAGTCATTCAAAACGGAAACTCTTGGAGAAACTGGTGGGTTCCGCCTGAAGAAGGTGATGGTAACTAATGTGTCGGCCGAAATTACCAGGTTGCATTTTCCGCAATCTGAAATTGTGCAGGACAAACGCGCCATTATTGAAGATGCGAGTATAGATCTCATAGTAATATCCGGGGCTGCGAAAGGTGACCTTGATCTGGTGGCTGAAGTAGTGCAAGCAGGCAAGCACGTGCGGATCGTTTAGTGTGATGATGGTTTTGTGTGCCTGTGAGATGGAGATGTTATTACCTATGGGAACTGGGCCTAAGCTCACATGAGTCCCTCTACACGAATGCCTCGCCTCTGCGGGGCATTTTTTGTTTTGCCGGGAAGGCGTTAAGGCGGTAAAGGCCATTATTTTACGATCATTATTCTTAAACGCATTATATGAAGCAATCGAACTTTTTAAACACCCTGAAACCCGGCTTACTGACATTAACGCTTGGCGGCGTGGTAGTGGGTATGACGGAATTTATGATGATGGGTGTATTGCCTGATGTAGCAACTTCGCTGTCTATTTCCATTCCTTCAGCTGGCCACCTTATTTCTATTTATGCGTTGGGTGTAGTGATCGGTGCTCCTTTGATGACTGCGTTAACCGGCAAGTACCCACCGCGTCTTGTTCTTATGTCGATGATGGGCATGTTTGCGTTGTTCAATACTTTGTTTGCGCTGTCGCCCAGTTATCCTTTACTGCTTGTATCGCGTTTATTTGCCGGACTGCCTCATGGGGCTTTCTTTGGTATGGGCGCTGTAGCAGCCAGCAGGATGGCAGCGCCTGGCAGGGAAGCGAGAGCCGTATCGATGATGTTTGCTGGTCTTACCATCGCCAATATTGCCGGTGTACCGCTGGGTACGTGGATGTCGCACGCGATTGGCTGGCGGTATGCTTTTGGCGCCATTGCCGTGATCGCCGTGGTGGCAGCACTGAGTATCAGGAAATGGATGCCTGATCTTGCTCCAGCGCCCGATGCAGGTTTTGGAAAAAGTATCAAGGTGTTCAAACAGATAGATATCTGGCTTATCATTGGTATTTCCAGTATTGGCACCGGTGGCCTTTTTGCGTGGATCAGTTATATCGCTCCGCTGATGACCAATGTAGCCGGATTCAGCAGTGGCAGTATCAGTAGTATCATGATCGTTGCCGGCCTGGGTATGGCATTCGGGAATTTTGTAGGTGGCAGACTTGCCGACCGGTTCTCTCCACTGAAAACAACAGGCTCTTTGTTGCTGGCTATGATCGGCGCTTTGATCATCGTCTCGTTTACCAGTTATTATAAAGTGCCGGCGATTGGTATGACCTTCATTACCGGCGCGATCGCTTTTGCAGTTATTGCTCCTATGCAAATGCTCATGATCAACGCTGCCAAGGGAGCTGAAATGCTCGCTTCTTCGGCGCTGCAAGCCAGTGCCAATATGGGTAATGCGCTGGGCGCTTACCTGGGTGGATTGCCTATTGCAGCTGGCTTTGGCTATACTTCTCCTGAATATGTAGGTGCAGGTCTTGCACTCACTGGTTTTATTCTTTGTATAGTGCTTGCCAAACAGAGAAAGAGCCCCTCTCCTCTCTCCCATCCGGAAGGTAAAGTGGTTGCTCATTCTCCATTGAAAGAAACCTGTTACGAAAACAATGTTTCTTAGCGGGGTCACAAGTACGCATCCGCACAGGGGCCTAGCTGCATACTTGCGCCAGATTCTTGCCAGTTTTTATTTCTTAATTGTGTAATAGCATCGTTGGCTATACTGTAGCCATCGTTACATGCTTATAAATATTCTTCAACTGCAGGGTGTGCCTGCGGGCATGGCAAATGCCAAAGCTTATCCATTCCCAACGTGTAAGTTCTCCAACACCTGGAAAGGCAAAGTCTGTACAAGTTAGCGTGAGGTCCATCGTACGGGCCTTCATGGCTATTTCGTCCAGGCAAGCTCTGAAGCTGTTCAGCATTTCATTCCTATCGTGTGGTCCATCTGATGGAAGAATAAAGTCGGGTGATTTCATTTTGGTATCGAAGTCCAGGAAAATGGATTCTATCGTTATCACATGATCATCTGCTTTTCTTTCTGTTGTTGGTTTGGTATTTCCATTCATCAGTTGTGGTATTCCTTCTATTGACTTCAATAAATGCTCCGATACCTGTCCGGCTGTCCAGCTTCCTGCAAATGGCAGTTTATTGAATTGTTGCTGACTAAAGCCTGCAATGATCTGCAAGAGCTCACGGGCCGTGATGTCTAATTCCTTCAATAACTTGTTCAGATCGTTGATGGGCAGGTCGATGTAGTTTACTGGCATATACTTTGTTTTTTCCATGAATTTGATGGTGTAAACTTACCCGCTATTCTTGTTTTGGGGCGTGTGCCGTTACGACAAATAAGCGGGGGAAATGCGGCTTTTTTTGGAGTTCAGAGTCATGAGTCGAGAGTTCATAGTTCGGACCTAACCGTCTCAAGTCGCATCTCGCCCTTGTAGCACACCTTCCTCAGTACAACTACTCACTTCCTTTAGTGGTGCAGGTACGATAATTGTGCCACTGATAACTACACTAAATATCATATTATCATGAGACAACATAATAATGGCCGTGCTACTGAAGAAAAGTTCCGCGAGCCGGAAAATAAAGACAAGCAGGGTGTAGATAAAGCTCCGGGTGAAGAAAAAGGTAAAGGTGAAAAAGTAACCGAGAAAGACCTAAAAGGTAAGAAGGTAGATGCAGACCCGGAAAAGAAAGAGGACCAGCCTACTCAGTGATCTGAAACATAAGTTACAGCACAGGGTGAGCCACCCATTGAGGGCGACCCACCCTGTGCTGCTGGCATGTGATTTAAGCTGTTATTTATAAATCTTTCCTTTATGGCTTTAGCTACTTACCGGAAGAAGCGCTCGTTCAATAAAACGCCGGAACCTACTGGCGGAAAGGCTACGGGCAAGGCTTTGCGTTTTGTGATCCAGAAGCATGATGCCACCCGTTTGCATTATGATTTCAGATTGGAAATGGAGGGTGTGCTTAAGAGCTGGGCTGTGCCCAAAGGACCATCGCTGAACCCGGAAGATAAGAGGCTGGCCATGATGGTGGAGGACCATCCTTATGATTACCGCACTTTTGAAGGGATTATTCCTGAAGGAAATTATGGCGCCGGCACTGTGATCGTGTGGGATGAAGGCACTTATGAACCTTTGGAACCGAGTGGTGATAAGAAGCAGGATGAGAAAGTGCTGCTGAAACAACTGAAGTCCGGCTCTCTCAAATTCAGTCTCCATGGGCAAAAGCTACAGGGAGAGTTTGCCCTCGTGAAGCTGAAGAATGCTGAAAACAATGCCTGGCTGCTGATCAAGCACCGGGATAAATATGCAAAATCTACTGATGTAACCCGCAAGGTCCGTTCTGTGGTATCTGATAAAACGCTGGAAGAGGTGACCAAGACAAGTCATCATATATATGGTGAACCTAATGGTACTTCCAAGGCTTCATCTCCTACAAAAGCAAAAAAGAAGGCTTCTTCCAAGAAAGCAGCCACTAAAAAAGCTGCTAAAAAGACCGCCCGTAAAGCTGCCACATCCCTTAAGAAAGCAACTCCCCGTAAGACTGCGGCATCAAAAAAAAAATCGTTAGCCGCTCTGGAGAAAGCGCCTAAAGCCCCCTTCCCCAAACATATCAGTCCTATGCTGGGCACGCTGGTGAGTGAGCCTTTCGACCAGCCGGGCTGGTTGTATGAGATAAAGTGGGACGGCTACCGTTCTATTGCTCTTTCTCATAATGGGAAAGTGGAGTTGTTGTCACGGAATAATAAGCCGTTCAATGAGAAGTTCTATCCTGTATACCAAGCCATGCTTGACTGGAACATCAATGCAGTTATCGATGGAGAGATCTGTGTGGTGAATGATAAAGGGATCGCGCATTTTGGTTCTTTGCAGAACTGGCGCAGTGAGGCTGATGGCGAGCTTGTGTATTATGTATTCGATATTCTGTGGCTGGATGGTCACGATCTTACTGCATTACCGCTGGTGGAGCGGCGGGCCCTCTTACGTCCGCTGGTACCTACCTCTGGTATTATTCGCTATAGCGAAGCGTTTGAAAGTTCTGCCACTGAATTCCTGTCGGTGGCTGCAGAGATGGGCATGGAGGGTATTATGGCCAAGAAGGCTGATAGTATCTATGTGCCCGGTGAGCGTACCCGCGACTGGCTAAAATTGAAAGCCAATAAAAGGCATGAGGTAGTCATTGGCGGCTTTACGCAAAATGACGACTCACCCAAGTTATTCAGCTCTTTGCTCGTAGGTGTGTATGATGGTAAACGGCTGAATTACACTGGCAAGATCGGTACCGGTTTCAATGATAAGATGCAACGGGAGATGATGCGGCTTTTCAAGCCTCTTATTACTACCAAATGTCCTTTTACCGAACTGCCGGATGTAAATAAGCCTTCGCGCTTCCGGCCTAATCCTCCTCATGCGAAGGTAACCTGGCTAAAACCAAAGCTGGTGTGCGAAGTGAGTTATGCTGAAATGACCGACGATGGTGTGATGCGTCATCCCAGTTTTGAAGGGATGCGGGAAGACAAAAAGGCAAGTTCTGTAGTGGCTGAGACCGCTGTAGAAGTAAAGGCAGTAACCAAAAGGGCGAAGAAAAATCCTGCTGCCAAGTTGCTCAGGAAGGGCGGTAAACAGGAAAGGAAGACGCTGTTAAACCCCTCTGAAGCAACACAGGTAAGGTCTATCAATGGGCATGAACTTTCTTTCTCCAATCTCAATAAAGTGTTCTGGCCAAAGGAGAAATACACCAAACGCGACATGCTGAACTATTACTATCAGGTGGCACCGTACATCCTTCCCTACCTTGTAGACCGGCCTCAATCGCTGAACAGGTATCCTAATGGCATTAATGGCAAAAGCTTTTATCAAAAGGATATAACAGGTAAAGCGCCTGACTGGATCAAGCAATTTCCTTATACGACCGGTGAGGGAGAAGACAAAAACTTCATGGTGCCCACCAATGAAGCTGGCCTATTGTGGATGGCCAACCTGGGTGCTATCGAGATGAACCCCTGGAACAGTACTATTCACAAACCGGACCATCCCGACTGGTGCTGCCTCGATCTTGACCCTGACAAGGGGAATACTTTCGAGCAGGTGATCAAAACAGCACAGACCGTAAAGCAGGTGCTGGATGAGCTGGGCGTTTCCGGGTATCCAAAGACTTCAGGTTCCACTGGTATTCACGTATATATTCCCCTGGGGGCTAAGTATACTTATGACGAATGCCAGCTATTTGGCAAGCTCATTGCTACCCGTGTACACGAGCTATTACCATCGTTCACCAGCATAGAAAGGCTTACCAAAAACAGGAAGGGAAAGCTGTATATCGACTATCTTCAAAATCGCCCGAAAGCCACGCTGGCAGCGGCTTACTCACTACGCCCGAAACCTGGCGCCACGGTATCTATGCCACTCGATTGGACCGAAGTTAAGAGGGGTTTAAAGCTTACCGACTTCACCATAAAGAATGCCTTAGCACGTATCACTCAAATGGGTGATATCTTCAAACCAGTATTGGGCAGAGGAGTTAATATAGGGAGAGCTCTTAAGCAATTGGAGGGTATAAAGACATCGAGGTAATGAGGCAAAAAGCGACTTTCCCTTGGAGAAATGGCATTTTCCCAATGAAGTTTATTCACAGAACGTGTATAACTCTCAGAGGGCATTCTTGACTGATATGCTCTAATCTTACTATATTACTTCATTATTTTTGGGAGGAAAGATTAACGTCCTGTCTAATGCAGGAATAAGATCCCTTCCTTCCGGCATTAGACATCATCATCAATCGTAAAAACCAGAACAAAATGGCAACAAAAAAAGCGCCCAAAAAAGCAGCTAAAAAAGCAGCACCAAAAAAGGCCGCTAAGAAAGCAGCTCCTAAAAAATCAGCTCCAAAGAAAGCAGTAAAAAAAGCGGCTCCCAAAGCAGCTAAGAAAAAATCAGCCAGGAAGCCTAATGCAGCCTTCATGGCACCTCTCACGCCCAGCGCTACACTCGCTGAAGTGATCGGTAGCAAACCAATCCCAAGAACAGAGATCGTTAAAAAGATCTGGGATTACATCAAGAAGAATGGCCTGCAAGACAAGAAGAACAGAAGAAACATCAATGCAGATTCCAAGCTGAAACCAATCTTTGGCAAAGACCAGATCACTATGTTTGAACTGGCAAAGGTTGTTAACAAGCATGTAAAATAGTTTGTCCTTCAGGTCTTACTAACCCTTTGCCGGGCTACCTGATAACCCGGCAAAGTTTTTCTCCTCTCCTACTTCCTCTTCCGATAAGCAATATTATTATTTACTGCACTGGTATTCTATTTCCAACGTATCGTACCTGTTACCAAATATCAGCGCATCTTTAGATATCATCTTTACCGGTAGCCCCCAATCATTATAGGCCGTGATCTCATTGTTTGGATACAATGGATTGCCGAAATACAATGGGTTGTTCACACTATAATCCCAATGTATAAATGACCATACAGGATTGGTGCGATAGGGATTTACTTTATCATCGTATGTTGCCCACTCTGTGACGCGGTTACCTGCTGCATCGTAGGTATAATTGGTCGTGTAAACTTCTCCATCAGAGAACAACTGGTTAGTCTTGTATATCCTGCCCTTGTTGTCCAGGTAATGCACGTATACATTGTATTGAATGGCGGTGGCAGCATTGGGAGGGATGACATCGGTTATGAGGCCGGAATAGTAAAAGGCTGTATCTACAATGCGCTGCTGATCGGGATAGGAATAACGGTTCCATTGCATAACTCCTGGTCCGCCATGCAGGTTCATGATGTGATCGGAAAGCCTGTTCTTTTTGTCGTACCGATAGCGGTAATCCCACAATAATCCTGCTCCATTGTTACCGTCAATCAGCAGGGAAACGGGATTTCCTGCTGTATTGTAGACGACTTTGGTTTCGGAGTAGCCACTTTGATTGCGCCATTTCAGCTTCATTACTTTGCAATACTTTTTAGCTTCGCCGGGATTGTCTTTGATGTAATCGAATAGTTTCTGGCAACCGGGCAAGAGAGAGAATGCTACTACGGCAAGAATCGTCAGGCGTGATGCTGTTTTCATAACTTGATAAAGTTTGTGTTTTAAATAAAGGTTGATATCTGTAAGGTTCGGGCAATAGCAAGCCATCACCTTACAGGTTTATGAAATACATAATAGGGATATTGTGGTATGGAAGATATTGGGCGGGATGCCGGAATGTGATAGTGCAGATTAACGGGACTGATTAAGCGGGTGCGGTAATATCGTAATAAAATTAGTAGTTATTTCAATATCAACTGACGTACAAATACGGTTTTTGATTTTCCTCATTTACATTTAATGGTATAAACGCTAAACAGGTGATGCCTTTCGAAAAGACATCACCTGCTTAATATAGATGTTTGTACATTAAGATCACCAAACCCGCTACAGTGGTAGCATTGGCATGGGTGTACGGTCGTAATAGCTGGTTACGCGATCGAAGTAATCATGATCATTGGTATCGGGCCAATGGTCCTTATCGAATCCGGGTGATTCTTTCAGGTAATCTTTATCCCGGTTCAATACGAATACTTCTTTGGCGTGGTTCAACCTTAATTCCTTGAAAGGGATGGCAAACAGTTTTCCGCCTAACCCCAAGAAGGAGCCACTTTGTAAGACCGCATATTCCACTTCGCCTGTATGTAGATTGATCATCAGGTCTTCTATTTTACCCAAGTCATCTCCATTGGGATTTTCAACTCTGTCGCCTGTGATAGAACGAGCTGTCAATCGCCTAACGGGATTATTAGCATCCGGGCCTTCATGGTTTACTCCCGTTTGGTTGTCGGCTTCGTAATTCTTATTATACGTTTCCATGATAATCCTCCTTTTTAAGTCTTAAAATCATAGATGGTATAAATGCCGTGCCAGGCAGCGTGTATTGCACTCCCCTTATTGTACCATTACTTCAGCAATTTTGCTTTCTATAAGGGATTGGTTGAAGCCATGAAATACATGGGTCACCTTACTGTTTTTATCCAATAATATAGAAGAGGGGCAACCAGAGAGTCCCAACTGATCAAAAAGGGTTTGTCCCTTGAATAACATGTAATAGTTTGGCTGGTATTTGTTGTAGAAGAACTTCATATCGTCTACTCCATCTTCGATGTTGATGGTGATCAGCTGAAAGCCATCTTTACCAAACTTTTGCTGCAGGGTATTGTAGTGTGGCATGGCCTGCATGCAGGGACCGCAGGATTTGAACCAAAAGTCGAGCAAGATCACTTTGCCTGCGAATTGCTGTAGTGATGTGCTGTCGATCGCTTCAGCTGTATAACGTGGCAGGGTGAAGTTGTTTACCAGGGCACCTGCTTTTACAATGGGTTTTCGCTCTTTGGCCTTGAATGGGCTGTAGCGGGCTGCATAGGTTGCATATAACCAGGAATCATCTTTGGGGCTGGCAGGGTTGGCATCGATCGACTTATAGGTGACAGTAATAAAATCGCGGTCGTCGGTACCACGCACTATTTTGGCAACGTATTGATAAGGCAACTCTGTTTTAGGGTCAATCAGCAGGTAATAGGGTCTTTTGAAGTTGGCGTCTGCAGGCAATTGTTGTATACCATTGAGCCCACCGAAGTAGCGGCCTGGCGCTTCTATCCTGACGGACAGGAAACGCCGCCCTTGCAGGATGGTGTCGCTGATCGTTTTTTGAATGTTATCTGTCTGAATGATCAGGGGCAGGATATTGCGCAGCGTGGCCAGGGAATGATAAAGAAAGGTATTGCTTTCAAGGGCCGAGACAGCTTTAACGGTAGCTGTATCGATCGTCATGCTATTATCATCCAGGCGTAATGTGCGGGCACCATCGTAGATAAAACGGGCAGCAGGACGAGTTGCCTGAAAACGCAGGCCGCCGATATTACGGGGCTCATACCAGATATAGACGGCAGCGCTGTCCATGTTGTGGTAGTTGTCTTCATAATAACGCATTTCCCGGGTATAGCGGTAACTAACCGACTCCATGTTGTTGAGCTTGTTGAGGGTTCTCTGCAATACTTCTACTGCTTTGTTTTCGTCTTTACCGGATTGCGCCTGCATGTCAATGCAGAGCAGGAGCAGACAGAAAAGGGGGCTATATTTCATATTTTAAATGGTTATTGGGACAAACCTATAGCCTGTATTATGATTTATGTAACCGCTTCGACAAGGGATGTCCAAAAAACGATCAACCCTTTGGTTGGAAAGTGTTAGTCGAAATAAAAGGGGTTCTCGTCGAAAAGGCTTGCGCCGGCTGCCTGCGGCCTTATTTTGCTTTTAAATTGGGCTATCTTTAATCGCTATGACCAGACTGCGTGCTGCATTCAAATGGGACAAGTATAGGGTGATCGAGTGCGTGTTCTTCATTTTCATTTTTTTCCTGGTGCCGATGGGCTCTGACCTGGAATATATGATCAATATAGAACCTCGCAGTGATGAGCCTGGTTATTGGCGTGAAAGTGTCATCCGCAGGCTCGTATGGGGCTTTTTCGATGTAGTGCCTTATTACCTGTTTTACAAATTCGCTATTCAACGTTTACTGGTTAAAAAAAAATACACTTACTTTCTCCTCTCCTTCCTCACCTTCCTGGTGTTGTATGAGTTGTATAGAGTGTATGGAACGTACTGGACCATCACTCAATTAACATTTCTTCCGGAGGATATGCGAAAAGAGGCCGCCAAATGGATGCAATGGAATTATCGCCTTCATTTTACCGTGCATTATATGATGCTGGAATTGATCAAGATCACAGCGCTGGCTTACTTTATTCATTATGACAAGCAGGGTAAGGAGATGCAGCAGCTGAAGCAACTGCAAACTGAGGCAGACCTGGAATATCTTAAGGCGCAACTTCAACCTCATTTCTTTTTCAATACGCTGAACAATATTTATTCGCTGGCGCTGCAGCAGTCTCCTCATACGGCTCCTCTTGTATCGCGCTTATCGGATATGATGCGCTATGTATTGTGTGAGGGGACGAAACCGCAACAGCCGCTGAGCCGGGAGATAGCGTTCCTGCAAGATTATATTGCGGCGCACTCAGTGCGGTATAATGACAAAATAACTATCCTTTTTGACACGCAGGGAGTTACGGACGATGCTATGATCGCTCCTTTATTGTTGCTTCCTTTTGTAGAGAATGCTTTTAAGCATGGTGTTGCGGAGGAAACTGATCATGGGTTCATAGAGATCGTCGTGTTAATGCAGGAAAGGGAACTTACGTTATCTGTAAAAAACAGCATTCCCAAGACGACGGGACATAGCAGCACCGGTCTTGGATTGGAGAATACCCGCAAAAGGCTTGCGTTGTTGTACCCCGGGGAGCATTCGCTCAGGCATTCTAATAATGGCAGTGTATATGAAGTTGTATTAACGGTAAATTTGCATGGTTATGGTAAGATGCCTGATCGTTGATGATGAGCCGCTGGCACAACAGGTGCTGGAAAACTATATAGCCCGGACGCCCATGCTGGAGCTGACGGGTAAATGTTTCCATGCTGCGGAGGCTATTGCTTTATTGCGCCGGGAACCAGTGGACTTACTGTTCCTCGATATCAAGATGCCTCATATCAGCGGCATCCAACTGATACAATCGCTGAAGCACGCTCCTGCTTTTATTTTTACTACGGCTTACGCTGAATATGCTGTTCAAAGTTATGAGCTGCAGGCCACCGATTATCTGCTCAAACCCATCACTTACGAACGCTTCCGCAAAAGTATCGACCGGTACCTGCAATTGCAGCCTGCTCCTACGCAAGAGGCTGTCAAGCATTATTTATACATCAAGGTGGATGGCAGTCTTGTTAAGGTGTTCCATACCGACATTGTGTTTGCGCAATCGCTGAAAGATTATATCAGGATAACCACTACCAGCGGTACATTCCTCACTCACCTTACTATGAAGTCGTTATTGGAACTACTGCCTGAGGAGCAGTTTAAAAGGATACACCGTTCATATGTAGTGAACCTACAGCATGTGAATAAGATCAGCAAGGATGCTGTTGTGGCCGGTACGAACACGCTTCCTGTTGGGGATATGTACAAGGAAAACCTCAAGCGCTGACGCTGCTGCAGGGCATCGCTCTTAAATCAATCCCTGTTGTACGGCTATTTTGATCAATGCTGCCACATTTTTGACCTCGAACTTTTGCAAGAGGTTCCTGCGGTGCGTTTCAATCGTGAGGGGGCTCAGTGAAAGTTGTTCTGCTATACCTGCTGTCGTAACTCCTTCAGAGATCATATGGAGTATCTCTTTTTCTCTCTTCGTCAATTGGGGAATGCCTTTCAATTCGTTGGCTGAGGGCCGGGCGATGATCTCTTTTACTTCTTTGCTGAAAGTTATCTGACCGCTCAGGGCCTCCTGGATGCTGGCGGTCAATTCTGCTGAGGAGGCATTCTTCAGCAGGTAGCCACTGGCACCGTTTTGGAGCGCCTGCATAATGATGCTGCGCTCGCTGTGGTTGCTCAGTATGAGCACCCGGGTACCCGGCGATAGTATTTTTATTTCTTTGCAGAGGTCCATGCCATTCATATCTGGCAGGGAGATGTCCAGCAGTACAATATCGAGCGTATGGGTTTTCATAAATTCTATAATGCCTGCGCCGGTTGTAAAGTAGCCTGCTACCTTGAGGTGTTCTTTGTTGTCCAGCAGTTTTAACAATCCTTCTATCACGATCGGGTGATCGTCTACTATTGCCAGTGTTATAATTCCTTTATCCTGCAACATTCAATTCAAGATTTATGGTGGTGCCTTCTTTGAGGACGGAAGTTATATCCATTTTTCCTTTGAGGTAATCTACCCTGCTTTTTACGTTACCGAGTCCTATTCCTTTAGCATTGACCACTTGTGTGGTATCGAATCCTTTACCATTATCTTCCAGCGTTATCAGGAATGTATCACCGTTCTGGCTGCATTGCAGCAAGATGTCCGATGCCTGTCCATGACGGATGGCATTGGTCAGCAGTTCCTGTACGATCCTGTATATAGTGACCTGCTTTTGCTGGGGTATCGTTTTCTCGATACCGAATGACTGGAAGCTGATGCGAACCTGATCTGTCATCAACGATTCGCAGAGGTCTTTAAGGGCCGTTTCCAGACCAAATTTCAACAGTGCTTCGGGCATCATGTTGCGTGCTATGCGTCGCAGTTCACCAATCGACTGATCGAGCTGGCCAATCACTTTGTGCAGATCAGCGTCCTGTGCCGTTGTTGTTGCTACCGTCAACCCTGTGAGGTTCAGCTTCACTCCTGCCAGCATGCCGCCCAGGCCATCATGGAGATCTCCGGCTACACGCCGGCGCTCCTGCTCCTCGCCCTGCAACATGGCATGGCTGAACTGTATCTGTTGTTGCTGCTCTATTTCTTTCAGTTGCTGCTGATGGTTTAGGTCTTTCTGCTCAGACAGTTTTTTATTGTTCCTGTAATATAATAAGGCCAGTATCGCCACTATCAACAGCAGCAGGCTGGCTGCGCCCAGGAACCAATTGAGCTGCCGGGTGTTTTTGGCCGACAGGGCTGCTCTGTCATTTTGGGCCTGCAGGGTTGTTATTTTCTTTTGGTTCTCGGCGTTGTTGTACTTTATCTCCAGATCCTGAATATCATTCTTCAGCTGGCTTTCGTGTACGCTGTCGCTTAATTTGCTGTATTGTGTGCTCCAGGTATAGGCAGCTTTCATGTTGCCCAGGCCGGCTTCTGTTTCGGCTAAACCTTTATAGAGCTGCAGCCTGTTGATGAGCTGCGACATCATTTGTGGTTGTTCTATGAGATAGTACAATACAGGTTTTGCATTTTTATAGTCTTTGAGGCCGTGCAAGGCATAAAACTTTTGCAACAGTAAACGCTGTTCTCCATATTGATTATTCTGCTTTTTGGCTTCTGCAATCCCTTTAACGGTGCTGGCAAGACCATTTTGAAATTGGAGGATCGCATTGTAGTAAGTGCTCTCTGCCGCATAATAGTCCACCAGCACCGGAGCATCAGGATAAGGGATTAACATAATACGGGCACTATCGAGCATGGCTTTGGCCGGTGGAAACTTTTCCCATAGCACATAATTTTCGGCTGCTGTGACATAGGCTGTTGCCAGGCTGCTATTGTTGGGAAGGTGTTTAAACACTTCAATGGCTTTAAGGCACCAGGTAGCGGCTTTTTCATATTGTGCCGTATTCTTAAAGGTGAGGGCCAGGTCATGATAATTTCTGGCCAGTTCTGCGCTATCGCCTGCCTTTTCTGCCAGTGGTATTGCTTTGTTGATCAAAATATCGGCGAACACTGCTTCGTTTCCTTTGACTTGTTGCAACACGCCGTAATTGTGCCATGATTGTGCTCTGAAGGTATAGGCCACTTTTCTATCGGTGAAGGGGGTAAGCAGGCTATCGGCTTTCAGGAAAGCGGCTTCGCTTTTGTCGAGCTCGCCCGTAGCGTAGAAGATGATGCCCTCGTAGAAATAGGACACTGATGTTTGAAAAGCATTGTGCTTTGCATATTTACGTCCCTGTTCCAGGTACTCCCTCGCTTTGGCCGGGTCTCTGAACACCCAGTGATACGTTATTAAAAAACAGGCTTTCGTTTTTACACTGTCAGCTGTAGCTTCTTTCAATACTGTCTGGAGGCTGTCGAAGTACCTGTTCCCGTCTAAGGGAACCTGCGCGCGACACCACACTGTGGAAGCCATGAGCAAACAAAGGAGGAGGGCATACCTTATCATGCGGGCAAAATAATCAACATTGTCGAATACTTGTGCGCCCTACCTGGAAATACCGGAAAACCAGTAGAAAAATTCCCTTGTTTAAAAGTATTGTCCATCCTAATCCTGCCTGATACTTTTGCATTATAAACATACCCCGCAACCGAAGGTTGATTGATCAGTTGATAAGTTTACAAGTTGATAGGTTGACAAGGCTTATAGCTGGAAAAGCTGACAATCTTTGACTCCCTAAACAGTAGCGTATAGTCCATTTTAAAACAAAACAATTATAAAGATGAATCTTCCAACCACCATGCGCCCTGTAAGACTTATGGCCTTGTTGCTGTCGGCCACTCTTTTGTTCTCCTGCAAAAAAGATGATGATGCTCCTTCCGGGAATGGCTTTCCAAAGGAGGTGACCATTGAATACAAAGCTTCTTCCACCACATCGGGGTTAAATAACGCAAATGTTACTTACACGAATGAATCGGGTGGATTATCAACAGTAGAGAATGCAGCGCTTCCTTTTTCCAAAAAATTCAAAAGGACTGTGAATAAGTACGAGGGGATTGGCCTGACAGGTACGACTTCTGTTGGCGGTAATTTGAAGTTAGAGATACTGATCGATAATAAGGTAGAGAAATCACAAACTTTTACCGGCACGTCGTTCGTGCATGGCATTTTCTCTTACACTTTTTAACTGTATTTGCGTATAGCCATAACAACTAATGCCCTGACTGCACAGGGCATTTTTCATTGAATTATAATGCTTCTGGTGGCATGGGTTTGGTATGGGTAATAGAAAATGCAATTATGAAATATGGTCAAAATCTTCAACCCAAAGATCTAAAGAATAAGCCGCTGGACGAGTTTGTTACACAAACCAGTAATAATATGTCTGATGCAGCGGAGGAAACTCCTGTAAAGCCGGGGGCTGCTGTGCCTGATGGCATTGAAGCGCGGGAAATCGATGAGGAAGGATTGGAACTTAATAAGGGTGCGGATAAGAAAGCTGATGAAGATAATGTTCCTAAGATGGGGACTTAAAGATATTGGGCTAAAGCCCACGGTATAAGTGAAAAATTAAACCCGGCCCTAAAGGGCCGGGCAATTCCGTTTGCTTCGATATTCCTTTACTTCGATGCGCTTTTACTTCGCATCCTTCACTTCAATACTCCTTTGCTTCGATAGCAGATTTCTCACTGCGCCATAACAACATGCTATCTTGTAGTCGTTAATGGCTCCGTTCGAAATGACAGAAGAGGGAATACCGTTCGAAATGACAGCGTTACATAGACCTTGATCTATTTCGCAGGTGTGATAACGATCTTTCTGTATTCTATGGGACCGTGGTCGCCCTGAATATAGATAGGTCCGGGTTCTCCTTCGTTGCTGTCTAATGCTCCGCCGGTGATGCCGGGTATTTCCTGGTTGTTGATCACTGTTTTGCCGTTTACTACCACTGTCACCATGCGCCCAATTAATGTGATATCATAGCTCTGCCACTGGTCTGGTCCTAACGCGGCTATTTCGCTGGGTGTAAGGAATCCATACACACCACTGAACAGGTGTGCAGAGGGATGCTCTTCTTTCGGATTGTCTTCTATCTGTACTTCATAGCGGCCACGCAGGTATACGCCGCTGTTGCTGCCTTTCTGGTATTTGAACTCTACATGCAGTTTGAAGTCGGTGAACTTTTGTTCTGTGACCAGGTTGGCGCCTGAACGCGCGCTGGTGAGTATACCGTTCTTTACTTCCCATTGATTTTCTCCAAGGGCTTTCCATCCTGTGAGGTCTTTGCCATTGAATAGCTCGATAGGCTTGCCCCATGCTGGCGCTGCTGTTCTTTTTAACCAAGGGGCTTTTATACCGGTAAAGTTGTACTTTCTACCTTCGGGATTAACGATGGTGCCTTGTATACCTGCAGCTGTCACTTCTCCCTCGAGCACCAAATCCTGGTTGCCCCGCTCCCATTGTGGCGGGATGGAGAAGCTGAACTTACCGTTATCGAAATTCACTTTTGCCACCGGGCGTGCGCTACCGCTGATGCCCACAAAATACCCTACCAACGTGCGGCTGCCGGAGAGTTTTACTTCGAGCCAGGAAGGTGCTGGCTTTCCTTCTCTGTCGATGGTGATGTCCCATCGCCCGATGAGGTCTTTGGGTTCTACTATTCTTTCTTTACCTGCAACGTTCAATTTTGTGGCTGGCAATGCCAAGCCGGCCAATGGCGCTGCCATAATGCAACAACTCAATCCAACAAGCAATAGGTTCTTACGCATAGTTTTTCATTATTAGTAATTAATATTCACGATGTGCCCTGCTGTTTTTGGTGAAAACTGCACTTTTTTGCTTACTCCACTATTTGAATACACTATCCATACTTCTGACATACCGTTGACATACCTCTGCTATACTCCAGCCCTACATCAGGTCGTTCGCTTCGGCTTGTGAAATTTCTCTTTCTGTCACTCCTGCTGTCCAATTGTCATCAATAGTGAAGTAAATCAAATGTAATGCTAAAAGTGAATGGTCCCAACTGTGGATTAGGCGAAACCCTGCCAAGTAGGACAAACAGGAGTAAACCGGATATTTCCGGGATAAACTGAACGGCACACCAATTGGGCCAGAGGCCCAGGAATAATACTGCGAGGCTGCTTATTTATAGTTCCCAGCCCTTCCGGTATTCGCGATAGAGGTATTTATTGGCGGCTTCGTCGTTGGTGATCCTCATTTTGGCTGCATCGTATTCGATCTTCTTTTTTGCGCGGAGGGCCACTCCTCCTAATAATATAGTGTCGGTTACTGCGCTTGCGTTGAGGAAGCTGCCGGGTGATTGGGTTTTGTTTTTGAAGGCGTCTATCCAATATTGATCGTTGTAATCGGGTTCTTCTTTCTTTGGCGTATGTCCTTTCATCACGCTTTGCATTTTGCTATCGGGCAGCAGTCTCGGATTTTCACAACGGAAGCCCGCCATAATAATGCCTTTGTCGCCTACAAACATCATCCCTTCTTTTTCCAATGTTGCATTGCCTAATTCATCCGGCGTGGTAGGCCGCATGCCGCCATCGTACCAGAAAAGTTCAAAGGGCGGCAGGCTTTCCTGTTTGGGAAACTTAAATCTTACTGTGCAGGAATAAGGGAATGCCACATCGTTCTGCACACCGCGACATACATGGCCATCTATTGTGCTGGTGGTGGTGCCATATGCTTCGGCAGATAAAGGCGCCGTGTTGATGCCCAGTGTAAGGAACAAAGGCCACAGGCTGTAATGTCCCATATCGGCAATGCTGCCGGCGCCAAAGTCATACCAGCCGCGGAATACATTGTGGGTGTAATTGGGATGGTAGGGCCTGTCGGGAACCGGACCCAGCCACAGCGACCAATCGAAGCCTTCCGGCACCGGTGGTGTGTCTGTGGGATTGGTTGTCCACTGCGGCCATACGGGGCGGTTTGACCAGTTGTGTATCGACTTTAGTTGTCCGATATGTCCTTCAGCAATCCATTGTTTCACCAATTCTGTTCCCGGCCTTTTACTCCAGGCGAGCAAGTGTGTGCTGACGCCTGTTTGCCGGGCAGTACCTATCACCAGTTTAGCTTCATATAACCGATTGCCCAGTGGCTTGTGGATCACTACATGTTTTCCTTTCTTCATAGCCGCAATAGACACGTGGGCATGCAAATGATCGGGCGTCATGATCTTTACTGCATCTATATCTTTTTCTTTTTCCAACAGCTCCCGGAAATCAGCGTAGGCTGTGCAGCCTTTGTAAGTGCTGTTGTTTTGTTTGCTGTAATATTTCTCTACCAGATCTTTACCTATATCACGGCCTCCGGGAATGCCCTGGAAGTTTTCTCCCCAGGTGGGCTCGTTCAACACTTTGCGGATACCATCGCGGATGCCGTTGGGCGACCAGTCGATGTAGTTAGTGCTCATTTTATTGGGATCGCAGACTGAAACGATCTGTAATTCGGGACGGGCAATCAGGTCGCACATTTCGCGCAATCCCTGCGTGCCGCATCCAATGTAAGCGATGTTGAGCTTATCGCTGGGGGCTATGTATCCGGGTCCTCCCAATACATGGCGGGGAATAATGGTAAAGGCGAGTGATGCTTTGGCAGTGGTGTCAATAAACTGCCGGCGGGTGATGGTTCTCTTTTTTCTCATTGATGGATGGTTTAAGCAACGTTTTGAATGATGATATAAATTACTGAAAATCCAGCACTGTAGCGGGTGAATCAGTTTTACTGCTCAGTCTGGCCGCCTTGAGCGGCCTGACTACGTGAAACTTTAAGATCGCACAAGCGTTAGCCCGGGGTTGACGAATTTTAACCACTTTGGAAAAAGGCTTGCTGGTTCAGGAAACATAGGTATATTCGTATTCAACCTTGTTTCCTAATTGTAAACACGGGGCACAAATAATAAATCAAGTTGCATGGAGGCTGAACTGTTGTTGGAAGAAAAGATGAATAGTCTGGACATTGGGGGGCGTATTAAAGCGTTGAGGGTGAATCAGAAACGGACTTTACAGGAGATTGCCGATGCCTGTGATCTTTCAAGGGGCATGATCTCCAAGATCGAGAATAATAAAACAGTGCCTTCGGTGGCGGCCCTGGTTAAGATTGCCACTGCGCTGGGCACCAACATTTCCAGTATCCTGGAGCAGGATGGATTGGTGAACGCAATTCATACTTCCGGGAAGAAAGCAACAGAGAGCCTGACCATTACGGAAAAGGGATATTCGATCTACCCTTTTGCGTCGGAGTATCATGAGAAGAAAATGCAGCCGTTCCTTTTTGTGGCACGGCGTGGCGAAGTGAAGCCGCATGAACTGTCGCACGAAGGGGAAGAGTTTATATATATTATCAGCGGTCAGATGAAGATGCAGGTTGGTGAAGTGGAATACCTGCTGAAGGAAGGCGATACGCTTTATTTTAATTCTTTACAAAAGCATGGGATATTACCCGTATCTGAGGAAGTAGTGTACCTGGATATTTTTATTTAGCACGGGCTTTTATTGTTTTTTCAAAAAAACCGGCATTACCGGTATAGGGCTTCTTTTGCCCTGACTAATCCTTATCATCTAATTTTTTCTGCACCGTATACCGGCATGGGTATACCATGGCTTTACCGGAAAGGCCGTGGGTATTCCTTATTGCCCTTCCGTATCCTGAAAGATCAAAACTGACATATAAGACACTTAACCTTTTAAAAGCTTGCGAATATGAAACAGACGAAACTGCTGTTTGCATTTGCGGCATGCCTGTTCTTTGTTGTTATGCGAACGCATGCCAAACCCACACCGCTCAACGATCGCCATTTTCGACGCGTCCTTACTATCAATGGAACTGTACTGGACGCTGTTTCCCGGGAGCCATTATCTGGCGCTTCCGTACAGGTAAAAGGCTCTACCAGGGGCACCAACACCGACAAGGATGGCAAGTTCACCTTGCAGGTTGATAATGATAATGCGACTCTTGAAGTTTCATTTACTAACTATATAGCACAGGAGATCGCCGTAAAGGGTCAAAGCACCCTTACCATCGAACTCAGCAGGGCTGCTACCAATATGAATGAAGTAGTGGTTGTAGGTTATGGTACTCAAAAGAAGGGTGATGTGACCAGCGCCGTAGCCAGCGTGAAATCTGAAAGCTTTGTGAAGGGTGCTGTACGTGATGCGGCACAACTTATTCAAGGTAAGGTAGCTGGTCTTTCTGTTTCTACTTCTTCCGGCGACCCTACTGCCAATACACAGATCCAACTGCGCGGTATTACTACCATGAAGGCTTCTACTCAACCGCTCGTATTGATCGATGGTATTCCTGGTTCGCTCAACTCTGTGGCGCCTGAAGACATCGAAGCAATCGACGTTTTGAAGGATGGTTCTGCCGCTGCCATTTATGGTACCCGTGGTACCAATGGTGTTATCCTCATTACTACACGGCGGGTGCATGGTGATGCCCGCTCTACATTGGAGTATAACGGCTATATCAGTGTGCAAACTATTGCCCGGAAGCTGGACTTCCTGGATGCAGCTGATTACCGTAAATATATTGGGGAAGGCATTGCTTTCACCGACTATGGTACTTCTACCGACTGGCTGGACGAGATTACCCGCACGCCGGTAAGCCATACGCATAATCTGACCTGGCAAGGTGGTACACGTACTACCAACTTCACAGCTTCACTCAACTACCGCAACTGGCAGGGCATTTTCCTGAAATCGGACAACAAGCAGCTGACCGGTCGGGTGGATGTGAACCATTCCATGTTTGATGGCAAGCTGAAGTTCAATATGAACATCGTTTCGCGTACCCAAACTTATTGGGCCGGCGGTAACAGTACCAGCTTCAATAATTATATCTACCGTCAGGCGCTGATCCGCAATCCTACTGATAGTGTACGCAACTATCAGGGCAACTGGATGGAGCGTGCTGTTCAGGAATATGACAACCCGGTAGCTTATATCCAGGAAACGAATGGCGAGAATGTGCAGAAGGAAGTTCGTACAAACGGTAACGTAACTTTCACTCCCATCCGTGACCTGCATTTAAAGTTATTGGTCTCCAACGTATCGAGGACTACCCAACGTGGTTTTGCGCAAACCAAGCTGCATATGTCGACCACCAAGAATGGCCTGAATGGTTTTGCAGCGATTGCCAATTCTGCTTTCAAAGACAATCTCGTAGAATTTACTACCGACTATACCAAGAACCTGGGTGATCACCGGCTTACCATCCTTGCGGGCGGTAGCTACCAGAATGTGAAGTCCAGCAACTCTTCTATGGAGAATTGGGATTTCCCCAATGACTTTTATTCTTACAACCGCATGGAGAGCGGTAATGCATTGGGTCGTGGTGAAGCAAGGATGACCAGCTTTGCCACTTCTTATACGCTTATTGGTTTCTTTGGCCGTATCAACTATGTCTGGAACGACAAGTACATGGCTATGGCCAGTGTGCGCCAGGAGGCTTCTTCCAAATTTGGCGAGAATCATAAATGGGGCACCTTCCCTGCTATTTCGCTCGGCTGGCGCATGAACCGCGAATCTTTCCTGGAGAATGTGGACGTGATCAGTGACCTGAAGCTGCGGGCTGGCTATGGTGTAACGGGTATTGCTCCTGATGACTCTTATCTTTCTCAAACGAGTCTGAACTATGGCAACCGTGTGCTTATCAATGGTGTTTGGATACAATCGCTGGCTCCTGTGCGCAACCCTAACCCCGACTTACGCTGGGAAAGAAAGGAAGAGTTTAACGTGGGATTGGACTTCGGCCTCTTCAACAACCGGTTGAGTGGTACCATCGATGCCTACCGTCGTCTCACCAAAGATATGTTGTGGGATTACCAGGTGCCTGTGCCTCCTTTCCTCTTCAACTCTATCACTGCCAATGTGGGCAGTATCCGCAATACTGGTGTGGAAGTGTTGTTGAATTATAATGTTGTTCAGGGTAAGCAAGCGCAGTGGACAACCAGCGCCAACTTCTCTACGAATACAAACACGCTTGTGTCGCTTTCCAACGAACAGTTCAAAACTACCAATGATTATTTCGATGCAGGTGCTACCGGCGCTCCCATCCAGCAAACTACACACCGTGTAAAAATCGGTGGTCCAATCGGTGACTTTTATGGTTACAAATCTGTAGACATCGATGCGCAGGGAAAATGGATCATCGAGGGCGCGGACGGTAAACCCAAACCAATACAACAAGCTACACAGAACGACAAGAAGATCCTCGGCAATGGCCTGCCTAAGTTTTATGCCGGCTGGAACAACTCCGTTAGTTATAAGAACTGGGACCTGAACGTATTGGTCCGCGGTGCTTTTGGCTACCAGATCCTCAACTTCACTCGTATGTTCTATGAAAACACCAAGGTGGTGCAGTACAATATGCTGAAATCGGCTTTCGATAACGTGTATGGTAAAACAAGACTCACGAATGACCTGGCTTATGTAAGTTATTATGTAGAGAAGGGGGATTATGTGAAGCTGGACAATATTACGCTCGGTTATACGCTGCCCATCAAGAACAAGAAGATCGTACGTTCAGCCCGTCTTTATGCTACTGGCCTGAACCTGTTGACGATCACCGGCTACAAGGGTATCGACCCCGAGGTAAACCGTGGGGGTCTTACACCGGGCAACGACGAAGCCAACAAGTATCCTACGACCAGCTCATTCACTTTTGGTATCAACCTTTCGCTCTAATCAAAAACAACGTTTGTTATGAAAAAGCCATATCAACTTTTCGCTATACTGTTCATCGCAGCCTCCGGCATGCTGTTCAGCGGTTGCAAGAAGCAGCTGGAGGAGGAAGTATATTCTGAGATCCTGGATGACAACTTCACCCCTGGATCCGGTGATGTGATCGCGCTTGTATCTCCTGTATACAGTGTTATGCGGCCGATGATGGCCGGCTGGCAGGGTTATTTCGATGTACAGGAGGAAAGTGCAGATTGTATCATTACGCCGGCACGCCCCCGGGGCTGGTATGATGGCGGTACTTATCAACGTATGCACCGTCACTTGTGGACTTCAACAGAAGGCCAGCCTGTGCAGCTTTGGAACCGTTGTTTCAATGGTATCAACAGTGCCAACCGCGTGATTGGTCAAATCACCTCTGGCGAGATACCCGTAGCTACCGGCAAAGAGGGTCTCATTGCCGAACTGAGGGCCGCGCGGTCTTTCTTCTATTACATTCTCATGGACAATCATGGTAATGTACCGATTGTTACTGACCCTTCGCTGGCCGATCTGCCTCAACAAAGTACCCGGGCCCAGGTATATGAGTTTGTGGTGAAGGAGCTGAATGAAATATTGCCGCAACTATCTGCGAAGGCTGATAAAAGCACTTATGGCCGTTTCAATAAATGGGCTGTAAAGGCGCTGCTAGCCAAAGTATATCTAAATGCAGGTGTGTACACCGGCACCACGCAATGGGATAAATGTATTGCCGAGTGTAATGACATTATAGCGGAGGCCAATACCAACGGTTCCTTCATACTGGAGCCTGTTTACCGTGATGTGTTCAAGACAGCTAATGAGAATTCCAAAGAGCTCATCTTCACCGTTCCTTATGATGAAATATTCGGTACAGAATCGGTGATCCACATGAAAACGCTCGATGCTTCGATGCAGCAGGTATTCCAAATGCAGGCGCAGCCCTGGGGCGGTAACTGCGCGGTGCCACAATTTATCAATACGTATGATGCCGACGACAGCCGTATGAAAGACTCCTGGCTACAGGGGCCTCAATACAACCCAACGACTGGTGCGCTTGTCATCAATTTTGTGAATACTGTAACGAGCATTGAAACCAGCGCTGCTAATCATGGTCTGCGCATCGGTAAATACGAGATCAAGCAGGGCATGCGTGGTGGGGCCAGCAATGACTTCCCCATCTTCCGCTATGCCGATGTGCTGATGATGAAGGCTGAATCTTTATTAAGGACCGGCAAATCTGATGATGCGGCTGTGCTGGTAACGCAGGTAAGGCAGCGGGATTTCAAATCTGCGCCTGCCAAGGCCACCGTAACCGGCGCTGATTTATTGAAAGGCAGCAGCTATAACTATGGTTATTGGGACAATGGTCAGATCACCGAGCCACAAGGCGGTGCAGACATTCAGTATGGCCGCTTCCTCGACGAACTGGGTTGGGAGTTTGCTGCCGAGGCGCACAGAAGGCAGGACATTATCCGCTTTGGTGTGTACACGACCAAGATGTGGTTCCAACACAGGAGCTCCAACCAGGACAAAACGATCTTCCCTATTCCGCTGGTTGAGCTGAACAAGAATCCTAACCTCAAACAAAACAAAGGCTATAATTAACTGAACATTCAAGTATGATCCAATCAATTTTTTCCCGTTTGTTGTTATCGTCGGTGCTGCTGGTTGCTTTATCCGGAAGGATTTGTGCACAAGAGATCACTACCGGTGGTGCGCCTGCCCGGCTCGATATCCGCGAAGCGGGGGCCAACAGTATCCGCGTGACTTTGAAACCTGTGAGCTTTGCTGAAGACTTTGCTTTTACGCCGGCTGTAGCTGAACGTAAGTATGCTGCTCCAGTGATCAGTCTGCGCGAGCTGAAAGCTATTGTAAAGAAGAAAGTAGGCAATTTGCAGGTGGAGGTACGTCCTTCTCCGCTCACTGTCGTTGTAAGCAATAGTAAAGGCCAGGCCATTCAGCAACTGGTGTTCCAGGATGATGGCAAGCTTTCTTTTGAGATGGGTGATCAGCCTATCCTCGGCATGGGTGAAGGTGGTCCTAAACCTGAGCGTGGCGTGAACTGGCGTACGCTTCCAATCGAATATGACCGTCGCGGCCGTATGCACAATATGGACCCACGCTGGCAAAGTGATGCTTATGGTTCACGCAACCCGGTAGCCTTATTGGTTGGCACTGGTGGATGGGGACTGTTTGTAGCCACTCCCTGGGTACAGGTAGACATGCGGCAAAAGGATAAAGGTTTCTTCATTCCCTGGCAGCCGCCTACAGGCGAAGTGGGTCCGCAAACAGAAAAGAACCAGCAACAGAGCCAGGGCAAAGGCAAGCCGCCCATCAAGCAGATCGTACCCGGCCTGTATGATGTTTTCGTATTTGACGCCCATGAGCCTGCGGCCTTCATGAAAGACTTCTCTGTGCTGACTGGACCAGCCGCCATGCCTCCCAAATGGGCGCTGGGTTATATGCAATCGCACCGCACATTGGATACCGATAAAGAGATGATGGGTATTATCGACAGTTTTCGCGCCAAGAAGATACCTGTGGATGCTGTGATCTATCTGGGTACCGGTTTCGCACCCAGAGGATGGAATAAAAGGCAACCTTCCTTCGAGTTCAACCCGGAAGTATTCAAGAGGGATCCGCAAACGGTATTATCCGATATGCATAAACGCAATGTGAAAGTGGTGATGCATATGGTGCCCTGGGACCGCGACAGGCTCTCTACCCTGCAAGGTACCATCCCCGCCAAATCCGGCGAACCTATGGATGCTACGCATATCAAAAACTACTGGGAAGAACATGTTCCCCTGGTCAAGATGGGTGTAGATGCTTTCTGGCCTGATGAAGGTGATTGGTTCAACTTGTTTGAGCGTATCAAACGTCACCAATTGTATTATCAAGGTCATCTTTCCTCCGAGCCCAACAAACGTCCCTGGAGCCTGCAGCGCAATGGCTTCCCCGGTATTGCGCAATGGGGTGGCTGGGTATGGAGCGGTGATACCGAATCTTCCTGGAAAACGCTGGAAGGTCAGATAGCCGTAGGCATCAATTATTCGCTGAGCATCGGCCCTTACTGGGGTTCCGACATCGGTGGCTTCTACCCCAATAAAGAGAAGACTGGCGAATTATACACGCGCTGGTACCAGTTTGGTGCTTTCTGCGGATCTTTCCGTTCGCATGGACGTAACTGGTTTTCGGCATTGCCCTGGGGCTTTGGCCTTAGCGACATGGGTCCCCAGGAACAAACGAATCAAAACGCTCCCGTAGGGCCTGATCATCCACGCAGCATCGATCCTGCGTCATACAACAATCCAACGTTTGAGCCCATCAATAAAAAGTACACGGAATTACATTATCAATTACTCCCTTATACATATACCCTGGCCTGGGAAGCCCGTAATCAAGGCTTACCACTCATGCGTGCTATGTGGCTGCACTACCCCAACGATCCGCAGGTACTCAACATGGGCAACCAATATTTGTGGGGCCGTGATATGCTGATCGCTCCTGTATATGAAAAAGGCGCTACGACGCGCAAGGTGTATCTGCCCAAGGGTGACTGGTATGATTGGTGGAATGGTGAAAAGCAAAGTGGCGGTCAAACTGTATCGCGCAACGTAGACCTCACTATCATGCCTATTTACGTGCGTGCAGGCGCTATCATTCCTTTCGATCCTATCCGTCAATACGTAGATCAGGCCGTGAACGAGCCCACCACGCTGCGCATTTATACCGGTGCTGATGGTGACTTCACGCTGTATGAAGATGATGGTATTTCCCAAGACTATACAAAAGGAAAAGGTTCCTGGACAAGGATCACCTGGAGCGACAAGGGCAAAAAGCTCACGCTTACGCCACAGGCTCCCAAGGGTGCTATCAATGAAGTGAAACAACGTTCATTCAAAGTATTGTTGCTGCCTCAGGGCACAACGAAAGAGGTTACTTATAATGGCAAGGCTGTAAATGTTAGTTTTTGATTATTAAAAGGGTCCGCGTGAAGTTTTACGGAAGGCAGTAAATGCTGCCTTCCGAACTTCCCGGAAGCAACGAACTTATTACACAACAACCCATACAATGAAAATTAAAGCTGTCAGAACGAAACTTTATCAATGGAAAGGTCCTGTTAAAACCAGCGATACCATTTTTGCCACACCGGTGAGTATGCTGCCATTTCAGGCCGACTCGCAAGCGGCCTACCGCTTTTTTAGCTGGCTGGTGGTAGAAGTGGAAACGGATACTGGTATTGTTGGCATTGGTAATGCCGGCCTGTGCCCTGATGTGACTAAACTCATCATCGACTCCAAACTGAAATCGCTGCTCATTGGCGAGAATCCGCTCAACAACGAATATCTCTATGAAAAAATGTACCGCTCTTCTGTAGCTTTTGGCCGCAAGGGTGCTGTGCTGGCTGCCATCAGCGCCATAGACATTGCCTTGTGGGATATCAAAGGTCTGGCACTCGGTGTGCCCGTATTTATGCTGCTGGGCGGACGTACCAAAACGCATATTGAAACTTATTACAGCCGTCTCTACACACGCGATCTCCAATCGCTGGAGGCGGAAGCTGCTCACTATAAAGCAGAAGGCTTTACCGGTATGAAAATGCGTTGCGGCTATCCACTTACAGAGGGCCGTGCCGGAATGAAGAAGAATGTGGAAATGGTGAAATTGGTACGTGACACCGTAGGTGACGACGTTGATATCATGCTGGAGGCTTACATGGGGTTCAACTTCCCGTATGCCAAAGAATTCCTGAAACAACTGGAACCTTACAACCTGCGTTGGGTAGAGGAACTGTTGCTGCCTGACGAAATTCATCTTTTTGCAAAACTGAAAGAATATACTGACACGCCGCTTTCCGGTGGCGAGCATGCTTATACGCGCTTTGGCTTTCACGATCTCATCCAGGCTGGTGCGCTCGACATCTTCCAGTTCGACACCAACCGCGTGGGTGGTTTTACTGAAGCGCAAAAGATCTGCACAATGGCGCAAATGCATGGTGTAGAGATCATCCCACATGGTGGACAAATGCACAACCTGCACGTGGTGATGAGTTCTTTCGCCTCTCCTATGGCTGAATACTTCCCGCAAACGGAAATCGAAGTGGGCAATGAAATGTTCTGGTACATCTTCGACGGGGAAGCGATTGCCGTGGATGGCAAGCTCCAGCTCGACGATAATAAACCGGGCATGGGCCTTACGCTCAAGACAACAGGTCTCGAACACTTCAACATCATTGAATAACTCTATCAATTTATAGTCTGTGGCACAAAGAATACTGGAGCTTTTTAATATGAAAGGAAGGGTGGCATTGGTGGTTGGCGGCAACCGGGGTTTGGGGCTTGCCATGGCAAGTGCCCTTGCCGAGGCTGGCGCTTCTATTTCCATCGCCGCCAGGGATGAAGCTATCAACCTGGCTTCTGAAGCAACGTTACGAACGGATTATGGCGTGGACTGTATGAGTGTACCCTGCGATGTGACTGTAGAAGCAAGTGTGCGCAATGCTGTACAAAAAACCATAGAACGTTTTGGCAGAATAGATGTGCTTATCAACTCTGCCGGTATCAATATCCGCGGGGCTATCGGTAATCTCTCTGCTGAGGATTTCAACAAGGTACAGCAAGTGAATGTGGCCGGCACGTGGATCGCCTGCCGGGAAGTATTGCCCATCATGAAGCAACATGGCTATGGCCGTATTATCAATATCGGCAGCATGCTTTCCGTGACGGCTATTCCTGAGCGCACGCCTTACGCTACCAGCAAGGGCGCCGTGGTTCAGCTTACCCGCGCATTGGCCATCGAACTGGCGCAGGAAGGCATCAATGTGAATGCACTGTTGCCCGGTCCTTTTGCAACCGAACTGAACTTGCCCTTACTGAATGACCCCGAGAAATACAAGGCTTTTATTGCCAAGGTACCCATGGGCCGCTGGGGTGACCTGCATGAGATCGGCGGTATTGCGCTTTATCTCTCCAGCCCTGCATCGAGCTATGTGACCGGTGGCTGCTTTTCGATCGATGGCGGCTGGATCATTCAATAAACCCTTTTTTCAACGTGAACATTTCTTATGATCAATGATACTACCCGGCTTGTTCAACTCATACATCCCATTCGTGGCAGGCGTGTGGCACTTGTGCGTGAACCGCAACTCGTGCTGTTGAAGAACGTGTCTTCCATTCATGGGCTGGCACTGGAAGCTATCAGAAGCCACAGCAAGTTGCTCAACCTTATTCTCGCAAAACTTTCCGATGAAATAACCGACTACGATCCCATCTATGAAGGCAGGAGCGACTGGAAACTCCTGCCCGCTTTTGATCATCCCGATGGACCTTTCGGCTGCATTCTATCGGGTACCGGGCTAACGCATAAGAACAGTGCGCTCAACCGGCAGATGATGCATCAGTCGACTGATGAAAAACCTACCGACAGTATCCGCATGTATCAGTGGGGTGTGGAAGGTGGTTTTCCTCAGCAGGGAACTATCGGGGTTCAACCTGAATGGTTTTATAAAGGAAATGGCGCTTTATTGCGCAGCCATGGCAGCACGCTGGAGTTGCCCGTATACGGAAACGATGGTGGCGAAGAGCCTGAAGTTGCCGGTATTTACATCATCGATGATGCCGGTAATCCCCGCCGTATTGGCTTCTGCACTGCCAACGAGTTTTCGGACCATGTGATGGAGAAGAGAAATTACCTCTACCTCGCTCCTTCCAAATTGCGTCAAAGTGCTATTGGTCCTGAGCTGGCCATCGATGCCGATTTCTCTGCCTTCTCTGGTACAGTGTCTGTACATCGCAATGGCGCTACGCTTTGGAGCTCGCCCGTGAACTCCGGCGAAAAGAATATGGCGCACAGTCTGCAAAACCTGGAATACCATCATTTCAAATATGCCGTGCACCGTATTCCGCTGCAGGCACATGTGCACTACTTCGGCGCCGACGCCTTCAGCTTTGGTCAGGGTATCGTGTTGCAGGATGGTGATGTGATGCAGGTGGAATGGAGCGGATTGGGCAGACCATTAAAAAACCCATTAAAGCTGGCCAAGGGGGCTGAAGAAATGCTGGAAGTGCAGGGTATCTAACGTCAAAAACAACTATTGCTTCTCAACAATCGCTGCTTTGCTATGGAAAAAGTACAGGAACTATTGCCCACGGTGAAACTCTCGCGCATGCGCTGGGTGATGGTATTTATGGCTTTTCTGGCCACGGTGCTCAATTATGTGCACCGGCTCTCTTTTAATTACCTGAGCGCCGACGGGGAACTGCGCAAGCTGATCCCCGACGACGCCTTCGGTTATATCGGTACGGCTTTCTTTATTGCTTACATGTTGTCCAACGCTTTCTCCGGTTTTGTGATCGACAAACTCGGTACGCGCCTGGGCTACTCGCTCTGTATGGCATTCTGGACTACAGCAGGCCTTGTGCATGCTTTTGCCATTACGCCTTTGCAGTTCGGCATCTGCCGTTTTTTTCTTGGTATTGGTGAGGCGGGCAACTGGCCTGCCGCCATCAAGCTTACCAGTGAATGGTTTCCTCCGCATGAACGCTCTACTGCTTCGGGCATCTTCAACAGCGGTTCTGCGCTTGGGGCTATATTGGTGCCGCCACTGGTAGCGTATTTAGGTACGCATTATGGCTGGCAATCTACTTTCATTATCCTCGCTGCATTTGGTTACCTGTGGCTGGCCGTGTACTGGTTCCTGTATTATACACCAGAGCATTCTTTGAAGGAAGCGAAGGCAAGGATCATTCCTCCAACCAAGCTATTCAAGACGCGCTTTGTGCGCATCTTCACGCTGTCTAAAACTTTCATGGACCCCGTATGGTACTTCGTTACTTTCTGGATCGGTCGCTACCTCGTGGATGTGCATGGATGGGACCTTAAAAAGATAGGCTGGTTTGCCATGCTGCCTTTCATCATTGCCGACGTGGGCAATATTGCCGGTGGTTACTTCACGCAGTTCATCATCAAAAAAGGAGTTCCTATTCCCAAAGCACGAAAGATCGCGGTAACCATTTCCGGCCTTATCATGGGTATTCCTTTAATACTCGCACCTTTTATTATCACTACGCCTGTTTCGGCGCTCATCATTTTCGGGCTGGCAGGTTTTGGTTATACTTCTTATACTGCCAACTCGCTTGCCTTCCCGGCTGACGTGGTACCCAAGAGTGCTGCCGCTTCCGTGTGGGGACTGGCTTGTGTGGGAACAGGGCTTGGTGGCGCTTTGTTTCAATCTATTTCCGGCATCACGCTGAAATCGGTATCTGCTTCTCACAGTTATACCACGGCTTATGATATTTTATTCATTGGCTTCGGTGCGCTGGCTATCATCGGCCTGCTGATCATGTTGTTGTTTATGGGTCCGTTGGTAAAGAATGAAGAACTACATCGCTATGTAGAAGAAGGCCAGGCGCCGGCAGAACCAATAAAACCAGCTATTAACTGACCTTGAGTTTATAAATGATATGTATAAGTTACTAACGATATTATTTTCTTGCATGGCTGTTGCTGCATCTGCGCAACAGGGGCAGCTTTTCACGCTTGAACTGATCAAATCTAAACCCGGTGAGATGGCTGCTTTTGAGGCTGCCTGGCAATCGCATGTGGCGCAATTCCACGCCAATGATAAAAAGGTGCGTTATGTTCATTCTATTCTCAGTGGCCCCTATCTCGGTTATTATCAACTGATGGAAGGTCCCACTTCTTTTGCTGCCATGGATGGCGTAAACCCGCAAAAGAAAGCGCATGACCGCGAATATGACGAGCATGTGCTGCCCAAGATCGCTGTGCGGGAAGGCAACCGCATCTTTAAACAGATCGACTCTCTGAGTTACAACACGTCTGTGCATCCTGACAAAATATTGGTGTCCGTTTTCAATTTGAAACGCGGCGCTTTACCGGCGTTCTTAACCGAGCTAAAAAGAACAGCAGACATTGACAAGAAGACCAACAGCAATGCAAGCTACCATTGCTATGTATTGCAACTGGGCGGATCTAAAGACCAGGTGATGGTAATCACCAATCTGCCCCAGGGCTTCGCGCAACTTGAAGCAGGGCTTTTCCCTGCCGTGCCCGAAGCCTTTAAAAAGGCTTATATAGATTCTTATACGCAGAAACAGTGGAACCGGCGGGAGACGCTCCTTGATGATTTGGTCGAAAATTCTGACAGCTTTATCGCCAAACTCAATAAGGAGTTGAGCTCTCCGCTGGAAGCCACTGGGAAATAGAGAGTGGTCAGTGGTGAGTGGGGAACATTTGCTTCGATAGCAGAACTTGTCCCGCTCTGCGGGATTTCTCACCCTGTTAACTTGTTGAAAATGCAAGGACGTATGGCAGGGTTCGAAATGACAAGAAAGAGTGACAAAAAATAGAAAATATTTATTCGATGTTAGTTTGTAAAACCTTACGGTTGTGTTTTATAATAGGCGGGCTGCTTGTTGGCGTGTGTTCATTGGAAGCACAAACCATTACAGCAGCAGGAAAACCTGCCAGGCTGGAAGTACGTGCAGCCGGAAGCAACAGTGTGCGCATCACGCTGAAGCCGCTTGACTTCAAAGAAGCATTTCCTTATACACCTGCCCTTGATGAAGATTATAAATATGCTGCGCCTGCTATCAGTATAACCAGCCTCAGCGGCCCGGTGAAAAAGAAAGTGGGCAGTCTGCAGGTGGAAGTAAAGCCTTCTCCCCTCTCCATCATTGTAAGCAATGCCAAAGGACAGGTGTTGCAACAGCTGAGCCTGCATGACAACAGTGAAATGTCTTTCAAGCTGGATGATCGCCCTGTACTGGGTATGGGTGAAGGTGGTCCACAACCAGAAAGGAATGCCAACTGGCGCGAGCTGCCGATAGAGTTTGATCGCCGTGGCCGTTTTCACCGCATGGTACCTCGCTGGCAAGGTGGCGTGTATGGTACGCGCAACCCTGTAGCCATGCTTATCGGTACACAGGGATGGGGTCTCTTTGTTGTAACTCCATGGGTACGGGTTGATATGCGTGATAAAGATCATGGCACTTTCATTCCCTGGGATCCGAATGAAAAGATCGACACCACCAATGAAAGACCGGCTTACGGTACCACTTTCGAAGACCGCGACAAGGGTATACAGCCGATAAAGAATATTGTACCGGGCTTGTATGACGTATTCGTTTTCGATACGCATGATCCTATTGCGTTCATGAAAGACCTTTCGCTCATTACCGGTCCGGCCGTGATGCCTCCCAAATGGGCGATGGGTTATATGCAATCGCACCGCACGTTGCAAGACGATGCGCAAATGCTGGGCATTGTCGATTCTTTCCGTGCTAAAAAGATCCCCCTCGATGCCGTTATCTATCTCGGTACCGGCTTCACACCAAGGGGCTGGAACAAACGTCAACCTTCTTTTGATTTCAACCCGGAGGTATTCAAGCATGATCCAGTGTCCGTATTATCAGACATGCATAAGCGCAATGTAAAAGTGGTGGTACACATGGTGCCACTGCACCGCGACAAGCTGCCAACCCTGCAAGGTAATATCCCCGCAAGGCCAGGTGAACCAATGGATGCTTCGCACCTGACTAATTACTGGGCGCCACATGCACCACTGATGAAAGCAGGTATCGATGGTTTCTGGCCCGACGAAGGTGACTGGTTCAACCTCTTTGAAAGGATCAAAAGACATCAGGTATATTACCAGGGGCCACTCACTACCCTGCCGAATGTAAGGCCGTGGAGCCTGCACCGCAATGGGCACCTTGGTATTGCCCAATGGGGCGGTTGGGTGTGGAGTGGCGATCCACTTTCTTCCTGGAGAACATTGGAAGGTCAGGTAGCGGTAGGTATTAATCATTCTCTCAGTGTATCTCCTTTCTGGGGTTCTGACATTGGTGGCTTTGGCTCCAATGAAGAGTTGACGGGTGAATTGTATGCCCGCTGGTTTCAGTTTGGCGCTTTCTGTGCTTCTTTCCGTGCACATGGTAAAACCTGGTGGACAAGGTTGCCCTGGGGATGGGGATTGGATTCGCTGGGACCTATTGAAGACAGAAGATATCCATTGGTATCTGAGTTGAAGAATCCTACCATTGAACCTGTAGCAAAGAAATATGCAGAGTTGCGTTATCAATTGCTGCCATATAATTATACACTTGCCTGGGAAGCCAGGAACAGTGGCCTTCCGATGATGCGGGCACTTTGGCTGCACTACCCCACTGATAAAAAAGTACAGGACCTGGGCTCCGAATATCTTTGGGGACGTGATCTGTTGATTGCTCCTGTATTTGAAAAAGGAGCTACCTCCCGCACACTCTATCTTCCTGCCGGTGACTGGTACGACTGGTGGACCGGGGAGAAACACAGCGGCGGTCAATCCATAACGCGTGCCGTAGACCTTTCCATTATGCCTATTTATGTACGTGCAGGCGCTATCATTCCTGTTGACCCCATCCGTCAGTATACATCACAACCAATTACTGAGCCTATCACACTCAGGGTTTATAGTGGCGCCAATGGGGATTTCACTTTGTATGATGATGATGGCATCAGCCAGGATTACCTGAAAGGTAAGTCCACCCGTATCCGTATCTCTTATAACAATAGCAATAAAAAACTCACTATTGAACCGGCAACCGGCAATCAAGGAGTTGTTCAAAAAGATTTCAATGTAGTGTTGTATCCGTCTGGAAGCCAACAGCAAGTTAGCTACAAAGGTAGCCGGATGGTAGTGCAACTAAAGTAGATCACAAATCAACAGGGGCTGTTAGTTTTGATCATTCGCAATAAGCCAACAAAAAGGGCAAATGGTATAGCCATGTTGCCCTTTGTTGGTTTTATCAGTTACACTCCAGCCAGTTTACAAAGTCTACTTCTTCTCTTGGCATGAAGAAACCTTGTATGCAGTTGGGATTACGTATGCAAATCTGGATATGACTCTTTTCGAATAAGCCTGCGCCTTCAAAGGCGGGGCCGCCTTCTATGAACACTCCGCGTGTAGAATCAAATAAGTTATACTTACTGTATCCTTTTGCAGCCATATCTTCTTTAACTTGTTCTAATACCCTGGCATGCATAAATTCGATGGCTGCACAATCCAAGTGTCGCAAGACCTTGTTTTTATGAACATCATGTGGCAAATTATTATTACGAGGCAATTCTTTTCCTGCTAACTCATGAACCTCCTTCATGGAACCATAATACTGAGCCAAAAATTGAATATACCGCTGCTCCAGAAAATCACAACAGTATCTTAATTGTAATACTGCACCAAGAACAGCAGGTTCCTTTATTTTACCTCGTTCTTTCTTTTCAGTAGCCCATTGTAAAGCTCGATCATAATTATTCTCCCAGAAATACAAACCATGTCCAAGCCAGTCGAAAGGCTTTTTGCTAATCTGATAATCATTGGGGTTTAATAACAATTTGTCACGGACATGACGTTCACACCCATGAAATCCAATGATCAGATTGGATTTTACATCATACATTTATCAAGCTTTAATGAGGCCGGGGAGTTACTTCAAGACAAGAGTAAGGAGGAGTAAAATTGCCATCGTTATCCAAAATACCGGCAAGCACAAGCAGGCGAAGCGCTTCCTCTTTAGAAGGCTTTTCCTGGGCATGTTTCTTTGCCAGCTCCATTAAGTTATTAAAGTCCTTGTCGCTCATACAAATAGATGGTTTTACAAAGGTAGCAATTATTTTGGTTTCGTAAGCACAAAAGCGCCATCAATACACATTCATAATCAACACATTACAGCTTACGTATTACAAAAATGCCGTACTAACCTTTTCCCTGCAAATAATGTCTAACCATCTCCCTAAAGAATGAACACAATTAATAAACAAAGAATACGCTATCACTTCACCCATGCCAACACCTGCTGCGCTACTTTATCTGCATTATCGTCAAAATGGTGGCCGCCATCGATGGTGATGCTGTTGTAGTTATTAATGCGCAATGTATTTAATGGAAACTGATCTCTTTCTGTGCCCAGTACAAACAGGATAGGCTTTTTTACTTTGTTGATCTCATCGGGTACACTGTAGGAGTCTGTACGCGATATGCCCAGCATTTCCGACAAGTGGACCTCAAAGTCTGTAGACTTGTAGGGCAACATCAACACCATGTGAGTTGTCTTTCCTGCAATGTTCCTGTCGAGATAATTCTGGATAAAGGGTGTTACATCTGCTCCGAAGGAATAACCTACCAACACTACCGAGTCCCGTTTCCATGCTGTCATGTACTTACTCAATAATGCTCCTACATCTCCTGCTGTTTGCTGGGGTGTCTTTTTCTTCCAGAAATAACTCCGGGAGTTCAATGCGACCACCGGGTAGCCGGCATCATTGAATGATTTGATCAGCGCATTGGAGAATTTGGACCAACCGCCATCGCCGGTAGCATAAAATATAATGGGGCGGGTAGCATTGTTACTGCTCATCACTTTTATGGGGAGGTCATCTGTTTGTGCCTGACTTATGGTAGCTACCAGAAGACATGCTGCCAGGAATAAGTTCTTCATACTCTCATTGTTTAATATACCGGCCGCATTACCTTTTTAAGCGCAGCAGGCAATTGTAATAAATCGAAATCGTGTCCGTATACCAGGTACTTGTTTTCCCAGAAGGTGGCATACTTTTCTTTGAACTCACGCAGGCCATGGAACTGCCTGAACCGTTTCATGGCAGGGGTAAGTGTCTTTAATAATTGTTCTGCGGGGTTATCGGGTTGAGTAATGCCTGTCAGGGGCACCATGCCAAGATTGATAAACATCTTGTGGTGATCGCGTGCGTAGCCAATCAATTGTATCATCAATGCATCTGCAACGGCAGCCGGAGCATCGTGGGTCTTGCGGATAAGATCGTAGGTACATTCATCTTCTGCATAAGAGGGAATGACGTTCATAAAAGCAACGATCTTTTTCTCTCCATCCTCTACTGTGATCACATCCTGCTGGATCAGCTCCCGTTCATCGAACATTCCTTGTGCAAAGATCATTTCCTCGCGGGTGAAGTTTTGCAACCATTCGTCCGACACAGCTTTCAACTGCTGTATAAATTCCGGGGAATGTGGTGCATGATGTACTGCTACTGTATATCCTTTCTTTTGCAAACTGTTCAATCCATTACGCAGTGACTTCTTATCCCTGCCTTCGAGGCTAAACTTCTCTACATCGATGATTCCCTCCTGCCCGATCATCAGTCTCTTCATCTTCAATGTCCTGAAATACGGGATTCCTTCTTCATTTACCCGATAAAAGGCTGTCTTCAATCCCATGCGCCTGCACTGCCGGTCAAACTCCTGTAGTATATCAGCTTTGTATTCTTCCGCGCAAACCGGTTCTCCCAGCACCACGGCAAAGCTACCGGCAATGCGGTAGGCGATAAATCCCTGATGCCGGGCAGAAAAGAAATAGAGTTTATCCTTGTATACTTTGAAATAATCCAGCGCAGAATCACCGTATTGATTAAGTAAGAAATGCGCGCGTTGACGGAACGTATCATTAGTAGTGAGTTTTTTAAGCAACGGTCCCATAACCTTGCTACGGTACTCGTTGCCGGTGGTGAGCAATATAATGAGTGTAATGCCTGCTATGATGGCCTCTTCATAATCCAATGCTTTGGTGAGATGTCCTACCAGGGAGATAACAGAAAAGGCAATGGCTACCAGCCAGGCGGTACGAACTCCACGCAGTAAGAAAGCTGCAGTAAGCACCAACCCAAGGCCAATGGCCAACACTACCCAATTAGAAGCATGCATGGCTTCCACCGGCAGGTATTCGCGCAGCACGTGCATGCGAAAGCGTATAGGCGGAATGACTGCTGAAGCAATGTTTACCATGCCCAGCAATAATGTAAAGAGTGCCGGCGCTACGCGGAAGAAGATCTTCCTACCCTTCCAGGCAAAGGCGGCCAGGCCAACCAGCAAGGGCAACCAAAATTCGAATACCCTGAACAACACCATCATGGCCAATACCGGACTCAAAAGATACCCCAGTTGGTGCATCACATATACCATGGATATTTCCACGGCGCCTAAGCCTTTTAAGAATGGGGAAACAATCATCATCAACACCGCAGCGATATAGGCCGCCGCAGCTGCCATCAACGAAGGCGGCATACCAACTGCCAGCATAGCAATATAAATGTGCAGTATGCCACACAACTCTACGCCTATCGAAAACAAGATAGCACCTGCATAAGGCCGCTTATGTACGTTGGCGGAAAATAGGTCATCGATAAATGGAGTTGCCGAAGGAAACTTCTTAGTGAACCAGTGGTACAATTTTCCTTTGCGGCTGAATGAGCGCGTTAATACCAATAGTGTTCCCAATAACAATACCAACACTCCCAATCCTGCTATGGCGTAACCTGTTTGCCCACGTTGCAAGCTAAAAGCTGTAACAGCCACCACCGGCAACCCAACTAAAATCACGGTGAGCAAACCGGCAAACCCAAATAAGCCGCTGGCCTGGAATACCTGTGTTTTGGAAAATCCTGCCTTCCTGATCTGTGAAGGTGTATAGGCCATCGCACTGATGCTACCCGCCGGCAGGAACACACTGATAAAGTTCCTTTTCAGGAAAAGTAATATGGCATTCATCCAGGAAAAGTGAAGGCCAATGGCCCTAAAGCTTTGCCGGTAGATACCTGCCTGGAATAGGATATAAATGGCAGTAACCGCCAGCCCGGCTGCTATCCACCCCGGATCGGCCTTGTGAAGATGTGGAATAATGGTCCTTAGTTCTCTCCTTTCGCTGCGGAAAAATATAATTGCCAATACGAGCATGAGGACTGCCAGCAGTTCCTTTTTAGGGACACGGCGCAGGAAGGTGCTGAGTTTGCTTTGGAGGTGTGAGGCCATTGTCAAGGTTATTACACCCTAAAGCTACTATGAGGTAAGAGGCTGCCACAACGCCGGTCGTTGAACCGGCAAATCCAGTCGGTGGACAGGCAGGAAGATACGAGGGCCAAAGGCCCTGAAATAGAACTACGAGGCTGCAAGCCTCGCAGAGCTGTAAAAGAAAAATGAGGCCATAACGACCTCATTTTTCTTAACACATAGGCAGGAGGATAAACAACTTACTCCTTCTTAATATAACCAAACAGGCCGTCCATTTCATGATCAGGACCTGCAGCGAAATACAACCTGTTAGGATCGATGGTAGAAGTAGACGGCGGGAAAGTAATAGCCCACAATCCATCTATTACAATGGGTCTGCCTTTTGAACGGAGCACACCGATATACTGTCCATCATCTGTATAAGCATTGATATAACCATCTCCGAAATTACCGATCAATATGGCGCTTCTGTTTTCTGTAGCTCCTTTCATCTTCTGCCCTTCTTCATCTTCCATATCGGCAAAGAAAGATGCCGGCGCCTGTGCTACCCCCCAGGGTGCATTCAAAGCACCTTTCGTAGCAAATCTTTTTACGAGGTTGCCCTTTGTGGTAAAAATGCTAACATATCCCTGGCCACGTCCCGCTGCAGACCTACCGTCAGGCCCTACCTTGGCATACAGCACATACAACCACTCACCCACTGCCTGAATATTGAAAGGCGCATAGCCCGATGGAATACCGGGGTCACTGAAAGGCATATTCACTACTGCAAAATTCTTATCCCACACGGCGATCTTACGCGCCCTGAAATCCGCGGCATACAAATAATTGCTTCCATCCGCGGCAGCAATAGCTAACCCGGTATAAGCCGAAGTAGCTACATTATTTTTAAGCAGCAACGCAGTACCACCCGCGGCACCATTCCATGCACTCAGAATACCATCCACACCCACAAAAATGAACCGGGCCGATTGTCCGTTTGCCAACACAAAATCAGTAGTGCCTCCATAAAATACAACACCGGTAGGATTGCCACCGGTAGCGCCGCCGGGCGATGGAATGTTGACAGGAGGCCGTACGATGACACCTTCTCTGTCGTACACTTCACTCACGTGCCCACCCTGCGAGTTGACCCAGGGAGTGCCGGTAGCGCTAAAAGCGATGCCCCATGCATTGAGCAAGGTAGGATCAACATGTGCAGGGTTATACGATTGCTCATTGGCAACCAGGTTCACCTGCATGAAGTTTTTTAATTGCTTGATCTCGTCAATCTTCTTACAGCCTGCAAACAGCAGCAGGGCTGCACAAAACAGATAGGCAAACGGGTAGCCTGAACTACCACGTAGGTTGGTAATCTTTTGCATATGGCGCAATTTTAATTGGTGTACCCTATGCTACGTATGCAAAAGTGCTGAGGTTGTGTGTGTGATAATTTTTTATAATTCCATCATCAGAGATAAGGCTTCAATATACCTGCCCAGCGCTTATATCCTTCGGCATTCAGGTGCAGGCCATCTATCGTAAGTTCCTTATTCAGTTTGCCCTCCGCATCCTGAAAAGGCTTGTTCAGCTCGATGCAGGTAGCCTTCTCTTCGGCGGCTATCTTCCTGATACCTTCGTTCACGGCAGCAATATGCTCATCCTTATTATAGTGGTTCTTGAACTGGGTAAACGTGTTATTGGTCGGCAGCAGGGTTTGCACATAGACCTTTGTTTTGGGAGAGGCCGACCTGATCGTTTGCACGATCTTCCGATAATTGGAGATGATGATACTATCGGGCGTATTGTGCTGGATATCGTTGATGCCTATCAACAGGAAAACTTTGGCAGGCTTGCCTTCTGTCACTTCATCCAGCCGGGCCAGGATACCATAAGTAATATCACCGGAGATACCACGGTTGCGGCAGTTGGGATTGCCCAGCAGCTCGGCCCAATCGGTACCGGCAGTAATACTGTTGCCAAGGAAAATAATGTCTTTTGTAGAATTGGGATAACTCCTGAACTGTGCGGTCTTTACGGCATAAGCGCCGGGACGATAATCGGGATTAGCAGTAGCAGCAGATTGTTGTGCCTGGGCAAACTGAAATGCAAAGCCCCCCAGCAGGGCAGCCATAACCATGTTTTTCATATAACGTGCCTATTTTTAAGACCAGCAAGGTAATAAAAATAGGCACATTATGTAGGACATATTAAGTCTTATTACTTCTTAGCCACCTTGTACAGCTTTCCGCCATCGGTTACCGCATACAGGGCGCCGTCTTTTCCAACAGTCACATCGCGGAAGCGCTCACGCTCCTTCACCAGCAATCTTTCTTCGCCAACTACTTTGTTGTTCTCGATCACGAGCCTTAAAAGATGCGGTGTATTCAAAGCAGCAATGAATAAGTTATTCTTCCATTCTGGGATCGCATCGCCATCATAGAAAACCATACCACTGGGTGATACTACAGGGTCCCAATAGTAAACAGGTTGCTCCATGCCTTCCTTCTGCGTAGTACCGCCAGGCACTTGCTCACCGCTGTATTCAATACCATAAGTAATAATAGGCCAGCCATAGTTTTTGCCGGGTTGAATACGGTTCAACTCATCACCACCGCGTGGGCCAAACTCGCACTCCCACAGATCGCCGGTTTGCGGATGCCAGGCCAAACCCTGTACGTTACGATGGCCATAAGAATAAAGCTCGGGCCTTGCGTCGCCCTTGCCAACGAAAGGATTGCCACTCGCAGGCTTTCCATCCGTGGTGATGCGAATCACTTTGCCAAGCCCTGAATTCAGCCACTGGGCCTGTGGCCTTGTGGCGAGGTCAGAACGTTCGCCAGTGCTTATAACGAGGTTACCTTGCTTATCGATCAATATCCTGCCACCATAGTGCAGCGTGCCGTCATAGGCAGGCGTAGCACGATAAATAACTTTAGCGTTTTCGATCTTCTTTTCGTCGGCTGATAATTTTCCTTTGGCCACACTGGTATGCGTTCCACCCTGTACGCTCTCGGAAAATACCCAGTAAATCATTCTGTTCTTGTCGAATGCAGGGTCGATCCGCAAGCCCAACAAACCACCCTGACCGCGCGGGTTCACTTCCGGTAAACCAGTGATCGGCTCACTCAGCTTTCCATAACCGCTGGCGATCCGGAACTTGCCGCTTTTTTGTGTGATTAGGAACCGGCCATCAGGCAATTGTACAATGCCCCAGGGCTTGTCGAGCTCTGTAGAAAGCACAGTAGCTTCATATGGAGTCTTGGTAGCTACACCAGCTATGCGGGTTTGCCCGGCAAAAGCAGGTTTATAACTTGAGTTGGGCGACTTTGTTTCAACAGGCTGGCCGGTAGTATCTGCAGCAGCAGCTCCATCGCTGGGTGCTGCTTCTTTGGACACAGTAGCATTCTTGTTGGTGTCACTATTATTACAGGCAATAGCAAGGAGAGAAACATAGAGAAACCTAGACGCGATCTTGTACATATTCAACCAGTTTTTTTATGAAAGTACTTATTTAAACTGGTTTACAGCAAATGTTGCGCCCGGAAGGTAAAATGTTCATTTTAGCGCGATTGCCGCAGCTCTTCTTTGGCTTTGGCAAACCACTCACGGTTGTGGCTGCGCTCACGCGCACTGAGGTGAGAAGACTCATCGACTATTCCGGCAAAAACATCCCTTGCCTCCTGATGCCGACCGGCTCTTTGCAGGAACAGGCCATATTGGTAACGCGGTTCAAAATATGAATACCGCACATTCATGATCTTAAATTCCTTTTCCGCTTGTGCAGGATTGCCCGTATGTTCCAGCGCTATAGCGTACAGCAGATGGGCCTGAGAACGTGCAAACTGGGGTGTCTTGTACAACTTTTGCGCCATAGGCAACACATCCTTATATCGCTGTTGCATAGAGTAAGCAACAATGAGCTGCTTCAGCAGATCTTCATTCTCCATGAAAGCACCGGTATAACAACTTTCATACAACTCTACCGCTCTATCCGTTTGTCCTGTACCAAGATAAGCATTCGCCAACGCCATCCGGTTGTTGAACGTATCGGAAAAACGCAGATTTTCTTCCAGTTTACGGATGCTCCCTGCCGGGTTGATCAAAGAACCGATGCCCGATTGCACCTGCCTTATTTCACGACCGGAAAACATTTCGATAAAAATATAGGCAAGACTTCCCACCACCGGAACAAATACGATCAGCCATATCCATTGCATTTTAGTGCCCCTGCGAATGCAATGGATAACGCAAATGACCTGCAGGGCAACAGTGATGTAATAAAAATTGTTACTAAAAAAAGGGAGCATAGACGAATTACGGTTAGAGTTGCGGCCTCAAAAATATAAACCCTGCCCAGTTAATGAAAATTACTTTTTCACTATCGACCCTCCGGTCAGGAAATCCATCTTAAATAATTATAATCAACGAAATACAAATAACTGCAGTATCCATATATTGTTCATTAGCGAGCTTTCTTCCTACAGATCAATAGCTGCGTGGCATCCTCAACGTGGGTAATCTGGTGGGAAATAACAGTAAAGAACCCTTCCACATACTGTTTAAATTCTTTTGCACTCCATTCCCGGATATGACAAACATTTTGCGGCGGTCCAAAATCATACCATCCCCTCGCCATAATTCTTTCGGGCGTACTCAGGAAAAGGTATTCGAAATCAATCTTATCAATCATTTTCAGCAAGCCATCGGGATTGGTAACGTGTTCAATGACGTCAGCACAAATAATAATATCGGTGCGGGAAGGCAATTGCTCGGGATGAGTAACATTGATCCAGTTACGGTTGGGATATTGTTGCCGGAGAAAATCGTACGTAGTACTCACCTCCATTCCGATAGTATTGCAGTCAGAAAAATACTGTAGCAGTTTAAAGCCCGAACCGCAACCTACATCCAATACTTCTTTGTAACCATATCTATCCAGATAGATGCGGGCCAATTCATATACTTCTTTCTGGTATTCGTCTTTATAGGGTGTGTCATCCCAATGGATCTCTTTTTTCCGGTAACGGTAGCCTTTTCTGATACCAAACTTACCCGGCACAAAAAGACCTCTGCACTTCCCGATAAAAAATAGCGAGAGCACGCCTATCCATTTAAACGTTTTAAGAAGTATTGACATCAGAAATGGAATTAAGGGTCAAATATAATATGTTTAAACATTCATAACCCATACCCAACTCCCGGTATTGGGTATCCTGGCCAATACCCTTGCAAGTATGAAGACACTATATTACTTTAGCGCTGCAACAAACCAATACCCTTTGAGAACAACCTGTTCTTACACCTGTTTATTTTCTCTGCCCACCCGGGCAACATCACCTGGTCTTATCAATTTCACCACTGTTCACCCAATATTCATAATAAACTAAACCATGAAAAAGATCCCACTTTTCCTGCTGGCAGGAATGACTTTGCTATTCTCTTGCTCGAAGAATGATGATGATCCTGTGACGCCACCCGACACGACTAAAGAAGAAGCACAAAAACTGCAAAAAGACGTGCAGGGCAAATGGCTGTTTAATACCGACATTGAATTAGGCAGAAAGGCCATCAGCAGCGAGGGCAGGAAATCCCAAAGATCATTGATGGGGCGTGCATTACCCCAACAGGTAGAAACCAATGGCACTGCAGGCACCACAGGAGTTACCGGAGATGTGCCCGGCTTTATTGAATTTACCAGCGATAGCTCGTATATCATTTACGACGAAAATCAACAAGTATATACAGGTAAGTTTGAAGCCAAATCAGGAGATTCCATCGTCCTTAGCGGCATTGGTTACCTCACGGGCATTACCATCAACAATGGTAAAATGGATTTCAAATTATTCTATTCTGCTACCAGCAAAACGATCACTATCGCAACTAACAAAGCGGCTGCCATCCCGGTAGATGACCGTACCACACTACTCACCAAAGGCCCCTGGTATATTACTAAGGAAGAAAGTGGCGCTGACATGATCGGCTCTGAAGAATGGGAGATCGACGGGAACGGTCAGGAAGTTTCCTACATCATTGATAGCGTTTCCTTCCTTATCAGTAACAATGGAACTTACCTCGTACAAATATTCTCCGGCAAGAAATTGAAAAATGCCAGCATGGCCAACTGGAAGTGGCATTCTAAACAGGCAGACAAGTTTGTATACGCATGGGACAACGAACCTTTTGACGAAGAAAACAACGATATACAGATCACCGAACTGACGGCCACCAGCCTGAAGGTTACCGAAGCCTGGGACAGCAACGGAGATGGTATCGATGACACAACCGACAAGTGGGTATTGAAACCTGCCCGTTAAAGCAAGCCATATTGGTCTTATACAACTAAGTAAAAAAAGAATGGCCGCCCGGATTTCGGGCGGCCATTCTTTTTTTTACCTAAACTTCTTTATGCTTAAAATCTGAAAGTAATATTAGCGACAACCCGCGTAGGCATTTGTGGCGCCAGGCGGAATGACCAGTACTTTTCGTTGGTAAGGTTATCCACCTTTACACCGATTCGGTATGATTTACGGTCATAGTACAAGGTAGCATCCAGCACAGTATAAGAAGGAATGGTAAATTTAAAAGCAGTATCGTTTGTCTGGAAAGCAGAACTGCCGTAATTACCCCCTACACCAAATCCCAATCCGCGGATAGCCCCCTGGGTAAAACGATAGCTCAACCACAAGTTGGCCATGTGCTCAGGACCTGCAGTAGCCGGCCGCAATCCTTCTACGTTTTTATTGGAACGCGCCATCTTACTGTCATTATAAGTGTAGCCAGCTACAATGTTCAATCCACCAAAAGGATTGGCAATTACTTCAGCCTCGATACCCTTGCTCACCTGCGTGCCATCCTGAATACTGAAACCGGGATGGGCCAGATCATCCCGCTTCATATTCGTCACTTCGATATTGTAATAGCTGATCGTACTGGTCAACCGGTGACCAAACAGGTCTACTTTCAACCCTGCTTCCCACTGATTGGCATTTTGTGGCTCGAAAGCAGTACCCTCGAAGTTTTGTCCTCCTTCATTACTAAAGCCGTTCATATAATTACCAAAAAGAGACAGTTGCTTTGGCAACACTTCGTATACGATACCAAACTTAGGTGAAAGCGCTGTTTGAGCATAAGCACCGCCAACAGAATCCACAACAGGGTAATAAGTGCCCCTGTCTTCATAACGATCAATGCGCAAGCTCATCATCACATTCAATTGAGGCGTGATGTTAAGCACATCGGAAGCATAAGCACTATAAGTAAACTGGTTCGTTCTGTAAATAGCCCAGCTGGAGTAAGGAGCACGTGCAGCAGCAGAATCCACTTTATCTGCATTGAAATTGGAATAAGCAAAACCAGGCTTTTTGAAATTGATAGCCGGGAAAGCAACAGTTGGCGTATTCCTATCGCTACGTTGATTATAAAAATCCAACCCTGCTACGAGGCGATTCCGCAAACCGGCAATGGTGAAATCACCAATGATGTTCTGTTGTATTTCTGTACCATTATAAGGGAAGTCCTCCTTTTGCACACTCTGTTGCAGCGTACTGTCACTACGACCGATCAACTGCGTCACATAACCTTTGGTGGCCGAATAAGTGCGGGTAAAATTCGTTTGCAGCTTCCAGCCCGGTGAAAGCTCATAATTGACCTGGCCAAAAAAGTTCACCTGGTTGGTCGCATAATCCAGTGAATTATTGGTGAATGACTTTTTATAATTCATGCCCAGCGCTTCAATATCCCTCACTTTACCCGTTCTTGCAGGCGCAAAGCGGATAGGCGAAGTAGCATTGAAAGCCGACGCTTCGATATCCAATAGGAATGTCAGCTTCTCAGTGGCCTTGTACATAAAGCTGGGAGCTATCATCACACTGCGGGTGAAACCGGCATCCTGAAAACTTTGCTCTGTATGCAAAGCGCCATTGATACGCATCAGCATGGTCTTCTCCTTGTTCAATGGGCTATTCACATCAAACGTCAGGCGATTAAGACTGTAGCTGCCACCGGAATAACTCAACTCCACTTTCTTTACCTCATGTGGTTTCTTGGTAACACGGTTAAACAATCCACCAAAAGATATCTGGCTGCTGTTGAACAGAGTACCCGAAGGTCCCTTGATCGCTTGCAGCACTTCAAGATTGGCAGGATCGATATTCGTATACACAAATCCGGAAATACTATTACGGATAAGATTGGCAGTAGTGAAACCGCGGGAAAGCATAGCACTTCTTCCCTGGTTATACACCACAGGAACACCGGCACCGGGAACATTTTTGAAAACACTGTTATAATCAGTCACCACCTGCTCGGCCATGATCTCTTTGGTCACGATGCTATATACCTGTGGATTCTCGATATTCTTCAGCGGCAGGCGTGCCACATCGTCCGTTTCCTTTTTATTGAACCTGTTGTAACCAGCCGTGATGGTGATCTCACGAAGCTCATTGTCTGAGCTGGTCAATTGAATAATAACCTCCGTAACAGCATCTGGCTTGATAGTAACCTGTTGCTTGTAAGGAGCAGCCCCGATAAACGTAACACTCAGTTCATAATCCCCGGGTTTGATATTGGAGAGCAGGAAAGTGCCATCTTCCTCGGAAACAGCTTCCCGGCCAATACCCTTCAGGCGGATGGTGGCGCCATCGGCGGGTGTATTGTCAGACGCAGTGATCTTTCCTTTAATACCACCATTACCCTCGGGGCCATTATTTGCCCAAATAGTCCCTATTCCAGCCAGCAATACCAGCAACAATGCATACAACTTTTTCATAATCAATACAATTGAGCCTTTAACCTTGTTTTAATCAAAGCGCGCAAGTTGCAGCCGAAAAGAGGAATAACAATTTGCAAGACGGAAATTAACATTACGCAAAGCGGAAAAAGTGGATCATTTTTGCCGGCTCTTCATGATCTTACGCCGGTGTTCCTTGCCCCAGCGTATCATTTCCAGGATAATGTCGCCGAATGATTTACAATATTCAGTAGACATATATTCTACCTTCATGGGTGAGTTAGGATCTTCTACCCGCTTTACCAAACCATTCAATTCCATCTCCTTCAACTCCCGTGACAACATGCGGGTAGTAATGCCCGGAATGCTGCGTTCTATATCACGAAAACGCCTGTTGCCATTACAGATGGAATTGATAATGGGCAATCGCCATTTACCACCGATCACATAGATGGTATCCTGAAGGGCCTTCACTTCGTCGGCCTGACTCCTTGGGTTGGATAAAACCGCTTGTACTTCTTTCATTTTGGTATCACGCGTTATACTGGTTACAAAGTTATACCAATCGGCCGGTAATTTTGTTGTCACAAATAAATCAAAGAATATGAAGACGATCTTTATTACCGGAACCAGTTCCGGATTAGGAAAGGCCAGCGCCAGATACTTTGCAGAACAAGGATGGAATGTAGCAGCAACCATGCGCACACCGGAAAAGGAAACAGAACTAACCCAATACAAAAACATACAGCTGTTTAAACTGGACGTTACCAACCTGGAGCAGGTAAAAGAAGCAACAGCTGGCGCCATAGCCGCATTCGGAAAGATAGATGTAGTACTAAACAATGCCGGCATGGGCGCCTACGGCCCGCTCGAACTGGCCAAAGAAGCCGACATCGATTGGCAGTTTGCCGTCAACGCAAGAGGTCCCATCAATATCATCCGTGCCTTCCTCCCCCACTTCCGGGAAATGGGCGGCGGCATGTTCATCAATGTAAGCTCATTTATGGGCATTACTACAGCAGTACCGCTGGGCTCCCTGTACAACATGTCGAAGTTTGCCCTGGAAGGACTTACCGAAGGACTATATTATGAACTGAAGCCACTGAACATCGACCTGCGATTGATAGAACAGGGAGGCTACACCGGTAATAATTTCCGGGAGAACATACGGTGGAATCAACAAGAGGAGATCACGGTTTATAACGAGCAATTGGATAAGCTGAAAAACCTCATGAATAACGCCGAAGCCCACATTACCGAAACCATCGACGATGTAGTAGAGGTAATAGCAGACCTCGCCACACGAAAAAGCAACAAATTCAGGACGGTCGTTGGCCAGGCAGGCAACAGCCTGATGAACATGCGTAGCTCCATGCCCATTGAGGAATACCTGGAAAAAATGACAACGGTATTCGGTTAAGCAACGTGCACATAGACGGCGCTACCTATATTAGTCAACATCTGCACATGGCCGGCCAATATTCAATAAACATATTGGCCGGTTCTCCTCCATATTTGTTCTCTTAAAAAGAGACTGCTATGGGCACCTTCCGCACACTCCTCCTTGTATTGACTGCATTCGTTTTATGGCTCCCTGACACACAGGCACAGCAACAACAATGGGATTCAGAAGACTCCTACCTCACCCGGGAACAGGGAGATATCGTAAGAGTGACCCTGCCTGCCATGACCAAACAAACCCTGGTGAGCATCGCACAACTCAACCCCGGCAGCGGCCAGCCAGCCCTCCAGTTCGGCAACTTCACCCTTTCACCCGATGGAAAGAAACTGCTCCTCTTTACCGACAGCCGGCGTGAATACCACAACAGCTTTTACTCCTGCTGGGTCTATGACCTCGCCACCAAAAAACTGGCCCGCGCAGGCGCCCAGCTGCCCAAAGGACAACTGCTCAATGCGCAGTTTTCACCCGATAGCCGCTACCTCGCCTTCGTGTACAACAATAATATATATGTAGAAGACCTGACCGCTTTCACAACAAAACAACTTACTACTGACGGTAGCGAAACGAAGCTGAATGGATGGTTTGACTATGTGTACAGCGAAGAACTTTTCCTCACCAACGGATTGCGCTGGAGCCCCGATAGCAAGCGCATCGCCTTCTGGCAGATGGACGCTTCTAAACTCGGCACCTTCTACATGATCAACAATACGGATAGCATATATCCCCGCCCTGTACCCATTGCTTTTACAAAGCCCGGTCAACCCATTGCCGAAGCAAAGATTGGCGTGGTCACCATCGCCGATGCAAAGAAAACATGGGTTACCCTCGAAGGTCAACCACAACAATACTACATAACACAGATGGATTGGAACCCCGACAATCGCAACCTGGTGATCCAGCAACTCAACAGGCGGCAGAGCGAAAGCAAGCTGATCCTGTGCAATCCTGCCACCAATACTAAAAACACCCTCTTTACAGATACAGACGAAGCCTGGGTAGACGTGAAATCATTCTGGAACCGTGGCGGCAGTCCCTTCGATTGGATAGCCAACGGTGCGGCCTTCATATGGTTCAGTGAAAAAAGCGGCTGGCGCAAACTCTATCGTATTGGCATCGATGGCAAGCAAACAGAGATCACGAAAGGCGATCATGACGTAATGGCCATCAGCGGCATCGACGAAAAAAATGGCTATGTCTATTACAGCGCATCACCCACCAGCGCCGTACAACGTTATCTTTATCGCGCTAAACTCGATGGCTCAGGCACACCAGAAAAAGTATCACCCGCCAGTCAGGAAGGCACCCATCGCTACACTTTCTCCCCTTCCGGCAAATGGGCCCAGCATTCATTTTCCAGCTACAAAATATTACCAGCCTCTGAATGGTTGCAGATGCCGGCCAATACGCCACTCGATCCGGCAACAGCTATAGAAAAGAACATGAAGCCCAATCCACAGGCGTCACGGGTAACCTTCTTTACCATCAAAACCGATGAAGGCGTTGAAATGGATGGCTACATGGTAAAGCCGCTTGACTTTGACGAGAAGAAGAAATTCCCCGTAGTGTTCACCACTTATTCCGAACCTGCAGGCGCTACCGTAAATGATGCAGCCGGCGTAGGAGGCCGCGGTGCTTTCTATAATGCAGACAGCGGTTACATCACCATGGCAGTAGAAGGACGCGGTACACCGATACCCAAAGGAAGAGCCTGGCGCAAAGCCATCTATGGCAAACTGGGTTGGATTAATCCCAATGATCAGGCAGCTGCTGCTAAAAAAATACTCGAATGGCCCTTTATAGACCGTGAGCGTATTGCAGTCTACGGCTCCAGCGGTGGCGGCTCCACCACCCTGCACCTGCTTTTCCGTTACCCGGAGATTTACAAAGTAGGGTTGGCTTCAGCAGGTGTACCATCGCATTTGCTATACAACAGCACTTACCAGGAACGTTACCTCGGCCTACTTCCTGAGAGTCGTGAAAATTACATCAAAGGATCAGCGATCACCTATGCTAAAAACCTGCAGGGCAACCTGCTCATCATGCACGGTACCGGCGATCACAACGTACATTATCAAGGTGAAGAGTTACTGTTGAATGAGTTGATCAAATACAACCGTCAGTTTCAATTCATGCCCTACCCCAACCGTCAACATGGCATCTCCGAAGGCGAAGGCACCCAACAACACCGCAGAACGATGATGGCCAACTTCCTGAAGACATATTGCCCGCCCGGTGGCAGGTAAACAACAATCAAGGCTGTTTTGCGATCACCTTGTCATAAAGACAATTGACGATTGGCTTTAACCCTCCGGGAATGCTGGAGTGGTAGCCATTCGTGATGACCACGATGCCAAACTTTTCTTTGGGATGAAAAAACATAGTACTGAATAATCCATACGCAGAACCGGTATGCCCTTTCATTACTTTGCCGGCAATGAGCGTGGAGGTAGTTACGATAGCCAGACCATAACCGTCTTCTTTAGCGATTATAGACTGCATCGTGCGGGCACTCTTTTTAGAGATGATCTTTTTGCCTTCATATTTACCCATGTTCATGTGCATGGTCATATACCGCGCAAGATCGGCAGCAGTGATCTTCATACCGCCTGTGGGAGAGAAAATGGGCGTACTATATCCCATCGTGTAGTTCGAAATCTCCTCACTGCGGGCAGCATAAGCAGCGGGAGCTGCAACAAACTTTTCCTGGCTGGTATTGTATTCATAAAGCGTGGCAAACCGGGACTGGTCCAGCGAGTCCACACAATAACCTCCATACAACCCCAGCGGGTCGAGAATATGGTGCTTCACATACTGGTCAAACCGCTCACCCGACACCCGCTCCAGGATAGTACCAGCCATATTGAAATTCAGGTTGCAATACTTATAGCCAGCTCCGGGAGCATAATCACTGTAACACTTTTCCCAGTTAGGATTCTTGTCAGGATTGATGGCATCTAAACTAAAATAGCCCTGACTATCATTGAGGCTGGACGTATGCGATAAGATCATCCGGAGTGTGATCACCTGATCAGGAAACCGCGGATTCCTCACCTTGAAACCAACCAGTTTACTCACATCATCCTTTAGAGACAATTTCTTAGCCTCTATCAACTGCATAATAGAGGTAGCTGTAAACGATTTGGAAATAGAGGCGATCCGGAAGATGCAGTCATCCGTAAGCGGCGTCTGCGATTCAAGGTTCTTGTAGCCAAGATTAAGGGTATATACAATCTTATTGTCCTTGACCACAGCTGCTGTAAGCCCCACCATCTTCGACTGCTGCATCAGATCTTTGATACAGGCTTCCGCTTTGTCTTGCTGGCCAAAGCAGGAAAAAACAGTAATAAAAAGTGCAACAAACAAAGAGGAGAAAGCAGTTCTTATCATTGTAAAAGATTGATGCAATTAGTTGGAAGCAGTTAACCTTTCATTCACCCCATCCCAGGCATAGACAGCACTTTTCTTGTCGGTAACCTTCATGATACTGAAACCATCCTTATCCACCTTGTCGGTCGCCTCTTCTACCTCCATTTTCCAGAAGATCATATCTGGCTTACCATTCTTTTCATTGGGAAAGATAAAAGTTTCACTATGAGAGAATACATCCGCATCACCAATGTTGACTTTATCGGGAAAGCGGACCAGTTGACCGCTCTTCGTCCAGGCCAGGTAATAATCATAAGTAGGAATACCACAGGCTTCACCACTGAAAGTAAGTACGATGATGTTCTGAACATTGGTAAGCCCCATGCCACTCATGAGTTTTCCGCCACTATAACCGGCACTTTCATCATCAGGAGTCAACACCGCTGCTTTTGCCAGCACATTACCATTTTGTACGATTTTCAGTCTTACAAGATATCGACGTATAGTATCCCTTCTACCGCTGGATACAGCAATACTATCAGCACGACGCTCGATACCATACACAAACTTGACATCTCCCCGGCGTAGTGGCATACAGCTTACCAGCCCCAGCCAGACATAACCTTCCTGCTGTTCACCATTCTTGAGATAGATAATTTTCAACCAGGGAGCTTTGATGCCACGTATCGTAAGACTATTAGAGGTAACACCAACAACAGTGATGTTGTCACCCACCACCAAGGTATCTGTGGGAGCCAGCTTCGTATCAGGCGTACTGCGAATAAATGCCGTATCGGCAAAAATATAGCGATCAGTAGTATCGCCATTGTTGATGGCCCAGCTACGCATATCAGGGAAATTAGGCCCTTCCTGCGCATGCAAAAAATTACTAATAACTATCAACAAAAACAGTACACGTATTTTCATAAGTGCACAAAATAATACAATTACAACAACAATAAAAGGTAGCGCATCCACTCACACTTTTCTTCTAAAAATCAGCTCTATACGGGAACCACCTTCAACCGGCACCAGTACTACTGAACAATCGATCGCCCTGGCAAGGTCTTTCACGATCAGCAATCCCAGGCCCGACCGCACATCACCAGCCGCTGCAACGCGGTATTGATCATCCAGCAACAGGTTCGGGTCCAGCCCTCCCCCGTTATCGGTAACAGACAAGAACGATTGACCATCCCGTTCGCCAGCCTCCCAGTAAACGCGGGCATCAGGCTTGTTCCCCACCGCTTTCAAACTATTACTGGTTAAATTGTATACAATAGTGCGGACACAATTTTCATCTGTATATAATGTAAGGTCCTTAGTCATATCCAATCCCAACACGCCATCCTGCACATACAGGAACTGCGCCTGCAAATACTTGAATAACTCCGCTGTTGATACATCAGCAAACTGAGGTTGCAATTGTTCCAGCTGGCTTTTGCTCCACAACAACACCGTTTCCATATTCTCCAATAAGCCCTCTGCAGCTGTCGTTATTTGTTTTTCATGTGCAGCGGCTTGCTCCGCAGTCATCAGGGCTGGCTCATTCCTGCGTAGGTGTAAAAAACTGATGAGTCGCGCTATCGGTGCGCGCAGGTCGTGACTAAGAATCGCAAAAAAGCGGGACTTCACCCGGTTGGCACTATCCAGTTGCTGATTCAAACCTACTAATAACTCATTATTCCTTTTCCGCTCCTTGCTTTGCCGGTACAACAGCACCCCGATAACGCCCATCAACAATACACCGGCAGCCAACCCCCACATGGTTTTACGCTGATTACTCAGCGCCAGTTGATTGATCTTCAGCTCAGCATTCTTTTGATCGAGCACCCGCTGGCTTTCTGCTTCAGCAATCTTGTTCTTGGTTTCCTGCGAGTAAACAGAATCCTGCATATCCTTGAACAACCGGTAATTATAAAACGCCTGCTTATAGTCACCTGTATACTCTTGCACTTCGGCCAGGGCGCCGGTGAAGAAAGACTTACTGTCCATATCGCCCGTTTGTCCGGCCAGTTGGATGGCAGTCTGTAAATGCTCAGCAGCCTTCTGTAGCAATAGCGCCTTATTATCCGGAATCACATCACCATACTTCACCCGATGCAACGTATCATACCGTACAATATCGAGGTAAGCAAGTCCAAGATTTCCGGTGTTTGTAATGGCTTCTGTGTGCAACGGGTTCACAACATCCCACAAAGACTTCGACTTGATGCGCGCTTCTAAAACTCGTCGAAGATCAGGTCCATATACCAATGAAAGGCCCGACCACGTAGAAGCAAGCCCCATCATATTGCCCGAACCCTCATAAATCACCAATGCCTTTTGAAAACAATCCCTGGCAGCAGTCGTATCACCCGAAGCATAATACGTTTTACCCAAACTCTCCAGTGAAGTGGCTACCTCATCTGGCGTACCAGCGCGCTCCCGGATCTTCAGCGCCTTTCGGCCAAACTCCAGCGCTTTAGGATAATTCTTCTGCAAACTATAGATTTTCGACACATTGCCCAGTGTAAGCGACAACAACGTGCTATCCTGTAAGGCTTCCGCCTCCTGCAAACCCTTAAAATAAAATTGAGCAGCAGTCACATAATCCCCCCGTATATTCTGAGCAGCCGCCCCCATATTGTTAAAAGTAGCCGCTCTGTTGTAGCGGTCACCTATCTGAACATAAGTAGCTTGCGCCAGCTCATAATAATACATGGCCGAATCATACTGACCGGCATGACTAAATGACTGACCTAAATTATTTTGAAAAACAGCAATCCCCTTTGGCCATTTCATTTGCCGCGCATGCACCAACCCAAGGCGCGCATATTTTTGCGCCTCTACTACATCGAGCACCGTCAGCTCATTAAATATTCTGTTGTACAACCTGGCCTTCAACGTATCGTTAGACACAGCAGGCAACGAAAGCACCAGCGAATCCACCAATGCCCTCCCCTCCTTCTGCGCTTCCACAGAAGGATTAAAACAAGAAAGCAGTAAGAAAAGAGAAATGACTTTCCGCATACTATTTTAATTGGGCCAGATTATCCTTATACCCCCTGCCAACCGGCAGTTCTATACCCTTTATCGTAACAGCCTGTCCTTTCATCCGCTCCACAAAATGCTTCTGCACCGCATAACTCTTATGGATACGCACAAAACTGGCAAACTCCGGCGCTTTCAACAAATTGCCCAACGAAGAAAGTACCGTGTGTTTCCCGCTCGCAGTAACAATACGCGTATAATCCTTCAACGCTTCGAGATAATAGATTTCATGTAAAGCCAGCTTCACCTGTTCATGACCATCTTTGATAACAATGGTATCACCACCAAGAGAATGATCCAGCAAACGCGCCTTTTGTCGCGTGGCAAAGAAATCCTGCAACCGCTCTATCATGAGCGCAAAACGATCAGCCCGTAGCGGCTTCACCATAAAGTCCAACGCTGCCACGTCAAAACTTTCCACGGCATATTCAGGATAAGAGGTAATAATAATACAAGCAGGAATATCAGTGAGCTGCCTGCGCAACTCAAGCCCCGACATACCAGGCATATCCACATCGAGGAAAGCGATATCAGGCAACGTCCCCGCTATACTACTCAGCGCAGCTTCAGCACTATCAAAAACACCTGCTACCGACAACCATTCATACCGCTTTACCATCGATAGCGTAGTCAGCCTGTCGATCTCGTCGTCGTCCACAACAATGCAGCGTAATGAGTTGGTCACCAAAGCGTATAATTATAAATGATGGTTGTCAAATATAACAAAACCGTCGTTCATCTATTACAAATGTTGTTCAGCGATTGGCCCATAAACCGGGCAACCACGGCGAGTAGCTTTACACCACAAACAAACCATACACATGAAATCAATACTCGTTTGCTTCATAGCTATCCTGTCCATCCAATATAGCCAGGCACAAAGCCCCATTGGCAACTGGAAAAAGGTATCCCACACCTTCGTCTACGAAGGACAACAAATGGATAGCCATGCCGCGTTGTTAAAAACACGACCCTGCGCAGCCAAAATAGTATGGGAGATCAAGGCAGACGGCATATTCCGGCTCAATGCTGCCGCCAGCGGTTGCGATGAGAACTATAAAAAGATACAGGAGAAACTATGGTCCAAAACCAAATGGAAACTGGAAGGCAATAAATTCACCACCTCTGCCACCAACTTTGCAGTAGGACAATCCTACACAGTAACATTCAAAGGCAATAAGATGATCATGACCGGTACGGAAGGGCAAGGCGTCATTACCTATGAGCGGCTATAGTGAATAAATCACTCTTTTCCTTCCACCAGGAACTGACTAAAAACATGCAATAAAGGATCAGACGTATTTGAATTGGTAAAAATAACGTATCCCATTTTCAGGTCCTTATACACTTCAAACCTGCATTTGAAGTCCCCGTTATTGCCACCATGCCCGAATGATTTGCCCAAAGGTGTTTCCCTGATCTCCAGACTCATGCTCATATAGGTAGGCACCTTTGGCTTTTCATCCCCGGGATCATAATTATAATCACTGTGCTTTTGCAACATCGTATTATAAGACTGCGCATTCAACCCTTGCTGTTCCAGCAGGTACAACATGAAACGGGTAAAAACAAGCGCTTCCGTATGCATGGAATAAGCCATTCCGGGATAAGCGGGAGGCGGGTCTGAAGAAGGCATCATATCATAATGCCCATTAGCCACCATGCGCATCAATGAATCATTTTTGGAGAAGAAAGTATGATACAACCCAATAGGAGCTATTACCTCTTCCTGCAACACCTGCTCCACATTCTTACCGGTAATTTTCTCTACTACCATTTTCAGGTATTCGAAACCTTCACCGGAATAGTTGTACGCAGTACCGGGCGTGAAGCGCAGATTAAGCTTTCCATCCGGATTATTAGACCGCCAGTTCGGGAAACCGGTACGATGTGTTAGCACATGCCTTGCAGTCATCAGTTTATACCGTTCATCGTATTCAATATCTTTATAAGGAAGATATAAATAGAGCGGCTTATCAAGATCGATCACACCACGCTCGGCCAATCGCTGAACAGCAAATGCAAACACAGGCTTGGTAACCGAAGCAGCTTCAAAAAGCGTCAGGCTATCCACCTTACCCCCGGTAAACGTATTCTTTACACCATACGTCTTGTGATACACTACCTGTCCATCTTTTATCAATGCCAGCGATACACCGGGTATCCGCAGATACCGCTGATAAGATTCAATAAATTGATCCACCTGCGCAGCACGCTCAGCAGTAAAAGGTTGATGCAGGATGCCCTTTTCAGGAAGCAGGTCAGGAGCAGCAGCACCCGCAACACGAAGTGCAGGCGCTTTGATGGGCAGCCCTGCTTTTACCGTTACAATAACAGGCGTTTTTGCAGCAGTAGCATAAATATTATTTTGCCCTACAATAAACGCATCCGGCACCAGCACTTCATAAGAACCGGCAGGAACCGCAACAGCATACCTTCCCAAACTATCCACTTCAGCACTCAACCACCCTGCCTGATTTCCGGATGGTTGCAGGCGAACCTGGCCGGGCAATTGTTCCTTCATGGGCCTGTCCCACGCCACCGTTCCCGAAACAGTAGCCAGTTTTTCATTGGCTGGCAACAAAATGATATCACCCAAACTACCAGGGCTCCTGTACTTTGATTCACCCTTGCCCCAGCCGGTGAAAGTAAAACTACCATCCTTGTCCTTGTCAAAAAGCATCACATCAAAACCAATGGATTTACCCACCACCAGCTCATCACCCAGTTGGATACGCCATTCGTAATACCTGGTATTACCCTTTCTCACAAAACCAACTTCTGCAATATCCCACGACGCCTTTTGAGAAAAAGGATCATAAAAGGCAGTATTGATATTCCGCAGCTTCTTACTATACATAAAAGAACAAACACCCGAACCAAAAGGCAGGTGCCGTGCATCGAGATTCAGTTCAAGACCATCCTGCGTATTCCACGCCACATTATTGGAAGTATCCTCTATAAAATCATTATCAGTGATAGTAAAAGCAACATACAACGAATGATTGTCGGGCCGGTAACCCACCTGAAAGAAACCACTGAAATCAGCACTGTTCACAGGCTTGCTCTCGGAGATAGCAGTAGCGATCCTATAGGGCAAGGCAGTCTTTGGCCAGTCGGAAAGATTTCCGTCGACTTTGATAACCCCGACAGGATAAGCATGAGCCACTTTACCATTGTGCGCAGAAAGTTGCTGACAAAACAAAAAGCAGAACAGGAACAGGCAAGCTGCCGGAAAGGATAGTTTAGGCATATTCATGAGTTTATTCTGATCAGAAGTCTTTAACAGAGTAACATTATAGCTAAATACAATACAAAAAAAGAAATGTTGCAGCGCGGCCCGCCAGCCAACACACCTCCTTCCCTGTCCGGAACACCCCACCACAAAGTCTATTTACCCCCTCGCCTAAACGATGAGCAGACAGTACGTTTGCTACATAAAACCTGCACATGAAAGCTATACAGCTGGAACAATTCGGGATAGAACATTTACAACTTAAGGAAATACTCCAACCGGCCATAGGAGAACACGACGTACTGGTAAAAACGACAGCCATAGCACTGGAATTTCACGACCTGATCGTAATAGAAAACAGGATACCATTCGGTATCCCATTACCACTCGTTCCGGGTACCGCTGGCGTAGGCATAGTAGAAAATACAGGAAGCAAAGTAACCCGCTGGAAAAAAGGCGACCGTGTCATCATCCCATTTATCAGCCGCTGGGAAGCAGGAAACAATACACTCTGGAACGACCAATGGCGAACCGGCTTTTCCCGCCCCGGCCTGTTGGCCGAATACACGGTGCAGCCGGAGAATACCCTGGTGAGAACACCCAACAACCTCACCGATGCAGAAGCAGCCCCGTTATCGATCACCGGGCTCACAGTTTGGGCAATCCTTGTTGAGCAAGCCAATATCCGCGCAGGACAAACAATACTTATACAAGGCAGCGGGGGCGTTTCCCTGTTTGCCCTGCAGATAGCCAAAATGTTTGGACTAAAAGTAATTGCCACCACCGGTAGTAAAGAAAAAGAACAAAAGCTGAAAGACCTCGGAGCCGATGAAGTGATCAACTATAAAGAAACACCCGAATGGAGCAAGGAAGCAAAGCGCCTCAACGGAGGCATCGGCGTGGATGTAACCCTGGATGTGGCTGGAACAGACACCATTGAACAAAGCATCCTCTCCGTAAAACAACATGGATTCGTTGGCCTGATCGGTCTGATGACAGGCACCAAACTCTCGGTCGATCTGATCCCCATGATCACGAACTATATCCGGCTGCAGGCCTGGTCAGTAGGCAATGCACAACAATTGGCAGACCTCGTCAACGCCATCGAAAAGAATAACCTGAAACCGGTGTTGGACAATGTCTTCCCGGTCGAAAAAGTACAGGAAGCCTTCCACAGGTTCAGGTCGGGCAAAGCATTCGGCAAAGTAATAGTTACTTGCTGAGAATCAAATGAAAAGACAATCATAGAAAAAGGGGATTTTCAACGATAAATCCTCCAAAAAGAGGAGGCAGTGCTGACGATTTACATATTAATTTGCATTAATCTGTACGTATCTATTTACAATCAATCGGTCAGGCTGCATGAAACCCCTGCTATCCATCACGTTATCACTTATGATATGCTGCTTTAACATAGCAGTTGCTCAACAAGCCAATCTGGATAGCATACGCCATATAGCCGATCAGATCCGCAACAAACCACTTGACACTGCCCAGGTTCGCCAACTGCGCGAGCTTGGACATGACCTCATAGAAACCGATAGCATCCTGTCAAAACAATTACTTGAAGAAGCCCTGAGTAAAAGCCTTACCCTCAAAGAGCAAAACACCATCACCAACAGCTACAGGATATTAGGCATTTGGTACAGCTACTTCAATGACAAAGACAATGCATTGAAACTTTATCGACAGTCATTACATTCAGCCAATCGAAATAAAAACTTATACCTCGCAGCAGGAGCCAACTTCAACATCGGCAACGTTAAATACTGGAATGGCGAATACGATAGCTGCATCTACTACTACATAAAAGCAGGCGAAATATTTGAAGACCCCAAACTACTGGAAGACAAAACCCTTACCGAAAAACTGATCGACAAAAGAAAGTCAGACCTCTATGCCAATATAAGCTCCGTATTCAACTCTTTAAAAAACCTGGATAAAGCCGACGAATACATTGACAAAGCCATCGCCATTGCCCGGAAATACACCTCCTCCGCCGCCCTTGATGCAATGGCCTATTACATGCAGCAGAAAGCAGACAACTATTCTGAAAACGGAAAGATCGAAGAAGCACTCCGTATCCGCCTGACATATTTACCACAATTAGAAACCGGGAAGGCAGCAAGAATATATGTTCAGGCAGCCTATGGAGCAATCGCAACCGAGTTTTTTGATTTAGATAGCATGGATTCGGCTATGCTGTTTGCACAAAAACGACTGCAACTGGCCAATAGCCTGAATGCCAAAGACGCGATCGCCAATGCCAACTTACTGTTAGCCAGGATCGAACTGGAAAATAAAAACTACCAGACAGCAGAGAAGTATGCAAAAGAAGCCAACAATTACTTTTCCAATAGCAACGACCCAATAGAGCTACGGACTTACTATGGATTCATGCGACAACTGGAGAACAGCCTTGGGCATTATAAAGAAGCATATACCTACACCGATAAATACATTACACTCAATGACACGATCCTTAAAGGAGAAAGGACCAAACAATATTCAGAACTGGAAGCACGGTACCAATCAGAAAAGAAAGGAACACAAATAAAGCTACAGGAAGCACAACTGAAACAAAAGACCACCCTCAACTACCTCCTCATTGGCGGCTCCATAGCCTTGCTACTGATATTATTATTGGCCTACCTGAGCTATAAACACCGCCAAAAACTCCAGCAAATAAGAATAGAAGAACTGGAAACCGAAAAACAATTGACGGCCACCGAAGCAGTACTCAAAGGCGAAGAACAGGAACGGACACGATTGGCTAAAGACCTGCATGACGGATTGGGAGGCATGCTATCAGGCATCAAATATTCATTCCAGAATATGAAAGAAAACCTCATCCTCACACCGGAAAATGCCCAATCATTCGAGCGAAGCATCGACATGCTCGACAGCTCGATCAAAGAAATGCGCCGTGTAGCCCACAATATGATGCCGGAGATACTGGTAAAGTTTGGGTTGAATACAGCATTGAAAGACTTTTGTGGAGAGATTGACCGCAGCGGCGTGATACAGGTAAAGTATCAACCTATCGGCATGGAAGGCGTTACTTTCACGCAAACCACTGCCGTAACCATCTATCGCATCGTACAGGAATTAGTCAGCAATGCAATCAAACATGCTGCTGCAACAACTATAATAGTACAGGCCCATGCTTCCGGACACGATAAGCCATTCTTCATCACAGTAGAAGATGACGGAAAAGGATTTGACACAGCAGCCCTCAAACTATCCCGCGGCATCGGGTGGAGCAATATTCAAAACAGGGTCGACTTCTTAAAAGGTAAGATAGATGTCAGGTCCTCACCGGAGAATGGAACATCTGTACTGATAGAGATCACTTCCCTATAATTTCCAGTACAACTTCGTTAGATACGGAGTGATCAGTAAGAAGATTGCCGGCAGTATAATAAGGTGCCTGGAAACCACTGGCACGTAAAGCGCCAAGCCTTTCCATATTCAACACCGGACGGGTAAACCTGATATAATCCGCCTCCACTACAATATCGGCAGCTACATCATTCACAAGCGTTTTATTAAAAATAGCCGGATCACCCTTCACCTGTTCCGGAATGCCATTCCATCCACTGTAAGCATTGATACCAACCTGCAACTCCGCAGGAAGCAGCGGCCGGTAAAACCGTTCAATGATGGTCCACAGTTCCTCCTCACTGTACCGGTACAATAAAATAAAAGAAGCCTGCACACGAACGATACGCAACTCTACCCAACCAGCCTTTGCAGGTCGTAGTTTTAAATTGCTTAATGAATTATTGGTAGACTTTACTTCAAACATGGCCACACCGATTGGCTCCGCTATACCAGTGGTGAAAAACAACCAGTTCTCTTGCCGCGGTTGCCACGTCTCGCTGGTAGTCTCCTTAGGCTGCCGCACCATAATGCCAGCCAGCGACCAGTCACTTTGAGGTAAAAAATCATTGGCCCCACTGACCTTTATCCTGGTCCGTACATCAAAGTTGCCATTGATATTTTTAAAAAGAAAAGGCGCCTGGTAATCACCATACCAACCCGAAGCATATGGTACGAGCTTCATATGTCCATTGCTGATGGAAAACACCTTGATCTTATCCGGGAATCGTTCAACCACATGTAGGCGTTGCCAGGCCCCCTTCGAATTACCATCGGAGAATTCATCACTAAACCCGTCCAGTGGCGTTTCCGGAGCGCTCCCCTTCCTCACCTGTTGAGCATACATCAATCCCGGTATCGCGATAATGGCAAATAGAATAATAGTCCGTTTCATATAGCAGAACATTTTACCTGCAAACCTATTCCAGTACAATTATTCTATTCAATCATTCGTCGGATTATAACGCCTTTGGTCGATCAGACTGAAACACCCCATGGCTAATCAGGCAGCACCACTCAACCTCGCCCGTTTATAAGCAGAAAAACTAACCCCACACATACTCTTGAAGAATTTACTGAAATGCGACATATCATTAAAATTGAGGTCATAAGCAATTTCCTTCATGCTGTAACTGGAGTAATTCGCCTTCTTCATAGCCTCCTGAAACAAACGCTGGCGGATGTGATAACTGGCCGGATAACCGGAAGCACGCTTCACGACATTATTGAGATAATTGGCAGTAACCTTCAGCTCCCTGGCATAATCCTCTACATTCTTCCGCGTCTTGAAATCCTTGTCCAGCAACCAGAAGTAGCGCATCAACAAAGTATTGCCCGTCTTATAACAATTCGCCAGCGACTCGATATGACGCCTTAAATACAATTGAAAAAGCTGAAGACACTTACCCACGATCTCGCTATGCAAAGCACAATAATCACTCGATTCATTCTCCAGCAGCATGATCAGGTATTTCATCTTTTGGATTTGGCTATCCTTTAAGACCAATACGGGATATCTCGAAAAATAATGATACAAATAAGACTCATGCGTAATATTGAAATCGCCATCAGTGCCATGGGAAGAAGAAGCGCTAAAGTGAACGATATAACCACGCGTCCCCGGTAGAAAATGAAGCTCATGACAATCACCCGGAAGAGCAGCATACACCACATTTTCAGACAATTGATAACGCTCCCCATTGATAATATGCACACCCCCTCCCTCCAGGATCCAGATAAACTCGAAATCATGTTGGCGATGACTCGCCGAAACGAGCATAGACGAAGCAGGTAGTCCAGGCCCAATACTGCAAACCTTAACAGGTGCAATTGACGGCACATCAGGGGAAATAACTTCCATTGTCGTAAAATTGTATAATTAAGAAGAAACAGAGCCAGGCTGTTCACGCCATGACCTGATATAATTCAGTAACATCTCCCGGTTAGGATACATATTCTTTTCACCTTTGACAGCATAGAAAACAACTCCCAAAGCAATGCAAAGCGCAATATCGAGCCCCAACGAGAGTCCCATACAGTAACCATTGATAAAATCATTCCGGGCATGAGCACCGTTTTCAATATGAGAAGCAAGCACCTGGCGTGATAAATTAAAGCGCTGCTCCTTCATAAACAGCGATACACCATTAGAAGCATACACCAGCATTCTGTGCACATTCATCGTATTGAATAAAGACATACACCGCGCTTCATAATCGAAAGGCCAGGAATCATCAGCAGCACTTTTAACGCCATTAAGACTTTCCCACAGCTTCACCATCTCCTGTTGGTCCAGCGAGAAAGTCACCCGGCCATAACGGGAGAAATCTCCCATAATGTCAAGCATCTCATCAACCAGGAACACGGGAATAGAAGAAACATTACCGAGATAAAAGATAAACTCCATATCCCTGGTATGAAGCGGCTTGATCACCTCGGTAAGCAAGGCGTCCCAGGAATCGGAAGCGTTCGCAAAAAGTGCCCAATCGGTAAAAGCGATTGTTCGGCAATGTTTAAAGATCGAACGGAGATGACTGGCCAGAGAAGCATTCCGGAAAAAACTGCCGGCAGAACCCTGGATATCCTGCGCCATGATCGACACCGTGGCCAGCGACTTATCAATATTATCGATATCGTTAAGCGTCATACTACGAATACCCGCTTGTTGAAGAAACCGGGGCAACCTGCCTTCGGAGATACGTAACTGACTGACAGAGACATCCGGGCCAATAGTATCGGAATGATCCATTTCCTGCAGGCTGTCAAGATAAACCTGTTGCAGGCTGCCGGAGTGATGCAGACTATTAGCCAAACTATCGAGAACAGACACCAGATCCTTGTTTTCCATACATAGCAGGCTCCAATCAATGTGCCAGTGTACTACCGTTCTGATAGAGAAAGAGTTATCTCCAAACGAAAAAAGGCAAGTCACGATATTTCGTGATTGCCCTTAAAGTTTAACGATATAAAGTAGGCGTAGACTACAACGGAGAACTTTGCACGCCCCAGTTCACTTTGATATTATTGTTGGCTGCATACACTTTTCCGGCACTGATAAGCTTAACCAAAAGTATTTCGTAAGTAGCGCTGTATTTATCGTCGATAGACTGTTCCATTGCCTTTATTTGCGCAGCGGGCGCCCCATCATCATAAAGCTTCGCCAGTTGCTGATACTCATTCTTGTAAATCGCGATAACATATTTATTCAGCGATATAGAAGCCTGTAACATCTCTTTTGTTTCCGGCGTTTCCTTAAGGTCTGTTAGCTTTTCAAAGTTATCTTCCAGGTACTGGATTTTCTGGTCCATCACCTCCTTACGCTTCATGACTACAGTTTTATTCACGTCACCATCAACCATTTTCACAGAAGGAGACGTCAGCTCATATATTTGACCATGACCAGATATACCATTGATCATGTTGGTGCTCAAAACAGCGATACCAAAATACTTGTCAGGAGAAGCGGTATTACAACCAATTACCAGCAGGCAAAAAGACAGGCAGACACAATGCCACAAAGAACGATTGTTGAAAGGATAAGATGACATACTTTATTATTTCGGCGAAGGTACCGCCCACAAGAAGCCTTGCCTATTTGTTATTCGTGACTGGGGCAGTTTATTGAATAAAACGTACCAAATAGGCCGTAAATGGTAGAAATAACTAATGAGATGTTAATGGCCGCCTGGCGGCGGCAGAAGTTCGGCCAGGCAATCGGAATAATTCAAAAAGAAGCGTATCTTCATACCAATGATCCGGACAATCCTTTTTGCCATAATTCTGCTGACAACAGCATCCGTAAAGGCCCAAACACCTTTATCATTTGGTAATATGAATACCGGACTGCCGGCTTTCAGGAACTTTAACCAGTCTGCCGACACCACTCATCTCCAAAAGAAATGGTTCTTAACAAAACAAATAGGACTCTCATCCGGCTTCTTTGGCTTTAATGGAGGCAGCGGCACCTTCCTGGCAGCCCCTATAGGGTTACAATTGAACAGACAGTTGACCAACAACCTATATGCCTTTGCAGGCGTCGCGGCAGTACCTGCCTATGTTCATTTCAACAGCCCCTTCTTTCAGCCAGGCGTAAATAAGAACATGGGCTTCATAAACGCCAACAGCTTCAACACCTATACAACAGCGCAAATGGGCTTGATGTATATCAACAGTGAAAGAACATTCTCGATCTCCGGCAGCTTTGGCGTAAGCAGACGCAATGGCTATTCTCCATTTTATGCCCCGATTAATTCACCCGCGCTTAAGAACAATAGGCAATAATTTATTTAAATGCACTTTTCGGGGTCAGCTTATCCATAAACAGTATCTTCAAACAAAGTTTGAGGTAGTATTGAATACGGCATCCACATCCCATCCTTACTCTTGACATATTGTTCACATAATGAAATAATCTTCGTTCGATCACCCAAATATATTCTTTCTGTTGTTAATCTTCCAACCATACTGTACACCTCTTTCGTAAAACCAGAAGATGACAAGAATAAACCGCCAGCAGTAAAAGAACGTGCATTTACCTCTACAAACTTCGATACAGCTTTCACGCCAGGCTTGCCTCCGCCTCTCCAATGTTTAACTTCTATATAGTATTTTTGTATACTATCTTCAACAATACAAGAAACAACTATATCTTTTCCTCCATCTTTAGCTAATGAGGTCAGGGTAACTGAAAAACCCATTGATTCAAGAGTGGTAGCTACAACCCTCTCCATATCTGGCCATTCAATATCAAGGATCGCTCTTGAATCTTCAGGGATACGACGGCAAATTTTATCTATATATTCACGAATGAATATATAGATACTTTCGGAATCCTCCATTACTACAATAAGATCGCCCACCAACTGATTAATATGCTCTCTGAGCTCGGCAATTCCCTCATGCCTAAGAGCGCTTGTATAAAACGGCTTACCTAAATCAATACCATAATCAAGAAAATCAAACTCACGCGTTCTACCCCAGTCTGTCTTTGTAATAACAAGAATATGCCTCTGAACCTCATAATATTTTTCATACCTTTTAAGGGCCTGGAACCATTTATGCAGTACACCTCGGGCATTACCGTCTTCTGCATTAATAGCAAATAGTACTACCACCCTTTTATTATCAGCAACCTCCTCCATAATTTCATTTCTCGAATAAATCTCTTCGGCATTATCAATGATTTTAGTAGTTACTCCCTTTATCACAACACTTCTAATCCTGGATACATGCGTATCCATTAAGTTATTGTAATTGGGTGATAGCGCATGCATCAAGGAAGTTTTTCCAACCCCATTCTCGCCAAGTATAATAATATCAGGTGAAATGTATCGGGGCATAAGTAATATTTATTAACATCCAAATTACCGTTGAAAAACCAATTAGCAATAGATAATTAAAACTGCATTGAGAATTATCAAGACCTCTCCTTATCATCAATTTCAGGTGTTTTAACGGTTTATAACAATCGACATTTACGATAATTTCAATCAATAACAATAATTAATGGAAGCCCCCCAAACAAATAAACCAACATCCGAAAATGAAAAAATTAATTTATGGGATGCATTGAAAGGCATAACCTTATACCTGGGCGTACTGCTATTCTTTATTGGATGGGTATACCTTTCAACTTACTTTAGACAATTTGGCTTCTCCACCTCAACGATAAATGTAGAAGTACATGATTATTATATTTATGGATTTTATGCAATACGCAGCTCCACAGGCAATATTATAATATTGAGTATAGCTGCACTTTTTTGCCTACTCTTAATTGATACTAAAATCTGGTCAAAATCCAGATATACGATGCTACCTATACTATGTGTGGTCATCTTTCCAGTCTCCTATTATTTCACAAGCGAGACAGCCATTGATAAAGCAAATGAACTGGCACATTTCGAAGGAACAGATCAAACACCGTCCATCTACATTAGCCTTAAAGAATCATTCTACCAAGACATGTTAAAAGACTCGTCATTTATAAAAACAGACTCTCCGATGAATCAGAAATTAACTTGGGCCAAGAAAAAGGCTTTCGATAATTTAAAAATTTTATATAGCACGATGAGGGAAAATCACTTGGTCGAGATATATCAGAATAAAGACGAAATCTACGTTTTTGCCAACACCGATACAGCAAATACTAAAGATGATTATCCTATTAATACTTACATGTTTAACAAGAAGGACGTTAGCTATTATACATTTCAAACATTTCAAACCAGGAAAAAATGAAACAAATACTATTGACAGTCCTAATCTTCACAATTTGCGCGCACTCGTTCTGTCAATCATCCCCCAACAACACAGCCATTATATCTATTTCTGATGTAGCTCAAGGCGACCCCAATGATGGCAGACATAAAGAAACTAATCGGGCTGGTAAATTTATTCCGACCAAAAATAAATTTACTAACTGTGATGGCTCTAACCCGATTGATGCTAAAAAGGAAGATATTGATTTTGGCAGCTATTGTAAACCAGTACGGGTGACAATTGATAGCCTGTGGGATAAAACCCTTACTGGAGAACTATTAGTGATTCCTGATAGATCTGAGCTATACTTAAGAACCATTAACAAAAGTTATCTTTTAAAGACTAAGCAACCCGTAATCCAATACTTAAGCTTTAATAAAGAATGTGTCACTATTGTTATAAAAAAAGACTCCAGCAAGATTATAAAAGAACCAAACTGCATTAGTTTTTAAGTAACTGAAATCAAAATTCAATCTCTATATAGTTTATTTAAATAAAAAAAGATAAAGCAAACTCTGCTACGACTCATCTCGCAGGCCAGCTTATCGTTTTTACAATTTGATGGAGACCTCTTTCCCTTTGTATTCTACATTCCTGAATAGGCCCTCAGGCAGCAACTCGATGGTAAACTTCCTGGAAGTAGCCTTCTTGCTATTCGCATGAACAGGCTTTAAGGTCAACGTCCGTTTACTTTCATCCCAGGTGATCAGCGTTTGCGTATACGCCCCCTTGAGATAATCCTGCGAGCTGCCATCATCTTCATACAAAGTGTAAGAGCCATTGCTGCCACTGTATATTTTCAACGTGGTGTTGCCAGCTACTTTTTCAGTAGTATACTGCCGCACAGGATCAAAAGGAATGATGGCGCCTTCACGAACATACAGCGGCAACGTACCCAGATCAACTTGTCGGGAAACAGAACGGCCACCATCGAACTTTTCATTCGTCCAGAAGTCATACCAGTTGCCCTTCGGTAAATACAGCTTCCTGGCAGTCTGGCCTTTCTCATACACAGGTGCCACAAGCATGTCGGCGCCCCAAAGAAACTGATCACCAAGATTAGTTACCGCAGGATCATCCGGATACTGGATCCACATGGCACGCATGGGAGGCAGACCAGTATCATGCGTCTCGCGGGTTAGCCCATAATTATACGGCAGCAATTGATACCGCAAATTGAGGTACTGACGAGCAATAGGTTCGATCAACGCATTCCTCAACTCCTCAGGATAAGGATATCCCTTCTTAAAGGTAGCGTCGCGGTTTTCGCTATCAAAGATAGAAGACTCAGGAGGACCAACAGTACCCTGGTTCCATCCCCAGGGCAACCGGAGATGCCAGGTGCGGCCATGGCCACGGAACGATGAAGTGAAAGCAGCAAACTGCAACCACCGGATATACAACTCACCGGTAAGCTCATTCGTTGGAACAAAACCGGCAATGTCCGTACCCCAGAACGGAGACAAACTGGCCGAATGATTGAGTCCTACACCAATATGCGTTTCCAGCGTTTTCCAGGTACAGCTGGGATCTCCCGACCAGATCCATCCACCATAGCGGTGCACACCATTATAGCCTGTCCTGTGAAGACTCCATGGACGAACATTCGGTTTATCAAACAAAGGACCTTGAAAGTACATTTTATGACGGGCGATGCGCGATTCAGCCGAGAGGTTTTCCCCGCCGTCGGGCCACCAGCCATCGATCATACTATTCACCTTGCGGTGCCGTCCCCAGAAATGATTGATATCGCTGGAGTCTGTAGGTTTACTGCCATTTATCGAAGCACCATTGAGATTTCTGGGTGGCGAATAATTATGAAGAATCACTTTAAAATCCAGGTCCTTCAAACCATTGATGATAGCGGCAGAGTCGGGAAATATCCTGGGATTAAAATCAAAAGAATTATGCCCACCATTCCAGCCGGTAGGCGTAAAACCAGTACCTAAATAGATCAGCGCATCAGAAGGCAGGTTACGCTCCCGTAAATTGTTAGCTACCCAAAACATTTCGTCAGGGCCTTTCAGCGTACGGTGCGATTGCATATAACCCAGCGACCATAAAGGAGGCATGGGCGTCACACCAGCAATTCTCCGGTACTCCGTAAAAATATCGGCAGGTTTATTCCAACAGGTGATCAGCAGCTTTAAAGGCTGTTCCGCAGCCTCGGCTACAGGGCGGAACTTACCTTCACCATTACGAAGATCTATAGCATTGCCCCTGTTGATGGGCTGATGAAAAAACACGGACCAGCCATCGATACCGATCAACATCGGCGCAGCAATATAAGCACCATGCGTGGCCAGCTCATACGACGCATTGCCATCCCGCATAGGATGAAGAAACCCTCTTCTGTCGAGGTGATCAAATCGCCCACCTTCACCGAGTCCATACACAGGAGCAGGTATCTTGAATGAAGTGGCTGCAGTATCATTATCCTGCCAGGTAAATTCCTGAACAACTTTTCCTTTCGGATCTGCAATACTTACCGAAAGTGGTGAAGCGCGTATCTTGACCGTTAGTCCTCCTGCCTTTTGAGTAACTTCTCCACCGTTGATGGTACGTCCCTGCCACAACACCTTGCGGGGATAATCAACGAGTACATCGGAAGCCGGAGCAGCAACAGGATTACCATTGTCGCCAATGGGAGACAACTTAATCTCCAGCGTCAGATCGGAAACCTGACTGATTACCAGTTCAGCTTTTCTTTTTCCGTACCGGATCTCAGCACTCCCTTGTCCGAAAGTTGTTATACTAATTAATAAGATAGCGGAAATTGTCAAGAGCATTTTCATGATTCGTAAGTTTAAAGTGTAGCACCACAGCCCTGACAGTAGCCGATGACTAACATTACGAATGTAGTTGATCCATTGGTGTTCTTTACTCCTGCAAAAGAACATGGTCAATATGTAAGTAAAAGAGGTTAAAAGAAGTCTCTGTAACCAAAGATGTCTATACCTCAATTGACTTCAACCTCGAACCTGTCTGTAAGGACAGCTGTCATTTTTTCTTCCGATGTAGTTTCATGGGGCATTGAAAAGTATTCACCGGTTATGGTCACACCGCTAGCCTTTTTTTCAATCGCTATCCTCAAAAAACCATGCCTGTCGTCACAATACTGTTCAAGACGAACCTGTTCCATCAAAGTATCATCCGCAGCAAATCTTTTGTCGTCCTGCATGGCCAGCGGGTGTAATTCATCGTAACCACCGGCGCCCGCAACAATGAACGGAACAACAGTGCCATTGGCATAATGCCGGTTAAATCGCTGGTAATTGTGTACATGCCCGCTAAAAACGATATCTGGGAATACACCTGTTTCTGTAAACGCTTTCTCCAAAAACTCAATCATGAAAGCACTCGAGCCATGGTTGATGTCGGCCGAATAAGGAGCATGATGTACACAAACAATCAAAGCCTTTCCTTGTCCCTGCACCCGGGCCTTTTTAAGTTCGCTGATAAACCAATCCCGTTGCTCTTGCATAATCATTCCGAATTTGGGCACATTCCCATATAAGCCGATAATATTGGCAAGCGGTGTTTCCAGCACCCAATAAACATTCGGTTGAGTTATACTTTTCCTGCTTACGTCACCGCTGAGAAGAAGAGAACGCGATTCAACGTCGCAGAACACCGTCATGAAAGCATCGAGACTTTTATAAGGCGCTATCGTAGGATTGACATCACTATCGTGGTTGCCCGCAATGGCAAACACAGGCGCAGGATAGTCGCGGTAAGGGGCAAAAAACTGCGGATAATAATGATCAGCTTCTCCATAAGAATATACTACATCACCTAAATGGAATAAGAACTGAGGTTTGTCTTCGGCCGCATGCATTTCCTGGAACTGCCTTATCATTTGGCCGACAACGATTTCTAGAAAATGAGCACCACGTACCCCACCGGTGTCACCCACCATATGAAATACCATTTTGGAGGAGCTTATTGCGGGGATAACACTATGTAAATCAAAGTGGAATGGATACTTACCTGAAGGTTCGGGCAGGGACTGAAATTTGAAAGAGTCGTCGGGCTGATCTAATTTAAAAACCGGATAGGTAACTTTTCTTACTACTGAAGCCATCTGCGAAATTACCCAATAACTATTAAGGACGGATTAACTCACCTTAACCTTTTGATCCATAATCAATCCCGTTTAGTTGACCACTAAAAACAAAAAAGCCTCACATTGCTGTGAAGCTTCTTTTGTGACCCTGTCAGGATTCAAACCTGAAACCTTTTGATCCGTAGTCAAATGCTCTATTCAATTGAGCTACAGGGCCTAACCTGATCGATTCGGTAAAACCGTTTCTCTCAAATGGGTTGCAAAAATAAAGAGATTATCCATTCCAGCCAAACAGAAATTCCTATAAATCTGATCTTTATCAGAAAAGAATACCACAGTTCCCATCCCACCTGCATTTCAGCCCACCACAAAATTATCCCCTTCCAAAAAAAATTCAGGCCCGTTTTGGCAGGAAGTCAATGTCGCCACTTTCGACCGGCCCGGCAGTCAGGCTTACCCCCTTCTCCAGGACAAACGGCCGCTCCAGGCGCCCCCTTTCCTAATAAACTCCCCCGGAGATAAAGATGAGATGCCCCCCAGATCAAGGCAGGATCAAGTTATCTGAAGGCAAGACGAAAGCAAGGCAATAGCAAGATAATAGCAAGACAGAGGCAAGAGAACATCACTCAAATGCAGACTAGTAGCGGTTATAATATTTGCAGATGTTATGTATAGATATGATAAACAGCATAATAGACCCTTAAAAACTTATACTAACTCCTTCAGAAGGAGGTCCTTTGACTCAATACTCGACCCCAAATTCGGCCTCAGCAACTGACTATCAGCAATTTACACTATTTTCCGAAGATTTCCAACTAAAAACTACCCACAGAATCCATTTTTAATACTTCTCCATTGCCGCCCTCTCCTCACTCCAATCCCAGCTTTCGGATACGCATTTGAACAGCCCCTTTTGTACGCCCGAAATGCTCGGCCAGTTCCCCCAGGTCCACCCCATCCCCATACATAATCGTCAGCTCATCATCCAGGTCATTCGACCATGCCCGGTAAGTACCCCGCGCGTCATCCTGCGCCCTGTCATGCTGGAAAGAACGCTTGACCCCTGCAGTAGCAGTTCCTTTGCCTGCATGCAGTTTGCCCTTTGGTATAGCTGACCCACCAGCAGACTTAGGCATTTTATTAAGCGGCAGCGGCTTAACAGAGCTTGTAAACTTCACACCTTCAGGCATCAGGTTACCCGGCATGTACAACACCTTCTTTGCCCGCGTCACCGCCACATACAGCAAGTTGATCTCCTCATTCAGCCTTGCCTGGTTCACTTCCTTTTTATCCTTCTCTTCCTTCAGCTTTTTCAATCGCAGCTCCGTAATAAAATCATCAGCCAGTTGCACCTCATCATACTCGATCCCCTTGCAACGATGCACGGTCGAAAACACCATGTCGGCTTTACCTTTATCTCCATCCCCCACATGCTTATCACGCAGCTGCTTCAACATAGCTGGTATTTCATCACCATACTCCTTCACCACGTCCACCATCATCGACAATTGCATATCCTCCGTCTTACCGATATAATCCTCCAGGTCCTTCATATCCTTCATGCCCGAGATCAGGTTATCCCGTATCAGCGAACGGTTATCGTTATACAGATTGAGCACATCATACAAAGAAGTACCCTCATCAGCATACATGTAAGAATTGATATTCCCCTCAAAATAGATACGCTTCAACTTCCCCTCACGTACCAGCCCGATCGCCATCAACAACAACCCCAGGTTGCTCCTCGCCACCACAGCCTTCGACTTCACCGCTTTTGTATCTCCCTTTCCTTTTATACTTACATCAACATCCAGATCGATCAGCTCTTTATACGCAAGCACCCGCATGGCCAGATCGGCAATATCCTGACCAAACCGGAAACTGGTAGACAATTGATAAGTCTTGAACGACGCTTTCTCCAATGAGTTCACCGCAAACCGCCAGCCATAGATCTGCTGATGCGTATCACCCACGATCACCTTGGTGGCCGGCTGCTTGAAAAATACGTCCAGCATCGCAGCCGAAGCATCCTGCCCCTCATCAAACAAGATCACATCATACGATAACCGCGGCGCCATCAGCTGAAACTTCTTCAGGTAAAAATCATGGATCACCTCGATCTCCCCTTTATCCATCTTCGCCAGCAAACGTCGCGTATGAAGCTCTATCTGTTCATAATAAGATTTCACAAACTTCGCCGCTTGCTTGTCCGTTACAATATCGAGGTAGTTCAAGTCCTGCACACGCAGCTTATCACTATTGCAGAAATAAGCCACGAACCGGTTGATATGATTAGCCAGAATATATTCCGCATGACGCTCACCACTTCCCTTCAGTCCCAGGAAGGAAACGATCTCCGGCGTCTTGAACCCCTGCGCCCGCACCTTATACTGATGCCGGAACACCACATGCTTATAAGCCAGCGAATGCGCCGTCTCCACGGTCACATGACTCAGCTTCAATGCCTCGAACTTCCTTGCAGCTTCCAGCTTCACAGCCTTATTAAAAGCAAGGTACAGTATACGGCTTCCCGGACGGGCACGCGCATACTCGATGATCGTCGTCGTTTTTCCCGACCCCGCCACCGCATTGATCCTGATATCACCCGTCGATTCAACAATAGCCTTCTGTTCCGCAGTCAATTGCATACTACACATTAAATAATCCCGCAAAAGTACCTCATCCATCAAATTTCGCAACAGGTTGTTGCGAAATTGTCCTTAACACCATACATCCACCCGCAAAAAAACGCAACAATAAAAACAGGAAGGTTCATATTTAATTAATACACCTTTTTTATAAATTACAATAACCTTTGACCCCAAAATCAACCAGGCATGCATAAGCTCACCACACTTATTCTTTGCATCATAAGTACTGCAACATTTGCACAAACAGAAGAGGACCACAGCCACAAGCTGTCACGTAGCCTCAAATTCCCCAACGTGCCAGGATACAAAGTCATGAAGTGCGACCTCCACATGCACACCGTTTTTTCCGATGGCGCCGTTTGGCCCGACATACGCGTGGCAGAAGCGCTCATGGATGGACTCGATGCCATCTCCCTCACCGAACACCTCGAATACCAGCCCCACAAAGCCGATATCCCCCACCCCGACCGCAACCGCTCTTACGAGTTGGCGATCAAAGAAGCAAAAAACCACAACCTCCTTATCATACGCGGCTCAGAGATCACCCGCAAAATGCCGCCCGGCCACAACAACGCCATCTTCATAGAAGATGCCAACAAAATGCTCGTCGATGATTCAGTAGCAGTATTTCGCGAAGCAAAAAGACAAAAAGCCTTCACCTTCTGGAACCATCCGATGTGGGTGGCTCAGCGCCCCGACGGTATATCCACCCTCACCCCCATGCACAAATTGCTGATCAAAGAAAAGCTCCTCGACGGAATAGAAGTCGTGAACGATGGCAGCTATTCAGATGAAGCACTCCAAATAGCATTAGACAATAACCTCACCATCATGGGCACCAGCGATGTACACAAACTCATCGACTGGACCTTCGGCGTACCACAGGGAGGCCACCGCCCCATCACACTGGTATTTGCAAAAGAGCCAACGATCGAAGGCATCAAAGAAGGATTGGAGAACAGAAGAACAGTGGCATTCTTTAAAGACCTCCTCATCGGACGCGATGAATACCTCATCCCGTTGATAAAAGAGTCTTTGAAAATTACGAGCGCCAAATACCTGCCCAAAACAAGCGTATTAGAGCTCGAAATAGAAAACCTCACCAGCGCTACATTCACCTTGCAGAACAGGTCGAAATACACCTTCGCAGAAAACTCGGATATCATTACATTGAAAGCAGGAGAAAAAACAAAACTACAGGTAAAAACAAAAGACAAGCTCAGCAGCATTGACCTCAACTTCGAAGTACTCAATGCCATCCACTCCCCCAACAGCCACCCCGCTGTTACCCTGCAGGCAACATCGATCACACAATAACAATAAAAGAACAGAGCTGACACGCTGCAACCAGCGAGTCAGCTCTTCTTACCTCTTACTTCTTACTTTCTACTTCCACCCTCCTCCCAACGACCGGTACAACAACACCTGCGCCACAAAAATATCACGCTGCTGACGCGTCAGTTGCAATTCAGCCTCCAGCACATTCTTCTGCGCTGTGATCACTTCAAGATAAGACGCATAGCCTGAAAGATATAGGTCACGCGCTGTTACCACCGCCTCCTGCAATTGCTTTACCTCCTGATCCTTCAACACCGAAGATTGCTTAAAATTCTGTACAGCATGCATATTCGTAAGCACTTCGCTATACGCATCCAGCAATGACTGCTGATACAAATAAACCGCTTCACAATTGGCAGCATTGGCCACGGCATAACTCGCCTTCAACTCACCCTGCCGGAAAACAGGGGCCGTAATGCCCCCGAGCAATCCATAAGCAGCCGAACCACCATTAAAAAGCAACCCGGGCGTGAAAGCATTCAACCCTATATATGGACTGATCACCAGCGAAGGCAGGAAAGCCTTCCGCGCAGCACGCACATTCTCCTGCGCAGCCTGTAGCTGCCATTCATATTGCCGTATATCAGGCCTGTTCGACAATAGCGAAGCAGGCACACCCACTTGAATAGATACAGAAGACAACGCGCCCGACAAGCTGGTATCACGCACAATAGATTCCGGATAATTACCAGCCAGTGCATTCAAAGCATTCTCAACACCAATGCGCTCCTGCGATAACGTATACTCGATTGCCTGCGTATTGAGCAATTGAGCAGCAAACTGCTGCACGGCTAGCTCAGTAGCCCTTCCCCCTTCCTTCTGCGCCTTCACGATCTCCAGCGCTTCCCCTTGCAGGTGCACATTCTTGCGCACGATAGCCAGCTCATTATCCAGCGCCACCAGTTCATAGTAGCCCTGGGCAAGCCTGCCAACAAGATTGGTAATTACAAACTGCCTTGCCTCACGCGTAGCCAGCACTTCAGCCAGCGCCGCTTTCTTCAAACTCTTCAACTTGCCCCATACATCGATCTCCCAATTACTCCGCAAGCCCACAAACACATCGGTAGTTGGGCTCACCGGAATATGCTGGTCCTTATCGATATTGGGCGAAAGGTTCGTATCGAAATTACCCACCCCATTCAATGTATAATCACCATAGCGGTCGGCACTGCCACTCACCACGCCATCCAGCGATGGAAACAAAGCTCCTCGTCGCGCAACCAGCCGCGCCTCAGCCATCATCACCCGTTGCAGCGCAATCTGCAGGTCATTATTATGCAACATGGCAGAATCGATAAAAGCAATAAGATGCTGATCCGGAAACAAATGCCGGAACGATAGAGGTGCTGCCGCCTGCAGCGAATCCGCAACCCGTACGGAATCCTGCCGGCTGTACCCTTCAGGCATTGCTTTAACCACAGGCATCGGCGCAGGCGCCATCACCTTACAACCGGCAGTCAGTACACACACGACTATCGCAAAGAGATATATAAAATTAAATCGTCTTAGTTTTTGTTTCATGTCATTCTACAGTTTAATAAGAGTACTCGTTTTCACCTCTCTCTCAGTCGCCAGCCTCTGGCTGGTGACGCCTATTTCAAAGCCTCTGGCTTTGTCATAGATTGAGTTACCCCACCACCTGGTCAGGCTCAAGGTCTTGCTCAGGCCTTGCCTCCACAGAAACCACCTTGATTTTCTTTTTCCTCTTCGAAGCAAACAACACATACAAGCCAGGAATAAGAAAAATACCCAGCAGCGTACCCGTGAGCATGCCACCAGCCGCTGCATTACCAATCGAACGGTTGCCCATAGCACCCGCACCATCAGCAATACACAGCGGTATCAGACCAGCAATAAAAGCAAAGGAAGTCATGAGAATAGGACGCAGCCGCGACACAGCCCCTTCCCGCGCAGCAGCCAGTGGCGACAAGCCCTCCTTCTGTCGTTGCAGCGCAAACTCAACCACAAGAATGGCATTCTTACCAAGCAGGCCGATGAGCATGACCAGCGCCACCTGTGCATAAATATTATTCTCTAATCCTGCAGCAAGCAGCAAGCCAAAAGCCCCGGCAATACCGGCAGGCAACGACAACAGCACTACCAGCGGCAACAGGAAACTTTCATACTGCGCGGCCAGCAACAGATAAACAAACAATAAACAAATGATGAAAATATAGACCGCCTGGTTACCCGAAAGAATTTGCTCCCGCGTCATGCCACTCCACTCGAAACTATATCCCCGCGGCAACACACTGTCGGCAGCTTGCTCGATGGCGGCAATAGCTTGCCCACTGGTATACCCCGGAGCAGCATCACCATTGATCATGGCAGCCGTATACATATTATACCGGGTGATCTGCTCAGGACCAAACACCTTTTCCATCCGGATGAAATTGGAATAAGGCACCATCTCCCCCTTATTATTCTTCACAAACAACTTCAATACATCTTCAGGATTGGCGCGGTACTCCGGCAACGCCTGCAACATCACCTTATACATTTGGCCAAACCGGATGAAGTTGGTAGCATAGTAACTCCCCAGCAAAGTTTGCAGCGTACCCATGGCATTATCGATGGTTACGCCCTGCTTGGCAGCCATCTCCTGATCCACATGAATCACATACTGAGGAAAGTTGGGATCAAAACTGGTGAACGCACCAGCAATAGCAGGATTGTTCTTCAAAGCAGTAAGAAAGTTATCAGACACCTTCGCCGTTTCACTCAGATCGGTATTACGGTTCTTATTCAGCAACCGAAGCTCAAAACCACCGGCATTACCAAAGCCCGGCACAGTAGGCGGTGCAAAGAAATCAATAGACGCATCGGCAATATGACTGGTTTTGCTTTCCAGCATAGCGATCAGTTCTGGAACAGTCTCCCCCCGTTCCTCCCAACCCTTCAGGTTGATCATGGCCATGCCATAAGAAGCACCGGTAATATCACTCATCAGGCTATAACCAGCCAGCGTGCTGATGTTTTCAATACTTTTTATACTACCAATCACTTGCTGCACATCATCCAGTACAGCTTCCGTACGCTCAACCGTGGAGCCCGGCGGAGTGGTCACATTCACATAGATCATACCCTGGTCCTCTGCAGGAATAAAACCGGTAGGCAGCAACTTGCCACTCACCCAGATGGCCACACAGAAAAAAGCGAGCATCAATACCGTCACCAGTTTGCGGCCTGCCATCCATTGTACCATCCTTCCGTATCCTCTTTCAGTACGGTCATACCCCTTGTTGAAAGAACCATAAAACCGTTGCAGCCACCCCTTCTTCCGGCTACCTTCAGGCGCATGCTTCAGCAACAACGCACATAATGCCGGCGTAAGCGTCAGCGCATTGATGCCGGAGATCACAATAGCCATGGCCAACGTCAGCGAAAACTGCCGGTAAAACACACCCACCGGTCCCGATAAAAAAGCTACGGGCACAAATACCGCCGACATCACGAGCGTGATCGCAACAATAGCACTACCGATCTCCTTCATCGCAGCAACAGTGGCTTCAGTAGCAGACATATGGAACTGATTCATCTTCACATGCACCGCTTCCACCACTACGATCGCATTGTCCACCACAATACCAATGGCCAGCACCAGCGCAAACAACGTAAGCATATTGATCGAAAAACCCAGCACCTGCATAAAAGCCAGCGTACCGATCAATGCCACTGGCACAGCCAGCGCGGGGATCAACGTAGAACGGAAATCCTGCAAAAAGATAAACACCACAATAAACACGAGAATAAACGCCTCCACCAGCGTACGCATCACCTCATGAATACTGGCATCGAGAAAGCGCGACACATCATACGCATAATTATACACCATGCCCGGCGGAAAAGTAGTAGCCTCCAGCTCCTCCATCTTTTCCTTAATGGTACTGATCACCTCCTGTGCATTGGAACCCGGCCGCTGCTTGATCATGATAGAAGCAGAAGGCCGCCCATCTGTTTTAGACACCATATCATAACTCACAGTACCAAACTCTACGTCAGCCAGGTCCTTCAAACGAAGAATAGAACCGTCAGGATCGGCGCGCAACACCACATTCTTATACTCTTCCGGCGTGTTGAACTTACCGGTATACTTCAATACATATTGCTTCGCCTGCTTATCCTTGCCGGAGTTTTCACCAGTCACACCCGGCGCCGCTTCTATATTCTGCGCACGCAAAGCAGCAATGATCTCCTCCGTAGAAATATTATACGAAAGCAACCTGTCCGGCTTCAGCCACACCCGCATGGAATAATCACGCGCACCCATAATATCCACAAACCCCACCCCATCGATACGCTTCAGCTCCTGTAGAATATTGATGTCAGTAAAATTGTAAATAAACTCTTCATCGGCAGTACTGTCTTTACTCATCACGTTCAGGTAAAGCAGCATACTGTTTACCTCCTTCTCGGTCGTAACACCAGCCTTGATCACCTCCTCCGGCAACTCATCCAGCACAGTAGTCACCCGGTTCTGCACATTCACCGCAGCCTGATCGGGATCAGTACCCACTTCAAAAAACACCTGAATCAACGTAACACCGTTGTTGCTGCTCACCGAGTTCATATACGTCATACCCGGCACACCATTGATGGCGCGCTCCAGCGGCGTAGACACCGCCTTTGCACACACATCGGCATTCGCTCCATTATAACTCGCCGTCACAACAACAGAAGGAGGAACAATATCCGGAAACTGGGTCACCGGCAACCTGAACAAAGCCAGCACACCCAGCAGAACTATAACCAAAGAGATCACCAGCGACAATACCGGTCGCCTGATAAACATTTCAAGCATGCTTCAATAAATTTTAGTGTAACACTGTCGTTTGTCTCTACTCAGTAGCCATCAACAAACTATCCATCGATATATACCTCGGCACTACCTTATTCCCCTCCCTGATATTCTGCACACCCTCATACACGATCCTGTCCTCATCACTAAGCCCTTCCTTCACCAGGATAAAATCCTCAACCCGTGTATCAGGCACAAAGCTCTTCATACGTACAGTATTGTCGTCATTCACTACAAACACATAGTTTTTATCCTGTATCTCGAATACAGAACGTTGAGGGATCATCAGCGCTTTGGGAACAGCAGCAGTAAGCATCACCTTACCACTTGCGCCATGCTTCAATAACTTGGAAGGATTGGGAAAACTGGCCCGGAAAGCGATAGAACCGGTGGAGCGCTCAAACTCACCCTCCATGGTCTCGATCTTACCGGCGTGACTATAATCCGAACCATCAGCCAGCACGAGATGCACAGTCTGCCCCAGCCGGCTATTCGATTGGCCACTCTTTACATAATTGAGATATTCATGCTCCGATACATTGAAATAAGCATGCATCGCATGAATATCGGAGACGGTCGTCAACAAAGTACCTTCAGCAATAAGACTACCCATCCTATGCGGAATACGGTCGATAATACCATTGAAAGGCGCCCTGATCAGGGTATAAGAAAGCTTGATATGCGCCTTCTCCAGTTGCGCCAGCGCCTCCTGCTCTTTGGCACTCGCTGCTGCCAGCCTTGCCTTGGCAAGCTCCTGCTCGGAAGCAGACAATACATGCTTTGTCACCAACGTTTTTACCCGGTTCATCTCTACCTCCGCAGCCTTTACTTCAGCCCGGGCACTCGCCACAGCTGCCGTAGCTTCAGACAGCTGCACCTTGAATTCAGCATCATTCAATTGGAACAAAGCCTGTCCTTTCTTTACAAACTGGCCCTCATCCACCAGGATCTTCTCTAAAAAGCCAGCCGCTTTAGCACGCAACTCCACATTCTGAAAAGCATTGATGGTAGCTACATACGACCGGTGCAACAACGTATCCCGGTATCCCAGTTGCAATACCGGCAGTTCCACGTCCTTTTGTTTAGCGTTCGTGTTTCCCTTTACTGTGCAGCCCGTAACATACAAGGCGCCCAGTAAACAGGCTAATTGTACAATCTTCATAAACTATAAATTGGTTTTAGCTTGATGCCATAGAGAAAGCGTCAAATGCTTTCATCGTTCGATGAAAGCCATCAGATCATCGTGTCGCCACGATCCATAAAGAATCACCGATCAAAAAGGAGTAAACCGAAAGAGAAAAATGTAATAAAAAGGAAGAATACGATGCTTATTGCTGCCCTGAAGCGGTTCAGCAAGCGTAGCATGATCAAAAGAACGTCCGCTATCAGTAGCAGGAGTAGAAGAAACAGTGTAAGAAGCAGCAGCCCTGAACCGGGTACGCACCTTCAGTTGCTTATGCTTCGGAGGCTGGGTTGCAAAACTAACAGGCTCATCCTGTCCCGGAGCCACCTGTAAGTGAACCCGCGTATAATCCGCCGGATGATCAGAAGCCATACGCACCTTGTCCCACCGCGGCCCTTCAGCCTTGGCCATGTATCCCAGCAGGACACATATAACTAATTGTATGATAATTCTGATATTCACAACGAGCGTCGCGCGCAAAAATAAGGTTAACAGCTGATAAAGACTGCCTTATCAAATATTCAATCCAGTTTTAACACTTGGTTAGATGCATAAATAAGAACATAGGTTGGCAGGCTTGACTTATGACAAATAAGGCTCATTTTAATAATAATTTTCCCACCGTGGGAATAAAACATTTCAGAGCACATCCATAAGTAACTGATTTATATCAATCTGCATTTTGGCACACAGATGGAAATCATTCGGTCGAACTCAAAACGAAAGTCATGTACCCTTTTTACAATTCGACCAAACGTATTCTCTTCATCGCAGCCCTGGTGCTCGCAGCAACAACTGGTTTTGGCCAGTCCTGCACTCCTCAGGGAGATGAAACCGCTTATGGCACCAACAACGTGTGGAATGCATACATATACCAGGGCGTTAACTTCAACACCTATAAAGGATATGTAACCAAAGGCATCGCTACCAACCCTGCCTTTGATGAAAGCTTCGGCGGTGACCAAACCAACTTTGCAACCAACGGTTGTTCTATTTTGACAGATACTTTTAGCGTTCGTTTTAAACTCACCAAAACATTTGCCGACTCTAACTACCGGTTCACAATCGGAGGTGATGATGGATACCGCCTTAGCATAGATGGAGGTAACACCTGGGTAATCAGCAACTGGGGCGATCATGGATATGCCACTACAGACTACTCAGCACACCTGAATGGAACTTACAACATCGTAATAGAATACTATGAACGCTTTGGTGGCAACCGCGTATCCTTTAGCGTAATACCTATTTGTACAGGCGATGGTAACCCTACAACCTACGGAGGCAACAATACCTGGAACGGATATTTATACCAGGGCGTATTTTTCGATCAATACAGAGGTTTTATTACCAGAGGCAATGGCACAAGCCTGAACTTTGACGAAAACTGGGGCTCTTCCAACGGTACCTTTGTGACCAGCAATTGCAGCATCACAACAGAAAACTTCAGTGCACGTTTCCGTACACGTACAACACTGACAGGTAGCTATAGCTTTACAGTAGGAGCTGACGACGGATACCGCCTCAGTCTCAATGGAGGTGCAAGCTGGATCATCACCAGGTGGACAGGACAATCCTACAACTCTACTTCACAAACAGTCAACAACCTTAATGGTACGTATGACATTGTGCTGGAGTATTTCGAAAACGGAGGTGATAACCGCCTGACATTTAGTATGACCCAATTGGCAATACTGCCTGTTACTATTCTCGACTGGAACGCAAAAGTGATCAACAACAATGATGTGGCATTGAACTGGAAAACAGCAGACGCCGTAAACTTCGATCACTTCATCGTACAGAAAAGCAACGACGCACAAAACTTCCGCAACATCGCGAAAGTAGCAGCCCAAACAGGCAGCCAGGTACAAACCTACACCTACACAGACCAGAACGTGAACAGCAGCAAGGCATGGTACAGGTTGGCAATGGTAGATAAAGATGGTTCAATAAGATATTCATCGATTGTAGCCGTATCCCTGCAACAAACCGATGCAGTACGTGTCTACCCAACAATTGTAGAGAACAAACAAGTATACATCGAAAGCAGCAAAAAGATCAACCGCGCAGTAGTAGAACTGGTGGACATGAACGGACGCGTGTTGAAATCAGAACAACGCACATTGACAGCCGGCCGTCAACTCCTGAACCTGTCAGGAATACCCGGAAGTGCAACAGGATCATACATCATCCGCATCATTGGCGAAGAAAATGTATTGGTCAAACAACCTGTCATTATAAGATAAAGAATAAGGTGCAATCATAACTTAGCCGCCGGTAGTCTTACCGGTGGCTTTATTTTTTCCCGCCCATGCGGGCAATGATCCAGATCAGTAGCCCCACCACGGCAGCCACAATCAGGATACCCGTCCACACACCGGCTTTAAAAATACCGCCAATCACTTCACAGGAAGACAGACTAACCATACACCATAATAACAAGCAAAGGGAAATAATACGGTTCATAGATCGAAGTTTAGCAATGCCCATGCAAAACCATTGCCACGGGCATAAGAATTGATGGCATACACCCCATAGGTCCAAACCAACTGATGCCTAAACAATTACACATGACCACACAACAACCCTTTTACTTCAGATTTACCATGGTCTTGCTCATGGTAGCCCTCATTGCGCTCTTTATTTATTTCGGCAGCGACCTGGTAGTGCCCTTCGCCCTGTCCATGCTCATTGCCATCCTGCTGATGCCCGTGTGCAACTTTCTCCAGCGAAAAGGAATGCCACGTGTGCCAGCTATCTTGTTAGCCTTGCTGGCAGCGGCGCTCTTTGCAGGAGGAGTACTCTACTTTCTATCCTCCCAGATAGCCTCTTTTCTAAACGACTTCGATCAAATAAAGAAAGGAATCAACGTACACCTGAATACCCTGCAAGGCTGGATCAAACAACGATTTGGTTTCTCCTTCCGCGAGCAGCAGGATATGGTCAATAACCTCGTAGCCTCCATGAAAGATTCCGGGCAGGGCGCTATTGGCAATACCTTTTCCTCACTCAGCAACGTTGTTGTCATCATTACCTTGCTACCCATCTACACATTCCTTTTACTATACTACAGACAACTCATCAAACAATTTTTCATCGATGTATTCAGCAAAACACCAAAAAATGAAGTAGCCACCATCCTGAACGAATCGAGAGTGGTAGTACAAAGCTATATGGTCGGACTTCTCATCGAGTTTATCATCGTAGCAGTCATCAACTCGATAGGATTTCTTATACTGGGCATCAAGTACGCCATCTTCCTCGCAGTATTCGCCGCCGTATTGAATATCCTTCCCTACATCGGCATGCTCATAGCCTCCATCTTCTGCATGCTCATTACCCTCACCACTTCCACCAATATCTCCGAACCCATCTGGGTATTGGTAGTGCTGTTGGTAGTGCAGTTCATCGACAACAACATCATCATGCCAAACATAGTCGGCTCGAAAGTGAAGCTCAATGCACTCATGACCATTGTAGGCGTGGTCGTCGGCGGGCTGTTATGTGGCATCTCAGGCATGTTCCTGTCCATTCCCGCCATTGCCATATTGAAGATCATTTTCGATCGCATCGAAGACCTCAAACCCTGGGGCCGCCTGCTCGGAGACGAAGGCAGCAAAGACAAAACCAAAGTCCGCGGAGGAAAAGGCGCCAAAGCGTAAAAGCAATCCATTGCCGACTGCCCAATGCCGAATTAATAATTACTTTTACCCCCATGAAAATCCATTTCTGGTCAATAGGCAAAAAAAATGAGCCGTATGTAAATGCAGGTATAGAAGAGTTCACCAGTCGTATTGCAAAATACTACCCGGTACAATGGACCATCATACCCGTACCCAAAAACGCGGGCATGCTCAGCGAAATGGACCTCAAGAAAAAAGAAGGAGAAATAATACTCGAATGGCTCGACCCCAGCGATTACCTGGTAGCGTTGGACGAGCGGGGAAAAGCCCTCACCTCGGAAGGATTAGCCAAATTCATTCAAACCAGGGCCAACGAAAGCGCAAAAAAACTGGTATTCCTTATCGGAGGCGCCTATGGCATCGACAAACCCGTATTACAGAGAGCCAACTATACATGGTCCCTCTCCGACCTCGTCTTCCCCCACCAACTGGTGCGCCTCATACTGGCCGAACAGGTTTACCGGGCCTGCACCATCATCCGCAACGAAAAATATCATCACAGCTAAAAGCATCCCTTCGATGCCTCAATGCCTCAATGCCTCGTTGCCTTGATGCCTCTATACCTTGTTGCCTTTTAATTATTTTAATTAGATTTGAGTCCAATAGAAGAAACAAATGAGCATTACTTTAATAATTATCATTATAACGTCCCTCATATCCATCTCGGCATTTTCCAGCGAAAAAATATACAACGACCTGATCTTTTACCCACCTGCAGTGACCTACCAGCGGCAATGGTACCGTTTCTTTAGTTGCGGACTGATACATGCAGATTGGTTCCACCTGATCTTTAATATGTATGCCCTATATATCTTTGGAGAAGGAGTAGAACATGACTTTTCCTACAAGCTGTTTCAGGAAAAGGGCAAACTATTCTATATGCTGCTGTATGTATCGGCGCTGGGCGTATGTCTGCTGCCTACTTATGCAAAACACAAAGATGATTCTTATTATCGCAGCCTGGGGGCCTCCGGCGCTGTATCGGCAGTGATCTTCGCTTCATTCATGTTAGACCCATTAGCAAAAACAGGCTTTCTTTTCCTCCCCCAAAGCTTAGGCATTCCGGCCTTTATTTTCGGCTTCCTGTACCTCGGTATCACCTCTTACCTGGATAAACGCGGAGGCGGCAACATCAATCACTCCGCACACTTATGGGGCGCCCTCTATGGAATAGGATTTCTCATTGTGATGGCCGCCATCTTTTCCGGCTATCCGGTACTGCAAATATTCATCGAAAAAGTTACATCCTGGACACAGGAGAAGTTGCACCTGGGGTAAATACAATCTTTAAAACATCCTTGCTGGCATCAGTGATCTTGAAACGGTCATCGATACGCATGCCCACTATCCAAACGATCCGCTTATTACATTCCAATACCCACACATTTTCTTTATCCGTTTTCGACACCTTCTGATCGATCAGGAAGCGCGCCACCTTTTTCTTTTTTTGCATCCCCAGCGGGTAAAAATAATCCCCTGCCTTCCACGGACGCAGCAGTAGCGGATAATGAAGCGCCTTCATATCAATAAAAGCAACATCATTTCCGGCTGCTCCTACCTCGTACTTCTTGCCTCCTACCTCCAACTTTAAACTACCTGCAGCAAACTGCGCTACCTCATCCCCTTCTTCAACAATAACATGCTTCGCAGCTTCCGCAACCACAGGAGCTATGATCAGCCAGTTACGGTTCCTGATAACACGATGAGAAGCAGAAGCCACATACCTGCCCGACTCACTATCCAGCAAATGAACGATCTCCTGTGTTTGAGCAGCAGAAAAACCATAAGGCTTTGCCAGTTCATACACCAGCGTCGGCAAAGGCACAGCCTTCTTCAGCTTTAACACCGGAATATGCACCTCATTACCCTTAAACTCCAATAGCTTTTTCTTATGCAACTCGATGGCCTGCTGATACAACACTTCCACATCACGAAAGCGGGTAATATTGTCTGACAGATTACTAATCACCTCAGGATATAACCCTTGCAACAATGGCACTACCTGGTGACGTAAATAATTGCGGGCATACTTATCCTGCGCATTCGAACTATCCTCAACCCACGACAATTGATGAGCCTTTGCAAACTCCATCAGCTCCTCTTTCCGGGCAAACAACAAGGGCCTCACGATCTTACCCTGCTTCGGCAAGATCCCCCTCAACCCGGCCACACCAGTCCCCTTGAAAAACTTCATCATCACCGTCTCCACATTATCATCCAAATGATGTGCAGTAACGATGTACGTAACAAAGGGCAGGTTTAAAGTAGTTGCGCCGATACTACCAGTCAGAGGTTCCAGCTGCCGACTGCCGACTGCCGATTGCCGATTCAAGATTTCCCCAAACCACGCATACCGCAGCTCACGCGCTGCCACCTGTATCGACACCTTCTGTTCCGCAGCATAAGCAGCCGTATCGAAGTGCTTTACCAGCACCTCTTTTCCATATTGCACACCCAACGCTCTCACAAAAGCCTCATCCCGCTCACTCTCCTCACCCCGCAGCCGGAAATTGCAATGCGCTATCACAAAATCATATCCGGCCTCACTACAAAGCGCGCACAATACCGCAGAGTCCACACCACCACTCACCGCCAGCAACAATTTACCATTAGCAGCAAAAAGCTGCTCCCGCCTAATAAACTCCTTAAACCCCTGTAATAAACTCATGCTTTATATAATAATCGTAGCCTAAAATATCAACCCCTATACCTTATCAACTAATCAACCAGCAAACCTCCCCTATCAACTTTTCAACCTATCAACTTGTCAACCACCTATCAACTTATCAACTCATCCAACGCCCCTCGCAGCTCCCCATAAGCGTGCCTGTCGCCGGCAGTTTTGGCCGCAGCCAGGCCTTTTTCATACCAGGAAATAGCCAGCGCTTGCTCCCCGGTCCGCTCCAGCAATTTCCCCAGATGATAATAAGAACCAACATAACCAGGGTCTGCCGTCAGTATCTCCTCAAATAATTTCCGGGCGCCCGCCTCATCACCCAGCTTCACGTACTCCAATGCCAGCGCATGCTTCAGAAAGCTATCCTTCGGATTGGCGGCCAGAAATGTTTTAAGTTTGTCAATTCGTTCCATCTTTTTCCCCCATTAAATATTTCAAAACTATCTTTGCGGCACTTATATTTGTATACAGATTGGTTGCATAAACAACCATGTCAGACCCGCCCTGGTAACTAAAACGGGACAGGGCTACAAAAAATAATCGTTATGAAGATTTTAGTTTGTATCAGCAAAACGCCGGACACAACGGCAAAAATAGCCTTCACAGATAACAATACGAAATTCGCACAAGATGGTGTACAATGGATTATCAACCCCTACGACGAGTGGTATGCCCTTGTACGCGCCATCGAGCTCAAAGAAAAAGATCCCTCCATTGTATTACACCTCGTTACCGTAGCCGGCGCCGATACCGACCCCGTTATCCGCAAAGCACTGGCCCTCGGTGGAGACGAAGCCATCCGCATCAATGCCGATAGCCAGGACAGTTTCTATATAGCATCCCAGATCGCCGAAGTAGCCAAACAAGGCAGCTACGACCTGATCTTTACCGGTAAAGAAACCATCGACTACAATGGATCATCCATCGGAGGCATGGTAGCCGAACTGCTCAACCTGCCCTACGTATCACTGGCCACTAAATTCGACCTCAATGGTACTACCGCTACCATCACACGCGAGATCGAAGGCGGAGAAGAAATTTGCGAAGTGCAACTGCCCGTAGTAGTAAGTTGCCAGAAAGGAATGGCCGAACAACGAATTCCCAACATGAAAGGCATCATGGGCGCCCGCACCAAGCCATTGAAAGTGGTAGAGCCTGCAGCCGTAGAAGCCCTCACGTCTGTAGTAAGCTTCGAACTGCCACCAGCCAAAGCAGGCGTGAAACTGATACCAGCCGACAACCCTGCAGAACTGGTAAGATTACTGCACGAAGAAGCGAAGCTCATCTAATCAAACTTTCAATTAACTCATTCTCAAATTAACTATATGTCTGTTCTTATATTCATCGACCAGGCCGACGGCCATGTAAAAAAAGCATCCCTGGAAGCTCTGAGCTATGGCGCCAAAGTAGCAGAACAACTGGGCACCACTGCAGAAGGCGTTGTACTCGGCAGTGTAAAGGAAGACCTGGCCGCACTGGGTAAATATGGAATTAAAAAAGTACACCACGTAGCCAACGATACCCTCAACCATTTCGATGCACAGGTATTCACAGGCGTAATAGCACAAGCCGTTACAGCAGCCAATGCCAACGTGGTGATCTTCTCCAATAACGTAGATGGAAAAGCCATTGCACCCCGCCTGGCCGCCCGCCTCAAGGCAGGATTGGTTTCCGGAGCCGTGGCCCTGCCCAATACCAGCAACGGATTCGCAGTAAAAAAGAGCGTATTCTCAGGCAAAGCATTTGCCAACATAGCCCTCAATTCAGCGATCAAGATCATATCCCTCAACCCGAACTCCTATGCGATTGCAGCCGGAGAAGGAACAGCAGAAGTAACATCGTTGAACGCTACGGTAGAAGCCTCCAAAGTAAAAGTAACCACTGTCAATAAAGTAACCGGCGAAGTACCCCTCAGCGAAGCAGAGATCGTTGTGAGCGGTGGCCGCGGACTGAAAGGCCCCGAAAACTGGGGACTGGTAGAAGACCTGGCAAAACTGCTGGGAGCAGCTACAGCCTGTAGCCGCCCGGTGGCTGACGTACACTGGCGCCCACACCATGAGCACGTAGGACAAACAGGCCTCGCCATTGCCCCCAATCTTTACATCGCAATAGGTATATCTGGTGCCATCCAGCACCTGGCTGGCGTAAACCGCAGCAAGACCATCGTGGTGATCAATAAAGACCCGGAAGCCCCCTTCTTCAAGGCAGCAGACTATGGTATTGTAGGCGACGCCTTCGAGGTGGTGCCCAAAATCATAGAAGCAGTGAAGAAAGTAAAAGGAATGGCATAAATTTAGTAGACATCTACAATAAAGGCTTTAAATGCGGTTGATAACCAACCGCATTTTTTTTAGGCAAAAAACCCTTAGTTTCGTGCTTTCGTATGAAAAAAATTGAGCTTGAAATAGTTGCGCTGTCACACAGTATCACCCAGACACATTCATACGCCGTCGTATTGGGGGAAGTCAACGGGCTGCGGCGTTTGCCCATCGTGATCGGCGGTTTTGAAGCACAGGCCATTGCAGTGGCACTGGAAAAAATGCATCCCAGCAGGCCATTGACACATGACCTGATGAAGAATTTCATGAATGCCTTCAACATCGACCTCCAGGAGATCATCATCTGCGATCTCCAGGAAGGCATCTTCTATTCCAAACTGGTTTGCGTAAGTGAGCACGACACTGTGGAAATTGATTCCCGTACATCAGATGCACTCGCACTGGCCGTACGTTTCGGTTGTCCCATCTACACATACGATAACATCCTCGAAAGCGCCGGCATCCTCATGGAAGATCCCTCCGGCAAGAAAAAACAACCCAAAGAAGCAGTAGCCGCCGAAACAGGAGGCGCCCACGACGACCTGCGGTCTATGACCCTGGACGAGCTGAATACACTGCTCAATGAGGTATTGGATCAGGAAGACTACATCCGCGCCATTGCTATCCGTGATGAGATCAACAGCCGAAAAAGAGGCCGGTAATGATTGTCTTTCCCAATTGCAAGATCAACCTTGGTCTGCACATCACCCGCAAAAGACCAGATGGCTACCACGACCTGGAAACAGTATTCTATCCCCTGCCCCTGCGGGACGCCATAGAAGTTATTACCAGTCCGGTTTCAGCACAGGGTTTTCCCTTACATCAGGGTGCAGAAGACGTTGAACTTTTCCTGAGCGGCCTTCCCGTGCAGGGCAACACCGCCGACAACCTCTGCGTAAAAGCCTGGCACCTGCTGAAGAAAGACTTCCCACAATTACCGCCCATACAGCTACACCTGCACAAAGCCATCCCCATGGGCGCAGGTTTGGGAGGAGGTTCTGCCGATGGCGCATTTACACTCCAGCTACTCAACAACAAATTCCGGTTGGGCCTCACCACCGAACAATTGCTCGACTACTCCCTCCAGCTGGGCAGCGATTGTCCCTTCTTCATCATCAATAAACCCTGCATAGCTACGGGCCGCGGCGAGTTGATGCAAGCCACTCCACTCGACCTCTCCGCCTGGTCGTTCATGCTGGTATACCCAGCCGTTCACATCAATACAGGATGGGCCTTCTCACAGATCACCCCCGCCCCGCCCCGGCAACCACTAAGCGAGATCATCCAACAACCGGTAGAAACCTGGAAGCATACCCTCATCAACGATTTCGAAGCCCCCGTATGCCAGCACCATCCGGCCCTCCAAAACATTAAAGAAACCCTTTATACAGCAGGCGCTGTATATGCCTCCATGACAGGTAGCGGCTCCAGCTTCTATGGCATCTTCCCCAAAGGAAAAACACCACAGGATTTATTCCCTTCCTATAAATTTTATATCTTAAACGCATAATGCGTAAAAAGAAGTTCCCCCTTACAGCCCTGGCAATCATTTGCGGGACTATCATTGGCCTTCTCATAGTAGCAAGATTAACTGGCGCAATCGCTTTATTTAAACAACCTACAGGCGCCAACGACCCTGCTATAAAAGTGGGAGATCAATTCCTTTCAACAAACCTCAAGACACCTAAGCTATTTGATTTTATAACATTTCATCATACAAACGAAAGAGAAGGCAAACACATGCGCGTGTATCGCGTTTGCGGAATGCCGGGAGATAAACTGCAGATAAAAGACGGAGACCTCTATATAAATGGGCAATTTGCTGATGGCCCCTTAAATCTCAAACAACTGTACCGTATCGCAGATACAAGCATGATCACCGTGGCTGAACGTTTTCAATTAGAGGATTCAGATAATGCGCCTATTCAGACAGATAGCGGAAAAGCAATCGTTTTTTTAAGTAAAGAACAGGCGAAAGAACTACAAACACTGAAAATACCTTGCAAAAGGTATCCCAACTTTGACAATGAGGTCTATGAGCAAATAGAAGAACAATTTCATCAGCGCTGGACCACCGACAACTTTGGTCCGGTACAGGTTCCGGCCGGCCATTACTTTGTTTTGGGCGATAACCGTAACATGGCAGAAGATTCCCGCTTTACAGGATTTATCAAAAAAGAAGATGTTTACGGCGTAGTCCTCGGAGTTAAGTAGCAGTAGGATACCCCACAAAAATTGCGTACCTTCGTCCACAAATAGTACGCAATCAAAGCTAACGCACACATAGTACATTTTCTCCGGCAGAACCTCGATCTGCTCAACCACTAAGGACCATGCTCCTGTTGCCGGCATTTACACATGCCGGCCCATCCTGATATTATACACTACATTCCCTCATGGCTAATCATCGTTATTATGCAACCTACTATTATGCACTCCGACAACACCCAATATTACCTTGACCTCGAAGAAAAATACGGTGCCCACAACTACCATCCTCTGCCGGTAGTATTACAGAAAGGACAAGGCGTATTCCTGTGGGATGTAGACAACAAACGCTACTATGATTACCTGAGCGGATACAGCGCCGTGAACCAGGGCCACTGCCACCCGGCCATCATTGCCGCACTGGTAGAACAGGCACAACAGCTGACACTCACCTCGCGCGCATTTCACAGCGCCTTGCTCAGCGAGTTCACACAGTTCATCACCAACTACTTTGGCTACGATAAAGTACTGCCCATGAATACAGGTGTGGAAGCAGTGGAAACAGCCATCAAACTCTGCCGCCGCTGGGGATACGACGTAAAAGGCATACCGGCCAACAAAGCCAAAATACTGGTATGCAGCCACAACTTCCATGGAAGAACAAGCACCGTCATATCATTCAGCACCGATCCATCTTCTTATGATCGCTTTGGTCCCTACATGCCAGGCTTTGAGGTAATACCCTACAACGACCTGCCAGCGTTGGCCACTGCATTACAGGATAAAAACGTGGCAGGCCTGCTGATAGAACCCATACAAGGCGAAGCAGGTGTGGTAATACCCGATGAAGGATTCCTCACTGCCGCAAAACAATATTGCGAAGATGCTCACGTGCTATTCATGGCCGATGAAATACAAACAGGCCTTTGCCGTACAGGCAAAATGCTGGCCTGCGATCATGAGAACGTACACCCCGATATACTCATTATAGGTAAGGCCCTCAGCGGAGGTACCCTGCCCGCATCAGCCGTGCTGGCCGATGATGAGATCATGCTCAACATCAAGCCCGGCGAACATGGTTCAACCTATGGTGGCAATCCCCTCGCCTGTAAGGTATCGATGGTAGCACTCACCGTATTAAAAGAAGAGAAGATGGCAGAAAATGCCAGTGAAATGGGTGAGCTTTTCCGGCAGCAGCTGCAAGCCCTGCAATCGCCCCACATCAAAACCATCCGGGGCAAAGGCTTGTTAAATGCCATCGTCATCGACCATCCCAATCCTCAGGCTGCCTGGGATCTTTGCCTCACCATGAAAGACAATGGTTTGCTGGCCAAGCCCACACACGGAGATAAGATCAGGTTATCACCACCGCTTACCATTAACCGCGAACAGATACTGGAATCTGTTAATATCATAGGAAAAAGCCTGGAAACACTATAGAAATTTAATGCGGGAAAACCCTCTCCCGCATACCTTTTTAAGTTGGCCGGCGTTTATTATCTTTAGGAGCCGTTAAACCCCGGCCCGCGTCCCCCACCCGTATGTACCGTCAGTACCTGATCACCCTTTTTTATCTGGCCATCGTATGCCTTTCACAGGCCCAGGAAGCCCCACCCGTACAATGCGGACAACAGGAAATCACCAATAAACTGCTCCGCGATCAGCCTGAATTAAAACGCTACCAGGAAAACGCCGAACAACAACTCCGCCAGTATCAGTTGGCGCGTAAGACAAACCCCTTAAATACACAGCGCACGACAGCCATCGTCACTTTGCCTGTCGTCGTACACATTATTCACAACAACGGAACGGAAAATATCAGCAATGCACAAGTGCTGGCTGGCATCCAACACCTCAATGAAGCCTTCGCCAACACCGGCTTCTATGATCCGGCCGATGGCGTCAATACACAAATCCAGTTCTGTCTCGCACAACGGGATCCAAACAACAATCCCACCAACGGCATTACCCGCGATGTGTCCCCACTCACGGTAATGGGTGGACCCAATTACTATTCCGACGACCTGGCCGTCAAGAACCTTAATCGTTGGAACCCCAATTGCTACATCAATATCTGGCTCGTGCGATCCATACCCGGCAACGTAGCAGGCTACGCTTACCTGCCTTCAGCACATGGCTCTGCCGTAGATGGCATCCTGATGGAGTCAACATATTTAGGCAGTTCACCAGCCAACAGCGTGGTCACCATCCATGAAATGGGCCACTACCTGGGCCTCTACCACACTTTCGAAGGCGCTTGTAAGAATGATGACTGCTCTATCGATGGCGATAAAGTCTGTGACACCCCACCCGATCAATCTACCGCCTCAACCAGTTGCAGTACACCGATGAACAGTTGTTCCACTGACATCCTTTCCGGCTTCAGCAACGATCAGAACGACCTGAAAGAAGATTACATGGATTATGGCAACCTTAACTGTATGAAGGTGTTTACACAAGGCCAGGCCGACCGCATGAACTGGTTCATCCAAAACACGCGCAAGAGCCTGCTATCATGCCTGTCCTGCTTATCACCCTGCCCGGCTCCGGTATCCGCCAGCTTTACTTCTTCGGCCACCAATGTAACAACCGGCACCACGGTTACCTTTACCAATAGTTCAATCAACGGCAATACCTACAAATGGTACCTCAACAATGTACAACAAGCCGGTACCCAACATTATTCCTATACATTTAATACACCCGGCACCTATACGATCAAGATGTCGGCACATAGTGGCAATCCTTTATGCGATAGTGCTGCCGCCACTGCCACCATTATCGTTACCTGCCCGCTTACCGTTGGCTTCACCCCACCCGATACCACAGTAGCCATCAATAGCACCGTCAATTTTACCAACACCTCAACAGGCGCTACCAGCTACCAATGGCTACTCGATGGTGTTAACCAGGGCACTACCCTCAATTACGCACACACCTTTCCTGTCGCGGGGTATTACCGGGTAAAGCTGAAAGCCTCCAACGGATTTTGTACAGACTCTGTAACGCGCCTCGTGATCGTTACCAATGCCTGTATCAGCGAAACTTTCCAGCGTACTTATGGCGGACAAAGAAGCGATATCATCAGCGACATCAGGTCTACACCCGATGGCGGTTACATAATTGCCGGTCGGACAGGCAGTTTTGGCGCCGGCGATGAAGATGGCTTCCTCCTTAAAACAGATCAACTCGGCGCGGTACAATGGAGTAAGACCTTCGGTGCTGCTCGTACGGATGGCTTTTATCGCGTGATCCTCACCAGTGATGGAGGCTTCATGGCGGTAGGACAAACCAAGTCATACGGCTACCTCACTGGCGCAGCCTGGGCAGTTAAAACAGATGCTGCAGGCAACCTGCTATGGAACCGCCAGTTTGGAGAGAACACCACCTTCGGAGAAATAGCCTCAAATGTGATACAGGCCAGTGACGGCAGCTACTACATAACAGGCCGGCAAAATAATAATCCAGGCACCGGTAATGTGTTGGTTATAAAACTGGATGCTACAGGCTCCATAGTCTGGAGTAAAATATTTGACGACAGTGACAGCGACAACGGCAGCAACATCATGGAAGACAATGGAGGCATACTGGTATCGGGCACCTCACGTTCCTCCACCTGGCACGATGGCTTCCTCATGAAGCTAAACCCTGCCAATGGAGATACCCTCTGGTCAAAAAAATACGATGTGGGTGGACGCAATAATGCCGCAGGCGCAGCCTTCACCAGGCAGGGTAACTTTTACCTGATGCCCCTCGTTACCATCAACGACTTCACCAACACCAACACAGGCCGCGCCATGATGCTGCGCATCGACCTGAACGGAGATGCCGTAGACGTGAAAGAAATAATCGCGCCGGATTATATATATGGCAGTACCGGCACCTTTATGCCAACACCCGATGGAGGATACCTTTTCCAGCAAAGCGAAGACAATGGCAATGCAGACCTCAACCTGATAAAGCTCAGCCCGGCCGGAGCCGTGGAGTGGACAAGAAAATTTGTACAACCCGGCAATCAATACACCTATACCTTACGAATGACCCCTGATGGCGGCTATATCAGTGCCGGCTATACCACTACAGGCGGTAATGATATGTACATCGCAAGGACCGATGCAATGGGTAATATCCCTGCCTGTAACAATACAACCATTCAGGTGCAGGTTGCTGCGCCAACATTTACAACCATTCCATTCAGCTGGTACGACATTCGCAACAGCAGCTTTACAGCAGTACCCCACCCGGCTTTACAGGCAAGCCCTGCAACAATACCATCCACCTTGTTCTGTTCAGGCGGCCCCTGCACACCTCCGCCCGATCCCTGTGTAACAAAGGCCTTTCAAAAAACATATACCGGCGTCGGCAACTACCACGTTTTTTATATCAACACCACACCCGATGGCGGCTCCATCATTGGCGGTACAGCCAATCCCATAGCAGGCGATGCTAACCAGGCCAGTGCAGCTATCGATGCCCTGGCCATGAAACTTAAGCCAGATGGGGAGATCGAATGGGCACGCCGCGTTGGAGGCAGCCAGTACGATGAGTTCAGAAAGATCAGGCCCGTAAGCGATGGAGGATACATAGCTATCGGCAGCAGCAGGTCGTTCAACAACCGGCAGAATGTATACCTTGTAAAACTGACTGCTACAGGCACGGTAAGCTGGTCAAAGAACTTCAATACCAACTCCCCCACTAACGATTATGGACTCGATGTGATTGAAACGTCTGACGGAGGCTTTGTATTGACAGGTACGATCAATTACTCACCACCTTTTGCTCATGGCCTCCTTGCCAAAACCGACGCCAGTGGCAACATCATATGGGCCAATGAGTTTCACACAGCTGATGGAGTAGATATATCCAGCGTGCTCGAGAATGTCGACACGCTGGTAGTGGCAGCTGATTACTGGGTAGCTGCGGAAAATCGTTACTATGGTACCGTTACGAAAATCAATAAGAATACAGGAGCTGTCAATGCGGCCATGCGTTTCCTCTCAGACGGACGTGGCAACTTTGCCAACCGCATCTACAAAACACCCGAAGGATTCTTAATTTCCGCTCATATCATCGATGGCAACAGCTATCTCAATAAACAAGTAGGCGTCCTGCGCCTTGATCAGAATTTACAAGTAATCAGCAATAAAAAAGTATCTGCACTGGAACCCAGCTTCTGGAGTTATGCTACTCCCGCGCAGAATGGTGAAGTCATCATTACAACCGGCAATCAGGGAATTGCCAACTTCTTTCAATTAATGCAGGCAGATGCAGCAGGCAACATTGGCTGGCAAAAATATTACGGCAGCGGGCAAGGATTCTCCTCACAAATACCTGCCAATGTACAGCAGTATACAGATGGGACTTTTATAACAGCAGCTTCCTTTACCACCATACAGTCCAGTGGCTCCGACTTCAAAATTCATGTGGTGAGAACAGCCTCCAATGGTACTACACCCGGTTGTACTACCGTAGACATGAACAATCAGTTTAACAATACTACAATCAATACGCAGACACATACCTGGACTACCATCACGCCATTCGTTTATCAACAACCTATAGCAGTAACCTCCAGCGAAGCCGATGTACCACTGCAGGCTACTGTACTATGCGTTTCCGGCAACTGCCAGTTCAATGGCATTGTTGGAGAAGACAGCATTTGCAACCGTACCGACACTTTCACCTATGAAGTACAACGCAATGCCGACTGCGTCCTGCCAACCACCTGGACCATCGATCCGGCCTATGCACAGATCGTATCCACTACAGACTCTACTATCCGCATTTTCTTTAAACAATCAGGCATCGTTAAACTATACGCCAGTCTCACAACGGCTTGTACTTCTACTTCCGACAGCATCGAGATATCCATCTTCGATCCTTATAAACCAGTAAACCTTGGCCCCGACATACAACTGTGTAATGTGAGTACCTGGCCGCTGAATGCAGGCGCCGGTTACAAAACCTATCTGTGGCAGGACAACTCTGCCGACTCAGTGTTGACCGCTTATAGCACGGGAACCTACTTTGTGGAGGCCACCGATCATTGTAACAATGTTTTCCGCGACACGGTGATCATTAGCCAGGCACCCACCCCTTCATTCGACCTTGGCCCCGATCTGGAACGATGCAGCAATGATACATTACAACTCTCCGCACCTGCCGGATTTACCAACTATCGCTGGAGCGGTAATTACATGATCAGCTCCACATATGGACAGACAGTAAGAATATTTACAGACCAAGACACTCTATACAGTGTAACCGCAGAAAAAGGTCCAGGCTGTATTGTCATAGATACCGTCCGGGTAAGAATAAAACCAACAGCGCCACTCAACCTGGGCAACGATACCAGCTTTTGCCAGGACAAAAGCATAACACTGGATGCAGGTCCCGGCTTTAGTAACTATACCTGGAACACAGGCGCCAATACACAGCAGATCACTGTTGGTACGACGGGCAATTTCATTGTCAACGCTACCAATACAAATGGCTGCATATCTAAAGACACCCTAAGGGTTACCAATGTATTTGCACTGCCGGTTGTCAAACTTGGTAATGATACGATACTCTGTGTAAACTCCTCCGTCACCTTCCGGGCCGGCGCAGGCTTCACAGCTTATGAATGGCAGGATGGCTCTACCGGTGCAGCGCTTATCGCTACACAACCAGGCGTGTATTGGGTGAAAGTAACAGACCAGCATACCTGCGTTAACGTCGACACTGTTGCGATTACAGACATCAAGGCACTCCCAGCCGGTTTCTTACCGGATACAGCCCAGCTTTGCGACTGGCAGCGACTTGAACTGAAGCCATTCAACACCTTCAAACAATACCAGTGGTACAACAATGCCACAGCGCCTTCGATTACCGTTACCGGACCTGGCATCTATTGGTTAAAAGTAACCGACAACTTCGGCTGTGTGGGAGCCGATAGTATTAAAGTGGTGCCCAAAGACTGCCTGAAAGGATTATACCTGCCCAATGCATTTTCACCCAACAACGACCGAAACAATGACGTGTTCCGGCCAACGGTTTATGGGTATCCTGAAAAATACCGGCTTACCATCTATAACCGCTGGGGACAGCGCATATTTGAAACCACAGATATTTACAGAGGTTGGGATGGCACCATCAACGGAAAGCCACAAGACACAGGCATGTTTGTCTGGACCTGCCAATACAAGCTGGTAGGCATGGATGAGAAAAGCGAAAAAGGTGTGCTGACGCTGGTTAGATAAACCGCTATTAACAAGTAATTATTGCTTTTTATCAATAACCTTCATGTCTGGTAATAACGTCATTACCAATAAAGCTACAGAAGACAGGAGCATAACCCACAGGCCCGCCAGCTTTGTAGGACAGATACCGCGGTAGCAACCGGAAAAAACAATAAAACTCTTGATAGCGAAGGCCACCGTCAACGCGCCGATGAGGAGATTCCAGCGCTTGGCCCATACACGTGGTATCAGGAAAAGTATAGAAGCGATGATTGCAAACACGGTAAATACCTTCCCCGGTTTACCATAGTCATTATCCTCCGAAAAGAACCCTGTAAAGTTCTTATTGAGGTCGGGATGAAAAGTCCAGGGCAAAAAACAAGCGATTACCAGTACTATTGCGGCAGCTATGCCGATCCATTGAGAATACTTCATAATTAAAAAAGAGCGGCAAAGATAGGAAAAATGAAGCCTGGGTAGAGACCCAGGCCGACCAAAACTAACTGCTAATATGAGAAAATGCACTTGTTAGACTCCATTGGAAGGCAACAAATTGCGCAGTCCTCACATTAAAAAACAGGGTGTTTTATTTAATATTATTGTTAACCAATCTGGTCAGCCTGTTAACAAAAATGCCCGAATACGGGCACAAGCAGAGCACTATAGCAGCCTTCCGGCAGGTCATCAGGGATGAGCAGCCGATAGAAAGGCTTCAACAACCGGCAAGGCAGGAAACACTTTTTGCCCGGGCTTAGCTGTAAAGATCTCCCCGATATAATCACCATGACCACCTGGAAAAATGGCCAGGCTGGCATGTTCGATCTGCCGCGACATTTCTACCGCATGCTCAGGAGTATTGACATCCTTATCACCAGATATAATGAGTGTAGGTATTTTGATACTCCTGATAGCATCCTCTTTGATCTCCGTGAAATTTTGCATCCGTGTCGCATCTCGTTTAAACATGGTATACAATGCATCCTTATCCGGGTTAATGGCCAGAAAAGCATCCTTGTATACCTGGGGCATACTTTCAAAAGTAGCGTTGGCCATCATGTCAAAGAACCAGGGTTGTGCACCCGATCTTTTATAAAAAGTGGATGCCACAATGATCTTGTTCACCAGTTGCGGGTGACGGATAGCTATTTCCAGTGTAGTGCTGGCGCCATTACTGAAACCGAAAATATCAGCCTTGTCAATGTTAAGCTGTTTTAACAACGCAGCGATGTCATCAGCATCCTGTGCAAAACTGAGTGGCCGGTCAATATCAGCAGTATGCCCATGCGCCTGCATCTCTACAGCAATCACCTTATGAGATTTGGCAAGCTCAGGCAATATCCGACCCCAGGTGGTGCCAATGGTAGAACCGCCCCCGTGAATAAGCACCAGGGGAAAGCCTTTGCCGTGAACTTCATAATACATCTTTAATCCATTAACAGTAGCATAATTGCCTACAGATTGAGCGTCGAGTGTTTGAGCAAGACTGGTCATAAATAATAAAGTAAAGAGAGATTTCATAAATGGCTCTTTTGCAGGGTAAAGGTAACAACAGCAATCAGCATCAAAGAGGTATCATTACGACAAAATGGAGGGCTAATGCGAAATATAAAAACCCTGTACAACAAATGTACAGGGTTCTTCTTGTGCCCAAAAGCAGGATCACTTTTCAATACTATTATTGGGTGGATTGCTATTATCCTTTCGCTGGCTGCCCCGGGCGTCGCGCGTGTTCTTTTGTACGGCAATGGCGGCAAATAGGCTAAGTGTAAACGACATAGCATAGAAACCCTTCTCACTCTTGGTGAGGTCTGCATTCCAAAGGCCGATCGTTAACAATAAGATGGCTAAGATCGTGGTGAACCAGGCGAGACCATAATAAATGTTGGTTACCGGGATACCTTCCAATTGGTCGCGCACTGCCTTCTGAACAGAAATACCCGAAAACAGTCCGAACATCAAAACGGTGAAATAATACCCTTTTTCATTCAGCTCCATTTGGGCATTCCATAAGCCTACATTGAAAGCTATAATACCGGCTAAAAGAGCGATCCAGGAAGCGGCTACAAACGCAGCTGAAGGTTGTTGTGGGTTGGGAGTCTCCATAAATGAATTTTTATGGCAACAAAACTATCAGCCTGGCGCCGCACATTTTTTGACAACAGTCAAAAACCCGCGTCCTAAATGTTAAAGCCTGCTGCGGATGCGGCTCAGCGTCTCCTGCGAAATACCCAGGTAAGAGGCAATATAACCCAATGATACCCTGTCAATTATATGCGGCGCCTGCTCCAGCAGGCTCTGATAACGTTCAGTGGCTGTTCTGAACTGCGCATTCACAAAACGTTCTTCCAGTCGTATATAATACTTTTCATACGCAATACGCATCACCCTTTCGATCTCATGATGCTGGTTGAACAACTGCCATAAGGACTCTTTGGAGATGGCCCATAACACACAGCCCTCGATCAGCTGAATATTCTCCACCGCAGGCTCCTGTGTAATGAAGCTATGAAAGGAAGTGACGAAATCGTTTTCAAAACCAAACCAGTGCGTAATCTCTTTGTCGTCCAGATTATAAAAGCCACGCAGGCAGCCCTGCTCAAGAAAGTACAAATGCCGGCACACCTTGCCTTGTGTGATCAACAGTTCATTACGAGGCAGAATCAACTTGGTGAAATAATCCGGGAGCACCTGTTGTGCTTCCTCACTCAACTGGTAATACTGTTTCAGGTGTGCTAAAAGTTGTTCCATACCAAAGCCGGGATTGGTTTAATTGCAGAGTGGCAATATAACACGGTATTGTGATTAAATAAAAAAGGCATGTTCCGAAGAACATGCCTTATAGCTCATATGAATACGAATCCGTCTTAACTTATTTTGGGCGAATCGAAACGAGGTCTGCCTTTTTTACCGTAGCCATCGTGAAAGGAGATAGCACTAAAGGAGACGTGGATTGCGATTCCTCATTCATCACTTGTCTTGCCACAGCGGGTGTTTGGTGCTCAGTTGCAGCACTTCTGCCACCTTTAAAGAATGACAAGGCAAGGTGTTTGAAAAAGTAACGCAGTTGAGGAATAGCCCGTTTGAAAGGATTCAGCGCATCACTAAACCGGAAGCGGGGTTTTACCATCGGCACCTCAACAGGTAGTTCCGCAGTAAAACTTTTTGTTTCCATGAAGATGTGGGCATTCAGCTTAAAGGCTATATGCCTCACTTTATCGATCGTTTTTTTATCAGCATTATTGATCACGATATTACCATCGCGGTAATCGAATACCACTTCCTGAACGGCAGATTGTCCCGGCTCTCTATTAAGCCACACCGCAGTTCCTGGACTTGCATATTTATATACCTCACCATTAGGAAGTAGAACAGACGTATGATTATCCAACCGCATCTCCGGGTCGTTTGCGACGAAAGCAGACCATTTGGTCAGGGAGATTTCACGGGTAGAATTATGGTCGAACAGATTCTTTTTTCTCGTAATGTAGATGATATCCATAAATCGGTGCATTTGCTCACCCCAATAAGTGCAAAGGAATTGCCAAAATAAACGTGTTGGAAATCAATGTCCCGTTAAGGGAACAACGAAAAACTGTGTAGAACGCACCCCGTTTTAGGTTTGGGGTGGGTTACTTTCAGCAACTTTCAGTATAAACAGAAGCACCATTTAAACCGCTCTTCCCTAATGAAGAAATTCCTGAAATACACAAGTTATTCACTTTTGACGCTTGTGACCCTCGTCATCTTATACCTGTGTTCTGCATGGACTTTATCCCGGCTTACCGTAAAAGCAGAACCGAATACTACACCAGATATAAGTATTTATCTTAAAACCAACGGCGTACATGCCGATCTGATATTACCCGTAAAAACATCTTTAAAGAATTGGAGTGAAGACATACCTTATACCAATACACGTAGCGGAGATACAACTATGGAATATGTCGCTTTCGGTTGGGGCGATAAAGGCTTCTACCTTGAAACGCCTACCTGGAATGACCTGAAAGCAAGTACAGCCTTCAATGCAGCGTTCGGCCTCAGTACATCAGCCATGCATGCGACTTTTTATCATCAACTAAAAGAAGGAGAACATTGTATTAAACTTGACATTAGCAATGATCAATATCAGCGATTGGTAACGTATATCGAAAATAGCTTTCAAACGGATGCTACCGGCAAACCTATTGTTATACCTACTGAAGCACGTTATGGGAGACACGATGCTTTCTACGAAGCAAAAGGCACGTATAGTCTCTTTCACACTTGTAATACGTGGGCTAATAATGCACTGAAAGTCTCCGGTCAAAAAGCTTGTGTATGGACGCCGTTCGATACGGGCATATTCTATCAGCATCGGAAATAATTATTCAGCAGGTTTCCACTCACCCGTTTTGATATTGATGCTCCAGGGCTTTGGCTCGGGCAGCCATAGTTTGCCATCCCCAATCTCTACCGGCATCCAGAGATAACGGGAATCCCATTGTGTGCCTGGCTTCCATTGATCGCCCATGTAAATAACAGTGGAACCTTTGGTACCTTCTACTTTGATTAGCATGGTAGATTGTGAGCTATAGGTATTTGTTTCCTGCGGAGCGATATCTTTAAACTCTGTCCAGGGGCCGGATAAAGAAGGTGCAGTCGCATATTTATTGGGATTAGGTTTCCAGCCTGTCAATGCAGAACCGATGGAATAGTACAGGCCCTTGTAATGAACAATAGCACCTCCTTCCAAGGGTGAATGAATAAAGCTCACCTCTTTTACTACATCCATATAATCGGGTGAAAGGCCGGCAATATAAAATCCTTTGGAGGGGCGGCTTTCAAATACCAGGTAAGGTGTTCCATCATCATCGATGAACTGGCCAATATCCCTGCTTTCATATCCTAACGGACGGAAACTCTTTACATAGGTAAAAGGTCCTTCCGGCTTCTTGCTGGTGGCCACTCCTACCCTTGCCAACTTATATGACCTGTCGTCAAGATGAAAATACATGACGTAGGTCTTCGACTGTTTATTGTAAAACACTTTGGGACGTTCCAGCACCCAACGCCTGCCCAGATTCTCGGGATCAGACAGCTTCAATACATCACCCAGGAACTTCCAATTCGTCAGGTCTTTCGATTCGTAACAGCTTACATAACGAAAATTGGTATCAAGTCCTTTCGCACGTTCCTCACCATACCAATAATAGGTCTTGCCTATTTTGATAATGCCACCGCCATGCGCCTGGATATGATTGCCTTTATCATCGGGCCATACCTCGCCGGGCTTAATCACCGTATTCTTTTGCGCATACGTGGATGCAGTCAATAAAAGACTACAAGCTATCAGCAAAGGCTGTTTGGCCAGCCGCGATATGATCATGCCCAGGTTCATGGTTGTTATTTTGTTTTTATACGAATAACGGTAAACGAATAAGACGGCAATTCCAGGCCCGAGATTGCGGAGGCTGGAATGGTTGATGTTACCGGCAACACCTTCTTATCTGCAGGCTGCCCCTGCAACACTGTTTTCGTTGCTTCCTGTCCCGCTAAAGATAATCCACCCAGGTCAACATTTGTTTTAACCGTTACCGGCAACAGGTTCACTAATTTAATAATGAGGTCGCCTGACTTTGTATCACGCACCACAGAATACGCTACCCGTTTCCTGACCGCATCCTGGTTGTTGGACAAAGTGATGGCTGCCGGCAGGTATTGATCTCCCGCATGAACGCCATACAACTTTTGCACTTCGTAACCCACCGTAGGTTTTACTTCTGTATTATTGAAATAAATAAGATCGGGATTCCACTGGGTGCGTCCTTCCTTTGCCAATAAAGGGGCATAGGAAGTCATGGTGACTACATCGCCGTTACGTTCTATCGATGTCAGGTACAATGCTTCCGCCAACGCCGTTTCAAGGTTATTGGGGCGACCTGGCAAGTGTGCAGCATATTCACCGAGGTATATTTTGGATCTGTTACGATCATAACGATCATAAAAATCCTGGTTGTGGATGAACCAGCCTGGTGACAGGTAGTAGTGTTCATCTACGATGGGTACTTTTTCTTTATTGGCCAGCTCCCACCCTTCGGTATAATCTGTTCCTTCAAAGAATGGCCCTACCGTACCGATCACGGTGATCTCCGGGTGTTTTTCTTTCATTGCTTTGTAGATCATCCGGAACCTTTCTTCAAACACATCGCTGATTAGGTCTTCGTTGCCGATACCGATGTATTTAAGGTTAAAAGGTTTGGGATGTCCTGCCTCCGCCCGTTTCTTACCCCAGGTGGAAGTAACAGGGCCATTGGCGTATTCAACCAGATCGAGCACATCCTGCACATATTCATCCATCTGATCCATGGGAATGCCGCCCTGCTGACCGCCACCGGTGGCACTGGTGCCGGAGTTTTGGCAAGGCACACCAGCTGCCAGAACGGGTAAAGGTTCAGCGCCTATGTCTTCACAATAAGCGAAATATTCAAAGTAACCAAGACCTGCAGTTTGGTGATAGCCCCAAAGGTTACGTTGTGGTTTGCGAGCTTCCAGTGGCCCAATGGTATTCTTCCAGCGATAAATATTATCAAGCCCATCTCCATGTGCCACACAGCCACCGGGGAAACGAATGAAGCGTGGTCGAATATCTGCAATGGTTTGTGCAAGATCAGCACGTAGGCCGTTCGCTCTGCCTTTGAATGTCTTTTGCGGGAATAGTGACACCATGTCCAGTAGCAAGCGCCCTTTCGCAAGGGGTTGCAATTCGAGGTGGGCGTCTGTAGCATCAGCCGATGCTGTAAGCACCGCTTTGGTGTTCTTCCAACCACTTGAAGTGGCAATAGTGGCCTGTGCCAATACATTACCATCCTTGCTCACCAATTTCACCAATAGCTTTCCCTTGCCGGCAGTCTGCTTAGTAAACACGGAAAAGTTATATAGCTCCCCTTTCTTTACCGGTATGCCATCAAAACCTGTATTCACCAAAGCAGCACCGGGTGCTTCGGTATTCAACACAGCGTAGTGTGCATTGTTAGGATGAATAGGCGATGCGCTATCGATAGCAAAAGAGGTGTTATCTCCTTTCAGTGTCCAGGAATGTGAATGCTTCCAGCTGCTGTCGCGCCCTTCTTTATCGCTTAACGCGTATTCAAAGTCGCGGTTCTGTACCAGCTCGGCATACAAACCACCATCTGCAGCATAATTGATGTCCTCGAAGAAAATGCCTAATAATAAATCACTAATCGGTCTGGCGCTCGCTGCCTGCAGGGTGATCTTCGCTTCTACCGGTTTAAGCCCGGCAAAGCGTTGTGCATCCTGTCCTGTATTTTCTCCGTAGAGTATATTCTTATATTGGCGCTGCTCAAATGTCTTGATCAGTTTATCTACCGTTGCCCAGGACACACGGTGTACTTGTCCTTGCGCTTTACCTTCGGGGAGTGTAACGGTAGTGCTTACATCTATATATTGTGCAGCAGGAACCACCACAGCTGGCGTAAATGTTTTGAAGTCTTTCGTGGTCACCCGATAATATTTGCCGCCAGCTTCTGTGTAGGTAATTACATAGATGCCCTGCCGGGTGTCGTAGGCAATGATTGGCTTCAATACATTGGCGCCTTCTTTCACCAGTGGATAATGTTGACGCCCCCAGTATACCAGATCGGGAGAGGATACATGTGCAAACAATGGCTCACGATCGTTGAGGCTCCACACACATTGCCACACGCCATCAGGTCCCTGGATGAGATAAGGGTTGATCATGCGCTTTTCCGCACCCCAGCGACCGTAGTCGCTTTTAACATAGGCGTACTCATTACCGATCGGATGCCAGTTTTGTTGATCGCGGCTCCAGGCAAAGTGGAGACCGTTGTGGTTGTTATTCTTTGTAGTGGCGTAGGAAAAAAGAAAGACAGAATCTGGTTCATTGACGGGAATACCTTTACCGGCAAAACCGGCGTGTATCATTCCGGCCATCATACAGCATAGCAGCAGGATCTTTTTCATCTGGTAATAATTGTAGTCGTGTCAATATTACAATTATTATCCTGACTTATCAATTAGTTGATATGTTAACAAGTTGAAGGGCTGAAAAGGAGACGAGAGAGCTATTTACTTAATAATATTCGTCTTTTTAATGTAGTCGAGCAAGGGGAAGTTTTGTTTCCAATAAGGGTTGCCGCCCGCAAAAACAGAATCCTGTTTACCCGCGCGGATACCACCTCCGGCTTTTTCTCCATAACCGGAATACAGGGCATCGGCTACATCCATGCCTTTGATTACGCGGGCAATGGGCACGAAGGGTTCATTGTCGTGGGTGGAGCTGTTATCGCGCAGGTTGATGAATATCTGGGTAGTGCGTGCATTGGGATCTTTGAAAGCATAGGCTACCGTGCCGCGGGTATTGGAGAGCACTCTGGGATCGTCGGGAATATTTTTATTGCGCCAGGCCTGCGCTACTTTAGGCTCGCCGGCAATGCCGAACTGGGCCCAATAGCCCGCCCTGATGCGGAATATGGGTAAATTATCATAATAGCCATTGATTATAAGGTTATAGAACCGGTCTACGCCACGTGGAGACCAGGCGCGCTTTACTTCCATCAATATCTCTCCTTTCGTGGTTTGTAGTTGTATTTTGAAAGAATCCGGTGCCGGTTTGCTGAATGCCGGATCATCTGGGTTCAATAAAGAAACCTGCGAATGGGAGCACAGGAATGATAACACTGTGACGATTGAGAGAAAGCCTCTGGTTAGAATGGTACGCATATGCTAAAATTAACACTATCTGCCAGTACGTGTTGCGCACTTTTTAATAAAATATATACAGATATGAACTTTGCTCTTTATGTTGTCATTTCGAACGGAGCGATAGCGGAGTGAGAAATCCCGCAGAGCGGGACAAGTTCTGCCTGCGACAAACCGGCCATTAGCTTCGATAGCAGATTTCTCACCCTGTGTATTTCTTGTGGATGCAAGTACGTGTGCAGGGTTCGAAATGACAAAGAAAGGTGAGTTAGCATCCGAAAATTGTGAGTCCCGTTCGACAAAAAGAATAATTACCTCTCTTGAATGATTATAGCCTGTCCGCCTTTGGCTTTGATGGTGATGGGAAATTCATCGTTTTGCTTTACAGGGATCGTTCGCTTGCGGATGCCGCCCTGCTCGTCATCTTCATAGATCGTGGCTGTATAGGTCTTTCCTGGCTTCAGGAAGTCCAGCACCAGTGTGTCCTGCCAATCTTTCGGGCCTGCGGCATTACCTATAAACCACGTACTGCCTTTTCTGCGCCCGACTGAAATGTATTTACCAATCTCTCCTTTAAAATAATGTGACTTATCCCAGACTGTGGGTACATATTTGAAAAACTCGATCTCGTCTTCATTGGTGTAGTCGGTTGGCTTGCCATACCAGAAGATGGCCTGTAAGGGACTAAAGTAAACCACCGTAAGTGCCAGCTGTTGGGCCTTGCTCACTTTGATGTTCTTACTGAAGCTGTTGGTGGGGTTGGGAAAGCAGAAGGTGAAATCTGCCGGTCCTGCCAGGAAGCGGGTAAATGGCAATGTAGTATTGTGAAAGGCGTCCGGGCTGTTCTCATCGCCCCTGATACCCTCCTGCGTCAGTAGCGCAGGGAATGTACGGCTCAGGCCGGTGGGTTTGTAGTTGTCGTGGATGTTGAGGATAAAACCATACTCCTGTACTTTCTTCATAGCCGCTGCCAGCCAGCTGATTCCTTGCTGGGTGAGGCCATCTACAAAACCAAACTTCAAGCCTGCTACGCCCCACTTTTTATACAGGGGCAGGATCGTATCGAGTTTGGCGCGCAGGCCCACATAGTTTACGTACAGGATCACACCAATGCCTTTCTGTTTTCCGTAGGCAATGACCTTCGGCATATCGATCGCTTCGATGTATTGGGTGGGATCGGAAGTGGAACGAAACTCAGCACCGTACCAACCTGCATCGAACATGATGTACTGGAACTGGTGGGCTGCTGCAAAGTCAATGCAATCGATGCCGCTTTGCGTGGTCAACTGTGCGCGGATCAGCTTGCCGGGCTTTATCCAGGCAGGCACTTCTTTGGCAGCAGGTGGAGTGGCCAGCTTCAGGTAAAGATTGTTGTGCGCATATAATGCAATGGCTGTTTTAGACAGGCTGATCGTACGCCAGGGTGTTTGATAATTCCCCTGAAAAGTAACCACCGAATCGCGTTTGAAATCGATAGCAAGACTATTGGGTGCAGCACCTTTCTTAAGCTCCGCCTTGGTATAGCTCGTATTATCAGCTTCGCCAATACTGACATAAACATCTTCACCTTTTAATGTAGTGGGCAGATCGCTCGTGCGGGAGAAGGTATCAATTGCTGTAGGGGCAAATACCGATTCATGGTTGTATTGATACAACGTGAAAGGTGTTGTGAAATTAAAAGCAGTATGCTCTTGACGGATAACTCCTTTGGGGATGCCTGCCTGTGCCGGTAATACATAGCGGAAAGCCACGCTCCCATCATACACCCGCACTATAATGTTGTATTGAATGTTTCCGGAATGGCAGGCTACAAGCATTTCATTATAAGAATTGGAAACAACTGCCTGTTCACCAAGTGGCCAGTTGAACTGTCCCAATACCTTCTTTTTGGTCATCTTGTCTATTACTGCTTGTTCGCCCAATGGCGCTTTATCAATCATCAGCCCCAATGGCGACCAGTCGACCACTGGCTTCAGCCGGTAAAATACCCGGTATACCAGTTTGCCTTCTTTGTTGCTCATCAATTCCATCGAGGTCAACTTGTCCAATGAAGTGACCATATAGGATTTAACGGGCTGGGCGCTACCAGCTTTAGGCAGTAAGCCGATGAGGCTGCATAACAATATGAGTAAATACCTTATCATAGGCTCATAAAGATAATGATCAGCCGGTCTAAAAATACAGGAGGCTGTCGCAAAAGCAAGAGACAGCCTTCTTTTGTTACAACAGGGCGTAAATCCCCCCTTAAAATGACGTTTATACCACCCCTGTAATCTGTTTTTCTATTGCATCTTTGTGTTGTAATAAATCAACAATAAAAATCAGCAATAATGGCAACGCAAATTTTCATCAACCTTCCTATTAAGGATCTAAAGAAATCAATGGCATTTTACGAAGCAATCGGCTTTACGAACAACCCGCAGTTTACCGATGATACAGCGGCCTGCATGGTATTCAATGAAAACATTTTCGTGATGCTGCTTACTTACGATAAGTTCAAAACTTTTACTTCCAAGAGTATTATCGATGCTAAACAAGCTATAGGAGTCATCAACTCCATGTCTCTTTCAAGCAATGATGAAGTAAATGCTTTTCTGGACCGTGCATTGAAGGCGGGCGGCAACGAGTACCGCGATCCGCAGGATTTTGGATTTATGCAGCTACGCTGTTTTGAAGACCTGGATGGGCACAACTGGGAGGTATTTTATATGGACGTAAGCAAGTTCCCTAATCAGTAATTATCAACCCGATCTACTAAAAGCAAAGAGGCTGTCTCAGTGTAATTTTGAGACAGCCTCTTGTATTTATGTAATGACTCTTAGTTACCGGAGTTGATCCGCTTTGCCACACGCAGGAAGTACTGGGCGCTTTCCTGTACCAGGGGCAGGTTATTGTCCCACTGGTATTCATACTCAGCAGAGAAATAGCCTTTGAAGCCTTGTTGTTTCAGCTCGTTCAGCACGCCAGAGATATTGCTTACACCAGTGCCCCAGGGCACATCGTGGGCGCTCTTTACGCCAAAGGTGTGGAGGTCTTTTACGTGGAATGCAAGGATGCGGCCTTTCAGTTCCTTGATGCAGGTGATGGGATCAAGACCTGAACGTACCCAGTGGCCAATATCACCACAAACGCCGATCATATTACTGCGACCTTTCAACTGGTCGAGGATGATGGCGGGGTGCCAATAGGTAGTAGGCACCGGGTGGTTGTGGAGGGCTGCTTTGATGTTGTATTCCTTGCAGAACTTATCAACGGTTTCCAGCTGGTTCATTGGTGGCTCGGTGGTAATGTGCTCGATACCGATGTCTTTGGCAAACTCGAAGATGGCGCGCCATTCTTCTTCGTTCTTACCATTTACTACACCGTAGCAAACAGGCTTGATGTCGTTGTCTTTTAATAATTTTTTAATGAGCGCGCGGTCTTCTGCGGTGGCCGTGAAAGCTGTAGTGGCAGTACCGGCTTTGGTGATCTTTTGTCCGGGGAAGAGCTCTACATACTTGAGGCCAATGCTTTTCATCTTGGCAAGGGCTTCTTCGAGGCTAAACACCCGGAAGGTATAAGCCTGGCTACCTAAGCGCCAGCCCAGTGAATCGGGCATTACTACGGCTGTTTGCGCCAATGCAATGCTGCAAACAAAAAGGAACGGAATAATGAGTAATCGTTTCATGCTGTTAGTGTTAATATTCAAATCCATGTATTGGAGGTCGAATATACATCACAGGCCTCAAAAAACGTATCGCCCGCTATGCGGGCGATACGGGTAGGGTTCTATCTTAACTGGTAGTTACTGTTTCACCACTTTCATATTTTTATCTCCATACCGCACAATGTACATCCCTGGAGCCAGGGTATTGATATCCACATCCAGCTGCATGGTTCCCGCCGGCACTAACTGTACCAACACCTTTCGTCCGGCAAGATTGTACAGCTCAATGGTATGCTGTCCGGAGGCCGCTTGAGGCAACAGGATGTGCAGTGTGGACTTTGCAGGATTGGGAGATAGCTGCATCGCACGAGCCTGCGCATTAAATGACAGTAATCGTATTGGTGAATAATTTATGTTGCCATCAAGGTCCACCTGTGCCAGGCGATAGTAGTTATTGCCTGTAAGCGGCGCGGCATCCGTAAACCGGTAATCCTGGGAAATGCTTGTCGTCCCATTACCTTGTAAGCGACCGATCTTTGTAAATGCTCTCCCGTCAGCCGACCGCTCTATGTCAAAGTGATCGTTATTGAATTCAGATGCGGTTACCCATTGCAACAGGGCATTATTGCCGACGGCTTTCACCGTAAATGATTGTAGTGTAACAGGCAGTGTCGATTCTGATTTCATGATAAAGAAATTACTGAAATCATCAATGACTACTTCTATGTAGTAACCTTCAATCACGGTCTGATTGTCAACCGTGTTTTCAATAGTTCCCCAGCCCACGGGTTGTACGTTCTGATCGTTGGCAGAAATCGTATAGGTTGCGGGCGCGGTGCCAGCCGAAGGTTGCTTGACCACCATCAGATTGCCCGGATCCTGAATAGAAGGTTCCTTCGCTTTCAGGGCATCGAACTGGGCCTTGGTGAAGATCAGCCGCACACTGATAGCTGCATTAGCCGGGTGGTTGGTTACGCTAATGGTATAATTGCGATCCAGATAAGGCTTGCCAGCCGTGGTGGTTCGTATCGGGCCAACATAATCAAACGCACTGGCTGTAACCGTTCCTAAAGGGTAATCATCTTTAATGGAAACGAGGGGCGTGTAGTAATATGCGTCATAGGAGAGTCCCCGGAAACCAGTCCATGCCTTGCTGGAACCTGCCATGAGCTGCGGGTCGGCAATGGTACTGGCTGATACGCCCTGTCTGATGGAACGCAAAGAATGCGCCGGAGGCTGGTAAGCCGGATTCAGCAGGCTGTCTAAATGCCGCATGTAGATATTGTAGCCCGTGTAGCCATCAGGGGTTTTCCTGCCGTCGAACCAAACTGCCACGCCTGAACCGTCTTTGTCCATATGTATAACAGGTGCCGATGGGTCGGTCCAATTGCGGTCCCACCTTCCCGTGTTCAGCGGAGTACCTAAAGCACCCCACCAGAACTTTCCGCCATCGCCTATAGGGCTTGCCTGTATAGCACGTTGAGACCTGCCGTAGTAAAAAACGGCATTGCCTGCGCCATCACCGGCAATACCAGGGGTAGGTATATAAACGCTATTGCTGGTAGATTGACCGGTACCGATCAGTACCCCCTTGGGTTGATCGGTATTGGGCTTTACCGAAAAGGATTTAGCCCCCGTCCGGGTCACCTTTATTTCCTGGTAAAACATAGAATCATTACTCTGCGTGCTATGTCCCAAAACAGGCAATGGTGCGGTAGCCAGGAAAGCCCTGTTACCTGAACCCGTAAAAGCAAAATCATAAAAATAGTTAACACGGGGAGAGGCTATGAGGGTATCTATTTCTCCAGATCCCGCCTGGTCGATCTTATCTAAATCTTCAGGAGGAATGGGGTTATAGACGAAATTAGGATAAAGCGTATCTGTTGCCAATTGATAGGGTAAACTGTCGTATTTCTCTAATGCTAACGAATAGCCTCTTGTAACAAAATCAGTGACCTTATTATTGATATAATTGCGTTCATTCCAGGTCACCAGCATGGCATCGATATTTCCGTCAGTAGGCAGCATGGTGGCAAGTACTCTGTCAACATCATAAACAGGCCCTTTCAGCGCAGCAAAGCCATTACTGGTTACGTAATAATTAACATATTCTACCAGGCGTATGTCAGGCTGCTGTCCGGGAGGGACCGGGTAATTGACGATGATATTACAACTCACATTCTCGAATCTCGTACTGAAAGAATACGTTCTTATAACTGAATCTTCTTTATAAAAGTATTCATGTCTTTCCGGCGATACATCACCTGTGGTACCGTCAGGATAAATGATGGCACTGGGTAATTGCCCCCATATATCCTTTATTACACGGGAATCTTTTTTCACCCGGGCCAGCCTGTTAAAAGCAGGAAAGACTTTTTCTCCAGTGATCGCTTCGGCCATGATGACGCCACAGCCGTCTTGCAGGTCGGGGAAAATAACAAAGGATTTTACGGTGCCGGAATTATTATAATTAATGGTATAACGCTTTCCGCATTGAGCATCGCTGATCTCCTGGGTGGCATATTGATTCATAATGCCGCCGCCATAGCGTTTCAGGCTGCCCCCTTCGTCCTTGTAGCAATACACATACACATCATTGTATGGGTTCTTTACATAATACCCGATAAAAAAACCGCCCCTGCCGTCGGCAATGAGCTGCGGATGCGAATAGTAAGGTTGGCTGGCTGCTGTATGAACGGCAATGGGGTACCCTTCGTTGGCAAACGCCCGGCTGCCGTCGTTTTTGATGTGCTGCACATATACATCATTATGATTGGAGGTGGTAAAGGCGATGTAAAAACCACCGGCTGCATCGGTGGCGGCATGACCTACATTGCGGTAATTGTAGGTGCTGGACTGGGTATTCGCAATGGTGGAATACAGTTGACCATCAGTTCCGGTGGCGACGGGGATGCCATTTTCCGCCCAGATACGATGGCCGTTCTTATCGTATTTTTGGGCATAGATGTCGATATTGCCGGTACGGTTATCTTCCCATATCACCACATAACCGCCATCCGGTTCGCTTTTGACTACCAACGGATTTTTTTGATCGTTCGCCATTTGTACCACGGGCATATCCAGTGAATCATAAAACTGGTTGGTGGTATTGCTCCACTGGGCATGGGTAGTGGCAAACCCGGTAATCAGTAAGCAGAGAAGTAGAACTCTTTTCATGACAAAAGATTGTAATAATTTAGATATGCTGACCAAGTTAGCCGAGGGGAAAATGAATCTTTCCAGTGACTGAGTGAGCGACATGGTAGCGGGGTTGAGTGAAGGTTTTGTTGTGTAAAGGAAAAAGGGAGATTTTGGGGTAAAAAGTCCCTTTCACACAAAATCAACACCTGTTCACCCTTCAAAATGCACATCCCGCAAAGTCAGACCGGAACGGCGGGTATTTTGAAATAGATTTGTATTGATAATAATGAGCTTATGACCCTACGGTATACTGTACCCTTATTACTTTTTTGTTTATGCTTCAAAGTCACCCAGGCACAGGGACCTGAACTGGATTCCCTGGTAAAGGCGGAAGAAGCCTATGTAAAAGAAGACACCATCAAGTTGAAATTGCTGAATGATATCGCTTTTTTTCAGCAGTACGTGGACCCGGCTAAAGGATTACTGTACGCCGAAAAGGCCATCGCGCTGGCCACAAAAATCAAAGACGACCCGGGATTGGCGAGGGCTCATTATGTGATGGGGGTGGATTACCTGCGAATGGACCAGGTGTCCAAGACCCTCGAGTACCTGCAGAAAGCAGCCAAAATGTACGAATCCCAAAACAGGCAGGTAGACCTGGCGCGGGTTTACAATACGATTGGCGCGGCCTACCTACCCCACAGTGAACATTATAAAGACGCCCTGGTTTATCTGGACAAGGCCATCGACCTTTACAAAACCCTGAGTGACAAACAATACCTTCCCCATTCTATACTTAATAAAGCGCTGCTGTACAAACGCATGGACAGTGTCGGTCCTGCCATCCAACATTTCAATGAAGCCCTCGGGTTATTCCGGCAGTATATGCCAACCAACAAACAACTGGAAGCACGTATCTATAGCGGGCTGGGAGATGCGTATATCGAGTTTTCTGAAGCGAAACTCAAGGCAATCGGATTTACCGGAAATAAGAACGATTCGGCTGTTTATTATGTGCAGAAGGCACTCGACGTGTTCAACGAAATCGGCAGTGAAGATGGAAAGGCGGGCAATCACCGGAGACTTGGAACGATATATCTCGCAGCAAAAAAGTATCCCCTTGCCCTGCAGCATGCAATAAAGGCAAATGAAATCGCCCGGCAGGGAGGTTTCCTGTCCATGGAAGCCGACGCCATCACCGTCATGTCGGAAGTATATGCAGCTACAGGACAGTATGACAGTGCTTTCGCCTATCTGAAAAAGTATGTGGTATTGAACGATAGCCTGCTCAACGATGAAAAGGAACGGGAGCTTATCCAGAACGAGATGCAGTATAATTTCTCCAAGAAAGAAGACTCCCTCCATTTCCAGAACGCACTGTTAAGTCAGAATAATGCGTTGAACAAACTCCAGTTGCGCCAGCAATGGTTATACAGTGGCGTCGCATTGGTGTTTTTACTGGGTTTGGGTGGATTTCTATATTACCGCAACCGGAATAAACAGGTGAAGCTGGTGTTGCAATTGGAGAAGGAACGGGCCGAACAAAAGCAGCGGGAGTCGGAATTTGAACGGAAAGTGAGCGATGCTGCGCTGCACTCGCTGCGATCGCAAATGAATCCGCATTTTATTTTCAACTGTCTTAATTCGATTAAGCTTTATGCTGTAGAAAACAACCAGGATGCGGCAACGGGCTACCTGGGTAAGTTTTCCAGGCTAATGCGGCTGGTGCTCGAGAATTCCAAAAGCGATCGCATCACGCTGCAGCAGGAAGTGGAGACCTTACAATTGTACATGGAAATGGAGGCGATGCGTTTTAAGGAAAAACTGCATTACAAAATTGACATAGCAGATAACGTGGATATGGATTATATTGAAATCGCACCCATGCTCATCCAACCGTATGTGGAAAATGCTATATGGCATGGACTGATGCCGAAAGAGAATGGCGGAACGCTCGTTGTGGCTTTCCGGTGCGATGATAATAATCTGAAGATAGTGGTAACGGATAACGGCGTGGGCAGGGCCAGGGCCGCTGAGCTAAAAAGCAAATCGGCCACAGCGCATAGATCTTTCGGCATGAGTATTACGCACCAACGAATTGAACTGATCAACCAGATGTATAATACCAATATGTCGGTCACAGTAAATGATTTGCAGGATGGACAGGGGAATGCGACAGGCACTGAAGTAATCATCGATATTCCCATTGACTAAGGTATGAACAACACTATCAGAACAATTATTCTCGACGATGAACCGGACAGTGTGCAACTGATGCGGTTGAATATCGAGCGGCATTTTCCTCAACTGGAGATCGTGGGCGCCTTCACCAGCAGCCAGAAAGCATTGCAGGAAATAGCATCGCTTCAACCTGACCTGCTTTTTCTGGATATTGAGATGCCGGTAATAAACGGTTTCGACCTGCTGGAGCAATTAATTCCTGTGGAGTTTTCGGTAGTATTTGTAACTGCTTATAATGATTTCGCCATAAAGGCTTTCCGGTTCAATGCGCTTGACTATTTAGTAAAACCTGCTACTATCGAGGATCTAAGAGAAGTAGTGGCAAAGGTTGAAAAGCGCCAGCATATCCAGTCAGACCAGCTACAGGTACTGCAGCAACAGTTCCGGAAAGGCGCTATTACCAAGATTGCCATACCCAGTCAGACCGGTGTGACTTTTATCGACCTGAAGGACATTGTGTTCGTAGAAGCCAAGAGTAATTATTCTGATCTTGTGCTGGTTGATAAAAGAAAGATCCTGATCTCAAAAACCCTGAAGGATATCCAGTTTGTGCTGGAACAGCAGCAGTTCCTTCGTATCCACCGCCAGTATATTATCAACCTCAATGAAGTAAAACATTTTAACCGGAACGAAAGTCTGCTCACCATGACTACAAATGATGTGTTGCCCGTTTCGCGCCTGCAAAAAGATAAGCTGATAGAACAATATGGGTGGCTGTGATTTTTTCCTTATTTTGGGAGCTTGCAATCCCCCATTAACATGAGAAAATCAATACTGACTGGCTTATTGGCCATGGGTGCTTTTTCCCTGGCAGCGCAACAAACACCTGACTGGGAACCTACTTTCCGCAAGATCAATGATGAGGTTCAGCAAAACTCAAAGGCTTACAGTACGCTTAAAGATGCAACGGAAACCATCGGCCACCGGCTGACTGGCTCCGAGAATGGTAAGAAGGCGGAGACCTACGCTTATAACCTGCTTAAATCATATGGCTTTACTGATATTCGCTACCAGCCTTTCGAAGTGGAGAGCTGGAGCCGCGGCACGCTTGCCACCAGTGTGGGCAACAGCACCACCAGTTTGCAACCTGTAAAATCAGTATCGTTGGCGCACTCACCCGTAAAAGTAGACCTCACCGCCGAAGTGGTAGACATGGGTAATGGCCTCGACAGTGATTATGTTGCCCGTCCCGGTGTGGCGAAAGACAAGATCGCGCTCGTGTATCTTGGCATATTGCCCGGCACCACAGGCCGTTCATTGCACCGTTCTGAGAAAACAGCTATTGCTATTAAATATGGAGCAAAGGGTATCATCGTGATCAATACGGTTGATGGCGGTACGCTGCTCACCGGCACTGCTTCTGTAACCGGCAAACTCATTCCCATCCCCGCTGTGTGTATCGGCAAGGAAGATGGCATGAAGTGGAAGGAGTTGTTGAAAGCCGGACCGCTATACAGCCGCATCAATATGACCAACTTCTCCGGGCTCATCAAGGCACGGAATGTGGTGGCTACCATCAAGGGCAGCAGCCTGCCACAGGAAAAGATCGTGGTGGGTGGCCACCTCGATAGCTGGGACCTCGCTACCGGCGCTATCGACAATGGTATCGGTTCTTTTTCTGTATTGGATATGGCGCGTACCTTTAAAAAGCTCAACTTAAAACCCAAGCGTACCATCGAGTTTGTGATGTTCATGGGCGAAGAGCAGGGCCTGCTCGGCTCTAAAGCTTATGTGGCGGAGGCCATCAAAAACAAACAAATCGACAACCTGCGGTACATGCTCAACTTTGATATGACGGGCGACGTGCGCAGCTTCTCTTCCAGCGCTCCGGAGGCTAAAGAATTGTTCCAGGCCATCGGGGGTATTGCCCAGAAGATCGACACCGCTTTCAACAATGGCTTCTCCAGCAGGGCCGGTCTTCATAGTGACCATCAACCTTTTATGCTGCAGGGCGTGCCCACCGGAGGTGGTGGCGGTGGCCGTGGTGTGAACGGGCCTGCCGGTTGCTACCATGCTGATTGCGACGTGTTTAGCCTCGTGAATAGCGAGCAGGGCATGAAAAACACCGTTCGCTTTGTGACCATGTTGCTGTATGGCCTGGGTGATGCGGCTACTATCCCCGTAAAAAAGCTGAACGACGAAGAGACTAAACAGTTCCTGTTGCAGCACAACCTTAAGGAGCCGCTGGAGCTGGAAGGTGAATGGAGGTGGAAGTAAATCCGGGGGTTACGTATAAAAATATTTCCTTCTTCAGAATTCCTTTAGAAACCATTCTTTGTTTTGCCCGTATATATTGGGCATGAAGATCCTGGTTATTGATAATGATGAGGTTTTAACGAGAAAGGTTGACATTTTCCTGAAAGCGGAGGGCCACTGGTGTGAACTGCACAAGACGCCTGCCAGCGGGCAGGAGGCTTTGTCGGCTCATTATTATGATGCTGTTGTGTGTAATATCGCCACGCTTGAAGACCAGGAGTTTGAGTTATTGAAGTTCCTTCGCCAATCGAAGCTGGACAAGAAAACGGTCCTGACTTTTACCGCCAACACCGTTGTCACTATGCCTAAGATGGAAGGGCTTGGTATGGCTACGCTCCCGAAGCCGTATACTTTGCCCGCGCTGCATGAGCAACTGCAAGGTATTCTACAACAGGAAAGTCTCGAAGGAAGTGAACAAATCAACTTCAATAAGCTAGTGATCCATGTTCCCGGACGCATGGTAACCATGCAAGGCTCACCAATTGCGCTTACCCGCCGCGAATATGACCTGCTGCTGCACCTCGCCCTGAATAAAAACAAAGTAATCTCCCGGAATACATTATCCCGCTATCTCTCCACCAGCAGCACCGAAACGCCCGACGATTTCAGCGCGCTGTATGTACATGTAAAGAACCTGAAGAAAAAATTAAAGGCCGCCGGATGCGACGACCTTATTGAAACGGTGTATGGTATCGGCTATCGCCTTACTTATAATTTGAACTGAAGCGTGGCATAGAAGTTCCGCTTATCGGCCGGAAGAATGCCAGGTCCCGGATAACCATCTGCACGACGTGTGAAATACTTTTCATTGGTAATGTTATTGACGCCTGTATACAGGGTGAACATCCGCCAGTTGTAACTGAGACTTAGGTCCATTACACTGAAGGCAGGAATTGCGCCATCTACCGCTGTAGGAGTTTCTTCTGTATTTGTTGCGTCAGAGTATTGCTTTGCCTGATAAGCATATTGGGCCGTAATGTTGAAACGGGGATTGCCGAATGATACGCCTGTACGCACCAGCACTGGTGGTACATTTTCTACCAACTTATCGGCAATGGCTGTATTCTTCGTATTGATGTATTTGGCATCGATCAGGGAAAGGCTTGTGTATAGGTTCAGTTTGAATTTTGCACGCTCCTGATAAATGGCTTTGAGGATATCGCCTTCCACCAGCGCTTCAATGCCCATGTTGCGGCTGTCGGATACATTGGTCCGCAGGCGATAGGTCATGAAGCTCGTATCGGTTGTAAAGATGGAACCGATGCGGTCATTGTACTTCAGGTAAAAGACGCTCAGGTCTGCATAGAGCCAGTTTTTGTAATTGCCACGCACGCCGAGGTCAATGTTGAAGCCTGTTTCATCTTTCAGGTTCGGGTCTACTCTTGCATTGGCATTGAGGACGCGAATGTCGTTGAAGTTGATGGAACGGTAGTTCTGTGAGATGTTGGCATATATCTCTGCTCCGTTTTTCATCTTATAGGATGTACCAATGCCCAGCAACACGAATGATCGCGGGTTGGATTTGGTTTCCATGATCTTCTCATCGTCTATAAAGATGTTCTGCTTGTAGTAATAGCCATCGGCCTTGGTGTTGATGTGCTCAAAACGAATGCCAGGTGTGATGCTCCAGTTTTTGTTGATGCGGAAGATGTTCTCGGCAAAGGCTGCCAGGTTGGTGCCCGGGAAGCGGTATTGTGATTTGTTGGGCTCAGGGCCGAGGAAATAGAAATCGGCTTCTGCGCCATCGTTGGCATCACCTTGTTTACGATTGGTCAATCCTTTATAATAACGTGTTCCTACCAGGAAAGTGCTTGGCTGCTGATTGAAGAGGTTGTACTGGTGAATGAAGCGCAGCTCCGATCCCCAGTTGTTGTATTTGTCGGACATCAGGTCGCGGTTGCCGCCATAGTCGGGACGGTTGATGTAAGAAAGAATACCGAGGGCTTCTCTCCCACCCTGTAAGGTGTAGTTGCGCCAGTTGAGCCTCGTGTTGTCATTGAATACATAATCTGCCGAGAGGCTGATCAGGTTCCAGTTGACGCGGAACCAGTTGCGTGAACGAACTGAAACAGCGGCATCTTCTTTATACTGTGCATCGGTAAGTCCGCCGGGCTGTTGTGCCAGGTATTTCATGAAAGTATACTCTGCAGTGACTTTAAGACGGGGCGTAAAATCATAAGCGAGGTGCAGGTAGGCATTGTGCTGATCGTAGTGGCTGTTGGGTCGCCAGTCATCGCCCTGCTTGTATTGATAGAAGGTGTAGTAGTTGAGTTTCTTATTGGCAATAGTGCCTCCAATGCTGTTGAAGGAGTTGAAGAAACCAAAGGAGCCTACTGATTGACGGGAAGTAACTTCTATGGGCTTTTCGCGCGGGCCTTCTTTCATGATGAAGTTGACAAGACCACCAAACTGGGGACCATATTGCAGACTGGCTGCACCACGGATGATCTCGATCCTGTCAAGGGCTTCGGCAGACGGCGTGTAATAGCTTTCCGGATATCCCAACGCATCAGCACTGATATCGTATCCATTTTGCCTTATGTTGAAGTTGGAAGAACGGTTGGGGCTCAAGCCTCTGCCCCCAATGCCCAGTTGCAAACCTCCCCGGTCGTATTCCCAGATATTGAGGCCGGGGATGCGGGCATAGATCTGGCGGGTGTTGTTGGTGGCGAGGTTACCATTGATGTAGCGCAGGTTGATCAACTCTGTCTTTTTCCCCGCATAAATGGCTGTGCCAGCCACATCGCGCAGTTTGCCGGAAACCGCTTCCTGTTTTTTGGATACCACCAACACGCCTTCGAGGTCTTGTGCTTCTGCTGCAAGAAGACGGATGTTGAGTGTAATGTTTTTATTCGTGAGTGTAATGGTATCGCTGTATTCTTTATATCCCAACGCCGTGACTTTAATAGCGTAAGTGCCTGGGTTGAGCTGTGCAAAACGAAAGTAACCATGATCATTGGTAAGCCTGCCTGACGTGATTGGCAATAGCTGTACAGTGGCGTTGGGCACCGTTTCGTCGCCCGATTGTATGGTGCCACTGATAGAAAAGGGTGCCCCCTGCTGCGTCCATGCTGTTACAGATAGCAAAATACCAATGATGATCAAAAGCGGCTGTTTCATTTCTGTTCTGTTACGGGTAGTTTATAGGGTAATATCCAATTGTAATGTTGCCAACCTTGTTGCTGTTGAGCCAGGTTGACCGATGAATCTATAAATAAGCGGGAGCGTTCTCCGTTGAGTGAGACATATATTTCTCCATATACTTCCGGATGCTGTACGCCTCTTTTCTTGTATTCACGGGCCAGGTGGTGTGCGTATTTAAGGATCATGTCGGGCTGTGTGCTCATCATCTTTTCCTGCAAGGGAGTAAGGAACTCGCTGTTGTTGACAGCATAGCCATATCGGGCAGTGCTGTCTTTTACCGTGAAGTAAGCTGCTCCTGATTTTTCCATCAGCATTACGCGCCATGAGAAGCGATAGCCTTCTTCGGTCCAGAAGAGCCGATCGGGATATGCGAGGAAACGCATAGGTATCAGCAACTGCAATAAGACGTACAAGGCAACGGCCAACATCATGGGCCTGCCCCACCGAAATTGGTAAGCAGGTTGTTGCACCGGCGCCTGGGCCATGCTTTTATAGAATGGTAAGCGCGATAACAATTTTTTATGAAACTGACCGCTGAAGAAAATAAGGCTTGCAGCGATCATAACATAGGGGAACATGCCAATGCCCGGGAAGAAAATAGCGGTAGCAATGTGAAAGATCAGCACAAATCCATAGGCCACCGGCCTTGTTCTTCTATTCAGCAGGAAGAATACAATGAACAGATCATATACAGCGCCAAACCAGGAGAACAGGTACGCTACCCAGGTTGCATACATGTATTTACCAATGATGGGCAGGTGGCTTTTGGAAGGCAGCCAGGTGCGCATAGGCTCTGCGTGCAGCAGCCAGTCAGCATCGAGCTTTGCAATACCGGCAAAGATGTACACGATTGCCATTTGAAAACGCAATATCCCAATGGTCCAGGCAGGCACTTCCGTTTTGTGCAATTGTGGACGGCGCCATACATCTACCGAGTAGTGGCGATTGGCCGGCAACCAGATCAGCAGGAAGGCTACCAGACTGATGAAGTAGTAGTGGTTGAGGTATGTAGTCAGGTCTATCAACTCTACATAGGTAAAGCTGAGAAAGAAAACTACTGCCGCGACACGATACCACAACCCGATGGCGATGCATAAAGCCGACAGGGCTATGCAGGCAAAAAGGACGTGCATGCCCATGCTGCCTAATGGCTGCACCCATTCGAACCCCCAATAGGTAAAATGGAATTCCGGCTTGATGTACACAGTCGTAACCCAGCCTCTCCACCAAAAGCGCCCGATGCTGAAGAACATCAGCAATCCAAACACGATGCGGAAGGTAACGAGCGGGGTAATGGACACCGGTCTGCCGGCTGCATGCAACTTAGTCACCGTCATTATCCATGTAGGTTATCTGTACTGCCGTAGCTGAAGCCACATCTGTTTTGATCAACGTTAATAGTTTCTGCACTTCTTTGTAGGCTGCTTCTACGAGGTTGGCGTTGTTGGTAAAAGAGGCTGACAAGGGCGCTGGTATTGCTTTGAGGGTATTGAGTGCCACATCAAACTGGGCCAGTACATCGCTGTTGAGTTTATCTTTTTTCAGCAGGATGAGGTAATCATCAATGCCTTTGCCTGTACCACCGGTGAAATAGTTTTTGAGGCTCGTGAGATTGGCAATGGCCAGGTCGGCGGAAAATCCTGCATAGTATCCTTCGCATTTATCGGCAAATACAATTCCATTGGACTGTTTGCCGAAGGGCCAGCCAATGCGGGGGCCTTTCATAGCATCCATTTCAAAGGCAAACTGGTTGATCAGCGCACCAATGGAACTGCCCACATCGGTCTTAAGCGAGCTAACGAAAGTTGTGCGGTAAGCCCCTTTCCATTGGTTAAGGGTGTTATCGACCAATGACTTCATGCGTGTGATCACATCCTGTACATATTTCTTACGGTTGGCAGCGCCAGCATCGGCAAACTTTTGTACTGCGTCTGTAGAGAACAGCAGGTAATCGAGTGCCGGGAATCCCTGTATGCTATCGGAAGCTACCGGTATAGTAAAGTTGTAAGTGCCAGACTGAATGCCTGCTTCTATTTTGGCTGGCACGGCGGGCCAGGTATTGATGGAACTGTTGAGCAGCAGTGCCGCGCCAGGCCCAAAGTAAGCTGCTGATACATTTTCAAAGCCCAGCCAGGCATCTTTGAAGGCGGTCTTCAATGTGGCTTGCGTGCCCACTGAAGGCGTGGCTATAAAGGCGTTCACACTCGTTTCCAGCAAACCAAGTTTCGCTTGCAGATTCGTATAAGCCGGCGTGATGATATTGTCGGCATAGTTGGTGAGCATTTCGGTTTTGAAGGCGTCGTTGTTGGCTGTGCCGCCACCATCACCGTCTCCGCCTTTGCTGCAAGCGTATAACACAACAGCCGCCAACGCTGCTCCTACGATCCCGGTCCTGAAAAGCTTTCTGTTCATGATATTTTTAGTTGTTTTGATACGTTTGTTTTAAAGCCAAAGGCAGGCCCTGTTCAAAACAGTGGGCCTGCCGGCAATATGGTTGTTATATGTTGTCTTAGGGTTGCAACTGACCATAGGCTGTCGTGAAAATGGCTTGCGCCTGTTTAAGCTTGGTGTTGCTGGCATCCTCGGCCAACGTATAGAAATTGGTGTTCATGATGTCGAGCAAAGCCTGGTAGTTGGCAGCGGTGAGTTTGCTGTTGGCAGCGCGGTATTTCAGTGCCAGTGCAAATCCATATCCTTCTGACAGTCCGTGGAACTTAGCAGACAGTTCGGCTTGTGTTTGAGCTGCGGTGATATAGTAATATGCGGCAGCTGCAATTGTTTTTTCAATATACTCCCTGATGGTAGCGATGGCCTGATCGCGGCCTGCATAGTCTTTTGCTACGATGGCAGCGCGGCCTTTGCGGAATGCTTCGAACACTTTTCCACCAGCCTGAATGTATTTACCTCTTTCAGCAAAATATCCACCTACAGCAAATGGCCTGTCGGGCATTGCATTGGTGTATGCTTTACCAGAATCGTAATCTTTAGGTATACCAACGTAACCAAAAGCAAGGTCCCAGTTGTGCTGCATAGCAGTACCAGATCCGGGTACTACTGTATTGTTGTCGTCGGTAGCTATTTTATCGAAGATGCTGTTTATATTGCTCAGTTGCAGTGCACCCATCAAACCTTTGGCAACTGCCTGGTTGAATTCGAGGCCTGAGTAGTTGAAGATACGGGTACCGATCTTGCCGGCTACGCCTTTAGAAGCTGGCGTATTGTAGTACTGGCTGATCTTCACCATAGAGTCGGCCAATGTTTTGAAGGTAGCAGCATCCGTAGTTTTGGTTGCCAGGCTAAATGCAAGCGTATTCAGTACATCGTGTGTATAAGGAATACCAGCAGCGGTTTCAGCAGTAAAAGAAGTTTTGGTATTGGTCCACAGGTTGTTGATGGTATCCTGGCTCAACTGGCGCACGTTGGACCTACCCAATATACCGGTATAGCCAACCCACATGCTCACGCGGGCACCTGATTCTTTGTATTCCACGTTATCGAAAGTGTAGGTTGTTGGAACTGTATATTGAGGAGCATCATCGTCTTTATTGCAAGAGGATACTGAAGCGATCAACACAGAAGCGGATAAGAGGGATAGTAATCCTTTAGTCATTGTCAGTTATATTTTTCACAAAATTATTTTCCATATTGCGTGTGCTTTTACGAGATGAGTAAAAAGGAACTGGCCGCGCCTTTACTGACAATGGAGTGACGTTAAATTCAGAATCAGTTTAGAATGATTACAGGATTGAATTGGTTAGTGTGGTATGCACACAGTTAAATATCGACAAACCGTGACCTTAAACGGGCATTTACAGGCTCGAATGAATTGTTCATACAAATTATTTGATGATTAACCTGAACGAAGCCGCAATATTTTGCGTTAAGAAATGATTATGACAATGTCGTGTTCGGAAATTCAGAATTATAGTTGTTTATATTGCCTTTTTGTTTCTCCCCTACTTGTTGCTTCGCAACAACTTAAACAGCGTTTTCCGCATCCAGTCTGCATTTGAGGATTGTCGTCTTGCTATTGTCTTGCAATTACCTTGCTTTCATCTTGCCTTCAGCTTGCTTTTAGATAACTCCTGATATACTTCAAATATGAAGCAAACTCTCTCGAGCGTAGTAGCAGAGCAAGCCAATCTCAGCCATACCAAGCCAAGACACGCCACTTCGGATAATCTGGCCTCACATAGATCGTTTGGGATCATGGAGATTTGGAATTGGGTGAAGAAGCTTCGAGCTTTGGGTTACGAGCTGAAGCCGCATTCTTCGATGGCAGATTTCTCACCCTGTTTATTTCGTAGAGATGCAAGTACGTATGGCAGGGTTCGAAATGACAACGTAGTGGGTAATAACTAAGTGAAACCTGTATTCTATTGATAACTTTTAAAACCAACATTTATGGCAAAGGTCATAAGTCCTATTCAACTTCGCGGATTGCTCGCAGAAACAACTTACCGTTTGACTGAAAATGGTAATATAGCAGGCAGAAAAACCGGACCAACACGTGAAAAAGTGCTGACGCATGAGAACTTTGGCCTAACGCGTCGCAATGCCAGTGAATTCAAGATGGCCGTTCAGGATAGTGCAGCATTAAGGTATGCGCTGGGGCCAGCATTAAATGGTATGATTGGCTCTTCGCTTAATGGGCGCATGAATGGTCTGCTGCATCTGATCGCTCAACACGATCCAGCGAATGACCTGGGAAGCCGGCGTGCCTGTAATGGTGATTTCAGTTTGTTGAATGGCTTTGATTTCAATAAGCAGTTGCCGATGAAAGAGGCCTGGCATTTAAAGTTCACGAATTCCATGGATGTTGCTTCTGGTGTATTCAGTGTATCCATCCCTTCTTTTATTGCCCGGAAACGAAATGTATTTCCAGACGATGCTACGCATTTCCGGATCGTGTCTGGCGGAGCATCGATCGATCTTGTTCGTCAGCATTATATACGGGATTTTAAGTTTAGTGAACTGTTGCCATTGCGGAAGAAAACGCGGGATGTGATTTGTTTTGAACACCAGGTGAAGGTAAAACCAGGCGAAGTGTTGATACAGGTGCTGGGTGTCGAGTTTTATAAGTTGGTAGATGGACGTGAAGTGTTGGTGAAAGGAAGTGCGTTGCAGGTGGTAGAAGCAGTTCAGCGTTGTGAGTCGAGCGTTCAGAGTCAAGGCGATGCCCTGGTTCGTGAGGACACGAACCAGGGCGACAACGTTCAGCCTGTTAAGATTAACCAAGGCGTGGAAAGGCGGAAAGCCAGCGAGGTTATAAAGAAGGGTTTAGTTGTGCGTAGGCTGAAGCACCGGCGAGGGAGGGTGTGGGAGCTGACGGAGCCAGCAGCTGTCAGTGGCTGATCGATTGCGACCAATTACTAAGTAGTCGTTGCCAGTTGTGCGTGAGGGCGGCAACTTTGTGGCATGAAAAAAACCTTACTATTTACTATTCCCATAATCTTGATAATGTGGCTGTTTTGTAGCTGTGCCACTACTCAACGGACCGACCTGTATTTTGGCCTGAGTATTCCGGGTGGCGGACAGGTAACGACTGGTGAATGGCAATGGTTCAGCGACAGCGTGGTGGCGCTACAATTCCCGGAAGGGTATACGGAAAGGGATGCCACCGGCAAATGGCGTGATACCCAATTACATACAACTATCACAGAGCCTACCAAAGTGCTCACCTTTATTGGTCCCAGGAGCAAAGTCCGTCAGGCCCGACTGGATACACTGGTACAGGTATACATGCAGCGCTACCGGCAGCAGGCCGTGTTGCGTGTGGATATGAAGGGACACGATAAATTGTACAATTGACACGCTGATTAATACAAGGGAATAAGTAATCACCCAAGCGCATAAATTGGTTAAATTGTGGTTTATTACTACCTGCCTTGAATGAACCGCCCGTACCGGCATGGCAGTAATTGAGTGACGTATCCTATCCGGGTTCTACCCGTTTTCAAACTACCAGGAAAATGCGTCGTATACCGCTCACCATACTGCTGCTTATAACCGGTTTTCTGTCTACAACTATTGCGCAGGAGGCCCGACAAAAATTGAATGAGCTGTTCCACCAACTCAGGCAAACATCCTCTCCTACTGCCCGCGTCGACCTGTTGTGCGATATCGCGTCTGTCTATATGCATGGTTTTGTGTTGCCCACCCGAAAGCCTGACAGCGCTTTGTATTATAGTAAACAAGCGCTGGCGCTGAGTAAAAAGATCCATTATATAAAGGGTTACTGGGAGGCGCTTGATCGTACTTACGACTCATATGCCATCGCAGATAATATTCCCAAAGCGTTTGAGGTTATTGAGAATATTTATGATACGCATGTAGTAAGGATATTGTATAGCTCGGGGGTCGTGTATCAGGGCAGCATCTGGCGAAAGCCTAACAGGGATTCGGCGCTTATTATTTATCGCAAGGCGTTAATGATCAGCGAAAAGATAGGCAATGAGTTTTTCATCTGTGACAGTAAGACACGTATTATCAGTTGCTATGCCATGATGGGCGACACGGCAAGGGTGCTGCGCGAGATGAATGTATTCGAACGGGAAAACAAACCGAAGTATGTAGCTAACGCCTGGTATGCCATTAGTACCTACGGACCTGAGATGACCGGCTATCCTCCATTCAGGCTTTTTTGTTATCAACGTGCGCTCGACATTTACAGATCGCTTGGCGACAAGACTCACACGGGTGAAGTGCTATTGAGGATGGGCGATATATACGACGACGAGGGTAATGCTGTAGCGGCCGAAAGGTATTATCTTGAAGCAACTGCTTTATTGAAACAAACGGGTTATCCAAGTCTTTATAAAGCTCTCCTTCGCCTGCACGATCTATATTATTACCGTGGCGATCTCGATAAGGCTGTTCATTATTCGCTTGAAGCTGAAAGAAGTGCGCAGAAGAACGGCATTAAAGATTTCCCGCATTTTTTCCGGTATGATGATACGGGCAACAGACCGGGGCAGGTTGAAAAAAACGATCACACGCATGCCACTATCCTCAAAGGGACTGTAAAAGCAATGGTGAAGGAAGGGAAAGCCCGGGAGGCGCTTGAATATGCACTGGCCGACACCCGGAAAGCATCCAATTACTCTTTTCTTACCAGGATGATCCATGCAGAGGTATTGGGTATTTGCTATGCAGCATTGGGCCGGTATCAGGAAGCCGAGCAATATTATTTGCAAATGGAGCAATATGCCTCTTCTGTGAAGGAACAGTTTGCCGTTCTTGCGCCTTATACCATCGGAAAGTTTTATTATGAGAACAGGGAATACGCCAAGGCGGAACCTTACCTGCTGCAGTATCTCCGGTCTCCCCGACAATTCACAGCCCTCACAGGTGTCAGTGAAGTGCATTTGTTACTGTACAGGATCGACTCAGCCCGACAGGATCATACGGCTGCTCTGCAGCATTTCCGTACTTATAAAGAGATTGCCGATTCCGTCTTCAACACTACTAAAAGTCAGCAGATCGCCGAATTGAAGGTACAGTACGACATTGAAAAGAAAGACCAGACCTTGCTGTTGCAGCAAAAGGATATAGAATTGCTTACCAAGCAAAAGCTGCTGCAACAATCGCTTGCAGAGCAACAGAGCAAAGATGTATTGTTGAAACAACAAAACATCGACATGCTAAAGCAACAGCAATCCATGCAGGAGATGATCACCAACCGGCAACAGCGGGAACTGGAACGAAAGGAGAAGGAACTGGGATTACAGGTTGAAAACATCGGTTTATTGCATAACAAGGAGCTGTTGCAGGAATCACAGCTACGGCAAGCCAATTTCATCAAAAAAATGACAGTAGCTGGCATTGTGCTACTGCTGATCATTGTTGGGCTGCTATACAATCAATACCGCATCAAATACCGCAACAACCAGGCTATTAGTAAACAAAATGGCCAGTTGCACAACCTGCTGGAAGAGAAAGAGTGGCTACTCAAAGAGGTGCATCACCGGGTAAAGAATAACTTACAGGTGGTAGTAAGTTTGCTGCAGTCGCAGTCAATCTATCTAAAGGATGAAGCGCTGGCAGCCGTCAATGACAGTCAGCACCGTGTGCAAGCCATGTCGCTTATTCACCAGAAGCTGTATCAGTCCGATAATATCTCGGCTATCAATATGGAAATGTATATCCCCGAGCTGATGGCCTACCTGAAGGAAAGCTTTGTTACGCCCACACGTATCACGTTTATCACAGACATAGATCCTATAGGATTGGAAGTGACACAGGCTGTGCCGCTCGGTTTGATCCTCAATGAAGCTGTTACCAATATTTTCAAACATGCTTTTACCGGCAGGGAACGTGGACAAGTCAATATCTCGTTGAAGCAACTGAATTCAGCCGAGCTGGTGCTGAACATTGCCGATAATGGCATAGGACTGCCAGCCGACGCTACCAGTTACTCTAAAAACTCCCTGGGCCTGAACCTGATGAAGGGCCTGTGTAACGACTTCAGCGGCCGGTATACCATAGCAAGCAAGGATGGTACTCATATTCAGGTTATCTTCAACAGGCATATTTACGAGCCGTCAGCATCTTCTCACCTTCAACCAACCAGTCATGATGCGTAAACCTTATTTTCTGTTGTTCTTATTGGCATACTCGTCAGCAGCCCTGGCCCAGAAACAGCCTGATCAATCAGGAGACAGCAACACTGTCGAGACGCTGTGGCGAAGGGGCAGCCAGTATGCTGAGCCGGATCATGGCCGCCGGATCAATTTTGATTCTGCCTTGTATTTTTTCAATCAGGCCTTACTGCTGAGTGAAAAGCTACATACAACGTATTTTCTCCATAACAGTCATAAAAAACTGGCCTATGTATTCAGTCAAAAGAATGATACAGCTGCTGCACTCTCGCATGCCCTTAAAGCCAGCTCGTATTATAAAGAACCAGGTGATATCGCTCACATGTGGCTTGATATAGGTTTAAAACTACCACTTAGAGAAGCCAACTTGTCTTTCAAAATGGCTTGCTATGAACGCAGCCTTGCCATTCATCGCCAAAACGGCAAGAAAGACAAGTCAGAACTGGGGGAATTATACATGTCGATGGGAGATATTTACGACTACCGCGATCAAATTGATCTTGCAGAACGTACCTACCTCGAAGCTGAACGACTGATGCTGGAAGGGAAGAACAATGCCATGTTCAATGTGCACTCCAGACTCTATAATCTCTATATTTATAATGGTAATCTGGATAAGGCCATACATTACGCGCTGGCAGGATTAAAAGCTGCAGAAGCAAGTGATCTCAAAAATATAAGTCAGTACTATCAAAATGTAGGGAATGTCTATTACGATGTAGTTCATCCAGAGCGATCTCTTGAATATTACAACAAGGCCTTAGAAAGCGCACGGACTACCAACAAGCAGATGAATGGTTCGCTGATCAAGCGTGTGGCAGAGATCATGGTCACCATCGGAAAAGAAAAGGAAGCGCTTGCATTCGTACAACAGGCCAGCAAGGAATTTAACGTTCCCCTGGCTGAGGACACGATAATGATCTATGACGCTATGGCTTCCTGTCACATGGCGCTGAAGCAATATGGCGAAGCAGAAAAATACTATCTGCGCATGGAAGCTTTGTCGCCCAGGGTCAATAAATATTTTGAGGCTAATTGCCCGTATATGATCGGCAAATTTTACTACAAGACCAAACAATACGACAAAGCTGTTCCCTATCTGAATTCCTGTCTTACTATTCACAAAAGTGGTCTGCCCATACACGCCATCAGGGAAGTAACGTATTTATTGTACCGGATCGATTCGACACAGGGTCAATATCTATCGGCAATAAACCATTATCGTTCTTATAAGTTCATCTCCGACTCCATTTACAATGTAAACAGGAACCGCCAGGTTGAAGAGTTACGGATCCAATATGATACCGAAAAAAAGGACAAAGACATAGAACTGCTTACCCGGCAAAAGTTATTGCAGCAAGCCCTGGCTGAGCAAAAGGGTAAAGATGTTTTGCTGAAGCAAAAAGACATCGACCTGCTCAAGCAGGAGCAATCGTTGCAGGCAGTGTTATCAGATAAGCAGCAGCAGGAGCTGACTCAAAAAGGAAAAGAGTTGGTGTTAAAGCAGGAAAACATCAACTTATTGAACAGTCAGCAGCTATTGCAGGGTGAGCAATTGAAGCAAGCTAACTTCATCAAAAAGATGACGATTGGAGGTATTGTACTGTTGTTGGTTATCCTATCGCTGTTATTCAACTTATATCGTATCAAGCAGCGCAATAACCGGACGGTCAGTGAAAAGAACCAGCGGCTCAATCTTCTGTTGGATGAAAAAGAAGGGCTGCTGGAAGAAAAGCAATTGTTGCTCAAAGAAATACATCACCGCGTAAAGAACAACCTGCAGGTAATATTGAGTTTGTTGAAATTGCAGTCGGCCAACCTGAAAGACGAGGCATTGGCTGCACTGCACGATAGCCAGCACCGGGTGCAGGCCATGTCGCTTATTCATCAGCGGCTTTACCACGATGACAATATTTCTACCATCAACATGCATGAATATATTCATGAGTTGGTAGACTATCTGAAGGATAGTTTTGTTTCCCGGACGCGCATTGTATTTATTCTGAATATTGAACCGGTAGTGCTGGACGTATCGCAGGCAGTGCCGCTGGGGCTGATCATCAATGAAGCGGTTACCAATATCTTCAAGCATGCTTTCCCGGACAGGGAGCGCGGCCAGGTGCATATATCGCTGGAATCGATCAATGCGGATGAACTGGTGCTGAATATTTCTGATAATGGTATTGGCTTGCCAGCCTCTCCTACCCGCTCTTCCAAAGACTCGTTGGGTCTCAAATTGATGAAGGGTCTGAGCAGGGATTTCAATGGCCGGTATAGTATCGAAAGTGGAGACGGCACCCATATCAAGGTTGTTTTCAGCAGGCATATCTATGAGGCCGAAACGCCAGTCGATACCAACCAATCAATCAGCGATCGTTTGTAGCACAGGAATTGTACAACCGGTACCATGATCAGTACAACAGAAAAAAGCCTTTAACCCGGTATAAATTGGTAAAATTGACCATGCGTTGTGCCTTATTCATATTGATACTGCTTATACACTTTTTTCCATCATCTGCTGTTGCGCAGCGTTACCGGGAACAGGTGGACAGTTTACGCCGTTTACTTTCCTATACCTCTTCTTCTAAAGCAAAAGTGGATATATTGAATGCTATCGCCCTCAACTATCAACGTGGTGATGGAATTAGCGAGGAAAACCTGGACAGTTGTATTTATTATGGGAAGCACGCACTGGCACTCAGTAAAAAGATCAATTATACTGCAGGTTATTGGGTTGCCCTTGACCGTGTTTATGACGGATATGACATTGGCAACCGGGTGGACAAGGCTTTTGAAGTGATTGAAAACATATACGACACTCATGTGGTAAAAATGCTGTACAGTTCTGCAGCCGTATACAAGAATAGTATCTGGCGGGCTGCTAATTATGATTCTGCACTCGTTTATTATAGGAAGGCATTGAAGATCAGCCGGGAGGTTGGCGACGCATGGTTCATCCGGCAAACCCGGCAGCGGATGTTAAATACTTATATCAATATCGGTGACACGGTGACCGCGTTGCAAGAAATGAAGGAGTACGAGCGTGACTATACTCCTCACCAGATTGCTGCTACATGGCTGAAAATAGGTGGCGCTCGAGGGAATCCGGATCACTTCCCCTTCAAACTTTCCTGCTATCAGCATGCCCTGGATATATACAGGAAGCTGGATGACAAAATGAATACCGGAATAGCTTTATTGAAAACGGGTGCAATATATGATGAGCTGGGTGATATAACGACCTCCGAACAACTCTACCTTGAAGCTATCAGGTTGCTTAAGCAAACGGAATATCCTGAAATATATGAAGCCTACCTGTGCCTGCATGATCTTTATTATTATAAGGGTGACCTTGACAAAGCGGTCTATTACTCGCTTGAAGCAATCAAAAGCGCAGAGCGATATAAAGTCAAAGATATCAGGCATTTTTTCCTGTATGACGGAAACAGCAGCAGCCTGTCTTTAAAGGCAGCCAGAAATGTAGCGGATTCTTATATGGACTGTATCATTATAAAGAACACCGCGCAAGAAATGATAAAGGCAGGAAAGTCAAAAGAAGCGCTGGATCTTTTATTAACCACTATCAACAGGGCCCCCAATTACCCTCCGCTCGAGAATCTTTTTTACACAGAGGCGCTGGATATTTGTTATGCAAGTATGGGACGATATGTGGAAGCGGAGCAGCAATACCTACAAATGATGACTTATGTACCTGCACTCAAAAAGCAATTTGCAGCTATTGCTCCTTATACGGTAGGGAAGTTTTATTATGAAACCGGGCAATATGCAAAGGCAGTCCCTTACCTCTATGAATATCTTCGATATCCGCGTGAATTCACGGCTCTGACAGGGGTAAGTGAAGCTCACCTGTTGTTGTACCGGATCGACTCGACCCGGCAGGATCATAGCTCAGCACTACAGCATTTCCGCCAATACAAAGGGCTCACCGACTCTCTCTTCAGTGCTACTAAAAGCAGGCAGATAGCAGAGTTGAAAGTGCAATATGATATTGAAAAGAAAGACCAGACGCTCCTGCTGCAACAAAAGGATATTGAATTGCTCACAAAGCAAAAGTTGTTGCAGCAATCACTGGCGGAGCAAAAGGGGAAAGATGTGTTATTAAAGCAACAAAGCATCGATCTGCTCAAGCAACAGCAATCATTGCAGGAAATGGTTTCCAATAAACAACAGCGGGAGCTGGAACGAAAAGAAAAGGAATTAGGACTGCAGGAAGAGAATATAGGTTTACTGCACAACAAGGAACAACTACAGGAATCACAACTGAGGCAGGCCAACTTTATCAAAAAGATGACGATCGCGGGCATCCTCCTGCTGCTGGTGATCGTTGGGTTATTGTATAACCAATACCGCATCAAGCACCGGAACAACCGCCGGATCAGTGAACAGAATGACGAACTGCACAAGCTGCTGGAGGAAAAGGAATGGCTGCTGAAAGAAGTACATCACCGGGTTAAGAACAATCTACAGGTGGTATTGAGTCTGCTGCAATCGCAATCAGTTTATCTTAAGGACGAAGCACTGGCAGCCGTGCATGTCAGCCAACACAGGGTGCAGGCCATGTCGCTCATCCACCAGAAGCTCTATCAGACCGATAATGTGTCTACTATCAACATGGATACTTATATTCCTGAGTTGGTAGATTATCTAAAGGACAGTTTTTTAACCCGCACACGCATCGTATTCGTCATGGACATAGCTCCGGTAGCGCTCGACGTGACGCAGGCTGTTCCCCTCGGCCTGATCATCAATGAAGCTGTGACGAATATCTTCAAGCATGCTTTTCCAGACAGAGAGCGGGGTCAGGTTCGTATTTCGTTGCAGTCATTGAACGAAGAGGATCTAATGCTGGAGATTTCCGATAATGGAACCGGACTACCTGCCAACGCTTCGGATATGCCCAGGAACTCACTGGGCCTAAACCTGATGAAAGGCTTGTGCAGGGACTTCAATGGGCGATATACGATCGAAAGCTATAATGGCACACATATTCAGGTTGTTTTCAACAGGCATAGTTATCAGCCGGCAGCAACTACGCATAGTTAACAGCACCGTACATCATACAACCGGTACCATGATCGGTACAACAGAAAAGCAAGTGCCAATCGGGGATAAATTGGTAAAATTGGTCATGCGTTTTGTATTGCTCCTCCTGCTCCTGATTGCTCAAAGTTTCCTGGTTACTGTTGTTGCTCAACAGGAAGCTGAAAGAAGACTGAACCGGACATTGGATAAATTATCGAATGCCCCAACTGACTCTGTAAAAGTGATGGCGCTGTGTGAAATGACAGGGTATTTTTATGCCAACCGGCAAGCGGTTTCTCACTGGATAGATAGTGTGATGAAGTATTCTTCGCAAGCACTGGACCTAAGCAGGAAAACAGGTTTCAGCTATGGCGCCTGGTATGCGCTATGGCAGCAAATGACCTCGCACCTCGTGTATGGCAATCATAAAAAAACCATGTCGCTTCTTACACAGGTGGCGGATAGCCAGGCAATCAATGCGCTGTGGGAATGGGCGAAGTATTACAGCGATCCTATCTATAGCTTCCGGATCAATTATGATTCTGCTTTTTATTTCAATGATCAGGCAAGGATATTGAGTGAAAAAACACAGAAACCAGCACTGATCAGCCTGAGTTATAACAGGCTGGCTATACTACATTGCGTGACCGGAGATACCTCCACCGGTCTTAAACAGGCAGCTATTGCAGCGTCTTATTATAAAAAGCCTGAGGGAGTGATCGCTGTTATGTGGTATAATATGGGCATAGCAGTACCGTTTGAAGAAAAGTATTATCCTTTTAAACTTGCCTGCTACGAACGCAGTATGGACATGCACCGGCAATTGAACTTCAGCAACAAACTGAATCTTGGGAGGTTGTATATGTCGATGGGCGATATCGATGATTATTCCGGCAGGACCGATGAGGCTGAACGTAAGTTTCTTGAAGCAGAGCGACTATTGAAGGAGGCTAAGGATAAACAAATGTACCTGATCCATCTCCGGTTATATGATTTTTACTTTTATAAGGGGAATTATAATAAAGCGGTATACAGCGCTTTTGAGGGCCTGAAAAGCGCAGAGGCTTCCGGGCTCAATAACCGGCATCAGTTTTATCTGTATATCGGCAACTCGTATCTTGATATGGGGCAGGTGAAAAAAAGTATCGAATATTATGAGAAGGCATTTACCAGCGCCCGTAATAGTGATAGAAAGATCAATGGGGTGCTGATCAAGCGAATGGCAAGGGCCATGATAGCTAATGGCCAGGCAGCTGAAGCGCTTGATTTTGTACGAAAAGCCAATAACGAATTTATCACTCCCTACTTACGCGATTCGCTGATGAAGTGGGAAGCGCTGGGCCTTTGTCATGTGGCACTGAAGCAATATGATGAGGCAGAAAAATATTTTCTACGGATGGAAAGGTTAGCGCCTTCCGTAGATAAAATGTTTGCTGCTATTGTTCCTTATGTACTCGGCAAGTTCTATTATGAAACACAGCGCTATGATAAAGCTTCTCCTTACTTACTTAGAAGCCTGCAAACGCCCAAAGGCTTTTTGCCTCAGATCGGCTTTAGCGAAATTTCGCTGATGTTATACCGGATCGATTCTTCACGACACCAATATGAATCAGCACTCGCACATTTCCGACGACATAAGACTATCGAGGATTCGGTGTTCAACAATACTAAAAGCCGCCAGATAGAAGAGCTAAGAATCCAGTACGATATAGGCAAGAAGGACCAGGAGCTCAAGTTGCAGGAAAAAGACATCGAATTGCTGACCCGGCAAAAATTACTGCAGCAGGCGCTGGCTGAACAAAAGAGCAAGGATGTGCTGCTACAGCAGCAAAGTATCGACTTGCTCAAACAAGAACAATCGTTGCAGGAAGTGATCACGGAAAAGCAACAACAGGAACTGGCTCAAAAAGAAAAGGAGCTGGGATTGCAACAGGAGAATATCGATCTATTGCACAACAAGGAGCAATTGCAGGAGTCGCAACTCAAGCAGGCTAATTTCATCAAGAAGATGACATTTGCCGGCATCGTGCTGCTGCTCGTGATCATGGGGTTGTTGTATAATCAATACCGCATCAAAAACCGCAATAACCGGGCGATCAGTGAAAAGAACGAGCGGCTGAACGGCCTGCTTGAAGAAAAGGAGTGGTTATTGAAAGAGGTACACCACCGGGTAAAGAACAATCTGCAGGTTGTATCGAGCCTGCTGCAATCGCAATCGGCCTACCTGAAGGACGAAGCGCTGGCTGCAGTGCATGACAGCCAGCACCGCGTGCAGGCCATGTCGCTTATCCACCAGAAGCTCTACCAGACAGACAATATTTCCACGATCAACATGGACATCTATATTCCCGAGCTGGTGGATTACCTGCGGGATAGTTTCGTAACCCGTACCCGTATTGTGTTTGTAATGGATATTGAACCGGTAGCGCTGGACGTAACGCAGGCTATTCCGCTCGGATTGATCATCAACGAGGCTGTAACCAATGTATTCAAGCATGCTTTTACCGGCCGGGAACGTGGACAGGTACATGTATCGCTCAAGCAACTGAACGAAGAAGAACTCATCCTGAATATTTCAGATAATGGTATTGGTCTGCAGATCGACCCTGATCTTTTTCCCAAAAGCTCCCTCGGCCTCAACCTGATGAAGGGTTTGTGCCGGGATTTCAATGGCCGGTATAATATCGAAAGCAAAGAGGGCACGCATATAGAGATCATTTTTATGAAGGTGCTGCCGCCTTACCGGGGAACCAGTTACCCAAGTTGAGATCACTCAAAAAGAGGATAACGGATGATACCAGGGCAATTCTGACGTATTAAACCGGCCATGGATAAATTTAACCGCACAAATGAGGGAATTGACTATTTTTGTACTGCTCTATTGTACCCCAACCACGCTGCCATTTGATCTCCTGCCCTTTAAATAAATAGTATCCAACCCTTTTGAATGCAATAAGTCCGTTGTTTGGTTTCGCCTGTATCGAGTTGTGTACCCTTCATTAACTAATTCGTACAGCTTATGCTTAAAAGCTTTACCTGTTTATTTTTACTGGTATTCTTTCTCCCGTACCTGCATGCGCAGGACATGATCAAGGCTGTGAACCTGGGCCAGCACCCCGACTCTATCTTACTTGCCGACAGCTCCGTAAAATCTTACTCCAATGCTTCGATCGTAACGCTCATCAACAGTATATCTCAAAAGGCCAATGAACAGGCGCTCACCGGCAAAACGCATTCTCCTGCTCAATATGACCAATATTTTACTGACTTTGCCAATGCCTATGGCATTACGTGCACACAAGCGCGTCAACAGGTAAATATGTGGGCACACACCGACTCTATAAAAGCGCTCGATGACGACTTGCTGCAGGGCGCGCGTCATTACATCCTGCAACAATTCCAATCCTCTTCTCTCTTTTATGAAAAGGCCGCTGAATATCAGGCTGGCAACCTGCCCGCCAGGATCACCAGCGCGGACTGGAAGGACTCCACCATCATTCAGGCCCTGGAAGAAACCTGCACCACATACCTGCTGGCAGGCAATAGCTCTACTGAAGGTGGCGATCATAAGAGGGCGATCCTCCTGTATCGCAAAGCGGACAGTTTGTTCACGTTGTGTGGTCACCCCGCCGGCAGACCCGACCCGCTGGCCAGCCGGAAAAACTACCTCGCTGAGCTGCTTTCTTCGGCATTGTATGCAGAGGGTTGCCTGCTTGGTGGAGAAGCAGGCCTGAAGTTATTGGCGCAGGCTATATCGCTTGAACAAACAGCGCTCACCCGGTGCAGCCAGACTGCTGCTCCACAGGAATGGGCGCGGGCACACTGTAATCTCGGCACCTTATTGCAGGCACAGGCCGAATTGGTGGAAGAAGATGCTACTGCAGACAGCTTATATCTACAGGCTATATCTGACTACAATGCAGCGCTGGCCGTTTATACACGCAAAGACCTGCCACTGGAATGGGCACGCATTCAAAATAACATGGGTGTAGTGCTGAGTAAACTGGGCGCCATAGAGGAGGCTATAGTCAACTTCAAAACAGCATTGGAAATATTTACTCAAAAGGACCATCCCGAGGATTGGGCGCTGACGCAATATAACCTGGGCAATATGCTGCAATCGCAGGCCAGCGAAAGGAAGGAAGCTGAGGCTGCGCCTTTGTTTCAACAATCGGCTGTTGCTTACAAGCTGGCATTGGAAGTATATACACAAAAACAGCATCCGGAAGAATGGGGCTGGGCACAGCATAAGCTCGGTGTATCGTTGTATCAACAAGGACGAGTGTCTGCAGGCAGGGACCTGCTTTCGCAATCTGTAACGGCATTTCGTGCCGCGCTCACCGTGCGTACGCAGGATTGCCACCCCGAGGAATGGGCCAGCACACAATATAACCTTGGTACCGCGCTTTGGGAAGAAAGCAGCCGCGCAGCTGGTGACAACGTTTCACTGCTGGAAGAAGCTATCAAGGCTTATGATGCTGCATTGACCGTTTATTCTAAAACAGCCTACCCCAATCAGTGGTTCAATACACAAAATGGCCTGGGGCTGCTGTATGAACAAAAGCAACAGTGGGAAAAAGCTATCGCTCACTTCGAAAAGATCCGCGACATGGAACCTATGTATGCTGCGCAGAAGGTAAATGAACTGCGTAAGAAAGCGGGAAAGTAAGCAACCCTTCGACAAGCTCAGGGTGACATTCTTTATTCTCCGTTCGCGTTTGTCGTCAGCACTTCGCTCATGTAATCAAAGAAGGGCCGCATGTTCTTGAAGGTTTGATTGGCCAGTTTCAGGAAGTCTTCACTCAGCACTTCTTTATCGGTAAATCTTTTGATCAGCAGGAATTGTTTGTAGCGCAGCAGGTCGATGGCCTCATGATCGGCCGGGAAACCTTTGGGCGCTGTCTTTACCTGCTCGCCTTGCAAAGTGCCGAAGGTGTTTATGAATGTTTTGCTGTTGAGTATTTTCCTGAGCGGGGTATCATCAAAAGAGATGTCCTCCCGGATAAGTTTCAGGTCGGCGGGATTGGGCGCCCAGAAGCCGCCGGCGAAATAGCTTTTGCCACCCGGCTCCAGGTGGAAATAATAGCCGCCCCGGCGGTATTTGGTGGCGCGCCTGTAGTGGCCGCTCCAATTGGTTTTGTAAGGTGTTTTATCCTGCGAAAAGCGGGTGTCACGGTAAATGCGGTGCAAGCTTTTCTTGCCCGATGGTGTTTCTATTTCATCGTGGCTGTTCATCTCCTGCAACAATGCTTCAGCAAAATCCGCTATGCGGTCCTGCTCCGTTTCGAAGGCTGCCTTATGGGCATTGAACCACTCGCGGTGGTTGTTTTTCTTTAGTGTATTAAGAAAATCAAATCCCGACTTGTGCACCTGCGGCGCCTGTTTCACTTGTTTTGCCATCTGTATACAATTAACCCGTTTGCGGCGGCAAACATACGACGAAACGGGTTTCCTTGTTACGAGCCTGGCTGGGTGGGTGTAACGTTGATATAATACATATCCTCGATCGCCGTCTTGTCGAACAGGGCAGTCTGACCATCTTTCAGGGTCACGTTCTGCCACTGATCGGTGGGTTTTATTTTGATGCTGGCTGTCTTGCCGATCAATGACAGCGGCAGGTTGAACCCGGCTATGCAATTGGAATAGCGATAGAATACTTTTTTCTTGTCATCGCTGAAGTAGTATTCAAACTTGGGTATCTGTGTGTTGCGGAGGTATTGATCGAATACCTTACCGTAATCAAATTTGGCTTTCGTGGAAATGTATTTTTCTACCTGAGCGGAGGTCACCGTTTGGTGGTAGAAATCTTTGTTGAGGCCACGGAGTATGCCGCGCCACAGCTCATCATTGTCGAGGCTGTGACGGATGGCTTGCAGCAGGTTGCCGCCTTTGGGATACATATCACCACTACCCTGCGCGTTTATATTATAAGCCGGAATGATCGTACGGTCGTTGCGGATGCCACGGCGAATGCCTTTGTTGTATTGGTTGGCAGCATCAACGCCAAAGATGTAATCGGTATACAGTGTTTCGCTGTAGTTGGTGAATCCTTCATGCACCCACATATCGGCGAGGTCGACTGTTGTTAGGTTGTTGCCAAACCACTCATGGCCACTTTCATGCACCACGATGAAATCCCACTTCATGCCATAACCAGTGCCAGATCCATCACGGCCGCGGTAGCCGGGCTTGAACCAGTTGCCATAGGATACAGCGCTCTGGTGCTCCATGCCGGTGTTGGAAGTTTCAACGAGTTTGTAACCGTCTTCATAAAAAGGGTACGGACCAAACCAATGTTCGAACGCTTTGAGCATATTGTTTACTTCCAGGGGCCAGTAGCCTTTTGCTTTGTCAAGGTTGTAATCGAGCACCCAGTAGTTGATATCGAGGTTGCCTTTTTCGCCTTTGTAGGTTTCTCCCCAGTTCACGTATTTACCAATGTAGGGAATGATGCAATAGTTGCTGATGGGGTTCACCACTGCCCATTTGTAAGTGGCTGTGCCATCGCCATTGGCTTTTTTAGATTGAAGGCGACCCATTGCCACCGCTACCAGCGTGTCGGGCACCGTCATGGTGATGCTGGCGCCCTGATCGGGCTCATCCATCTGGTGATCTTTACAGGGGTACCAAATGGAAGCGCCGAGGCCCTGACAGGTTACCGTCATCCAGGGACGACCGAGTGAATCCTTGGTCCAGGTCCAGCCACCATCCCATGGGGGACGAACGGCTTCGTGGGCTTTACCAGAGAAGTAGATGGCCACTGTGTTAACAGAATTAGCCGCCTGTTTTGGCGTTTTTATATACCACACTGTTCCTTCCTTGGCGAAGGTGAGGGATGTTTTTTTATTGAATACTACACTATCGATCACCAGGGGATCGCGCATATCGATCTGCATGCGGGTGCCAGTGCCTTTTACTTTGTAGGTGATCTCGTTGGAACCGCTGATCGTCTTCGCCAGGTAGTCGGGCTTCACGGAAAGATCATACCGCTGGATATCCCACCAGGTCCTGTCGGCATTGAGGCTGCCTCGCAGGGTATCGGCCTTTGTGGGCTCTTTTCCTGCAACGCCCTGCCGGGCAAAACTCTTGACGCTTGCTAATGAGAACAGGCCACAGGCCGCGATGGTGAGGATATTTCTGGTCATCCCCAAATTTAGCGGGAGGCGGCTACAATGAGCGGAAGGAATTTAGCCGGTTTGATACAGAAATTAACTTATTGATGAGAGGTAATAAGGCAACGAGTCTCAAAATCCGTATGCTATGTAGCGGTCTTTATACACGCCTTTTTCGATACGCCACACCACACCATAGGCGCCAGCGCCATCACTGTTCATAGATTGGATGTAAAGTATATCGTTTTGCTGATCATAGTTGACAGTGGTACTGTACAGACTTGGTTCAAAGAGGTTGCTGAGGGCAGCAGCAGGGAGGCGCATTGTCTTTGTACCTATTTGTATAACTACCGATTGATAAGCAGTGGTGGGCAGCCCACCATCTGTGCCCCAGTACTGTTTGCCATCGATCAGCTCTATTTGTGTGGGTGCATCCTTGTAGTAGGAGAATTGGTGTTGCTGTTTGTTGAATTGCTGTTGGGTGAGCGTAATCTTCACTGCATCTTTCTGAAAGCTGATGCTGTTCTCTGCTTTCGATGACACCGGTATAGTGGTATAACCGGAAACCTGTGTGAGCCGGTCGGTATACACATATCCATTATGTTCCTTTCCTTTTTGTGCATAGTTGATGTATGTCCAATTGCCCTTACTTTCGAAACAATATACCAAATGACCATTCTGCAGTTTACCGGCAATGTTGTTGCCGGTAGCTGCTTCGCTCCGCACGTTACAATATCCATCTTTATCGCTTACAATGGCAAACTGTGCTGCTGCCAGCTTTACGAGGATCGTTAGAAAGAGCGTAAATAACAGTTTCATACCCACAAAATAGCGCAATGACTGCAATATTGCAATGGACGTAACAAATACATAAAGTTGCTTTGAATTTTACAACTTTCGGATTGATTGGCGCAATATCATAACTATTATACATACCTAACTTTGTATTAAATATTCATCTTATGAGCTCATCAAAAGTGTGGTATATAACAGGGGCGTCCAAAGGCATTGGCCTTTCGCTGGTTCAACAATTGCTGGCCATGGGGCACCGGGTGGCTGCAACTTCACGCCATGAGTCGGCCCTCCAGCAGGCTGTGACGCATAACAACTTCCTTGCGCTGCAAGCCGACCTTACTAATGAGGAATCGATCGGTAATTCCATCGAGGCCACCATCGAACGTTTTGGCAGGATAGATGTAATCGTAAACAATGCCGGCTATGGTACCGGCGGTGCTTTGGAAGAGTTAACGTCTACAGCTATCCAGGAGAATTTCGACATCAACTTGTTTGCGGTGATCAAAGTGATCAGGCAGGCGATGCCTCACCTGCGGCAGCAACGGTCGGGTCATATCATCAATATATCCTCTATCGCAGGTTTTGCGCCCGGCATCGGCTGGAGCATTTACGCTGCCGCCAAGTTTGCCGTTAGTGGTTTATCGGAAGCGCTGGCGCATGAGTTGACACCACTCGGCATTCACATCACTACCGTGTCGCCCGGTGCTTTCCGTACCAACTTCTTACAGCCGGATTCGATCGTATTTACCAATCGTGAGATAGCCGACTATCAACATGTGCGGGCAGCGCATCAAAAGATGCATGCGTTGAATGGCAACCAGGCGGGTGATCCGGAAAAGGTGGCCGAAGCATTGCTGCAACTGGTTGGGCATCCCCACCCTCCCGTGAACCTGTTTTTGGGTACTGATGCTTTCAACCGGGCCGCTACGAAGATCAATCAACTGACGCAACAGATGGAGGAATGGAAAGATGTCACCCTATCTACTGACTTCACAACAACAACCGCTTAATGACGCAGTCTTGGGGCTTTTGGTAATTTAGTATCACATATCTGTAATTCTTACATTATCATGGCGGTGATGGCTTTCTATTTTTGAATGTGTATTCAAAATTATAAAACCATCATTCCATGGCAACATTGCTCAAACAAGGCAAAAGTGAAACTGATATACAGCAGGCTGATAGTAAGGTAAAAGAAACCGTCTCCAACATTATCGCCACCATCGAACAGGAAGGCGATGCTGCTGTGCGCAGACTTTCTGAACAGTTCGACAAGTGGTCTCCTGCCTCCTTCCGTTTATCTGCCAAAGAGATACAGGACATCATCGCCACCGTACCAGCCAGCGTGGTAGAAGACATCCGCTTTGCGCAACAGCAGATCCGTTTTTTTGCTGAACAACAAAGGGCTTCCATACAGGACATAGAAGTAGAAACAAGGCCCGGCGTATTCCTGGGCCATAAGAATATTCCCGTTAATAGTGTAGGCTGTTATGTGCCCGGTGGCCGCTATCCGATGGTGGCTTCTGCCCACATGACCATCCTCACTGCCAAGGTAGCCGGTGTGCCACGCGTCATTGCCTGCACGCCTCCTTCGCAAGGCAAGATACCTGCCGCTACCGTGTGTGCTATGCACCTGGCCGGCGCTGACGAAATCTATGTACTGGGTGGTGTACAGGCTGTGGTGGCTATGGCTGTAGGCACTGAAACTATTCAACCGGTGGATATGCTGGCTGGTCCCGGCAATGCGTATGTAGCGGAGGCCAAGCAACAGTTGTATGGCCGCGTAGGCATCGATCTGTTTGCCGGCCCCACTGAGGTGCTGGTGATCGCTGATGAAACCGCCGATGCAGAAATGGTGGCCTGTGATATTCTCGGACAGGCCGAGCATGGCACCAACTCTCCCGGCGCCCTGATCACTACTTCTAAAAAGCTGGCTGAGGAAACGCTCGTAGAAATAGAGCGGCAATTGCAAACCTTGCCTACTGCTGCGGTGGCCCGCGTGGCCTGGGAGGAGAACGGCTCCATCATCCTGGTGAAAGATGATGCTGAGGCGGTGATAGAAGCCGACAAGCTGGCTTATGAGCACGTGGAGGTTTTGACCAAGGACCCTAATTATTACCTGCAACATATGCGCAACTATGGCGCTCTGTTCCTCGGCCCGGAAACCAATGTAGCTTATGGCGATAAAGTGATCGGCACTAACCATACGCTGCCTACCAAAAAAGCAGCGCGCTTTACCGGCGGCCTGTGGGTGGGCAAGTTCCTGAAGAATTGCACGTACCAACGCTGTACGCCCAAGGCCAGCGCAGAGATCGGCGAATATGCCATGCGCCTGTGCGAGATCGAAGGTTTTATGGCGCATCGCGAGCAGGCTGCCCTGCGTGTGAAACGGTACGGGAAGAAGTAGACAGGTATTAGCTTTTAGGCTTTAGCTGTTAGCCCTTTGGCGGTCAGGCTTTAGCTTCAATAGTCAGGGCTCTCAAAACCAGCAAAATAATACCAGTATTCGGTAGAACTTGCGTCATAAAAGCTGGTACTTTTTTTCAAATTTGAACCCTGACCCATCGACCGGTTGGGGTTTATTATTTCATACATTCATTATATCATGACTTCTGTTGTTACAAGTACAAAAAAAGATTGGTGGAAAGAAAGTGCTAAAGGTGTACCTCATTTGATAACGGATACGCCCGGGCCCAGATCGAAGGCCATGCATAGTAATGCTGCAAAGTATATGAAAGGGCTCAGCAGCCAGGTGAAGCTCTTCCCTGTTTGCTTTGAAGAGGGCTATGGCGTGACGCTGACAGATGTGGACGGCAACAAGTACCTCGACTTCAGCTCGGGCATTTATGTAACTTCCCTGGGTCATTGTCACCCCAAGATATCGGAAGCCGTGGCCTACTGGGCTAAGAAGCTCATGAACGCACACGATTTCACTACGCCGGTAAAAGAGAAATTGCTGGAAAAGATGGCTGATGTGTTGCCCGGCAACCTGAATGCCATTCAGCTGTACAGTGATGGTTCATCAGCTGTGGAGGCAGCTATCCGTGCTGCCCGCGCCATCACCGGCAAACATGAGTTCATCAGCGGGTACCGCGATTTCCATGGCAAGTCGATGGCGGCTGTAAGCTGCGCACAGATGATCCGTGGTGATGTATTCAGCTACGGCCCTACCCGCGCTCCGGGTTTTTACATGGTTCCCCGTCCTGATCCTTATCGTCCGTTGTGGACCAAGGCTGATGGCAAGATCGATACCGATAAGTACATCGAGTTCTATGAACAGTTCATCACAGAAAGCACTGTGGGTAACCTTGCCGCTTTTGTGCTGGAGCCTGCGCAAGGCTGGGCCGGTTCTATCTTCCCGCCCGATGATTTCTTCCCCAAGCTGCGTAAGTTGTGTGACAAACACAAGGTGCTGCTGTTTGACGATGAAGTGCTGGCCGGCATGGGACGCACCGGTGAATGGCTATGTATGAATCACTGGGATGTGGTGCCTGATATCGTTACGCTCGGCAAATCATTCGGCAACGGTTTCCCCGTAACCGCGATGGTGCTGAAAGAAGAATATGGCGAAGCACTGGAAAGTATTTCTGCTTCCAGCAGCTATGGCGGTAACCCCATGGCTTGTGCTGCTGCACTCGCCTCTATCGAGGTGATCGAAGAAGAGGACCTGCTGGACAATGTGCGCACTGTAAGTGCTGCTATCATGAAACGCCTGGAGCGCATGAAGGAGCAACACCCCATCATCGGTGATGTAAAAGGCAAAGGTTTCCTGCTCGGCATCGAGCTGGTGAAGGATAAGCAAACAAAGGAACCGTTCCCCAAAGCTGGGACGCTCGTCTATCAAAAGGCTTTCCAACGAGGACTGGCCTGGATACCGGCGGGTCATATCCTGCGCATGTCGCCCCCATTGATCATGGATGAAAAACATGCGATGCTGGGGATCGACATGATCGAGGATGCGATCACGGAGGTGGAGAAGGAATTTGGATATTAGGTGTTAGCTTTTAGGCGTTAGCTTTTAGCAATTGATATCAATGATTAAATTATAGTGGTGTTGCGTAATAGCGTAATCTATATTCTACTTATGGGCATTGTTGGTCATACTGCGTGTAATGATGCTGATACTACTACAACAAATGTTGTTGAGGAGCAGGCTTGTGTGGATACTTTGCGCAATGCTATATCTACAGCTAAGAGCTTTTTCATTAAAGTGCATGCAGGCGAAGCGCTGGTATCGAATAACCATACGGAAGGGATTGAAAACGCTTTTATACAGTTGCGGGCAGAGAACCCGGCCAATGCCATCGGCGCCACACGCGTACTGGCAAGGTTGTATAAGCATATAGGCGATATCACTAACTACGACGCCTGCATAAAGCTGGTGACCAATCAATACCTTCATGGAGACTCGGCACATCCAAGATTGGTGGCGCTGGAAAGTCTGGGCAAGCTGGGTTATACCACTGAGTTGCCGGAAGTGAAACAGGATGCCGCTACCGGCTCCGGCGGCTTCAGGGCCATGGCTCGCTGGGTACAGTGCAACGGAGGAACGCAGGCCGGAGAAGACAGTCTGGCAGCTTTACTGGCTTACCCCGATGCCGCCGACTACCGCGGAGCAGCGTATGCACTGCGCTTCAAAGGATCGGTGAGTGATAGTACGCGTCAGTTGCTGGAACAATGCGTGAACAGGTTACCTGTTACTGAGCCTGCAAGGGTATATGTGGTAAGTGCGCTGTTTGTTCATTCATCAGGGGCGCAAAAGGATACCGTTAAAAAACAATTGCTGGAATATTTACAAGGACCTGTAGCTGCGCGTTATGAGCTGGCGGAAGCGTTATCCCGCAACGGCGAGGAGGAAGATGTGCCTGTGCTGGAAAGGTTGTTGAAGGATGCAGACCAGGATGTGCGCGTGGCAGCAGCGAATGCGTTGCTGAAGATCAGTATAATAATTTCACTTAAGAAGTTCAAACTTTAGCGCAGAACGATAAAGCTACCTGGTCTGGCCGCTTTGAGCGGCCTGACTAATACGGAATCGCGAAACAGAAGGAAACTAATTATATAAGCGTATGACGAAAATGAGAGACAGCCGCGTATTGAGAAAACTGCGTGCCGGGAAAACGGCCAGTTGCCTGAAGCTGAACATTGGCGATGGACAGGCAGCGGAGATTGCTTCGATGGCAGGCTTCGATTGCCTGTGGATAGACCGTGAGCACCTGGCGCAGGACTGGTCGGTGTTGAATTCCCAGATATGGGCCACCAAATGTCATGATACCGACGTGATGGTACGCGTATCACGCGGCAGCTACAGTGATTATATCAAGCCGCTGGAAATGGATGCTACCGGCATCATGGTGCCACACGTGATGAGCGCCGACGATGCAAAGCAGGTAGTGAAGTGGACGCGCTTCCATCCGCAAGGTTTGCGCCCCATCGATGGCGGCAGCGCCGACGGTGGTTATACCCGGCACGACTTTGCCGCTTACCTGCAACATGCCAACGAACAACGTTTTATCGTATTACAGATAGAAGATGTGGAAGCGCTGAATGATATCAATGCTATCGCCGCTGTGCCCGGTTATGACATGTTGTTCTTCGGTCCCGGCGATTTCAGTCAATCCATTGGCGCGCCTGGTGATTGGAACAATCCGAAATTATTGGAAGCGCGTAAGCTCGTAGCCAAAGCAGCGAGGGATCACGGAAAATTCGCCGCCACTTCCGGCGGCATCGGCATGCTGGAAGAATTCCTGGAGATGGGTTACCAGTTTGTGAATGTTGGCGCCGACGTGGTGGGCCTTGGCCAGTATTGCGATGGCATCCTGCAAAAGTTTCATGCTGCTTCACCTGCCTCCAACAGCAGTAAGCAGCCGGGCAAACCCTATTAAGCAATTTATCATCAACAGGCCGATGGAGCAGACTACCAAAACTATCCCGCCCAACTCCCGTAACGCTTTTACCCTGAAAGGCAGGCTGATGCTGCCCGATGGTATACGCCCCGGCGCAGTGACTGTAGTGAATGGCGTTATTACACAAATATATGGTGAAGATTACCGCGATGAGCACACGACAGATCTGGGCGATGCTTATATCGTTCCGGGATTTGTAGACCTGCACATGCATGGTATTCACCAATACCTGATCGATAACGGGCTGCATGACCTGGAGATGATCTGCCGCATACTGCCGCAGTATGGCATCACCAGTTTTTTGCCTACCGTAGCGCCCCGCAAAGAAGGGGAAGATGCAGCTTTTCTGAAAACCATTTCAGTGGTTAAAAGTGAAGGCGCCAATATATTGGGTTTTCATCTTGAAGGTCCTTTCCTTAAACTGACCGGCTCGCTTTCGGCAGAGGCTGTAGCCAAAGCCGATCCCAAGCGGGTGAAAGCATTGATCAACGCTACGCTGCCTTATACAGCTGTGTTCAGCGTATCACCCGACATCGACAATATCACGGACATCATTCCTTTGATGACGGCCAACAATACGCCTGCCTTCATGACGCATACTGCGGCCAATGTAGAACAAACACAGGCAGCTATTGCGCTCGGTGCGCGGCATGCCACACACTTCTATGATGTGTTTCCCTGTCCGGAGGTAAGAGAGCCCGGCGTTCGCCCCAGCGGTATTGTAGAAGCCATACTGGCTGATGAGCAGGTAAGCGTCGACTTCATACTGGATGGCGTACACGTAGAGCCCATTGCTGTGAAGATGGCAATGGTGAGCAAGAAGAACGGTCCCGGCAAAGTGTGTCTCATTACAGACAGTAATATAGGCGCCGGACTGGAGCCAGGCCGGTTTACGTTTGGCGACAGCGGTGAGATCGAATTTGCCTACAAAGGTAGTCCGGCCCGCAAAACGACAGACAACACGCTTGCCGGCAGCGGCCTCACCATGGACCAGGCTGTGCGCAACGCCATCAGCATGTTGGATGTAGACCTGCACGAGGCAGTCACCATGGCCAGCCTCAACCCTGCCCGCGTAATCAACGCCGATGACCGCAAGGGGAAATTGCAAACGGGCTATGATGCAGACTTCGTGGTCATGGACGAATCATTGCAGGTGATGCAAACATGGATTGGTGGCGCACTGCGGTATCAACGATAAATTTCAAACAACAATTATGAGCCAATTTACTTATAAACCTTCTCACCACGTACCCTTCCGCGATGAAGCGGCCATTGCCAAAGTATTGAATATAAAACGTGGCGATATTGAAAAGCATGCCAACCCTGATTTTAAGATACGGGTAGTGCCCGATGCCGATGTTGAGTTCCTGTGGGTGACCGATATGTTCCAACGCATCAAACGTTCTGCCGACACCGGTGAAAAGCTCGTTATGATCCTGCCCAACCCCTGTCCTACTTACCGGCATGTGGCACGGCTGATCAATGCATGCAAGATCGACTGCCGCAATGTGTATGCTTTCGCGATGGATGAATATGCCGATGAGAACGGCAATATTGCCCCGGAGAATTGGGAGTTTGGTTTCTCTCATGCCATGTACAAATATTTTTATTACAACATCGATGAAGCATTGCGCCCTGCCAAAAAGCAGATCGTGGGCTTCACCAATAAGAACCTCAAAGACTATGGCAAGATGCTGACCGATATGGGTGGCGCCGATGTTTGCTACAGCGGTCCGGGCTGGACAGGCCACCTCGCTTTCATAGAACCGGATGCACCGGAGTTTAGCGGCACGCTGGAAGAATGGAAGCAGATGGGACCACGCATTTGCACGTTAAGCCCTTATACACTCGCACAGAATTCGCTGCATGGCAGTTTTGGTAAAAGTGGCAATTTGGCGGCGGTGCCGCCAAAGGCTGCCACTATCGGTCCGGCACAGGTGATCGAAGCCAAACACCGATACGATACGCATTCTATCAGCGTACATGGCACTACTACTTCCTGGCAGCGTTTCATTACACGCCTTGTATTGCACGGGCCAGTGACGCCGCTGGTGCCGGAGTCGATCCTGCAAACGCTTCGCACGGATGTATATGTGTCTGAAACCGCCGCACAGAATATTGAACCCGACTGGGATAAAGGTTATTAATAAAGAGAAAGTACACCTATGTATGACAAAGTCCATACCCTGGTAGCCGGTGCAGCGGAAGTAAATATTACGCCTTCAATATCATTACACCTGGCCGGCTACCCTTTTACAGCCCGCAACAGTACAGGCGTACATGATCCTTTACTGAGCACTGCACTCTATATATCCGATGGCGCTACGCCTGTTTTGTTCATCGGCAACGATGTGATCTTTACCGGCAAAGCTTCTGTAGCACGTGTGCGTGAACAGATAAGCCAGCAAACAGGTATACCCACTGCTCATATACTCATCAGCGCTACGCATACGCATTCAGGGCCTGTCATCGTTCCCTTCGTGGCAGGCAGTCACGATGCGACTGTTCCCGACCCTGATGAAGCGTGGCTACGCCTGATGGAAGCAGGCATGGTGGAAGCCGGCATTATGGCTTATGAAAGGGCTACGCCTGCACGCATTGGACTTGCCATGGCCAATGCCACCGGCATCGGCACCAACCGGCAGGATCCTGATGGCCCTTCCGACCTCGATGTGCCCGTGATGATCGTTCGCTCGGTGAATACCAGCAAGCCCATTGCCGTGATGCTGATTTGCAATATGCATCCCACCGTGCTGCATGAAGATTCAACCCTGTACAGTGGTGATTTTCCCGGAGTGGCCAGACAATTGTTGCAACAAAAGCTGCTGACCGTTCCCTGCCCTGTACTATACCATACCGGCGCTGCGGGCAATCAAAGCCCCCGCTATGTAACGAAAAGCAATACGCTGGCAGAAGCGCAACGTATCGGCTCAATACTGGCCAATGCAGTGGCCAGTGTTTTTGATCGTATTCAATATACCAGCGACATCACCACCAGCGTGCGTCAGCTTTTTACCGACCTGCCAAAGAAAAAGTTTCCGGACAAAACTGTTGCAGCAACACACTTAGCACAAAAGCAACAACAACTCGAACGCCTGCAACAGGAAGGCAACAATCCCAAAGCAATCCGCACGGCAGAAGTGAACTGGTTTGGCGCCGTGGAGCTTGCCTACTTGTGTGAGTTGGCAGAACAGGGCACACTGGAAGCTGTGTATGCAAGCTGTCTGCCTGCTGAAGTGCAGGTGATCCAGGTGGGTCCCTGGACTTTCGTGGCTTGGCCCGGCGAAGTATTTATCGAGTATGCCCTGCAACTGAAAGCACAACACCGCAATGTATTTGTGATCACGCTGGCCAATGGTGAGCTGCAGGGATACATTGTGACGCAGGAAGCAGCGGCACAGGGAGGCTATGAAGCATCGAATGCTATTTTTGATCACACCAGCGGCGGGGTATTGGTGGCCACTACCCTGCAGGCGCTGACAAACTGATGTATGATGGACCTGTATCTCGGCATAGACCTTGGCACTTCTTATTTCAAAGCTGGACTGTTTGACGCAGCTGGCCGCCTGCGCGGTCTCGGTCGCAAGCCCGTGCCCAAGGAAATGCCTGCACATAATATTTGTGAACTGCCCGTTGCTGCCTTCTGGACCACATTACAGGAAACCATTGCCGAGGCACTGCAGGAAGCCAATGCACAACCGAAACAGGTGAAGGCCATGTCGTATGCTTCACAGGCCAACAGCTTTGTGCTGCTGGATAAAGACAACCAGACCTTAACGCCCATCATCCTGTGGCCCGATGAAAGAGCAGGCGATGTGCATCCCGACCTCGATGCTTTTTGCAAGCTGCAGGCATGGCGGGTGAAGACAGGCATGGGCATTCCGCTTTCCAAACATTCGGCCGTCAATAAACTATTATGGTACCAGTCGCAACCAGCGCTGTTGAAGCGTGCTACTTCCATGCTCACCATCTCCGACTATCTTACGTTGGTAGTGACCGGTCAGCGCTTTAGTGATTTAAGTACTGCTTCCTTGCTGGGATTACTCGACGTGCAAGGAGGTAGCTGGTGGCCCGCGGCATTGGCTTGTGTGTTGCCAGATACCTCTTATGTGGCAACGCCGCATCGCACCGGTACCAGCGCCGGCACTTTAACGCGTGAAGGCGCCAGCTTGCTGGGACTTACACGTAGTACGGCTTTCTTCCTTGGTGGCCTCGATCACCATATTGCATCCATCGGCGCAGGCGTGCATACCGGCGACCGCCTCAGCGAATCTACCGGCACTGTGTTGGCAGCTGTTCGTTACAGCCATCGCTACGATACACAGGAGACCGTGTGCATAGCGCCGGGCCTGGATGCGCAGCATTATTTCAACATGACATTCGACAACAACGGCGCCGGTTTCCTGGAATGGTACCAGCGAACCAAAGCGCCGGAACAAAATATACAGCAACTGCTGCAAGCGGCAGCTACTATAGCACCTGGCAGCGAAGGCTTACAAGCTATCATGCACAAGCAGGCCAATGACACGCAATACCTGTTTGAAGGCGCCACCCGTCATCATCAGCATGGGCATTATGTTCGTGCTATTCTTGAGTCGACTGCCTGGCGACTGGCTGACCTGTTGCATAAACTCGATGGCAATGCTCCTACCGGCGTGGTAAGTACCGGGGGCGGCGCGCGCAGTACTTTGTGGACAGCCATCAAGGCATCTGTTACCGGACGGCCTTTTATGATACCGGCTTGCAGTGAAGCAGCTTGCCTGGGAGCAGCGTTGCTGGCAGCTACTGGCAGCAGTCTTTTTAACAGTGCTACAGAGGCAGCCGATCAGTGGGTGCAATACCAGGCGGAAGTGGAGCCTGATGTAAAAGAGCAGGCATTGTATGGGGAATTAGCTGTTAGCCTTTAGGTATTAGCTTTTAGGAATACATTTATAGTAAACTCAAAAATGAACAAGCGCTTATTAGGTAATACAGGCATCGAAGTATCGGAACTGGCTTTTGGCGGTGTGGAGATCGGCATGCCGTATGGCATTGGCGTGCACAGTCAGGCTGATATGCTTACCGAAGCAGGCGCCGTTCACCTGCTGCATACAGCATTGGAAGAAGGCATTAATTTCATAGATACCGCGCGACAATACGGCAACAGTGAAGCCATTATCGGCAAAGCATTTGCCGGCAACCGGTCAGCAGTAGTGATCGCCACGAAATGCAAGCACCTGCGCCGGGCTGATAAATCAATACCCGATGACCTGCCTGCCCTGATCAATGAATCTTTGCAGGAAAGTTTGTCAGCGCTGCAAACAGATTACGCAGATGTATTCATGCTGCATGATAGTGATCCGGAAATTGTGGCTCATCCTGATGTATTGGAAACATTTGCTTCCTTAAAGCAACGCGGTATTATTCGAAGCAGTGGTGTATCTACGTACACGCCTGCTGAAACCAAAGCCGCTATTGAAAGTGGCATATGGGATGTGATACAGGTGCCCTTCAATTTGCTGGACCAGCGACAGGAAGCATTGTTTAGTCTTGCCAAAGAAAAAGGTGTGGGTATCGTGATACGCTCCGTATTACTGAAAGGATTGCTGAGCACGCGGGGACGTGGACTGCATACTGCACTGCAACCGGTGGAAGAACGCATTCAGCGTTTTGGTGAACTGGCACAGGAACTTGAGATGGAGCTGCCTCAACTGGCCACCCGCTTTGCCTTGTCATTTAAAGAGGTATCTTCTATCCTGGTAGGGCTGGACAAGATGGAGTATTTAGAGCAAAGTCTGCAGGCAGTGGAAGGAGAATTACTATCCCCCTCCGCTATGCAGCAGGCAAAAGCACTGGCTTATCCTGAACCTGATTTTTTAAACCTGCACCAGTGGCATGTAAACGGCTGGCTGAAATAAAATAATAGTACAACGATGATACGATTAGGTGTTATAGGCATGAGTCCGGGCAATGCGCACCCTTATAGCTGGTCGTGTATTGTGAACGGCACGTTCGATGGTGATGAGATCACCGCAGTGGGTTATCCCGCTGTGGCGGCTTACTTAACTGCCAACCGTGATACGCTGGGCATTCCCGGCGCACAGGTGACGCATGTGTGGACGCAGGATGCTGCTATCTCTGCCAGCATTGCCAAGGCTGCACAGATACAACATGTAGTGGCGAATCTTGAAGATATGATCGGTCAGGTGGATGCCGTATTGCTTACACGTGATGATCCCGAACACCATGTGGCCATGGCAAAACCATTTATTGAAGCAGGCATTCCTTTGTTCATCGATAAACCACTGGCTGGCACACAAGCCGACCTCGACTACTTTGCCGCGCAAGCGGCGGCTGGCAAGTTCATCATGTCGTGCTCGTCGCAGCGCTATGCCAACGAGATCAGGATCGTGAAGCAGGATATTGCTTCGCTGGGTCAGCTGGAACTGATCACTGCCGTGGGTAAAAAGGATTGGATTAAATATGGCGTGCACCTGATGGAAGGCATCTTCTCACTGGTGGATGATGTGGCGGCAAAGTCGGTACAACACATCGGCAAGGAAGGACAGGATATTGTACATATCGAGTTGAGCAACGGCTTACAGATCACTATGCATTTGTTTATGGAGATCACCGGCACTTTCCAAATCTCTGTATTCGGACAAAAGGGCTGGCGACTGATCGATATCAAAAACTCTTACTCCATGTTCCGTGATAACATCATCGAGTTCATCCGCTCGGTGCAGGAAGGGAAGCCGCGCCTTGCCTTTTCCAAGACAGCTAATATTATCCGTACGCTGGTAGCGGCCGAAGAGAGCCGGCTCCAGGGTGGTAAAAAAATAATGCTATAGTATGCACATCAACGAACTGTTCAGCTTAAAAAATAAAGTAGCACTGGTAACCGGCGGTGCCGGCAAGTATGGCAAGTGTATGGTAGAGGGCCTCGCCGAAGCAGGTGCTACCGTGATCACCGCCTCACGCGGTTTGGAAGCAGGCCAGCAGGTGACGCAGGCATTCAAAGCGCAAGGATTAGACGTACACGCCCTCCCACTCGACCAAGGTGATCATGCTTCTATTCTACAATTGAAGGAACAGATCAGCAAGCAGTTTGGCAAGCTGCATGTGTTTGTAAACAATGCGGTATCGCGGCCCATGAAGAACTACGACTCCCCCATCGAGGAGTTTGAAGAGTCGATGCACGTAAACGCTACAGGTATGACTGACCTCATGCGTGAGATGACGGAGCTGATCGTGGCAAGCGGTGGTGGTAGCATTATCAATATTGCGTCGATGATGGGTATGTTTGGCCCTGATCTTTCCAATTACGAGAACACCGATATGAGCACCAATCCCCCACCCGATTACTTCTTTCACAATGGTGGCCTCATCAACCTCACCCGTTATTGGGCCAGAATGATGGCGGGTAAGAATGTGCGGGTGAATTGTATCAGTCCCGGTGGTTTGTTCAACAACCAGCATCCACAGTTCCTTGCCAACTATACGAAGAAGGTACCCCTTCGCCGCATGGCCAACCAGGATGATATTAAAGGTGTGGTAGTGTTGCTGGCATCGGCAGCGGGTGGATATATCAATGGGGAGAATATTTTGATGGATGGGGGGATGCATGCTTAGGAGACGGCAATCGGCAGTGTCGGCAATCGGCAATTGTAACTTGATTCATTAATCATATAAACATTAAGAAATTGGCGACTGCGCTCTCTACAATATCTCCTGCATCAGTATCAAAACCGGGTGCACGTGCCTGGCTGGTGGTGGGTCTGCTGTTCGTCGTGGGGTTACTCAACTACCTCGACCGCATCATGATCACCACTATGCGCTCATCCATCGTGGAAGCCATCCCGATGACCGATGCCCAGTTTGGTCTGCTTACTTCGGTATTTCTGTGGATATATGGATTATTGAGTCCCTTCGCTGGTTTTCTTGCTGATCGTTATAGTCGCAGCCGTGTTATTATTATCAGTTTATTTGTTTGGTCGCTGGTGACCTGGCTCACCGTACATGCGCAAACCTTCAACCAATTGCTGTTTACCCGTGCGCTCATGGGTGTCAGCGAAGCCTGTTATATTCCTGCTGCGCTGGCACTGATCGCTGATTATCACCGTGGTTCCACCCGCTCACTTGCTACGGGCATTCACATGACTGGCATTATGCTGGGGCAAAGCCTCGGATTTTTAGGTGGCTGGATCGCGGAAGATTATACCTGGACGAAAGCGTTTTCCCTGATCGGTATGATCGGTGTGGTGTATGCAGTGGGGTTGCTATTTGTATTAAGAGATGCACCGAAGGCTGCTATACCTGCAACAGATAATGCACCCAAAGCACCAGCTGTGAAGCTGGGTGAGGCTGTGAAAGACCTGTTCAGTCGCAAGGGCTTTATCATGGTGCTGGTCTTTTGGGGACTATTGGGTGTTATCGGTTGGCTCGTGTTGGGTTGGCTTCCTACTTACTATAAAGAAACGTTTTCGCTTTCTCAGTCTATGGCAGGCGTCTATGCTACCGGCTATTTATATCCTGCTTCTCTTGCCGGGGTATTGTTGGGCGGCTTCCTCGCCGACCGCTGGAGCAAGACCAATCCGCGTGCACGGATACTGGTACCGGCTATTGGCCTGTGTATTGCGGCACCGTTTGTCTTCGTTGGCAGCATGACTAATATTCTCTTCCTCGCGGTAGCATGCTTCATGATCTATGGTCTCACCCGCGCTTTCAGTGACACGAATATGATGCCTATTCTTTGTATGGTGTCTGATGAGCGCTACCGAGCTACGGGGTACGGCATCCTCAACTTGTTTTCCTGTATTGTAGGGGGAATTGGGTTGTATGCAGGTGGAGCTTTGCGCGATGCGCATGTGGATATTAGCTTACTCTTTCACTTTGCAGCGGTGATGATGTTGGTGTGTGCGGGGATATTGTGGAGGTTGAGGGAGTGAGATACAGTTTGTAGGTTTTTTTTCAATGACTTTAAGGGTTAGAATTTCCAATCGACTATAGACGTCCTCCAGATGTTCTTCTTCAGAAATATTAATACCATGCAATAAACGAACTGCGTTAACCAATTTTCATCAACTTCCCTTTTTGGCAATTTACCGATAATGATTTGATTCATAAACATTTATATATTGGAAGTAGTCCCTCCATCTTGATCGGGATCTAGTTGGTCTTTTAACTGAATTTTCTTTCGTTTAAAAGTATCTATTACACGTTTTTGAATACTATCCTTTGAATCTTTGATCTTGTGATCAAGGTGCGAACTAATACGGGTAATGTAAAATATAAGCATTCCTAAGAGTACCAGCCCAAGAATAATGATCGTGTAATAGTGATCGGGGTCTTTGCTTTGTATCATACGATACAAAAATTCTATTAAAATTACTAGTAAAGTGGATATAATGGTAGAAGTAAAAAGGTATTTGGTAATGGTAAGATCTACCATGATTTGATCTCTTTCAAAATCTACGTTCGATTCTATACCAATTACTGTGCGTTTAATTGTTTTAGTATACATTTTGTAAAACGCGCTTCCGATTAACAAAGGTAATGGAGCAATAAATATGAATTCAATACCTTTCAATAGTTTATTCACATCGAGGTCATTAAAAACTGCATAAACACAGCAGTACAGCCCTGCACCCATTAATAAGAGCAGTGCGATAACACTTAATATCATAAGTAGCATAAAAATCTGATCGATCATTTTATCGATGGTATGTCGGCTATCTTTTTGCATAAAATGGTTTTACCAATGAGTGAATGATTCAAAAATTCCGGATAAATGTCTAATGATGGCCGGATTTGGGTAGGCTCCTTTGAACTCATATTTATATACATGAACATCTCTAACTTGCATAAACTGGTTTACTTCATGATCAAGATACTGGGTAAGTATTACCGCTGGCGTACGTGGAAAATGTTTGGCCAGGAATTCCTGTCTGAGTATTCCTCCCGAAAAATCAAGCCTGTTACCAACTCCTTCCTCAAATAACGCTATATCCACAATGAAGATATCGGGGTTGATTCCAATAATATAGTTTACAAGCTTGGTCTCTATCGCGTTTGTTGGAGTGTCAAGGTAATCGCTGAACAATTCCAAGAACTTTTCAAACTCGTCGGATGTACCATTAATATGCGGATAGCATGCGTACCTTTGGGATAGCCCCTCATGAAGAAGCTCATAATCACAATATTTATCTTCAATAAACAGTATTTTCTTTTGCATTAATCCTCGATATTTAAGGGTAACCTTACTAAAAACGTATTGTCCTTTTCATTTGGGCCGATTTCAACTTCCTGTAAGTCAAAAACCCGCCTGTATATTTCAAGGATCATTTTTATGCCTCTCCCTTCACTAAAACGGTTTTCATATTGTGAGTGGCTTTTCTCATGAAATGGGTTGAGAACTTCGAGATAAGAATAGCCATCAGTTTCAGTAAGCGTAAATTTTATATATTGATCTTTTGATTCATTTCGCGCATATTTGATAATGTTGGTAATAATTTCATGAATGATGATAGAAAATATTTCTCTGTAGATGATGAACTCTTTATCAGGTTGATCAAAATGATTAAATTCCACCGTTGGTATGCAGTAAGGCTTTGAATTATCGTGAGAATAAGCCAGTTTTAGTTTTTCCTCCAGTATTGTCTTTAAGGATGAACTGGATATTCTTTCCCGGGTATATTTTGATAATTCAAGCCTCTTTAGCCTTTCCATCTTGTCAGGAATGAACTGAATGACCAAAAGGTCACGCGCCAGTCGTGTCTGGTCAAGAAGTAGATCGATCCAGGGAATCAATAATGCCTTCTTGTCTTCATTTCCTTCAATTTTTTCTACTTTTTTTAGAATCTGGTTGATATAGGTATTCCAACCATGCCGGTAGGTCGTAAGCGAATGAAGCTTTTGAGTTTCTTCTAAAAATGCCCTGAATCCGTCATTTAATATATGATGGCGAATAAAAGCAATGAGTTTTCCTTGCAACAATAAAAGATAGCGAAGTCGCTCACAGTTAAAATACCAGCTATCAAGTGTTTTAGGATTTTGAACGGCAATAAATAAAACACCAACTGGGATATCAGAAATATTTTCGTCAGTCTGGCCAGTCACATCTGATATTCGATAGAATAGCAAATGATTATATTTATTGCGTTTGGTTTCTTCAAATTCTTTGAAAGTTTGCTTATCAAGTTTGTTGCCTTCTACGTCATACAGTGGGTCTACCAAAGTAGTATAATCGCCTTGTTGGCAAACTAATTCGGTGAAGGTTTGCCGTGGGCCGTTAATATCTGCTGTAATACCGCCATACATGGTTGGTATAAAACTATTTTTCGAAATATCTGCTATAAAATGTGATTTATTGGTAAATGTAGTAAGTGCTTCTGCTTTATATTTTCCGGCAAGTGCGGGTGTAGCCTGTACACTTAGCGATATATAAGCTATGGAAGGATCCAGACCCATTAAAGACAGGACTCCATTTAGTATGGACGTGACTTTGGTATTAAGTTTGGAATTGTCTGCTATCGAACCAGTCAGCTCTCTATATACATGCATAAATTGATCAAACACATACGGCGTCCGCTTGGTATCATCATGTAAGAATTCATTTTCTAATTGTAACAGGTCGAATACAGGTCTTAGAAAATAATTACTAGGTTTATTTTGGGCTTCAATAAATTTAAAATCAATGTGCTGTAGAAGCAGCTTTTCAGGTTTATTTTTGGAAGTATCCTGTATGCGTTCAAGGAATTGTTTAAAGATTCCTACGTTCTCCAGCTTCATTATGCGTAAAAGATGGTAAAAGTCAGTAATTCTGTCTATTTGCGACTTATTGCTTTTGTACAGCGTATTGATATTAGTCTCTAATTTAATAGCTTTGGCTTCGTTATTATGGATAATTTCTTTAACGCAGGCTACAATAAAATACTGGTACCCATTCAAAGTAGCATTGAGCGTATCGATATTCTGAATGCCTTGCAGGCAGTATTTAATGTGAGCTTCTAGGTCGTGCACATAATTAAGAGAGGGAGGGGCTGAGGAGGGAGACTTAAGTACTTTTTCCATGAAATGGATATCCTCTGAAGAAAATGTTTTAGTGGTTATTGCCGCGAGTGTTCCTTCCAGCGATTTTTTTCCAGGATTATTTAGTAAATGTTGGTAGGCATGCAGGTACGTGGCAAGCTGTTTAAGATAATGTTTCCTGCCTTCAGCCCTTGCTTCTTTTTTCTGCAAAAATTCTTCTACGCCGGAAGCATACATTTTCAAAATGTTTTCTAACGTACGCTTGCGCAATAAGTAGTTAGATTTCAACAAAGACAGGCGCTTTAGCAATAATTTCAGGTAAAAATAGTCGGTGATCTTATTGCTCACCAATAGGCCATTGCGACGTAAAATGGTATTTTTCATGAAGTGGTCTGTCTCTTCAATGATCCACCTGAAGACTGTTTCTTTTACGCCTTTGTGATATGTAAAAGGTGGCAAAGTAATACATTTTATCAAGATCTCTTTGCATATTGGTTTTACTACAACAATGTTCTTATACTGGCGCATTTTTTCGTGTATGTGGCCCACTAGGTCATTGAAAGTATTATTGCCGCGAAAATATTCATTCGCCTCCGGGCGAAGTAACAGGTCCGTTATTACCAGTTTAAGTAAGTGCTGGTTTTTATAAAGACCCTCAATTATTTCTACATTATCAATAACTTGTTTTTTATCCAGTTGCTCTCCTTTATAGTCATAAGAAACATCTAAATAGTATTTAAGTGGCGTAAAAAGAGGTGTTTTAGTAGGGAAGCTTCTGACTTTTAATTCATAACTTTTATAAAAGAATAAGTACCGGAGGGTAGTAAGTCCACACCGCTCGGCAATTTCATTATATAGATTGGATTGCTTGCAAACCGGGCATTCTAAGTGACTGTAAATAAGTGGAGGGATTCGCAAATGCTTAAAGGCGTAAATATTTTTATCGCTTGGACCTCCGCTTTGGTTTAGCTCTCTGGCCATATGGCGAATCGTAAAATCGTCAGCTCGTGTGATTAGCGCTATTACTGCATCAAAACCTTTGGATATTTTGTTTTCGCCTTCCAGGCATTGTCTGATAAAATTATTCGACGCATGGAAAGTAGAACCAGTAAGTACAAGATCATCAACATAAAATATGTATTCTGACTGCTTAATAATGTCTTGATATAGCTGAATAAAGTTCTGAACGAAGTCGTTTTTAGTATTGTATTGAATGATGTTGGCAGTGTTACTGAAAATACATTCGTTGATGAGTGAAGTAAAATTCGAGTTCAGATTCCCTTCGGGCGCAATAAGCGTTACTTTACATCCGTGCGCTTTATGTAGTATGCTTACTTTAGTATTAATACCGTTTAACCAATCTTCCACTTGTGCATAATGCTTTTCAAGAAACTCGCTAGGTTTGATAAAATGAAAATGCTCATTCCCTCCGTAAAATTGATGGCCATAGTAATGATAAGCAGGGTCCAATATAATTTTATTCTCATCTTTATTGAGATTCAGTTCTTTTCCGGAGAAATTAAAGTGGTCGTTTAGGATTAGCTGAGGAGTGACTGAAGCACGGTCGGTTTCTATAAGCGGATGTTCTTTGGCATATTCAGCTTCAGTTGTATCAGGGTTATGTGGAAAGCAAAGCTCGCAATTATGTATATTATGCCACTTACTTTCTAGGGCAATAAAGTATTTTTGATTAACGGATGTTTTAATGATACTATTGTTGTTCTTATGGAGAGAGTTGTTGCCTATAATAATAGGGCCTTCGTTGTCCAGGGTATTTACATTTATTATTTTTTGCTCCAGATCTATATTGTTCCAGCCATACTGGGATAGGATATCTGACTCATTATTTCGGAATAGATCGAGCCTTGCTTCATTTAGTTCGCCATCAGTTGCCAACAAAATATTGATAAATGGCTCGATGATATTGCTGGCCACTACTTGCGGGTTTTGTAATAAGAAATTACGCATTTTGATGCCTGTGGATAGGGTAGAACCCACCGGTATTAGGAAGATGATACGGTCCTGATTGCTAAATTTGTGCTGTCGCAAAAGCGAAGGTATTTCTGTATCGCCAATGATCTCGTAATTGACAGATTCCAGTTCTGTCACTTTGTTGCGTAATTCCAGAATCTTCATGACTCTTACTACCAGTAGCTCCGAATACTTGCCATACCCTACAATAACCAACTTTTTCCCCTTCAGCCCTTGCTGATGTATCAGATTGATGATATGCCGGGTTATTAGAATGGCAAAGCGATTGGCAAAATAACTGTGCTGAAACATCCTGCTGGCGTAGTAAAAATCCTGGATATGTATCTTGGAGCCAAGCCGGACATGACTATTGCTTATTTTATATCCCTGGAAATTAAAATCTTTAGTCATGCTAATCGTTTAATTCTTTTAATAAACAAGCCTTTGCATAGTGTTCAAATAAAGTAAGGCCTTCTACCTCTATAACAGTATCGATCTCTACCATCCTTGCTTGTTTTTCGTCTGCATGATCAAATAACCTGGAGCCTGATACATTTGGGAAATCAACTTCCGGTATTTCATTTCCGATAAGGATATCATTCGAAAGATGGTTCAAACGAATGCATTCTTCATAGCTATTGCAAAACAAAGTGATGGGTAGATAATGATTATCGGATGAGACATAAAATACTACGCAATAACTATCGCTCCAAAACCGCTTCTCATTCGTACGTAGCAATTCAAAAACTTCCATGACGGATTCTATTGGGCAACCCATAACAACTATATCTTTGAACGTGGTTTTATATTTAATGCCAGCCAATATGCGTATCAGGTGGCCTGGACCGGCATGTTGTAAGCCCGAATTGCCGAGATGGATCACAGGGATTACAGAAGAAGCCTCATAACGCTTGGTTTTATTGACCACCTCCTGGACTATTTCAATCTCCTGACTGTACTTGTCATGTATGTCAATCGGCTTGTGTTCTATAACTACTTCCAGCAAAGCCATAGGGGTTATTGGCGTATTACCTGGTCTGATATAACTGTAATCTAGTATGCTATTGTTTTCGGAATAATTGTTCCATGTGCTGTGAGACAGTACATGGATGAGTTCGGTAGCTGCTGCAGCCTTGCGAAATAATGGAAAAACGATATTGTAATGAGTACCTGCTGAATAGAACCCCTTATTGAGCGAAATACCTGCTAGTTGCTGGTTGTTGAATACATCAATGGGCAAGACATCTTTGCTTGGCGATGAAACAAAAAAGAATCCTTGCATCTGTTCAACATTCTTATTAAATACAATAAGGCCGGCATTGGCGATAACCTGAAATATTTCATGTCCTAAACCGGCATTAGGATAGGAAAAAAAATCGTCTAATATTTTCCTATCTGCAATCCAGACTGACGGCTGTTCTGGCACTATAGAAGCCAGAGCCTTTTTTTGCTGCTGTTTAGTACGGCAGCTGAATGACTCAACAATCCCGATAGTGCTTGAGTCAAGTACCGTAATATCCAATAAGTATTGCTGATCGGAAGATTGCGCTTCCAACCTTTTTCCATAGCTTTCGAAGCCCGGGAAGCTGAGTTTTTTGAATGCTATAAGTTCATCTAGTTTGAAAATCCTTGCCAGCAACAATCCACTCCTTTCAGAAGAATGCTCGATGATATTGCCTGCAATTTCACGTAAACCGCCAAAAATGGTATAGCTAATGTTATAGATCTCCTCAATTTTGAGCGCGAGTGAATTAAATGTCACTCCACGGTCAGTTGGGCGGTTGGTATATTCAGGTATAATATTAGCAACCAAGCGCGAAAATATAAGGATTAAAAGACCTGGCTGATGAAGGACTTTATACAAAATATTGCTTACAGGTTTGTAATAATCCTTATAAGGATCACCTGCTATCTTGATCCATAACTTGGACGAAATGTTCTTACTGATTTTTCTATCGGCGTAGTCCTGTATAAAATAATGGGATATACGTAGATATTCCAATGCGTCTATTAAGCACAATAAGTAATACTGGGTAAAAGAAACAGACAATCCGAGATGTAATAAAAGCTTATTGGCAACCTTGTCTGTATTAATGGTTTTGGCGGCACCAAAAATAGCAGAGATAGCATCTTCAGATGGTGGTTCAAGAAATCCTGTCTTATTAAAAGCATCATCGATTTTGAATACCGGAATAAACTTGCTTGAAATGAGAAGCCAGTATTCCTTGGAGCTTACATTTTCTATATTGAATAACCCTGATTTGTATTGGATTTCAAGAATGATTTTATCAAAAAATAGGTAAGAAGCCGTACAGTATTGCCTAATCTTAAACGACAATCCGTGTTGAGTATCGTCTTCCAATTTCCTCAGATCGAATACTATTCCGACGGCAGGGCACTTACTCTTGATAAGACAGAGAAGTCCGAATATAGATAGGTCAATTTGTTGATTACTAGGGTAAATCACTAATTTAATAGTACCCTGATTGCTTACTTTGGTCTTCGAGAGTTGTTCTAGTGTATTGTTCAACAGGCAGCAAACTTCTCCCCCAATATAGACATCAGCGGCAAAGTCAAAAACAATCGTAAAATGGTTTTCAGTAATTTGAATAGCACTGTTCATCAGTACACCGTTAATAGATGCCTTCATGCTGTAAGGGGTTGACTAAAATTGGCTTAACAAAGGACTGAACATATTAACTATGCCAGTTAGTATTTTTACTATAGTATAAAAACGTATCACCCCCATAGAGTAACCATCCTGATGTGAATTATTTTATGCAATCTTTTTGTCTAAAAGGTAAGCCAAGGAGATCTTACCCTTACACCGTTTCAGGCTAACCTCTGCTCCAAATACGCTTTAACCTGCAAGGATGACGCATTCCTGAAGCCCGTATCGAACCACCAAGAAAGAGCCAAACGGGGCCTAGAAAGAATGCCTGGCTATTCCGTAAAACTGATGCTTCCACCCCGCCATCTCTGGCACCCACCCCAACCTCCTATGGAGTCCGCGACATAATTTCGCAAGGGCCTGACTGACCTTCTAACTTTGTAGAAAACAATCGAATGGCATGGTTTGAAGGTATACCGCTTGTCACAGGCACTATTGGCCCTATATGCATCTATAAGATGCATGAGCGTTATTTTATGCGCAGCCGCAGTTCATTGACGGGTGAGCGGGTGAAGAAGGACCCTGCTTTTCGTAAGACGATGGAGTATGCTACCCTGCTGGCAAAAGCTTCCCGGATTGACTCGAAAGTATATGCCGGTGTACCAGCCCACCAAAAGCAGCATGCGTTATACCGCAAGCTCACCGGCAAAGCCATGACCTGGTTGAAATATGAGTGGAAGGAAAAAGATGTGCTGGAATGGCTACAGCAACGATATACACCGCAGGAGGTCAAGCTCTTTTGCCTACATCAGGAAGAACAACGAGTGGCAGCGGAAGTACCAAAAACCGAAGAAGAAGCCATCGCCCGTTTTACAATACACATGAACCGCCGCTTGCTGCGCGCACTTCGCCAGGGAGACTATTCTGGATCGCCCGCCTGATAGAAGGAGATAGCCGCCTGACTCGCAAGCATAACTTGTCCCGCTCTGCGGGATTTCTCACTACGCCGCTACTCCTGTATAATTAAAGCCCCGAATGGCTCCATTCGAAATGACAGAACAAGTTTGTTCTCAACAAGCTCAGGGTGACAGTTATTCGGGGTGGCAACCGGTTGTTTTTTATCAACCCGCTATTAGCAGCTTCTTAAATTTAACATGCCCGTTCGGTAGCACTTGAAAATAATAAATATAATTCGACTCGCTTGTTTCATACTCGGTAGCTGAAATCTTGTAAGACGTTTTGGTCGCAAGATTCAATTCGATCGTACTATCAGCCTTAGTGTATGTGACATACAGCTTATAGGTTGTAGAACCACTTTTCAATTCAGGGCTTTCACTTTCGCCCTTTTTATACAACTCATCCGTCTTAATGGGCAACAGGCATTTAATCAATTCGGGTGAAAAGATCTTACTGAAGTATTTGTCGAAGTCTTTCTCTGTAAGTGGTTTTACGGTTGCACTCAGCTTATCAATGGCTTCATCATTACCGGCATAAGCTAAATACCATATCTCGTTTGTCTCATTGTTAAACGGGAAATCGAAAAACACCTTTGCCTTTGGTTTATCCGCTTGATACAAAGCGTCTCTGAATTGCCGAAAGTTATCAACCCAATACGATGTGTCCTTTTGCTTAAATTGCTTATTTACCGCAGCAGTGTTACCAGCATTAGGCTTCGGTTTAGTTTGTGCAATAGCTGTCAGGGAAAATACGCCCAATAATAAGGTTGAAAATAATTTAATTACAGTCATAGTAAAGGATGAAATATTCTTGTGCAAGCTTCAAAAGGGATTAAGTCACATACAACTAATCATTTTCCATTTCGAGTCTATACATAATATCAGTACGCAAAACGTACTTTATACCTTGCTTTACGGGGCTACCTTCATGCTCCAAGTCGTGGAGGAAAAGGAGCGCCATTCCCTGTTTAGGCACGACTGCCAGTCCGTTAAAGGTTGTTTCACCACCTTCATAATTACCATTCAGGTAGATCATAAAGGTGAAGTAGCTTGCTTCTATATCGTTACGAATATAGCTTTGGTCCCTGTGCTTTTTAAACTCCTGCCCGGGTTGGTATTTGTAAACCCTGAAAAGTTCATTCAACCCAACTGCCTTGCTATTACCTATTGCTGCCGGTGCATAGGGTTTCAATCTTTGCCAAACAGTATCAGCCAGGTGAACATCCTTGTACAGCACCCGGTTATTATTTCTTACAGTCTCCACAACCTTTTGCCCTTTTTCTGTATCGATGGTAGCAGGCTCGTATCCTATATTTTCACTTTTGGCAATAAAGTCTTCACACTCTTGCGTTGTCCAAAAGTTGTCAATGGTAAAAATGTTATTGGCTAACTGGTCTACTTGCATAAGTCTGTTGTAAGTTCAATGGCATCACCAATATTGAATTTAGCACAAAAGTTTCAAATGAACCTTTAGCGCTTCTTATCCAGCGCATACAGTCCCTTGATCTGCCATCCACACCAGGCGGCATAGCCGAGCAGAATGACTACTTGTGCAATAAGCAAAGGCAAAGAAGGTTTGGAAACCTCGGCAAAGCTATCGATCAGGCCAAGGATACCATTCTGTTTCGTATGCGGGGTGGCCATCTGCTTGTTATATAAATCCATCATGTATTGGTAGCCGGTGAATAAGCCGGGAATAGCCAGCACGATAGATAAGATCAGGAAGAAGTAGCACAGTTTCAGGGGTAAGGTTTTGCCGTTCTTCTTCAACTGCACAGCTGCCACCACCAGCATTGCAGCCAACAGCAGGGTAAAAAGTGGGAGATCGCGGAGGAAAGACCTGGTACCGCTAAACAACAGTATTCTTATGTTCTCAAAAACATCATGCGGGAAGATCATGTATATGGCCGTTCTGGCTTTAGCAGGGAGTTGAAATAAAAGCAGGTAATTCAATAAACGAACAACACCAACAATACAGGCCAAGATGATCGCATTGCGGCTAAGCGCTTTCAGGGAAAGGTTCTTCATGCAGGAAATTTCCGGAAAGTACAATCTTTCGATAACCAAAACAAGCATGTTCGGGAAAGGTGTCACCGCCCCGGTTTAATACCGCTCCTATAGCTGTCTCATATCAATCTTATGTATGCCTTATAGCAAACTAAGGTATCGAGCGTACCACAAGCGCATCATGAGCGCACCACAAGCGTACCTGGAGCGTAGGAAGAAAAGACGTTTAAGTCCGGCCGGGCTACCGTGAATACCCGAAAAGAGTCATATTTTTTAAGACTGTACATAACCAAAGAGGAAGAGAGTTGGATATCTAAGATAAGTCATATCGTACTTATTGACAACAGTTTATGGCTATTTATTTCGTATATAGACCTATACAATATTTGTTACCGCAAGTCCCCCTACCAACTACCGAGAATTTCCCGGTAGTTCGCCGAACCGTTCGGGTTTTCCGAACAATTCAGTGAGTTCCATTTTGGAACATACTTCTACCAGCTCGTCCACCCTCCATCTACCGCAATATTCTGTCCGGTCACGAAGGAGGCGGCATCGGAGAGCAGGAACGCCACGGCGCCGGCTATTTCAGCGGGCTGGCCAAAGCGGCCCATGGGCACTTTCTTTGCCAGGCGGGCTACAAACTCAGGGTTGTTGGTTTGTACCGTGGGGTTGGGAAAAGGTCCGGGAGAAATGCAGTTGAAGCGTACGTTCTGTTTGCCATAATGTACGGCCATGTATTTCGTCATTTGTATCACGCCAGCCTTCCCTACTCCATATTCAATAGGGTTCTTGTTCATCTGCGTGCCTTCATACGGCGCAGGATCGGGCGATACCATGCCATACATGCTGCTGAACAAAACGATGCTGCCTTTACCGGCCGCAACCATCTGCGTGGCCACTTCACGCGCCAGCAGAAAAGTAGCAGTGAGGTTGTGGTGATTGGCCTTATCGAAGTCCTCTTCGGTAAGCTCTTCCAGCTTTTTGGCGGTAGAACCGAAGGTGAGGTTCACGAGTCCATGTGGCACACCGCGTGCAGCTACCTGTTGCTGCACAAATGATTTGATGGACGCCTCTTCATCGATCTTCACAGTGGCGGGCGTTACAGCGCCCGACAGCCCCGCGCCTTCAACAAAGGCGGCGGCCTTGTTGTCAAGGTCGCCGCAGAGTACGGTTGCACCGGCAGCCGCCAGCAGTTTCACTACCGGCTGGCCGAGGTAGCCCGCCCCGCCTATTACCCACACGTCTTTACCGGCGAGGCTCAATATGTTCGTATCCATTGATGGTATCTATTTTGTTTTCTTCAGTTCCGACAAAGGTATGGATGCCCAGTATACATGCGTGGGCCCATGATGAGAAGTGTAATAAGAAAAATACAGGGTATCGCCTTCAATGACCATACCGGCATAGCTGGAATCGCCGGCGCTGGGCACGCGCAGTTTGCGCTTGATATTACCTGCCATATCAGTCACCCACAACACCGTGCCGCTGCCTTCACCATTAGGCGCATACCAGCGTGAGCTGATACAGATGGTCTGGTCGTCGAGAAACACGAAGTTGGGGCCGCCCACGCGGAAAGGCAACTTAACTTGCGTGAAGCTGGTATAGGGTGCTGTTGCAGTGGCCAATACTCCTTCAGCACCTTCTGTTTCGCGGCGGATGAGCACTACCATCCGGTCCTGCGCATCGAAGCGGATGGTAGCTTCGTTGGGCTGACCGTCTACTGCTATGGTTGCCACCTTCTCGAAGTTCTTGCCATCGGTTGTTTTCACCACATTAAAGCCCTTGCCGAGATAATCGACAGCATACCCTACTCCTTTGTGCCAGGTCACGCGCCATAGCCAGTTGTGGGTATTCAAAATGTCTGCAGACAACACGCACAATTCAGGTGCAGAGAAGGTATTGCCGGCCGCATCAGCAAAAGATACATAAGGCTTACGGTTGATGACCGCAGTGCCAGCAGCGTTGAACTCTTCTACATCCATGAACAGCATCAGCTTGCCATCGGGCGTGATGGAGAGCTTCGGATCGCGGAGGTCTTTGCGGGTGATCGTAAGGTTTACCACGCTGGTCCATGCTTTCAGGTCGGTAGACTTCAGCACGCGCACCTTACCCACCGTAGTGGCCGTAGACGTATGGCTGGCTGCTTCGCGGAAGGAAACATACCAGGCATTGTTGTAGCGGATCAGGTCGGTGAAGGCATTGTGGGTGGAGCCGTCGTATATCTTTTGTGGAGCAAAGGCAAAAGTGTCTGCTGCGGTATCGTCGTCTTTACCACAAGCCGAGAGCACAACAGCTGCCATCAATATCAATCCATAAAAGTGCATGTCCAATAGTTTTATGAGGGGTTAAGGTTACAGTATGTTTATTGCCAGCCTGGCGTTTCTTCTACCAGGGTTTCGCGGGTGCGGGTAGCTACCGTGATGGGGAAATACAGCAAATGTGTTTGCGCCTGCTTCCCATTCAGGCTGGGCACCAGGTCGAATGCTTTACCAAAGCGCACGAGGTCCCACCATCTTTTACCTTCAAGCGTAAACTCCAACAGGCGTTCTTTAAGAATAGCATCATCATTCTGTGCTTTATTGCCATTCACGAATTCCTTTCCGGGGTAGTTGGTACCAAAGGCACGCTTACGGATATTGTTGATTTCCGTAGTAGGGTCCTGGTCGAGCGCATTTTTAGCTTCCGCTTTCATGAGCACCACATCGGCATAGCGATACAGCAGGTAGTCGCTGGCCAGGTAGCGTGTGCCGTTCTCTACCGTGCCATTGTATTTCAATCCATAGTTGGTATAGTACTGGTTGGCAGCGGTGCCCTGAATGTCGATGTAAGTAGCCGCCTTACGCGTATCGCCGGTCACAAATTGTGCCCTCACTGCAGGTGTTATGCGCCACACGTTGCCATTGCCGACAATCGTTACGCCCACACTGTCGCGCTGCGACTGTGGCACATAGGCCGGGTAGCTGGTGTTGGGCGCATACATGTTGTGGGCAAAGGTCATGTTGTTGCTTTCTCCTACCTGGAAGCGAATAGCCATGATGACTTCACTGTTACCTTTGTTCTCATATTTAAAGATGTCTGCAAAGTTGGTCAGCAAGGTGAGGTTGGATGCTTTTTCCACTTCGGTGATGGCAGCCAGCGCCGTCGTAAAATCAGCTGCACCGCCATTCAGCCGCTTGCCTGTCCACAGGTACACATCTGCTTTCAGGGCATTGGCGCCTGCCTTGCTCCACTTGTTGCGGCCAGCGGGCCACGCAAAATCAGGGAAGCCGGTAGTTGCTTTCTCCAGATCAGCCTTGATCAATGTAAACACTTCTGCTTCGGTAGAGCGTGGCAACTGAATGGTGAGCGGATCATAGCTTTCAGTAGGTTCTACACGAATAGGCACTCCGCCAAAGATCTTTCCCAGCAGGAAGTAGCAATAGGCGCGCATGGTGTAAGCCTGGGCCAATGCATTGTTCTTGTCGTTGGCAGAAGCAAAAGAAATATCAGGTGTATACTTGATGATAAGATTGGCTGCATTGATGGTGGAATAAACACCACCCCATTCGGGTCCGCCATTACTAACCGTCATGCTGTTGTTGTAATATCGTTCATACCCAAGGCTACCGGCAATAGAACCGGTCATGATCTCACTGCGGGCTTCTCCCCAGATGAAGAGGTTGATATCAGCTTGTATCCTGAAGTTGGCATACATGCCATTGAGGGCGCCCTGTACATCTCCTTCTGTTTTGAAGAAGGATGATTTGGTAATGGAACTGACGGGCGATATCTCCAGGTTTTTATTACAACCCACCAGGGCAATCGCCGCCAGGAATATGATGCTGTATACTGTTTTCATATACTTAAATATTCTGTGTTAATGATCTTTCGCTTTGAACAACCCTTCGACAAGCTCAGGGTGACAATTCGCAGGTGACACTGAATTAAAAAGTCAGGTTGGCGCCAATGGTCAAATTGCGTGCATTGGGATAACGTCCGTTATCAGCACCACCATCTTCCGGATTGGGACCTCTGTACTTCGTGATGTAATACAGGTTGTTGCCGGTAACATGCACGCGCAGGTTGCTAACATTGATCTTGCGCAGTAATGTTGAAGGGAACGTATATCCAATGCTCACTTCACGGATGCAGAGGAAGTCACCTTTCTCGTAGTACGTGCTGTTACGGCTGATATTGCCCTGTGAGTTTTGCCAGAGGTAGCGGGGCACATCGGTAATATCGCCCTGCTTTTTCCATGACTTTTCGATGTAGTCCTTCGTTGGCATCAGGTCGCCCTGCAGCTGGCCATCAGCTACCACCTTCGCATAGTTGTAGATAGTGTGTCCCAGGGTGAAGTCGGTACGTATGTTAAGGTTGAAACCTTTATAAGTGAAGTAGTTGCTGAAACCGCCTGTCCAGGTAGGGAACATATTACCTACGTATACCAGGTCACGGCTGTCGATGATACCATTTTCATCGAGGTCGGCCCAGTTCACATCACCACCATATTTCTTGCGACCATTGGCAGGGTTCACCTGGTCTACGGCTGCACTCATATCCAGTGGAGCGTTGGCCGCTGCTTCATCTGTAGCATACACACCAATCTGTTTGAAGGCAAACATGTCACCGATGCGATATCCTTCCATATAGGAGTTCGGATCGCCGAATACGGAACCAGCGCCAAAGCCTGGCCGCCATACATAAGCTTTGGAAACGGGATCCCAGATGTTGACACCACCGATGCGGTTGCCTTCCACACCGTTATTGGGGAGCTTCAACACAACTGTTTTTACTTTGGAAGCGTTGAAGTTGACAGACCATTGCAGTTTGGAGGTAGGCGCCAGCACATTAAGGTTGAGGTCCAGCTCAACGCCTTTGTTGCCCAGGCTACCATTGTTGGTTTGTACGCTGCCGTAACCCGAAGAGGTAGGCAGTGATACGTTGGTGATGAGGTTATCGGTAACGCGGTCGTAGTAAGCAAAGGTTACGTTGATGCGATTCTTGAATAATCCCAATTCGAAGCCACCGTCAAACACGCGGGTCTGTTCCCATTGAATATCGGGGTTGGGAATAGCACCTGGTGTAATAGCGCCACCACCACCGTAGCGGGCGCCTACATTGAACAGGCCTTGCCAGCCAAATTCCGACAGGTTCTGCACGTTCCCATTCTCGCCATAAGATGCTCTTATTTTAAAGTTGGAAATAACCTGCGGCATGAACTCCCAGAACTTTTCGCGGTGCAGGTTCCAGCCGGCGCTCACGCCCGGGAAGAAACCAGTACGGTTGGCAGCACCAAGGCTCGAAGCGCCGTCGAGGCGGGCTGTGAGCGACAAGAGGTAACGGGCTTCATAGTCATAGTTGATGCGCGCAAATACACCTTCTGTCACAAACTGTCCTTCGGAACCAGTAGTGGTACGTGGTGTGGAAGCCGCATTCACGGTAGGAATAAGATCGGTAGTTGCACCATCGCCGGCAGCCGTTACGCCCCATGTTTTCCTGTTGAAATAAGAGTAGCCAACTTTGGCCTCTACGTTGTGGCCGTCGAATACTTTACCATACGTAAGCGTTGCATCTGCCTGCCAGGTACGTGTGTTGCTGTATGACTGAGAGGCTGCACGGGTAGAGTTGAGCGTGGTTACGTTCGACAGGAATGCAGGCTGGAAGGAGCGGCCAAAATTCTGATCCTGGTGAGAAGATACCTGTGGTTCAAAATATAAGCCGGGCATGATATCCCACCTGCCGCCTACGGCAATCGTCAGTTTCTGACGGGTATTTTTAGCCTGCAGTGCATAAGGACCAGTCTGGTAATAATGTGGGTTACCGGCGCTGTTGCTTTGACCAGGTGCGATGGTACCATCTTCAAACTGGTACTTTGCAGTAGAAGGTAATGACGGGCTTCTATAGAAAGTATTGGTCAGCGTACTGAACTGCGCCTGCGGATCGCCGTTGATAAAGCGATAATCCGTATTGGCATACAATACACGGCCATCCACCCGGATGTTCTTCCTTACCTGTAAAGAGCTGTTGAAAGAAGCGGTCAGGCGTTTGTAATCCGAATTAAGGCCAATGCCTTCTGCATCCAGGTAGCCTACGCTTCCATTGTACTTAACTTTCTCATTGCCACCGGAAGCGGAGATGTAATGATTGTGCGTGATGGCTGTTTGGTAGGTGAGCGACTGGAAGTCGGTTTCTTTAAAAATGATGGTTTTGGTTGGGTCAGCAGGATCGGGCATACTGCTCCACCCTTCCTGCAACTTGTATTCGTTCTGCGGAGTAAGATACTGAGGCGTAAAGGCGGTACCCTTGGTGAGGTCATTGCCTGTGCCATAGCCGGTAGCCGACTGAAGGCGCGATGTGGTGGTAGCTGACGGCAGTTTCACACCTGTCCATAATATGCTCTGCCGTGCATACCTGATGTACTCTTCCGCATTGGTGTATTCTCTCAGCTGTGTACCTGCATCGGCGAAGTTGATATCGTATGAATAATTGATGCGTGCAATGCCATCTTTTCCTGAGCGGGTGGTCACGAGCACTACGCCATTGCTGGCGCGTGCGCCATAGATAGCGGTAGCGGCTGCATCTTTCAATATCTGTAAAGATTCTATATCATCGGCAGCGATATCATCGATGTTGGAACGGATCACTCCATCTACAATATATAAAGGGGCTGCGCCGTTGGGGTTGTTGATAGTAGTACCGCCTCTTAAAATGATACGTGGCGCCACGCCCGGCTGGCCGCTCCAGCTTTGTACACGCACACCCGATACAGATCCCTGCACCGCAGAAAGCGGGTTGGGATAAGGTACGTTTTCCAGCGTACGCTGATCAAGCTTGGAGACGTTGGTGGTTATCTTTTCACGCGACTGCTTACCATAGCCGATCACGACTACTTCATCGAGCTTGGAATCTGTTTTCTCCAGTGCTATGTTGATGGTCGTTCTGCCATTGATAGCTATTTCCTGCGTTTGATGACCCGTGTAGCTAAATACCAGGGTACCAGTGAGGGAGGACACGCTAAGATTGTATTTACCGGCCTCATCGGTGGAGGCTGCCGTGGTGCGGCCTTTTTCGATAACCGTTACGCCGGACATAGGATTGCCCTGTACGTCTTTAACGATACCGCTGACCGTTGTTTGTGCGCCTGCGCGCCATGAAGAGAGCAGAATGAGCAATAGCAAGGGAAGGCATAATAGCTTATACCCTGCAGCAGTTCTTTTCATACTGTTAATTTTGATTCCTGAACAAAATAGTTATAGCAGCCTGTGTGTTTTCCACAGGACAAGGAGTGTTCCGGGCGATCAAATAATTGCCCCAGTTATGTTGCCGATTATAGTTTCAAATTACTGCTTAATTGTACCCGGCTATGATACGATCCTGCCTCTTTGCTGTACAATCTTTCGAATGATCGGCCGGGCTTATCAGGTTGGTTATTTACGCACGATTGCCAGCGCTTCTTCTACTGTTATTCCTTTATGAACAATGGCCATCAATGCAGCGGTAATGGCTGCAGGCTTAGGATGCTGAATGATATTACGGCCATATACAATGCCCGCCACACCCTGACTCATCAGCTTACTGGTGCGGGTGATGATCTCTTCATCGGAAGCACGTCCACCGCCACGTACCAGTACAGGCGTTTCGCCGGCAATTTGTACAACACGGTGGTATTCGTCAATATTATCGCAGGGATCAGCTTTGATGAGGTCGGCGCCCAGTTCTACTGCCTGGCGCACGAGTGGTAATATTTTTTGCAGGTCGCCATCTACCATATAGCCGCCTGCTTTTTCATTGGGCTGAAATACCAGTGGCTCGATCATCAACGGCATGGCATAATGATCTGCTTCTGTTTTTATTTTGATGATGTTATCGATACACTGTGCCGTTACTTCCGGTGCACCGGGAATACTGAACAGGTTAATGCATAAGCAGGTGGCATCTGCACGCACCGCCTGCAACACCGGCTGATCGATCATTTTACTGAAGGCTGTTGCGGGTAATGACTTGCCATATACATTGGCCACATCGGTGCGCAACACCAGTGCCGGCTTTTGTTTGCCGGGCGTTCTTTGCAGATAATGCAGTTGGCCGGGCGTTAGCTGTATGGCATCGGGGGCGGCATCGATCACCGCCTGCACCGCATCGGGCATATATTCAATACCCTGCAGGAAACTATATTCATTGAAGAAACCATGATCGATGGCTACGTCAAAACACTTGTTCGATAACGGATTAAAAAGGCGGTTTAACCGATACGCTTTCATGAATGGGTGATTATGGTTTCAATTGTTTGAACGGAATGGCGGTGAAATAGATAGCAGACTTTTCTCCGTGTGAAGAATAGTAGGTTACGTAGCAGGTATCCTTGTACAATACCAGTCCGGGATAGCTGCAATCACCACCGCTCGGCAGCTTGATCGTCTTCAATATTTTTCCATCCAGGTCGGTAACGAGTATGCCCGTGATGGGACCACCTGGTTCATCCCACAGGCGGGTGCCCACGACCAGTTGCTTCTCTTTGTTGTAGAATAAAAAGTTGGGACCACCGAGCCGGAGGCTCATGGTATCATAGGTCCAGTTGTTGTAAGGCGGTTTTCCTTTAGCCAGTATACCCATCTTATCATCCTTCTCCCGTCGCACCATCACGTACATCTGATCGTTCTTATCGAAACGAACGGTGCTTTCATTGGGGTATCCGGTAATATCCAGTTTCGTAACGCTTTCAAATACTTTACCATCGGTTGTTTTCATGAGGTAGAGACCACCTTCGCGGTAGCTCATGCCATAGCCTGTGCCCTTGTGCCAGGTAACGCGCCAGATCCAGTTCCTGTCGCCGGGCGCCTTGACAGTTACCTTTTCTGCTTCGGAAAAGTTGGCGCCATTCTTATCGGAATAAGATACCATCGGGCTCATGCCGAGCAGCTTTGAACGTTCTTCGGGGTGATACACAGAGCCACCAATGGATACCATCAGGCGGTTATCTGGTGTGATGGACAACATCGGGTCACGAAGATCGATGGTAGCTTTCTCCAGCAGGGCAACACTCTCCCACTGCTTGCCATCGGTAGACTTGATGATGCGTATTTTGCCATCCGTGCCGCCTACATGCTTGGTTGCTTCGCGGAAACAGCAATAGAAAGCATTGTTGAACCGTACGAGCGAAGTGAAGGCGCTATGCGGTGCACTGTCCCAGATCTTTGTTACAACGGGTGTATCATCTTTGGCTGCTGTTTGTGCGGTAGCAGATGAGGTAGTATTATCTGTCACCTGTTGCAGGTTGCTGCATCCGGATAAGAGGCTTGTTGTGACAATTAGTACGCACCATGTTTTCATATAAACTGTTTTCATTACCATTTAATAGTTTGATCAATAAAGTTGATAAGGCTTTGGGCCATCACCGCATGGTCTTTCACCAGTGGGTGTTTGGGCGTGCCTTTATAGGGAAAGAAGTGGGTGTATACTTTCTTATCGTTCAGGTTCTGCACTGCCTGCCGCACATAGCCAGGCCATTCATGCCCCTCACGCGTTATGTCCATGCTGCCCAGTGCGCAGATGATATGCGACTGCGGATATTGCTGGCGCAGCTGCTGAATAAAACGCTGGTACGCCGCTGTAACCTGTGCTGCGTTGGGCGGCTGTGTACCAAAACGTTTTTTAAAATGTTCGTATTCCGGACGGTGCACAATAGCCTGGTCATTCTGCAGCAGGTTCACCACCACAATGTCCGGAGTATAGTTCTTAAAATCCCATACCGAAAGAGAATCGAAAGGATTCAACCGGTTGAACATTTCAGGCATGATGAGTGCGCCAAAGCTCACCATGAGGCCAATGCCGCTTTTGCTGATACAGCGATAGCGGGCATTGAAATGACGCGCCGTCAACGCACCATAAGCCAGGTAATTGTTCTCAAACAGGCTGGCGCCGCTGTCATTGCCCGTCGTGTCTTCAATGGCATGACCGCAGGTAACGGAGTTGCCATAAAACTCTATAGCGCGCTTTGGCCTTGCAGGCGGTTTCATGGCAACAGCACCAGTGGCCAGTTGAAAGCCATACAGCTTTGTGTAGCCACGTTTGTATTCTTTGTGTATCTGCGTTCGCTTGAACAACGTGAGCGTATGTGTACCGGAGGGCAGATTCTCCGCAAGCAAGTATGTTTTCTTTGCAGAATCGATCTTTATCTTTTTCACCACCTGGCTGTCGATGATCACGTTGAACCAGTTTTGCCCGTTGAAGTCCTGCAATACCGCACTGATGCCCGTACCTGTAAAACGCAGCGTCACCATTGTGCCCGACCAATACAATTCCGCCGTACTATCTGTCATCCCTACCCTTCCTTCGTATTGAATATACTGATCACTGAATAGAATGAACCCTTCCTCCTTTCCTGCAGACAGCCGCTTGCCTGCACTACAGGCAGCCAATGCCAGGGCACTACAAAAAAGGATCATATGCAGCAGGCGTACGGTGATCATGTTTATTCAGGTGTTACAATAACTTCTCTTACTTTGATGGCTTTTCTTACCTGCCCTGTTTCATTCAGGTACCTGAAATCGGAATACACCAGCAGGAAGCGATCGGGTCCGGTAGCCAGCAGGCCAGTGTAGCCACAGGATACCTGGTCTTTGTAATCGATCCAGGGCAGCATTTCAAAGGCATTGCTCCACGCCTGCCCTTTCCCATCTTTGCTGAAGCGCAGTTGTACACCCGGACGGCCGGAGGACATCACCAGCACACCGTTTTCCAGCTGCAGCAGGCGTGGCAACACACCAGAGGGCGTCATCACTTCTGCCTGCGACCAGGTAGCGCCTTTGTCCGTGCTGCGGCTTACGTACATCGGTCCATTACCAATGCCATCCGTCGTACGCACCACACAGATCATCGAGCCATCGGGCAACACTTCATAGCCGGGCTCTGTGAAGCCCATCCGTTTTTCACCTTTGGTATCTATTTTTAAGTTGGGCTTATAAAAAATGCGTCCCTGTATATTCCAGTTATTACCGTTGTCAGCAGAGCGATAAAAGAAGATATGATGGAAAGGATCAGCTTTGCCATTCGTTCCTACGTAGAAGCCGGGGTACACGCCTGCTACAATAGATTTATCGGCAGCGAGGTGCATGTCTCCCCACCAGATGATGGGCAGGTTGCCACGTAATGTATAACGCGCAGCCTGCGGATCGGTGAGCGTGGCAGGTACTGTTTTCCAATTCGTTTCACCAGCAGCCAAACGATCAAAGTATATGCCTTGTGCTTTTGCAGGCAGGTCCTGCATGCGGTAATAATTAGTAGTAGACTTGGTATACGTATCCATCGAACCGCCAATGGCTTCGGGCAGTTGCAGCTCTGCAGCGGGAATGGGCTTGGGTGTGTGAATGGTAAGGCGTTCACCATTGGGCAGTACCAATCCTGTCAGGGGCGTGTGTTGCGGGGCTAACTGAAAGGAAGCGCCTTTATTGGTAGAAACAGCTTCTCCGAATTTATGGTTGCCGTAAGCTTCCATCGCATCATCATTGAGGTTCCAGCGAACACGGATGGCATCGTTGGGCAGCCTGTCGATCGTAGGAAACTGGAAGTAGCCCCACTTCTCGGGTTTGGTGGCCACATCCACCACTACGGGTGTTTTGAATTGAATAGTGTAGGTCTGCTTACCTGCACGACCATAATGAACCGTAGCAGCATTGTATACCGCGAAGCCGGGCGTGAGGGAGTCGATGTTGATGGCAACAGCTGGCGTTTCATCTACCTGCAGTGCACGGTTGCTGCCGCCTGCTTTTTGCGGGCTGCGGCAGGCAGTAAACATAGCGCCGGTAGCGATCATCAACAAAGCCGGTATGGCAACAAGTCTTCGCATGGTATGTAGCAGTTGAATAGAAGATGGTTCCCCTCAAAAGTAATTTTAGCAGGGAGAGAAACGTGCTACATTATTCTCTAATTATGATACGATCTTACAACTGGTACACAGCCGCCTTCTCCGGTTCCAGGGCAGCCTGCTCGGTGTTGATCGTTTTACGGTATTCACTGGGTGTGAGGTTTTTGATCTTTTTGAACTGGCGGTTGAAGTTCGCGAGGTTGTTGAACCCGCATTCATACGCCACGCCCACGATGGTCTTGTTCATATCACCCAGGAGTTTGCAGGCATGGCCAATGCGCACCATGTTCAGGTACTCTACAAACGTTACGCGGTAATGTGTTTTGAAGAAGTTGCAGAAGGTAGTTACAGCCATATTCGCTGCAGCAGCTGCTTCAGGCAGGGTGATCTCCCGGTCGAAGTTGAGCATGATGTATTCCGTGATCTTGCTGAAGCGGTCGGTACTCTTGGTGTGGATGGTTTGTATATAGCCGGGGCTGGCCAGTAGTTCGTAATCGGAAGTGGCAGAGAGTATTTCGAAAATGGAGAACAGTGTTACCAGCCGCTGCATTCCGTTCATATCGAGTAATTGCTTCATGAGCGCACCGATCTTTTCACTCGCGGCGCCTGTAATGTGCATGCCGCGGGTGCTCAGCTGGAGAAATTGGTTCAGCTTCTCCATCTCCGGCACCTGCAGGAATTTTTCGCCCAGGAAATCGCCCACAAAGTGGATCACGATGGCATCAGCTTCCAGCGGCGTGCCTTCTTCGAGGTACTCGGGATCATTCACCCACACGTGGGGCAGCATAGGACCCATAAATACGAGGTCGCCTTCTTTAAAATACCCGATATGATCGCCCACCATACGACGGCCTGTGCTTTTGGTCACCAGAACCAGTTCGTATTCAGGGTGATAGTGCCAGGGGCAGGGAAACAGCTTGCCTTGTTCGCGGAAAACGATGAAAGACTTGTCAATGTCTTTACGCAGCCGCATTTCGATAGCTTTCATACACAGTACTTTTGGTAATTGATCGGGATACAGGAAGATGCGGGGATAAGGTTTGACTGGTTACCAGAAACTGTAAAATAGTATTATAAATTTACAAAAAGCATAGGAATTATTTAAGATGTGGTTAAAATGTGGATGAAGATTAATACTTTCTTACAGACCGAAAGCAAGCAGCGAAATACCCTGGCAGAATTGTCTCAATCCTGCAAATTGAATTAATTTGCAAGCACACTGATAACACGCTGAATAAGTTAGATGGTAAACAGCATTCCCGGACACCTATTGCTGGCAGGCGCCGCCCAAATTGATATTACCCCGCCCCTGGGTACGCTTATCAATGGCGACTTCTTTCCGCATACCGCTACTTATATTCATGATGCCTTGTTTGCCAAAGCCATCTACCTGCGCCGGGACGATGTTGAGGTGGTATTCATTGTAGTCGATACCTGCGTGATGTCCATCGACTATGCCCGGCAAGTACGCACCCTGGTAGCCCAAAGCACCGGCATTCCCTTCAACCATATTTCACTTAGCACCACGCATACGCATGCTGCCGGCTCTGTGTCGGAAGTGCATCTCTGCGGTCCCGATCCAGCCTACAGTCAATGGCTGCCGCAGCAGATCGTAACGGTAGTACAGGAAGCCATGCGCAAGGCCGTTCCGGCCCGCATTGGTTTTGGCGCTGTACAGGTGCACGAGCATGTATTGTGCAGACGCTATATCATGAAGGAAGGTTATCAGGCGCTCAATCCTGTTACGGGAGAAGTAGAGCAAGTGGTGACCAATCCTTTTGGTGCAGAAGCCTATATTGAACGCAGCGCCGCTGCTGTAGATCCTGAAGTTGGTTACCTCGCTTTACAGGATGAGCAAGGTCGATGGCTGGCCCTGCTGGCCAACTATTCCCTGCACTATGTAGGCGATTGGGAGCCCGGCACTATCTCGGCCGATTACTTTGGCGCATTTGCGCAGGCGTTGAAAGCGAGGTTGCAAGCAGGTGATGCATTCGTAGGCATCATGAGCAATGGCACCAGCGGAGATGTGAACTGCTGGGACTTCCTGCATCCGCAGCGCTACCCCGCAGAGCCTTTTCAGAAAAGCAAACTGATTGCCGGAGATATTGTCGATAGGTTGATCGATTCATTACCTGGTATTATCTGGGAAGCACACCCGCAGCTATCTGTGCTGTATGATGAACCTACCATTGGCATTCGTAAGCCTGCTGCAGAAGAATATACCGCCGCCAAAACAATAGCTGACCAAACAGATTATCACCACCTCACTTTGAATGAAGATGGCCTGCGCCGCATCTATGCACGCGAGCAGGTGTTGATGCAGTCAGAACCCGACAGCATGCAATATCCCTTACAGGCTTTTCGTATCGGCAATAGTATTGTGGGCAGTATATCAGGAGAAGTCTTTGCAGAGACCGGCTTGTGGTTGAAGGCCAATAGCCCGGTGAAACAATACTTCACCATTGGGTTGGCCAATGGCAATGCGGGCTATGTGCCACCCGCCCATGAGATCGCCCGCGGCGGTTATGAGACCTGGCGCTGCCGGTATAGCCATCTTGCGTTGAATGCGGAAAGTATTATACGGGAACGTTTTCTTGAAATGCTGAAAATACTGAGTACGTAGGTCTGGCCGCTTTGAGCGGCCTGACTGGAACTATTGCAGATATCCTCCATCCTTCAGGACTTTCACCCAAATATCATATCCAGCTTTTTGTAAGTGTACGCCATCGAATGTAAGGTGGGTAGGCAGTTGACCATCGGGACCGGCGAAGTGCGGATAGAGATCGATGAGGGTGATGTGTTCACGGGTGGCCAGCAGCCTGATCTGTTCATTGATAGCGCGGATGCGGGCATGTTGGTAATGAGCCATCAGCTTCTTAAAAGAATCATTTACTGGCAATAGTGTCTGGAAGTATATTTTGGTACGTGGTGTGCCAGCCTTCAACCGGCTGATGATGCGTTCATAGTTGCGTACGATCACAGAATCAGGGATATTCTTTGCAATGTCATTGATACCAATAAGAATAAATACCTTGGCAGGCTGTCCATCGATCACTTCATCCAATCGCTCCAGCACACCGAAGGTGTTATCACCGGGAATGCCGCGGTTCCTGATATGTTTTGAATGCAAGAGTTCATTCCATCCGCCCCAGAAAGTAATACTATTGCCCAGGAAAACAATGTCTTTATGGGAATGCTCAAAAGAACGGAACAAGGCTACTTGCGAAGGATAAATCTCCGGGCGGGCAGTACTGTCCCATGACAGTGTTTGTGCCACACTCGCCGTGGTACATACCAATAATCCTATCAGCAACCAATACTTCATCATATCAAAAGATTCCAAACGAATACACATCCGCATCACGCAACACAAACCTGATACGAACCACTTTACCATCCAGATCGGCAATCGTTTTACCACTTTTCCATTTCACTTCTGCATCTATAATATCACCACAGATCTTTGGCGCATCGGCTATGCCGAAGCCCGGCAATTCTTTGCCCGCTTCATCAAGCAAAATCACCTGCACATAGCCGATGGAAGAAGTGGAATAATTTAACTGAAATGTGTTGCCTTTCAATATCACCGGTTTGGTGGCCATGGAACCTTCTGTGTATCCGGCATGCAGGGAAGCAAAGCCATCAGTTCTCAACACCATGCGTTCGAGGTGAATATTGGGTGTGCTATAGGCACGGGTCACGAAGAATGACATTTCATTTTTGCCGGTAGGTATAACGCCTTTGCAGGGAATAGTGCTGCGGGCAGCCCAGTTCTGTTGATTGGTGCCGGGACGCACAAATGATTCCATAAACTTACGCTCATATACATTCCCTCCCCTGCTCGTAAGCAATACAGCATCTGACACACCTTTCCACATAGACACATCTATATCATTGGCTTTCATTTCAGCATCGGTTAGTACCCTGCTCTCTGGTGAAAAACGGAAAGGCATCGCAATCAATAGTTGCGGCGCCCGGAAGTAAGGATGTGTAGCATTTGTATACAGGTCTTCCAGTGGCGTGTTGCCAAAGTTCATAACCTGTGGTTCAGACCAGTGGATGAAATCTTTGGATACCGATCGTGCAATGGTGCGCACACCTTTCAGCAGTTTGGTATCACCGGGTTTATCGCCTGTCCAGGTGCGGAGGTAGATGGCATACTGCTGCTCGGCAGGCAGCCACTCCAATACGTTTTGCGAATCCATGCCATAGCCATCACGAAACAGTGCTGTTGTATCCTCTTTGAAACGGCTCCAGTGAATGCCATCTGCAGAAACATAACGGTATAAGCCACGGGCAGCTCTGTTGGGAGATGAAGCAACACCACCTACTGCTTTGTAGCGGTATGCTGCCGGCACACCTGGACGGTTATCGATCATCACGGAAAAGTTGTGGCTGCTTTGCTGCAGGTTGCCTTTCACCACTACGTTATTGTTTGTCGTTCCTTTTACTTCATGCAGGTTGAGTATAGGTTTTATCCAGTTGATGCCGTCTTTGCTTTCGGCATAGCAGGTCACTTCGCCGGGCGCACCATTGCCACTGCCCATGCCGCGGTAATACATGCGGTAGCGATCACCATCCTGTATGATGGAAACATAAGCGCCTGCAAAATTCCCTTCCCAGGGTTGATCGAATTTGACGGCCACGCCGGCAGAGACAGGCGTAGCCAGTTTTATACTGGCATTGGTAAACTGATCAGTGAGGTAGCTATCCACAAACAGTTCACGCTGGCGCTGCAGCACAACGGGTTGTTGTGCTACAGAAACCAGGGAGATATTGCCAGACGTAATGCAAAGGAGTACGGCATATAAACAGTTCTTCATGCTGCTATTAGCTTTTGGGCATTTGTAGAGAGCCTTAACCGCCTAAAATTATTACCCCCGCCAGTAGCAGTATCATACTTTCTTTTACAATGCAGGTATTATTTTACTTTTATAATTACCCAGCAGCTTACTCTCCCTGCTTCACTTTCAGTACCGAGGCAGGTAACAGGCCGTGCGCTTCTTTGTGCGTATGTACTACATCATTGGAGTGCTTCGCTTCGGAGAGACACATGACCACTCCATCTTTTTCGTTGACCCAATAGTTGATAAAATTCACACCATATTTCTTTTGCACGGCCAGGTCTTTCTGGTGGGCTGCTTCCACATCCTTTGCAGTCACCTTCCCGGCTCCGAGGTAATGGATATCCAGGAACAGGTCCTTTTGTCCTGTCAGTGCAGCTGCCTGCCCATCGGTAACCGGATGGATATGCTCGGGCAACAGGCCATGCGCCTGGGCATGCGTATTCCTTACAGCACCAGAGTCCGGGGCAGCGGATAAACAATACACCTGGCCCTCTTTTTCATCTACCCAATATTTCAGGAACTGTACCCTGTATTTGCTTTGAACAGCGAGGTCTTTGGCATGTGCTTCTGCCACGGCTTCAAATTTTACTTTGCCTGGCTGCAAACGGTGCACATCGATAAACAGTTTGGATGTTTTCCCGGTATCGGCCTGCTGGGCCCAAAGCCGACAGGTAACTAACTGACAAACAGCAAGTATCACAATAATCATAAAGCGTTTCATACATGTAGTTTTAGGAAGTGAATCAATAAGCACAAAGCAACATACAATTGAATAGGGGCATATAGGGTGTTTTCCCTATTTTAGAGTAGCAGGCTCCCATTTTACCCACTATGGAAAGCGAACTTATCGAACGAAGTGAAGCGTTGGCTTCGCTACAGGACGCCTTTCAACAGGCGTCATCCGGCGAAGGGCGCTGTGTGTTCGTGAGCGGCGAGGCAGGGATTGGGAAAACTACCCTCCTCAAAGCATTCATTCGAGCCGTCAAAAACACCTGCACCTATTACGAGGGCACCTGCGATGCCTTATTCACACCCCGGCCACTGGCGCCCCTGTATGATATCCTGCTGCAAATGAAAGAGGCACTGCCTGAGATCAGGGAAGATAATACCGGTCGCATCGATTTATTCATGCATGTATTCCAGCGAATCACACAACATCATAAAACGGTCCTTATTGTATTTGAAGATATTCACTGGGCCGATGAAGCGACACTGGACTTCATCAAATTCCTCTCCCGGCGTATTACCCGGCTACGGTGCCTGTTCATGCTCACCTACCGTGACAATGAGATCCATAACAGCCATCCGCTAAGACAGCTATTGGGCCAATTGCCGGCAGGCTCTTTTACCCGCCTGCAATTACGGCCTTTATCAAGAACAGCAGTAGAACAACTGGCTACGATAAAAGGATATAACGGCAATGAGGTGTACAGCATATCAGGCGGCAATCCGTTTTATGTACAGGAGATCCTGGCCAACTATAGTCCGGGGATACCCGATAATATCCGGGACTCCATTCTATCGGTATATAACCGCCAAAACGCCACCACAAAACAAGTGTGGGAATTACTGTCCGCATTGCCTGCGGGCATCAGCCTCACCGCGCTCTCCAATCTGGAGAAAGGCTTTACTGCCGCCATCGGGCAATGCCTCGAATCGGGGATATTATTGTTACGGGAAGGGCAACTTACCTTTAAACACGAACTTTATCGCATCACTATCGAAGGAGCTCTTTCACCGCTCGAAAAAATAGGGCTCAACAAGAAAATACTTACGCTATTCCGCGAAATCTTTGAAAGGGAGCAAGCCATTGAAAAGATCATTCACCATGCCAAACATGCGCATGAAACAGCGCTGGTAGCTTTTTATGCACCTATAGCTGCACAACAGGCTACACAAGTGGGAGCACATATAGAAGCGGCTAAACTATACATTACAGCCATCGAATACTATCAGGGGGAGGAAAACGATACACTTTACCGGTTATACGAATCATATGCATATCAATGTTACCTGATCAATCATATCCGCGAGGCTATTTCTTATACCGAAAAAGCATTGGCAGGATGGCGAGCCACGAAAAACCAGGAACTCATTGGCAATAGTTTGCGGTTCCTGTCGCGCCTTTCGTGGTTTGTATGCCAACGAACACAGGCAGAAAGCTACGGGTTGCAGGCTGTGGAAGTATTAGCGCAACAACCACCCTCACGCGCCAAAGCAATGGCCTATAGCAATATGGCACAGTTGACGATGTTGTCTGACCATCATGATGAATGCCTCGCGTGGGGCGAAAAAGCAATAGCTATAGCAGAGGAACTGGGTGATCAGGAAATTTTATCTCACGCACTCAACAATGTTGGCAGCGTACAAATGCGCATCAATGCTGACATTACCAGGGGCAAAACACTACTGGAGCAAAGCCTCGACATTGCGCTCAAAAATGACTTCCAGGAACATGTAGCACGCGCCTATACCAACCTCGGCAGTAAAACAGTTTCACTGAAAGCCTATGACCTGGCCAGGAACTATCTCAATGAGGGTATTCATTATTGCGAAGAAAGAGACCTCGACTCCTGGACATCCTATATGCTTTCACAAAAAGCAAGGTTATTACTGGAAACCGGTGAATGGACCGCCGCCAGCGAAGCCGCGGAACGCTTGTTGAATAATAATCAGACGCCCGTCAACAGGATTGGTGCTTTGGTAGTAGCAGGCAGTCTGCAGTTGAGGTGCAGCACACCGGCTATTGCATTGCAGTTGTTGACGGAAGCAAAAGACCTGGCCTTCGAAGCGCTGGAACTGCAGCGGGTATTGCCCGTTCTTACGGCGCTTCTCGAATATGAATGGCTTACCCGTGAACCCTGCATAGAAATGGCAGCACTGCAACAGACTATCGACATGATGCAGGCATCTGCTAACATTTCCGGGTATAATGAATTCGCTTTCTGGTTGCAGAAAGCAGGAAGACCCGCACTGCCATCATCAGACATCGCGCCCATGCGCGCTGTATCATTGTGGGAAAAAGCTAATTGCCCCTATGAACAGGCATTGGTGTTGTTCGAGGGTACAGAAGCCGACAAAAAACTGGCACTGGTCAAAATACAGGAATTGGGTGCACATACTGTGGCGGAGAAACTAAAAAACGAAATGAGGTTACAGGGTATCAAAAGCATCCCACGGGGCACACGGAAAAGTACGTTATCCAATCCGTCGCAACTTACCCTGCGCGAGTTGGATGTATTACAATTACTACAGGAAGGCATGCCCAATAAAGCCATTGCGGCACGCCTTTATATATCTGCCAAAACTGTAGACCATCATATATCTTCTATTCTCTTCAAACTCGATGCGCCATCACGCATGAAGGCGGTACAAGCGGCCATCAGGCAAGGTATCATCAAAGCATAAAACCCTGCCTTTTGCAAAGCAGGGTTGTAATAAACCTAATAATGATATCAGCGGTATTAGTTCGCCGCAGGTGGCGGAGGGGGATTCAGTTGGGCTGGTGGCACCAGGTTCTTCACGGGTTTAATCGTTTTGAGGTAGCTATAAATAGCTTTTACATCTTCGTCGGTAAGGTTCTTCAGTGCCGGTATGGGCATCGGCGGCATCAGCGGACGTGAATTGTCTACACCACGATATTTGCCTTCTTTGATGGCTTTGCGAAAATTCTCATACGTCCAGCCACCCAGTCCTGTATCATCGGGGGTAAGGTTGGCCGCATAGGTAATGCCCCAGGGACCAACAGCAGCTGTGAGGTCGCCTTTCAACAAAGCCCACCTGCCATCACGCACGATGGAGGTATCGAATTTTCCAAGTCCGCCTTGTGATGCATCATAGCCGGAAAGGAATTTCTCCATATCGGGCACCGGGCCTTGCGGCGTCATCGTCTTGGGTGTATGGCAGTCGCCACAACCTACTGCATCTACCAGGTATTTGCCTCTTGCCACTTCCTCCACAGAATCTGTTTTCTTTTCGCCGCCGGCAGTATTACCGGTCGTTTCGTTACAGGCAACAATGATCACCCCAATGGCTATTACAGCCAGGTACATGAATTTCTTCATTTTGTTCTTCTTTACTTTTATTTGATGAATGACTGATTGGTAATATCCAAACAGATACTGGAGGGTGTATATATAATCAGGCAAATATAGATGTACTAAGCTGGTAGAAGGGTCCGTTGTGATCTACCATCAGTGATGGACTGACACCGGAGAACTCTTTGAAGTCCCGGATGAAATGGGCCTGATCAGCGTATCCGCAATCGAATGAAAGGGAAGCCCAGGCAATCTTTTTCTCTTCCGCCTGCCGCAGGTGTTGGTAAGCATTCCGGAAGCGGATGATACGGGTATAGGTCTTGGGACTGGTGCCCAGCGAATCCCTGAAGCTGCGCTGCAACTGCCTTTCGCTCACATATAAATTTCTGCACAGGGACTCGATCGATATGTTTCCTTTTTCACGACGGATGATCTCTGCCGCATGCTGCAGATAATGCTTTGTATTCTGCATATCCTTCACCCTTTTCAGCAGGCAGGTCTCGGCAATGCTGATCAGCGTTGCCGGGTCTTCCTGGCCATACATGCGGTCGGCCATCTCATCGATACCGGGATTCCTGAAATTGTTTACATCGGTATAATCATTGAAGATCGCGGCTGCAGGTACATTGAACAGCTCTGCCAGGTTTTCGGGCTTCAGGTTGATGCCAAAGCACACGGAGTAGCCTTTGGTCTTCCAGGTAACGGCGTCTTTGTAGATGCCCACAAAAAAAGCATGTGGAAGCGCCTGCCAGTCTGCATTGAAAAACGCATGCGATTCCTGCTGGCGAACATGAACAATGATCTGGCTCATACCCAGGGGCAGGCACACTTGTTCCGGCGATTCCTCACGGGAGTCGCCGTCGAACACCTGGTACCAGTAGTTTTCTACGTATGGCTGCAGGGGCTCGGATGGCCTGAATTCCTTATATGAAATGATCATGATTCAACGGATGATTATCACCACGGTCGCAAAGATAATAGCCCCATCTGGCATGCCATTGAATAAAAGCGACATGTTTGGGTGATTTTGATAAAATGAGTAATAATACGGGGCAGCACGAACTGTCGTAATTACACCCTCTTTTTGTCAGAACAGCACAGCATCCAGTATATTTTTTCTTAATAGTTTTGACTTTATCAACGGAGGCTTGCCAGCCTTCCATCACAAGTAATGCTATTAAAAACATCAAAAGCACTTTTATGGTATTCAATCCTTATTTGAACTTCGACGGTAATGCAGAGGAAGCATTCCGTTTTTACCACTCTGTATTTGGTGGTGATCTTTCTGTTATGAAAATGAGCGATGCACCGGGCACAGAGAACATGTCGGCTGAAGAAAAGAACAGGGCCATGCACGTATCGCTGCCGGTAGGCAATGGCCAGTTTCTGATGGCTTCCGATTGTGTGCCTTCTGCCGGCCATGTGCTGCAGGTGGGTAATAACAATTACATTTCTATTGCTACCGACAGCCGCGAAGAAACAGAACGCCTGTTCAAAGGTCTCTCTGCTGGCGGCAAAGTAGAAATGCCGCTGGAAGATATGTTCTGGGGCGATTACTTCGCTTCTTTCGAAGATAAGTTCGGCGTACGCTGGATGCTTAATCATTCCAGCAAGAAGCCTTCCTGATATATTAACTAAGTAATAGCCATAAAGCAAGAGCCCTTTGATGAATATCAAAGGGCTCTTGCTTTATTATTTACTGATGGTAAGTTACCATTCTTCTTCTATTTCGGGGCCTCTCCTGCCGCCACCTCCGCTGCTTCCACCCTGCTGCAATTCGCGGTTGATCTGCTCAATATCTACCGGTCTTTCAGACGTATCGCCCATCAGGTGCAAGGTGAAATAATCGGCCATGCGCCAGAAGAACCACTCTGTCATATCTGCATAGCCATGGCGCTGACCAGGCAATATTACCAGGTCGAAACGCTTGTTGGCACGGATGAGGGCATTGGCCACGCGGATGGTGCCTGCAGGATGTACGTTGTTGTCGATATCACCTGTAGTGAGCATCAGGTGTCCTTTCAGGTTCTTCGCCAGGTCCTGGTTCTTTTCGATGTTGTATATGAATGTAGTATCCTTTTTATCGCCAATCGTTTCTTTCACACCGTGGTGCTGTTCACTCCACCAACGGTTGTATACCGCATTGTCGTGGTTGCCGGAAGAAGATACCGCCGCCTTGAAGAAGTCAGGGTATACCAGCATCGCAGCGGTGCTCATAAAGCCACCACCTGAGTGTCCGTGAATACCTACGCGATCCACATCGAACCAGGGATAGCGGTCAGCCAGTTGTTCAGCAGCTGCTTTCTTATCAGCCAATCCATAATCGCGCAGGTTGCCATAACCAAAGTTGTGGTACCATTTGCTGCGTGATGGGTGACCACCGCGGTTGCCCATTGTGATCACGATGAAACCAAGGTTCGCCAGCCTGTCGGTACGGTCCATAGAGCGGCCAAATGCTTTGTTCACCGCTTCTGTTTGTGGGCCGGGATATACATACTCGATCACCGGATACTTTTTAGTAGAGTCGAAATCCATTGGCTTGTAGAGTACACCATAAATATCCGTGATGCCGTCATCAGCTTTTACCTTGAAAGGTGTTGGGAATTTATATCCCGTTGACATCAGCGAAGAGAGATCAGCCGTTTCAAGGTCCATCACTTTACGTCCATCAGCAGCATACAATACTGACTTAGGTACAGTATTAACGCGGGAGAAATTATCTACAAAGAAGGTCTCATTGTCGTTGATGTTCATGCCGTGTTCAAACTCGCCGGGGTTCAGCAGTTTCAACCCCGTGCCATCGAAGTTCACGCGGTAAGCGTGCAGATAGTAAGGGTCTTCGTTGGCTTCGCGGCCATTGGCTGCAAAGAACACTACGCGTTTGGCTTCGTCGATACCCAGGATATTGTCTACGTGCCATGCACCGGACGTAATCTGGTTCTTCAGCTTACCGTTCTCATCATACAGATACAGATGGGCCCATCCATCGCGCTCGCTCCAGTGGATCATCTCTTTGCCTTCGCTCACCAAGCCTACCCGGCGTATTTCAATGTAGGTATTGAATCTTTCTTCGATGAGTGGCTTCACCGTGCCGGTATTGATATCTACCATACATACGTCGATCTTCTTCAGGTCGCGGCCCGTACGGGTGAAATAGAACTTATTGTTGTTGCCCAGCCATTTGGAGGGGCGCCAGTCATCGTCTCGTTCTTTGGCTATGGCAGGCTCTGTCCAGATGTTGAGATCCTGGTCTTTGAACTGGGACACCTGCATTTCCTTACCGGTTTTGGCAGTAGCATCAAACAGGTAGAGATGATCTACCGGTGACTCTTTTTCACCGGGCATCATGTACTTGTAGGTTTCCAGCGTAGGCCGCGGATCAGATAGTGTATTGATCACCCACAGCTCTTTCACTCTCCTGCTGTCGGTGCGCGTCATGGCAAAATGTTTGGAGTCGGCAGACCAATATGCCTGTACTGACTTGCGCTTGTCTTTATTCTTTTCTTTGTCTACGTTGTTCTCGTTCATACCACCACCACCATAGCTGTAGTATTCTACGCCATCGGTAGTAATGGCATGGTCAACGATAGTGCTGTCATCTTCTTTCACCAGGGCCTTTTCATAATTGGCCTTGTCCATCCAGTAGAGGTTGAAATTGCGGCTAAAGAGGATGGTGTTGCCATCGGGTGAGATATTGGCCCAGCCGGGTTTGCGTTTGGGCTTTTTGAAGTCGGGCAGTTCGGTCAGCTCACCTGTAGTGAGATTGTATTCAAAATAAAATACTTTCCTTTCGCGTGCTGGAGCTGCCGTAGCAGGCCCGCCTCTTCTGCCGCTGACAGTAGTAGAAGAATCTTTCTTCTCTACATCGAGCGTGCTTCTTACTTCAAACTGAATCCAGTTTTCATCTTTGATGAAGCGGAGACTGTCGAGGCCGAGGTGCTGGGCGTCGAATGGATCTTTGACGATGCGGGTGATCTTGGCTGCCAGGTCGGCATTGTCGAACATCACTTTCTTCTCTCCTTTCACGGGGTCTACGATGTACCATTTACGGCCATCGGTAGTCTCATACGTGTACCAGAAGCGATCGCTTTTCTTGAGCCAGTGTGGATCGACGCTGGTGCTGAAAATAAGTTTGTCGAGCTTGCGGGGTGCAAACCTTGCGGCTTGCTGGTAATTGGCTTTTGTAACCGGGGTTTGTTGGGCAGATGCAGTAGCTGTTGCAGCGGCCAACAACAGCAATAAGAAGCAGTTCTTCCTCATGTGCGATGGTTGGTTTGTCGCGAAGATCGGTATAGAAGGGTTTGCACCAAAAACCGGTTGTCAGAAAATACCGCCGCATACATAATGCGAAGGCTTGCATATGTCGGATATTAACCGCAGAAGCACTGTTTTTAACCCTACTTTCTCCCCGGCTTGGGAAATACGTTGTGGGTATTGGCCCATTGGCGCCAAAGGGTTTCGAGCTGTTGTACTTTATCGGGATGTTGGGTGGCAAGATCAGTGGTTTCGGTTCTGTCGGCAGCCAAGTTGAAGAGTTTCCATGTGCTGTCTTTGCCACTGCCTGACACGATCTTCCAGTCGCCCTGGCGGGCATAGCGGGCGCCGAAATGTTCATTGAATAAAGTGGTATGACCGGCAGAAGGTTTTCCGCTAAAAGAAGGCACGAGGCTAAGGCCGGTCGTAGCCGGAATAGCATGTCCTTTGTAAGTTGCGGGATACGTGGCGCCGGACAGCTCCATAAATGTGGCCATGAAGTCCATCACATGCCCCACATGATTGGAGTAGCTGCCTTTCTTTGCTCTGATACCTTTCGGCCAATAGGCGATCATAGGTGTGTGCAAGCCGCCTTCATATGAATCAGCTTTCCATAATACATACGGCGTATTGGATACGTTGGCCCAGCGTGGACCAATGGAAGAATAGGTTGTTTGCGGACCGGGTGCTGCTTCCTTTTTGGTAGCGTAGATGATCTTGCGGCCATCACGTGTGGCGCTGGGACGGTCGAAGCCGGGACCATAATTGGCAGCGTTTTCTCCGCTGGCGCCATTATCAGACAGGAAGAGAATAAGTGTATTATCCAGTTGACCGGTTTCCTTCAATGCCTGTATGATGCGACCAATACCCTGGTCCATGCGATCGATCATCGCAGCATGTACCGCCATCGCCATAGCATCCCAGGCTGTATCGGGATTGTTCTCCCAGCTCAGGTTGTCATTCCATCTTTTGGAGAGGGGTGTTTGTTTCGGATCGATGAGGCCCAGCTTGATCATCTTCTCGTAACGCGCTTTGCGGATAGCATCCCATCCTCCTTTGTAGGTGTCTTTGTATTTAGCTATATCCTGCGGCTCTGCCTGCAATGGCCAGTGCGGCGCATTCTCTGCTACATACAGGAAGAATGGGTCTTTTGACTTTGAATATTCTTTGATGTAAGCAACAGCTGTATCATTGATGGCATCGGTATGATAATAATTGGCGGGTACATTTTTGATCGGCGTAGTACCGCTTACCAGACTAAATGGATCATAAAAATCTACTACACCCCAGATCGTTCCGAAGAACTTGTCGAAGCCACGATTGGTGGGATATTGCGATAAGGGAGAGAATGAATCGTATTGCTTATGGTGATTCAGCCAATTGAGTTGTTCCTGTGGTGTTGACTGTACGGTGGTATTGGACACATGCCATTTGCCCGACATGGCCGTGTTGTAACCGGCAGCTTTCAGCACTTCCGCAATGGTAACGGTATTCTCCGTGATACGTCCGTAATAACCAGCCTCGCGCTCATCTTCCGTCATCTTGCCAATGCCTGCCTGGTGATTGTACAGACCGGTCAATAATGAAGCTCTTGTAGGACAACAGCGCGAAGTATTGTAAAACTGGCGATAGCGAATGCCTTGCTGTGCCAGGAAATCAATATTGGGTGTCTTCACTTCGCCACCATAGCAACCGAGGTCAGAGAAACCCAGGTCGTCGGCCATGATGACAATGATGTTGGGCCGTTCGGGTTTGGGCGCTGCCGCTTTCACCTCCGCTTGCTGTTGTGGTTGCTGTTTCCATGCTGCCAATGCAGCGATGCCAACAGCCGCCAGCAGTATACCTGAGTAGAGTTTGTATTGCTTCATATAAAACAATCGTCCGTTAAAGCCGGTAAATTAAAGTTACCACATAGCTTCCTTTCTCCAACCCGTCTCCTTTTTTCTCCGGAATGTCTCAATTTAAGGCGCTGTAGCAATATTAACCTGTCCGCCGTTCTTAAACAAGTCATGGGGCACGAAGTAGCCTTTGTTCTCACGACCGTTCACTTTGATAGAGCGCAACTTGCGGCCTTTGCCGGTCTTGGTAATGGTGAGCCATTTACCTGTGCTGGTCTTCCATTTCACTTCGTCGAACAAAGGTACGGTTACCAGGTATTCAGGATCAGTAGCAGAAAAAGTGTACAGTCCCAGTGCACAGAACACGTACCAGGCCGACATCTCACCTGCATCATCCATACCACTCAGCGCCAGGCCATCATCACCAATACCATATAATGTATTCAGGATGGTATCGATGATCTTCTGCGACTTCTCAGGTTTATTGATGAAGTAATACGCAAAGGGCGCTTCATGATCGGGCTGGTTACCATGGCAGTATTGACCGATCATCGTTTCCACGTTGCGGGCAATATGTTTGGGGTTCCAGGGCAATGTGAATAAAGAGTCGAGCTTGGATTCAAAACCTTTATTGCCGCCATAGAGGGCCACGAGGCCCGGCATATCATGGGGTGCAAAGAAGGATACCTGCCAGGCATTGGCTTCGCGGTACATGTATTCGTAATAAGGGTATTGCGGATCGAAAGGTGTGACCCAATCACCATTGGCCAGGCGGCCACGCATAAAGCGGGTGGAGGGATCGAACATGTTCTTGTAGTTCTTCGAACGCTCCATCAGGATGCGGTAATTGGCCGTGTCACCCAATTTCTTTGCGATCTGTGCCACGGAATAATCATCATAGGCATACTCCACGGTTTTGGATACACCGGCAGCGGCTTTGGTTTCCACGTGTGGGTTAGCGATCTCCGGCTCGGCGATATAGCCTTTTTCGATGTACTCTTTCAGGCGCGGACGTGAAGGGCCTTCTACATTGGCATTACGCAGCAACAACTGGTACGTTCCATTGATATCGAATTGATCGATGCCGCGCAGGTAAGCGCCGGCAATGGAAGAAGCGCCATGATCACCATGGAAGAAAGTAGGGATAAAGCCACGCTTGTCGCCCACGTCTTTCATCGACTTCACTACATCAAGTGTTATCTGTGGAGAGATCAGTCCCAACAACACATCTTTGTTGCGGTAGGTATCCCACAGGGAGGGTTCTGTGTAATAAGCGAAATCTCCTTTTACCACATTTCTCTTCGCATCTGTGTATTCACCATTAACATCACTGCGCAGGGCAGGCCACAGGAAAGAGCGGTAGAGGCAACTGTAGAACATTTGCTTTTGCTTAGGCGTGCCTCCTTTAACCTGTATGGACGACAGTAAGGTTTCCCAGGTAGTATTGGCTGCTTTGCGGATATCTTCGAACGATTTATTGCCAATCTCCTGCTCCAGGTTTTTACGTGCATTGTCCATGCTCACGAATGACAAGCCTATTTTCACCTCCACCGGTGCTGCACTACCATTAGCCAAACTGATCAATGCATAGCCTGAGCGCTGTCCTTCTTCGATCTTGTCCAGCTTTTCGATGGGCGCGCTGATGACCGCATAGAAGTAAACATTCTCACCGCTTTGAAAACCCTGCACCACGTTGGTACCGGCCTGCTCGATGCGCCAGGTGTTTACCCGGCTGTTGGCCTTGCCAAGATCGAACAACAGCCTGCGGCTGGAATTGTCTTTAAATGCATATTTATGATAACCGCAACGCAGGGTGGAAGTCAACTCCACGTTCACGTTGTAATCATCCAGGTATACCTGGTAGTAGCCAGGAGCTGCACTTTCTTTCTTGTGCGAGAAACGGGAACTGAAGGGATAGGTGGCCGTATGAGACAGGGGCAGGATCGGAATATTACACAGGTTCCAGTGTCCTTTGTTAGTATGGGTGAATCCCAGGATGGTAGAATCTTCATACTGGTACCCTGCGCCGGAGCCATACGCCGTCATGGGGCTTAATTGTACCATGGCGTTGGGCAGAGAGCTGCCTGGAAATGTGAGCCCGGCCCAGGAGCGCCAGCCCTGGGGTAATTCATAACCCAGGATCTTGGGATCGGTCATGGGCGTGGTGCCTATAAAAGTGTTGACTTGTTTGGTATGTGTAGTAGTCTGGCTGAAGGCAGCAGCCGTCGTGGCAAGGCAAAACAATAACGTTCCTGTTAATCTCATTTTAATATGGTTATATTCTTTTCCAAAATGCGATAAGGCTTATGCTAACACGATTTTGCTACGAATCTACAGAAAAAGCTGAAAAATAGTAGCTGCTTGTTTCCAACCTTTTACCAGGTTCCTCCTCTCCTTGTTGGGGCACGCATGCGGCCCCATCTGAGATACTTTATATTGTACACATGAGAACCCACATCCTGGCTGCGCTGATGGCGCTTTTATTGATAGTTGATCTGCCGGCCCTTGGCCAGCAGGCCACCCATAGCACCTTTAGCAAATTTCCCGTAGAACGGCAACTGACCGGCAAAGGCTGGTGGAAAAGCAAAGATCCTACCATAGAAGGGCTGGACCTGTATGCCGATTCGCTACTGCTGATGCGCCACAAGAGCGGACACCCAACTCACTTTTCCCTGATGGATGTAAAGAAGATCAACATTGTCTCGGCTGCGGCTCCGGTGGGCAACCAATATGGTCAATCAATGGGTTTTATTTCTTATGGACTGCAGCGCAACAATCTCTGGGTTTACGACCTCACGCAAGACAAAGTGATTGTGTACAGCTTATCTAACACGACGGCTGAACCTGCCCGTGCCGTTAGAGAAAGGCACATCCCTGTTTTTTATTATTCCGTACAAATGATAAACGACAGCACGCTGCTGGCCAGCGGCGACTATGATTCTCCTGCTAAACTATCATTGATCAATCTTACTACCGGCCAGCCCCCTAATCCACTGACATCTTATGATCCTGCCTGGTCACGGGCTAAGAAAAGTGCTTATGAAGGTTTTTTGTTCCTGAAGCCTACTGCCGACAAATGTGTACTTGCCAGTCGCTACGCTGACCAGATAGAAGTGACCGACCTTACCACCCGTCAATCGATCATTGTGAATGGTCCAGAAAACTACAAGCCTGCTGTAACTGAAATGACCGGTAATGATGGCAAGGAACTCAGCGCCCGCAACGGAAGCACGCGCTATGCTTTTGTGAGGGGAAAAGTAACTAATAAGTATATCTATCTGCTGTATTCAGGCAACAACAGTGAATCGAGTCACCTGTATTATGGCAAATACCTGTTTGTATACGACTGGAAAGGTAACCCGGTACAAAAGATCACGTTGAGTAGTTATATCGTAGACTTTGCGGTAACATCTGATGACGCTACCCTCTTTACTTTTCACCCATCTACCCAATCCATAGAAATCGCCTCACTTCAACCATAACAATATGAAACAGCTTTTATCATCAACAATCTGTACCCTGTTTTTGCTATCTGCATTTATCGCGACAGGCCAATCAAGCGCTACGATGCAGGTGGTATACGAGTTCAAATATGTGCGGGACCTTGCACAACCGGATAATCCGTATACAGCTAACATGATGCTGTTTGTAAGCCCGCAGGGCAGCCGCTATTGCACGCAAAAGCTGTACGAAGAACAGGAGCAACAGCGGCTCAGGCAGGCCCAGGTTCAGGCGGAACAGAAAGCGCTGTCCACACAACCGGCCGTGGTAGTGTCAGGAGGCCCCTTGTTGCGGGTCAATAAATATGGCGCCATCATCAATGAGGAGCTTATGAAAGATATGGGCGGTCAGCGACTAACGATCCGCGCCCACATGGGATTCAAGTATTACCGCATCGATACAGCCCTGCCGCGTATCGACTGGAAGATATTAGCTGATAAAAAAACGATCGGTCAATATACCTGTCAAAAAGCAACCGGGGACTATGGTGGCCGCAAATGGGAAGTGTGGTTTGCGCCCGATCTCGCTTACCAGGATGGTCCCTGGAAACTGACGGGGTTGCCCGGCCTGATACTCGAAGCACAGGACAGCAAGCGGGAGGTGAGCTTTGTTTTCGTGTCTGCGAAAACAGCAGATAACACAGAAGGCGCTCTGAAATCTTTTCTGGACCGTGATCGCAGTATTTTAACCGACTGGAAGGATTATAGCCGCGCCAAAACAGCCTTTGAGAAAGATCCTGAAGCAGTGATGGCTGCCTGGGCACCCAATGCCAGACTGTCGGTAAAGAATGTAGATGATCCACAGGCTACTCAGGTCACCCGCATCAAACAATACAATCCGCTGGAACATGTGGAGTAAAGGCCTGCGGATACTGTGTGGGCTCCTACTGTATTCTTTATCATTCTCCGGTGTGTTTGCCCAGCAGCGAACAATTACCGGCCAGGTAAAAAATGCGGCACAGGAATCTTTGTATCCGGCCAGCGTAAAGCTGGTCAATGATTCTGCTACTATTCTCCGGTTTGCGCTTACCAATCAACGGGGCGGATATACGCTGACTATTCCGGAGGCTACTTCCTCACTTTGGCTGGAAGTAAGTTATGTAGGTTATAAAAAAGCAAGGCTGGCAATAACAACTGCGCGTAGTGAATACGACTTTATCCTTCAGCCCGATGGCACGCAACTCGACACCGTGACTGTACGGCTACAGCCTACCATCCGGTTATCCGGCGACACGCTTAAGTATTATGTAGCTGGCTTTGCCGATAAGGAAGACCGCAGCATTGGTGATGTATTGCGCCGCATGCCCGGCATTGAAATAATGGCTGACGGCACCATTTACTTCAACGGTCAAAAGGTGGAGAACCTATACATACACGGTGATGACCTGATGGACGGCCGCTATAGTCTCGCCACCAAAGTGATCCGGAAAGAAATGATCGAGCGGGTGGATGTGATCAGTCATCACCAACCCATCCGGGTGTTGCAGGATAAAGTGTTCACGGATAAAACTGCCATCAACCTCGTTCTGAAAGATGAGAACAGCCTGAAGCTAACAGCCCGCGTGCAGGGTGGCGCCGGGTTGCCGGGATTGTACGAAGCAGGCATATCACCGGTGTTGCTGAACAAGCGCATCAAAATGCTGCAAACACTGGCTATCAACAACAGTGGTGTCGATTACCGCAATGAGCTGGCATCGCAAGGTGCTGCCCCCTTCTCTACCCCGCTGGCCAGCTCTCCCGCTGACGTTTCCTTATCCATGGCTACTATCGGTCCGCCCGACCTGCCACTGGCCAATTACTATTTCAACCGCTCGGGTATCATCCACCTGAATAACCTGTACAATACATCAAAGGGCTTACAGCTTAAAGCCAATATTCAGGGATATATCGACCGGAACAGCCTGGGTTATTTTCACCGGCTGGACAATTACACACAAAACGATACGATCACTTACCTGGAACAACAATCATATATCAATAAGCCAACAGTATTAAATGCAGCTTTTACCGTGATGGCCAACCGCACCCGGGGGTTCTTCAACAATGTGACCCGCCTGCAATGGAGCAAGGAAACAGGATCAAGCGCTATGGACTTCAACGAGCAATCTTTCACCCAGCAGCTGCGCAAAAACGTACGACAGTTTTCCAACGACCTGCGCTGGATGCCCGCGCTGCGTGGCAAAGGTATTGGCGAATTCGGCTGGCAAACCAGCTATCGCCGCGACCGGCAGTTATTGTCTATCGGTAAAGATTATTATGCTACGCTGCCGGGACAGGAAGGTTATTACGATGTAGTTCAACAGCAACTCACCACGCCTACGTTTGCCTCGCATGCTTATGCCGGCTACAAGCTTACCGGCACCCGGCTCAACCAGGAATTCAAAGCTGGCTTTGTGTTATCACAACAGCCGCTAACTACTTCACTGCGCATGGAGAAAGACGGGCAATTCATTCCGTATGCGGGCGATGACGGTAATGATCTGCATTGGAACAAACAGGATGTGTATATTTCAGGTAACTGGCAATACAATCACAATGCCTGGCGGCTTACGCTGCAGTTGCCACTCACCTGGCAACATATCAAGTACAACGACCCTGCCTACAACCTGCATGAACGAACTACCAGGTTGTTATTTACACCCTCGTTTCAGGCACGGTATACCATCAGTACGGAACAGTTCTTCTCTGCAGGTTATGAGCGCAGGAATAATTTTGGCGACCTGAGCCATGTGTACCGCGGAGCGTTGTTATCCAATTACCGTACGCTACAGGTCAATGCAGCCGGGCTACCTCAAAGAAGTACGGATGCCTTCAACCTCGACTACAGCTATCAGCAATCCATCAAAATGTTCTTTGCCAATGTGGGGCTCACGTATGACCAAACGCTTTCTCAAACCGTGTTATCCACGCGTATTACCGATAATATTCAACAGATCGTGTACCTGCCTTATGAAAACAGGCTTACCCGTTTTGGCGTACAGGGTGGCCTGAGCCAATACCTGTTTGCGTTAAAAACCACTGCTTCACTCAAAGTACGCTTCATCCGGATGCAATATGTTCAATTCATCAACGATGCGTTGCAACCGTTTTACAGCAATACTGTTTTGATCACCGGCAACCTGCTCAAAAAGCCATTGAACAAGATCCATCTCTCCTATCAGCCCAACTTACAATGGAGTTATACCAAGATGAAAACATTGAAAGAAGGTCAGTCTTCTTTTACACAACGTACTTTTCGGTTTGATCAATATGGTACCATTGGCTTAACGGTATTGAAAAAATGTGTGGTGGAAGCGACAGCACGGCATAGCTACAGCCGGGCTTCGCAAGGCGATCCAGTACAGTACTTCTTTCTCGACAGCGAATTGCGTTACCGGCTTTCTCCCAAGGGCATCGACTGCAAGCTGCAACTCACCAACTTGTTTAATGTAGCTACTTATACACGGTATTCCCTCTCGGCCAACCAGGCCGTGCTCGATCAGTATTATATCCGTGGACGGATGGCGATGTTGAGGATTGATTATTACCTGTAATTATTTGCTCCTACGTTTATCAAATATGTATGAATACTACTTCCTCCAGGTCGTCACCCGCCTGCCGCCAAACCTGGCTGTCCGGAACATCGGTTGTATTGTTTTTTCGGAACTTCAGCTCAAGGCGATAAGTATTTGTTTTCAGCTCTTCAGCAACCGACGGGAATAGGAAAAATCCTGTGCCATCTCTTTTCCGGATGATCCTGGCGGCAAAAGCAGCATATTGATCCTGTTGTAAGAATTGCTGATCATGAATACTGTTTCCATTCCTGTCAATGATACGCAGCTGCTGACGGGTGTTCCGGAAATGTATATCGCCTGTTTCACCAAAACGGGCCATGTACCGGCGCCTGATCGTTGGCTCTTCCTGTGCCATATCAGCTGCATTGCCTGCGTGTATCCTGAAATGCGTACCATCAGCTACCCTTTCTTCTTTATCGAACCGGTACAACGTGTGCCATGCAGCTGCCTGTACCGTTACTTCATGGAAATAAGTATTCCTGTTGCCCCAACAATACAGACCAATCTTACCTCCACGCTGTACGCCACCATCTGCATAGGTGAATAGCCTGATGCCATTCAGGTAACCGACGATCATTCCTGCAGCATGATCGATCGTGATCGTATTGGTAAAGCTTTCATCATAACCGACTGCCAGATCTTCCCAAAGTACCAGGTATTCCATACCCTTTCGCTGCACCAGCCTCCTGTATTTACGCTGGCGATCCATGGAAAAACGATAGTAGTGGGTTGCATCAATATAACCGAATATGACTCCTGCGGCATCGTCATCATCAGCATCGAATACTACATTGATCCTGATATCCTGTATAAATATCTTATCGTGCAGCGCGTAGGTTCCTGCCTTGGAGGGAATCAGCCGGTCTGAATCTTCACTTCTTATATCGGATTGCTGAACCAGTTTATTTAATTCGAAACTCCAGGCAGAAGGGGCACCGACCTTTCCTTCGTCGATGATACTCCAGTCGACCTTCGACTCGATAGCAAACTGCTCATGCAATAAATAATTATCCTGAATAAGCTCCGCGCTATATACCCGCACGTTTGAATACAAAGAACCGGCGTTTGCCCAGCAAAACAATCCTGCTTTACCGGAAACTATTGTATTGTCTTTGACGGCCAGTGTCAACATATCGTTTGTATGCACATAAATCCTATCCTGCATCGCTGCTATTGCAATATGGTAGAATTCGTTTTGTGTGTATACAAAGGTATCCTGCCAAAGAATGGCCGAAACGGCTCCATGCACAAGGGTCAGCCGCCTGTATTTCGCCTGCCTGTTCATGGTGAACCGGTAATAGTTGTTATTGTCCTGGTACCGGAACACAAGTCCAATCTCGTCGTTGTCTGAAGAGCTGATGCTGGCACGCAGTATGATGTTATCCCATGAAGCCTTCCCCGTAATCAGCATAGTACCTTTTTTATCGATGCTGCCGATAGCTTCGCCATTATTGATATTGGACGTCTGCCTGACCATTCCATTCTCCGTTTGCCAGTGAGAAGGTGATGATGTCCCCACATCTTTTACCTGCCATGCACTTATATCATCATCCGGGAAACTATCCCTGAAAAGCGTATAGGCTTCCATGGCTGGCATCTTTACCTGCAACCGGCTGTATACGGCGCCATTACTCCATGAATTGTAAAGCGCGATCCCACCGGTTGAGAAATCATTATCTGTTGCTTCCAGTATCAATTCATCGTCCATTACAACGCTTAACTGATCCCGGATAGCTTCTATTTTAATGTCTGTGAAATGGCCCGCTTCGAAAGGGCTGGCATTCGTATCAAGGGCTACGGCCACACCATTCTTCACCTTGGTAATTCTACGGTAGCTTCTTTGGCTATCCATTGAAAAGCGATAATAGTTATGCTCATCCTGGTACCTGAACATGATACCGATGGCCCCTTCTCTCTCCACCTTCAGGCGTGCTGTAACAGCATAGCTTTGCCAGTTTTGAGGAGGGAGGGTCAGATAAGTTCCCAGTGCAGCAGGAAATGCAGTACTATGTATCGGTGCATCCTGTCGCAACTCACCATTCATGGCGCTCCAGGCAGAAGGTCCGCCCACAGTTCCTTCATCCTTAATTTTCCATTGACCAACCGAATAGCTATTGCCGGTCACGACCACTCTTTCAAAAACGGCGTTCACATTAGAATATGCATACAATGCAAAGCCCCCTTTTTTAATATCACTATCTGTTATATCCAGCAATAGCTGCTCTTCGAAATAGATGGTGATCCGCTCTCCTATTGTTTTAATGGCAATATTGTAAGATTGGCCGATGGCATAACTGAAACTATCCTGCCACAACAAGGTGTAGTCATCCTCCTTCTTTTTGATCAGCCTTCTTTTGCCTGTTGCCCTGTTCATCGAGAACCTGTAGTAGTTATGATCCGGATCCACGGAAGCCGGATCGCCGGCATCGACCTTAAACATGATACCAACCTCATCATCATCCTGCGAATGCATACGCACATATATAGCAGCGTCTTCCCATGTGTCGGATGTGAGCATGGCAAAAGTGCCCAATGCCTGCAAAGTATTTCCTGTGCGCCGGATATTAGAGCGCTGGATAATGGCGCCATTTTCAATGACCCATTCAGAAGGTCCTTCAATGGCTCCTTCAGCATCTGCAATGGAAACAAAGTCTACTGCAGTGGCCGAGTCGTACAACACAGGGGAAACAGCCAGGGAATCGACTCGTATCTTTTCAAAAACAGCGCCGGTATTGCGCCAGGAATACAGGCCTGTTTTACCGCGGCTGAATTGTGTATCGCTAATCATGAACAGGAGCTGTTCGTTCAAATAACCAGTCAGCTGTCCATTGAATTGCTGAATAACCAACTTATACGCTGTGTTCACAGTATAAATCTGCTGATCTTCCCATAATATAGTAGCAACGTTGCCGACCATCTTTATCAGCCTGCGGAATTGTCTTTCATTATCCATCGAGAAACGGTAGTAGTTATTTTCGTCCCGGAAGCAAAATACCACACCGATCGCGTCATTGTCGGTCGATCTGAGCTGTACCGTCAACTGTATATTTTCCCAATCAGCATCTCCTGTAATGGCCATGGTGCCCGGGGCTTCCAATGGAGTGACCACTGTGCCGCCGTAGATATTGCGTTTTTGCACAATGGTGTTTCCCGTTACTTCCCATAACGACGGCCTACTGTTATTGCCCTGATCAATGATGGTGTATTTATCCAGCGCGTTGGGACCGAATTGCTCATAGAATAATACGCCGGCTTTGTAATTAAAATCATCTTCAAAGAGTACGATATCTGGCAATACCCCCAGTGCTCCATCAAAAGCCGGAGTTTGCAATGCACAATAACTGATATCCTGCTTCTCTCTTAATAATACGTCTATGTATTCATCATTGGGTTGCGTTGTTGAAAATTGAACACCAGTCAGCTTCAACCATCCCGGTATACCTGTATTATCTATTTTGGAAGTGGCTTTCTGCAGACTGATCTCCATTCGCTCCCACAACAGTGGCTCAGGATTTCGAATGAGCCATCCTTTTGCTTCATCTCCCTGCAAAAGATGAGACACCTGCCATTCAGCTGGGTTTTGACCGGCAGCAGGGCCCAGTATTTCATTGGATAAAGTATCATACAACCGGTACTCATCTTCTGTTGGATCGTTCAATAAGTCGCTTGCCGATGTGCTGTAGCCAGCCAGGTCGACGGCAGCCTCCACCGGCTGCCCCCATAGCTCATTGTTATAGCTATGCACCTGGTGATAGAAATTGGCAAACAGACCGGATACAAAATCGAATTTATATACCACGGGCGCCACCTGCCTGTAATCATCGATCCTTACTTCCTTGAACTGTGCATTCGTATTTGCCCAACAGTACAAGCCAACAGACCCTTTTTCGATCGCGTCGTCTGTTAGGCCGATTATCCTGGTTCCATCCTGGTAGATCTTTATGCTTGCTCCGATCGCTTCTATCGTGATCAGGTAATCTATATCTTTTTCGTACACGAATTTGTCTTCATAAAGAATGGTATGTACACCACCCACTATTCTTACCAGGCGACGATACCCCCGTTCCTGACCCATTGAAAAACGGTAACAGGCTTTGACCGGAGTTATCGTGTACCGGAACACGATACCAATAGCATCATTATCGGAAGAACGAAGGACAACGGATAGCCGGTAATCAGTCCAGTTGGACGGCTGATCCGGAGCAGCTAATTCCGACCTGTTCTTTATAAAATAAACGGTACCCGGTTTTACAGGATCATTGCCGTTATCCGATCCGCCATGTACATTGGAACGCTGTACCAGGACGCCCACTTCCTGTGCCCCGACATCTTCATAAGTCTCCCACGACCAGTTAGCGGGACCGCTGATCGTTCCTTCCGTATCGACCTGCCAGTAATTCCTGTTTTTTAAAAAGCTCTCCTGGAACAATAACGGTAACAACCTTGCCTGGTATACAGTATCGGGGTTCAGCACTTGCCCTTTTGATGCAGTGGTAAGCGTGTTGTCCTTAGGAATAATACTTTCATCCAATGCTGCGCAACTTCCTTCGTTCAATTGGTTGATGTATCGAATTTCGCCTTCCTGTAATGTCAATTCTTCTGTTCTTCCCCACTCATTATTAAGCACGATCAGTTTTCCGGACTCATCTCTTACCGGCTGGTTGTTGTTATCAAATAGATAAAGACCCAGGTCTCTCCCTGCTATTTTGTACATCAGGTCCACATAATCTTCATTGAACTCAACACCGATGTCATAAGCACGGTAAACAGGTTTGGTAAGAACCGGCTTTTCTCCCTGCGCCGCCACCGTGGCCGGAATGGTTTGCCGCACATACAGCTCTAATGTTTGCAATGCTGCTGCCTGGTTGTTGCCCGAATTGCCGGACGAGGTATCGGCCGGGGGCGATAATTGCACAAGGCCCGGAGGCCCTTCAGTCCTGAAATAAATGAAGTGCTCGAAATCTTTGGTCTTTTCAAAATCGGAATCGCCTTCGTATTCTGTATCCACTGCCACACTTTCATAGCTGCTCTTTACTTTCATGCGATAAATGCTGTAAGGCTCCAGTACTTTTCCCTCCTGGCTCCAGCGTGCCATTTCCACCTGCAAGTGCTCAAGTATTTCTTCGTACCGCTGTGTATCTTCAACAGAGGGCGCTTCCCATACACAGATCTGCGCGAGACAGAACCGGCTCTTCGGCTTTATCAAAACGATCTTTATGGCATTGCCGTCATTTTCTATGGTAATACGGGGATTGGCCACCCCACCATCGCCTACAACGGTGGCGCCGGGAAGTACAAATGAAGAACCGCCCTCATTGACGCCATAGGCCACTACTTCCACGCCATGTTCTGAACGAAGGGCTAATTGCACTGTTGCTACTGCCACAGGCAAGGTGATCCAAACATAGTTGCTGTCTGTCTTGACAGTCTCTGAATTATTCTTAACGGGAAAACAAAGTGCCCTGTGCAGGTTTGCAATCGGCTCCTCCAGCTCTGTGACCGCCTGAAATGTAGGTGAGTACCAATGTATTTTCAGCCCTTCATTATCCGGATGGGTGAAATTCATGGGCATGATCTCATCCAATGCCACTTTTTCAAAGTTATAGCAGGTTTTCACCGGCTGAGGGCGTGGCGGACAGGGATAATTCTCATAGATATCTTCAAACCATTCATCCCATGACCTGTCGATCTGGCGGCTATAATCATAAGGTGTTTTCGACCACAACCAGAGTTTGGTATTGTTCAATGACCCAGCATCGGGGTCAGGATTGGCGCCGGGCATCGGCGCCCATGAGCCGAATATATCATCCACACCAGCAATCCCTTTAGCGGCTACATCAACGAATGCAGATCCTGTAAGTTTCTGTAAAATGGTATTGTCTATTTTATACTTCACTTTTACAGGTCCTTCATTTTTGTCGGGGTCACCTATCATTTCAAACGCAGGAATAGGATCGTTCACATTAACGCCGATCAGATTGCTGTCGTGCACCGATCTGCTGAATGTAATATGGGGCCTTGCATCGAGCGGCACCACCGGTACGCTGGCCAAAGAAGGCACCCAGTTGACCAGATGTCCATCCGGTGCTCCATTGGGTATACTTCTACCTGGATACAACTGTGGCACCCAGCTTGAGCTTACTTTAAAATGCTCAAGGGCGATCTCTTTAAGCGGTTCGGGTATAGCAGGCGGTTCTTTTTCGGGTCCCCATTCCAAGGTAATGTCAACATCGAAGTCGGGTAAAGGCCATGGCAAACCGATGCCTACTGAAAATTCTCCTTTGATCCAGAAGGGATCGAACACCTGTGCAGCAAGGCGTGCATCTATGTTCAAGCCGAGACCAAATCCATAAACGGCCAGCTCTGCCTTGCCATGCGCCCACACATCGCCATAGAAGAATGCGGGTTGAAAGCTGAGTTTTGCATTCCCTTCCAGCCATGATTCGAAAATTACTTTCAATGGACCAAACTTCCAGTTCTTATTGTAGCCTACCCACGCGCCCATCGCCAGTTCATGTGCGTTCAGCATCACATAGGCATTGGCTTCAAACAGCTTAAAGATATTGGCCCTGATGCGGCTTTCGCGTGGTTCATTTTTACCAATGTACAAGTGCCAGGCCATGGGGTCGGCGAAGCTAAAGAAAGCTTCGGTGCCGCCATGTATATCTATCAGTTCTCCTCCTTCGGCAAACTTGTATTGAGCATCCAACCCAAACAGGAAGTTACCTTCTCTTGCATCCAGCACAGCCAATGCCCGGAAGACCGGCTCTTCATCCAGCTTTGATCGTTCTTTCAAAATATTGGCTTTCCCTTCCAGCATCAGTATGGGCCCGGGCAGTATCAACACCAGTAAGAACTTACCGGAGAAATTAAATCCGTTATCGGGCAATGTACCGATCGTTACGCCTGCGCCAAGGGCAAGGCTATCCTGTACATTCACCCATTTGTTTTTGAGATCGGTAACGCCGATCTCCGGCCGCTTGTACCACCCTTCACCATCTCCTACACCGTACCAGGGTTCATCGGGTAGTTTGTTCGGCTCCATTTGTATGGCGAAAAGTCCGGCCATACCGTATATACCAAGTCCGGTATTGAATATCGGAATACCAGCGGGCAGCTCCACGCCGAGATAGATAGCAAAGAAGTTGTACGATTCACCATCTTTGATGGCTGTACCGATAACAAGTACTGCATCTACCTGGAAGTTCAATGCCGTGAGCTCAAGTTGTATGGCGCCATCGAAGCGGCGAACGGTTTCTGTTTCCGATGTTACCGGATTTTCCTGTTTAAATTCTTTGTATGATACTTCTCCTTTAAAGCGTACAGCACCTTCTACTTCCAACTCCACTCCTACACCATTGAATGAGATAGCAGGATCACCATTTCCCCAGGTAATTTTAAGGCCTTCGACAGAAGCACCGGCCGGCAAGCCATCGACGAGCTTGAGCCCACCGGAGAAGCCAACCCACTTGCTGCCATCTTCGTTTTGGCCAAAGCCGATCTGCGTGATCTCAAACTGGAAGCCATAGAAATCGAGTGCATATTGATCGGGCAGGTCGAGCCATCCACCTTCGAGCTTCACATGGCCTTCTGAATCGATTGAAAGTTCTTTTATATCGAATGTAGGCCAGTCGAGCCCGGCAATCAATGGTGTCAGCTTTCCGGCTATCATGGTGGTGAACACGCCGTCTTCTACTTCGAAGCGAATAGTGGAGATTTCGAGTTTAAGTACGTCGGAGATTTCGAGATCAACGAGGCCAGTTTCGGAGGAGAGGCCAACGATGAAGCCGCCACCAGCGTCTATGCCAATTGTTACATCAAGTGGCTTATCGAAGAAAGGCAACAGCATTTGCCCCTTAATTGCCGCTGCTGTTGGGATATTCTGAACAAGGCTAAGCGAGATACTTTCTATACCACCTTCCATGCCAAAGAGCGATCCGGAAAGTGGACCAGAAAATGGCGGCGTAACGCCTTCCGCATAGCTCAACGGAAAGTTTGCAGCGATTGAACCATAGCATCCACCTGCGCCGATCCCAAAATCAGTTATATCGATATATCCCTGGAACAACATCGGCAAATAAAGTTTTCCTTCACCGATATACAACCCCTTCCATCCAACATCAGTGCCTGCAGGCCGGGCAGCATTTCCAGAAAAGTTGAATATGAGATTAGTAACTTCGATAAGTATTCCTGTATCACCAATCATGCATAAAGGAAGGTTCACTCCCGTACTTTCGCCAGCAGGCACATCTAAATCGAAGGACCATGCGTCATTTATATAGGATAGTCGTAGATCGAACAGCAATGGTACAGCTATAACACCCTCCTGTTTTTCTACTTTTATCGCTCCATTCTCTTCAACAACAGTTACAGGAGAAAGAATACTATTACTGAAGCTCAAACTCAAAACAGAAGTCCTGATCCAAACTTCAATATCAGGCGGTGCGTCGTCGTGAAATGCACCTCCAATGGAAATATCAACGATTCCGGTATCATCTCCATCTCCTACCCCTAATACCAATGAAATTCCATCCAAAAAAGGTAGACCAATGCGTGTCTCAGCCAACACTTTTGCCCTAAAAAAAACACTAAAGCCGTTTTCTGAGCCCCTGTCTTCATATGCAATACAGGCAATGTTATCGAGAAAATTTCCATCTTCTGACTGAAAGAGATCGCTTGGCCAAACTCCCTCTGGTAAAGCAAGAGATAAAGGGGTATATATTTCCATTATTTGTTTGTTTTAAAAGTGCCAGAGTCTCACCGTTGGCATATCTACGATTTGATATGATAAATTGAAAAGGCTGACAGCAGCATTGTAGTATTTGGGAAATTCGCTTGGATATCCAGGCCCATAAAATTGTAATGCAAAAAGTTTATTCCATTTTGTATCTGTATTATTACCAGCAGTAGCAGCAGTAACAGAGTTAGCTCCGTCATTATAGCCACTTGCGAGCGTAGGCACATCGAAATCCGTAATGAGATTATTGTTGCCCTCAACAGTATTATATCTTCTTTTGATATGGGCTGCACCGGCAATAATACTATGAAAAGCTCTTTTTATTTTTGTAAGATCCTGGTTGACATTTGCCGCAACAGAAGTATTAGCTCCTGCACTATCGACAGACACACCAAACCAGTCTTTAAATAAATGTAACCCATTAGCAGGGGGAACATCAGCACCTATCGTAACTCCTCCAACGGTAATTAAGAAGGTAGAGATAAAGTTTGCCCCATACATTTCAGAAACCCATCTCAAATCGCCCAAGGCAGTACCAATCGTTGTTTGCATCATACCAGGCGAAACAACCACATCAGCAGTAAAAGTATTACATAAGGTAGCGAGCTGTAGCCATGTAAGGGTAGACCAGGCAGAACCGATTTGCGCTGAATCATTCCATGGTATTGGTATATTAGCATTGCGCTTATTAGTAGCAACTGTGGCACTACCCGCCAACTCTTCATATTGTGTTACCAATGCCACATTGGCGGAATTGGTTCCACCAATTTGCGCAGGTGTTTTCCTTAGTTTTTCCATTGCAATAACATCCATTTCATCAGAACTACCTAATGTGGTATCAAACCAAGGTCCAGTTTCTTTACAGGCAATACTTACAAGAAATTCACAGGGAATTTCAAAAGAAAGAGCCACTGCATTAAAAGCACTCGAATAACGGTTCCAATAATTGTCTACCCTTGTTTGATCAGCCGGAGCCTGTGTATGATCATGATCGAATGAAGCACCATTTGGAAGAAGATTATTTTTTCCAGTCTTAACCTTTGTTATAAATTTTCCGAAATTGTCTACTACAATATCTGACGAAAGAGGCCCCACGTTTCGCCATTGAATGGGAGCAACACCATTTATAGGATCAGATCCATTTCTCGATTCATGCCACTCGCCGAGCGACCCCAATTCGATTCCCTTAAAAGCCATCACGTTACCCGCGCTATCCAATACTGCAGCAGTTTGCAAAAGCGGAGGCGATGGAACTACGGAGTTAAGATCAACTGCAAGATGGGCCATAGCTGGAGGCAACGATGCCGCACTTAACAGAGTCATTAACGGATGAGTACGCGTCGGCGTTACAGGCGCAGGAAGGAAAAGGGTTTTTACTGTTACATTCGCCGAATTCCTATTATGTAATACTAAGTATAAATAATAAGAAGGATTAATAGGCCTTCCGTTTAATAAAACCGGTGTTATATTGGCTGGTGGTGGATTTTGAGCGCCACTCGAATCCCTGAATTTTATAATAACTTGTTCATCAGCGCTACAATTACCTATCAGATCACCTGCCTTTACGAATAACTCCTGCGTCCCTGCCATAAAATTTGCAAGTACAGCAGTCACATTGGTTGCGACAGATAAATAATTACTCAAACTTTTAATAGTAGTTCCATCTTTTACCTTTGAAATCGAACGCATGGGGTGAGAGGAGTCGTTAAGTAAAAGCTCTATTTTATCTTGCACATTAGCTCCCGGAGGTGCATTGAATTGGTAAACAACACTCCTTAATTGTGGGCCAAAAGGTTTTAAGCTTTGAAATAATTTTTTCGAATTGTATTGATTTACTGCTGCAGCTGAAAGGTCTCTGGGTAATCGTAAAAAAAGAGAGTTGTTTTGAAAAGAAAGATACCCATCTGTAAAAGCGAAAAGATTAAACAAATCAGGCGTTGCCGTAAATGAAGGATTACGCGTTATAAATAACCCATCCATTCCATTCTCATTGAACTTATCCAGCAACTGTAAAATACATGATCCGGAGGAATAAAAATTAGAGTAATCTCCGGCAGTTATATGCGCTATAGGCATTGCAACATTTAGACGAGGCATAAAAATGTATATTTATGGGATATTTAAATTTCTCTCTTCACTATAACTGCTCTTTCCATTTTTCTTCTTTGCCATTATTCTATATCTATAATTCAACAATGGATCCAATTGCTTGTCAATATAAACCGATGACGATCCATCTTTTTCAGAAACATTGAGCCATATAATATCATTAGTAGACTTTCTCTGGACTAAGTACTTAAACTCAGGCTGCAGGTCGTTCAATAAGAGTTCGATTGCTGTTGAAGCAGGGCTCACACCTGAATCTAAATCATAAACATCACCACTATCACTTACCAATACCCATCTAAGGGAATCGATCACTGGTTGCAGTGGCGCACTCGTATCGAAAGCGCAAGAAGTATATACCGGGGATAACAAAGATTCTATCAGTATCTCGCGGCTATTTAACTCAATCGATTTGACAGCTATTAGTATATAGAAGTAAACAACCCCAACAACAACCTGTTCGTCATCCCAACTGCTTCCATCATCTGCAACTAACACCTCAGCTATAGGATCGCCCATTAATCTTATATCACGAGTATTCTTTTTATCGTCTGTCCGGTAAACTAAAACATGACTTATCCCCGGATCAGTTTTCCAACTTAAGCTGATCCTTCTTTCACCAGCTATTATGCCTGTAACCCGAGGAACTGCCGGCGACTGTACATCCGGCAGATACACCGGCAAGGAAGGAAAACCCATATCGCTTATGTTCTGTGCACCATCCACATAGGCTGCCCGATAGAAATAGCGGTTCTTCGCTTTGCCCGGTAGCTTGTCGATGAACTTTCTCAGCGAAGGGTCGATCACAAATCCATCCGGGTTATCAGGACCTAACCCATTTGCATTCACCGCGTCGATAGGGTCCAGTGGCCGGATCGTCAGTTGCTGAAATGCCTTTTTATTATGTGTCAATCCTGCCAGTATGCGCAAGGCATCATTGGATAATCGCCGGTAGGCATCGAGTGCTGCATTCCTGTTTGAATTTCGGCATATAGCATTTAGCTCATTCAATTCTTCAGCGACTGCCTGCCGCTTCACAGGTATCCAGGCAGGCTCATCGGCCACAGCAGGGAACAATGCGTTGTTGGCCGGGTCGACAATAAGATCAGGAGCCGCTGCATTTTTAGGCCTTTTGGCATAGTCGGTTGTAAACAATGATTCATCCAATGCCCGGTAGATATGAGTGAATAAAAAGTTCTGCGGGGTCCACCGGTAGGTGTAATAAGAATTACCGTAATAATCGGCCGGTGAAGCGTATATTTTGTCTGAATCAGGCGGTACAGGCGGTGGAGGCGCAGGCTTTTGGCGCAGCACCCGGAATATTTTTGCAGGCGCTCCCACCGTTCCCTCAATAACTTTTGTGCCTTTATCCTCTACCGTACTGATACTTACATTGGCATATACCTTCGGATACTTCCGGGTGGGTACAAAATTTTCAGGAGGAGCAGACATAGGGTTAATGCCAGCAACTCCACCTTTTAAAACCGTATTATTGAGCGATGGAAGGAATATTTCATATTGACGCACATACAACCCAATGCTCCAGGTAGCTGCACTACCCAAAGAAGGGTTACCATTCAACGTCAGCTCCCTCGTTGATGTATTGATCTTATCGATGCGGAAGATCTGTTTGACTCCAGCCCTCTCCAACATAATATGCTCAAATCCTTTCCTGATATTATCGAGGTTGAATCCTGCGGGCAGCTTTATGATGTTCAGGTTCACCAGGGCACCGTTACTGCTCAAAAGATTCCCATTCGCATCATTCATCGGCATCACCAGTTCGGTAAAGTTTTCATTATACAGGTTGCTTACAAGATGATCATCACTCCAGGTATCAGGGTCGGTATACCCGGAAGGCAGTTTATATGCTTTGTGATAATGAATATTGAAGCTGGTTGTGCCCGGCGCCTGACGGATATGATACATTGTCCATTGCCAGCGGATGCGCAACCCGATCAGCGACTCTTTTTGTTCATCGCTCAATGCCTGGTACCAGGGCATAGCCTGCATGGCCGTGAACCAGCCTGTATAAGCTGCATCACGCACCAGGAAATTATCGAGGGGATCGAGGGCATATGCTTCGATAGCCGTTGGTGGCGGCGGCAAAGCTGTATCGATCAGCTCGACGGCTATAGGGTAAATTTCCCTGTCGGCCGGGGGATCCACATAATAATAAGGTTTGGGAGAAGGACGCGGCGCCCATTGATGCCAGGCAGCCACTTTGCTCAGTTTGCTGTACCTGCCAAACAGATCGCGCCCACATACTTTATAGCTATACCATCCATCGGGCACCCGGTTATCGAAAGCGATCATGCGGAAAGGCGGGTACTGCGAAGAGGTCTCGCTGTTTTGTACTACTTCTTCGGTTGGCTTGACAATGATGAATGGATTGGGAGTAATACGCTTGTATTTATCTTCGGGAGGCTCGGCCACCGGTTTCTCTTTTCCATGATCCGATCTCCACATATCATATACGATTGCTTTATCGGGCGCCAGCATTCCGTCTTCATTCTCTTCCGTTTTCCAGGTAAATCCTGCACTGTTCCGGGCCTTGGCATTATCGATGAGGCCAGTTTCTTCATCGCGGGCAACCATGCCGGGTAAGGCATAGGCTTTCACGCCAACAGGTTCATCCAGCGCTTCCACCTGTTTTAATTTTCGATTAAAGCAGATCCACCCGTCCACATCGCCGTTGATGATTTCTTCCAACAACAATTTGAAGAAATCATCCTGATTACTGATCTTTTCATCTTTCACAAACTTGCCCACCTTGCCTGTGTTGTCTGCCACTATTAAATAATCATACGCCGTGTCTTTTTCTGCCGAAGTATCTACATAGTAAAGCCCAGCCATTTGCGCCACTGCGGGATCCAATGTGCCCAGCAATACCATATCCAACAATCTTTGCTGTGGCATGCGGAGCGAGCTATCGTCGGCTTCAACAGGGGCAGAGAATTTCTGATACATTGGTAACCCTGCCGGGCCTCCTTCCACTAATTTGTTCAGCAGTTCATAAAATTGCCTGAAGTAAGAGGATGTTTCACCGGGCGCCACCGTCAACCATTTTGCGGGATCACCGTAAGTGATCCTGCTCAATGCAAGGGTTTGCGCATTGCTGAAATTAGATGGTTTGGACGGACAGGGATAGTCGTCATCAGCTACAGGCAAGCAGCATGCATAGCGAAACCCGTCTATTATATGCCAGCCTTTGGTGGCATTTTCCGAGAGATCATGGTAACAAATGTCAATGATTGAAGCGCGTGAACCGGGAAATTCGAGGGCAGTTATACAATCCTCGGCAAAATGATAGGTTTTGATATCGCCTTTATTACCACTTACTGGTATACTATGGATGGTATTGTTCCATAGCTTTACTTTTACGTCGAAGGATGTTCCATCCTTTTTGAACCCAATGATGAAGCTTATATCATTGGCTTTGTTCACCAGAAAATAATGCAGGAACCTGCGATTGTCCAAATCAACTTCCGGCATTATAATGCCTGCCGCTCCGGCAGGATAAGTAAACTGCTTGCTTAGTTGCAGGTTTTCATTGCTTACAAAAAAACCGTATTGGCATGTGAGGTATTCACGTGTAAGTGCGCCAGCTGCATGGGTGGCAAAAGGTTGGTTGACGCCATTTACTTTTATCCATCCCCTACTGAGGCAAGAAGTGTTTTGATGGCCGATGTGTTTGCGCCTGAACAAATAATAACCATACCAGGGAAAGGAAAGCGCCTGAGCTGAGTTCCAACGCAGGTGAATACCATCTTTTAAGACGGGATATTCGGGCCGTAGCGGTTGATGGTTCAGTACCTCAAGCGTTATCATGCTTAGGTTAGAAGTCTGAATTGGCATTAGCTCTATTTTGTCAATTTCGTAAATAGATAGATTGAACAGGCACAAGGCGTACCTATACACGATTGTTCATGGCAGCAAGCCCAACCAGGAAAGATGGGTCAACAAAAGAGTGCGGAATAGCAGGTTTTTACTATTGGATCAGGTAAAGAGCGGAAAAAATGAGGTGATACTTTTATTGATTGGTAAATTAATCAGTCTTATTCAAAAAAAGAATACCACAAAAGTTGTATTTGCAGTTTGACAACATTTACCTATGCGACACTCCTATAACAAAAAAGGGGAGGGATGAATACTCATCCCTCCGTTTACGATTAGAATACTATTGCTATATGAATAGCTCGTTTATAATGTTTTCTTTATTTTATTTGCATTATATCAATAACGGCTTCCGACATTGTTAGTCCGGCCGCTATAGCAGTGACTTTTATTTGACCAGCTGCACCTGCTTTGGCACGAATAATGACCAGGGCCATTCCATTAAATGCTTTTCTTTCTTTGGATGGAAAAGCTTCCAGATCAGCCGGATCGCCATTGTCGGTAGCAACAATTTCTCCGGGACCTGCTATTTCAAAGCGTATCCGGTTGTCAGCCTCCGGAGCTAATAAACCTTCTTTATCCAATACACGCACCGTAACAAATGAAAGATCTTCCCCATCCGCATACACCCAATTACGCTCAGCAGTAAGCTCAAGCTTGGCTACGCTTCCCGTTGTTTTGACACTATCGGCAGCCCATAGGGCTCCTTTTTTATAGGTTATCACTTTCAGTGCACCCGGCTGATAGACGACGCTATCCCAGCGAAGACGATACTCATAGGCTCCTTTTTTCTTTCTTCCCAAAGAGACGCCGTTCAAGAATAGCTCTGCTTCATCGCCTGAGGTAAAAACATGTACCGGCGTAATTTGTCCCAGTCGTTCGGGCCATGTCCAATGAGGAAGAATATGCGCCATTTTGAGTTCAGGGCGCCATCGTGCCTGGTATAAATAAAAGCGGTCCTTTTTAAAGCCGGCTAAATCTATAATGCCCGAATAAGAACTGCGTGCTGAATAGTAGGGTGTAGGCTCTCCGAGATAATCAAAGCCTGACCAAACGAATTCTCCGGCTACAAAAGGATGTTTGTCCTGAGAGGCGAACACCTTATCGGGAGAAGCGCCAAACTGAGCGGTGTAAAGCTCATAAGCACTTACTTCCTGGGTCTTTCCATTGCCTCCATTACCTTCATTTACCGGTGCGCTGATACCATCGGTTACAGGAAACAGGTAGCTGCCACGGGTACTTAAGGTGGAAGCTGTTTCACTACTTACGATCAGTTTTCCCGGAAACTTTTTCTGAAAGGCCGGATACAAAGGCGAAGTCCTGATACCCTGCAAGTGCAGATAAGCAGGTGCGTCGCGTATCCCCTCACCCTGGTAGTTCAGGCTCAGGATATCCATCGTTGCCGGAAAAGGCATGTCTGGCTTGGCGTAGTTCATGGAAGCGGTAGCCGGACGCGTACTATCCTCCTCCCGCACGATATCGTATAGCTTTTTAGATACGGCAGCTCCTTGCTCAGCAGTATACTGCTCTCCTACCTCGTTGCCAAAGCTCCAGGCTATAACGGATGGATGATTTCTATCTCTTTTCACAAATGACCTTGTATCGGCTTCATACCAATCGGAGAAGATCAAATGAAAGTCCAATGGGGTCTTCCCTCTTTCCCAGCAGTCGAATATTTCATCGATGACCAGTAAGCCCATCCGGTCTGTCAAATCCAATAATTCCGCAGCTGGCGGATTATGCGCCATCCGGATGGCGTTGCATCCCATTTCACGCAATAGGTGTAATTGCCGCTCTGCAGCTGCCACGTTAAAAGCAGCTCCCAGGGCGCCCAGATCATGGTGCTGGTTGACTCCCTGCATACGAATGGGTTCGCCATTTACCACAAATCCTTTAAGAGGATCAACCTGCAGGGAACGTATGCCAAAACGCGTTTCATATTCATCGATGACTTTACCATCAACTATGATCTTTGTAACGGCTACATGCAAATTGGGCTTCTGTGTTGGTGGTGGCCCCCAAAGCAACGGATCTTTGATCGTTGCTGCACCCTGGATGGTAAGTTTTTTACCTGCTTCAATGATCACTTCTGAATGAGGAATTGCTGCCAGTCTGGAACCTGTCTTTTCAAGCTTATCATTCAACGCATATATCTCTGTTATAGCGCTGATACGTTGAGCGCTATTCAATTTGTTTTCAATATCCACCTTCAAATCGACGGTTGCACTTGCAGCGGAAACATCTTTTGTGGTAATGAACGTACCATGCTGCGCCACGTGAATGCGGTTTACCTTCGTGAGCCAGACGTTGCGATAGATGCCAGCGCCGGGATACCAGCGTGATGAATTGAGCGGATTATCCAGTCTTATTGCCAGCTGGTTATCGCCACCGGGTTTTATATATGGCGTAAGATCGAGCCGGAATGAATTATAACCGTATGGCCAACCTCCCACCAATGTACCATTCAGCCAAACCATCGCATAGGACATAGCTCCATCGATATCGAGGTAAATCGATTTACCGGAGTCAGCCTTCGATATGGCTAATTTCCTGCGATACCAGGCTACACCTTGTATAGGCAATCGTCCCATACCACCTCCTACGATGGCATTGCCTTCTTTATAAAAAGGGCCTCCGATTGCCCAGTCATGGGGCAAACGAATATCTTTCCATCCTTTGTCATTAAAATCGTTCTGTACAAAAGGGAAGTTGCTACCGGGATTTCCATCCGGACGCTGGTGGTGTTTCGCTGCGTCCTTAATGAATTCATTAGCCACGGGCAAGATCCACTTTTTCAATCCCTTCTCTCCAGCGAATGCTTTTGAAGTATCGACAGCCCGCGTATCTGCTACTATGTTATCATTACGGTTCATCACCACCGGGCGTTCATCATAGATCAATTGATCGGGCAGGGAATCATACCTGAAAAACTTCCAGCCTTCATTGATGCTGATGCGTTCCCGCACCGATGAATGGCTATCTTTTCCGTTACCGGAATTATTCTTGCGTGGTCCGGCACAGTTCACCAGCATTAATGGCCCAATAATGACCAGACAGGTAGCAATGTAGCGAATGAAGTTAGGAGTACACATGGCAACAGTAGCATTTAGTTCTGAACAAGTGTAATTTATACAATTATTTCATGCCATGCTCTTTCGCAAGGAAATATCAGGCATCGCCGAAAAGGATCGCCAGCAGAAAAAAATGTTTTTTAATTCACTAATCAGACGCACTCTCGCGCCATACCAGCCTATATTGAATATGAGCCGGATTAATAAAGAAATAATCCTTAAGGGTGAAACGCCTTTATACTTGTCTTTGCTGCTCCAGCCACACTTCAATGAATAGGATTTTGTTTGCTTTTTTGTATCTTGTATTTATTATGATCTCCTACAAATCATACCTGATCTTATCACCTACCTGTACAACAGACTTCCTGCTGTCTGCAATCGGATTTCCGCGTGCCTGCTGCATTTGAGCTTTCTCGCCTTACTATTCTCTTACTATTGCCTTACTATTGGCTTACTATCGTCTTACTATTATCATGCTTTTGCTATAGAGCAGCTATGGGGTATGCAGGGAGTAGCTATTAGTCTGGCCGCTTTGAGCGGCCTGACCACAGATCTGATGGCTATTTATTGCGAGTCAATGGCATCAGAGCAGGCCAATCCCGGCCATACAGAGCCATATAAGCCTTTTCCCGCCATAGCGATTTGGAAATGGGGAGACAAGTAATGAGCTTTATATCGAATAAGACACACCACTTCGGATAATCTGTCCTCACATGGATCGTTTAGGATCATGGTTATTTGAAATTGGTTATACATGATTGTAAGTTTGAGTAAAATCCAATTTTATGGGAAAACAAATTCGAAATAAACCCGGTCCTACTTCAGAACAGGTGCTTAAGCATCAAAATTTCGATCTCACGCGGCGTAACGCCAGTGAGTTTGGCAGGGCCATCAGGGATGCTATGTTGCTGCGGCGTGCATTGGGCAGTATGGTGCGTGCCGTGAAGGATCCCAAACTGAACAGCCACATGAACAAGTGGCTTCATAAAGTAGCTAAGTCGGATGCAGTGAGTGAATATGGGTCACGACACGCAGATACAGGTAACCTTCAACTGATGGAAGGGTTCGACTATAATCATTTGCTAAGCCTGCATACAGCACTGCCGGTACAACTGGAGCATACAATGGATGTAACAACAAGTGCTGTGCAGTTAACCGCACCAAGCTGCATCGTACGACGCAAGAAGAACTCATTTCCGGAGGAGGCTACACATTTCAGGATCGTTTCCTGTGCTGGTGCTGTTGATTTTGACAAGCAGCGTTATGCTTCCAACATTGCTCAAAGCGGGCTACTGCCATTGAGTAAGAAAATGCCTCCGCTGCAACTGGAACATAGTCTTCAGGTGCAACCCGGGCAGGTGATGCTTCATTCGATCGGTATTGTGTTTTATAAAGTAGAAGATGGTGAGGCTACTTTACTTCGTGGCGGAGCGTTGAAGATTGTGCAGGTGGCGAGGAAGGAGAAAGTTGTAGTGCCCCCAGGCACAGGTACGCCCCCACACATAGCTATGCGGCATACCTGCGCCAGTGACACGAATAAGGAGATTGGAGTGGCGGTATTGATCCCAAGGTCGCACAAGCAAACGAGGTTGCGGGACTATGTTGGAAGACGGAAGAGGTTATGCACCTAATGGGCGGGGCTATAATTGTTTTGTTGTAAGCGTACATGGCTTGTATCAAAACCGCACATTCTCGTCCGGCTACGCATTCATAATTAGTTGATTTTCATAGCGGCCAGAAAATGGTATCGTTTATGCACTTTTGAAAAGGCAACCATTCATTCATCTATCAACCGATATAGCTATGCTGCGCAACTACCTGAAAACCGCCTGGCGGAACCTTCGCAAGAATAAAGTATACAGCTCCATCAATATCCTGGGCCTGGCAGCCGGCATGGCCGTTGCCCTGCTTATTGGCTTGTGGGTATACAATGAATATTCTTACGACCGGTTCTTACCTGGCTATCAGCAACTGTATCGCGTTCAACGCAATTTCAACAGCAATGGGGACACGCTTACTTTCCGCACTGTTTCGCCCCGGCTGGCCATTGCGCTGAAACAGGATATTCCCGAAGTAGAAAATGTAGCGATCAGCGATTGGTTCAGTCCACGCGGCCTGATGGTGGGTGAAAAAAAGCTATTCCTGCGTGGCGGCCAGGTCGGTGGCGACTTTCTCAAGATGTTTCAATACCCGCTGGTGAAAGGCAATGCGCAAACAGCTATGAGCGACCCCTACTCTATTGTGCTGACGGAAAACACTGCCAAAGCTTTGTTTGGCAATGAAGATCCGATGAACAAAATGGTGCGTTTCAATAATAAGCATGATCTGAAAGTGACCGGTCTGCTGAAGGATGTGCCTGCCAACTCTTCGTTGCAATTCAATTTCCTGGTGCCATTCAGCTATATCGAGGCAAACGACCCCGACCTTAAGGAAAATCAAAGCAGTTTTGACAATAACGGTTATCAAATATTTGTACAACTGAAGCCTGGCGTTGCGCTTTCCCAGATAGCCGGCAAGGTCAGGGTCATCGAGCACAGTGAAAAAGAGAGCAACAATGCCATGAACTCATATGTCACGTTGCAACCACTGGCGCGCTGGCACCTCTATTCCAATTATGTAAATGGAAAGGATACAGCAGGCTTCCTTGAATATGTAAAGACTTTTACCTTGATCGGCATACTCGTATTGCTGATCGCCTGTATCAACTTCATCAACCTTACGACAGCCCGTTCAGAAAAGAGGGCACGTGAAGTGGGTGTAAGGAAAGCAATCGGCTCACGCCGTAAACACCTGATCATTCAATTCCTGGCCGAATCGTTCCTGTTAACGTTGATCGCCTCTTTATTCTCTTTACTCTTTGTGCAGATAGCGCTGCCAGCGTTCAACACGCTTACCGGTGGTCATCTTTCATTGCCCATTGGCAGTGCAGGCTTCTGGGGCATATTGCTGGCAGGTATTGCCATTACCGCACTCATTGCCGGCAGCAGGCCCGCTTTTTATCTGTCGTCTTTCCAACCGGTGAAAGTGCTCAAGAGCAGCCTGGGTGTTGGCAAAAGCAACTCTCCTTTCCGGAAGGTGCTGGTAGTAGCGCAGTTCAGTTGTTCCATCGCGTTGATCGTAAGTACCGTCATTGTATACCAGCAGGTGCAGCATGCGAAGAGCCGTCCAAATGGTTTTGAGCTCGACCGCCTGGTGATGACCAACTCCAGCAGTGACCTGAACCGTAACTACGAAGCATTGAAAGTGGAACTTACCTCCAAAGGTCTTATTACCGGCATGACGAGCTCCAGCAGTCCTGCCACTGATGTATACTGGCATTCCAACCTGGGTCAATGGCCCGGCAAGCGAGCTGATGAAACGGTAGAGATGGGCATCGTGATGGTATCGGAAGACTATTTCAAAACGATGGGCATGCAAATAAAGGAAGGCCGCGACTTCATTGGTCTTGCCGACAGCAACCGTGTCATCTTCAATGAAGCGGCTGTTGACCGCCTGCGGCTGAAAGACCCGGTGAATCAAACTATCCGCTGGGGAGGCCGCGCACGGCAGGTGGCAGGTGTGGTAAAGGATGCGTTGATGATTTCTCCTTTTGGCGCTGCCGACCCTACCATGTTCGTGATCGATCCTGGTGTACAGGACCATCTCCTGTACCGGCTGGCTCCGAATGTAAACACAGCTGATGCTGTATCTCAGTTGACTGCCATCTTCAACAAATACAATCCTGCTTACCCCTACAAGTATGAGTTTACGGATGAGTCTTATGCTTTTAAATTCAAACTGGAAGTATTGATCGGTCAGCTTTCTGCGCTGTTTGCCGGACTGGCCATTTTGATCAGCTGTCTTGGATTATTTGGGCTAGCGGCTTACATGGCCGAGCAGCGGACGAAAGAGATCGGCATCCGTAAAGTATTGGGGGCTTCGATACCGCAACTGTGGTTGTTGTTATCCAAAGATTTTATCGTGCTGGTATTGTTGAGCTGTCTGATTGCCGCGCCTGTAACTTACTATTACCTGCACGATTGGCTACAGCAATATCAATACAGAATATCTATTCATCCGCTGGTGTTTGTTGCAGCAGGTATGGCGGCTATTGTGATCGCTATTCTCACCATCAGTTTCCAGGCCATTCGCGTGGCCAGAAACAACCCGGTGAAGAGCTTGCGGACGGAGTAAACTTTTCGCTATCTTGGCGCTCCTTAATCGCCTTGCATGCAAATTTTTACCCTATACTTTCATACACCCGATTATGATGGCATTATGGCCGGGGTGAAACAGGCTTTTCCCAAAGCTACTTTGCACCCATTTCAGGAAAACGGCTCGCGGGGCATGCTCGTAGAGCTTAAAGGCGGTTTTCTTACACGAAAAGAGAGCCTGAAAGTGAGCTACCGGGAAAGAGAGCAGCCCTCTTATCATTTGCGTGATGCGAATTGTCCGGTGGGGCAGCAACTGCAGGGCATGTTCAATTATGTGGCTTCCCTGCCAGCCCAGGATGCACAGCTTCAATCCATGTTGCTGAATAAAATTGAAACGATCAATGCTGAACTGTCATTGATGGCCACGCCCAAATTGACAGAAGACTTCAGGATATTATTATTTGAGCTCGCTCAGACTTACGACGCTTTTATTTTTGCACAAGCTGCTGCCTCCATTAGTAAGTCGCCGGTACAGCATTTCCTCGACAAGGAAGGCAATCTGATACTAGATATTCATGGCCATACTGGCAATGGAAAGGTGAACGTGACCATCAACGCCCAGTATTTTGATGATCAGCAGCCTGCTTCTCCTGAGCAACAGGAAAGGAAAAAACGTTCAGAAGATTTCCTTACTGAACATGCTATTTTAATCAACGCTCATTTGCCTTTTGTAGACGCTCAGGATACAGCAAGGGTCAGGAGCAAACAGGATATTATCGAACGGGCATATGCGCTTACGCTGTTGGCGGCCAAAGGCGAAGGAGTTCCCACTGAACATTTGGAGAAAGTGAAAACCGACCTGTCCATCAACGGACTATCGCCGGAAGAGGCGCGCATTTATGCTGCTCCTGAACTTACCGACCAGGAAAAAGCCAATGCTACCTGGCGATATGAAAGTCTGCAAGTACTCTTATGGGCGTTGGGGCTTGTTGAAACACTTCCCTACCCCTCAAATATCTGCGATGTGTCGACGCTCGTGGGATTGGTCATCCGTCAGACCAGAGAAGCGTTTGCAAGCAAGGCTGTTGTGCGCAGCACACCTGAAATACTGGATGAGTTGGACAAAACTTACCGTATGCACTGGGCTTGTGTGCAGGCAAGACTTACCCGGCAACAACCGGGCGGCAACATCAACAGCAGTATTGTTTACGAACGGCATTATGCCCTGAACTGGCTAACCAACTATATGGGTCAGGAATGGGATGATGTAAGTACCGATACATAGCTTTATGCATTGACTATCACCGCACACTACCTGTACCGAAACCGCACAGTAACCGGTTAGGAAGCATTTGCATATCTACTGATTTACAAGGGGATAGAAAAATGGCCTTTAGTTGGATGGTTTATCTGCACATCCTATAAGCCATGTTTAAAAACTACCTGAAGATCGCTTTACGGAACATTGTCCGTCATAAGGTTTATTCCTCGCTGAACATTGCCGGTCTGGCCATCGGTATGGCCTGCTGTATTCTTATCCTGTTGTGGGTACAGCATGAAACGGGTTATGATCAGTTCCACACCAATGCCGGAAAAATGTACCGCCTCACCGCTGCTGCGGGTGATTTTAAAGCGGCAGTTAGTCCTGCTGGCATGGGCGAAGGATTGCAATCGCAAATACGGGAGATCCAATCGGTGGTCCGCCTCAGTAAGCCATTCACCTGCCTGCTGGAAACCGGGGCCGACCGCAAGTTTGAAGAGAAGAACTGCTTTTATGCCGATTCCAACTTTCTACAGGAGTTTTCTTTCCCGCTGGTTCGTGGCAATGCTGCTACTGCCTTGCAACAACCCGATGGCATCCTGCTCACGGAGGCCACGGCACAAAAATATTTCGGCAAGGAAAATCCCATGGGCAAGATGATCCGCATGAACAACCAGGATCAATTTGTGGTACGAGGCGTTTTCGCCAAGCTGCCTTCTCAATCGCATCTGCAGTTCGATGTGCTATTGCCCATGTCGTACCTGGCCAGAACTGATGGCGACCTGAAAAGAAAGAGATGGGGCTCTTTTAATTTCTATACTTATCTCAAGCTCGATCCAAACGTAACTGCTGCTGCGGTGCCCGGCATTACCAAACGTGTTCAGGAAATATGGCACAAAAGCCAGGGTAAAGAAGCAAAGATCGCTTTCACGTTGCAACCGCTGACTGATATTCACCTGCACTCTGACCTGCAGATCGATCTGCCGGGTCATGGTAACAGCCAGTATGTACGTATCTTTTTCCTGGCGGCTATTTTCATCATTGCAGTGGCCTGTATCAACTTTATGAACCTTGCCACTGCCCGCTCAGCCAACCGGGCGAAGGAGGTAGGCTTGCGCAAGGTAGTGGGCGCTTCCCGCTATCAGCTAATCTTTCAGTTCCTGGGTGAAGCTATGATCATGGCTGTGTTGTCATTATTGCTCGCCCTGCTAATCGTATACGTTACGCTACCTGCCTTCAATGCACTGGCCGAAAAAGAACTGAGTCTGCACCTGCTGGATGGTAAACCGCTTGCCGTATTGCTGGGTATCGCATTGGCAACCGGATTGGTGGCCGGCAGCTACCCAGCCCTGTTATTATCCGGCTTTGCACCGGTGAAAGTGTTGAAAGGAAAACTGCGCCTCGGCAGTGGCAACCGCTACTTCCGCAATGGTCTGGTGGTTACACAATTTGCAGTAGCCATCGTACTGTTGGTGGGTACGGCCTTCGTATACCAGCAATTGCAGTTCATCAAAAAGAAAAATCTTGGTTTTGATAAATCGAACCTGTTGTATGTGGCCATGACCGGCGAAGTGTGGGGCAAACAGCAGGCATTGAAAAGTGCGTTGCAGCAATCGCCGCTCACCAGTGATTACAGTGTCATCTCCGACCTGCCTACCGCGCTCATCAGCGGAACGGTCGATGTAACATGGGAAGGGAAAGATCCAAACGCGCAAGTGGTAATCCCCTCCCTGGATGTGGACGAGCACTTTACTGATATCTTCAAAGTACAGCTGCTTACCGGCCGTCATTTTGCAACCGACTTTACGGGCGACTCTTCCAATTTTGTGATCAATGAAAAGATGATGCAGGTAATGGGATTCAATACCGGCAATGTGGTGGGCAAGGCGCTTGACTTTGGAGACCAGAAGGGAACGATCATCGGCGTGGTGAAGAACTTTAATTTCAAACCGCTTCAATACGCTATGGAGCCGCTGGTATTGAAAACAAACAGGTATGGCGGCATCGTGGTGGTGCGCACTGCTCCCGGCAAAACGGAAGCAACCATCCAACAGCTGTCGAAGATCTATACTAACCTCAACCCGGCGTATCCTTTTTCGTATAATTTTTTGGATAAAGACCTGGATAATTTATACAAGGGAGAGCAAAAGATGGGCAACATCTTCAACCTGTTTGCCATCCTGGCTATTTTCATTTCCTGTCTTGGCTTGTATGGCCTTTCTGCTTTCATGGCCGAGCAGCGCACTAAAGAGATCGGTATCCGCAAAGTGCTGGGCGCTTCTGTGCCGGGCATTGTGTATATGTTGTCTACTGGTTTTACCCGCCTCATCCTGGTAGCTATTGTCATTGCCATTCCGTTATCGTGGTATGGCATCCATCAATGGCTGCAGGGGTTTGCGTATCATATCAATATTCACTGGGCCGTATTTGCCGGGGCCTCAATGGCAGTATTGGTGATCGCCTGGATCACGGTGAGTTATGAATCGGTGAAAGCGGCCATTACGAAGCCGGCAGTGAGTTTGAAAGTGGAATAGCTTTCGTGCATGTATTGCTCTTTATAATCAAAGGGCAGGCTTTGTGGAAAAGCCTGCCCTTTGCATCTATATGGTATGAAGCATTTTCTGGCTGTTGTTGTTCTTATCCTGCTCAGTATTTTTTGCAGTTATGGTCAATTGATGCAGACTGCTTATGACGCACAAAAGCTGAAAGACAACGATTCCTTGTTTATCGGTAAGCCGCTACGTGTTTTACTAAAAGAAATTGGCGCGCCCATTAAAGTAGTGTTTACTGAATCGCATGGTCCTCATAAGGCGTTAAGCCTGCTCCTCTTCAAGTTTGTCGATTCTGCCGGTATGCGCCGGTACGAACGGGCCGGCATAAGATCATTAAGTGTGCTGGTGTATGTATTCGAAAACTTCGACTGGAACAAATCCGCTTCCACAAAGAAGCAATGGACGCCGGAAGATGCAGCGAAACTGGGCCATTTGACCGTGGCCCGGATCGGGATTGTGGGCAAATACCTGGGCGATGATCCCACTGCGCTATGATATGTTTATGATTTGTGAATGGTGTTGCTAAATGAACCTGCGGCACAACTGTTGCAGCGGATATTAAAACAGTATTATGTCCAGGCAACACTCCATACCCTTTTTGTTATCGAAAGCACGACGTTCTGAAGAGATCGGTGGTCTGAGCGAAGCAGCAGAGATCTATGAACGCATCATTAAGCAGTCGCCTATGGAGGCTGTTGCGCATAACCGGTTGATGGTATTGACCCGGCGCGATAAGGATTACCGGAAAGAGTTGCGGATCATTCAACAAGCTATCGCTGCTCATACCCGTCATGCACAGGAAAGCCAACAAGCATGGCTCCGTAGCCATAAAAAGACGGCCCGCCTGGCGAAAGCATTGGTAAAAAGTCTGGGGCTTACTGACCGGAAAGGCATGCCAGTTGTGGAGAATCGTCAACTGGCCAGTTGGCGTAAACGACTGCAGGTTGTGAAGAAAAGACTGGCAGTCTGAAGCATTCATTTATTTTCCGCCAGGTTTTATGAAGCCTCCCTGTGAATCGATCGACATCCCCAAACGGTCATCGGGTTTGATATACTCAGACAACTTCGTCATCGGCACGAGGGTTTGCTGAATATCCGGGGCTACTTCTGCCAGGTGGTTGACGGCCACTTTACGAACGTACAGCCCGCCTATTTTTTCGCCCAACAGGTTAAACATCATTTGGGTAGCCGCTCCTTTCATTTCCCAGGAGACAGGAACGTTTTCGTGGACGTACAATTCAAGATTATATCTTCCGCTATCGGGTATCAACTCTACCGGAGAAAACCAGATCTCGTCGGGCATGGTAGTTATTGATGGATAGTTATGCCGGTAACCGGCTTCTGCCGGCATAGGTGGATAAAAGGCCTGAAACTCCCACCCTTCAATTTGTGGCGCAGCTTCCATACACAATTCCAGCTTCTCAAATTTTTTAGGATTACCATGTGCTGAAATGATCATGCGTGCCTGACCGGCCGGTTCATCACAGATGACCTCGGCAAATAAATGCTCAAAACAAAGTGTGTATACCTCCCTCTGTAATAATTGATCCCAATGGAGGCGCTCTTTACCGGTAAGCCGCGAAGGGTATTTGTATTTTTCGTGGTGTTTGTTAAACCAGGTCCAAAAAAGCCATGGATTGCAGATCATCATACGCATAAGCAAGCGGTTTATTACAGTTCCATAGTCATTTCCTGCAGATTACCTTCCAGATTGAAGTTCAGGACAATCATGTATTCTGTAGCATTGATATCGAGGCAATAATCAAATGTGGCAAACACATCTTCATTTAGCGGATAGAATCCTACGCGTACGAGGTGCAGGCACTTGAAGAGTTGATCAATAGGACTGATCTCTTTGTTGCTGAAGTCTATCAGTTGTTCGAGTGCTTTTCTCCAGATCTTTTCAAGATGGTATTGCAGGTAGTAACGAACCATAGTGCCATTGGGGTCGATATACTCTTCGTACAGACGCTGCCTGTTGCCGGCATCTATTGAAACAAGGCGGCCCATCATCTTTTTGACTGCTTCCAGTCTGTAGGGCTCTATCCAATGGGCTTCAATATTGATGTCGAGCATTACCTCTTTTCCTCTCAGAATAAGTTCGCCAATATGCTCATCATCCTCTTCAAGGTTAAAGGGGTCAATAGGGGTAAAATAAGGGATGTTTATCTTAGGCACCGCTATCAGATTATAAAGTATTACAATGTAACACCTTTTTTGATACCAATTTCAAGTGGTTTTACGGTAATCGGGGTAAGTGGCTATGCTTTGATAAGAGAATTGTCTTACCCGGGCTGCACAGCTTCGTTGAAATAACGGGTTTGGACAACGCGGGTAATGCCTTTGTCCGGATAAAGTGCCCGGAAACGCTCAGTTAGGTCTTGCCGCAGGCCTATCTTTCGCAGGTTGAGTGGAAGCACCTGGAATACTTCGGTAGTATTGTTTTCGGTTAATGTTAGCGTGAAATTGCTGTAGGAAAAAGTTCCTTCTTTGGTCTTTTTATCGATCTGCCTTGTTTGATATATAAGGTTGGCCTCACGCCAAAAAACATATTCTACAATCGTTTCGGATTGTATTGTTTTTTCCAGCAATTGTTCGCGCAGCATGGTGGCGGTAGCCGGGTCGCTGCACTGTATGTCTACATCGTTTGCCATTACTATACCCTCCGTAGGGGTGATAACTCTTCGCCAAATTCCTATTACCGACCGGGCATTTACACTAATGGTGCGGCTCTTCTTGTCAGGCCCTTTTACTTCTATGGTGGTGAACCCGGGCTGACTGGTATGTATGAGCAGGTTATTGCCTTGTACTACCACACTGGCCACCTGCTCATTGGCAGATACTGCCGTATAAGCAGGACTCAGGTTAGTTGTTGAGGATGGGGTGTTGATGACAAGGACAGTGTCCAACCCTGCCCAGAGCTCCACTTTACCGGTACTGAGATGGAATGTTTCTTCTTCTTTGTTTTTTGAACAGGATAGTAAAAAGAGGGTGCAGATGCCGAAAACGAGCAAGGAATGTGTCAGTCGCATGTAGTGATCAATTCAGGGTGTTGATTATTTGTGTTTGACAATCAAGCAGTAACTAACGTTGCATTGTTTATTTTTATCCTTCCTGTAAGTTTTTACCGATCGGGGCAACTAACACCCACATCATGGCAATAAAGGAAAATATGGATGAAGCGCAGTTTGTGCAGTTGATCGAGCAGCATCAGGCCATCATACATAAAATATGCAGGCTTTACCGGGATACGCGGGAGGACCGGGAAGACCTTTTCCAGGAGATCGTGTGCCAGCTCTGGAAATCCCTATCCGGCTTCAGGGGTGAAGCACAATTCAGCACCTGGATGTACCGGGTGGCGCTGACGACGGCCATTACTATCTATCGGAAGAAAAAGCCGGCCATTACTTACACTGCCGACGTACCCGACCAACAGGAAACAGCACAGGAGCAGGAAGAACAACGGGAAGAATTATTCAGGGCGCTTAAACAACTGGATGATGCGGACAAGGCATTGATCACGTTGTACCTGGAGGGTTTAAGCTACCAGGAGATATCTACCATCACCGGGCTTACTGAAACCAATATAGGAACAAAGCTGAACCGTATAAAAAAGAGAATTCAACAACTTGTAAAATTATAATCATGGCAAAAGACGCATTACAATCGGCCTGGCAGCAAATGCCCGCTGAACGGGAAAGCAGCAGGGCTATCAAGTCAATGATACAGACGGGCAATCATCCTGTACTAAAGCGCATCAGGCGGCAACTGATCATTGAATCTGCTGCATTTGCAGCACTGCTGGTGGTATATTATGACATCTTCGATGGCGACAAAAAGCCATTTATCGCCAATGTGTTGTTGGTGGCAGGTCTGGTACTAAGCATCGTACATAACTTCATTGGCTACCACCTTGCGAATGGCCGTTTACAGGGCGATACATTGATCGCTTCCGTACAACAACAACTTACTAAACTGAAGCAATACGCCGTATTCTCTGTACTGAGCCGGGGATTGGCGGGAGGATGTTTACTGTTTTTCTTTAGTATGGCGATCACCTATACAAGTACCAAATACTGGATACTGGCGGGCATTGTGCTGTTCTTTGCTGTGCAGCTGTTTGTTTTATACAAGGTATGGGCCAGGCGCATTGGGGAGTTGCAACAAGTGGCAAAGGACCTGTCATAGCAGGATTTGTACTACCAATCTCTGCAATTGGGGCCTAATTCATCTTATCGACAGTTTGACTTAAAGCAAGATTTAAGGCACTTAGCTTACACGGGACAATGTATACGGGGTTGTTAGAGTTATAAGCAAAAGCCCCCCAACCATGAAGGCATTGCTTATTCTTATCATTGCCGGGTACAGTATAGTTCCCCAAAGCAAAGTATACGTTTGCCGTTCCGGCACCAGTTATGTTTATCATAACAAGTTATGTCGTGGACTGCAACAGTGTACCCATAAGATCGATACCATTACAATCAGGCAGGCAATCGATAGAGGGCATGGAAAGGCATGTGGGCACTGTTATAAGTAAACAACCCATATTTACAGATGATCACCTGTAATATGGGTTGAGCAACGTCTTACTTATTTTCTTTGCTCTTCTCTCTCCCACTTCTCTCTACGTTCGAGTTCTGCTTCGCTGGGATTCTCTGGTACAAAGGAACCTGTCTGTACTTTGCCATTGGGTACATAACTGGCAACAATGACGCCGGTAGTAGAGATCGTGGAGCCGGTCAGTTTCCATTGCTGCGCTTGTGTACCTTCCTGAAACAGTTTCTTGCCTTTGCCAAGCGTAATCGGGTATATCCAGGTGTGTAATTCATCAACGAGCTGATTGGCTAATAAGGTCTGTACTAACCGGCTACTGCCATGCACCAACAGGTTCGGCCCATCCTGTGCTTTTAGTTTTTTCAATTGTTCAACGACATCACCAGTAATAAGTGTCGAATTTATCCAGGAGGTATCGACTTGCTTCGTGGACACTACAAACTTCTCTATCTTATTGAATTTTTCACCAATCGCGTCATGCTGGTAGGGCCAATGTGCCGCAAATATCTCATAGGTACGCCTGCCCAGCAAGAGATCGAAAGGAGTGGACATAATCTTACCCAGGGCTTCGTTCGTCAGATCGTCGCCAAACGGGACTATCCAGCCACCGTATTTAAATCCACTCGTTGTATCTTCCTGTGGTCCACCCGGCGCCTGCAATATGCCGTCCATACTTAAAAACGTGGTTACAATTATTTGTCTCATGGCTTTATTTGTTTTTGTTGATACAACAAAGCTATCTACGATCATTGTTGAGGAAGCGGTGTAATGGCGACATTGTAAGGGCAATTTTGCGGCCAGCCCCATAGTTGTATTACTGGCCCATTATTTGTTGCGTGTTTTCGACTTTACCTTTTTATCCCAATGAAAGTTTTTGCTATTACTTTGCTATCGTTGGCAATTATCGCTATTGTCATTTTCTTTTTTACCAGGCACAAGGAGAAAGACACCACTATTGAAAGTCACCAACAGGTTGATTCAAACGTTGTAACAGGACAAATAGTGGTGGACACACTGGAAGCTCTCGGATATTTCAGATTTACCGACCAACCTAATCTTGCCCCACTTAAGAAAGACATAAGAGAAGCGTACGATCAATATAAAATACTTTCTACCATCAATGCGGAAAAGGCGCCGCATGCTCCCTATTGCCTCCGCTATTATTATTGTGATGGAGAAACACTGTTTGAGGCCGGCGGTGTTGTTGAGTATTTAAAGGAAGTAAAACCCACTTTCGATAAATTGGGTATTCCGCTAAAATGGTCCAATGACTATTTTAGCGATGATGCCACCGAGCATACTATTGTGGTAAATGGTAAAAAATACATTGCTTTCAAAGGAGATCCTAATGACATGCGGATATGGGGTTGGGCTACCAAAAACTTTGTGGAAATGCTGAACGATCAACTGGCTTTGCATCATTCCGACGAACGGGTTTACCCGATCATGGGGGGCAATGATGGCCGGATCGTATTCTTAACGCAGGCGCAATATGATTTTATTAGCCGTCATTTTGACAAGAAAGAAGCGCCAAGGGAGGTTAGCTTGTGGTGGAAAGAAAACATATGAGTTTTATATTTATCTGCCCCGGCATGTAAATTGCTTACTTATAATGGACCACCAGCATTACCTTTACAACCAATTATATGCCTTCATCCTTACAAATCCTTATCGCCGAAGACGACCCGGATGACCTCCGCCTGATCAAGGCTGCTATCATGGAATTAAACCCATCCGTCAGTCCTGTTACTTTTAAAAATGCAGTATTGGCCATTAATTATTTATCGGCCTGCCCGGATACTGATCTGCCCCATCTTATTGTACTGGATTATAATATGCCCGCCTTAAACGGCGCTGAAGCCATTATCAGGATGAATGAAAGCGAGCGTCTCGTAAACATCCCCAAGGTAATTGTCAGCACTTCCAACACGCCTACCTATATCGAGGAAAGCCTGAAAGCAGGCGCCACCGACTACCTGATCAAGCCTATGCACTTATCCGGCTTGCGGCAAATGGCTCAAAAGCTATTGGGTTATTGCAACACCGGGGAGTAATAAGGTAGTCTACTTACCAGCCTCCAGCGCATATACAGCAAACGAAGCCAGCCAATGTTCTCCCGCATAGCTGCCGGAAGCTACATGTGGCAGGGCTGACGACAGGAAGCGGGTAGCTTCGCTGCGCAAGGCTTTGGCAGCCTGTTCGGGTATATGGGAAGCGATCTCGAGGAGTGCAGCGCTGCGGCTGAGGTTCAGGCCATCGAGGTGGGCCAGTTTGCCATCGTTACGATCTTTTACTACAGCAATGCTGAATACTTCTTTGGGTTTACTGATCAGTTCGGGGAGGAACCCTTGCAACCACTTCCAGTAAGCTGCTTTATCCAGCAAGCGGCCCATCAGCCGTGCTTCTTCCAGGCAGGGACTCAGAAAATCACTACCACCCGGCTCCCAGGCCACAGGACAGCTTTTATCACGATAATAGAAGCGCATCGCCGTTTCTTTCATGGCGCGCTGCAAGGCAGTATCTTTAGACGCCATGGCATAATCATATCCCAATGCCAGTCCGAAGGCAAGGTTGGTATGCTCCCCCACTCTGATGGGATAAGCGATCTTGCCGAGGTATTTCACCCATTCTTTCGACAGCAGTTCGGCCAATGGCTGCATGTTGCTGCTCAGGGACCGTCCCAGCGGATCGTTCCAGGTGTGCAACTCTTTTTGGAGGTACAGTAACCAGGCCCAGCCATAGGTACGCTCAAAGCCGAGGTTATCGCCTTTGAAGATGACCATTTCCTGTTGTATGTTCTCTGCCGTGAGGTGAGCCGCCAGTCTGCCGCGGATCATAGCTGCTTCGGGCATATTGGGAAACTGTTTCAGCATCTTCACCAGCAACCAGTGGCCATGCACGCTGGAGTGCCAGTCGAAACAACCAAAGAAGGCAGGGTGTATTTGACGGGGTTTGGTTATCAGTGATGAATCGACCAATGTGATGCCGGGCTTGTAAGGGAATTCCTTGTCCATGCATTTCAGCGGCAGGGCTGCAAAGAAGGAAGCGCCTTTTTCCGTGAGCCGGAAGGCTTGCCCGCTGTGTACATAGAAGCTGTCCTGCGCCACGGCTTGGTGCAGGTTCAGGAGCAACACGGCAAATGTCAACAGCATGAAGTTCTCAAACTGGTTCGTGCGGACACGAACCAGGGTAACAGAAATCTTTACAGGCAATACGGCACAACGAGCTTGCATGGGCATAGTCATTTTTAGATTGGCGACAAGTTAGCGGTTTTATTCAAAACGCATCAACCAGCCATCGCCATCACCATGATGACCTATCACATCTTTATCATTGCTGAAGGCAACCCCTCCTATCACAAATTTACCAGGTTTATACTCGAAGAGAAATTCATGATAATCTTCATCAGAGCCGCCCATAGCCCGATGCCATACCTTATTGCCATTATTGTCGAACCTGACTACCCATGTATCCGCGAAACCGCCTTGGGTTTCCGTTATGTCTCCATCTTTGCTGCGTGTAGCGAATGCTATCATAAATCCTCCACCGGAAGGAGCAATAATCAAGGGGTCCCTATCTTCATTAGAGCCGCCGAACTTTTTTTGCCAGGTAAAGCTACCGGCAGCATTTATTTTCACTATCCATACATCTGCCTTATTATTGCCATACCCGCCGGTTGCATCGCCATCGTTACTATAAGACATGCCTGTCAATACATATCCTCCATCAGCCGCAGGGGCAATAGAAGTAAAATCATCGCCATCTGTACCACCGTAGGTTTTTTGCCACAGCTTATTACCATCGTTATCTATTTTCAGGACCCAGCCATCACCCATCCCACGATGACCAGTGACATCCATATCATTGCTGGCTGAAAAACCAACAACGATATACCCATTATCGGATGCCTTCATGATATCTGAACCTGCATCAGCGCTACTGCCTCCATACACTTTATCCCAAAGCATATCTCCGGTTTCATTAATTTTTCCCACCCAAACATCACCGTCGCCACCAGGTTTTCGCCTCATCCCAACCATCATATATCCGCCTCCATCGGCGGGTATTATCTTACTGGGGTAGTCAATGGCATAGCCATTCTTACTCAAGAGTAGTTTTTTCCAGAGAATGGCGCCGTTGCCATCGATCTTAATTATAAATTGTCCGCCACCAGGCGCAAAATCACCATCAGTACTTGGACCACCAGCCCACACTAAGAAATTGCCATCGGCAGCCTTGATAATCCTATAGGCGCCGTCGCGATCGGATCCTCCCAATACTTTTTGCCATACCTTACTGCCATCGGCCGCTATGCGTATGATCCAGGCATCTTCCCACTGGCCATGTAGTCCGCTTACATCTCCATCGTTGCTGACGGTTCTGCCCACGGCAATAAATCCGCCATCATCCATGGCTACTGCCCCGAAGAAATCATCGGATCTGGTTCCGCCGTAGGCATTCCGTATCCGGACAGCCGGCTTCTGCTGGTTCACGGTGATCATTACCGGCAGCACTGTGGTATCGCTTACAGGAGAGATAAGGATAGTAGCTTTCTGTATTGTATCGCTGGTATTGCTCTTTGTAACGGATATGATCACTTTTGCATTGCCATCGCCCGTAGTCACGCTGGCGCTCAACCAATCGGCCGTAGCAGGCAGGATCGTAACGACCCACTTAACGTTGGCAGAGATCCGGAACGAATCTTTTGTTCCTGCAGTTTCCTTCAAGGTAAGACTGGTACTGTCTGTTTTAAGGTATGCGCCGGGTAATACATCTTCCAATTCTTTTTGACAGGAGGCGAACAATACCAACAGAATGATGGCAGGCAGTAAAACTTTAGTCATGGTGTTCTTTTCAATTAGGGGTGCATTAAATCAGGGAAAAACGGGTCACGGGATATGTGGAGGGAATCGCTCTCGGCGATGCGCAAAGGTAAGCATTTGGCCAATCCGGGTGACGACGGATATCAATATCTTATATTTGTCTAAGATCAAGTATTTGGGAAGTACTGCCAATTGTATAACGTCATGAGAACCATGAGTCCACAGCCGGCCGACAGGGTGGCGCAATATGTACAACGGATACTGGTCATCGAAGATTTCAAGGTGACCGATCCTTTCGTGCTGCCGCTGTATGCCAACGGTACCCCCACCCTGCTGTTCCAAACCTGCGTGGGCAAAGTGCAGGGGAATGCCAATCATCTTACCTTGTTTGGCCAGACCGTATTACCCGATACGTTGACGCTTACGGATGACTTTACCCTGATCGCTTATTTTTTTCAGCCTTATGCGCTGCATACACTTTTTGGTATTTCACCTGCCGACCTGACCGACAGCCCCGTCAACCTCAACCTGCTGTCATCGAAAAAAGCCAATGAGCTGCAGGAGCAGTTACTGAACACGGGCACCGTAGCTGCCATGATGGATCTGATCGACGATTATATCTACAGCCTGGCTGTGCGGATCAAAACGGATGTGGAGCTGATCAGCTTTGCCACCCGCGCTATTGCCGGCAATCCCAACCTGAAGGTGGAGGAAATGGCTGTCAGCGAGCTGCACCTTACCAAGCGTACTTTCATGCGGTTGTTCGAAAGGCAGATAGGCATCCTGCCCAATCAATACCGGCGTATTGCCCAGTTCAATGCCGCTTTTCAGCAGTTGCAAAGCAGGCGATTCAGCAAGTTGTCGGATATCGCTTTCCAGCAAGGCTATGCTGACCAAAGCCACTTTATCCGGGCTTTTAAGGAGTTTACCGGCATTACGCCTAAGGATTACGAAAAGCTGATCACAGGTTCAGAGATCTGATGCTTCGACAAGCTCAGGGTGACAGCGATTCAGGGTGACAGTGTTCTTCTTTTTGTCACTTTCGTTCTATTTTCCCCTTTCCTGCCGGAGTAGTTTTACATCATAATCATAAAAACAAAAAATGATGAAAAAGACAATTTATCCCTGCCTGTGGTTTGATGGGAAAGCTCAGGAAGCAGCTAAATTCTATTGCGGTATTTTTAAAGATGCAAAGATCACTGCCGACAATAATATGGTGGTCACGTTTGAGTTGAACGGTACGAAGTTCATGGGCCTGAATGGCGGCCCGCAGTTCAAGTTCAATGAAGCGGTGTCTTTCGTGATCGATTGTGATACGCAGCAGGAGATCGATCATTATTGGAACAAGCTTACTGCCGATGGCGGCCAGGAAAGCCAGTGTGGTTGGCTGAAGGATAAGTATGGCGTGTCCTGGCAGGTAGTGCCATCAATATTGCCTGAACTGCTGAGTAACCCCGCCAAAGCGCAGAACGTGATGAAGGCGTATATGCAAATGAAGAAGTTTGACATTGCCGCGCTGGAGAATGCGTAAACAATTCTTAGCAATATTGTTAAACGGTCACCCTCAGCGTGACCGTTTTCATTGGGCTGCAGCGCCGGGCAATATTTCAAAGGCGCCGATACTCCGTCGTTTCCGGAAAGTATATCTATAGCGATCCTTCTCCGGCAATGCAGTTTCGACACCCGAACCGGCGGCCGGGCTTTGCGGACGAAGGGTAAAAAGTTCTGCGGCTGCGTCTTTGAAGAGGGGATCTTTGTTCAACACGGTGCCTGTTTCGGCAACAGGTAATTGTGGCCCGGCCCAGGTATTGTTGCCCACCTGAAACCACAGGTTGTTGGAAAAGGTGAAAGTTTGCGGCATCGTACCTCCACCTATATTACAAACGGTGCGGACCTGGTCATTGATGTATACAACATTATTACGGAAGCTGTTATTGCGGCACTTTGCAAAGCGAATGGTGTCTTTATTCTCCTGCAGGATGCGCAGCACCCAGCGGCCCGGCATATAGATGGTATTGTTGATAACTTCCGAATCAGTGCAGCCCACGAATGCCACCGGTACATCGGAACCGATGAATAGATTGCTGTACACTTTTAGCCGGGTTGCTTCTTCAGTAGCATTAGCAGGCCGGAAGAATGGAAGTCCTGTGCCACCTCCCAGGTTGATGGACCTACTACCGGCATTCTTAAATGTATTGGCTTCGATGCGGATATTGCTGCTGCCTCCTTTTGCCTGCACGGCATTGCTGCCCATGTTCTCAAAGCGGCATTGTGTAATAAGGCCATCATGGCAACCGACCATGTCGATACCACTGCCTCCCGGGGAGCCGTTCAAAAAGGTACATTGCTGTAGTGTGAAATTATCTACTCCGGAAAGTTTAAGCAGGTCGTTATTGCCTTTAGCAGTCATATCACGAAAGCCACAATTTCTGAATACGATGTGATGTGCCGGCGAATCATAGGTTCCTCCATCATCTATATTGAGTCCATTGTCTGTTTGTTGGCTAAATACAATTCCTTCTATGTGCAGATAAGCAATATCACTTGCCTTCCAGGCAACTGCACCGCCTCTGAACAGTACTGCGTCATCTTTTTCGGCCAGTATATATATCCAGCGGTCTTTCGTTCCCTGTAGTCCTTGCAATACCTGATCACCACGATATGTGCCTGTATGGACCAGAATGGTATCTCCCGGCCTGGCTTTCTTTGCTGCGGCTGTAATATCCGGGTATAGTTGTCCATGACCGGTATGCAATACATGGGCATAGGCCGGAGCTACTACCCAACATAGCAACAACAGGAACAGGGAGCGCATAAGAAAAGAATTTGTTTAAAAATAGCAAGAATTTATGCTCCCTCTCATATAGATGTAAAGGTTATGCGTGGCTACCTGCACCTGTCAATCTGTACAGGTCATGATCCGTATGTTCAAATAAGGAGAGTATGGCGCCGCCGGCCGTGCGTATGTAAGCGATGCTAAAGCCGTCTTTATGTCGCCTGAAGAAGCGTAGCAGTTTTTCTACAGTTTCTTTGGTAGAGCTTGCTATAATGGTGATCAACGATTCGGAGGTATGTTGATTGGTGTATTGTACTTTTTCGTTGTCAAATTCCATCCTGATCAATTCATCCAGTTCCTGGTCTGCGGTCCGGAATCCAATGGTTATATCATCCTTCATAATGGCTTGTTAAAATAGTTACGTGATTTAAATGTGCAGTTGGTTCTGGCGGGATGCGATATAAAATTTTATACCAGCCTATGTGTGGATCAATCATTCAGAAAGCGCAAAGCTACAATGAATTATCTGCTGCCGGGATTAACTTATTGTAATCGTTACACCTTCCCTATTACACCCGGATGGTTATCTTTGTTTGTATGAAAACGCAATCTTTATCTATAGAAGTATCGCCTGAAGCCGGCAAGGTAACTGCCGAATACATGATGCCTGCCAAGGCAACCGCTATCCTGACATTAGCGCATGGTGCAGGCGCCGGCATGGATCATTCGTTCATGGTAACTTTGTCTACTCAACTGGCGGCAGCGGGTATTGGTACGCTGCGTTTCAACTTCCCGTTTACAGAAAATAAAAAGGGAAGGGTTGATTCGCCTGCCGTGGCGCATCAAACGATCGAGGCAGCCATCAATAAGGCGCATGAATTATTTCCCACACTGCCTTTGTTCGTTGCCGGTAAATCTTTCGGAGGACGCATGTCTTCGCAATACCTGTCGGAACATCCTCGCCAGGAAGTGAAAGGACTTATCTTTTATGGATTTCCTTTACATCCTGCCAAGAAACCTGCTACAGAACGGGCAGAGCACCTGAAAGGGGTAAAAGTTCCTATGTTGTTTCTGCAAGGAACCAAAGATGCGCTGGCGGAATGGGACCTGATAGAAAGCGTATGTGCTTCGCTGAAGAAAGCTACGCTGGTGAAGATCGAAGGAGCGGATCATATGTTCAAAGCGGGGAAAAAGGATATTATGTCTGTGCTGGTAGAAAAGACTCAACAGTGGACAAACCAAATATGAGATACTTCTAAATAAAAAGAGGATTCCTTTTTAGTATCAAAGCGTGATTTAGCTGTTATATAATTGGATATACCTGATTGTTATAACAACATCATAATCCTATATAAAGCTAATGTGCTATAATAATGGGAATAAAAAAACCCGGATGCATGCAGAGCAGCGGCAAACCGGGAATAACAAAACAAATATACATATAATATTTGAGAAAAGGGACTTTATTAGCAACTCCACATTATTGGTCTACCAATGAAATACGCGGAGTTCGAGCAATTAATATCGCCACAAAGGCTGTCAAAATACAGAGCAGCTTGCAGCAGCAATTCCAGAAAAACGGTCAGCCTCTATCGGGCCAATATACGCATATCGCAGGCGTTTCTTGCCGTCTTAGGCATTTTTGAAGTGGTGTTAAGGAATAAAATCGATTATCATTATAAAAAGCATTTACCCACAAATCCAGATTGGCTGTTAGCTGCTACTCAACCTGGAGGATTTTTAACGCAACAAGGATGTCAGAATTCTCTGAATAAAATCACCAAAGCACATGCTAACTTAGGAGATAATTATACGCATGACAAATTATTGGCTGAATTAAGTTTTGGATTTTGGAAATTCATGTTTGCCGGTCAACAATTCAGAGCAGGAGGCAGTTCATTATTGGCAATCTTCCCTGAACTACCTCCACATCACAACCAAAGCTTCATCTATCATAAATTGGACAGAATTAATTCGATCAGGAATAGAGTAGCACATCATGAGCCAATTTGCTTCGGGCCTGCTGATACCATAGGAACAATTTACGCCCGATCGCATTTTAACGAAATCACAGACTTATTGAAATATATGAATATTAATAGTCAGCAACTTTTCTATGGCATTGACGGCGTATTAAAAGAGGCAGATTATATTGACCGGATATAAAATAACAAGTGGTATTGAAATTGTACAGGATGTTAATAGCGAATGTCTTATCTGTATATTGTGACGATGCTGAAGGGTCTCAGCAACGTGTAACAGGAACTATATGATCAAAACAGGCTATTTTCTTTTACTGGCTATTAATAGTTTTTTGCCCGGCAAGTGTCCTACTGTGCCTGAAGCAAGGCAATTGTACAAGCAGGCGGCTGATAATAAAACGGCCTGCAATGACCTTATTTCCGGTGCACAAAGCTGTGGCTCTTCAAGTGATCCGGTGTTGACCGGTTACCAGGCAGCGGCCACCATGATGATGGCTAAGTATGTGATCAATCCTTTCTCCAAACTCTCCTGGTTCCGCAAAGGCAGAAAACTGCTGGACAATACACTGGCGCAACACCCTAAAAATGTGGAGTTACGCTTTTTACGGTTTACGATTCAAACGAATGCGCCGGGCATGCTTGGTTATAATGGTGAAATCAATACTGATAAATCCTTCCTGCTGAATGCTGTAGGCGGGCTCACTGATGCCACACTACAGCATTCGATCTGTGATTACCTGCAACAGTCTAAACTTTTAAGTGAAGAGGAGAAAAAGAAACTACAGTCAACTTGTAACAGCAGATAGCAGGGCAGTTACCGCTCTCATAGTAAATTAACAATAGGATAATCCCTGATTGGAGCGGGTGGTATGGCCGGTTCATGATATTTGTGGCCGGTTATGGAGATTAGTGTACAGCAAATACAAAGCGGAAGTATCAAATGCTTTGAAGAGGTATATCATCTATACCATACCCGCTTATATTATTACGTCCTCAAACACACCCGCTCCACGTATCTCTCTGAAGAGGCTGTACAGCTCACTTTCATCAAAATGTGGGAAAACAGGCGCCAGCTCTCTCCTCACTTCGATCTCTCTGTTCAGCTTTTCCGGATAGCCCGCAGCATTACGATAGACCTGCTTAGAAAGGAACGCAACACCGGCCATTTTGTGGAAGTGAACGCTGATGAAACAATGGCATTGAGTGTGGAAACTGATATCGTTCATAAAGATGAACTGAGCCATGTGGAAGCGCTGATCGAAGAGTTGTCGCCCGTACGTAAAAAGGTCTTTAAGCTCAGCCGTTTTGAGGAGCTTTCCCACAAAGAGATCGCCGAACAGCTTTCCATTTCTCCCAAAACTGTTGAAAACCACATCGGGCGTGCACTGTTACAGCTAAAGGAGAAAATGGTTGTATTGTTGTTAATCTTTACAAAACTGTTCTAAGTAGCGTCACCTACGGCGCCGCATTATACTACGTAATATGTTGCTACAAAGCTGTAACCCCTAAAGGGGCACAAAACACTTCGTAGAAGCAATACCTACATTTCCAGACCAAGCTTAGGGTGAGCCGCCCTTTGAGGGCGACCCACCCTAAGTTGACGCCCCCACCCTACGTTGTATTAACTAATTGTTACCGGTGAGGGATACGCCTTTTTGCTGCGAATTATAGGTGTATGAATATTACGGAGGCGCTTATAGAACGTTTTTTCAATAATGCATGTGATGAGGCTGAACAGCAAGCGGTGAAAGCTTATTTCATTCAGCATCCGGAAGTACTGAGGAAGTACATGACGGAATCATCCTGGCGCGCTTTCGAAGCCGACAAGCCTGTTCCCGGACCTGTATCGGAGAAGATGTTGTCGGTGATCAGGCAGCAAACGTATCGTAATCGCAAAGTTACGCTTGTGCGCCTATGGTGGGCTGCCGCAGCAGCCGTACTGGTGTTTGCATCCGGTTCTTACTGGCTTATGCAAAGTAACACAGCTGTTCCGGCCAAAACTGTAGCAAAAAAAGAGGCTGTTTCGCCCGCGCCCTTACCTTCTATTCACCTTACCTCCAATACCACTACAAAACCACTGGCGCTTACACTGGAAGACGGTACGCAGGTGAACCTGGCACCGAAGAGTGAGTTGAGTTATCCTATTCCATTCCAGCACGACCGACGTGATCTCACGTTGAAGGGTCAGGCTATATTTTATGTAGCCAAAGATGCTTCCAGGCCTTTTACTGTACATGCGGGCAACCTCGCCACCACGGCTATCGGAACTGTTTTCAGGATCACTGCTTTTGAAGGTAAAACAACCAGCGTACATCTGCTGAGTGGAAAGGTACGTGTGGCCCCCGATCACAAAGCAAACATCGAAGGGGCTGATGTGACTTACCTGTTGCCCGGACAAGAAATTCAATTAGATGTGCAACAGCACCTTGTTGTATTGAACAGAAAAGATAAAGGCCATAAACCAGTACTGGCCACTGCTGTAAAACCAGCAACAGCGCCGGACAGTTCCATCATGAAGTTTCATAATGAACCGCTTGAGAATATATTCAACACCTTATCTGAAAAGTACCATACAAAAATTGTATTCAAGGCCGAACTGCTAGCCGGCATGACGTTTACCGGCAAATACGATGATCAAAAGGAATCGCCAGGCGGGTTTATTCAAACGATCTGCTTGCTTAATAATCTGGTGATGCGGGAGGAGAACGGGGAGATCATAATCGAGGGTCAGTAATCTTATCTACAATCATATTTAATCATTTGCATGCTGCAAAAAACAATCAGCAGGATGCACAGGGAATCTTTTTGTCAAAACGCAACTGTATGAATGTATTTATCTATCCACCAAAAAAATTGATCAGGACAGCCTGCCTGCTCCTGTTGACCGCCTGCGGCTTCGGCGCGCATGCCCAGGTGAGCGGTCCTGTGGCCACCGGTATTGTTAAGAACAGCAAGGGTGAAACGCTCAGTAATGTAGCTGTATCGATGCAAAATCAAGGTAACGAGTCTGTGGCCAGCGGCATGACGAATGAGAAGGGCGTCTTCACTTTCTCCGACCTGCCTTTAGGCGGCCCTTATCGTTTTATCTTCAGCCATGTGGGTTTTGTTTCCGATACGCTGACCGGCTACAGAGTACAGGAGAAAACAAGGATATCGCTGGCTGTGACGCTTCGCCTGCATACTGAAGAACTCAACACGGTGGTGGTAACCGCGCTGGGTATCCGCCGGGAAGAGAAATCGCTGGGTTACTCTGCCCAAACTGTGAAGGAAAATGCAGTGCAGGATGCCCGGACCAACAACTGGGTGAATGCGCTTTCCGGCAAAGTGGCTGGTCTGAACATACAAGGCGCCGGTGCCGGGCCTATGGGTTCTTCGCGGATCACGCTGCGCGGTGAATCTTCACTGAACCTCGACAATAACCAGGCGCTCATCATTGTAGATGGTGTGCCTGTGAGCAAAAGGATAACCGGTACCGGTTACTCATCTCACCTTTCGGCTGATAACCCGGTTGACTTTGGTTCTGACCTTTCCGATATCAATCCTGATGATATCGAGAAGGTGACCATATTGAAGGGAGCAGGTGCTACTGCATTGTATGGCAGCCGTGCTGCCGGTGGCGCCATCCTGATCACTACCAAGTCGGGCTCGAAGAAAGAGAAAGGTCTTGGCATTACGTACAATACCAATATCAGCATCGACCAGGTGAACCGCTGGCCCGATTATCAATATGAATATGGCGAGGGAAGAACTGACAAGTATTATTCTTATGGCAACAGTGCGGATGGCACTAATACCAGCACTACTGTTGCTGCAGGCCGGGCTTTCGGCCCAAAGTTCGACGGGCAGATGTATTTTCAATACAACCCCAATACGCCCGACAATAAACCTACTGAACGTACGCCCTGGGTAGCTGACCCCAACTATATCAAGGGCTTCTTCAGAACCGGTCTTACCATTACCAACAGTGTCGCTATCGAGGGGGGTAATGATAAAGGGACTGCACGTCTTTCGCTCACGCATATGAAAAACCAGTGGATATTGCCCAACACAGGTTATGAGCGTATCAATGCTTCTTTATCTGTGAACCAGAAGGTCTCCAACCGACTTAAGATCAATGGTAAAGTAAACTACACCAATAAGAAAAGTGATAACCTGCCGGGCGCTGGTTACAATAACCAATCGATCATGTACTTTCTGATCATTGGTACGGCGCCCAACATCAGGCCCGAATGGTTCAAGCCTTACTGGCAGCCCGGCCTTGAAGGTGTAAGGCAAAGAAACCCTTTCAATACCGGTCCCGACAATCCTTATCTCGACCTGTATGAGATGTTGAATAAAATGAATAAGCATGGTGTGATCGGTACGCTGTCGGCCAATTATGAGATCAGTCCCAAGCTGGAACTGATGGTTCGTACCGGTACTGATCTTTCTTTCGAGTTCCGCTCTCAACAAAGGCCTTTCAGTATGACCAAGTTTCCGAATGGCTCTTACCGGGAACAGAACATCTTCAACTACGAGATCAACACGGATGCCTTGCTGACGTATAACGACCGCATCAGCAAAGACCTTCGTTTCACCATATCTGCCGGAGGTAATGCCATGCGTTCTACTTATGACTTTGCAGGTATGTATGCCGACCAGTTGGCTCAGCCTGGCGTGTACATGATCTCCAACAGTCTTGACCCTGCCGTTGCCGACGCTCAAAAGTCGAAGAAAGCCATCAACAGTTTGTATGCTTCTGCGCAGTTCAACTTCCAGGAAAAGATATTCTTTGATGTTACGAGCCGCAATGACTGGTCGAGTGCTTTGCCTTCCGGTAACAATTCTTACTTCTACCCTTCTTTCAGCACCAGTTTGCTGCTGAGTGAGATGCTGCGTCTGCCCGCGCAAATATCTTTTGCCAAACTCAGGCTGAGCTGGGCACAGGTAGGTAATGATACCGATCCTTACAGGACGGCTAAGTACTATGATAAGATCTATAGTAATAACCTTACCAACCCCGGTACGATGTTCAATCCCAACCTGAAACCGGAGATCACTACCAGTTATGAAGCTGGTCTGGACCTGCGCCTGCTCAATGGCCGTATTGGTATCGACGCGACTGTTTATAATAACAATAGCCGTAACCAGATCATTGCCATTCCTGTTGATCCTGTTTCAGGTTATTCCAATAAAGTGGTGAATGCAGGATTGATCAACAGTAAGGGTGTTGAACTCGTGCTGACCGGTAAGCCTGTTGTGCAGCCGTATTTTAGCTGGACTACTACTTTGAACTGGAGCACGAACCGAAGTTATGTAAAGGAGTTGGCTGAAGGTATTACCAGCCAGGTGATGTATGCGCACAGTGATAACGTAACGATCGAGGCAAGGGTTGGTGGCCGTATGGGTGATATGTATGGCAGAGGTTTTCAACGTAGTCCGGAAGGAAAGATCATCTACTCTTCTAATGGCCTGCCTGCTCCGCTGGACCCCACAGTAAAGAAATGGGGTAACGCCTTCGCCGATTGGAAAGCTGGTCTTATGAACGAGTTCACGATCCGTAATTTCCGGTTTAGCTTTTTGTTCGATGGCCAAAAAGGTGGCAGCATGTATTCGCAAACGAATCACAAGAACAATACGCTGGGCAAAACAAAGGTTACTCTGCCCGGCCGCGATGGCGGTGTTGTAGGTGATGGTGTTGTTTGGGATGCAGCGGGCAACAAGTATGTGCCTAACACTGTGAAAGTGCCAGCGGCTAATTATTATGACAACTACTACGCTATCAGCAATACCGAGGTGAACATTTTCGACGCTTCTTACCTGAAGCTGCGTGAAGTGCGTATCGAGTTCAGCCTGCCTAAGAAACTGATCGACAAGCTGCACCTGCAGCAAACAAGTATCGCGCTATATGGCAGAGACCTGTTCAATATTACCAGCTTTCCCGGCTTCGACCCCGAAGGCGGCAACCTGAACAGTGGTACGTTGACGCCTGGCGTGGAGCTTACGCAGTTCCCTTCGACCAGAACTATGGGTGTAAATCTTACTGTAAAATTTTAATCAGGAGTTATGAAGACTTATAAACTTATTGCGGGTGTGCTGTTGCCGGTTGTTTTACTGGCGACTGCCTGTACCAAGAATTTCGATGAACTGAATGATGATCCTAATCGCCCTAAAGCAAGCACGCCGGGTGTGATGCTGGGCCAGTTGCAATACCGGATCGTAAATACGACCATCAATGAGGGCCGTTTCTTTACGCATGAGCTGATGCAGGTGGATGCTCCCCGCGCCAGCAGCAGTGGTGGTGGCCTGCACCGTTATGTCATCAATCCGGGCGCTGCAGTATGGAGCAACTTTTACCGGTATTTGACCGATATTGAAGACATCTACAGGAGTGCTGATAGCCTGAATGAGCCCAACTATAAGGCTATTGCGCTGATCTATAAGAGCTGGGCTTATTCTATCCTTACCGACCTGTATGGCGATGTTCCTTATTCTGAAGCTACCAAGGGTGCTGATGGAAACTTCCTGCCTAAATTCGATAAGCAATCAACCATCTACCCCAAACTGCTGGCAGACCTCGACAAGGCTAATGGCCTGCTCGTGAAAAAGGCGCTTACTTATGGCGGCGATATGGTGTATAATGCAAATGCCTCTGGTAAAGATCCTGCCGGCGCCATTGGGAAGTGGCAGAAGTTTGCCAACAGCCTGAAGCTGCGCCTCCTGCTGCGCATTCTCAAACGTGATGGCGAGGTGAATGTGACGCAACAGATCAATGAGATACTTGGCAATGCTGCTGCCCGTCCTGTATTTACCAGCAATGATGATGAAGCTATTTTCAAGTATCCCGGCACCTTCCCTTATTACAATCCTTTTTACAATACGCGTCAGCTGGAATGGCGTGATGGTGCTTACTTCAGCAAGTTCTTCATGGACAAGCTTAATACTGATCGTGACCCACGCCGTAATATATGGGCTATCAAGGTGCCTAAGAATGGCGTTGATACGTTCAGTGGTATCGAGAGTGGCTATCCTACTTCTATGGAGTATGCCGTGGGTGCCAACTCCAGCTATCCCGATGCTTTGAAAACTTACCAGGGGCTGGGTGTGATGATGACGTATGCTGAAGTGGAGTTCATCAAGGCTGAACTGGCGTTGCGAGGATTCACTACCGGCTCTACTGCCAAGGCACATTATGAGAAAGGTATTGCGGCTTCCATGGCGCAATGGGGCGCTACGATGCCTGCTGACTTTACCACGCGTCCCGGTGTTGCGTATAATGCAGGGGCTTCTACTGAAGGCCAGCTGGAGCAGATCATGTTGCAGAAATACATTGCTTATTTCTTCGTAGATTATCAGTCCTGGTTTGAAAAGAACAGGACGGGTTATCCTGTATTGCCGAGAGGCACAGGTATCCCTGCCGAGAATAAATTCCCCGTACGTGTGCCTTATCCTACTTACCTGCAATCGCTCAATGCGCAAAGCCTGAAAGATGCGGTGGCGGGCATGGGTGGTGATAATACGAATATCAAGGTGTGGTGGAATAAGTAAGTCGTGAGTTCAGAGTTGAGAGTTCGGAGTAATAAATACAACTATTTTATAAATGCTTTATAACATGAAAAAGTTTTTAGTGACGATGGTGGCGGGGTGCGTGATGTTGCACTCATCAGCACAGTCTTCTGCTGGCAAACCAGAGGTCAGGACACTGATCGTATTTTTTGATGGGTTGCGTCCCGATTATATTACGCAGGAGGCCATGCCTAACCTGTATGCTTTCAAGAAGCGCAGTGCTTATGGCAAATCGCACCATAGCGTGTTCCCTACAGTAACGCGGGTAAACTCTGCCTCCTACTCTACCGGCAGCTATCCCGTGACGCATGGTTTGATGGGCAACAGTGTTTTCTTCCCGGAAGTGGTTAATAACAAAAGTCTCAACACCGGTGAGGCTGAAGACCTTTTCAAGATCGCCGAGGCTACGCATGGCAAGCTCCTTACAACTATCTCTCTTGGTGAGATCCTGCAAAAGCAGGGCAAGAAGATGATGGTGTTCAGCTCCGGTTCTACCGGTCAGGCTTTATTGCAAAACCATACTATCAGTGGTGGCGCCGTCATCAACCCTGCCATGATATTGCCTGCATCTATCAAGGACAGTATTTTTAAAGACCTCGGGCCTGTGGGTCCCGGTGGCGGCAAGCATAAGTGGGTGACAGATGCGCTGATCCGTTATGGACTGAGTGATAATGGTCCGCTGGTGAGCGCTATCTGGTATTCTGATCCGGATGGTACCGCGCATGCCAAGGGAATCGGTTCTGCTGACGCCATGGCTTCTATCAAAGTAGTCGACGCAGAGTTTGGACGCATCGTATCGACGCTGGAAAGCAAAGGCCTTACGCAATACACTAATATCCTGATCTCGACGGATCATGGTTTCATGACGCATGTGGGTGAAGGTGGAAAGGGTTTGAATCAACTACTGATCGACAACGGCTTGAAGCAAAGTGCCACTTCCGATGATATCGTAACTGCCGGTGGCGCTATTTACATCAAGGACCATAACCCCGAGACGATCAAGAAGATCGTAGCGCTACTGCGCCCACAGGAGTTTGTTGGCGCTATTTTTACCAAAGGCGCCAAGCCGGGTGATATGAAAGGGTTTGTAGAAGGGACGCTGAGCTTTGAGACGATCCACTGGAACCACTCACGCGCTGCTGATATTCTCGTGGATGCCAACTGGGATGACCGGGTGAACAGTGCCGGTTATGCAGGCGCCAGCTTTCTGCCGGGTGTTGCTGGTCATGGCACTATCAGTCACTGGGATGTTCATATTCCGCTGATCGTTTCCGGTCCTGCTTTTAAAAATGCTTTTGAAAGTGAGCTGCCTACTTCCAACGTAGACCTCGCTCCTACTGTGCTGCATATCCTCAACATCACTATCCCTGCTACCATGGATGGACGGGTGATGAGTGAAATGCTGCGCAAGCCAGTGGCCGGTGCAGCCACCAAAGCGAAAAAAGAAACTATTGAAACGCAGGCCAGCTATCCTGGTGGAACGTACAAGGTGACAATGGAGAGAACTATCCTCGGCAAGTATCAGTATGTGGATGGGGCCAAGACGGAACGTAAGTAACTACGTATCCTTATCAATAAAACGAGGGCGTCTCTTTACAGGGACGCCCTATTTGTTTAATTGGGCTAAAGCCCAAAGAAAGAGATTTCTTAATCCCGGCCCTGAAGGGCCGGGCAATTCCCTTTGCTACGATTGGTATTCTTTTCAATTCCTCTCTCCACTTTTATATTCACGCTTAGCTCCAATCAACATTATCAATCATTAATAAGTGTATACAGCGGTTTGTGTTTGATCCAATTCCGGGTGTCCGGGATATGATAGTGTTGTGACGGTTTTATCAAGTCGTTGGTTGGTAATCGTGTAGACGTTCTCAGTGATCCTGTCTACTTTGTCGGGCATGCCGGGTTCTTTTACTGTTTTAGTGAGTTTGGCCGGCAGCTTTTTCAGTTTGCTCAATACCGGGTAATTGTAGAGCTGGAAGTATTCACTGAGAGAAGCAGAAATAAAGATCCAGGGATTGAACTCGCATTCCTGTGACCATGAGTCTATGGTGTATATTATTTTGATGTTGTTGAGCTGGGTAGTGGTGATGGTTTGCGGGTTGCCGCTGGCATCGTAAATATAGGTAGTAGTGGTGATCAGTTTAGCACCGGCTTCGTTGATCGTATAGTATTTAAGTTCCTTTAAGGTACCGTTGGCATTGTAGGCGTACTCAAATTTATAGCCATTGGGCAGGCGCAGGTCTTTGTAGGCATTCACAACGCTGACCAGTTTATCGTTGTTGTAGTTGAGTGTATTGGTGTATAAAGAGGAGCCGTAAGACATGTTGATCAGGCGTTTTGCCGACCAGGCATAATCGACCACATCGCCGAGGTTCTGGTGGGTATAGCCAATCGTCTTAATGGTATTGTCGGTGTTGTAATAGAGTGTGGCTTTTGTGCCATTGTCCCATTCGATGGTTTTGAGGAGGTATTTGTAATCGGGAGGATTGTTGCCCGGCGGGTTCTTGTCCTTGTCTTTTTTACAACTCGTGAGGATAAGGGCGACAATCACCACTATACTGGATAATTTAATGTAACGCATAGCGATCAGCTTATTTGGGGCAAGTTTAGGCCATGAACGGGAAAGCCGCCTGTTAAACCGGATGGACCGTCGTTTTTAGGTCATGAACAGCATGTTTTTTGAGTCGGGGTTCGGAGCGGTTGCATAATTTTGCTCCATGCGAAGTATTACTATTCTGAAGGAGGAAGTCCTTTCCAACAACTGGTATACGCTCAAGAAGTTCACTTATGAAGTGACGAAGGGCGATGGCAGCCGGCAGGTACAGACGCGTGAAGCTTATGACCGGGGTAATGGCGCCACTATTTTACTGTATAACAAAGCCAGTAAATCTGTTATCCTCACACGGCAGTTCAGGCTGCCTACTTTTATCAATGGTAATGAAAGTGGCATGTTGATAGAAGCTTGTGCAGGGTTATTGGACAAAGACAATCCGGAGGATTGCATTCTGCGCGAAGCTGAAGAAGAGACCGGTTATAAAGTGTCTCATGTGGAGAAGGTGTTCGAGGCGTATATGTCACCAGGCTCAGTAACGGAAATCCTCTATTTCTTCGTGGCTGAATATTCAAAGGATATGAAGGTAAGTGATGGTGGCGGTATCGAGGCTGAACAGGAAAACATCGAGGTGCTGGAGCTTCCGTTCGAATCGGCCTGGCAGTTGATGCAGCAGGGTGAGATCAAAGATGCGAAGACCATTATGTTGTTGCAATATGCGCGGCTGCATAACCTGGTATGATGTATTAGGAAAACCTTAACGGTATACTGCAGGAAACCGCTACCCTTGGGTATAGTGTATAGTTTTTGCCATTAATGCAGGGTAATTTTGTGGTACGTAAATCATGCATTATGGCTATTGAAAGAACACTTCTAAAGATAGAAAGGCCGGTGGCTGAGCCCGGTTTCCTGGGCGCCGGTCACCTTGCCCGGCCAGTGGTGGGTAGTAATTATAAGCAGTCTGACCCATTCATCCTATTGATGGATGATATGATTGATAAGAAGGACCATAATCCCGTAGGTGGTCCTCACCCGCACGCCGGTTTTGAAACGGTGACTTTGTTACTGGAAGGTGAGTTGGGTGATGACAAGCATAAGATGCAAAGCGGCGATCTTCAACTGATGACTGCCGGCAGTGGTGTTGTGCATGCCGAGATCATCGACAAGCCCGGCAAGATGCGCATCCTCCAATTGTGGCTCAATCTTCCCCAAAAAGACAGGCAGGCACCACCCCGTGTACAAGACCTGCCGCTGGCGCACGTTCCATCCAAACATGAAAATGGCGTGCATATCAGGTTGTACAGCGGCTCACTGGCTGGCTTGTCTTCTCCTGTTCAAAATTATGTACCGCTGACGATCGCTGATATCAGTCTGGATGCAGGTGCTTCTACTGTTCTTTCGCTTCCCGCCAATCACAATGCTTTTCTGTATGTGCTGGATGGCACTGTGCAAGTGGGAGCTGATCGGGCACTACTGCAGCAGGATCAGACCGGCTGGCTTAGTAAGTCTGATGAGGATGCGCCCAGTGAGTTGGCTTTGACTGCTGATGAAGGCGCCCGCTTTGTACTGTATGCCGCGAAGCCGCTGGGTGAAAGGATCGTATCGCATGGGCCTTTTATTGCGGACAGTAATGATGATATTCCCCGTTTGTACCGGGATTACCGGCAGGGGAAGATGCAACATATCACGACCGTGCCGGAGGAGCAACAGCTAAAGTGGTAACTACATTTGGGCTAAAGCCCAAATAGGAAATTTTTGCTTAGTGCCCCGGCCCTAAAGGACCGGGCAATTCCTTTTGCTTCGCAAGCAGATTTCTCACTTCGCCACAATAACCTACGCTTTATAGTCCCGAATGGCTCCGTTCGAAATGACAAAAGAGAGGGAACGTTCGAAAGCAGGTGTAGGTCAATGACAAAAGGGAGGGAATGTTCGAAAGAAAGCGTAGGCCCCGGCAGATTTTATTGAAAATTAATTCCCCGCAAACGTTTTTGGCAAGGATTTTTAGCTTTTCCCCTTTATGAGGAAAAGCTATTTTTTATTTATCGCCTTATTCTTTTTGGCCGCATTGACCGGCAGGGCGCAGGCGCAGAAACTGAATGGCGTGTATGTAGGCGCCGAACTATATTCGACTCCTTTCAATGGCATGCAGATCAACCATATTGTCATTTATTTCAGGAACGACGGCACGCTCAATAATGACCTGAGCACTGCAGACTGGAAAAGTAAAGTGAATGGCTCGTATGCCATCAAGGGCAATGTGGTACAGCTCTCTTTCAAGGATGCGCGGGATAATACCCGGTATACGCTTGCCTCCAATGGCAACCTGGAAAGCACAGCTGGCATCAAGCACACGCTACACAAAGTAAAGCCCGCATCCTCGCTATCGGCGGCTACCTATGAAAAGAAATCCGCTTCCTCCAGTGGTGGTATGGGTACAGGCATGCCCCATGTAGCTGCGTTTTCCTCCAACTACCTGTCTTTTGACGGCAAGGGGAATTTTTCTTTCAACCACTCCGGGGTTGTGGGTATTGGAGGGGATGTAGCAGGTGGCACCATTGGTGGTAAGCAGGAGAATAATAGCCAGACCAGTGGCACGTATAAACTAAGTGATGGGGAAATAACCCTGACCTTCAAGGATGGTACAGTATCCAGGCAAAGCTTTTTTTATAGTCCACCCAATGAAGAAGACCTGATCGTATTGGGTGGAGCGTTTTATTTCCGGGAGGATGATAAAGAAAAAAAGACAGCAACTACAGAGAAAGCCAATAATACGCAAGGGCAACGCACTACAACGAACACCGGCACACTTCCTACGGCAGCGATTCTTTTGCAGCAATTACGCCAGCAATATGGCGGAGAGAACCTTGATAAGATAAACACCGTGCGGGAAACTGCTACATTAACCGGCAACCTGCAGGCGGTTATGCTGACCGATATTAAGCAGAACAAGCTACGTGCAGAACTCAGGCAAAATGGTAAGCTGCTGCTGGTAAAGCAGCTGGACGGCAACGTTGGCTGGCAGTGGATGAATGGTGTTAAGAAAGCGCTATCTGCAGATGAAAAGGCTGATCTGCAACTGGGTTTATACCAGGGCATCCTTGGACTTCACAAGGGACTGAACAGCTACTTCCTGAAGGGATCGGTGTCGCGGTCGGACAATGATTATCTGCTTACTTTCTTTGTGGATAATCATAGGCTGGTATACCTGATCGGTCCTGATTATTCGCTGAAAGCGAATGGCTATTCCATTAACGAATCGCGCAACTTCTCTGTTTATAAGAACTTCATTACATCGAATGGTATCTCCTACCCTGCTGTTACGGAGTCGTCGGATGGTCAACACACGATTGTTATGAATACGACTAAAACGGAGTTCAATCCAGTTTTGACGGAGGAGGATTGGAAGACGCCTTGATTTTTGGTTCTGGTTCGTGGGGACACGAACCAGGGCGTTTGCTTCGATGGGGCCAGAGGCCCCTCAATAGCCTCACTCGCCAGAGGCGAGCGAGTGAGGCTACAAGCCTCGCAGAGCGTCAAGAACGTTATCTTTGCTTATATGAGTGAGCCTATTTTCATTTCGGTGCCGTATAAGAATGCGGAGAAGCAAGTGGAGATCCAATTGGAGGTGACGGGTTATACGCACCGCATCCGCGTGCTGGTGGATGAGGTGCCGGTACTTTTTGAGCCGGATGAGGAACGACAGTACCGGGCCATTGTGCCTCCTGAACATGCGCAGGCTGGAGAATCGCTGGACCCAGTTCTGCTACAAGCAATTGCTGCCACGCTTGAAAAGGAGCTTTCATAAGCGTGCTAATGAGGATACCCATATTGCCTGCCGGCGCCAGGCAATGCTGAAAAATGCTGTACCTTGTAACTCCTTAACAAGGTATTCAATGGACGCCAAGGCTATTCTCCGTGAACATATCTCTAAGACTATCGCCATTCCCGATGATCAATTCGATCATGTCTTCTCTCATTTCAAACTGCAATCGTATAAAAAGGGGCAAACGGTCATTACGGAAGGCACCTCTGTCCATGCCGAGTATTTCGTTTTAGAAGGCTGCCTTAAGTCTTTCTTCATTAATGACAACCTGAAGATGTTCATTCTTCAATTTGCCATGCCTACCTGGTGGGTCTCCGACTACAGCGCACTTTATAGTGGCAACAAAGCTACTATCAGTGTTGATTGTATTACCGACGCCACGGTTCTTGCTCTCTCTAATGAAGATCGTGAAAAGCTGTGCAAGGAGTTTCATGCTATCGAGCACTTCTTCCGCTGGCGTACCAACAAAGGTTACGTAGCCTCGCAAAAGCGCCTGCTTTCGCTGATGAATAATGATGCGCGCCACCGCTATGAGGAGTTGCTCAATTTGTATCCTCAACTTTATAACCTTGTCCCCAAACACTTAATTGCCGCCTACCTGGGTATTTCCCGCGAGACGCTTAGCCGTCTTTACAACAATTCCTGAACTTTGTGACATAGGTCACATTGCCTCTCCTCTTTTTGGAATGTGATGTAGGTCACGTAGCTATCCTGTTGCTTCGTTGGAAATTTGTGTCATCAAATTAAAACTTCAAAAGATGAACACACAAATTTTTTCCATCGCTGCTCCTCAGAGCAATATTGATTGGGTAGGCCGTAAAGTAACCGGCGCCCACAATGGTACTATTGGCATTAAAGAGGGCAACCTGTCATTCAACAATGACCTGCTTTCGGGTGGCCGGTTCGTAATCGACGTTGCCTCCATCAAAATACTGGATGTAACTGACCCAGCTACCAATGCTCAATTTGCCGGTCACCTGGCTTCCGATGACTTCTTCGGTACAGAGCAGTACCCTGAAGCTGTCTTCGAGATCACCGGTGCAGAGCCTGTTGACGGTATCGATTACCGCATCGATGGCAACCTGACCATCAAGGGTATTACTCACCCTGTGAGCTTCGATGCTGAAGTGAACCGTGATGGCAGTACGGTAACCGCCTCCGGCAAGATCACAGTGGACCGTACGAAGTATAATATCCGGTTTCGCTCCGGTAATTTCTTCAAGGACCTGGGCGATACGCTGATCTATAACAACTTCGATCTGCATGTGTCGCTGACCGGCCAATCTGCCAACTAATTTCTTAATCTTTAAAATCTTATTGTATGCCTTACGTAAAAATTGAAGTAACCCGTGAAGGTGTTACCAGAGAACAAAAGCAACAGTTGATCAAAGGTGTAACTGATCTGATCACTGAAGTATTGAATAAGGACCCGCATCTTACGCATGTCGTTATTAAGGAGATCGATACTGACAACTGGGGTTATGCCGGTGTGCAAACTTCTGTGCTGCGGGAACAGGGTATTACTGCTGATAAAAAATAAATTATGTCGACAATGAAAAAGCAAACTGTGATTGTGACTGGCGCCTCCTCGGGCATCGGTAAAGAAGTGGCGCGTTATTTTCTGGCACAAGGTGATAATGTGGTGATCAATTCTGCCACTGCCAATAAGCTGGAGGCTGTGTACCAGGAGTTGGGCGCCGGTGAGCAGCTCGCCATGGTGACGGGTGATGTACATGACAAGAGGACCGGTGAACGTTTATTGCAAACCGCTCTTGAAAAGTTTGGCTCGGCTGATGTGTTGGTAAACAATGCCGGTATCTATGACCTCAAGCCTTTCCTGGAAGTGGACGAAGCCTATCTTGACCGTTTTCTGAATACCAACCTGAAGGGTACTTATTTTACCACGCAGGCTATTCTGCCGCAGATGTTGAAGCAGCATGATGGTGTGGTGATCAATATTGGTACGCCGCTCGTGTATCATGCTATAGGTGGAGCGCCAGCCTCCGCTCCTATTGCCAGCAAGGGGGCCATTCATGCGCTTACGCTGCAACTGGCTGCCGAGTTTGGCAAGGATAATGTGCGGGTGAATACGCTTGCCGTGGGCGTGATCCGTACACCTATGCATGGTGCAGGTGTTGATCAGCTTGCGGGCCTGCACCTGCTCAACCGTGTTGGTGAATCGGAGGAGATAGCGCAAATGGTATACTCCATAGCGAAGAATAAATATATTTCCGGTGCGATCATCCATGCGGATGGTGGTATGGGCGCAGGCCATTACATTTGATCATTCTTTAAATGTTTTACCTATGTGGTACAATACTAAAGCAACCGGGCTACTGGGCATTCAATATCCCATTTTGCAGGGGCCATTTGGCGGTGGCCTGTCTTCTGTTGAATTGGTGAGTACGGTTTCCAATATGGGCGGCCTGGGTGGCTATGGCGCCTACACCATGAGTGCTTCCGAAATCTATGATATCAACAAGCAGATCAAAGCTGCTACGGATAAGCCTTACAACCTGAATTTATGGGTTTCCGATACTGATGCCGTTAATGGCACCGTGAGTGATGAACATTATGAACGGGTGAAGGTTCAGTTCAAACCTTATTTCGATGCCGCGGGTATTGAACTACCTGCCAAACCTGCTCCTTTTCAATCAAGGTTCGAGAATCAATTGCAGGTGATCTATGATATCAAACCGAAAGTGTTCAGCTTTATGTTTGGCCTGCTTCCGTCTACGGTTATTGAAGACCTGCATAAACGTGGGGTTGTGCTTGTGGGTGCAGCTACTACACTTGACGAAGCGATAGCGCTGGAGAACTCGGGCGTGGATATGATCATTGCTTCGGGTTTTGAAGCGGGCGGTCACCGGCCATCGTTCCTGGCACCGGCTGAACAATCGATTACCGGCTCCTTTGTGTTGCTGCAGCTAATCAGGGAAAAGGTGAAGGTGCCCGTTATTGCTGCCGGTGGCATTGCCAACGGCCGTGGTATTGCTGCTGCTTTTGCTTTGGGCGCTGATGCTGCACAGGTTGGGACGGCTTTTCTTGCTACTGATGAATCAGGCGCTTTGCCTGCGCATAAAGCTGCGCTGTTCTCAGCCGCTGCAAAGTATACCATGCTGACGCGTGCTTTCACTGGCCGGCTGGGCAGGGGGTTGCGCACACCGGTTGGTGTTGACGTAATTGGCAAAGAACAAAACATTCTCCCCTTTCCTTTACAAACCACCTTTATGTCATCGTTGCGGAAAGCTGCCATCGAGCAGCAAAAGCATGATATGATCCTGTTCTGGGGTGGACAGATTGCTCCTATATTGAAGCATAAAAAGGCTGCTGTGTTGATGGAGTCGCTGATCGAAGAAGCGGGCGCTCTAATTCAAAGTAAATAAACTGGTTTGTGGACGTCGGGCAGGTTCACGATATTGTCCTAATTACCCCTCTTTATTGTCTGTCTCACACCCTGTTTATTATTGGTATAGTCGATAGTTTTGTTGTCTATGAAAATGAAACCAGGTGAATTTATTGCTTTGTCGGCCTGTACCATGATGTTGACGGCTTTGGGTATCGATATTATGTTGCCTGCCTTTGGCGAACTGCGTGCTCACTTTGGCTTGCCGGCTGAATCTACGGCTACCGCCCAGGTGATCGGGTTCTTTTTCATGGGCCAGGTGGCTCAACTTATTTTTGGTCTTTTATCGGACCGCTATGGAAGACTGCCCATTCTACGAGTGGGCTTTCCCTTATATATAGCTGGTGGACTGGCAGCAGCTTTTGCTCCGAGTCTGCCGTTGTTGTTTGCCGCCCGCTTTGTAGCCGGCATGGGCGCGTCGGCAGTTTTTATGTCGACCATTGCCGGGGTGCGGGACCGCTTTGTGGGTGATGAGATGGCAAGGATCATGTCGTTGATACTTACCATCTTTTTGTTTACGCCTGTGCTGGCTCCCTTCCTGGGCATGGCTATTCTCTCAGCTTCTTCCTGGCAAGGGGTATTTCTCACTCCTCCCCTGTTCGCAGTGATCGTTTTTGTGTGGTCGTTGCGGCTGGAAGAGTCACTTCCGCGTGATCAACGGACGCCGCTCAACTGGGCCAGTGTAAGTCAATCGATCAGGAAGGTGATCGGCAACCGGGTGTTCATGCGGTATACCTGTATCACTACTGTTCTTTTTACGGCACTCAGCTCATACGTAGCCAGTTCTGAACATATTGTGGGTGAGATCTATGGCCGGCCGGAATTGTTTGCCTGGATCTTTGCCGGTATCGGGCTGCTTATGTCGATTGCTTCTTTTACCAATTCGCGTCTTTCCTCGCGATATGGTGCACGTGTTACCCTTAAATGGCTGCTCATCATTTACACCGTGATCAGCAGTGTTTTGCTGGTCTATACTTTCTCTTTCGGCGATCCACCCAATATGTTGTTCTTTTTTGTAGCGGTGGCTTTTTTGATGGCTATCAATCTGGCGATAGAACCCAACAGCAGTGCGCTTGCATTGGAACCGATGGGACAGATGGCAGGCGTAGCTGCTTCTGTATATGGTACTGCGTTCTTTTTCATTGGGGCTTCTCTTGGCTCGCTGATCAGTCACTTCCTGGTGCATAGTGTCTTCCCACTTGTGGTGAGCTTTTTTGTGATCGGTATCATCACTGTTGTGCTTGTGCTGGGTGATCTGCGGCCCCGGCAGGCATAAGGTTTTAAAGGGACTGCCCGCTTAATCAGCCTTTTTGCCCGTTTCGCCTTCCGTTGCTGTTTGGGGTGGGAGAATTCGATAATTTAAGGGCGTGAAAAAGAACAACCGGGTCCTTGGTCTTTTCCTGTGTGCCGGCATCTCGGTGATGGCCTCCTTTCCGCGCCTGCTCAGGTCGGAAAGTGTCAGCTGGTCAACCTCTTTAGCCAGCATTGCCTATTTTTTTGTGTTTGCTTACTGCTGCTGGCTTATTCATTCATCGGTAATCGTTCGAACTGCCCGGCTACAGCCTGCTGCGAGACGCATCTGGCTACGCGCCGGTATTATCATTGGGATGGGCTTATGTGCTTATTTGTATGATCAGCTTTTTGCCCGTGCCATGGTTTATCCTTTTGCAGTAGCTCCTATGAGAAGGTTGGTAGTGGTGCTGGTACGTGGCTGTCTGATCAGTGGTTTTATTTATTTCATCCAGTACTATCTCTATGTGTTGGGTGAAAAGCAACGGGCCGGCCTGGAACTCGAACAGCTGAAACAGGCTCAACTACGGGCTAATCTTTCTTCACTGAAGGAACAGATCAGTCCGCACTTCCTGTTCAACACGCTCAATACGTTAAGCACACTGACCCAGGAGCAGGTGGTTAAGGATTTCGTAAACGAGCTTTCGAATGTATATCGCTATTTATTGCAGTATAAGGAAAGTAATACTGCCCGACTGGAAGAAGAACTGGCTTTCAGTCACTCTTATCTATATATTATCAAAACAAGGATGGAAAACGCCATCGTGATCAGGGTCGATGTGCCGGATGCTATCTTATCGTCAAAGATCCCGCCGCTTACTTTGCAATTGCTGATCGAGAATGCCATCAAGCATAATGTTGCCGCGAGCTATAAACCGTTGACCATTTCGATCTATGGCGATAAGGACTTGCTGGTGGTAGAAAATAATTATCAACCGAAGTCGTCCGCAACAACAGGTACGGGAACCGGTCTGGGCAATATTGCGCAACGTTACCGATTGTTGTTTGACAAGGACATCCTGATCGAACAAAGTGCCACTTCTTTCACTGTAAAACTTCCGGTTGTATCATGAAGGTCTTAATTATCGAAGATGAGATCAGGGCTGCCCGGGAGCTGCAACATATCCTGCAGTTGATCGATACAGACATTGAAGTAGTAGCCACTATCGAATCGGTGGAACAGGCGCTGCAATGGGTTGCCACGCATCCGCTACCCGATCTTATCTTTTCGGACATTCAACTGGCGGATGGCCTTTGTTTCGACCTGTTCAGGCAAAAGCGTATTTCAACGCCTGTGATCTTTTGTACAGCGTTCGATGATTTTTTACTGCACGCATTTGACACCAATGCGGTGAGCTACCTACTAAAGCCTATCACACGGGAAAAAGTGGCGAAGGCGCTCGACAAGTTCAGTTTGTTGAAGGCTGCTTTTGATAAGGGGTCTGCGCAACAAGGGCTGCACAACCTGCTGCAACAGTTACCTCCTTCGTATAAGACTGCTTTGCTGGTTCATCAGCAGGAAAAGATCATTCCATTGCCTGTAAAGGAGATCGCCTTTTTTTATCTTGACAATAACCTGATAGCTGTATCTACGCTCAACAATCAAAAGTACTTCCTGACTTCTACGCTCGATGAATTGGAGCAACTCGTTGATCCCTTTCTTTTTTATCGGGCCAACCGGCAATTCCTGATCAGCCGGCACGCAATTGTGAATGCTGAACGTTTTTTCGCCCGCAAGCTCGTTGTGAAGCTGCAGGCTCCTACGCCGGAAACAGTTATCGTGAGCAAGGCCAAAGCCTCTGATTTTCTTCATTGGCTGGAAGGCAGCAATCAGTAGGCAACCCCTGCCTGCTTTAGCTGCCGATTTGCCTGCTTTACCCCAATATCCAGTGTATTGCTCTTCCAGCTTTTACATTTTTGCGCATGTACTAAATTCCTTATAGCCATGCGTTCATTATTTCTTTTTTTCATTGTCGTTCTGTTTGTATGTAATCATTCTTATGCTCAATATCCTCCACAGGACAAGTGGTATACCAATCCTTTAGGTTTTAAGCCGGTGCAATTGCATACGGCGATGGGATTTCTTCTTCCAGCTGTGGCTGTTGGTGCCGGCTTGTTGCTCACCAAAAGTGATCCTCATTTGCAACAGCGTGTTTCTGTGTTCAGCGAGAGCGGTGTTTCGTGGGGTTATAAATATCCTTATACTTTCCTGGCACAAGGCAGTAGTGGTATCAATTTTCAACTGCGTAGGTGGATGTCGGTCGGCATAGAGGCCGGTATTTATTTTCCACGTGATAGTGTAAATAGTCCCGTAGGTATTGCCATCCGGCCTTTTGCCCGCTTCTATCCTATTAATCGGACTAACTGGAACCTGTATTTCGAATCGGGCGGAGGGTTTATTTATTTCTCGAATCGATTCCCCCAGCCTACGCACCAGGATGCACGGATGGGCACCTACTTCAATGGGATCACTAAATATGGTATTGGCTCCGAGGTACGCTTAAATTCTTTTACTGCTCTTACGATGGGCATACGCCATGTGCATGTATCAAACGGGGATAGCAAAGGAGTGGAACGTAATCCCTCTCATGATAGTAATGGATTCTTTGTAGGTGTTTCGTTCAGACCTTGAGTAGCGTTCACTATTAATATAACTGCTATGAATATAAAAACGATGCGTATTATACTTTGGGCGATTGTGGTGGTATTGTTGTTTGTCAGCCTGTACCACACTTATATAAACTGGCTGTTATATGGGGTGGTTTATTACCGGGAAGAGGTTTCGTTTATCCCGTACGAATAGTGGTTGCAGGAAAGTTAAATTTTTACGGGGCGGATAAGTGGCCCGTTTAAACAAGTATTTTTAGTATCTAAACTCTTCTCCAGCTATGACCACCTCCCGCAACCGATACTTACTGCTTAACTATGTTACGCTTGCCTGTCTGGCTTTATTGTTGTTGAACGATCACCTATTCAAATGGGAATTTTCCAATTGGCTGACAGGTAAACTATCTGATGCAGCAGGTATCATTTTATTACCACTATTGCTGGCTTACCTGTTCCCTGTTATTCGTTATCATTCTATATGGATCAGTGCTGTATTTTTCATCTTCTGGAAGTCGCCTTATTCATCCGGACTGATCGATATTTATAACCGGGTGGCTCCTATTGGAATTACACGGGTGGTCGATTATTCTGACCTATTCGTATTGTTGTTGCTACCCATACCATTTTACATCATGCAGCATATCGACCGGCTGAAGGCTATCAAGATCAGCCGGGTTCATCCGGCGTTTGTATTGATCCCGTTGATGGTTGGCTTTATGGCAACCCAGCCTCCCCGATATTATCGTTATGTAAGGACCGACGGCAATCTGAAGTGTTATAACTGTTATATCACTTTACGTTATAGCCAGGATGAGATCGTTCAAAAGCTGCAGGATGACCAGCTGGCTTTTGATAGTATCAAGCCTTTTATAATTAATCCAAATTACCGTGAGGAGATCATTGATCCTGATCTAAAGTTATACAAGATCAATCAACTCATTCTCGATGGGGACACTTTGCGTAACCTCGATTTTACCATGCGCACTATGAAGGCGGGTAAAACGCGGCTTTATTTTACTGGCATGGATGTTAATGCAGATTTGAGTGATTTCAAACTGGAAAGGAAGCTTCTGAAACTATATCGTAAAAAGGTTTTTCAAGAGTTCAGAAAGGCAACGGAAGAGTAATGTTTTATTGGCCTTAGTTTCGCGAAATTGTTCTACTTTGAGCCTTCTTCAAATCTTTCTTTATGCTCAAGTTTGGCTATACTATTCTCTACGTGCAAGATGTTGTTAAGACGATTGAATTCTACGAAAACGCTTTTGGATTTAAGCGTTCTTTTATTGCAGACACTGCAGAGTTTGGCCAACTGGATACGGGTGGCACCTCGCTTGCTTTTGCCACGATCGAGTTGATATCGCATGAGATCCCCGGCGGATTCATTGCCGGTGACAGCAAGCAGCAACCTTTGGGTATGGAAGTAGCTTTTACGACTACTGATGTCGATGCTGCTTTTCAAGCTGCGTTGAAGGCAGGCGCTACTGAGGTTAGCCGTCCTGCGTTGAAACCCTGGGGCCAGACAGTGGCTTACGTGCGCGACCTCAATGGCTTTCTCGTTGAACTATGTACACCGATAGGGTAACTAGTTGATAGGTTGACAGGTTGAAAAGGAGAAGACACCTGTACTCAATTTTTCGAATTGTCAATGAACTAGAGAGTGGTTAACCTTTCCAACAAGGGATGGGCGCCAGCAGCCCTGCTGTTTTTGGTGAAAACTGCACTTTTTGGTCAACTCCACTATTTGAATACACTATCTATACTTCTGACATACCGTTGACATACTTCTGCTATACTCCAGCCCTACAGCAGATTTTTTGCATTCCCGTGTAAAAATTTCCTTTCTGTCATTTCTACTGTCCAATTGTCATCAATAGTGTCGTTAATCAAATGTAGTGCTAACAAGTAATGGACACAACTGCGGGTGAAGGCGAAACCCTCCCAAGTAGGAGGAATTGGACCAAACAAGGACAAGCTGGTATTTTATGAACAGCGCCAGCCATGGCATAATATTTAAGTCCGTAAGGATGTAATTCTAATGTTATGTACATCATTTTAGGCGCAACGGGTCATGTAGGATCAGAAGTGGCCAACTCTTTATTGCAGGCAGGCAAGGAAGTTGTCGTGGTGACGCGCAGCACAGAGAAAGCTGCGGAATGGGAAAAGCGCGGCGCTAAAGCAGCCATCGTTGATATTCATCAACCTGAAGATCTCAGGAAGGTATTGCAACAAGGCAGCCGGCTATTTTTGCTGAATCCTCCTGCTCCACCTGATTCCGATACGGTTCAGGAAGAACTGGCCAGCGTTGCCGCCATCTTGCAGGCGCTTGAAGGTTCCAGTATTGAAAAGGTAGTGGCCGAATCAACTTATGGCGCACAGCCGGGTATCGGCATTGGCGATCTGGGTGTGCTGTATGATATGGAGCAAGGTTTGCACAAACTGGATATTCCTGTCAGTATTATCCGTGCAGGGTACTATATGAGCAACTGGGACAATGCTTATGATAGTGTTGCGAAAGAAGGAAAATTGTATAGCTTTTTTCCTCCTGATCACCAGCTTGGGATGGTAGCTCCCCAGGACATTGGCAAAGTAGCTGCCCGATTGCTGATGGCTCCCACTTCTGATATTGGTTTACATTATGTGGAAGGTCCACAGTTATATTCTCCCAAAGATGTGGCTGCTGCGTTTGGCAAGGCGCTGGAAAAACCTGTTGAAGTAGTACCGATACCTCCTGATCAATGGGAACCGGCCATGCAACAAGCCGGATTCTCTCCGAAAGCCGCGGCTTCTATGGCCGCCATGACAAGGATTGTATTAAAACCAGATTTTGAGGTGGCGAAGAATCCGATACGAGGGGCGACGACGATAGAAGAATATGTGCGGAAGATGATTGATCAACAGCAGCGGCAACCCGCTTAAATTCTTTTATCCCAGAACCGGTTATATTTGGGTATGAATATTTTGTATCTATCATTGCTGGCTTTGTTTGCCTTATTGCAAATGAATGTCAATCCAAAAGCGACTTCTACTCTTGCTAACCAATATTGCAATGGGCGGTTTGGTTATTGTATCGATTATCCTGCCAACGTGCTAACGCCACAGGAAGAAGCTCAGAATGGAGATGGGCGGAGGTTTACCAATAAAAAGGGCGAGGTAATCCTGACCGTTTTTGGAAGACTGAACCAGGATGCGAATGGTGATCCATTGACATTGCAGCAACAGTTTGCACTGGACGTAGGCAGCCTTGAGAAAGCGGGCGCTTCAACTGTTATTACCTATAAGAAAAAAGGAGCCAACTTCTATGTCCTCTCCGGTACTAAAGAGAACAAGGTATTTTATCATAAGATGATCATCAAGGAAGATGCGTTTTGTTTTGCCTTGCTGGAATATCCGAAAGCAGAGAAGCAAACTTATGATGCTTATTCTAAAGTTGTTTTTGATACGTTTAAATAGTTGCTTTATTCTCCAGGGCACAAGTACCCATCCGCACAAAGCCAAACTGCATACTTGCGCCAGTTAGCGGTTTGCTTCGAGATTCCTTTGCTTCGATAGCAGATTTCTCACTTCGCTATCGCTCCGTTCGAAATGACAAAGAAGTGGGAACCGTCCGAAATTACAAAGAAGGGAGAACCGCTTGAAATGACAAAGTGAAAGAGTTTCGGTAATTTTAACCTCTTATTCGAAGCCTATTAAAATTGTCTTTTATATGACCCGTTTGTTGTTATCCTTTCTATTGTTACATGCTGCATCATCTCTGCCTGCTCAGGATAGCTTTACCATTAACGGCAAAGTAGATGCCTTGAAAAATGGGGACAAGGTCTTTCTTGTGTACCAGGTGGAAGATCAGCAGATCACTGATTCGGCGTTGGTGCAGACCGGCGGACGTTTTGTTTTTAAAGGCAAGCTGCATTATCCTGTATACTCCGGCCTGTTCCTTCACAAGAATCCTTATGTAGATAAACTTGCCCGGGGAGAGAACATGGATTATTTCCGCTGGTACCTGGAGCCTACTGCTGTTCAGCTTGCCGCGAAAGACTCTTTAAAAAACGTTCAGGTAAAAGGCTCTCCAATACACGTGCAACACCAGGAACTCAGGGAGATGTTAAAAACCAACGATGACCAACTCGCTGCACTGAATAAAGAATTCACGGCTTTACCTGAAGCCCAACAAAAGGACCAGACTGTCAGGGACGGTTTTTTAGCCCGGGAGCAAGCGTTGTTCAATGAATCTTTCAAAGTACACCTTGCTTTTGCTCAAAAGCATCCCGACTCATATCTCAGCCTCATCAGCCTGTCGCACACCGCCTCTCAGCCAGCAGTGAATGCAGAATCGAAAAGGGTGTATGAACTATTATCTCCTGCCTTGAAGCAAACGGCTCTTGGCAAAGGCATCTTAACGCAACTGGCTGCGCCTGAGCTTACACAGATCGGTAAGCCTGCCCCCGATTTTGAGCAAGCTGCGCCTGATGGCAAGATGATCAAGCTGTCCGACTTCCGGTCGAAGTATGTGCTCATAGATTTTTGGGCCAGCTGGTGCGGTCCCTGTCGGGAAGAGAATCCTAACCTCGTGGCTGCCTATCAGCAATTCAAGGATAAGGGTTTTAATGTGCTGGGTGTGTCGCTGGACGCAGGCGGTCAACGGACTGCCTGGCTGCAAGCCATCGAGAAGGATCAACTGCACTGGGCTCAAGTAAGTGATTTGAAGGGTTGGGATAATGGAGTGGCAAAAATTTATGGTGTGCGGAGTATTCCTACCAACTTCCTTGTTGATCCTTCCGGAAAGATCATTGCCCGTGACTTGCGGGGAAAGGCTTTGCGGGAGAAGCTGGCGGAAATTTTTGAATGAAAATACAAAAGACAATTTTGGTCATCATCGGTAGCGCCAGTGAGCGTTCAGCCAACCTGCAACTGGTACACTGGCTCTCTGCTCATGCTCCTGACGACTTGCATTTCAATGTTTATAATAGTCTTAAACATTTGCCTCATTTCGATCCGGAATCGTCAGCTAATAATCCTCCTCCGGAAGTAGTTGCCCTGCGAACAGCGGTTGAAGCGGCTGCAGGTGTCATTATCTGCACGCCTGAATATGTATTCAGCATTCCCAGTGGTTTGAAGAATGCTATCGAATGGTGTGTTGCGACTACTATTTTCACAGATAAGCCTTTGGGCATTATCACTGCCTCTGCTCATGGTGAAACCGGCCACCAGGAACTGCAACGCATCATGCGTACACTGATGGCAGCCTTCTCTTCCGATACTACGCTGCTGATCCAGGGTGTGAAAGGTAAGATCAATGATCTGGGAGAGATCACTGACACTAAAACGCAGGAAGCGCTGCTATCTTTCATCGAAGCTTTCAGGATGCTGGTTGCGAATCGCATTGGGGATGATGCTTAATCAGCTGTTTGGACCAACACCAGGTATGATGCCGCTCAAATCAAGTACCTTCATCTTTAAATCAGCCGAGGTACTGTATGTCAGATGTGTCGCTTCAACGTTTTCTAGCCAATATCAATCGTCATACTCAATTATCGCCAACTGAGGAGCTTGCGCTCTGTTCCATCACCACACATAAGCTGCTCAAAAAAAGAGAGCTACTGTTGCGCAATGGCGAGGTTTGTTCGCATGAATATTATGTAGTGAAGGGATGTCTCCGCTCCTATTATACAGATGACAAAGGATTGGAGCATAATATTTACTTCGCTGTTGAAGACTGGTGGATATCAGACTTGTACAGCCGGACACTGTCTACCCCGGCGTTTTGCAATATTATTGCGGTGGAAGATTGTGAACTGATCCAGCTAACACATGCCGGGCTTGAATCTTTTTTATCGGAGCATCCATCATTGGAACGTTTCTTCCGGCTTTCATATCAACATTCGCTGGCACAGCAACACCTGAAGACTATGCAATTACTTACCATGACCGGCGAAGAACGTTATAATTATTTCCGGGAAAAATATCCGGAGTTCGACAAGCGCATTCCTCAAAAGCATATTGCTACCTACCTTGGCTTTACGCCTGAATTTTTCAATACCATACGCTCCAAAGCGCTGAGGCAGAAATAACTTGTTTATAGTCCAAAGTCAGGCACAAGCACCCCTCCTCACTTATCTACGCTGCATGCTTGCGCCATTACAGAGACACGTCGGGCTTTGTTCTGAAAAATTAAGATATCTTAATTTTTCAGGAGGTTGTAACATGCAATTTTGCTGTGGTAAATGTTTATTTATGACGGATGTAGTTCAACAAAGAAAGGGTTTCGAATCGCTCGGCTTACTATATCCAGCTGCGCAAGATATTGTCCAGGAATATGTATCTATTGCCGGTGTGGACTGTTACTGGTTTTATGAGGCCGGCAAGCAGCAACCTGCAGACTTCCTGGTGTATGTGCACGGTGGCGCTTTTATGTTTGGTTCTGTCCGCTCTCATGGCCCCCTGGTGAGTTATCTTGCTCAAAGGACCGGACGCCGTATCTTATTTATAGAATACAGGCTTGCGCCTGAGCATCCTTTTCCTGCCGGCATCGATGACGTCGTTCGTGTGATCCAATCGCTGGAGGCTGACCAAACGGGTTTCCGCTACGGTATTATTGGCGATAGTGCGGGCGGCAACCTCACCATGGCTGTTCAGTTACAGCTTCGCCAGCTACAATTACCATTACCAGCTTTCAGCGTCGTTATTTCGCCGTGGGCTGACCTGGAATGCAAGCATGAGAGTTTCCGGCTGAAGAAAGACCTCGACCCAATTTTATCCAAGCCCTATCTGCTGGAATGTGCTCAATTGTATGCCGGCGAAAGGCCACTTACCGATCCATTGGTATCGCCAGTGAATGCTTCGTTTGAAGGGTTGGGACCGGTGTTGATCTTATGTGGCACTTATGAAATATTGGAGGGAGATTCGCTTGTGTTGTACGAACGCCTTTTCTCCTCCGGTGTCGCTGCACGCCTTGAACTTTTTAAAGGCGCTGTGCACGTGTGGCCGCAACAGGATATCTATTCTGATCATGCGCAGACAGCGCTGGACATGATCGCGGAGTTTATTGCAGCTTCAGGTGCGTAGCTTTTACTTCGCAAGCAGATTTCTCACTGCGCCGCTACAGGCTTACACTTCATAGTCGCGAATGGCTTCGTTCGAAATGACAAAACGATGTGAAGTCATTTCTTTTGGTAGACTCTCACATAATCTACTTCAAATAGTTGGGGGAAAGTTGTTTTAGTAGGATCTCCTCCATTCAGTCCGCCGATGGCCATGTTCAGCAGCATGTAATGTGGCTGGCGGAAGGGATTGTATTTGCTATCGTCTTTGTTGTATAGCTTTTCTAATGATACTTTATTGAGTTCGATATCATCAACGTACAGGGCGATGTATTCTTCTGTCCAATCCATACGCCAGGTGTGGTACTGGCTGGCCCATTTTTCGCCACCGATGGAGTCGATGGAAAATGTGTTGCTGAACCATTCTGTTTTGCGGTTGGGGGCAAGGCAGGCAATGTTAGCCAGCAGTTTACCACTATAGTATTCCATGATATCGATCTCACCGTTGGCGGGCCAGGGTTTGCTGACGCCCAGCGTCCACCAGGCAGGCCAGATGCCATCTTTGATGCTGATGCGGCCACGCATTTCAAAGCGACCGTATTGCCAGTCGTGTTTGCCACGGGTAAGCAGACAGGATGAAGAATATTCAATATTGGGTCTGCTGCGTCGCCAATCCTTGCTTCCTTCCGTGTAGCGCGGGTTGGACTTTTGTTCGCGCTTTGCTTCGATGACCAATTGCCCGTCTTTGCACACCGCGTTTTCCGGCTGGTACCACTGGTGTTCTTCGTTGCGCACAAAGCCTCTTTCGTATCCCCAGTTGGTGGTGTCGGGTGTGCCTTTCTTGTTGAACTCATCTGCCCAGACTAACTTATAGCCTTCACTGGCATATTTGCCATCAACTTTTTTGGAGGTGCTGCAACCTGCCACGATGGCGACAGCTGCTATGTATAATAGTTTTTTCAAGATCGAGTGTTTTTATATCGTTGAATCAACTAACCCTTTTACCACGATCAAAGCCAGAGGCTTTGAAATACTCGTCACCAGCCAGAGCTGGCGACTGAAAACCGTCATCCCGACCTTTGGTCGGGACGACTGAAAACTAATTAATCAGCCTGACTACATAGCTGTAGGAATACTTTTTATCGAGCAGGCGGTATTGCTGGTGTGGCAAGGCGCCCCAGCTATCGTCTCCTCCTACCCCGCGCTGGTTGAGATCGATGTTGAGGTACACCGAACGCGAAGGCGGCAGGTTGGTCGGATGCTGTTGCTTTTTGGTGAGTCCCGGATCGAGGTCTTCGGCGCTGTACTGTATAGCACTGAAGCAAATCGGCTGCAGGCCGTCGATGTACAAGCCTTTTCCCTGTGCGTTGGTAAGCGCCAGCCAGCGAACATCCGTTTTGTAACCGCTTTCCTGCGGACGAATATAGCCTTTATAATACTGGTTGCGCACGTTATCGGTGTACACGCCCATAAAGGCCGATTCTTTCCTGTCGCTGTAGTTTTCCCAGGGGCCACGGCCATAGTATTGCAGGCTATCGAGACGGCCATCGAGGCGAACGCGCATGCCGAATCTTGGTAACTCGGGCAGTTCACGTCCCGTCATGTCCATAGCGGCCGTAATACGAATGCTGCCATCGTTCTGTATGAAGTATTCAATGGTGTATGGTACTGCAATGGACGTAAGGTCATACGTTACTTTTACCGCGATGCCTTCGCTCGTTTGCTCGCCTGCCGTGACGCTTTTCACCGTTCTGGCCTGATGTGCTGCACGCCAGATACCCAGCCGGGCAGGCATGCTGTTGCCAAAGTCGTTATCGGTAGGCGCCCGCCAGAAGTAGGGTTCAGGGAAACGGTCTAATTGCGCACCTGTCTTTGACCGGTAGTTCCTGATAGTTCCCTGCTTCAGATCTATTTCCCCGGTAATATCCCCGGATTCGAATTCAAGTTTAGCGTCCGACTTCTTAACCTGGAGATTGCCACCCACTCTTGCGCGGTTGGCAAAGTAGTCGCCCGCAATCAGGAATTGCTCTGTTGCGAACGTATGTCCTGCTGGCAATATGCCTTCTGCCTTTTTGGTAAGTGCTGTTACCACGAGATGTAATTCTCCTTCGCCTTTCCATTCACGCGCCGGCAGGGTAATGTCGGTTTGCTGACCGGGCGCCAGCGTCATCGTCCATGCAGACTCTTTTATCTTTCTGCCATTGGAGTATAGCTCCCACTTGAAATCATATTGATCGAGGTTGGTGAAGGAAAAGAGATTCTTCACATTGATCTTTCCTGCAGCGAGGTCTTTGCCAGTGAAGGCGATAGGCTGGTATACCTTTCTTACTTCATATGCGCCGGGATCGGGTGTACGGTCGGAACTGAGGATACCATCGGCTACACCATTTTCATCGTGCTGCCAATAGAAGCCACCGAGGTCACCACCGTAGGCCCAATATGTTTTTCCATTGTCGTCTTTTGTTTTGAGTCCCTGGTCTACCCAATCCCAGATGAATCCTCCCTGCATATGTGGTGACGTAGCCATGATGTCCCAGTACTCGCGGAAGTTACCATTGCTGTTGCCCATGGCATGAGCATATTCGCACATGATGTAGGGACGTTTCTTAGAGGTATCGGCTGCGTACCGCTTCATGTTGTTGATGGAGGGATACATGGGGCAAACGATATCAGTATTCCAGTCTTCTCCTGCCTGTTCAAACTGCACGGGGCGTGATGGGTCGCGTTGCTTCATCCATTTGTACGCGTCGTGGAAAACAGGTCCATTGCCGCATTCGTTGCCCAGCGACCAGATGATGATGGAGGGATGGTTCTTATCGCGCTCTACCATGCGCACTTCGCGGTCCATATGTGCCGGCGCCCATTGGGGCAGGTAAGCCGGGTGTTTGCTCTTGTCGAACCAGGCCTGGAATTCAGCGCCCATGCCGTGGGTTTCGATGTTGGCTTCGTCTACCACATAGATACCGTACTGGTCGCAGAGTTTGTACCACAGCGGATCGTTGGGATAGTGAGAGCACCTGACGGCATTGATGTTCAGTTCTTTCATCAGGCGGATATCTGTGAGCATAATTTCTTTCAAGGGTACGTGGCCGTTCACGTCGTCATGCTCGTGACGGTTTACGCCTCTCACGACCAGGGGCGCGCCATTCACCATCAGTTGTGCGTTCTTTATCTCCACTTTGCGGAATCCCACTTTTGCACCGGTGAACAGGTTTGTACCAGCCTCATTCTTCATGCTGATCACACATTGATACAAATTAGGATTCTCCCCACTCCACTTCAGTACGTTGGCAATCTTTCCCTGAAATTGTATGGTTTGAAAACTGTCGGCAGTAGTGGTATATTTCTGCTCCTGTTTCCAAATTTGCTTGCCCGCTGCATCGAGCAAGCTAACAACAAGGGTTCCTTTGCCGGAAGCGGCAGGTTGAAAGTTCCTGAGCGTTACGGCTGCTTTGAACTGTCCATTCTTGTATTGCGCATCGAGATCGGGCTGCAGGAAAAAGTCCCACACAGATTGTTTAGGCAGTGCGTACAGGTATACGTCACGCTCGATGCCGCTGAGACGCCAGAAATCCTGGTCTTCCAGGTAGCTGCCATCATGCCAGCGGAAGACCTGTACTGCCAGTAGGTTCTTTCCTTTACGTAATTGTTTGGTGATATTGAATTCAGCGGGGGTTTTGGCGGCTTTGGTCATCCCTACTTTCTGACCATTAACGTATATGAATGCACAACCGGTAATGGAACCAAAATGCAACAGCACCTCCTGTCCGTCCCAGTTTGCAGGCACATCAAATTCTTTACGGTAAGTGCCCACGGGGTTATCCGGTCCGATAGCTGGTGGATTTTTGGGGTGGGGATAAGCAATATTGGTATAGATGGGTATGCCAAATCCTTTCAACTCCCAGTTGGAAGGCACGGTGATATCTGCCCACTGACGGGTGTCGAGGTTTTCACGATAGAAGTCCTGTATGCGATCTGCGTAGCGGTCTACGTAGGCAAACTTCCAGCTGCCATTGAGTGACTGGTATGAGCGGGAACGTGCATAGTCATCTGTTGTTACATCGTTCGCATTATCAAATAGCATGAAGGTGACGTGGGGCGCTTCTTTGTTTGCATCCAGCAAGGCAGGGTTCTCCCAGTCATTGCTGGCCTGTTGGGCAAATGCAGGGGCGGCTGCCAACGTCATTCCTGCCAGGATAAGGGCGCTCACTATTTTCATTTTCATACTGGTCTGTTATTGTATTGCCTGTTATTTTTTAGTTGTCACCGGTTTGATGCCTTTATGTGTAGGCGTTACAAGCCGGATGCTGCCATCGCTGTTGAACTCCAGTTTATCGATGCACACCTCGCGGTTGTAGCCGGCCGCTTTGCCCATTTCAATACCATGGGGATAATTGAAGCGGTGGTACACGATGTACCATTCATCTTTGCCCGGTATCTGTATGGTGGAATTGTGACCTGTAGCATAAATGCCCTGTGTGGTATCTTTTGCTATTACCAGGTTATTAGCAGGTATAGTGATCTTGCCGAGCGGACTATCGGATGTTCCGTAGCGCACACGGTAATCTGCATCACGGGTATCGTTTTCGGACCAGAGGAAATAATACACGCCTTTGCGATAGAGTACATGGGTGCCTTCGCGGAATGTTCTATCGGGTGTCAATATTTTAGTGGTCCCGGGCTTGATGGTTACCATGTCTTCATTCAGTTCTGCGCCTGCCATGTATCCGTTGCCCCAGTATAAATAGGATTTGCCTGTTTGCGGATCGGTGAATACATCGGGGTCTATCTGTTGTCCGCCTCTTACACTATCGGGTCGTTGATCGATAAGGGGCTTGCCCATGTCTACGAAAGGCCCCGTCGGATTATCGCTTACGGCTACGCCAATCTTTTGTGCAGCGGTGAAGTAATAGAAGTATTTGTATTGGCCGTTGATCTTTTTCTCGGTGATGGTGGGCGCCCAGGCGTTCCTGTTGGCCCATTTCACGTCTTTGGGCAGATCGAGTATTACACCCTCGTCTTTCCAATGTACCAGATCGGGCGATGAAAATGTTTTGAAGTAAGTGCCCGACCAGCCGGTGAACCCATCGCTGGTGGGATAGATATAGTATTTACCAGTCTTCTCTGCATAGATGATGTCGGGATCGGCATAGAGGCCGGCAAGGACGGGATTATTAGCGTTTTTATTCTTTGTTGTATTCGCACCCCATTTTGCTTCAAGGCGCTTTGCCTCAGCAGCTGTAATGGGCATTACCGTACCATGACGGGGATGGAAGTTCATCGAAATATCCTGATCGATAACGGTAAAGTGCTGCAGGTCGGTGGTCTTTGTGAACTGGTATTTTCCTTTGGTATATACATCGTACATCAGGATGTACTCATTGCTGTTGTTGAGCTTGAATACGCCCCCACCTTCTACCGGATCGGTGGTTTGTTGTATGTATTCATCGCGCAATTCATATCCTTCTGTGAGCTTATCGGAGACTGCTACTTTCAGACCGGCTGTTTTTGCGCCTTCTGTTTTAAAGATCAGGTAATATTTTCCGTCTTTGCTTACAATATCGCCATCGATACAGGCGCCGTTGTTGGGCGAATAAAATAGTTGTTTGGGCCCGGCTTCGAGGTCGGTAAATTCTTTGTTGGCGTAGGCATAATAGATCTTATCCGGATCTTTTCCGTGTTTCATGGAAAAGTAGATCATGTATTTGCCGGTGGCCTTGTCGTAAATAGCTTGTGGCGCCCATACGCGCAGGAGGCTATCGTTGCCGGGAAATCGCTTTTGTAGGTTGACTACTGATGAAGTCCAATTGATGAGGTCTGTCGACTTCAATAATACCATGGCCCTGTTGGAATTCCAGCCGTTGGCGGAGACCATGTCGGTAACGACCATGTAAAATGTTTTGCCGTCTGCACCACGCAGGATGTGGGGATCGCGGACGCCGCCGGTGGAGCTAATGTTTTTGGAGGGAATAACTGGCAGGTTGTTGTTCAGTGCCTGGTAGTGGTAGCCGTCGTTGCTGAGTGCGAAACGGATCTGTTCTTCGTATTTGTCGTTGCCGGTAAAATAGGCAAACAGATAGGCTTTGTAAGGTGATTGTGCCTGCAGGAGGGTACTTATCAACAACACGGCGCTCAGGCCAATAAATCTTTGCATGTGAATCTTCAGTAAAACCAGCCTGCCGGGTGGCAGGCTGGTGATTATTGTTCTTGCACTTTTGTGCTTTGTTACTTGCTCTCGTCTGCTACTGCATCTTCCCATTTTTCCCACATTACAATGGCTGCATCGTAGCCACTGTAGCCCTGGTTCTGGCGAAGCTTAGCGCCGCCCGTAGCATTGATCGCACCTTGGGGGATGGGCCAGTTGATATTGTGTGCACCGATCGTATAGGAACGGCCTCTTACAACTGCTTTTCCTTTGTTATAATAGTTATTATAACGTGATACCCGGTTGAACCAATAGCTTTTTGTAGCGAGGTCCTGCACGGTATAGGTATTACCCCACTCGTCGGCTTTGCCGCTCAATGCAAGGCAATAGGATACGCGGCTCAGCTCGGCATAGCGCCATTCTTCCATATTGAGCTCACGGGCGCGTTCGTCCATGATATCGCCAATCGACACCGTAGTGAACAATTGTGTACATCCTGCACGCTGTCTTACTTTGTTTACATCGTCTGCAGCGCCGGAAGCATTACCAAGGTAGAACTTAGCTTCTGCACGGAGCAGGTAAGTTTCTGCCAGGCGGTAGCAATACAGGTCTCCTGCCCCACCGCGGTGGTTCGCTTCGTTGACGTTGCCTGTTTCAAGGGGATCTTCAATGTAGTATTTGTAATGCGGCCAATCGAACCATTGACGGATGGTGTCGTTGCAAAGGAGGGTTGCACCATTATACAAGCGCAGGTTCTTGCCAAACCAGGTAGCGTTTGCAGGGTCATTGTATTTCAATGAATCTACGCGTGCCCAGTTGCCCACGGTACTGTTGTGGCGAAGGTCACCGGCATCACTGATGTTTGTCCACAGCTCGTTGGTGGCCATCCATGTTGGGCGGATGTGTGCGATACCACGGCCCAGGGCATGTGTATAATCGTATTGTGCACGGAAGATGCTATTAGAAGTAGCAACATACCTTAAAGCCTGGTTTCTTCCATCGGGTGTTGTAGTACCGGCGGCATCGAACCAGGGCAGGAAGTTACGCATGAAGTTCATCTTCGTACCGGCATCGGTACCGTTGCGGTTCACCATCATCAGGATGGATTCCTTATTGGCGGCGATGCCTTTGTTCTCAGGACGGTGCAGGTCCCAGATCACGTTGCGCGTGATGGGCCATGTTTGCGGATAGGGGTTGATGAAGTTGCCGAAGTTGGCTGTCATCAAAGAATATCCGGAGCTATTGATCAGTATGTCGGCCTGATCGACGGCTTTCTGCCATTGACCGGTAGCCATGTAACATTTGATCAGCAACTGGCGGCAGGCGCCTTTGTTGACCAACCCTACGAGGCTCATGTTCTTTTGTTCGGGCACCCACTCTACCGCCTTCTCCATCTCAGCGGTGATCATCTTCAATATCTCTTCACGTTTGGTGCTTTTGTAATCCACTTTAGGTCCTTTCAGCAACTTGGTTACCAGGGGTACATCCTTGAACCTGAAACACAGATCAAGATAGCGCAGTGACCGGTGGAAAATAGCGCGGCCACGGTATATATTCTTGGTTTCATCACTCATACCGGTCGCATTGTCTACGTAACCGATCACTGTGTTGGCATATTTGATACCGTTGTACGTCTCATCCCAGAAATACATCATTCTCTCGGGCATATCGGTGGGCGTTACACGGGTAGCAAGATCGATGAGGATATTTCCATCATCGGTCTTACTGGCAACGGCCATGTCGGAGAACATGTAATCAGTGGCGATCGGGAGACTCAAATCCTGGTAGTTGAAATAGCTCCAGTAGGTACGCAGGTGACGGTCTACGGTAGCCAAGGCTGCATCGAGACCAGCCTGGTTAACGAGGGTACCATCCGGTGCGTAAAAGGAGGTGGGGTCCGGCGACAGGAATTGTTTTGTACAACCGGGTTGTGTAACGAGCATACCGCCCAATACGATGGCGCATGCTGTTTTCTTATTGAATATCGTTTTCAGCATCTTTTTCATTGTCAATCGTTTTTAGAGAGATACGTTTAATCCAAAATTGAATGCCCTTGGCGCCATACCCGAGCGGAACATCTGCGGGGCATCGCCACTGGTATTGAATGTTTCGATGTCGCCGTATTCCCAGTTCTTTTGTTTGGTCCATACCGCTACGTTGCGCACGCTGGCAAATACTTTCACTCTTTCGATACCTGTTTTGCCGAGGAGGTTGCGGGGCAGGGTATAACCTACCGTAATGTTCTCCAAACGGATGAAGGAGCGATCGTAGAGTTTTCCTGGTGAGCCTACGCCGGCAGGGCCTTTGGCATCCAAACGAGCTACGTCGTTGGTTGGATTATCGAGGGTCCAGTAGCTCTTCTTCCAGGTATTGGCCAGGTTGGTCACCAGCGAGGTACCGTTATCCTGATTGAGGTAGATGCCTGCAGTGAACTTATGTCCCCAATATGAATACATGTTGAAAGCGAAATTGAAGTCCTTCCAGGTGAAATCGTTTCTCAGCGACCACATGATGGGCGGTGAAGATTGTCCGAGGAACGCTCTGTCATTATCATTATATACCGGAGTAGTAGTACCGTTGGCATTTTTGATATCGTCGGCAGTGTAGTTGTTGGCTACTTTAGGATCACCGGGGCGTTGTCCATACCTGGCGGCTTCTGTCGCTTCATCTTTCTGCCAGATGCCGATTACCTGGTAATCCCAGATAACGCCGATCGGTTGTCCGATAAACCACCTGTTGCCAATATCATCACGCTCTCTGTAGGTGGTGATATTACCAGAAGGATCTGTAACTGGTGTAGTGTACTCATAGTACAAGTGCTGGATCTCGCTCTTGTATTTAGAGAACCCGAAAGTAGTATTCCAGCTGAAATTCTTGTTCTTGATATTGGTGGTATTGATCGTAAGCTCGAAGCCTTTGTTCAACACTTTACCGAGGTTGGAAGCAATCCTGGAAGCGCCGGAATAACCAGGCAAGCTACGCTGCATGATCATATCGACAGTCGGCGTGTAGAAGTAATCGAACGAACCGGTAATGCGATCATTCAGGAATCCGAAGTCGAGGCCCAGGTTGGCAGACTCTGTTTTTTCCCAGGAAAGCTGGGTATTGGCCAGGCGATCCATGAACAGGTACCTGTATTGTACGAGGTTGCCGTTGGGGTCGAGGTAACCTGCTGTTGCACCAGTACCTGCTGTCAGGTTGGCCAGGGCCATGTATACGTCGGCCAGTGAGCGGTTACCGTTCTGTCCGTAAGAGAAACGGAGTTTACCCGTGCTCATGTGTTCCCAGTGGAAGAACTTTTCGTTGGTGAAGGTCCAGGCCACAGCAGCAGAGAAGAAGTTGGCGCGTTTTTTATCTGCACCAAAAGCTGAGTAACCATCACGACGGAATGATCCGGTGATCATGTAACGATCGTCGAAGGAGTAGAACAGGCGGGCCAGCATACCATCGGCAGCTTCTGAAATGTCTTCAGAATCGAAGTTACTTTTTGCTTTATCGGCGTTCTGCACTTCGTGGTATCCGAGGATATCACTGGGCCTGATGTCGCGGGCTTCTATCCTATCTTTCCATTGTGCGCGTTGCTCTGCTTCCTGCACGAGGGTAACGGCAAAGCGATGTTTGGTAGCAAAGGTCTTTTCCCAGTTGATGGTATTGTTAAGTGACCAGTCAAAGCGTTGGGTCTGCTCACGGTTGATAAGACCGTTGTTTGTTTTCCAGTCGGGGTGTTGGCTCGACTCGTGGTAACGATCACGGAACTGCTGGTAGCGGGGTGAAGCGTTGAACGAGTAGGTGATACCGAAAGGTAGTTTCACCCGGGCATTCACAATCGCATTGAGGACAGTGTATCCTTTCTGGAGGGAGAGGTACTGTTTGTCAAAATCGTAATTGTAGCCATAGTTGTTCAACATAGCGTCGCCCTGGGGATGCACAGCCAGTTTGCCCGTAGCATCATAATACTGAGCGTAGGGTGAGTTGCGGATCACTTGTCTTTGCCAGTCGGTAGCAATGCTGCCATCGGTCCGGTTCTGGAAGTTGATGTTAGCGCCGATCTCGAACCATTTGGTCACTTTGAGTTCGGTTTTTATGTTGGAGCGGATGGCTCTGTAATTGTCGCCTACAATGATACCCTTGTTATCGAGGTATCCGGCAGAGAGGTAATAGTTGGCCTGTTCGTTGGCGCCGGAAACGCTTATATTATAATCCTGGTTAAGGCCGGTCCCGAAGGAATGGTCGTACCAGTCGAATGTTTTATTGGCGAGGAAGTTTTCGAGTATGGTGCTCGACAGCAGCAAACGCTTAGCCCAAATCTCATTATCGCTGGCTGTTCCGTTGGAAGCTGCGGTATAAGCTTTCCACTGGTCGAGGGTGACACCGTATTTTGCCAGGTTGGCTTCGGTAGGCTGGTGGTAGAACCCAGGCCTTTTTGCAGTGCCCCAACCAGATTGTGGTACCTGGTAGGCTTCGTATGCATTGTTGTTGGCAGCATTTACGCCGTAGGTGGCGGATGAGTACCAGTCTTCACGGTATCTCATATAACCATTCGCATCAAATACTTCACGGTTGGCGCCCATGGTAGTGATGCCGAGGTTGCTGGTGAAGTTGATCTTGGGTTTACCTTTTTGTCCTCTTTTGGTGGTAACGATCAACACACCATTGGCAGACCTGGCTCCGTATACAGCAGCGGCGGAGGCGTCTTTCAGTACATCGATCTGGGCAATGTCGTCGGGGTTGATCTCAGATAATTCACCATAAAAGATCATTCCGTCCAACACGATCAGGGGGTCGTTGTGACCTCCATCGGTGTATACGGAACGCTGACCGCGGATCTGGATAGAACCGCCGCCTTTGGCGTTGGGGTCGAGACCTACGCTGATACCAGGTGTACCGCGAAGAACATCCTGCACCGTGTTGGGGTTTTGATCAGCCAGTTTATCGGGCTTGATCTGTGTGATAGCACCGGTCAGGTCTTTTTTCCGGGCTTGTCCATAACCGATCACCACTACTTCGTTCATCTCCTTGCTGCTTACCTGCAGCCTGATGGCGATGTCGCCGGAGGCGGGTACCTTAATGGTTTGTTCGGCGTACCCTAATGATGAAATGGTGAGGGAGGTTCCAACAGACGCCTCGAGAGAGAATTTTCCGTTCCCGTCGGTAGTCGTTCCTCCGGAGGTTTTACCGGCAATGGTAATGGAAACGCCTACTACAGGCTGATTGGTGGTAGCGTCTATGACGGTACCCGAGACCTGGCGGTTTTGAGCCAGCATCGTTAGCGGCAGCATAAACAGGGAGGCAAGCAGCAGCATGATCGCCCCTTGTTTGTTGGGTAAAAATCTTTGCATAAAGCTGTTGATTTTCAGTGTTAATTTCAGTTTGTAAATAAACCGGGCAGTTTGCTATCATTGGCAAGTCCGGCAGTTAGTTAGTCGCCTGTATTTTATCGTTTTAAAAAGCTTGTGTGATCTGTCGATCAGGGAGGAAGGAACGATGAGTAATGTGTGGATGGCTGGCTAATAAGCCAGGGGCAGCACGTCAATCGGTTTACTTTTTTCATATACGCAAGCAGTTTGTGAAACCTTGCTTAGGGGTTTTAGCAATCTTTACTAAATGTATCACAATTTATGCGTTCCTTAACTTTGGGACAGGGGGGCTATTTTGCTAAAAAGGGGGCATTTTAACATGGAGTGATACTTCAAATCTACGTCATTCTGAAATCAAGCTATTGATAGTCAGGCAAGTCGATCAATTCGGTGCCGTTTCGTCGCGCTTCACTACTTTTTCATTGAGTTTGTACTGCTTTCCGAGGTGCCGGCGATACTTTTCAATGTATGCGGAGGGCTTCATACCGAAGAGACTGGTGAAGTGTTTGCGGAAATGTTTGATGTCGCTGATACCGACCTGGAAGGCCGTTTCGGAGATATTATAATTGGTATTGATGAACAGCTCGGCGGCTTTGCGCAGGCGTATGAACCTCACAAAGGCATTGGCCGGCTGACCGGACACAGCCTTGATCTTCTTGTTCATTTTGGAATAGCTCATGCCCAGTTCCCGTGCAAGGGTGGCAATGGAAAACTGGTCATCATCGAGGTGGGCTTCCACGATGGTGATGCAACTATCCAGAAACTCCTTGTAGTTGGAGGAGATCTTCAGGGGGTTGTCCTGGAGGGTGATCTCATTATAAAAGTACTTCTGCAGGTTGCTCCGGCTCTTCAGCAGGGCAGCCACACGGGCTACCAGCAGGTCCCTGTCGAATGGCTTTGAAATGTAATCGTCTGCCCCACCTTCTACCCCACTCAATCGCGCTTCCGTGGAGGCGTTGCCCGTAACGAGGATCACCGGGATATGCCCCAATGCAGGATCGCTTTTGATCTTTTGGCAAAGTTCGATGCCCGACATGGGCTGCATCACCACATCGCTGATGATCACATCGGGCAGGTATTGACCGGCCAGGGTAAGGGCTTCTTCCCCACTCCGCGCCTCGTAAACCAGGAACTGCCCTCTGAACAGCTGGCGTATGTACTGGCGTATCTCGGCATTGTCGTCCACGACCAATATACTCCGGCTTTCCGTGGTGAGGGGCGTGTTGGCATCCTGCAAGGCCGGGTCGTCTGCCTCCGTAAGCATCGTTGTTTCCGGCAACTCTTCGATGATCGTCGTCTCTGCATCTTCTCCAATCTCCTGCCCTGAAGCAAGATATTCCGTGCCTATCGGCACCTGCACGGTAAACACCGTACCTTTTCCTGCTTCGCTGGTATAGTCGATGGTCCCCTTGTGGGCATTGACGAAGTGTTTTACTAAAAACAGGCCTATCCCAAATCCCGCCTTTGCCGTGTTGGCCTGATAGAATTTCTCAAACAGCTTCTCGCGTGCATCGGCAGGTATGCCCGGACCACTGTCTCCTATCTGAATAGCAACCTGTTCTTCTTCGTATTGCGCCTGAATGTATACCCGTCCATTGCTGGGGGTATATTTAAAGGCATTCGACAACAGGTTATATAATATGATCTCCAGTTTTTCGCGGTCGGCGTAGATGAATTGTTCCTCTTCATCGTCTTCTATGTGCAACAGGTATTCGATCTTACGGGTTTTGGCTACCTGTGTGAAGGAAGCATATACTTCTCGTACTAATGTAGTAAGGTTGACTTTCGTTATTTTAAGCTGATCGAGCTCTTTATCGGCTTTTTGAAAGAGCAGGAGCTGATCTACCAGCCGTAACATGCGACCTGCGTTGTGGTATATTATCCGGAGATCGCCTGCTTCCACCTGTTGTTCTTTGTTCTTCAGCAGGTCTTTGATGGGATTCAACACCAGGGTAAGCGGCGTTCTGAACTCATGTGAGATATTGGTAAAGAAGGCCAGCTTTTTCTCGTTAAGCTCACGTTCTTTTTCATTGATCACGCGTTGTGCTTCCAGCGCCGCTTCTCCTTTTGCCTTTTCGGCTTTTGCCAGCTCCAGCTCAGTTTCGCTGCGCTGGCGCTCTGCTTTCTCCAATCCCAGGAGGGCCTGACTTTTTTCTCTTTCTGTCCGTTCATTGGTTTCGTTGAGCCGGGCGATCTGTACCTGGTACTCGAGGCGTGTTTGCCGGGCTTTGTATCGCAGATAGAGGTAGAGCAGCCCACCGGCCACGCAGGCATACAACGCATACGCCCACCAGGTGCGGTACCAGGGCGGCAGTACACGAATGGCCAATATGGTTTCTTTCGTATTCCACTCTCCTGCCGCATTCGTGGATTTAATATGCAGGGTATAATCGCCTTCGCGCAGGTTGGTGTAGTTGGCGGTGCGGATGTTATTGGTATAGCTCCAGCCTTTGTCCCATCCTTCGAGGTAGTAGCCATACCATATTTTGCCGGGTGATGAATATTCGAGTGCCGCAAAGTCAACCGACAACACAGCATCATTATAAGGCATACGCAGACTGGCAATGTGATTGCCGCTCGTATCTTTTATATATTCTCTTTTCTCGGTAACGCGGTTGTTGTTGACGCGCATGCCCGTGATGAGCACCGGCGGCAGGTACCTGCGTGGCCTGATCTTTCCGGGATCGAACAGTACAAAGCCATTGATACTGCCAAAGATCAGTTCTCCCGACCGCAGGCGTAAGGCTGCGCTGTAGATGAACTGGTTACTGGGCAATCCATCACCCTGGTAATAGTTGTTGAAGCTCTTTTGTGTGGGTACAAAAGTAGAAAGGCCATTGAATGTGCTTAACCAAAGGTTGCCCAGCCTGTCTTCCGAAATATTGAGTACTGAATTGTTGCTGAGTCCATCCGCATCGGCATACTGGGCCATTATTTTGCCCGCCACACGATCGAACAACAGGATACCTGCGCCTTCCGTCCCTACCCAAAAGTTTCCTTTATGGTCTTCATAGATGGACCTCACCGGTTTCTTCATTTCGAAGAAGCGATGTTTTTTATTGTGCTTATCGATGTTGACCAGTTGATGGGAATTGCCAGCCCAAAGGGCTCCCCGTGTATCTTCAAAAATGGAAACAAGGTCATACAATTCCTGGTCGAATACTTCGAACCGGTCTGTCTGTTCATTGTAGCGGTATAATTTTCCACTGCCAAAGGTGGTGGCCCACAGCGTATTTTCTCTATCGAGGAGTAATTTCCAAACGTTGATGTTCTCTATACCTGTAACATCATTGATGCACTTGTATTGTTGGAAGGTACCCGTTGCTTTGTTGAATTTATTGATGCCGCCGCCAAAGGTAGAGACCCAGGTACGGTTGCGGTGATCGATAAGGATACCAGTGACCATGTTACTGGTGAGTGAGCGGGGATTGGCCGCATCGTGCCGGTAGTTATGGAAAGTATTGGTCTTACGGTTCCAGATACTCATGCCGCCACCATCCGTACCGATGTACAGGTTGTCATTGGCATCTTCAAAGAAGCAAGCCGCAAAATTATTGACGAGGCTATTGGGATTGAGCGGATCGTGGGCAATGGTTTGGAACTGGCTGATCTGCGGATCGATGATATTGACGCCTCCTTTGAGGGTGCCCAGCCAATGGCGCGATTCGTTGTCGTGGTAAATAACAGTCACCGATTCACTGGATAATGAACGGCTGTTCTCGCCCGGCAATATATGGGAAACTGTCTCTGTAACCGGATTGAGAATGTTGGCTCCTCCACCTTCTGTTCCGATCCAGAGTTGTTTGTTCTTATCGAATGAAAGAGAGGAAATGTTATTGGACGTGAGCTTACCTGTTTCGGCTGTATAGGTCTTTACATAGCTTCTTGCGGTGAGTGAGTATTTGTGCAAGCCATTGGCAGTGCCTATCCAGATATTGTCTTCACTATCGGCTTCCAGGGTATGCGCAAATTTGATGGCATTGCTCACAGGTTCTATTTGCTGGGTGCCCCGGTGATACCTGAACAAACCACTGCCTGAGACAAACAACCACACACGCTGCTTGTCGTCGATCTCTACATCCACGCCATAATCCAGTCGTTCACGCCCCGCCTCTTTTAAAGGTATTTGTATGGCCGTCGTTGTTCCCGCCAGTTGCACCATCAGTCCACGGCCATTGGTACCGATAAAGACATTGCCTTTATCGTCGGACACTATATGATCGACCATCGCCGTGATCTTTTCGCGGGTGCTGGTACCATATGGAGTGAACCAGGCTGGTAAGAATTTTGACGTAAGGCTGTTGTAAATGCTCAACCCTTGTCCGGTGCCCACCCATAACTTCTTTTGCTGGTCCTGGTGGATGGAATATATATAATTGTGTGGCAGGGAAAGGGAGTCGTTCTGTTTGTTGCGGAAGACCTTAAACTCATAGCCATCGTAGCGGTTGAGGCCATCGAAGGTGCCAAACCAGATAAAGCCATCCCTATCCTGGTAAATGCAGCGTATGGAGTTGTTGGACAAGCCTTTCTCCACGCCGAGGCGCGTAATCCTGGGATCATCAGCCGCCACGAGTACCTGCAAACAAAGTAGCCCCAGTAAACAAGCAATGAGTTTCTGCATTTTTCTGATACGCTATCTCACACGATAACGATCAAATTTAGGGTTTTTACGCGGCGTCCATGATCTTTTTCGCGCGCTGGTAAGTAGCAGGGGTTACCTTGAATTGCCTGAGAAAGGATTTGCCAAAGCTGCTTTGGGAGGTATACCCCACCATCTTCGCTACCTCAAATACACGGTGGTCTCCGGCAGCCAACAGCTCTGCTGCTTTTTTCAGGCGTATTTCATTGATCAGCTCATTGGGTGTGCGATCGGAAATGATCTTCATTTTCCGGTAAAGCGTAGGACGGCTCATGTGCATGAGCCTGGCCAGACTTTCTACATTCAGGTCTTTAGTGGCTGACTGTTCAAACAGGCATTCCTGCAGTTTCTTCAACAGCTCTTCTTTTTCCCGGGGATTTATTTTACTGCTCATGGCACATCGTTTTTTAGAACGGCTATTTTTGAGACGGAAAAGCGAAAAATAAACGTCAATTTCACAGAGTCATAAAGGTAGCTGGACGGGAGACCGTTGGATGCTTCATTTGTTGAAATTTGTCGCACAAATGTTCTCCCCTGCATTCTGTTTCAGCGTTTTAACGATTGTCTTACGCTATGTTCAATTTTAAACATACCGCCCTTTCCGTACTGCTGTTGCTGCTTGTATATGCAGGATGGGCGCAACCGGCCCATATTAACTTCACAGCACTTTCTTCCAAAGACGGCCTTTTATCGAATTCGGTCAATGCTATCACCAAAGACCATTATGGGATGATGTGGTTTGCCACGGATGACGGGCTGAATAAATTCGACGGCACCAATTTTACCGTTTACCGGCACGTTCCCGGCGACTCCACCAGCCTGCGGGCCAACGAAATACTGACGCTTCATGAAGACCCGGCAGGCAACCTGTGGATCGGCACCAGCGGCGGCGGCCTGAGCCGGTACGACCGCCAAAAGGATATTTTCATTCACTATCCCACCAAAGGCCAAACCGGCGAACTGCCCGCTAATGGGGTGGTCAGGGGCATTTGCAGTGACCAGTCGGGCAAAGTGTGGGTGGCACAATACGAAAACCTGTTCCAGCTGGACCCCACTTCTAATACTTTATCACGAATCGACCTGTCGTCAGCCGATAATGGCCGCCCAACGCCCAAAGTGCTGACCGCTGTTTTTGCAGATAACCAGCAACGTATCTGGGTAGGCACTATGCAAGGGATCTATTTGTACGAATGGGCATCTAAACGGGTTAGGCATTATCAATACATTCCCAATCAACCAGGCAGTCTCATCAGCAATGAGATCAGGGCTATCACGCAAGACAAGGATGGAGCAATCTGGATAGGTACACCTGCCGGGCTATGCACTTTCCGTCCCAATGGGGCCGGCTTCGATTCTTATAGCTACCTGAGCGGCCCTGCGAGTGCTTTGAGCAGCCGTGAGATCAACTGCATAGCGCCTGATGAAGCTGGCAACCTGTGGATAGGAACTTCCGAAGGCCTGAACATAGCAGACACACGTTCACAGCGGGTGATCACGCATCTCCCACGGCCTGGTTATATGCATAGCCTCACCAGTAAATGGATCAAATGTGCCTACATCGATCAACAGGGCATTTACTGGCTGGGCACTTTCCGTGGCGGCATCAACAAATACGACAAGAACCTGAATCTTTTCGATATCAAGCTGAGTAGATCTTTCTTTCCGCAAACGCGTCCTACGGCTATCGTCAGTTCTTTTGCAGAAGGCAGGAATGGAGAAGTATTCATCGGCACCGACGGTGGCGGTCTGTTCCGGTATAACCGGAAAACCGACCAGGTAAGTGCAGTTGACCTTGGCCTGCCTGTTCATGGCCAGCATCCGCTTTCTGTACTGGCCATGCAAATGTCGCGCGACAACAAACTGTATATCGGCACGTACGCGTGGGGGCTTATCATCCTTGATCCTGTTACCGGTAAACGTCAGTACATGAGGCAAGGTCCCGGCGCCGGCGATCTCAACTCCAACAACGTCTTTTGTATCAAGGAAGACAGCAAGGGACAGGTATGGATCGGCATGAATGGTGAAGGGGTGAATGTATTGAAAGATGGTAAAGTAGTAATGAAGTTGACTCCCCGCCCCCGGCCTGATGCCGGCAATGAAGTAATGCTGCCCATGAACGGATACGTGCGGGCCATCGAAGAAGATACAGCCGGCAATATGTGGATTGGTACGCATGGTGGTGGCGTCAATGTATTTGATCCGCAGCGCAGACAATGGACCACTTACACCCAAGGCAATAACCGGCTGCCCAGTGATAAGGTGCAGACGATCCTGCGCGATAGTCACGGACGCATGTGGCTGGGTACTTTTGGTGAAGGTCTTAGCCTCTATGATCCTGTTCAAAAAACATTTACCACCTTCTCTGAAAAAGATGGTTTACAGAATACAACGATGTACCAGATCATCGAAGACTTCAACGGCCTTCTGTGGCTCAGTACCAACACCGGCATCAGCAGTTTCGATGTAGCAAAAAAAACGTTTCGTAATTACACGCATCATAACGGTGTGCAGAATAACAATTTTGTCCGCTCTTCGGGCATCCGTTTATCGGAAGGCGATCTTATGTTTGGCGGCCTTGAAGGGTTCAACTACTTCGACCCTGCCAAGCTGACCGTCAACCGCAATGTGCCACAGGTAATGCTGACTGATCTGAAGATATCCAACAAGTCGGTTATACCTGGAGAAGATGCGCCGATCCAATCGCATATTTCCGTGGCTGACCAGGTGAACCTTGCCTACAAACAAAACTTTGTCCTGAATTTCGTAGCGCTCAACTATACGCTTCCGAAAGAAAATAATTACGCTTACAAGCTCGAAGGCTTCGATAAGGACTGGAACTATACCGGCACTATCAACACGGCTTCCTATACCAACCTCGATCCGGGCGAATACACTTTTCGCGTGAAGGCCAGCAACAATGACGGCGTATGGAGCAGTAACGATACCATCCTCCGTATTTACGTACACCCGCCTTTCTGGCGTACTACCTGGGCATATATCTTTTATGCGGCAGTCATTTGTGGCCTGTTGCTGTATAGCCGTCACCTGGGTATTAAACGCCTCCGGAAAAAATTCCTGCTGGAACAGGAACGGCAGGAAGCCAAACGCATACAGGAACTCGACCGATTGAAGATCAAATTCCTCACCAACCTGAGCCATGATTTCAGAACACCGATCTCACTGATCATGGGGCCAGTGGATCAACTGATCACCAGTGAAAAGACCGATAACCGACTCGACAAACTGGGCATGATCAAACGCAATGCACGGCGGTTGCTGAACCTCGTGAACCAGTTGCTCGACTTCCGCAAAATGGAAGAACATGAGCTGAGCCTGCAGCTGGCGCCCGGCGAGCTGGTAACGTTCCTTAAAGAGGTAACGGATGCTTTCATGGATTTTGCAGAAAGGAAACATATTCATTTCCTGTTCAGGAGTGATATTCCTATGCTGCACGCTTTCTTCGACCACGACAAACTGGAGCGCATTCTCTTCAATCTTCTTTCCAATGCTTTCAAGTTCACGCTCGAAGGTGGCAATGTACGTGTTGAGTTGTCAACGCTGGACAAGCCGGCCGATCCGCAGCATCTGTGGGTGGCAATAAAAGTGAAGGACTCCGGTATTGGTATTGCAAAAGACAAACAGGACCAGATATTCGAACGTTTTTTCCAAACCAATTCCAGCTCAGCTATTTTGAACCAGGGCACAGGTATTGGCCTGTCCATTACCAAAGAGTTCATCAAAATGCATGGCGGCTCAATTGAAGTAGACAGTGAACCCGGACAAGGTTCTACGTTTACTATCGAAATGCCTTTACAGATCGTGCTCATGGATCCTGCCGAAAAGCAAGCGGCACTCCCTGCTGCAGCCTCCTCTTTACCCGAAGACAACGTTGTAACCGCTGAAGGATTGACATTAGCGCCAATAACAACTCCACCAGTTAGCGCAACCGATCTGCCATTGGTGCTGTTGGTAGAAGATAACGAAGACTTCCGGTTTTACCTTAAAGACAATCTCCGGAATCATTACAAGGTGCTGGAAGCAGCGAATGGCAAAGAAGGGTGGCAAAAAGCACTGGCGCATCATCCACAATTGATCGTCAGCGATATTACCATGCCCGAGATGGATGGCATCACGCTGGTACAAAAGCTGAAGACCGACAAGCGCACCAATCATATCCCCGTGATACTGCTTACGGCGCTTACAGCAGAAGAGCAACAGATCGCCGGACTGGAAACGGGCGCCAACGATTACATCACTAAGCCTTTCAACTTCGACGTACTGCACGTAAAGATCAAAAACCTGCTGCACCTGAACAATACACTTAAATCTACCTACACCCGGCAGCTCAAAGTGCTTACGCCAGAAGTAACAGTAGAATCGGCCGACGAACAACTGTTGCATAAGGTAGTGCGCTACCTCGAAGACAACCTCACCAACTCGCAACTGTCGGTGGAGAGCCTGAGCAAGGAAGTAGGTATGAGCCGCAGCTCACTGTACAATAAACTGCTGGAACTAACCGGACAAACCCCGGTTGAATATATACGCTCTTACAGGCTGGACAAAGCTGCTGCCTTGATGGAAAAAAGCGATATGACCATTGCAGAGATCGCCTACCTGGTCGGCTTCACCACTCCCAACTATTTTGCCAAATCTTTCAAAAGCAAATTCAACCTGCTACCCTCCGAATACATTGCCAAAGTGAAAAAAGGTACAAGCAATTCTTAGCGTATAACAGACAAGAAACACGTTGAGTCAGTAGTCTGGCCGCTGGAGCGGCCTGACCACTGACTCAACCGTTTTAGCTTTATCGTCTCAATTATTGAAGGAAGATGGCTGTCGGCTATTCTTATTGCTATTTTTTTTCGTCTTTTGTATTCTGCAATAGCAAACTCCAATTAAACATTCATCTACTCATCATACCCATGAACAGATCATTACCATTAGCACCTGCCTGCTTGTTTGCAGCACTGCTGTTATCCGGCTGTGCTGCCCGGCAAACAGCCAGCTCTGCAGCAACACCGGCAGCCGCTTCTATAGTAACTACCGGCACACCTTCTTTGAAAACAACTTTCAAGGATGACTTCCTAATTGGTACTGCGCTCAACCTGGACCAGGTGTCGGGCAAGGAACCGATAACAGCCAAACTGATCCCTGAGCAATTCAATGCCATCACGCCGGAGAACCAGATGAAGTCGATGCACCTACATCCCGAATGGAACCGGTACAACTTTGAACCCGCCGACAGGATCGTAGCTTACGCACAGCAACACCAGATGCCTGTAAATGGTCATACACTTATTTGGCATAGCCAGTTGCCAGGCTACATGCGTCGCGTAAAAAACGCAGACTCTGTGCAACAGTTCTTTACCAGTCACATCACAACAGTTGCCGGTCATTTCAAAGGGAAAGTAGCCTCCTGGGATGTAGTGAACGAGGCACTGAATGAAGATGGCTCGCTGCGTAAATCTGTGTTCCTGCAATATCTTGGAGAAGAATATATCACGGAGGCTTTCCGGCTGGCTCAGCAAGCAGCACCCGACGCAGAGCTTTATTACAACGATTACAATATCGAACAGCCGAAGAAAAGAGCAGGTACGATTGCCCTGATCAAGAAACTAAAAGCAGCTGGCGTACGTGTTGACGGTGTGGGCATTCAGGGGCATTGGCATATCAACAACCTGCCGCTGGCAGCTATCGAGGAAAGCATCCTCACCTACTCCGCACTCGGCGTGAAAGTGATGTTCACGGAACTGGACCTCACCGTGCTGCCCAATCCCTGGCAGAACAACACAGCCGACGTTGGCCGCACGGCCGAAGCCAAAGAAGGAATGAATCCTTATACCAGTGGCCTGCCCGATTCAGTGCAGGTTAAGCTGGGCAAGGCATACGAAGACTTATTCAGGCTGTTCCTTAAGCACAAGGACAAAATAAGCCGTGTTACTTTCTGGGGCGTGAACGATGGCCAGTCGTGGTTAAATAACTTCCCTATCCGCGGCAGAACGAATTACCCTTTGCTATTCGACCGGGAGAGCAAACCGAAACCAGCCTTCTACGCAGTGATCGGCATCCGAAACAACAGCACTACTACCGAAAAATTGAATGATTGATCGATACGGGACCTCAACAGTTCAAACAAAAAGCCGGCGATTGTGAAGTGACCCCAAAAAGTTGGACTTTTTTTTAAGATTTTAAGCGGCCTGATTTCGGTATTGAACTGGACTCAGGCCGTTTAGTTTTTGTTTGATTCGGTCGTTATTATAGTAATGTATGTAGTTTT